>Ga0209455_1000010_pt1 | contig 959482 bp, 784 predicted proteins | sample AraplaCol_mCL_r2_FD_184275 | JGI IMG/M metagenome (GOLD analysis project Ga0209455, IMG submission 184275) | Arabidopsis root microbial communities from North Carolina, USA - plate scrape CL_Col_mCL_r2 (SPAdes) (version 2) | ecosystem: Host-associated > Plants > Roots > Endosphere | place... | reverse complement strand
TGGCGATGTCTACCCCAATGCGCGTAAGCTTCATGGCGGACTCCTCCTCGATGTGACTGGTTGTTTCGCTACTCCAGTCTGGCACTCTTAGATGCCGAGGGCGGGGAGGAGTCCATCCCATTGCTTCCGACACAGAGCGGACGCCACGTTGCACCTCATACTTTGGTTATCGCACTCAGGCAGGCACCTGCGACGAATACAAGCCCAAGCAGAACTCGGAAGGCCCCTTGGACCACAGCATCGCGGCCGACATACGTCCGTGTTCGCCCGGGGCGTCCCGTGGTGGTTATCTGTTTACGGGCCATACCCCAGATGCCGTGTACAACCATGAGCACCCCTGCTGCACCGATCAGATCGGTGACGACGTCGCCGAACATCTATTCCCCTTTTTGGCATCTATATCGACATGTCTGCTATGGGTTGCGAAAGCGGACACTCAATGCCAACCTTACCAGCGCTGCGAACTATCGCCGGCTTAAAAGAATGGCTGGCTCCGGAGTCATTTGGCTTGCTTCAAGTTGAAGTACCCACGTGGAGTGGTTCCTCCAAGTCCTAGACTGAAGTAGTCGCCCCTTACGGAAGCTTCTCCGAGTGCACCTTGGAGCCAAAGATATGCATCGCATACCTCGTTGCGACCAATCGTCAGCTGCCTACCTTCAATTTGATATGAAAGTGGATCTGCCGTTGGGAAGAAGTCCTTGTCCTTGGTCGTCGCTGAAATGACTTTCAGGACTTTCCACTCGCCACCCATACAAGATGCTGCTTTCTCGTTCGTGAACTCCACCTTGAGAATGGCAACCACATGGTGTTCGGGATTCTCGACCGATAGCGTCCACTGGCCGGAAATGTCGGTGCTGCACGCTGCACTAGAAGCCAAGAGACTGGCCAGAATGAAAATTGATCGAAGAAGCGATTTCATCAAGACGCTCCGCTACTAAAGAGACACGCCTAGGTTCAATTCTTGACTGTCCGCTTCGAGAGCGGACGTTCTATTTCCCTATTCGCCATACTGCCGATTAGGCATCATCGCTCTCATCGTCCAGGCAGTCACACGAGATCGCCTGACCACTGCACACCGGGCATCTTTCAACGTCACACCCAGGCACATGCAATTGCCCTTTGACGACCGCACAGTCATGACAGGGCCTGGAGTCTGCACCCCAATCATCATCCTCGTCACCATACGCGACGCGCGCGTACTCAATACCCTTAATTTCATATGTTCGCTCTAGTTGAGCGGCTTCAATTTTCTCGGCCCACCCTTCTACAACGCGCTGACCGTTGTATTCCATATACTTCTTATCCATCGTTCCCCCTGGGTCCGTATATGGACCTTAGAAAAGCTTATCTGACCGACCAGGTCCCCTAAATCTTTCGAATCAGAACTTACGGCAATCGGCCCGATATGCGGTCCCGGTTACTGATCTTCGAACCTGATTAGCGTTGAGCTCAGCCAAGCCGGGCGCCTCACTTCTCGTCGCTCCGGCATAGGTAGCGGTGACGGAGCCTATCTATGGTCCCGCCGCCGTCAACCCATACTTGGCCGCACGCACTTCCATGTCCGGATCAAGCGCACGCGCCGCAACCAAATCGGCGTTACCCGCGTCCGTCTGGCCACTGCGAATTTTCGCCAAGCCAAGACCATATCGTGACCACGCGGAACGTGGGTTTTGCGTGACAGCTTGCTCGTATGCTTTGATCGATTCGGGGTAATGCCCTAGGCGCAACTCCACCATGCCGAGACTATCGAGATAAGCCGGGTTTTCACCATCGCGTTTGATCGCTTTATGGCAATCCTTCAGGGCATCGTCGAGCATCTGGTTGCTCAAGGCGCGCGCCCAGCAGCGCTCGTTGAGTGCGGAGCCGAGCAATGCATCATTGCTATGCAGGCCAATCCAGTCATCCAGCAGAGGGAGTGCCGCCGCGGGTTGATCGAGTTGCACGTACAAGCCAGCAATGAATCGCGCCTGCGTTGATCCTGACGGAGCCAGGGTGCTTGCCGCTTGCACGTCGGCTGTAGCACCTGCGCGATCTTTATGCCTGAAGCGAAGTTCTGCACGCATCAGCAAGGCATCGATGTTCTTCGAGTCCAGGCTCAACGACTTATCCAGATCGGGGAGCGCCGCGTCGGGCTGTTTGTCCGCTGCGTGTGCCCTTGCGCGGGCCAGATAGTAGCCAGCTTGAGTGGGCGCCATTTGGATCGCATGATCCAAATCGGCTACAGCAACCTTCGGTTCACCGCGAGACAAGTGTGCTTCGCCAAGCAGCGCATAGTCGTTCGCGGTTTTGGGGGTATCGCCTGCCGCAGTGCCTGCATCGGAATTACAGCCATCGTCCGGCGCGGCGGCAAGAGTAAACACGCGCCCGCCGTTGTAGGTGAAATAGACCTTACGCTTGCTGTTGGCAATGAACATGTGATGGGCGAGAAGAAAATCCACGCCAAGCAGCATGTCGGTTTTTGCGTCGCCGATGCTGCCATCAATAACCTGCATCTGGCTGTGCTGAATAGTTTCCGTGCCCACGGAGAACGAATCAATGTGCACTGTCCATGTCTTGACCAACTTGGCGCCAAAGCCCTGCGTGCGATTGCCCGTTTTGACATCCGGCGCACGGAGGTCGATGCCGATTCGCTCTGCGGCGCTACGAGCCAGTACCGTCGCATACGCACCGGAATCGAGCAGCGCCCTCACCTTCTTGCCGTTGATGATCACGCTGAGAAACGTACGCCGGTCGATCTCGTTGTCGGCGGGCTCGGCATCGGCGACCTGGTAATTGCCATTCTTGGTCCAATACGCCAGCGAAACCTTGTCGCAGTTATCCACTTTGAACAGCGTCAATTTTCCATTCGCCAGATCGATTTCCAGGTCGGCAACATCCAGCAGGTTGGCACCAAGCAGCCCATGGCCCGCGTCTGAACCACCCACAAAGAAATCAATATTCTTTAGCGTCGTATCGAGAATGCCCAATTCCTTCACACGCGTGAAGTCAGCAGCGGCGTCGCCTCCAATACCGGTGATGCGAAAACCAAATGGAGCTGCCTTCAACTTCAGTCCCAGCGATGAAGCGTTGGCCTTCGACATAATGTTGAAGAAAGCCCCCGTGTCGAGGACAAAGCGCGTGTCGGCGCCGTTGATCTTCACCATGGTGGTGGCCTGTCCACCGACCATTTCCACCGGCAACGTACCGTATTTTCCCAAGTGGCAGCCGTCGGCCCAACTGCGGCTTGCGAGCAATACGCCGACAACCATGCAGAAAAAACGCGACGTCCTCGTCAACGTGCTCCATGCACGCAATCGCTTCAATAACGCAACGGTCATGGTTCTCCCCCGAGAAATATAGCCCTGATTGCCGTCCGCAAGCGGACGCTGCAAGGGATATCGATTTTTACCTTTCGTCTTTTAAGTCGCTATCGTCCCAATCACAAAAGATATCGAAGACGGCATTCATGGCTTGGACAACAGGTTGACGCTATGAGTGCTAATTCGCCTCACCGTCTGTCTCTTACAAACGTCGCCTGCGCAAAAGAAACCAGCGGCATCAGGAGTCCGACAACGAAATAACGTTTGAGCATAACCCTCCCTTTTTAAGCGAACGCTATCGAGCCTTCGACAAATCCCTGACCGTCTTGATCGCGGGCTCTGCATCCTTGGCGGGTGCAGAGTTTCCGCAGTTGTCTATGTAGCCTGCTGGAAGGCGCTCTTGCCCGGCGGTTTCAGTCATCGACGAGTGACTTACAAATAGGAGATAGGTTTTCCCGATGTCCATGAAAAACCTTGACGAGGTGTTTTCCGACAGCAGGCGGATAGTTCGCTGTGGCCGCCCCTTGAAAATCTCCAGGACTTGGACGGTGTAGATCGTCCACTCGTATCCCTTGGGATCGTCAGGGGTGGAAATATTGCGCTCACCCAAGACGCGCCCGGTGACCACGAATGCCGCGCGCCCAAATTCGGCAGTAACCGACGGATTTCGATAGACCGCAGTCGATCCTGTACCTGACTCCCAGCAAGTTGCATAGGACGCCGACGACATCGTAGCCATTGCCAGCACAAACCCGCGCAAGACGAGTCGAGTCAGTGAGCCCATGTGCCCCCCCTTTTGAACCATTGCCAAGTTGTCGTCGGCATGACACCCGAAATATATTCTTCGGAATGCGAGTTCAGCCGTTCAGTACAATCGGCATGCTGCAGCATCGAGTTTAACCCGCGAGCACACCGAAAAGTCAGTGTGACTGGCTTGCGTCAATGGGTCCAGACGCGAGCTTAGTCTAAGCGGCCAAACGCTAGCATGCACCGCATGTGTTGGCAGAACAGCTTCGAAAAGGTAACGTGCTGACTTCGTCCTGGGAGTAGTTGCATGTCCGCAGCAAGCGAGATGGCGCTTCCGCGCTACGGTTTCGGCGACGAACTCGCCAGCAGCGTGATCCATGGCATTGGCATCTTGTTGAGCGTTGCCGGACTGGCGGTGCTGGTCATGCATAGCGCCGCGGCAGGTCATTCAAGCGACGTACTGGCCAGTGCAGTCTATGGCGTGTCGCTGATCGCGCTCTATACCGCGTCCACGCTCTATCACGCCATTCGCATTGAATCGGCACGGCAATGGCTGCGTACGCTTGATCACATCGCGATCTTCCTGCTGATAGCGGGCACCTACACGCCGTTTACTCTCATCGCGTTGCGTGGCGTATGGGGCTGGAGCCTGTTCGGCCTGGTGTGGATCCTGGCCTTGCTTGGCAGTGCCTTGGAGCTAGGCATGTTCAAACGCCCTCGGCGTCTTGCGGTACTGTTGTACGTGGCAATGGGATGGGTCGGCATCATTGCGTTCCGGCCGTTGCTGGCGCATCTGCAGGCCGGGGGCATGGCGCTCCTGCTTGCGGGTGGCGCGGCCTACACGCTGGGGGTGCCTTTCTATCTGTGGCGCAAGCTGCCGTATCACCACTCGGTGTGGCATGCCTTCGTGCTGGCAGGAAGCGTATTGCAGTTTCTGGCTGTGTTGTTCTATGTGGTTCCGACCTCTTCGACATAGGCTTGTCATCCACATCCACGTTGCTCAGAACGCATGATGTTCCTATATGGCTGCAGATGGCCGTGGTGAACGATCATCGCAGTCCTTCTAATCCCCCGGCATGCCGGAAAAACCGCCTACCGCACGCAAGGCGCCGGCATCCATCAACACACCATCCATCATCACCCATTTGGTCTGGCGCAGTGCGCCGATAACGGTGATCTTACGTTGCGCCATCGTCGCGATCAGCGAGGCGCTTTGCGACAGCGAAGCTGGCCTCGAAAAGCGAACATCGCTTAGATGCCCATACGTAGCCAGGACAGAGATAGCCCAGGCGTTAGCTGCCTCCGCCCCTGCCCTTGCGCCATCCCGAGCCCATGAATCACAAGCCACCCTTGCGCCGGCAGATGCCCTCCTGCTACAAATTTTTTTGCACACGCGCCTTCGAGGGTTTCGCATGCCAAGGATTGCCCTGTCCCAACCCGACGCCACGCTGGGCGAATTGCTGATTCGGGGGCTGCGTTATCCGTTACGCGGACCAGCGCTGGCAACGTGTACCGTCCTGGCGTTGGTTTATTTTATTGGTGCGCTGTCGAGCATCCTGGGCATCATTGCCAGCGTCATCTATTGGGCGCTTGCTTGGGGTTACGCTGCCACTTGCCTGATCCATGCGGCCAATGGCTACGCCGAGCCGCCGGATGTCGGGGTTGAAGAACGCAGGGCCGCAGGCATCAAGCTGACGGTGCTTCATTTCTTCGTGATGTTTGCCTGCCTTGCGATCATGGTGTGGGAGATCCACTGGATGTGGTTGCTGGTCATGGCTTTTGTCATGGTGTTGCCGGCCATCGATATGTCCCTTGCCTTCGATGGCGATGTCAACGTGGCTTTCAGCCCCGCGCACTGGTGGAGGACCGTGGTGAGCTTCGGGGGCTTGTATGCCTTGCCGGTGGCCGTCAACTTTTTGGTCATGCTGGTGATCATTGGCATGGCGGCCACCATCAAGCCTTTGTTGCCGCTGTTTTTGGGGTGGCTTGTGTATGGGTTCGCCTGCGTCTACCTGATGATTTTCAACTTCCAGCTCATGGGTGCACTCGTCCATCAGCGGCATGAAATCTTTGGTGTGGAACCGGAAGCCGAGCGGCTGGCGGCCATAGGTAAGCAAGATGTCGACACCCTTCTCCTGGCAGAGGTGGAACAGATCCGTCTCAAAGATCCGCGCGCCGCGCTCGATCTGCTCGTCGCGCGCCTGCGTGAACGCTCGGCACCGGCTGCCTTGCATCGTTGCTATCGCGATCTGTTGCATCACCTTGGCATAAAGGAAGCCTTGCTTGAACATGGCCAGATCTGGACGGCATCGCTAGTGGCTAACCGTGAAATGCCACGCGCGCTCAGCCTGGTGAAGGAATGCACGGAACTGGACCCAGCCTTCCTGCCGGATGATCCGGCCACCGCCGGCCCCTTGGCAGAACACGCTGCACGCATTGGAATGAAGCGCCTAGCGATTCATTTGTCGCGCGGATACGTGCGGCAATGGCCGAAATCACCGGATTCGCCGCGCTACGGCCTGCTTGCCGCAAAGCTCATCGCCAGCGAGCCTGATCGCCTCATGGAAGCCATGACACTGCTTGGCAAACTCGTCGCAACATGGCCAGATCATCCCTTGCACGCGGAGATTGAAAGCCTGCTCCGTGAGCTCAAAGTTCAATCAGAACACTGACGAGCGCTCGCCTATTTGATTACCATGTCGTCGTTATCCGTTGCTGATCAATAACCACAAACAAAGGAGTGAAACGTGGCCAAGCCTGCGCAAGCACCGGACAGCAGTACCCCGAGCAGTAAAAATGTAACGAATCTCGCAAAGCTGATCGTCACGGAGTCTGGGGGACTCAGCCGGGTGACCCAAACAGCCGTTGGATGGACCGTGCGCAATCGAATGACACGAAACGGCACCACGGAGGTCGACCGTGCGTGGCATGGCTACCAACACGGAAAGGCTGCAACCGCAACTGCGCTCGTCATTGCCAAGGGAATTCTTGACGGCACCATCCCGGACCCGACTGGCGGAGCTACGCATTTCTATACGCCGAAAATCATGCCTAAGGAAGGCGATGACACCACGGGCGTCGATGTTGGTGGCGGCCTGGAATCGGTTGAAGGCGTGGTCGATGATGATGGCAAACCGGTAAAGAACTATCGCCCCAGCTTTGCCGCCACGTTCACGGAAAAAGTCGTCCCCGGCGTTGCTCCTGCCATATTCAAGTTCTACCAGCAGCCCGGGAACGGCCATGTCCGCTAAACGATTGGTTGCAGGACTCTGCACCCTGGCGTTTTCGATCGGAACAGCCTGCGCATCATCCGCTGCTGGCACAGATATCTACGCCAATGTGCTCAATGGTCCCGCAACATACGCCGAGTTGGCCGGCGCCAATGGACAGATGTCAGGTTCTGGCTGCAAACGCACCGAATGCGTGGCCATAACCGATCTTCTGCATGCCATTAAAATCCTTATTCGTCGCGACATACCCAACACGATGGTGCATACGCAGCCCCAGCCAGTTGATCGGATAGCTCAGGCAAATAGAAAATTTGACGAGACGATACTCACGCATCGCGATCGATTTTCTTACTACTGTGCCGCGCTCAAAAAACTGGCAGCGCATTATTCCGAGGATTCGATAGGATTCCACGCCATCGAAATCGCTACGCGACTGGATGCGGCCGACAAATCCATTCACTGCACCGATTCTGTCATGGCTGCGTTCCCGCACACTCAGGATTCCAGCGAGATGATCGAACAGGCGAGAGAGACCTGCGAGACAGATAAGTGGGGTGCATGCCAAGCGATACGCACCCTGTCCACGGATAAAGAAACCTCATACTAAGGCCCTTTCATCAACGCGGCGACATGCCGCTCAAGTGCATATATTCGAGCAACGGCATGTTCCAATTTTCCAACTAACTTTTCATGCAAAATCATTGATGCCGACATATCGGCGCTGTCAACCAGCATGGCTACCTAACTTCATGTCTATTTGCAACATGACTTCACGACCATACATATCGTAGTTGTCCATATTGAAATAAGGAAACGCATCGAAGGTCTTATCCCTGGGTGGCATTTTGTTCGCGATGTTCTTGATAACCAGTGACATGCCAAGATTGCGCACAGGCGTATAAGTAAGACTCCAGTTGAATGTGATCCACGGCGGCAAAGAGCCTGCTGGATAACCATTGCCGCTTATCGCTGCGTAATTATGCGAAGACCCAGCCCGACGCGCATATAGGGTGCTGCTCCAATGGTCACCAAGACTCGTCCAGCGCACGCTTCCCTCCGCCATGCTCTTGAAGTCATAGTTTTTGCTTGGATCTACCAGCAAATCGATCACAGGTTGACCAGGAGCCACTTGGTAATCGTGCCGCAGTAAATCGTTATAATCGAGTTGGAAAGTAAATTTTCCGAAACGGGAAGGCATCGCTCTGTAAGCAACACTCGCAGCAACCGATTCGGTCGTTTCATGAGCCAGGTTGGCGTAATAAATCTCCACCCCGGTAATGGGGCCACGCCCGCCCAAACCCATGCGTTGCACTTGCCCGCTCACGGGATTGGTAAGCGCCTGGCATGCTTTGGAGCTGGAATCCTCCTGTCCAAGCAGGCATTGCGCATCCTTCTGCGCAAGAAGATTCGGGTCTTGCGTAATAATCTCGTCCTGCACGTCGATATGATAATAGTCAGCGCCAAGACTCAGCCTTTCGAAAGGCGACCAGACGATACCTGCCGTCCATGTCCGCGCCGATAACGGCTGCAGTGTGTGGCTGGCCAGCAACGAAATCGGCACAAATTGGCCGCCGTTGCCCGCACAATTTTTTACATGCTCGATGGCGCAACCGTAGGGATCGACGACGGCGAAAAATGCACCACTTGGCGCCAGATAGACACTAGGCAGATCCGGCGCCTTGAAGACGGTGGTGTAGTTTCCACGCAGCAACAACGAATCCACCGGGCGATACTCAATACCTACCTTATACGTGAACTTGTGATTGTTGGATGCGTTATGCGATGCGTAGTAGTCATAGCGCCCCGATAGATCGAGCATCACTTGCTTCAAAATCGGCAAATTGAGCTCAAAGGCCGTTGCCGAGTGCGCGCGTTGCCCCCCTCCCTGATTGGAAGAATAGAGATAGACGGCATGACTGCTGAACAACGGGTCGACAGGTGCGTACCATGCCTCGCTTCCCGTTTCGGCAATCGCGGCGAAACCCGCGCTGCCGCCGGGCAAATCAAACAGTTCGGTGTTGGTAATGGTGGCTCGCGTTTCGTTAATCCAACTCTGACTGAACTCGCTGATATTCCGCGTAAAACCCGCATACTGCGAAGGCGCTATGGGCCGAAAGAACGCAGCATAGTCAGGATGGTATGCAACGAGACCTGTAGATGGATCGATACCCGCCGGCGGCCCAAGCATGCGCAGGAAGAACGCATTGATCGGAGCTGTCATGAGGTCATTTCGAGTTTGCGTTGTGCGGTCACCGGTGCGCAAATAATAGATATCCCACGTCCAATTCGAGGCAGCGAATTGGCCATTGGCACCTAAGTTGAATTGATAGAGCAGATCATTTTGCTGGTTCATTTGCCCGGCGACACCACCCAGCATTTCCTCTGGCGAAAAAACCTTTTCAAAAACCAAAATATGCCGCGTATTGGCATCCTCGATGAGCGTTCCTGGCAGATATTCCGATAGCCACAATGGCATGCCGGGATACCACTTTTGCCGCTGCCAACCGGCCATCGCGTTGGCGTAAATCCATAAAGCCTCGTTGACGTTGTATCTGAGTTTTACCGTGCCCCCGATGCTTCGGGCTTGATTGCTGAATGTCGTCAAGCCGTACTGCGTACGCGTACCGCAGTATTGGCCGTAAAGACCGGGCTTGGATTTATTCACGGCCAGCTGCGTGGTTCCTCCGAACAAAGAGCTGGTGCAGCCTTGTGGCGGACTTATATAACCGTGCAGCAGGCGATTAAACGAAGCGGCGGTTCCGAAATCCCCAATGGCGGACTCGATCGCCGGCGTATCCAAACCATTGGGGTTGGCCAGGGTGCTCGCAGTAAGCGCGCGCTGATAACCCCAAATTGGCGACGCATTGTCGAATTCAAGGCCGGTAAACACGTTCAATTTATTGAAGGTGTGGCCATAGGTCATGCTTACCCGCTGGTTGGCTCCGCCTCCATCCGTAAACCGCCCGGCCTGTACCGATACTGCACCGCCATCCATCTGCTGCTTCGTGACGATGTTGATGACCCCTGCAACGGCCTGCGATCCGTAGATCGACGAACCGCCGCCCGGCATGATATCGATATGATCGACCAGAGAAAGGGGAATGTTCGACAGATTGGTAAAACTTCCGCTTCCTTCATACAGCCGTCCAAAATCGGCAAGCGGCTTGCCGTCCAGCAACACCAAAGTGAGTGTAGGACCTAGGTCGCCGATATTGATCGTCTGCGCGCCCTGCGTGAAGGAGGCCATATGCTGCGGCCCCTGCACGGAGCCCATTGCGAATATGGAGTTCTGCAATGCCTCCGCAATGCTATTGAAGCCGCGTGCCCTGATGACGTCTTCGGTTATCGTATAAACGGGGGTTGCAGTCTGAATTTCCGGGTTGTTGATCAGTGATCCGCTGATGGTTATTGTGCCGAGCGTTCTCACTGCATGCGTACTGCTCTTCGAAACTGCCTCGACGCGCTTGCCTATCGGGGACGCTTGCCGCAACAGCAAGAACGTAGACGGACCGACAGCCTCCCACCTCAATCCTGTACCCGCTAAAAGTTGCTGCAATGCCTCTTGAGCGGTGAAACGTCCCGCTAACGCACGACTGGTTACACCCGAAACCAGATCAGGCGAATACATGATCTGCAATCGCCCCTGAAACGCCAGTACGTCGAGCGCCCCGGCGAGGCTTCCTGGCGGCACATTGAACGATTGGATCGTGGCAATGGGCGTTTGCGTCAACGCCGGGCGGGGCCACGTTGCAGCGAATACAACGCCAAGCGTGATGCCGCATGCGAGCCAATTTTTTATGACATCACGCTTCATGAAGCCAACGGCCTGCATTCGCGTGCGTATTCAGAGAAAGAGACATTCGTCCCTCCCCTTGCACGTTCTAGTTTTCCCTGTGGCTCCTTGTCGCGAATAGTGACATATCTTGGAAGAGATTCAACAAGCAAGCTTGGTGATGGCGGTCAAGAAATCGGGCAATCCAAGCCATGCCTGTTCATCACTGTCGACTTTCCATATTGGCAAACCGCTCCGTACAGCATCCTTCATCCCTCTTTTTAAAAAACGGCCGGAGCGCTCCACGTTGCGCACCGGCCAAGGTTGCTTTGCACAGCCGTGCCGGATGTCGATATAGGCGCGCATCCTTGCGCGCTTATTTTTTCACAACGAGAGGCTCCAACCGTTCAACTTACTGGTGTCGCCGCTGCCGAAGAGGTCATAGTCAATGACCGTCAGCTTCCAGGGTCCGTTGGCAAGCACGCCCGACGCAGAAACCGAGTAGGTCGCATCGAGGTTGCCGGTGGTGGAGAAGTCCGGGTCCTTCAGAATCGCCGAGTTACCTTGCGGGTCAGTGATCTCGATCAACAGATCGCCCGACATGTTGGTGGTGACATTGACATGCACCTGGATCGTGGACTTCGTGTCGCCCGAAATGCCGCTGACGTTAATCGTGCTGACACCGGTGCCATTGTCGCCAATCGTGACCGGCGTGCTGCTCGAGAACGTACGGCTGCCAGATGCCGTGACCGTCACCGAACCGGTTTTGGTGTTGGTCGCACCGGTGTTGTCCGTCACCTTCAACGAAACCGCATAAGTGCCGGCTGCCGCATACGTGTGGCTCGGGCTGGCCGATGTGGAAGTGCTGCCATCACCGAAATTCCAAGCGTACGAACTGATGGTACCGCTCGTATCGGTGGAGCTATTGGTGAAGTTTGCCGTCAAGCCGCTTACCGTGTCGGTGAAGTTGGCCACCGGATTGCCCGCGGTGCCACCGTTGCTCACCGTCACAGGTGCGGTTTTGGTGTTGGTCGCGCCAGTGTTGTCCGTTACTTTCAACGATACCGTGTAGGTGCCCGCAGCCGCGTAGGTGTGACTCGGGCTTGCCATCGTAGAGGTGCTGCCGTCACCGAAGCTCCATGCATACGAACTGATCGTGCCACCCGTATCGGTGGAGCTGTTGGTGAAGTTCACCCTCAGTCCGCTAACCGTGTCGCCAAAGTTGGCAACCGGCGTGCTGCCCGGATTGTGGTTAACGATCACGTGCGAGATATCGCACTCGTTCGTGTCGTTGGACCAGTTGGACTGCTCGGCGAATGTGTCGTTACCAAGTTTGACGTTCGCCGCACCGCCGGCGCTGCCGGGTTGCTTCCATGCGCACTCGTCGCCGTCTTCAGCCCCATACTCGCTGGTGCCTGACTGCAGATTCCTCCAGCCACCGCCGTTTGGGTTGTTGTTGGCGTCGGACGTCGGGTACGTATCAGACATCATTTCGTGCCATTCGTGTCCGAGTGTCATGGTGTAACCATCCAGCGTTCCTGTCGCCGCACCATTCACAAAGCCAACGCCGCAGCTGGCGCCAAAATCCACGTTGTACGGCTGGTTGCTGAAAGCAAGCGGACCATAAGGAGAGCCCGTACCATTCACCACGCCGACATCGGAATCGCCATCCCAATCGTGCCAAGCGCAGTAACCCTGGCCACCGTTTAGTCCCTGATAATCATCCGGGTCAGTGCCGTGCGGCGACACAATCACGTAATAGCTGTGCCTGTTCGAGGCAGCCGTGGTATTGCCGAAGTGTTTCGCGGCGGCGTCGGCTTCTTGTGCAAGCTGAAGCGCGGTTGCCTGCGATGGTGACGCTGCGGAGTTGTCGTACCACACGCCGGCAAGGACGCCACCCTGCTGATACGGGATAAAGCTGGCGGTATTCGGACAGCTGGTAGCTCCCGATGACACGTTGGAGCCGTCGCACCACTGTGTCAGTTCGGCCGACCACAATTCTCCGCCGGTTCCGATGTCCTTGAACATCTTCTGCGTAACCGGTGCCACGCCATCCGGGTCACCGGAGAAGGTCAGGTTGCCATTGGCGTCGGTACTCTGATTACCCCATTGGCTGCCGTAGAACACCACGTAAACCTTCACGGTGCCATCCATCACACCCGCACCACCCGCGCTGGGTTGCCCACCGTTATAGGCCAACGTATCGGGACCGGTTGCTGTAGTCGCCGTGCCGCCAGCCACGATATTGGCGGATCGCCACTGGCGTGACAGTTGCTGGCCATCAACGGTCAGTACTACACCATGACGGTAGTGGTGCCCCGTAAGCGGCGAATATGGATCTTGCAGAACGTTGCCCTTCTTCCCGGTATTGGGATTGATGGACATGCCATCGTCGGCATGCGCCGCGGTAACGCCCATGGCAATGCTAAGTAAAGCCGAGATCGCCGTAGACAAAAGGCGAGTCTTCGAAGAAAACCGACTATTCGACATAGATAAACTCCCCAAAATTTTATGGACAAACGGAGTCGACAAAATATTCGCGACCCGCAATCTATGTGCTCCTGGGTACAGCCCTCGCTCCTACTAGCTACTCAACGGTGTGTTGAATGCACTGCACGCCCCCACGCGCAGGCAATCTCGTGCGCCAATCATTTACAGGCACCGCTACACATAAAACGTTGCCCAAGTGAAAAAGCCTAATGGCGGATGTCTATGGCTTCACAAAAAGCCGCAGTCAGAACCAGAAGCATCGAGGATCGACATTTGAAGAATTTGGCAGCGCAAGCGTAGAGGTTCTTCGCCGTTTTTTTTGTACCGGTCAAACGATGCCCTTTGCTTTTCGACCACACGCTCATGATGTGTTTTCACGACTTAGCCATAAACATGTGCATTCATGCGACTGCATATTTCATTGCCTTTAGGCCGCCACACCGGTCTTCGACAGGAATATCTACACTTGAGTGACATATCGTTTTGATAAAAAAAAGCCGGCGTGCGATGTCACAAACCGGCCAGCGCTGCTTTGCGCAGCATCCCAAGTTGTATCGGCTTGGCGCACATCCCTGTGCGCCAATGTTCCGTTAGAGCGAAATGCTCCAGCTGTTCACTGTCGTGGCATCACCGTTGCCAAACAAATCGTAGTCGGTGACTGTCAATTTCCAGGTGCCGTTGGCCAACACAGCGGTCGCCGGTACCGAATAGGTTGCGTTGAGGTTGCCAGTGGTCAGGAAGTCGGGACTCTTCAGCGTCGCCGTCGAACCATTCGGGGCCGTGATCTTAATGCCAAGGTCACCGGCCATATTGGTGGCGATGTTGACGTGGATTTGGACGGTCGAGTTCGTATACCCCGAAATACCAGCTACCGTAATGGGGCTGACGCCCGTGCCATTATCAGCAATGCTCAGCGCAGTGCTGGTGGAGAACGTGCGACTGCTTGGCGCAGTCACCGTCACCGAGCCGGTCTTGGTATTGGTCGCACCGGTATTATCCGTCACCTTCAACGAAACCGAGTACGTGCCGGATGCCGCATACGTGTGGCTCGGACTGGCCACGGTGGAAGTACCGCCGTCGCCAAAGTTCCAGGCATACGTACTGATGGTGCCGCCCGTATCGGTGGAGCTGTTAGTGAAGGTCGCCGTCAAGCCGCTCACCGTATCGGTGAAGTTAGCCACCGGCTGGCCCGTGGTGGTGCCGCCGCTGCTCACTGTTACCGATGCGGTCTTGGTATTGGTTGCACCGGTGTTGTCGGTCACCGTCAGCGAGACCGTATACGTACCGGCTGCTGCATAGGTGTGGCTCGGGCTTGCCACGGCGGAGGTGCTGCCGTCACCGAAGTTCCAGGCATACGAGCTGATCGTGCCGCCGGTATCCGTGGAGCTATTGGTGAAGTTCACCGTGAGACCGCTTATCGTGTCGCCAAAATTGGCGACGGGCGTGCTGCCAGGATTATGGTTCACGATCACATGCGAGATATCGCACTCGTTCGTGTCGTTGGACCAGTTGGACTGCTCGGTGAATGTATCGTTGCCGAACTGAACATTGGCCGCTGCACCCTGCTCCCACGAATAACGCCAGGCGCATTCATCACCGTTCTCACCATTTTGAGCGTTCATCCAGCCGCCACCGGAGTAGACAGAAGCCGTCGGTGAATCAGCGTAGGGGAACGTATCGGACATCATCTCCTGCCATTCGTGTCCGAGCGTCATGGTGTAACCATCCAACGTGCCCGCAGCACCTGTGTTCACGAAGTTCACGCCGCAGGTCGCGCCTTGATCGACGTTGTACGGTTGGTTACTGAAGGCAAGTGCGCCATAAGGCGAACCCGTGCCGCCCCCATTGCCATCAAGGCCTGTGGCAGCGGAACCCAGCGAAGCATCACCGTCCCAATCGTGCCATGCGCAATAGCCCTTATCGCCAGTGGTCGTACCTTTGTAGTCATCCGGATTGGTGCCGTGCGGCGACAGGATCACGTAATAGGCATACCGGTTTGACGCAGCCGTCGTATTGCCGAAGTGTTTCGCGGCAGCATCGGCTTCTTGCGCGAGTTGAAGCGCGGTAGCCTCGGCCGGAGACGCTGCGGCGTTGTCATACCACACGCCAGCCAGAATGCCGCCCTGTTGATACGGGACGAAACTCGCGTTGTTCGCACAGCTAGTTGCTCCGGCCGCCACGTTGGGGCCATCGCACCACTGCGTCAAATCAGCGGACCACAGTTCGCCGCCCGTACCGATGTCTTTGAAGAACTTTTGCGTGACGGGCGCCGTCCCGTCCGGATCGCCGGAAAAGATCACATTGCCATTGGCATCGGTGCTCTGATTGCCCCATTGATTGCCGTAAAACACCAGATAGACCTTCACGTTGCCATCCATGACGCCGGCACCGCCCGCATGCGGGTCGCCGCCGAGATAGGACAACGTATCCGGACCCGTCGCTGCAGCCGTCGCACCTGTCGCGAAATTGGCAGCTCTCCATTGCCGCGACAGCCGGGTTCCGTCAACGGTCATCAAAACACCGTGGCGATAGGCATGCCCAACAAGCGGCGAATAAGGGTCTTGCAGAATCTTGACCTTCTTTACTTGATTGAAATGGGTGGGCGTAGCATCGCCGGCGTGCACCGCGGCAACGCCCATGGTCACGCTCAGCAAAGCGGAAACCGCCGCCGACACCATACGATTTCTTGAAGAAAAACTGCGATTAGGCATAAAGAAGTTCCCCGAACTTTTTTTGGACAAAACGGGGCCGACGAAGCATGTGCGCCCCGTTACTCTTTTGCATCGAAATGCAACCCTCCTTTCGTACAGCTACAGGCGACGCCTTGAACACCCGAAACGTTTTTGCTGAATGCCCTCCTCCGATCACTCAGCAGCATCGCCATATACCTAAAACGGTGCCGATAAAAAAAAGCCTATGTGGGTCTTCTCATGACGCCTATTGCGGGCCTTCTTCTTTGAGGTTTCGATATACACAGGCGTGCTTTCGATATGAAGCAGCTTCAAATGACCGGCGCGACCTCGATCAGCCATAAGAACATGCGGTCTTCACCATCACGTGAGACATTTTCATTCGAGCGATCACCTTGCGGCAGCCGATTCCGCGAAAGCGGAATACCGCTCATCGCACAATAGTTATTGTGCGTGTTGGCTCATGCCATCAAGCCGACGTCGACAACCTATTCGACCGGGGTACGCAAAACGCGCGGCGTGCTGACATCCTGTAAGCCAAGAACCGCTTCCACGATGGACCCCAAAAAGGGAGGCACAGCGATGTCTTCAGCATTGGCGAAATGCGGGGCGCCTTCATAGCTAAATCGCTGCATGGCTGCATGAAACGCGCTGTTCACGTTTGACGCATGGCCGTCTGCTGTGACAAGCATGTTGTTCGGTGCGACCTGGATATTCGTAAATCCATGGCTTCTCAGATATGTCACCAATCCCTGCACTTGCTGTTCCGTTGGGGCGTATTGGGCTTTGAGCTGATCCGGCGTGAGGTACTTGTGATAATCCGGACTCGCTGGATCGTTGATCCCGTGAATGAAAGCTTGCAGTTGATCGCTATTACGCAGGCGTAAACTCACCGCGATATGCAACGGCTGGCTCTCTTCCAATGGACTGATATGCGACGCATCAATCGCCGGATGGCCCGCTGTCGCCAGCGTGACCTGATGAGTACCGCTGTTCTGGACGATGACCGCATGCGTACTCGTGGCCACCCACGCTGCTTCTGCCTGGACGGACGCGACCACCCCTATTTGCCACATCGCAACAAGCGACAGCGCTGCATAGTGTTTCGGCAAACCGTTGCGACCCGGCATATTTCCATTCCAACGTACAAGGGCGTGAATCAGGTGATGCGGCAAAACTCACAGTATGGGTGCGGTGCGTTTCAACATACCCTGGCCATACGAGCCGAGATAAAGCGTTCCGTTAGCCCACCGGCGAATTTGTGCGTAATCAACGCGGTGTCCCAGCGCTTCCGACTGATGCCAGTATCTTTGGGCTCAGCCTGCACTGTCGACGCCGGCATTCTAAAGAATGCCGGCCACAGGACTGACAACGTTCGCGGAGAGAAAAAGCCTACCTGTGCTTAGCCGTGCCAATACGTTTTAGCGAGCACGGACCAGGGTGATACGTCCATCACCCAAGCGTTTGGCTTGAATCGACCAACCCCGCTGCAGAAGCAGCAGCACGGTATCAATGTCACTGGCGCGAAAACTACCGCTGACGCGAAGGTCTTGCAGCGACGGGTCGCCGATTTCCAGCTGGGTGGTGTTGTAACGGTTGATCTCCGTCACCAAATCCGCCAAGCGCAAGTCGTGAACAAGCAATCGGCCTTCCGGCCATTCTTCCGCCGCATGCACATCAGCTGGCTGCACGGCCGAGATATGGCCCGCCTCGTCGAACGCGAGGCGCTCCCCGCTTACCAACGAAGCCTGCTGCGACATGCCATCGGGTGCTTTCGTGGCGATGGCCAGCTTTCCTTCGATCAACGTCACATCCGTCGCATCCTGGCCGACGCGAACCTGAAACCACGTGCCAACGGCCGTGACAGTTCCACCCTGCGCATGCACAACAAACGGCCACGCGTGATCGCCGTGCACCTTGAATTGAGCTTGGCCGTGCAACAGCTCCACGCTGCGCTCTTGCTTGCTATAGCGCACGACCACTACCGAATCCGTATCCAGCACGATCGATGAGCCATCTGACAGTGGCACGGTTTGCAACTGGCCGGCAACGGTGGCATATCGCGTGCCCATCGGCTCTACCCCGCGATTCACCAACCGTGGCGCCAACACCAGCGCCAACACGACGGCGCCCGCGCAAGCAACCGCGCCCGCCCAAACCCCTCGGCGCTGAAACCACGATTTAGACTCCGGATCGCGCAACGCCTGATTGGCAGCTTCGATCCATTTGGGCTCCCGCACGGCTTCTCTACTGTATCCCCATACGCGCTCCAGCTTGCGAAATTCAGCCAGGTGCGAAGGATGAGAGGCAAGCCAGCGTTCGAACGCAGAGCGCTCTTCGTCCGAACAATCCGGTTCGAGCAGCAGCACAAACCACCGCTCTGCCTCGCCAGGCGAAGCTGCACCGTAGCTCTTGCTTGAATCACTCGTACCCATAATCATTAAAACGCGTCCGTGGAAGAGTTACCTACCTGGTTTTTGAGCTGAGCGAGTGCGTTGGCGAGATGTTTTTCGACCATTTTCACAGAAATTCCGCAGCGTTTTGCAATTTCGACACGCTTCAAGCCGTGCACGCGCTTCAATAGATAGACACGCCGGCACTTGGGCGAAAGCTGCGCGATGGCCTCACTGATGCGCGCCACTTGCTGATCGTAGTCCGCCCGCTGCTCCGGCGACTGGTCAGACGCCACGATATCGAGCCCCTCAAGCGTCACGTGATCAAAGCTGTGGCGCGTAACCGCGGCGCGATATTGATCGTGAGCCGTATTCAATGCGATTCGATAAAGCAGCTGTTTCCATGTCGAAGAAGGCTCCGTATCGCGATAGCGCAACAGCTTGGTCACGCTTTCCTGGGCGGCATCCTCTGCATCTTGTTCGGATGCGGTGCGGGAACGTAGAAATTGAACAAGGTGGTGAAACTGGCTTCTAACAAATGCGTCGAAACCCTGTTTATCAGCGCGCACCTCATCCACCAGCGATGTGTCCGGTGCAGGAACCATCGAAGCACTACCCCGCTTTTTATCCATCCCACCACCCTTCCACCCGGCTCGCGAAAATCTGAGGCAAATGACCACAAGATGCAAGACATGATTACCGTTTGGTGAAATGGATCGTGTGCGGGTGTACGACGCGTTTATATGCACACATAAGCTGCGGTCGCAAGAATTATCGAAGCCGGATTGCTTCGGATATCCAGACGAATTCAGAACTCGGCTCATGGGCGGGCACCATGACCGACCACGTTGTCACATAGGGTTTTAGGTGTGCTCCTTTCTCGCTACCTCAAGCCACGCGCCATAACCACCAGCGCTTTCCCAAAGCCGTCGAAGACTTCAAGCGGCGCACCGTCGGGGTTGTTGGCATTCTTCACCCATATCGGCGGCATAGCACCGATCAATACAACCTTGGCAGTCCGCGCCGAGCCATGGCGCGCAACATAGGCCGCCACTTCATCACCGCCGGTCGAGTGCCCGGCATGGATGGCGTCGCGTAGATCGAGTGCTTCGGTCAGCGCAGCCAGATCGGCCGCGTAATGGTCCATGTGGTTGCCGTCGGCCGTTTGGGTGGAACATCCGTGGCCACGACGGTCATGGACGATGACCCAGTGTCAGTATCGCTTGTCCTTCGAAACCTCCTGCGCACAATAGATAGAGTTGCGGTCCGTGTTGGCCGCCTCGCGTGTCTTCCATGGTGTTCCCCACACGCTTAGGCCACACCGCGTATTGCGCGCGGCGCGAGGAGCTTACAGGAAGAAATCTGCTCGTTTCGTCGGAATCAGCGTCGGTTTTGCACCTTCGCATGAAAGGCGTCATGCCATCTGTCGGCGCTGAATGATTTGATGTGCTGGCGAATATCTACTCGATATGCGGGACGTGTTTGGAGTAATCCCTTCGATAGCGAGGGTCACTCGGAATAAATCGCAGCACGCGGCCTGATGCCGAAAACACTTCAAGAAATTCAACACTACCCATTCTTCATCCCAGCTTCGCCGGGATGAGGAATGTTTGCGCCACCGTGTGCTGTCCGGACAGCGCGGACAACCGTCCGCGGACACTCGAACATATTCCTTCGCGTTTTGAAAAATGGCGTTGCCATGCGGTTTTTCACGCGTTTCGACGCTTGGCACGGGCCTTGCCATATCTATCTCGCAAAGCTCACTCAGACCCTGGAGAACCGCCATGAAATTCGAAACCCTGATGCTGCACAGCCTGTTTGCCGCTTGCTTGGTAATCTGTGTCACGACGCTGAGCGCGATGCTCGTCTGAATCCATCTGATCAAATCCAAGGACTCTTCATGCAAATCGTTACTCGCGTTATCGGCAGCCTGGCACTGGCTTTGGCATGCACTCACGCCTTCGGCCAAGACGCCACGCTGCCGATCCCGCCATCGGGGGTAATCGGCGTACAGGAGGCGATGCTTTCGCCTGATTACTGGATCGCCAAGCTGCACTCTCCGAACGAGACGTTGATGAGTCGCACGCAGATCGATGCTCAGAACCGCCGCATGTTCGAAGCCGATCCGAGCATGTATGACTTGCATCACATCGGTCCCGCGCTGAGCCACGAACAAGTGGAAAACTGGATCAAGAAAGTGTCCAGGATGCCGAACAAGACGCTGCTCGATGAGCACGATCAGCCCATACCCGCAACAACACTGGATGCCATTGCAACGAATGATGCACTGGACAAAATTCCTGCGCAGATAACCGCGCGTTACGGGATAGCGGTGCATCGGGTATCGCTACGCAATTTCCCCACCAACCTGCGTGCCTTTCCCGGCAAGGGGTTGCAGGATTTCGAAGCCTTCCAGGAAAGCACGATTTTCCCCGGCGATCCGGTCGCCATCGTGCATACAAGCTTGGATGGTCAATGGTATTTCATCGTCAGTCCACGCTACGCAGCATGGGTGGAGCGTTCGGCCATCGCCGAAGGCCACCGTGAGGAAGTGTTGGCGTATGCGGAAAAGGCTCCGTATCGGGTGATCACGGGGGACAAGGTGCGAACGGTGTACACGCCAGAAGCATCGGAGGTATCGGAATTGCAACTGGACATGGGCACACGCATCCCGCTTGCGCAATTACCGCCCGACAAGCCCGTCAACGGCGAAGGACCGTATGCGTCGTGGACGCTCAATCTGCCGATACGCGCCGATGATGGTTCGCTTCGCTTCCAGCCCGCGCTACTGCAACGGAAAACCGACAGCAATGCCGATTATCTACCGTTGACCCAGGCAAACATCGTCCATCAGGCGTTCAAGTTTCTTGGCGAACGTTATGGCTGGGGGCATTTGTATAACGGGCGCGACTGCAGCGGCTTCGTTTCCGACGTCTACCGAAGCATGGGCGTGCAAATGCCGCGTAATACGGGCGATCAGGCCAGCAGTCCTGCTTTGCACTTCCGTGCGTTTACCGCCAAAGACGATCATGCAACGCGCATGAAGGCGATCACCGAAGCTCAGGTGGGTGATCTGATCTATATCCCCGGCCACGTGATGATGTTTCTGGGTTGGGACCGCGGGCAGCCTTACGTGATCCATGACGTGGGCGGCCTGGTTTTTCGCGATAGCAGCGGCCAGATGCGTTGGACCAAGACCAATGAAGTATCGGTTACGCCGTTGTTGCCATTGCTTATTAGCGAGAAGCTTTCTTATGTTGATGCGATGACTAGCATTGTTCGGGTTCGTCCTTGATCGGATTGCTTAGTGTGTTTTCTACGAAGCCAGAAAACCACCCAAACCAGGCGTAACTTTGAAGTCGCCTGGTCGTCATGCCGGGCGCGTGGAATAGATCAGAGCATCCCTAGTGCCAGCCGCACATCCATTCAAGACAAAGCCACCGTCGCACTAAGACCGCCGCCCTGCCGATTGGAAAGCTGCAAACTGCCGCCAATGGCACGCGTCAATTGCGCGGCAATGGCCAAACCCAACCCTGCGCCGCCGGTGTCGCGGTTGCGCGAACCTTCCAATCGGTAGAACGGTTGCAGCACGTGTTCCAGCTGATCTTCGGGAATGCCGGGCCCGCGATCGCATACGGCAATACACAGCGCACCTTCTTGGTTGCGCCATGAACTCACTTCGGCGGCGCCGCCGTATTTGATGGCGTTGTCGATCAGGTTGCCCAGCACGCGTCGCAGCGCCTGTTGACGAACCATCGCGGCACCGCCGACGCATTCCAACAACGCGACCGGTTTGCCGATGTCCTGATAATCGAATACCAGGCTTTCCAGAAAGGCCTTTACATCCATGCGCACCGGCACCTCTGCGCCGCCATGCGCGCTGCGTGCGTAGGCGACGCCTTCACGCACCAGATGCTCCATCTCGCGCAGGTCGCTGAGAATCTTCTGGCGGTCTTCGCCCTCTTCCAGTGATTCGGCGCGAAGGCGCATGCGTGTGATGGGCGTCTGCAAGTCGTGCGAGATCGATGCAAGGATGTGCAGGCGATCTTTGAGGTGGCGGGCGATGCGCTCCTGCATCGTGTTGAAGGCGATGGCAGCCTGCGCTACTTCGGTGGGGCCTTTTTCACTCATGCGCGGGCCGTCCGCCGTTGGAGTCATGGCTTCCGCGGCTTGTGCAAGTTGTGCCAGAGGGCGTGCGGCCAATCGCACCGCCAGCCAGGTGCACGCCACCAACAGGAACAACTGCAACACCAGCACAATGGGCAGCCATTGCGCGATCGGGGCGATGCCTCGCGGTGTCACTTCCAGTGTGAGCGACGAACCGTCGTGCAGGGTGAAGTGCACTTGATAGCGCTCGGGCTTCATCGAAATCGTGTCGGCCTGAACGTGAAAGCCAGGGCCAACTTCTCTCTCGATCCGGCGCGTGACCTCCCGTGAGCGCTCGGTTGCCAGTGGCGTACCCGGCTGGCCGTGACCGAGCAGGAAACGGTAGTTGTCGCGCTGCAATAGCTCCAGCCAGTTGGCGCGTTCGGCGGCGGGCAAGCGATCCAGCACTTCCACCGAGGTACCCACTTCATGCTCGAACGTGTCGAGCATGACCGTGGTGGCACTTTCGTAGCGCTCATAAAACATCACGCTGAAAGAAAGGCCCTGCGCCACCATCAAGCCCGCAAAGATGATCAGGTAAAGCCGCGAGGCCATGCTGCGCGGCAGCCAATGCTTCAAGGCCATACGGCTCATGCGCCCTTCCCGTGCACGGTCACCGGCATGGTGAATACGTACCCTTCGCTGCGCACCGTCTTGATATAAGCCGCTTCCTTCGCATTGTCTTCAAGACGGGTGCGCAGGCGGCTTACCAGCAAGTCGATGGAGCGGTCGAAAATTTCCGCGTCCCTGCCCTGCGTCAGGTTGAGCAACTGATCCCGCGAAAGCACGCGCTGCGGGTGATCCAGAAACACACGCAGCAATCGAAACTCAGCACCGCTCAACGGCACGATGGTGCCTTCCTCGTCCAGTAGATGGCGCGCCGTGACATCCAGGCGCCACCGTCCAAACGACAGCATGTCGCTGGTTTCGGTGATGCGCAGATTCGGCGGCAGCATGCGCGTGCGGCGAATCACTGCCTTGATGCGCGCAAGCAGTTCGCGTGGCGAGAACGGCTTTACCACGTAATCATCGGCGCCCATCTCCAGGCCGATGATGCGATCGGTTTCGTCGTCACGTGCCGTCAACAGCACTACAGGCAGCGATTGATGCTTGCCACTGCGCAAGGTGCGGCAAAGCACCAGGCCGTCATCGCCGGGCATCATGATGTCCAGCACGACCAGGTCGAACGCCGAGCTATCCAGTTGCGCGAACATGTCGCGGCCATCGACGGCTGCACTGGCGCGCAGGCCATTCTTTCGCAAGTACTCCACGACACCCGTGCGGATGTCACGGTCGTCATCGACGACGAGGATGTTGTCGATGTGTTCCATATAAGTGAATCCTCAATGTGCGTTGCTGTTACGTATTCTGCGGCTTGCCCAGCAACTGCCGAACGTGCTGCTCGATCTCATCGTCATTGCCCTCGCCGACATGGCGATAAACCACATGGCCGCTCCGATCGATGAGATAGATAGCCGGCCAATAACGATTTCCGTAAGCATTCCAGATGCGATAGTCATTATCCATCGCCACCGGCCAGGTGATTTGGTATCGGCTGATGGCCATGCGAAGTTGCGCCGGATCATGCTCTTCATCGTACTCGGGCGTATGCACGCCGACGACCACAAGACCGTCTTTGGCATAGCGGTCGTAAAGCGACTTGGTATGTGGCAGCACGTGCAGGCAATTGATGCATTCGCGCGTCCAGAACTCCACCAGCACCACCTTGCCGCGAAGGCTGTCGATGGTCAGCGGCGCCGAATTGAACCAGCGGTCGGCGCCGCCGAAGTCGGGCGCTGGCATGGCGGCGGCAGGCTCCTGGGCACTGACGGTGGTCCAGGCAGTGGGCCAGAAAGTGATCAAGGCCGCGCCAAGCGCGGCTAAGGCGACGGCCATTCGTAGTGATGTCATGGTTGGATCTGCCTCGCAGTGGATGGGGGCAGCGCCCATGCACCGCCATGACAGGTATTGGACATGCCTGATTTATCTCGAACATGTCCGCTGCACCGGCTTTTTGTATCGGTTTGTACAAACAAGTCGCGTTGGAAGATGCACTTGCTCAGTCGCGCATCTCAACGCTTGCCGTGATGTGCTCCCTCCGCTGCAATGGCAGGGGGCTGGGGTGGCGTTGCATGGGCTTGCCGCAAAGTTCAATTTCACCGCGAGAGGGCTTCACCCCACCCTACCCCCCTACGGCACGTAGGGGAGGGAGCAGATTGCCGCAAGTAGTGAAGCAATGACGCTTGAGCAAGTTCCCTTCAATGACCGTGTGAGTTTGGCCGAGGCGGCCGAATTTTGTATCGAAACGTATCCAGCACCGCCCGCTACACATTCCGATGCCTTTCGGCGCTTGCCCGGACACAAGCGGGATACGTCCCTGCCGTTTCCTATGCACACCGGCCAGCACCTCGCCACTGCGGCGAGGCGGCCATCTCAACCACCAGGAAACCGATCATGCCCTCCACCCGCGCCATCCTCTATACCGGCAAGACCACCACCACCGGCGGCCGCAACGGCCAGTCGCACAGTGACGACAACCGTCTCGACATCAAGCTGTCCGTTCCTGGCTCCAACGGTGCCGGTACCAATCCGGAGCAATTGTTCGCTGCCGGCTGGTCCGCATGCTTCATCGGCGCCATGGGCCATGCAGCGCAGGAACTAGGCATCGCGTTACCGGCCAATACCACTGTCGCTGCTGAAGTCGACCTGGGCTCAGATAGCGAGCAAGGCTTTTTCCTGCAGGGCCGCCTCAACGTAAGCCTGCCGGGACTTGAGCACGCTCTCGCCCAATCCATCGTCGACCGCGCGCATCAGATCTGCCCGTATTCGAAGGCAACGCGCGGAAACATCAGCGCCGTTGTTGCCGCGGTTTAAACCCTTCTTCGCCATCACATACATCTTTCCAGGGAGATCACCATGAAGCGCCTGCACACGGCACTCGCCGCTGCCTTTGCCCTGAGCTTTGCCAGTCTTGCTTCGATCGCACATGCCCAAGACGACTCGACCCAACCCCAAGCGTCACAAGCTGCATCCCGTGATGCATGGGGGCCGCTAAAGCATGTGCATGCCGGTGTGCTGGACGTCGCATACGCGGAGATGGGACCGGCCAATGGCCCGGTGGTAATTCTTCTGCATGGATGGCCGTATGACATTCATAGCTATGAGGAAGTCGCACCCGCGCTGGCAGCAAAAGGCTATCGGGTGCTGGTTCCCTATGCACGCGGATACGGCGAAACGCGATTTCTTTCTGACCGCACGGTGCGAAACGGCGAACCCGCGGCATTGGCGCAAGACGTGATCGACTTCATGGATGCCCTCCACATCCAGCGCGCTGTGTTCGGCGGCTTCGACTGGGGTGCACGCTCGGCGGATATCGTCGCCACGCTGTGGCCGGAACGGGTGAAAGCGTTGGTGACCGTAAGTGGTTATCTCATCGGCAGCCAGGAAGCCGGCAACACCCCGTTGCCGCCCAAAGCGGAGCTGCAGTGGTGGTATCAATATTATTTCGCCACCGAGCGCGGCCGCGTTGGCTACGACAAATACCGTCACGACTTCGCCAAGTTGATTTGGCAAACCGCTTCACCCAAGTGGAACTTCAACGACGCCACCTTCGAACGCAGCGCCGCTGCACTGAAAAATCCGGATCAAGTTGCCATTACCGTCCACAACTATCGCTGGCGGCTGGATCTGGCGCAGGGCGAAGCCAAATACCAAGCACTGGAAAATCGTTTGGCCCAATTCCCCGCAATCACCGTGCCAACCATCGCGCTGGAAGGCGACGCAAATGGCGCACCGCATCCGCAGCCCGAGGCATATGCCAAGAAGTTCACAGGCAAGTACCAGTTCCGGCTCATCACCGGTGGCGCCGGCCACAACCTACCGGAAGAAGCACCGCAAGCGTTCACGCAGGCCGTGATCGACGCCGATCATCTTTGATTCGATTTGAACGAGAAATATCCCATGAAAACATTAGTCATTGGCGTTGCAACCGTCCTGACCATCGCAAGCGTTCTTGTACCTTTTGCGGCGCACGCACAGCAACTGCAAGGAACGCACCGCAAAGAACTGTCTCGCCACGCCATCAGCATTCCCGGTTACGAGGAGCTGCAAGTGCGTGTCGACATCGATCCAGGCAAGACTGCGCCCAATCACAAGCATCCTGGTGAGGAAATCATCTATGTGATCGAAGGCACTATCGAGTATCGCCTCGAAGGGCGGTCGCCGGTGACGCTTAAAGCGGGCGATGTGCTGTTTGTTCCGACGGGTGTCGTGCATAGCGCAGCAAATGTCGGACAGACTAATGCGGCTGAGCTAGGAACGTACATTGTTCCGATTGGCAAGCCGTTGGTTGAATGGGTCAAGTGAGTGGCTGGTGAGTTCTGCTGATCATTGCGCAACGGTCACCCAACGCAAAAAAACAGTCTTACATCACCGTCATTCCGGCGAAGGCTGGAATGACGGTGATGTATCGCGGGGCTTCTTCGCCAAAGGGATGACTCGCTTTGAAACGACATCAATGCCCAACGTTTCAAGCCTCTTCCAAAGCAAGCGCGATACCTTGTCCGCCACCAATACACAACGTCACCACGCCACGTTTTAACCTTTCACGCTGCATCGCATGCAGCAAACGCGTAGTAAGGATCGCACCGGTCGCACCGATCGGATGGCCATGCGCCACCGCCCCACCTTCCACGTTGACACGCTCTTCGTCCAGGCCAAGCTCACGCGCCACGATGATGGCGATAGCCGCATACGCTTCGTTGATCTCGAAGCGGTCAACTTGATCAAGCTGCCAACCCGCACGCTGTACTGCCAAACGTACCGCCGACACCGGCGCGATGCCGAACATGCCGGGCTCAACCGCGGTGATGGCGAACCCGGCAAGCCGTGCCATCGGCGCCAACCCGCGCGCTTCGGCCACGCCGCGCTCGGCAACCAGCATCGCTGCGGCACCGCTGTTCAAACCGGGCGCGTTACCTGCGGTAATGCTGCCGTTCTCGCGGAACGCCGGCTTCAAACGCGCCAGGCCTTCCAGTGAGGCATCTACCCGTGGCGCTTCGTCGCGCTCGAACCGCTCGACACCTTTCCGAGAAGGAGCCTCGACCGGCACGATCTCGTTGTCGAAACGCCCGGCTTCGCGTGCTGCGACAAAACGCTGTTGCGAACGCAAGGCCCAACGGTCTTGCGCATCGCGATCCACGCGCTGTTGTGCAATCAAGTCTTCGGTGTGCCAACCCGAATGCTTCTGCGAAAACGCGTCGTGCAGCCCATCCAGCAACATGCTGTCGTAAAGCTGCGCATGACCCATCCGGTAACCCCAGCGACCATTGCTTGCCAAGTACGGTGCGCGATCCATGTTTTCCATGCCGCCGGCAATCACCAGCTCGCCCTGCCCGGCCAGAATGTCCTGCGCGGCGGACACGATGGCCTGCGCACCAGAGCCGCATACACGGTTTACCGTCATCGCCGGCACTGATACGTCGAGCCCGGCTTGAATCGAAGCCTGGCGCGCAGGGTTCATGCCGCTGCCGGCCTGCACAACATGTCCCATCACCACGCCATCGATGCTGCCGGCAGCAAGGCCGGCACGCTCCATCACTGCGCGAATTGCCGTCGCGCCCAGCGTGGTGGCAGGTACATCACGCAGGCTGCCGTTGAAACCGCCAATGGCGGTGCGAAGAGGATGGCAAAGCACAATCTCGCGTTGCATGGGGAATCTCCGTGGGGAAGGACATCAGCGGTTTGCGGTTCGCGTATCGGAAAGCGGCACCCAGCCGCCGCCGAGCGCGCGGAAGGTGGCGACTGCAGCGCGTGCATCATCGGCATGCACGTGCGCGAGCTGGTCGCGCGAGGCGAGCAACTGGCGATCTTCATCCAGCACTTCGAGCAGGCTGACTGCACCACCTTTGTAAGCATCTTCGGCTGCGGCGCGTGCACGCTCGTGTGCGTCGACCTCTTTGGCCAGCACGTCGTGCTCATGTTCGAGTTCGCTCAACGCGACGATAGCGTTCTCCACATCTTCAGTAGCACGCAACATCGATTGACGATACGTTGCGAGCGCTTCGGCATTCGCACCCTTGGCTTGAGCCACTTCGGCATCTACCCGACCGAAGTCGAACAAGCGCCAGTGCAGGCCGAGCGCGGCTTGCGGCTGGAATGCGCTGGAAGTGAACAAGGCGCCGGTGTGCAAACTCTCCAGACCGAGCAGTGCACTCAGCGACAACTTGGGGTAGTACTCGGCAATCGCCACGCCGATGCGTGCGTTCGACGCAGCCAGTCGACGCTCCGCAGCGATCACATCCGGGCGCCGACGCAGCAGCATCGCGGGGCCGCCATCCGTGTTGATGGAAGGCACGACGAATGTTTGCGCGCTGCTTAGCACCTCTTCGCGATACGCCCCGGGCGTTGCGCCCATCAGCACGTCGAGGCGATTGAGTTGCTGTTCCAGTTCGATCTGCAGCGGCGGCAAGGTGGCGTGCGCCTGCAGCACCAGCGCTTCGGCCTGCGCCTGTTCGCGTGCCGTGGCCAAGCCGCCGGCCATGCGCACACGCACCAGATCGAGCAAGTGCTGTTCCGTATCCACTTGCTGCTGCGCCAACGCGATACGCGCCTGCGCACCACGCACGTGGAAATACGCATCCGCTGCTTCCGCCGCAAGCGAAACACGCACACCTATGCCGGCGGCATCTGCCGCTTGTGCTTCGGCCTGCGCTGCTTCAGCGCCGCGATGCAAGCCACCGGCCAAATCCAATTCCCAACTTGCACCCGCGCCGAGCGTTTCCAGCGTCTGATTGCGACGATAGCCGGGCAACGCGTGGCCGATTTCACCGAGCGGCCCGTCGACCGACTGATACTGACGCGCCGCCTGCCCATCCAGGCTGCCTTGCGGCAGCAGCGCAACACCTGCCTCCCGTGCCGCTGCACGCGCCTGATCGACGCGCGCCAGCGCGGCAACAAGATCAAGGTTCTGTGCGGTCACGCGGCCGATGATGCGCGTAAGTTCCTGATCGTCGAAGCCCGTCCACCACGCATCGAGTGCAGGCGCGGGCTGGCCAGTATTGCGTAGAGCGAGCGGTTGTTGCCCGACGTAGTGCTCGTTCGTAGCCACGACCGGCTTGGTGTAATCGGGACCGACCATGCAACCGGCCAACCCGGTGGCGGTCACGGCCAATAACAGGGTGCGTGCGAAAGCCCGACGCACGGCGGGAACATATTGCAATAGCGAATGCATGGCAGCACTCCTCAGTGCGCATCAGCCGACGGCGCGGGAGATGGCGTCACCTTGCGCATCAGCGGAACCAAAACCGTAGCGATAGCGAAACAAATACCGATGGCGAGAAACGCATCCGCATAGGAAAGCGTCTGCGCCTCGCGAAACGTGAGCTGCCACAACGCGCGCAGTTCGCCATTGGCATCGCCCACGTCATTGAAATGTCCGGCACTTTGCGCGAGCCATTGGTTCATCGACTCATTGGTCGTGTTGAGATGCTCGGCCAGCCGATAGAAATGCAGATTGGTGCGATCGTTGAGGATCGTCGCGCAGATGGCGATGCCGATGGCGCCGCCAAGATTGCGCATCAGATTGAACAACCCTGATGCAAGCTTCAGGCGCGCAGGCGGCAAGCCACCGAGCGTCAAGGTCACTACCGGTGGCACAGCCAGTTGCTGCGCGATGCCACGCAAGGCCTGTGGCAGCAGCAATTGATGTGCGCCCCAGTCATGCGTGATCGGCGAGAAATCCCACATCGATACCGCAAACAGCGCCAGCCCGACCATCATGATCCAGCGCAGATCGAAACGCTGAGCAAGCATTGCATAGAACGGAATCGACAGAATCTGGAACACGCCGGTGGAAAACACTGCCTCGCCGATCTGCAATGCGCTATAGCCTTCCACGCGACCAAGGAAAATCGGCGTGAGATAAATGGTGGAGAAGATGCCGATGCCGGTGATAAAGGAAAACAAACTGCCCAACGCGAAATTGCGATCGCCCAGCGCACGCAGATCCACCAGCGGATGTTCATACGTCAACGTGCGGATCACGAAACCGACACCGCACAAACCGGAAAGCAAGGCCGTGGTTGTGATCGTGCTGTCGGTCAGCCAGTTCCACCGCGGACCTTCTTCAAGCGTGTATTCCAGGCAACCCAGGAACACTGCGAGCAGCACCATGCCGAGATAATCGGCGCGACGAAGCAATGAGAAATCCGCCGTATCGATGCGCACCAGCATCGGCACCACGATGGTCACGAACAAACCGGGCACGAGGTTGATGAAGAACAGCCAATGCCATGACCAGTGATCGGTAATCCAGCCGCCCAGGGTTGGCCCGAAGGTCGGTGCCAGCGATGCCAGCGCACCAATCGTGGCCGCGCCCATCACGCGCTGCTTGCCCTGGAAAAACACGAATGCGGTGGTGAAGACCATCGGAATCATCGAACCGCCGAGAAAACCTTGCAGCGCGCGGAATACGATCATGCTCTGGATGTTCCACGCAGCACCGCACAACAAGCTGGTGATGGTGAAGCCGGCCGCCGATACGGCGAACAGCCAGCGTGTGGAAAGCACCCGGGACAGCCAGCCTGACAGGGGAATCACTACGATCTCGGCGATCAGGTAACTGGTTTGCACCCACGCCGTTTCGTCCACGCCGGCCGAAAGCCCACCGCCGATGTCACGCAACGAAGCGGACACGATCTGGATGTCGAGCAGCGCGATGAACATGCCTACGCACATGCTGGCGAAGGCCAAAATCTTTTCTCTGTTGCCCATACTGGCAGGATCGATCGGGGCAGCAGCGAGGACGGCGCGCAGGTTCATGGCGCGCGTGCTCCCGATGCGCGCGTATCGACATCAGCTACGACGGATAGACCGGGGCGCAGCAAACCCAGCGCATCGTCTTTGTTGTCCAACGCGATACGCACCGGCACGCGCTGCACGATCTTGGTGAAATTGCCGGTGGCATTTTCTGGCGGCAGCACGCTGAACTCAGCACCTGTAGCCGGCGCGAGGCTGGTCACATGGCCATGAAACGTGCGTCCCGGCAATACGTCCGCGCGAATCTCGACCAACTGGCCCGGCTGCATATGCGCCAGCTGGTCTTCCTTGAAATTCGCATCCACCCACAAGCCATGCGCCGGCACCACGGAAAGCTGCTGCGTGCCGGCAGCGGCATACGCGCCGACGCGCGCACGGCGATTGCCGATGACACCATCCACCGGCGCGCGCAGCTCGGTGTAGCTCACATTCAACATGGCAAGATCGCGTTCTGCTTTCGCTTGCGCCAACGCTGCGCGCACTTGCTGCTTCTGCGAAGCGATCACATTGAGCTGACGTTGCACAGCGATCCATGCAGCCTGGGCCTTGTCGGTGTTCGCACGTGCGGTCTTGTCGGCAGCATCGGCGCGCTGCGCGCTTTCCACGGAAACCGCCGCACGTCCAGCCAGTTCCCGATAACGCACTTCATCGTCATGCGCGCGCGTAGCTTCCGCGCTGGCGGCGGCGATGCTGGCCTTGGCTTCGTTGATGACGGCCTGCTGCAATTGCTCGGTTGCGTCGAGATTCAACAACAACGCTTCCTGCGCAGCCACGGCGCCTTCCGCCTTGGCCAACGCGGCGCGGTAATCGCGGTCATCGATCTTTACCAGCAGATCGCCGGCGTGCACGTATTGATTGTCGGTGACGTTCAACTGGGTGATGTAGCCCGATACCTTCGGGCCGATCACAGTGATGTCGCCACCGACGTACGCATCGTCGGTGTCCTGGATGAATCGGCCGGTGGTCCACCAGTGGACGCCGTAGACGACGCCCGCCAATAGCGCAGCGCCGATCGCAACACGAAGTGCGAGCCTGCGCCGTGATTTGGGTGGCGCCGTCTCCGTGACGTCAGGAAGATCGAGCCGCTTATCGGCTACAACGGTGTTCATGAATAGTGCTCCGCGATTACTGCGATGAGTTGTCTGATGCAACGCGTTGTTTTGCGCGCTGCTGGGAGGTTCTTTTGACGCGGGCGCGAATGCGCTCATCAGCGGCAGGGCCGGCGTGCACGGTGTGGCGCGTGCGATCGATCGGCACGCCCGTTTTGGCGTCGACCATGACCGGCTCGGCAACTTCACCGGTGACTTCGTCGATCAGCTGCATGGCCGGCCCCTCGACCGCGAAGTGGCGGTTGCCCCACTCCATCAACGCCACCAGCACCGGACGGAAATCGCGTCCGCGCTGCGTGAGTACGTATTCGTAACGCGGCGGCTTTTCGCTGTAGCGCTGGCGCTCCAGCAAGCCGGATTCGGTCAGTGCACGCAAGCGGCGCGTGAGCATGTTCGGCGCAATTCCGAGGCTTGCCTGGAAATCGTCGAAACGTGTCGTGCCGAGGAATGCGTCGCGCAGAATCAGGATGCTCCACCACTCGCCTACGCGCTCAAGGCTGCGCGCAATGGGGCACCGCATATCGTTGAAGCTGGTTCGTTGCATGGCGTCTTACCACCCAAGCCGGGCTTGCTTGGGTGCGTATCATCCGCCAGTAACTATCATCATGCAAGTAACTGCTTGGAATGAGGCCGTGCCCCAGCCTCAGAATGAATTCAAGTCATTGATATAGAAACAGATGTTTACAATGAAGAGCGCGCAAGGGGCGCGCTCCCATCACCCCCGTCGACGGGATTTCGTATCGAAATGTATCCAGGCCCACCCGCTACACATTGCGATGTTTTTCGGCGGTTGCCAGACACAACGGAGATACGCCCATACGGTTTCCTATGCACACCGGCCAGTCAAAAACAAAAGGAAACCTTATGTCTTTACGTTGGCTCATTACCGGCTGCTCGCGGGGTATCGGCCGTGCCCTGTCAGAGGCAGTGCTGCAAGCCGGCCACCGCTTAGTCGCAACCGCGCGCGATCCTGCTCAACTTACAGACCTTCTGCAGCGTCATGGCGATTCAGTGCGAGTGGCTGCGCTTGATGTCACTAGCCCCTCCGCTGCGCACGCAGCCATCCAAACTGCTGTGAGTGCATTCGGCGGACTCGACGTGCTGGTCAACAACGCGGGCTACGGTAACATCAATTCGATCGAGGACACGACACTCGATGAATTCCGTCAACAGATCGACACGAATCTCTTCGGCACGATCATCGTGACGAAAGCCGCGATTCCGCTGATGCGCGAGCAACGCCGCGGCCACATCATCCAGTTCTCGTCGGTAGGCGGGCGCATCGGTGCACCCGGTCGAGCGCCCTATTCCATCGCGAAATGGGGTGTTGAAGGTTTCTCTGAAGTGTTGGCCAAAGAAATGGCCCTGATCGGCGTAAAGGTAACGATGATCGAGCCTGGCGGCTTTCGCACCGACTTCGCCGGCGCTTCCACCGTGCTCGAAGAAGGGCGCCCTGAATACGACGAAGTAGTCGGTGCTGCTGCGCGCATGCAACGCGACTACGACGGCAAACAACCCGGCGATCCAGCGCGTGCAGCACAAGCCATTCTCAAAGTCGCCGCTATGGCACATCCACCGCTGCGCCTGCCGTTAGGTAGCGATGCTGTAGCGGCCATTGCGAAAGCCGATCACGCAAAGTTGCTGGAGCTTGAACAATGGCGTGATCTGAGCATTTCCACCGACTTTGCCAGTGAAAACTCGTCAGCCCACTGAGCCCTCTCGCAATATCGAATTGCGCCTCATTAATCCACCACCAAAACCCGAGGAAATAAAAGATGAAAAAGATATTCGCAGGATTAGTCTTCGCAGCCGCCATGCTGATGGGCACGAATACATTCGCCCAAATGTCAACTCACAAACCCGTCATCGTGCTCGTGCACGGCGCATTCGCCGATGCTTCAAGTTGGAACGGGGTCGTCAAGATCCTGCAGAAAGATGGTTACTTCGTCATTGCCGCGGCCAACCCGCTGCGCGGTGTAAAGAACGATGGCGCATACATCGCCAGCCTCGTCAGCGATTTGAACGAGCCGGTCGTACTGGTAGGCCATTCTTATGGCGGAAACGTTATTACTGAAGCTGCCAATGGTCGCTCGAACGTCAAAGCACTCGTGTACGTCAGCGCCTTTGCTCCAGACTCCGGCGAAACCGTCGCTGAGCTGGCAGGCAAATTCCCCGGTAGCACGCTCGGCCAGGCCCTCGCTCCACCGGCTGAACTCGCTGATGGCGGCAAGGATCTCTACATCCTTCAGGGCAAATTCCATGCGCAATTCGCCGCCGATGTTTCTCCTGCGCAAGGCGCGCTGATGGCAGCAACGCAGCGCCCGATCGCGGAGGCAGCACTTAACGAGAAATCAGGCGAGGCGGCATGGAAAACCATCCCTTCCTGGTTCATCTATGGCGATGCAGACAAGAACATTCCGCCGCAGGCAATGGCGTTCATGGCAAAGCGAGCGCTCGCGAAAGATATCGTGATCGTTAAGGATGGTTCGCACGTCGTGATGGTGTCCCATCCGGGTGCTGTAGCAAGACTGATCGAGGAAGCTGCGGCGGCTCAATAATTTCGTACAGCGCCATAGTGCCGAGGAAAAACATGTCTCAGCGGCATTATTTGCCTCAGCCAATGAACCTCAATCAAGGGCCCCGGCAGCAAAACGCTCATCAGCGTGTGTTGTCATTGCATCTTCCAACACTACGGACACCCACGCACCACGTCATCCCTACTTCTACTCACCGCGTTCGGAACATGAGCGGCCTGCGAAGAAAGGTATGGTAGATAAAGCTGCTCGCGTACCGTGATGTTTCGCAGTGAGATGCAGCATCAAGTAGGTCACGTGGCTGCAGACGAACGTGCCTGCCGTATTGGATACCTCGGCAGACAAGCTTCGGCGATCAAAGCTTTGAGCGTGGCCTTGATCGGTAGCGCACTGAAGTAGGCGGCGGGGCCATCGGCGACGATGGCTTCGTCGATGGGTTGGTTGATCGCCACGCGCTCGATGGAAAGGCAGCTGCGTCCACCATCCTGCCCTACCGAGCAGGATGGGGCGAAATCTCCTCTACTATCGACGTCAGTTCACATTGAGATTCGGCAAATGCAGTGGGCAATAAGTGCGATACGACGTGGTGGTCGCCAACGGGCAGTTGCCTCAATGCGGAGCCGCAATACCAATATCTGCCGCCTCTAGCGCAACACGCAGTTGCCGCGCAAACTCAACCGCATGCGCGCCATCGCCGTGCACACACAAAGTGTCAGCTTTCAGCTCGACAGTGCTGCCATCGATAGCCCGCACATGCCCTTCACGCGCCATCGCCATGGCTTGCGCAATCGCTTCGTCACTTTCCTGGATAACGGCATTCGGTTCGCGCCGCGGTTGCAGCGTGCCATCGGGGCGATAGCGGCGATCGGCAAATGCCTCGGCGGCAACGGGTATGCGCGCCGCAACGCCTGCATCGATCAGAGCGGAATTGGCAAGGCCAAACAAACGCAAGGTGGGATCGAAGTCATGCACGGCACGCGCTATGGCCGCTGCCAGTTTCGCGTCGCGTGCCGCCATGTTGTATAGCGCGCCGTGCGGTTTCACATGTCGCAATCGCTTGCCGGCCGCTTGCACGAATCCGTGCAACGCACCGATTTGATAGAGCGTAAGTGCATAGGCTTCGTTAGGCGTCACTGCCATCTCGCGACGACCGAAACCCTGCAGATCAGGCAATGACACGTGCGCGCCAATCGCTACCTCGTGCTCTACAGCCAAGGCCACCGTACCGCGCATGATGTCCGGATCGCCGGCGTGAAAACCGCAGGCGATGTTGGCGGAGCTGACGATGGCGAGCATGGCGGCGTCGTCGCCCATGCGCCAGGCACCGAAGGATTCGCCCAGGTCGCTGTTGATGTCGATGGTCTTGGCGAAGTGGCTTTTCATGCGGATTCCAGGCGTTGTTCGGTCCGTTGAAGCAGGCGTTGCAACGCTTCCTCGCGCTTGCGAAGGCGCTCGAACGCCTCGTTCATGGAGGTCTCGCGGAAGTATATGGCATCCCCCGGCCGGCGCTGGGCAAGATGCGCAAGATCCACCGCGGCAAGCTGACCGATGCGCGGATAGCCCGCCCGTAACCGGTGCCTCGGCCTGCAATAGGATCGGTTGCCCCGAGGGCGGCAGTTGCAGCGTGCCGGGCAATGTCGCTTCGGATATCAGCTCCAGCGGTTGACGCAGTTGCAGAGGAGTGCCTTCCAGGCGGCTTCCGGTGCGATTGCTGTCCTTACTGATCAGGAAGCGCTGTGCAAACAATGCGCGTCGGGATGCGTCGTCGAGAGCGTCATCGTGATGACCCCGCATCAATGCCAGCGGTGCTTGCGCATAGTCGAACCATGGCTGCGGATCGAGACCCCAGCGCAGTGCTTGCACTTGTTTGCCAAAACGAAACCAACGTGCTGCAGCGCGTTTGCCGCATGAGATGACGTCGCCGGCTTGTATCGCCCTTCCCCCCAACGGACCGATGCGTGCATGCAGATCGGTGCTGCGGCTGCCAAGCACGGGCGCAGTATCGAAGCCGCCGCGCACCGCGAGATAACTGCGGCAACCATGGCGCATACCGCCCAGACGGAGCACGGTGCCGGCCGGTAGAAAACAGCTTGTCCACGACGGCAACGACTGTCCATCGGCGCGCGCTTCGATCATTCCACCGGTCAATGCGATCACTGCATTGCGTTGAAAGCGCAACGTGGGACCGCCAAGCGTGATCTCCAGCGCCGCCTCTCCGCTGCTGTTGCCTACTAAAGCATTGGCCAACCGCCATGCCGGCTCGTCCATGGCGCCGGCGCGCCCCACCCCCAGCGAGGCGTAACCGCGACGCCCGGCATCTTGCAGGGTGCTGAGCAGGCCGCGTTTGATGACTTCGATGGTCATGCTCGCTAAGGCTCGGGAGTTTCCTTGAAACATAACAAATGCCCAACCGTCATTCCGGCCTTCGCCGAAATGACGACTCTGCGATCTGAAAGATCATGGGCAGGAGACCGCATGAAAGCTGGGATTTCATGCCAGCCTACGAAACGCATGTTCATCCATCGCCTGAAAGCGCACGCAGTCACCCGGTTGCAAGAGCGATGGCATATCTGCGACTGGATCAAATAGTTGCAACGGTGTTCGGCCGATCAATTGCCAACCGCCGGGAAGCTCCTGCGGATAGATGCCCGTCTGCGTCCCGCCGATGGCCACGCTGCCGGGTGGCACGCGCATACGAGGATGGCTACGTCGCGGCATGGCCAACGCCGGATCAAGGCCGAGCAAATAGGGAAATCCGGGCGCGAATCCCAACATGGCAACGCGATAGGTTGCGCGAGTATGGCGCGCGATGACCTCCTCCGGCGACAGCTTAGTGTACGTTGCAACGTCTTGCAGATCTTCACCGGCTTGCCCGCCGTAGCAGACCGGAATGGTTACCTCGCGCGACGTCGTTTCCAACGTGCTTGCCTGTTGCATGACGACATCGATGGCATCGCGCAAACGCCGATCGGAAAAGCGACCACGCTCATCCAGCCAGTCCAGCGGATCGAGGCGCAATAGCAGGCTCGCGTAGGCGGGCACACACTCCACCTTGGCAAGGCTCGATTGCAGTTTCGCAGCCACTGCATGTACACGCGCATTCAACTGAAGGTCGATGGTTTCGCCGAAACGCAAAAGCCATGCGTCTTCCGCGAGGGGTTCGAGTTGCACGTGTGTGTATGGCATGCCGCTCGCCTACTCTTTTATAAGGTGAAGCGCAGGCCCTTTGTGCGCGGCCACATGATCGGTCTTGTCGCTTTGAATTTCATACTGCGGATCGTCCCGCGTCGCACGATGAGTGTGCCCTTTATAGTCGAAGTCCCGAGTATGGACGGCCACAATCTTTCCGGTCACCCAGCCGGCTTCGGAGTTCCAGCGGACGTGGTCACCGATCTTGAATGCCTTGGTCATCGTGCACCTCCTGCCGTTGGCTCAGATCACCTGTTGCAGGCATGGATCTTACCGATCTAGCCGAGACAGGCTTGTAAACGGCAGTTACCCGCCAAACGCTCATTTTTTGCTATGGTCGGACAAATGGCGATCGCATGGCACCGGACATCGTCGGCCATCAATACACCCCTCATGTACCACTCGATCCGGCTCAGCCGCCTCGTCTTAGGGAGATTGTGATTCTCATGATCGACATCACACGCCGTACCTTCGTCCTCTCAGGTGTTGGATTGGTTGGCACCTGTCTTCTACCGCGTTTCGTGTGGGCCGGTCACGGCAAGGAGATAGCCGGACAACAACCCTGGCCCTTGGCGCAAGGCAATATGGCCGTGGCGCCGCGCGAGCAGTGGCTGTTCGACTTTGGCTGGCGGTTCGCGCTCGGCAACGGCAACGATCCGGGCAAAGATTTTGGCTATGGCTTCGGTCAGAGCGACTTCTCGAAGACCGGTATTTTCAAGATTGCCACCTCCGAATTCGATGATGCCAAGTGGCGCGCGCTGAATCTGCCGCACGATTGGGCGGTCGAACTTCCCTTCGTTCACGACGACAAGGGCGAGGAAGACAAACGGCTGACCTCGCATGGTTATAAGCCGCTTGGCCGGCGCTATCCCGAAACCAGCGTCGGCTGGTATCGGCGCACGTTCGACATTCCCGAGAGCGATCGCGGGCGCCGCATCTGGATCGAGTTCGACGGTGCGATGCGCGACATTGTGCTATTCGTCAACGGATGCTTCATCGGTCGCCACGACGATGGCTACACGCCGTTCCGCTTCGACCTCACCGACTTCCTCAACTACGGCGGTAAAAATCACATCGTGCTACGTGTCGATGCCAGTTTTGGCGACGGCTGGTTCTACGAAGGCGCCGGCATCTATCGCCATGTCTGGCTGACCAAGATGGACCCGGTGCACCTGGGCAGATGGGAAAGCGTGGTGCGCGCGGCCGTCAAAAGCGATGCGGCCACACTCGATCTTGCCACCCTCGTCGAGAATGAAAGCGAGCACGTGGTGAATGCCTTACTCGAATGGACCATCCTCGACGCTACCGGCCATAAGGTCGCGCAAGCGACTTCACCGTCGCAAGTCATCGCACCGAATGCGTCGATGAACTATCAGGCCGCGGCAACCGTCAGTCATCCCGCACTCTGGTCGCCGGAGGAGCCGCATCTCTATACCGCTATCGTCAAAGTCATCGTCGACGGCAGCTTGCGCGATGCCGAACAGATTCCCTTCGGTATTCGCACAGCGACATTCGATCCCGACCGCGGCTTCTTTCTCAATGGCAAGCCGCTCAAGATTCAAGGCACCTGCAATCACCAGGACCACGCGGGCGTGGGCGCCGCCCTGCCCGACCGGCTGCAATCGTTCCGCATATCCGTGCTGCAGAGCATGGGCTGCAACGCGGTGCGCACTTCGCACAACATGCCCACGCCCGAATGGGTCGATGCATGCGACCGCATGGGCATGCTAATGATGTGCGAAACGCGGCAGATGAGCTCCAACCCAAGCGGCCTGCAGCAGCTCGAAACCATGGTGAAGCGCTATCGCAACTCACCCTCGATCATCATCTGGTCGATCGGCAACGAGGAATGGGTGCTGCAAAAAGGCGATATGGCGCCAGAAGGCAAGCACATCGCAACAAGCATGGTCGAGCGCTGTCACGCACTCGACCCTACCCGCGTCGTTTCCGCAGCGGTCAATGGAGACAACGAGCAAGGCGTATCGGATGCGCTCGACATCATCGGCTTCAACTACCACACCGACTTTCCCGACGCCTTCCACAAAAAACATCCGAACAAGCCCATCTTCGGATCGGAAACATCCAGCGCCATCTCGACGCGCAGCGAATACACCTCCGACAAAACCAAGAACACCGTCAACAGCTATGACGGCGTCGTCGATTGGGGACAGACACCGGAGCAATGGTGGACTTTCTACGGCACTCGCGAATGGATGGCCGGTGGATTCGCGTGGACCGGTTTCGACTATCGCGGCGAGCCCACCCCTTACGCCTGGCCTTCGATCAGCTCGCAATTCGGCATTGTCGATATGTGCGGCTTTCCCAAGGATTATTTCTACTACTACAAAGCCTGGTGGGGAAAAGCACCCAGCCTGCATGTGTTTCCGCATTGGAATTGGCACGGCAAAGAAGGGCAGGAAATTCCCGTCTGGGTCTACACCAATCTCGACGAGGTCGAGCTCTTTCTCAACGGCAAAAGCCTTGGAACGAAGAAGGTGCCGCATCTGGGACACGTGCAGTGGAACGTCACCTACGCGCCCGGCGTGATCGAAGCCCGCGGCCGTCGTGACGGCCAAACCGTTCTCACCGAGCGTCGCGAAACCACCGGCCCAGCGCAAAAACTCCGCCTGACCGCCGACCGCACCGAGATTGCTGCCGACGGACAAGATGTCGCCATCATCAAGGTCGAAGCACTCGACGACCACGGCCGACTGGTACCCACAGCGGACAACAGGCTCGCCTTCCGAGTCTCCGGTGCTGGCCAGCTGATCGGCGTCGGCAACGGCGATCCCAATTGCCTGGAAAGCGACAAGGAACCCAAACGATCGCTGTTCAATGGCTTGGCGCAGGTCATCGTTCAATCGACAGATCAAATAGGCCGGATTCTTGTCGAGGCTGTCGAAGAAGCATCCGCCGGACAGTCATTACGTTCTGCTTCGCTGGTGATCAAAACAAAAAAGCCTCTATCGAAAATTCAGCGCGTCGGTTGATCACCTTGCTCGCCTCACCCCCAGTAGATTGGGCTGCGGCGCAGCCGAACCCCAACATCGGGATGTACATGGTGTGCTGGGGTTCGGCGTTGCCTCAGTCCAACCGACCGGGTTCTACGCACTAATGGGCATCGTTGACTTGGGTGAAAATCACTTGCCACTGGCCATTGCGTTTCGCCCAGACATCCACGAAACGAGCGCGCATCGTAAATGCCTTGCCATGGCTGACCCCTTTGGCATCGACGATTCCGCCGAGCACGGCGCCACTCGGCCATACCTTGCGCACTTGTTGGCTGATGGCCACATAGGCGGTCTTGTTGTCCGGTGCCATCGCATCGGCGATGTATTCGGCCTTGGTTTGGTTTTTACCGTTTGAATTGGCCAACGTGTAATCGTCGGCGAGAAATCGTTCGAGCCCTGCGCGATCGGATTTGAACTGCGCCAGGTCGTAACCCGTTGCCGCTGCGGCAAGGTCCTGAGGCAGCCCGCTATAGTCGCCAACTTCTTTCCCCGTCTGTGCGTGTATTGGCATCGCGATCAACGCCGCGCAAATCACCCAAGTCCAATGCAGTAGTCGCATACCCTTATCTCATGCCGTGTGTGCTTGCGCATAAGTAGCCAGGGAAAACAGCACTGAGCAATAACCTGCGAGGTTATCTCGCCGCGCACTCTTTTGATCCGTGCGGTCATCGAGTTGCCGATTTCTACGGCTGATTTTTGCAACGTTTTTTGCGCAGCAATATCCCCAATGCCGCGGAAAATTAGATCGATGCAAGTATTTTGCTGTTCCGCAGCATTTTGTTGACGATAATTTCATACGCATCAATGGGATAAGTTTAGACCGTCTAAATTTAGATCGATGCATATTTTTGTTGACAGCTTGTCTTTGCTGGCTTATTCATGGACCGCTCGTGACAACCAAGTCCAACGTTGTCACGAGAAGTGGGATCGCTTCAAACCAATATCCGGGGGATTTGCGGAGAGACGTGTCGAGGCGGCCATAGCCGCCTGCAACGCGCGTCGGCAGCTAACTCGAATTACATAGCTCTGAAAAAAAGCAGTGAGGGAGAGTCATGGCGGCAGCCATGGCTCAAGGCGAGTTTGTGCCCTCAAAAACATCACGAATGCGGGGCACTCGATGACAGCAATCTGGGAGGGATGCAGGAAATGAGCAGGTATCAGTTTCGTTTGAGCAGCAGCTTGCGCGCCAGCATACGCATAGGCCTATGGGTCGCGGCCATGACCAGCGGCTCGCTGTATGCGCAAAGCATTACCGGCGGCGTTTACGGCAATTTGCCCGAAGGCAAAGACGTAGTTGCGGAAGTGACCAATCCCGCAACCGGCTACGACAACATGGTACGCGCCGACACCAACGGCCATTACGCGGTCACCGGGCTCATGCCAGGGCACTACGTCGTAAAACTGCTGCGCAACGGCAACGTTGTCGATCAGCGCGACGTGGTGGTGGTAGCCGGCTCAAACAGCCCCGCCCTATTCGGCGCTGCGCCGGGCAAAAATGTGACGGAGTTGAACTCGATCAGCGTCACTGCCTCGCAACCCGCGGTCAATGCGATCGACGTGACAACGACGCAACAGATCCAGACATGGAACGCAAACGACGTCAATCGACTGCCGCTGGTCAACGCGGATCTTCTCAACGTCGCTTCCATGCAGGCGAACGTCACCAGCATCACCAGTTCACACGGCGCATCGCCGCAGTTCAATGGCGCGTCGGGTACCGAGAACCGGTACTTCATCAACGAATTCAACATGACCGACATGCAGCAAGGTGCTGCGCCGGACAAGATCCCGAACGAAGCCTTTGCCAGCATCTCCACCGTCGACGGCGGCATGGATGCCAAGTACGGCAGCGCCTTGGGCGGCGTCGTTTCCGGCACGATCAAGCAAGGCTCGAATAACTTCAAGGGTGGCGTGGATCTGCAGTTCAATCCGCCCACCGGCTTCTTCAATGAAAACGGCAAGAACATCTACAACTACAACGGCAGCCTGGTCACCGCCAACCGGTTGAATCACTGGTCGCCCAGCCTCTTGCAGGACTATTGGGTGTCGGGCCCGATCGTCAAAGACAAGCTGTTCTTCTATCTGCTCGCCGAGATTCAGCCGAACAACTACGGCCAGGGTGTGCAAGGAGCCACGCCAACGACCACCTACAACGGCCAATACAAGCAGCTCAACGAAAGCCGAAACAAGCAGCTGCTGGGCAATTTCACCTGGAATATCGCGCAGGGCCACACGCTCAACATTTTCTTCGATCGCCAGCTCAATAACTTCTCGCAGTCCCAATATCCGTTGTCGACGCCGTACGATCCTTCCAGCGCGGCACCCGCACTGGAATATTCGGGTGCCAATGCCTGGCGCAATCGCATGTTGGTCGCCAACTACCACGGCCAGATCACCGATAACTTTTCGGTATCGGCCATGGCCGGTACATCGCAGCAGGATTTTTACTCGTACCCGCAGTACGGGATCAACGTGCCCTATGTGCAGGTGGCGGATCCCGATAACCAGAACAACACGAAGACGATTAGCAACGGTGCGAGCAGCCTCTATTCCTTGCGCTACCGCATGATGGGTTCCCGCATCGACTTCACCTGGAACGTGACCGACAACCACGAAATTACCTTTGGTGGCGAGCAATACAGTCCCACCATGGCGCAGTCCAATATTCCGAACTCCAATTCGTGGACCTACAACCACTGCAGTACGGCACTGGGTCCGAACGAGGCTTGCAGCATCAACGGCCAGACCATCAACCCGCAAACCGGCCAGCCCTTTGCACCGGGAACGGGGTACGTCACGCTGGCCTACGCGCCGCGCATCTACTACAACAGCTCGCCCACCTACGGTTTCTATCTGGCCGATAGCTGGCATTTTGCCGAGAACTGGACGGCGTATATCGGCGGGCGTTACGACAACTACGCCATGACCGACAACATCAACGTCAAGATGTACAGCAAGGGCAATGCAACGCCGCGCATCGGCGTGGCATGGGACGTCCATGGCGATTCGAGCCTGAAAATCGGCGCTACCGCAGGTGAGTACACCGAGGGCATACCGCTTTATTTCAACGCCTACGGTGGTACGCCGGGCCAGGGTTATATCAGCACCAAGACCACCTATCTGTATTCCGGCGTGGGTGGCGGTTCTGTTCCGACCGGTCTGACCCAAGTGGGTGCCGTCCAAGGCAGCGCCGGAGCCGGGCTGCATTATTTGACGGCCGGACAATTCATTTCGAGCTCTGCACAAAATGCAAAGCTGAAGCAGTTCGAGATTTATGCCCAGCAAAAACTCGGCAACAGCTGGGTCGCCGGTGCCTCGCTATTCACTAGCGAGCTGACGGGGCTACCCAATATCGACAGCAATACGGATCAGTTGAAAGCCTATCTCAGTAGCAAGGGCTATCCGAACGCAGCACTGCTCGGCCAATACCTGATTACGCCGGGCAAGGACATCACCATCCCGGTGCAGTTGAACGGCACGGGCAGTCCGCTCACCATGTTCACCTTTCCCAACAGCTACATCGGCTATCCCTCGCTGAAGCGCCGCATCTATCAGTTGAGCCTGACGATGGATCATGCCTACTCCGATGACGAGCCCTACTACCTCAGCGCGTCATACACATGGCGTCATGAGTTCGGCAACACCGATGGCACGACCAGCTATGCCTCCAGCCAAACAGGTGGTCTCGCCAACACTGGCGCAACAGCTTATGACGGCGGCTTGTCGGCTCCTGGTTTCTTGCAAGGCGCAGGTGGCAATCTGGCCGACGATATTCCGTCCACGCTGAAGGTGTTCGGCTATTACAAGTTCATCCACCAGGACAACCTGTTGCGAGGCTTGCGTGTGGGCGGCGCTTTCACGTACTACTCGGGCGGTCCCGTCAATTGCCTTTCCACCTACCCGGCAAACGGCAGCCTGGCAGTGGGCAGCAACCAGGTCAACAACAGCAACGCGTATTACTGCAACACACTGCAGAGCGCATTGAACGGCAATCCGGTGTCGAACAGCATCCTCTACACCCGTGGCAGCTATGCTCGCCTGCCATCGACCAAGCAAGTAGATCTGGATATCGGCTACGACTGGGCGCTCGGCAAGAACGCCTTCTCGGTGGATTTGAAGGTGCTCAATCTCTTCAACAATCAGACCGTGACGTCGTACGTCGACCAGATGACCAACGGCAACGGGCAGTTCAACGCCAACTTCATGCAACCGAACACGTTCCAGGCCGGACGCGTTGGGCAGCTGGTATTCCGCTGGCAGTACGACTAACCGCTTGACGGTGTATTCGCGGTGACATCGATGTCGCCATGTCCTTCAAGACATGGCGACATCACCCAAGCGAACGCGGTACTTCGGAGACGCATTTGAATCCGCTATGGCAAGGTCTGGACCCTGTTGCGGTGAATCGCATGATCGCCACAGAACAGGCTTTGGCAGCCAATCGGCCCGATCAGGCCATAAGCCAATTGGGCCCGGTTCTGGCCAGTCATCCGAATCATCCTGACGTCTTGCGCCTGCATGCCGGCGTGCTGAGCTTGCGTGGAGAACACCGATCCGCATTGCGCGAGATGCATCGTGCGCTGGAACAGCGCCCGCACGAAGCGCTCTATCACAATGCCTTTGCCCTCTTCCTTGCGGAAGCCGGCGAGCTCGATCAGGCGATCGGATTTTTGCACCGTGCCTGCGAGCTTCAACCAAGCTTCGTCCTGGCCTGGTACAACCTCGGCTTGTTTCTGACCCGTAGTGCGCGCTTTGACGAAGCACGGGATGCGCTGCGGCGTGCACTTAAATTGGCCCCCGACTACTCAGCAGCACGGGCGCAACTCGCCGACTTGTTGCGCATGGACAACTCCCGCGACGAAGCCATCGCCGAGTACCGAAAGCTGCTAGCCGAACAGCCATGGGCCGGGATGGCGTGGTGGGGCTTGGCGGAAATCAAAACGTTGCACCTAGGTACGGCCGACAGCGATGCCATCCGTCATGCACTCGTGCATCCGCGCGCCGCCGATGGCGATCGTATTGCCATGGGTTTCGCCATGGCCAAGGCGCTCGATGATCAAGGCCGCTACACCGAATCCATGCAGGCATTGGCTGCTGCGAATGACATCGCTCGAAGGCATCGAGCCTGGAATGCTCAAGTCTTTGCCTCGGCGATCGAGTCAATCAATGCCGCCACCTGCACTACCAGCGCAGAGCAAGGCTTCGGCTCGGACGTGATTTTCATCGTGGGCATGCCACGATCGGGATCGACGCTGATCGAACAAATTCTTGCATCGCATTCCAAGGTCGAAGGTACGGCAGAACTGACCGACCTGCCCCTGGTCATCGCTGAAGAATCGGCTCGGCGCAAAAAAGCCTACCCTGCGTGGCTTCCGGAAATGAACGCGGATGATTGGCAGCGACTGGGCCGGCGCTATTTGGAACGAACGGCGCGCTGGCGCAAAAACCGCCCGATATTTACCGACAAGCTACCCAATAACTGGATGCATATCGGCATGATTCGCGCGATGTTGCCGGGCGCACGCATTGTCATCAGTCAACGCGATGCGCTCGAAACCTGCTTCTCGTGTTACAGGCAGTATTTCCCTGGCAACGACTACACGCGCACGTTTTCCGACCTGGCTTCGTACTGGCGCACTTTCGATGCCGCTGCAAGCTATTGGTCAAAGAAAGAACCCGCACACGTTTACCAGCACGTGTACGAAGACTTGCTTAAAAGTCCCGAAAGTCAGATTCGCGCATTGCTCAATTTCTGCGGCTTGCCGTTCGAGGAGGCATGCCTGCGTTTCAACGAAACAAAGCGCGCGATCGGTACGCCCAGTGCCATGCAAGTGCGGGAACCGTTGCGTGCCGATACGGCTCGGGCGCCACGTTATGGCCAATTGTTGAATCCGTTGCGTCAGGCGCTTGGTGTTCCGTCGGCTTCGCAGGTTGTTTAGGCGCGGGTATCCAGGCGTTTTTGCTTGATGTTCAAAAAAATCAGAGAACCACCCAAGTGGATGGTGATTTTTCAGACTCCCTCGGCGTCATGCCGGCCTTCGCCGGAATGACGCCGGGGGATGTTGAGGTTTGCACTCAACCAACACCTAAAGCAAAGGAGATACATGTACCGCAAGCTCGTGTTATCCGAAGCCACCATCGTTGCGTCATTGACAGTGATTTGCATTTGAAGTCCTAAGCCTTAGCCCTCCTGTATCTCAGCCGCGCCGAATGCCAGTGGTCGCGCAGTCTTATTTATCGAGTATGTATGGCAATCAGCGCGTTTCCGTTCCATTTCCCATTGGAGAACGTGTTCATGAAGCATACGAAGATCAAGCACCCAAAGTTGCATCGCAAGCCGGCACTATTACTCCTTGTTTCGGCTCTCGCGTTGGCGTGTGGAAGCGCCGATGCGCAAAGCACGGGTTACACCGGCATCTATGGCGGTGGCCCGATGTACAAGCATGTGGCGAGCAATATCTCCGAAATTGAAAACTCCGGTTTCACGGAAGTGATCGTATGGAGCGTCGAAGTGAATTCGGCGGGCGATCTGAACCTCAACGGCGAATTCCCGTTGACGTCCGGCGGCACTTACGTGGGCAACAACACCTGGCCGTCGTTTGCCGCCGATCTGGTGACCATGAAGCAAGGAACGCCCAAGCGCATCACGCTCAGCATCGGCTCCTCGAATGTCGGCGATTTCCAAGACATCAAGGCCTTGGTCAATGCGCAAGGCACGGGATCAAGCAGCATCCTCTATAAAGATTTCCAGGCACTGAAGGCCGCGTTGCCGTCGGTGGATGCCATCGACTTTGACGACGAGAACAGCTACGACTCGGCCTCGACGGTGGCCTTTGCGGTGATGCTGGGCAACCTCGGTTACCACGTCACGATTTCGCCGTACACCAACGCTTCTTATTGGACATCGGTGGTGTCGCAGATCAACAGCCAGCTTCCCGGCACGGTCGATGGCGTGCATCTGCAGGCCTATTCCGGCGGTGCGGGTAATAGTCCGTGTTCGGGGTGGAGTTTCGGCAGCGTGCCGGTCTATCCCGGTCTTTGGGATGCTGACGACACGCCGCCGCAAGTGCAAAGCCAGATGAGCAGCTGGCGCTCGCAGTGCGCGATCACCGGCGGTTTTCTGTGGTTGTATGACGACATTGCCGGCAAGACTTACAACGGTGGAAACGAAACAGCGGCCTACGCCAGCGCCATCAATGCCGGTGTCGGGGGAAGCACAACGACCACCGGCGTCTATGGCATCTACAGCGATGGAACGGCGTTCACCACCGGTGGATTGGATGGCAACGGTTATGCCTACTCCGCCAATCTGCTCGGCACTTCGAAAAGCTGGAACGGCACCAGCTTCAATTTTGGCGCGGCCAATACCGCCAACGCTTTGAGCAGCAGCACCATCAACCTGACGCAAGGTCAATACAGCGAGTTGAGCATGCTTGCGACCGGCCTCAATGGCAGTCAGGCGGCGCAGACCTTCATGGTCAATTACACCGACGGCACCAGCACGGTCATCAACCAAAGCTTGAGCGATTGGTTCAGCCCGCAAAACTACACGGGCGAGTCGCAAGCCGTCACGATGGCTTATCGCGACACCAGCGGTGGCAGCAAAGATAACCGCACATTTTACTTGTACGGCTATGCGTTCCCGATCGACAGCACCAAGACGGTCAAGAGCGTCGCGCTGCCGAACAATCGCAATGTGGCCGTACTGTCTTATGCGTTGAGCAACCCGACCAGCAATGCTGTGCCGGTCAGTCTTGCATCGGCCTTCAACCGCGCCGCCATCTGCAACGATGGAGCCACTTTCTCCTCCACCGGTGGCGTAGACAATGTAGGCGATGCGTATTCAGCGCAATTGCTGGGATCGTCACTGGAATTCAACGACGTGCTGTACCACTTCGGTAGCGCCAATGCGTCCAACGACGTAAGCGCATCGGGACAGACGATCGCCCTGCCCTCGGGCCAGTTCTCCAGCTTGCACTTGCTGGCCTCCGCTATGAATGGAAACCAGACCTCGCAAACCTTCACCGTGACCTACACCGACAACACGCAGTCGACCTTCACCCAAAGCATCAGCGACTGGTTCACGCCGCAGAGTTATGCCGGCGAATTGCAGGCGGCCAAGCTGCCTTATCGGGATACCTATACGGGCGGTCGCGATAGCCGAACGTTCTATCTCTACGGCTACACCTTCAACCTAAACAACGCCAAGACGGTTCGGAGCATCCGGCTGCCGAACAATGCCGATGTGCAGGTTATGGCCATGACGTTGGCCCAATAAATCGTAGTAAAGCTCCCCGTAAATCACCGCATGGTGAGCCAGCGAAGCCCCTCCTTCGCTGGCCTTTTTTTATGACTAAGCTCGACCCGAGGAAAGCATCAGCTTCAATCCCAGCGCGACGAACCCCGCGGCAAATACACGTCGCAACCACATCGTGACCTTTGGACGCGCAAGAACGCGTGTCCGCATGAACGATGCAAACACACCATAGATCGCAAAAACCACTAGCGTCATCAGCATGAAGACCGCGCCAAGCTCCAGCAGACGTGTTACGGGCGATGGGTCGTTCTTGGCAATGAATTGCGGCAGAAAGGCCAGAAAGAAGATCGGCAGCTTTGGATTGAGCAGATTGAGCAGGATGGCTGAGACGACAATGCTTAAGGGCGATTTGGCAGCCAACTTCTGATTGGGGTCAAGCACGCTTCGATCGCGCAACGTCGTCCATGCCATGTAGAGCAGATAGGCCGCGCCCAAGTATTTGAGCAACTCGAAGGCGAACGCGCTGCTGCGGAATACTGCGGCCAACCCCAACACTGCAATGGTCATGTGCGGCACGGTGCCTAGTGTGCAGCCGATGGCCGCCACGAGGCTGGCGCGTGCGCCGCGCGACAATCCCGTCGAAACGGTATACAGCACGCCGGTTCCTGGTGAGGCCACCACCAGAAGCGAAGTCAGAAGAAACGCAGCATTCATGGGCATAGCTCTCGCGTGCAAGCAGGAAAGGCTTGACCATCGCAAACCAAGCCATGAGTCGTCTTGAAAAATATTGCAGCGTCTAAACACTGCGTCACCGCAGGCGGGCAACCTACGGGAGGCTCGCCGAAGTGTGGCCATCGCCCCAAACCGATCCCTGATAAAGCCCCGGAGTAATGCCCAATTGGCGCACGAAAGCGCGCGTGAAATGACTCTGGTCAGCGAAACCGCAAAGCAATGCAGCCTCCGACACGGAGCGGCCCTGCACGAGATATCGCCGGGCCAACCGCACTCGCAGTTGAATGCGGTAGGCATGCGGTGTCGTGCCAACGTCTCGGATAAAGCCGCGAATCAATTGAAAACGACTTACATCACAGGAAGCTGCCAGCACGGATAAGGACGTAGCCGCATCCGGTTCGGCTTCGATCCATTCAATCGCCCGAGCGACTGCGGGGGACGTGTTCGGCAACCGTCGGCCGCTCAGGCGGTGCATTTGCACAACGCGCGCAAGACAGGCGAGCAGAACTTCATCGGCTGCGTCGCATGTTGTCGAAGATTCAAGCGCACCCAACAACTTCATAATCTCGTCTGCCAGGACCCGATCATGCGCAACAGGCTGGAACAATACGTCGCCACCGCCGAGCTCGTCCGCAAGTTCGCGTATCACCCGATCGGGTTCGAGATAGAGAATGTGCCACCCGCGCACGCCACCGATCGGCGAGCCGTCGTGCACCTCGCCCGGATTCACCATGATCACGTCGCCCACTGCGGACTCCACCGCCCCTACCTCGCTCCACGACTTTTGGGCACCCGTGGTGATCACGCCGATACCGTATTGATCGTGCGCATGGCGGGGAAAGACATGTTCGCTAAGCAGCGACAAGGCTTCCACGCCCGGCAAGCAGGATCGGTGCGGCACGACATGGTGAGTCTTTTTCGCCAAGGTCAATCCCTTTCGTTCGCGGGGATTGTTACACGAGGAGCGAACACGCAGCAGATTGGGCTGCGCCTCAGCCCAATCTATTGGAGCGTGCTGCACGTGTGCCCCTCTCCCCGGAAGGGAGAGGGGCGAAACATCACCAGCCGATACCAAGCGCCATGTGTTCCGGCTGTTGCGTTGTAATGGTTGTGCTCTGGTTGTTGTTGTCGTCGTACGAGAAGCCGTAGGCCAACCCGCCCACCGAGTGTTGATGCCAGAACCACGAATAGAAGTTGGCCGGCGAGGATGGGTAGTAGGCCGAAGCAGCCGCCCAGTTCGCAGGATTCAGCAATACGCCGCGATTCGTCGCCGCGCAGATCTGGTTTTCCAGCTGCAACTGGATGGCGTTCTCGTCCTGTTGCTGGGCGGTGCTTCCTGCCACACCGCTAGCCATCGTGCCAGCGCACAGCAGCACATCCTGTGTGGACGGCTGTTGCACGACAAACGTCTCGCCGACGTGGGCTGCAGCTGGATTGACCTCGGTAAAGGTCAAGGTTGACCCAGCAGCTTTGCCGGTGAATTGACGGCCGTTGACGGTGAGAGTCACCGGCGTGCTGCTGTACTGCGTCCATGCGCTGGCGATGTAACTGTCGAAATAGTTGCCGTTGGCTCCGCCCGCATTGAAGGTGGTTTCCGCAGGCGAGAGGATGCGCAAATTGTTCGGCGTCGGCGTGTGGAAGGCTGCCGGCGTCTGGCTGATGTACGCCTGGTCGATGCTCGCGATCGACTCGTTGATACCTACCTGCATGTGATAGGTCTCGTTGGCGCCCCACACATCCAGCAGCAGCGGCAAACCGAACTGATTCACCTGGGTGGTGTTGATATAGATGCCGCCGTTGGTTGCGTAGTTGAACTCATACCAATCGTAGTGAACGTTGATATTGGGATCGGTGTTGTTTTGCGGATTGGGCCCGGCGTATCCATTATTGCCGCCGTTCGCGCCCGCCATGATCGACATGTAAAGCGGGTTGCCTTCCGAGATATAGATGCGACCGGAAGTGATTGGCGGCAGCTTGAGCTGGTGATTGGCCTGGGCAAGTGTGAACGCGTAGTTGGGATACGTCTGCCCGCTCGGTCCGACCAGTGCGTTGGCCGCCGTGTTGTCCGACACATTGGCCTTGGTGATCGTACCGTCGTAATTGACCCAGGAAAGTTCGCCGGTAGCCGGATCGTTGCCGAGAATCTCGACATAGATCTGGTTGTCCGCCCATGCACCGCCGGTGTTGTTGTTGAGATCGGTGACAATAAAGCCGGGCATGACCGTGTAGCTGGGCGCGAGATTGACGCTCAGCGTGGCCGCCGAAGAAGTGACCGATCCGGCGGCATTACCGACCGTGACCGTGAAGCTGCTGGTGTTGTCGCCATAGGTGGTACCCGGCGTGGTGTAGCTGGCGCTGGTTGCACCCGTAATGGCAGCGCCGTTCTTGTTCCACTGATACGTCAACGCGCTGCCGCTGGCTACCACGGAGAACGTGGCAGTACGACCGATCGTAACCGTTTGGTTGGTGGGCGCCGTGGTAATGGCAGGCACCGTTGCGGTCGACGGCGCAGACGTTGTAGCAACGGCGGTGTTGGAGGCCGGCGATGTTCCCGCACCGTTCACCGCTTCGACTGTGTAGGAATAAGTGGTCGAAGCCGTCAAACCGGTATCGCTATACGTCGTTCCAGCGAGGCCAATCGCAACGGCTGTACCGTTGCGCACCACCGTATAGGTCACGCCGGATGTGGCCGATGCAGCCCAACTCAAGTCGACCTCGCCTGACGAAGCAGATGTAGCCGTCAGATTTGCCGGCGCGAGCGGAATCGACAGCGTACGGGTGCTCCCTTGCGTAGTCGGGGCGGACGTACCGCTCGTATTGGAAGCCTCAACCACGTAGTAGTAGGTCGTGTTCTGTGCGAGGCCGCTATCCGAATAACTGTTGCCGGTAGCCGTGGCAATTAGATTGGTGCTGGAAGGCGTAAAGCCGGCCGTGGTGCTGCGGAAGATGTCGTAGACCACACCCGGCGCTGACGAGGCCGTCCAGCTCAAATTGATCTGGCTGATGGAAACCGGCGTCAACATCAAATTGCTGGGCGAACCGGGCGGCGGTGCAACCACCTCGATACCGTTGATCTCGGCGTTGTCCGTGACCGTGGTGAACTGCAGCACGATCTGTCCCTGTGCATTGGCGGTCGCCGTAAAGGGCTCGACGATCGCAACGTCCTGGCCCCCGGCTGTGGCGACGATGTCGAAGTTGCTCAGTACCTGCGTGCCGTTGATGCTCACGTTGAACACGCGCTGCCCCGCCTTGGTCCAGTAGAACTCGGCGAAGTGCAGGCGCACCACGTAGCTGGCTCCAGCGGTCAGACCGGGAAGCGTATAGGTGAAGTTGTTGCCCACACGCTGGTGCTGGTACACCGACTGCGGAGCGGGATTCGTCACGCCGGCGATATTGATTGTCGAGCCCGTGCCGGACGCCGCGCCGCCGTTGAAGTCTTCATCCGCAACGAAGACACCCGATGCCGAACCGCCTGCACTGATCGCAAGCACATCCGAGCCGCAACCCGACACACAGTCCACGTCGAACGTGGTGGCCGTGGCCGTGTTGGAGGACATCGAGCTGCCCACCGAATCCACCGCCACGATCGTGTAGGAGTACGTGGTAGAGGATGTCAAGCCGCCATCGCTATAGGTCGTTCCGGTCAGCTCATTGGCCACGGCGGTTCCATTGCGGAAAACCGTGTACGTCACACCCGATGTCGCCGAGGCGGTCCAACTCAGATTGACCTGGCTGGACGAAGCCACCGTTGCCGACAGATTCGATGGTGCATTGGGCGGCGAGTTCGCCGTCGTCGCGTTTTCAATTTCGATGCCGTTGACTTCGGCATTGTCCTTGACCGTGGTGAACTGCAGCACGATCTGACCCTGCGCGTTGGCCGTTGCCGAGAACTGCTCGACGATGGCAACGTCCTGACCGCCGGCCGCTGCGAGAACATCGAAGTTGTTCAGCACCTGCGTCCCGTTGATGCTCACGTTGAATATTCGCTGCCCTGCCTGAGTCCAATAGAACTCGTCGAAGTGCAAGCGCACTACGTAGTTGGTGCCTGCCGTCAGGCCAGGAACCGTATATGTGAAGTTGCCGAAGCGCTGATGCTGATAGACCGACTGCGGCGCAGGATTGCTCACACCGTTGATGTTGATCGTTGCATTGCTGCCCGACGCCGTGCCGCCGTTGAAGTCTTCGTCTGCAGCGAAGTTGCCGGCGCCCGGACCACCTGCACTGATCGCGACAGCATCCGAACTGTTGCAATTGGTCGTGCAGGTCGAACCGGACGTCGTCGCGGTGGCTGTGTTGGAGGCAGCCGAAGCGCCGGCCACATCGGTGGCTTCAACGATGTAGTAATAGGTGCTTCCAGCCGTCACGCCCGTATCCGAATACGTTGTTCCGGTCGAGGTGGCCAGCTGGTTGGCGTTGGAAGGCGTGAACCCGGCAACCGTGCTGCGATAGATGGTGTAACCCACCGTGCATGCGCTGCCTGCCGTACTGGCGCCCCACGTCAAATTCACCTGGCTGGAGCCGTTGGCGCCTGCAATCAGCGTGCCCGGCGCGCTCGGAGCCGCACTGCAGCTATTCACTTGCGCAGTGAGTGTGGCGCTGTTGCTGTTGGTCGTACCGAACACATCGCCAACCGCCACGCTGAAAACTGCGCCATTGTCGGCCGTCGTGGTCACTGGCGTCGTGTAACTGGCTGACGTTGCGCCGGCAATGGCGGTTCCATTCTTGGACCATTGATAACTCAAGGTGCCAAGGCCGCTAGCCGCGACGCTGAAAGTTGCCGCCTGTCCAACGGCCACGCTCTGGTTGGCCGGTTGCACCGTAATGGTGGGCGCTGCCCCGGCGTCAGTGCCGGAGGTGCACAACGTGGCGCCAGGATAGTTGTTGGTCACCTGATAAGCCGACGTGCCGTCAAAATTCACCACGGAGCTCTTCGTGGAATCGTTCGGATCGACCGTCGATGTCCACGTGCTCCACGTGCCGGAGAACGCACAGGTCGCATTGTTGACGCCGCCGATGGTCTGCGCTTCCGATTGCGTGGGCAGGCGCATGTTGATGCCGGCGCAGTAAGTCTGCGCATTCACGCCGGTGAATTGCGAACCGGGCGTTGTGTCCGTCGTAATGGTGCGCGTCCAGGTCAAGCCGGTGAGATTGTCCGTCACCAGGCTGGCATTCGATGCGCTGACGGTATAGCGCTCACCGGCGCCACCACATTGCGGCACGTTGTAAACCTGGAACTCAAATACCGAGTAACCGTACTGCGTCGCGCGCTGCGTTCCGTTCAACCGCACATAACGCGCACTGACCGTCGGGAAGCCGAGCGTTTCTGTTCCACCCGCACCCGTAGTCGTGCTGTAAGCCGTCTTCCACGAATTCCCATCGGTGCTGTAGAGAATCTGGTATTGGGCCGCATAAGCGTTTTCCCAATTGATGATCACCGTATTGAAGGGCTGTACCGAACCCAGGTCGACCTGCAGCCACGAGGGATCGACACCCGGAACCGCAGGTGTCGGCGGTGCACCGGCCGTCGCCGAACCCCAACGCGAGGAAAGATTGCCGTCGACGGCATTCTCCGGCCCGAGGCAATTCGTGCCCGAGTACGGCGGCGAAGTGGTTGCGTCGTTACATGCGTTTTGCGTGCTGCTCGAAGTCGCCAACGCGTTCAACGCCAGGTTGACGCCTGGCGGTGCAAGCGTGATTTTTGCCGCATTGCTGGTAGCCGGCGCACTGGCGGCGTTGTTCACCGTTACCGTGTACGTGCCGACATTCGCAACACTCACGGCAGGGATCGTGTACGTGAGCGTATTCGACTGTTGCGTGCCGCTGGTGAGAATGGTGGCGGAACCGTTCGGCGGCGTGAACTGCCATTGATAGGTGTACGGCGCAGAACCGGCAACGACCGCCGTGAACTGCACCGGTTCATTCACCGGCACGATGGTGCTGGCCGGCTGCGTGGTGAAGGACACTGGCGTTGCAGCATCGATCGTCACTACTGCGGTGGACGATTGCACCGAGCCGAGTGCATTGGTAACCACGACATAGAAACTTTCACTTCCGGCCGAGGTAAACACCGGCGTGGTGTACGACGCTTGCGTTGCGCCGGAAATAGCGCCCGAGCCAACCAGGTACCACTGATAAGTAAGCGTCGGAGAACCGGTCGCCGCCACCGTCAACGTGGCCGACTGTCCATCGACCACCGCTTGAGAAACCGGTTGCGTGGTGATCACCACGTTCGCAGGCGCATCGACGCTGAGCGTCACCGGCGTCGATGTCACGGTGCCATTGCTGCTGGCAACTGTCACCGTGAAGATGTCGCCATTGTCGGCAGAAGTGGTTGCAGGCGTGGTGTAGGTAGCGCTGGTTGCGCCGGCGATCGGGCCGTTCTTGTCGGACCACTGATAACTCAGCGTGCCCGAACCGGAGGCGACAACACTGAAGGTCGCCGGATAGCCCGATGTCGCCGCTTCGTCCACCGGAGGAACGATGATGACCGGCGCCTGTGATTGCGATGGCGCGACGGGTGCTACCGAAGTCAACGTCACACTGGCGCTTTGCAGCCCAGGTGCCGTCGCTGTCACGGTGACGGTGCCAGGCGTAAACGTGCTGCGCAGAGCGATCTTCTGCAATCCGCCTTCGAAATTCAGTTCCGGATCGCCGGGCGAATGGAAGAACGCATACGGCAAGCCTTGGATCAGCGTGCTGTTGGCTTTGGAAAACGCGTCCTGGTAGTAGTTGGTCAAGGTGGGATCGGCAACGAGCTGCTGCGTGCCGCCCATATAGCTGGCCGGCCCCGTCACCGAGAACGTGACGTTGTCCGCGGCGGTCGGCACGAGGTTGCCATTGGCATCCTGCACCTGTGCAACCACAAAGGCCGCATCCGAACCGTTGGCGGTCCACTGAAAACTCGCACCGTCCGGTTTGGTCAGATCAGGCACGACGCTGAGCACGATCTTGCTCTCCGCGCCTGCCGTCGTCTGCGTATCGCTCGCGCCTGCCACCGGATTGCCGTTCGCATCCAGGCATTGCGCGGTCACCGTGCCAGCCGACCAGTTCACCATCCAATGCACTTGTCCGGGCATAACCGTGGTGTTCTGCCCCAGATTCGTACTGGAGTTGATGTTCCAGGGGTTCGGCACCTGGTCCGCAAGCAGCATGCCGGTGACCGGATCGTTCGGCTGGCCGTTGATCAGCAAGCGCACCGACGGGCAATTGCTGAAGGCATTCTCTTGAATCGGCGTGCCTGCGGTGTATTCGTACGCGCGGTTCCAGTGATGCGCAAGGTGCACCACCGGCTTCACCGAATACGGTATCCAGTTGGCCTGATAGATGTAGTAAAGCAAGCGCGGGAAACGATTCGCGTCGGTCGAGGAATAACCCAGCGAGCGCACGAAGTTCGACATGTTGGGCTGATTTTGATATTCGGCCCACAAGCTCACCTCGCCCGGCGATTCGGCGAAATACCATTGCGCCATGCCGAACGCATTGGCTGCCCTGCCCTTGCGCCAGTCGTCGAGATACGGCGCGGCAAAGGCCAGCTCATAGTCATAAGCCAGGCCGCGGCCGGTGCCCATGTTGTCCCAATACTCGGCACCAAATGCCGGATTGTTCGGGCTCTGCTGCTTGTTGCCGGCCTCGCAGCCAGCGCCGTCGCATTCGTCGATCAAACCGAATGAAGGCGCGTAGGTGCGGTCAGCGCTGCCGCGCGGATTGATGTTGTCCCACGTCGTCTCGATGGTGCCGAGTTCCGATGCGAGTGTCGTATTCATGCCGCCGTTGTCGCGTTCCCAATCGAGAATGGACGGATGGCTGCGATCGCGAATGATCATGTCGCGATGCAACTCCTGCTTCAGCTGCAAATCGTCGGCGGTCGGATTGGAACTGGCATTCCAGTAACCCTCGCCGTCACCGCTGGGCTGATCGATCATGATGCCGTACGCATCCGCGGCCTCGACCAGTTCCAGGCTGCTGGTCGAATGGCCAGGGCGATAGACGTTGCCGCCTTGCGCCGCAAGTTGCGCCATGTCGCGCCACACTTGTTCGTCGGGCACTGACGAGCCCAGCGCCGGATAGTCGTAGCGGCCCGAACCGCCCCACATATAAACGGCATGGCCATTGAAGTAAGGGAAGTTCGCATCCCACGTAATCGTGCGAATGCCTAGTGTGTCCTGCGTCGAATCGACCACGACGCCGTTGACGCTGACAATGTGGTAAACCTTGTAAAGATACGGCGATCCGCACAATACCGCCGGCGTTCCGCAGGTCGCGTTGTTCGGATACCACAGGGTTGGATTGGGTATCGTGATCTTCTGATCGAACATCGGCGTTGCGCCGGACGGGAACGTGCTCGCCGTCATCGCCGGCACTGTCTGCGTCACCGGCGCTGCAGTAACCACCACGTTGCCCTTGGCGTCGACGATCTGCGTGGTCAGCGTCACTTGCTGCGCCGTCGATGACTCATTCACCACATTGGTTTGCACATCGACGACCGCCGAAGCGGCCGTTGCCGTACCTTGCGCAGCAGGAACCTCGGATACCGTTCCGACGTAGGTGCCCCAGGTCTTCTGATTCGAATAAATGTTCGGCGGAATATGCACCGGATTGGTGACATACAGCTTCACATTGCGGAACAAGCCCGCCATTGCCTGGCCGAAACGGAAAGCGCCGGAAAAGTTGGGTTGCTCGTACCACGGCGCGCCGCGCGAAACGTCGATCGCAATGACATTATCTGTTTTGCCATCGGCGGTGACATACGGTGTCAGGTCGACAACCACCGGGACGAAACCCACCACGTGCGTCGCCTGCGCATCGGCAGCTACAGCGCTCACGCCCGGCAACAAGGTGCCGTTGATAAAGACTTGCACACCGGTATGCGAACCTTCGATATTCAGCAAGAACTTCTGCCCTGCATACTTCGGGTCCACCTTGAAATGCAGGCGATACCAGTTGTAGTTGCCAGTCAAAGACCCCTGGCCGCCACCGGAAGTCTGATTGATAAATGTGCGCGAGATGTTGGCGTCGTAAGGCAACCCCACTTGCGTCCAACTGGCGCTGGTATCGGCACTCTCGTTGAAGCCGGTGGTCGAATAGGCCGTCGAATTATTGCTGTTCTCGAACCACCAGTTGCTCTGCGGGGCGTTCGACGTCGAGCTGGCGTTCCCAATGTATTGCGGAACACCGGCGGCGAGGTTGATCGTCTGACGCTGCGAGATCGGGAGCGTCGGTTCCACCTGTTGGCTGCGCGCATAGCGGGCATGCCCCAGTGCCAGCAGTGTGATAAGCATCACGAAGAGCGTCCGCACTCCGTTTGCCTTTATCGCGCCGTCGCGCGCAGGTTCCACTTCCCAAGTACGGCAAGCATGCGATCTCACTGTCGTCCCCCTGTTAGACAACTCGAGCTTCTGAATTGGAAAAAAACCACCACGGCCGAGCAAGCTTGCGCACGGCACCGTTGGGGTCTGCACCCCAACTTACGTAACTCGTATCACTGAGGTTGTCATCTCAGGCCACTCAGGGGCCGCATCATCCGCGTTGCTTAGGATTACCGCAATGCACGATGCAACTTTTTTGCGCATCCTTTCGGGTAGACGTTGATGTATTGCGATGGGTTACGCATTTGGCCGTCTAAATTTTGCGTTGACATAAAAAATACAAATAAGGCGAGAGATATCCGTCAAGTTGCCGGAAGCGTTGTGCCAGACCGCCTTGCCCCCTCAACGACTTGCCTGATGGATACCACGCTTAGCGCAGTTCCTTGCGAACGACCCACTTCAATCCAGGCCACACGGCGCTGACCGCGCATCCTTCTACATCCACCCATCCATTGGCAGTGCAATCTCTCCTGCAAACGACGACTAACGCCGGCGCTTGAAAGCAGCGCGTTCAATTTTCCGAGAGCAATAAAGATAGCCAATGCTTTGGGCTATCAGCTTCGATCAGCATCTGTCGGCTCGGTGATAACGAGCAGGAATAGATTGGGTCAGCGCAGCGTACCCAATATGGTTGAAACGGCATTATTGGGTGACGCCGCACTAACCCAACCTACAATTCGCCTTACACCCTCGCGCCGGAAGCATCGACATAACCCACGATGCGTGCAGGCGAGCCGACGACCATGGCAAACGGCGGGACCGACTTCGTCACCACGGCACCGGCCCCAACCATTGCCCCCTCCCCAATAGTGAGACCCGGCAGAATCGTGGCGTTGGCGCCGATCGAGGCGCCTTTGCATACGCGAGTCTGAAGGAAGTCAGCAGGCCGCACTCGCGAGCGTGGGAACGGGTCGTTGGTGAAGGTGGCGTTCGGGCCGATGAAGACATCGTCTTCGATGCGCAGGCCGTCCCACAGTTGCACGCCGCACTTGATGGTCGAGCGGTTGCCGATCTCCACGTCGTTCTCGATGAAGCAGTGGGAACAGATGTTGACGTCTTCGCCGATACGGGCGCCTTCGAGGATGACAACGTATTGCCATACCCGTGTGCGCGCACCGATGTGAGTGCTGTGTACATCAGCGGATGGGTGAATGGTGGCGTGGTCGCTCATGGGTCGAGGTTCGTAGATTGGGGTTCGCGCCTCAACCTACGAAAGCTCCTTCTCCGCAATGCGTGATGTAGCGGCGGAAACCGCAGCATGTCGACGCAACGCATTGCGGCGCACCGCCGCCAATGTTCCCAGGAACACACCCAGCACGCCGCCCATGCCCCACATCAGCAAGTGATTGGGAAATACCGGATCTTCCGGCACATAGACTGGCCACATCAGCGAGGTGTCGTAAGTGTAAGTAGTGCTTAAACGCGCTTGCAGGTCGTCGCGCCCACTCTGCAGGGAACGGATCTCATCATTCTTGCTGGAGAGCAAAAGGCCCGCAAAACTATCTTTGTTTTGGGTAGCGACCTGCTGCAGGTGATCTCTTTCTGCAATGGCTTGCTGCAAGTCCGTCTGCACTTCGGCAAGGCGCGCATGGGCGAAATCCAGTTGCATCGTTTCAGCATCACGATGGATCGTCTTGAGCCGCGCGACCGTTGTCTCGGCCAGCTTGCGAGCCATCTCAGGCGAGTGCGCACGCACGCTCAGCTTGATGAGAGGGCCGGCGTAAGGCAGCGCCTCGATCTTCAGGCTATGGCGATAAAGTGCGCCTTCGGGCGTACGCGGCCCGATGCCCATGCTCTCCAGTGTCTCGTTCTGGAACGGGACCAGCTTCAAGCGCTCCAGCACGCGCTGAAACGGTTCGGCCTTGGGATCCTGCCCTGCCGGTACCGCGCCAACTTGCCCGATCTGAATCCACGCATCGGCTTGCCACTGCGGCTTGGTCGTGTGCAGAAACGCGAAAGTGGCGGCGAGCACCACGATCAGCACCGCCGTGAACCAACGCCATTCACGCAGCAGGATGCGCCACATATCGATCAAATAGATTTCATCTCGTTGCATAGTCGGCATGCTCGTCAGAAAAATGGGGCAAGGCGTTACGGCTAGGTAGCCACACGGCCACTACCTGCAACACCAGGCACACGGCGATAAAGCCGCCGTTGGTAAAGGTGTAGGCCTGTGGAGCGAACGGCGACATCAGACACACGTACGCAACGCGCAGAAAAATCAGCAAGGGAAACAACGCAACCGAAGCCTGCAGGCGCCGCACGCTCCACGCCAGCAACGCGTAAAGCCCGACGATCGAAAGCACGGCGCCAACGGGGCCGAAGGCCATCAGGAACGGAAGAAATTCCGTGCCCACGTTGATGTTCGGCGCGTCCAGCGGGATGTCCGTGTCCGCAGTGGCGATGGCACCGGCACCCGGCATCAGCTGGCTGAGCAGGAACGCAGCGTTTGTGTAGTGCTTGGCGAAAATCGCACCGAAGTTGTACGGGCCGGCGCTGATATAGAGCAACAGCCACTTCACGCCCTGCGGCGAATCGCGGTAAGCATCACTGAAAGGCAAGGTGACCGTGTCCAGCGAACCCGAACGCAGCATGCCCAGCACGGAAAAAACGGTGCCGCCCAGCGCTACCAGAAAAACCACGCGCAACCATGGCAGCCGCTTGTGCACACCGCGGCGCAGCAACAGCACCATGGCAAGCGCAAACAACGACGCAAAAAGGCGATTGCGGTCGATCACCAACACCGGAAACACCACACCCACCGTGATCAGCGTCCAACGCAGCCAGCGGTTGCGCGCGCATAACAGGCCGATCGGCGGCAAGGTCCAACACATATCGGAGATATGCCGAATGTGCTCGTGCCCCCCTTCCATCGTGGCGTAGGACGATGGATTGGTGATCAGCGGAATCGGAAACAGCGCCAGATCGAGCAAACAGAAGAGCCCGATCGCCACTGCATAAGCCAAAGCAACAAGCGCCTCGCGCGTACCGGTGTAATGGCGATGGCGGAACCACGCAACCGGCGGCAGCCGCGGACCGAACAGCAGATCGATCAGCAACACGCCCAGCGACGCAGTCGCCAACAGCAACACGCCTTGCAGATAGTCGTCCGGCATGTTGAAGCTCAACAGCGTCAGCCCGCATGCCAATAGCACCGGCAACACCAGATAGGTGGAAGGCAGGCGCAGCAAGCTCATGTCTTCTCCAGTAGCGTGCCGACGGGCGGAAGCCTCAGCTTGGAGACGCCCAGCAATACGAGGTACACCAGCATGTGGAAGGCCAGCACGAACAGACGTTTCTGCAGAAACGCGATCTTCGCGCAGATGAAGTGCGCTTGCGCTTTGAGCAAGGTGCGGTGCGGTTCGTCGAAAAGATCCGCCCGCCGCCGCGCCACCTGGCAGGATTCCGTGAGATTGACGATACGTGTGGCCGTGTGCCGCGTCTTGCTCACGTTATTGCCGTGCAAGCGATAGGCCCCCACGTGCACGTCGATAAAGCCAAGCGCATCGCACGCAGCCACGCGCAGGAAGAAGTCCCAGTCGTCGATGCGCAACCCTTCCGTCCAGCGACCGATGGTCTCCAGCGCGCTCTTGTGCAACAAGGTCACAGGGCCGCCGATCGCCCATTGGCTGATCACCGCGCGCCGAATACCTTCGTCGCTGCTGTATAAGCGCTTGTCGGCGTGATGCAAATCATGCATGCCGCTGTCGTGCAATTTGTTGCCGTATTGATCCACCACGAGGGAATCGCCGACCACTGCCCGCTTGGTCGGATGTGTCTGCAGATAGCGTACTTGCGCTTCCAGGCCACCCGGCAAAAGGTAGTCATCGCTGGCGCACAAACGCAGAAACTCACCTCGCGCACGCGCCGCCAGCTCGTTCCAGGCCGCACTGATGCCCCGGTTTTCACGCTGCACGTATTCCACACGCAACAAATGGCCCTGCGCCTCGATCCATTCGGCGATCCGCTCACCGGTGCGATCAGTGGAGCCATCGTCGATGATCACGATCTCCTTGGCCGGATACGGATCTTCCAGCACGCTATCCAGGCAGCGCTGTACGAAACGCTCGTGGTTGTAGGCCGGAATCAATATGGAAACCAGCGGCCTGGTTGCGGCCGGCGTGGCCATCCCTTTGGCTGCTGTCGTCATAGCGCCCCCAAATAGCGTCGCGCAACGACCACGTTGAACGCGAGATAGAGCAGGTAATTCACGGCAAAGGCATACATCGCGCCGATCAAACCGAACAAGGTGGTAAATACGTAGACCAAGGCCAGGTAGCTCAGTGCAAACACGCATTCGGAAATCACGAACAGCCGCGTCATGGCTTTGGCCAACATCAGATACGACAGCATGAAGGACGCGATCTTGAGCACATCGCCCAACAGCTGCGGCGCGTACAAAGCGTTGGCGGACGCAAAGTCCGCACTGAACAACAAGCGTGTTACCCACCCGCGCGTGGCGTAGACCAATAGCGCCAGCACAACCACGGCCGGCATCAGGTAGCGATAAGCGTTACGCAACTCGCTCACCAGCGATCCGCGATCGTGCGTGGCGGCGAGCTTGGGCAAGTAATAAATATTGATCGCGGTAGTGAGGAACAGCAGGTACGCATCCGACACCTTGCTCACCGCCTGCCAATAGCCCACTTGCTGCCAGCCGAACTGCAGCGCCAGGTGATTGCGCACGGCGATGTTGATCAGCGGCAGCAGCAGTGCCGACGTGATCGTCATGATCGAGAAAGCCGCCAGCTTCAGGCTCATCTCGCGATCGAAATGCATGCGCAACATGCCGCGCTGGAAATAAGGACTGCGCCGCCACGCCGGCAAACCCACCACCAGCAACAACACCTGCCCGGCAACCAGCGCCAGCAATGCGCCATACAGATGCAGCCAGTGCGACAGACCCAATGCCAACACCACGCTCAGCACCGAACCAAGTACCTGGATAAAAGCCAGCCGACGTACGTCCATGAAGCCGTTGATCACGGCCAGGATGTAATTGGCCAGTGCAATGCCGAGCTGTGCAACCGCAAGAATGCGGATCAGATTTTCGTAGTGCGTATCGCCCAGCAGCCACAGCGAAAGCTGACGACTCATCAGCAGTGCCGCGCATCCCATCAATACCGAAGCGCAGCATGCATACCACAGCGCCGCCGCCAACAAGCGCGAAAGACGCTGCGCGTCATGGCGATATTCCGCCACATATTTCACGATGCCGGCGCTGATGCCACCACCGGCGAGCACGGCCAACAATGACATCAAGCTCATGAACTGGCCGAGCTTTCCCACCCCTTCCGGCCCAGCCAGCCACGCCACCAGCTTCACGATCACCAACCCCGCAAGCAGGCGCGCTGCGGTGGCGATGGTCGAATAGAAGCCGGCGCGCACGATGCTCACGTCGTGCCCTCGAACGTCTGGCAGGCGTCAATCACCCGCCGCACGTCTTCATCACGCAAGGTCGGCCCGATCGGCAAACTCAGCACTTCGTCGTGCAATTGCTCGGTCACCGGCAAGTGCAATGTATGCAAGGCGGGGTACGCCGTCTGGCGATGCGGCGGCGTTGGGTAATGCACCTGGCTGTGTATGCCGTGCACTTCAAGATGCCGCTGCAAGGCTTTGCGCTGCGCGCACCGTACGACGAATAGATGCCAGACATGCCTCGCCTCGTCCGTCACCGCAGGCAGCTGGATTAGCGGGTGGCTGATGCTCTGGCGATATCGCCGCGCCACATTGCGACGTTTTGCAGTGTCTTCGTCGAGATACTTCAGCTTTACCCGCAGCAACGCAGCCTGCAGTTCGTCCAGGCGCGAATTGATGCCTTGGTATAGATGCTGGTATTTCACTTCCGAGCCGTAATTGCGCAGCGCGGCCACGCGTGCGGCCAACAGGCTGTCGTTGGTGACGACAGCGCCGCCGTCTCCCAGTGCGCCCAGGTTTTTGGCGGGAAAAAAACTGAAGCCGGCGGCATGGCCGAATGCGCCCGCTTTGCACCCTTCGCCGGTTGCGCCGTGCGCCTGCGCTGCGTCCTCGATCAATAGCAGTTGGTGACGCCCGGCCAGCTCGGCCAGGGCAGCCATGTTCGCCAGCTGGCCATAGAGATGCACGGCCATGATCGCGCGCGTGCGCGGACCGATCGCAGCCGCCACGCATGCCGGATCGATATTGAAACTTGCCGGATCGGGTTCCACCGGCACCGGCACCAATCCGCTTTCGGTGATGGCGAGAAAACTGGCGATGAAGGTGTTGGCCGGCACGATCACTTCATCCCCATCGTGCAGCGCGCCCAAGGCCTTGTAGCCGCGCAGGATCAGCGACAGCGCATCCAGGCCGTTGCCTACGCCGATCGCGTGGCGCACGCCGCAGTAATCGGCGAACTCCCGCTCGAACGCTGCCACTTCCTGGCCAAGGATGTACCAACCCGAGTCAATCACGCGCGCAGCGGCCGCCTTCAGCTCGTCGGCATGACGCGCGTTGATGTCTTTGAGATTGAGAAAAGGGATGTCCATATCAGGCGTTGCAATCGCTGTTCCGCTGAGAAAGCTCGCAGATGAACTGCGCAATCAGGGTCATGCCGACAAGGACTAGCCGTTTTGGCATGCAGCCAGCTCTCCGCCGTAAAGAGGGCTTTTCACCTCACGCAGGAATTCGTCGTAGTTGGTGATGTAATCGGTGGGGTCGTACAACTGGTCGGCCAGCACCATCAGCACGCAGTCCTCGCTGAAGTTGTACATCTCGCGCCATACCATGTTGCCCAACAGCAGGCCCTGCGAAGGATCATCGAGCACGACCTCCACGGGCCCGGTGCCATCGTCGAGCAGGAACGTGACCGAACCGCGTACCGCCACGGCCAGCTGATTCAAATGGCGATGTGCGTGCTGGCCGCGGTGCACTTCGTTCTTGGTGGCAAACAGGTAATACACGCGCTGGATGTCGAAGGACACGTTGCGGTCCCTCTCCAAGGCAATGAGCATGCCGCGCTCGTCGCCATGCTGCTGCAGCTGGACTCGTTGAATTTGCATGGGGTGGACCGGCCGTCGGCTTCCGTGGATGAGTCACGCAGATGAGTGCCGGGCTATCGAGAAAAGGTTGCGCGCTTCGCTCTTGCCTCGTGCAGTTCCCTCCCCTACTGAGGTTGAGGAGGGCGATAGTGCAGTAATGCAACCTTTCCCTCCCTGCCCCGCACTCACGTACACAAGTCCTGTTTCATCCTGTCATCACGGATGAGGCGGACGGCGTTCGGGGATAGGAAGCATGACGTCAACGCAAACGATCGAGAACAAACCTGCTCGTCCAAGAAAAATCGTGTTATTGCACTGGCTTACCGTGCTATGCGTGGTGTTTGCGGCGAGCCTGATATTGCTGAGGGATGAAGTGGTCAGCGGCCGTGTCTTGAAACAATGGCTGCTGGAAGGCCACCGGCATTTCGGCCTGTTCGTGCTGATGTTGTTCTTCATCCGTGTTGTGGTGCGCATTCGGGCCGGCAAACTTCCCCCTACCAACAACATGCCTAAATCTGTCCGCGCCATAGCCGCGCTGACACATATTGTTTTGTATGCCCTGCTGCTCATCCTGCCCATGCTCGGTTGGGCTACGAGCAATGCGCAGGACCGGCCTGTGCATCTGTTCGGGCTGACACTGCCCGCGCTGGTCAGCCCGGACGAAGATCTCGCCGATTCATTGCAGGCCTGGCATATCGATGCCGCCTGGACGCTGCTTGCACTGGTGCTTTTGCATACTGGCGCCGCGCTGTGGCACCACTTTGTTGTTCGCGATGACACGCTGCGCGCGATGTGGCCAAGTCGTCAACGATGAGAGTCTGCCTATGGCCCATGAGCAGCCCCCGTTACGCCCAGGCAGTCGTCAGGTGGCTTGACCAGACGACCAGTCGGCGCTGCACCACGCGCTGCCGCCTGACGACTGCTCAGACGTAACGTGACCTGCTCACGAGCCACAGACAGACACTTCCACCAACGACTAAAAAACCAAGGAGATTTCATGTCCACTTCCCTGCACCACCGCGCGCCACGTTGGCCCGGGAAGCAGCTTTGGTGGTATGGCCTGGCTGCGCTTCCCCTGTTTGCCAGCACAACGGCGCAAGCAGTTCCCGCCTATGCCCGCCAGACCGGTTCAGCCTGTGCCGATTGCCATGCCGGTTCCTATGGCCCAGGGCTGACGCCTTACGGCATGCGTTTCAAGATGAATGGCTTCACCGACACTGACGGCCAAGGCACCAAAATTCCGGCCGCGGTGCAACTCAACGGCACACGCACCGTGCCGGCCACCGGCAAAAGCAGCAACCTGCTGAGCTCGGCCGACATCTATCTGGCCGGACGCGTTTCGGATCAGGTGGGCGGCTTTGTCAAAGTGGCTATCAACAACAATGGCCAAGACAAATTCAATACACAGTTGAGCGACATGGACCTGCGCTTCGTCGCCAAGGATTTGAAGCTCGGCGGCAAGGACGCCCTGATCGGCGTCAGCGTTAACAACGATCCCGGCACCACCGATCCGATCAGTGCTTTGCCGGCATCCATGCAAAACGGGCCGCCAACAGTATCCGGCAGCTTGCTCAATCCCGGCAGCTCCAACACGCTGGCTCACCGCGTGATCGGTGCCAGCGTCTATGCGCTGTATAACAACAATTGGTACGGCGAGCTTGGTACCTACAACTCGCTGCCAACTTCGATGCAATACGATCTGGGTTATTCCCTTGGGGGTGATCCGGGCAAGCTAAGCAACACGGTCTATGGACGCTTTGCCTACATGAAGGAGCTGAAGGGTCCGCACCAGTTCTTCTCGGCTGGCCTGGTTGGATTGACCACCGATCGTCAATTGCCGCGCAGCGGTCCGAGCGAGCATCTCACCGATCTCGGTTATGACGTGACATATCAATTCCTGGGCAATCGCGAGCACATCCTGCAACTTGCCTACGTGAACATCATGGAACGGCGCCGCTATGCCACGACGCCGGCCGGATCGGTGCCCGGCCTGTTCGCGCTACCGCGCGGCGTGATACACGACCAGACGGCAACGCTCACCTACGTCTTCAAACAAACCTACGGTGTGATCATTTCGCACATGGTCAGCACCGGCACGCACGACATCGTGCGCTATGTGCCGTATGGCCAGCCCGAAACCAACAGTAATTCGTTTACCGTGTTCTGGACGCCGTTCGGCAAGGACGATTCGTTTACCTCCATTGCCAATTTGCGATTGGCTGCCGAGTGGTTCCGCTTCAATAAGTTCAATGGCAGCAGCACCAATATTTTTGGCGTGGCTCCAAACGGCACGGGAACCAACGCGAAAGATCTCAATGCGTTCCTGCTTTTTGCGAGCGTGGCGTTTTAGCAATGCCACTTGCACGCGGCTCCCTCCCCTGCGAAGTAGGGGACGGAGCGTTGTTTTCCCGGTTTACTAAACATGCACGAACAGGAGTCAGCGAGTGATCAAATCAGCTTTGCGCCGGTGTCTGCGCGGCACGGCGATCGTGGGACTGTTCTTCGGCTGGATGCTGGCATCGCCGTTTGCGCATGCCGGCGATGCTTCGGCGGGTGCCGACGTATTCAAATCCGAATGCTCCGAATGCCACAGCCCGAAGGAAGGCAAAAACAAGAAAGGCCCCAGCCTGTTCGGCATCGTGGGACGCCCGGCCGGCACTGCACCGAATTACAACTACACGGATGCGCTCAAACAGGCGCATTGGAACTGGACCCCGGACAAGTTGCACTGGTATCTGTCTCAACCGGCCAAACAGGCCAACCCTGGCACTCGAATGAAGTACAGCGGCTTGGACGACGCCAAGCAGTTGGATGACCTCCTTACCTACCTGGGCACCCTTCATTGATGACGCGATCCTGTCATTGATGACATTCCCTTGTCTTGAGGGATCGTCTATAAGGCGGTCATGCCGTGTTTCTTACTTTTTGGATATGGGGCGCGCCCCATTGGAGCGCCATCTTCGCGACAGCGTAAAACCGCGCTGCTCCGTGACGTCGCCATAACGCATGGAATGAGTCCCTCTCCTCCAGCGAGAGGGACTATTCGCGCCGCGGGGTGCAAGCCCTATGCGTGAGCTTATGACCGCGCACTCATCGCTTCGCCGCCTTACGCTTGTCGTCTTGCCGGCTTTCTTTGCTGCCCCCCTGCACGCGCAAAGCAACAACCTGGGCGGCGTCGTAGCACTGAGTTCGCAACTGGTCGACCGCGGCTTGGCGATCACCCCGGTTACGCCGATCCTGCAAGGCAACGTCACCTGGAACAGCGCGTCCGGCTGGATTCTGGGCATATCTGCAGCGACCGAAACGCGTTCGCCCGGACATGGTTCCGAAGCCATGGTCCAGGCGGCTCATTACTGGTCGCTTTCCGCCGACTGGCGCATGCAGGCCGGCGCGGTTTATTACGACTATCCCGGCAATCCTCAGTCGCGCCCTTTCGACCGGATCGAAACCGGTTTGAACTGGATGTACCGGGACGTGCTTAGCTTCGGGGTATCGGCCATCACCCTTACCCGCGGCGACGACCATCACCCGCGAGGCGCCGCAGATGTCGATTTTCACTGGCCATTGCCCGCGCATTTCGCCCTTTCCGCAGGGCTGGGTGTCACTCAATCCCTTTACCGGCAGTCACAACCCGCTGCCCCCTGGAATGACGGCGGCTACGGCGGTGGCTACACCTATGGCTATGGCTACCACCTCGCCCGCACAAGTTCATACTACGGCTACGGGCACCTGGGCCTGATCTGGGCCTATGGACCGTGGCAGGTGGAGTTGGACCGCATTGCGACCGATCCGTCCATCCGGCGGCAGGGCGGCATGGCTGCCGCCCCTTGGGTCGCAACGGTTTCATGGTCTTTTTGAAACAAAGGCAACCTTCTAGCGCTGAACCGGCACTTATGTAGCGAACCTACGCTATCGGGTTATAAAACCTATGAACAACGCCGATACCCACGCTGATGCCACCGACCGCATGTTGCTCCAGCGCATGTCCACCGGCGATCGCGCCGCGTTGGCTACGCTTTATCGGAACTACCACGGCCGATTGTGTCGCTTCCTGTCCCGACTGACCCGGCGTCCGGAAGTCATCGAAGAAGTCATCAACGACTGCTTCTGGATCGCTTGGCAGAAAGCCGGCGATTTTCGTGGCGATTCGCGCGTTTCCACCTGGATCATGGGCATTGCCTACCGTTGCGGACTCAAGGCGTTACGCCAGCACGGCGAGGAACCCATCGAAGTCAGCGACATTCCGGAGGAGCGCATGCCTGCGACCAATCCGGATGAGGATCGCGAGCTGCGCGATTGGCTGGGCAAAGGATTGGAACGCCTGTCGACCGACCAGCGCGTAGTCGTACAACTGGTTTACGGTGAGGGCCACACCCTGGACGACGTCGCCACCATCATGCAATGCCCGGTCGGCACGGTGAAAGCACGGCTGTTTCATGCGCGTGTAAAACTGCGCAATGTACTTCCTGCCTTGGCTGAAGGCTTGGTCACCATCAAAGAACACGCGTAAAGAGCAAGCACATGACGATGTTAGCAACTCATTTCGGTCAGGATTGTCCGCGCGCATGGGAGCTGATGCCGTGGGTATTGCAAGGCAGCGCCACTCAAAAACAGAACGAGTGGCTGTTGAGTCATTTGGCGCAATGCGAAAACTGCCGCGGGGAGTTCACGCAGCAGCAACTTCTGCAGCAAGCCATGTCGCTTCCTGCAGATACCGAGGTTGATGCCGAAGCCGGATTGCAGCGACTGCTCGGTCGGCTCGATACCCCGGTCATGGATGAAAAACCGCAACGCACGCGGACTGCAAGCTGGTTGACGCGTGCTCTGGCGGCGGCGGTACTGGTGCAGGCCATCGGCATTGGCGCGCTTGGGCTGAAAATATGGTCGGGCAGTGAAAACCCTGCCTATCGCACGCTTAGCCAGGATTCCGCACCGGTTGCGCCGGGCACCATCCGGGTCGTACCCGATGCGAACATGACCTTGGCCGACTGGAATGCATTGCTGCACTCGCTGCACTTGCAAGTCGTGGGCGGCCCCAACGATGTGGGTGCTTACATGGTCGCTCCCGTCAACGCCGCGTCCAATACGCAAAATGCCTTGCAGCAGCTGCGCACTGCACACGGTGTTCGCCTCGCGGAACCGGTCTCCGGCACGCCATGAAGCAGGCTCTTCTTGCACTTGTCGCGATGGCATGCGTAGGCGCGTATGCGTTCTCGCCCATCGCGGCGGCTGCAGATGGCCAGGCGAGCAGTCATCGGGCAGCGCCCGTATCCACGATGAACAGCCAGCGTGACATCGTGCTGGCTGTCGCCAATCCGATCGAACCGCCTGCCACCCATGCGGGGTCCAGTCTGCTCGGCTATGTCCCGGTCGGTTATTACGGCGCCGGCCAACGCGCTGCGTCTTTGCTCAGCGAGTTGAAGCAGCATTACGGATTGCATGAAATCGTCGGCTGGCCGATCAAGGCGCTCGGCGTTTACTGCGTTGTAGTGGAAGCACCTGCCGGTACGGATCGCGACGCCCTGCTCAAGACACTCGCCAAAGACGATCGCGTCAAGCTGGCGCAAGCGCTGCAAGACTACTCGGTCTATTCCAACATCGCTCCCAAGGATAACCACCGCTACAACGATCCCTATGTGGATCTGCAACGTGGCTTTGTAGAAACGGACGCCGCGCTCGCGCAGAGCCTCAGCAAAGGCGAAGGCGTACATATCGCCGTCGTGGACACGGGCGCCGACCTGACGCACCCGGATCTGCAAGGTCGCATTCACGACACGCACGACATGGTCGACGGCGACGAAAAAGCCTTCAACCACGACAGCCACGGCACCGAAGTCGCCGGCATCATCGCTGCGGATGCAGACAATCACCAAGGCATCGTCGGCATCGCACCCGAGTCGGTGCTGAGTGTCTACAAGGCTTGCTGGTATACGCCCGCCAGTGCCGGCGCACATTGCAATTCATTCACGCTGGCCAAGGCGCTCGCCGCCATCATCGATACCGATGCGCGCATCGTGAACCTGAGCCTCGGCGGCCCAGCCGATCCCCTGCTCGACAAGCTGCTGGCGCAATTGCTCAACCAAGGCCGCATCGTAGTCGCAGCACTGCCGCCGAACGGAAACCTGGAAGGATTCCCCGATAACGCGCCCGGCGTGATCGTGGTGCGCGTAAGCAGCAACATGCCCGCCCCCTCCGGCGTACTGAGTGCACCCGGCACTGACATACTCACCACCCAGCCGGGTGGCGGCTACGACTTCACGTCAGGCTCGTCCATGGCAGCGGCACACGTAAGCGGCATCGCTGCCTTGCTGCTTTCGGTTGACCCGCATCTGGATGCGCGCGCGATGCATGATGTGCTGCTACAGAGCAGCAAAACCTCCAACGGCATGCAGCAGGTGAATGCGGCGGCAGCGGTTGCTTCCGCGCAAGGTGCGCACATCGGCACGCATTGACTGCAGGCTGGGTTGCAAACCCCAACGTCGCCATGCGCATGCTTGGGTTGGATTCTGCGCCCAAGCTATTTCGATCACCTGGCAAGCAAAACCGCGGCACAAGCGATCGCGTTGTTCGCCATATGCAGCCCGATCGATGCAGCAAGTCCCCGCGTCCTGCGCACCAACCATCCCGACAACACGCCCATCAAGAAATAGAACGCAAAATGGTGCATGTCGTTATGTATCAGCGCAAACAGCACGCCCTGCCATACATTCGCCCAGCCGAAGCTGATGTGCCTGCTGAGTCCACCCAAGATACAGCCACGGAAAATCAGTTCTTCGTAGATCGGCACCAGTGCTGCGACCAGGAGCATGGCGAATGGCATGCCACCTATATGCGTGGCCGCCAAAATCAGTGCAGTGATCAGCTGATCATGTGACGTGCCATGCGTTACCTGGCCAAGATGGCCAGTACGCCACAGCGCCCAGATCAGAAAGGCCTTTACCAGCGCCCAGGCAATAATCGTGATGCCGGCCAGCTTCAGCTCGCGATCGCCCAACCATTCCTGCCGCCTGAAACGCAACACTGCAGGCATCATGAGCGCGCTGACGGCCGCGATCATCATCACATGGATCAGCACGATCGCCGCCTGATCGTCCGGCGAAAGAACCTTGTTTGTCGCCCATGCATGCAACGCGCCGCCACCCCAGAAGACCGGTATGGCTACGGCAGTAACAAGATAGGCCGCGCAGGCGATCCACATATGCCGCAGTCCGATGCGGTCGAACACCGGTATAGAGACCTTATTCAAACGCGCGCGAACCACGCCGCGATAGTGGGCCGGAAACGCCACGACCCCAGCCAAGCAGAGCGCAGCCAACATCGCTCCCAGCAAGGCCAAGGTCAGCGTTGCCACGGAGGGCGAAAACATCTGCAAGGGATCATGCTTCAGCACGTTTCCGTAGGCAGATAGCAATGTTACGGAAAGCCCCGTCTTCGCCAACCATCCTTCCAACGCCGCCGACGTCGCCTTCCGGTCGCCTGTTGCCAGCGCCAGATTCAAGCGCGTTTGAAAATGCTTTACGGTGTCATAGGCGGGGTTTGGCTGGACGCGCGCGAGCGCTTGAGCGGCCTCTGCTGTTTTTCCTGCGCGCAGATAGACACGTGCCGTCAACCACGTATCGCTCGTCATTCCAGCAGACTTTGCACGCTGCAGTTCGGCAAGCGCCACAGCCGGGCTCAAATTATCCGCAGCAAACGTTACACGCGTCCATTCCTTCCAGACCGGATGAGGCACCGCTGTTCTAGCCAGAAGCGCTTCTGCCTCAGCGGCGTGCCCCGTGTTGCACAGATAGCGTAACGCTGTCACAAGCTGATCGCTGTCGGGATCCAACTGCACTGCCGCCAAAGCCTCCTGCCCGGCCAGATCAGGCTGATTCATCCCCTGATGCGCACGCGCAAGAATCTCATGGAGTTTCGCCCGCTGCGGCAATGTCCAATGAGCGCTCGCCGGCAGCAATGCATGAGCAAAATCGAACGCTTCCTTGCCGTAATGCAGCTGGGCAAGGAACAGATTGGCATCGGCATCGTTCGGAAAGCGCGTTTCCACGCTCGTCTTGCAACGCTGGAAGTCCTCCTGCGCCGCGTCACTCCATGCAATCTCTTCGCTGGAAGAAAAGCCTTCGACAAAACGGCAATGCGCAAGCACCAGCTGCACATCGTCGGGATGAGCGCTTTCCTCTCGTGCATAAGCGGACATCACATTGCGGTAAATATCCTGCTGGCCATCTGAAACAACGGCCGTGGCGCGTTCCGGGGAATGCAGCACTTCAGGGCTGATTGGCGTTTCCGCCCGGCCCGATGTGGAGAAACCGGCCAGAGAAATCGCGACCGCAAAAACGCAACCGAAATGGGAAAGCTTCACGGACATACCAAGCCTCTTCGAACTTCGGTTGGGCCAGCCGGATAAATCGTATTCACGCTCTTCTTTCCTTGTTGGCGACAAGATGAATCGGCTCTCGCGCGAATGGCCATCCACACGGCAACCGCCACAGCCGCGGCCATTGGCAAGACATGCCAGAAGGAAAAGGCGTCTCAAACATGACGCGAGCGATCGCCAATGCCGCGACTCACCCGCCGATGAAGCGTGCCCCTTTATCCATGGCCTGTCCCCTAACTGCGGCCTCTTTCACGCGGGAAAGACTATGACGGATTACGGGCGGCGGGGAAAGAGGTGTCTGTAAGCCTGGGACAGCCCATGTAGGCTGGGTTAGCGCGGCGTAACCCAGCGTGCTCGGGCGAAACGGTTGGGTTACGCTACGCAAATCCAACCTACGCGGCTTCCATCGTCGTTCCGGCCTTCGTCAGGGCGACGAACCCGTGGCCATCGGCGTTGCTGAGGCTCCACATCAGATCACGGCGCGCCTAGCCAAACAGGACGTTGTCGTTGCACCAAGCTAATCAGGGGAACGCATGAAGCGGTTATTCGAGATGGCTGCATGGTTACTTGTGATCACCACGCTTGCCGGCTGCGCGACGGCATATCAGAAGCGCGGGCTCGGTGGCGGATACAGCGAAACCAGGATGGACGATACCCACTACGCCGTCTACTTCGACGGCAACGGCTACGCCAGCAAGGATCGCGTCTGGTATTTCTGGATCTATCGCTGTGCGCAGTTAACCCTCGAAAAGGGCTACACCTATTTTTCCCTGGCACCCGTTCAAAGCAGCATGGCCAAACCGACCAGCTTTGATGCGTACGAGAGTGGCCATGCTTATCCAGCTGTGCTGATCGGTGACGCCCATGGTCACCTGATCAATGTACACAGTGGCGGTGGCCATGCAGGTGGGTTTGTTTACGTTCCGGGTGGAGGTGGAACGATTATCTCTTGGCATTCGAAAGCGATCGTCACGATGTACGGCGACAATGTGCCGCCGAAAATGTTTGTCGTACGCGCGCAGTCGATACTCGACATGCTGGCCGAATACATCAAGACAGACGGCTCCTCCACACCGCCGGACCGCACAGCGATATCCAACGAAGCAACGTATGCGGTGGCACCTGACAACACCGTCGTGAACGTGCACCAATATCTGCTGACGCATGTGCGCAAAATCGACGCTCCCGCGCCTTACGATTACTCGGCGCCCTCTTACGCCATCCAACCGGCGCGCAGCGGCACAGCAGTGACTCAGCCACCGCCTACCCCGCCGCCGCCAACGGCTATTGTCAGCGCGGGTTCCACGCCAGCCGATCCCGCATCCACAGCACCGGTCACTGCTCTCGCCGCCAAGACCGCCGCTCTCAATGCACGCCCGTCGATGGCACAGTCGGTCGCCACGCAATTAGGTTGCGGCGCGGTCCAAGCCAATGGCGACTCGACCTATGTAGCACCTTGTGAGACTTATAGCGTGCTGATCAGCTGCGACGACAATCAATGTCGCCCAATGCATACTGTTAATGCGAAGAGCGAAGAATAAATTCATCGCGTAAGGAGCCGTTCAATTGGAGCTGATGTCATTGACGGCTCACGTTCATCTTTCAAACAATTAGACACGCAGGGGGAAGAATGTCTCAAAATCCATATGCCGCCCCAGAGGCGCCACTCGTTCAGATAGCTTCGGCAAATATCGCTGTTTACTCCCCCAACCAAGCCAGCTTCGGAGCACTTTTAGGAGGACCTGTCGGCCTTATATATTTTCTTCGCGAGAACTTTCTCATACTGGGAAATAAGGCTGCAGCGCGAAATTGTCTAATACTAGGCGCGCTTCTGATTTTGGCATTGATAATCGTCTTGCCACGGCTGCCCGCCAAATTTCCAACAACGCCTATCAGCATTCTCTACATCGTTGTCGCTCGGTCCATTGCCGAGAAATTCCAAATCACCAAACAAGCTATTGTGGAATCAACCCAATACACCTTCAAATCCAATTGGAATGTATTTGGCATGGGACTGCTATGCTTTTTGGGCTCTGTGATCGCGGTAATTGGCCCTATCTTGGCACTCTATGCCCTAGGACAGGCCGCCTAATCATGGATCTTCGGAAAGATGCCGCCTGCATTAATCAGGCCTAGTTCTGGAAGTCCTTTTCCGATCCGAAACCGACACCTTTTTGCAGATCGCCTTGATTTTGCATTAGCTAAAATGGATGAAGCCGAGAAGAAGTGTTTGGAAGATATTGAGAAATATGGCTGCCATGTCATCCATGTGTTGACCGAGGGCACGTTACCTCCCTTTACCTACTCCGTTGGGATCCAAAAATCGTTTGGATCCCCTGAGGCCATCATCATCGGTCTAAGGAGAGAGCTGGCGCATTTCATGGTGAACGAATACTGCAGTCGGATACGTAGTGGGGAAAGCTTTTCGACCGGCCAACGTGTTGGTGGTTTTCTCGGCGGCTTCGACTGCGAGATAAGGGAGGTGGATCGGTCACACTACGAGGAATATGTAGGTTGGAATCTTTGGTTATACGGTGGCTCCGGATTCCGGCTCAACCAACTCATCTACCCTGGTACCACCGGGCTTTGGCCTTGGGATGAGGGTAGCAGCGAAGGCTTCAGAGCTTGGCAACCTGTCTTGGACACTAGAGATATCTCCACCGGACAATCGTAAAGATCGGCTAGGCCGGAAGAGACTATTTCAAGGGGTGAGGAGGAAGCTGCATGGCCAATACGCAAGTGTGGATGATGTTCAAGTGCATGGCCACTTGCATGCTGTTCTTACTGGCGTCGAACGCGTTTGCAATGACCGACACTCCAATAGCCTCAAAGGCTGCTGTGCCCGACCAACCAAAAACCGTAGCGGCTAACATGCTATGCGCAACCAGGGGCGGCACGACATTCACCGTCCCTACGGCTTGGAACATGACCGAGCGCGATTCATTTGTTGTGTTGACGCCACCCGATGGCGATCTGCAAATCGCCATTACCGATATCCAAGCCGCAAACGCCGACACCGCCGTAGCATCTGCATGGAACGAATTCGAGCCAGGCTTCAAATTGCCGCTGCAGTTTTCCGAGCCGCTCCGTCCGGGGGACGGCTGGGAGCAAATCCAGCACTTCGAATACCAAGTGCCGCCGAGCGAAAAGCGTATCGTCAGAGCTTTCGCGCGACGCGCGAACCATCGCTGGCTGGTGATGATCTATCGGGGAGACTTGGCGACACGCGAGAAGTGGATGAATTCAATCGTCCTTGTCTTTGAAAGCCTCCATCCGAAGGGATATCAGCGCGAAGATTTTTCCGGCAAAAAAGCACGGCCAATTGACGCGCATGTCGTTCAGGCGATGAAGGATTTTGTCGCTACTGGAATGAAGCTACTTGGCATTCCCGGCGCAGCATTCGGTCTCATCGATCACGGCAGGATCGTTTACATTGGCGGTCTAGGTGTGCGCGAACTGGGCAAGCGCGCCCCCGTTGATGCCGACACCCGGTTCATTGCCGCATCCGATACCAAGGCGCTGACTACGCTTCTTTTGGCCGAATTGGTCGACGAAAAGAAGTTGCATTGGGACGAGCCGGTCACTGAAGCCTATCCTGCTTTCAAGTTCGGCGATGCCAACGTCACTCGTGAAGTGCAAATCAAACATCTGGTCTGCCAGTGCAGTGGGATGCCTGCGCAAGACTATGATTCGGAATTCCATAACCGGAGCATGACGCCTGCTGCGTTGATCCAGTTCTTAGGCACCATGCAGCCGACCGCGCCCTTGGGCAAGACGTTTATATATAGCAACCTGCTCCCAGCCGCTGCGGGCTTCATCGCCGGTGGCGTCGCCGAACCCGAGAAGGAATTGGGAGCGGCTTACGATCACGCTATGCAAAACAAGGTGCTCGATCCGCTTGGCATGACGCGTAGCACCTTCGACTTTGCCAAGGCGATGCAAGGCGACTACGCGCAACCACACTATGCGGACGTCGATGGCAAGCTTGTTGTCAGCCCAATGACGTATACCCAAAGCTATGGTGCGCGACGTCCTGCCGGCGGGCTATGGACGACCGCGCACGACCTCAGCCGATACGTCATGATGGAATTGGCCGAAGGTATGTTGCCGAATGGCCAACGGCTGGTATCGCAGAAAAATCTCGTGCAACGTCGCGCACCGAATGTGGCTGTCGATGAAGATCAGCAATATGGCATGGGATTGGTGATCGACAAGCACTGGGGCGTCACCATGGTGGACCACGCCGGCGGCCGCCCGGGTTATGCAAGTTACATGATGTGGCTGCCCGACTATGGCATCGGTGCGGTGATTCTGACCAATTCCGATAACGGTGGAGCACTACTGAATCCGTTCGCGCGAAAACTCATCGAACAGGTTTTCAATGGAAATCCCGAGGCCGACCGAGAGCTGCAGGCTGCAGCCACGCGGAACGAGACCGAAGCTCGCGCCTTGCGCCACGCACTGAAGATTCCGGCCGATAGGGTTGCCAGCGACCATCTGGCGGCGCGATATCACAATGATGCACTCGGTAATCTTGTGGTGAAGCGATCGGGGAGGAATCTGGATTTCCGCTTTGACGAATGGCACAGCCTGGTTGCCTCGCGTGCCAATGGCGATGGAAGCACAAGCTTCATTACCTTGGGAGAGGATATGTCGGGCACCGAATTCCTTACGGGAGAGCAACACGGAAAGCACACTTTGACTTTGCACGATGGTCAGCGTGAGTACGTTTTCGTGGAGCAGGATGGGCGCTGAGGGTTCGTTTCGGCAAAGCTGCCGAGATTAGCGTCCCGGCCTACGAAGCGGGATAAACCCCGACTAGGCCGCCCGCAGGATCAGGCAAGAACCCACCAACTTATGGCATTCCACAACGGGCCGCGCCGGGGATATTGTGCGTATTTCCCCGCCTGCCACGAGGTTCGCCATGCTCACGCTGAGTATCAATGGCCACGAACATCGGTTCGACGGCCCGCCTGAGATGCCCTTGCTTTGGTACCTGCGTGACACGCTGGGTTACACGGGCACCAAGTTCGGTTGCGGTATCGCATTGTGCGGTGCGTGCACGGTGCACTTGGATGGTACAGCGGTGCGTTCGTGCATTACGCCGGTGGTGGCTGCCGTGGGTAAGCAGGTCACTACGATCGAAGGGTTGTCGGCGAACGGCGATCATCCGGTGCAACGTGCGTGGATGCGCTTGAACGTGGCGCAATGCGGCTACTGCCAGGCTGGACAGATCATGCAGGCGGCTTCGTTGTTAAAAACCAATCCGCATCCCAGCGAGGCGGAGATCGATACGGCGATGTCCGGCAATATCTGCCGCTGCGGGACTTACACGCGCATTCGTGCGGCGATCAAGCTCGCTGCGGGCGAAGGCGGTGCAGCATGAAAAAGAACCAACTTGAGATCTGCAATGAAAGCCGTCGTGCTTTCTTGCTCGGCTTCGGTGCCGGTAGTTTGTTGTTGGCTTTTGGCCTGCCCTCGCTTGCGCTAGCCGCGCCCAAGAAGCAATACGGCGGCGAAGGCGCGGAACATGGTTTGCGCGACGATCCGCATTTGTTCGTCGAGATCGCGCCGGATGGCACGGTGACGGTGGTGTGCATTCGCTCAGAAATGGGCCAGGGTGTGCGCACCAGCGTGGCGATGGTGGTGGCCGATGAATTGGGTGCCGATTGGTCGCACGTGAAAGTGCGGCAAGCGCCGGGCGATGAAGTGCGTTACGGCAACCAGGATACGGATGGCTCGCGCAGCCTGCGCCAGAGTTTCGCGGCATTGCGTCGCGCGGGTGCAGCCGCGCGCGTCATGCTGGAACAGGCCGCTGCTGCGCAATGGGGCGTGGATGTGCATCAGGTGAAGGCCGGTATCCATGAAGTGATCGATACCAAGAGTGGCCGCACGTTGGGTTTCGGCGAACTCGCTGCCAAGGCAGCCGCCCTGCCCGCACCCGATCCGGCAACATTGAAGCTGAAGTCGCCGAACGAATTCCGCTACATCGGCAAGGGCCAAACCGGGTTGATCGATGGCCACGACATCGTCACCGGCCGAGCGCATTACGGCATCGATACACGTTTGGAGGGAATGCTCTACGCAGTGGTCGCGCGTCCACCGGTGTACGGTGACAAACTCGCCTCGTTCGACGGCAGCGCTGCAGAGAAAATGTCGGGTGTGGTGAAAGTGCTTGAAGTGCCGTCCACGCCGCCGCCCTCCGGTTTCCAGCCGCTCGGTGGCGTGGCGGTGATCGCGCAAAACAGCTGGGTGGCGATCAAAGCGCGCGAGCAATTGAAGCTCAATTGGACCCACGGCCCCAACGCGAACTACGATTCGGTCGCCTATCGCGCGCAACTGGAAGCTGCCAATCGCAAACCCGGTGAAATCGCGCGCAACGATGGCAACCTCGATCAAGCCTTGATCAAGGCCGCCAAGCATGTCACTGCGGATTACTATATTCCGCATCTCGCCCACGCCACCATGGAACCACCCTGTGCGGTGGCCAACTTCGCCGACAACAAGTGCGAAGTGTGGGCATGCACGCAAGCGCCGCAAGACATTCGCAATGAGCTGGTGAAAGCGTTGGGCATTCCGGATGCGAACATCACCGTGAACGTCACCCTGCTCGGTGGCGGCTTCGGGCGCAAGTCCAAGCCGGACTACGTAGTGGAAGCCGCGTTGCTCTCCCGTGCCATGGGCAAGCCGGTGAAACTGCTGTGGACGCGCGAGGACGACATCGTCAACGACTATTTCCACGCCGTATCGGCAGAACATCTGGAAGCCGCGCTGGATGCTTCCGGCAAGGTCAACGGCTGGTTGCACCGCACGGCCGCGCCATCGATCCAATCCACGTTCATGCCTGGTGTCGAATACGAACAGCCTTTCGAATTGAGCCAGGGCATGATCGATCTGCCGTTCGCCGTGCCCAATGTGCGCATCGAAAATCCGCCCGTGGAAGCGCATACGCGTATTGGCTGGTTCCGCTCGGTGTACAACATTCCGCACGCGTTTGGCGTGCAGAGTTTTGTGGCCGAACTGGCGCATGCGGCCGGACGCGATCATCGCGAATTTCTGCTTGAATTGATCGGGCCGGAGCGTACGTTTCAACCCAGTTCGCAAATCGAATTCACCAACTACAGCGAAGATCCGGCGATCTATCCGATCGATACGAAGCGACTGAAGCGGGTGATCGAAACCGTTACCGCTGCCGCCAACTGGGGGCGAACGCTGCCTAAAGGGCGTGGACTTGGACTGGCCGCACACAACAGCTTCGTTACCTACACCGCCGTTGCATGCGAGGTTGAAGTGAGTCCGGACGGCAAACTAAGCATTCCGCGCGTGGACATCGGCATCGATTGCGGGCCGCAAGTGAATCCGGAGCGCGTGCGCTCGCAGTTGGAAGGTGCGGTGGTCATGGGCATTGGCTTGGCCTTGCATGGCGAGATCACCTTCAAGAACGGTCACGCCGAGCAATCCAACTTCAATGATTACCTGGTGCTGCGCATGAATGAGGCACCGCGCGAGATTCACGTGCACTTGGTGGGCGGCGATGATTATTCGGTGCCGATGGGCGGAGTGGGTGAACCGGGCTTGCCGCCCGTTGCGCCGGCGTTGACGAATGCGATTTTTGCGGCAACCGGGCAGCGGATTCGCAGTTTGCCGATACGGCAGCAGTTGGCGAAGGTGAAGCAGGTGGCTTAATTGTAGGTTGGGGTGCGAACCCCAACCTACGAACGATCTGCATTACTTGATCAACCCAGCAACAAGAATATCGATCAAGCGATGCGCCCTCGGCACGATATCCGGCTGATTGTCGGCATTCGCAAATCCATACACGGCATACAGCAAATCCAACGCTTGGACATCCTGCTTGATGTCGCCATTTTCGGCAGCGCGCTTCACCAGCAGGTCCACCGCGGTCCTTATTTGCTCCGAGGAGTACTCCGTTAGCTCCGACGTATCGCATGCCGATGCACGGAGCGCCGGCAGAATGAGTTTTTTCGTCGCGATGTAATCGACGAACAACCGCAACCACGCACGCAGCGCTTCAACCGGCGTCATTTTCTCCAACAGTTTCGAAGCGGCATCGCCGAGTTGTTTGGCTTCGTCGCGATAGATCGTGCCCAGGATGGCGTCGCGCGTGGGGAAATGCCGGTACAGCGTGCCGATGCCGACGCCCGCGCGACGGGCGATCTCTTCCAGGCTGACGTCGGCACCCTCTTCCGCGAAGGCAGCCTTTGCTACTTCCGTGAGTCGACGGCGATTGCGCTCCGCATCGGCACGTGGCTTACGCGTTGTTTTTAAAGCCTTTTCTTGCTTTTCCATGGCCGCCCTTGAAAAACGGAGGAGTCCTCCGCATAAAATATCCGGAGGTCATCTCCGGTTAGACGGCAATGATAGCCGGCCCGAGCGATCGCCGATATCGCGGCAGCCAATCCCGGCCCGCAACACTCAAGCAGTGAGGCAACGATGAGCAAGTCATTTGGTGCAACCTCGACGACCAACCAGGTTCTCGAAGGTGTTGATTTAACCGGCCAGCGGGTGCTGATCACGGGCGTGTCGGCCGGGTTGGGCGTGGAAACGGCGCGATCGTTGGCCGCACGCGGTGCGCATATCGTCGGCGCGGTGCGCGACATCGCCAAGGCCAAGCGCGCTACGCAAGGCGTGCTTGACGATGCAAAAGGAACCGGCGGACTCGAACTGATCGAACTTGATCTGGCCTCGCTCGCAAGCGTGCGCAAATGCGCCGATCAGTTGTTGGCTAAGGGCGAGACATTCGATCTGGTGATTGCCAACGCCGGCATCATGGCCTGCCCGTTTAGCAAAACGGCGGATGGCTTCGAGATGCAGTTCGGCACGAATCACTTGGGCCACTTCGTGTTTGTAAACCGCATTGCGCCGCTGATGAAAAACGGCAGCCGGCTGGTGAATCTGTCTTCGGCGGGGCATCGTTTTTCAGATGTGGATCTGGATGATCCCAACTTCGAGCGCACGCCTTATAACGATTGGGGCGCATATGGCCGTTCAAAGACCGCCAACGTGCTGTTTGCCGTCGAATTCGATCGCCGCCATAAGCCGCGCGGCATTCGTGCGACGGCCGTGCATCCGGGTGGCATCCGGACGGAATTGACGCGTCATATGGACGAGTCAGTCCTTCAACAGCGCATTGATGAAATCAACGAACAGGCCAAGGCGGCCGGCAAGCCACCCTTCCAGTGGAAAACGATCGAGCAAGGTGCAGCCACCACGGTGTGGGCCGCTGCCGTTGCGAGCGCGGACGAAGTGGGTGGGCGTTATTGCGAGAATTGTCATGTGGGTGAACTGGTAAACGGCGAAGAAGCTGGCGTGATGGCCGGCGGTGTGCGGCCCTATGCGCTGGATGTGGAGCGTGCGAAGGCGCTGTGGGCGAAGAGTGAGGAGATGGTTGGGGAGCGGTTTTAAAGGACGCTGAGGGAAGCGCCCAAACTCAGAGCACGCCGTGAGGTACTTCCTTGCCGCACGTCATTCCGGCCTGCGCCGGAATGACGACTCGCTTCGGAAAAAAAGCTATAAATCACACCTATTGGGCCTGCCAAACCCCACCCAATGCCTTGATCAACCCAACATCCGCCGCAAACCTGCGCCGCGACAACTCCACCAGCGCACGCGTCTGCGCCAGATTCACACTCTGCGTCGTGACCACTTCAAGATAATCCGTGGCGCCATCCTGATAACGGGTCATCGCCAACCCGGCAGCGCGTGACGAAGCATCCACGGCGCGCTGCTGCGCCACCGATTCATCCGCCAACACGTGCAGCGAAGCCAGGTTGTCTTCAACGTTCTGGAATGCACTCAAGACGGTTTGCCGATAATCCGCTGCCGCTGCATCGCGCTTTGCTTCGGCAGCAGACAGTTGCGCGTGGCGGCGGCCACCGTCGAACAAAGTGCCGATCAAGGCCGGGCCGATGGCCCAGAAACGGCTGGGAAGCGTGGCCAGTTGCGCAAGGTGCGAAGCTTCCAGACCGCCTGTTGCGGAAAGCATCAGGTCGGGGAAAAACGCAGAAGTCGCCTCGCCCACATCGGCATTGGCCGCTGCAACGCGGCGTTCTGCAGCAGCGATATCCGGGCGGCGTTGCAGCAACGTAGAAGGCACGCCGACGGGAATCGTTGGCAGCGGCAACGCTTTATCGACTGGGGACAAGCTGAAATTGGCCGGAGGCATACCCATCAACACGGCGATGGCATGTTCGCGCAGCGCACGCGCTTCGCCTAGATCGATCAACTGTGCCTTGGCCACTTGCAGTTGCGTCTCTGCCTGCTCCAGCTCCGATTCGGAAGCGATGCCGCCATCGAATTGCGTTTGCACCAACTGCTTGGCCTGCGCGTAGTTGTCCACCAACTGTTTCAGCAAAGCAGCTTCCACATCGATCTGGCGCAAATCCACATAGTCGAGCGCCAATTCCGCATGCATGCTCAAACGCATCGAAGCGAGATCCGCTTCGCTGGCCTGCTCACGCGCCTTCGCCGCGTCGACTTCATGACCGATGCGATCGAACAGATCCGGCTCCCAGGATGCCGTTACGCCCACGGCGTAATCCTGCACGGTGCGCCCGGCCAGTGAGTGCCCTAGGACATTCTTGGACGTGTGGTTGCCATTGGCATCGGCACCGGCCGTGACTTGCGGAAAATACGACGCCCGCGCCACGCCGATCATCGCGCGCGCCTGCTGCAGATTGGCCAGGCTTTTCTGGATGTTCTGGTTGCCCACGTCGAGGCGCGCTTCCAGTTCATCCAGCTTCGGATCGCCGAATACTTTCCACCACTCGCCGCGCTCTACCGCATCATCCGGTTGCGCTGCCAGCCAACCTTGCGGAGGCTTGCCCTCTTTGTACTGCGCCGGCGTGGTGACGGACGGCCGCACATACGCGGGACCCGGCGTGCAACCCGACATGGCGGCAACGCCAAGACCTGCTGCTAGCAGGTAACCCAACTTCATCGAACAGTTGCGTGTACGCATGACGGTCTCCATCACGCCGACGTGGCCGGATGCTGATTGATGCGCACCGCCTGCCCTGCACTGATGGCATCGCTGGGATTCACAACCACCTGCTCGTTACCTTCAAGTCCGCTTTGAATTTCCACCCGCGTACCGAAGTCGCGGCCCAGCGTGACCGTGCGCAAGCTCACCACACCTTGAGCATCGACAATGGCCACCTGCACACCGTGCGGGCGAAACAGCAAGACATTGGCCGGTAACGAAAGGCCCGGATCGGAATGGTTGAGCGTCAGACTCACCTGGGCAAACGCACCGGGCAGCAGCGTGCCGTCGGGGTTATCCATGTCCACTTCCACGCGCAGCGTGCGGCTGCGCGGATCGATCGCGCCCGACGTGCGTGCAACAGCGCCGGAGAACGTACGGCCGGGATATTGCGACAAAGTCAGCTGTACCTTCGTGCCGGGAACGACATAGGGCGCATCGTCCTGCGGCACGTTCGCAAAAATGCGCAGGCGATCGGTTTCCGCCAGCTCGAACAAGGCCGCGGGCGCACCGCTGTTGCCGGCGTCGACCAACGCGCCAACATCCACGTTACGTGCCGTGATCACACCGTTGAACGGCGCAGACACTTTCTCGTACGACTGCAATTGCTCCAGCCGTTTCACGTTCGCCTGCGCAGCGGCCAGCGTGGCCTGCTTGGCCTGCATGATGCTCATGTTCTCTTCGGCCGATTGCCTGGATACGGCATTCTTCTTGAGCAAGTCCGCCCAGCGATCTGCCGTCACCTTGGCGATCTGATAATTGGCCGATGCCATCGCCGCATCCGAACGCGCCTGTTCGAGCTGCGCATCCACTTCGGGCGCTTCGATCTCGGCCAGCAACTCGCCGCTCTGCACATGCGCGCCGATATCGGCATGCCAGGCTTTCAGATAGCCGCTGGTGCGCGCATAAATGCCGGCGCGCTGATACGCCTGAATATCACCGGGCAGCATCAACATCTGCTGCGCGGACGCACGGATGGGCGTGATCACTGACACGGTGGGCTTGCTCAAGGCTGCCGTCTGTTGCGCAACCTTGTCGCGTGCCACCAGGCGCGGCAGGCCGCCGATAGCGAGTGCTGCGCAGACGGCCGCTGCAACCAGCGTGATAGCCCATGTGGATTTCGAACGATTCATGATTCGGCTCCGATCAAACCGATGGTGAAGGCAAGGAAAGAGGGGACTCAGCGTTTGGCGTACCCTGGCGCGCACGCAGCCACTGGTGCACAGCCGCGAACAACGTCGGTACGAAGACCAGCGTGGCGACGGTGCCGAACATCAGTCCGCCGATAACGGCACGACCCAACGGCGCGTTCTGCTCGCCGCCATCGCCCAGGCCCAACGCCATCGGCAGCATGCCGATCAGCATCGCCAGCGCCGTCATCAGCACGGGACGGAAACGTGTGCTGCCTGCATCGAAAGCCGCTTGCAGCGGCGTTGCGCCCGCTGCGAGGCGTTCCCGCGCAAAGCTCACCACCAGAATGCTGTTGGCGGTGGCAATGCCAACGCACATGATCGCGCCCGTCAACGCCGGCACGCTCACGGTGGTATGCGTGACGTACAACATCCAGGCGATACCCGCCAACGCACCCGGCAGGCCGCTGATGATCACCAGCGGGTCCACCCACGATTGGAAATTCACCACCATCAGCGCGTACACCAGCAACACCGCGAACAGCAGTCCGAACAACAAGCCCTGGAACGAGGACTGCATGGTTTGCACTACGCCGCGCACGACAATGCTGGAACCGGCAGGCAGCTGTGTTTCGGCCTGCTTCACGAGCTTCTGCACGTCGCTCGCTACCGAGCCCAGATCCCGCCCTTGCACACCGGCAAAGATGTCGATCACCGGCTGCACGTTGTAGTGCGACACCACGGCATCCTGCGACGCGCGCGACAAGTTGCTGAACGAGCCGAGTATCGGCGGCAGGCCTTGCGGGCTGCTGCCAGCGCTGACGCTCAGCGGAATATTGCCAAGCGCCTGCAGCGAATCGATGGTGTATTGCGGTGCTTCCGTGATCAACGGATAGCTCACACCATTCTTGGGATTAAGCCAGAAGTTGGGCGAGGTTTGCGAACTGCCCGAAAGCGCGATAAGCAGATCCTGCGCGATCGTGCGCTGCTGGAAGCCCGCCTCGAGCGCTTTCACGCGATCGACATTGACGTTGATCGACGGCGCATCGCCCGGTTGCTGGATGCGCGGATCGACCAAACCATGCACATTGCGCATGGAACGCAGCAGGTTCTCGGCCACTTTGCGATTGCCGGCACTGTCCTTGCCCACGATCTGCACGTCGATGGGCGAAGGCAAACCAAAATCCAGCGTCTGACTGATGATGTCCGCCGGCAGGAACGAAAACGTGATACCGGGAAAATCCTGATTGAGGCGATCGCGCAGCAGCGTTACGTATTGCTCGGTGGGTTGGTGACCGGCCTTCAGGCTGATCAGGATGTCCGCATCGGATGTGCCCACCGGCAACGAGGAGTCATACGTCTGATTGATGCCGCTTACCGGCAACCCGATATTGTCGAGCACCGTATCCAGCTCGGAAGCTGGAATCAGCGTGCGGACTTGTTGCTCCACCTGATCCACCAGGCGTGCTGTCTGTTCAATGCGCGTGCCGGTTTGTGCACGCAGGTGCAGGCGGATTTCGCCGGTGTCGGATGCGGGAAAGAAATCGCGTCCCAGCAACGGCAACAACAGTAGCGATGCACCGCAAGCGATGGCGAAGAGCATCGCCACGCGCTTCGGATGCGCGATGGTCATCTGCAACGCGTTTTTGTATTTGCCATGCAGGGATTCGAAACCACGCTCAAAACGCTGCTGAAAACGACGCAGCGCCTGGAACCGCCCTGCTCCGTTCTGCTCGCCATGCTTCTCGTGCTTGAGCAGGTACATCGCCAGCGTGGGGATCAGCGTGCGCGAAAAGACATACGAAGCCAGCATCGCGAACACCACCGCTTCGGCCAGCGGCACGAACAAATAGCGCGCCACGCCGGACAGCAAGAACATCGGCAGGAACACGATGCAGATCGAAAGCGTCGACACCAGCGTGGGCAAGGCGATCTGCGCCGACGCTTTGATGATCGCGTCCATCAGGTTCTCGCCCGATTCGCGGTGATGACTGATCGCCTCGATCGCCACCGTGGCATCGTCGACCAGAATGCCCACCGCCAGCGCCAGGCCACCCAGCGTCATGATGTTGATCGTCTGCCCAAGCGCCGACAGCACGATCAGCGAGGTGATCACCGCAAGCGGAATGGTGATGGCAATGATCAGCGTGGAACGCCAGCTACCCAGGAACAGCAGGATCATCATCGCGGTGAGCCCCGCCGCGATCAAACCTTCACGCACCACGCCCGCCACCGCGGAACTCACGAAGATCGACTGGTCAGAAACCGGCTTGATCTGCAGCGCCTTCGGCAAGCCGGCGGCGATTTTCGGCAGCAGGTCTTTGACGTTCTGGATAATGTCCAGCGTCGAGGCGTCACCGCTTTTTTCCACCTGCAGCAGCGCCGAGCGTGTACCGTTCACGCGCACGATGTTCGTCTGCGGGGCAAAGCCATCGCGCACCGTGGCCACGTCGCGCAGATAGATCACGCCGCCTTGCGTGGCCGACACCGGCACGTCGTTGAGTTCGGCCACGCTGGCCGGACTGCCGTTCATGGTGACGTTGTATTCCCGCGTGCCGATCTTCGCCGTGCCCCCGGGAAGAATCAGGTTCTGCGCATTCACCGCATTGACCACGTCGAGCGGCGACAAACCACGCGCCTGCATCGCCTGCGAATTGATGTCCACCATCACCTGCCGCACCTTGCCGCCGAACGGCAACGGCACGGCCGCGCCCTGCACCGTGGCCAGCTGCGTGCGGATGAAGTTGTTGCCGAGGTCGTACAGCTCCTGCTCGGACAATGTCTTGCTGGACAGCGCAAGTTGCAGGATCGGCACGGTGGAAGCGTTGTAGGAGATCACCAGCGGCGGCAAAGTGCCGGGCGGCAGCACGCGGATGATCGACTGCGCGCTGGATACGGCCTCGGCAATAGCGCGATTGATGTCCGCGCCCTGGTGGAAATACACCTTGACCACCGCCGTGCCATTGACGGTCTGCGACTCGACATGCTCGATGTTGTCCACGTCGGACGTCAGTGCACGCTCGAACGGCGTGGTGATCCGGTTGGCCATGTCATCGGCGGAAAAGCCGTTGTAGCTCCAGACGATGCTGAGCACCGGAATATTGATATTGGGAAAAATGTCCGTCGGCGTGCGAAAGATCATCAGCGGACCGATGATGAAGAGCAGCAAAGCCAGCACGATGAAGGTATACGGTCGGCGCAGCGCCAGATGGACGATCCACATATCGAACGGGCCTTTGAACGGAAGGTGGCTCAAAGGCTAGATTTCGGGCGCTTGCCGGGTACTGACAGGGACCTGACGATTTTGTAATCGCGGCCTGTGTGCGGGATGGCTAAGATGTGCACCAACTAGATGATGCTGGTAAGTGCGTACATATCCCCTCCCCTACGTGCAGTAGGGAAGGGTCGGGGCGGGGTGAAGCACTCTCGCCGTAAATTCAGGCTGCGCCGCAAGCGCGAGCAGCCCCACCCCAGCCCTCCCTTGCAAGCAGGGGAGGGAGCACGAAAACCTAGAGAACCGCCAATGCGCCTGCTCGTAGTCGAAGACGAAAAGAAAGCCGGCGAGTACCTGAAAAAAGGGCTCGAGGAATCCGGCTTCACGGTCGATATCGCCACCAACGGCATCGACGGCTTGCATAACGCGCTGGAAGAGGACTATGCGCTGATCGTGCTCGACATCATGCTGCCGGGCATGGACGGCTGGGAGGTACTGAAACGCCTGCGCGCCAAACGCGATACGCCGGTGCTGTTCCTCACCGCCATGGACGAGCTGGAAGAGCGCGTTCGCGGCCTGGAACTGGGTGCCGATGATTACCTGGTAAAGCCGTTCGCGTTCGTGGAACTGCTGGCGCGCATTCGCACCCTGCTCCGCCGCGGCCCGCCCAGGGATGTCGAGCACATGCATATCGGCGACCTGGAAATCGACGCCGTTCGCCGGCGCGTGCGGCGCGCGGGTCAGCGTGTAGATCTCACCCCGCGCGAATTCTCGCTGCTGCAATTGCTGGCGCGTCGGCGCGGCGAAGTACTGAGCCGCACGCAGATCGCCTCCTACGTGTGGGACATGAATTTCGACAGCGACACCAACGTGGTGGAGGTAGCGATCCGGCGGCTGCGCTCGAAGATCGACGATGGTTTCGAGGTGAAGCTGATCCATACCGTACGCGGCATGGGTTACGTGCTCGATCTCGAACACGAGGACGAGTAATGCGCCTTTCACTCACCGCGCGCCTCACCATCACCTTCATGGTGATCACGGTGGCCTGCTTCAGCGTAGTGGGTTTATTGCTGTTCAAAGTGGTGTCTCGCCGCGTCTATATCCACGACCAGACCAACATCATGCTGGATGCACGGCATTTGCGCAGACTGGCCGAAGAGCTGCAATCGCCTGACGACATCGTCGCGCACAAGGATCGCTTGATCGCCTTGATGCTGGGCGACAATGCCAACGGCTTGCGTGTGCTCGATCGCCATGGCCGCGTGCTGATCGACCATGTGCCTTGGGGCTATGGCCTGCTCATGCAGCCGGTGGTGCCGGCGAGCCAGCGCATCGTTCCCGAAAGCATCCAATCCTGGAAGGATCGCGACGGCAATGAAATACGCGGAGTCGCCACGACGATCACCTTGAAAGACGGCGAACCGGTCACCATCGCTGTGGCGCGCTCGCTGGCGGACCGCACGGCCTTGCTCGACAAGTATCGCAGCGACGTCTCGCTTTCCGTGCTTGCGGGCCTGCTGGTTGCAGTAGTGCTGAGCTCTCTGCTGGTGCGCCGCGCGCTGCGTCCGTTGCGGACCATGGCGGAAAGTGCATCCGCCATTACCGCCCAGCGCCTGAGCACGCGCATGCCGCTGCAGGATGCACCAACCGAACTGCTCGCGCTGGCCACGTCATTGAATGAAATGCTCGCCCGCCTGGAACAGGGCTTTGCGCGCGTATGGCAATTCACGGTGGATCTGGCACACGACCTGCGCACGCCGATTGGCAATCTGCGCGGGGCCAACGAAGTGGCGCTGAATCGGCAGCGTTCCATTGCCGACTATGAAACGCTGCTCGGTTCCAATATCGAGGAGTGCGATCGCGTCAGCCGCACGATCGAAAGCGTGCTGTTCCTGGCACGCGCGGAAAGCCCTCAATTCGCGATACAGCGCGTGGTGCTGGATTCGGGACAGGAATTGCAGCGCATTGCCGATTACTTCGAGGGCCTTTCTGCCGAGGCGGGCGTCACTATCCATGTGCATGCATCGGCTACGGTTTATGCCGACCGCGATCTGTTCCGTCGTGCGGTGAACAACCTGCTTTCCAACGCGCTGCGCTATACGCCGAGCGGCGAAACGATTCGCCTGCACGCAGCGAAGACCGAACAAGGCATCGATGTCAGCGTGGGCAACCCCGGCAAAAACATCGCCCCGGAACATCTGGACAAGCTGTTCGACCGCTTTTACCGCGTGGACCGTTCCCGCAGCGACTCGGCCACGTCCACGGGACTTGGACTGTCGATCGTGAAGAGCATCATGGAGCTGCATGGGGGATCGGTATCGGTGCAGAGCGCTGCGAACCATACGCGTTTCACACTGCACTTTCCGCCGGCGCCCTCAGCACCCTGATATGTATCCACGTTTTTGCAGTTCTCAAACTGCAATCCACCGTGAAGGAAGCTAGCCGCGCGTGGACGTGCACCATTGCCTGCGGCGCTTTCGATCGCCATAGGCGACCGAGTCACTTTTCTTTGCTGGCCCAAAGAAAAGTAACCCAAAGAAACGGCCTGAAGAGCTCATGGCACTGTGCAGGTTACAAGCCAGAACGATCACGCCTTGCTTTGATCGCTGACCAGCCAAGCTTCCACATCCCCGCTATACCGCGAGACGTCGAAGCGCTGAGGACTTAAAAAGATCTTGCAGATCCCAGCAAAGCTCAACCCATCGGCGCGCTTTAAGTCCTCAACGTCCCGACGCCTCGCGGTATAGCGGGGGCGTTGAACCATGGGCAAGCAACGTTCGACCTAGCCATACACGTTCAGGCTTTTACCTTACCCATGCCACGAGCCTTTTAGGCCATTTCTTTGGGTTACTTTTCTTTGGGCCAGCAAAGAAAAGTGACTCGGGCCCTTTAGGGACCGAAAGCGCCGCAGGCAATGGTCCACGTCCACGCACGGCTAGCTTCCTTCGCAGTGCATCGCAGTTCTCAAACTGCAAAAACATGGAGATACGTCAGGGTGCAACCCCAACCCGCCTCACCGCACGCGATCCTTCGCCCGCGACCACTGCACCAACACTTCCGACAGCTTCTTGGGTCTTGCGATATAAAACCCCTGCGCACCGTCGCAGCCGTGCTTGTTCAACCAGCGATATTGCGAATACCGTTCGATGCCTTCGGCAACGATGCTGACCTTCAGGCTTTTGCCGAGCGCGATGACGGCATCGCAAATCGTCGCCGAGCGTTCGTCGCGATCGACATTGCGTACAAACGCCTGGTCGATTTTCAACACGTCGATGGGCAGATCGCGCAGATAGGAAAGGCCCGAGAATCCCGTACCAAAATCATCGAGCGCAATCGCGACCCCGTCTGCGCGTAGTTGCTTCATCATGGCAATCGCTTTGTCCCGATGCTCGATCAGGCAGCTTTCCGTCAGCTCGACGCGCAGCGCGTTCTCGGCAAGCGAGTACGCATGGCGGACGGCGCGCAGGTTGGCAATCAGGTCGCGGCTGCGCAGCTCCGCCGGGGAAACATTGATCGCAATCGGCAAATCGCCGAAGCCGGCCTCCCGCAATTCGCGGCTGGCCTTGCCCGCCTGATCCAGCACCCACTGGCCCAACGGTGCGATCAGGCCGGATTCCTCACAGACCGGAATGAAACTCGACGGATAGATATAGGAACCATCGCCCTGCGGCCAACGAATCAGCGCTTCCAGGCCGATCGGATGCATGTCGGGAAAATCGGCAATCGGCTGGAAGTGCAGTTCGAATTCGCTCCGCTTCACGGCCCGCCGCAAGTTTGCCGAAAAATGCAGCTTCTCCCTGGACTGCTGCGCCATCAAAGGCTCGAAATGGTGAATGGGCTCATCGCTATGCAGATGCGCATGCGCGGCCAGCGCAGCACGGGCCATCAGCGCGTCGCTCTGAATGCCATCCTGAGGATAGCTGGCAACGCCAATCACGGTGTTTATCTGATGCTGCGTGTCTTTGTAATAGATGGGTTCGGTCACGCTTTCAGCGATCGCCTGCAGCAACGAATCCACCAGATGATTCGAATCCGCCAACACAAAGGCCTGATGTGTAATGGCCGTGAGATATCCGCGGCCATCGCTCAACTGCGCAAGGCGCGACGCGACTACCTGCACAATTCCCGTGGATACGTTGATCCCGAACGTATCCCCGATGGCATCCATGCCCACTAATTGGATGTATGCCACTTCAAACGGAGAGCCGGCAGCGATGCGCACGTCCATCCATTCCATCAGCGCGTGCTGGTTGGGAAGCCCGGTGATGAGGTCGTGCGAAGCGCGATAAGCCAGCTCGCGCTCATCGGCCAAGTGCGCCGTGACGTCTTCCGCCAGCACCAGGCGCGCCGGGCGGTCCGCAAACATGATGTCGGCGGTATGGGTGCGAACGTTGATGGCCGCGCCTGCCTTGGTGCGGAATTTCCATACCTTGGGCAGCTGCCGCATGTCCGGCGATGAGGCCACGTACGCCGTAAGGGCTGGACGATCTTCCGGGTCGCGCAGCTCCAGAATCGACATCGCCAGCAGTTCTTCGCGCGAATAGCCGTATGCACGCAGCGCCGCGGCGTTGACCTCCAGAATGCGCAACGTGGCGCTGTCGTACACCCAGAAAGGCAGCGGATTCTGCTCGAACAACGCCTCGAACCGGTGCTCGCTTTCCCTTTGCAGCCGCCGTGCCTCCCATTGTTCCGTGACATCCACCACGGTGCCGGTCATGCGTCGCGTGCCTCTTTCGTCGATCACGACCTGGCCGCCCACCGACAGGTAGCGCAGGCTGCCGTTATCGAGGGACAGACGAAATTCGGTGCGCAAGCAAGCACCGCTGGCCCATGCCGTCTTGACGCGATGCATCAGCGACAAGCGATCCGACGGCACGACCTTGGCAAGCACATCCTTGATGCTCGTGATCGCCTTCCCGTAAGGCAGTTCGAATAACGCTTCGGCCTCTTCGGAACATTCGAAGCTTTGCTCGTCGTCGTTGAGCGACCACATGCCCGTTCGCCCTACCCGCTGGGCCAGGCGTAAGTCCTCCGACTTGGCGTGCAAGGTTCGAATGTAGTGATCCTGCAACGCCGTGGCGCGCGCCACCACCCTTAGCAGGCAGATGAACGCCGCCAGGTAGAACAAATAGAAGATGACGATGGCCGTCAACTGGCGATACCACGATGCCAGCGTGTCCTGGCTGGTCACCGCCGCCTCCACGGTAAACGGATAGCTCCCCACCGGCGCCGTCGCTCGAAGGGGGGCGAACTCGTGCCGGTCGATCAACCACCCCATCCACCGGGGCATATCCGATTCGGCGCTGGAGACCGCTCCGGGCTTGCCGCCCTGCAAGACGATTCGCCCATACCCTCCCTTGACCGAAAAGGACACGCTGCGGGGATGGGGCACCGACGAGAGATAACGCACCAATGCGGTGACCTGGATATTGCCCACTACCCATTGGCGCGTGTCGATGGGGGCAGCAATCGGTACCACCATGCCGCGACCGGGCATCTTTTCGACCGCCCCGAAGCACGGCATGCCGGCTATCGAAGGCGGGTTTACGTCGCAAGATGCCCAAACACCGCCGTTCTGCGACAGTGCCGACATCGCTCCGGCGGGCGCCGCATCGACAACGGTGACATCGACAATCTGCGGTTGCCGGCGCACGACCGCAGCGACAATGTTCTGCATAAGCGCATCGTGCTGCTGCGGTATCGCTTGTTGAATGTGATGAGATTCCTCGGCAATGACCATCAGGGCATTGACGCTCATGCGCATGGGAGCCTGCAGCAATTGCGCGGCGCTGAGCGCCACTTCGTTCGCGCGGCGGCCGCTTTCGTTCCATTGGGCACGCAGATTCGAGCGCAAGTCGCTGATGAGGATGACCAGCAAGAAGACAGCCGTGAAACTGCCGAGCACAAGGATCGCCCGTTGCGAGACGACTTTCGGCACGCCGCTGCTGGTGATGGTTTGCCCGGGCATGGTCATGGCCAAAACGAAGCAAATTCCATGCCCTGACTCTGGCAGCCCTACGGATGAGCTTGCCGCCAGGCCCTCCACGGCGCCCTGGTCAACTCCCAAACCTCCCGCCGCGTATGCGCAGGGTCCACGAACGTTCCAGGCAACACGCCGTCAAAGTCGCCCCGGTTCTCGTTCTCGCCTTTGCATCATGCGAACGTCGCACCGTGGCCGGCAGATGGCGGACCACTTCATAGTCAACGAAATGACGCTCGTACGCGCCGGCATCGTCTTCACTCAAGCCTCGAAGAATCAGCCGTGCGGTAACGAGCGTCGGTATCAACATGCCGTGGGTGGTTAGTTGGATTGTGATTCAAAGTCAGTGGCTTTGCCGTCGATGATCGTGACGGTTACGGTCTTTCCATCCAGCAGATATTGCCATTGTTCGCCACGCGAAATCTGGTCTTTCGGCAAGCTGCCTTCCTGGTCGTGGAGATAAGTGCGCACTGCGGGCGTGCCCAGCAATTCCTGCACCCGCGCTGCACTGTCGCCCACCGACAGCACCTTTTCGCCCACGCGCAAGGTCGGCATGGCCTGGGCCGCAGCACTCACCAACAGTAACGCCATAAATACGTAACGACGCATAACGAATTCCCTTTGTTTTGAAGTTGTGGGGGGGGAGAAATCTCAAGCCGCCTTGCATGCATCCATCACGACGTCGGGGTTAGCACCCCAACCAACGTCAATAGCGACGCTGCACTACGAAATCGGCGCGGCAACCACGATCCACCCAAATGCCATCGCGCGACCAACCCCACGTGCGCCCCTCACGGCAATCCGCACTGGAGAGCCGGTTGACGATTTGCACCGAGTCATCGCGATGAAGTTCGACCGGGCATTGTTGATAGCCGCCACCGTGACTCTCGCAGCGCACTTGCAGTTGCTGCGGACGCCCCCAGCCCGGACGCCCGCCACCGTACGGCGGCCAGTTACCGCCGCGTGCAGGTGCAAATTGACCGCGGCAACCTCGATCCACCCAGATGCCGTAACGATCGAAACCCCATGTTTGATCGCGAATGCAACGCGCCTTGGACGCCTGCTGTATCAACTCCGCATCGCGCCACGGCACCTGGCACCGGGCAAAACGGCCATCGTTGCTGGCGCAATACGCGCCTTGCGGACCTGGATCGTAAGGCCGTTCGTATTGCTGACCGTAGTACTGCGCGTGCACGGGCGCACTAACGGTCAGCAGGGAAAAACTCACGGCCAAGCTAGCCGCCCCACTTACCAAAACCTTGCCGAACGCGCTCATGGTTATTCCTTGTCGATGTTGCGCAAGATGTTGCGCGGAATAACGATAACCACAAGGCTTATACAAAGTCATGAGCTGCGGTTGATGGCGTGAAAGCAGCAGTTCATGTTGAGAGTGCGGCGAAGGAAAAATTAACCGGACGCTTACTGCTTACATAGACCTGCTCCCTCCCCCGCATGTAGGGGAGGGTTGGGGCGGGGTAAAAACAACCTAGCGACCCAACCCCATCATTAGCGATGAAAGAAAAATGCAAACGCGCACATCAACTGCGGCGCGCAAGTACGGATGCAGAACGGCATTTATGGTGGCATCTTCGGCACAAGCATCTGGCGGCACATAAATTTCGACGTCAATATCCGATCGCCGGTTACATCGTCGACTTGGTTTTTTTACCTGCGAAACTAGTGGTGGAGATCGATGGTAGCCAACACTTAGATACCAATGAGTACGACGCAGCAAGAACTCGCACGCTTGAAGCACGCGGCTTTCATGTGTTGCGTTTTTGGAATGATGAAGTGTTGTTGCACACGGAAGATGTATTGGAAGTTATCTGGCGAAATTTGATTACACGCTAAAGCACATGCAACCCCACCCCGACCCTCCCCTACTAACGCAGGGGAGGGAGCAGATCTGGCATATCTGACCTTGCGAAATACAGTCCCCTCTCCTGCTTACAGCGGAGGAGGGTTAGGGTGGGGTGACGGGAGCGAAGCTTGTGTTTGCTCCCACTAAACGTAAAGCAGCTGCCATCCACATCCCCGTTCAACCACGTTGACGCAGCCTTTACGTCCGAATTACGCCTGAGCTGCTAAAAGCTCGCCTGCTTACTGTCGAAAGTGCCGCAATTGCACCATCCGATTTGGGGGACGGCAGTCACCAGCATCGCTATTTTCTGCCTGATGCATTTCATGCGTCCTCCGCTTTAGCACCATAACTTCGACTTGGATTTTGCGCTGCAAAACGTACGGCGTTACGGCAGCCAGCAATGTTGGATTCAACGGGCACGGCACTTACCACGCCGCGCTTGACGGGAGCGTTTTGCTCATTAGCCAAGAAGGAGATATCGCACATGTCATCCATCACATTGGGAAACATTTTCATCGCAAATGGCCAGTCCCAAGGCTGGGTTACCACGTGGAACAACTCTGGCTGGCAAGGCGACACATTCATCCAGCCGCAGCCACTGAACACCGGAGCTTCGTTGCTATATGCCGGAACGGAATCGGTCAGCTTGAACAACCAAGGCCAATATTCGTTCGGCTACACGGTCAAGAACAACGGTCCCAACTCGACCTTTTACAACCTGCAAATCGGGAGCAATTGACCGCCGAATATCAACCCAGGGGGAAAACCATCCATACCCAAAGAGGGGGTAGACCATGAAACTCGCAGTCAGCTATGACGCGGACGGAACCATTCTCACCATGTTCGACCCGGAAAAGCTGCGCGGAAAGGAATTCACCGTGCACTACGTACCGGCAAAGGGCGAGAAACACGAAATCTTTGAGGTTCCGAAAGATCTCGAAGCCGTACCGTTCGCGGACCTGCACAAGTTGGTGCGGGTGAATGCAAAGGGTGGAACGCCCAGGTTGGAACGTCACCAGTAGGGCGACTGTTTGCACCCGTGCGAAGAGCAGCCCCTCCCCTGCTATACGTAGGGGAGGCGGCTGATCGCGGCCTACACCGCATTACCGCAATGTGTAGCCCGTTACGCGCCACACATTGTCGCCGTCCAGGTGAAACGAAATCAGTTCGCGCACCGGTTGTTTGTCGTTGGCAAAGCGCGTGGCAAAGGAAACGTTGGCGAACAAACCCGGCGGAAGCTTCTTGCCGTCGGATTCGCTGAAGGAAAGATTGGCCGGCGTGCGGGTGATCAGCGCTCCCACCGTCTTGCGATCTTTGTCGACGCCTTTCACGAAGGCATCGCGTGCGATCAGCTGTTTGGTCATGGCAGAAGCACCATCCCACACCTGCCCTTCCTGCCCCTTGTCGACCAGGTCGGCCACCTGCATGGCCGCCTGCTCCAGTTGCTGGTTGCGTTGGGCGTATTCCTGCGGCGTGGGCTGATGGGCCGGTGCCGAGGATTGGGCGAATGCGCTGGCGGTGACGGCGGCCAGGGCGAAGAAAGAAAGACTAGCGATGACGCGCATGATGTTCAGCTCCCGAGAGGCTGTTTTTGAAAATGAATTGCAACGAAACATAACTTGCGCGATCTGCTCTCTCTGCCATGTCCATGAGCAAAGAGATGAGGCAACTTGCGGTAACGCCTAATCTTGCCTCGCCGGAATGACGGTGAGGGGTGACACATATCGCGCGAGGTTGGCCCCTCACCCTAGCCCTTTTCCCGAAGGGAAGAGGGCATAAATCAATGTGTATCCACTCGCACCACCACCCTCCGATTCGGCGCAAGACAAGCAATCAACTTGCTGCGCGCCTGATCGTCGCACTGCACGACCGGGTCGGATTTCCCGTGCCCTTCTGCACTAATCAAATCCTCCGGTACGCCTTTGGCAGCCAGATACTTCGCCACCGTCTCCGCTCGACGTTGCGACAACACCTGGTTGTACTCATCGCTGCCGAGCCGATCCGTATAACCCGCCACGCCGATGTGCGCGATGCGCTCCTTCTCATCCAGCAAATGCGCAGCCAAAGCATCGAGCTGCGCACGGCCGCCATCGGTGATGTCCTTCAGCGAATAGCGATCGAACGCAAACAGTGCGTCCGTCGACAACGTGGTTTCCTGTTTCTCTGCTTTCGCAACCGGCGCAGGTGTCGGCGGAGGCGGCGGATTCACGAACCGCGCGCAGTCTTCCGGCTTCCAATAGAAACTGCGCGCCAGCTTGTCCTGGTCGAACAGAATCTTGTACTGACACACCGTTACATGGTCGGAATCACCGTCGCGAAAGTTGAACACGTAGTTCCACTCGCGCACGCCCCACACGCCTTCCTCGAAATGCGGCCAGCCGATCAGCTGCGAGATCTGTCGCTTGTTCAAACCGGCATGCAGTTCGCGCAAGTGGTCGAGTTCGGGAAACGTGCCGCCGCGATGCATCGGTGTCACCTCATCCACTTTCGGCCACACCAGTTCCTGCGCATTGGAACCATCCTTGGCCACGTTGCGGCTGACGTTGCCGCAGGCGCTCAAACCCATCACCAACAGTGCGAAGAAGACAGCTTTGCTTGAAGTAGAAAGTTTCATATTCATTGCCTCCCTGTCCTCACCAGACCACGTTGACGCTGCCGCCGACGCCCACGTCGCCGCGCGAATCGGAGGAAGCAGCCAGTTTGAAGATGTAGCGCCCGCTTTCCGTAATGGTGGAAAGGCCCACCGCCACGCCGGCTTCGCCATGGAAGGAACCGAAGCCCACGCCGAAACTGCTCAGGTTCGGCTGATACGCCTGGCCCAGGCTGGACATCGCAATACCCGCGGCAACGCCGGCATTCGCGCGGTTGGATATCGAGTTGAGCTGGTGATTGATGCCCGCAAGTTTCTGGTCGGTGTAGTTCTGCGCCCAGTTCTCCGCGGTTTGCACGCCTTGATTCACCTGGCCCACATTCGCCGCATCGGTCGTTGCGGTACCGGCCGCCACATTGTGGACCTGTGCCGGCGTACCAGCCTGCCCCACCGTGACGCTGCTGTAGTTGACCGTGCCGTCGCTGTTCTTGTCGTACTGCACGGAGCCGGCTTGCGACTGCTGCAATTGCGCCACGTTCACCGCATCGGTCGATGCCGTGCCCGCCGCCACATTGGTGATCTGCCGCTGATCGGTGGACGAACCGACCGAAACCACATTCGAGCGGCCACCGTCGGTGGAACCCGCACCCAGCGCCACCGAGTTGTTGCCACTCGATGAGGAGCCATCGCCAATCGCCGTGCTATCGGTACCCGACGCGGTTGACGAGGGGCCTTCCGCCACCGAATTGGTGCCGGTGGCCGATGCAGCGGTACCGGCGGAATTCGCCGAGAAATACTTGCTGCCGCCGTTGTTGATGTTGCTGACAGTGGTGTTGAGGTTGGCAATGGCAGAGGTATTGGCGTTCACCTGCTGATTGGTTGCGTACAACTCCGAACCGTTGATCGCATCCGTGCTGGTGGATGTCACCTGTCCGGCCGCCACGTTGGTGATGGTGCGCTCGTTGCCCGCACTGCCCACGCTCACCGTGCTGGTGGGGTTCGTGCCCGCCACCGCATAGGTGTTGCCACCCACCGTGACATTGCTGGTGCCTTGCACGGCCGACGTCGTCGAACCCGCACCCAGCGCTACATCGCCCGCATTGGCGCCGGCTGTTGCACCGTTACCGATGGATACCGCGTTGGTCGTGCTCGCGGTGGACACCGGACCGATCGCCACGCTGTTGGTGCCAACCGGGTTGGAATCGGCCAGCGACGAATTGGCGTGGAAATACTTGATGCCCGCACCATCCACCGCGCCGCCGATCTGGTTCAGCACGCTCTGTACTGAGTTGTACGTGTTGCCGCCGTAGCTGAGGTTGGTGGTTACCGCGCCGGTGATGGGGTCGTAGGTGGTGCTGCCGCCCAGCGCCGACGCGACCGTGTTGCCCAGGTTGGTGGTCGTGGTGCCGATGGCCGTCACGGCCTGGTTGGTGGCGTACAGCTGCGAACCGTTGATGGCGTCGGTGCTGTTGCCATTGATCTGGCCGGCCGCGACGTTGGTGACGGTGCGCGGCGTGCCCACCGCGCCCACGCTGACCGTGCTGGTGGCGTTGGTGCCGGCGAAGGTGTAGGTGGTGCCGTTGATGACGGTGTTGGGCGTATTCACCACCGTCGCGGTGGACGAGTTCGCACCCAAGGCCACGTCGCCGGCTTGTGCGGAGGCATTCGAGCCGGAGCCCAGTGCGACAGCGGCCGTGTTACCGGTCTTGCTCAACGTACCGATCGCGACCGCACCGATACCGCTTGAGTTGGACTGAGTACCCATCGCAATGGCGTCGGCAAAATTGGTGACGGCTGTTTCGCCGATCGCCACACCACCCGGCGCGTTCTGCTGCACGACCGCACCATCGCCCATCGCGACGCCTTCGTCGCCATTCGTGATCGTGTTCGGGCCGACGGCAATGGCGTTGTTGCCCACTGCCAACGAGTCGGGGGCGGTGGAGTTGGCATGGAAGTACTTGGTGCTGGTGACCGACACTGCGCCGATCGCACCGGCCAACTGGCGTACCGTCACCGCATCGTCCGAAGCCGAGCCGTCCGCCACGTTGGTGATCTGGCGATAACCCGTTGCGTTGCCGACAGACACCTCACCCAGCAGGGTGCGGTCGGTGACGTTGTACTGCACATACGGGCCGACGCTGCCGGTACCGCTGGGAAGCGGATGATCGGTCATCGAACCCGAACCCAGCGCCACGCTGTCGGCAATCGTCGCCTGCGTGTTGTAGCCCACTGCCGTCGCATTGGCCGCGGTCGCCGAAGCCGCCACACCCGCCGCCATGGCGTTCGCAGCCGTGGCGCCGTTGTTGTTGTAGTTGGCCTGCTGCGTACCGCCATCGTTGACGCCGTAATAGTGCGTCAGCCCGTTGTTGACGGTGGTGTTGAGGGTGTCGATCGCCTGGTTCGTCGCATACAACTGCGAACCGTTGATCGCATCCGTGCTGTTGCCGTTGATCTGGCCTGCGGCCACGTTGGTGATGGTGCGCTGGTTGGTTGCGCTGCCCACGCTGACCGTGCTGGTGGGCGCGCCACCGGCGAAGTTGTACGTGGTGCCGGCAATCACCGTGCTCGGCGTCTGCACTACGGCCGCGGTCACCGAACCGGAGCCCAGCGCCACGTCGCCCGCATTGGTGCCGGCCGTTGCACCTGCACCCAATGCAATCGCGTTGGTTTGATTGGCGGTGGCCGTATCGCCGAAGGCCAGCGCGCTGGCCGCCGTGGCGCTCGACGCATTGCCAAGCGCTACCGCGCCCTGCCCGGTCGCCGTGTTGCCATTGCCCAGCGCCACCGCACCTTGTCCGTTCACCGTATTGTTCGCGCCAACACCAACGGCGCCGGTGCCGATGACCGAGTTCGGATCGCCGATCGCCACGGCACCGTCGCCATTGACGGTCTGCTGGTTACCCAGCGCCACCGCACCGGTGCCGCCCAGCACGCGCGATTGATAACCGCCCGCGATGGAACCCGTGCCCGAGCCGGCCGCCACCGTGTTGCTGTCGCCGATCGCAACAGTCGATGCCGCCAGCGCCTGCGAACCGAAACCGATCGCCGTGGCGTTGGTCGCCGTCGCAGAGGCATTCACGCCCGACGCAAGCGAATCCGTACCGGTGGCGCCGTTGTTGTTGTAGTTGCCCTGATGCGTGCCGCCATCGTTGACGCTGTAGTAATGCGTCAGCTCGCCGGTCACTGTGGTCAGCGAGTTGTTGAGCGTGTTCACCGCCTGGTTCGTCGCATACAACTGCGAACCGTTGATCGCATCCGTGCTGCTGCCGCTGATCTGGCCCGCCGCCACGTTGGTGATGGTGCGCTGGTTGGTACCACTGCCTACGCTTACCGTGCTGGTGGGCGCACCGCCGGCAAAGTTGTACGTGGTGCCGGCGATGACGGTGCTCGGCGTCTGCACCACGGCAGCGGTGACCGAACCCGCACCCAGCGCAATGTCGCCCGTGTTCGCGCTGGCCGTGGCGCCATTGCCGATCGACACCGCATTCGTCGCACCGGCCGTCGACACCGGCCCGATCGCCACGCTGTCCGTGCCCGTCGCCTGCGAATCGGCCAGCGTCGAATTGGCGTGGAAATACTTGATGCCGCCGCCATCCACCGCGCCGCCGATCTGGTTCAGCACGTTCTGCACGGAGTTGTACGTGTTGCCGCCGTAATTGAGGCTGGTGGTGACTGCCCCGGTGGTGGAGTTGTACGTGCTGCCACCGCCCAGGCTGTTGGCCACGCTGTTGCCCAGGTTGGTCACCTGGCCGCCGACCGTGGTGATGGCGCTGTTGGCGGCGAACAACTGCGAGCCGTTCACCGCATCCGTGCTGCTGCCGCTGATCTGGCCAGCCGCCACGTTGGTGATGGTGCGCGGCGTCGCGCCGCCCACGCTCACCGTGCTGGTCGCATTGGTGCCGGCAAAGGTATAGGTGGTGCCGTTGATGCTGGCGTTCGGCGTGTTCACTACCGCAGCGGTGGTGGAGCCGGAGCCCAGCGCCACGTCACCCGCATTCGTGCCGGCCGTCGCGCCATTGCCGATCGCCACGCCGGAACCGATGCTGGCCTTGCTGCCATTGCCCAGCGCAACGCTGTTGGCGCTGCTGGCATTGGCGTTGTTGCCCACCGCCGTTGCGCTGATGCCCGCGGCCGAAGCGCTTACGCCCGCCGCCAGTGCATTGGCACCGCTCGCGCCGCCATTGTTGTAGTTGGTGTCCGTACCGCTGGATGTGCTGTTGACGCTGTAATCGTGCGTCTGTGCCGCGGTGACGTTCGATTCCAGCGTATTCGCCACGCTGTACAGCTGCGAGCCGTTGATCGCATCCGTGCTGCCCGCATTGATCTGGCCCGCCGCCACATTGGTAACCGTGCGCGGGCTGCCTGGCGCGCCCACGCTCACCGTGCTCAACGCATTCGTACCCGCAAAACCGGAATACGTCACGTTGTTGACCGTGGCGCTGGTGGTGTTCACCACCGTCGACGTCGCGGAATTGGCACCCAGCGCGACGTCACCCGCCTGCGTACCGGCGGTGGCATTCGCACCCAAGGCAATCGCGTTGGTTTGATTGGCGGTGGCCGTATCACCGAATGCCAGCGCGCTCGCCGCCGTTGCACTGGATGCATTGCCCAGCGCGACCGCGCCCTGCCCCGTGGCGTTGTTGGTGTTGCCCAGCGCCACGGCACCTTGTCCGTTCGCCGTATTGTTCGCGCCAACCGCCACTGCGCCGTTACCGGTCACCGTATTGGGATCGCCGATCGCCACTGCGCCGTTGCCGTTCGCCGTCTGGCTTTCACCGATGGCGACGGCGCCCGTGCCACCGAGCACTTGCGAGTTGTGGCCACCGGCAAAGGAACCCGTGCCGGCGGCGGCCGCCACGGTATTGCTGTCGCCGATCGCCACGCTCGATGCCGCAAGTGCATTCGCGCGATTGCCCAACCCCACGCTGCCGGTGCCCGTCGCCTGCGCCAGATAACCCTCGGCCACGCTCACGCCACCGCTAGCCAGCGTGTTGAAGCCCACCGCGATGCCGCCGCTGCCGGAGGCGTTTGCACCATGCCCCACTGCCGTGGAACCGGTAACGCCGGTCGCACTCGCGGTATAACCCAAGGCGGTGCTGTTATTACCCGATGCATTCGCCTGGTAGCCGACTGCCAGCGTTTGATTGCCCTTTGCACTTGCCGAATAACCGATGGCCGTCGCCGCAGCGCCGGTGGCACCGCCATTGTTGTAATTGGTATCCGTGCCTGGCGTGGGGTTCACGACGCTGAAATCATGTATCTGGTCGGCCAAGGCCACCGCATACAACTGCGAACCGTTGATCGCGTCAGTGCTGCCGGAACTGACGCGGCCCGCCGCCACGTTGGTGATGGTGCGCGGCGCCGTGCCCGATCCCACGCTTACCGTGCTCAGCGCATTGGTGCCGGCAAAGCCCGAATACGTGACACCGTTGATCGTGGCGCTGCCGGTGTTGACCACGGTCGAGGTGGTGGAACCCGAGCCCAGCGCCACGTCGCCGGCCTGCGCACTGGCGGCGGCATTCGCGCCCAGCGCGATCGCATTGGCCTTGCTGGCCGCAGCGGTATCGCCGAAGGCCAGCGCGCTAGCGCCGGTAGCGTTGGAGGCATTGCCCAGCGCCACCGCGCCCTGTCCATTGGCGACGTTGTTGTTGCCCTGCGCGATCGCACCATCGCCGGTAGCCGTGTTGTTCGCGCCGACGGCGACTGCACCGTTGCCAGTGGCAGTGTTGGGATCGCCGATCGCCACCGCGCCGTTGCCGCTCGCGGTCTGGCTTTCGCCCAGCGCCACCGCGCCGGTGCCGGCAAGCACCTGGGAGTTATCGCCGCCAGCAATCGAACCCGGGCCAGAGACCGCCGCCACCCCGTTGGCGTGACCAAAGGCGACGGTTTCATCCGCCAAGGCTTGCGACTGAAAACCTATCGCCGTGGACGATACGCCCGACGCATTGGAGGATGGTCCCAAGGCTGTCGAGGTGTCCGCCAAAGCCCTCGCACTGGGACCCACCGCGGCGGAACCTACGCCCGTCGCGGTGGAAAAAACGCCTACCGCCAACGAATTCTGGCCAGCCGAATTCGACTGGGTGCCGACCGCCGTGGCGCCGCTCACGCCTGAAGCCACCGACAACAGACCTATCGCAATCGACTTGCCGCCCGATGCAGTGGCGCCGTTGCCGACGGCCACACTTTGCGGACCGCTGGCCGCTGCCGCGACACCCGCTGCCAACGCATACACGCCAGTGGCGCCGTTGTTGGTGTAGTTCGGTTGCTGTACGCCGTTGTCGTTGTTGCTGAAATAGTGGATCGAACCACTGGCAATCGCCGACGACAGCGCCTGGTTCGTGGCATACAGCTCCGAACCGTTGATCGCATCCGTGCTGTTGGACGCAATGCGGCCCGCTGCCACGTTAGTAAGCGTGCGTGGCAAGGTCGGGGTGCCGATGCTCACCGTGCTGGTCGCATTGGTGCCGGCAAACGTATACGTAGTGCCACCCAACGTGATGTTGGGCGTATTCACCACCGTTCCCGTGGTGGAACCCGAACCCAGCGCTACGTCGCCCGCTTGCGTGGCAGCCGTTGCGCCTGCGCCCAGCGCTTCCGCATTGGTCAACGACGCTACCGACTGGCCACCGATGGCGATCGCATTGGCGCCTGATGCATTGGCGCCCGACGTTGCATTACCGCCCAAGGCGAGCGCGCCGGCACCGGATGCACGCACCGCGGTTGCGGCAGTACCCGTGCCGCCTACACCCAGTGCCGTTGCATAAGTCCCCGTCGATTGCGCCATCGTGCCGACTGCCGTGGCTTGCGCAGCCGTTGCATTGGCATACAAGCCCACTGCACTGCTCCATGTACCCGTGGCCGACGCACCACCACCCAGGGAAGTGGAACCTTGTCCTGTGGCGACCGCACTGTTGCCCAGGGCAATCGCCTCAAAAGAAGTCGTTCCGCCGGGGAGCGCGGTGCCGGAAACACCACTGGCGTTGGCGTTGATGCCGATTGCAATCGGAGAACCGCCTTGCGCGCCGCTCGCCACCGCCTTCGCGCTCATGCCCAACGCTATGCTGCCGCCGTTGCCGCCGCCGGCAGCGCTTGCCGCGTCACCGATGGCAATCGTGGTGCCTGTCGTCGCGCTGGATTGCGTACCGATCGCAATCGCGTTGGCTTGCGATGCGCTGGCGGTGTCGCCAAACGCCAGCGCACCTGCTGCGGCGGCATTGGATGAATTGCCGAGCGCGACCGAACCTTGGCCTGTCGCGTTGTTGGTATTGCCCTGCGCTATGGCACCGGTGCCGTTGGCAGTATTGTTCGCACCCACCGCGACTGCGCCGGTACCTATTGCCGTATTCGGATCACCAATCGCCACCGCGCCGTTGCCGTTTGCGGTTTGCTGCTGACCGATCGCCACCGCACCGGTACCGCCGAGCACCTTGGACTGAGAGCCGCCCGCGAACGAGCCGGTGCCGGCCGTGCTCGATACCGAACTCCTGTCGCCGATGGCAACGGTTGAGGCTGCTTGCGTACTCGCGCTATAGCCTAGAGCGACGGATTGGGCACCGTTCGCGATCGCAAAGGCGCCTATGCCCACCGCGTTCGCCTGGCTCGTATTGGCCTGAATGCCCATGGCGATGCCGTACAGACCCGACGACTGCACGTCCGTGCCGATGGCAATGGCCGATTCCGCGGAAGCGCCCACTCCGACTGTGCGTGCGCCGAGATAAACCGCGTTGAGGGCAGTTGAATAGGCCTGCCAGCCGATCGCCGTTGCGTGGGTTGTGGTGGCTTGGGTTCCGAGTCCTACCGCAGACGCACCATTGCCATTGGCAACCGTTCCCCCGCCCAATGCAGTCGAACCGACGCCTGCTTGAGAGTTCTCGCCAACGGCGACCGCATTCCCTCCGTTTGCGAGTGCACTCACGCCAAGTGCAGTGGCATTGCCGGCCGTCGCCTGCGCACCTGCACCTAATGCAGTGGCATTGCCGGCCGTCGCCTGCGCACTTGTACCTATAGCAGTGGTATAGGTGGACGTTGCCTGCGCACTTGCACCTTCAGCGATAGCGTAGTCGACGTTAGCAACTGTATTGACGCCCAGGGCTACCGACCCCACCCCACCGGCGGTGGCCGCCTGACCTACGGCCATTGCGTTGGTGTTGGTCGCATGCGTGTTGTAACCGAGAGCCAGCCCGTTAAAGCCGCTGGCGACGCTGACGTAACCCAGCGCGACCGAACCCTGTCCGGTTGCCCGACTGGAAGTGCCAACTGCGGTGCCATACGTGCCGCTGGCGTAAGCCCCGTAACCTACGGCGCTGGTGGCGGTACCCACCGCGGACGAGCTATATCCCACTGCGACACCTTCTGCTCCTCCTGCATTGGCACTTGAACCCAGCGCAGTTCCGTCACTGCTAGCGCTCGCGCCGGCCCCCATGCATGAAGAAGCACCAGCATAGAAATTCCAAGGACCGGCATTGCAGTTAGTCTGTGCATCCGCCCACCCCGTCCATCCCGTGGCCACCAGCAACACCAGGATGCTCGCGCAGAGCCTGCGCTGCGCTGGCTGCGCACTCACACCTTGCCCCGTCGCCACACCATGCCGGCACGAAGCCAACTCCGACGCCACCACCAACTGCTTCAACGAGGCGTTCCAGACCTTGCTATAGATCCTGTTCATAGCTATCTCCGAAATCCGATTCCACGGACGGAAGGAAAAATCAAAAACACCACTGCGGCGCATCGCGCACGCATCGAAAAGGGATCTCCGGCAGGCAACAGATCCTGAGGCGTCATCTCGGGGGGTGGAGTCGATCGTCTGCCGCCCACGTCGATTCGCGGGCACATGCCTTCCTGGCATGCGGGGAAACTGTCAACTGTTCGGTAGCTGGCAAACACGCCGATGCGTCATGGCCGGCGGATGCATGCACGCGATGTGCAAACCGTTTGTGCTTACGGTGTCGCAGATGTAATTCATGAACGCCCCCGGCTTCGTGCCCCTGTCACAGCCATCTGCGTCATGCAGATAACCGCGCAGTCATTGAAGCGGATGAAAGCGGAAATCGATGCACAAAATTGGCAAGACAAATAGCCAAATTTGGCAATTGTCATATAAATTTGGCAAAACGAGACGAAGATCACATTGCGCACTTCTCTACTACTTTGTGCGCAGGAGAGCGTTGATCGCAGCAAGGAACAAGCTCACCGCGCTTGCGCAACCACGATGTATGTCTGCTTGGCAATGTTGGGGTTTGCCCCCCCTAACCTACGGGTGCTTCGCGAGATGAAGATCATTGAACTTGCGTCGCTCGATCGACGCGTCGGTTTCCTGCTCGTATTCCTCGACCAGCAAGACTGCGGTATCTCCATACCGTTCGACACGGACATTGCGTCATTCGATGCTGCCGAAGAAGCCCTTGGGAAACGGGTGTAGCGACGCGATCGCTTCCGCCTTGCTCGTGATGCAGCCAAATTCGTCGGCGATTATCGCGTCATCGGCAACCGATCTTTCCCATGGCGCCTTGTCGCCCGTTGGCAGTGCATCGACCAGGTGCTGCGTTATCCGCAACAGGCGATCTCGCAGAGCTTGCACAGCATCCGTCGTTTGCACGGACGAAAAGATGGGGAAGGCAATAACCAGCAACAATGCAAGGTCGAGCGAGCGTGTGCGCATGGAGGCACCCCTTGGCTTTCGCCTGAGCATGCGGTGCCCAAACCAGGGCCCTCAGTGCCTGAAGTCACTGTCAGCCGAGTAGCTCGCACGTCGGATAGCGCAGGGGAGCAGATCAGGAAGCGAAGCTGTAAGACCGTATCAAGGTATCGCTGGGATGCTCATCGAACGCCCGCCGGTAATTCGCTGCAAAGCGCGACAAATTCCAGATGCCGCAATTCATCGCCACCGATTTCACCGACAAGCGCTGCGTGCCGTGGGTAGAAAGCTGGCGGCTGGCTTCGTGCAACCGGAGCAAGCTCAGATAGCGCGTGGGCGACACGCCAAGCAAGTCATCGAAGGCCAGGCGCAGGCTGCGATCACTGATCTGCGCCGTGGCAGCCACTTCTTCCATGTAAATGTCGCGCTGCAGATTTTCGCGCATGAATTGCACGGCCTTGCGAAAGACCGGGTAATGCGTGCGGTAAGCGAAGGAATAAGGCGGTACCGATGCAGCCTGGGTAAACAGTGCACGCAGTCCATGTTCGTCGATCAGAAAATCCCCTGCCCCGCTTTCAAGCAGCCGGGTCAACCCGCTGCTGTTCCCGCCCATCAGACCGTCGCAAAGTATTTCGTACAAAGCGCGCCATGGCGTGCCGGCATGGCTTTCCGGATGGAACAAGGAAAACTGCCGGCCGGATAGACCGAAGGAATCCGGATGTGCTTCGAGCGTGCGTTTCACGCTGCTTTGCAGCGGTGCCAGCGCCATGCTGATACGCGATCCGGATCCCAACATCACCTCGCATGCACTGCCCGGCAACACGATCAGCAAGGTTCCCGCGATCAGGGGTATGCCAGCGCACCAGCTTTCTGGCGCGGTTTCGTGCACATAACAGGAAAGATAATGGCCCGGAGGCGGGACAAGGCGTCCATGCAGGGCAAAATCCATCGTAGTGCTGCCGAATGTAGCGCCGGCGTGCTGACAACTGCCGAAGCCGCCACTAAGACCACCCTCCTGCAAGGAGACTGCTTCGAGGCTGCACAACTCCAGCATTCGTCGAATGACAACGATACCAGGCAAAGAAAATTTGCGTTCGACCACAGCTGCTAGCGATGCCATGCTGCTTCCCTCGATTCGATGATCCGGCTGCTGCAAACCGCTACGTGCGTTGGCATGGCGACGGTTTACAGATGTACGTGCTTGTACTGCCTTGCTGGCCAATACACGAAAGAACGGTAAACGTGCCGCGTTCCCTCAAGACCCGATCAAAGGAGGTTTGTGTGGCTTGCCATAGGCACCGGACTGCCTGGCGGCAGCGTTGTTCGCACGACGATATGTTGCGATAAGCATGAATGACACCCCTGTTCGACTTTGTCATCTCATGACGCTGACCTACCTTGCGATCCTTGCGAGGTAGGCCGCTTCAAGACTAGCTCACCAAGAACAAGCGTGTATGGGGAAACGCTTGTCGAAGCGAAGAACCAGCAAGCCGTTAAGGCTTGTCCGGAGAATAGGCGTCAATTAGATCGAATGAAATAAGAAGAATCTCAATATATGTCAAAGAAATGTGTAGAACATGCGCGGCGTGCGTGATGCCTGGAGGATTGATCACGGAGATGTTTGGCGCGCACGTATCGCCCTTTGACGACAGAACCAAGCCTGCGCCATCCGCGATGCGCATGCTTGCGTTGCGGTGATCCCGGCAAAGGCGGGAATGACATCGCGGAGGAATAGGCATCAACGCAAAAGCAAAATTGTTCGGCTTGCGAAGAGCAAAGACGCCCCGCTACCCCGCTAATCCATGCGTCCGCGCGTATTCGAAAAGCTGGGTATCGCTGTTCAATCCCAGCTTCAGCATGGCGCTGCGTTTCTGCCTGCTCACGGTCTTGACGCTTTTGTGGGTGAGCGCGGCGATTTCGGTGATGCTGTGTCCTAGCGCGAACATGCGGATCACTTCCACTTCCCGCCTGGACAGGATCGGCTTCGACGCGCCGCCTTCTGCACGCTGTTGCGCCGGAAAGTCGCCAGCCAGTTGCCGGGTGAGATGTTTGCTGACATAGGTGCGTCCGCTGCGCACCGTTCGCAACGCGATCAGCAGTTCGTCGACAATCGCGCTTTTTTCCACCACAGCGTTCGCGCCTTCCTGATACATGGTGCGAAAGATGGCCGTGTTACGCATCATCGTCAGCACGATGATCGGCAGCTTGGGGTAGCGCCGGTGCAGTTCGTGCAGCAACGCGACGCCGTCCAGCGCATGCCCGGCGGCATCGTCCGGCATCAGGAAATCGACCAGTGCCAGGTCGCAAGGCCTATCCGCCAAGACCTTGAGCAGCTCTACTCCGCCGGCCGCCTCGCCGACGACCTCATAACCCTCACCACTGTGTTGCAAGATCGTGCGCAAACCAATGCGCACCACTTCGTGGTCATCCGCTATCACAACCCGCACGCTACACCCGCTTTTCCCAAGGCCTTATGCATCACGTACATAAGGCAATAATTCTTCTTTCGACACATTAGAAGCCATGCATAGGTGCATGAGCGATCTAGCTATTTTTGGGCCGCTGGTTTTGCGATAAGTGCCACTCTGCTTTATGGAATTTTAAACGTCGCTGCTGCTTGTCATGGAAGCCGCGGTAACTATCGCCAAGGACGACAAAGTCTAGTGAGGATGTGGTTTGTTCAGAATAGTCAGGAGCTTCTCGAAAGGGAGTCATATTGGGACAGGCATCACAGAATTTGATGCGCATCATGATTTGCGTTCTGCAAGATGTGCAAAGCCGATGGCGCGCAGTTATGGACGCTACCGCCCGAAATAAAACGCTACGCCAAGTCCCAGCATCCACGCAGGCGCTGTTCCGGCGAACCCACGATCGAATGAGATATCCCACTGCAAGCGTGCGTTGGGCAGGTAGGTGAAGCCCGCCCCGACCAATGCACCGCTGCGGCCCGATTGATGCAGTCCCACCATTTCGCCGTAGACACTCCATACCTTGTTGATGGCGTAACCGTAGTTGCCGGCCAGTTGGTAAGCACCGTGATTGCCTAACCGTTGCCACTGCGCGAAATAGCCCAAGGTGGTGCGCTCATCGAGCTGCTGCGCCACGGTTACACCCAAGGTGTATGCCCGTTGCGGCAAGCGCAGACCGTCGGCGCCATCCGAGAACTCGACCGTGCCCAACGCCGCCCAGCTCCACGCAGGATTGGACGACGGCGGCGCCACCTTCAGGCTCAACACGGTATCGCCGCGTCCGGTAATCCGTTGCGAAACGCCACCCGCGCGTTGCATCAACCAGTTGAAAGGCGTGCTCCCCACCTGCAGCTCCAAGCCATGTCCTACGCCAACTCGCAACAGGCTATCGGTCATGAACTGGCTGGCACGCACGCTGTCCTGCTTGGTCAGACTCCAGTCGGGCATGCCTTGCTCGATGGCAAAGCCGCCTGCCGGCAAAGCGCTCGTGCCGAATCCGAATGCGGGACGGTCATAGCTCGGCACCGTACTGCTGCTATTCGTATCGTCTGCCCTTGCTTGCATCGACGTCGCAAACAGCATGCATGCCAGTGTGCTCAAGCCAAGCCGCGACAGATTACTTGTCACGTCTATCGCCGTTTTGATCCTAAGCCAAGGCGTGCAGCCAACAATCTTCGCGCCTCTCGGCACGGCTGACGGTTGCTCCATCGAAATTGCCCCTAATTTCCTTGATGCTATGCGCAAGCGGTTTATTCATGCGCCGCAATCCTAGCAGCAAGCGTTTCTTTTTCGTTGCCCCATCGATCACCTTGCTTCACCGCCATATCAAGCCTTGATTTAGATCAATGCGCTTTTGTGACGCTTGATACGTATCGCGGACATCGCCTGGACTACCGTCCACGCAGCAGGGACAGACTATCGATGATCGAGGAATAGCCATGAACGCTTTCACGCGTAGCGCTATGCTTCTTTTTGCTCTCCCCGTTTGTGCAATGGCTCAAACGGCGAAGGATACAGCGCATATTTCAGGCTCCATCTTCCCCAGTCTGGTCCGTCCTGTACCGTTGCGTGCGCCCAGCCCTTCGCCAAGCTTGAAACCATTTGAGGTGGCATCTGGCGCGCAAGGCATTACCGCGGTGTGCCTCACCTCACCGGACAATGCAGCGCAATGCCAGGCAAGCTTGGATGCCGCTTCTTCGCAACACACGGGGTGCACGGACAATGCCGCTTACAACGCGGGACAGGCGGCGATGAGCGAGCCTGCCATGTATTGCCATGGCAACTACGAACCCACCTTTGTACACGCCGAACACATCGCGTTCTGTGATGTGGAAGACATCGGTTTGTCGCGATGCCTGGCGCGTTACGCCAACGCCTTGGCGAAACAACCGGCAGCCGCGAGGTACACCTTGCGATTGACCGTGCGCGATGTGCAAGGCGTGCCAGATATAGTGATCGTGCTGGCGACGGCGACTCAAAGCGATGCGGTGATTGCCAAGGCGGCGCTGGAAGGCAAACCCGGTGGAAGCATCGTTGCGATGGCGATGCCGTGAATTTCGTAGATTGGGGTGCGAACCCCAACATCATCATGCACACATATATCGCAGCGTTGGGTTAGCACCCCAACCTACGGTTGATCGATGAGATGCCCCCGCTGCAATCCAAACCGCCGCACCACGGTCGCTGTCGGCGGTGACGCCATCGGCGCATTCGAAGCGCGATCCAGATAGGTGACCACAATCAGATCCTTCTCGATCACGAGGCTCTTCGGCTTGACGCGGTCACCGAGCAGCACCGCCGGATAGCTGTGTCCGTCCGGCCCGACGGCCGCCATATAGATATTCGTACCGCTGCCGCCGGGATCGTCGCTGAGCAACACCGCCACCACCGGTTTGCCGTCGAATTCACCGCAGGTTTGCGTGCCTTCGATCAGACGGGTGACGTGTACCGTATGCGATCCCGGTGCCGCAGGCTGCGAACGCATGCCATTCACCAGCTTCACGGTGTCGCCTTCGATGATGTAGGTGGCGTTGGCAGGGTTGGCGATTTTGGCGGTGTTGCAGTCGATGTTTGCCTGTGCGTGGACGGTACATGCCAGAAGGAACAGCGTTGCGGTCCACCAAGAACTTGGCTTCATGACGTGATATCTCCGCTGGTCAATGTAGGTTGGGGTGCGAACCCCAACATCGCCATGCATGCATATAGCACGATGTTGGGGTTCGCACCCCAACCTACGATTAGCCAGGCGGCTCAATAAAACCCTTTTTGCACCTGCACCCAGAACCTGGTCGCGGTGCTGGCATGCGGTCCGGCCAACTCAGGCTTGTTGCCGATCGGCTTGGCCAAGCTGGTACCAATCATCCAATCGTGCGGCGCCGTCCAATGCAGACCAACGCCGACGCTGCTCAAGCGGCCGCTGTTCTGGCCGGGAAGGAAAGGCTGCTTGTACGCCTGCACGCGACCGCTATCGACAAACGCCGAAGCCTGCCACGGACCGGGCAATGCCGAGATGGCAAAATCATGGCGGTATTCAAGGGTAGCCAGGCTGCCCTGCGCGCCGGACAGCACGCCCACGTCATAGCCACGTACCGTGCTGGGTCCGCCAAGATAGAACTGCTCGGACGTATCCAGATTCTTGTTGGTGTGCTGCCCGGAAAAGCCGAAGTACAACGCATTGGTGGCATTCAACTGCTGCAGGCGGGATACGGAGTAATCGATCTTCACGTAGCTGCCCGCCGTACGCGCACCGAAGTAATCGACAAACAACGTCTGGAAATTGTCCAGATACAGACGACCGCGGGCGGCGCTGATATTGAAGTTGGTGATGCCGGTGTGATCGCGTTGATCGCCCGCCACGGTCAGCACCCAACTATTGGAATGCCGGTGCGTTTCCAATCCGGCAAGATCGATATCATCGCGCAGACGCTTGTGATCGAACTCCAACTGCGCATACAAGTTGCCGGCCGTATTGCGGATGATCGGCTGCGATAGATTCACGCTCTGCGTGACAGCCGTACCATGCGCGTGCAGATCGGACAGTCCATTGCCCAGCTTGTACGTAAGGCCCGATGCAGCGATACCCAGCGTCGTGCCCTGCCCGGTCAGCAAATAGCGATAACCGACATGACCGTAGCTCATGCCCTTGCCAGAGCTGACGCCGCTGACATCCAGCACGTCGCCCTGATGAAACAGACCGTTGACGTCGAACGTGCCGGAAAGGCGTACGCGGTCGGTATAGGCATTGCCGTAGTTGTCAATGCCCAACGTGCCGGTATAGCGCGGCGCGTCGGTCACGTTGACGATCAGATCCGATGTGCCATCCGTCTCGCCCGGACGCATCACGGAACTGACGATGGCGCCGGGCACGTCCGACAGCAACAGCAGGCTGCGTTCCAACCCATATTCACTCACCGGCTGCCCCGCTTGCAGTGGCGACAACGTGGCACTGAGCGGATAGTTGCCGACCTTGCTCTGATTCTGCAGCTCGACCTTGCCGTAACGCGCTTCGACCACGGCAATGCGTACCGCACCATCGTGCAGGGTTTGCGCAGGCACGTATGCCGTGGCCAACGGATAGCCGTGATCGTGGTAGTAGTCGCTGATCTTCGCCGCAAGATCGTTCAGATCGTTGAGGCTCAGCTCGTGCCCTTCGCTCGATGCTATCAGCGCATGCAGGGCGTCGGTCTTGATCAGGCTGTTGCCGGTGATCTCGATCGAACGCACCAAGAACTTGGTGTTGTCCTCGGAATGCGCCGCCTTTTGCTGCTGGATGTTGAGATCCAGATTCGACGAAGGCGTTTGCTGTGGCTGCTGTTGTATCTGCTGCAGCAACTGACCGCTGTTGGTTTGCGGCGTGGTGACGTGCGTTTGTGCGTGCAGGTTCGATGCGCACAACGCTGCGGTTAGCGCAACGCAGATCAAGGTAAGGCGGGGTGTCGCCGTGCGCGGCACATTGTTCATGAGTTCACCGGGGAAGTAGGACCGCTTTGAATGGGTTTTCATCATCATGGCGACGCATCCGAGGGCAGACGCACGCCGCCGTTCTGGAATTGCAGCGAAAGGCCGCTGCGGAAATCCGAACGCGCACGATTGCGTTCGAGCGGACGGTGGCGCAGTTTCTGGTTGCCGGTAAACACGCCCACCGCATCCGCATCGCTGGAGCCATACGGCGTGGCGATGGCAGCCGGCTGCAGGCCCCCCTGTAGCTGGGCAATCCAACTGCCCTGCACGCCGGTGCCATCAAAACCTGCGCTGGTGATATTGGCTGTGGTCGTGGTGGTGGGATCGACGATCGAGTAATTCGCCGCATCCGCACCCACCGCCGCGATGCCGCTCACGGTAACGGTCTTGTTATTGCCCACGTACGGGTCGGCGAAATTGGCGGCCGTATCCGTGAGGCTCACTTGATCGCCCGACAACACACCGTTGGTGCTCAACGAGATGATGTCACCCGTCTTGCCGTTGTACGCGCGATTGGTGCCGGTGGCGGTCACCACGATCTGCAGCGGCGTGATGTTGGCGATCAATCCCGTGGGTTGCACAAGGATGTAATTGCCGACGTCACCGCCGCTGATCTTCATTGCGGTACTCACGGCTTTGCCGTTGCCGACATTCTTGTCGCCGAACTGGCCGACAGTGTCATTGCCCAGTACGACATTGTCGTTGCCGAACACGCCGCTCAGTGTTGCACCGTTCAACGCATCGACGGTGGTGCCGTCGTAAACGCGATTGGTGGTGGTCGTGCCGATCACCGTCAGCGTAGCCGGCGTAATGGACACCCAATCGGTGCCACCGGCCAGCGTGTAGTTGGTGGCCAAACCCGTACCGTTGCCCAGCACTAGCGAACCGAGGTTGGAGAACGCGCGCTGCGAGCCTACGTTCTTGCTGGTGAGCACACCCGTGCCGCTGACATTCACCGTTTCGCCATTCACGCCGGCGAGCACGCCGTTGTTGCCGAACAGGCTGGCCGCGGCATTGGTGGTGCCGTCGTACACGCGCGTGCTGGTGAGGTTGAGCACGTAGGGGTTGATCGTGGCGCTGGTGGTGGCCGTGTTGTTGAACGCATAGTCGCCCGCATCGGCGCCGGAAGCGCTGATGCCCGTGACCGCGATCGACACGTTGCTGCCCGCGTTCGGCGTGCTGAAGTTGGCTGCGCCATCGTTGAAGTTCACCACGTCGCCCGCGAGCACGCCGTTGCTGCCGAGGGTGACGCCTGCGGTGGTGTTGCCGTCGTAGGTCTTGTCCTGGCCGGTGGCAGTCACGGTGATGGCAAGCGGCGTGATCGTGACCCGGTCCGTGCCGCCATAGAGCGTGTAGTTGCTGGCCAGGCCAGTGCCGTTGCTCAAGGACAGCGAGCCGAAGTTGGCAAACGATTGCGTGCCGACGTGCTTGCTGGCGAGCACGCCCGAACCGCTGAGGTTCACTGTTTCACCATTCACGCCGGCAAGCACGCCGCTGCTGCCGAACAGGCTGGCATTGGCATCGGTATGGCCGTCATACACGCGTGTGCCGATCAGGTTGAGCACGACCGGCGTAATCGTGCCGGTGAGGCCGGTGGGCTGCACCAACGTGTAGTCGCTCGCGTCGCCGCCACCGATCGTCATCGTGCCTGGGGTCACGTTGATGTTCGTGCCTGCGTTCGGTGTGGCGAACGTGCCGCTGGTGTTGTTGCCCAGCGTCACCTGGTCGTTGCCCAGCACGCCGCTCAGCGCTGCATTGCTGAGTGTCGCCGCAGTGGTGCCGTCATAGGTTTTGGTGTTGACCGTGGTGCCGACTACGCTGAGCGTGGCCGGCGTCAAGGTGTACCTGTCGGTGCCGCCCACCAGCGTGTAGTTACCCGCGATGGCGCTGCCGACGCCAACCAGCCCCAGCGTGCCCAGGTTGAAGCCCTGCGTCGTACTCGTCGTCGAACCCGTGCCCGTGTACGCCGTACCACCGTTCACGTCCTTGCCCGACAGCGAGCCTTCCCCGCTCAGCGTGAAGGTATCGCCGTTCAAGCCTGTGATGGGGTTGAAGCTGCTGCCGCTGGTGCCGTTGCTGTAGATGTTCGTTGTGCTGTCGTAGGTGCGCGAGCCCCTCAGATCCAGCGCCAGTGGCGTGATGGTGGCTGTGGTGGTCGCGGTGGTGTTGATGGCGTAGTCGCCCGCATCGGCACCGCCCGTGGCGATGCCCACCGTTACCGTCTGTGCAATCACGTTACCGCTAGCGTCGTGGGCCACGTTCGCGCTGGCGAAGCTTGCACCGGTGTTGTTGAAGTTCACCGTGTCGCCCGCCAATACGCCACCGCTGGTGAGCGAGGTCACCGTCGCGATGTTCGTACCGTCGTACACCTTGTTTGCCGCCGTCGCATTCACGGTGATGGCCAGCGGGTTCAGCGTGTACTTGTCCGTACCACCCACCAATGTGTAATTGCTGGCGTTGGCGCCAACCAGCGCCAGCGTGCCCAGGTTGAAGCCGGTGCCCGTGTAGGGCGTGCCACCGTTGACGTCCTTGCTCGAAATCGAACCTTGGCCGCTCAGCGTGAAGGTATCGCCGTTAAAGCCAGTGATGGGGTTGAAGCTGCTGCCGCTGGTGCCGTCGCTGTAGATGTTGGTCGTGCCGTCGTACGTGCGCGAACCGGTGAGGTTGATCACATATGGGTTGATCGTGTACGTGTCCGTCTGGCCATTCGTCGGCGTGCCGGCCAGCGTGTAGTTGCCCGCCAGTTCCGTGCCCGAGTTGGCGCCGGCGTTGTTCAGCGTCAATCCACCCACGCCAATCTGCTGCGCGCTTGTGGGCGTACCCGACAGCGTGGTGGCGCTGTAGGTGCCGACGTTCGCGCTGTACGACGTGCCTTGGCCGCTCACCGTGAACTGGTCGCCATTGACGCCAGCCAACGTACCCAGATCGCCGCCATTGACGTTGGCCGTGCCGTCGTACTGACGCGTGCCGCTGAAGCCCAGCACGTACGGCATGATCGTCGCCGTCGTGGTCGCTGTGTTGTTGACGGCGTAGTCGCCCGCATCGGCACCGGTCGCGGCGATGCCGCCCACCGTTACCGTCTGCCCAATCACGTTGCCGCTGCCGTCGTGCGCCACGTTCGCACTGGCGAAGCTCGCACCGGTGTTGGTGAAGCTCACCGTATCGCCAACCAATACGCCACCGCTGGTGAGCGAAGTCACCGTTGCGGCGTTCGAACCGTCGTACACCTTGTTCGCCGCCGTCGTGTTCACGGTGATGGCCAGCGGGTTCAGCTTGTAGCTGTCCGTGCCGCCCACCAGCGTGTAGTTGCTGGCGTTGGCGCCGACCAGCGTCAGCGAGCCCAGGTTGAAGCCGGCGCCGGTGTATGCCGTACCGCCGTTCACATCCTTGCTCGAAATCGAACCTTGGCCGCTCAGCGTGAAGGTGTCGCCGTTAAAACCAGTGATCGGGTTGAAGCTGCTGCCGCTGGTGCCGTCGCTGTAAATGTTCTTCGTGCCGTCGTAGGTGCGCGAACCAGTGAGGTTGAGCACATACGGGTTGATGATGAACGTATTGCCCGTGGTGGCCAGCGTGTAGTTGCCGGCCGCACTGCCGCTGAGGCTCAGGCCGCCGGCACCGATGTTGCTGTTGAATACGTTGGCACCGGTGGTGCCGCTGTCGCCGTAGGTACCGACGTTCGCGCTCGACACCGAGCCGGTGCCGCTCACGCTCAGGTTCGACGCATCCCCGTTGGTCACGCCGATGACCTGCCAGGTAGTGCCCGCCGTTTGGCCGCTGGCATTGGTGCCGCCGTTGTATTGGCGCGTGCCGGTGATGGTGACCAACTTCGCGTTGATGTCGTAGCTGTCGTTGCCGCCCACGAAGGTGTAGTTGCTGGCCAGTTCCGTGCCTGTGTTGGTGCCGGTGCCAATCAGCGTCAGCCCGCTGACGCCGATCTGCGTGGTGCTGCTCGGCGCGCTGCTGGTGCCGCTGGCGGTGCCGCCGTAATTACCCTTGTTCGCGCTGCTCAGCGATCCGGTGCCGCTTACGGTGAAGGTGTCGCCGTTGAGGCCGGTGAAGGTGGCGGTGCCCAGCGTGCCGCTGCCAGCCGTGGCGTCACGGAGATCGCTGCCATTGACGTTGGTGGTGCCGTCGTATTGGCGCGAGCCACTGAAGCTGAGCACGTAAGGGTTGACCGTGTACGTGACCTTGCCGATTTCATAATCGCTGGCGTTGCCGCTGCCGCTGGCAAAGCTCAGGCCGGCGCCGCTGCCGGCATTCACCATCGTGACGTTGGTACCGGCATTGCCGCTGTTGGCCAGTGTGTAGGGACCATTGAGGGTCAGCGTTTCGCTGCCGATGCCTGTGGCAAAGGCGCCCGTGCCGGAAACGGCGTTGCTGCCGTTGAAGAAGTTGCCGGCGCTGATGCTGACCGTGGAGTTGCCGGTGTAGGTGCTCGAACCGGTGAAGTTGATGATGTAGGGCGTGACCTGGAGCTGGTTGCCGGTCGTGGAAATCGCGTAGTTGGAGTTGCTCAAGGTCAAGCCGGTAGCGGTGAACGTACCGCTGCCCGAACCGTCGGAGTTGTAGGTACCCACATCCGCAAGCGCCAATGAACCGGTGCCGCCGTTCACCTTGACCGAGTCGCCGGACACCACGCCTGAATTCGCATTGCCGGACACCGCACCGGGCGCCGCCCACGTGATGGCGCCACTGCTGCCGTTCACCGTGGGCTGGCCGTCGTAAACGCGCGAACCGCTGAGGGTGACCGGGCGCTGGTTGATGGTGCCAGTCAGGCCCGCAGGCTGCACGATGGCGTAATTGCCGGCATCGCCACCGGTGATGTCGCTGGCGTTGATGGTGACTGTCTTGCCCGTGCCGGCGTTCTTGTTGTTGAACGTGCCGGCGATGTTGCCGCCGCTTATCTGGACGCTATCGGTGCCGAGGACATCGCCCGACGCATTGCCTGATGTGAGCGTCGCGCCAGTCACCGTTGCGCTGGTGGTGCCGTCGTAAACCTTCGCGGTCACCGATGCGCCAGTGATATCAAGCGGGGCTTTGGTGATGGTGTAGCTGTCTGTGCCACCGACCAGGGTGTAGTTGCTGGCCTTCTCCGTACCGGTATTGCTGCCGGCGTTGGCCAGCGCCAGCGAACCAAGGGAGAACGAGTTGGCGCCGGAGCTGTAGGTGCCGACGTTCTTGCTCGTCGTCGTGCCCGTGCCCGTCACGGTGAACTGGTCGCCGTTGAGGCCCGTCAAGGTACCAAACACGTTCGCGTTGTCGGCGTTGGTGACGTTGCCGGAGAGGCTGGAATAGATGGTGTTGGTGGCGTCGTAGACGCGCGTGGCCGACAGATTGAGCACATACGGCGTGATGGTGCCGGTGCCGGTGGCCGAGGTCGGCAGGATGTAGTTCGACAGCAAGGTGCTGGCGTTATTGACCTTCCAGTCGGACGACACCAAGGTCGAATTGACCGTGCTGCCATTGAGCCCCATGACATCGGCCGAGGCGTAATTCGCCGTCGCCGACTGCGGCAGCGTGGCGCCCTGCCCGCTCACCCAGCCGCTGTTGGGATCCCCTGTGACGGCGCCGATGGTGTAGTCGCCTGCGGTGAGCGTCGCGGAAGTGCTGCCGTCGTAAACCTTGGTGGGGTTGCCGGTGATGGTGACGCTGAGCGGACGCGGCGTGATGCTGGCGGTCAGTCCGGTGGGATTCACTACATAGTAGTCATTGGACTTGTCGCCGCCCGTGCCGGCACCCAGCGAAAAGCCGTTGACGCCGGTCACGCTGAGGTTGTTGCCGACGTTGGCCGTGCTGAACGTGCCGGTGGTACCCGTGGCCGACAGCGTGACGTCGTTCGCGCTGTCCGCGCCCACGAAGCCACTGAGCGTGGCGTTCTGGGTATTGAACGTGAAGCTGTTGCCGGCACCGAACGTGGCGGTGGTGGTGCCGTCGTACACCTTGTTGTTGGTGAGGATGCCGCTGATGTTCAACGGCGCCGGCGTGATGTTGGCGGCGAGAGCAGGCACCACCAGGTTGTAATTGCCGGCCGAGCTGCCGCCGAGGCTGAAGAGAGTGGACACCGTCTGGCCGTTGCCTGCATCCGACGTTGCGAACGTGCCGCTCGCGGTCGAACCGGTGACGGCGCCATTGCCGGCGATGCTGCCGGTGGTGGTGGTGCCGATGGTCAGCGTGATGGCGCTGTTGTTCTTGTCCACGTCGGCAAGGCCGGCCAACTGGCCGTTGGCGATGTTTACAGTGGCGTTGTTGGTCGTGTCGTAGACCTTGTTCTGCGCATAGACGCCGGCGACGTACAACGGCGCCGGCGTGATGGTGCCCACGCCGCTCACGTTGTAGACGAGGTTGTAGTTGGTCAGCAGTGTGCCGCTGTTGGCGGCGTAGTTGTTCTGGGTGAGCGTGCCGGTGACGCCGATCTGATTGCTAAGCACATTGCCGCTGCCGTCGCGAACCACGTTCGGCGACGCATAAGTGAACGATGCCGTGGGCGTGATGACGGCGCCCTGGCCGCTGACCCAGCCGCTGTCCTGCGTGCCGCTGGTGTTGTTGTTGACGTAACCGTAAACGGTGAAATTGCTGTTGGAGAGCGGCAGCACCGTCGTGTTGCCGTCGTACTGCTTGGTGACGCCGTTGAGCGTGATGTACAGATTCTTGGCGATGATACTGCCAAGACCGCTGACGCTTTCCGGGAAGGTGTAGTTGGTCTGCCAGGTGCCGGAGCAACCGCTGCAAGTGAAATCCGCTACCGTCAGATTGCTGACGCTAAGCGGCTGCGAGCCGACATTGGCGCTAGCGAAATAGCCGGTGAGATTTGCGCTCGCGGACAGCGCGATGCCGCTGTCGCCGGACTGCGCCCCGCCGAGTACGAGCACCGCACTTCCCAGCGGAACCGAACCGGGGTTGGTGGTGCTCGATCCGGTGATGGCGATCGTGTTGGTGCCGTCGTAGACCTTGCTGCCGCTGGCTCCCGTGACGAGAATGCCCGTCAATCCTGCCGGCGTGATGGTGCCGTAGCCCAACCCCAGGGTCGGCAACGAATAGTCCGACAGCAAGGTGCTGCCGTTGGCCGTGTAGTTGCCACTGGACAGCGCGGCGACAACGCCCCATGTGCCGGCGTTGCCCTCGTAGCTGGCCGGACCGGGAGCCGCGCCGTTGGCGGTGTCGTAGTAGTTGCCCGTGGCCGGCCCATTCACCGTGATGCTTTCGCCTGGAATCACGCCCGATAGCGTGTAGGTCACGCCGGACAGCGTGGCCGAGGTGTCGCTGGCGCCGTCATACGTACGCGTGGGATTGCCGTTGATGGTCAACGTCAGCGGCGCGGGGGTGATGTTGCCGCTGCCAACGACCTTGGTGTTGAACGTGTAGTTGCCGGCCTTGGCGCCGTTGGCGAAGTTGAGATCCGACGATTGCAGCGTGGCCGTCACCGTGTCGGTGCCGACATTAGGCGCAGTCGCGCCGGAGTAGATCGCAGGCGCCTGGTTCACCGAAACGGTCTGGCCCGACACGACGTTGCTGACCGTGAAGTTGCCCGTGGACAGCGTGGCGTAATTGGTGCCGTCGTAGATCTTGTTGGCGCTGCCGCTGAATTGAATGTCCAGCAATCGCGGCGTGATGTTCGCAGTGAGGTTGGTCGGCGCGTTGACGGTGTAGTTGGTGTTGTCGACGGACAGGCCGTTGACCGCCACCGCCAGGCCGGTGCCCGCGTCCGCCTGGCTGAAGGTGCCCGTGGCCGCACCGGTCAGATGCACGCTGTCGCCGCTCAACGCGGGGCTGAGCTGCGCGCCGCTCGTGTTCAGGATATCCGCGGTGGTGCCGTCGTAGGCCTTGTCGGTCGCGGTGATGCCGCTGACGGTGAGCGCGTAGCGGGCGATGTTGGCGGTGAGGTTGGTCGGGGCGATCAGCTGGTAGTCGGCCACCTTGGTGGCGGCGACACCGGCGGAATCCGTCGTGTCCACCAGGGCGAAGCCGCTGAGCGTGACGGCGATGTTGCTGCCGGCGTTGGCGCTGGCAAAGATGCCGGCGGCGTTGCTTTTGTCGAGCGTGACGTGGTCGGTGCCGAGCACGCCGTAAATGTTGGCGTTGCTGGTATCCAGCGTGTCGTGGGTGGTCTGGTCGTAGGTCTTGTTGGTGGCCAGCACGCCGCTCAGCTGCACCGGTGCCGGCGTGATGATGCCGTAGCCGGCCGTCGCGTCCTGCGCGAGCGCGGCAGCAGTAGTCTGCGTATTCACGGGCAGGATGTAGTTGGAGAGCTTGGTGCCCGAACCGGCGACGAAGTTGGTGCTGGTGAAGGTGGCGTTGACCGCCACTTGGCCGCCGCCTGGGGTTGTGCCGCCATTGGTGTTGACGTCGGCGCTGGCGTAGCCCACCGAACTGGGCTGGTTCACCGTGATGCTCTGCCCCGCGGCAAGACCGGTGATGTAATAGTTGGCCGAAGTCAGCGTGGCCGTGGTGGTGCCGTCGTACACCTTGGTGGGATCGCCGATGATGGTGGCGTACAACTGCGCCGCGGCGATCTGGCCGATGTTCGCCGTCTTGGACGCGCCAGACAGGGCGTAGCCGTAAACCGGCGTGCTGCCGTTGACAATGTTGAAACCGGAGATCGACGACGGCGAGGTCACCGTGAGGCCGGTGCCCACGTCGGACTGGCTGTACGTGCCAGCGGCCGATGCAATGGTGTCGCCGTTGACAAGGCCGGTGTCGGTGAAGTTGCCGCTTGCGAGCGTGGCGCTGGTGGTGCCGTCGTAGTTCTTCTTGACGGTACCGGTGAGGCCCGAGACCGACAGCGTCGGCGCCAAACTGTAGAAGACGCCGTTGCCCGTTGCACCCGTTGCCGCTGCCGTGCCGATCGGCGCGTTGTACTGAATGAAGTTGGGCGCGAGGCCGCCCAGGTTCTCGCCGGTGGCCGTCGGGCTGGCGCTGTAGATTGCCCAGTGGCCACCCAAACCCGACGCGCCGGCGTTGTTGACGAAGGCATTGCCCGCGTTCAATACCGTCTTGCCGCTGGCGCCGGTATTGGTGATGGCGGCGTTGAGGTTGACGTTGTTGCTTGCGGTCAGCGTAAGCGTGGTGTTGGCGCTCCACGTCACCGCTTGATTGACGTTGACATTGCCGGAGGTACCGCTGGCACCGTTGGCGCTGGTGAACGCGACGTTGCCGCTGGCGAGCTGGGTTTCAAGGTTGGTAGCGGTGATATCGCCGCCGCTGGCGGCGATGGTGAAATCGGTGGGATCAACCAGCCACGTGCCATCCTTGCCGCCGACCGCCTTGGTGGTGATGACAGTGCCATCGGCGATGTGCGCCTGCGCACCGGAGGTTTCGATGAAGCCACCGTTGCCCCCCTTCGGCGCACTCGCGTCCAGCGTGCCACCGACATTCACCGAACCTGCTTCCATGCCGCCAAGCAGCGTGATGGTGCCATCGTGGTTTTGCACAGTCTGCGCCTGCACGCGACCGCTGTTGTTCACCACGCTTGCAAGCAGGCTGTCTTTGGCGCCCGCAGTCATGATCACGCGGCCGCCATCGGCGACGATCAGCTGGCGGTTCTCCACCAGATTGTTCAACGTGCTTTGATCGACCTGCAGGTGCACGACCTGGTTGCCGGAGAACGTGAGCGTGACGGCGCTGCCGCCGCCCATCGCCACCGTGCCCAACTGCGCAGTGATCACGCCCTGGTTGGAAACGTGATTACCGAGCAAGGCGATATAGCCGCCGCTGCCAGCCGTAAGGGTGCCGCGATTGACGATGCTACCCTTGCCGTTGCCGCTGAAACGTCGATTGCTTGAATCAAGCGTGCTGTCGTCGAAATCCAAGGTGGATGCAACCAGCCCGCCGACATTCACCTGCGCGCTTTGCCCGAACAGCACGCCGTTCGGATTGATCAGCCACACCTGGCCGTTGGCGTTGAGATGGCCGTAAATTTCGCTGGGCGTGTTGCTGAAGATGCGATTGATCGCAATCGCATCGCTGCCCGGCTGCACGAAGTTCACCGTTTGATCGGGCGCGATGTTGAAGCTCTGCCAGTTCAGCGACAGCGTCGAGCTGTTCTGGCGAATGGTGGTGGTGTTGCCGACCTGCTGGATCTGCCCCGAACCGCCAACGATCTGTCCACCGGTCGGACCACCACTGGCATACGCCAGGCCGGTCATGCCGAGTGCGGTTGCCAGCATCGACAGCATGGCGAAGCGACGACCTAACGCGTGTCTGCGTGCTGCATCTTCAGAGGCGATGGCTAGGCTTCCATCGGACAGCGCGGCATCTTGCCGGCCAAGGCGATTCCGGCACGGGCGGATCTTCAAGCTCATGGCACTGCACCTGCTTCAAGTTGGGGGATTGGGTAGCCTGTTCACACGGACGCAGACACTTGCCTGTCCACGCATTCGTCGAATCGCACGCGCAAAAACCCATTCCAGCCTTATATCCAGCCTTTGCACGGCGACCGAAAAGCGGCCGCATACAAGCGCTGGACATCAGGCCAGTTGAATGACGCGTGGTTTACCGACGGGCGACCCCTGTTTGGCTCGCCCAGACCTCACTTGGCGCGATCGATCCATCCGCGAATCAATCGTGTAAGCGAGATCTCCCCCTGCTCCTTTGGCTTTCAATGACGACTTGCTGCTGAAACGAGACGGCGTACCCAGTTTTCCTGGTGAAGTTTTGCGAGTATTTCCGCACGCAACTTCTTCGACGTAAGCGCCGCCCCGCAGCGAGGCGAACTTTAAGCATTCAGCGCACGTCCCACAATCTCAAAAACTTACCCATTCTTGCGTTTTCTTGCATGCCTGAAGAGGCATTCGACGTTGGCCCTCTCAATCCAAGGCCAACGTATATCCCACGCCTCGCACAGAAATCAGCGGTAATGTTTCGCCTGATTTTTTTGCGACCTTTTGCCGCAGACGGTGAATCAGCATTTCCAGGCGCGCGGGGTCGAAGCCGGGGATGAATTCGGCTATTTCATCGATCAATACCGCACGCGCAATCGGCTCCGGCGTGGATTCGGCCAATCGATTAAGTAGCAACCGCTCGGCCATCGATAGCGCGATGATCATGCCGCCCGGCGTTACCAGTCGCCACCCGCCCGATTCCAGGTGCCAACCCGTGGCTGCCAATTCGTAAGTAGCCGCGTTGCTGACGCGCCTGCTCAAACTGTGCAGCGAAGCAGCCAGCACTTCCACGTCGACCGGCTTGGTCAGGTAGACATCCGCGCCTTCAGTAAGCCCGCGCACGCGATGCGCAGTGGAATCCAGATTGGAAAGCACCACGATGCCGATATCCGATAACGCCCGCAGCTGCCCGACAATTTTGAACCCGTCTTCGTTAGGCAATGCAATATCCAGCACGATCAGCCGAAAGCGCTCCACCACGATGGAGCGGTAAAGCTCCGCGGCGCTGCCCACACCTGTTGCATTGAAACCGAATGCCTTGAGTCCCGGGACGAGAATATCGTCCCGCAACCGCGCGTCGTCTTCGACAACGAGCACGTTGCCTTTCGTGCTTACTGCCATGCCTTTCCCCTGCTTCCGGCGCCTGCTGGTGCCGGCGCTTGCGGCGTTTTCGCCTGCCGCCGTCCATTAGACCGACAAAAACTTACCCGCGGAAGATTACGCCGCGCTTGTCGGTAAAGTCCATGTGTACGTTTACATGGGTGCCTGTCTTTATGGGCCAGCCATAGGCTGGAGTGCGAACACCAGCCTGAGAGCTGCAAGGTCGATGGAAGTGACGCGTCATTTCCTCGACACATACGCGCAATCATCCACATACCACCGCCACGGATATTCCGCCGCCTTGGTAATGCCGATGCGCGTGGTCTGCACCGGCTGTTCCGGCGGCAAGGTTCCATCATCGGCAATGGCATAGATATCGCCGGTTACCAGATCGATACCGTTCTGCAGTTTAGTAATGCTCATCGCCTGCGTAAGGCAAGCTGGGCCGTTGCACAGTTGCCGATCGTTCCTGGCCAGCGGGCGCGCTGCGTACATCAGGTCGAGCTTGGCGATGGGCTGCAGGGCACGAATCAATACGGCATTGCCCACGCCCTTCGGTCCGCATACGACATTCGCGCACCAATGCATGCCGTAGGTGAAGTACACGTACATGTGGCCGGATGCACCGAACATCACTTCGGTGCGCGGTGTTTCGCCGCGATACGAATGCGCCGCCGGATCATCCGCGCCGCGATAGGCTTCCACTTCCACTATGCGACCGGCGCGGCCGTCGTGGCAAAGCAGGATTTTGTTTAATAGCTCAGGGGCAAGGATGAGTGGATCGCGGTTGTAGAACGAGCGTGGAAGTGGGCGGGGTTTCTTTGATCTTTTTGCGGTGGCCATGGTGTGAGCTTGCCATGGTGCGGATGCTTGCGCGAACTGCGTGTCTTTATCCCGTCCCACGTACATGAGTATCCATGCATCCGCCTCACCGTCATTCCGGCGAAGGCCGGAATGACGGTGAGCCACAATCCAACATCTACGAAGATAGAATAGACCTTCCCATTCGCTGTCCTCTCATGACCTACGCTACCCTTCTCCAGCAACTGCGCCGCGAATCCCCGCTCGTCCACTGCATCACCAATTACGTGGCGATGAACTTCGCCGCCAACGTACTGCTCGCCGCCGGTGCATCCCCGGCCATGGTGCACGCGCCCGAAGAAGCCGGCGAATTCGCGCGCCTCGCTGGTGCCATTACGATCAATATCGGCACGCTTTCGCCGCCATGGCTGGAAGGCATGCGCGCCGCAGCGCAAGCGGCCAACGAAAGCGACAAGCCATGGGTGCTTGATCCGGTGGCGCATTTCGCCACTTCATTTCGACGCAAGGCGGTGCAGGAATTGCTCGCCTTGCGGCCTACGGTGATCCGTGGCAATGCCTCGGAAATCATGGCCCTTGCCGGCGACGCAAGTTCCGGGCGCGGCGTGGACAGCGGCGACAGCGTGGAGCGTGCGGAAACATCTGCCACTGCGTTGGCGCAACGCACGCGTGCCGTAGTCGCGGTAACCGGCGAGGTGGATTTCGTGACCGACGGCCATGATGCTTTGCGCATCGCCGGTGGTTCAGAGCTGATGCCCAAAGTCACCGCGATGGGTTGTGCACTCACCTGCCTGGTCGGCGGGTTTGTGGCAGTAGCGCCGACATCGCCTTTGATTGCCACAGCCAGCGCACTGGCCTGCTTCGGCGCTGCCGGTTCGCAAGCTGCACAGCAGGCATCCGGCCCCGGTTCGTTCGCATGGCGCTTTATCGATGCGCTTGCAGCGCTGGACGCAAACGAACTGCAAGCGCAGATTACGCCCGCATGAAAAAAACTTTCGATCTTTCGCTTTACCTGGTGCTTGATCCGGATCTCTGCCAGCAGCATTCGATGCTGGACACTGCACGCTTGGCCGTGGCCGGTGGCGCCACCGTAATACAGGTGCGGCATAAACGCGCTTCGACTGCTGAGCGCATCGCGCTAGCACGCAGCGTGAAAGACGCATTGCGCGATACATCTGCACTCGTCGTGATGAACGACGATATCGACGCAGCGATCGAAGCCGACGTGGATGCGCTGCATATCGGCCAGCGCGACGTAACACCTGCCGTGGCTCGCGCGCGCATTGGGCCGCAGATGATTCTTGGCCTGTCGGTCAATTCAGAAAGTGCGGCGCACGCGGTCGATCCGGCACTGGTCGATTACGTCGGTATAGGCCCGGTGTTCGCCACGCCCACCAAGCCCGATCACGAACAACCGATCGGCTTTGCCGGCCTAGCGCGCATTATCGCCGCCTGCTCCGTTCCGGCCGTCGCCATCGGCGGTCTTAAACAACAGCACGTCAACGACGTATTGGCGAGTGGAGCGAGCGGCATCGCCGTGGTGTCCGCTATTTGCGGAACACCCGACCCGCGATTGGCAGCGAAAGAACTGTGGGAACGCATACTGGCCGGTCGGCCAGACTGAGCATTACGCCGTTACCCCACCTCGAACCGATAGCCCTGTTCGACCGACATATGCCTCGGTGAGCTACGCATAAGCCCCTTCACGCAGAGCCAGCACAACGGCAACGCGATGACGAACCAGACCAATGCCGCTATCAGCGCAGGGCCGGTTGCCATCGCGATATCGTCGGCAGCGCGATGGGAAATGACAGACGCTGCAACGATGGCCACCGCAAACATGCACACGAAGTTGATGATCGTGGTAAGAAAGCTGGCCAGCACGACACGCGACACGCGCGCCGACGGCATGGATGCAGGCCACCCAAGCAACGCGGCAAATCCGATCGGCAACACCAGCGTCAGAGAGCCTGCGTAGATCCACGGTGACATCGACCAGAGATCGAGGTCATATACGCTGGCTGCAGCAAGCGTTGCGGGCAGCACAAGTTGCACCAGTATCAGATGCCACGCCCACGCCAGTGACGCAAAGATCAGCAAGCTGCGCCAGCGCATCTCGCCCGCCGAAGCCTGGCGTTGCGGCACGATCCGATAGCCCAGCCACAGCGGCAACATGATCGCGATCAGCGTAATCACTCGAATGACGAACGCACCCACGATGATCAGCACTTGCGCGCCGGCATAGCCCGCTCGCGTCACCGCTGCAGTCTGTACAGATAGCCATCCATAGTTCAGGGCGACTGCAAGCACGCCATAGCCGATCGCCGCACCGACGATGCCGTACCACGGCAGAACGGCCTGGCGCCGCTCCATCAACCCTTGCGCGTAAGCCATGCCAACCGTGACAGCAAACACCATGCCCACCCACTGGCCGCCGTACACGAGATACATCATGTGCATCGCCGCAGCACCACCCGCCATGACGTTGGGCATGTGCTGCATGCGGTAGATGCTGAAGGCGTCGAGTATCAGGTTGACCAGGATGATGGCCAGTGCGACGCGATAAGGGAACGACGAAGCCTTTACCTTGGCCAATTGCATGAAGATCCTTGTATCCATTGTGTTGGGGTGCCCCTCTCCCTGGCCGCACCGGCTATGCCGGGCGGCAGTCCCGCCTTATAAAGGGGATGCTTGCACCCCGTCCAGCCCTGGCCCCTACTGACAAGCTGATCACGCGGAAACTGCCTTCCCGGCGTGAATACGTCGTGAAAAGCCTGACAGCCGCCCGCCGATATGCGATAAATGGCGCGCCGGGAAGTCAGGCGCCGAGGAGGGGCCCCTCCTCAACATGGATGACCGATGCCCGACCGAGCCGCCCTCAGGGCGGCTTGTTTTATTTATGGGGGCTTTTTTTGCGCCGACCCATGCAGGAACGCACGCAACAGACACCCGCCTGGCCCGGTGCCAGGGAGCAAGCCGAACCGCAGCATGCGCGCATGCAAACTGCGGACGAAGCGACGCCCGCAGACATGGAAAAAACGCCGCCATCCGAATCCGGTTACCAGCGCGGCGATATCCATAAACGACATCACTGATCGCTATCGCCGGAGACGTGGTGAATCCGCTGGGGTGGTTGTTTCTAACGCACCCCTTCAAAACACCGGCGGCGGTAACGTCTGCGACGGCGGTGTCCGCACCAATCCCAGCAAATCTTCGCTCAACATCGCCGCGTGCGTCGCAAACAATCCATGCCCTGCCCCTTCGTACGCGCGGAAAATACTCCCCGGCAGCAAATCCGACGTACGCTTGCCGTTCGCCGCAAACGGCGCCACGCGATCCTCCGTGCCATGGATCACCAACGATGGCAGATTGATCGAAGCCGCCATGTCGCCGGTGAAATCCGTCTCGGCAAACGCCCGCACGCACGACAACATCGCAATACGCGAAGCCGGTTCGGCCAGCGATTTGATCCACTCCACCATGGGCGGCTTGACGCGGGAAACATCGAGAAGCTGCCCCACGAACTGCTCGATGAAAGCAAACCTATCCGCGCGTATGCGCGTGAAGATGTCATCGAACTTTACTTCATCCGCACCTTCGGGATTGTCTTTGTTCTTGAGCATCGAAGGCGTGACCGCGCTTACCAGGGCAAAGCGCGTGATGCGCTGGCCGAGATGGCGGCTCATGTAGCGCACCACTTCGCCGGCACCCATGGAAAAACCCACCAACGTCACATCGTGCAGATCGAGCGTATCGAGCAACGCCTTCAGATCGTCGACGAAACGATTGAAGTTGTAACCGTCGGCGGGTTTGGAAGATCTGCCAAAACCTCGACGGTCATAAGCGATAACGCGGCACCCACCGCTGGCCAGCGCAAAGATCTGCTCTTCCCACATCGCGTGATCGAACGGCCAGCCATGCAGCAATACGACCGGCGGACCGTAGCCGATGTCCTCGTAATACAACTCGATAGGGCGGCCAAGACTATCCGTTTCGACCTGCAGCATGCTCATGCGATTCTCCTGACTACCGACCAAATTTAACGTCGCGGCCATGAAGACGGCGTCGCCGCGGAAACTCGCAACACGTTCTGCGCGACGCATTCATTTGGCCGACGTCCTTGATGCCGGCGTCATGTCCTGTTGCGGAAAGAGATAACTGACGCGCGGATTGGCCATTTCGATGCCGATTTCGCTGAATCGCTGCAAGATGCGGCGGTTGAGTTCGCGCTGCACACCCCAGCGTCCGGTATCGGTGCATTGCATCTGGCCGACCAGGGTGATTCGCGCTCCGTCCATCGCGTCCACGCCCCAGATTTCCAGATCTTTCAGGATCAAGTTATGGAATGCGGGATCGGCGCGCAGGTCCTTGCCGATCTTCTTCAACTCCTCCACCACGCGATCGACATTGGCGCCATAGGCAATACTCACGCTCATGGACGCATTGCCCACACCGCGGTTGGTGTTGTTTACCGTGGTGACGGAGCTGAAAGGAATGGTGTAGAGCGAACCGTCGCCGCCGCGCAGACGCACGGTGCGAAGGGAAAGGTATTCCACCGTGCCGGAGACGCCGGCCACGGTGACCCAATCGCCGACCTGCATCGCGTTTTCCATCAACAGAAAGATACCGGTGATGAAATCCTGCACCAGCTTTTGCGACCCGAATCCCAAGGCGACGCCGACGATACTTGCGCTGGCGAGCAACGGCGTTGTGTTGATGCCAATTTCGTTCAACGCGGTAAGTCCAACGACCAGCACCACGACGATGAACAGGCCGGCACGCATCATCGGCAGCAACGTGCGCAAGCGCGCTGCGCGCATCAGATCGCCATGCTCGGTCCATAGCGCAATGCGTCGTTCGATGCTGAAACTGGCCGCTTCCCACGCGGCAATGGCGATCACTGCCGCCACCAGAATAGTCAGCGCCGCGGACGTAAGGCTGCGGCCGACCGGGCCGTTGGCGAACCATCCGATCGCATCCAGACCCCAAGCCTGGAACAGTGCGATAAGGGTGAGCACCGTAATGAAAAACGACACCAGCCTGCGAATGATGGGGTAATAGCGGCGCGCGAGCCTGACGCGCGCCTCGCTGGCGGCCGCACCATCGCCGCCACGCAGGTGGAACATTCGTCCAAGCGCCCCCTGCAACAGAATTGTGACGATGCGCGCCGCGATAAGCACGCCGGCAGAAACACCGATGAAGTGAATGAGCTTCTGAAAACCATCCTCCACGCCCAACGCCCATACTACCCACGCACCGAGGATGAAGGTCACCGCAAACAACACCCATACACGTGCCAACCAGTTGCGTGCTGCGGCGACCGCTCCGTGTGCGTCGGGCCTGGCTGCGATAGCGCGCCCCACAGGTCCACGCAATTGCAAAATCAGGACCACCATGGCGATGTGCACAAATAGCGAAATGAGCTTGATGAAGGCCATGCGGCTTGCTGCGCCGCCGCCGAGGGCTTCCAGCGCATCGCCGAGCGCGATGCCAAATGCCGCGACGATCACAATGCCGCGCATCCATATCAACACCGTTCGCGTTGTTGAATGACTGACACGCAGCACGCACAGACCGGGTCCTTCCGGCGACACCAGCAAACGCAGTAACGCCATGGTGATGCGGGTGCTGACATAGGCGTTGATGAAACTTCCGGTTACCGCGTGAATACGGTCGTCGTCACCGCCCAATCCCCGCAGCACCAGGCCGGATACCACGAAGAACACCGCGAGCGGAAGCAGGTTGAGCAACAGCACGCCGAAGGCGAACATCAGGTGATGCAGCGTGTTCAAGTACCGCGCCGGCCTTACATGATCCGGTGCCCTGGGAAACGCGTGGGATGTTTCGGCGGCATTGTTCGTATACGTCGGCTGCGCGCCGTTGCCTGAGTTTTGCTCACCAACGTGCACGGCCTCCACGCGATCGACGCCATCTTCGTTGGTATGCACCAACGCCACTTCGCTGGACGACGGCTGCACGCCCGCCGCGGCTTTTGCTTGCTCGGCCTTTTGTTTTTCCGTTACTTGTGCTGCCTGCGTCATCCGTTGCGTCATCGCGTGCTCGCGCGCTTCGCGACTGCGATCGCGCTCCTCCATCGCGTTCGCCTTGGCAACCCATGCGCGCAGTGGGCGCTTGAGCAGGAAGTGGACCAACCATTCGAACAGTATGCCCGCTGCAAACACGCCGGCCAGCGAGCTGCCGGTCTGCCACAGCAGATGGCGATCGGCGTCATTGGCAATGTGCCCGCCGGAACGCGCGAACAGCACGACCAAAGCGAGCAGCGAGCGGCCCGCCTCATTGAGTTGCTTGCCCAGGCCCGCTGCCCACTGACTGATCTGGCGCAGGCTGCGTTCAATCAGCCCATTGGCTTGCAACGGGACGATGTGGGTGGGCTTGGCGGCCGGCTTGGCAGCGGCGGGTGCGCTGCTCGACGGCGGCGTTGCGCCGGGCTTGTTGGATGGTTGCGTGTTGCCTGCTTGCACGCTGGGCAACGCAGCACCATTGGACGCGCTGGCATTCAGCGGTAAGGCAAAGCACAGGCACGCAAGCAGACTAAAGATGATGGTTCGCAGGGCTTTTCCGCTTAGCCATGGAACGAGAAAGTGCGCTCTATTCACTGCGGTCCATGTGTATCGCCGCTTACGACTCGTCACGAAGCATCCTGAGTGAGCCTTTCACTTCCGACATAGATATCTACACAGGCCTTCCTAAGCTCGGTGAGGCGAATTGAGGACATTCGCAGTTGCGTAGATGCCAATGCCCTGGAAAAGAAGCTCAATCCGCACGTCACTTAAGCGCTCTGCAGGCGGGCCAGCGGCGACACCTCCCGATCGATAAACATCGTTTCACCGTGCACTGTTCACCGTAAAAGCCATGTGCACAAAAAGTTCTTCGCGCATTTATGTTCGCTACGCCAAGGTGGAAATTATGCTTGCGCAGTTACTTCGATTCGTCTCGCGATCTTCACTTTCCCACACCGTTAGCTGTACGGAAGTTTGATCAGCAGAGCCCTAACCTCAAGCATAAGCACTGCAAAAGTGGGCGAATCGTCGCCTTGCAGATATATCGTGAGATCGAATGGAATGAGTATCGCCAAACCTGTTCATAGGACTTATCCCGCGCATCATCACCCGAAACGCGATATCGTCTCCGGCGTGCAGCGGCGCACGCCGGAATCGCCGGCCGGCGGCAAGCGGGGTGATCGCATCGGCGCGAAGATTCTTTTCGTCACCACCGAAATGACCGATTTCATCAAAGCGGGCGGCCTGGGCGACGTGTCCGCCGCCCTGCCCCGCGCGCTGGCCAAAGAGCACGACGTGCGTGTGTTGCTGCCAGGGCATCCGAAGGTGATCGACGTCGCCGGTGCCTCCATGCGCATGGTCGGCAGGACCAGCAGTTATCACAAATTGCCCGCCTGCGAGATCGGTGAAATCAAAACCGATGATGGATTGACCGTGCTCGTGCTGTGCAACGCCGAGCTGTACGAACGCGAAGGTTCGCCCTATACCGACACGAAGGGCCACGAGTGGCCGGACAACGAGATCCGCTTCGCCACGCTTTCGCATGCTGCGGCCGAAATAGCGCTTGACCACGCACATATGGATTGGCACCCCGATCTGCTGCATCTCAACGATTGGCCCTGTGCATTGGCAACGCACTATCTGGATGGCGAGGGCGAAGCGGTGCCTACTGTCCTGACCATTCACAACCTGGCTTATCAGGGTGTATTTCCTGCATCGACCACGAGCAGCATCGGCATCACGCGCAAGCACATGGAACACGAGCCGCGCGGGCGCATTTCCTTCCTGCACGAAGGCGTCGCCAAGGCCACCTACCTCACCACCGTCAGCGAATGCTACGCCAAGCAGATCACCGAACCTGCCCACGGCTGCGGATTGGACCCGCTGTTGCGCAAGCGCGCGCAGGACGGACATCTGGTCGGCATCGTCAACGGCATCGACCCGAGTTGGGATCCGCAGTGCGACCCGGCGTTGGTGTCACCGTTCGCGATCGGCCAATGGGACAAGCGGCTTGAGAATACGCACCACCTGCGCGCGGAAATGGGTTTGCGCGAACAGGGAGGTCCGTTGTTTGCGGTGATCTCGCGCATGGTGCAGCAGAAAGGCGTTGACCTGATCTGTGAAGCCGCACCGCAGATCATTGCTGCGGGCGGTCAGCTTGCGCTGATCGGTCGAGGCGATCCGTCCATCGAGCGGACCATCGAGCGTCTGCCGCGCCGCTTTCCTGGTCGGGTCGTCGCACACATCGGTTTCGAAGAAGGTCTGGCACGGCGCATGTTTGCGGGTGCGGATTTTCTGTTGATGCCGTCGCGGTACGAACCGTGCGGGCTCAGCCAGATGTATGCGCAGGCCTATGGCTGCCTGCCGATTGCTCACGCTACGGGCGGGCTGGTCGACACGATCGAAGACGGCGTTACCGGTTTGCTGTTCCGCGACGCCTCCGTGGCCGACCTGCGCCGCTGCTTGCAACGTGCTTTCCGTATCTTTGCCGAGCCCTTGCTGCTCACCGCCATGCGCGGCGCGGCGATGCTCGAAAAACACGGCTGGGACGGCCCGGGCCGGCAGTATGCGGCCTTGTATCACCGCATGTTGCCGCAAAAGGTTGCCGCGTGAGAAACGATGCTGGTACTGCCGCAGCGCCCGCAACGCGCCTCCCCGCATGCATACCTGCCGAAGTGCTGCATGCGCTGGATCGGGGCCGCTGCGGCCAACCGTTCGAATGGCTTGGCCCGCACAAGCATGACGATCAATGGTACGTAGCCACGGCGGCGCACAATGCCACGGCGGTGGATGTCATCGATGTATCCGACGGTAAAACGTGGCATGCGCAACGCCTGGCCGAAGGCATCTTTGCGGCCTCGTTACCCTATCGTCCGGAAGATTATTACCTGCGCATCCATTGGCCCAGCAGCCGCGAAGTGATCCGCGATCCCTATGCGTTTCATCCCTTGCTCAGCGAGGACATGCTGCGTGCCTTCCACGCCGGCGAACTGAGCCACCCGGGAGACATACTTGGTGCGCATGTCCTGCATCTGGGCGATGTGGATGGCGTGCATTTTTCCGTATGGGCACCCAATGCGCTGCGCGTATCGGTGGTCGGCGATTTCAATCGGTGGGATGGCCGCCGCCATGCCATGCGCCGGCACGATCACGAAGGCTTGTGGGAAATCTTCATTCCCGGCGTGAAAGCAGGCGCGCTCTACAAATTCGAACTGCTCGACGGCAACGGCCATCTGCTTCCGTTGAAGGCCGATCCCTTTGCACGCGAAGCGGAACTGCCCCCCGCGACCGCCTCGGTGGTGGCGGCACCGCTGCGTGTGAATTGGCACGATGCATCGTGGATAGCGCATCGCGCGTCGGTGGATCACGACCGCATACCGATGTCCATTTACGAAGTGCACGCCGGCTCCTGGCGATGGGATGAATATGGCCAATGGCTCGATTGGGACGCGCTCGCCACGCGCCTGATCCCTTACGTGCAGGCGCAAGGCTTCACGCATATCGAACTGCTGCCCATCAGCGAATACCCGTTCGGCGGCTCCTGGGGTTATCAGCCCATCGCCATGTACGCACCGACCGCACGCATGGGCAATCCCGATGCGTTCGCCCGCTTCGTGGACTCCTGTCACGTCGCCGGCATTGGCGTGATCATCGACTGGGTCAGCGCCCATTTTCCTTCCGACGAACACGGGCTGCGCGATTTCGACGGCACCAAGTTGTACGAACACAGCGACCCGCGCGAAGGCGTCCATCAGGATTGGGACACGCTGATCTACAACTACGGACGCCATGAGGTGCGCCAGTATCTGCTGGGCAGCGCTGCGCACTGGATTCGCCATTTTCACGTGGACGGGCTGCGTGTGGATGCGGTGGCCAGCATGCTTTATCGCGACTACAGCCGCCCCGAAGGCGAGTGGATACCGAACAAGCACGGTGGCCGCGAAAACCTGGAAGCCGTCGCCTTCCTGCAAGCGCTCAATACCGCCGTCACGCAAGAGCAGGCTGGCGTACTGGTGCTCGCAGAGGAGTCCACCGCATGGCCGGGCGTCACACGCGCGGTCAAGGACGGCGGCCTCGGCTTCAGCTACAAATGGAACATGGGCTGGATGCACGACAGCCTCGGCTACATGCAGCGTGATCCGTTGTATCGCCGCCATCACCATCACGACCTGACCTTCGGCATGGCGTACGCCTATTCGGAGAAATTCGTGCTGCCGCTGTCGCACGACGAAGTGGTGCACGGCAAGGGTTCGCTAATGGCACGCATGCCGGGCGACCGTTGGCAGAAGTTCGCCAACTTGCGCGCGTATTTCGGGTTCATGTGGACGCATCCCGGCAAGAAACTGCTGTTCATGGGTGGCGAATTCGCGCAGTACCGCGAATGGCATCACGACCGCTCGCTGGACTGGCATCTGCTCGACGATCCCATGCATCAAGGCGTGCAGAAGCTGGTGAGTGACCTCAACAGCCTGTTTGTGCACGAACCGGCTTTGCATCGCCTCGATCACGAGCCAGAAGGATTTCAATGGGTCGTCGGCGACGACACGCACGCCTCTGTCTATGCCTACCTGCGCTTCGGCGGCGAGGGTGTTCCGCCGATGCTGGTGGTTTGCAATTTCACGCCGGAGGTGCGCCGCGATTACCGCGTGGGCGTACCGGAAGGCGGCGTGTGGCGGGAAGTCTGCAACACCGACAGTCAACACTACGGCGGTTCGAATCTCGGCAACGATGGTTTGGTGCGCGCCGATGCACAGGGTTGCCGCGGGCAACCTTGCGCGTTGAATTTGCTGCTGCCGCCGCTGGCAACGTTGATATTCAGGCCGGAGCGGGGGGATGGATGATGCAGCATGCATTGCCTGCGGCGCTTTCGATCGCCGCAGTCACGTACGTTGGGGTTCGCACCCTGACGTATTCCCACGTTTTTGTTCTCGCATGACTCATGCATATCGTGAATGGACACATTGCCTGCGGCGCTTTCGGCCCCTAAAGGGCCCGAGTCACTTTTCTTTGCTGGCCCAAAGAAAAGCGACTCGGTCGCCTACGGCGATCGAAAGCGCCGCAGGCAATCTTCCGCGATCACACCATGCAGCAGTAGTGCGATGTTGGGGTTCGGCTCCGCCTCAGCCCAACCTACGGGAACATCTCAACAGTTTTGTAGGTTGGGAGCGTACCCAACCTACACAAGCGCAAAAGCGATCATGACTTCGCGTGGAGGCATACAACACTCCATGATCACTCACTTCTTCTCATTAAGGAGGTACGAAGAGCCATGAACTTCTCGGCGCGATAGTTATGTCCACCCATCCCACCACCTCATCGCCCGCCACGTCCTGCTATCCCTGCACCTACGGCGCGCAGATCCTCGACGATGGCACCACGTGTTTTCGCGTGTGGGCACCCAGCGCCGAGCGCGTCGAACTGGTGATCGACGACGACACCACCTTTCCCATGCACCGCGATGGGCAAGGCAATCACGCGCTCGTCATCGAAATCGATCCGGAAACGCGTTACCTCTATCGCATCGGCGATCGTCGGGTGCCCGATCCGGCGTCACGCGCACAGCCCGGCGGCGTACTCGGCGCGAGCATGGTGGTGGACCCGCATGACTACGTATGGCAATGCAACGATTGGAACGGCGCGCCGTGGCACACTGCCGTCATCTGCGAAGTGCACGTAGGCGTGATGGGCGGCTTCGATGGGTTGCGGGAAGCATTGCCGCGCCTGGCAGCTTGCGGCTACACCGCCATCGAGTTGATGCCAATTGCTTCATTCCAGGGCGACCGCAATTGGGGTTACGACGGCGTGCTGCCCTACGCACCGGATGCATCCTACGGCAGTGTCGATTCGCTCAAGGCCATGATCGATGAAGCGCATCGGCTCGATCTGGCAGTGATCCTCGATGTGGTCTACAACCATTTCGGGCCGGCGGGCAATGAAATCCCGAACTATGCGCCGGAATTCTTCTGCGCCGATGTGCACACGCCGTGGGGTGCGGCCATCGATTTTCGCCGGCCGCAGGTGGCGCGCTACTTCATCGACAACGCGCTGATGTGGATCAACGAATACCGCATCGACGGCCTGCGGCTGGATGCCGTGCACACCATCCAGCCGCAGGCTTTCCTGGATGAGCTTGGCGCCACCGTCCGTCGCAGTTGCCTGCCACGCGGGCGACAGGTGTGGCTGACACTGGAAAACGAACATAACGCAGCAACCTTGCTGCGCGGCGATTACAACGCGCAGTGGAACGATGACGCCCACAACGTGTTGCATGTACTGCTCACCGGCGAACACGAAGGCTATTACGCAGACTTCGCCAAGAGCCCCACGGCCGATCTGGCCAAGGCACTGTCCGAAGGTTTTGTGTTCCAGGGCCAGCACGATCGTCGCGGCATGCCGCGCGGCGAACCCAGCCGGGATCTTCGCCCGACCTCGTTCGTGCTGTTCCTGCAGAATCACGACCACATCGGCAATCGCGCGCTGGGCGAGCGGCTGACCAGCATCGCCAAGGATGCCGATCTGCGCGCGACGATGGTCATGGTGGCGCTCAGCCCGATGATTCCGCTGTTTTTCATGGGCGAGGAATGGGGTTGCCGCACGCCGTTCTACTTCTTCACCGACTACGAAGGTGAACTCGCCGAAAAAGTGCGCCAGGGCCGCCGCGAAGAGTTCGCGCACTTCTCCGGTTTTGCCGATCCGAAACAACGCGAACGCATTCCCGATCCGAATGCGTTCGACACGTATGCCGCCTCCATTCCACGCATGGACGACAACGAGCCGACCCGGCATTGGCAACACTGGTTGACCGGCCTGCTGCAGCTGCGCAACCGGTTCCTTTCTTATCGTCTGGAGAACAGCTGTGCGCTGGGCTGCGAAGTGCTTGGCGACAAGGCGGTATATGCACGTTGGCGCCTGGGCGACGGGCATTGCTGGGAAATCGCATTGAATCTGTCGGAGCAGGATGTATCGCTGCCGCGCGATTGGGCCACCAAAGTGATATGGATCGAGTCGCAGGACGCCATGGATGCGCTCGACCGCGGCGTGCTGCAGGCACATACCGCCGCAGTGCTGGTGAGGGAGCTGGAAGATGAGCGACTCCTCGCTTGAAGAACTTGCCCGCGCTGCCGGCCTGTCTGTCCAATGGACCGATGCCTTCGGCCACGCGAGATGCATATCCGATGACGCTCTGCACGGCTTGCTGGCGGCGATGGGGTGGCCTTCACAGGATGAGGCGAGTCGCAAGGCAAGCCTTCAAGAGATCAGCGAGCGCAACAACGCTCTGCCGTCCCTTGCCACTGTGGATGTCGATGATGTATTCCATATTCCGCCCGACACGCAAAGCAACAAGCCACTGACAGCCATCGACGAGCACGGCCGTGCGCATGCGCTCGCACCGCTCGGCGCAGGCCACTATCGTGCGCCTTCACATTATGGCTATTACCTGCTCGACGCCCATGGCGCCGCATTCGTCCTGGCAGTGGCGCCATTGCGATGTTTCGGTGTGGACGATGTTCTGGGCACGCACAAGCAACACGCATGGGGACTTGGTGCACAGGTGTATTCGCTGCGTCACCCGAACGACGGCGGCCTGGGCGATAGCCGCGCCGTAGTCGAACTCGCGGAAATCATTGGCCATGCCGGCGGCGATGCGCTTGCACTGAGCCCGTTGCATGCGATGAGCCCCATCGCCGGGCACTACAGTCCATACTCGCCATCGCACCGCGGTTTTCTCAACTGGCTGCATGCCGATCCCGCGCAGGTGTTGGGTGCGCCGGCGCTGAACGATGCGATCCAGCGAAGCGGCCTGGCGTCAACCTGGCAACGTGCACAACAAGGCCAGCGGGTCGATTGGCCCGTGGCTTATGCACTGCGGCGCAATGTATTGCGTACGCTGCATGAGCAATTCGCGCATGCCTCGCAGCCGTTGCACGACGATCTGAAGCACTTCACCGATATGCGCGGCGACGCCCTGCAGCACTATGCATGGCTGGCGGCACGCCAATCGCAAGCCATGCTGGCCGGCGAAGCCATGTCGTGGAAAACCTGGCGGGACGACTGGAACAACGAAACATCCGCCTTCGCGTTCGCGCAACATCACCCAGCCGAAGTGAATTTCGAAATCTTCCTGCAATGGCTGGCGACACGCTGCTGGGAAAACACCCAGCAACAAGCGCGCGCTGCTGGCCAGCACATCGGCCTTGTCTGGGATCTCGCCGTGGGCTTTGTCGCAGGCGGCGGCGAGGCGTGGGCCTGGCGCGAGCATATCCTGCAAGGTCTGGAACTTGGCGCGCCGCCGGATGCGTTCAATCCTGACGGACAAAGCTGGGGCATCACGTCGTATTCGCCTTGGGGATTGAAGGCCAGCGGCTTTCGCCCCTTTATCGAACTGCTGCGCGCGAACATGGCGCGGGGTGGCGGCATTCGCATCGACCACATCATCGGCTTCAACCATGTGTGGGCATTGCCGGAAGGCGGGCCTTCCACCGAAGGCGGTTATATCCAACAACCGCTATTGGATTTGCTGCGTCTGACTGCGTTGGAGTCGTGGCGGCATCGCTGCATCGTGATCGGCGAGGATCTCGGCACCGTGCCGGCAGGTTTGCGCGAGATGCTTGCTTCGCGTGGCGTGCTCGGTATCGACGTGCTGCTGTTTACGCGTGACGCGCATGGCGACTTTCTGGCGCCCGGATTGTGGCGAAAGCATGCTGTGGCAACGACGACGACGCATGATCTGCCGCCGTTGGCGGGATGGCGTGAAGGATTGGATATTGCGCAGCTTGCCAAGGTCCATCAGTGGGATGAGGAGGAGTTGCAGCGACAGATGGGGGTGCGAAAGGATGAGGTTGCCTGTTTACGTCAGGCCATGGCCAGCACCTCGCCGGAAGCATGCAACGATTACGCGAAATATCTCGCGCAAACCCCCTCTCCGCTTCTTCTGATCCCCCTCGAAGACGCCCTGAACCTCAAAACCCAACCCAATCTCCCTGGCACCATCGACAGCCACCCCAACTGGCAACACCGGCTACCGCACGACACGCTCGATCAACTGCAACCTTTGCTGCAGTCCATCGGCACCTCCATAGAGGAGTCCTCGCCGGCATGACCGATTTGCGCGCCACGGTTCGTCTACAGCTCAACCACGCATTCGACTTTCTCGCGGCAGCCGAACAGGTGTCCTACTTCGCAGCGCTGGGTTTGAGCCATGTATATCTATCGCCCATCGCGATGGCACGCCCCGGTTCGATGCACGGCTACGACGTGGTCAACCCGATGGTGGTGAATCCCGCACTGGGCGGCGAACCGGCGCTGGCCAAGTTCGTGCAGACACTGCATACGCATGGCATGGGCGCCATTCTGGATATCGTGCCCAACCACATGGCGGCCGATGTCGCCAATCCATGGTGGAACGACGTGCTGGCCATGGGTCGCTCCAGCCGTTACGCGCACTACTTCGACATCGATTGGCATGCACCGCACACGGACGGCAAGTTGTGGTTGCCTATTCTCGCCGTGCCGTTGGATCAGGCGCTTTCGCGCAACGAGCTGCAAGTGGAGCGCCATGTGGGCGGCACGACGATCGCGCTGGTGGTAGCGGGCACGAAGCTGCCGATGTCCGAACAAGCCCTGCGCTTGCTGTTCGACCTGAGCGGGCATGTCTTGCCACGCTTCAGAGCATCCGAAGATGCCATCGATGCGATGCGGCTGTCGATGCAGGACGAAACCGTTCGCGCCGATGTCGATCGCGCCATCGCGCAACTGCATGCCGATAAAACGCTGATGCGCCGGTTTCTCGATCTACAGCATTACCGTCTTGCCTGGTGGCGAAGCAGCAGCCAGGTGATCAATTATCGCCGCTTCTTCGATATCGATTCGCTGGTGGCGCTATGCATGGATCGCGATGACGTGTTCGACGCGGTACACGCCCTGCCCTTGCGCCTGATTCGCGAGGGCATGATCGATGGGCTGCGCATCGACCATATCGATGGGCTCACCCAGCCGCGCGATTACCTGCGCAAACTGCGTCTGCGCGCGGACCGCGCCGCCCGCGTCGATCCACGCCAGACCGCCAGGCGCATCTCGCTGCACGTGGAAAAAATCCTGGCGCAGGATGAAACGCTGCGCGAAGACTGGCCGGTGGATGGCACCACCGGCTACGACTTCATGAACCAGGTCGGCGCGTTGCAGCACGAAGCCCAAGGTCAAGCCGAGCTTGCCGAAGCCTGGACGGCACTCACCGGACGCTCGAAACACTTCAGTGACGAAGAACACGAGGCGCGGCGAAGTCTGTTGGCATCCACCTTCGCCACCGACCTTGATCGCTGCGTGCTGGCATTCGAGCGATACATCGAGGACACCCCGGAACAAGGCGATCTCACACCATTGGCCGTGCGGCAGGCGCTGATCGAAGTGCTGGAGCAGATGCCGGTGTACCGCACGTATCTGGGCAGCGGCACGGCCAGCGAAGAAGACCGCCGCGCACTGGAACACGCATTCGAGCGTGCCATGAAAGACGGTGACCCGGATCGCATTGCGTATCGCGCGTACCTGCGGCAATACCTGCTGGAAACCAAGACACGCTGGCTGAACACGCTGTCGCAGCGGCGTCATCTGCACATTGCACGTCGCCTGTTCGAGCAGCTCGCCACCACCTTGAATGCCAAGGCGGTGGAAGATACGGCGTTCTATCGCTATGGCGCGCTGCTTTCGCGCAATGAAGTAGGCAGCGATCCGCGCGTGTTCGCCATCGCACCGCGGCGCTTCCATACCATCATGCAGCACCGCGCAACCACCTGGCCGCGCTCGTTGCTTGCGACTGCCACGCATGATCACAAACGCGGCGAAGACGTTCGTGCCCGGCTTGCCGTGTTGAGCGAACGCGCGCGCTGGTTCGTCGAACAGGCAAGCCGGTGGGTGGCCGCACTCGACGGTCCGAACCGCCCTTCGCACGGCGCGCTTTGGATGCTGCTGCAGATGTTGCTCGCCGCGTGGCCGCTCGGCATGCGCCACGACGATGAAAATGCGTTGCGCGCTTTTGCCGAACGCATCGAGCAATGGTTTTTGAAAGCCGAGCGCGAAGCGAAGCTTCAAACACGCTGGACCACGCCGAATCCCGCTTACGAAGATGCCTGCAGGTCGACCGTGAACGACATTCTTGTTTCACCGCGCTACATCGCGCTGCGCCAAGGCATTCACGATGCGGCGCGCAGCCTGGATGCGTCCGGCGCACTGAACAGCCTGGCTTCGGTGACGTTGCGCCTGACGGTGCCGGGCGTGCCCGATTTGTATCAGGGCACGGACTATTGGGATCAATCGTTGGTGGACCCGGACAACCGCCGCCCGGTCGACTACGCGGCACGCAAAGCCAGCTTCGACGGCAACTTGCTGCCGGAGCAATTGCTGGCCGATTACCGCAATGGCGTAATCAAGCAACAAGTGATTCACCGTTTGCTACGCGTACGCCGGCGCCGGCCGGAGCTGTTCGCTCGAGCCGGCTACGAGCCGCTCGATGTCATGGGCTGGCGGTGCGAGCACGTCGTGGCCTTCATGCGCCGCTTCGAACGCCACTGTCTGCTGGTCGCCGTACCGCGGTTGTGCGCAGCGGGCGTGTCCGAAGATCGCCCGATAGTGAGCAAGGATTTCTGGGGCGATACCGCCATTGCCTGCGCCAACGATGACGGCGCGTGCACTTTCACTGATTTATTTACTCACCGGACGCATCAGGGCGGTGCGCAGGGTCTGCCCGCCCGGACGCTCTTTTCCGATTGGCCGGTGGCTGTACTGATGTCCGAATCCTATCCATGAAAGCCGCACGTTCGTCCGCCGAGCGACACGCACGCATCAGCCAGATCGCTCACAGCATTTGGGAATCGGAAGGCCGTCCTTCCGGACAGGAGGAGCGCCATTGGCTGATGGCAGAGAAATTGGTGTTGGCGGAGGAGCGGCATGCGGCGCAGGAGGAGAAGAGCCAAGGTGCGAAGAAAGAACGCAAGTAGCGCCGAATTTGCGCGCGCCGCGTCCAGCTCCCTCCCCTACGTGTAGTAGGGGAGGGTTGGGGTGGGGTGAAGCAACCTCGCGATGGACTCAATCAATGCCGCAAGCGCGAGCAACCCCACCCCAGCCCTCCCCTGCACGCAGGGGAGGGAGCTGCATCTCGCGTCCCTTCAGCCATCACCTGCAACAAAGCGATGAACCTCATGCCCAAACCCCCACGCGTGCGCCCCGCAGCGGAAACGACATCCCACACCTCAGGCCTGCGCGAAGGCCTGCCATTTCCGCTCGGCGCCACCTGGGACGGCCTCGGTGTCAATTTCGCACTGTTCTCCGCCAATGCCACCATGGTCGAGCTTTGCCTTTTCAACGAACACGGCGATGAAACCGAGCGCATCCCGCTGCCCGAATACACCGACGAGGTATGGCACGGCTACCTGCCGGATGCGCGTCCCGGACAGCTTTACGGTTATCGCGTGCATGGCCCTTACGAACCGGAGGCAGGCCATCGCTTCAACCCCAACAAACTGCTGCTCGATCCTTATGCCAAGCAGATCATCGGCGACCTGACCTGGGACGATGCGCTGTTCGGCTACACCATCGGCCATGCGGATGCCGATCTGAGTTTCGACGAACGCGACAGCGCGCCGTTCATGCCGAAGTCGCGCGTGATCGATCCGGCTTTCACTTGGGGGACACACCACTGGCAGGGCGTGCCGTGGGATCGCAGCATCATTTACGAGATGCACGTACGCGGCTACACCATGCTGCATCCGCAAGTACCTGAAACGCTGCGTGGCACGTTTGCCGGCCTTGCACAGCAACCCGTACTCGACTACATCCGCTCGCTCGGCGTGACTTCGGTGGAGCTGATGCCCATGCATGCCTTCATCGACGACAAGCACCTGCTCAGCGTGGGCCTGCGCAATTACTGGGGTTACAACACCATCGGTTTTTTCGCGCCGCATCCGCGCTACATGGCCACCTCCTCGGTGTCGGAATTCAAGGAGATGGTGGCGCACCTGCACGACGCAGGTCTGGAAGTGATTCTGGATGTGGTCTACAACCACACGGCCGAAGGCAATCACCTCGGCCCCACCCTTTCCCTTCGCGGCATCGACAACGCCACTTACTATCGGCTCGCGGAAGATCGCCGCTATTACGTCAACGATGCAGGCACCGGCAACACGCTCGATCTCAGCCATCCGCGCACGTTGCAGATGGTGATGGATTCCTTGCGCTACTGGGCCACGGAAATGCGCGTGGACGGTTTTCGCTTCGACCTGGCCACCATTCTTGGCCGCGAATCGCACGGCTTCGACCAGGGCGGCGGCTTTCTCGATGCATGCCGGCAGGATCCGATACTCGGCCGCGTCAAGTTGATTGCCGAACCGTGGGACATCGGCCCCGGCGGTTATCAGGCCGGCAAGTTTCTGCCCGGCTGGGCGGAATGGAACGATCGCTTCCGCGATGCCACGCGCGCGTTCTGGCGCGGCGACGAAGGTTGGCTGGCCGATTTCGCCACACGCCTGACCGGTTCCGCCGATCTGTTCGATCAACGCGGACGCCGGCCTAACGCCTCGATCAATTTCGTCACCGCGCACGATGGTTTCACCTTGCACGACCTGGTCAGCTACAACGAAAAACACAACGAAGCCAACCGCGAAAACAACCACGACGGCACCGACAACAATCTGAGCTGGAATCACGGCGAGGAGGGTTTTACCGACGATCCGGACATTCTTGCGCTACGCCAGCGGCAGATGCGCAACATGCTCGCCACACTGCTGCTTTCGCAAGGCACGCCGATGATCCTGGCCGGCGACGAATTCGCACGCACGCAAGGCGGCAACAACAACGCTTACTGCCAGGACAATAACGTCACATGGCTTGACTGGCCCGCGGCCGGCGAGCAACGCGCACTGACCGATTTCGTGCGCCGCCTCGCACGTTTGCGCCGCGACTATCCACTGCTTCGGCGCACCCGCTTTCTGCGCGGCCTGGTGGATGAAGAATCCGGCATCCGCGACGTTACCTGGCTCACCCACGACGGCCGCCCATTCACCGAACAGCAATGGCACGACCCCAACGAACGTTGCCTGGCCATGTTGCTTGACGGTCGCGCCAAGCCCACCGGCATCAAACGCCCCGGCGTGGACACCACGCTGCTACTGCTGATCAACGGGCACTTCGAGGATGTACCGTTCGCACTGCCTTCCACTGCTGGGGGAACGGAATGGCGTCTGCTGGCACACACGGGCAATGAAACGCCTGAGCTGAGTGCGGGACACGCCACCTTGATGGCGCGCTCGCTGGCGCTGTATCGAGCGCGACCCATAAAACACTGAGCGCGAAAAACTCCAGTAGGCTGCACCCCAGCCCAACCTGCTGGGACTCGCTGATCACCCACACGCCGCGCGCAAATTTCATCCGCATGCACACTTCCGTCCGCTCTACTGTTCGCAGCGCCGTCACCGGCTTCAACGAAGACGAACTCTTCACGCACGCCGCCGCGATTGCCTACTACTCGGCCCTGTCGATGGCGCCGCTGGTGCTGCTCATCTTGTGGCTGTTGTCCTCGCTTCGCGGGCAAGGGCAAGATCAGTTGAACCAGGCGCTTACTTCAGTGATGGGCGATAAGGCGGCGCAAGCGATCATCCTGATCGTGGAAAATGCCAAAGCACGACCCACGCTGGGCAATATCGCCGGCATTCTCGGCCTGATCGTGACGTTGTTCAGCGCGTCGGCCGTGTTCGCGCAACTGCAAGGCTCACTCAATCGCATCTGGCACGTGCAGGACACGTCGCGCAATACCATCGGCATCTGGCTCAAGGCACGGGCGCGGGCGTTCGCGCTGGTGATCGGCATCGCCTTTCTGCTGATCATCTCATTCGCGGTGAGTGCACTGATTCACTTGATGATTCCGTATGGCTCGCTTGCCTGGTCGATCATGGAATACATGGTGTCAATGGTGGTGTTTACGGTGGCCTTTGGCGCCATGTATCGCGTCTTGCCCGATACCGAGATCGCCTGGTTCGACGCTGCCTGGGGCGCGCTGGTTACCACGCTATTGTTCATGCTCGGCAAGTTCGCCATCGGGCTTTATATCGGGCATGTGAGCATCGGCGGTGCCTACGGGCCCGCGGGCGCGGTGGTGGTCATGCTCACCTGGGTGTATTACGCGTCGTTCGTCGTGTTGCTTGGCGCCGAGCTGACGCATGGGCTTGCAGTGAGCAGGACGCAACAACATCCTGGTTGAACCGAACTGCGATGACCCGACGAAAAACGCGTGAAGCCGCCCCTGACGGTACGTGTGCACGGCGTTGAGATGCGGGATGCCATAGTCCCGACGGCTATCCAGCTTGCGATGCCCTTGTATGGGGCAGGTGTTCCATGTCGCTGATTCTGCTGATTGTGTTACTGATCGTCCTGTTTGGCGCGTTGCCAACCTGGCCATACAGCCGCGGCTGGGGCTACTACCCGGTCAGCGGCGTGGGCGTCGTGCTTGCCGTGGTCATCGTGTTGCTGTTGCTTGGCATCATTTAAATCTACGGCTGCGTTTTCGTGCCGCCGTTTTCACAATAATAAATTTCACAACAGAAATAAGAACAAAGAGAAATGAAGATTTTCGTCCACCGCATCCCGCGCATATCCGAACAAACCGGACCCATCGCGGCAGATAGCCCATGTGACGGGTTTGTCAGCAGAGATAACTCTGCGCCATCTCCGGATTTCGACACTTGCGATCTCGCGTGCAAGGCCCTTTATCCCATCACTGCCGGCAACGACGCCCATGCAGCGACACAATGAATTTATGGCGCCACGCCGGCGATCCATCGCAGCCATTTTGCAAAAAACCATTCGCGCACTGGTGGATGTACCGGCCATGCGCAACGTGAGCAGCTCATCTCGCCGGCAATTCCTTTCATTCGCGGCCATCCGCACACGCTGGCGCATGGCTGGCGGCATCGGTGTTCGAAGCCGCGTCCAGCGCGAAGTGCAGGAACGTCTCGGCGTATTGCCGCAATTTTTTACACCCAACGATGCGGCGCCGCTGCTTGCCGAACAGCTATGGGTTCAGGCCAAGGCCGCCTACCTCGACAATCCACTGCCTTCGCTGTTCAAGGAACGGTTGTTCGTGCATCTGTCGCGCTTTTGCGAAGCTCGCTACTGCGTCGTACGGCATGCCGGCTATCTGCTCGGCAAAGGCTATCCGGCCGGCGACATGCGCGCCGCACCGGAAAGCGTCGAGCAGGTGATCGCTTTGCTGAGCCACCCGGTACCCAATGCCGCACAACTGGAAGCGGGCCTGGCGCGGCTGGAAGGCTACCCTCAGCCCATGCCCATTCCCGCGCCACGCAGCAAAGCCGAAGAAGATCTGTTCGATGCCATCACGGTGATGTTCGTGGTGCCCGCGCGGTCGGCGCAGGCACGCGCCGCCGTGAAGCGCGCCGTAGGCGACAAATCATTCGAATATATCGCCGCCCTGCTCGCCTTCGTACGCACCGCGCACTACTGGACGGAAACGCATCCGCAATTGAGGTACGAAAAGGACATGATCATGTTGATGGCGCAACGCCAGGATCTGGCGCGGCGCCTGCTGGATACCGCCGACGCCGAATGGGCGCACGTGGGCGACGCGCTGCGCGATGCGCTCACCGGTCAGTTGCAGGTGCTCAATACGGAATTGCAACACCGCACACGCAACCTGTTGAGCGTGATCCAGGTGATCTTCGACCGTACACGGTCCAAGCACACCACGCTGGAAAGCTTCGCCGACGTATTTTCTGCGCGATTGGATGCGATCGGCCGCGTGCAAACGCACCTGTCGCGTTTGGTGCAAGGCGAAAGAGTCACGTTCGATGGCCTCCTACGCGCCGAATTTGCCGCGCATGCGGTGTGTTTGCAGCAAATCACCCTGGAAGGCCCGGTCGGCGTGCGCCTGCGCTCCTCCACGTTGCAGACCTTTGCGCTGGCCATCCACGAACTAGTGGTGAACGCGGTGAAGCACGGCGCCCTCGCCGATCCTTCCGCGCATCTCACTGTGCACTGGCGGGTTGAGCACGGTGAGGAACAATCGCCGCTTCTACACGTGCATTGGGAGGAAACGGGCGTGAATATGCCGATTGCCGACGACACGCCAGCGCCGCCGGGTTATGGCCGCGAATTGATCGAGCGCGCGTTGCCATATCAACTGCGTGCAAGCACGCGTTACGAGATCATGCCTGGTGGGGTGCGCTGTTCGATGTCGGTGCCGGTGTTGGCTTAGCCAATATTCGCGCCACATTTTCTTCACAGCCCTATACACGCGGCGTACGCAAACCTGCATGTAAATAGAATGCTCTGTCTGGGGTAGGTGCATATGCAATCCAATCGGCTGAGCGGAAAATCGGTCCTCATGGTGGAGGACGAATACCTGATCGCCGATGCCCTCTGTTCGGCCTTCGAAATGGAAGACATACATGTGGTTGGACCTTTCCCCAGTGTCGCCAGCGCCATGAAGGCCCTGGACCAGGGCATGACTGCAGACGCCGCCATACTCGACGTGAACTTGAACGGGGAACGCGTGTTTCCGCTTGCCGACCGCCTGATGGCCGAGAACGTGCCCATCATCCTGACCACCGGCTACGACGGGGACGCCATCCCTCGCAACTACGCACACTTGCAGCGTTTGCAGAAGCCGGTTCATCTACACGAGCTGTTCGGCTGCCTCACGGGTCTGCTCGCCAAACCCGGCGTGCTCGCCAAATAACACTCGCCACAAACCAAGCGCCCCGCCACAGGCGCCCCCCAGATAGGGACGCCTGTGGCCTTCGCCCGCTTCATCAGCCATGAATGCCATGCAGCGCATGCTTCAGCCGGCTCATTTCGTCATGGGCGGAGCGCACGGATTGGCACGCGTGCAGGGACACCGTCAGCGAACTCGAACACATCATGTGTTCTTATGGCTTTGCTGACCGGCCTTTACATGCTGCTCGTGGGTTCCGCCACTGCTCTGCTTGCCGGCTGCCACATGTTGCTCATGCGTGGCATGGTCACCACCGCCAGCCTTTCCGCCTTTGCTGGCGATCTTGCGCTGTTGGGACTCGTCCATCGAGGCGAATCCGCGGTTGCTTTTTTCATTAGCCATGAAATGACTCCAGTCAGTAAAACAAAACGTCCGCCTTGCGGCGAACGACTGTCACTCTAGAAGTTCGGTAGTCAAACGGATTTGAGATGTCCGTGAAAGTTTTTTTGCATCCGTGACAAGCATGTCTCGCCAACCAAGAATGCCCCTGTCTTGCACGCGCATGCGCTTGCTTGCATATGCCTTCTTATGGATTTTTTTAAGATCATGTGGACATGTTCGCCGCATGCCTTGCGTTATTTTTTGCAAAGACGTTTTTATCGCATGCCCTTGCGCAATACGTTTTTCGATCACCCATACACATCATTTACGATCATAAGGCGCACACAGATGACCGAAGATCTATCGCCCGCAAAAACAGCATCCAACCCCCTGCACGAACACCTTTCGTTGATCGACCTCCTTGTCGTGCGCGAAGCGTACGAACGCAGCAGCATCCATCTGTACGAACGCCTCATGGAAAAATGTCGAAACAGCAAGGACCCGGTGATTCGTGCGATCGATCTCACGCGGCTGGATTCTTTCCGCGAAATGATGACCGAGCATCTTCATCTGCTCACGCAAGCACTGGACGTATTGGGCAATAAAGTGCAAGACAACCATGGGGACCAAGCCGGCGCTTCCATGGCCAACGGCCCCACCCTTCTGCTTGCGCGCGCGGCGCAACAACAGATCAGCGACCCCGGCATTCCGGTACTTCCGTCGTTGCAGGCGCTGCTTGCCCTGGAGCAATTCAGCGAAGTGGCTTGGGGCTTGCTGCTCGCCTTGATGAAAGACGCGGAATTGCAGCGCTTTGTCGTGCACTTCGAGCGCGCTTGCGCGCGACATAGCGAACAGCGCCTGACACTGCAACAAACGTACGAAGACGTGGCCCTAGGCTTGGTGCGGCGTAACCAGCTCACCACGAAGAGCACCCATCCACTGAAAAGCAGGATGACCGGGCGCGCGCTGCTAGGGATGCTCTGATCTATTCCACGTACCCATCACCGCAAAATTAAGTCGGGTTACGCGGCGCCAACCTTACCTGCAGTACGGGCTTCACCTCCCTTTTCCGATACATTCACGCGTTTCGCAGCCTTGAGGTTGAACACTCCACACACCTGCCATGCGCATAACGAGTGTTGCCATGTCCGATCACGACAAGACCAATGTTTCTCCTCGGGGTTTTGCCGCCATGGATGAGCGCAGACGCCGCGAAGTGGCAAGCCTGGGCGGTCGCATCGCGCACGCCAGAGGTCGCGCCCATCGCTTCACGCCCGAAGAAGCACGCAAGGCTGGCCAGAAAGGAGGCAGCCAGATCAGCCGCAACCGCAAACACATGGCCGAGCTTGGGCGCCGCGGCAGTACGCGCGACGATGTTTCCGATACGCCCGAAGACGCATGGACCTGACGCAGACCACCTTGCTTACCGGCATTCTTGCGGTCATCGCGGTGGTGATCTACTACCAGGTGAAAGCCAGCGCCAGCCACCCCGCGCGCATCCACGGCAACATCAGCAAGGAAGATCGGCGCTTCCTGCGCCAAGCTGTCACGGTATCCGCGGCTGACATCGCGCTAAGCCAGTTGGCGTTGAAGACTTCCTCCGCCGCGTCCGTGCAATACATGGCCAAGCGCATCGTAGACGACCAGACGCAAGTGAACCGCAAGCTGGCAAGTCTGGCGTGGCGTTATCGCGTGAACGTTTCGGCGGAGCCGGGTCAGGATGTGCAACGGAAGGCGCGGCAATTGCGCACGCTTCGTGGTGGCGCGTTTGACCAGGCCTATGACGAAGTGATTGTGCAGGATCACCGCAAAGCGATCGATCTGTTCGCCGCCGCTGCGGCTAGTGCGAATGCTGAAATACGGCATCTGGCCGAAGCGACGCTGCCTACGCTTGATCTGCATTTGAAGATGGCGGTGGACTTGGAGCCGCGTGCAGTTGGAGCTGCGGAGCCGCCGTTGCCGCCGATGTAGGTATCTGCGTAACGGATCGGGGTATTTGCTGTCGCTGTCCGATGAGGCGCCCTGGGAAGGATGCGGCGCAATACCTCACGGTCATTCCGGCGAAGGCCGGAATGACCGTGAGGCACGCACCAAACTCATCAAGAATTATCTAGACACCCGCATCGCTTTCCACCGCACACATTGCATCCAAGCCACTGGCCGCCAACTCGGCGGCGGCTTCGGATCATCAATCGGTGGCGGCTGATTCGGATCCACCAACGGCGGACGACTGGGCTGTGGATTGGGTAGTTCATGATCCGGAATCGGCGGCGTAGGACCCGGCGGTTTCACCGGGTCCGGAGGCGGCGCCGGTTGGGGTTGAACCAGCATGGGGAAAACGGGCAACGCTTCCATCGGCGCATTCATTCCGATCAATGTGGCACCGACACGCTTTTGGAGACTTTCTCTTTTTGCGAGCGCGCAGCCGAATGCTCCAGGTCGGCTTGCGCAACGATGCCACATAGCTTTCCCTGTTTGTCGGTAATGGGAATGCGGCGAATGGCTTCTTTCGCCATCGCGTTGGCGACGTCTTCCACGCTCGCATCTTCGGGCAACGACACGGCTGGTGCAGTCATGTAGGTATCCACCAGGCATGTATCCAGCGATTCGCCCTCTGCTACGCAACGTACGACGATGTCGCGGTCAGTAATGACGCCGACCAGTTTCTTCTGCTCGTCCACCACGGGAATTTCGCCGATGTCCGCGTCGCGCATGATCTTGGCTACGCCTTGCAATGAATCGCGCGTGGAGCAATAGCGTGGATTGGGGGTCATGATGTCGCTTGCTTGCATGGTCTCGATCTCCATCAAGGCGTGGTTGCGATACACCGGCACTGCATCGAAACAGGTGTGCCTCGGAAAAGATGAGCATGCGGTGCAAAGGGAAAAGGCGTTGCGCAAGAAGCATGAACAGCCTCATCCACAGTGCGACATAATTGATACAACTTTTGTATCGAAGCGTCCCATAACGTGAAAGAAAGCTGAAAATAAGCTGGAATTCTACGCATAAATACGCGTCCATTTCACATTACGATTACGCTGTAACGATCATTTTTAATGGGCGACAAAGGACCAAGGGGGCTGGCGCGCAGGACGCGAACGCTGCCGGACGTACATGGCGATAGAAAACGCTTACACACGCGTTGCGCCTTCTACACCGACCATGCCAGCCATCGGTGCTCGGGCTTCGAGGATGCGAAACGCGCGCAACGGCCATGTTCATGCGTGGCGTCCACTTGCCGTTGCATGAGTAGAACGCGGCGTTTTCTCGGCAAAATCGAGCAAACGCCGATCGACTGCCCGGTTTCACGTGCCCGAGTCCTTCCATGCCGCTAGCGTTACTCCATGACAGTCCATCCCGTTCGCTGTCCGCCGATCATGCGATTTTCATTCTGGATCGCCACGGATATGTCGCAGCCGTTCAATCTGGAGAGACATTGTTCAGCGCGCAGGACGACGCGCAAAGTCTGATTGGCAAGTATTACGCAAGCTTATATTCAGATTCGCGCAACAGCGAACTACTGGACGCGGCACTTAATGCCATCAGCAGCGATCAACCCGCACGCCTGGAAACCTGGCTGCCTCAGCACCATGGGCAACGCATGCATGTTGAGATTTCTGTGCACGCCCTGAAAGGCGACGACGGAAGCGTGCATGGCTTTGCCATGGTCGTGCGGGACTTGCAGATGAACAGACCTCTGCAGGATCGGCTGCGCGAACACGAGCGACGCTTCCGATTATTTGTAAACAACGTGCCCGATTGCGCAATCTGCATGCTCGACCTGCGCGGTCAGGTGCTGGATTGGAATCTTGGCGCGCAGCGCATGACCGGTTATGCGGCACAAGTGGTGGCGGGCCGATCGTTCTCGATCTTCCTCCACGAACCGCACCCTGCAAATGACGTGCCCCGGCAACTACTGCGCTCGGCGGGCCTGAGTGGACGCGCCAGCGTGGAAACAGAACTGCGGCGCGCCGATGGCGCGAGCTTTCCGGCCGAAGTCATCATCGAAGCGGTGCACGAAAGCGACGGCAGGTTGCTCGGTTTTGCCCTGATCATTCACGATCGAAGCCTGCAGCACATGGCAGAGCGCCGTTTGCGCGAAGCACGCGAACAAATTGTGCATGCGCAGAAGATCGAGGCGATCGGCCATCTCACCGGCGGCATCGCCCACGATTTCAATAATGCGCTGCAGGGCATTATCAGTTCGCTGGAGCTGGCGTCGCTATCGCTGGATCGCCATCATGCTGCGCAGGCCAAGCGACACGTGACAGTGTCGCTTGACGCGGCCTTGCGCGCCGGCCGTCTCACGCAACGCCTGCTTTCGCTGGCTCGCCGGCAAAGCAGCTCGAGCCAGCACACATGCGTGATCCGCGTGCTGAGTTCGATGCGCGAGTTGCTCGACCGCACACTGGGCGACGATATCGCACTGGATGTGTCGTTTCCGGACGAATTGCCGTCGATCGCCTGCGACAGCGGCCAGCTGGAAAGTGCGCTGGTCAACCTGGCTGTGAACGCACGCGATGCCATGGCCGGCCATGGACGGCTCAGCATGACCTGCCGTATGTGCACACCGGACGACAGCGGCGTGCAGGTGGCCTTGGATCTCTCGCACAACGCCTATGTGGAGATCACGGTCTCCGATGACGGTCCCGGCATGAATGAGGAAATACGGCGGCGCGCGTTCGAACCCTTTTTTACGACCAAACCTGAAGGTCGCGGCACCGGCCTGGGCCTTTCGATGGTCTATGGATTCGTCACGCAATACGGTGGCGCGGTGGATATCCGTAGCATGCCCGGCGCTGGAACATCCGTGCTGCTCTATCTGCCCTGCGATGAAGCGACGCTGGAAACCGCACCTGCGAAAGAAGCCAAACGCGCACCCGATCTGCAGGGATTCCGCGTATTGGTCGTGGAAGACAATGAAACCATCCGTCAATCGGTGGCCGCACGCCTGCGCCAGCTGGGCTGCGAAGTATCCGAGGCCGCGTCCGGCGATCAGGCGTTGTCGATGCTTGCCACCGGCTCGTCCTGGGATCTGCTGCTGTCGGATATCGATCTACCTACGATGGACGGCTACGAATTGTGCTGCCAGGCACGCAAACAACTGCCCGCATTGCGTGTGATTCTGATGACCGGCTACGCCGATACGGAATGGCTGGACAGCGACGCGCTGGATGGCGCGACGGAGGCGTTGATCAAGCCGTTCGACATGGGTGACTTGTTGGCGAAGGCGCAGTTGTTGTTGCAGCCGGCGCATTGATGCGTTCGTGGGTGCCGTATCACTGTCATTCAATCTTCGTCGCTTTCCGCAAAGCCGCCCTTCCAAGGATGCCCCGCAACACCTCACCGTCATTCCGGAATGACGACAAGGCAGTATGGGCCTGATCGCGGAGATAAGCCCGTTGCTTTGTTTCCGGGCAAAAAACGCTGTAAGGCGTCACGCAAACTACGCACCCCTCCCCACCACAGAAGACGGACGCGCACTAGTCGGCCCCGCCACGAAAGCCCGCAGATCATCCACCAGCTGCTGATATCGATGATCGCGCGTGTCGCGATTGATCGAACGCAGCACCGACGCCGGATGCCACGTCGCCATGGCATCGACGCCGCCCGGCAAGCGGAACCAGCGGCCGTGACTCATCGTGAGCTGGAACGCCGTACCGAAAAACGCCTGTGCCGCCATCGCACCCAAGGCCAGGATCCGTTGCGGACGGACTTCGCGCAGTTCCGCAGCCAGCCACTCGCGGCAAACGGCCTGCTCCGCCGCGTTGGCGCGCTTATGCAGGTGGCGCTTGCCGCGCAGCTCGTATTTGAAGTGCTTCACGGCATTGGTGATGTAAACCTCGCTGCGCGCCAGCCCGCTCTCTTCCAGTGCGCGATCCAGCAGCGCACCCGCAGGCCCCACAAACGGTTCACCCGCGGCGTCTTCCTGCACACCGGGCTGCTCGCCCACCAGCATCCACGCAGCATGCGCCGGCCCCTTGCCGAACACAGTCTGTGTCGCGTGTTTCCACAACGGGCAGTCGTGGCAGCGCGTAGCAAGCTCATGCAACTCTTTCAACGTTCCCTGTGGCGGGGGTTGCGTCGGTAAACGGGCCAGCGGGGATTCCCAAGCCGAGGATGTTTGCGGCATGTCGGTCGTCCTCGGGCTGCCTACGCGAAGCTTCCGATACCGCTTATCGAAGGAACGTGCAGATTCAGTCAACAATCACATCCATAAACCATTCATGTGAGCGGCCCCGTCACAGCGCGTGCTTGATCCGACGCACGCGACGTTCACCGCTGCGAATGCTGGGAGTTTTGGCCTTTCGTGCGATCGACGGACGTACGACTTCGCATGCCGCCCTTTTTGCCCAGCTCCGCGTAGCCTTCACGTCCCAGTTCCTGCCTGCGCGCTTCGCCGCCCTGCTTGCCGAGTGCGGAATAGCCTTCCGAACCCAGTTCCTCTTTGCGTGCGGCGCCGCCTTTCTTGCCTAGCTGGGAGTAACCTTCCGGTCCTAATTGTTCCTTGCGTGCCTCGCCACCCTTGCGGCCTGCTTCCCGCACGCTCATAGCGCCCTTATCCGGGTCACGCTGTTTCCTGCTCATGCTTTTACCTCGTGCACTGATGTTCCAAACTTTCGTCGTACTCAAGGACCCTCTGATCTATTCCTACGTACCTGTCACCGCACTGTATGCGCGACTTGAACAGACGGCACAGTCTGCCCTGTGCCGCGCAACACAACCTGCGGGCCTTCTGTATGTCATGCGGGGCACGTAGGAATAGATCAGAGGGTCCTTGATACGACGGTGCGTACGTCGAACATGCCATCGCTTGTGTGATGCTTTCGTGCTTCTCATCCATAACATATGTGTAAAAAGCTGCCGCACGTCACATAACGGGCCATCGATCGCCATGTGAGCCATAAGCGTCCGGAGTGCGTTATAGAGGGAGAAAAATGCATGCTTTCACGCATGTGAACGGCACAAATCGCATTACATCGGCCTAGCTTTCGATTCACCGTCTCGCCACTTGGGCGCGCGGTAGCTTTTATCGACGATGACGAAGCGGAGCGCCCCATGACACGAACATCCAGCCACGCGCAGAAAACACGCGCGCGCCCTGACAATCGCCGTACGACCGGGCAAGATCGCAATGTGTCGAGCATCGACGCACTGCCAAGCTTGCACGATCCGGACGACGCCACGCTGAGCTTTGGCCCGCGCAGCCTCGACCATGACCGCCGCACCGAGCGTCTGAGCTATCGCGATCCTGAAGAAGCTTCCCAAGGCCCGCTGCGCTTCGACGAGACCAATTACAGCGTGGAGCGGCTCACGCTGCCCGAGGGCGGCTACAACGAATATGCCGACGAATTCGTTTCCTATCCCGATGACGAAGGTACGCCGCGCATGCGCTACGGTCCGGCGAGCGATCACGCGGGGCAGAATCCGCAGTACAGCGGCACCACGCAGAACGATCTACTGGCAGACCTTCCGCCAAGCGATGTGAACCCGGCCGACGAACCGGACGACCCCGGCCTTGGCTTTCGCCTCACCGCGGAAGATCAGGAAACTTCGCCGGATTATTTCGACAGCGACGCCGAGAAAATTCCCGGCTTTGGCCATCACGCGACACGACGCGGCAACCCCACCGATGAGCGCATCCGCGAAGCCATTTACGCAGCACTCGACAGTCGCTCCGACATCGATGCGCCGGATATTTCGCTACACGTACGAAACGGCACCGTTACCATCGAGGGCGAAGTCGCCGACGCCATGCTGCGGCATCGCATTGAACAGTGTGCGGACAATGTCGCGGGTGTGAAAGATGTCAACAACCGCTTGCATCTTGCCGCGCCGCGACCACGGCGGCCGTAGAGCGATGAGTGACTTTGCTCCCCTCCCCAGCTAGAGGGAGTGGGCTGTGTCGTACCGGAATAACTCAGAACTTCTGCGCATAACGCAGATACACAAACCGCCCGTAGTCATATGAAGCGTTGTACGAGTAAGCGCTGTCGCTGCCGAACGAAAACTTCGGCAATGCGTACGACAGGTTCACGTCGCAACCAGAGGCGCGCATGAAGCCCTGGTTTTCTTCACCCATGAACAAGCTGCTGACCTGATATTGATCATTCGCGGTTCGCTGGAACAAGGCGCAATCGGCGGCAATGGGGAGCGCGTAGCAGTTGTACAACACCTCGTTGGCCGAAATGTACGAAATGACATGGCGTACTTTGTAGTTGAACCAGTCGTTACTTTTCTTTGGGCCAGGCCAGCAAAGAAAAGAGACTCGGGCCCTTTAGGGACCGAAAGCGCCGCAGGCAATGGTCCACCGCCACGTGTAGGTCCGTTTCCCCAGCGAATTGGGGATATATCAGAGTGAGAACCCCAACACCGCGATCCTGAAAGACAGGATCAGTTGCCACGCCCAAGCCCAAGTGCCAACATCCCTGGCCGGGTCAAGATTACCTCTACACGTTCATTGACAGGATTCACGAGCGCCCGCCCACCTAGGCGACGACATACTTCTAACAAGCTTCCGTATCGAATACACAATCCATAAAGGAGGGATGCTCATGAACACACGCATGAAAAAAATCGCCACCACCACGCTCGCGACCCTTGCCCTGAGCCTGGCCTGCGGCGCTGCAACGGCACAGGACCTTGGCAACAGCCTCGGCGGAAAACTCGGCAGCGTGCTGGGCGGCAACAGCGGCTCCCTGAGTTCCGGCAGCATGGGCAATGTGGCCGGGCTGTTGCAGTACTGCGTGAAGAACAACTACCTCGGCGGCGACTCCGGCGCATCCGGTCTCGCCAGCAAGCTGCTTGGCAAAACCCAGGGCGGCACCAGCAATACCGATTACCAAAGCGGCCTGAGCGGCCTTCTCAAGGGCAGCAACGGTAAAACCACCAACCTCTCCGACGTCGGCGGCGGCAACACGGATCTGAAATCGAAGATCACCACCAAGGCCTGCGACGTGGTGCTCAAGCAAGGCCAACGTTTCCTCGGCCATTAACAGCGCATGCAAAAAACAAACGCACCGGCCCATCGCGACCGGTGCGTTTTCTTTTTATTGGCGTATTTCCGCTTCGACCAGCTTCGCCAGCAAGGTGAGCGAGTCCTGCCAGCCCAGATAACACATCTCCGGCGGAATCGCCGCAGGAATCCCTTCCTGCACCACGTTCAACTCCGTACCGCACGCAACAGCACGCAGCGAAATGGTGGTCTGAATGGTGCCCGGCAGATTCGGATCGTCGAACACATCGGTGTAGCGAATCAGCTCGTTCGGCAGTAACTCCAGATATTCCCCACCAAACGCATGGCTCTGCCCCGTGGTGAAGTTGGTAAACGTCATCCGATACCGCCCGCCCACCTTGGCATCCAACTCATGCACCCGCCCGGTGAAGCCATTCGGCGGCAGCCACTTGGCCATGGCATCGGCATCGAGAAACGCACGGTAGACCCGCTCAGGCGCAGTGCGGAGTACACGGTGAAGACGAATGGTGCTGGTGGTCATGGCTTGGTTCTCGAAAGCAGAGGAAAGGCCCTCTGATTAGGATGACGAATAAGGATGACGGGAATCGACAGCGTTTTTATCATGGGTGATGCAAGAGTGCCCTACGGGCCGTCTCGACCACCTTACAGGCCAGTGCCACCATGACAGTGGGACGTTTGATCGCATGACAGCCAGGACCGACGACACGCATCTGCATACTTCCGACACGCCATCCTTGCGTGAAGCGACACGCGTCTGGATGAAAGTGGGGCTGCTCAGCTTTGGCGGACCGGCGGGCCAGATTGCCGTCATGCACCGCGAACTGGTGGAGCGGCACAAGTGGATTGGCGACCAGCGCTTTCTGCATGCATTGAGCTATTGCATGTTGCTGCCCGGTCCCGAGGCTACGCAGCTTGCCATTTACATCGGCTGGATGCTGCACCGAACACGCGGCGGGCTTATCGCGGGTGTTCTCTTCGTACTGCCAGGCTTCGTCACCATCCTCGGACTGAGCATCGTCTATGCGCTTTATGGGCAAGTTCCCATCGTTGCCGCCCTGTTCTTTGGCTTGAAAGCCGCAGTGCTGGCCGTCGTAGTTGAGGCCGTGCTTCGCATCGGTCGCAAAGCGCTGAAGAATCGAATCATGGTGGGTATCGCCGCGCTGGCGTTTATCGCCATCTATGTATTCAAGGTACCGTTTCCACTCATTGTTTTTGCCGCAGGCACACTCGGCGCGCTGGGCAGATGGTGGTTGCCGCGAGGATTTCCGCCGCCTGCATCGACCGCCATGGATGCATCATCGGAATATCTCATCGATCGCCTGATCGGCCAGGGCCAACTCCGACACACAAAGCCATCCGCGGGCCGCGCTGTTCGCATTACGCTGCTATGGCTGGCCATTTGGCTCTCACCCGTGGCCGCCGTCATCGGCGCCCTTGGCTTTCACAGCGTGCTGGCTCAAGAAGGCATCTTCTTTTCGCAGACCGCCGTGGTGACATTCGGTGGAGCCTACGCTGTGCTTGCCTATGTCGCCCAACGCGCGGTCGAGCACTTTCACTGGATCACACCAGGACAGATGCTCGATGGATTGGCCCTTGCCGAAACGACCCCCGGTCCACTGATCATGGTGCTGCAGTTCGTGGCTTTCATGGGTGCTTTTCACCATGAAACGGCATTGTCGCCCATGCCTGCAGGTGTGATCGGATCGATCCTCACGACATGGGTGACATTCGCGCCGTGTTTCCTGTGGATATTCCTTGGCGCACCTTATGTGGAAGCCCTTCGCGGCAATCACACGCTCAACGCCGCGCTATCGGCGGTTACAGCGGCCATCGTGGGCGTTGTGTTGAACCTCTCCGTTTGGTTCACGCTGCACGCGCTTTTTCGGGAAGTTCATCGCTGGAGTGCCTTGTCGATGGAAGTGCCGCAATGGAGCTCCGTAAACATCTTTGCGCTGTTCCTGGCCGTGGCCTCCTTGCTTGCCATGCTCCGGTGGAAAGTGGGCATGGGATGGGTGCTGTTCGGCAGCGGCTTGCTGAGCGTGATGTATATGGCACTGCGCTAACGGGTGGCAGGCATTGCCACCCGTAGTTTTTTTGCAAATCGCAGCTACCGGGCAAGCGGCGCAAGCCATTTCACCAAGGCATGCGAAAGCTCAATGCGCCGGTCCGAATAGGCATGGTCGGTGGCCAGATGCACGGTGGTTACCCGCGTGTCATCGGCATGACGAAGCGCATTAGCGAAAGCCTCATTGGCGCTCGCCAGGCCATCGTCCGATGTGACGACCAAGGCAGGCAGCCCTTTAAGCGCATCGACCTTTGACTGGAAGGCCCAAGCCGACGCGTGGTCGGCCAGCTCTTTGGCCAGTCCGTCCGGCGTGCATCCGCTGAGCGGGGCCATGCCCTCCCCGGCCAAGCCTGCACTCATGTCATGCAAGGCCGTTTGCGGAGACTTTTGTTTCGACATCTGCTCGAACATGCCGCCCATGTCGGCGGCCGATATCATCGCAATCCCTTTGATGGCCGGATCGGCCGAAGCCGCCTGGACTGCCATGAAGCCGCCCATGCTATGTCCCACGAGGACGATGCGTGCCGGGTCCAACCGCAGGCGTTCGGCATTCGCGGGTTGCCGCATATAAGCAATCATTGCAGCGACATCTTCGATGCCATGCGAGAACGAGAAGTCTCCGGATGAGCCCCAGGCGCCACGGTAGTTGAAGTAGACGACGTCCCATCCCGCTCGCCGCATATCCTGCGCCAGATCCAGGTTGCGCTCGTTGCCCGGAAAACCGTGCAGAAGAATCACCACCGGATGCGGCCCGGCGCCAGCGGCAACGTAGACCAAGGCATTCATCTGCGCCCCGTGGCTTGGGATCTGCATGGCTTCCATGGAAGCGCGGTTTTCGCTTTTGGGCTTTTTAAGAAGGCTTGCGTTGTCGCTCTTGGCGTCTTTTATGGTTTCTGCGAAGGCACAGGCAGGACTCAGAGTAAGGCCAGCGAACAAACAGGCTGCGAAAAACGCGGATGTGATGCCGATCTTCATACCGTCCCCTACTGATTAATGACCAAGCTTCCATGAAAATCTGGCCGGAAGCGCCAACGCACAGCGCATGCGACAGTCATCGTACTAGATGCGATAGCGCTCGCTTAAGCATCGTCGCCCGACGGAGGCCGGGGACTAGTGTCGTTGGGCTCACAAGCAAAGGTCATTGATGATCCCCCTGGCTCATCCTTCGAGGGCGCCCATTCGGGCATTCTGCGCGCTTCGCGCTCAAGGCTCCCGACTATCCACTCGTGGCGGAATCATGCCAATGGTGCTCATCCATGTTTCGGCCAGAGCCGGCCACCGCGTGATCGGATTCGACGTGGGCCTCAGCCCGAACGCATGCCCGCCATGTGCATACAAATGCATTTCCGTCGGGACACCGGCATTCTTCAAAGCGGTGTAGTAAACCAGCGCTTGTTGCACGCCGTCGACGTGGTCGTCTTCGGCTTGCAACAGGAACGTGGGCGGCGTTTCGCGGGAGACCGGAACATGGGGGTTCAAGGTGTCTTGATCGGTGGCCAGATGCCCCGGATAGATCGCAAGCGCGAAATCCGGGCGGCTGCTTTCCTTGTCGGCACCGTCTATCGGCGCATACACGCGACGCTTGAAGTTCGTACTCACTTCCGCCACTAGATACCCGCCCGCGGAAAAGCCGAGCACGCCAATTTTGCGAGGGTCGATACGCCATTCCGCAGCATGGGCGCGTACCAATCTCAAAGCTCGCTGTGCGTCTTGCAAAGCCGGTACCGACAACGCCCGATTGTGAGGACGGCAATCACATTGCCATCGATAGGGCTCGCTCGGCACGCGATACTTCAACAAGACACATGTGACGCCCCTGGACGTCAGCCAGTCGCAGACCTCGGTACCTTCGAGATCGATCGCCAATATCTGGAAACCACCACCCGGAAACACGACAACCGCAGCTCCCGTGTTCTTTTCCTTGGGCGCGTAAACCGTGATCGTGGGCTGCGCAACGTTGGTTACGCTGAGCATGGATTTACCGCCTATCAGCGCCTTCGGATCCGATTTAGTGTCCTCCGACCCTGGCATGGGCTGCGCATCGGGTGGTGTTCCGGGCCATAAAGGTATTTGCGTATGTCCGGCGCCGGGCTCCCATACCATCGGCGCGGCATGCGCGCCTGCGCATATAAGCAGAAGAAACAAAACAACGATCCAAAACTTCATGACAGCCTCCCCTTTCGGCCTCCAGCCCATCTCGTGTGATCAGGGCAAATCAGGTGTAATCACTCTCTGATTTTGTACGCCGTCCCGGCGCTGTTGCAGCCGGTTCCGTGATTTTTTTCTGGCAAGCATGGAAATGCAGTCCTCGCTCAGAAGGACTTCAATACAAGCGTGCGTACTCACGCCGGTCCGTGCGAAGGAGACTAACGCTCAGTCGTTGCGATCGAATTCGACAATGCACCGCGATAGCAGCGTGCGGTAAACGCCACCAGCATCGAGACGACGAGCATGATCAACGCCGTGCCGATAAAACCACGCTCGTCGTGGCGCGACGACTGGTCCACCATTGTGAAGAGATTGAAGGTGCAATTGCTCGCCGTGTGAAAGAGCAATGCGATCAAGATGCTTTTGCCATTGCTCGCATAGCCCCAAACAATCACGATGCGCAGCGCGATGGTAAAAATCAGGAATGCCCAGAAAGATATGAACGACTGCGTCAGGCCGTCAATGAAAAACAAAGGGATGTGCCAGCAACCCCAGATCACTCCCAGCCACGCCGCAGCCCGGAACAAACTTTGTCGCTGCTCCAGACGATCGATCGCGTAGGACCAGCCGAATTCCTCGTTGACGGAACCGCCAAAAAGAAACAATTCCGCGTACAGCAACGGAAAATGGCTTAGGGACACCTGGATGGCAAACGGCGGGCCACCGTGACTGGCCAACCACAGCATCGACAGGCCGGCCGCGACAGGCACAAGCAACATCGCGGCCAGAAAGTAGATGGGCCCCATGCGGTAACGCAGACTTCGACCCGCAAATTCGCGCACCGCCAACCAGCCGCCATCGCGATATACCGCTAAGAAGGAACCGATAAAAGGTCCAAATGAACCGGCAAACAAGCAGGCCAATTGCGCGCCTTTTCCAAGCGACAGGATGCCGTGACTTGCCAGCAACGGAAAAAGCCAAAAAATCCAAGTGATGCCGAATGCGAGCCCAAAGTAAAACCACGCCGGTGTGCGAAAAGACGAATGCATGGATGCGCCCTCTTTACGTTGCTCACGGATGTGCCGCCGGTACGTCGATGGTTTGCGATATCACTACATCCAGTTCGAGAGCGGGAAGCAACTGCCGGAAGGCACTCCTTTGCTTGGGTTTGCAAACCAATAGGTAGACTGGCATGACAATCCCAGCATGGATGCGGGAGATGTTGGGATTGTCATCCCGGCCTGCGTGTTTAACGCTCCAGATCCCATTGCCGATAGCATTGATCGATGGCGCGTACAGAACCCAAGTAAATTTTAGGAAGATGGGATTGACGATAGACCTCCGCAAACCGCTTGCGGCTTTTTGGAGTGACAACAGCAATATGGTGGATCATGTCCCACTTGATGCTGTCGCGGCCGCCCTCCAGAGCCCCTACCCTCACCCCGCTGGACAAAACCCTTCTCACATATCGGAACAGGCTCAAGGGCGTGGATATCTCCAGCAGGATCATCCCGGTCGCGCGCAGAAAGCGTTGCGGCATGCACCTGGAGTAATTGCCATCCATCACCCATTTTTCGCCCAAGATGGCCTCGTCGTGTAAAGCCATAAAATCGCCTATGGGGCGCGGAATCCAATCCGTATTCGGGGTGTGGAAAAGCTGATCGAGGTGGATCGCCGTTAGTCCACGCTTGCGTGCAATCGCATCCGCCAGCGTCGATTTTCCGCTATTGGATGGCCCCAGGATGCATATGCGCTCCCCTAGCTCTTGCAACTGCATACGCTTCGTTCCCGTGTGATTGATCTTGGCGCCCGTTATCGCTTGCGCGACAGCCATCCTTCCTCAGTGTCATTCCGCCGAAGGCCTGAATCCAGTCCAATACATGCGTCCGAAGGACACCATTTATGTTGAGTGCTTCGCACGACACATTAAAACTGGATTGCGGCCTTCGCTGGAATGACGAGAGGCAAGATTTAATCTCCAGGAATGTGCGACTTCATAACCCCGGATGATAACTCCGCTCCACATGCCCCTTAAGCTCCTCCGGCCAGAAATAAACCTGCCGCAGATTCCCCGTCGTGTAACGCTCGGCTTCGTCATTGAAATGCGGTGAGTCCGTATGACTGCTTTCGCCACCGGCAGTGATGGCGCGGGCATGCACCTTGTCGCCGAACTCCACCACTGCAACGAAGCTGTTTCCACTAGTGCCGTAGTAACGCTTGGTGCCGGGCCAGCGATGTGCGCCGAAGGACGCGAGCGAGCCCCAGCGGGATGACGTGAAAGGCACGGGGATGCTGGGCCTGGCATCATTGAAAGGCTGCACGATGTCGCTGGTGAGGCGTTGGAATCGGTTTACTTCACCCCATGGAATGCCCCAGCTGCCGAAATCTTTTTCCAGGCGATCGGAGGCTTCGGCGAGCGCCTGCAGTCGTGCTTTCGCGCCTGCCTTTTCGGCCATCAGGTCGTACATCGACAGGCCTTCGGCGTTATCGGCTTTGTCCATCCTGTCCCACAACGTGTCGCCCCAGAACACCGCGAGCGTGGTGGGCATGGATGCAATGCCCCAGCGGTAATCCCAGCTGCGCAACATGGCGATCTGGCCGGCGAGTTTCTGCTTGAGCGGATCGCTGCTCGGCAGTGCGTCGTAGTCGTGCACGAGAATGGGAATCTGGCGCGCGAACTCCGGCAAGTAGGAATCGAACGCGGTGGTGATCAGCGATTCCACCGTAAAGCCCCGCTTGTCGGTCAACAACATGGTGGCGTGGATGCCGCGCGGGTTTTCGCCGACGGTATCCATGTAGCGCGGATAATCCTCGCGCTTGGGGCTGTACGCACCGGCGGCGGAGTAAGGCCAGTCGTTGGTGTTCATGATCCAGCCATTCGGCGGATTCAACAGATGCGGCAGTTCGTTGAGCGCATGCAGGCCTTTCCAATCGGTCGCCGGATCGTTGCCGTCGACCGGTTTGGTGTAATCGAAGCGATTGTCGCGCTTAGGGATAAATTGCGGATGCAGATAGGCGATATCGCCCTTGTCATCCACAAAAATCGTGTTGTTGGAGGAATTGGCCTGCAGTTCGGCTACTTTCATATAGCTGGCGTAATCGACGGCTTTGGTGCGCAGCCAACTTTGTTCCAGCGCTTGAAGAGGCTTGTTCATCAGCGCCATGGCGATCCACTTGCCGTCCTTCTCTTGCACGATCGGGCCGTGATGGGTGACGTAGGTCGTGAACGTGCGTTCCGCCATCGAGCCGTCGCTCTTGCGATAAGGCACGGTGATTTGCCGTACGGATACTGGACGCAACTCACTGCCATAGCGATAGAACAGCTTGCCATCCTTGTGCACGATGGTTTCGGCGAATTCGTCGACAGCATCGGCGGTGGTGGACGTATGCATCCAGCCGACATGACGATTGAAACCCTGGTAGATGAAGAACTGCCCCCAGGTCACCGCGCCATAAGCGTCGAGCCCAGCATCGCTGGACATCTGCAATTCGGAGCGGAAATAGAACGAGGTATGCGGGTTGATCAACAGCAAAGCATGCCCGTTGGTGGTGAGCTTGGGCGCAATAGCGATGCCGTTCGAGCCGACAGGTTCCACCCAGCTCGACGGCGTATCGGCGAACGCAACCGTTTCGCCTTCGCGTCCATAAAACGATTGCAGCGCCTTGAGCGAGGCGCGCTCGATATCGCCACCAATACTGCCTTCGCTGAAGCTAAGTGCCATCCACGGTTCGAAATGCTTGATCACGCGCGGATGGACTTGCGGGTGCGTGGCGAGGTAATCGTTCAAGCCGTCGGCCCACGCATTCATCAACGCCTGCAGCCAAGCGGGGCTTTTTGCGTATTGGCGTTGCAGTTCGGCGGAATCGATAAATAGCTTCTGGCGCAAATCGCTCCAGATGGCGGATTCGCCTTCGGCCTCAGCCAGGCGCCCTAGCGAATTGAGGTAGTTGGTTTCAACGCGATTGAAATCATCCTCGGCTTGCGCGTAAGCCATGCCGAACACGGCATCGGCGTCGGTTTTGCCGTGTATATGGGCGATGCCCCAATCGTCGCGCGTGATGGTGACGACTTGGGCTTCGTTGTGCCAGCGCGAGGTTTCGGTGGTGTCTGCATGCGCGGAAGATGCCAGCGCAAGGCCGAGGCCGATGGCTGCGGCAACGGCGCGCTGTTTCAAGTGCGTGGATGCTGCAACGTATTGCATGGCGTCACTACCGGTCCGAGAAGATCGGAGCATGGTATCGGCTGGGCGGATCGGGGGTAAGTTGACCTTTGGGCTAGCCTGGTTCCGTAGATTTGGGTGCAAACCCTGAGATACCCCATGTTTTAAGGATGCTCTGATCTATGCCACGCACCCGGCATGACGTCCAGAAGACCCGCAGCCTGCGCCGGGTGCGTGGAATAGATCAGAACATCCTCAACAGCGCCGAAGCGTTGTTCACCGCGAAAAGGCGGCCTTATCTCGACGTCATTCCGGCGAAGGCCGGAATGACGTCGAGGTAGTTTGAAAGATTGCCGTTGACTAAAGCGCTCAACGCGCCGGCATGCGTTCAAACGCCGGCATACCATCCGGAATCAGATGGAAAGGCTGCTTGTCGCACGTATAGATGGCCATTTGCGGTGTACCGAATTGGCTGGGGTCATCGAGCGTACCCACCTTCACGATCACCATCGGCATATCGGGGCGTCGCGTGATGAGGTGCGTGCCGCATTCGGGGCAGAATTCGCGCGTAACGGGTTGCTCCAGATCACTGCGCTGGTACGCCTTGGGCTCGCCCTTGGTGTAACGAAACCCTGCAGCGGGCAGCACCAGGAACATCTGCGGTGCGCCGCCACTGATGTATTGGCATTCGCGGCAATGGCACTGCCCTTTCATGACAGGCTCGCCTTCTGCCGAGTAGCGCAACGAACCGCAATAGCATCCGCCTTCAAAGGTCATGACATTCCCTCGATCATTGGCGCGGCAGCTCCGCGAAGCAGCAAGCTTAGGCAACTTGCGTAACGCGTAGCTTACAGCGACCGCGTGGTGCCGGACGGCGATCGCGCCGAATTCTCCTCACCCTCGCTGCCGGCGGCACGCTCCACACGCCTGCGTTCGCGCTGCATCAACCCTGCCCGGTCGATCAACTGATGAAACGACTCGCCCGAATCCGGATCGCTGATCGCCTCGCCCACGCTGAAGCGGATCTTGTAGGGACGATCCGCGGCATTCAGCGTTTCCAGGGCTTCGCCGATGCGCATCAAGGCGATGACGCCGCCGGCGTTTTCGTCTTGGGTGATGACAGCGAATTCATCGCTCTCGGTACGCGCGATGATATCCGCCGGTTCAAAGCTCGATTTGAGAACGCGCGCCATGTCCTGCATCACATGCGAGCCGGCATCATGTCCCGCACTTTCGATGAGTTCCCTGACGCTTTCGACACTGAATGCCAACAGCGTTACGCTGGCGTGACTTCTTTGCGCTTCAAGGAACGATTGCCCGCCGAGCAATTCGAAACCGCGATAGTTGAGCACGCCGGTCAGCTCATCATGCAAGGACAGCTCGCGCAGGTCATGCTCCAGCGTGTTGATGCGCTGCCCCATCAGCGACACCAGCGCACCCAACACGGCAGCCAATATCGCAATGGTCAGCCCCACGGCAACCGGCGGTGACAGCCAACCCGCGCGCGCCATGGCGGTGCTGCTCAGCATCAGCACAAACGGCAGCAGCAATGTGATCGGCAGCACCTGGCGCGCTATCCGACTGCCAAGTCCCGTGCCTACCAGCACCGGAAAATAGCCTAATTGCATGCGCCATCCGATCAGCGCCGTTGCCAGCAGCATCATGCACGCGAGCGTGTGCGGCGACGTGCGAGTAGACATGCTCTGCCCAAACAACTGCACGGCATTGAAGCAATAGCCGGAAAAAATGATCAGCGCATGCAAAGTGAGCAGCTTGGCCAGCACCACGACCGCCTGGGCAGCTCTGTCGCCTCGCATCGTGGCGAGCTGCAGGCTCAGCGCCATCAACAGGAAATAGACGGCTGTCTGCATCGACATCAAGCCCGGTTTGTTGCTGGTGGTATCCGCCACGAACAGCGTGTCGAACCCGGTCGACCGCCCGCTGATGTGCTCATACAACGCAACCACTGCGAGCAACAGCACCAGCCAGGCCGCCGCACGCCCACCCCACACATGCAATGGCGATGCTTCTTGTGAAAGCAGCGTCAGCCCTATCGCGCTCAACAGCACGCTGGCGGCAGTATCGAACTTCATCAGATACCAGCCATCCGGATATAACGCGTGCACGTCCGTCACGAACCAGGCAAATAGAATGACGATCGAGATCAACGCAGCTATCGCCAGACAAACGGTCTGCACGACAACCACACGCTTCAAGAGCGTGGCATCGGGCTGGCTCGCTGACAGAACGATCGCGTCGGTTTTCATGGAGAGCGGAACAGGCGGTGGGCGGTGATCCAGCTGCACGCTCGAACGTGCACGATCCGTCGAAATCCCGTTTCTTTTGACGGGATGGCGGCGCCAGCATACACCGGCTGTTTCAGGACGGTGCACGCGTATGCAGCATAAAAAAGGGGGCCAGGTCGCAGCGGCGCCTTCGGGATGTGAAGGTTATGTGCAAATTGAAGCTTGCACCGAATATCCATGAGGTTGGGCTGAGGCGTAGCCGATCTCCAACATCACCATGCACATCTTTGCATTGCGCCTGAATCAAACCTCGGGCCCAACCCAGCCTACGGGCAAAGCGCAGTAGCGTGATAAGCCACGTGCTCGCCGATAAAGCTGGCAACGAAATAGTAGCTATGGTCGTACCCGGAACGCATGCGCAGCTCGACCGGATGGCCCACCTCGCCGGCAGCCGCTTTCAGCAGCTCCGGCTTGAGCTGGGTGTGTAGAAATTCATCCGCATCGCCTTGCTCGATCAACAGCGGGATCTTTTCATTCGCTGTCTTCACCAGTTCGGTCGCATCGTAATCACGCCAAATCTCGCGGTCGCTACCCAGGTAGGCGGAAAGCGCCTTTTCGCCCCATGGCACCTGCGATGGCGCAACGATGGGCGAGAACGCCGACACGCTGCGATAGCGGCCGGGATTTTTCAACGCGATCGTCAGCGCACCATGGCCTCCCATGGAATGCCCGCTGATGGCGCGTTGCTTGGTCACGGGAAAGTGCTGTTCGATCAGCGCCGGCAGTTCATGCGCCACGTAGTCGTACATGCGGTAATGCTTCGACCACGGCGCCACGGTGGCGTTGACGTAGAAGCCGGCGCCCTGCCCCAGATCGTAGGCCGCATCGTCTGCTACGTTCTCACCGCGCGGACTGGTATCGCATACCACCACGGCCACGCCGTGCTCGGCGGCATAGCGTTGCGCACCCGCCTTGGTGATGAAGTTCTGTTCGGTACAGGTAAGGCCTGAAAGCCAATACAGCACCGGCACTTTTCGATTTTCAGCCTGCGGCGGCAGATAGATGGCGAAGCGCATCTCGCCATCGACCGCGTGCGCGCGATGGCGATACACGTCCTGCCAGCCGCCGAAACAGGCGCGATGTTCCATGCGTTCCAACATTTTCAGTGACTCGAAAGTAGACCTGATTAGCGTAGTGTCTTAGCGCCCTTCCCTACGTGTGGTAGGGAAGGGTTGGGGTGGGGTGGAGCATTCTTGCGATGATGTTCAACCAGTGCCTCACCGCAATGTCTGCATGGCCGAATGCGAGCTTTGCTCGCATCACCCCACCTGGCCCTCCCCTGCAAGCAGGGGCGGGAACTGTATTTCGCGAAGCTGCGACATAACGTTAGTCAAAATTGGATAACGGTGCGAATCGACTTGCCTTCGTGCATCAAGTCGAACGCTTCATTGATGCGCTCCAGCGGCAAGCGATGCGTGATGAACGGATCGAGCCGGATTTCGCCACGCATCGCCTGCTGCACCATGCCTGGCAATTGGCTGCGCCCTTTCACCCCACCGAACGCACTACCGCGCCACACGCGGCCGGTGACGAGCTGGAACGGACGCGTGTGGATTTCCTTGCCGGCGCCGGCCACGCCGATGATCACGCTTTCGCCCCAGCCTTTATGGCAACACTCCAGTGCAGCGCGCATCACATCCACATTGCCGATGCATTCGAAACTGTAGTCCACGCCGCCGTCGGTCAGCTCCACGATCACGTCTTGAATCGGCTTGTCGTAATCCTTGGGATTGATGCAATCCGTCGCGCCCATATCGCGTGCCAAGGCGAATTTGTCGGGATTGACGTCGATGCCGATGATGCGTGAAGCCTTGGCCTGCACAGCGCCCTGAATGACCGCCAAGCCGATACCGCCGAGCCCGAACACCGCCACCGTCGCACCGGGTTCCACCTTGGCGGTGTTGTGCACCGCGCCGATACCGGTGGTGACGCCGCAGCCGAGCAGGCACACCTTGTCCAGCGGCGCCTGCTGGTCGATCTTCGCCAACGAAATTTCCGGCACCACCGTGTATTCGCTGAATGTGCTGGTGCCCATGTAGTGGTAGATAGGCTGGCCCTGATAGGAGAAACGCGTGGTGCCATCCGGCATCAGCCCTTTCCCCTGCGTGGCGCGCACCGCTTGGCAAAGATTGGTCTTGCCGGACAGGCAGAATTTGCACTTGCCGCATTCGGCCGTATAGAGCGGAATCACGTGATCGCCGGGCTTCAGCGTGGTCACGCCCTCGCCCACTTCCACCACGACGCCGCCGCCTTCGTGGCCGAGCACCGCCGGGAAGATGCCTTCCGGATCGTCACCCGACAAGGTGAAGGCATCCGTGTGGCAAACGCCGGTGTGCGTGATCTTTACCAGCACTTCGCCTGCCTTGGGCGGTGCAACGTCGATCTCGACGATTTCCAGAGGCTTGCCTGGGGCGAAGGCAACGGCGGCGCGGGATTTCATGGGGTGCTCCTGCAAGCTGGAATGGAAAGGGCAATTATCGGGCATGCGCGTGGATGATCGAATACATAAAACTCCACCTGATTTAGTGTCGAACCTCAGCCCCCAAACTCCGTCACCCTGGCGAAGGCCGGGGGCGACGGAACATGAAGATCTTCACGGCGACAGAAACGACGAGTGGCCTTATTGCACCGCGCAACAAGTGGCTATTGGGCGCAGCACCTGACGAGTGCATGATGGGCAGGAGCCTTTGGGAGTGAGGTCTCGACTGTCATGACGCTACGCCGTGTCATCACCATGCTGGGATATCTATTGGCAGGGTCTGGCTGCATGCCTGTCACGGCCATTGCGCAATCGGCTGCGGCTTGGCAAGCACAGCAAGCCGCAGCCGAGGACAAGGCCGACAAGCTATTGACGGAGGCAAAGCAACATAAGGGCCTGCTGTCACAGTACATGGCGTTGCGGCAGGACTACACCACCGACGACACGCCGGTCTTTCACATGATTTTCGGGCAGTACGTGGCCTGGTATGCGAGCTATGTCGGCGACTACCCTGGTGCAATGGGCGCTTTCGCGATCAAGCAATCGCCGCAACCTACCGACGCCCCCTCCCCTTTGGCGCAAGGCGGCTACGTTGCACAACCCGCCTTGGATGCCATCCCTGAGCTGGCAAAGAACTATCAGGTGGTGTTGCTCAATGAGGCGCACAACGTGGGGCTTACGCGCAGCCTTACGGTTCCCTTGCTGAGTCGCCTGTATGCGCAAGGCTTTCGCTATTTCGCCGCCGAAACACTGATGGACAGCGACACCGGACTGCAAGCGCGCGGTTATCCGAATCACGACAGCGGCTTCTACACCGAAGAACCCATCTATGGCGAAATGATACGCACCGCATTGAAGCTCGGCTTCAAGGTGATCGCCTACGAAGCCACGACGGATGTCGCGACGGCCGACGCACGCGAAGCCGAGCAGGCGCGTCATCTTTACGAACGCGTGTTCGAGAAAGATCCGCACGCGCGATTGGTGGTCAATGCCGGCTTCGATCACATCGTGAAGAACGGCGTCTATCTGGGCGGAAAATCGATGGCGGAACATCTGGCCAAGCTCACGGGTGCGGCCATGCTCTCCGTCGATCAGACGTCGATGTATCCGCGACCCAGCAGCAAGGGGGATCATCCCTATTACACGGCAGTGATGGAGCAGCAGCATCCGAATGCGCCGATCGTATTCGTGGATACGAACGGCAGGCCGTGGTCGCTGCGTTCCGCTTACGACGTTACCGTGTTCTTTCCGCCTGAAAAGCTGGAACGCAATCGTCCAACCTGGTTGACGCTGGGTGGCCTGCGCAAGGCGCGCCTGGTGAGTGCAGACGGATGCCGAGATCATTATCCGTGCCTGATCGAGGCGTATTACAGCGACGAAGGGCCGGACGCGATCCCTGCCGATCGCATCGTGCTGGATCAAGTGCCGCTCACGACTTCCATCTCGGGCGTGCCCGCGTACGGCAGCATGCAAAGCGTACCTTCCGGCAATCTTTATTTGCGGCCCGGGAGTTATCAGCTGAGCTTTATTGCGGATGGGGACAAAGTGCAGCACAAGGAAACTATCACAGTGCCGTAGGTTGTCATCCAGACTTACGATTCACGGCCTACAATCGGCCTGTTTTGTCCCGCTCCGGTGATTCATGCGCAAACTTCTGGTTCTTGTTTTCACGCTGGCGGTGTTCGTCGCACCCGCTCGCAGCCAAACATCACACAACGACGGCACCGCCGCCACGCATGGCCCGATCGTGGTGCTCATCACCATCGACGGCTTCCCCGCCCGCGCCTTGAAAGATCCGCGCCTGCCGATGCCCACGCTGCGCAAGCTGCAAGGGCAAGGGGCGTATGCGGAGGCGATGCAGCCGATCAACCCGTCGGTGACCTGGCCCAATCACACCACGCTGATCACCGGCGTCACCGCCGCCCAGCATCATGTGATGGCCAATGGCCTGATCACCTTTCCCGCCGACGGCAGCGTTCCCGAAATAAAACCCTGGACGCCGAAAGAAGAGCTGGTGCAAGCCCGCACGTTGTACGACGCGCTGGCGGAAAAAGGCATGAGCACCGGCCAGGTGGACTGGGTGGCGATTTATGGCGCCAAGCATGTGCAATGGGCGTTCGCCGAAGAACCGGATCCGGATAACGTCATTGCGCGCGACCTGATCGCGCAAGGGCAAGCCACGCGCGAACAGATCGCAGGCTTCGGCAATTGGCGCAGCCAGGAAAGCAGTCCCGCCTGGCGCGACCAGATCTGGACCGATGCCGCCATCGACATCCTCACGCGGCATACGCCCAACCTGTTGTTGTTCCATCTGCTGCAAACCGATTCGCTGCAGCACGGCTACGGCGCGCTGTCGTCACCCGCCTATGCGGCCTTTGCGGATGCGGACGCAAACATTGCGCGGCTGATCGAAGCAGCGCGCAAGGCGGGCCTGCTCGATCGCATCACCTTCATCGTCGCTTCCGATCACGGCTTCACCAATTTCACGCATGTGATCCACCCAAACGTCGCGCTGGTGCAGCAAGGTTTTCTGCATAAGGAAAAGGGCAGCTATCGCGGCAATGTATGGATCGTGCCCGAAGGCGGCGAAGCTTCGCTTTATATTCGCGACGATGCCAAGCGCGCCGCATTGGCGCCGAAGCTCAAGGCTTATTTCGAAACGCTACCCGGTATAGCGGGGGTATACGGTGGCGATGACGCAAAACGGCTTGGACTGCCTTTGCCGGGTTCCAGCAGTCAGGCGCCTGATCTGTACCTGATCCCCAAAGCGGGCTACAGCTTCGACGAAGGTACCGACGAGGCGTTGATCACCGATGTGACATCCGATCGCGGCGGACACGGTTATCTCAATACCGATCCGGACATGCAGGCACTTTTTATTGCGTCGGGCGCACATGTTAAGCAAGGTGTGCAACTAGGCGCGATCCGCAATCTCAGCGTGGCGCCGACGATTGCCAAATTGCTCGGCATCTCGCTGCCAGCGGCCACACAAGCGCCTCTCGTAAATATGCTGGAATGAGACCTGGGTGACCGATTTCACATCTACAGATTTGCGTCTGCGCGCCGAAGCCGTTAAAAACAGATGTAGGGGGTGTGCTTTCCCTGTGTTTTTCGTCTGCCAACCCGGCTTCGCCGGGTTGGCACAGCTGGGAGCGTGTTGCAAAAGGCGCCGCTCTCTACTTGGTAGTTTATGCAGATCAAAAAAAATCCCGCCCGTGCCACCGCCATCATCGCCGCATGCACGCTCAGCGTGGGCCTTGCCGGCTTTGCCAATTCTGCGCAAGCCGTCGACATTCCATCCCCGTCCGGTTGGCACTTGCAGTGGGGCGACAATTTCGCCGGCCCTGCTGGTTCCTTGCCGTCGGCCGCCAACTGGCGCATCGATACCGGCCACTCTTATTCGAACGGCCCGGTGAATTGGGGCACCTCCGAGATCGAGAACTACACCAACGACCCGGCCAATCTTCACCTGGATGGCAAAGGCCATCTCATGATTACTCCGCTGCGCGATGCGAGCGGTGCGTGGACATCCGGACGCATCGAAACCATCCGCGACGATTTCACCGCGCCCAGCGGTGGCATGTTGCGCATGGAAGCACGCGTTCAAATGCCCGATATTACCGGCCCGCAAGCCCTCGGCTATTGGCCGGCATTCTGGGCGCTGGGCAGCGACTATCGCACCAGCATGGTGTGGCCCAAGGCGGGCGAGTTCGACATCATGGAAAGCGTGAACGGGCTGGATGCCGCATGGGGCATTCTGCATTGCGGCGTGAACCCGGGCGGCCCGTGCGGCGAACCCATCGGCATCGGCGCGCGCCTGCCCTGCCCGCACGAGGCATGCACAGCCGGCCCGCATACTTTCACTTTCGAATGGGATCGCGGCGTCACGCCGGAAAGAATGCGCTGGTTCGTCGACGGCCAACTGCTCAATCAGGTGGCGGAAAACCAGATGCCCGCCGAAACCTGGCGCGAGCTGACCGATCAGCGCGGTTATTTCATGCTGCTGGATGTCGCGATGGGCGGCGGCTTCTCGTTCGTCATGGCCGGATGGAAACCCACGCCCATGCCGGAAACGGAGCCCGGCCATTCGATGATCGTGGATTACGTGGCGGTGTGGACGAAGCCCGGCACGAGCAAGAAGGTGCCGGTGCCGCAGGAGATGGCGGCCGATGCGAATAAGCCGTTGCAGAAGCCGGTGATCAAGGGCTGAGTGCACGCCACATAAACGTCACGGCCGTCATTCACGCGAAAGCGGGAATGACGGCCGTGAGGGTAGTTGCTACCAGATCTTCACCCGCTGCTCCGGCGTGAGATACAGCTTCTCGCCCTGCTTCACCTCAAACGCCGGATACCAACCATCGATATTGCGTGCAGCCTGCGCACGAATGCTTTCGGGCGCATGCACGTCAGTGGAAAGTTGCTGGCGCAGTGCCGCATCGCGAACTTTCGAGCGCCAGCTTTGCGCGTACGCAATAAAGAAGCGCTGATCACCCGTGAGACCATCGATTACCGGCGCAGGCTTGCCATGCAATGAGCGGTGATACGCCGCGTAAGCGATCGCCAGGCCTGCAACATCCGCAATATTCTCGCCCAACGTCTGCTGCCCGTTGACGAACAAACCCGGCAGCGCTTCGTAATGGTTGTACTGCTCGGCCAGCTTCTGCGTATCGGCGTGGAAGTGCGCGGCATCTTGCGGCGTCCACCAGTTCACCAACCGGCCCTGCGCATCGAAGTCGGCGCCGAGGCTGTCGAAGCTGTGGCTGATTTCATGGCCGATGGTCGCACCGGTGGCACCGTAGTTGGCGGCATCATCGGCATTCGGATCGTAGAACGGCGGCTGCAAGATGGCGCCCGGAAAATTGAGCGCGTTCTGCAGCGGCAGATTCACTGCATCCACGGTCTGCGGCGTCATCCACCATTCGCCGCGGTCAACCGGCTGATGCAGTTTGGCCAATTGATAGCGATAGTTCTGCGCGCTGGCGCGTTGATGATTACCCAATGCATCGCCGGTGCGAATCGTGAGGTCGCTGTCATTGCGCCAAGTGTCGGGATAACCCACGCCTACGCGCAAGGTATGCAGCTTTTCTGTCGCCTTGGCGCGCGTAGCCGGCGTCATCCATGCGAGCGTGTCGAGGCGTTCGTCGAAGGTGGCGATCAGGTTCTTCACCATCGCCTGCACCTTGGCCTTGGACGAGGGCGGGAAATACCGCTTCACATAGACCTGGCCCACGGCATCGCCCAGGTCATTGCTGGTGGCGTCGACCGCGCGCTTCCAACGCTCCCTCTGCTTGGGTGTGCCTTGCAAGGTCGTACCGTAAAAATCGAAATGCAGCTCGGCATAGGGCTTGGGCAGTAACGCTGCGGCCCGATCCAGCGCGTGATAACGCAACAAAGCCTTCCATGTATCGATGGATTCGCTACCCACCAAGACGGCAATACCGGTTGTGCCGGTTGGCTGCCACACATCAAAACGCTGTTGATCGCCGAGCTGTGCGGCGTCGAAATAAACCTTCCAGTTCAGTCCCGGCGCTTTTTGCGCGAAATCGGCCATCGTCCAAACATGATTGGCTTTGTGGATGTCTTCGCTATCGACCAGGCTTTCCTGCGCCTGGGCGATCTTGGTTTCCAACGCGATGATGGCTTTGGCTTGCGATTCCCCATCGGGCGTCCCTGCAAGTTTCAGCAACGACGTTACGTACGCCTGATATTTCGCACGTGCCCTCGCCATGTCGGCATCCTGCGACAGGTAGTAATCGCGGCTCGGCATCGCCAAACCGCCTTGCAACAGATACGGCATGTTGTGCGCAGGATCTTCCAAGCCTTGCGCGACGAACAGGCCGAACAGATTCTCGGTGTGGAAATTGGTGGCATTGACCGGATCGACGTCGGCACGCTGTTCGCTGCCGAGCACTCGCGCAAGATCGTCGCGCGTCTTGATGGCGTCGATCTGGTTCAATTCGGGCTTGATGGGTGAAAGGCCCAATTTTTCGATAGCTGCCTCGTCCATGAAAGCCGCGTAATAGTCGGCGATCTTGTGTTCGTTGGAACCCGCGGCCGGATTTGTCTTGGCCATGTTGCGGATCAGGTCCGCCGTGCGCTGCTCGGTCAGCTCTTCCAGTTCTTCGGTGGGGCCGATGCTGGAACGGTCGGCGGGAATATCGGTGTGCTTGACCCAGGTGCCGTTGGCGTAACTGAAAAAGTCGTCGCCCGGCTTGACCGCGTTATCCATGCCGGCGAGGTCGATGCCGCCGGTCATGTCCGGCGCAGCGATAAGTGTGGACGCGGTGCCGAGTAATGCGATGGCGATGATGCGGGCTAATGGGCGCATGGAAGCACACCTTGCGGGAATGGAAATAAGCCAAAGCATAGCGCTGGGTTGTGGGGGCTTGCAGATGACGTTTGGGCTAGTGTCTCGACATTCGAATCTCGCTTGCCGTTATTCCTGCGAAAGCGCACTGCTCTCCGGGAAAAAATTTGCTCGAAGCGACATCGACGAGCTAGCCGGAAAACGCTCCCTCCCCTGCGTGCAGGGGAGGGAGCTGATCCGGCACAGTGAAGTTTTCCAGGATGGCAACGCATGAAAGCGCAAGCGCTTCACAACAGCGAAGCTGATCAATGACGGCCATAAAGCAAGATCGAAGCATTTCGACCCTCAACCAAACCGCTGATCACTCTTCCAAAACTCCGGCCATGGCTGTCTCGGCGGACCACACACGAAAATATCCGAGTGATAGCGACTTTCCTCGGTCTCCACGCCGTACGGACTGGTGATGTGCCCCGCCAAACGGCAGCCGGTGAAGTGACTTTCCAGCCACTCACGTGAATCGCCAAGCACAATCAGCGTGGTCGGCGGCGGCACGGGATAGCCGCGCAGCCACGCAGAGTTGGTACGGCTGATCGGCGCCGGCAAGTGGTAACGAGGCCCGAGAAGTTCGATGGCGCCCTGCTCGCCATAATTACCCACCAACACACCAACGTTAGCTTGTTGCTCCGGCGGCAATGAATCGCGTATATCGGCAACGGTGCGCACCATCTCGTTCCAGCCCGTTTCCTCCCGCATATCGCCGTTGTGATCTAGGATAAATTTCATCAGCGGCCCCGATGAGGCCAGCGGAAGCACCAAGGCAGCGCTATATATGCCGCACGCCGACAGACCGATAAAGAAAATGCTCGCGAGCACTCGACGCCAAAGCGGCGATCGCATCGCCAGCCAACGCTCGGCCGCCGCCGCGCCCATGGCGATCAACATCGGATAGGCAGCGCCAAGGTAATAGCCTCTTCCCTTCCCGATCGCCAGCAAAGCCAGCGGCATGAGATACATCCACGCCAACATGCGATAACGCGGCTCGCGCAAGTAACACCACAGACCGGCGATCCACAGCGGCGCCGCAAACAGATTCGTGCAGATCAAGAATTGATCACGAAAAAAACCATCCGCACGTCCTTGACCCACGTCGCGCTCGTGAATGGAATGAAGAAAATGGAAGGAGATGAAATCGTGCCGGATCTGCCAGAGCAGATTGGGCAGGAACATCAGCAACGCCAGCGAAACACCCGCCCAAAGCCACACGCTGCGAAAAAAACGACGTGCCGAAGTAAGCACAAGCCCTGCGACCATTCCCGTTGCCAGAAAGAAAATCGTGTACTTCGTGAGCGCGCCCATCCCCATGACCGCACCGATCGCCAGCCACCAACGCGGGTTCTCCGTTTTCAGCAGGCGAATCACGAAATAAGCCGCCAGCACCCACCACAGATTGTCGAAACTCGTGTACTGGAACTCCGTTCCCTCAAACAACGGTAACAGCGAAAGCGCGACGGCGAGTGCGGCGGCAAACTGCGCCTTCCTTCCAGCACCAAGCTCGTAGGCCATCAGGCCGGTCACCACGATCACTACGGCTTGTGCGATCACGGAGAAGAGGCGCAATCCCACCATGGAGAGGCCGAAAAGGCCGAGGCCGATTCGTTCGATGGCAGGGGTAAACGGGGGATACGGAACGAAGCCCCAGTCCATATGCAGCGCGTCGCTCAGGACCTGCCATTCGTCGCGATGGAAGCCGTAGCGGGAGTTAGTGAGTAGGTGAACGAGGGTGACCATGGCCGCGCATGCAAGCAGCCATTTGAGGGCTGGCTTGGGAACTGCGTGCTCGGAGGTTTGACCAAGTTGCATGCGTTCCCTCAGCAAATAGAGATATCCGAACAAATTTTCGAAATACCCAACGCCGCCTCACCGTCATTCCGGCGAAGGCCGGAATCCAGTCTAAATATGCGTCCGAAGGACACAACATCCTTGCATGTTGAGTGCTTCGCACAGCGTGTTTGAACTGGATTCCGGCCTTCGCCGGAATGACGGCAAGGCAAGGTCAACCTCCACCGAAACCCCAGCGTCAGACATCAATCAACCGGGCAACGTTGGGGTTCTCACCCCAACTAGCATCTACATTTGCTTCCGCCGCCCCGCCACATCATCCGGCGTGACCGTCCCCTGCTTATTGCCGAAATGCCCGATCATGTAATTGCTGAGCGCAGCGATCTCGGCATCCGAATACGCGTCGCCAAATCCCGGCATAAACACATTCGCATGTTCGCCGCGCAAGCTGGAACCATGCAGCAGGATCTGCGTCAGGTTGGTGCCGCGCACATCGTTGACACCGCGCGAACCGAGCAACGAAGCGTAAGGCGTCTGCTGGCCCTTGCCGTTCCACTGATGACAGCTGGCACACGCACCTTCGAACAGCTTCGCCCCCATGGCATCCGCATGCGCATCGCCGGCAGGCGCAAAATCGCTGGACCCCAAAGCAGCGGCAGGCTTGGGATCGATCGTGATGGGCTCTTTGCCCGCCCGTGCAGGCACGGTGCGCAGGTAAGTGATCAATGCAGCAGTATCGGTCGGTTGCAGGAAACGCAGGCTGTTTTCCACCGCCTCCGCCATCGGGCCGGACGCGGCACCGCGACCATCGGCATGGCCGGTAACGAGATAACTGGCCAGTTCGGCATCGCTCCATGCGCCGATGCCGTGCGTCGGGTCAGAAGTGATGTTGTAGGCATGCCAGCCTTGGACTTCTTCGCCGGAAAGTTCCTCGCTGTGCTGCAACGCGAACATGCTGTTCCTCGGCGTATGGCATTCGGCGCAATGACCCAGTGCCGTAGCGAGGTATTTACCGCTGTTCCATTGCGGCGATTGCGAAGCATCAGGCTGGAAGCGTTGACTCTTGAAGAACAAAGCATTCCAGAAGCCCACCGCCCAACGCTGGTTGTACGGGAAGGAAAGATCGTTCGGCCGGTTCGGCTGCGCGATTTTCGGCTGATTGAAAAGATAAGCCTTGATCGCCAGCACGTCGCTGCGGCTCAGCTGCGTGTAAGAGGCATACGGGAACGCGGGATACAGATGCTCGCCGTGCTTGCCGATGCCATCGTGCACGGCGCGCACGAAATCTTCATCGGTCCAGCTGCCGATACCGTTGGTTTCGTCGGCGGTGATGTTGGAGGAATAAATCGTGCCGAACGGCAGACGGAACGGCAGGCCGCCGGCAAAGGCTTTGTTGGAACCGGGCACAGTGTGGCAAGCCGCGCAATCCGCAGCCTTGGTGAGGTACTCGCCACGCGCCAGCACCTCGGCGGAAGGTGGTGCGCCGGCGATGGCGGGCGAGGTGCCTTCTGAAGGATCGCTGCGGTTCAAATACAAATAGATACCCGTGCCTGCCGCCAGCAAGATCACCACGATGAGCAGGAAGCGTCTCATGCGATGTCCCTCCTCTCACGCGCTGCAGCCGACACCACGGACTTGAGCGCGTCCGGGCTTTGCACCAGCAGATGGCGATCCACCGGCAACTTGTACAGACGCACGCCGGTCGCGGCGAAGATGGCATTGGCTAGCGCAGGTGCGGCGATGGCCGTGCCCACTTCGCCCAGGCCACCCGGCGGCTCGGCGTTGATCACGCGATGCACTTCCACCACCGGCGTTTCGTTGATGCGCAGCACACGATAGTCGTTGAAGTTGCTTTGCTCGACCGCGCCATTCTTGATGGTGAGGCCGCTGTACAAGGCTGCGCTGAGGCCGAACAGCAGACCGCCCTGCACCTGCGCTTCGATAGAACTGGGATTGATGCCGATGCCGCAATCGATCGCAACGACCGCTTTGCGCAAGCGCACTTCGCCTTGCGCTGTCACTTCCGTTTCAACGATCGCGCATACATGGCTGCCGAACGGTTCCCCCAGCGCGATGCCGCGCCCCACGCGCGCCGGCAAAGCTTGTCCGCCCCAGCCGATTTTCTCGGCGGCAAGATTGAGCACACCTAACGCACGCGCATTCTTTTGCAACAGCGATCTGCGGTATTCGAGCGGATCTTTGCCGGCACGGTGGGCGAGTTCGTCGATGAAGCTTTCGACAACGAACAGATTATGCGTGGGACCGACGCCGCGCCACCAACCCACGATGATGCCCGGCGGCATATCGTGACGCATCCATTCCACATGGCCTTTCGGAATGTCGTACGGCACTTCCGCCACGCATTCCACCGCGTCGCTGTCGAGGCCATCCTTGCCCATCGCGCCCGGTGCAAAACGGGCCAGCACCGAACCGCCGCTGGTGCGATAGCCGTACCACACCGGCAGACCGTTGGCATCGACGACCGCGGAAATCACGTCGTGATACAGGGGCCGCATGCGGTCGTGACGGATGTCTTCCTCGCGCGTCCATACCACTTTCAGCGGATACGGGACTTGCCTGGCGAAGGCCACCGCCTGTTCCACCCAGTCGGTTTCGAGCTTGCGCCCAAAACCGCCGCCGAGATATTGCTGATGCAGGATGACCTTGTTTTCGGGCAAGCCGGTGATCTTGGCCGATTCCTGTACGGCACGCATGGGCACCTGCGTGCCCACCCAGATGTCGCACTGGTCGTGCGTGACGTGCACGGTGCAGTTGAGCGGTTCCATCGTCGCGTGCGCGAGCATGGGCGACTGGTATTCCGATTGCACTACATTGCCTTGCGGCCGATCGCCGTCATTGCGCGCCACGATGCCTTTGCCGTTGCGCGCGGTATCGGCGATCGCATCGCGCAATTGTTGCGTGGTGAGCGTGGCGTTTTCGCCGCGGTTCCAATCGATGACGAGCGCCTCCAGCCCCTGCTTCGCGGCCCAGAAATGCTCGCCCACCACGGCCACGGCGTCATCGAGACGCAACACGTCCACCACACCGGGAATCTTGCGCGCCGCCTTGTCGTCCACCGAAGCGACTTTGCCGTTGAAGGTGGGACAGGCCATGACCGTTGCTACTTTCATGCCGGGCAAACGCACGTCGATGCCGAACTGCGTCGCGCCTTTGATTTTGTCCGGCGAATCCACCCGTCGCATCGGCTTGCCGATCAGCTTGAAATCCTTGGGATCGGTGAGCTGCACTTTGTCGGGCATGGGCAATTTGCCTGCCGTGTCAGCCAATTCGTTGAAGGTGGCGCTTCGCTTCGACGGCGGGTGATGCACTACGCCGCGATCCACGATGCAAGTGGACGGGTCCACGTGCCATTTCACTGCGGCCGCGCTCACCAGCATGCTGCGCGCCACTGCGCCAGCTTCACGCAATACCGACCAGGTAGCGCGCGTGGTGGTTGAGCCACCCGTGATCTGCCCGCCGAGCAAGGGAATGCCATAGAGTTCATCGCTGGCTGGCGAATGCTCCACCTTGATCTGGTCGAGTCCCACGCCGAGTTCTTCGGCCAGCAGCATGCAGCAGCCCGTGTAGACGCCCTGCCCCATTTCCGCACTGGGCATCACCAACCGCACCGGGCCTTCGTTATCGATGCGGATAAACGCGTTCGGCGCGAAGGGCGGATTGCCATCGGCCATGGCCGCAGCCGTGTCGCCAGGCTGGCGGCGCGCGCTGATCATGGCGGAGGCTGTCCCTGTGCCACCCAACCACAGAAAGGCGATCGCCAGCCCGCTTGCCTGCAGCACATGGCGACGACGCAGATCGACCGGCTCGTCCTGCTTCGATGACGGCAACGGAAGTTCGGTGCTCATGACGCGGCTCCTTCCGGTGCGCTGACGATGGTTTGCAGAATTTCCAACTTGCCGGTCGCGGCCTGCTTGATGGCCGCCCGAATACGCACATAAGTGGCACAGCGACAAAGGTTGCCGGACATCGCCGCATCGATGTCGGCGTCGGTGGGGTTGGGCGTATGCGCCAACAGCGCCGCGGCGGCCATGATTTGACCGGACTGGCAATAGCCGCATTGCACGACGTCCACATCCAGCCACGCTTGCTGGATCTTCTGCCCGCTGGGCGTATTACCCACCGCTTCGATAGTGGTAATGGCGCGGTTGCCGATGGCGCCTACCGGCAATACGCACGAGCGCACCGCCTGACCATCGAGGTGCACCGTGCACGCACCGCATTGCGCAATACCGCAACCGAACTTGGTGCCGGTGAGGCCAATGACATCACGCAGCACCCATAGCAGCGGCATGTCATCGGGTACGTCGACCGGGTACGCCTGACCGTTGATGGATAAGGACACCATGAAACCTCCCCGTTACGAACAGCGTACGTTGCCTGATACTCGCCGCGCCTGCATAAAACTGCTGCGTTTTTCATTCGCGCGGCGAGGAACGATTATCACAGCAAATCCAGCGTAAAAAAGCCGTAGTCAGACGACCTCTGCTTCACCCACCCGAAAGCAGGATGGCGCCAAGCCGCAAAGACGTGACACCATCGCCCGGCGATTCTGCTCCTTTTACCCAACGACAGCAAAGATGAATTCGGCCCACGAGCTAAGCATCTTGATCGAGGCATTGCGCGATGTGCATCACCATGCCGCCAAAGCCGCCCTTGCCACGCTTACGCGCACGCGCGGCTCCACCTTCCGCCGTCCCGGCACGCGCATGTTGGTGCTGGGAGATGGCCGCGTTGTATGCGAACTTTCCGGAGGCTGCCCGCAACGCGACATCATTGCGCGTGCGTTGGACATTATCGACAGCGGCGAACCGAAGCTGGTGCGTTACAACGCGGAATCTGGCTTGGACGTGTTGATGGAAATGGGCTGCGGCGGCGAGCTTGAAGTGCTGATCGAGCCGCTGCTGACGACCCACGATACGGATTTCATCGACACGCTTTCGCGTTGCCTCGATGAACGGCGCACCATCCATATGGCTACCCTGTTCGCCGAAAACGATCAAGCCGTTTTGCCACGGCGAATGGCGTGGAACGGGCATGAGGTGCTTTACGACGCCATGGGTGATGCATCGCTGTTGCAAGCCATCATGACGCAAGCACCCGCATCACCGGTGCATCGCGCACGTACGCTTAGCCTTCCATCTGCACGGGGCACGGTCGACGTATTGGTGGAAGTGATCGCACCGCCGCACTCGCTGGTGGTCATCGGCAGCAGCGCCGCAGCACGGGCCTTGCTGCCGCTGGCCAGCGCACTCGGCTGGCGCACCACATTGGTCGACCATGATCCGGCACGCCTGCACGCTGCCGATCTACCTGCAGGTTTGCATACTGCATGCGCCACGCCGCAGCAGCTTATGGGTGCCGTGGCGCTGGACACATATAGTTCCGTGGTGGTGATGACCCACAATCTGGAGCAAGACATCGCCTATCTCAGTGCATTGCGCAGCGCACCGGTTGCCTATGTTGGCGCATTGGGTTCACGCGAACGGGTTGCACGCATGCGGCATAGTCCTGCACTCGACGGCCTGCACGTGCATGCGCCGGCTGGATTGGATATCGGCTCGGAAACACCCGAAGAAATCGCCTTGGCGATCGCCGCTGAAATCATGGCGGTGGTCAACCGCCGCAACGGCGGTCATTTGCGCGACAACGATGGCGCCATTCACTGATGTCGCCATCCTTCTCACCAGTGATTGTTCTGCTCGCAGCAGGCGAAGGCAGCCGCTTCGGCGGCGCCAAGCAGCTAGCGGATATCAATGGTGAACCGATGGTACGGCGAGTGGCGCGCGTACTGCTGGAAACGGATGCTCCCGTACTCGTCGTAACCGGCGCTTATGCCGATGACGTAGAGGCCGTGCTCGACGATTTGCCGCTAAGTATCGTGCGTTGCGAAGCATGGCAACTGGGCATGGGAAACTCGCTGGCTACCGGCGTGAGCGAAATCATGCACACGTTCTCGCATGCTTCGGCGGTGCTGGTGGCCTTGGCCGATCAACCGTTGCTTTCTCCGCTCGCGTTGAAAACCATGCTGGAACGGCATCGGCAAGCACCCGATCAGGTGTTCGCAACGGAACGCGATGGCGTACAAGGGCCGCCTGCATTGTTTCCGCGTGATTGCTTCGGCGCGCTTGCGGCGCTATCCGGTTCAAAAGGCGCACGAGCGCTACTGCAGCGCGAAGCGGCAAGGTTGGAGCTGTTCGCCATGAATGACGTGGCCGATGTCGATACGCTGGACGACCTGCTCAAAGTGCAAGCAGCGCTTGCCGCCCCAAAACCGCCTCAAGCAACCTGACGGCGGCACGATGTCATCGGCTGGGATGCCATCCAAGCCTGCGAGAACCATGGTCGCTCCGAATACACCGATCTGCCCCGGACAACTGCCCGTACTGATCGCCCCACCCCTGCAAACGCCGGAAGGCATTGAAAACCATAGGCTGAATTGACGTCTAGGGATGCTCTGATCTATGCCACGTACCCGTCACCGCACGGTATGCGCGTATCGCTGCGCCCCAGTGGCGAAGGCAGACTGGCCGCTGGGACGCAGCGATACGCGCATACAGTGCGGCCCCAACCTCTTGAACTTAAATAACGGGGTGACGTCCAGAAGGCCCGCAGCCTGCGCCGCGTGGCTTGAACAGACGGCCAGTCTGCCCTGTGCCACGCAACACACCCTGCGGGCCTTCTGGACGTCATGCCGGGTGCCTGGAATAGATCAGAGCATCCCTAGACATCTATTTTTTTTGTCGTATTTCTGTAAAGTTCGCTCATCCGTCCGGCGCCGCAACAAGGCTTGCTGCCTTGTATCAGGGCGCGGATGCCGTGCGGAGCAGAAGCCTGGCGCATGGCCCAGGCATCGAAAAAGGAGGGGTCTCAGGTCGGTACGGGCGCGAGCCCTCGCGACGAAGACAGCACCCTTGCCGGCGCCGCTCATCGCCAGTGGCCTATCGCGTCCGCATGAATCCGTCCGAGCACTATCCAGGAGATAGATCGCGGCGGGTTGATCATTGTCAAGTTCGGCAAGAGAGCGAGCTGGCTATGCTGTTCATTGGCACGTTGGTTGGCTGCGAACCAAATCGCGAAGGCAGCTCAAACGGGCCGACATACGCCTAGATCGTGGGATCTACTTTACTTGGGGAGTTCCTGCCATGAGCAATGAAGAGGGTATTACGCGATTCTCCAATCCGGCCCCGCTGGGTCTGGCGGGGTTCGCATTGACGACGTGGTTGTTGAGCATGATCAACGCCGGCTGGTTTACCGGCGACGCCATGAACATGGTGCTTGCGGTAGCCGCGGCCTATGGCGGTACGGCACAAGTCATCGCCGGCATCATGGAGCTGCCGCGAGGCAATACATTCGGAGCTACGGCGTTCGTCAGTTACGGCGCATTCTGGTGGTCGTTTGTGTTGTTCGTGCTGTTTTTGCACGACAAAGTACCCGGCGCTTTCGTTGGCTGGTATCTCTTCATGTGGGGCGTGTTTACGTTCTATATGTGGATCGGCACGTTGCGCGCCGCACGTGCATTGCAGCTCATTTTCCTCGCTTTGTGGATCACCTTCTTTTTGCTCGCCGCCGGTGAGTGGACGGGCATGGCCGGCTTGCATACGGCCGGTGGTTACGTGGGCCTGCTGACGGCCCTGCTCGCGTTCTATCTATCGGCTGCCGAAATCATCAATGAGGGACACAAGCGGACTGTGTTGCCCATTGGTGCACCGGGCTGACATACCCAACGATAAGGAGCACTCCATGAAACGACATGCCCTGTTTCTGGCCCTTATGGCATTGGGCCTGACCGCCACCGCGCCTGCCTCCGCCGCACAACAAGACAGCCGGGACAAACAGATCAAGGCGCTGAAGTCGCTGGTGGAAAAACAGCAACAGCAGCTCAATCAGCAACAGCAAGATCTGCAACAGATGCATGAAGCATTGACGCAATTGCAGAACCAGCAAGCGCAGCAACAAACGCAAATCCAGCAAACGCAGCAAGCTCAGGCGCAAGTGCAAACCACGGTGGCCGCGGCGCAAAAACAGGCGCCGACGTTCAGCAGTGCACCGGGCGTATCGGTGGCGTTGCATGGCTTTATCGACGCTACCGCGTTCTCGCAGAACAAGAGCTTCACCTTCGGCAACGGCCAGAATGCCGAGTATCCGATTCCGGGCTCCAAGGGTCGTCTAAGCGGCGTGGATATACGCAACACTCGCTTCTGGTTCGATCTGACCGGCGCGAAAGTGGCCGGCGACTGGACTGGCGGCGCACATCTGGAAATGGATTTCTTCGGCGGCAACAACGGCACTGGCCCCTACTCGCAGGAACAACCGCTACCGCGTCTGCGCCAGGCGTATATGGTGCTGGAAAACCCGGTGACCGGCAGTTCGTTCAAGATCGGCCAGCAGTGGGATCTGATGTTCCCGCTGGATGATCTGCCCAATTCGCTCAGCCATATCGCGTTCCCGCTCGGTTACGGCACCGGCATCATCGGCTGGCGTTTCCCGGGCATCGTGTTCTCGCAGGATCTCAATCACGGCTCGACCGGTCCACAGTGGCGGCTGGATGTGGGCGCGTTCGAAGGGACGTGGAACGGCCCGGGCACCCCGGTGAATTACATCAGCGCGGGTAACGCTGGTTTCCGTCCGCAAATCGAGGCCAAGCTGCACGTGGAGCAGCCGAAAGACTGGATGCTGTTTGCCGCCGCACACTGGAGTCAGATCAACCTGGCTGGCGTGGGCGGTGCCGAGCCAACGCCGATCAAGCGGCAGTTCTCCAGCGAGGCCTTCGAACTAGGTGGTCAATGGACACCCGGACAATGGGTGCTCAAGAGCGTGGCGTACACCGGCAGAGGCATCGGCCAGATCTTCGGCGACCTTTCGCAATTCGGCGACATCAAGGATACCGGCGCATACGTGATGGGCGGCTACAAGTTCACGTCGAACTGGAGTGCCAACGTGTTCTACGCCTTCAGCAAACCCAACAGCAACGACGTGGTTCGCTGGCTCAATCACGGCGCCACCGGTTTGTTGAAGGATCGCCAAGTGGCGGCGAATGTGCAGTACACCGTAGGTGATTACGCGTTCGCGCTGGAATGGATTCACGCAGTTCTCAATTCCACCTCCAATGGGGTGAATCGAGTGAGCACAAGCGGGAATCAGATCAACATGAGTGCGTATTACAAGTTCTGAGGGGTTTAGCTGCGCTGTCTGCATAGGTTGCGTCACCCGGACTTGATCCCTGCCTCTTGAATCACATCCTTAGGTTTGCTGACTGTTATTGGACAACTTGCAAAACGCCACTAGCCAGCCTCCTCTCCTTCCGGGGGAGAGGGGTGCTGCTTCCGGTATGCATGAAGCGACACGCAAAAGATGGGAGACACGGATCGAGTCCGGGATAACCCGACCTACGGTTACAGATTGGCTGGTGTGTGGTAACCACCACCCAGCGCGTCGATCAATCGAATCGACAGATCCGCCTGCTGGCTTTGCAACGCCGCCAAGCGCTGATCGACCTGCAGCAATTGTTGACGACTCGCCAACGGCGTCAGCGGCCCGCTTACACCACCCTTGTATGCAGACATGGCATCGCGCCAACTCTTCTCTGCATCTTGCTTGGCGCGTTGTTCGAGCATGATCTGCGTGCGTACCGACGACAGCGCCGACACCAGATCGGATACGTCGTTCACCGCACCAATCAGCAGACTGTTGTAGTGCGCTACCGCTTGGTCGTAACGCGCATCGGCGCCGGCAAGGTTGGCGCGCAGGCGGCCGCCGTCGAAGATGGGTAGCGTCAGCGCCGGCCCCACGGAATAAGTACGCGCAGGCAGTTGGAAAACATTGGTGCTTCCGCCCACGGCGACCAAGCCCGCCATCGCGCTGAGGCTGATGTTCGGCAGAAACTCCGTCTTGGCAGCCTTGATGTCTTTGGATGCCGCTTCGACTTGCCAGCGCGCAGCGACCAGGTCGGCACGACGGCCAATCAGATCCATCTGCAGCTTGTCGGGCACCGCCATCAGGCCAGGATCGAGCAGATGCGGGCGCTCGATGCTCAAACCACGATCCGGCCCCTGCCCCAGCAATACGGAAAGACTGCTGCGTGCAGCGTCGATGGCGCGATCGGACTGGGCCTTCTGCTGTTCTGCGCTGGCCACTTGCGAATCGGCAAAGGCTTCTTGCTGCGGCGTACCCAAACCGCCCTGCACCAGGCGCTTGGTGAGTGCCAATGTTTGCGAGACGCGTTGGTACTCATCTTCGGCAACATCCTTTTGCGCGAAAGCGTAGCCAAGCGCGACGTATGCGCGCGCCACGTTGACGGAAAGCTGGATGCGGGCCGCATACGCTTCCACTTCGGCCGCATGACTTCGCCCCAGCGCAGCCTCCCACGCGTCGCGCTTGCCGCCCCATAAATCGATGTCCCAGGAGAAATTCGCCGTGACGGCCTTGCCCCAGGCGAAATGGCCCAGCACATACGGCGGATAGATCGGATCCTTGAGGGACAAGCGCGAGCCTTCTGCGCCGGCCTCCAGTTCTGCCTGCGGCAAACGCGCCGCGTAGGCCGTATCGGTAATCGCCTGCGCCTGCTTCGCACGCGCCTCGGCTTCCGCCAGGCTGGGATTGTTCTTCAGTGCTTCCTCGATCAAGGCACTCAACTGCGGATCACCGAAACCCTGCCACCAATCCTGCGCAGGCCAAGCGGTAGGGCTGAGCGGCACCTTGGCAAAACTCTGTTCGCTTTTGAGACTGTTTGCGTCCAGCGTTTTGCCGGTGGGATGCAAACCGCCCGGCGTGGCGCAGCCGGCCAGCGCTGCACTCAAGGCAAGGGCTGCACACAAACGCAACGAGATGTTCATACGCATGGCACGCTCACTGCCGTTCCGCCAACGCATCGCCGTGCCCGCCGGGATGCACGATCAAGGTCGCCGTCTGCCCTGCCACCAGCACGGTGCCGGCCGGCATGTGATCGGTGTCGATGCGCACACGCACCGGCACGCGTTGAGCCAGACGCACCCAATTGAAGGTGGGATTGATGTTGGCGAGCAAATCGTTTCCCGTGGGATCGACAGCGCCGCCAATACCCCGCGCCACGCCTTCCACCGTGCCGTTAAGATGCACTCCGCCGCTCATCAGCCGGATATCGACTGGGTCGCCGACACGCAGATGCGGCAGTTTGGTTTCCTCGAAATAGCCGTCTACCCAGAACGATTGGTTGTCGATCAGCGCAAGCCGCGGCGCACCGGCGCTGGCGTAGTCGCCCACGCGCACCAGCAAGTTGGTGATGTAGCCGCCTACCGGTGCACGCACTTCCGTGCGCTGCAGATTGAGTTCCGCTGTTGCCAGTGCCGCCTGCGCCTGCTTGACGGAAGCCTGTGCTTGCAGTTGCGCAGCCGCGGCCTGTTCCTCGCCCGCCCGCGCCTTTTCCCAGGTGGCGCGCGCGGCATCGGCCGTGGCGCGGGAATTGGCCAGATCCTCGTTGGAAACCACGTCCTTCAAACTCTGCCGGCGCTTGGACTGCGCTTCGTACATGGCGAACGTCGCCTTGCTCTGCGTGGTGCCGGCCTTGGCTGCATCGATGTTCGCCTGCGCAGCCGCTAACGCTGCCTGTGCAGCGGCGAGATTGGCCTTGGCCTGTTCCGCTGCATCTTCGTAGCGGGGACGATCGATCACGAACAGCAGGTCGCCTTTTTTCACTGGCTGGTTGTCGACCACGTTCACTGCAGTGACCAATCCTGAGACGTCCGGTGCAATACGCACCACGTTGGCGCGAATGCGTCCGTCGCGGGTCCATGGGGAATACATGTAATGGCGCCACAAGCCGTAGCCGATGATCGCGGCGATCAGCACGAATAAGGCGGTAATGGCAACGCGGATATAGAGAGTGTTTTTCATATAGGTAGACGATTTTTGCGCCGCTCAGATTGTCAACAAGGCGAGACCGCCGAAAACGCAAACAAAGAAGGCCAACCGCAACAGCGCCGGATGCCACACGTAGCGGTACAGGCCGTATCGGCCAACCACCCAGTCGAACAGCAGCAACAGCGCCACGGCGAGCAGGAACCAGACCAGCAGTCCGGGAACCAGCGCGCCGCCAAGGGCTATTTCACGTGGCATGGGCAACTCCTTGTGCTCGGGGGTTGGCTTGCATGTAGGCGGCAAGCACGGATTGTTCGTCCAGCATGGCCAGGCGCAGCACATGCAGATGATTCAGCAGAAGCGCCATGGCCTCATCGCCATCGATCATGGCCATGGTGGCCGCCAGAGCGCCACGCGCTTGCTCGTAAGTAGTCGTGTCAGGATGTTCGTAGAGCTGCGCAATGGCCTCGATGCTTCGCTCGATCGCTTCGCGTACTTCTTCGGGCAACGGACGGCCCGCCATGCCATCGCGCAGCTCGATCAACGTGCGCCCCACTTCATGCACGGACAGCGTCCAGGCCACCATGCTGCGCGAAGCCTGGCTACCGCGCTCCGTCTGCGCCACGATCTGGCCGAACAGATCGTGATTGACGCTTTCGAAGCGTGCACGCAAACCGGGTAACGGTGCCGTGGCAGCAAGACGTACCTGGCGGCGCAAGCGATCCAGCTGGTTGCCGCGCAACCACATGCTGCCGATGGTTGGCGGCAACAACACAAAGGCCGCTCCCGCGGCGGCCAACCCGATGAGCTGGGCCAGCGTGTCGTTCCAGAAAAACACCACGTCGTAATTCATCTCGTTGCGCGCGGCAAGGGTCAAGGTGAAGCCCATGCAGTAGCCTACGCCTGCACGAGCGGTGATCGGCCACCCCATCATCGCCATGCCGACCATCAGGAACGGCACGGAGCCGGCCACCAGCAATCCGAAGCCATCCATCAGCGGCAGCACGAAGAACTGGCAGGCGTAGCTGGCGAATATGCCGAACAGAAAGCCCAGCGAGACATGTTTCACCCACTGGCTGGGGTTGGGCGTGGCGGCAAACAGGCCGGAAAATACCGTTGCCAGCAACATCGTCGACTCGCCGTGCGACCACGCCGAAACGATCCAGTAAAAACTCAAGATGCCCATGACGAGCGTGGTGCGCAGCATCGTCAACGCGGCGCCGCGAAAATCATTGCTGCGCTCGAAGCGTACGCGCTCCGTAACCGTGCCGGAAAGCCTGGGCGCCTGCAGCGCCGACGCGGCTTCGACGTAGGCATACAGTTCATCGACGAAGCGATCGATCAGGGTGGCGCCGGTGTCGAAATCGAGCATGTCGTAAGCAGAAACCATCTCGGCGCGCAGCGCCGCCTTGCGTTCATGGATCGTCTGCCTTGCAGCATCCAGTCGCGGCAACAGCACTCGTGCAGCGGCGCCCGCCTCGATCGGTGCATCGAGTGCGTCGGCCAGTGGGCGGTACACCTTGATCAACGCGTCTGCCGCAACGTCGTGCCCTCTTCGCTTCAAGCGATTGATCAGATGATGCAGCGTCTGCAGCGTGGTGGAGGTCGCCATGAAGCGTTGATTGAGCAACAGCATGTGACCGCTGCGCGCACGCGCTTCGGGATCTTCGAAGATCACCGAACTGCGCAGGTCTTCCACCGTGACCGCATCGCGCACGAAGCGCAGGTGCGCATTCTCGATGTCAGCACGCGCCACCTTGCCGCACATCACGCGCTGCACGAAATCGATGAAGTTGGCGAACTGAGCGCGGCAAAGGCGACGCAGATCGTCGCGGATGCGACTGGGAAACACCACGTCGCTCACGGCGGCTGAAACGCCGATGCCCAGCAGCACTTCGCTCAGGCGCCATACCGCCGAATCGAACACTTCCAGCGGGTTATTGATCACCGGCAGCGCCACGATCGCGGCCGTATAACCGGCCAGCACGAATGCATACGACTTGAAGTTGCGGTAAAGCATGGCGCCGCCCGCGCACACGCCAACCCATAGCGACAGTGCAGAGAGAAACAGCACACGCTCCTGCGGAAAAAAGGAAACGATCAGAAAGCCCGCCACCGCACCGACCAGGGTGCCTATAGCGCGATAGAAGCTTTTGGCCAGCACCATGCCGGTCTGGCGGTTGGCAACAATGATCGTGGTGAGCATCGCCGTCGACGGCTGTGGCAGGGCCAGGCGCATCGCCAGCCAGGCGGTGATGTAGAAGGCGAGCAATGACTTCACCACAAACAACCAGGTCGCCGCTTCCTCACGCAGGGTCGTCATCACGACCTCGCGCATCCTGGGTGTTGCTGCGTGGGCTTCGGTTACAGACATTGTCGGCCCCGGCTCAGTCCGCCAATCCGCTCAGAAACGTCTTCAACAGCTTTTCGAGCTGAATCTGCTCGGAAACCTTGAGATGGCGCCCCTGCTTCGCCAACAACGTACAAATATCCGGAAGCAGACTTTGAAGCAACGCCTGTCCCCGAGGCGTAAGGCTCAATTCGATCTTGCGCCGGTCATCGACGCTGCCGCTGCGATCAATCAGGCCTTTGTCACACAGCTCGTTGGTCAAGCGTGTGATATTGGCCGACTTCTCCCCTGCCGTATCCGCCAGCTCCGACGGCGACATCGTACCGCTGGCCGAGCCATACAACATCATCAACAAGTTGTATTGCGGATGATTGATACCGTAGGGCTTGAGTGCGAGGTTTGCTTCGTCGTGCAGTTGTTTGTGGATGTGCTTGATCAGGCGCACGAGGGTGGCCGGGCGGCGCGGAAAATCGGGGTAGCGGCGACAGGTGACGGCAAGGCGCTGTTCGGTGGTGGCGAAATCGGCCATGGCAGGCTTCCTGGGTCCGGGCGTTTATTACATAAGTAGATATTATATAAATGTAATATTTAGATGTAAATAAGCCAACACTGATATATCCCCACCAGTTGCTGAGGAAACGAACTCGCGCGTGGAGACGGGCCATTGCCTGCGGCGCTTTCGATCGCCGTAGGCGACCGAGTCACTTTTCTTTGCTGGCCCAAAGAAAAGTGACTCGGGCCCTTTAGGGTCCGAAAGCGCCGCAGGCAATGTCACAACAACACGTGCGGCTCCGTTTCCTCAGCAAATGATGGGGATATATCGGGTGCAAACCCAAACCTACAAAGACATCGCGCATGCGCCGTACGCGCAAAAAGCATGCTGCACCGCAACCTTAATCATTCTTAAGACGACTTAAAGGAATGCGTCAGGTTGGAGGTTTATCTGTATCCCAGGGCGCATCGCTGTGTCGAATCGCGCCGGTTTCTTCATTACCAACCACGGGGAACATACAAACCATGATTCGTCGCGCTCTTGCTGTTGCGATCATGCTGTCGGCATCACCGCTGTACGCCCAAACGGCACCGAAGATCTACGCCCAGGAGCTGGTCGACCAGACCCTCGCGGCGCATCCTGACGTTATCATCATGGCGATCCACGCCACGCCGCCGAAGCAGAAAGACAACGTCATCATCGCCTCCAATATCGGACGCATTGGCAAGAAGGCCGATGAGGACGACATGGGAGTAGTCAACACCGGCAAACCACTGGTGGAAGTCAACAAGGCCGGCAACCACCTGGAAATCGAGGTACCCCTGTTCGACACCACAGGCGACACACTCGGCGCGCTTAGCATTGTCTACTCCTATAAAAACGGCGACGACAAGCAGGCCTTGCAACAGAAGGCCGAGCAGATCCGCGACCAGCTCGCGCGGCGTATCTCCAACCCGGGCAATCTGACCCAGCCTTATCGATACGACACCAGCACGCCGACCAACACGCTCGCGCAGCAGATCACCGACGAAACCATGGCTGCGCACCCGGAAGTGATCATCCTGGCGTTGCACGCCACTCCGCCGGGCAGCAAGACCAATGTGATCGTCGGCTCCAGCATCGGACGCATCGGCAAAGCCGCCGATGAGGACGATATGCATGCCATCGAGACCGGCATTCCCAATCTCGAGGTAAACGGCAATCGCTTCGAAGTCGAAACACGCCTCCTGGATGCCAATAAAAAGACCATCGGCGCAGTGGGCATCGTTTTCCGCTACAAGCCAGGCGACGACAAGAAAGTACTTGAAAAGCAGGGTTACGCCATCCGCGATGAAATCGCCGCCAAGATTCCCTCGCTCGAAAAGTTGATGGCGCCGCCCTCGAATGCGAAAGACCCGGCCGCCTCCCCTGCAACCCTGATCGGCCGCAGCACCTCGTGGAAACCGGAATATTCCGGCGATTTCGATCACTTCGGCGTCGATACCAAGCACAACAAACTCCTGCTTGCAGCGGAAGACCACGGCACGCTGGAAGTTTTCAATCTCGATACCGGCGCGCACGAACAGACGATCACCAGCTTCAGTACCCCGCACGCGATTCTCTATCTGCCCAAGCAAGACCGGTTGATCGTGACCGACAGCGGCAAAGGCGGCACGCGCATCCTGGATGCCGCCACGTACAAAGTGCTCGGCTATATCGGCCTGGAGCCCGGTGCGGACACGATGGAGTTCGACAAGGGCAGCAACCTTCTCTATATCGTCAGCGGCGGTAAAGACGTCGATATGAAGGAGTGCTTCCTCAACGAAATCGATCCTACCAGCGGGAAGGTCTACCGAAAGCTTCGCTTCGATTCCGACCACGTCGAAGCGGTACGCGCAGAACAACACGGCGGCCGCATGTTTGTGAACGTCGCCGACAAGAACCTGGTTGCGGTGGTGGACAAGAAAACCCTTAAAGAGGTTGCTCGCTGGCCGCTGACCGGCGCGCAGACGAACCTCACCATGGCGCTGGACGAAGCGGATCATCGCCTGTTCGTAGGCACACGCAATCCCAGCAAGCTGATTGTTTTGAACACCGATAACGGCAAGACCGTGGCGACCCTCGATGCACCGGCAACGTCGGACGGCATGTTCTACGACGATGCGCAAAAGCGCATCTACATAGCGGGCGGCGACGGCTACCTAGGCATCTTCCAGCAGAACGACGCCGATCACTATGCGCAACTGGCGCGCGTGCCCAGTGCAAAGGGCGCCAAATCCGGCATGTTGTGGCGGCCGCTCAATCGCGTTTACTTGGCCGCGTCGCCGGGCGACAACAACAAGGGAGGAGAAATTCTGTGGTACGCGATTCATCCTTAAGGGATGAGTCGCGCAGCACGCACACATTCATGAACAACGGGCCGGCGGGCATGCACTGCCTTCAACTCAAAAACAGGACTTTCATGACCGCCGATTGAACCAGTAGCTAACGTGTCATCCGGGGAGGGATAGACGTTATGCAGAGTTTGACCGTGAAACCTTTATTCGGCGCATTGCTCATCGCCATGGGCGCGACGTGCGCGACAACCGTATCCACCCGGTTATACGCAGAAGATACTCCGCAGCAAAATGCTGGCAGTTCCGCAACCACTACAAAGACAACGGATCAGCCGGATAAGCAGGAAAAGCCCACCACTCTTCAAGCGGTCGTGGTCACCGGTTCCAACTTGCCGGTTTCCCCCGATGAAGTGGTGGTACCGGTGGTGACCGTCGACAACGATGCGGTCAAGGCGAGCGGTGTCAATTCCAATGTGCTCGATCTCTTGCGAAAAGTCGTGCCCTCCTTCGCCGGCCGCAGCAACACCGGCACCAGCAACGCAAACAACAATAACCAGAACACGGCCGGCGGATCGCAATTGCAGTTGCGCAACCTCGACACCTTGGTGCTGGTCGATGGCCGCCGCGTGGCGACCAGCGGCATCAACGGCATCGGCGGCAAGAACTTTGTCGACGTCAACCAGATACCGATATCGGCGATCGATCACATCGAAGTGCTGACCGATGGCGCCTCAGCCATCTATGGCTCCGACGCGATCGGCGGCGTGGTGAACATCATCCTGAAAAAGGACTACCAAGGTGTCGAAGTGGGTGTGCGATACGGCGCCGCCAGCGGCAGCTATCGGGAAAAATCCGGCTATTTCGTAGCTGGCACTACCCTGCACGGCGTGCACATCACGGTAACCGGCAGTGAGTCCAGGACCTCACCGCTTTATCAAGATGCCCGCAGTTTCACCAGCCCACTGTATGGCCGCATTTCGAACATACCGGGAACGGTCGGAGCCAATGGCAAACTCCCCGGTGCGATTCTCGCTCCAGGTCTCAGTTCTCCTGCGCAAAACAATCCAACGGGCACGCAGGCAACGGCCGCAAGCATCAATAACCTGATCGCCAACGGCACTTACCTGTTGACCACGCCCACCGCCGTCGCCAACGGCTTCGATGTATCCCGCTACCAGACTCTATTGGAACGACAGGATCAAAAAGGCCTCAGCGTCAATCTTTCCGCCGACCTTCTGGACAACAACAAACTCACCGCCTTCGGCAACATTCTGTATTCGCGCACCAAGAGCTTCACGCAGTGGCTGCCGATCCGGACCACCGTATCACTGCCGGCCGGCTCCCCCTACAACCCGCTCACAACGAATTTCAGCAATGCGGTGTTTGGCTATCTTCCCGACCCTCAACGCTTTACCAATACCGGGGAAGGTTTTCGGATCGTCGCCGGTTTGCGCGGCGAAATCACCCACGACTGGAATTGGGAGGCCACGATCGATCACAGCGAGAACACGCTGGAGCAGGATCAGTTCAACGTTATTTACGCGCCCAACGTCAAACTCGCGATTGCGGGCGGCTACGACGCACAAGGCAACCCCGTTGCCGGTGGCGCCTACAGCCGCGTGCAGACCGGCTTTTCCAGCACCGGGCCATTCGTGATTCAGCCCGCGCTGAATCCGTTGGCGGTCACGTCCGGCATTACGCCGGCCATGCTCGCCAATCTCTATGGCACGGAAGTGATTCACGCCAAAAGCTCGCTGGATGCCTTCGACGCCAAGGTGGTAGGCAAACTGTTCAAACTGCCTGCAGGCTCGATTGGCTTTGCCGTGGGTATCGAAGCCCGTCGCGAATCCCTTTCCGCCTATACCGACATCAACGGCAGAAACACCGGCCCCACGGCGCACAACTGGATCGGCGGTACCTCGGCCGACCCGTTCTCCAGGGGGCGTGACGTCGATGCGGTCTACAGCGAAGTGCGCGTGCCGATTACCAGTTCAAGCTGGTCAGCACCGGGATTGCACGCTTTCGACTTGATCGCCGCTGCGCGTTACGAGCACTACAGCGATGCAGGCAATTCATTGGTGCCCAAGATCGGGTTCCGCTGGCAACCGGTCGACAACCAGATAACGCTGCGCGGATCGTTCTCCCGCTCGTTCACCGCACCCACGCTTTATGCGTTGAGCGGCCCTACCGATACGCGACTGGTGGGCAGCGCCGTCATCCAATCGGTATTCGGCATTCCGGGGCTGCAGTTCAATGGCGAGGATGGCAACAACCCGAAACTGAAACCGAGCAAGGCGGTTACCCGCTCGGTGGGCATCACGTTTACGCCACAAGCTCTGCCCGGCCTGACAGCCTCGATTGACTACTCTTCAGTGGATCAGCGCGGCTATCCGGGCGGCATCGGCTTTACCAACATTCTGCAAAGCGTGAACGAACTCGGCTCGGCATCGGCCTTCGCCTCCAACCTGACGCTCGGCAATTTCCCGGGACAACCCGGGGCAACACCGTTCACCGCGCCAGGGCAAGTGGAGGCCTATCTGAAGTCCGGCGGCAATCCATTGAACCTGTACGCCATCGACCGTTTCACCAACCTCGGCGGCTTGCACGTACGCTCCGCGAACATGACGGCGGAATATTATTTCGTCAGCGATAAAGCCGGCACGTTCACGTTTTCCACCAACGGCGCGATGTTCTTCAAGTATCAGTTCCAGGCATTGCCCGGCCAGCAGTTCTACAACTATGCCGGGTTCGCCACCAACAACGGCACCGGCGTGCAGGGGACGATTCCGAGATACAGTTTCTACACGACCGCCGATTGGCAATACGGTCATTGGGACGTCACGATCGGCAACCACTTCATCTCGTCGGTCACCGACATTGGTCCGGGTGGCATAGTCTTTGCGGAAAGCAGCACGCTCAAACGCGTTCCCGTCGCCAGTTACACCACGTGGGATCTGCGCGTCGGCTACGGCGCCGACTTTGATAACAAGGGCATCGTGAAAGGCTGGTCGGTAGGCGTTGGTGTCAACAATATCGGCAATCGCATGCCTCCACGCGCACCGCAGGCGTTTCCCGACAACAACGCCGACGTAGCGACGTATTCACCGATCGGACGACTGATCTACGCCACGGGAACGATCAAGTTCTAACCGTTTGATCGCGACGAGGCGGGCGATTCACGTACCACCCCAGAGAACCCCTGCGTGGGTCGCCCGTCTCTCGCTCTTTCTAGGGATGCTCTGATCTATTCCACGCACCCGGCATGACGTCCAGAAGGCCCGCAGGGTGTGTTGCGTGGCACAGGGCAGACTGGCTGTCTGTTCAAGCCACGCGGCGCAGGCTGCGGGCCTTCTGGACGTCACCCCGTCATTTAAATTCAAGAGGTTGGGGCCGCACTGTATGCGCGTCTCGCTGCGCCCCAGCGTCTAGACAGACGGCCAGTCTGCCTTCGCCACTGGGGCGCAGCGATACGCGCATACAGTGCGCTGACGGGTACGTGGAATAGATCAGAGCATCCCTAGCTCTTCTTTTATTTGCAGGCGCAGATATCTACCCGCTCCGGCGAGATTTAGCTTACCTCTCCGTCATTCCGGCCTTCGCCGGAATGACGGAGAGGTAAAGCGAAGCTCAGTGGAGAGTCGTCTCAAGCCTTCAGCAAAGACGGCGTCACCAAGCGCGCAGGCTCACTCGCCGGCACAACAACAGGCAATTCAAAACTCACCCGCAATCCCGGCCCATCCCTGCGCGGTCGCGCCTGAATACGCCCACCATGCAATCCGATGATGCTGCGGCAAATAGTGAGACCCAACCCGCTTCCCTGATCTTCTCCCGTGGGCACATTGAAGCGCACAAAACGGTCGAACACGCGCTCGCACTGCTCTTCCGTCAAGCCAGGGCCTTCATCTTCGAGACTCACACACCAATATCCATCGGCGACGACGGATTTCAAAGCGATCAACCCGTTCGGCGGTGATACGCGCAAAGCGTTGGTCAGTACATTGAAGATCACCTGGCGCAGCCATTTCTCTTCCATCGCCACCTGGCCGTCACCCGAATGTGTACAGCACAGGCGGCGGCCACGATGCTCAACCAGCGCACGCAGATCCGGCTCGATGCTATGTAAAAAGAGCTGCGGACGCTGATGGGTCAGATTCAACGTGACGCCGTTCACTTCGGCACGCGAGATAAAAAGCAATTCGTCGACCAACTGATTGATGCGCGCCAGCTCATCGAGCTGCACAAGCACGGCATCTTCATGGCGCCGTTCAAGCTTGCCTTCGACCAACAGCCGCTCTGCATGCAGACGCACCAGCGACAGCGGCGTCTTCAACTCATGCGAAACCTCTTCGGAGAATTGGCGGCTTTGCTTGAACGATGCCTCCAGGCGGTCGAACATCTGGTTGAGCAGCCGCACCAAATCGAACAACTCGTCCTTACCGTTGGGTACGGCGATGCGCTCGGCCAGATTGTCAGAACCAATGCGATTGGCGGTTTCGCCGATCAAACGTACCGGCCGGAGAATCAATCGGCTGGTACCAATACCGATCACCCCGCTGGTCAGCACCATGATCACCAACAGTGCAATGCACACCTCCACGTACGCCGTCAGGCTCTGCCGCATTTGCCGCGTCGGCGTACCGATGGTGACATCGAAGGGCGGCATGATGAATTCGCCGACGCGCAACTCGCCCACACCGGGCACAGCCGTGTAATAGACATGCTGGCCGGGCACGTCCGGAATCGGTTTGCCGTCGAGGTTATTTGAGTAAAAAAGAATATCGTGCGGCGGTTGGTCGATATTGATGTAGAACAGCACCGATGCGTAATTGGTGGTCTCGCGTATGCGCTGGTCCACGATCTGGGGCGTGAGTGCCTCGTAGTCCGTGCCAAGGCGCGCGCGAATCTGCTCGAATTCGGCCTTATTGAGAAGATCCAGATCGCGCTGAATATAATTTTGCAGCAGCGCATAGCCGACCACGAACAGCACCGCCAGCGTGATCGTGGCGCTCATCGCGTACCACAAGCTGATGCGTGCCCGCAGCGACTTCATACCAACTGATAACCGATCCCGCGCAACGTCTTGAACAACGGCATGGCGGCATCATCCTCAAGCTTGGCGCGCAGCCGGCTCATGTAGACGTCCAGCAAATTGTCTTCGACCAGGCCGGGCCATATGCGCTCGGAAATATAGGAGCGCGTCAAGGTGCGTCCGGAGTTCTGCATGAATATTTCAAGCAGCGCAAATTCCCGGCTGGTCAGCTCCACCGGCTGGCCGCGCAAGCGCACGGTGCGGCTGAGCAGGTCGACCTTGATGGATTTGTGTTCCAGCACCGTGTGCTTGATCGTCGATTGCCGGCGCATCAACGAACGCACATGGGCAAGCAATTCCTCGAAGCTGAAAGGCTTGGGAAGATAATCGTCGGCGCCAAGATTGAGTCCGGCGATGCGATCATCCACGGTGTCGCGCGCGCTCAAGATCAACACCGGCTCGTTGAATCCGCAACGGCGCCATTCGCATAACAGGTCCAGGCCGTCGCCATCCGGCAAGCCGAGATCGAGAATGATCACGTCGAAATTTTCGTCCGCCAACGCGTCGCGCGCGGCCGCGCAGCTTTGCGCCCATTCGGCGGTATAAGAGCGCTCGCTGAAGCCGCGCTTCAAAAATTGGCCCAGCTTGAATTGATCTTCGACGATCAGGACTTTCATTCACAAGACCCGCCACCCCGTTCGAATTCGAGTCTACGCCGAATAACCCTACTTGCTTGACGCGGCGCACAAGCTTGATTTGCCCGCTCTGCTTAGCTGAAAAATTTTTAAGGCAGCTTTCATGACTGCGACAGGAAGCGGTTCTATGGTCGTGACGTGTCTTGCACCAAAGCCGTATTGTCCCGGCAATCCCCGACCATTGACGATGCTGAAATTCAATGCTTACTCGGAATGTTTTCTGGAGCCTGCTTTCATGTGGCAAGTGCTTCGCGTTGCATTTAAGAGGTTGTCAGGTGGCCGTGCGTGGCGCAGCGCCAGACTGGCCGTCTGGTCAAGCCGCGCGCAGCCGCATGGCGACCCCTCACATGCAACGAGGCGTGCTTGACATATGAAAACAAGCTCTACCATGCACAGTCACACCTCACACTCACGCATCGAGGCGCTCATGAAGTTATCGTCAGGCACGTCCGTTCAAGCTGATCCCGCTCACGTTGTGGAAAAGGAAACGGATGCCCTGCCCGGTGCATCAGCCTCCATCGCCGCCCGCCTCGACCGGCTTCCGGCATCGCGTACGCTGTGGAAAATCATCGCGCTGATTTCCTTGGGCGGACTGTTCGAGTATTACGATCTGTTCTTTACCGGCTACGTCGCACCAGGCATGGCCAAATCCGGATTGTTTTCGCCGGCTTCCCTCGGTTTTTTTGCCAGTCTCGCGGGTATCAAGGTGGCAGGGGTCGGCACTTTTATCTTCTGCACCTTTGCGGGGTTGTGGGTGGGCGTGGCGTTTTTCAGCCAGCTTGCCGATCGCTATGGCCGCCGGCCGGTGTTCACGTGGTCGCTGGTCTGGTACGTGTGCAGCACCACCATCATGGCCTTCCAGCAGACGGGTGAAACGATCAATATCTGGCGCTTCATCGCCGGCGTCGGCTTCGGCGTGCAGCTCACCACCATCGATACCTATATTTCCGAGCTCACTCCGCTAACGCTGCGCGGACGCGCTTTTTCGCTCAACCAGTTCGTGTCGTTTGCGATTGTGCCGATCGTGGCGTTGTTCGCCTGGCTGCTGGTGCCGACTGTGCCGTTCGGGCTGGACGGCTGGCGCTGGGTGGTGCTGATCGGCTCGACCGGTGCGGTCGTGGCGTGGTTTCTCATCCAGCAGGTGCCCGAGAGTCCTCGCTGGCTTGCGCTGCATGGGCGCCTCACCGAAGCCGATACGATTACCACGGCCATCGAACGTCGTGTAGAAGCAGACACTGGCAAACCGCTTCCCGCACCGCACCTGGAAACGCCGGAGGAAGAACGCAAAGGCGAGTTCCGGGAAATCTTCGCTTCGCACTATTGGCGTCGCACGGTGATGCTGTCGATCTTCAACATGGCCCAGGTGATCGGCTTCTACGGCTTTGCGGCATGGGTGCCGACCTTGCTGATCGCCCGCGGCATCAACATCACGCACAGCCTGCAGTATTCCTTCATCATCGCCATCGCCAATCCCTTCGGCCCGCTGGTCGGCACCTACTTTGCCGATTATCTGGAGCGCAAGACACAGATCATTTTTGGCCTGGTCGTGATGGGCGTTTCGATGCTAGCCTTCGCACGTGCTTCCTCACCGGTGATGCTGATCGGGCTGGGCGTGGTGTTTACGCTTGCCGCCAACATCATGTCCTACGCCTATCACAACTATCAGGCCGAGCTGTATCCCACGCGTATCCGTGCGCGCGCCGTCGGTTTCGTTTATTCATGGAGCCGCCTTGCTGCTGCATTTGCGGGGCTGATGATCGGCTATTTCCTCAACCTTGGCGGCGCGCTTGCGGTCGCTACATTCATTGCGATTGCGATGGTGGTGGCCGTTACCGTGATCGGCGTGTTCGGGCCGTCGACGAAGGGCGTGGCGCTGGAGCGGATCAGTCATTGAGGCCGTAGGTTGGCCGCATGTCATGGCAGGTGGTCGTTGGGTTACCCCGGACTAGATCCGGGGATAACCCAACCAGCTACGGGCGCGATGACATCGCCAGCTCAAACGAACGCTTCCGTGCCGCGTGATCAAAGATGTTCGCCGTCAACATCAACTCATCCGGCCGGTGACGTTCGATGAATGCAGCAAGCCCGTCCCGCACCGTCTCGGGCGAACCCACGATGGCGCAGGCCAAAGCGCGTTCCACCATGTGTTTCTCGGCCGCAGACCAATAGCTCTCCATATCGTCGATCGGCGGCGGGATCAATCCCGGACGCCCACGACGCAGATTGACGAAGCTCTGCTGCTGGGTGGTGAACAACCGCCGCGCTTCGCTATCCGTTTCGCTGGCTACCACGTTGACGCAGAGCATGGCGTAAGGCTTGTCCAGTCGCGCAGAGGGTTTGAAATCGCGGCGATAGAGCATCAAGGCTTCGTCCATGGCATCCGGCGCGAAGTGCGAAGCAAACGCGAACGGCAAGCCCATCGCAGCAGCAAGCTGGGCACTGAACAGACTTGAGCCCAACAACCATACCGGCACATCGATGCCGGCACCGGGAACGGCGCGCACGATCTGCGTATCGGCTGCGGGTTCGAAGAAAGCGAGCAACTCCTGCACATCGTTCGGGAAGGTTTCGGCACCTTCGTAATAGCGTCGCAGTGCGCGTGCAGTCGGCTGATCCGTGCCTGGCGCGCGACCCAATCCCAAATCGATTCGCCCCGGATACAACGACGCCAACGTGCCGAACTGTTCGGCCACCTGCAACGGCGCGTGATTCGGCAGCATGATGCCGCCCGCCCCTACGCGAATGCGCGAAGTGCCGCTCGCAACATGGCCGATCAATACGGCCGTCGCAGCGCTGGCAATGCCGGGCATATTGTGGTGCTCCGCCAGCCAATAACGGTGATAACCCAACTGCTCGGCCCACTGCGCCAGATCCAGCATGTTGGCAAAAGCCTGTGCAGGTGTGCTGCCTTCGGTGACGGGAGCGAGATCGAGTACGGAAAACGGAATCATGAGCGGAGGCTTCGGTGGCGAAGCTCACGATCTGGGGATGGTTGTTCGCAATGCCAGAGGCGTGCAAAACACGCCCGCCCCAAATATCTACCTGTCTGAAAGCTGACTTTGGTATCGTTTTCAAGCACTTATAATGTGATGAACATCACAAAAAAGCGGACAAATAATAAAATATAACCAAATTTTGATGTCCCTTAGTACTCGAACGATAGACTCGATCCTTCAGCGAAATCCAGGTGCGTGACTCCCAGGATCGCAATTTCGCTGATGCAAAACGGCTCTGCACATCATCTTTCGCGCCTCGGCGCTCAGGGGAAGACGATCGGCCGTTCTACGGACGACCTTCATTGGTGCTCGGAAAAGCACGACCAGGCCCGGTTCCGCATCTTTTATTTGCGGCGCTGTCGTTATGTCGTGGCAAAACCCCTGCGTTACCGCCACAACTCAAATCAGGCGAAGGAGTGCCAACGTACGTGAACCTAAAAATCGATGAAAAAACTTGCACCCGTTAAGAAAAAACTTCTCGCTTCTATCGCCACATCCATCGCTCTTTTCGCCGCCTCCACCCCGTTTGCTTCGACCGCAAACGCGCAAGCAGCCGCCAACATCAAAGCGCCCGTCTACGGCGTAACGCTGGATGATCTTTCCAATCTCAGCGCCATCATCACCTCGCTCAGCAAGCTCCCGTATCGCCCCACCGTTCGTGTCGTGTTCGATCCGGGCACAACGGCAGCCGAGTACTACCCTTCCCTGGTCAAGCTGCACATGGTCGCCAACGTGATGGGCGAGATCATGGATTCGTATTACTTCCCAACCGACATCAATACCTATACCGCGCGCACCAAGGAACTGGTCTATGGCTTGAACGGCACGGTGGACGTGTGGGAAATCGCCAACGAGATCAATGGCGAGTGGCTGCGGCAGAACCCCAGTGGTACCAACAGCGTTGTCAACGCGGAAGAAACTCAGATTGGCCAGATGGTCGCCGCCGCCAGCTCGATCGTGAAAGGCGTGGGTGGCAAGACTGCCGTCACGCTCTATTACAACGATGACAGCAAGGGCAACAATTGCTGGGAAAAACCGCAGGATTACTGGAAGACCTGGCCCACCACCTTCCTGCCTTCCAGCGTACGCCAAAGCGCCGACTATGTGCTCTTCAGCTACTACCCGTACCAGGACTGCCCAGGTTTGTCGCCGTCGTGGGGTTCTGATTTCAGTGCACTGGAAAGCATCTTCCCGAACGCGAAAGTGGGCTTCGGCGAAATCGGCACGTCCAGCACCAGCGCTCCTACCTCGGTACAGACGGGTCTGATCAAGGCCTACTACCCGATGGTGAACAGCTTCAAGGATCCGAAGTTCGTCGGCGGCTTCTTCTGGTGGTATTACGCCGAAGAGATGGTGCCGTACACCAAGACGTACTGGAGCGCGCTCGATCAGACGATCGCGCCGCTTAAGGTTCCACAGTAACCGCATGGCTCCCTCCCCTGCTGCACGTAGGGGAGGGAGCAACTGCCCGCACTTTTCCAGCGCCTCCTAGGGATGCTCTGATCTATTCCACGTACCCATCATGCCGGGTGCGTGGAATAGATCAGAGCATCCCTAGCGCTTCATTACCCCCGCCATGTCCGGTAGATAGCGCAGCTCGAAAAACACGCTGTCGCCTTCGCACGGCGCGCGCTGCGCCAAGGCGGTACTCGCTTCATCCGCTGACAGCGACGAGGCGCTGAACGCCTGATCGCCGCCGATCTGGTGAAAGATCTCAAACACCACACCACGCGCATGCGATGCCGCGCACTGGCTGGCCGCGTCGAGATAGAGTTTGCGTTCGCCCGAACCGAGGCGCGCAGTGCCCGCACCATCCTGCACCCAGGCATGCACGCCGCTGCGCTGGACGTCTTCAAGCAATTCGGCATAACGCGCTGGCGTCATGTTTCCTGCAAAGAACGACGTCACATAGACCGGCCGCTGCGCAATGCGATTGAGCTGGCTTCGCTCGGACATCAGATAGTGCAGCAATTGCTTGCGCGAATCCGGCTCGCGCCAACGCTTGTCGTCGATCTCGATCGGCAAATACCAGCCGGCGATGGCTTCCGCACCCAGTTCGTCGCCCCATTGGCGCGCCAACCTGTCATTGCGGCGCAAAAGCGTATGCAGATAGTCGCCCAGTGCTGCCGTGGATGCCTGTTGACGCTGAAAGAACGCAGGATCGCTGTTCAAACCTAGCACCACGCGCAACCCGGAAGCGCGTGCTTCGCGCACACGCTGCAGCAACCACGAGTGTCCTTGCGGATCACTGAAGGCGTCGCCGTATTCCGTCCACTGCACCACCAATGTATCGAAGCCCTGCCCGCGCAATTGAGCGAACAACGCAGGCCATTGTGCCTGGGCAACGTCGCGGTCGCGTAACTGCGGCTGATAGATGATCGCGGTGGCCGCGCCGGCCAACAGTGGCGTCAACAACCACAACAGTGCAACGAATGGCAGCAACGCGCGCCTCACCACTGTGCCCTCATGATCAGAAATACCGCGTTTCGTTCGCGCAAGTAGCTGGTGAGGGCATGCTGCCCTTCAATTGCCACGCTGAACCGATGCGGATAGGCGTCGTAACGCGTTTCGCCGTACCACAGGTTCCATTGCACACCGAGTCCGACGCGCCCATCGCGGGTATAGCTCAAGCCCTGCGCACGGTCGATGCCGGTGTACTGCAGATGGACGTAAGGCTCGATGGTTTGCCCTTGCGCCAGTTTGTTTTGCAGACCGAAGCGATAATCGAGCGTGAGCACGCTTTGCTTGGAGCGAAGATAATGCGCAACATCGACGTAGAAATTTTGCGTAAACCAGCCCCAACCGCTCGCGTGCCAGTCGTCGTTGAGCTTGGGACCGAACGACCATGACCCGCTGGCGCGCAGCATGGTGTCGTTGTGCGTGTTGCGATTGTTGTCCGCCGGCGTTTGCTGCTCCACAGACAGAATGATGTTTTGCGAGAGCAGTGGCTTCCAATGCAGACCCACACCCAGCATCGCCGCATGCACGGGCCACACCGAGCCGCTGGCGCCGCTGCCGGCGAACAGGCGTGCATATGCCGCCAGCGTGTTGGTATCCGCGCCGGAGAGCAGTCGGTACTGAGCTTCCAACTGCGCATAGCTGCGATAGGAAACGCCCGGAGCCACCGTATTGGCCGCTGACGACACCGTATCGCCCAGCGACATATCGGCATTGAAGCTCCACCTGCGGCCAAGATCCTCATGCAGGCGACGCAAGGCAAAGCGCTGATCGTCCTGATCGTTCGCCTGGCCGTCCGTGCCATCGGTGCTCACGTCACTGGCGGTATCGAACTGGTCGATCGCCTGCGCGGCATACAAACGCGCCTGTGCGTTGTCGCCCAGCTTCTGATGCACGTACAGCAATTGACGTGTCAGCCCCGCGTTTTCCGGATCGGCTTGATGCGCTCGCTCAAACGCCACCACAGCCTTGTCCGGTGCACCGGCTTGCAGATAGGCATAGCCCAACGAAGCCGTCAATTTGCTGTCATCCGGCGCAAGCACGCTCGCGCGCTGCAACGAAAGCAACGCCTGTTGCGCATCGCCGGCCTGACTCTGCAACGCAGCCAAACGGGTGTAGTAGCGCGCGTCGGGATGCAGCGCCACGGCGTTTTCCAGATCGTTGCGTGCCATCGCCGGATCGTGCGGTTCGTCAGCTTGCGCGCGCAGCCACCAATAGGTGGCATCCTGTTTTCCGCCCTGTGCTGCATAGCTATCCAGCCACGAACGCGCAACCGCTGTTTCGTGAATGGTCAGCGCGGTAGTCGCCGCAGCGATCAAATCCGCCTGCTGCATGTGCGCGCCTGGCACCGAGCGCCAAGCCTGCATGGCCGTTTCATAGTCCTGTGCGCTGTAGGCCTGATATGCCAGTGCGCGCGTAGCTTCGCTGTCGAGATTGAGCTTGCTGGCTCGCGCATAAGCGTATTCGGCCAAGCCGGGGCGCTCGCTGCCGTAGCAATCGCCAAGCTGGCGCCACATATCGGCAGGATAGTCCGGCGACATGTCCGCCATGACCTGGCGAATGCCGTCGCAATCGCGCAAGGAGCCAAGAATATGCAGCTGCTGGATGCGCAGCGGCATGCTTTGCAATGGACGCCGCAAGCGTGCGTGATCGTCCGCCGAGAACAATGCCGGCTGCTTTCCCGCCAACACAGCCAGGCGGGAAAACAAGGCAGCCGAATGCGGATTGCCGGCGAACGGATAGGCATCCAGCAGTATTTGCTTCGACTCGGAGAACGCACCGGTTTCCATGAGTCGATAACTGAGTGGGTCGAGCAGACGATAGCCTTCCGGCTGGGCGATCAACGCTTCCGCCTGCCCCTTGGCTTCGACATAGCGACCTTGTTCCACGTCCAACCCGAAACGCTCTTCGCGAAAACGCTCCGCCGGCAAGCGTGCAAGCATGCTACGAGCTACCGCGTGATCGCCGCGCGCCATCGCCAACGACAGCGAAAGCTGCGCTTGCCATGTTGCATTGGCGGGATAATGCGCCGTGTAGTGATCCAACAATGCCGGCTGATCGCGTGCAGCCTGCGCCAGCAGATTCACCCACTGTCGTTCATCCTTTTCACCGGCGAAGGCAGGTTGGCGCGCAGCCATATACGACGCGAGCAACTTGCGCTCGCCGTGATTTCTGATCGCTTGCGCCATGGCCAGATCCTGTTCCGGCCCATCCAGGCCGCCGCGCGATTGCAACTGGCGTGCAGCGTCAAATTTTCCTTGCTTGAGCAGCAGCGTGAACCATTGATGGCGTTCATCGTTGCTGATCTGCCCTTGCGCATCCAACGTCGCCAGTTGCGTCTGTGCCTGTTGATCGTCGCCCAGATAAATCGTGCGCTGCACGAGGGCGTGGCGCAACGCAAGCCCTTCTGTACTGCGCGCGAAATCCGGCGCATCCAGTTCCGCTGCAGTCTTGGCGATATCGCCCGCCTGTAAATCCTCGAACCCACGCTTGGCGCGACACACCGGCCGATTGTCGCGGCTGCAATCGACAGCCGCTGGCGCCGGTGCAAGCATGGCGGCACGCAGGCGCGCATCCTTCGGTGTGTAGTGAAGTTGCTCGTTCAACACCGCTTGCGCGCGATCCGGATGACCGAAATGCCGATACGCCTCAACCAGATCCAGGGCCGTGTCCACGCTTTGCGGCGCCAGTTCGCGCGCGCGCGTGAATTCGGCGATCGCAGCGTGTTCATCACCTGCACGCAACGCCGCATAACCTGCCTGCCGATGCGGATAGACCTTGAAATGCTGATAGTTGCTGCCGTCGCCGGTCGCATCCTGGCTCTTCACGCAGAGTGGCCACACCGACGCCATCACCAGCAACGCCAGTGCGCAGCGAGTGGGCAATGGCCGTTTCATTAGGCACGCCCCAGGCGCCCAAACGCGACGCGCTCCTGCTCGAACAAACTTGCAACGCTCGGCTGCAAGGATGCCTGCAATGTCAGCAGACGATTCAATGTTTCCGCACTGATCACCCCCTGGTCGACCAGGAACTCGCCCAGCCGTTGTTCGCTGCGTGCGTAACTGAGCAGCAGTGCCTTGAATGCAACTTCATCCAGCAAACCCTGCGCTACCAGAATCTCGCCTAGCATGACCTGACGCGACATGTAGTCCCCCCACAGCAGCGGCACGCGATCGCGGCGGATCAGACCTTTGTTAGCGGCGGCTTCTAGCAAGTGATAAGGGTCGCGATCGTCGCCCTGCACTTGCGCATACCAGCGCCGCAATCCCACCGTGACCTGGCCCTTGTGTGCGATCACATACCGCACCTTGCGGTTGAGTTGACGCGCAATAGCGGCCAGTGAAACGGGGTCGATATACGACTCGCTGGCCAGTACCAGCACGCCCGCTTCCACCCGCAACGGCACGATCGCGTAATGCAATGCAATCTGCCGGGGAACGGCGTTCAACAATTCACGCGACAGCTTGGACGGGTCGACCGACTCGCACGGCACACCGATCTGCACGGCAATCTGACTGGCCAATTGTTCGGCTGTGATACGACCTTCATGAATCATCGAACTGCCGAGCTGCAAACCATCGATGCAATGCACTTGCGCATCGTGCAACTCCGCCTCCGAGATCGTGCCGTTCTCCACCAGCATCTCGTCCAGCGAGCGCTTGGCGCGATTCTCGCCGCCGATACTGGGAAAATCGTGCGTGGTCTTGTCCCAGGCCACGCGTCGCGGATCGCCGCAGCGAATGATCTGGCTGATGGCGCGCCAGTTGGCCATGAAATTGATCAGATTGCCCCACAACAAGCGCGGGATCGACAGCAGTCCTTGCTTCAAACCGTAATAGCCGGACACGAAGATGATCCGCTGCAGCATGCGATTACCCATCAGCGCGACGTTCGCCAGCAGCACCACGCCAAACCAATGCTGCCCTTCGAAGATCGATACGAAACGCGGCGCCTCCGGCCACACCATCTGCACCAGTCCGATCAGGGCCAATTGGGCCATGATCAACATGGCAGCGAAACTCACGAAGTTGTTGATCGCGCCTTTGCGGTCACGCCACAGGAAGTAGTTGAGCACCAGGCTGCGTTTCCAGCCGTGCGTGCGATAACCCTGGTAAACGATGCCGATGATCCAGCGTGATTTCTGGCGCACGGCCGTCGACAGGCGATCGGGAAAATATTCGCGCACGCACACCACGTTCGCTTCGCGCCTGCTCTGCCCGATCTGCCCGCGCTTGGGATGACGCTGGTAGCGCAATATCGGAAAGCGCACAAAGATCTCCGCCATGCCGCGTGCCTTCAGGCGCAGGCCGATGTCGTAGTCCTCGGTGAGGCTCTGCACATCGAACGCGATGCCATTGCCCTCTTCGATCAGCGCAAGCACCGCGCGCCGGCTGAAACAGGTGCCGACACCCGCGCTCGGCACCTGACCGGCCAATGCCTCGCGCACGGGAATGTCCTTGCCGTGCAGCTCGGCGAATTCATCCAGATAATGCAGACTGGTGAAGTTGTTCCATTGCCGCTCAAATGGATAAACCGGAATCTGGATCAGATCCTTACGGTGCACCAGGTAATTGAACAAGCGCAGTTCGTGCTCGCATACCACGTCTTCCGCATCGTGCAGAATGAAGCCCTCGAACGTCACATGCGCGCGGCGTTCGAACTGCATGATCGCGTCCAGCACGTTGTTGAGGCAGTCGGCCTTGCTGGTCGGCCCCGGGCGCGCGCAGACCACTTTGTGCACGTTGGGAAAGCGCGCGCAAACTTCATCGACGTCGGCTTGCGTATCCGAATCGTTCGGATAGGTGCCGACGAAGATGTGATAGTTCTCGTAATCCAGCGTGGTCGCGGCCAGCTCGGCCATGTGCCCGATCACGCCGGTTTCCTTCCACGCCGGCACCATGATCGCCAGCGGCCGTTCCGCCGGGCGGTACAACTCGTGATAGTGCGTGTGTTCGCAGCTGTAATAGACGAACAGCGAGCGCCATAACCGTCGCACCCAATACACACTATCGATGAAAAAGTCGTCCAGGCTGCTGATGAAGATCATCACCGCGACCACGGTGACGATCACGCCCAAGCCATAGAGATAACTGGTAAATGCGTCTAGCCACCACATAGCGGCCTCCTTATGCTCAAATGGCTTCGCGCTGGAGTTCTTTACATGCCAAGGCGTCCCTGAGCCGGTCGACCACGCGCACGCTCGCCTTGCCGTCACCGAATGGATTGCCCGCCTGCGCCATGGCGCAATAAGCATCCTCGTCCGCCCACAGCGCCTCGATCTGACTGACGATGGTGGTGCGCCGCGTACCGGCAAGCCTTGCACAACCGGCTTCGATCGCTTCGGGCCGCTCGGTTTCCGTGCGCAGCACCAGCACCGGCACACCGAACGTCGGTGCCTCTTCCTGCAAACCGCCGGAGTCGGTCAGCACCAGCCACGCGTCGATCAACGCTTGCTGCATCTGCAGATAATCCAGCGGCGGACTCAGGCAGACGTTGTTCAAGCCGCCCAGGATGGCGTGCACGGGCTTGCTTACCGTCGGATTGAGGTGTACCGGAAACAGCACTTGCAGGTCGGGATGGCGAATGGCGACATCGGCGATCGCATAGCAGATTTCGCGCAAGTCGCTGCCCCAATTTTCGCGCCGATGCGCCGTGACCAGCAGATACCCGCGCCCGTGCACGTTGCGCCGGATGCCGTAATGCTGCAATGCCCAGTACTGCGCATCGATCACCGTATTGCCGGTCACATTGATGCGCTCACATGGAATGGCTTCCTCGCGCAACGCACGCGCGGCGCGTTCGGTCGGCGCAAAGTGGAAACTTGCGATGCGGCTGACCATCTGGCGCAGGCCCTCTTCCGGGAACGGCCGTTCCAGATCGTTGGTACGCAGACCTGCTTCGATGTGTGCAACGGGAATGTGGTGATAGAAACCCGATAGCGCACCAAGAAAGGTGCTTTCGGTATCGCCTTGCACCATCACCAGCGACCACGGCGTATCAGCCATCACATGGTCGAGCAGACCGCGGCAGCACGTGCTGAATTCGCACAGCCCATCGCCGCTGCGTTCCAGCGAAATGTCCGGATGAATGTCGAAACATCCGAGCATCTGTCGCGCCATCTCGCCGTGCTGTCCGGTATGCAACCAGTGCGGCCGCGCCCACCCGCTGGTACGCAGACAGTGATAGAGCGGTGCAAGCTTGATGATTTCCGGACGCGTGCCGGAAACGATAAGGATGTCTTGCATGGTCCCCCCTTTGCAGAGCATGAAACACCGCTCTGCTTTGCAGACGTCCCTGTCCTCGCCCCCTAGGTGCTCTGAATCAAGCAGCGGACAGCGGACCTGCCGAATGGACAGACTCGGTGGATTCGCCAGTGGAAGCGGCGCAAGCAGCCGCCTTGTTTCGTATATTGCCAACTAGAAGTTAAGCATACACATTTAATTCATAAAATATTGGTTAAACAGCACTTGACTTGATATATATCAATTTGCTAGTCGACAACGAACATGCCTCGTCGTAAGCTCCGCTCAGCGAGGCGTTCCATTTCACGGGGCAGGGGCCTGCGCATTCGGGATGTAGTCGCAACACGGGCAACGTGCGCGCAAGCGGCGACGTTGCTATGCATCGATTCCATCACTGCGTATAGGGGACTTCCATGATCAGATCAGCACTCCGTGGATCATCCACATTCAAGTCGTTCCTGGCAGTTGTTGCGCTGGCACTCGTCGCGACATGCGGTGCGATGTCCAGCGCGCATGCCATGCAAACGATCTTTGCGAATGCCGGTTCGCTTCCTGCCCCTCCGGCACCACCGAAAGCGGCGCTGCCGACAAAACAGTCGACGATCAAACTGATGTCGACCACGTCAGCGAAATTGCGCAGCGCGGTGACGGTTTCCACGGCACTCGTTCAAGCAGCCAATGCGTTCAACGCTGCACCCGGTGCAAACGCGAACCAGAACACGCTGGTGCTGTACGACAGCACGGGTCAATGGGGATGGCTAGGCGAAGCTTACGGCGTGATGGCCGGCAATCTGGTCACGCACGGCAGCAAGTACACCCTGCACGAAGCCGTGAATTACGTCGCGGGTGAACTCAACGGTTACACCGGCCTGATTTACGTCGGCTCGACTTACAACGAGCCATTGCCGACGGCGCTGCTGGATGACGTACTTGCGACCACGAAGCCGGTGTTGTGGATGAATGACAACATCTGGCAGTTGTCCGCGCGTGCGACGAATTTCGCAGGACAATACGGCTTCACGCCGATGTACTTCGATTTTTCCAACGCCTTGACGGTGACGTACAAGGGCGTGGCGTTGCAGCGCAATTCGCTGGCCGTTTCTTCCGGCTTGCTGCAGACGGTGATCAACGATGCCACGAAGGCACAAGTGCTCGCCGTCGCCACCAACGACACCGGCGGCACCATCAACTGGGCCACGAAAGGCGCCAACCTCACCTACGTCGGCGAGATCCCCTTCAGCTACACCGGGCCGAACGATCGCTACCTCGCGGCCGTTGACTTGGTCAGCAAGGTCTCCAATCCGAACATGCTGGCGCGCAAGCGCGCACTGGTACGTATTGAAGACGTGGGACCGGATGCCGACCCAGCCGAACTGCGCGCGGTCGCCGATTACCTGTACAGCAAGAACGTGCCCTTCAGCGTGGCGGTGATTCCGTTCTACGTCGATCCCAACGGCTACTACAACAACGGCATACCGGTCGCCACTCACCTCTACCAGGCCTCTGGCGTGGTCAATGCGTTGAAATACATGCAATCGAAGGGTGGCACCTTGCTGATGCACGGCTACACGCATCAGTATTCGAACATCGCCAACCCCTACAGCGGCGTCAGCGGCGATGATTTCGAGTTCTATACCGCGCACATCAACTCGTCCAACTATGTCGTGTTCGATACGCCGGTTCCGATCGACTCCATGTCATGGGCACAAGGACGCATCACCAACGGCTTCAAGGAATTCAACAAGGCGAATCTTTTCCCGCCCACCATGTTCGTGCCGCCGCACTATGCGGCTTCGGTGATCGATTACCAGGTATTCCGCACGCAGTTTGCTGCGCTCTATCAGCGCGGACTATTCGCGTCCGGCTGGTGCCCAAACGGTGCATGCGGAACGGGAACGCCTGACTACACCAGGGCCTACGGCGAGTTCTATCCGTATCTGGTGCGCGACATCTTTGGCACCGTGGTAGTGCCGGAACAACTTGGCAACGTGGAATTGGTTGAGTTCAACAACAATCCACCGCGTTTCCCTGCTGACATTCTCTACAGCGCCAATTGCAACACGGTGATCCAGGATGCGGTGCAGAGTTTCTTCTTCCACCCCTACCTGGACATCAGCTACCTCAAGCAGATCGTGGAGGGTTTGCAGGCCATGGGTTACACCTTTGTGCCTGCGAGCACGGTGTCGCACGGATGACGATTCATCGCCGGTGACTGTCCCCTGCAGGCCCGGCATGAAGAGCCCCTTTCCCGAGGGAAAGGGGCTCACTTTTTTTAGAATTGCTGCTGCTGCGGGTATTCCGCCGTGAAGTCGTTATCCCAAAGAAAATTGGTGAACGACACGGTGACCGAGATATCCAAGCCTTCCACGAAGTGCCAGCAGCCCACCGGCAGGAATAGCACTTCGCCTGGATTCAAAATGCAGGAAAGCACCTGCACGTTCGCCATGTCGGGATAACGCTGCAGATCGATCTGCCGTGCATCCACGTGCGTAAAGCAATGCTCGTGATTGTAGACATGGGCGACCTCGCAAGCCGGCATCATCAGGACGCGCTTGCGGCCCAGCACCTGCGCCATGAAGTTGTTGGTGAGGTCGTGATGGAACGGTGTGAGGGTGCCGGCCGGACCGAACCAAAGAAAACCTTGCGTGGCGCCCTCGCCGTTCAAGTACTCGGGAATCTGCACGATGTCCTGCCATAGTTCGGCCAGTGCCGTGCGATTTTTCCCCTCGTTATACGCCGTCATGTAGAAGTCGTTGCTGCGGTTGGCGTTGCGTACCATCTCCACGTAATCGCCGAACAACATCGTTTTGCGATGCGCGGTTTTGCGCAGCTCGTAGTGCGTATCCGAATCGCGACCGAACTGGATCTCCACTTCGCGGTTGCCACAACGATCTTTGAAGTAATCCAGGTTCCACTTCGTCATCGCCGGCCAGCCTTCCATCATGCCGGTGATGATCACGGGACGGCCGGCGGTGTAGTACGCATCGAGGAATTCCTCGCGCGAAAGCTTGTGACGGCGCGGCACTTCGGTACTGCGCAGGCGGTTCATATGGCGCTGCGTTTCCAGCACCCAATCGTGTTTCGCCAATCGATTGCGCAAACGTTGCGCGCCCGCCAGATACGGGCTGGCCAATGCCTGCTGCACCTCCTGCACCGCTTCCTCGTGCGGAATACCGGCGTGCAGCATCTGTTCGTAGATGCTCTGCGGAGGACCACCCAGCAGCAGATTCTCCGCAATCCACCGGCGCCACTCGTTGTCGACGTGGACCACCGCCCTCAACTCGACATTCGCCATGACATCCCCTCACGTGTTGCCTGGCCGTGTTACTGGCGAGCTTAGCGCAGCCCCTGCCCGCCGCAGTGTCGATTGTGTCGGCGAAATGACAACGATGTCCAGAAGTGGTTTCGCTTCTGCGGGGCACCCTCCCCCTGTATGCAGGGGAGGGTTGGGGGCTGAGCTTGCCGCACTATTAATGCTCACCGCGAGGTTGCTTCACCCCACCCTGACCCTCCCTACTACACGTATGGGAGGGATTTGCAGCTATCCCGCCAATGCAGCGTCGACGATGCCCTGCGCCTCGCGCAGGATTTCCTTCAGATGCGCTTCGCTCTGGAAGCTCTCGCCATAGATCTTGTAGATCTCCTCGGTGCCCGACGGACGCGCGGCGAACCAGCCGTTTTCGGCCATCACCTTGATGCCGCCGATGGGTGCGTTGTTACCGGGTGCGCGGTCGAGCACTTCGATGATCTTCTCGCCGGCCAGCTCCTTGCTTTGCAATTGCTGCGGTGAAAGTTTGGAGAGCCGGGCCTTTTGCTGCGCATTGGCCGCAGCGTCCACACGGCTGGAATACGGTTTGCCTAGCGCGTCGGTGAGTTCGGCAAACAGCTCGCCTGGGTCCTTGCCCGTGCGCGCGGTCATCTCGGCGGCGAGCAGCGACGGCACGATGCCGTCTTTGTCGGTGGTCCACACTTTGCCATCGTGACGCAACATGGAGGCGCCCGCGCTTTCCTCGCAACCGAAACCCAGCGAACCGTCGAACAAGCCATCGGCGAACCATTTGAAGCCCACCGGCACTTCGTACAATCGGCGGCCAAGGCGCCGCGTGACGCGATCGATCAGCGAACTGCTCACCACCGTCTTGCCGACACCCGCCTTGCCGGCCCATTGCGGGCGATGGCGGAACAGGTAATCCACCATTACCGACAGATAATGATTCGCCTGCATCAAGCCTGCGCTACGCGATACAACACCGTGGCGATCGTGATCGGTATCGCAGGCGAACGCCACATCGTAGCGATCCTTCAGGCCAATCAAGCGCTGCATGGCGTATTGCGAGGAAGGATCCATGCGGATCTTGCCGTCCCAGTCCACCGTCATGAAGCGGAACGTAGGATCGACGGCTTCGCTCACCACGGTGAGATCGATGCCGTAGCGCCGTGCGATCGGCTGCCAGTAATGCACGCCCGCGCCGCCGAGCGGATCCACCGCCATGCGCACGCCGGCGCTGCGGATGACGTCGAAATCGATGATGTTCTTCAAATCATCGACATAACGGCCGAGATAGTCGTGCTCCTGCACCAGGCTGGAACGCCGCGCGGTGCGATAACTCACGCGCTTCACGCCATCGAGTTTGCTTTCGAGCAAGGCATTGGCGCGCTGCTGAATCCAACTGGTGACGTCGGTTTCGGCCGGGCCGCCGTTCGGCGGGTTGTATTTAAAGCCCCCATCGCTGGGCGGATTATGCGAAGGCGTCACGACGATGCCATCGGCCAATCCGTCCAGCCGATTTCGGTTGTAAACCAGGATGGCGTGCGACATGGCAGGCGTGGGCGTGTATTCGCCACCCGCAGAAATCGCCACCGCCACGTCGTTCGCCACCAGCACTTCGAGTGCGCTTTCGAAGGCAGGCTGTGACAGCGCGTGCGTATCGATGCCGATGTACAGCGGGCCTTTGATGCCCTTGTTGCGCCGGTAGTCGCAAATGGCCTGGGTGATGGCCAGCACGTGCCATTCGTTGAAGCTGCGATCGAACGAGGAACCGCGATGACCGGAGGTGCCAAAGCTTACGCGCTGAGTAGGTTCGGCGGGGTCCGGGCGAAGCGCAGCGTAGGCATCCAGCAGCTTCGGCACGTCTACCAGCAAGGTTTCCGGAGCGGGTTTTCCGGCGAGCGCGTCGAGTTTGGGGTTCACGTGGAATGAGTCCTCGATTGAATGGCTGGGATGGGGCTATATCCCACTCCCGCCCTGGGGCCGTCATTCCCGCGAAAGCGGGAATCCATCTTCTCTGAAGCTAAAGCAAAAATGGGTTCCCGCTTTCGCGGGAATGACGGCCCCGTGTGGTTATGGTCAGCGGCGAATTATCGGATACGGCGCATCAACCATTCGTCTGCGCCGCGCGAAGGCGGTGATCCCTCGTTCAGGCATCAGCCCCTCCTACCAGTTCGGCCACCGCGCTGGCGGCTTGCTGACCGGATGGCGCAGCTGAGTCGGACAGTGCATTAAGAGGGCCTCGGCGGAGGCCCTATCAACCTCTACACGCCTGTTTCGCAACCTTCCCTGTTCAGTATTGTTGTCATCTATCGGAATATCGCCATGCCCTTCAGGAGCGCTTAGTTGCCCTTCATCAACGCCATGCGCAATCAACCAATTCCGTATGTACTCCGCACGACGCAACGAGAGTGCCGTGCACTGACTCTTGGGGTACTCTCTGTCATCAGTAAATCCAACGACCTTGTATCGATGTTGACGGTCCTTCATTAACTGCGACAGCAAATACTCTAGCACTGGTTTTTGGCACTCACTCTCGTAGAGAGATTTTTCTAGACTATCTTCATGAAAAGATTTTCCACTTTCAAAATAGACCAGAGGCAAATCGATTATGGTTGTTGCAAGGGACCTCGACAAACTGGCGATCATCAAGACCAGCATTACGACAACACTTGCCTTTCGACAAGAAAACATGTGGCTAGCTCGCACGTCTCAGCGGGGAGGATTGTTGGAAATCCAATCTATCTCGACACGCCGATTTAGCGATCTCCCCAACTCTGTATTATTGTCGCTTATTGAAAGATCACCGTCCCCCTCGGGGTCAGCCAATTGTTCGGCTTTGGCTCAATGTGCGAGCAGCCAGTCGTAAACATATTGCGCCCGTCGCAGCGAAAGCACCTTACAGCCATTCCCTACGCACTCTCGATTATCGGTACCACCGATGACTTGTACTTTGAATGCGGATTCTTAATCATCATCAAAACTGCATTCTCAAGCACAGGCCGATAGTTTTCCCAGTCAGAGACCGGGGCCTCAATGCTATCCCCTGCAAGAGGCCTGCCATTGGTGAAATGAATCACGGGATCAATAATTGTTGTGGCGTAAGCAATCGTGATTGGCGTGATCAACATCAATGTTATTAACTTAATTTCCAAATGCCGACAGAAGTACATTTCACACCTTCTCCTTTCACACGCACGCGCACGTCTATGGCAGGACGAAATTTATCTCAACGCGCCTATTTCTTTCCCGGCCGACAGGCGTGTCATTGCTCTCCAAGGGGATATCTGTCCCATGTCCCTCCGGAGGGTCCAGCTCATCCAATGGAACCCCATTATCCAGAAGCCATTTTTGAACGTACTGTGCGCGACGAAGAGAAAGCTCGGTGCAACCGCTCCCCCGACACTCTTGATCATCCGTGAACCCAACAATTTTGAAGCGATACTTTGAATGCAAAGATATCAACAGCGACGCGTTGATTCTCAACAAATCCAAATACGTATCCCAAGAAGCGTTCACAGAATCCTTGAAATTATCTTGCGCCGATGGCATCCCTTGCTGGAAGTTTATGGGAAAGAGATTTATATCTGACGCACTCACTCCACCGCAAAAAAGAATGGCAGAAAGTGCAGCAATGATTATTATCTTCATAACCATACCTCCCACCGAGTATTCGCGACAAGTCGCATATTTCTGTTCCGACCTATGGACGGACCATATCCGGCGTCCACCTCAGCGATGCCAGTCGTTCCTTGTGACCAGCCGTGCTGACCTAACGGCGGGTCGTAATCACGATTGACGTTGTTGTGAAGCCCCGCTTCTGCGTCGTAGCACTGCCCAGGGAGCCGCAAGTTATATGAGTAGCCGTTGCTGCTGGGTTGCTGTTCGCCCCACGCACACCCACTCTCACAACGTGCTGCTGCCATGATCCGCGATCGCCTTTGGCGTACCGAACTGATCCGCTAGACAATGGCATTATCCGATGCCCATAGGTTGTCCTTGCCTCGCGAATACTTCGGTGCCTGCTAACTCTTGCTCTACTATTTCACTTTTCACACTTCCCTTGCTTGTAATCCCATCTGCCGCCATCGTCTAGACAACTATCAATGGAAATTTGATGTCGAAGCCATGCTCCCACCGCAACCATTAGCGCGAAAACAACAACCGCCATTAAAGTTCTTTTTTTTCTTCTCATGTCAGTAACTCGGATCCAACCCTGACGGCCTAAATATTGAGCATACCTGGGCACATGAACCCTCCGCAGAGTGATTTCGGCCAAAGACATTAGCCATTTGATCTTCCGCCGATGCAGAAGCTGGATCACCTTTTATGCTCTGATCGAACCTTTCTCTTGCATTGCTGATATTGCAAGCCGCATCTTTACCCCCTTGGCCACGCTGGGTAGCTTCGCAATTTGCCTTGCAATGAAAATATTTATCTGCGCCAATGGTATTCGCTTCTCTCATCGCACGGTAATTCCGAACGAAATCTCGTGCACCCGTCAGGTATTCGTTACTGTACTTCCCGTGTGCCTCACCTAATTGCCGTAACTGCTCAGGAGTCATGCCAACGCCAGCACCCTCTAATCCCATTGGATCAATCAAGCTCAGAGGGTTGTTATTTACATAGGCATACAAACTCCACTGCCCGCCTTCATAACCAATCGGATCAGCTTGGTTATATCTTCCGATCAGCGGGTCGTAATCACGATTGACATTACTATGCAGTTCCGTTTCCACATCGACGTACTGCCCAGGAAACCGCAGGTTGTACATATAACTGTTGCTGGTCGGTTGCTGCTCACCCCAGGCGTTTCCCCGATACGCCCACACCCATAAGGCATTGCCGCTGCCATCCGCAATCGCCCTGGGCGTTCCCAACTGGTCCGCGATGACATAGCTGACCGTGCTGCTACCGCTTGCCATATCTACATTTGCCACGGGGATGTCATCCATCCAGATGTAATCGCGATTGCTTACACCGTACTCCGCAAGTATCTGACTGGCTTCGTTGTAATTGAAGCGCTGCGTCACTCCGTTCGCGACTTTTTGTACGCGCTGATTCAACGCGTTGTATATGTAGCTGCCAATGGTGTTTCCTGCCAGTTGAGCCACCGTCATGCGATTGCGATCGTTGTATCCAAATCCGTACACACTTCCCGCCTGGCTGATCGCCGTGGTGTTGCCATTCGCATCCACGCTGCGCGCTGCATTGCCCGTCGCAATCAGTTGATGGGTATTCGGGTTGTAACTGTAAGCACCCGTCGCCAGCCCGCTATCGGTCTTGTTGAGGCGATCGCCCGCTTGGTTGTATGTCACGCTTTCCAGCGTGTTGCCATCGGCCTTAGTGATGGCCGTCAGGCGATACAGCGGGTCGTAGCTGTAGGTTTCCGTGACCGGATTCGCGCCCGGGGCATCGCCAATCGCGGTGATGTTGCCCATCGCATCGCGGGCCACGTGCAGGGTAAACGCCGGACTGGTCAGGTCCGTCAAACGGTAGTTGGCATCGTAGGCGCGAGTGACGTGTTGACCGTTGCCAAGGGTGTAGCCGCTGACCGGGCCGAACGGCTGGTAGGTGACGTTACCCACCACCGTGGTAGCGCTACCGTTAGGCGGCGTGACAGTAATCGCCTGGATGCGGCCGTTACGGTCGTGCGTGTAAGCAACCTGCGTGCCGCTAGCGTATGTGAGGCTGTTCAAGCGACCGGCAGCGGTATAGCGGTAAGTAATGGTGTCCGGAAGCGGATCAGCACTGTCGCTGATGCACATCCTGCCAGCCGGGCAAGGCTTGAGGCCGGGCATTCCTACGGAAAATCCACTGCCGACGGACTGACGTTTGCTCAGAACACGCCCTTGCGCGTCGTAGCAGAACAAAGTGGTAACGTTGTGCTCAACGACCCGTGTGAGGCGGCCAATGGGGTAACTGGTACTGCAACCAGTAACGCTATTGGCCTCGTCGTAGGCATAAGTAATGTTCTGCGTGCTGTCCGGATAGCTGACGGTGAGCGGGCGGTTCAGCACATCATAGGTGGTGGTGGCGATGATGCCCTTGGCGTCAGTGCGGGTGAGCACGTTGCCGGCGGCATCGAAGGTGCGGCTTGTGGTACCGGTATCCGGGCTTTGCTGGCCGGTGGCGTTGCCGAGGCCGTCGTAACTGTAGGTGGTCGCCAGGTGGCTGGGATCTGTCAGCTGGGTGAGGCGGTCCAGGCTGTCGTAGGTGTACTGCGTGCGCGTGTTCGCCGTGGCGCTGTCGGTACCGTTGTAGTTGTCGACGGTCTGGACCAGACGGTTCAGAGCGTCATAGCCGAGCTTATGCTGGATGCCCAAGCCATCGGCGCTTTGCACCAAGTTGCTGTTTGCGTCGTAGCTGGTGCTAGTGTTGGCGTCGAATACGGTGTGATTGAGGCCGTCGGTCACTTTGGTAAGTTGGCCCAACGTGCTGAAGGTGCGGCTCAGGCTTTGATGCAGCGTGCCACTGGCGTCATAGACCTGCTCGGCGGTTTTGTTGCCAGCGGCGTCAAGGGTGTATTGGACGTAGTTGCCCTGGGCATCGGTGATCTTCACCAGGCGATGCGCGGCGTCGTAGCCGTAGGTAGTGGTGACGTTGTCCGCATCGGTGACGGTTTGCACCGCGCCGTAGGGCGTGTAGGTGAAGGTGGTAGTCTGACCGTTGACACTGCGCGAGGCGAGCCAGCCGCGCGCGGTGTAGGTCATGTCGGTATTGATGCCGTTGGTGTCGATGATGCGCGTGATTCGGCCTGCGCCATCGTAGGAGGCGATGGTGGTGATGTGGCCGGCGGCGTCGGTGATGGTGTGCAGGTCACCGGCCTGGTAGCAGGCAGCTCCCGGTGTATCGCAATTTGCCGCGCTGCTATTGCTCATGTAGTAACTGTAGGTGGTGACCTGGCGCACATCGGTACGCGAACCAATGGTCGTCAGTAACAAACCTGCGCGTGGACATTGCACACCGTCGATCGACTCACAGTAGGCATACGTAGTACGCCGCACACCTGCAGGAACTTGCCCGCTAGGCACACATGCGTAGTCACCGACCAGATTAGGGTCAAGTTCACAAGAAGCCAGCACCTGTCCACGGGAGTTGTAGGACCAGGCTCCATTGCTGACAACCCGCCCTTCTGGGTCGCTAATCACTCGCGACAGTGGCATGCGCAGTGCGGTATTCCAAGTAATCCGCGTCGTGCGCTGGGATGAATCTGTCTTAGCGTCTACCTTCTCGATCAGAAGACCCGCATCGTCAAAGCTAGTCTCAGTAATGTTGCCTTTGAAATCCTCTAAAGAAGATAGATAACCCTTGTCGTCATAGATGTGACTGCGTGCGGGCTGATTGCAGATCGGGTTGCAAGGCGCATCGACAGCGGAAAGCAAAATACTTCCCTTGCGACTGACGAAGCTTAGGAGCGCCGTGGAACCTTCAGGATAAGTAACACGCACGCTACCATCAGTCTGATAAGCAAATTCGTGCTTGTCAGCATCACCCGCATGCAGTGACGCAATTGCTCTGCGCGAACGCATTTCACCGTTGGGATCATCAACCGCATCATCTTCGCTCTCATATTCAAAAGAGGCAAAATATGAGCCCGCCTCATCCCTTATTCCTGTTAGATAGGAATCCACAAACTGACCACACCATTTAGTTTCATCGTAGTTGTATTTCCTTGAGGAGCCGTCCTGATACTCCACCACTTCAAGCAAGAAGCCTAATGCATCATCACATGATCCATTCTTGTACCTATATCTTATTGAACCACCATCAGGTAACTTAATGCTTGATAGATAATTATTTTTATTATAAATGAAAGTTATATCCCTTCCGCCAGAGTCTCTAACATAGGAAAGGACTTTCCCTTTGCCTGCACCGTAACTTGTTGTTTTATATACAAGATCAACTCTAAATCCGTCTTGATAGCTTATCGACTCGAGATATCCATCAGCGTTGTATGCTTCTTCAGTGTGGTTCTGGGCATCGAAATACATCCAATGAATAGGCTCGCCATTAGACCCAACCTGTTCAAAAAGCCTGTCCTTTACATTTTCATCAGGATTCCAAGAATCGCCATTCTTAACGAATAGAAATATTTTCCCATCGTGCCTTGTTAAAACAGCCCATTCCGAAACAGAGCCATCTGATAAAATTCTCCTATTGTAATTAATTTTTCTATCATAAGTATGCCGCCATCCCTTTCCGATATTGGATCCGAAGGAAGGATAGCTGTTGTAATAGCGATCAAAAGACAGACCACTACCTGCATAATCGTGCTCAACTTGATATTTGTTTCCATTCCCAGCGTTAATGGGGTTTCCTACAGCGTTGCAACATGGATCACCCAGATTTTTTCTTTTATCATTATGATCATATGTCGTGGAGTAAACATATGCACCACTCTGCTCCCAATATAGATAACAATCTTCATCAAAATTAATATCAGCCGAACCGTTATTCCAATCAACAATATCAATCCTGCAACTTGCATCAGGCCAATAACGAGTAATCATGTCCTGATAATAATAGTCAACAGCCTAGCCAATGGATGAAAAAGGTCCGGCCGTAAAGTCCTTTGGCCTAACAAAGTTATACACCATATAATATGGTGCACCATAGTAACCAGATGTCGTCGACGCATTCAGTCGCACTGAAAATAGACAGGCCACTATCAAACAAATAGCATACAAAACTAATTTTGATGAAAATTTTACGACATTAATTCTCAAAGACACAAAACCTCCCTTACTCGCATAGAAACGCAATACGCTAGATACATTTCTATACGCGATGCTTACATAAAATAATATTTACAAATGCCGCTTCGCACGGCATTTCCCACTAAACTTTTATTCCTTGCAAAAATCACTCCCGTTGCTTCAGCAAGAAACATCGCCATCCCTTTTATTTGTCTTTGTATCACTTGCATCAAAAAGAGTGTTGCCATCTCTTTCGTCAGACTTTCCCTACCGTCTTGCTATATATGAAGTAGCGCAGGCATTTTCCAGGATCAGACCGTCCTGTTAGGCGTTCTTTCGACCATAGCGATGCCTCAGGCACTTACCAGGCTGCCAAACCTTGATGGCTCTTCTTCCATAGCTCTTACGAAATCTGGAAGCAGGCAACTTTGAGGCCAGACGCCGTTGACGTCCCAGCTTTGGCCCGGACAGCGGTTCTGGCGTCATTGAGGTACGACGCCAATCAGGGGCGTTTATCGACGACTATGTCGACCGCTCTTTAATCAGGCCTCAGCCCCCACCAACTCGGCTGCCAGGGCCCGCAGCTCGGCAATGGCGTCGATGGTGTAATCCAGATCGGCCTGCAGGTCGGTCAGATCCGTATGGTGGGCGTAGTGGCCCTGGCGCACGAACACGGTGGTGAGGCGGTCGCCGAGTTTGCGTTTCATTTTTGAGAGGAGGTTCGGCTTGTCGTCGACCATCACGTAATGCGAAGCCGGGTAGCGGTCCTGCATGGCATCCAACGCCAGTTCCTTGTGCACGAAAATCAGCACTTCACCGCGCACCGCGCCACGAATCCCTGCGCGCTCGATCTTGTGCGGCTGGAACACGACATCGCCATCGGAAAGAATCACTGCGCGTCCAAGCTTGTTCAACTCATCGATGGTTTCCAGCGCTTTGGGATACAGCTGATGCTCGAACGGATAGTCGAGCAACCAGTACGCCAGATTGAATACGCCGGGACGCGTATCGTTTTCCAAACGGAAGTGTTGCAGCGTACCGAGATAATCGACATAACCCAGCGAATCGCGGAGCTGCTCGTAGATCACCCAGTAGCGGTCGCATTCGGCCTGGCCGAACTCGCGCGTGAGATGCGCGCGTAGTTCATCCCCGAAGCGGTCGTTGTCGAGCAAGGTATTGTCGACATCCAATAAAAAAATATGCGACGGGTTGGTGTTGGCTTGATTCACAAATAAACATCCACATGATGCTCGCCGCCATCGTCGATCAGCGGCAACCGGTCGCCTTCGATCGGCTTGCCATTGAATAGGATGCGGCGCAATTCGCCCTGCCCCTGGGCCACGTGCACCGCGATCTGGTAGTCGGTCTCGCGGTGACGGTAGCTCAGACGGTACTCCGTCCAGTCTGGCGGAAGCACGGGGGCGATGTACAGGCTTTCTCCTTCCACTCTAAGACCCAATAGCGATTCCATGATCAGCCGGTACATCCAGCCGGCCGAACCGGTATACCAAGTCCAGCCGCCGCGGCCGTCGTGCATGCCGCCGTAGTAGACGTCGGCCGCGATCACATAGGGTTCGACCTTGTAGACGTCGATCCGCTCGCCGCTGCCGTGGCTGATCGGGCTGATCATGTGCAGCAGTTCCCAGGCGCGCCGTGCATCGCCCTCGGCGGCGAAGGCCATGGTCGCCCAGACCGCGGCGTGCGTGTATTGGCCGCCGTTTTCGCGCACGCCCGGTACGTAACCCTTGATATAGCCGGGGTCCAATTGCGAGCGATCAAATGGCGGATCGAGCAATTGCACGATGCCGGCATCGCGTTTCACCAGATATTTGTCCAACGATGCCAGCGCCTGTTGCCGCCGCTCCGGCGGTGCCGCACCCGATAGCACCGACCAGCTCTGCGCGATCGAATCGATGCGGCATTCTTCGTTCTGTTTGGAGCCGAGCGGTGTGCCGTCATCGAAATACGCGCGCCGGTACCATTCGCCATCCCAGCCGTGTTCATTCAGCACGACGGCAAGCTTGCGGGCTTCTCCTTCGCAGCGCTGTGCAAATGTTTCGTCATTGTGACGTCGCGCGGTTTCGGCGAATGAATTCAGCACCTCACACAGGAAAAAGCCCAGCCAGATGCTTTCGCCGGTGCCCTTCTCCCCGACCTTGTTCATGCCGTCGTTCCAATCGCCGGTGCCGATCAGCGGCAGGCCGTGCGGACCACGTGCTTTCAAGCCACGTTCGATCGCCTGCACGCAGTGCTCGTACAGCGTGCCACTTTGCTGCGAACGCAGAGGAAGGTCGTAATACGATTCTTCATCGGGACGCACTTGCCTCCCTTCGATATAGCCGATGCGCTCATCCATCACGCCAGTATCGTGCGTGGTGTGCACGTAGCGGCTCAGCGCCAGCGGCAACCACAAATAGTCATCCGAACAATGCGTGCGCACGCCGCGATCCGAAGGCGGATGCCACCAGTGCTGCACGTCGCCTTCGACAAACTGATGCGCCGCGCACAACAGCAAATGCTGGCGCGCGTTGTACGGGCTGGCGTGGATCATCGCCATGGAATCCTGCAGCTGATCGCGAAAGCCGAACGCACCGCCGGATTGGTAGTAACCGCTTCGCCCCCAGAAACGCGCCGCCATCACCTGGTAGATCAGCCAGCCGTTGGCGAGTGCATTGATCGCGACATCGGGCGTCTTCGCCTGCACCTTGCCCAATGTCCAGCGCCAATGCATGCGCACTTCTTCCAGTGCAGCGATGGCGGCGTTGCTGCCGCGATATCGGTATGCCAGGTCGCTGGCCGCCTTGGCGTCCTGCGCGGCGCCGAGCCGAAAAATCACTTCGCGCGTTTCGTCCTTGCCCAACTCCAATGGCACCTGGATCGCCGCACACGGATCGAGCCCCGCGCCGGTGCGCCCCGACAATCCCGCGCGTCCCATCGCGGCGGGTATGCGCGGGCCGCCATTGCGACCGAGGAATTCCATGCGATCGCAGGTCACGCTGCGCGCAGTGGCATCCGTGTCGAAGAACGCTACCCGGCCTGGAAATTCCGTGTTGTAGGCATTGCGCGCCAGCAAGGCGCCGGTGGCCGGATCGGGCTCCGTCACGATATGCATGGCGTATTTGTTGCGCATATCACCCAGCACCCATTCCACATAACCGGTGGCCGACAACCGTCGCGCGCGACCGGAGCGGTTGTGCACGCGCAGTACCCAGAATTTCAGCCGCGCATGCAGCGCCACGTACATCCACAGTTCGGTGCGAATATCGTCTTCGACATGCTCGAACACGGAATACCCGAAACCGTGCCGCGTCACATAAGCACCTTTGCCGCGATGCGGTAGCGGCGTTGGCGACCAATAGCGGCCGGTTTCTTCGTCGCGCACGTAGATCGCTTCGCCGCAGCTATCGCTCACCGGATCGTTGTGCCATGGCGTGAGCCGGAATTCGTGAGCATTTTCGGCCCAGGTATAAGCACCGCCGGCTTCGGAAACGACACAGCCAAAATCGGGATTCGCCAGTACGTTCGCCCATGGCGCGGGTGTGGGACGTCCTGGACGCAACACGATCACATATTCGTTGAGGTCCGCCGAAAAGCCGCCGTAGCGGTTGCTCAGCTGCAAGCTGTCGATCAACGTTTGCATGTTGTCTGCGTCGGCAGTCTCCACCGGCCGGATCAGTTTGTTGACTCTCAGCGCAGGCAATTGCGATTCCACACGACGACGCTCGATTTGCTCGGCCAGCGTGCCGCGGCTGTCGTACAACACGATGCGCGCCACCGATTGCACCAGCACGCGATCTTCCGCCGACAACTGCTGCGATGGACGCACGAAGATGCCGCCGGGTCGATCGATCAGATTCGCCTCGGTGCTCGACGCAATCAGGCCAAGAATCAGATCCTGCAATTCCTTCCGGTAACCGGCCTGGTCTTCGTTCCAGATCACCAGATCGACCGCAAGGCCTTTCATGCGCCAATAGGCGTGCGCCTGCACCAGTTGCCGTACCAGCTCGATGTTGCCGATCTCGCCGATGCGCAGTAGCACGATCGGCAAGTCGCCGGAAATCGCCTGCCCCCACAATCCCGATTGCCCGCGGCGATTGGCCTGCAGCACGCTTGCCTCGGCACGCAGCAAGGTGTTGGCGTAAAGGATGGACGCGGCCATGCGTTCATACAGCCGTGCATCCGCATGCGCAGCGTTGAGTTGCTGCAACAGCACCTGGCTGTGCGTCCAGGCCAGATCGAACACACGATCGGCAAGATGGCGATCGCGGTATTTCTCGGCCAGATGCAGGCAGGCATCGCGGCTTTCCGCCATGCCGGTAACGATATCGATGATCGCCGAGTGTTCCGGCGGTAGCGTGATACGCACGCGAATCGCAACGATCGGATCGAGCACCGAACCCACCGAGTTGGAAAGCTTCGCGTGCGACTCCAACCGGCTCAGCGCCAAGGGCCTTGCGACGCTACGGCCGCGGCCGACGAATTTCGCACGATCCGTCTCGTATGAAATCTCGTCGATGTGTGCGTCGTGCACCGCCATCACATGGCACATCCATGGCACCTTTTCGTTGTTGGAGCGCGGGCGTCGCGTACCGATCAACGCTTGCGTGGAAGCCACCCACTCGGTCTGCACGAACAGATTGCTGAAGGCAGGATGCGAGGCATCGGCCATGGCCGGCGCGATCACCACTTCGGCGAACGTGGTTATTTCGATGCTGCGTGGCCGGCGGCCGCGATTGGTCAGCCGCACGCGGCGCAGTTCGATATCGTCTTCCGGCGATACGACGATCTCGGTATGCGCGTCGTATTGATGCTTGCGCAGACGGAACTCTGCGCGTCCATCAGAGAAAATAGCCTCATAGTGGTCGGCCTTCACCAGCGTTGGTTGGTAGGTAGCCGACCAAAATTCCTTGGTTTCCACATCGCGCAGATAACAGAACTGCCCCCAGTTATCGCGCGTGTAATCTTCGTGCCAACGATGGACGGCCATATCCCGGCAACGACTGTAGCCACCACCCGCGCTACTCACCATCACGTGATAGTGGCCGTTCGACAGTAGTTGCACCGCAGGCCGAGGCATGTTTGGTTCGGCAAATACACGCAGTGCGTTATCCGCCATGGCCATGCCGGCCTGCTGTGTTTCGAAGCCGATGGCGTGCAGATATTCCGTGGCGTTTTTCGGTACGCGCTCCTGCAGCAGTAGCGCGATGGCGCGAAACTGCGGGTCGTTGTCGAAGCGCTTCTGCATCGGCCGATCCAGCAGCAGATAAGCCAGCGAAAGCAGGCTCATGCCCTGGTGATGCGCCATGAAGGAGCACACCACGACGGAGGTCTGTCCATGCGGCACGCGCGCAGGTGTGTAGTCGACCGCTTCGTAGAAACCGAACCGCCCTCGCCTGCCCTCGTTCGCGAGCCGCTCCAGATTCATATAGGCATCCGTGGGCGCCACCATCAACGCCATCACGCTGGCATACGGCGCGATCACCACGTCCTCGCCCAAGCCGCGCTTCAAGCCCAAGCCCGGCACACCGAACGCACGGTACTGATAGTTCAGATGCACATCGACCGTGTTGTAACCCGATTCGGAAACGCCCCACGGCACTCCGGCCTGGCGGCCGTATTCGACTTGCCGATCTACCGCCGCGCGGCAGGTTTGATCGAGCAACGTGCCCTCATAGCTTGGCATCACCAGCATCGGCATCAGGTATTCGAACATCGACCCGGACCAGGACAACAACACGGGTTTGCCACCGGCCGTAGTGAGCAGCCGCCCCAGTGCAAACCAACTATCTTGCGGCAACTGGCCTTGCGCGATGGTGAGATAACTCGCCAGGCGCGCCTCCGATGCCAGCAAGTCGTAGCAACTGGCGTCCAGGCGGCGTTCGTCCACGTTGTAGCCGATGGAAAGCAGCTTCTTGCGCGGGTCATACAGGAAGCGAAAATCCATCGTCGCCAGTTCGGAAATCGCCGCCGTCAACCGCAGGATTTCGTCGCGGCGCCCTTTGGGCGTCGACAATGGTTCACCCTTCGCAGCGGAGTGGTTGGACAACAGCACTTGCCACAATGAGGGGATGCTATCCCGCTCCGGCATGCCGGACGTCCAGGCCGCCGCAAGATCCATCTCATGCCGGAGATCGGCGAGTTGTTCGCGCAAGCGCTGATACCAGAAAAGCGCCTCGGATTCCGGGTCAGTCGGAACGATCGCCTGCAGGTCGTCGATGCGCATTTGCAGATCGACCACATGCACCATGACACGATCCAATGATTCAGGCGGCGTCTGAACGCTATCCCGCAACAGGTGACGCAAGCTGGCGATGGCGGTGTTGTGTTGGCCTTCCGGCAATGCGTCGCGCAGCAGTGTCAGCGTGTCGCGCAAGCCATCCAGCAGGCGCGGATGAAAAAGCGGGTCCTCCAGCAAACCGAGCAACCCTGGGCGCAAAGTGAGTAAATGCGCGGCGAGGTTTCCGCTATCCACCGAGGAAATGTACAGCGGTGCCAGCGGCTGCAGCGTGGTGGTGTCGTACCAGTTGTACAAATGGCCGCGATAACGCTGCATGCTCTGCAAGGTTTGCACGGTTTTGGCGACGCGATCGAGCAGACGCCCGACTGTGATGAAACCGAAATCGTAAGCGGCTAGGCAGGACAGCAGCGACAGGCCGATATTGGTGGGCGACGTGCGATGCGCAACCACCGTGGCCGGTACTTCCTGCATGTTGTCCGGCGGCAGCCAGTGGTCGTCCGAGCCTACGTAGGTTTCGAAGAAAGCCCAGATGCGGCGCGACAACGCACGCAGAAAACGCCGCTGCCGCCGTGATGGCACAAAGACGATCTCCTTGCGCCGTTCGCACGACCAACGAGCGAGTTGCGGCCCCATCAGCCAGAGCAACATGATCGGCAAGGCCGGCGCCAGCGCAAGAGGCTGTCGAGCCCATACGGCCACCGCGCCCAGCACCGCCAGCACCGGATTGAGCCACATCACGCGATAGGTGCGAAGCGTCGAATGGGTGCTTTCCTGCTCCACGTCGCGCGAGGTGCGCCACTGCAGCAAATTGCGCCGGCTCACCGCCATGCGCCACACCGTGCGCGCGATCGCATCCAGGCTGTAGAACGCCTCATGCGGCAAAGTGGCCAGGCTGAAAAGCGCTCGCGCAATGGGCTGTCCGGCCGGCATCAGCGCGGATTTCAAATGCGAAGTGAGCGTGATGTCTTCCTGCTTCTGCACGATCGCCAGCAGGGAGGAAAGCAGCGGTAGCGTGAACAGCAAAGCCAGCGCCGCCACGGTCCAGATGATTGGTTGAGCAAAACAGAGCCAGACGATCAGAAACAACGCGACAAACGAAGGTGCGGCCAGGCTGCGCCGTAGATTGTCGAAGATCTTCCAGCGCGACAAGCCACCCAGCGTGTTCTTCACCCACTGTCCCTGTGCGTTGCGCACCCGCGGCAACAACCACGGCAACAGTTGCCAGTCGCCACGAATCCAGCGATGACGGCGTCGATAATCGGCGAGATAACTGGAGGGATATTCCTCGTACAGCGGCACATCCGTCAGCAGGCCCGATCGCGCATAGCAGCCTTCGATCAGATCGTGGCTAAGAACGGTGTTGTCCGGAAAATGGTCATTCAGCGATTGCGCGATCGCTTGCACGTCGTAGATGCCTTTGCCGATGAAGGAACCTTCACCGAACAAATCCTGATAGACATCCGACACCATCCGCGTATACGGATCGATGCCGACTTCGCTGCCGAACAGCGTCGCGTAACGCGACCGCCCCGAACTTGGGAGACTGACACCCAGCCTTGGTTGAAGAATACCGTGGCCGCGCAGCATGCGTCCTTGCCCGGCGTCGTACAGGGGATGGTTGAGTGGATGAATCATCACGCTGGCGAATGCCTGTGCGGCATCGCGCGGAAGCTGCGTATCGGCATCCAGCGTGATCACATAGCGCATGCCGCGCAGCACTTCCACCGCGCCCACCGTCAGCATGAACTGGGCGGTCTGGCCAGTGAGCAGCAGATGATTGAGGGCGTTGAGCTTGCCGCGCTTGCGCTCATGCCCCATCCATACCTTGTCCGCGCGGTTGAAGCGCCTCGGGCGATGCAGCAGGAAAAAACGATCGCGCGAGCCCGGCGCGTATTTCGCATTCAGCGCATCCACGTGCTGGCGTGCAAGCCGCAGTACGGCTTGATCGTTTTCCTCCCATTCTTCGTCACCGTCCTTGAAATCGCTGAGCAAGGCGAAGTAGATGTTTTGATCGCGATTGGCCAGGAAATGCACTTCCAACGCTTCGATCATGTCTTCCACGTCCTGGGTATTACCCAGCAGTGCCGGCACCACCACCAGCGTGCGCGCCGAGGGCGGCACGCCGCGCGAGAAATCCATACGCGGCAACATGCTCGGCATCGTGGTAACGGTGACGATCCAGTTCACCCATCCCAACGCGAATTGGCTCGCCGCAAGCAACGTTGGAATGGCAAGCAGCGCGAGCGCCCAACCCGGGTAATGATTGAAGCTGGCCGCGCGCAAGAACGGTTCGGCAAACAGCCCTGTCAACAGCAGCACCAAACCCGAGTACAGCAGCAACGCGTCGCGTAGCAGCATGCGGCGCAGATTCATCCAGCCGTGATAGCGATAACCGACTTGCTTCTCCAGCGCGGGCAAGCCTTGGTCGATCAGGTAATAACCCACATGCGCGCGGATGCCGGACATTGCATTTTCGGAGGCGCACGCAAGTGCAAGCGCAATGGCTTCACGCGCAATGGCCTCCTCCGGCTGGTTGCTGGAACGCGCCAAGCGCTCCACCACGTGGCGGTAGTGATCGCGCGTGGCGAAATCCATCTCCGCATACACGCCGGCCGGATCTTTGCTCAGCGTCTGGTTGACCATGCTCAGCCGCTCGACGAAAGCATGCCAGTCGATCGCTGACAAATGACGCAGGCTGCCGATGCTGTTGCCGACGGAAACCTGATTAGCCGCCTGCTCCTGCGCTTCCACTTGCAGCTGATGCTCGATGCTCGATCCGTTTTCGGACAGACGCTGCTCGATCCACGTCAGCGGCATCGCCAAGACCGGGCTCTGCCCTTGCAGTCGACGTGCGAGTTCGGCCACGAAAGCATGTGTCATGGGCGGATCGGAGCGCGCCATGTCGGCCACGCCGATCACCACGCTCTTCGGATCGTGTTCGGCGATCTCCGTCAGCACGTCCGCCCATTTGCCTGCCTGGTCGCGGTAGTGCCGGTTCGACATCACACGCACCGCGGCGCGGCGCAGGTTCTCGATCAAGGCTAGACGCAGCATGATCGGAATTGCCCAGAGTTCGCCCAGCTTCAGCGGCTGCACGGTCTGGTAGGCGGAAATGAAGCGGCTCAGGCTTTCATCGTCCACACGGCCGTCACCGTGCGAAATCGTTTCCAGCGCCAGCACGTACACGCGCGGCAAGCCGTCGCCGTCCGCTTCGCCTTGCACCAGTCGCGGCAGTTCCCGGTTATAGCGCCGGGGCAGATGCTTGCGCGCGATGCGAATCTGCTCTTCGATCAGGTAGTAATTGTCCAGCAGCCACTCGGCGGCCGGCGAAATGCGTCGGTTGCTCTTGGCCGAAGCGATCAGCGCCTCGCAGGTCTGCAGCAGCAAGCCGGCATTCTGGTCCAGGCGCTCAAGCAAACTGTCCGATGAAGACCGCGGACTGAGCTTGTGCTGCCTGGCCAGCGCCATGCCGTGCTGCTCCATTTGCTCGGCGCTGAACAGCTCCGCCCTTAGGGGCGGCTCCATCGGATCGTCGCCCGAGGCCGCATCCGCATAACCTCTCGCCGCTTGCGGATGCAGTGCTACCTGCAACAAAGACGAAGATTTGCCTATCCCGAACATCGCCATGGTCGACCAGCTTGACGTCAATCTTTGCCAATACAACAAAGATGCGTCGTCGCTGTCCGCCTGCCAGATAAGCGCCACGACGCGCCAGAAAGAACTCGGTTCAAACTAGCTTTCATGGTGTGAAAATCAGGTAACCCGGATGTTGCCGACCACCAATGCTCTTTCTGCATCCGGAGCCGGCGCACACGACGATGCACATAGGAGCGAACCTTGAGGATCTCCCGGCTGTGCTGGGTGATCACTTGTGCGAGTGAACGGCAGTCGTGCCGGTTGGCATATTGATCTCCTATCACAGGAAAAGACATTTCAGGCAAATGCAAGCCCCCCTCACCTACGCGGTTCGGGTGACACGATTAACGATGATGGGATGAGATAACGCGGTTCAGATGACGCGATTTAAATGCATACGGTCGCGATTGCACGGGGACCAGCAATTCGCAGCGACCGAAGCAATAAATCGCACTTATCGTGTTAAAGGCACATAGTAGCCACGTGTATTTCAGGTGTATTCGTACACACGTTTACCACTGCGATGCATGCATAAGCGCGGCGTTTCCGCGCTTTCATCCCAGCCTACGAGCGTTCGACACCGCGCAAGACAGATTCCACCAAGACGGCGGCGTCCACGGCCACTGCACAGTTGATGCTGCCGTCATAAACGAAATCGCCACCGAGCGAATGAATGTTGCCGTCGAAGCTGGATCATCGGGTCGTTCGACGCCTCGATCGCTTTTCCGCCACCTTCCCATGGTTGCTTGCGCACGGCCGGAAAGCCACCGCCAGCGTAGGTTGAGTACCCCCGGGTCAAGTCCGGGTAACCCAACCTGCGGGCTAATGGGCATGCCGTGGCACGACCGCCGTCTGAGACACAGCAATCGGCTGCACGGCTAGCTGCTCGATGTCATACCCGGCATCGGCCCATGCATCGAGACCACCCAGCAGCGGGCGTACCTTGCGATATCCCTGCATCAGCAGCCCCTTCGCTGCTTTCGCGGCAGAAACCTCGTTCGGGCAGCTGCAGTAGATCACCACTTCCTGGTCAATCGGCACTTGGTGCAGTTCCTGGTCGATGCCGCTGAGGCTGGCCATCAAGGAACCTGGAATGACGCGATTGTCGACCAAGCGCGAAGCCTGCGAGCGGACGTCCACCACGACCGGTGCCTTACCGTCTTCTATCAACCGGTGCAGTTCGTCCACCGTGATGCGCCCAAGCCGCAGTGACAACAGCAAGCGTTTGCGTTGCCACCACTTTACGATGATGTATCCGATCAGCAATGCAAACAGCACTTCCACCGCAACGGTGCCGGCGCTGGCCAGTGCGAACAACACGCGGTCGATCTGCTGCGAAAACGCGTAACCCAAGCCAACGATCAGGCCGACCCAGATCAGCGAACCGAGTGCGTCCAGCAGTATGAATATGTGCGGGCGCAGCTTCATGGCGCCCATCAACGGTGGGGCAATCGTGGAAAGGCCGGGAACGAATTTGGCGATCAGCAGAATTTGCCCGCGCCAGCGCTGGAAGCGCAGCTCGGATTGCTTTACGCAAGAATCGGGAGAAAGCGAAATGCGGCACAGCGTGCGCATGACCGACGCGCCGTAACGGCGGCCTGCGTAGTACCAGACGAAATCGCTGATCAGGCATGCGAGCAGTGCAACGAGAACGACCGCACCCAGGGGAAGCTTGCCAATGGACGAGAGCGCGCCCGCCACCACCAGGGTGGGTACGGCTGGCAATGGCAGCCCGGCCTGCTCCACCAATACGTTGATAAAGACAAGCAGCAAGCCGTATTCGGCAATCAGCGCGACGATCGCGTGCGTCACGGGGGGACCCTCAGTCGGAACGACTGCATCGTTGGGCTGAACGGGCCGGATTGCAAGATGGTTGGCGCGGTTTTTAGGCGAAATATTGTTTGTTGCCGTGTTTTTTCATTCCCTCTCCCCGGAGGGAGAGGGTGTTGAAAGATCACGCGCCGCAGTCGTCAGGCGTTACTCGGCTGCGCACTCGCCGTCAGGCTCGGCTTGGCCACATCCTCACCCAGCAGGAAGCGGAAAATCAGTCCGCCCGCCGCGCCGCCGAGCAACGGCACCACCCAGAACATCCATAGCTGCTGCAGCGCCCAGGTGCCCTGGAAAATCGCAACGCCCGTGCTGCGCGCGGGGTTTACCGAGGTGTTGGTGACCGGGATGCTGATCAGATGGATCAACGTAAGCGCCAGGCCAATCGCCAAAGGACCGAAGCCGGCCGGCGCACGGCGATCCGTGGCGCCGTGAATCACGATCAGGAACATGGCGGTGAGCACGAATTCGCTCACGATGCAGGCCTGCAACGAAAAGCCGCCCGGCGAATGCTCGCCGTAGCCATTGGAGGCGAAGCCGCTGGCCGTGGCGTCAAAACCGGGCTTGCCGCTGGCGATGACGAACAGCACCGCAGCCGCAACAATCGCCCCGACCACCTGCACAACGATGTAGGGCACCACGTCCTTGCCGCTGAAGCGCCCACCGAAGAACAGCCCCACCGTTACCGCCGGATTGAAATGCGCCCCGGAAATGCCCGCGCAGGCATAGGCCATGGTGACCACGGTAAGACCGAAAGCTAATGCGACCCCGGCAAAACCAATACCCAGATTCGGAAAGGCCGCGGCCAGTACTGCGCTGCCGCAACCACCAAGCACCAACCAGAAGGTGCCGAAAAACTCCGCACAGAGCCTTTTGAACATAATCGTCTCCAATCTCGAAATGAATTTCTTTGTTGCGACGCCTTACGTCCCCTTGCACCATGCATGCGCATCCCAGCGGACGTCATGGATGAGGGCGTAATACCACGGCGTTTGCTTTGACGAAAGTGGGCGTCGCGTGCGCCAGCCTAGGACGAGTGATTCCCTGGCCGCGATTGGTCGCTTTCCCGCAGAAAGGTCCGGATATGCATGACGACGAAGAAGCGGAAATCCTGCAAAGCTGGCACAGCAACGCAGAGGCCTGGACACAGGTGGTACGCGAAGGCCTGATCGAAAGCCGGCGCCTGATCACGGATCAGGCCATGATTGAAGCTGTGCTCAACACACACCCGCGCTCGGTGCTGGATGTAGGGTGCGGCGAAGGTTGGCTGGTGCGTGCATTGTCGGCGCATGGCATTGAGGCCATTGGTGTGGATGCCGTGCCAGCGTTGGTCGCGCGTGCACGCGAACTCGGCGGATCTTTTCATGTCGCCACCTACGATGACCTGATCGCTGGAAAATTTCCGCAGCGCGCCAATGTTGTCGTGTGCAATTTTGCGCTCTTGGGCGAGGCTTCCGTCGAACGCCTGCTCGCCGCCCTGCCTTCGCTGCTGGAAGAAGATGGACGGCTGATCGTGCAAACCGTACATCCGCACATGGCGTGCGGCGAGCCGGCTTATGTGGATGGATGGCGAATGGAAGCGTGGGCGGGATTCGGCGCCGCGTTTCCCGCATCTGCGCCGTGGTATTTCCGAACGCTGGCAAGCTGGATCGCCTTGTTCAGCACTACCGGATGGCAACTGCGAGAAATGCGCGAGCCCCTGCATCCGCAAACGGGACGGCCGGCATCGGCGATTTTCATCGCGCAGCGTCACTGAACAAGGATCGGAAATGAAAAACGGGATGCGCCGCCTTGCAGTGACGCATCCCGTTTGGTTTTGCAAGACCGCTACGTTTGCAACGGCCTTAAAGCGACGATCAGAGTGCCGCGTCCTTGAGCTTCTTGAGCGGACGGATCTTCACCTTCACGGTGGCGGGCTTAGCAGCGAACCACTGCTCTTCCTTCGTGAAGGGGTTGATGCCCTTGCGCTTCGGCTTGGCCGGGACATTGACAGCGGTGATCTTCAGCAGACCAGGCAGGGTGAACATGCCGGCGCCCTTCTTATGAACAGAAGCGTGCACGACACCTTCCAGTGCGGACAGAACGCCACGCACGTCCTTCGACGCAAGACCCGTGGTTTCCGCCAAATGCGCAACCAGACCGGACTTGCTCAGTGCATCCTTGATCGGCTTCGGAGCTGCGGCGGCCTTAGCCGTCTTGCCTTTTGCTGCCTTCTTTGCCATGGACTACCCCATCGTTATTTGGTTGTTGAAATATGCCTTTCGGCGAGCGAAATGTAGGGGAAATTTGTGGTTTCGCCAACTGGTAAATGCAAAAAAAGGCCAAAAAGATGCATTCGGGCACACCGAAACGCATGAAACCCTAGGGAAGCAAGCTTTTTGCCAACATAAAAATGGCCACTGCCGTGATCACAGCGGCAAAAAGCATGGCAAGCGCACCACGCGCTTTGGACAATTTTTGAGCACTCCATGCACCCATCCAACCGCCCGCGATGCCGCCGGCAATGAACTCCCACGCGACAGGCCATACCACCCATCCGTCTGCCGCATAGTTCAATGCAGCAGTAAGTCCGAACGCCCCCACGCAGAACAGTGACGTGCCAATCGCTTCGATCAAGCTCATTCCGCTGGCGAACACCAGACCCGGCACGATCAGAAAACCTCCGCCGATGCCGAAAAAACCGGCAAGAACGCCCGCGCCGAATCCCACCGCGCTCAACCGGACATACATGGTGCGATGCGGATAAACCCTGCCATCCGGCACATGTCTGCGCCGCATCATCAGTGCGGCGATCAACAGCATCAACAACGCGAACAGCGCCAGCAACCAACGGCCGTCCATCATCTTGCCCAGGCTCGATCCCAGATACGCGCCGATCACACCGGCAGCGGCGAATGCGAACGCGGACCGCCAACGCACGTGGCCGGCCCTTGCATGCGGCATCAGGTTCGCAAACGCATTGGCCGCCACGGCAAGCGCACTGGTGCCGATTGCGCGATGCGGGTCATGCAGACCCACGACATACAGCAGCAACGGCGTGGCTAGAATCGAACCGCCACCACCGATCAGCGCCAGAGAAAAGCCGACCAGCGATCCACATAGCACGGCAAGCAGATCATGCATGGGGAACACATGTGCCTCGTAGTCGCTGCGGACAGGTGTGCATTAAACCGTATTACGGGGCTGTGCATCTCACTTCGGTCCTATCCTTTCCGGAGTCCGCATGAAATGTCCTTGGATGTACCTGCTGGCGCTCAGCACGATGTTGATGGGTCTGAATACCTATGCAGATCCCGCACCGGGGTTGTTGGACATGCACTGGAACCCCGGCGCACCCGACTGCAAAGAGACATCGCAGCCGCCTCTGCAAGTGCATCGCTACAACGACCGCACCTACATTTTGCGCGAGAATCCGTGCGCGACATACGAAGCGCCTTTCATGTACCTGCTGATCGGATCGAACCGCGCATTGCTGATCGATAGCGGCGACGTAGCGGATGCGAAACAGATGCCGCTTGCGCGAACAGTGATGGATCTTCTGCCTGCCGATGGCACATCGAGGCTGCCGCTGCTGGTCGTACATACTCATGGCCATCTGGATCACCGCCTCGGCGATGCCCAATTCCAATCGCTGCCGCACGTGCAAGTCGTACAAACCGATCTGACACATGTAAAGCAGTACTTCGGCTTCAACGATTGGCCCAACGGTATAGCGCACATCGACCTTGGCGACCGAACCGTCGATGTACTTCCCACGCCCGGACACTACCCTTCGCACCTTTCTTTCTACGACGGAAGTACCGGCCTGTTTTTTTCCGGCGACTTTTTCATGCCTGGACGTTTGATCATCGATAACGCTGCGGATGATCTTGCCAGCGCGCTACGCGTGGCCGATTTCGTGAGGGACCGCCCTGTCACCGCGGTACTCGGTGGGCACGTCGAACTGAACGCGCAGGGCGATAGCTTCGATTTCGGTTCCACCTATCATCCGAACGAACATGCCTTGCCGTTGAGCAAACAGGACCTGATGGCGTTGCCCGCGCGCATCGCCAAATACAACGGCTTCTACACGCAGGATGGCATGTTCATCATGTTCGACCAGTATCGTGTGCTGGCTGCGCAGCTTGCGGCAATCGTTGTGGTGCTGGCTGCCATGATCACGTTGATGTGGCGTTATTTACGCCGACGTAAGCGTCTGCGTCTTGCACGCGCATAATCCATCGGATAATGCAGACTGGCGAAGATGTGACATTCAGTAGACACGTTTTTCATTTCGCTGTCACTGAAGTTTCCGTAAAAAACAACGACGCTTGGATGAGCGTCAGAGCATGCGCGATCGTCTTGCGGCTGCCCCTAACTGCAGATGAGACACCGCATTCACGGACGCTAGCGGCAAGTCCCTAGGATTTTATTCCATGCATGATGAGAAGAAGACCGCAACGCGCGAGCCAGGCAATGATGCATCCGCTGTGAAGCGAGCCCCGGTGAGCGTAGTGGTTCCTTGCTTCCGCTGCGCGACAACCATCGACGAGGCGATAACGTCGGTCAAGGCCCAGACATTACTCCCCGCTGAAGTTCTACTGGTGGAGGATGGCAGTGGCGATGGCACCCTTGCGGCACTTCATCGCATCGCTGCTGCCCATGAGGACGGCTGGATCAAGGTGATTGCGCTGGAAGACAACGGCGGCCCATCGCGTGCCCGCAATATCGCGTGGCAACACGCCAGGCAGCCTTACATCGCCTTTCTCGACTCCGACGACACCTGGGCGCCACGCAAGCTGGAACTTCAAATGGCGGCATTGGAAAAAGACCCCTCCATTGCGCTGATCGCACACAAAATGGTCGTACGTCCGCGTGGGACACCTATACCCGAGCCGCACGAGCCGATACAAACGCAAATCATCAGCCGAGGCCGTTTGCTGTTCCACAATCCCCTCCCCACCGCCTCTGTGCTTTTGCGACGCGATCTGCCGTACCGCTTCGATCCGCAAGTCTGGTACTCGGAGGATTACCTGCTGTGGTCGCAGATTCTGTTTTCCGGTTACCGCTGCGCCAAGATCGATCAGACCCTGGCGATCTGGAACAAGCGCAATCCAGGTCAACGCGGACTCAGCGATAACTTCATGGCCGTTCACAGTGCGAGGCGCGTGATGCGTCGACGGCTGTGGCGAGAAGGCTTTATCAGTCTGCCCGAGTATCTGTTCGCACGCGCAGTCGGCCTGGTATCCCGCCTACGCCGCAAGTTGTTCAAGCCACCGGGGGTTAAACCTGCGCCAGGCGTGAAAGGGGTTGCCGCGCAGCGGTAGGGTGTCTGAAGTTCCCTCCCCTACTACGCGTAGAGGAGGAAATAAATCCCGCCATGCAAATGCAAATCCTTCAATGGGATTTCATGTCGTCGTGCATGTCGTGCTTGTCGTTGCCCATATCCATATCTTCATCCGGCGGCGCCTTGGCAACGATGTCCTTGTATTGCGCCGGCGTCATGCCGGGCAGCTTGCGCACGAAAGCAACGATGCTCCAGATCGTGTCATCGTCGTGCGTGGCGCCCCAGGCAGGCATGGCAGTCAGCTTGATGCCATGCTTGATGACCCAGAACGCCTCGCGTGGATCGACACGATCTTCAGCCAGCTCAGGTGGCTTGGGATAGAGGCCGGCGCGTAATTCCGAATCGTGCACGCCCGGCGAGAGATGGCAGCCGGTACACATGGCGGCGTACTGGCCAGCACCCTTCAAGATCAAGGCCTGATCGTCCAGGTTGGGCACCTTGATCGATTGCGCGTGATGCTCGATCGAACGGTCCCTTGTCATGGTGAGAAAACGATAAGTAAGCGGCCAATGCGGCGCATCGGCACCGATGTTGTAGTGGCCCGAACAGGCATAGGCAAATCCAAGCACTGCCAGGACCACGATCACTGCAAGCATGCTGATAAATGTCTTCATGGCATCACCTAAAACCAGAAACGGATACCGGCAACCCATTGCCGATCGAAAACAGGCTCGCGCTCGTTGCGAGCGAACCCAGCCGTCGTAGCGAAACGGCGAGACCATACCACGCCCACATAAGGCGCGAATTCCCGCGTGATTTCGTAGCGAAGGCGCAGCCCTAGCTGAGCATCCGATACCCCGCTTCCGATGCGCTGCGACGCGTCGTTTTTGCTGTACAGGTTGATCTCGAACTCCGGCTGCAGCATCAGGCGCTGGGTAAAACGCAGGGTGTATTCTGCGCGCCCGCGTGCAGCTAAGCGACCTGCATCGCTGAGGTAGCCCGTCGCTTCCAATTCCAGCCAGTACGGCGCCAACCCTTCCACGCCGAAGGCAGCCCAGTTGCGATGCGTGCCTTGGCCCAGATCGTGCCGCATACCCAGCTGTGTACTCCAGAATGCGGAAACCGTGTGATTCCAGAACGCCTCGACGTCGCCATCGTTGATGCGCCCGCGACTCCCCTCCCCTTCGGTGCGCAGCCACAGCTTATCGCTGTCACGGCCATACCAGGCCTCGGCCTCCCATCTTGGACCATTACCGTCATAGCCGTGGGTGTATTCCAACTGATCGACCAGCAGCGTGCCGTAGGCGGCGTGATCGTTCATTTCCATGGCGTGCATGGTGAACATGCCCTGCGCCGCACTCGTTCCAGAGAACCCCAAGGCCAGGCACGCCAACCACGCATAGCTCGGTCGCGCATGAATCTGCTTCTTCATGCCACCACCACCTCGCGGAACATACCCGCCTCCATGTGAAACAGCATGTGGCAGTGATAGGCCCAGCGTCCGGGATTATCGGCGGCGACTGCATAACTGATCTGCTGTGCCGGCTGCACGCTGACCGTATGCTTGCGCACCTGAAAATCGCCATCGGCGTTTTCCAGCTCGCTCCACATACCGTGCAAGTGAATCGGGTGATGCATCATGGTGTCGTTGACGAGCACGATGCGCAGCCGCTCGCCATGATGGAAGCGGACCGGCTTGGCGTCGGAAAATTTCACGCCATCGAACGACCACATATAGCGTTCCATGTTGCCGGTAAGCCGCAGCGTGATGTCCCGTTCCGGCTCACGTTGATCGATGGGACCGCCGAGGGTGTGCAGATCGGCATAAGTCAGCACGCGCCGTCCGTTGTCGCGCAAGCCCACGCCGGGGTCGTCCAGATTCGTGCGCGGATTCGTCACGCGCATGTCCACACCAGGCTCCATTTTTAGCTGGGTATGCCCGGAGGATGCGTGGTCGTCCATCTTCATGCCCGGCATATCCTGCATGCCTTGCATGGAATCCATATCGTGCATGCCGCCATGCGCATGCGAAGACATGCCGCCCATCATGTCCTGCATGCTCAACCATACACGCGGATCCATCGCCGGCACCGCAGCCTCCATGCCGGCGCGCGGCGCCAAGGTACCGCGCGCATAACCGCTGCGATCGATCGACTGAGCAAACACGGTGTAAGCGCGATCGTCTTGCGGCTCAACGATGACGTCGTAGGTTTCAGCGGGGGCGATGCGCAATTCGTCTACCGATACCGGCTCGACATCCTGACCGTCAGCGCTCACCACGGTCATTTTCAAGCCAGGAATGCGCACATCGAAAATCGTCATGCCCGCGCCATTGATGATGCGCAGCCTTACCTTCTCGCCCGGACGGAACAGCCCGGTCCAGTTGCCCGCAGGCGCGTGGCCGTTCATCAGAAACGTGTACGTATAGGCGCTGACGTCACTGAGATCAGTAGGATTCATGCGCATGGCGTTCCACATTTTGCGCATGGCAAAGGCTTCGCGCAGCCCGACGCGATGCGCGTCGTGAATGAAATCCGCCACCGTCGGCTGAGCGGTGTTGTAGTACCCGCTGTTTTTCTTCAGGCGGGCAAAAATGCTGTGCGGGTTATCGTCGCTCCAGTCGTTGAGCACCACTACGTAATCGCGATCCGCTGCCACGCGATCGCGCTCTTGCGGATCGATGATCAGCGCGCCGAGCAGGCCCGTCTGTTCCTGATAGCCCGAATGCGCGTGATACCAGTACGTACCCGATTGCCGTACGTGAAAGTGATAGACAAAGGTTTCGCCCGGTGGGATGCCATCGAAACTGATGCCTGGCACGCCGTCCATATCGAAGGGCAGCACGATGCCGTGCCAGTGGATGGAAGTCGGTACGCGCAATCGGTTGGTGACACGCAGGCGAACTTCGCTGCCTTCCTTCCAGCGCAGCACAGGGCCAGGCAGGCTGCCGTTCACCACTGTGGCGACGCTCGGTGTACCGGTGAAATTGACGGGCAGCTCGGCAACATCGAGCGCGAAATCGGTGCCGCTGAGCACCGGACCGGAAAGGCCATTGGCAGCACGTGCAGACCGCAGCAGGCCCAATGCGGCAGCCGTGCCGCCCAGGGCGAGGCCCTGGACGAATCGCCGTCGCGACCGATTGATCGCGAACGGCGGGTAAAACGTATTCATGGGATGACTCCTTGCGAAACGAGACAACCTGGCTCGCATCGACATGCGTCCAAGTGGTTACATCGAACAGCGGAATCAAACCGCGGGTGGTCGCAAGGGAGGAATCAAATTGGGCTTCGGCGCATCGACATCGCGCACCGGCAGGTGAACGTCGGCAAGCCGTACAGGACCGAGCAAGGTCGGTACGGTAGGAAACAGCACGCTAGCGCACATCGCTTCGCAATGGCACGCCGAATGCGCCGTATCGCCGCAGCAATGATCGGCATGATGGCCGCCCGTCGCCATGTCATTCATGCCCATGGCGTGATCCATGGCCATGGTTACCATGTTGGCTGCGTGAGGCTGCGGAGCATCGCCGGGCATGGCTCCGGTTGCAGGCAGCGATACCGTCATCAGCAGCCAGCCGAGCAAGGCCATCACGCGCAGCAAGCGCGAGGTAGCAAGTCGGCGAAGGGAACAGGGTGATCGCATGACGCAGAAGCTTATCCCTGCACCGTTGCAGGGTTCAACCCGCAGGCGGGCAGTCATTTAACGACGTTGGCTTGGCTGTAGCCCATGTACAGGCCAATCTTGTCACCTGCTTTCAGCGTGGCCATGGCGGCCGGCGGAAAATGTACGCGCAGTGCCATGCCTTCCGTCGTCACCTCCACGATACCGGTCTTGGGATCTGCGCTGGTCACCGTGGCGGGCATAGTGTGCATGCCGTGCATGTTGACCATGTCGTTGGCCTTGCCGACGTGCGTCATGTGCGCGCCAGCATCCTGTCCCGCGGCTGGCATGGAGCCGGGTGGCGGCTCGTCCTGTGCGGCAGCGGTTGTCGCGCATGCAAGCCATAGCAGACTCGGCAATAAAAGCGAACGCCCGATCGAGTTCACACGCATGGTTGCCTCCTCGTGAGAGTCATGTATCGGTGATATCGAGTATGCGCGGGGAAATGTTCAGACGGGCTCAAGGATTTGCGTTTGATCGCGCGCCCCAGGGCGACGATGAGGTAAAAAGGGAGCTTTACGAGCTCACATACCATGACCTGCCACGGCATTCACGTCATCGACACCGGCTTCGTTCGCCCCCGCTTCGATGCGGCTTACCTGCTGGTCCACAACGGGCACGGCGCCTTTATCGACTGCGGTACCAATCATTCCACGCCGCGCCTGCTCGGTGCACTTGACGATGCGGGTATCGACGCGTCCCGCGTTGACTGGCTGATTCTTACCCACGTGCATCTCGATCATGCCGGCGGTGCGGGCGAACTGATGGCACGCTTGCCGAATGCCCGGCTGCTGGTTCACCCACGCGGTGCGCGGCACATGATCGATCCCTCGCAGCTATGGGCGGGTGCGATGGCCGTGTACGGCGAGGAGGTCATGGAACAGGCATACGGTCGCCTTCGCCCGATTCCAGCAGAGCGCGTGGTGGAGGCACCGGATGGGCATGTCGTGGATTTCCATGGCCGCCTCTTGCGCTGCCTCGATACGCCCGGCCATGCAAAACACCATATGGCCATTCACGACGAGCGGGCCAATGTTTGCTTCACCGGCGATACGTTCGGTCTTTCGTATCGCGAATTCGATACCGCAAAAGGTCCATTCATCCTGCCGACAACCACGCCGGTGCAATTCGATCCTGAGGCGTTACATGCCTCGATCAATCGTTTGCTGGCGCTCAAACCGGAGGCGATGTACCTCACCCACTTCGGTCGCGTCGAAGACGTTGAGCATTTGGCCGGCAAGCTACATGAGCTGATCGATGCGATGGTGGCGATCGCCTTGAGCGCAAAGAGCTCCACCGATCGCCACGCACGGTTGGTGCATGAGCTGACGCAGCTTTATGACGCGCGCACTGCTGCGCACGGTTGGCGTGGCGATCGTGAGGCCCTGGTGCAGTTGCTTGGGACGGATATCGAACTGAACGCACAAGGGCTCGGTGTTTGGCTGGATCGCCCTTAGGTTGGGGTGCAAACCCCAACATTGCGATGTTCGCAAATAGGAATGCCGGGGGTTCGCACCCAACCTACAGGGGTTTAAGGTAGAAATACTGCGTCTTGCGACGTATGTAACCCATGCGTTCGTAGAACGGATGCGATGCGTCGCGCAGCACGTTGGAGCGCACGCAGATCGTGTCGAAGCCGCGCTGGCGTGCCCACTGTTCTGCATGCTGCGCCAGCAAACGCCCGACGCCGCTGCCGCGGCAACGTGCATCCACGACCAGGCCGACGATTTCCACGCGCTCGCCTGATTCGAGCGTCCGGCGATGTTCAACGGCGATCCAGCCAAGCAAGCTGTCGTCGTGTTCTGCGACGGTCACGCAATGATCGGGATGCGACCTCAACACCGCCAGCCGTTCGCGCATTGCTTCGACCGGCGTTGCATAGCCCAGCTCGTCGGCAAGACGTGCGATTTCGGCGGCATCTTCCACCCGTGCCTTGCGCAGGATCGGTGCGCTGGCCATGTCAGGCGAGCCGCGTGCCGTTCGGCACCGGACGTTCGATGGCAGTGATGACCACACCTTGTTCGGTGTGGAACCCAGTAAGCAGGAATTGCGAACGAAAAGGGCCAATCTGCTTTTCGGGAAAATTGATCACGCCCACGATCTGCCTGCCGATCAGTGATTCGGGTGTATACAGCGCAGCAATCTGCGCACTGGTTTTGCGCTCGCCGTACGGCCCGAAATCCGCCCATACTTTCCACGCGGGCTTGCGGGCTTCAGGAAACGGTTCCATGCGAGTGATCGTCCCCGCCACGATCAGCACTTTTTCGAAATCGGCCCAGCTGATTTCTTCTGTGATCGTTTGCTCGCTCATCCTTCCAGACTCGTCTTGAACCAATCGTTGAACTCTTGCCACCAGTAGCTGCCTTGCGCCGCCAGCAGGCCGAAGGGTTTGTAGGTGCGCGCAAGGCCGTAATCGGCGAATTGCCTCCAGTTTTCGTCGCCCTGCGCAATGGCCGACGCCAGCAATTCGCCCGCTGCACACGTTGGCGCCAAACCATGGCCACCGAATGCCTGCGCCCACCATAAGCCTTCGCCATCCGTGCCGACCTGCGGCATCTGATGGCGTGCGTAGCTCATCAGGCCAGACCATGCGTAATCGATGCGCGTGCCTTTCAAATGGGGAAAAACGCGCAGCATGTCGCGCAGCAACACTCGCCGCACGGCGGATGCGGAGCGGTTTCTGATCGAAATCCTTCCACCCCACAACAAACGGCGATCCGGCAACGGCCGGTAATAGTCGAAAGCAAATCGCGTGTCGTAAACGGCGGCGCGTGTTTGCAGGCATTCGTCGAGACGTTCGCCGAGCGGTTCGGTCACCATCACATACGTTGCGATCGGCAGCACGGCACGATCGATTTGCCGCTTCAAGCCAGCGAGATAGCCACCACACGCCAACACCACCTGTTCGGCTCGCAGTTCACCTTGCGGCGTACTGATCTGCCAGTAACCGCCGTCACGGCGCAGGCGCCATACGTCGCTGTTTTCGTGCACGCGCACGCCTTGCTTTGTCGCCTCCGCGGCAAGCCCTATGGCGTAGTTCAACGGATGCAGGTGAAGGGCATTACGCTCATACAGTCCGTCGTAATAACGCTCGCTGCGCACTCGCTCGCGCAGCTCTTCCTGCGGCAACCATTCCCAATGCACGCCGTAGTGATCAGCCAGCAGGCGCTGGCGTTTACGCAATACGTTCGGGTCGCGAAACCAGTTCGCCCAGATCACACCTTGATCGACCATGTCGCAAGGAATGGCATAACGCGTGACGCGTTCGCGTATGCGCTGTACCGCTGCAGTGGTGAGGTCGAAGATATGCTTGGCGCGCTCGGCACCCAACTGATGGTGCAGCGCCTCTTCGCCCAAGGAATAACCGCCGAACACGAATCCGCCATTGCGACCGGATGCGCCGAAGCCGACTTGCTCACGCTCCAGGACAACCACATCGTTTACACCGCGCTCGGCCAACCCCAATGCAGTATTCAACCCGGCAAAGCCGCCACCGATGATCGCCACGCGCGCTTCCTGACGCCCTTGCAATGGCGCATAGGGTTCGTAAGGCGCAGCGGTAGCGCGGTAGTAGGAAGGAACCGGAGGTTGCTTCATGGAGTGGAAAAACGCCGGGGCGGTTCAGCCCGCCGAGCATAGCGCAGATCGGTCAGCGCTTCTTATTCGACCAGGGTCACGTCCAGGATGCGTTGATCGGACTGTCCATGGTCGTCGACCACGCGCACGGTATAGCGCCCTGCACCATGGGGCTGCCAGTACAGTAATTCGCCGGGTGCGCTGCGGCCAACATAGGCATCGTCGACGAACCAGTACAGCGTGCGTACGTCTGCGTCGTTGGTTGCGGTGAAGGGAATGCGCTCATCGGCCAGTTGCTTCAGGCGCAAGGTGTAGGTGCTTCCGCGCAAGGGTGAGGTAATACGCGGCGGTGCGCCGCTTACGCGCTCGTTGTTGTTGCATGCGTCGTTGGCGGGTGGACGCCTGCGCGGCATGCCGGCCTGCTCGAACACCCGCTGCAGGTCCGAAGGCCAGAACTCGTACACCTCCATATGCGTACGCTTGTCATCAAAAGGTGGACAGGCCGCCTTGCCGGTCGCTTCGTCGATCACGACCGGGCGATAGATGGTGTCGACGCGAATAGGCGATTTGCCGGGAATGAACCAGGTCATGCCACGTTGCGGACACCACTGCGTCGGCAGGTTGCCGCTGGCCAGGCAGATCTGCACGCGCCGCAGATTCGGCGGCATCGCGCGAATGGGCTCATTCAACGGCACATGTTCGGCCCGCAGCGCGTCGACAATCTGGAAAAACAACGGTGCCGCCGCATCGATGCCGACAAAGGCCGGATTGCCGCTGCCGTCGAAATTGCCAACCCACACCACCAGCACGTAAGGGCCGAAGCTGCCCGCCGTCCACGCATCGCGAAATGCCCACGAGGTGCCCGTTTTCCAATACACCGGCAGGCGGTTTCCCTGCATATCCGCTGCATCATCGGGACGCGGATTCTGCCGCAGGATATCCATCACCATGTAGCTGGCTTCTTCGCTCAGCAGACGCGTTCCGTCGCCCTGTGCGTCGTCCGCACGCAGACGCAATGGACGCAGCACGCCGCGATTGGCGAGCATGGCGTAAAGGCCGGCCAGTTCTTGCATGGTTACCTCGCCGCCGCCCAGCACCAGCGACAAACCGTAATGCTGTTCGCTGGCCATGCGGCTGACGCCGGCCTGTTGCAGGAAATCGTAAAGGCTGGGTTGATGCAACTGCGAAGCCACCCATACCGCAGGGATATTGCGGCTGCGGATCAAGGCTTGCGTTGCAGTGATGGGCCCGAGAAAGTTGCCATCGAAGTTTTCCGGTGTATACGGCCCGAATGCAGTCGGTACATCACGCAGCACGGTTTGCGGGTGCAACACACCTTGATCGAAGCCCAGCGCATAGATGAAAGGCTTCAACGCCGAACCGGGCGAGCGCTTGGCCAACGTGCCGTTCACCTGGCCTTGGATGGCGGCGCTGCGATAGTCGGCCGACCCCACCATCGCTTTGATGCCCATGTCGCGCGAATCCACCAGGATGGCGGCTGCATTGGCAATGCCGCTGGATGCTTTGCGTTTTACGTACAGCGCGATCTGACGTTCAAGGATGTGCTGTAAATCGAGATCGAGCGTGGTGGTGACGACGGCATTTTGTATCTCGCCGTTCAACGCCTGCGCGGACAAGAGTTGCTCCACGGCATGCGGCGCTTCGAACGGCAAACGGTTGAGTGGCCTGAGTGTCAACGGCAACGCGAACAGCGGCTTCAATGTTGCATCCTGCGGATGCGTTGGGAGCCATGCCCGGTACAGGCGGTTGCGCGCGTCGGCCAGGCCACCGCTGATCAACGCGCTGCTTGCGCCCTGCCCGACCAGCAAACGGCGCGAAGGGTTCTGTGGAATCACCGCCAGTGTCAATGCTTCCGGCAGCGAAAGCTGGTTGGCCGGCTTGCCGAAGTACACCAGGCTCGCGGTGGCAACGCCCTGCACGTTGGAACCGTAAGGAGCAAGGTTGAGATATGCCTCCAATATCTCGCGCTTGGAATGGAACAACTCCAACTGCACCGCACGTGCGATCTGACGCAGCTTTCCAGGTGACGTACGTGTATTGAGCCCCCACAGCAATCGCGCAAGCTGCATGGTGATGGTTGAACCGCCCTGCGGCGTACCGTGCCGGACATAGGTGACCCATGCGCCGCGCATCAAGCCATACGGATTGATGCCGGGGTGCCAGCGATACCAGCGGTCTTCATGCAACAGCACGCCGTCAACCAGTTGCGGCGAAATGTCTTCCAGCGGCACCCACAGGCGGTATTGCTGATCGCTGGCGAGCGTCAGGCGCAGCAAGTGGCCTTTGCTGTCGTACACAGCGGTGGAGGAAGGCAGCCAGCTGCGCAAGGGTGAATGCGGCCATAGCCGGCAACCTACGAGCACGGCAAGCAACAGCAGCGCTGCGACAAGCCAGTTTTGCCAACGTACGATCCAGCGGCCGGCGATGTGCAGGAGATTCATGGGTGCGGACATCTATGTGCGTACCGAAAACTGCTCCCTCCCCTGCTCGCAGGGGAGGGTTGGGGTGGGGTTAGACACGCTTGCGATATTGCTTGAATTCGCCGCGAGGTTGCTTCACCCCACCTTCTCCGGCTTGCCGGAGGAGAAGAGAAAAGTGCGCTCCCCTACTACACGTAGGGGAGGGAGTTGTACCTCAAGGCTTCGCTTCCACCTTCAGCGACAACCCGCCCGCCGAACGCGCTTGATAGGTGCGGTCATACAGCGACTCGCCATAGGCGGGCGGTATGGCGAACGTACCGGCGTTCGTCGCACGAATGCGATACACGAACTCGCGCACGTCGGGCGTAGCCGCCCCGTAGATCACCACGCGGTCCTCTCGAATATCCGCGTATTCCGGCAGCCATGTGGATTGCGACAAGCCGATCGGCGAACGCCAGGCTTGCGGGGCACTGGTGTTGCTATCGCTTGCGTTGCTGTCGCTACCCGCATTGTCGCCATTGCCCGAGTTGTCGCTGGCGCTATCGCTGTTCTGCGCGGTATTCACTGCCGGCGGCGGTTCGATCACCGGCTCGAAACCACCCGGCAGCAGATCCACGATTGCAACGCTGCCGACGGCATCGCTGCCCGTCGCGCGGATCTTCACGTGCACGTCGATTTCTTCGCCCAGCGTCGCCGTATCCAGATGCTTGCCTTGGGTATCGGTGTACTCGCGCACAATCTCGATACCATTGGCGATCGCCTTGTCCGGCTGCACGCGGTCATAGCCGCTTTGGCTGGCGACACGCCATGCCGGCAGACTGCTCTGGTTGATAAAGCGCAGCTTGGTCGCAGCAGCATCCCAGCTGCCAGCCTGCAGCAGGTTGCCTTGCACGCTGGCGATAGCCTTGGTGCTGCCATCGGCATGAACTTCTTCGATACCTAGCTTGTCCAGCTCGGCACCGGTTTGGCCGGCGTAGCTGTCCAACGCCAGAATCGTCATCGAGGAGGAAAGCGTGTTGTAGTAGTTGTGCGCCAGCGGCCAGGCGATGTTTTCGAACACGCGCGGCGGCAGCGCCTTCGCGCGTTCCGGGAAATGCTTCGACAACAGATAAAGCACGCTCGCATCACGCACCAGCCGATCGTAGTAGTAGCTGTAGGTGTATCCGTCATCGGCCTTCGAACGTGTAAGCACCTGCTCAGGGCCTGCCATCAGACGATTGGCTTCATCATCCTGTTTGAGCAGCTTGTAGGAAGCAGCCAACCATGCCGCGGCCAGATCGTTCTTCCAGACTTTCGGATAAGCCTCCTGCAAGCGCTTCTGGATCGAAGCCAGCGCATTGGTGGTGACATTGCCCTGGCGTGTCAGCAGATACGCCGCATAGGCGCGCTGGCGAAGCTTATCCAGCGAATCCATGCCATCGTTGGCGGCAAGCTGCTGCAGGTACTTGTTGCCGGCATCGATCATGTCTTGCGGCACGGGGGTACCACGATCGCGCGCCTCAAGCATGAAGTTCATGGCATAGGCCGACACGAAGGGTTCCGAATCGGGTGTGGCTGCCCACAAACCGAAACCGCCTTCGCTGTTCTGGCGTGAATGCAACACATCCAGCAGCTTGCCGATGGCCTCTTCGTTGCTGATCTTCTTGGCCTCTTCGCCGCCGAACGCCGGCTGCAGCGCATGCGCGAACACCGGCACCTGCGGCCACTTGGCCACGATCAGGCGCGGCATGGCCATGCTCACCACTTGCTCGCTGCAGTAGTGCTGGTAGTTGACGAGATAACTGGTAATGCCTTGCGCCAGCACCACCGGCAGCGGCGAAATCGCAGCATCGCGTGCGGCGTAGGCGTCGAACATCTGCCGCAAAGGTGATTGCTCCGACTGGCTGTGCGTGAACACCTGACCGACATCCACCTGCGTGCGATAGGCCGAAGCCGGCCGCACGGCTACATCCACCGCCTGGTGCGCGAATTTGCCCGCATACGACGCGGTGAAAGCGAGATGGCCCGAGCCAAGCTTGTCAGTGGCCTTGACGCGGAACTTCACCACGCCTTCGTGCATTTCGGCGAGGCTCACGTTTTGCGTGGCTGCACCCACCACCTGCAACTGCGGACCGGTTTGCAGCGTTACCGCCACCGGCACCTGTTTTCCGCCCAGGCCGGTGAGGTTGTTGGCAACACCAACGCTGATTTCTGTTTCATCACCCGGTGAAAGCGTGGTCGGCGCATTGGGCGAAAGCACGAAATCGCCACGCACCGTCGTCGCGCCTTCAAAGGTGCCGACGCGATCCGGCGAAACAGCCACCGCCATCACGCGCAGCTTGCCGTTGAAGTAATCAGGCACGGTGTACGTGAAATCCTTATCGCCGTCGATATCGACGATGCCCGACCAGAACACGACCGGCTTGTCGCGCTTGCGCTTGAACGGATTGAGTTGGCGGCTGATCGCCGCATCCGCGTCACCGCCCGGTGCGGCCGACAAGGCCATCAGTTTTTCGAAGTCCGGCAGGATCAGATCGAGGATCTGCGACGTCTGCACTTCGAGCATCTTCTTGCGGAAGAAGAACTTCAGCGGATCGCCAAGCTTGTAGCGTGCGACCTGCAGAATGCCTTCATCCACGGCAAACACCACCGCTTTGGCCGGATGCTCGGCATGCAGCTTGAAGGTGACGGTATCGCCCGGTTTCACCACATCAGGCGAATCGACTTTGATCGCATGGCGGCGCGCATCCAGGTTCACCGAGAACGGCACCACGCCATAGCTCAGCGGGCTCATGAAGATTTCATCCGACGACGGATCACGGATGAACTGCACGTTGATGTAGCCGTTGCCCTCGAAGTCTTTCGGGATGGTGATCTGTTGCACCGAGCTGGTGGTATCCGCATGGAACCACGCATGCGCATATACCTTGTCGCGCTCGATGGTGATCAGGCCGCTGCCCGCATACGGCGCACGGATGGAAATATTGACCATGTCGCCTGGGTTGTAGTCGGCCTTCTCCAGGTTGAGCTGCAGTTCCGCATTGCGGTCGAGCGAGCGCGAGAGATTCGCATCGCCCGCTATCGAATAGCCGACACGATTCACTTCCACACGATCACTGCCGCGCAGGATCACCAACGCGTAGTTGCCTGGCTTGTCGGTGGGTAGCGTGTAGTCGAATCCGCCCGCCGGAATGCTCAGCGGCTGTTCGCTGACCTGGATTTCCTTGAGCTTGGATTCGTATTTGTAGACGCCCGAATCCTGCTTGGTCAGTACGGACACATAGCGTCGTTCGATCAGCTGCGCCTTGAGGCCGTCCAACTTTATCGATTTGGCCTGCGGGTCGATCGCTACCAGATGCACTTTGCGTGCAGCATTGCGGCTGACGTAATCGAGTGAATCTTCGCTGCGATAGCCGACTAGCCAATCGTTGCTCGACACCAGCGTTTGCGTAGCGGCCGCCACGCTGCGACCGCCTTCGGGTTCGTGCGCCTTGACCAGGAAATACAACTGATAAGTCGCGTCGGCGTACTTTTTTAGATCAAGATCGAATTCGGCATGGCCTTTCTCGTCGGTCTTGCCGTCTTGCAGGTTTTCGTCGAAACCGTCTTTGGCGCGATGCACGTCGTAGAAGTGGTAATCGGGCCAGCTACGGAAGGACGGCCATGCCGGACGCAGAGTAAGCGACGCTTCGACACGGCGATCCGCTGCCGGCGTGCCGAACAGGTTCTGCGCATCGACCAGGCCTTTGAGTCCGGCCGGCTTCACCCAGCCTTCGACGACCTGGCTGGACAGCTTCGCCGTCACCTTCATGCGATCAGGCTGGAACTCCTTCACCTGCACGGTGGTGTTGCCGATCTGCGTATCGGCCTTGCCGTCGCGCACGATGTAGAGGTTTACCGTCCACGTGCCGGTGGGTGCGGTTTCGGCCGTCGTATAAGTCAGCTCACCGAAGCCGGAATCGTCCATTTTCAACGGCAGTTGTTTCACCGTGACGCCGCGCGGATCGACGACTTCCGCTTGCAGCGGAATGCCCGCGACGTTGCGCAGCCAGCTGGCGGCGCGCACGATCAAACCGATATGGATGTCGTCGCCCGGACGATAGATGCCGCGATCGGAGAACAGATACGAAGACAACGTGCCGGGATTGACGGAACTGGCTTCGCCGCCGATGTCGAAGCGGGAGTAGTCGAGCTGTCGATCACTGCCGCCAACAGGCAGGAACGACAGATCGTCCGCTTTCTTCACCACATACAACGCGGGACGTTTCTCGCGGTCCAGGCCTTTGAAAGTGGGGAAATGCACCACGCCATCGGCGCCGGTGTCCTGTGCGAACAGCGTTTGGCCGTTGACAGCGAGCACCGAGACGTTCGCCCCCGCTACCGGCTGACCGGTGCGGATGGACTGCACGAATACGTCCTGGCTGCCATCCAATGCGCGCTTTATCAGCATGCCGAGATCGGTGACGACGATCAGACGGCTGTCTTGTGCCGAGGAGCCGGATTCGTCTGCGCCATCACCCGCTTCATCGCTAGGCGTATCAGTCGATGTTGATGCCGAAATATCCGTATCGGGATCTGGATCCGGTTGTGCACCCGATGGCGGGGGAGCGATGCCCTGCTTCGCACGCGCCTTCGCCTTGGCAGCCTGCTCAGCCTGCTTCTTGGCCTGCGCCGGATCGAAATCGTACAGATGCAGCAGGAACACGCCGCGTTTGCCCGACTGCAGGTATTGACCAAGGTCGACACCTTCGTAATGCGCGTGCGCCGGATCACCTGCTGGGAACGCGCGCTTGAGCTCGAAGCGATCGACGATGTGTTCTTCGGTGAAATCGTAAGGAAGCTGCGGATGCTTGTAGTCGCCTTGATTGAGGCTGACCAGATGCTGCAATTGATCCGGCAGCACGCGACCAACCTGCAGGCGCATGCCGGCCATGTTGCGCGACACTACCGAAACACGCTTGCTGCCGCTGAGCGAAAGCAGCGAACCGTCGGCCATGAAGCGCAGCAGTTTGGGATAATCCGGCACGGTGACCACGGCAGCGGTCGGTTTGCCGAGCACGTAGCCGCCGAAGGATTTCAACCCCTTGTCCACGCGCACGTAGATGCGCTGGCGGGGATTGGCGTGAAACTTGAAGCTTTGCAGCGCCTGGTAGTCGTTTTCGGTGGGCACGACTTCGAGCGGAAGCTTCCGCGATTTGCGCAGGATGTCCTCACCGACCTCTTCGGAACTCCACGGATAGGTTGCGGGTTGTTCGCTGTCCTGATTGCTCTGGCCGTCCTGGTTGTCTTGGCTGTCTTCCTGTTCGTCGCGAGCGGCATTCGGACTACGCTCCGGCAGCACCCAGGCGTGCACCAGGCCAGCGAGATCGCTGTCGCGCACGGCACCGCTGAGGTTGATCACGACTACTTGCTCGGGCTCGTATTTATCGTTGTCGACGAGCGTGGGGCTGATGTCGTCCACGGTAAGGCTGTACAAGCCCGGCACGCGCACGCTGGTCTTCAGCTCGGCATCGGTGCCGTTGCCACCGCGCGCGCTTCGCACGCCGCTGTCGAGGGTAAGTGACACGGCGCCGTCATCGCGCGGCAGATCCAAGGGCTGCGAGTGAATCCATGCACGCAACTTGTATTGATCGTAGGTAACGCTGTACTTCAACGGCGTAGCGGAATGATCGCCCTGCCCGGCCAAACTCAGCGCAACGCGCTTTTCGAGCTGTGCAGGATCGACGGGATAATTGAAGTCGACCGGGATGATGGTTTTCTTGGCGGTGGGATCTTGCGGATCCTGATAGAACTCGCCCTTGCCCACCGTGGCTTTGAACGGTTGCGTGTCGAATTCGAAATGGTCATCGGCCATCAGTACGTGATGGGCGAAAGCATGCGCAACGTCGAAGCGAATCTTGTAGTGCTGCCCAACCGGCCAATCGGCGGCCGGCGTAAAGCGAAGCGTTTTGTCGTCGACCCAGGTCCATTGGCCGTTCGTCTGCGGCTGCATGACGATGCCGTCGGTGACCGGCTTGCCCACCAGTTCGATGGGGGCGGCGGACGCCGAGAACGAAACCTCCAACGGATGGATCGTGATGGGCTGTTTGGTGTAGTCGGAAACGTCCGGCGCTTCCACTTTCCAGGTGATGCGCACCGGCTCGTGCGGGCGCGGTCGATGCTTGTACCAGTGCCAGCCGAACCATCCGCCGCCTGCAAGCAGTGCTACAACGGCAGCGATGCCCAACGAATGCAGGGGGCGCCTGCGCACTGCGTGTGTCCAGGCGGGTGCGGACCAATTCACTTGTCCGACCAGCGGGCTGAGCAGCCATCCCAGCGCGGCAAGGACACCGCGCAGCAGGCGTACTGGAAGCAAAAGCAGAAACCGCAGCAAATCCATAATGCGTCCTGTGTTCAATCCGTTAGGTAACCTGGCCGGTTGCCGGCAAGGCGTTCTTCAATTCGTGGGTACGCCTTATGCCGAACGGCATAAAGCTCGGGTAAGAACGAGATTCCCCATGCATAGGCTGCCGCATGGATGTGGCAGCTTGCGGTCACGATTCTGGCACGATCGAGTGCGGGCGTGACAGTTCTTAGGTTGGGTTACCCCAGACTTGATCCGGGGGTGACCCAACCTACGAACGCCCCGCCTTCGGGCTTTCAGGCCATCATTTGGGGCGAGCGATAACCCTCACTTTTCCACTATTTCCGCCACCGCAGAAAAAGCGGTCGCCGCCATCCGATTCAAGCCCCGACACAACCAGGCCGGGCGGCATGTCGATCTGCTCCAGCACTTCCCCGGTTTCCGGATCGACGCGGCGTACTTCGCTCTCATCCCCCTCCCAGGTGGCGTGCCACAGCTCACCGTCGGCCCAAGTGACGCCGGTGACGAAGCGGTTGAACTGGACGGTGTTGAGAATCGCCCCGGTGTCGGGATCAATGCGATGGATCTTCCGTTCCCGATACTCTCCGACCCATAGCGAGCCTTCGGCCCAGGCGAGGCCCGAATCACCACCACCACCGGGCGCCGGGATAGTGGCGAGCACTTGCCCGGACTTGGGATCGATTTTTTGGATGCGATCCTCCGCGATCTGAAACAGGTGTTGCCCGTCGAAAGCCGTGCCTGCATGGGCCGCGACATCGACGGACCGCTCCAGCTTTCCGCTCACCGGATCGAGGGCATTGAGCTTGTCGCCGGATGCAAACCAGAGGTGCTCACCGTCGTACGTCACGCCGGCTACCTTATCGATTCCAGGGAAAGGGCCATACTCACTGACGATTTGGGCTGCGGATCGTTTCACGTTCTCGTCCTGGTTGATGAGCGGCATTTAGCCTAGTCACTCGGTAGTGGGCCTGGGAGTAACAAGATCGACGGGAAATCCGGTACGGGCGGGGTCATCCAGCGACGTGCGGGCCCGCGGCCGAACGATTGCACCTTGCCGGTTGCGGCGAGCGCCTCGAGCGCGCGCTGCACGGTGCGAGCGCTGGCACCCAGCGCCATGGACAGTGCCGAACTCGACCACGATTCGCCATCCGCGAGCAACGCGAGCAACGCCGCGTGCCGTTCCTCAACAGGCGGCGCCAGCACGACAACATCACTCGCAGAATGCGGTGCCAGCGCAAACCCTCGCTCTGTCGCATTCACGTCGGCCATCGACCTCAACATGGCCCGCAACCGCCCGACTTCGACCCGCAAGCGTGCGCGATGCGATTCATCGGCGTGCTTGGTGCGAAAGGCATCTGCGATAAGCAAACCCCTCGATACATCGGCAGGCCACGCTTCTGCCATGCGGCGCACCAGCGCAAACAAGATGGGGCGTGTTGCAAGCGAAACGACGGCACCTTTACCGTGAACGACATGACGACAGGCATCCACAACGAACGTTGGCGATGTCAAAAGTGTTTCGACCTCCTCCAGCAGAAGAAGGCGTTCTTTACCTTGCGCAATCGAGCGTGCGGCGGGGGCATCCAATACACGTGATGCGTTTTCGACCTCCGCTATCAGCGCCGGGATGTTCGCCGCATGTGCAGCATGTGCGGCTCGCGCAAGCGCAGCGCGCGCACGCTTTGTCTGCAGGCGACGAATGGCCATGCCCGCAACGACCAGCTCGTGCGCCGCCCTTGATGCGGGCGGAAACGGAGTTGGATCGAGTTCGCTGAGTACGTGTTCGGCGTCGTCGATGCGCCCGAGCAAGAGCAAGCGCCGAACTTCAATATTCCGCGCATGCGCCGCATTGACGCGATCATCATGCGATTGAAGCACGGCACGCGCAGCTTCGAGCGCTTTCACCGGCCAGCTCAGTTCGCGCGAAACGAGCGCGATCTCGGCTTCGGCAACGATGCACCTGGCCCGCGCCACCGCTTCTTTGGGACCGAACTTACGCGCTGCACTTCGCAGCAGCGATTTCGCGCGAGCGAAATCGCCGAGCTGTGCCATGGCAATCCCTCGAAGGGCAAGGCTGGGCGCATCGTCACGCAGCGCAACCCGCTTCAAGGCGCCGAGAGGATCACCCGTGGCGAGTGCGCGCGCCGCAGCTGTGATCAGTGAATCCATGGGGATCGCGCCACACTTGTCACTCCCGCCCGTTCGGAGCCTGGGCGTCAACTATAGCCCATGGCCGCGAAGCACCCGGCCATGGCAACCACTCAACGAACGGAGTAAAGACCATGACCACGCATACGATTGGCACTCGCGAAGAATGGCTGGCAGCGCGGATCGAGCTGCTCAAGGCGGAGAAAGAACTGACCCATCGTGGCGACGAGCTAGCTCGCCTGCGGCAGGAGCTGCCATGGGTGCCCGTCAACAAGGGATATCGCTTTGATACTGACGAGGGTGGCGCTTCGCTTGCGGACCTTTTTCGCGGGCGCTCGCAGCTGCTTGTTTATCACTTTATGTTCGGACCCGATTTTGCTGCGGGCTGCCCTTCCTGCTCAGCGATTGCGGATGGTTTCAACGGCGTTGCCACGCATCTGGCAAACCATGACGTGATGCTGTGGGCCGTGTCGCGCGCACCACTGGGAAAACTGCAGGCCTACAAGCGGCGCCTGGGATGGTCGTTTCCTTGGGCGTCTTCGCTCGGCGGCGATTTCAACTTCGATTTCACCGTCTCCATTACCGAAGAACAGCAGCGCGAAGGGACATACGAATACAACTATCAACGGGGTGGCCATGCGATGGACGCGACAACGGAGTTTCCCCAAGTTGTCATCGACCACGCGAAAGCAAGCGGAACGGACGCGCTGAGCTATGTGCGCGAGAGGCCAGGTGTCAGCGCGTTCGTGCTCGAAGACGGCGTTGTCTATCACACCTATTCCGCCTATGCGCGCGGCCTGGATGGCCTGTGGGGCATGTTCCAGTGGCTGGACCGCGCGCCGAAGGGGCGTAACGAAGCAGGGGTGTGGTGGCGCCGTCATGACGAGTACGGCAAGCGCTAAAAGTTCGTCGCACATGTCTAAAACGCGACGCCTGCTTCGTCTCTCTCATAGACCGACCACTTCGAGACGCTCATGATCACCACACAGGCTTCCGAACGTGCCTTTTTCATCGCCTCGGCGGCGCTCTTCGTCATCAGCGCGGTAGTGACGATAGTCGAGGGCGCCTCCATGTCCACCATGGGCACCGTGCCGATGCCAGGCGGCTGGGCAATGTCGATGACGTGGATGCGGATGCCTGGTCAGACATGGGGTGGCACCGCCGTATCGTTCACCGCGATGTGGGACGTGATGATGGCAGCGATGATGCTGCCATCCCTGGTTCCCGCGTTACGGCGCTATCGTCAGGTTGTAAACACGGCAGATGGCATGCGCCTGGATCTTCTGACCATGCTGGTGGGCACGGGATATTTCTGCGCGTGGACCGTGTTTGGAATGCTTGTGTTTCTTCTGGGTGTCACGCTGGCGGCAGCGGAAATGCAATGGCCGGCGCTGGCGCGCATCGTTCCGGTGATGGTCGGCGTGATTGTATTGGCGGCCGGCGCATTCCAGTTCACCCACTGGAAAACCTGCCACCTCGCTCGCTGCCGCGAGGCACTGCGGCACACCCGTATGCTGCCGCCGCAGACAAGCACGGCGTGGCGGCAAGGCATATACCTGGGACTCCATTGCTGCCTGAGCTGCGCCAATCTAACGGCGATTCAATTGGTGATAGGGGTAATGGATCTGCGCGCGATGGCGTTCGTCACAGCAGCCATCACAGCTGAACGCCTTGCGCCAACAGGCAAGCTTGCAGCACAAACTATTGGTGTTTTAGCCATCGCCGCAGGATTGTTTCTGATCGCTTGACGAGGCATGACGATGTTGGGTTTTCACTCCGACCTACACATGCAAAACGGCCGCCCTATTCGGGCGGCCGCTCAATGAACCGTACTCAGAGCGTGCTGGCGACTTCGCGCACAACCTTGGCCAACGACGGATCCTGCATCGCCATATGCATGGTCGCGCGCACCAGGCCGGCTTTGTTGCCGCAGTCAAAACGGGTGCCTTCGAAACGATAGGCAAGCACCTTGCCCTGCTCCATCAGCAAGGCTTCGATGGCGTCGGTGAGCTGGATTTCACCGCCAGCGCCTGGCTTGGTCTGTTCGAGCAACTGGAAGATTCGGCCCGGCAGCACATAGCGGCCGACCACCGCCAGGTTGGAGGGCGCATCGGCCGGCTTAGGCTTCTCGACCATGAAGCGGATGCGGGCGCTGCGCTCATTGATCGGCTCGGCGTCGACGATGCCGTACTTGTCGGTCTGATCGTGCGGCACTTCTTCCACGGCGATCACACCCGCCTGCTCGGCTTCGCCCAGCTCGGCCATCTGGCGCAGCGCGCCTTTGCCGCGGTTCCAGATCAAGTCGTCGGGAAGCACCACGCCGAACGGTTCGTCACCGACCACCGGTTTGGCGCACAGCACGGCATGACCAAGCCCCAGGGCCTCCGGCTGGGTGACGAAGATGGCGCGCACGTTGCGGGGCAGCGTGCCTTGCACCAGAGCCAGCAACTCGTCCTTGCCTTTTTCCTGCAGCTTGGCCTCCAGCTCATACGCCTTGTCGAAGTAATCGGCGATGGCATGCTTGTAGCGATTGGTGACGAAGATCAGTGTGTCGGCCCCGGCGTCAACGGCTTCATCGACTGCGTACTGGATCAGGGGCTTGTCCAGCACCGGCAGCATTTCCTTGGCAACCACCTTGGTGGCCGGAAGAAAACGCGTGCCCAGACCGGCCACCGGAAACACGACCTTGCGCAATGGAGTAGAGCCTGTCTTCATATTCCAAGCACCTCGCGCCGGAAGCTGTTTGCGCGCAAGTCAAGGAAGAACGAAGGCGCGTATGTCGATACGTAACTGAGCGATGACGCAGGATTGCCGGCCAACAGACCCGGCCCTGAGGGTTGCGCCTGAGTGGCCGCCATGCGGCAGCGCGCGGTTTGACCAGACAGCCAGTCTGGCACTGCACCGCGCGCTACCACCTGACGACCACTCAGGCGCAACGCGGGGTGCTTGGAATATGAAGACAGGCTCTTTCTCACTCACTTCTCTCCAATTTCGTTACGGCGCAGCGGAATGACATTGTTCGGTTGGGCAACGTCGGTCCAACTGAACGAGGGGAGCAGACTGGATACGCACTGACGCAGCTCATCTTCGTTGAAGCTGCGCACAGCATCGGCAGCGCGGGCAATCTGGGCTTGCAGCAGTTCCCACGACACCGGCCGGTGTTGCGCTAGAAATATCTTGGCGTGTGTCGTCGCACTGTAGTTTTCCAGTGGATGAAACAGCTCTTCGAACAATTTTTCGCCTGAACGCAGGCCGGTATAGACGATCGGGATTTCGGTGCCTGGCTTCTTGCCGGCAAGCCGAATCATCTGTTCGGCCAGATCGCGGATCTTGACCGGCTCACCCATATCGAGCGCGAAAATTTCACCGCCCTGCCCGATGGCCGCTGCCTGCAGAATCAGCTGCGTGGCTTCCGGGATGGTCATAAAGTAACGCGAGATTTCCGGATGGGTAACCGTGATCGGGCCGCCGGCATGGATCTGCTGGCGGAACAGCGGCACTACGGAGCCGGCCGAATCCAACACGTTGCCAAACCGCACTGTGATGAAATGTGTGTTCGAATGCGCGTTGAGGTTTTGGCAATAGATTTCCGCGACGCGCTTGCACGCGCCCATCACACTGGTCGGGTTGACGGCCTTGTCGGTGGAGATCAGCACGAAGCATTCCACGCCGCTGTCGCTCGACAGATCGGCTACGTTGCGCGTGGCCATCACGTTGTTGCGTACCGCCGTGCGCAACTGTCCTTGCAGCATGGGCACATGCTTGTAGGCCGCCGCGTGGAAAACCACTTGCGGCTTCGCCTCCGCGAACAGGCGACGCATGGCGACGGTATCGCCACAATCGGCGAGCACGCTGTTGAGCAGCAATTCGGGATAAGCCGCTCGCAATTCCTGCGAAATCTGATAGAGGTTGTATTCGCACGATTCGACGATGGTGAGGGCCTGCACACCGAGCCGTGCGACCTGCCGGCACAGTTCCGAACCGATCGAACCACCACCACCTGTGACCAGCACGCGACGATTGGTCAGTGTTTCGCGTATGCGCGTCCAATCCAGTTCGACGGCATCGCGTCCGAGCAAGTCTTCGATCGACACTTCCTTGATCTGATTGAACTGTGCGCGGCCCGCGACCACATCTTCGAGTTTCGGCACGGTGCGATAAGGCAAGCCGGTGCGATCGCACAGCTCCACTACCTGGCGCATCTGCCGCGCGGTGGCGCCCGGCAACGCGATCAGCAGCATTTGCACCGCTGCTTCCTTGGCGACATCCGGCAACTGTTCCAATGTCCCAAGTACCGGCTTGCCATTGATGCGTGCGCCACGCAGTGAACGACGATCATCGACGAAGCCGACGACCAAGTAACGCGTGTCGCGATGCAGATCGCGCGAGAGCGCTTCGCCTGCACTGTCGGCGCCAACGATCAGTACGCGCTGGGTCTTGGCATTGACGAATAGATCAATGCGGCTGTCCTTCCAGAATCGATACGCCAGGCGCGGTGTGCCGAGGAACAGCGCAAGCACAAACGGGTACAGCAATAGCACTGAACGCGGTACGCCATCTAGGCGTCCATACAGGAACAAGGAAACACCGATCGCTACGGTGCCGACGATCGCGGCACGCAGGATGTTCCACAAATCAGGCAGGCTGGCGAAGCGCCACACACCTTTGTAAAGGCCGGTCCACGCGTAGACCATTCCCTGCACCAGGAGCACGATCGGAAATTCGTACGACTCGAAGCCGACGATCAGTTTCGGGTCCAAGGCATAACGCAACTCCTTGGCAACCCACCAGGCCAAGGCGGTAACCAGCAGGTCGTGCATGACCACTGCCGCCCGCGGATGAACTGTACCAACCCATTTACGTATGGACATGACGAACCTTGTATCGATCTCGCCGGATCAGGCTTCGCTTAGCCGCAAGCCAAATCGCCGCCGCAACCCCATAAGTGACGATGCAGGCCCAAAGCCCCATCCCTGGTTTTACAAAAGCCAACGCAGCCATAGGCGCCGCGATGACCAGATTCCAGCCCAAATACCACGCTGCACTGACTGCATGCGTATGACCCTTGCGCACAATCCACTGATACAGATGCTCGCGATGTGCAGTGTACCAGCGCCTTCCTCCCGTCATACGGAGCAGCAGAGTAAGGCTGGCATCCGTCACGAAAGCTGAACTTAGAATCAGCGCCGGCCACACCAGCGGCCAATGCAGGCGCCAAAGCATCGCAGTCAACGCGAAAAGCAACATTCCGATGGTGCCGCTCCCTACATCGCCCATAAAAATGCGCGCCGGCGAGCGGTTGTAGCACCAGAAGCCTAGGCAAGCCGCCGCCACGCAAAAAGCTGCACCGGCCAAGGCTGATTGGTCGATCTGCCAGGCGAGTACGGCGAGGCCGCAGGCCACGAACATACCCTGCTGCGCGAGCAAACCATCGATGCCGTCCATGAAGTTGTGCAAGTTGACGCTCCACGCTCCGCCAAGCACCCACAGCGGCAGCCACAGCCAGCTCGGACCACCAACCATCAGCGCTATCGAAAACAAGGCAACGGCCAGTATCTGCACTCCGAAGCGTGGAAGGACCGGCAAGGAACTGTGATCGTCCCACCAACCAATCAACGCGATCATCGCGGCACCCATCAACAGCGTGATCACCGTGTGAAGAGGCCACGGCGAAGCAGTCTGTAGCAGGCATATCGGCAAAGTCACAAGCACTGCGATGACGATGCCGATACCGCCACCGCGCGGCGTGGGAATTTTGTGCGACCGCCGCTGCCCCGGTTGATCGAACATGCCACGACGATGCGCGTAGGCGATAGCCGCACGCACCACTCCCGACGCAATCAGGAAAGCAAACAGTATGGCGAGCGCGATCGGGGCAAAGCCGGCCACAATCGCATCATTCATTGGCGACACCATGGATCGGCCGTATCGTGCTCCATCCTTTGCAACTCGGACACTGCCAGTGATGGGCTTTGGTACCGAAACCGCAGTGGCTGCAGCGGTACATCGCCTGGCCTTCAAGCAGTTTGCGCGTGAGGTCGCGAAGGATCAGGAAGTTCTCCCGCGCCTCGCCTTCGATCTTGTCCATGGTGGCATCGATCAAGGCCATCAGGCCGCGCACCGAGGGACGTTGCCGCAATTGCGAGGTAAGAAAATCGATGGCCGGCTTTTCACCGTCGCGCTGCTGATACAAATGAGTGAGTGCGAGCACCGGCGAAATGCCGTGGTAGCGCGCAAGGATGTCGCGCAGGAACCGTTCCGCACGCGCCATCTGCCCGGCACGCGCATAGCTGTCGAGCAATGGCGGCAGTATCTCAGGCACGAAAGCGATATCGGCTTCCACGGCGCGTTCGTAAGCGTCGACGGCTTCCGCGTGCTGCCCTTCTTCCGCGTGCAACCGCCCGGTGAGCATGAAAGCGCGTACGCAATCGGACTGCGATGCAAATGCCTGCTGCAGATAATCGCGCGCTTCGGCACGTGCGCCATGCTGGCGCGACTGCTCGGCAAGCTCGCAGTAGAACTGCGCGATGGTGGTGGCTTCTTCATCGCCAGTCATCGCTTCCAATCGACGCGCGTGTTCGATGGCCTTATGCCAGTCGCGCTCATGCTGATAGATCGCGATGAGGTGACGCAGCGCCGACGGTGCATGCGCGTTCATCGCCACCAGATCGGAGAACAGTGCTTCGGCGCGATCGAGTAGACCGGCACGCATATAGTCCTCGCCCAATTCGAGCAAGGCCACGGTTTTCATGCCCTCGGAAAGCCCAGGCCTGGAAACCAGATGTTGATGGAGACGGATAGCTCGATCCACTTCGCCGCGACGCCGAAAAAGGTTGCCTAACGCTAAGTGCGTTTCTACCGTGTCACGGTTGTATTCGGCGAGCTTGAGGAAGACTTCGATCGCTTTGTCCTGCTCTTCGTTGAGCAGGTAGTTCAGGCCGCGGAAGTAGTCAGACGACAGTTCGCTGACCTGCTCCCCGGAGCGACGCACGCTTGCCCGCCGCGCGGTCCACCAGCCACTGAGAAAGGCCGCCGGTATGAGCAATGCCAGCAGCGAGTAGAAGACGCTCATGCTGTTTTCGATACCTTGGCACCCTGCGCCTTGGCAGACCGTCGCCGTTCGCGACGATGCCGTGTAGTGACGCCCAGCCACGCTGTCAGTCCGCCGAGGATCCAGCCTATGGCGAGCATGGCCAGCAAGGCCGCGCCTTTCGGTACCTGGATGTGCATAAACGCGAGGTCATACCCAACGAGGTCCGCATTGAGCGCCCCTAGGATCACTCCCCCGGCGATGAAAAGTAGCAATAGCAGCATGACGATCAATCGCATCCGACGACTTTACCCGATTGGCTGAACGGCTCACAGGGGAATGTGACGACATGATTCAGCCGGATTCGTCATTTTGCACAGTGATCGTCTTCGAGCTGACGCTGGCGGTTTTCTTTCCATGGAAACATGAGGGATCGGGCCATCAAAAAAGAAAAGGCAGGACCGGCCTTGTGGCCGCCTGCCTGTCGGAATAAGTGATTTACAGCGATATCAGACGGCTTGCTGCTCCAGCCGCATATTGACGCGTTCGCGCAATTCCTTGCCGGGCTTGAAATGTGGAACATGCTTGCCTGGCAGAGCCACTGCTTCCCCCGTCTTGGGATTGCGGCCCATGCGAGGTGGACGGTAATGCAATGCGAAGCTTCCGAAACCGCGGATTTCGATGCGCTCACCGCCGGCCAAAGCCTGGCTCATCTGTTCGATGACGTTCTTCACCGCCAACTCGACGTCGCTGAACGCAAGATGGGTCTGGCGCCTGGCCAGCGCCTCAATCAGCTCGGATTTGGTCATGGGTCCCCAATGTCCGTGACGTGGAACGAATCGGGGCGGTGCAACACCGCCCCGATGCAGGCACTACATTACTCGGCTTTGTTGAGCTGCTCTTTGAGCAGCGCACCAAGCTTGGTCGTGCCACCCGACGCGGACGAATATTCGGCCATGGCGTCTTGCAGCTCTTCCTCATCCTTGGCGCGAATCGACAGCGAGAGCTGACGACCCTTGCGATCCATACCGGTGAACTTGGCTTCCACCTTGTCGCCCACCTTCAGATGCTGCGTGGCATCGTCGATGCGCTCCTTGGCAATGTCGCTGGCGCGGATGTAACCCTCTACGCCATCGCCCAGATCCACCACGGCACCCTTGGCGTCCACTTCCTTCACCGTGCCGGTGACAATCGCGCCGCGCTGATGGACGGCCATGAAGTGGCCAAACGGATCCTGTTCCATCTGCTTGATGCCGAGCGAGATGCGCTCACGCTCCGGATCCACGGCCAGTACCACGGCTTCGATCTCGTCGCCCTTCTTGAAGTTGCGCACGAGGTCTTCGCCGGACGCCTGCCAGGAGATGTCGGACAGGTGCACGAGACCGTCGATACCACCATCCAGGCCGATGAAGATGCCGAAGTCGGTGATCGACTTGATCTGGCCGGACACCTTGTCGTTCTTCTTGTGCGTGGCAGCGAAAGCTTCCCACGGGTTCGAGCGGGTCTGCTTGATGCCCAGCGAGATGCGGCGACGCTCTTCATCCACGTCCAGCACCATCACTTCGGTCTCGTCGCCAACCTGCACCACCTTGGCCGGATTGACGTTCTTGTTGGTCCAATCCATTTCGGAGACGTGCACCAGACCTTCCACGCCCGGTTCGATCTCGACGAAGCAACCGTAATCGGTGACGTTGGAGACTTTGCCGAACAGGCGGCTGCCGACCGGGTAACGGCGCGAAATGGCGACCCACGGATCGTCACCCAGCTGCTTCAGGCCCAGCGACACGCGGTTGCGCTCACGGTCGTACTTCAACACGCGCACGTCCAGTTCATCGCCGACGTTGACGACTTCGGAAGGATGACGCACGCGCTTCCACGCCATGTCGGTGATGTGCAGCAGGCCGTCGATGCCGCCCAGATCCACGAACGCGCCGTAGTCGGTGAGGTTCTTGACGGTGCCCTTCACCACGGCGCCTTCGGTCAGGCGCTCCAGCAGCTTCTCGCGCTCCTCGGAGAACTCGGTCTCGACGACGGCGCGGCGGCTCACCACCACATTGTTGCGCTTGCGGTCCAGCTTGATGATCTTGAATTCGAGATCCTTGCCTTCCAGGTACACCGGATCGCGGACCGGACGCACGTCGACCAGCGAACCCGGCAGGAACGCGCGAACGTCTTTGATGTCGACGGTGAAGCCGCCCTTGACCTTGCCGGAGATCTTGCCGGTGATGGTCTCTTCCTTGTCGAAGGCCTGCTCGAGGTCGTCCCACACCATGGAACGCTTGGCCTTCTCACGGGAGAGCTTGGTCTCGCCGAAGCCGTCTTCCAGTGCGTCGAGGGCTACCTTCACCTCGTCGCCCACGCGTACTTCCAACTCGCCGTTCTCGCTCTTGAACTGCTCGATCGGAACGATGCCCTCGCTCTTCAGGCCGGCGTTGATCACGACGACGTCGTTGCGGATTTCGACAACGATGCCGGTGACGATGGCGCCCGGCTTCAGCTTGGAGATGGCCTGTTGGCTCTGTTCAAACAGCTCGGCAAAACTTTCAGTCATGTTGATTCCAGAAATAAGAAAAGGCCTTTGACCCAATGCGCGCCGTCGGATGTTTGCGCACGGGCAGGCCCACCGGTTGTGGGTGTTTTGGGATTGCTCCCTGGCACCGTTGACCAAAACCCCATGCCGCGGCATGAAGCACCAAAACCGCCGGAACCGCTTTACGGTTTCACGACGGCCAAAACTTTAGCGACCACGTCCTCGATCCCCATGCCGGTGGTGTCGACCAGCACTGCATCGGCGGCGGGCTTGAGCGGCGCAACGGCCCTCGATGCATCCCGGGCGTCCCGCGCTTCAATTTCGCTCTGAAGGGACGAGAGTGTAACGCTGAGCCCCTTTTCCTTCAACTGCTTATAGCGTCTTTTCGCCCTTTCGGCAGCACTGGCGGTCAGGAACACCTTGTAGGGCGCGTCGGGGAAGATCACCGTGCCCATGTCGCGTCCGTCCGCTACCAGACCGGGCACTTTGCGGAAGCTCAGCTGTAAGTCGACCAGTGCCTTGCGCACAGATGGAATCGAGGCAATCGCCGATGCGGCAGCACCTGCAGTCTCGGTCCGGAGCTCGTCTGTGGCATCGTGCCCATTGACGATGACGCGCGTTTCGCCATCATGTGGCACCGCACGAAACTGGATCTTGGTGGCTTCGGCGCAACGGGTCACGGCCTCGGCATCGGAAAGGTCCAGGTCGGCCGCTCCAGCGGCGTAACCTACTGCCCGATACAACGCCCCAGAATCCAGCAATCGCCAGCCCAGGTGGTCCGCCACCAGCCGGCTTACCGTGCCTTTGCCCGACCCGGAGGGGCCGTCGATGGTCAATACGGGCACGGGCTTGCGTGTTGGCATGGACAATCCAGATGGCACGGGAAGTGCTTAGCTTAGCGTGTTTAAGAGGGTCGTTCGCCCATGCTCAACAGCTCTACTTCGACCGTTTCCGGTTATCAGCCGTCTCCCGTGAATGAGCTTCACCACCAATTCCACCAGGCTGCCGACGAACTTCGGCATCTGAAAGAACGGCCCGACAACGACACCCTGCTGATGCTCTACGGGCTCTACAAGCAAGCACTGGAAGGCGACGTGCATGGCTGCCAGCCCACCAGCTTTTTCGACTTCATTGGCACTGCCAAACAAGAAGCCTGGGGGCGCCTGAAAGGCATGTCCCAAGACGAAGCGATGCGCCAGTACATCACCCTGGTACAACAATTGCTGCCCTAACCCGGCATCTGCCGCGCCGCGGCCACTTGCGCCCTTCGTGAAGGGGCTGCATATTCATACGATCGTTTGAACAACGGTCGCCGCATGAACTACCCCCACTTGTTTGCCCCGCTCGAGCTTGGGCACGTCACCTTGCCCAACCGCATCCTCATGGGTTCGATGCACACCGGGCTGGAAGACAAAACCGCAGATTTCGACAAACTGGCGGCATATTTCGCCGAACGCGCGCGTGGCGGCGTCGGCCTGATGGTGACGGGCGGCATTGCGCCAAGTATCGAGGGCTGGCTCAAACCCTTCGGCGGACGCATGACCCTGCCCTGGCACAAGCCGCGGCATCGCAAGGTAACTCATGCTGTACACGCGGAAGGCGGACGTATCTGCATGCAGATCCTGCATGCAGGGCGTTATGGCTATCACCCGCTCTCCGTTGCACCCTCGCGTATCCAATCACCGATCACGCCGTTCAAACCACGCGCGCTCAGCGCACGCGGCGTCGAACGCACCATCAACGACTTCGTCCGTTGTGCGCAACTTGCCTGCGAGGCAGGTTATGACGGTGTCGAAGTAATGGGTTCGGAAGGCTATTTGATCAATCAATTCATCGCTGCACGCACCAATCAACGCAACGACACCTGGGGAGGCGATGCAACACGCCGCATGCGCTTTCCAATCGAAATTGTGCGACGCATGCGTGAAGCGGTCGGCAAGGATTTCATCATCATCTATCGCCTTTCCATGCTTGACCTCGTCGAAGGCGGGCAACCCTGGCAAGACATCGTGACACTCGCCAAAGGCGTCGAAGCCGCGGGCGCCAGCATCATCAATACAGGTATCGGCTGGCACGAAGCGCGCATCCCAACCATCGTTACCAGCGTGCCGCGCGCAGGCTTCAGCTGGGTCACGAAAAAGCTCAAAGGCGAGGTGTCGATTCCGCTGATCACCACCAACCGCATCAATATGCCTGAAGTAGCTGAGCGGATTCTCGCAAGCGGCGAGGCGGACATGATATCGATGGCGCGTCCGCTATTGGCCGATCCTGATTGGGCCATCAAAGCCAAAGCGGGACGCAGTGAACGCATCAACACTTGCATCGCTTGCAACCAGGCGTGCCTCGATCACGTGTTCTTGAATCAACGCGCAAGCTGCATGGTGAATCCGCGTGCATGCTATGAAACCGAGTTGCGCATTACTCCGGCCACGACTCGCAAACGCGTGGCCATTGTCGGCGCCGGACCTGCCGGCATGGCGTGTGCTGCAACACTCGCGGAACGCGGCCACGACGTAACGCTGATTGAAAGCGCCAGCGAGATAGGCGGACAATTCAATTACGCAAAGCGCATTCCTGGGAAAGAAGAATTCCACGAAACGTTGCGCTATTTCACGCATCGCCTGGCGGATACAGGTGTGCGCCTGCAATTGGGACAGACCGCGGACGCAACGTCACTCGCAGCGGCAAACTACGATCACGTCGTCGTCGCCACAGGTATCAAGCCACGCAAAGTGAATTTCCCCGGTAGCGATGATTCGCGTGTGCTGAGCTATCTCGACGTGTTGGCGCATAATCGGCCGGTTGGTGCGCGCGTGGCGATCATCGGCGCCGGCGGCATTGGTTTCGACGTCGCCGAATTTCTCGTTGAACATGCCCCATCCCCCACCACCGACGTAGCAAGGTGGGCGCGCGAGTGGGGCGTGGACATGCAACTCGAACAGCCGGGCGGTCTGCTACGCCCGCAACCAGAGCCCGCGGCGCGACAGATCTGGCTGCTTCAACGAACAGCAGGTCGCCCCGGCTCGCGTTTGAACAAGACCACCGGTTGGGTCCATCGTGCGACCTTGAAGAATAAGCAGGTGGCCATGCTCGGCGGCGTGAGCTACGACCGCCTCGACGATCAGGGGCTGCACATCACAGTCGATGGCAACGTCCAGGTGCTGCCGGTGGACAACGTTGTGATCTGCGCTGGACAGGAGCCGTATCGCAACCTTGCCGATGCGCTGAAGGAACTAGGTCACCCCAATGTCCACGTGATCGGCGGTGCGGATGTCGCAGCCGAATTGGATGCCAAGCGCGCGATCGCCCAAGGCACACGACTTGCGACGGAACTCTAACAAGGTTCCGTAAGATCTTTTCGGGAAAGGAGAAAGGAATCGCCCCGCCAGCGACGCGTCGGTATTGGCTCTGGGGAGGGATGCCGATATACCGCGGGGGTAGCGTCGCTGCGGGGCGAGGTCTGCGCCACTCGGGGGGAGGGGGTCAGTGGCGCGACGGGGATCATATTATGATCGACCCGATACAGAATCAAATATATATTTAGACCCGTATTTATACGAAAGTCCTATATGTTTGATTTTCGCCAGCTCCGTTATTTCATCGCGGTCGCCGAGGAATTGAGCTTCACGCGTGCCGCGCAGCGCCTGCATCTCTCGCAGCCGCCGCTCTCCCAGCAGATCCAGGCGCTGGAACAGGACCTGGGCGTGCGCCTGTTTGAGCGCGATAAGCGCAACGTCGCCCTTACCTCGCCCGGGCGACTATTTCTCGATCAGGCTCGACAAATTCTGGCCATGGCCGATGAGGCTCGCAGCCAAGTAGTCGAGGCCGCAGCGGGCTTCAGCGGGCACCTGAAGCTGGCCTACACCGTGTCCGTATCGTTCCACCCCGCCCTGCCCCAGACGCTGCTACGACTCGGCCAGAACGCGCCCAATGTGCGCGTCTGGTTGAGCGAGATGTACAGCGAGCCTCAGTTCTCGGCCATTCGCAATGGTCAGATCGATGTAGGTTTCGTACGCGACGTACCTACCCATGAGGACGATGCCCGCGCTCTTCGGATCGACGTGATCGACCGCGAACCCTTGGTGCTCGCCCTGCCCTCTGGCCATCGTCTGGCGGGCCGACAACGTGTGGAGCTGAGCGAAGTGGCTGGCGATCCTTTCGTCGTCCAGCCGCGCGAGCTGGCGGCAACGCTGTACGACCGGGTAGTACGCCTGGCTGCCAAAGCCGGCTTCCACCCCGTCATCCGGCAGCATGCCCAGCAGATCAACGGTCTGCTCGCCCTGGTCGCCGCTGGTATCGGCATGGCCTTGGTGCCTGCCAGCATGCAGGTGGTGAAATTGGCGGGCGTAAGCTATGTGCCGCTAGGCGATCCAGACGCTTACCTGTTGCTGGCGGTGGCCAGCCCGGTCGATAGCACTTCACCGGTGGTGGAACAATTTTTGGAAACTGTCGCCGAAGCTAAGGCCACACTAGGCTTGTGACAAATAATTCAAATCGTTATACTTGCGTGCTTTCTTTGTTTCGTTTCGTTCCAGGAGCCTGCCGTGAAGGTGCTTTCCTCTTTGAAGTCCGCCAAGCAGCGGCACCGTGACTGCAAGGTTGTGCGCCGTCGCGGCAAAGTGTTCGTGATCTGCAAGAGCAACCCGCGTTTCAAAGCGCGTCAGCGTTGATCTGAGGCCATGAGCCGAAAAAAAAGCCGCTGCGAAGCGGCTTTTTTTATGCCCTCCAGATGGGGCTTCTAGCGAAACTCACCCATCAGCCCCCTCCCCAGAGGGGAGAGGGAGTAAAACGCGAGCATCACCCGTAACTGACGCCCGTGATCTCGTACCGCTTCACGCCATTCGGCGCCTTGAACTCGAAGCTGTCGCCTTCGCTCTTGCCGATCAACGCACGTGCAATCGGCGAAGACACGGCAATCAGGGCTTGCTTGATGTCGGCCTCCAGGTCCCCGACGATCTGGTATTTCACCGCTTCGCCGCTTTCTTCATCTTCCAATTCGACGATCGCGCCGAAAACGATTTTGTTACCGGGATTCAGACGCGACACGTCGATCACTTCAGCGGTGGACAGCGCCGCTTCCAGCTCCTTGATGCGGCCTTCGATAAAACTCTGCTGCTCGCGCGCCGCATGATATTCCGCATTTTCCTTCAGATCGCCATGCGCACGCGCTTCGGCAATCGCCGCGATGATCTTCGGGCGTTCGACCGATTTCAGACGCTCCAATTCGCCACGCAGACGTTCGGAACCAACCTTGGTAATGGGTGCGCGACTCATGCGTTCAACTCCTTATGCAGTTCTTGCAGGCTGTGCACTTCGCCGGTGTCGTGGAAATCCAGCGAATGCACCAGCGCACGCGCGCCTGCAACCGTAGTGGAATAAGTGACGCGATGTTGCAGGGCTTCACGCCTGATTGAGAACGAGTCGGCGATCGCCTGCTTACCCTCGGTCGTGTTGACGATATAGACAATCTCGCCGTTCTTGATCAGGTCGACGATGTGCGGACGGCCTTCAAGCACCTTGTTGATGCGCTCGCAAATCACGCCGTGCGCGGTGAGATAGCTTGCCGTCCCGGCCGTCGCGACAAGCGAGAAACCGCGCCCAGCAATATCAGCCGCGACCGGCAGCAAACGATCCTTATCGGCATCACGCACTGAAACGAACACCTTGCCCTTGGGCGGCGTCTTGATCCCGGCTGCATCGTGACCGCGTGCAAACGCCGCACCGAAGCTGCGGCCCACACCCATCACTTCGCCGGTGGAGCGCATTTCCGGGCCGAGGATCGGGTCGACGTTCTGGAACTTCAGGAACGGGAAGATCGCTTCCTTCACCGAGTAGTAGCTTGGAATCACTTCGCGCGTGGTGCCCTGCTCTTCCAGCGTGCGGCCGGCCATGCAACGTGCAGCAATCTTGGCGAGCGCCACACCGGTGGCCTTGGAGACGAACGGCACCGTGCGCGAAGCGCGCGGGTTCACTTCGAGGATAAACACCGTATCGCCCTGGATGGCGAACTGCGTATTCATCAGGCCGATGACCTTGAGCTCTTTCGCCATCAGGCCAACCTGGCGGCGCAGTTCGTTCTGGATCGCCGGCGACAGCGAATATGGCGGCAACGAGCAGGACGAATCGCCCGAGTGCACGCCGGCTTCTTCAATGTGCTCCATGATGCCGCCGACCAGCACGTTGCCTTCGTGGTCGGCAATGACGTCCACGTCCACTTCCACCGCGTGATCGAGGAAGCGATCAAGCAACACCGGTGAATCGTTCGACACCTGCACGGCTTCGCGGATGTAGCGCGACAGATCCGCATCGTCGTACACCACTTCCATCGCACGGCCGCCCAGCACGTAGCTGGGACGCACCACCAGCGGATAGCCGATCTCGCGTGCCAGCGCGAGCGCCTCATCGGCGTTGCGCGCGGTGCGATTCGGCGGCTGGGTGAGGCCCAACTTGGCGATCATCTGCTGGAAGCGTTCGCGATCTTCAGCCAGATCGATCGAATCCGGCGTAGTACCGATGATCGGCGCACCGGCCGCTTCGAGCGCACGTGCCAGCTTAAGCGGCGTCTGGCCGCCATACTGCACGATCACGCCCTTGGGTTTTTCCAGATCGACGATTTCCAGCACGTCTTCGAGCGTAAGCGGTTCGAAGTACAAGCGATCCGACGTGTCGTAATCGGTGGACACGGTTTCTGGGTTGCAGTTGACCATGATGGTCTCGAATCCGTCTTCGCGCAGCGCCAGCGCGGCGTGCACACAGCAATAGTCGAACTCGATGCCCTGCCCGATGCGATTCGGTCCGCCGCCCAGCACGATGATCTTGTCGCGGCTGGTGGGATTGGCTTCGCACTCTTCCTCGTAGGTCGAGTACATGTACGCCGTGGTCGTTGCGAATTCCGCTGCGCAGGAGTCCACCCGCTTATATACCGGGCGCACACCCAACGTGCGGCGCAGGTGACGAATGGCCGCTTCGTCTGTATTGGTGAGTTCGGCCAGACGCGCGTCGGAGAAGCCAAGTCGCTTCAGCTCACGCATGCGCAGCGCATCGAGCGCCGTGAGACCTTGCTCGCGCACGTCCTGCTCGACCAGCACAATGTCTTCGAATGCCGCGAGAAACCACGGATCGACGTGGCTGAGATCGTGCACTTCTTCCAGCGTCAGCCCGGCGCGGAACGCATCCGCCAGGTGGAACACTCGGTCAGGACGCGGTTCCCGCAATTCGCGCTTAAGCGTGGCGAGGCCTTCCTCACTCGCAATGTCCAAGCCTGTGGGATTGAGACCCGTCTTGCCGATTTCCAAGCCACGCAGCGCTTTCTGCAGCGATTCGTGGAAGCTGCGACCCATCGCCATCACTTCGCCCACCGACTTCATCTGCGTCGTGAGGCGTGCATCGGCTTGCGGGAATTTCTCGAACGCAAAGCGCGGAATCTTGGTGACCACGTAGTCGATGGTCGGCTCGAACGACGCAGGCGTAAGGCCGCCGGTGATGTCGTTCTTGAGTTCATCCAGTGTGTAGCCGACAGCGAGCTTCGCTGCCACCTTGGCAATCGGGAAACCGGTCGCCTTCGAAGCCAGCGCGGACGAACGCGACACGCGCGGATTCATCTCGATCACCACCACGCGGCCCGTTTCGGCATTCACGCCAAACTGCACGTTGGAACCGCCAGTATCCACACCGATCTTGCGCAGTACGGCGATGGAAGCATCGCGGAGGCGCTGGTATTCCTTATCGGTGAGCGTCTGTGCTGGCGCCACGGTGATCGAGTCACCGGTGTGCACGCCCATCGGATCGAGGTTTTCGATCGAACACACGATGATGCAGTTGTCCGCCTTGTCGCGGACCACTTCCATCTCGAATTCCTTCCAGCCAAGCACGGATTCTTCCACCAGCACCTCGTGCACCGGCGAAAGCTCCAGACCGCGCTTGACGATCTCTTCGAATTCCTCGCGGTTATACGCGATGCCGCCACCGGAGCCACCGAGCGTGAAGCTGGGGCGGATGATGGTCGGATAACCGACAGTGGCCTGAATCTCCACCGCCTGCTCGAATGACCTCGCGACAGCAGCGCGCGGGCACTCCAGGCCGATCTCGGCCATCGCCACACGGAACAGCTCGCGGTCTTCCGCCATGCGGATGGCTTCGCGCGAGGCACCGATCAGTTCCACGCCGTACTTGTCGAGCACGCCGTTGTCTGCAAGATCGAGCGCGCAGTTCAGGCCAGTCTGGCCGCCCATGGTGGGCAGCACCGCGTCCGGACGCTCCTTGGCGATGATGCGTTCCACCGTCTGCCAGTTGATCGGCTCGATGTAGACCGCGTCCGCCATGTTGGGATCGGTCATGATCGTGGCCGGGTTCGAGTTCACCAGGATCACCCGGTAACCCTCTTCGCGCAGCGCTTTGCACGCCTGCGCGCCGGAATAATCGAACTCGCAAGCCTGACCGATCACGATCGGGCCAGCACCGATGATCAGGATGCTCTTGATATCTGTGCGCTTGGGCATCTCAGCGGGTCTCCTGCATCAGCTTGGCGAAACGTTCAAACAAATACCTGATGTCGTGCGGACCTGGGCTAGCTTCCGGATGACCCTGGAAGCAGAAGGCCGGGCGATCGGTCAGCGCAAAGCCCTGCAGGGAGCCATCGAACAATGAGGTGTGCGTCACGCGCACGTTGGATGGCAGCGTGGACGCATCCACCGCAAAGCCGTGGTTCTGCGAGGTGATCAGCACGCGGCCGTCGTCGTGATCTTTCACCGGATGGTTCGCGCCATGGTGGCCGAACTTCATCTTCATGGTCTTCGCACCAACCGCAGCACCCATGATCTGGTGGCCGAGACAGATGCCGAACAGCGGAATTTCCGCGTTGAGGAATTCGCGCGCAGCGGCGATAGCGTAATCGCAAGCAGCCGGGTCGCCGGGACCGTTGGAGAGAAACACACCATCCGGGTTCATAGCCAGCACTTCAGCAGCGGGGGTCTGCGCGGGCACCACGGTGATTTCGCAACCGCGCTCAGCGAGCAGGCGCAGAATGTTCCGCTTCACGCCATAGTCGTAGGCCACCACGTTGAAGCGCTTGTCCGTTTCATTGAACACGGTGCGGTCGAGGTCATACACACCCTCGTTCCAGTTGTAGGGCTTGTCGACGCTGACCACCTTGGCCAGGTCCATACCGTTCAAGCCAGGGAAGGCACGTGCCTTGGCGAGTGCGGCGTCGACGTCGATCGACTCGCCCGCGACGATGCAACCATTCTGCGCGCCCTTGTCACGCAGGATGCGTGTGAGTCGGCGCGTGTCGATGCCGGCGATGGCGACGATGCCATGACGCTTCAAATAGTCAGGCAGGCTCTCGGTGCTGCGCCAGTTACTGGCCCGGCGCGGGATGTCACGCACGATCAGCCCGGCGGTATGCACAGCCGTGGATTCGGCATCCACCTCGTTGCAGCCGGTATTGCCAATATGCGGATAAGTGAGGGTGACGATCTGGCGGGCATAGGAGGGATCGGTGAGGATCTCTTGATAGCCCGTCATCGCCGTGTTGAAAACCACTTCGCCAACGGTTTCGCCAGTCGCACCTACGGAGTGGCCGTGGAATACGCTGCCATCTTCGAGGGCAAGCAGAGCAGGATGAGGCATGGAGAGGGCCGCCTTTTAGGTACAGCAAGGTCCGCAAGCCGCATCGAAGCAGGCTTGTGGACCTTAGGTGAAGGAAAGTCTCGGGCGGGTTGAAATGATAGGCTTCGAGAGGCTTTCTGTCCACCCGAACCGACCGCCGAAAACGGATAGTCATATGGCGCACTGATAGCGAGCACGCGCTAGACTGGGCCGCCGCTTAGCCAGGAAAGCTACGAAGTTCGATGAACGCGACCGCCCTACTGCTGGATCCTGCCAGACTCGATCGCCCAGACACGGATGTGCGCCAGCAGCCGTTTCCGTTCATGATCGCGCACGGCCAGTTGCCGGACGAAGCGCGTAGCGAATTGGAACGGGACTTCCCCAAGTACAGCAGCGCCGGTTTCTTTCCCTACGATCCAAGCGATTGCGGCCCCTCGGTCAACGCGCTGGTCGAGCAGCTCACCACGCCCGAATTCGCCAGCGCGATCGGTCGCTACCTGGGCATAGAGAACCTGGGGAAATACCCCACGCTGGTCACCATCTGCCGCGCCTTGAACAAGCGTCACGGCACCATCCACACCGACAGTCGCTCCAAGGTGGCCACCGCCCTGCTCTACCTCAACACGCAGTGGCCCGATAGCAGTGATGGTTGCCTGCGCTTCCTCCATCGCGTGGACAACATCGACGATGTGGTCGCGCCGGAACTCAAGCCGCTGTATGGCGAATTTGCAGTGTTCAAGCGTTGCGACAACTCTTTCCACGGCCATCTACCGTATGAAGGCGAGCGCCGCGTGATCCAGGTGGCCTGGCTCACCAGCGAAGAGGAAAAGTTGCGCAAGACCAAGCGCGGTAATTTTGCGCGCACGTTCAAGAAGCTGTTCGGTGTGCTGGATCGCAAGTTGGGCGCCGGGCGCCATCGCAACGCTGCGCACCTTGACTGACGGTTTCGTCTGCGCAGTGGCTAGCACCGTCTACTCATGACACCCGTCGCGCTTCACACCGTCTGCGAAGCGCTGGCCTACGCCATCGGCTTTCGCACTTTCCTGTGGACGCGCCAGCGCTTTGCGCCTGGCGCATTCAAGCACAAGGACGAAGTGGCATGGATCGCAGTAAGCGCCATCGTCGGCGCCGCGCTAGGTGCCAAACTTTCCTATTGGTTGGATGATCCGCTCAGTGCGTTCCGAAACTTCCCCGATGTGCGCAATCTGCTCTTGGGCAAGTCCATCATCGGCGCGTTGCTGGGCGGCCTGTTGGGCGTAGAACTGTGCAAGAAAATCACCGGCATCAAGCAATCCACCGGCGACGCATTCGTACTGCCGCTGACGATCGGCATGTGCATCGGCCGAGTCGGCTGCTATCTGGCGGGATTGGACGATCATACCTACGGCATCGCCACCTCATTGCCTTGGGGTGTGGATTTCGGCGACGGCGTTACGCGCCATCCCACGCAGATTTACGAAATCCTCTTTCTGCTTGCGCAGTACGCATGGATCCATGCACGCCGCCATGACTTCACTCAGCCAGGCGACCGCTTCCGCGCTTTCATGATGGGCTATCTCGGCTTCCGCTTGCTGGTGGAGTTCATCAAGCCGGTGTTTTATGCCTATCCAGGTCATTTGTCCGGTTTGCAGTTGCTTTGCATCGCCGGCTTGCTCTACTACCATCGGGACATTCCACGGATCGCGCACACACTGTTCAAGGGGAACCGCAGCGCATGGGAGCCAAGGTAAGGCCGTACCTGTTTTACGACAGCGCCGTATCGATCTGCAGCACGTGCCTGCGCCGGGTCGAAGCGAAAATCCTGATCAAGGACGAGCGTGTCTACCTCGAAAAATGGTGTCCACATCACGGCCGCGAACGCGTGCTGATCGCGGACGACGCGGCGTATTACCGCCAATGCCGCGAGGTGTACATCAAGCCGCCGGAACTGCCGCAGCAGTTCAACACGCCGCAGCATTTTGGCTGTCCGTACGACTGCGGGCTGTGCCCGGAACATATGCAGCATTCCTGCTTGACCCTGGTTGAGATCACCGATCACTGCAACCTGCGCTGCCCTATCTGCTACGCCGAAAGCGGCCCTCATCGACCGGGCTATCGCGATCTCGCCACCGTGGAACGCATGCTAGACGCCGTAGTGGCGAATGAAGGCGAGCCCGACGTGGTGCAGATTTCAGGCGGCGAGCCAACCCTGCATCCGGATTTCTTCGCCATTCTCGACGCCGCCAGGCAACGGCCGATCCGGCATCTGATGGTGAATACCAATGGCGTGCGTATTGCTCGGGAACCGGACTTTGCCGCACGTCTTGCGCGATACCAGCCAGGCTTCGAGCTCTATCTGCAATTCGATTCGTTGCGCGACGAAGTGCACAAGGATCTGCGCGGCGCGAAACTGCGCGACGTGCGCCTGAAAGCGCTGGAACACCTCAATCGCCACGACATCTCCACTACCCTGGTGGTGACCGTCAAGAAAGGGCTCAACGACGACGAGCTGGGCTCCATCATCGAGTTCGCGCTCACCCAGCCCTGCGTGCGTGGTGTTACCTTCCAACCGATTCAAGCGGCCGGCCGTCTGGAAGGCTATGACGCCGAACGCGATCGCCTGACCTTGAGTGAAGTGCGTCGTCGCATCCTCGAGCAAAGCGCCATCTTCCGTCCCGACGACCTGATTCCCGTTCCGTGCAACCCCGATTGTCTGGCGATGGCCTATGCCTTGAAGCTCGATGACCAGGTGCTGCCGTTGACGCGCTTCGTCTCGCCCGAAACATTGGTCAGCAAGGGCCGCAACACCATCGTTGTCGAGCGCGATGAAGAACTGCGCGCGCACGTGTTCGAACTGTTCGCCACCAACCATTCACCCGAATCGCAGGCATGTTCGCTATCGGACTTGCTGTGTTGCCTGCCGCAAGTGCAAGCACCGGCAGACCTCTCGTACCGCAATGTGTTCCGCGTGCTGATCATGCAGTTCATCGATGCGCACGGCTTCGATCTGCGCGCGGTGAAGAAATCCTGCGTGCACATTGCGCAACCGGATGGCCGCATCATTCCGTTCGACACATTCAATCTGTTCTATCGCGATGACAAAGCGGCGAAGCTGGAAGCGCTGCGGCGAGAGATCGATCAGGCACGCGCCATCGAAGAAAACGCATCATGAGCAGCATCCCGCCCTACGAGCCGCCGCAGTCCCCTCTGTCCGAAACCGAGCCCCGCGGCGGTGGTTCGGTATGGGGCGGCATCGGCGTCGCCTGGCTGGTCATGATCCTGGGCGAGATTCTCATGCTTCCGACCGGCGTGCTTCCCATGGGATTGCTGCCGCCGGCCGTGATTCTCATTGCCGGCATCATCAAACTCTCCGGCGATACCCCGCGTACCGGCAAAGGGCTGCTGCTGGGACTTGCCTCGATCTTCGCCGTATTGCTGCTGCTGGTCGCAGCCTGCTTCGGCATGTTGCGCGGCGGTATTGGCGAGTGAGCGCTTCGAGAGGGATTCCGAATGAACCATATGGATACACCATCGCCAAGCAGCTTCGATCGCGATAAGCCATCGGAGGACAACGGGTCGTTGGGCGCCGGCATAGGGCTGGCCTGGGCGATTGCGGTGGTCGGCACCCCTTTATGCGGCTCGTTGATGGTCGCGCTTACCCCCGTCTTTAACAAATGGGCCGTTGCGCTCTGGCTATTGCCCTATGTGCTCATCATCATTCTGGCCATCATCCAGTACCGAAAAGGCAAAACGAGAACCGGTCTGGGACTGATGCTCGGCCTGCTATCGATGATCGCTGTCGCCTTGCTGCTCGTTGCAGCCTGTTTCGGCATGCTATCGGGCTTCAACGGGCATTGAGGCGGCATCTGCCTTCCGTCCGGTCCATAACGTAATATCGTTCGCTGAAATCGCTTCGGGGGAAGCCATGTCGTTTGTATTTATGCTGTCTCTGGCGCTGCAAATAGCCTGCGCCGTGCACGTGATCCGCAGCGGCCGTCCGCTGTACTGGATTTTTCTGATCCTGATCGGGTCTTACCTCGCCGTATTGGTTTACGTGTTGATCGCCGTCATTCCCGACCTTCAACACAACCCGCAGGGACGTCGGGCCGCCAGCACCGCAATGAAGGTGATCGATCCACAACGCCGCCGGCGCGAATTGCAGAAGCAGTTGGAACTGAGCAACACCATCGACAATCGCCGCCGTCTCGCCGAGGAATGCCTGCAACAAGGCGATTACGTCAATGCACAGGAGATGTATGAAGGCCTGCTCACCGGCATGTACGCCACCGATCCGCATTTCATGGAAGGCCTCGCCCATGCACAAGCCGGCAACGAGCATTTCGCCGATGCGCGCAAAACATTGAATGCGCTGGCGCAGGCCAACCCGAATTACAAATCAAGTGAAGTTCAATTGCTCTACGCGCGCTGCCTTGAAGAACTCGGCGATACCGAGGCCGCGCTCGACGAATATCGCGTGCTTGCCGACAGTTATCCCGGCGAAGAAGGCCGCTTCCGCTATGGCCGCCTGCTTGCTCGAAGCCAGCGTCACGCGGAAGCGCGCAGTGTGTTGCAAGGGCAGCTTCGGCGTGCGGAATTGATGCCCCGCTACTATCGCCGCAAAGAACAAACATGGCTCAAGGCCGCCAAGTTCGAATTGTCCAAGTTGGGCGAGTCCTGACCTACGCCATCAGCCAAAACACATAGGCCGCAAACACACCGTAAAGCAATCCCGCCGGTGCAAGCTTTCGCCCATCAACCTGCCCCCGGCGAAACAACCACCAAAGGTAGATAATGGCGACTGCCGTCATGACGCCAGACATGATCAACGGCTTATCGAACATCCATGGCGTAGCGAATATCGCCAGCGCACTCGGTATCGTGGCCTGGATCATCATGGCACCGGAAATATTCGCCAACGCCAGCCGCTCCTTGCCCTGGCGCACCCAGATCAGCGCATTCATGGTTTCGGGCAGTTCCGTGGCGACCGGGCTTAATACCAGAGCCACCAGATGCGGCGGCAGATGCATGGCCACGCCGATATGTTCGATTTGCGACACGAAAATATGCGAAGCCGCCGCTATCACCAGCAGCGCAAGCGTTGCCTGCAACGACACAGCCAGCATCGATGGGTTCGTTGCCTTGGACTGAAATTTCAGCGGCTCAAGCTGCTCGTGATCGACAACTTCGCCTTCGTCTTTCAGCTCGCGCCACACATAAATCGCATACGCCAGCAGAAACAGCACGCCCAGCCATGGCTTGAACGCAAACGCAATTAAACCAAGCGCACACTTCACTACGAAGATCGAAAGGAACCAGGCTTGGTCGCGCGCCAGGCGCGCATCCTCAACCTGCACGCGCAGGGTGGCCCGACCAAGACGTCGACGATTGCTCCACAAGGCAACGCCGACCACGGCATACGCGATAGTGGCCAGCACCAAAGGACCGCCCATCGCCGCCCCAACGCCGATGTCGCGCACCTCAGCCGTACGTCCCATCACCACGGCCACGAACGTCACAGCGCTTTCTGGTAATGCTGTACCAAACGCCGCCAGCACCGTGCCGGTGGCGGTTTCGCCGAGATTGAGCTTTTTCCCCAGCCACTCGATGCTGTTGACGAAATATTCGCAGGCGGCATAGATGGCCGCTGCGGAAAGCAGGAACAGCAATGCTGTGAGTGCCATGAAAGATGATTCCGGGCCGGGCGAGCGAAAAAACCGATGGCGCACGCGCGTCGCTCGCCCGGCCGGGGTGAGCACGTCGTGGCCAAAGATCTCGCCGGACCATCGCAGGCTGCATGCCTGCGATAACCATCCGCGCCATGAAGCAAATGCTTCAAGTGTGTTGACGCGGATTCCTCGTTGCATGTGAGCCGGTGCTCGATGCTGCGAGGATGGCTACTCCCCAATGACAGTGAGTGGTGGCGATGCTACAGACTTTGCATTAGCGTCACAACACGAAACACCCCGAGTGAGCCCCCTTCCCTCCAGGGAAGGGCTCACGGCGTTACAGCCAAGCCTCAGCGCCCATCCACCGCTTTACGCCCAATCGCCGGATCATCCGTAAAGAACGCATCGATCCCGGCAGCAAGGTAGGCGCGAATCTCCGCAATCGAACCCGCCTCGTTGAACGTCTTCGGATCGCTACCTTGCCAGAAATTCTTCGCCTGGAAATGATTCTCCGGGCGGAAGGTATACGGATGCAGCTCCAATCCGGCCGCATGCGCATCGTGCACCAGCGATGAAGGCTTACCCAATGTGCCATCAGCCTTCAACGGAATGATCGCCCGAATGTTGGGGCCAATCGCGTCGGCATAGCTGGCGACCTCGTGCAGCCCGGCAGGCGTCATCATGTCGCCGTAGCTCAGCTTGCCGCCTTCAGCCACCACGTCATAAGGCCGTTCGTGGGGATCATCGATCAATTGCAGCAGACGTACGTTCGGATGGCTCTTGCCCAACTTCTCGCGCAAGTAACGCAAGTTGGTTATTTCGAACGACTGGATTTCCATCGGCGCATGCTGCGTGTAGTGATGTGCGGCGATGATCGCCAACACGCGATCCTCCATCGGCAAACCTATCTTCTGAAAATAAGTGCCGTGCTTGATCTCCGGAATGATGCCGATCACGCGCCCCCGAGTGACCGCTTCTGTCGCCACGAAATCGATGATTTCGTCAAAAGTCGGAACCTGGAAATCGCCGTCATACTGTGTGCTGCGATATTCCTGCAGGCGCTCACGCGCACGCAGCGTTTTCAGTTCCGCCAACGTGAAATCTTCCGTAAACCACCCGGTAACGCTGTGCCCATCGATGGTCTTGGTAGTTTTGCGTGAAGCGAATTCCGGATGGCTGGCTACGTCGGTGGTGCCGCTGATCTCGTTCTCGTGCCGGGCCACGGGCACACCATCCCTGGTCATCACCAAGTCTGGTTCCACGTAATCCGCGCCATCGGCAATCGCCTTGCCATACGACGCCAGCGTGTGCTCAGGCCTCAACGCGCTGGCACCACGATGGCCGATCACCAGCACTTTTGCGGCGATCGGCTTTTCATCGGCGCGGACGATTGCAGACATAGCCACGGCTCCAAGACAGCACGCCAACCACAGTAGCGCCTTCATGCAAACGCTCCTTACAGTTTCACGTCAAGAGTCAAAAAACTCTGGCGCGGTGCACTTGCATGAAAGGCCAGCACCGTGCCCAACGGATCGCTATTGGTGAACGCCGTGAGGTTGGAAGCATAGCGCTTGTCGGTCAGGTTGGTGATGTTGAGCGACAAACGCACATCACGCGCAAACCAGGCCGGGCCGAAGTCGTAGCCAGCGCCGAAATCGAACGCCGTGTAGCCACCGAAACCCTGATCATTGGTATACGTGTAAAAACGCGCGCCGGTGTACTTGCCACGCAAGCTCACATTCCACGGGCCATACACCCAGCTGATTTCGCTGGCGAACATGCGATCGGGCGTATCCACCGTGGTACGGCCACGGGTTGGAATCACTACGCCGTTCTGCACGTAATTGTTGTCGTAGGTAGAGCGATTGAACGAAGCGGAGTTGTACCATTCCAGATGAGCCGCCGGACGCCAGATAAAGGTAAATTCCGCACCTTTGCTCGTGACCGAGCCCACGTTGTAGAAGCGCGTTGTACAAGCCGGCGTGGTGCCCTGCTGGATGCTGGGACAAGGGTTGAGCGACAACAGGCGGTTATCGAACTTTACGTGGTACAGCGCAGCCGAAGCATCGAACTCACGCTGCGAGATGCGATAGCCGCCTTCCAAAGTGCGCGATTGCTCCGGCTTCAAATTGCCGGCCGTGGCATCGAACGAAGCCTGCGTCACCAGCAAAGGTCCGCTGGCTCCGCCACCTTGATAAGCCGCGATGTTCTCGGCATAGGACGCAAACAACTCCTGACCGCCACCCAGCTGATAGCCCAAACCCAACTGCGGCAACAGCGCCTTGCTCGCGCTTAGACGGCCGTTCGCGACCGGTGATTCCACCTTGATGCCCGGCGCTTCTTGCGCGGTCATGATGGTATGCGGGCTTTTCACACCCACGTCCACGCTGAGCTTGTCATCCAGCAGCTTGAAGCTGTCCTGCACGTAAACCTGCTTGGTGGTGATGACGTAGAACTGGTCGAACAACTTGCGATTGGGATCGGCAAGAAACCGATCGTCGTTGATTGGGCCGGTGATCCAATAGAAATTGCGCTGCACTTCGTGGTTGTTCTTTTCGTACCACATGCCGGCTTCCAGATGATGGCCATCCAGATCCCACGCGACCGAGGCGGTCACGCCGGTGCGGTTGATTTTATAGTTGGTGCTGCGAATAGAGATTGGAATCGCCGCAGCCGTCCCCGGATATGACACCTGCTGCGGCGCCCACCAGTGGCCCTGCCCTTCATCCTCGTGGTGATAGACCTGGGCGTGCAAAGTCACCGTATCCGATGGGTTGAAATCACCCGCCAAGTAATACAGGTTGTCGTTGCGTAACGCGCGGCTTTGATAGTACGCGTCGTTGATGTTGTTGACACCACCGGTGAAAGTGCCGCGCGCTGCGTTCAACGCACGCTGCCAGTCAGGTGCGTAGAGATTCCAATCCCACCCCAGGCCGCGCGCCATACCGCTCTTTGAGAGATACGCGTAATCCGCCTGCGACGTACGCGAAGTATCGGCGAAGGCGGTGATCCGTCCACCGCTGAATTCGTATACCGCTTTCAGGTTGTACTGCTTGGTGGCCGTAGGGGAATTCGGCCGCGCCCACATATCGGCGGTAGCGCGAATACCCGATACGTACATCGAGAAGCCGTGGTACTCGCCCGTATCCACGCGCACGTAAGTGCGGCGATTCTGATCGGTGCCGATCGTTTGCGCGATGCGGCCGCCGAACGTGGTGGCGGGATCGTCGGAGTAATACTGGATAGCGCCACCCAGGTTGCTGGTGGAAGCCGTGCCCAGGCTGCCGATGCCTTCCGCCAATTCCGCGCCGCCGAAATTCTCGGCAATCAGCGCACGACTGATGTTGAGGCCGTTGTAGTTGCCATAGGCGTTGTCGCCCAACGGCACGCCATCCAGCGTATAGCCCAGGCGCTGACCATTGAAGCCGCGCAGACTGATCGTTTCCGATTCCTCGTTGGCACCGAACGCATCGTTCGATTGGACATTCACGCCAGGCATGCGATTGAGCACTTTCTGGATGCTGGTGCCAGGCGGCAGCACGGCAACGTCTTTGGTGGTCACGCGCTGCACTTGGCGCGTTTCACCCTGGCCAATTACCGAAACCGCTTCAAGGTTCTTGGATTTTTCCGGTGTTGGTGCGGAGGCGTCGCTGTCGTTTCCGGCTGCAAAAGACAAAACGGGACAAAAGGCCAGGGCCACCGCGGCCGCCAGCAAAGTTTTCTGCATCATTGTTGCGCCTGCTCCGCGATCCGGTGTTTACACCAGATCGCAAATTCATGAGGAAAGGAGGCGCAAGAGTGCTAAAACTTTGCGACAGAATTTTTAAATCGATATGAAAAATTCAGTCCAATGGGTCATAAAGTCGACACGCGCCGTCAATTCGTGAGGCGCGCTTGCAGCATGTCGTCGATGTCATAACTACCGGGCTTACGCCCCGCAAGCCATGCAGCAGCTTCCAACGCACCGCGCGCGAAGATCGAACGATCCGTTGCACGATGACTTAGTTCGACACGTTCGCCCTGGCCGAGCAACAAGGCCGTGTGCTCACCTACCACGTCGCCACCGCGCACGACTGCAAAACCGATGCTGCCGCTGCGACGCGCGCCAGGACGGCCCTCACGCACGTACACGGCGTCTTTCGCCAACGTGGTGTTGCGTGCTTCTGCAGCAGCATGACCTAACGCGAGTGCGGTGCCAGAAGGTGCGTCTTCCTTGCGGCTGTGATGTGCTTCGACAATTTCCAGATCCCAATCCGGCAATGCTGCCGCCGCTTCGCGCAGCAAGCGCTTTAATACCGCCACGCCCAAACTGAAATTGGCGGCATGCAACAGTGGAATGCGTTGCGCGGCTTCATCGAGCCTGGCTTGTAGCGACGCATCGACGCCCGTCGTTCCGGTAACCAAGGCGACATTGCGCGTGGTGCAGTAAGTCAGAGCTGCAGCAAGTCCATCCGGGCCGCTGAAGTCGATCACAACGTCGGCCGCTACCATTGCCCAGTCGTGCGAATGGCACATGGAAGTCGGGGATTCGGTAAAGACCGGTGTGTCGTTGTGCACCGAGTTCGCGGACACCAGCGCGGCAGACAGATCGAAACGACTGTCTTCGCGCACCAGCGCAAGCAATGCGCGTCCCATGCGACCAGAAGCGCCATTGATGGCAAGGCGGATGGGTTGGGTCATGCGGGTGTCCTTGCTCTTTATCCCCTTTTGGGGAGAGGGTTGGGGTGAGGGAGCGAAACGCTCAGGACGTCACGCGCGACCAAAATTGCTTCACGCCATCCATCCAGCCTTTGGCGCGTGGCGTGTGCTCATCGTCTTCGGCAAATGTCGCTTCCAGCTGTGCCAACAGTTCGCGTTGTTCGCGCGTCAGGCGCACCGGTGTTTCTACCACTACGCGGCAGATCAAGTCGCCAGTGCGGCCTCCGCGCACGGATTTCACGCCGCGCCCGCGCAGCACGAATTGCTGCCCGGTCTGCGTTTCCGGCGGAATGGTCATTGCGACTTCGCCGTCCAAGGTGGGCACTTGCAGCTCTGCGCCCAACGCGGCTTGCGAGATGCGAATCGGCACTTCGCAGAAGAGATTGCTCCCATCGCGCTGAAAGATATCGTGCTCGCGCACGTGCACTTCCACGTAAAGGTCGCCGGCTTCGGTACCGGCGGGGCCGGCTTCGCCCTGCCCGGCCAAACGAATGCGATCGCCATTGTCGACGCCCGCCGGGATACGCACGGATAAGGTGCGTGTCTCTTCCAGGCGTCCTTCGCCGTGGCACTTCTTGCATGGCTTCTCGATTGCACGACCGCTGCCGCCGCAATGCGGGCAGGCCTGCTGGATCGAAAAGATGCCGTTCTGCATGCGTACGCGGCCGTGGCCGTTGCAGGTGCGACAGCTGACGGTTTTGCCGTCTTCCGAGCCGCTGCCATTGCAGTGGTGGCAATTGACCTGGGTGGGAATGTCGAACTTCTTCTCGACGCCGAACACGGCTTCTTCGAGATCCAGCTCCATGATGTAGCGCAGATCCGCGCCGCGGCGCGGACGCGAGGAACGTCCGCCACCGCCAAAAATATCGCCGAAGATGTCCCCGAAGATGTCGCCCATGTCGCCGAAGCCGGCACCGCCGCCGCGACCGCCCATGCCGCCTTCGAACGCGGCGTGGCCATACTGGTCGTACATCGAGCGCTTCTGCGCATCGGAAAGTACGTCGTAGGCTTCTTTGGCCTCTTTGAATTTTTCCTGTGCGTGCGGGTCGTCTGGGCAACGGTCGGGATGGTATTTCATCGCCAGTCGACGAAACGCCTTCTTCAGCTCACCCTCGTTGACGGAACGTTCGACACCCAGAATTTCGTAATAGTCAGGCTTGCTCATTTCATGATCCGCGATTCGATGCGCCGATCGGGAATGAACCAGATCGCAGCCACCGTGGCATAAAGAACACACGACACCCATGGCGCCACGAACGCCAGCAAGATGCCGCTCAGATATATGGCGACAGCGACCTTGCCTTTCCAGTCATTGCCCACCGCCTCGGCCAATAAAGAGGCTTCGCCGCCGTTGGCCGCGATCAAGCTGCGCTGGAACGGCTGCCATGCGATGCCGCACATCAGCAGTACAAAGCCGTAAACCGCCACGGGAAGCTTAGCGAAGTGATTCTCGCCCATCCATCCGGTAGTCACCGGCATCAGCGACAACCAGAACAACAAGTGGAGGTTAGCCCAAAGCACGCTGCCGTTAACCTTCTCGGAAGCATGCATGAAGTGATGGTGATTGTTCCAGTAAATACCTACGTAGATGAAGCTCAACACGTAGCTCAGGAACACCGGCCATTGCGGAAGGAGTACATCCCAGCCCGCACCGTGCGGCACCTTCAACTCCAGCACCATGATGGTAAGAATGATGGCGAGCACGCCATCGCTGAAGGCTTCGAGCCGCCCCTTTTCCATCGCTCCCCTCCTCTAAAGCCTGTTCAACATCTCCCCACAAATCACATGGCTTCCGAGTGACCGCCAGGCGTAAGTGCGCACCTGACGGCCACTCGAAAACCCTGCAAACCACGCTGGGACATCAAACAGGCTCTAACGAAACGAGCGCCTCTTTCGAGACGCTCGTTTTCAAATCACTTACTCGATTAGGACTTGCCGTCGTTCTTCACTTCGGTGAACTCGGCGTCGACCACGTCGTCCGGCTGTGCGGAACCGCCCGGACCCGGGCCGTGCTGTTGCGCACCGGCGTCGGCATGGCCACCCTGTGCCGCGGCGTGCAGCGACTGGGCCACCTGCTCCAGCTTCTGGATCTTGGCTTCGATGGCGTCCTTGTCGTCGCTGTCTTTCACCTTCTCCAGATCCGACAACGCACCTTCGATCTCGCTGAGCTGAGCCCCCGGCACTTTGCCGCCGTGTTCCTTCAGCGCGCTGCGCGTGGCATGCACGAGCTGATCGGCCTTGTTGCGGGTGCTGACCAGTTCCTGGAACTTGCGGTCTTCTTCCTTGTGGCTTTCCGCATCGGCAACCATGCGGCGGATCTCTTCTTCCGACAGGCCAGAACCGGCCTTGATCTCGATGCGCTGCTCCTTGCCAGTCTTCTTGTCCTTGGCGGACACATGCAGGATGCCGTTCGCATCGATGTCGAAGGTCACTTCGATCTGCGGCGTGCCACGCGGTGCCGCGTCGATGCCGGCCAGGTCGAACTTGCCCAGCGATTTGTTGGCAGAAGCGCGATCGCGCTCACCCTGCAGCACGTGCACGGTCACTGCGGTCTGGTTGTCGTCAGCGGTGGAGAACACCTGCGAGGCCTTGGTCGGCACCGTGGTGTTCTTCTCGATCAACTTGGTCATCACGCCGCCCATGGTTTCGATACCGAGCGACAGCGGGGTCACATCGAGCAGCAGCACGTCCTTCACCGAACCGCCCAGCACACCACCCTGAATGGCCGCGCCCACGGCGACGGCTTCATCCGGGTTGACGTCCTTGCGCGGCTCCTTGCCGAAGAAATCCTTCACTGCCTCCTGCACTTTCGGCATGCGGGTCTGGCCGCCGACCAGGATCACTTCGCTGATGTCGGCCACGCGCAGGCCAGCGTCGTTGAGCGCGGTACGGCAAGGCTCAATGGTGCGCTTGACCAGATCTTCCACCAGCGCTTCCAGCTTGGCGCGGGTGAGCTTGATGTTCAGGTGCTTCGGACCGGACGCATCAGCCGTCACGTACGGCAGGTTCACTTCGGTCTGGTGCGAGGACGACAGTTCGATCTTTGCGCGCTCGGCCGCATCCTTCAGGCGCTGCAGCGCCAGCGGATCCTTGCTGAGGTCGATGCCCTGATCCTTCTTGAATTCTTCGATGAGGTAATCGATGACGCGCTTGTCGAAATCTTCACCACCGAGGAACGTATCGCCGTTGGTGGCCAGCACTTCGAACTGCTTCTCGCCATCCACTTCGGCGATCTCGATGATCGACACGTCGAACGTACCGCCGCCGAGGTCGTATACCGCGATCTTGCGGTCGCCGCCCTTCTTGTCCAAACCGTAGGCCAGCGCAGCCGCTGTGGGCTCGTTGATGATGCGCTTCACGTCCAGACCGGCAATGCGGCCGGCGTCCTTGGTGGCCTGACGCTGGCTGTCGTTGAAGTAGGCCGGCACAGTGATGACGGCTTCGGTGATCGTTTCGCCAAGATAATCCTCGGCGGTCTTCTTCATCTTCATCAGCACCTTGGCGGAGATTTCCTGCGGCGCCATCTTCTTGCCGTCGGAAGTCTGCACCCATGCGTCACCGTTTTCGTGCGCGACGATGCCATACGGCACGATGTGGATGTCTTTCTGCACTTCGGCATCGGTGAATTTGCGGCCGATCAGGCGCTTCACCGCGTAGAAAGTATTCTTGGGATTGGTGACGCCCTGGCGCTTGGCGGGGGCACCGACCATCACCTCGCTGTCCTTGGTGAACGCAACGATGGACGGCGTGGTGCGATCGCCCTCCGAGTTTTCGATCACCCGGGTGGTGCTGCCATCCATGATGGCGACGCACGAATTGGTCGTGCCCAGGTCGATGCCGATGATCTTGCCCATGATGTGTGCTCCGGAAGCTCTGATGCGGCCCCTCGGCCGCGAATGGTTGTCAGATGGGGGCCTGGCGAAAGTCGTTCAATACCAGCTAAACCCTGCAGTTCTGAAATTACAGATGACGTTCAGTCGTCCTTGGCCACGGTCACCAGTGCCGGGCGCAGCAGCCGATCGTTGAGTACATAGCCTTTTTGCAGCACTGCCACCACAGTGCCAGGTGCCTTGCCGGGCGCTTCCACCATGCTCACGGCGTGATGACGTTCCGGGTCGAGCGGCTGATCGACCGGATCGACCTGCACCAGGCCATTGTTGTTGGCGATGCGCAGCAATTCTTTCAGGGTGAGGCTCAGGCCTTCACGGATAACGGCCACATCACCGCCCTCGGTCGCCAGGCCTCGTTCCAGGCCGTCATATACCGGCAGCAGGTCATTGAGCAGCTTTTCGTTAGCGAAGCGGCGCGCTTGCTCCAAGTCGCGGTGCAAGCGGCGGCGCTGGTTTTCCAGCTCAGCCTTTTCGCGCAGCACGGTGTCGCGCAGATCCTTGTTGTTGGCTTCCAGCTCGGCCAGCTTGGCCTTGAGAGCTTCGAGCTCATCGGTCGGTACGTTTTGCGTGCTCATTTCCGGCGCTTCATTGGGCGACTGCGAATCGCTGTTGTGCATGAATGACTCCAAACATCGTCCTGGGCCGGCCCAGCATGGCCGACCATTAATAATAGTTTGTTTGCGGGGAACCCGCCTCCCAGTGGGCTGGTTATAAGGTCTTGGCGGCGCTATTCAAGGCATCGCTAAGCAACCGGGCCGTAGCTTGCACCACCGGAATCACGCGGTCATAGGCCATGCGCGTGGGACCGATCACGCCGATCGCCCCCAACAGGCGCCCTTGCGCCCCGTAGCTGGCGGTGACCACGCTGCATCCGTCCAATGCAGCAAAACCCGATTCTTCGCCGATGAATAAGCGCACGCCGGGGGCTTTGGCGCAAATTTCCATCAGCTGCAGCAATTCGTTCTTCTTCTGGAAGGCTTCGAACAGCTCACGCAGGCGATCGAGATTACCCAGCTCGGCGTAAGCCATCAGGTTGGTTTGGCCGCTGACCAGCACGTCCTCGTCCTGGGGCGCGAAGGACGCCGCCGCCAGTTCCACCGCCTTGGCCAGCAGCTGATGCAGTTCGCTACTGGCCTCACGCAATTCGCGTAGCAGATGCGCGCGGATATCGTCCACGCGCAGGCCTACGAAATGCTCGTTGATGTAGTTGGCCGCCTGTTCCAACTCTCGCGCCTCTGCCGGTTTGGCCAACTGGATTACGCGGTTCTGCACCTGGTTGTCGGAGAACACCAGAATCACCAGCACGCGCGCATCGGGAAGCGGCACGAAATCGATATGGCGTAGCGGGAAATCGGTTTGCCGCGGCACCGTCACCACACCCGCGAAGTGAGTCATCGCCGAAAGCAGCACCGAGGCATTGCCAACCAGATCGCGCACCGTCGCCGGGCCGGGCGGCAGTTCGCGCTGCAACCGCACCATTTCATCGCGCGGCAGCGGTTGCAGTTCAATCAGGCTGTCGACGAACAGGCGCAGGCCGCGCGGAGTAGGAATGCGCCCGGCCGAAGTATGCGGCGAGGCGATCAAGCCAGCCTCTTCCAGATCGGCCATGACATTGCGGATGGTGGCCGGGCTCACGTCCAGCCCAGACGAACGTGACAGCGTTCTCGACCCGACCGGCTCGCCATCGACCAGATACTGCGCTATCAGCGTGCGCAGCAAGCGCCGCGCACGAGCATCAAGTTCTTGGCCAGAGTGATTAGACATGCGCTGTGGCAATCCGTGAGACGCCTAAGAAATAAGGTTTGGGATAAAAGAATGCAAGAAAGGCTCCAACGCACGGGGGAACAGGAGCTAAGGAAGGAAGAAATCGAGATTGCCGCAGACCTGACGTTTTCCCATTTCCGGTTTCCCATTCACTTACAATTCGTACGACCACTGCCGCCCTCACCCCATGCTCACCTCCCTTTACGTTCGCCATCTCGCCGTCGTTGAAGAAGCCGATCTCGCCTTTGGCCCTGGCCTGACCGTGGTCAGCGGGGAAACCGGCGCGGGTAAATCCCTGTTGGTCGACGCCCTCATGCTGCTGGCCGGTGCACGTGCCGACAGCGGTATTGTGCGGGCGGGCAGTGACCGCGCCGAACTCGCTGCGGAGTTCGACCTCGCCAACCTGCCCGAGGCGCATGACTGGCTGAAGCGCGAAGAGCTGGACGAGGAAGGCGCCTGCCAACTGCGCCGTGTCATCCGCGCCGAAGGCAGCTCGCGCGCGTGGATCAACGGGCGCCCGGCCACCATCGGCCAGATTGGCGAACTGGCCTCCCTATTGGTCGAAATCCATGGCCAACACGAGCACCAGGCTTTATTGGAACGCGCGCATCAATTGAATCTGCTAGACGCCTACGCCGAAAACGAAACACGCGTGGTACAAGTGCGCGAACTTGCCACGCAATGGCGCGAACTGGGCGCACGTATCCGCAAGCTGGCCGGCGGCGAGGATCGCGAACATCGCCTGGAATTGCTGCGCCACGAGCTTTCCGAGTTGGAAAAGTGGGCGTTGCCCGCTGCGGCATTGGCCGAACTGGAGAGCAGCCACAGGCGCTTGGCCAATGCCAGCAAACTTACCGAAGGCATTACCGGCGTGGTCGATCTGCTCGACGGCGACAGCGAATTCGCACTGCGTTCGTCGCTCGGCCGCGCGCATGCAGAATTGGGCCGTCTTGCCGCGCTGGACGATCGTCTTGCGCCGATGCTCGAACTGCTCGACAACGCGCAGATTCAGCTCACGGAAGCGGCCGACGGTCTAGCGCGCTATGCGCAGGATGTCGATCTCGATCCCGAACGCTATGCCGAAGTCGACACGCACCTCACCCGCCTGCACGAACTCTCGCGCAAACATCGACTGCCTGTCGCGGAACTCGACGACAAGCGCATCGCGTTGCAGAACGAATTGACCGAACTGGAAAACGCTGGCGAAGCGCTCGAACGGCTTGAAGCCCAACGTACACAGCTTCAGCACAATTACGACAAGGCCGCCGAAGCGCTGGGCAAGGCGCGGCAAACGGCCGCCAAGCGTCTTGGCAAAGAAGTCAGTGCATTGATGGGCGAACTCGGCATGGCCGGCGGCGTGCTGCAAGTGTCGTTGGAGACTTCCGAAACTACCGATCCCGATCCGCAAGGCCGCGAGCGCTGTGAACTGCTGGTCAGCGCCAACCCCGGCCAACCGCCGCGTCCTTTGCGCAAAGTTGCTTCAGGCGGTGAACTCGCCCGCATCAGCCTGGCCATCGAAGTTGCGACACTGGGCAAAGACACCATCGGCTGCATGGTGTTCGACGAAGTCGACACCGGCATCGGCGGCGCGGTCGCCGAAGTGGTCGGTCAGAAGTTGCGCGCGCTGGGTTCGCGTTGCCAGGTATTGTGCGTGACGCATCTGCCGCAAGTGGCCGCGCAAGGTCATGCGCATTTGCGCGTGAGCAAACACGCCTCCGCAGGTTCCACGCATACCCGCATCGAAGTGTTGAACACTGAAGGCCGCCGCGATGAATTGGCTCGTATGCTCGGTGGCGTGGAAATCACCCGCGAAACGCGGGCGCATGCGAAGAAGATGCTGGAGCAGGCGCAAACCGCATAATTGCTAATCCGACTTACAAAAGTCCGAGATTTCGACCCACTATGCTTTGACGATAGACCCCGGTAGGTCGGGCTGAGCGCAAGCGAGCCCAACCTACCGGGGTCAGCGGTTAATGACCTAACTCCCAATGATCATCCCGCTCAGCTACGGATAGGCAACAGCCCGCGCTCACTGGCTATGCGATAAAGATCCAATTCCGATCCCGCCCCCAGCTTGCCCATCAGGCTCGCGCGATGGATGTACACCGTTTTCTGCCCGATCCCCAATTCCGCTGCCACCTGCTTCGGCGCACGTCCCGCTGCCAAAAGCAGAAACACTTCATGCTCGCGTGCGGTAAGTCGATCTATCGGATCGAGCGTATCGTTTGGCCGTGCCGCCCGACGTTGCCGTAAATCGGAGCTCAGAAATTCTTCGCCACGCATCACCGCGCGCAAGCCGGCAACAAGTTCTTCGGGCGCAACACCTTTGGTGACATAGCCGCTCGCACCACGCCGTAGCGCTTCCGATACATACGGCTCGCCGTCGTGCATGCTCAGCACCACAATGCGCGTACCGGTCGCCACGCTACGCAAATGTTCGATCAACGGCAGACCGCTGCCATCAGGCAGCGATAAATCGAGTGCCACCAAGTCCGGACGATATTGGCTGATGGCCTCCACCGCGTCGTCGGCGTTGCGGCACTCGGCCACAACCTCGAGATCCGGCTCCATTTCGATAAGCCGTTTGAACCCCTCGCGAACGATGGCGTGATCGTCGACCAGAACAATACTGTGCATGTGACGCACTGTAGCCTACGTAGACTGGGATGCAATCCCGGCGCCATCGTAAACCTGAAGCCGGGATTGGCATCCCACCCTGCGAACCTGCACAAGGCTCACGAAGCAGGCACTGCCCGCTAACATCCGCGCATGCGCCTGAAACTCTCCTTCCTGAAATCCGCCCCCGTCGCCGGCCTTGCCTATGGCATGTTGTGGGGCTTGCTCTGGCCGACCACGCAGCCGGATTGGACCCTGCAATTCGGCCTGCGCTTCGGCGTGCTGCTGCTGTCGCCGTTGCGTTACTGGCCTTGGCTGATCGGTGCGGAGCTGTTCGCCGCCCTGTCCATCGAATACTGGTACGGCTACACACTGGACTGGCACACCTTCGTTTTCGGCGATCTGCCGCAGCCGGTGATGGTGGCGTTGTGCATGGGTTTGCTGCGGCGTGCTTACCTGCGACCAAGCTTGCGCGATCCCGAAGAAGTCTCGCGGCTGCTGCTCTCCGGCGGCCTGATCGGTGTCGTGGCCACCGCCACGGACGCGGCGATGATGGCGGTACTGCACGAGCTTCCGTCGGCCGGTTTGCTAGAAGGCTTGGGCAACGAAATACTCGGCTACTACGTCGGTTTGCTGCTGCTAGTGCCACCGCTGATCATGCTGTGGCGTGCGCGTCCGTCGAAGCAAGAGATGTCCGAGCTGTTGATGGATGCCCTGCTAGTAATGCTGCCGGCGCTGATCATCTTGTTGATACTCACTGGGCAGGCCGCACCGCAACGCGAGTTCGCGCGCATTCTGTCGCTGGCACCGGTGCTGTTCTTCGCATTCCGGCACGGTTGGCGCGGTGCGGGTCTTGCCATGCTGGTGTCGAGTTTGGGCATGGCGTTGGTGGATCGCGTATACACCCATGTCATACCGACCGCTTCTTCGCACATGTTCCTTGCGGTGGCCGGCACCGGTGCGTTGATGCTTGGCTCGGCTACCGATGCGCTTCGCCGCAGCAGCGCGCGTATGGCGGAACAAAACGTATACCTCGCCGCAGTGAATCGTCGCCTGGATCATCTCGCCCGCCAGTTGCGCGATGCTGCGCGCGGCAATCTGCAGACCGAAGAAAATCAGCGCCGCCACATGGCCGCCGAACTGCACGACGAACTAGGCCAGAACCTAACCGCCATACAGACGCATGTGAAACTGGCTCAGAACCGCTTAAAGCAAGCGGGCATGGAAGATATCAGCACCTCCATCAACAGCATTCTCGCCCATATGCGCCGCGCGCTGCATCGGGTGATGGACGATCTGCGTCCAGCGGTGCTGGATGAGTTCGGCCTGATGCGCGCGCTGGACGAAGGCCCTATCCGCGATCTGCTCGCCACGGCTGGCATGGTCTATCACACGGAATTGCACGGCGATCCTCGAATGCTCGAGGAAGATATCCGCACAGCCATCTACCGCTTGGCCCAGGAAAGCGCCACCAATGCGGTGAAGCATGCCCAAGCCACGGAATTTCGCCTGCGCCTGCGCATCGGCGAGCGAGCGGGCTCGGCGCTGGCTTTGGTGGATATCCGCGACAACGGCGTAGGCCTGCCAGAACGCGTGCCACGCGGCGGCCGGGGCCTGCAAGGCATGCGAGATCGCGTCACTTCGCTGGGCGGATTGTTCCGTTTACGCCCTGATCGCCAGGGGGTCCATTTGCGAATTTTGTTGCGCAGCAACATATCCAGACACGATTCCAGTGACTTGTGACACTGTAACTAGGAAATTTTCCAATACCAGCTTCGTAAAGGCTTCGTTAGGATCAGTCCCATCGATGTGGGGGAGCCGCCGTCGCGAGACGGTGAGCACGAGTCAACCGTGGGGACGGTGGACTCGAAGAGTGGCAGGATGCCACTCCGCCGGAGTCTGGACATATGCATGTATCTGGAGCAACTCCGATACACAGCAGTCAAGAGACAACGGTAAGCCGTAGGGCGGACAGGAGTCCTCCCGCGGCTTTTTTTATGCCTGTAGCTTTTTCCCCTGCCCCCGGCTTCAACGTAAGGGTCAGTCTCGCCCTATCGTCATTCCGGCGAAGGCCGGAATCCAGTTCAAATAACCTGTGCGTAGCGCCCAACACCCATGCTTAGGTGTCCTTCGGACGCGTATTTAGCCTGGATTCCGGCCTTCGCCGGAATGACGCTGAGGCAGACCGAACGTGTCGGGCAGAACTAACCAGTCGGGCCCGAGCTAGCTGTTACTTCTTCCTGTTCCCCATCGGCCGCACATACAGCACCAAGCTATGGTCCTGAATCTCATACCCATGCTTGGCTGCAATCTCGCGCTGCAAGCGCTCGATCTCTTCGCTGACGAACTCGATCACTTTTCCACTGTCAACATCGATCATGTGGTCATGGTGCTGGCCACGATCCAGTTCGTACACCGCCTGCCCGCCCTCGAAGTTGTGCTTACTGAGGATGCCAGCGGCCTCAAATTGGGTCAGCACCCGATACACGGTGGCTAAGCCGATATCTTCCTGATACGCAAGCAGCTTCTTGTACACATCTTCAGCGGTGAGGTGCCTGGCACCGTCTTCCTCGAAGATCTGGAGAATGCGCATCCGGGGGTGGGTGACCTTCAACCCGGCTTTACGGAGTTCTTGAGTTTCCTGCTCCATCGCAAGCTCCCGATACACGGTGGAATCAAGCCATTAGTGTATCATCGACACCTTCACGATCCGGACGCACTACGAATGCAAAAGCTGATTCGCACACTGGGCTACGCCACGCTGGCACTGTCTTTGGCCAGCTGCCATCTCGTGTATACCCCCGATGTGGCCCAGGGCAATCTGTTCGATAAAACCATCGACAAGAACCTTGCCGATCAGCTCAAGCCGGGCCTCACCAAGCGCCAAGTGCTGGTGTTGCTGGGCACCCCCTCGGTGTCCACGCCGTTCGATCAGAATCGCTGGGACTACGTCTCCACCTATTCGCATCGTGGCGAGAAGATGAAGACCAACGCCATGAGCCTTTACTTCAACAATGACGTGCTGGTGCGCACCGAAGGCACCCTGTACTTCCAGGATGCGCAGAAACTGGTGCAGCAGAGCAACAAATACAAGACCAAATACGACGTCAACGACACCTCCGGCGACAAGGCGCCTGGCGCAGGCGGCGATAGCAGCGGTGGTGACAACGGCGGTGGCGGCGGCCAGAACTGATCGCCCCGCTCGCTTTACTTGGCGCGGCGACGCCGCGCGTCTTTCGGGTCGATGGTGAGCGGCCGGTAGATTTCCACCCGGTCGCCATCCTTCAGCAGTTCATCGGCCTCCACGCGGCGGGAAAAAATGCCCAATCGCGACGGATCGAAGGCCACCTCCGGCAACTCCTGCAAGATGCCTGATTGCTGCACCGCCTGCAGCGCAGTGCTCCCCACAGGCAAACTTACCCGGCACAACAGCTGACGCTCAGGCGTTGCGCAAACCACTTCCACGGCGATGCGCTCAGCCATAGACCTTTTCGGCCTCACGACAGAAGTCGTCCACCATGCGGCTGGCCAACCCCTGAAAACCCAGCTTCAGTGCCGCGCCACCCAGGCGGCCGGCATAGTCGAAATCCAGCTCCAGCGAGACCTTGCAGCCGTCCGTACCGAGCGGGATGAAATCCCAGAAACCTTCCAGGCTGCGAAAAGGCCCGTTCACCAGGCTCACTTGCAGGCGGCGCGGATGATCGATGATGTTGCGGGTGGTGAAGCTGTGATGAAAGCCGGCGAACTTGAGATCCAGCCGTGCCACCAGCATGTTGTCACCCCGCTCGATCACCTCGGCGTTGCCACACCAGGCGAAGCGCTTTGGGTATGCTTCGACCTCATTGACCAGGTCGAACATCTGCGCCGGCGAATATTTCACCAAGGCACTGCGGCGGATTTGGATCACGGCACCCTCATTACAGGAATCAAGGTCGAGCCCACGTACAGGCAAGCTGTGCGGGGCGACAGGCCAAAGTTTAACGGACATGGCAAAAGCGAAGGACAAAGATAAAAAAGAAACCGGCGGCACGATCGCGCTCAACAAGCGTGCCCGGCACGAATACCACATCGACCAGCGCTTCGAGGCGGGCATCGCCCTGCAAGGCTGGGAGCTGAAAGCTTTGCGCGCCGGCCGCATCAACTTCGGCGACGGCTACGCCGTAGTGCTCAAGGGAGAGATCTTCCTGGTAGGCACCTCCATCCCGCCACTCATCAGCGCCTCCACGCACGTGGTGCCGGTGGACCGCCGCACGCGCAAACTGCTGCTGCATCGTCAGGAAATCGACCAGCTTATCGGTGCGGTGGAGCGCAAGGGCTATACCCTGGTGCCTATCGCCATGTACTGGAAAGGCAACAAGGTGAAAGTCGAGATCGGCCTCGCGCGCGGCAAGCAAGAGCACGACAAGCGCAACACTGAAAAAGAACGCGACTGGCAGCGCGACAAGCAGCGTGTCATGCGCTCGCACAATCGCGCTGCTTGACCTTCCATACCCTTGCACTGCGTTACGCACCCTCTACCTCAAGACCGTCATTCCCACGAAAGCGAAAATGACCGCCCTAAGTTGGTAACACTGCTTTGCGCATGTCGCCCTCAGAGCGAAGTTGATTTCGCGCACCGCCATCACCATATATACTTTCATCGCTAAAGTGATCTTTTTCCCCGGGGGTGTTCTGGCTTCGACGGGGGTAGTGAGATAGCTTGGTGCATGCCGAGGGGGCAGCTTTCCTCGTTAATCCAGCCGCAAACTTATAGTTGCCAACGACGACAACTACGCTCTGGCCGCTTAAGGCCTAGCCCCGAACCCACTTGTGCCTGTGCTCGTGGATGTAGGGTCATTATCACGGGATCGCCCAAAGCTGCCGCCTGCCGGCCAGGGTTAAATCAAGCGGGCTGGTCCTTCGATGCGCCTCGCACTCTGTGCTGTCGCGGGACGAGATCTAACAGTGAGCTAAGCATGTAGTACCGGGCGTCAAGCGCCTTCGGACGCGGGTTCGACTCCCGCCACCTCCACCATACAATCGGCAAGCTCTTTAATTTTAAAGAGAAAATTTGGTGCCTCGCCTGACCCTTCTGGGTATCACGCGAGGTATCAAATTGCCGAAACCTCTTCTGCTCAACCGACCAAGCGGGCTTTATGTCCGCTTTTTCGTGCCGAGTGATCTACAGGCACAAGTCGGTTCCCGCTATGTCACAAGAAGCCTGCAAGGGGCTCGGGCCGATGGTGCCCGATTGATGGCATCGGCACTTGGGTATGCTTTAGCCAATGTGTTTGAACGGTTGAGGAGGGAAGCCTCGAAACGATTTCTGCCATTACACCCTGAGTTGTTGAAGCTTGGCTTTGTTGACTACGTCGATGAAGTCAAAGCAAGAGCTGAAGAGGAAGCCTTCTCAATCCGTCGCAAAGACCATCAACGAGCTCCCGACGAAATCAACCGAATCCGGATATTCCGTTTCCAGAATCCTAAGCACGGACTCTTGGCATTCAACAAGCTTCCTCCCTATCGGATTTTGCAAGATAGATTGAAGCTCTTCCGCAGCATTTGATTTGATGTCTGATAAATCGATAGGTAAGCCAAAACGCCCAGCTACCTGCTCTTCTATCCACTTCCTATAAGGCATTTCCGTCTGCATGCGATCTTGATCAATGATCAGATCGGCGTGTGGGATGCTCAGGGCATGAGACAAAACATAAATGGCCAGGAAAATGCCAAATAAGTCCTCGACCGACATTTGACGCGCAAGCTCTGCGTATGCTCCGGCACAGGCCGCCACCCCCAAAGAGGGTGAGACATACGGAATCGCAAATTTTTCGACGACAGCTCGAGCGGCCGGCTCGGTAGCTCGAGAGAGTGCGAAAATCGGAATCATCAAGAACGTAAAATTGTTACGACGAACCGAATGCAGATATCCGGACCAGAACTGAGTAAGCGGGTGTCGTAGCAACAACAATTGGGCTGCATCCGGGAACTGCTTGCGCAGCCACCCAGCACGCCCGAGCGCCCGCGTGAATTTCAACACAGGGGTTTTGTCCTGCAACGCCGCATAGTCGATCAAAGACTGAAGATACGCGCTGACATCGGCATCGTGCACTACGCCATGCCCGAAGTACGACTCGATTCCGAACTGGGGTTGGAAGCCACGCACACCCGGCTTTCCGCCTTCAAGAAGAGTCACGTACTCATGGAAATACGGAGCACCCAGCATCGGATGGTTCAAACCGGAGTTCTGCGCCGTCAGAGACCTGATCTGCTCCTCCGTAACGTCGGCCAGCGCCTCGTTGAAAGGCTCACACAGCGCCAAGACCGTTGGATGATCTCGAAATCGGCTCCAGAGCCATGTACCGCCCGTACGAAATCCCGTTTGCAAAAACAACGGTCGGCGTTCATGTAAATTCATGGACAGAAATATCACCTAATTTATTGATATTATTAAAATTAAATAGCTGTCGACATAGGTGCATTGAGGTTCATCGACCGCACTTTCTTACGCGAAGCTGTCGTTCAAGATCGAGAATATCACGGTTATCTCGGCGAATTGACCGCACGTCGCATTGCTCCCATCCCAATAAATGAGTTCCTACCTCCCGTGCTCCGATTAAGCAAAAACGCCCAGGGGATATGACCTATCGAGCTCATCGTGGCAGGGACTTGTGTGCCTACTCCCTATTCTCGTAGCCTGAACTGCTGGCTTGGAGAAACGAAAAATGCCCAGCACTATTCCTCAATTGCATGCCGAGTTTTTAGAAAAGGTCCGCTCGGAGGTTCCGCGAGACACGCGGCTTAATGCCCCGATAAACCGGGCCATCATAAAGTAGAGACTTCGCCACCATTGACCTTATCCCCGTATTTGTAGCGGCCTAAGGTAGAGCCATCGGGACAATCTGTTTCTCAAGCTCCGATTTCGCCGCATCATTAACAAAGATGCTTGAGCGCGCCACGGCGTCCTTGAACACGGTGACTTGAGCAGGGATCAAAGATTCGTCCAACGCAGCCTTTTTCACGAACCCGCCCGGTAGCACTTCCGAACGCTCACGATCGATGGCTGGGATGACGTTAGTAACGTTGTAGTAATACTCGATGTCACCGAGCACGTCGATTTCCAGCAACTGACCGAACTGTCTCTCGGTACGCAGGCAAATACACGCCGTGAGACCTGATGGAGTTTTGACCATGACGATCGCGCCCCTCACGGCACGCATGCGCTGTACTTTCTTCGCCGATATGGCGACGGGCTGCTGGAAGCTGAGCGAGACAAATAAACCGGAACCCGGGTTGAAGGAAGAATGGCGATTTTCCATAGCCCGCCACGAATGCAAAAATGAAAGACAAATATCGGCTATCCATCGCATATGAAAGAACCGTCGGATGAACTCGCAGCAAAAATCGTCGATGCCGTACTCGAGGAGCGATGCGCATCCGAAGAAGGCATGCGTCGATACCGGCCATTGCTTGAGGAACGGGCACACAAGATCGTCGCACGCCTCGTTGTTGGCACCGGTGAAGACAGCGGATCCAGGAATGATTTTCCCGGTCAGATCCACACTCTGTTCAAGCTTGCCGACACCGTCGTCGAGGATGAACTAGCCAGCAATAGTTATCTCAAGCCAGCATGCCCGGACGATGGCGGATGCGCCATGTGTTGTACGCATATGCGCATTGTTCTAAGCGTGCAGGAAGCTGCCGTTATTGCGAGGGAGCTGCTCGGACTCACTGAGCCTGAAAAGGCGGCGATCGCCCATCGACTTCCTTCACTCGGAAAATCCGGACCCGGTTCGCAATGTGGCCTGTTGGACGAACAAGGCCGGTGCACCCTCTACGCGGCGCGCCCCATCAACTGCCGCACGTATCGCTCATGCTCGATCACTGCATGTGAGGACCGTGTCCGGCTGGGCCGGAACGCCGGCGAGGAAGTGGTGTTCACGTACCCGTTCGACGACCTGGTCCGCAAGTCGTTCCATCACCTGGTGCAGTCGAGTGAAACGCATCACATGCTTGAAATGAACACGTTCCTAGCGAGCGTCCTGCATGACGACGAGAGGCTTGCAGCATGGGCTGCTGGCCAGATTCCAGTAAAAGAGGACGCATAATGTCCTCGGATCAAAGTTGGCGCTGACTGCCCATGCTTTCGCCACGGGTGACCAGGCGTTACTCCGGCTGCTATGTCCGCGCCACTGTGTCGGGCGAATCTTCCGACCTTACGCTGGCGAGCGACGCGTACCTTCACACCTGCGTTGCAGGCACCCGTGGGTTGGATAGTGTGCTCGCATTCTTGCCTGCGTGGTGTCACTCGCCAAGGGAACTTAGCCGGCGCGCCTCGCACGGTGTGCCGGCAGGCACAGATACCAGCGGAGCTGTTGACACAGAGCCCGTCGATCCAATTTGCGATGACTGAGTCTGTGCGGTTTGAAAAACAAATGCGAAAGAGCGCGCGGCCATCAATAAAGCCGCAATAGTGCGGCTCTAAAGCGAAAAAATTCACGACGCATACTCCATGCTCCCCTGCCCGCGCGATGTTGGGGTCGCGTTCGTCAAGGATTTGCGCACCTAGTTGAGCTTGCTCGCACGTGCATCCATCATCCCTGATCATATCTTGCAGGAATTCACATGCAGCAACAGGCGAAGACCGGAACGACGTCAAAAAATTTATGTTGCCCGTCAGACAAGAATTTGCTCGCTCTCAGCCGACTCGCAAGGCATCGACGAGTCGTAGTGCTGAACGGTTTCCGGATGAGTCAGTAGATACTGGTCATCTTCGGGGAAATAACGCGCGCGCGAAATATCGTCGCCTGCGAAAGCCCTGATGGAAGCTTCGTCTTTCCACCAGCTGAGCGTGATGATCTCGGACCGCTTCGCATCAAGATCCCGCACTGCAATCACTGCACCCAAATTTCCAGCCGTGCCCCGGTATTCGGCTATCCCCGTCGCGGTGACGTACTCCACATACTCTTGCTTTAACTCACGGCGAATTTCTGCGCGCCACTCTCTCAGGATTGCCATATGCCCTCCTTCAGTGCGTTGTCTCGGTTCGTTTTTGGAGTTTCCTAAGGTAAGACCGAATAGCCAGCGAGATGGAGATAGGCCTCGCCTTTATGTCTCCCTCCGCTCCATTCGCACCGAATAACACATAGCGGCGCTCCGCAGAGTGACGCTGCCCGCGCAACCGCCAGGGCGCAGCGGCTTTAGCGATACCGAACACCAGTGTCGCCATTCGATCACTTGTAAATCTCCATTTTATAGATGCACACTTCCGCCCGGCCGTCTGTTTCCACCCGGATCAATTCGCTGATCCGCCCTACCGGAGCAACACCCATGCACATGACGTCCCGCTTTGTCAGATACGCCGTTGTCTGCTCGATCGCCGCAGCCGTCGCCACCATGCAGGCGCACGCCGCCGCTCCCCCGATACACCATCCGGTTGCAGCCATTCAGGACACCGAAACCACGGCACAGCGCGACGCGCGCATGGCGTGGTGGCGCGATGCGCGCTTCGGCATGTTCATCCATTGGGGTTTGTATGCTGTTCCGGCCGGTTTCTGGCAGGGCAAGCCGGTTCATGGCATCGGCGAGTGGATCATGAATACCGGGAAGATTCCGGTTGCCGATTACAAGAAATTCTCCGCACAGTTCGATCCAACGCAGTTCGATGCACACACCTGGGTGAGCCTCGCCAAGGCAGCGGGCATGAAGTACATCGTGATCACGGCCAAGCATCATGACGGCTTCGCGATGTACGCCTCAAAGGCGGACGCGTTCAACATCGTCGATGCCACACCCTTCAAGCACGATCCTTTGCGCGATCTGGCCGACGAGGCAAGGCGGCAGGGACTCAAGTTCGGTCTCTACTACTCGCAAGTGCAAGACTGGACCGCACCCGGCGGTGCGGCGATCGGAGGTCATTGGGACAAAGCGCAGGACGGCGACTTCGCCCAGTACCTGCATACGAAAGCCATTCCGCAATTGAAGGAACTGTTGGCGAACTACCACCCCGACGTGCTCTGGTTCGATACACCCACCGATGCCATGACACCGCAGCTTGCCTCGGAAATCGTGGCGCTGCTCGATCGCTATCCGCAGCTCATCTGGAACAACCGCCTTGGCGGCGGCTATCAAGGCGATACGCAAACGCCAGAACAGTACATCCCGCCGCAGGGCTTTCCCGGCGAGGACTGGGAAGTCTGCATGACGATCAACGATACGTGGGGCTACAAATCAAACGACGCACATTTCAAATCGACGAAAATGTTGCTGCAAAACCTGGTCGATATCGCGAGCAAGGGCGGCAACTATTTGCTCAACGTGGGCCCCGATGCACGCGGCGTGATTCCTGCGCCCGAAGCCGAACGCTTGCAGGCAATCGGCCACTGGCTCGATGTCAACGGCGAATCGATCTACGACACCAGCGCTACACCTTTTGCCGATGCACATGGCAGCTATTCGCCCACTGAAAAGGACGAAAACGGTAAACCGCGCTGGATCCCAACATGGAATTGGCGCGCTACCCGCAGGCCGGGCAAAGTCTATGTCCATCTGTTGGAATGGCCCGGTGCATCGTTTCATGTCGCCGATGCTGACATCCATGCCACGGGCGCCTATTTGCTGGCCGACCCGCATCACACGCCACTCAAACTGACGCAAGACGGCAAGCAGCTCAACGTGCAACTGCCGGCAAAACCGCTCGACTCCATCGATACCGTACTGGTGATCCAGACGAAGAGCTGACAGGTCGAGAGATCGGGACCGGCGTGGTTGATCGACGCGTTGGGTCAACCTGGTCACATCAAGGCTGAGGCACGATGCCTCCTGTGTCCGCAGTTGACCGGCTGGTGTCAGCTGCAAACGATAGCGGCGTCGATCGCACAACAACGCATCCAAACGCGCCTCCGACTGCCGCGCGGCGGGCGCTACGGTTGACGGCGCTTTGCCCAAGCGAGCTGCAGCTTGGCAGGGACTTTCGCTATCACCGACGGCTGCGAGCAAAGCTAGTTCACCCTCGCACAACATATTCGATCCTTTCGGACGAGCTCGCACTAAAAAACGTGCGGCCGACCACAATCTGCAACGGAATTTCCGGCACACTACGCGGCGCTCCAACGCACACGTTGAGCATTTCCTACAGGGGGAAATACTTTTGAAACGCACAAGCTTTGCTCGCCGCAAGGCGGGTTTTACGTTGATCGAATTGATGATTACGGTGGCGATCATCGCCATCCTCGCCGCCATCGCCATACCTGCTTACAAGAACTACATCATCCGCGCTCAGGTGTCTGAGGGGTTTTCGCTAGCCGCGGGACCTAAGGTCGCGCTTGAGGAGTTCTATGCGAACCACGGTCACTTTCCGACTACGGATGCATCGGCAGGGATCGTTCCCGATATGTCGGGCAAGTATGTGGGCCATGTCTATTCCACGGAACGGCCAGGAATGATCCTTATCCATTTCGACAGTACCGGCAACCAGTCGGCGAATCAGGCGATTAACGGATTGCAGCTTGGACTTTCGGCCGTGACTACCGACGGATCGATTTCCTGGACCTGCAACAACACGAATATCACCGACAGCAGGCTGCTCTCTTATCTACCGTCGAGCTGCCGTTTTTAGCGTTTGGTTCGACTTCCACGACAGCAACAAGCGCACGGCAAAATAACGCCGGGCGCTGTTCTTTTCGTACTGGCACCGGACTGGCCATCAGCCTATAGTTCACTCGCGCGGACGACAGCCCGCCATGCACCCGCTACGACCACGTACCAACCAAACAGGTGCAAAAGGAGGTACGCATGAACACGATCTGCAAAGTCATCGCTGCCACCAGTCTGTTCGCCGTCGCCAGCGCCAGTTTCGCGGTGGAGTACTCGGTAAATACGATGGATACCCGGGTCCTTCCGGTTTTCGTCCAAGTGAATGCCGAAGGCGAGGTCACTCGCATTCTGCCGGCGGAGCCGCTTGCCCCCAAGTTCAATCGCATGCTGGAGGCAACCATTCGTGGCTGGATCAAGAAACCGGCCATGGATAAGGGGCACGCGGTAAATAGCTCGATGATCATGCGCGTGGCGCTGAATGTGCAGCAGCGCAACGATGGCAATTACGACCTTGCCTACCATTATGTCTCCGGCACGGCGGTCCCCATGGCCAGCGCATCCTCGTACTGGCGCTGGATCAATAATCATCTTGCACTGGTGACGGGTTCGGATGAGCCGCGCTATGAACGCCGCGATTTCGAACGCTATGCGTCGGATAGATATCCCGTCGACTACGACCGTAGCAGCCAGGTAGCGATGCCCGCGCAGAACAACGCTGGTGGCCGAGCATCCGGCCGTTCCGGCTCGCGCGGCCATTGATGAGTGCGTCGTCCTACTAGCGCTGACAGCAGTGTCAGCGAAGAAAGCAACCACGTGCTGTTCTGTTCAAACATCACAACAAGGGAAGCGGACTGTGCGCATTGGCAAAAGGATCATGGATGCATTGCTCGCCTTCCTGGTCCTTTTCGTCATGTCTGGCGCTGCAGTGATGCTCTTGGCAGGCGGCCTGATCTGGCTCGGCATCTATATCTTCCATCACTTGCATTGACATGTTTTTTGCCTCCCCGCCTGCGTTTTTCACACATGCCCGGCCATAGATCGATATCATTAGCGGACGCCAGGCAAGGGCGAAAGCGTCCCGCTTTTTCAGCAGTCGGTTTCAGCTAGTTCGCAACACCAGGTATCGACGGCAAGCTTCTGAAATTCAAGCAGTCATTCCACGTTAGGGGAACAAGGAATGGGGAAGAGACAAGGCTGGTCCGTGCTTTATCAGGTAGCCGTGGCATTGGGCTATCTGGCCCTCTATACCCTGATTCGCCCCCTATCCGATGCACATTGGCAGCTGACCGCCGGCCTTCGGCTCGGCCTGCTTCTACTGGTTCCTTATCGTTACTGGGCGGCGCTCGCCGTCGGCGATACGGTTAGCAACGCGTATCAGAGCTATCTCAACGCATCGCAGTTCGGGCTTCCCTGGGCTATTGCAAACGGCCTTCCGCCCATCGCCTTCGCCATGCCGGTCGTCTGGTGGTGCAGGGAAAAACTCCCGCTCTTTCCCTCCAAGCGCCTCGTCAACTTTCAGGCACTACTGCTCTGCACGCTGCTGGTGCCGATCGTCTGGTCGCTGGTCAACTATGGCGCGATCGTGCTGGCGAAGAATCCTGGCGTCGAAGTCAGTTCGATCCTTGTGGTGTATCTGTTTGTCGGTTCCTATGTCGCGCTGCTGACGACCGTTCCATGGATCATCATCGCCAAGCTCGAATATCGCTCTGGGGCGGTCTTCAAGCGTTTGCGCGGCTTCGTCAAAGGGCCGCTGGCACTCGATGCGGCCGGCGTCCTGATCCCTGCGCAACTCATCCTGTCGTGGCTCACCTTGCACGGCAAGGAGGACAAGCAAATCTATTGCCTCTTCATGTTCATGCCGGTGGCTTGGCTGACGCTCAAGCATGGCTGGCGGGCGGCCGTTCTGGGTGGGACCGTCGTTGTGGCATGCATCAATCTTTTGATGAACTACGACACGCCCGATCCGGTTGTGTTGCAAGTGCAGGCCATCATCGCGTTTGCGATTACCTGTTTGATTGCGATGGGTGCCCGCATCTCCGCCATGCATCAGCGCGAAGAACAGGAAAGCACCGATGTCAAAGATGCCCTGCGGCTAGCCAGGCAAAGCCTGCATATGAGCGAAATGCGCTTGCGGCAGGCGTCTGAAACGCTGGAATTTGTGTGCGGGGAAATGCAGCTTACGCAGAACCGCCTGCTCAACCGATTTCGCGTGATGCTTCCGGTCAACGAAAGCCAGATGTACACCAAGCAGGCGGCCACCACGCAGGAAAAGGTGTACCAGATCGCCGATGCCATGCATCCCATTGCCTGGCGCCGCCGCGGCCTGCCTGCAGCGCTGCGCGAAAACATCGGTCGCGCATTGGATGAGGCCGGCGTTGCCTACAGCTGTCAAATCAAAGGGCGTGGCTTCGGCGTTCACTCGTCGAACCTCCATACCATGCTTTATCGGTTGGCTTGCGAATCCGCGGTTTACATTTGCGCCAATCTGCGTTGCACGACTATTCGCTTGACGCTGCGCGGCGGCGAAGTCGATGGCAACCGCTTCGTGGTATTGCGTGCCGAAGGCAGTACGGAATCAGTGCATGACGACGATGCCTTCGTTAGAGAAGGCGTACGAGACAGGCTTGCACATAAGCTGGGTGCAACCCGATTGGATCTGATGGAACTCGGAGATCTCACGCGCTTGTTCAATGGTCAGTTCCATGTCCGCCCGCAGAACGACAAGCTCCGACTTACGTTCCTGCTTCAGGACGTCACTGAAAAAGAGTGGGAGCGGTTATCCGCCCCCACTCCCCTGCGGCTATGGGCTAGCTAGGGTCAACGTCCTCCCGAACACTGCAGCACATTAGTGCAGATGGCTGAGGCCTGCGTGGTACCGCTGCTTGTTGCCTGTGCCCACGTAGCGGATGCAAACAACACGCAGCCGATGATCATCAGGAGGTGCAGTTTTACGCGTTTCATATCTATCCCCTTTTTCCGGATAACGGGCACGATTGCCCGCATCCATCTTGCAGGAAACCGTTAGAGTCAAGCGTGATGAGCTTGATTAAAAAGGGAAAAATGGCGAGACGCCTGATGCTTTTTCCGTGCTAAACGGACGGTGACGAGCCATTGCTGCGTACGCACAAGCGCGATTTAGCCGACGCCATCAGGCTGCAACGCTGTGGCTAAAAACGGAGCCCGTTAGCGCTGCACCGAATGGCTCGGCGCATCCTCAAACCACGACATGCCACTCGTGCATGCAAGCGTTGATCAGGGCATGAACCGGCGATCGAATCAGCATAACCATCGAATCAGCCGTCAATGTTTCAACGGCAACAACCGGCAATCGAACGATCGCCACAGCCCGTCACTTCCTTCGATATTGATGACCGGCTCACCTTCTGTGGCCCCGTACTCATAGCAACACCGTAAGGCAAACGAGAGCGCGTCAGTGCGCGAAGGAAAGCGCAATAGCTTCCCATCGGAGACAAGCACGCAGTCGCATGCTTCAGGGCCTGGGTAGCGAAGGTAGAAGTGTTGCAAGCAACCACCCTTACGAGCGCGGCGTTGACTCACACTCTGGGCAGGGGTCTGTTGATACGTCGTGATAGCTGCGTTGCTCGCCAGTGAATGTGGCAGGCAAGCGCGTGCCGTGTGCACAAGATCACATCAGCACGAACGATATCGTTCGTACATGGCGCACGCGAATTCGTCTGGCGCCCGCTCGCGGAGTCAGGTCTTGGTGATCGTGTCGAACGGCTTGGGCGGTGGCGTGCCATCGACCGGCAGTGCATTGATGGCCATGTCCCGCACGGTGCGCGCGAGGATGATGCCTCTTACGAATGCGTCCTTCGCCGGCCCTGGGTTGTCCGGTGTCTGCACCACATTGAGGAAGAACGTCTCGTACAAGCTCCTGAGCTTTTCCGCGTAGGCGTCGCAGATGATGTCGGCGTCGGCGTTGGATGTGCTTGGCATGAGAACTCCCGTTGTCGTTCCGTGAGGGATGGGTACGCGTTGCAGCAGGCCGAACTATAGCTTGCTTTTCGCAAGCATTTGGGACCGCTTCAACGGCGTGCGCGGCACGGCGCGCTGCGCCGTTGCTATCCAATCACCCGCGGTTCTTGCTTGATCCTGCGAACCACCCTGCCCGCCCTTGCAATCATGCAGTCGTGGGACAAAGGTAGATAGATCATTTCCATCAACCAAGAGGATGCATGCATGGAATTTCGACGTCTTGGCGCATCAGGTTTCAAAGTACCGGTGCTGAGTTTCGGCACCGGTACATTCGGCGGCAAAGGTGAATTCTTCAGCGCCTGGGGCGCCACCGACGTGGCCGAAGCACGGCGACTGGTGGATATCTGTCTGGATTCGGGTGTCAGCATGTTCGACACGGCGGATATTTATTCGTCCGGCGCTTCGGAATCGATCCTGGGCGAAGCCATCAAAGGGCGTCGGGACCAGGTACTGATCTCCACCAAAGCCACGTTCCGTTTCGACGATAAGCCCAACAGTGTAGGTTCATCGCGTTATCACCTGATCCACGCCATCGATGCCGCGTTGAAGCGGTTGGGCACCGATTACATTGACCTGTTCCAGTTGCATGGCTTCGACGCGATGACGCCGGTGGAGGAAACACTTTCCACACTGGACGATCTGGTGCGCGCCGGCAAGATTCGCTATCTGGGCGTATCGAATTTCTCCGGCTGGCATTTGATGAAGTCGCTCGCCGTGGCCGATCGCTACGGTTACTCGCGCTACGTCGCCAATCAAACGTATTACTCGCTAGTCGGCCGCGATTACGAGTGGGAGCTGATGCCGCTTGGCTTGGATCAAGGTCTTGGCGCCGTCGTGTGGAGCCCGCTCGGCTGGGGGCGCCTCACCGGCAAGATCCGCCGCGGCCAGCCGCTGCCAGCGACCAGCCGCCTGCACAAGACCGCGGACATGGGACCGCAGATCGATGATGAGTATCTGTATCGCGTCATTGATGCGCTCGACGAAGTCGCAAAGGAAACCGGCAAGAACATTCCGCAGATTGCACTGAACTGGTTGTTGCAGCGGCCGACCGTGTCGACGGTGGTGATCGGTGCGCGCAACGAGGAGCAGTTGCGGCAGAACCTGGGAGCGATCGGCTGGAATCTCACGGCCGAGCAGGTGACGAAGCTGGATGCGGCGAGCGATGTGACGCCGGCGTATCCGTATTGGCATCAACGTGGGTTTGGCGAGCGGAATCCGCCGCCGGTTTGAGTTCAGGTTCACGACGCACCATCCCCTCCCCTACTGCATGCAGGGGAGGGAGCAAGTCCGCCGAAATGACAACCAGGCAAGATGGAGGCTGCCCGTGCAACCCAACCTCACCACCGAATCCAAACTGCTCCCCATCCTCGAACAACTCCAAGGCCGCGAACCCATCTTCCATCGCCCGGAATTCGGCACCACCCGTGCCGACTTCGAAGCGATGACTGAACCCGACTTCTGGGAAATCGGTGCATCCGGCCGTCGCTACAGCCGCGAATACGTGCTCGACGTATTGGAAGAACGCTACCGCCAGCCGTTTGAAGACGATTGGCAAACCAGCGATTTCCACTGCCGGGAAATTGCTGCGAACAACTACCTGCTTACCTATACCTTGCGGCAAGGATCGCGCATAACGCGCCGCGCCACGTTATGGCGGCATACGGCGCACGGCTGGAAGATCGTCTATCACCAGGGAACGGTGGTGACGGAGTAGCGGTTATTGGCCACCGCCTTGCCGTTGGACATCGCCGCCATCGAGATGCCCGAGGGTGCTCATCCCGCCGCTTTCCTTACTCTTCGCATTCGACGAGGAGCTGACGAAATGCCCGCTCGGGTCGAAGCTCAACACCGTGGAAACGGTTTTTTCCACATGCTTGGGAATCTGCGAACCGGTGGTTGGCCTGCCATCCCCGGCTACTTCCTGATACTTGCTTACGTACTGCAACTGTTGGCCACCATCGGGCATGCGCGTCGACTGGAACGGCTGCCCCAGCGCTGACTCGACCTGGGCAATCGTGGTGACACCCGGCTGAAACGACGCAACGGTCGCCGGATCGACCTTGGGCTGCGATGCAGCACAGCCCGCCAACACCATCGCAGCCGTCATGGCCGCAACAACCTTGCTCATGCTTACTCCCCTTTCGTCCTGATTAATGTCTGGGTCCTGCGGCGCACATGCTCGACCAACAGCATGCGCCCGGGCGCATGCCTGAAGTCACACCGCCCCCGCCTAGCTTGGAGGTGTCTGCTCAGGAGTCCAGAGCCACTTTGCTCAAAAAAATGCTGCAGTAGCCGGCACACACTCCAAGGCCGGCAAGGCACGCGCAACGCATGGTTCAAGCCAGACCCGGCCTGGCGCGGCAGCCCCCCCGTTGATTCCCTAAAGGCATCAGCGGCTTAGCCGATAGATTGACAAAGCCATGGCAGGAATGGCTCATTAACAACTGGGGTTCACATTTCCTGCACTGCGTCTATCCACTGATAGGTGAGCCATAACGGCAGATTGGTGGCTATGAGCCTGAGTCTTCCTATCTCCATCGCCACAACGCACGAGCCGGAAAATACAGCTTGGCTCGGTTGCTTGATCGAAGCCGAAACGCCCGGCGAAGTTTGCGCGCTCATCGAAACCCTGTTGCAAGCGCAGCCTCATTGCCTGCAGGCCAAAGTGCTGATGCTTGCGCACCACGCAGAGCAACGCATGGCCGAAGCGCAACCCGATGCGGAAGAACTCACCCTCGCACGAGATGCGTTGAAAGCCACCGATGGCATCCGCGTATCGTCCGACGGCAGGCGCTACGCCGTTACTTTGCTCAACACACAGCAGGTCGTACTACTGCTCACGATGAGCATGGAAGGTTCGGCCAAAAATCTGCTTGCCAACATGGCCGCCTACCTTCAATTGGGCGTGCGCCAGCTGCATCACACCATCAAGCTGGCCGAACTCTACGATTCGCACAGCCAGCTGGAACATTCGGAAAACCTGCAGCGTGCGCTGTTTTCGATCTCCGAGCTATCCAGCTCCGAACTGGACATGCCCGAAATGCTGCGCGAGATCCATCGTATTGTCAGCGGGTTGATGTACGCGGAGAACTTCTTCATCGTCCGCTCCGATCCGGAACGCGAAACGCTGCGCTTTCTGTATTACGCGGACATCAAGGACGAAGACAAACCGGAAACCAACCGCGACGTGCGGTTGGAAGACCGACGCCACACACTCACCTGGTACCTGCTCACCCAAGGCAAGCCGCTGATGGGCAGCAACGAGCAATTGCTGGAACAGGTCAACGGCCCGCTGGTGATCGCCGGCCCCGATAGTGACGATTGGCTGGGCGCACCCATGCTGCGCGACGGCCAGGTGCAAGGCGCTCTGGTGGTGCAAAGCTACGGCACCGGTATTGTTTATTCGCACGACGATCTCACCTTGCTGGAATTCGTCGGCAACCACATTCTTACCGCAGTGGAACGCAAGGAGATCAAGGACGAACTCGAACGTCGCGTACGCCAACGCACCGAGGAACTGGCTGAAGTCAACCGCGGCCTGCTGCAGGAAGTACGCGAACGGCATCGCTCCGAACGCTTGCAGGAGGCGTTATTCCAAGTGGCACAACTCGCCACCGCCGACATCGACGAAAACACCTTTTACGAGCGCGTGCACACGGTGGTCGGCCGGCTGCTGGATGCGGAGAACTTTTTCATCGCCCTGCTCAGCGACGATCGCACCAAGCTGGAATTTCCCTACTTCATGGATACCGGCGTACGCCGCCAGCTGTCGCGCCCGATCGGCCGCGGCCTGAGCGAATATGTGCTACGTCGCGGACAGCCGTGGTCCGGCACGCGCGACGATATCCTGGCGCTTACGCAGGATGGCGAAGTGGTGCCGCACCATATCGGCGAACCTTCCGCCTGTTGGCTGGGCGTACCGCTGAAAGTGGACGAATCGGTGATCGGCCTCGTCGCCGTGCAGAGTTACGAAAACGGCACCGGTTACGGTGCACAGGAGCAGGAGCTGCTCAGCTTCGTAGCACTGCAGATCGCCAACAGTATTTACCGCCGCCGCTCTGCCGCCGCCTTGCATCAGGCCAATCTTAGACTGGAGCACCGCGTAGAAGAACGCACGCGGGAGCTTCGCGCAGAAATCGCGCGCCGCGAACAGATGCAGCAACAATTGCATCACCAAGTCATGCACGACCCTCTCACCGGCCTGCCCAATCGCGGTTATCTGCGCGAAAGACTCGATCTTATTCTCGGCCGCATCCAAAGCGATCCCAATCGCCGCTGCGCCTTGCTGTACATCGACATCGACCGCTTCAAGGTGATCAACGACAGTCTTGGCCATCTGGCCGGCGACGAATTCCTCAAAGCTGTTGCCGTGCGATTGCTCACGCATGTGCGCGAACCGGATATGGTGGCGCGGCTTTCCGGCGATGAATTCGCCATTCTGCTGGAACATATCGAGAACACCGACACCGCCACCATCATCGCCGATCGCGTGCTGCAAGCGGTGGCGGCGCCGCTGCGTATTTCCGGCAAGGAGCTGGAACCTTCCGTAAGCATGGGCATTGCCTGCGGCGATTCCAGTTACCTGGATGCCGATGAATTGATCCGCGATGCGGACATGGCGCTCTACCAAGCCAAAGAGCTGGGCCGCAAACGTTTCGCTGTGTTCGACGAAGCGCTGGCAAAAGGCATGGTGGACGTGCTCGCGATGGAAAGCGAACTGCGCAAAGCGCTGCGACAAAACGAATTCGAGCCGTATTTGCAGCCCATCTGCCAGCTCGCCGACAGCAAGGTGGTCGGCTACGAAGCCTTGATCCGCTGGAATCATCCGCAACGCGGCCTGCTGAAGCCCTCGGATTTCGTAAAGATCGCCGAAGACAGCGGCCTGATCGAAGCGATCGACTGGCGCTTGTTCGAACTCAGCTGCCGGCTGCTCGCTTCACAAGCGCCAAGCGAATGCTTTATTACCTTCAACGTGTCGGCCTTGCATTTGCGTCATGTCGATTTCGACGTGCGCGTCATGAAAATGCTCGAACGCACCGGCCTTTCGCCTTCCCGCCTGGTGACCGAGGTGACGGAAGGCGCATTGCTGGATAACCCCGAAAGCGTACGCGCCGTACTCGATCGCCTGCGCAGCGCGGGCGTGGGCGCGGCGCTGGATGATTTCGGCACCGGCTATTCGTCGCTGAGCTATCTGCATTCCCTGCCGCTGCGCATGCTGAAGATCGACCGTGCCTTCGTGCATGAGCTCGACAAGGCAGGCAGCAGCAACAGCACCACCGTGGTCGCGGCGATTCTCGCCTTGGCGCACGCGCTGAATATCCAGGTGATTGCCGAGGGCATCGAAACACAGGGGCAATTGGAAGCGCTGGTGAGCATGGGGTGCGAGATGGGACAAGGTTATCTGCTGGGCAGCCCCGCGCCGATGGCGCATTGGATGGAGCCGCCGTCTTCGCCAGGAACCACATAGATGACATCCCCATCTATAACCCCAAACTTGCCTCATCGTCATTCCAACGCAGGCCGGAATGACAGTGAGGCGTAAGGGATATCTCAAAAAGACCTGGAAAACCTATGCCTTGCTCGTGCCCATCCGCACCGAATCCAAATGCTGGATATCGCGGATATCCCCCAACCAAACCAGTCCATCCCAATCCGGCCGCATGCGATCAATCAAACGCACCACACCGTTCATGCCTTCTTGATCATTCGGATCGAGAAAAACCTGCACGGTAGGCGTGACGCTCACCACACCCTCAACCACCTCGCCATTGCATTTGATAATGCGTACTGCGGCATTCGCCGCCAACTCGTCAACCCACTTTTCGAGCTGAGCAATATCGCTGGCGCTGGTATATACGCATTCGGCCAAGCGTCCCATAGCACTACTCGCTATCACTTACGCGAAGTCAGCTTGGACGATGTGTCGTAAAGGGGATGTGGCCGGCCCGTCATGGTGCGGGCCGGCGGAAGCGCGGACTCAGGCCTTCAGTTTGCCGCTCTCGTGCGGCGAGTGCTCGTTCTTTTCTTTCACTTCGCGCAACAGTTCCAGCACGTGCGCGCGTTGTTCGCGGCGTTTCTGTTCCTGCGCGGCAAGCAACTCCTCCCGCCGCGTCCTGCGCACAGGGTGCGCGGCTTTGGTTGCCGGACGCACGATGCGGCTGATGTAGTCGGTGCACATATGCCAAAGCGATTGCTGCGAGCCCGGAGACCTACCGGGAGAAATAAAATCAGGGCTATTCATGCAGGGCCTCCACCAGTCTTACGGTTGCCCGCGGCAGCAGTCGCCGCCCGGATATCCAATTTGCGCCAAGGACTGTTACAAGTTTGTATTGCGACTGGTTAGAAATTTCTCTTAGAACGAGACAAAAGACGCCGAATCCGGAGCGCGCGCAGGTAAGCCATGGCCGAGACGCTCAAACATGCACCCGCCTGTCCTCCACCGCTTTGGCGATCGCATCGACCAACCCCAGGCGATCGTAAGGTTTGGACAAACGCGTGGCGCCGTCGCTCAGATCCCCGGGAATTTCCGCATAGCCGGTCGCCAGCACCACCGGCAATGCAGGCCAGCGGATATTCACTTCGCCGACTAGCTGCGCACCGGTCATGCCCGGCATGGCGTGATCGGTAATCAGCATGTCGATGTCCAGGCGCGTTTCCAATACGAGCAACGCTTCCTCGGCTGATGCAACTTCCGTCACGCGATGGCCTAGATCCTGCAGCACCGCAGCGGTGACATTACGCACGAGTGGATCGTCGTCCACGATCAAGATATGCAATCGACAAGGCGAATTTTCGCGTTTCACCGATGCAGGCCTCGCCACGGTTTCATCGGCATTGTCCACCAGCGCCGGTTGCACCGTCGGCAGCCACATCTCCACACGCGTGCCGAAGCCTTTGCTGCTCTTGATCACCAGGCGCCCGCCCGACTGCTCGACAAGGCCATGCACCATCGACAAGCCCAGCCCCGTGCCCTTCCCCACGCCCTTGGTGGTGAAGAACGGCTCCGTGGCTTTGGCAAGTGTTTCCTCGTCCATGCCCTCGCCTTCGTCGGTGACGGAAAGACACACGTATTCGCCAGGTGCAAGCCGCGTGGAATGCGTGGCATCGATGCTCACGTTGCGCGCGGTGATCGCCAGATTCCCGCCATCAGGCATCGCATCTCGCGCATTGACTGCCAGGTTCATAAGCGCCAGCTCCAACTGATTGGCATCGGTTTTCACCGAACGGAGCGCTGCCGGGAACGCCGTGCTGATATCGACACGTGGACCGAGCGAGCGGCGCAGCAATTCGGTCATGTTAGTCACCAGCTCGGCAATATCGACCGGCGCCACGCGCAGTTCCTGCTTGCGTGCGAAGGCAAGCATGCGCTGGGTAAGCGCCGAGCCGCGCTGCACTGCCGATTGCGCGTTATGCACCAGCCTGTGCAGCGGCGATTCCTGCGGCAATTTCAACTCCACCATATCCAGGCAGCTCTGGATCACCATCAATAGATTGTTGAAATCGTGCGCCACGCCACCAGTCAGTTTGCCGATGGCTTCGGTCTTCTGCGACTGGAACAGTGCCTCGCGTGCGCGATCCAGTTCCTGCGCAGCTTCGCGCTGATCGGTCACATCGCGGGTGATCTTGGCAAAGCCCACCCACTGGCCGTCGTCATCCAGAATGCGATCTACCTCCACATGCGCCCAGAACCGCGTGCCATCCTTGCGAACGCGCCAGCCCTCTCTTTCCACACGCCCCTCGGAGAAGGCGCGCGCCAGATTTTTCTGCGGCTCACCTGCGTCCCGGTCGCCTTGCGTGTAGAACAAGGAAAAATGCTTGCCGATGATTTCCTCGGCTTTGTAACCCTTGATGCGTTCGGCGCCACGATTCCAGCTGACCACTCGCCCATCCTGATCCAACATGAAAACGGCATAGTCCGTAATCGACTCAACCAACAAACGGTATTGGTTTTCGAAAGTCATCGATGCTGATGAAGCAGCGGCGAATGTTGTAGATAAATTTTCCATGCGCATTCAAGCCAATAAAAATCGAACGGAAAACAAAATGTGAAAACAGGATGAAGAATCGTGACATCGAGCCTGCCAATGCGCTGTTGGCACCAACGCCAAAGCGCTACGAATCATCACCACTCGGTCCCACTTATTATTGTGCAGACGTGTGAGCGCCCCGATTGTGAACCTCAAGCAAGGCTCATGAAAGCCTTTGTTGCATTTTTTCCAAAATAAAAAAACGTATGTGAGCACTTCACTCGCGTATCACGTTTTCTCAGTGTTTTCAGGGTTGCATTGCATGACGCGCCATGTACGCGCATGCCACTGTGAATTCGGCTTCACCTTATCCCAAGCTCAATTTAAGGATGCTCTGATCTATTCCACGCACCCGGCATGACGTCCAGAAGGCCCGCAGGGTGTGTTGCATGGCACAGGGCAGACTGGCCGTCTGTTCAAGCCACGCGGCGCAGGCTGCGGGCCTTCTGGACGTCACCCCGTCATTTAAATTCACGATGTGGGGCCGCACGGTATGCGCGTCTCGCTGCGCCCCAGCGTCTAGACAGACGGCCAGTCTGCCTTCGCCACTGGGGCGCAGCGAGACGCGCATACAGTGCGCTGACGGGTACGTGGAATAGATCAGAGCATCCTTAAGGCGTTCCCTGCGTTGCGCGAATCGTCGCCGCGATCAACGCCAGATCATCCTTGATGCCAAAATCCGGCGGCTGCGAATAGCCGAAACGCGCAATCACCAATTTCGCCGACGGCACGATGTAAATGCGCTGCCCGAGCAACCCGCTGGCGAAATAACCGTCTTTTGGAAAACCTTTCTTCACGCGCCATTGGGTGAAATCGTCCGATCCATCATTGGTCCAGAAACCGGCGCCGTAGGTCGATCCCAAGGTGGAGCGACGCGACCAATCCACCCATCCCTCAGGAAGAACGCGTTGTCCATTCGGTGCGACACCATCATCCAGATAAAGCTGGCCAAAGCGTGCAAAGGTACGCGCAGGCGCATAGACATAGGATGCACCCATAAATACACCCGAGCCGTCGAATTCCATCGTCAGACCGCTCAGGTGCGCAGGTATCAACAATTCCTTTTCAGCGAAACTGCGCATGCCGACAGCGCCACCACCCACGGTTTGGCCTAGCAAACGATCCAGGATCAGTGTATTGCCCGAGGTGTAATCCCACTCCTTGCCGATTGGACTGCTCAACGGATACTGCGCGGCAAAGGCCGCCATGTCGTCGTGCAGATATTCCATCTTCGCCACCGGGCTGAAACCGTTGGCTTCTTCTTTCACCGACAAGCCACTGCGCATGCGCAACAAATCCTCGATGGTGAGTTTCGCGCGCGGATCGTTGGCACCTTGCCACTCCGGCGCGCCTACCGGTTGATCGACACGCAAACGACCCTGGCGCACCAGAATGCCGAGCAAGGCATTCGTGAAAGACTTCGCCACCGAGTAACTCAACAAGGGTGTATTCACGCCAAAGCCCGGTGCATAGCGTTCCGCAATAACGCGGCCATCTTTCACGATGACCACCGCCTTCACATCTTTGGTGGATTGACCGGCATGCTCATTGAAGACCTGGTCCAGCGCCGCATTGATTGCAGCATCACGGCTTGTCACCGGATCGGGCGGCGCGAAACCATCTTCCGCGATCGCAGGCAAGATCGAACGCGGTGCGGGCGCAGGCGGCGTATGAGCGAATTCAAGCCGACAACCGTAACCCGGTATGAAATCCGCGCGCGCATGGAAAATGTGCGCCATGCTGGTTTCAACGCTGTGATGGGTGCGATCGACGCGGTAACGCAACCAGTTATCGAACGGGTGGCCGGCGATGGGCTTCACCAGTTCGTTCATCGTCGTTTCTGGATCAAGACCCGCCACGAAGACTGCCGAGCACAAGTTGTGCGCGGCCATGCCCGCCCCGACGCGTGCGGCGCGATCCGGCCGAAAAATCATCCACGTTGCGACCAGCACCACCAACAGCGATGCGCCGGTCCACACCATCACTTTCCTGACCATGCCCCTTCCCCTGCCTGGCTTCGATATTCGGCGCACGATATTCCCATGCCGTTACCTGCGCCACCTTCAGTGCGTGCTACGCTTATGCCTCGGGTGCATGCACCCCCAGGGAAAGTATCGTGCTGCGATGTAGGCGTCCATTTCGATCCGTGACATGGCTGGCAATGCTGGCCATGGCGTTGATCGTTGTGATGCCGGTGCTATCGCGGAGCATGTCCATGACGGGCATGGCCGTCGCGGACGGCGACTGCCCGGTTCATCAGCTTGCCAGCACGAAACACCCTTCTTCGCCGCAAGCACCTGCCGATCCCACCGAACGCTGCGCGTATTGCGTACTGCTCAATCACGCGCCGCTGCTCGCTTCCGGCTCCGGGGTTTATCTGGCGCCCGTTGCGCCTGTTTCGACGGTTGCGTCGATCCACCGCATCGACGAAAAACCCGCATCACCGCTCCTTAGCGCCAACCCACGCGGGCCGCCGCTCATCGCCTGACACGCCACGCATGCGTTTCCCGCTTGGCCGCTGCGCCAGGCAATTCATGCGCCTTCATCACGCTGCCGGATAACGCATGCGATGCGTCGCATGTGGCCATTCGTCGCAGCGCGTCTTTTACAGGCGTTGCACCACCTCATCGTGGTGGCAACGGTACAGGAGTTTCCGTTCGATGAGTCTTCAACAATCAGCACGCGCTGGGCGCGTGCGATCACGTCGGCACGTGGCGATCGCAGGTTTGCTTGCAACCTTTGCATTGCCTCAGGCGGTGCAAGCATGCGCGACCTGCGGCTGCACGCTTAGCACTGACGCCGCCACGGGTTATTCCACAACGTCGGGTTGGCGCATCAATATCGATTACACCTATATCGACCAAAACCAATTACGCCACGGTGGCCGCAAGGCTACGGCGGAACAGGTGGTCGATCAGCCAGCCAATCCGGCTCTGGATGGCGGAGAAATCGAGAAAAACACCACCAACCACTACATCAATCTCACCGCGATGTATCGCTTCAATGCCGATTGGGGCGTGAATGTAATCGTGCCGTATGTGATCCGCGATCACAGCACTTACGGCACTCAATCGCAGCCCTATGCACCGGCAGAAACCGCGCCGGACCAGTTGAGCAGCGCGCATGTTTCCGGTTTGGGCGACATCAAGATCCTGGCCAATTACCAAGGCTTTTTGCCGACGCATAACCTGGGTGTGCAATTCGGCGTGAAACTTCCAACCGGCAACTACGGCGGACAAAACGAGGACGGCCATTTGGTGGGCCACCCGGTCACGTTCCGCAGTGGCCCTGTCTTGGGTCAGTCACTCGATACGGATCTGCAGGCAGGCACAGGCAGTACCGATTTGATTGTGGGTGCGTATTACTACCAGCCGGTGAGCCAAAACTTCGACGCGTTTGCCAGCGCGCAATTCCAGGCGGCGGTGAAGGAAAACCTCAACCAGGCCGGCGGCGATTTTCGGCCCGGTAATCTCACTACTGTCAGTGTCGGCTTGCGTTACGAAGCGCATGCGAACTGGGTGCCGCAAGTGCAGATCAATTGGTCGCGCAAGATGGCCGATCAAGGTTTTCTCGCTGATGTGCCGGACACCGAAGGCACCGTGGCTTATCTCAGTCCGGGCATTAGTGCGAGCGTAAGCAGGAATCTGCAAGTGTATGCGTTCGTGCAGGTGCCCATTTACAGCCGCTTGCAGGGGTATCAGGTGTTTCCTGGGTGGACGGGGACGGTGGGTGTGAGTATGAAACTGTGATGCTCTGCCATGCATCAGCTCCCTCCCCTGCTTGCAGGGGATAGTCGGGGTGGGGTTGCACGAGCTTGTCGCACAGCACGAATTCAACGCGAGATTGCTTCACCCACCCCAAACCCTCCCCTACTACATGTAGGGGAGGGAGCTGTATCGGCAGAATTGAAGGGCGATGATGACCACACTTCTCAAAACCTACTTGCGGCACCTATGCACCGCTTTGATGCTTTGCCTGTTCGCACACCCCGCATTCGCCAATGACCTCGTCATAGGCAAGCCAGCGCCCGCTATCGCCCTGCATACGCTCGACGGCAAACAGATCGCCTTAAGCGATCTGCGCGGCAAGGTCGTCATCGTCACTTTCTGGGCTACGTGGTGCGATCCATGCCGCGAAGAACTCCCCCTGCTCTCGCGCTATGCCAGCGAGCATGCCAAAGATGGATTGGTCGTGCTCGGTTTCAGCCTCGACGAACCGGACAATCTCGACCAAGTGCATAAGGTGGCCAGCACGCTGAGTTTTCCGGTCGGATTGCTCGGTGACCCACATGTGCCCGGCTACGGACGCATCTGGCATCTGCCGGTGAGCTTTACCATCGATCGGGATGGCAAGCTGATCGATAACGGGTGGAAGGACAAACAGCCGGTGTGGACGCAGCAGCGGTTGGATCAGGTAGTCACGCCACTCTTGCGGCAATCGTAGGCTGGGTTGGCGCCAAGCCAACCTGCCGCCAAACCGCACACTCATTTTTCCGGAAGCGAGTGGACAAAGGCGAGCGCCGCGTCCAGCAGTTTTCGACGCAAGGCATCGTCGCCATAAGCCACGGGCTCAGCGCGTACCCAGCCTTGCATGTGGCGGTCGCCCATCATCATCGGGACAATGCCTCGCAGCTTCAGCGCCCACGCATCTTTGTCTTTGCCCAGACGCACCAGCATTCCGTCGCTGCGGGCGCCGCACAAAAGATGGCCGTTCACGAGCCACGCCAAGCCGCCGAACATGGCTTTTTCGGTGAGGCCGCTCTCATCTTGCAGATCTTCGCTCAACAACGCTTCGAGTCCTTGGTCGCGCGCCATAGTTGCCCTTCCTCTTTGTTGATGCATCTACACAGGCAAAGCTGTCGTCCGTTTTACGGTTCGAAGCGCAAGCGTCGACTGCACGCGCACCACGCCAGGCAGCTGCGTGAGGATCTCCGTATGGATGCGCTCGAAATCGGCCGAGTCGGCATACGCCACGCGCACCATGTAGTCGGCAGCGCCAGCAAGCAGGCAGCACTCGGTGACTTCAGGGTGCTTCTGAATAGCCTCCTCGAAGGCATCCAAGGCCGCGCGTCCCTGCTGGTCAAGGGTAACCAGCACGAAGGCGGTACCCGACAGGCCAGCCTTTTTTTCGTCCAGCAGCATGACGTAACGGGAAATCAGGCCGTGGTCTTCCAGCAGCTTTACGCGGCGCAAGCACGCGGAGGGGGAAAGATTGATGCGCAAGGCCAGCTCTGCATTGGCCAGCCGGCCGTCTTCCTGCAGCAGCCGAAGGATGGCGCGGTCGCGTTCGTCCAGGGGTAAAACGGGGTTCGTCATAAATTCTACGCTTTTGGCATTTATTCGCATGCAATGCGAAAAATAACAGGATTCGTGGCCGTAATGAGCGAGAAATTGTGCAAGACCTCGATCATACTGCGCGCCGCGTCGACCACGGAAGGCTGGCGCAAACACCTTCCCACCCTTTGTCGAGAGAGCGAGTCATGCGCATCGGTGTACCGAAAGAGATCAAGAATCATGAATACCGAGTGGGCCTGGTCCCCTCGTCTGTGCAGGAATTGGTACACCACGGCCACCAAGTGATGGTGCAAAAGGACGCCGGCATGGGCGCCGGACTGTCGGATGCCGACTACGTTGCTGCCGGCGCCACCATCGTGGAAAGCGCCGACCAGATCTTTGCCGAAGCCGACATGATCGTGAAGGTGAAAGAACCCCTGGCTGTCGAGCGCAAGAAGCTGCGCAAAGGCCAGATTCTCTTCACTTACCTGCATCTGGCGCCCGACGCGGAGCAGACCCGCGACCTGATCGATTCCGGCGCCATCTGCATCGCTTATGAAACCGTCACCGCTGCCAACGGCTCGCTGCCGCTGCTGACGCCGATGTCCGAAGTGGCCGGCCGTCTTGCTCCGCAGGTGGGCGCGCACTCGTTGGAGAAGGCGCAAGGCGGACGCGGCGTGCTGCTGGGTGGCGTACCCGGCGTGCCGGCGGCCGAAGTGGTGATTCTCGGCGGCGGCGTGTCCGGCACGCACGCAGCCACCATCGCCGTGGGCATGGGCGCGAAAGTTACTGTGGTGGATCGCTCGGCCGAAGCGCTCAAGCGCCTCGCCACGCAGTTTGGCACCTCCATCTCCACGGTCTTCTCCACCCGTTCGGCGATCGAAGAGCTGGTGCGTCGCGCCGACCTGCTGATCGGCACGGTGCTGGTGCCCGGCGCCGCGGCGCCCAAGCTGGTTACGCACGACATGGTCCGCACGATGAAGCCCGGCTCGGTGATCGTGGACGTAGCCATCGATCAGGGCGGCTGCGTGGAAACCTCGCACGCCACCACACATTCCGATCCCACTTACGTGGTCGATGGCGTGGTGCACTACTGCGTTGCCAACATGCCGGGTGCAGTTGCACGCACCTCCACCTTCGCACTCAACAGCGTGACGCTGCCGTTCACGCTGGCATTGGCCAACCATGGCTGGAAGAAGGCGCTGCAGCAGGACCTGCATCTGCGCAACGGCCTGAACGTATTCGAAGGCAAGGTCACCTGCGAACCGGTCGCACAGGCACACAACCTGCCGTACGTGAAAGCGGAAAGCGTGTTGGGCCTGTAATACCCGCTCTACTCCCTCTCCTCTCCTGGGAGAGGGAGTATTTCTTGAATCTTCGCTTCCTCGAACATCACGTCCTCCTCGAGCAAAGCGCTTAAATACGCATGACACACCGGCCCGCGTCGCACGCGCGCCTCGATCGCCGCCGCGATCACCTGCTGGTTGCGCCGCGTGACTTCACAGCCGTGGCAACGCAGAAAGTCGCCAATAAAGCACTGAATGTCCCATGGCATGCGGTCGAAAGGCGTCGCCGCCTCGCGATACGGTAGGCGTTGGATGCGTAGGCGGATTTTCCGTGCCATGGTGGCTGGCCTGCATGCTGTTTCCAAGCAAGCGGTGCATAAACCAGGCCACGCCTCTTGATACCCGTCTTTATCTCGGCATGCACTCGTTAAAGCGTGGTCATGCCTCGTCGTCGCGCATGTCCGCGGACGACCACGGACGCCATCCGGACGCGCTTGTCGATTTCTTTCATGCTCGTTCGTCGCCAGATAAAACCCCAATTCACGGAGCCCGCGATGAGCCTGAAGTTGTACGCACACCCCTTCTCGTCCTATTGCCAAAAAGTGTTGATCGCACTGTACGAAAACGGCATTCCGTTCGAGTGGCGCATGCTTTCGGAAGAGCAACCGCAGAATTATGTCGACTTCGCAGCCATATGGCCGTTCAAGCGTTTTCCGCTGCTGATCGATCGCGGTCGGCCGATCATGGAATCCACCATCATCATCGAATATCTCGCCTTGCATCATCCGGGGCCGGTGTCGCTACTTCCGACGAATCCGCGCGACGCGCTTGAAGTGCGCGCCATGGATCGTTTTTTCGATCTTTACGTTTCCACGCCACAGCAAAAAATGGTGTTCGACTCAATGCGTGCGGAACACGAACACGATCTGTACGGCGTACGCGAAGCGCGTGAAGCACTGAACACCGCGTATGCGTGGCTGGACAAAACCATGGCCGATCGCGAGTGGGCGGCCGGCGACAGCTTCAGCCTGGCCGATTGCAGCGCTGCGCCATCGCTGTTCTATGCGGATTGGACGCATCGCATCGATTCGGCCTTCGGCAATCTCATCGCATACCGCAAGCGCTTGCTTGCGCGCCCATCCTTTGCACGCGCGGTGGACGAAGCGCGGCCGTATCGCTCGTTTTTTCCGCTGGGTGCGCCTGATCGCGACTAAGGGTGTACAAATGCACGGACTCCCTCCCCTGCGCTCAGGGGAGGGAATTTATCGATTACGTGTTCTTGTGACTTTGCTTGCCCGCTTCGAGCTGTTGCTCGCTGTTATCGCTGCGAGCATTGGCGCGCGAACCGCCGCCATGACTGTGTTCGCCGCCTTTACGGCCGATATCCGCCATATGGCTGCGGTCTTCACTGACTGCCTCGCCGCCCTTCTGGCCGATGGCGGACATGTGTTCGCGGTTCTGACTCACTGTCTCACCGCCCTTGCGCCCCGCTATGCGGGCTTCCTGAGAAGAAAACTCGTGTGCATGGCCGCTCTCGTGCGCAGCGCGTCCACCCTGGCTGGCGATTTCGCGTTGCCGTGCTTCATCCATGCCGGCGAATCCGCGCCCGCCGGCTTGTCCGCCGCGATTGTTTCCTGAACTTTGATTTGCCATTGCTGTAACTCCAAAAAAAGACATGACAGCGCACGACACGCGTATGTGTCGCACCCGGCGATCATGGCGATACTCATCTGTAGCGGAAGTCTGGAAGCGGTGAAAAAAATTTCAACGTAAGCAGACAGGCGTCTGCTTGCCTGTGTCAGAGACAACCGATACGCGCAGGGTGGTTCTACGAGGAAAAATCAATACATGGATGCGTCGTCTACGCCATCCGTAGGACTGGCCGCTGCTGAAGCGGGAGCAGTTGCGCGCCCGGTGGGGTGACGAACTTCGCGAATGACACGAAAATCGTCATGCACATCGACGCCGAGCATATCGAAGACCTCGTCGAAAGAGGTGCGCTCACCCAGTAATGATGGATCGGCATCATATCCGGCGACGGCCTGATGGTATTGCGTACGCAACCGTTGCCACGTTTCGTCCTGGTCGGGCTGCGCATCCAGCAAGGTGCGCAGCACCGCAACGATGGCACGAGTCGTGCCTGCCAGAGAAATAGTGTCTTCTTACATAGCAGCCTCGCCCGCATAGGGTATGCGGCAAGCATGCATGACGCCGTGGAAAAAGACCGTCGCCGGAATATCAACAAACTCATCGACACGGCACGTCGACCATCACGCTCTTGAAGCGAGGAAGGGTGATCCTTCCTATAAATTCACCCTGCGCAACCGCAACGCATTCCCCACTACCGACACCGACGACAAGCTCATCGCCAGCGCGGCAATCATCGGCGACAAAGTGATACCGAACAGCGGATACAACACGCCCGCTGCCAGCGGTACACCCAACGCGTTGTAGATGAACGCAAAGAACAGGTTCTGGCGAATATTGCCCACCGTCGCTTTCGACAACGTGCGCGCACGCAGGATGCCGCCAAGCTGCCCTTTCACCAGGGTTACCTGCGCGGTTTCCATGGCGACGTCGGTGCCATGGCCCATCGCGATGCCGATGTCCGCGGCAGCCAAGGCCGGCGCATCGTTGATGCCGTCGCCCGCCATCGCCACACGTCTGCCTTGCTTGCGCAACGTTTCGATCACGGCAGCTTTGCCGGCTGGCGAAACCTCGGCATGAACTTCGTCGATCGACAGCGCACGCGCAACCGTATTCGCCGTCGTAGCGTGATCGCCGGTAAGCATGACGATGCGCATGCCTGCAGCCTTCAAACTTGAAAGCGCTTGCGGCGTGTCCTGCTTGATGCGATCGCTCACGCCGAATACGCCGGCGGCTTTGTCGTCGATCGCCAGGAACATGACGGTTGCGCCTTCGCTACGCAGGCTCTCTGCCTTGGCGAGCGTTTCTGTATCCAAGGCTACGTGCAACTGCTCCATCAAGGGCGCGTTACCAAAAACCAACCGACGCCCTTGCGCCTGTCCACTCACGCCACCGCCGACATGCGCCTTGAAATCGGCGACCGCCGGAACGCTTACGCCTTCTTCTTTGGCGGCAACGGCAATCGCCTTGGCGAGGGGATGTTCGCTCGCTTGTTCGAGGCCGGCGGCCAGGCCAAGCAGTTGTTCGCGCGCGTAATGATCGAGCGCCACGATGGACCTGAGCGACGGCTTGCCTTCGGTCAGCGTGCCGGTTTTGTCCAGCACCAGCGTGTCCACCTCGCGCATGGTTTCGATCGCCGCAGCGTCCTTGAACAGCAATCCATGCTGCGCGCCGCGACCGCTCGCCACCATGATTGAAATGGGCGTAGCCAAACCCAGCGCGCACGGACAAGCAATAATCAGCACCGATACCGCAGCGATCAGTGCATGCGCCAACCGTGGTTCCGGCCCGAGCAGGGTCCAACCGACGAACGCGAGCACAGCCACTGCGACGACGGCCGGCACGAACCATGCAGCCACCTGATCGGCAACACGCTGCAGCGGCGCTTTGCTGCGCTGCGCCTGTGCAACCTGCGCAACGATCTGCGCCAGCACGGTGGATGCGCCGACTTTTTCCACGCGCATGGTCAAGGCGCCTTGCTGATTGACCGTACCGCCAGTGAGTGAATCACCTTCGTCCTTCGTTACCGGCATGGATTCGCCCGTGAGCATGGATTCGTCCACCTGGCTGTGGCCGCTCAGCACGACACCGTCCACCGGCACTTTTTCGCCGGGGCGAATGCGCAACATGTCGCCGGCCTGCACTTCGTCCAACGGCACATCCTGTTCTTCGCCATTCGACAGGCGGCGTGCGGTTTTCGGTACCAGCCCCAACAAGGCCTTCAGCGCTGCGCCGGTACGCCGGCGGGCGCGCCACTCCAGGAAATCGCCGAGCGCCACCAGGGTGACGATCACGGCGGCCGATTCGAAATACACACCGACGCGACCATGCATGTCGCGAAAGCCCGGTGGAAAAATCTGCGGTGTCAGAAACGCCAGCGCGCTATACAGCCACGCCACGCCCGTACCCAGCGCAATTAACGTGTACATGTTCGGCTGCCACGGCTTGAGTGAGCGCCAACCACGCGCGAAGAACGGCGCACCGCCCCATAGCACCACCACACTGGCGAGCAAGGCTTCGGCCCATCCCGCAGCACCCGACCAGGTATGTGGCACATTCACGCCCACGTGCGGCAGCATGGCGAGTAAAAACACCGGAATCGTCAACGCAATCAGCAATCCCAATCGACGCCACGCTGCTTGCACTTCACCGGTTTCGTCTTCATCCAGGCTCGGCGTCATCGGTTCCAAAGCCATGCCGCACTTCGGGCAGTCGCCGGGGTGATCCTGCTGTACTTCCGGATGCATAGGGCAGGTATAGATAGCACCCGCCACGGCAGTCACCGGTTTGCCTTGTGTGTGCTGATGCATCGAGTGCGAGTGCGCAGCCATCGCCCTGCGCTCAGCATGCGCATAACGCTCAGGCTCCGCATCGAACTTCGCCTTGCAACCCGCAGAGCAGAAATAGAACGTTTCGCCCGCGTAGTCGCTACGATGTTTTGCGGCTGCCGTATCCACGCTCATGCCGCAGATCGGATCGCGCGCTTTGCTTTCCGTGGAATGACAGCACGAATGTTGGGCGCTCATGCTTTGGGCTCCTCGTCGGCCAGGGCACGCAGGATCGGGCACTGTTCCGGATCGCCATGGCCAGGGCATGCCTGAATCAATTGCTGCAGTCCTTTGCGAATGCGCATGAGTTCGGCGATGCGCGCCTCGATGCTCGCCAGCCGTTGTTCGGCACGCTTGCGCACCGCCTTCACGCCACCACTGCGATCAGACGACAACGCGAGCAAATCACGGATTTCCTCCAGCGTGAAACCGAGATCTTTGGCGCGGCGAATAAAACGCAATCGGCTGACCGCCGTTTCGTTGTAACTGCGATAGCCCGATGCGCGGCGCAGCGGCGCAGGCAGTAAGCCTTCCCGCTCGTAGTAGCGGATGGTGTCGATGGGGACGCCGGCGCGTTTGGCGACGGTACCGATGGTCAGGGAGGAAGTTGGTGGGTTCATGGGTAAAGTCTAGACCTTTGATCAAGGTCCAGAGTCAAGCATCCATGATCTGAGCCCCCTGATGTCGAGGGTTCGTTACCTTGGCACTGGGGACCATAACCCTGGCACTAGCCTCTAAGCATGGCACTGAGCTCCGTGTCCTTCCCCCCCGGCACCATGGGTACCCCGAAGGTTCGGTCGCTAAATGTCTTCTTGGAAGTTCTACCGCAACAGCATCGAAGGACAGCTCGCACAGCCTCCTGCTGGGGTAGAGTTCCCATCTGACCATGGCGCTACTCACTTAAACGAGCACCATCGGAGGCACAAATGCCTCAACGTGATGCCTTGAGATCAAAACGCTAGGTTATTACCGCCCTCAGAACCGTCTTTGCCTGCTGGGGATAATCTTGGTACTTCAGAACGTGCGAAATCCACTCAGCAGATCGACCTGGGGGTATCCGTGCCCCTGTTTCGAATCGCAAATCAACATCCAGTTGACCTAGCGTATGAGCGACTAGAATGAATACGGATCGCCGTGCTTGAATGGCTGGCAACTGGCTCCGCACTAGTATCCCACTCGGATTCTTCGACATACGACGATTTTTTCGCCTGTCATAACCAAATACGCGGTGCTGATAACGGGGTGTGGCAAGCATCTCCACCAAGCACAGCGGAAAATTCCTAGGCTCCGAGAGAAATAATGAAGCAAGCTTGAGTAATATCTTCTCGTGCTGACGGACTACATCTGTAACCTCCCTCAAGGGATCACCGAGCCCCTCGTTCCACCACAACTCCTCAACTTTGATTAGAGCCTTCCAAAGCTCATACGTGTCGGGGTCAGTGGCAAGTAACGACTGCCAGGAACACGCCTTCCGAAGATTAGCGTCCATCCATGATGGCAACTTCACCTCCCCTTCGAACTCAGAATGGGCTTTCTCGCTGAAGGGAAGATAGCAAGCGTGCGGAAGGCGGCGCTGTCCACCAGGCGACAGATCCTGCCACTCAAACAGTGGCGCTTCATGTACCCGACAGTGAGAAGCAAACAAACGGCCCCAGTCCAATCGAAAATATGGAGTGATGCCTGAACGCCAATCTTCCTCAAAGCAAAGTGGGCAGTAGGCAGTCCGGTAGTTCGGATGGGCCAGAACGCTTCTTCGACACTTTGGCACTGCGATGGAACTGAGTGACTGCAGTTCCACTCCAAACGCATTCGACATCGACTCAAGCATTGGCGTAGGTATAAGCGCATCAAAGTCATAGCAGGTATGCCTATATCCTAAATAGAGGAGCACCTCTCTTCGACGAAGCCCCCACAGACTGGCCGCGCGATCGATCGCCGACGAAATTGACTCGTCCGTATGTGGAGGGTCCGAATGTAGGCGCAAGCATGACTTTTTCGAAAGATGTTTAGCTGTCAATGCGAACACGATCGATCTCCTTCATCTCCGGAAATGACCTAGCACAACGCAAATCATCCAACGTGATGCATTCGTTACCAGACAGGATCGCTCTGATCGCAGCGCTACGAACAAGCATCATCATGTCGTGCAGACACCCCCCTCCTTTCTTGACGACGAACTCCATAATTCCGGCATTAGTCAAATCTGAGGGGCGGCGAAGTGGGATAATGCGCGACACACCAGCTAGCAATGAAGCAAGCTCAACCCCCACGCTCCAGGTAGGAAGGCTGATAGGATAAAATCGCTTCTCCATGTGTTGATCCGTACGGAATGCTTCCGTAGCTGCAGGCGTTCCCGTTGCTATCACGGGGAGCTTAGCTGCATTCATGATGAACTTCAGTCCATCAAGCGTTCGTCGCTGCTCGTTTCTCGACCCAGCAAGAACGTCCTGCACCTCATCCACAATCAACCCACGGCAACGGACGGCACGAAGCAAACGAAGTGTCACATCCTCCCGATCAGATGTGTGATGGCTGCTCTTCACCGGTCCGTTCAGAGCGGCCAAGATCCGGCCATACACGGTACGCATATGCCGAGCCCCAGTCAGCGAAATCATGACAACAGGCACTTCATTCGCCCCCTCCACCACCGGATAAATCCGTTCGATCAACTTGGCCAATGTTGTTTTTCCAGCACCAACCTCTCCCGTTATTAAAAGTCCCATTGTTCGTGTTCGACGTGGCCCCTCCATAAGCCATCGCGCAGCATTGAGACCTTCCTCGACTGCGGCATGACGAACTATCCAGTCTCCCCGAATGATTTCGATGCGAGCATGCGCCCCAAGAGTGGCTGCCTGCTGGACGCTGGGAGCCAGATGCTCGAACTCGGCTTCGCCCGTCATTCCGTTAATCGGTGGCTTAGTAAAAGTTGAATCCAAGGACGTATTCATCGCGCTAGCTCCATAATTCGCCGTCATAAACAGCTGGAGTAGCGATCTGCTCAGCTTCGAGCAACGGCATGCACGAAAGTGCATTCGATTGCGCTTCACCCGCAGTCGAGTCGACCCACCGCGCAGCGGGCGGCGTCTGTCGGCGCGAAGTGGCCGCGCGCCGGGCAACCCGCGCCTGCCTTGTCGCGTTCGTAGATTTATCGATCATGGTCCGGCGCTGCATCAAGCCACCGTCTCTTAGAGCCTGAAGAGCCGGATCCTTGGTTAACTTGGACCGTTCTCGACGATGAGTACGCCATTCCGCCAAAGACATCTCTGGAACGCCAGGCGTGATGGCCTCGGCTCGAACCACCTGCCCCGATGGCGAACGTAAGTACACATAACGGATATCGCGAGGGTCGTAATGGACAAATTGCGTTTGGTCACTACCGATCCATTCGGCCAGAGTGACATGCCAGTAGCGAATGGCATTCATGTGTACTCCGTCCCTCTGAACCGTGCGTTCTTCACCGGGAAGGAAAGCCACGAAGACCTCAAAGCCAGTCCATTGCCCAGCTAGCACCCTTGGCTGTCCATGCTTTTGGCTTAAAGTTCGCCACTCGGCCAAGGGAGGCGCCTTCAGCGCACGATGCTCCCGTGCGTGATACTGCGTGAGAATTTCATTGACAAACCAACGCCGAAACTCACTCAACGTCATGACCGCATTGGCTTCCGCGTCGTAGTCACCTCTCTCCTGAACATTCCGATGCGTGGCCCCGGGAAGAAGGCGGCACTTGCCCATCATCGTGCCAATCAACCGCTCAATGATGCCCCCATAGTGCGGACTGCCTACTGGGCGGTACTGCAAATCGGTGCCAACTGCCTGGCATCCGCGTATCAACGCCTTCGAGTGAAAATCCTTGCCGTTGTCCACGTAGATGAGTATTGGGCAGCCATAGGCAGGCCAGGGAGCATCTATCCGCAGCCAGGCCAGGAAGCCATCCTTCGGTAGCAGCATGTTCAATACGCACAGTGCCACCGACGTAGCAGAGGGAGCGTCAAACGTGACATGGACGCCTACGACCATGCGAGATCGCACGTCGATAGCCAGCGTCACCCACGGGCGTCCTAGTACCGTGCGATGTTCATCGTCACTACATAGGATGACATCGGCTAGGGTGTGGTCGATTTCGACACACTCCATCAGGCACTCATACAATGTCGACCCCGGCATAGCCTGAAGTCGATACTTCGCATGCTTCGGACCTTTTCGCGCCTTCAACACTTCATAAGCGTCTTTGCGCTCAATCCGACGCTTGATCGTTCGGTCGACCGGAGGATTTAGCCCTTGCTGCCGACATAGCGCCCGGATTTCCTCGCTGACTTCGTGGAGCGATGGCCGATTTCTCTTTAGATAGACCGCCTCCAGAACGTCATCAATAATGGCCTCTACAGCCGACGCAATGACGGAATGCCCCTTAGGCCGACCTCCAGTTGCTGGAATTAGGATCGCTGGATGGTCCACCTCCTTCATCCTAGCCAAGTCCCTCCGAAGCGTACGCGTCGATAGACCTAGAGCCTGCGCTGCACTCTCAACAACGGAGTTTTTAAGAGGCCATCCCAAATCGATAAGGCGACGCACAGTGTCGGCGCGGGAACACGCCGCCGCCCAGATGACAGCATCGATCTGTGTCGGCGGGAGCTTCAGCGCCTGAATATCGATGGACCGTTGCACTTCCCCCTCAGGCACTTGATGAAGAGTTTTGGTCGGATCATCTACGAGGCGCAGAGTAACCTTGCCTGCATACGCCCCTTCTACAATTTCCACAGATGCCCCTTGCCATAGCGCCGAATCACCCCGCTTCCAATCACAGCTCATGGCGCACCCCCTGAGCTGTCCTTGAGGAAAGCAGAATCAACGGCCAACCGGTAGCTGTCCGAATAACGTGACGCTTCGCTTCCCAGCCTGCAGTGGATAGACGACCCCGCCCTTCTGGCTTCACCTCCACCAGACAACGTGCCCCCGCTCCTAACGCCTGCAAATCCGGGGGAACAATGGCAAATGTAACCGCCAGATCCGGCGTATAGCGGCGCACCCTTCCTCGCCATACGTACCAAACCGTCAGTGGCTGCGAAGTGATGTCGCGACACTCAGGGCGGGTCACTAATGCGCGCACAACACGTGCCTCTTCAGCACTTTCCACTCGCACAGACGGCGCTCCGGGCCACGTGACGACGTGACCACCATGATGTCGGCCATAAGACAGAGGAATTCTGCGGAAACCTAACTGCGCTGAAAGAAGCGTAGGCTCAGATTCGACTCCCGCCGCATCAGCCCTCAGCACGGCTGATGCTTGCTGATTCCACACAAATGCGTTCATTTTCTATCTCCTCAGTAACGCCCAATAAGGGCTATAACCGAGGCCTTTCTGCAGGTCGACAGGATGCACGAACCCGAGCGGTACAAGAGTTGCACCGAGATTAGATTGTGGTACGCTGTCGCGGTCAGGGAGCAAAACTGACCCCGTCTGCAAAGACGAAAAGCCGGCCCAAGAGTCTCTCACCACTCTTGGGCTTTTTTTCGTCTAGGCCTCAAGCAACGAAATTGATTTGCTCGGATCAAATATCTGGGTCTTCCTATATTTCTCCTCTATCTTGGCCATAAACCAAATTGCACAAACGAAATGCAGGCCTTGCCCACATTCGCCGACCTGTAAAAAGCGCAAGCGCCTTTTTGTGGTCTTGAGGTGGACCGCGAATGCACCAGGTCGGACAGCCGATGGCGTCCGGCCGCACTTGGCTACGCGCTAGCTCTCGTTGAGCAACCAATATCTAGATCGCGATCGACTGACTCGATCCATCGCGTTACATCTTTGGTTCGCGCAAACCATCCTTTGCGACCATCGAGGCGACACAGCGCAAAAGGGAGCCGCCCTCTTCGACGTGCAGCGGTAAACGCTTGGAGCGAAGGATAGGACAGCAGGTCAGCCGCTCTCACCGCAGGAATGAAAGGGCCGAACTGAAGAATGAGGGTCAATTCCAACGGTGATCTTTGCATGACGGACCAAGCAACCGAAGTAATGCATGGTATATATCCTGTGCGACACAAGACACCAAAGTCAATAAAAATCCCTTTTTATACATACACATAAATCAACTTTCCACAACGACAGCTTTCTTACGCAAACTCAAAATTTTGTCGTTATAGCTTTTTGTCTAAGCATGCGGCTCGAACGAAAAAGCAGAGCCGACTGATTTTTTCATGACACCGGAACTCTTCCGTCGCACGTACAATTTGGCGTGATCGGAGGATATTTATGAGTGATTCCACTCCGCGAAGCTTCCTCAGCGGTGGCTGGCATATCGGTTACATGGTTTATCACGCCACAGGAGAAGGTGTCCGGATATGTATCGCAGTGGCAGGAAGCCAGAAGTACGCGGAAGACATCATCAGAAGCAAGATCGACGGATACTTTCATCGTGCGATCCAGTCATCACCAATAGCTGCCAATAGCAGCGACGAGGTCATGCGGCTGCTTAATTGGATTCCGGATGCCGTCAAGCAAAGTCTTGGGAAAATGCCTCTTGACGCCGGTGAATACTACTCAGAGCTCTACTACAACTTGAGCTAGCGCGACTGTGTTACGACAGCTTGTATGACCGCGAAGGGGAATGCTGTGGATCTATACCTGGATTGCGAATGGGCTGACGTACTCGCATCGGAGCTAGTATCGATAGCGCTAGTATCGGCCGATGGTCTGCATATCTTCTATGCTGAGCGCGATCCACTTCCAACCGATCCTGTGCCTTGGGTTCGATCCGTCGTGTATCCGCTACTGGAACGTGGAGCGGTCGCCATGGGGGACGCGACACTATCGCGGCGACTGCGTGAGTTTCTGGCAAGCCTTCCGAACTCGTTGATCCACTATGACTCCGGACATGATCGAAGCCTGTGCCAATATGTAATCGATGGATTGGAAGCCCCTGAACCCGAGGGTCCAGCGCCGCAGGTAACTTGGAAGCGCCTAGATGGGCTGCATGCCGCATATGAGCGCTGGTGGCAGGCGCACCCCGAGCTATGCAGCAGACGTCATCACGCGCTCACGGACGCCATGGCACTGCGTGGCGCGGCAACAGCCGGCGCGATTTAAAGCGTCACGTCTCCGCCATCGCCATGATGCAAAGGTACGTTTTACTCCAACGACCACGCTCTTCCGGGTAGTTCATGCCATGAATCACGAGCGGCTTGATTAAGCCCCGATCCAAGGGTGGCGCCCATCATTTGCCAGCCCCGTCGATCGCAATAGTCAGGGGTGACCACCCAGTCGGGACCCGACGCGCCACTACCTTGGGACCTCCTTATCGGCAGCACTGAGGCTCACGTTACGTGAACTGGACAATTTCTCGATGCCCGCCGAAGTGACGGACATCGCAACAAGGACGATGCCCAAGTCGATGATTTGCAACCGTTTATCTTGTTGCCAACAACAAGATAAACGGTTGAGATAGAATCTGAACCATGCTGAAACTGACCCCCCAACAAGTAGCCCACGTGGCTCAACTCTCTGACCAGACCCTACGTCACTGGCGAAAGGCTCTCCCTCCTCTACACGGCCTAAATGGATATCACCCGTGCTTCTCTCCGGGCGATGTGCTGGCGTTGCTTGTAATTCGTCACCTAGTAAAAAACATGGGAATCAATGTAGGAACTTTGGCATCAGCCTCTGTTGGCCTGTTTGCCCTCTGTCGCAACACCAGTTGGCCGCATCTAACGGATCAGCGCTTATTCGTACAAGTAGAACAGGGCGGGGTAAGTATCCTGACCCGTGACCTAGAGCCGGACCAGCCTGCGATATACGTGCCTATGCGTGCGTTTGCAGAGCAACTTCAGGCAGCTTGGGCAGACAGCTTCCCGTCGACAGACCAGTTGCTCCTTCAGTTTCCGCCAGCGGCAGTCACGCGCCCGCATCGTGCCCGAGTGGTGCGCGCATGAATGCTTTGAATTTAGAACAATGGAGTGGCGAAAGTGTTGCCACGCTTGCTCCTCAGCTTCTCGAAGGTGCGAGTGTTGCCACGGCAGATCTCGGGCCGATTTGGATACTTGAGGAAGTAGCCGGCCATCTACGCTCCCAGGGAAAAAAGCATGGCGTGCCGCGAATGCGGCTCTATCGACTTAACGGTGATGTACTTACGGCGGAGCGCGAACTGGATCTCGACGAGGACGCCAAACGCGCCGATGTAGCAATGTCCTTGCTTCAGCTCTCCAAGGTGCATCGCGGCGTACTTGTTTGCAGCTTCCGTACCGTCGCTGCGGCGCAACTTGTTGAGCGCCTCGCCTCAGTTAAACAGAAGGGACTTCATTACGTACTGGAAATAGATCCAAATCGCCGTGTTGAATTCGCACGAGCCCGCGACGGAATCCGATCCACTCCCCCAAAAGAGCGAGTAGAGACGGCGAGCTGGCAGCCTGTCAGCCTAAGTAAGCCAGCGGGTGGCAGCGAGTGCTTTGCCGCCAATCTTGGCAAGGCAACTTTAAGCGGCATCCAAGATTTGACCTGTTTTGCTCTGTCCATTGGCGGCATTCAGGGGTACCGTCGTGGCGTGCTTGTCGGCATTACGTCACTAGACCTCGACGATAAGCTGAAAAGACTCGCTCAACTGCTAGCATGGACACGATGGATCCGTCTCGCAGTGCGAAAAGCTGGACGCAATCGCGTATCGAAAACTGCGATAGCACCGCGTACCCTCCACAGTGGGGACGCAACCACGCCGCTTGATATTCTTGTGCGAGCGAACAGGAGAATTGCGGCAGGCCACGATGCACGCGCTGCAGAGCAACGCTCACTTCTTCCTGAAAGACCGCTGCAACTACGGCGCCGACTCACTTCAAGCAGAAAGACCCTTAATGTCGTCGAGCTATTTGCTGGCGCTGGAGGCATGGGGCTTGGATTCCTCAGTGCGCGCGGCTCAGATGGCCGGGGCTACCGCATCGCGGGATCTGCTGAGATTCATCCCATCTATACGCAGACACTAAAGCAAAATCACGCATACATGGAAAAGGCGGGCTTGGCTCTGCCGAACACCACTCCATCGGAGTATGTCCCTATGGATCTTTGCTCAGGCAAGGTCAGGGACCACCTGAGTTCGATGGCGAAGGTGTACGGCGAGGTTGACGTGCTTATTGGAGGGCCGCCTTGTCAGGGTTTTTCGAGCGCGAACCGCAACAGCTGGTCAAGTTCCAATCCCAACAATCGATTGGTGGATGCATTCTTAGACTGCGTGTCGCACATGGCGCCCAAAGTCCTACTCATGGAGAACGTCCAAGGGATTTTGTGGACACCAAGAGAGGATTCGAATTCTGATCTGAGCGTTGCAGCTCACGTGCTTGAGCGTCTCGCGGATATGGGCTACCTCGTGTTTCCGAAGCTGCTGGATGCTGTTTGGTTCGGAGCCCCGCAGAATCGCAACCGCTTCTTCCTTCTCGGCATGCATAAAGACCTTGGGTATACAGCGGAAGACTTTGGCAAATGGGGGCCGTTTCCGAAACCCAGCCATGGTCCCGGTACCGGAAAGCCCTTCGTCACTGTCCGCGATGCGATTGCCGACCTTCCAAAACTTGGAAACGGCGACGATCAGGCTGAGCGCTTTTACGAAGAAGATGCATCACGTCTTCGGAGCAATCCCTTTCTCAGAACCATGCGCACGGGGGCACCGAGGAACATAATTTGGGACCACGTCACGTCGAGGCATGCCGAATATGTCATTGACCGCTATAAGGGAATTGGCCAGGGTCAGAACTGGCAAGCAGTGCGTGAACTGATGACCAACTATGCGGATGTCGAGCGAACGCACAGCAACATCTACCGGCGACTGGCCTGGAATGAACCGGCCATCACCATTGGCCACTACCGCAAGAGCATGATCATCCACCCCTCACAACACCGGGGGCTTTCCTTGCGAGAAGCAGCGCGTCTGCAGAGCTTTCCGGACTGGTTTCGCTTCGCCGGCAATGAATCAGGTGGCGCAGGAGGGCTGATGCATAAACAACAGCAACTTGCTAATGCAGTTTGCCCGAGCGTAACGAAAGCCGTCGCGGAATTCATTCTTGATCTTTAGCCCAACAAAATTTGCAAAGGAAAGTGCATGTCTTTAAGTAGCGGAACAAACGATCAAATCGGACAGTTGGCTGAGCAAATCCTCGATTCAGTGCGCGCCGGACGGACGCCCGAAGAAGCTGCAGCACGTCTATCGACGCTCCTGCCGTCGAATCTAGTAGAGCAAGCGTTGCAACGCTATAGGGAAGCCAGTCGTCGCGTATGGACCATGAAAGAGCCAGGCAGTATTCACAAGAAGCACTTCGATCCTTGGTACCTCGGCCCCGACCCCTCAGATAAGCTTTGGCATTCGTACGCAAAACATTTGATGAGTAAAGGATGGGATCCCGCTGCGATCAAGGACATTGATGAGGCATCGACTCGAGTTGTGTCGCTGCTCGATCCTCCAGGGAAAGCGCAGATTCGAACTCGCGGCTTAGTGTTGGGCCACGTACAAAGTGGTAAGACTGCAAGCTTCACGGCCGTTATCGCCAAGGCAGCTGACGTTGGCTACCGATTCATCATCGTGCTATCGGGCATGAATAATGTTCTACGTTATCAAACGCAACTGCGTATCGACGAAGATCTCATAGCCGCGAACTTAGAGCATTGGATCACGGTGACTGATGTCGAGGATGATTTTGCTGCTAACACCAACGTCAATTCATTCCTCACGGAGAAGCACTCGACAAAAGTGTTAGGCGTCGTCAAGAAGAACAGTAGTCGCCTTAAACGGCTTCACAAGTGGCTCACGGGAGCTCGATCGGAGGTTCTGCGTGCCTGCCCTGTCTTGATCATCGATGACGAAGCCGACCAGGCTAGTCCTAACTCGCATCCAAAGCCGGACGAACGAACCAAGATTAATGAGCTGATTATCAAGCTACTGGCGGACTTGCCGAAGGCAGCATACGTTGGCTACACAGCTACACCATTCGCCAATCTTTTTATCGATCCAACGCTGCCAGAAGACCTCTATCCGAGGGACTTCATCGTCGATCTTCCGCGCGGGCCTGGCTACTTCGGCGCAGAACAAATCTTTGGGCGAGCACCACTGGATGAGAACGAAGATCCGGTGGATGGGCTGAATGTAATTCGACTTATTCCAGACAATGAGGCCGTGCAACTGAAGCCGCCAAGCAGAGATGCGCGCTTCACATTTGCCCCTGAAATTACTCCTTCACTGCGCGAAGCCGCCCTTTATTTCTGGATGGCCACGGCCGCCCGTCACGCCCGTGGCCAGCGCGGAAAGCATGCGACCATGCTCATCCATACAACCCAATATGCCGTAGTGCACCGGAACGCAAAAGGCGTTATTGACACATTTAAGAGTGAAATTTTAAATCAGGTTAAAAATGGCAATGCCGCTCTAGCCACTGAGCTTGAAACGATCTGGCTACGCGAGCAAAAGGCGCTGCCACCGCAGGATCTCAATGAAACGCCTGTTTCGTTTGGAGAAATGATGACGCACTTAACCTCGGTGATTGATCAGACCGAATCGAAGGTTGAGAACGGAACCAGTCCCACACTCGATCGCGTCGACTACCAGCTGGACGCCAACGGAAACGGTCGTGTGTTCATCGTGATTGGCGGCAACGTGCTTTCCCGCGGGCTCACCCTTGATGGATTGACGGTCAGCTTTTTTATTCGCTCAGCATCGGCTTACGACACGCTTTTACAGATGGGGCGTTGGTTCGGTTACAGGCCAGGTTATGCCGACCTGGCGCGTGTATGGATGACTGAAGAGCTACGCGATTATTTTTACGACTTGGCCAGCGTCGAACGAGAGATCCGGCAAGACATTTCGCGATACAAAAATGGAACCGTGACGCCCACGGATTTTGCTGTGCGGATTCGTCAGCATCCCGCACTTGCTATCACGGCCAAGTTAAAGATGCAGCACGCCGTGCAAGCCAAAATGGCTTTCAATGCGCGAGAAGTACAAACCATCGTTTTTCGTCACAAAGATCAAGCGTGGCTCGATAAGAATTTGAAAGCCGCCCGTGACTTAATTGCACGAATTCAAGGAGACGGTATTCAAGTTACGACGGTAGCGGACAAGCCCCATAGGGTTTTCCTAGACGTACCCTCAACTCGCGTGCTCGAGTTCCTAGATGAGTACGCTATTGACTCGAGCAATAGCGAGATGCATTCGAGTTTGCTACGCAACTATATACGTGAGCAAAATCAGCGTGGGCACATCAAGTGCTGGACCGTCGCAATAGTTACTCGGAGCGAACCCTTAGTCAATCTAGGCGGCATCGATCTTGGCCTGAATGCTGAAGTGCCGCTGGTTAATCGTGCGCGTTTTCTGCGAGACAGAAATCCTCAAGTTGTCGATATTAAGGCTCTGATGTCCGAAACTGACGTAGCCGTTGATGTCCCTCAGACGGCTTCGGCGCTACGCGGCTTGGACCGAGACGCACTTCGCGATTTACGTGAACAAGCCTCCCCCGACAAAGGCCTTCTGTTGCTCTACCCGATCAGCAAGGATTCTCAGCCACGGAAAACAAGTAAGGAGCGTGCGCCGCTCGACGCCGTGCAGCACGTTATTGGCCTTGCCCTCGCTTTCCCTGATGTCCCTCAAAACGACCTAACCCCGCAGAACTACATGACTGTTCAGCTGCCAGACTCAAGCAGCGAACAGATCGACATTGACGACCTCGAAGACATGGATGAGACAGAGGAATGACAAGCGGAGCAAAATGGGCGGCTGAAGACGGCTGGAGCCTCCTCCAATCGGCTTCGACAGAGCCAACGCACGGCGAGTTTCGAGTGTATGACACGTCGCTTCGCACGGCGGATGGCGCAGTTCTCTTGGCTCTCGATGCAGCGGGCCTTCGGCATGTGCTTGTTCCTGTTGCCGACGAATTTCGAGCCGTCCACGACCGGCGTAGTGGTGGCGTCCATTTAACGACGCGCCCGCTTATTGATGCCGCTGGAGAGCACCAATTCATTGATCTCGCCTGTCAGAAGCAGCATCTCAACGGCGTCTTTGTGCACCTGGCTGATGAAGTGCTCAGGTCGCTAGATGAGAACTCAAACAAACCCTTTCAAGCTTGCCGGGAAACTCTACAGCGGTGGCGAGAATTGCTTGATCGCGAGACGCCAAACGTTTTGTCCATGGAGGAATTGTGCGGATTGTTCGGCGAGCTCTGGCATCTGGCTCAAATTTCAGAAGTAAATTCACAAGGCATCGCATCGTGGCAGGGCCCTCGTGGCGCGAGACATGACTTTACCGTAGAGGGGTTGGCACTGGAGGTTAAAACAACGATCCGGCGCGATGAGTGGAAGTTTCGCGTGCATGGATTGAGGCAGTTAGATAAGTCCGGCGACGCCGCGTTGTACTTGTGCGCCATGCGCTTGGAAGTGAACGGAGCATCCGGACAGACGGTGCGGGATCTTATTCAGCGGATCCTGCAAGCAGGCGTGGATCGGCGTGACTTGTTGGATCGAATTTCCCTTGCAGGTTATGACATTAGGGAAGACTCCCACTACGAACAGTTTCGTTTCGATGTCAGCGACACTCGGACTTATGAGGTGGCAGGAGCGTTTCCTCGACTGGTCGAGTCATCTTTTGGGCCTGAAGGCTTGCCTAGCGGCGTATCCGATGTCCAATACACAATCGATTTGCTGGCTTCGCCGACTTCGCCCCTTCAAGCAGGCGCTCTGAGTCATGTGCATGCCGCGCTTGCAGGAGTTTGCAATGCCGATGCGCCTGGATCTGCAATCTGAGCTCTTCTCCGCTACTGGCGGAGCAGCTGCCGAAGGAGTATCTAACCAACTCGGTCGACCGCGTGCGGATCGTTTTACGCTGCTTGTCCGTGAAGCTGTTCAAAATAGTTGGGATGCCAGGCTCGCACCTGTCGGTGGCGTGCGGTTCCATGTGGATGGCTACATGCTCGACAAGGAAGCGCGCAGAGCCTTGGCCACCCTAGTATTTGCTGACACGCCAGCCTCCACTGACATTCGTGCACGGATACTTGCTGATGAGGATCTTGCGGTGCTCGCTATCAGCGATTTTGGCACGCGCGGGCTCAGTGGCCCTACCCGTGGAGATGTAGTTCCATCCGCTGACGAATCGACCAACTTCGTCGATTTCATGCGTTATATCGGCCGGCCGCCGAACCGCGCATATGCGGGAGGCACCTACGGTTTCGGGAAAGCTGCCTATTTCCTCGCAAGCTCCCTGAAGACAATCTGCGTCCATACACGCTTCAAAACAGTTACTGGAATGGAATCAAGGTTCATGGGGGCCGCACTGGGCCCTCAGTTTGAAACAGATGGTCCTTCTGCTAAGCGATTTACCGGAAGGCACTGGTGGGGCCGCATGGCTGAGGACGATGTCGTCGACCCTGTCGTCGGGCCGGAAGCTGACCAGTTTGCACGGCTGCTCGGGGCCACCGAGCGAGCAATGGATGCGACAGGCACTACCATCTATGTACTCGCTCCCGACTTCCAGGGTGTGAAGCCACAGGTCGTGCTGGCTGACATGGGGCGGGCTCTAATGGACTATTTCTGGCCAAAACTGGTCGATGGTCCGAATCAGACTCCATCCATGTCGTTTAGCGTGCGCTGGCAGGGTGCCGAAGTGCTTTTGCCGCAAGTGTCGGATGAACCCGGGTTAGCGCTCCTTATTCAGGCATTTAAAGCTGTGCACGAAAAGCAGCCATCCGAACAGGTTAAGTTAGAAGCCATAGCGTCGCAGCGACCGAAGAAGCTCCTCGGGCACGTGGCTCTCCTGCGGAAGCCCTCAGTCCAGCTGAAAGGGGCAGATCTTGCCACTGAGCCTGAAAACATCGATTCGCGCATGTACCAACCTGTGCTGCGGCGACCACTTCGCCATATCGCTGTGATGAGAGCACCGAACTTCGTCGTGAAATACTTGGAAGGGCCTTCTGTTCCCTATGACCTTGCCGAGTATGGGGGCGTATTTCGGGTTGACGCAGAAGCAGATACTGCGTTCGCGCGTGCAGAGCCGCCAACGCACGACGACTGGGTTCCAGATCTTCTGCTAGATCCTTCCGAAAAGACCTACGTCCGAGTTGCTCTGCGCAAATTAAAGGAAGCAGTCGATGAATTTGTTGCGCCCCATTCAATCGAAGCCACCTCGTCTGAAGCACACTCCATGGCGGCATTCTCACGCCTCCTTGGTGGCCTCGTACCATCGTTGAGTCCTAACGCCAATAAGGCAACTCACCCTTCTCGCCCTCCTCGCGGAGGAGCAAAATCTGCCGCTTCAGGAAGAAGGGCTGTGGCACAAATAGGTTTTGTTGATGACCCTAGAACTGAACTCGTCGACGGCACTCCTGCAATGGTGGCCCGTTTCCAAGTTTCCGGCACAGATCTCGCGCCCGTCCACGTTATAGCAATACCCAAGGTGGTCATAGCCGATGGGTTCGAGAGCGAACCACCCGAAGGCTCCGAATTGCCACAAGTCCTGAAATGGATAAGGCCTGATGGTCTAGCGGCGGCTTTAGGATCTCCCATGTGTGAGGTTCCCGCTGAATCTGGAATATGGACGGTTGTTGTGAGCATCCCCCCTGACGCCATGATCTCTCTTACTCTCAAAACTGAGACAATGGGCGCGCAATGAAAACCGTTGCCGCGGTCCCATACCGTCGCGCCTTGCCCCACCGCATAGCAACTAGCGATTGGGACGTTCTGTCGGGTGAGGCGTTTTCCCCGTTGCCTCAGACGTTGACCGGTCTTGACTACAATTCGGTAGTGCGCCTCCGGCGAGAAGTAATCGTCGACACGACTGGATTGAGAGCTGATTGCGGTCTTGGCACTGACGTTCCCTTGCTTTTAGCAGCCAGTTGGTCGAGCTCCGGCACCATGCTCCGCCGCAGCCTAGGTAAGGTAAGCCTTTCTCAGGACGACGCATGCCTGGTGGAGATCGCAGGAGACATCTCTGGAGGGGATATCGCTGGAACGCTGTACATCGACACGAGCATTCTGGTAGCTAGTGATCGGAAAGGTGGTGAACCGTTAACCGCTCGGCATGCAGGAACTGTACTACTGCAGGAACGACAAATCGTCCAGCTCGATACATCAACCTCGTTCTTTCCCGTCGAAGTTGTCGATTTCAACGTTGGTCTATGGGCGAATCCCGACGCGGGCTGGAGGCTTTCCTGGAATGCGCTTGCTCTGGATCAGCCTTTCCTTGGATCAGTGCGCCTGCTCATTAACGCTGGACACCCAAGAGTGGTGCACGCAGTTTCGGCGGCCACGCCCACCGCGGAATCCACAGTCATTCGATCAGCAATATATTTTGATGTCGCCAGGGCACTTATCTTCGGAGCATTAGGGAGCGACGAATTCATAGAACGTGATGGGGACTATGCCGAAGGAAGCTGCGGAAAGACTATTTATGCGATGATTCAAATGCTATATCCCGGCGATGGAATCCTGGGACTGGCCTCTGCAGCAAACCAACGGAGGGACCATTTTGATTCTGACCTACAAGGCAGGCTCAGGATTTTTTGGAGCTAATCCATGTCCCTATTTCCGCAACTGCCCCATCACGTAGCAACCGAACTTGCGGAGTCCGCATGCTCGGCGTCTATTCAGTCGCTCTCGCTGAAGGCTGCGACTCAGCACCCCTCTTGCGAATACACACCCATAGGCGGAGTGCGTGTTACGACGCCGGCTTTGCAGATGCTGCGCGGCGATTTGCTGAAATTAGCCATTGTTGAGGGCTATCCGAACAGCCCAAACCAACAGCAAGCAGCAAGATTCGACGCCGAAGCTGCTGTTGTACTTGCCCAGCAAATGCCTATTGCGCCCGCGGAAGCCGTAAAGGGAGGGATTTGGGAGTTTATTTCCTGCGTCCTCCTTCCAGATGTCACCCGCTGGCGCTTTGGCGGAATCACCGGCGCTACGCCAATTGAACGTTTTGTTTCGGGCCGACGCAATGTTTATCAGCGCTTATGGTGGCGTGCCTATCATCTGAGGCCCCGAACTAACCAAAGTCCGCACCTTCTCCAAATCCTACGTTCACTTGGAGAGGACGAGCTTGTCCAATTAATGGAACGCCCCTCTCTTGCAGGAGTGGAAGGATTACCCAGTGCCATAGCGACCGGGCTTCTGGAAGCATCAAGAAAGTATCCAAGCTTGACGCGACGGCAACTAATCCGGGAAGCCCAGAAGCGTCTCCTTCGCCTTTCGTCATTCCTGTCGCTAGAGTCGATTGCCCCTGAAGATGTTCTGATACACGTTGACGCCATTTTTGATCAGGTAGCTTCATCGCTAATTTGCGAAGGACCTGCGGAAGCGGCAGCCTCCAGTCATGGTTGACAACATGACAGCTGAGCAGCGCCGGTTAACCATGTCACGAATTCGAGGACGCGACACGAAAATAGAGCTTCTCGTGCGAAAAGAACTGCATAAGCGAGGGTACCGCTTTAGGGTGAATGTTCCATGGCTTGCCGGAAAGCCAGATGTCGCCTTCACCAAGATCCGTCTAGCCGTTTTTATAGATGGTGATTTCTGGCACGGCTGGAAATTTGATCACTGGTCTCAGAAGTTAGCGCCCTATTGGCGGGAAAAAATTGCAGGTAATCGCGCGCGCGACAAGAAAAACAGAGCCAACCTACGCCGTCAGGGCTGGACGGTTCTTCATATCTGGGAACATGATGTCAGAAGGTCCCTGCCAGACTGCATTTTCCGCATAGAGAAAAAAATCGCCGAGCTGCGTAGACAGGAATCGAGCCACCCACCTGTTAGGCAAGCGATGCCCACGGGCATCTGACGCCACAAATGCGTTGTAGCGCTCAGGCGTGAGCACCTTGACTGAATGCGCCGCCAAAATCGCGGCCACGCGCTCTTGTTTGTTGCGCCCCTTGAGCTTGGCCTGCCCCATAACGCCTCCTAATTGGCTTCCTTGTCAATACGTTTTCGTGCCAGGAACGAAAGTGATCACCCAAGTAGCATCAAGGTGCTACGGACGTAGCAAAGCTGACTACGGAGCCCGAGCTCAACGCCAGGGCACTGTCAACGCGGCTGACTTCCCCGCTTGGGGACGAGGGCAACGAAAAACTCTTTGCTCTTAGGAAAGTCAATGCTAAGCCCTGCTTTCCTATTCGGCTTCACAGGGTAATTGATCCACGGATCCATCCACATGTCGTCAGCCGTGCGGACGACGTAATGCTCCTGGTCCACGCGACCACCCTCAACGCCGACGCATACGATGGTGCCTGGTTTGAACCGCTTGGGCCGGTCCCAGTCAGCGACCACATGGAAGCCTTGGCTTTGGAGGGCTAGCGCCAGGTGATGCAACTCCAGCCCATAGGGTCGCTTATCGATCGGGACACCTTTGATCTCCCCCAGAAGCTCCTTGGCGCGATGGTATGACAGGCGCAAGATCGAGGCGACGCAGGCGACACCACAGCCCCATTCATCGAGCTGAGTAACGGGCCGGAGCGTTCTGTAAATCGGCATGACTTCCTGTCCCTGTTCGATCTACTGGCGTCACCAGAATTGGTTCGAAACGGCGGCACCGGGAAAATGATTGGCTCTTAGCGCTGACACTGTAGGACAAGTCGGCGTTCATAAATTAGATCATTGATTTTAAAATCAATAAATTGGGCTCAGTGACATAGTTAAGTCACGGCGACACCTGATGCGCATCCTGCGGTTGCCGAGGCTTGGTTCGCGCATGGCGAACGCCTGATCAGTTCATCGCTTCGTGGTGGATGCCACGACGGATAGGTCGCACACCGACTTCTACTATCGCCCCCAAAGCGCATTGCTCGAAGCAGCGTGACTCGAATCAAACAGCCTCCGGCAAACCCGGGGCGGTTCAGCAAGTCTCCGCAAGCGGCAAGCCTTCATTCACCAATTCATTTTCCAGCCAGCTACTTCACGCTCATCCCTGTAACCTTGCCGCGCATTCCAGGGGCTTGAATCTACATGCATCCATCCAGCAACGACCCGCACACCCGCGCATCGCTTCCGCTTGCGCCGTCACTTGACCCCACCCTCGCCGACGCGCATATGCCGCGGCAGTTCCGGCCGCTCGATGCGCGTGTGCTGTGGATCAGCTTCGTCGCGATGCTGCTGGGCGCGGTGGTCTCGGTTGTCGCCCGATTCCTCACCGCCTTGATCGGGGTTATTACCAATCTCGCGTTTTACGGCCGCTGGAGCTACGACTTCAGCAGCCCGGCGGGCAATCGCCTCGGACTGTGGGTGATCGTAATCCCGGTGATCGGCGGCCTGATCGTCGGCGTGATGGCGCGCTGGGGTTCGCGGGCCATTCGCGGGCACGGCATTCCCGAGGCGATGGAACAAGTGCTGCTCAACGAGAGCCGTATTCCGCCGCGCATCACCTGGCTGAAGCCGGTTTCCTCGGCGATCGCGATCGGCACCGGCGGCCCGTTCGGTGCGGAAGGACCGATCATCGCCACCGGCGGCGCGCTTGGTTCATTGATTGCGCAGTTGATGCACGTGACCGCGGATGAGCGCAAGACCTTGCTCGCTGCCGGTGCGGCTGCCGGCATGGCGGCGGTGTTCTCGGCACCGATTTCCGCGGTGCTGCTGGCGATCGAGCTGCTGTTGTTCGAACGCCGCGCACGTTCGTTGATTCCGGTGGCGCTTGGCGCCACGGTGGGTACGGGCTTCCGTTATCTGCTGGAAGGCAACGCACCGATGTTCCCGATGCCGGAAGTCGCCACACCCACCCTGCCCGCCATTGCCACTTATGTCGTGCTGGGATTGATCGTGGGTATCCTCAGCGTGGGCATTACGCGCCTTACTTATGCGATCGAAGACAACTTCGAAAAACTGCCGATCCACTGGATGTGGTGGCCTGCACTAGGCGGGATCGTGGTTGGCGTGGTGGGTTATTTCGCTCCGCTGACGCTGGGCGTGGGCTACACCAATATTTCCGCAGTGCTTGGTGGGCAGATCGGTCTTGGCGCGATGCTCGCACTATGCCTTTTGAAGCTGTTGTCGTGGTCGATTGCACTCGGTAGCGGTACATCCGGCGGTACGCTGGCGCCACTGTTCACCATCGGCGGCGCGATGGGCGGCGTGCTGGGCATGCTGCTGACGATGTTCGCGCCATGGCTGCAGATCGATCCGCACATGGCGGCACTGGTATGCATGGCAGCGATCTTTGCCGGTGCGTCGCGCGCGTTTCTCACCTCCGTGGTGTTCGCGTTCGAAACCACGCAGCAACCGCACGGCCTGCTGCCGTTGCTGGGTGCGTGCGCAGCTGCTTATCTCATCTCCGGCTTGCTGATGCGCAATACGATCATGACAGAGAAGATCGTGCGCCGCGGGGTGCGCGTGCCTTCCGATTATGCGGCCGATTATCTGGATCAGATTTTCGTGCGCGACGCATGCAGCCGAAATATCGTGAGCCTGCGTGCCGACGACACCCTAAAAACTGTGCGCCACTGGCTGGCCTCCGAAGGTGCCGCCACCAAGCATCAGGGTTTCCCGGTACTCGATGCGCAAGGTCAGCTGCTAGGCGTAGTAACGCGCCGACAGCTCTATGACATGGCGCAGCCAGACGACGCACAGGTGCGCTCGCTGGTCCAACGCGCTCCGATCGTGGTCCGCGAAGATCACACCTTGCGCGAAGCGGCCGATCACATGGTGGAACGTGAAGTGGGACGCCTGGTGGTGGTGAGCAAGAACGCGCCGCACAACATGATGGGCATCATCACGCGCGGCGATCTGCTCGCGGCACATGCACGCAGGTTGCGTGAGGCGCGGCTTGCGTCGCGACATCTGGATTTGGGTTTGAAGCCTGCAGCGAAGTGACGTTGAGAGTTACCTAAACAAAAAAGGCCGCCGGATTCCGGCGGCCTTTTTGTTGGACCATTCCTTCGCTTACCAGTCGTAAGTAACACCCAGCTGTACTGTACGCGGCGCCTCCACCGCGTTGTTGTAGCCGAAATAAGCCGACTTGTAGAGCGAATTGGGCGCGGCCGACGTGCCGTAGTTCGGGTTGACGAACAACAGCTTTTGCTCGTTGGTGACATTGCGCACCTGCAACTGGAAGCCCAATTTCTTGGCCGCCCATTCCGGGCGATATTCCACAGACAGATCCAGCGTATGCAGCCAGGGGGTATAACCGCTGGTGCCGGGAGGCGACGGCATGCCGCCGCACCAGTGGTAACCGCCGCCGTAACCGGCAGGGTCGTTTTCCTGCGGGCCGTAATTACCCAGACATTGCTCAGGCGTACCCGAAGCCAAAGTCAGCACGCCGCTGACCGACCATTCCGGCAAGAATTGATAGGCGCCATAAGCTTTCAACGCATGTTTGCGCGAGTTGGTTTGCGGACCATTGGAATATTCCATCAACTGGCCGAAATCCCACTGCGTGGTGGCCGATACCGACGTGCCGCCCTGACCCGTCTGCGATTGCACGACACCCTCGCTGGTGCCGTAACTCTTGGAATACACGTAATCGATCTTGCCCCACCACTTGCCGTCCCACGGATGCTCCAGGAACAACTCCAGCGAGTAGTAATTGCGGTACGCGCGAGGGAAGCCCATTTGAGAAGGTGAAACCCAGGCCGAAGCATGGCCGCCGTTGGAATTAACAGCAGTGATCAAGTTGCTGGAGCCCGGATTGATCAGAATGCTGCCATTGACGATCAGCGGACCGCAGTTGGCTGCGGTCGACGCAGCCGTCTGATTGGCCAGGCCGGGATTCTGCGCCAGCAATGCGTTGCAGATCGCGTAAGGGCCTTCGGCCGTGTCGTCCACGACGCGTCCCAGCTTGGTCCACGTAGCAGTCACGCCATAGTTCCAGGCAGGGTTGATCTGCTGCTGGAAACCCAACACGTAGGAATCCTGATATTCCGCCCCCAGGTTGCGCGAAGCGATCGTCGACGGATCGAGCGGTTGACCGTAGGCGTAGTTGCCGGATACCGGCACGTTGTAGCCGGACGTCAACCCATACGAATAGATCGGTTGAAGCCCCGTGGGCGCACCATTCGATTGAATACCGGTATAGGTGTAGTAGACCCGGGTGTAGGTCGACGCTGCCGCTTCACGCAACGCCACGCCCGAAGGCAGCGCAAGGTAGTAACGGCCGGCGTTGGCGAACAGCTTCATGCTGGAATCGCCCATGATGTCCCAGGAGAACCCTAGGCGCGGCGCCCACTGCGGTTTCGTCAGGCGCACGTACGGTTGATTGCTGGGGTTGTAGTTGGTGAATGCCTCGTTGCGCACGCCGATGTTCAGCAGCATGTTCGGCGTAACTTGCCAGGTATCTTTCAGATATTGCGCGCGCTGCTGCACCTGCACCGTCGACTGGTTTACGTAGATGTATTTGTCCACCCAGTACTGCGAATTGATGGGGCCGACATACGGACTGATGTTGGGCGTGGTGCCGACGATCGGCACACCCGGATTGGTCGCGCCATACTCCCAAGCGTAACCCGGGCCAGTCATGATCGTACCGTCGTTGATGTCGCGCGTGGTCTGGTTGTCGATACCAAGCTGCAACGTGTGATCGCCCAGTTTGTAAGTCAGGCCGATACGCAGGTTGATATTTTCCGACTTGTGGTCCGGATTGTTGATGTTGGAGTTGAGATTGCTGCTGATGCAGTTCTGCGCCGGACACAGCGCCGGGTTCTGGTTTTGCGGGCTGAAAATGGTCGCATCGGAAACCGAGCCCGGCTGGTTGGTGTAATAGGTGCCATCCATCTTGCCGAGCAAGGCGTCCAAGGTCAGGGAGTCGGTGATGTACGACGTGAACTTTGCGCTATAAATGCTGAAAGTGCTCTTGGTCGACTGCTGATAACCGAGAAAGTCGCCCATGCTGTGCGTGGCGTAGTTGTACTGGTAGCGACTGCCGTTGAACTCATCCGACGTCCTTACGCCGGTAAACGACAGGATGTTCGAATCGGTGATATTCCAATCCAGCTTGGCGTAGTACTTCGGAAAGGACGCATGGTTGTTGTTCTGGGTGTGACTGGTAACCGGCGTTACCGTCGTGTAGTTGTAGTGATCCGCCTCCGCGGCCAGGAAGAAGAACAACTTGTCCTTGATCAGCGGACCGCCGATGTAAGCGTCGTAGATCTGCTCCCATCCACTGTTGCCGTTGCGGTAGTCGTACACCTTGCCGTAGCGCTGCGGCGTCAACGGGTTTTCGTAATACATGTTCTTGACGTTGCCCTGCAGGCCCGAAGGCCGCCAGAACGTAGCCCCGCCAAACTTCCAGGTATTGGTACCGCTGTTGCCGACTTGGCTGATCACGCCACCGGTGGAGCGGCCATATTCCGGCCCGTAACCGTTGGTGAGCGTTTCCTGCTGCGAGATCGCGCCGTATGGCAACGTGACACCGCCGGAATTGCCAAGCGGATCGGAGGTGTTGAACCCGTTGATGTAGTAGGCGTTCTCGGCTGTCGAAGAACCGCCGAACGAAACCAGCCGTTCACCCGTAGGGCCGTTGCCCAATGAACCTGAGCCCGGCACCGTGCCCGGCGCCAACAAAGCAACCGCAGCACCGCTACGCTGCAGCGGCAGTTGTTTGAGCTGCGCAGCAGTAATCACCGTGGATTCCTGCGTGGAACTGACGTCGATGGCGGGCAAGGCATTGGCCGTTACCGTCACGGACGACAGATTTTCCGCGTTGGCCGCCGCGCCGGCCGCAGCCAAATTGATCGTCACGGCGCCGGCAGCCGGAGCCGTCACGCCATGCCTGGTGTCCACCACCGACCCGTTTTGCAGCAGGCTTACGTCATACGTGCCTACCGGCAACGTGATGCTGTAGCGCCCCGACTTGTCGACCGGCACCGTGCGGTCAAAACCCGAACCGCCGACAATCCGCACCGTTTCACCGGCCACCACCGGCACCTGACCAAAAATCGTACCTGTCGTGGACTGCGCGTCGATGCTCCCCGCAAAACCGAAACCCACCGCAATCGCCATGGCCAACGCACTATGACGCACAGGCAGCCCACATGCAGAAGCAAGCTTCTTCATACTCATACACCCTCCCCGTTTTAAAAGTCGTATTTATTTAATAGAACTTTTGAAAGCGGGAGCGACCGTAATGTATGGAAAGTTAAAAAGTCAACGAATTTGCGACTCAAAAATAACGTTTATTTTTATTTGCTTGAATATCGATATTTTTTGACATTTATCACGCGGAATTCTGCACGACCCTAGAAAAACCATCACACGTGAAACAAATATAACGACCAACATGATCCGCTTACACATAAATCGAATATGCGATTTTCGACTTCCATTTAGCGCAACCAGGCACAGCACTTTATTTAATCGCCATCCAAACAAAAAAAGGTCAAGCAAAATTTGTTGTTTTTAAGCATTCATCCCGAATAATTCCGCATAACGATGAAACAAAGTGACGGAAATGAAAAATAAGGTTTCGCCCAAAACCTCCCGCAGGCTGCGCCTCAGCCCAACCCGCACAGTTATTGGCGCAAGGCGAACCCATAGGCTGGGATGAAAATCCCAGCCTTACATGCATGCCCACGTCGCGAAGCTGGGATGGTCATCCCAGCCTATCGGTCAAACCAACGCATCATCCGCCGCGACAAACCCACCGGTCTGCCGCTGCCACAAACGGGCGTACAAGCCGCCATGCGTAATCAACTCCGCATGCGTGCCGGTTTCGACGACCTTGCCCTTGTCCATCACCACCAGGCGGTCCATGCGCGCGATGGTGGAAAGGCGGTGCGCAATGGCGATGACGGTCTTGCCTTCCATCAGCACTTCCAGGCTCTCCTGGATGGCGGCTTCCACTTCCGAATCCAGCGCGGAGGTGGCCTCGTCGAGCACAAGAATCGGCGCGTCTTTCAGCAACACGCGTGCAATGGCGATGCGCTGGCGCTGGCCGCCGGAAAGTTTCACGCCGCGCTCGCCGACGTGCGCATCCAGGCCGAGGCGGCCTTCGCCGTCGACCAGGCTGGGAATGAATTCGTCGGCGCGTGCTTTGCGGACAGCTTCGGCAAGTTGTGCCTCCGAAGCATCGGGACGGCCATACAGCAGATTGTCGCGCACGGAGCGATGCAGCAGTGACGTATCTTGCGTCACCACGCCAATCTGCGAGCGCAAACTTTCCTGCGTGACGTGGGCGATATCCGTACCGTCAATGCGGATATGGCCGCCTTCCAGGTCATACAGGCGCAACATCACGTTCACCAGCGTGGATTTGCCCGCACCGGAAGGGCCGACCAAGCCGATTTTTTCGCCGGGACGCACCACCAGGTTCAAGCCGGAGATCACGCCGCCCTGCTTGCCATAGTGGAAATGGATGTCGTCGAAACGCACTTCGCCGGCGACCACTTCCAGCGGCATGGCGCCTTCGCGATCCTGCACGGCGAGGGGCTGCGCGATGCTGGTCATGCCATCCTGCACGGTGCCTATGTTTTCGAAAATGCCATTGACCACCCACATGATCCAGCCGGACATGTTGTTGATGCGAATGACCAAACCGGTGGACAACGCAATCGCGCCGACCGTGACCTTGCCCTGGCTCCACAGCCAGACGGCCACCGCCGAGGTGCCGACGATGAGAAAACCATTGAGCGTGGTGATCGCGATATCCATGCCCGTGGTGAGGCGGGTCATGCTGCGCAGCTTGTCGGTCTGCTCCGCCATCGCTTCCGCTACATACCGCTCTTCACGCTGAGTATGCGAGAACAGCTTGAGCGTGAGGATGTTGGTGTAACCGTCGACGATGCGGCCCATCAGCTTCGAGCGACCTTCCGACGCCGCCCAGGAACGCTTGCGCGTGCGCGGAATGAAGAAGGACAGCGTGGCGACATAGCCAACCAGCCACACTAACAGCGGCGTGGCCAGCCACCAGTCGGCCTGGGCAAACATCACCACGGCGCTGCCGTAGTAAATCGCCACGTACCAGATCGCATCCACGATCTGCACCGCCGACTCGCGCAACGAAGCGCCCGTCTGCATGATGCGATTGGCAAGGCGTCCGGCAAAGTCGTTCTGAAAAAAACCCAGGCTCTGGCGCATCAGGTAGCGATGGTTCTGCCAGCGGATGCGATTGGTAAGGCTGGGCACGATCGCCTGGTTCACCAGCATGTCGTGCGTGCCGATGAAGAGCGGCCGCAGCGCCAGGGCGACAAAGCCCATCCATAGCAACTCGCGCCCATGGACGGCGAAGAAGTCCTTGCCCGGCACCCCCTTGGCCATGTCGACGATGCGGCCAACGAAACCAAACATCGAAACTTCCACGATCGCCACGCCAAAGCCGACCAGGATCGCCACGGCGAACACGGGCCAGACTTGGCGCAGATAGAAGACGTAGAACCGCCCGACGGACTTCGGCGGCATCGTGTCGACCGGATCCTTGAAGGCATCGATCAGGGATTCGAACCAGCGAAAGATCATGGCGCGGTGTCCATTTGGGCCATAGATGACAGTGGAGGGGCACTATACAAGGTTAGCTGGCCAAGCCCCCACTCGAAGGGCATGCGCACACATCACTTTCGAAGAGTCCAATAGCGATACCCGCTACGCGTTGCGCCGCCTGAATACTACCCGTGCGCGAAACCCGGTTCCGTGAAGGACCAATTGACCATCGGCTACGCCATTCGGATCATGCCCGGCATGCACACTTTCCTCCGTAAGCTCATCGTCCCTTCCCTGCTGCTGGGTTCGCTGCTGTTGGGCATGCAGCCGGCCCTCGCACAGAACGCGCCCGGTACGTCCGACGCCCCTGCCAGCGCCGCTACTGCGGCCGATCCTGCACAGACGCTCACCACACTGAGCAAGCAGTTGGACGATCTGAAGACCACGTTCAACGGCAAGTCGGGCAACGCCTCATTGAATGACCTGCGTAGCCAGGCCGGCGACATACAGCAGCAAGCCGATCAGCTGGTGCAGACGTTGACGCCCGAATTGGATAGCCTGCAAACGCGCCTGACCGTGCTCGGCCCCGCACCAGCGCCCGGCGCGCCGCCGGAAACGCCTGCGGTGAGCCAGCAGCGGCGGCAGCTCGAACATAACAAGGCCAAGCTCGACAGCCAGATCAAGCAGGCCCAGTTGCTGAGCCAGGATGCCGCCAAGCTTGCTTCGCAGATTGTCGAAGCGCACAACGCCCAATTCCAGGCGCAACTCGGTTCGCGTGCGGATTCGCCGCTGGGCTTCAGTTTCTGGCGAAATTTGAAGAAGTCATTTCCGGACGATATCGCGCGTGTGCGCCGCGTGAAGGATCTGCTGATTGCAGAAGCCGGCGTTGCGTGGCAACCCGACAATCGGTGGCCGCTGCTGTTGTGCCTTATCGGCGCTGTGCTCCTGATCGTGCCCGCTCGATCCCTGGCCGAACGCCTGGCGCTATCGCTTTGCAGTCGCTACATGCCTGATGGACATCTGCGGCGTAGCGCGCTGTCGGTAATTTTCACGCTGACCGTGACGTTGTCGATCGGCCTGGCCGTATGGGTGGCATATCTGGGCTTCAACTGGAACGACACGCTGGATGAGGAAGTGGAGACGTTCGCACAAGCGATCGTGCGTACGGTGTTCTTCGCCGCTTTCACCGCAGGATTGGGACGCGCGCTGCTTTCGGTGCAGCATCCTTCGTGGCGTCTGCCGGCATTGACCAAGTTCACCGCGCGCAGCTTGCGCTGGTATCCATGGCTGCTGGGCGGTGCTTTCCTGTTGCTTGGTTTTCTCGAACGGCTGAATAATTTCGCCGGTGCCAGCTTGCCCGCAACGGTATGCACGCGCGCCTTTCTTGCGCTGCTGATTACCGGCCTGGTCGGCTCGGCACTGACGCGCGCCAAGGGTGCACGCACCACGCAGCGGAAAGAGGGTGAAAAACCACCGCAGCACGCGATCTGGGTCGGCGCCATGTTCGGGCTCGCTGCGCTGGGCGTGGCCGTGGCGTGGCTGGCGGTCATCACCGGCTACGTTGCGCTGGGTTTCTTCATTTCCTGGCAGATGCTGTGGATCGGCATGATCGTGGCATCGCTGTACATGCTGTCGCATCTGCAACGCGATCTGTTCGAGGTGCTGCTGGCACCGAACGGCCGCAGCGGCCAGCGTCTGCAATCCACGTTCAATGTGCAGCAGACGACGCTGGAACAGGCTTCGACCGTGTTCTCCGCGGTAGGCCAGATATTGCTGCTGCTGGTTGCCGTCGGCACGCTGCTGGTGCCGTTTGGCGGTGGACCGCAAGACATCTTCTCGCACATCGGCAACGTGTTCAGCGGCCTGCAGGTGGGTGAACTCACCATCAAGCCTGGCGCGATCTTCAATGCCATACTGGTTTTTGCGCTTGGCTTGCTTGTCATACGCATTGCCCGCAAGTGGCTGGCCCAGCAGTTGCTGCCGAAGACCACGCTCGACATCGGCATGCAGAATTCCATTGTCGCGCTGCTGAACTACGTGGCAGTGGTCGTCGTGTTTGCGCTCGCGCTGCGCACGGCCGATGTGAGCCTGCAAAGCCTCACGTGGATTGCCAGTGCATTGTCGGTGGGCATCGGCTTCGGTCTGCAGGCGATCGTCTCCAACTTTATTTCGGGGCTGATCCTGCTCGCCGAGCGGCCGGTGAAAGTGGGCGACTGGGTGAGCATGCCCGGTGTGGAAGGCGACATTCGCCGCATCAATGTGCGCGCGACCGAGATCCAGTTGAGCGACCGCTCCACCATGATCGTGCCTAACTCGCAGTTCATCACACAGAACCTGCGCAACGTCACGCATGGCAACGCACTCGGCCGCGTGAAACTGAGTTTGCCGATGCCACTGGATACCGATGCGGCAAAAGTGCGCGAGATCATGCTCGAAGCGTTGCACGCCAATGACGCTACGTTGGATACACCCGCGCCGGTCGTAACCTTGGACGACATCACCACCACCGCGATGACATTCACCGGCGTAGCGTATGTGCGCAGTCCGCGTGAAGCTTCGGCGGTGAAGAGTGCATTGCTGTTCGACATTCTGTCGCGCTTGGCCAAGTCGCAGCTGCCGTTGTCGACGCCGCAGAGCATGATCGTGCGGAATCTGGGGCCACTGGGTGAAGACAGCCCGGCGGCGCCCATGTAGCCCGTAGGTGGGGTTGCCCCCGGATCAACTCCGGGGTAACCCCACCTACGTCCAGCCTAGAAAGCGCGTACCATTTCTGCCTATGGGCTTCCTGCGCATCGTCCCCTCTCCACCGCTCGCCTCCGTCATCGAGGCGATCTGGGATTGGGACATGCCCGCCGGCGCATTTCGCTACGAACGCATCCTGCCCGGCCCGGGCGCAGGCTTGATCATCAATCTGCTCGATGACGAAACGCGCGTTTACCAGGACGATGAAACGCGACGCTGCTTGCGCGCATCAGGCAGCGTGATCGGCGGACCGTATCGGCAAAGCTGGATCATCGATACCGCCGAACAAGTGCGGGTGATGGGTGTGAATTTCCGCCCGGGCGGCGTGCATGCATTGATCGGCTTGGGCGCGGAAGAATTGGGCACACGCGACATCAATCTGGAAGATATGTTTGGTGCCGATGCACGCCTGCTGCGCGAACGTTTGCTGGACACCGTAGACCCTGCACAACGCGTGGCGTTGCTTGGGCAATGGTTGCGCACGCTATGCGCTGAACCTGCTTGGGATGCAACGATTCTGCATGCCGTGATGGCGCTTTCCCATGTACCCGAAGTGCCATGCATAGGCCGACTTCAGCGCGACAGTGGTTACTCCGTGCATAGGTTCGGCCTGCTGTTTCGCCGGCACGTTGGCATGACAGCCAAGCAGTACGCGAGATTGATGCGCTTTCGCGCCGTGGTGGCGATGGCGCACCCACCCGAACAACCCGATTGGGTACGCATCGCCGTTGACGGCGGCTATTGCGACCAGGCGCATATGAGCCACGAATTTCGCCGTTTCGCCGGCATCACACCCTCTGAGTTTGTCGCCGCGCGCGGGCCTTATCCCAATCACGTACAGCTCTGAAGACGCCTCAAAAAAATCTACAAGACGCACGCCGGGCGAAAGGTTAGCTTGAACCGACTTTCCAACAGGACGTTCTTGCCATGAACAACAAGGTCACACACGGCAGCACCATCATCCCCGGCCTGCGCTACCGCGATGCTCACGCGGCCATCGACTGGCTGTGCAAGGCCTTCGGCTTCGAAAAACATGCGGTATACGAAAACGAACACGGTCGCGTGATGCACGCGCAACTGGTGTATGGCAGTGGCATGGTGATGCTGGGCGACATCAGCCCTGGCGGCTTCGGCGATCACATGGTGCAGCCCGACGAAATCCAGGGGCGCGAAACGCAATGCGCGTGTGTGATCGTCGGCGATTGCAAGGCGCATTACGAGCGCGCGAAAGCGGCCGGTGCGGAAATCATCGAGGAGTATGCGGAGAAGGATTATGGCGGTGCGGGCTATGCGTGCCGCGATCCGCAGGGGCATTTGTGGTGGTTCGGTAGCTACGATCCGTGGCAGGCGGAGTAACGCTCTCCGCTGCGTGCACCTGATACTTACAGTCCCCTCCCCTACTACACGTAGGGGAGGGAGCGGATCATGGCGAGTATTGAAACGCTCGTATTACTGACACTTCTCGTTCTTGGCCGCGTGATAACCCGCAGCCTGCGCATCCGCCGCGCTCATGTACTTGCCTGCCTTGGTCTTGCCGTACCACTTGCTGCCCTCGCAGTGATAGGTCTTGGTCTTGGAACCGGTGTTCACCCACACCTGACCCGCGCCACCGCCGGCGGCCGGCGCTGCAGCCGGTTCCGACTTGGTGGAAGCAGCCGGCTTGCTGGCTGCGGCAGGTGCTGCGGCCGGAGCGGCGGCAGGTTGCGCTGCGGGTGCAGCCGCAGAGGAACCGCCGGCCGATTTGTCGATGCCTTTATGGCCGTGGCAGGCGCCCTTGGTAGTGGTTACCGTCTGCGTGGTGCCGTCTTTGCAATGCACCGTCATGCTGCCCGCGGCGGCGGGAGCTTCCTGTGCAAAAACAGGAGCCGCCATCAGTGCAGCGGCCAATACTGCGATCAACCCGAACGTTTTCATGTGATTCCCTCCAGCTGGACTTGCCCTTAAAGGAAGCACGCCGTGCTTGCTGCACGGCGTTCCCCTGACTTGTCGAATCGGTTTTGAAACGACATTCCCAAGCGCCCGTCACCTACAGCGCCTGCGGCGGCAACTATGCCTGAAAACAAGTCAGCCAACATGACAGTCCGATAAGCGCTATCGGGCCTGGTTTACCTTTGGTTTCGCCTCGGTCTGCGGTCTCGCTACCGCGTACATCGCCCAACTGATGTCCTTGAACAAACCGAAGCGATCGTCCCCGACCTTGTACAAATCGAAGTGCGTACGGTCCGGGATGAAACGGAATTCGGCATGCGCACCCAGACCGTCCAGCACCGTCTTCAATCGGTGCGCAGCACCATCCAGATAGAACGTATCGGCCGTACCGACGTAGAGATGGATCTTGCCATCCAGATCCGGCTTCAGCGCCGGCCAGTTGGTTTGCAGGCGATGGGCGATGTCGTAGTGATCGTGCCAGTACGCCACCACCTGCGGATCAACGTCGCCGGTGTCGCGATTGAACATCTGTTCCGGCCGGCCGTCTATTCCGCGCGGCGAGAACACCCACTCGAACGATGCCAGTTGTCCGCCATACGAGCCGAGCACGCGTTCCATCTTCGCGAATTGTTCGAAGGTGCCGAGCACTTGGCCTTTATCGCGCACCAGCGGCCACGGCGTGCCATCAGGCTTGTGGTAGACGTTAGCGTTCTGCGCATACAGATCCGGGCCGGTGAAATCGTGAAAGTCGCTGGGATCGGGCGATGTCGACCACGTACCACCAAACACTTTCGGATACCGCGTCTGCAGCCACAACGTAGCCCAGCCGCCGGAAGAATGGCCATTGAGGAAGCGGCCGCTGACGTCGGCGTCCATGTGGTATTTCGATTCCAGATAAGGAATCAGTTCCGTCGTGAGTGCCTGTCCCCATGGGCCGTTGTTTACCGAGTCCGCGAACTCGTGCGTACCGGTGGCGCTCGATTCGTCGAGGAACACCCAGATCATCGGCGGCATCTGCTTGCTCGCCATGCCTGCTTGCACATAAGCCATCGGGCGCGCCAGCCGATCCTTGTTGCCGGTGAAGCCATGCGTGAAATACACAGTGGGATAGTGCTGCTTGGACGAAGCGTCATAACCCGGCGGCAGCACCACATATCCATACATGTGGATGTCGCGGCCCCAGAATTGCGTTAGCGAGGGGCTGACGAAATCGATCGGTTGCGCCTGCTCGCGCAATGCCTTCGCAGCATCGCGAAGATTGGCGGGCGTTGAATCCGGCAACGCCCATGGATCTTTTGCCGCCACCGTTTCTTCCAGCTTGATCGCTGGAATGTCTGTCGCAGGCAAATGCACCGGCACGACCTGGCTGATGATGTCGCCCGCGTCGCGGCCCAGGTAGTTGTAGTTGTGATGCACGTCGAGCACGGCCTGCACCAGATAGTCGCCAGCCGGAAGCTTCGACCAGGCATCGGGATAGGCGCGCATGTCCGCATCTACATCGATTGTCTGTCCCGGCGCGAGCCGATCAACTTCCTGCGCGGCGATGAATGTTTGCGTGGGATGGATCGGATTGGCGTCGACTTCCGTCACCTTGCCGTCTTGCGCATCGGCTTTGGCTGCTTTGGCTTCTTCGGCGAAGAGGAGCAAACGGCCGGATACCGGTTGCGTTTCGTTGCCGGCAAGTTGGATGTGGAAGAAGCGGTGGCTGGAAGCGGCGGTTTGAGGTTCTTGTTTTGCGCAGGCAGTGAGTAGGCTAACGCTTAATAGTGCACATAAGACAAATGGACGTGAACGCATGATGCCTCCGGTTACTTGATCCCCAAGTCACAAATGACTTCAATCTTGCCTCACCGTCATTCCGGCGAAAGCCGGAATGACGGTGAGGTATAACAAACTGCATCGAAAAAGATGCGACGCTTACGCTTCCGGACAAAGCAAAACAACGTGACGATTAGTCAGCCTTTGACCCTTCACCCTTCACCGGCACCAACCGCAAATCCTGAAAATCAAAACTGAAATCCGTCAACGGCGAAATCGGCTCCATGCGCATTTCGCGCACGTGGCCATCCACATCCAGCGCGAAGTTCACGAACGCATCCGCATTCAAGGAACGATCGTCCCAGCGCACGATGAAGGTATCGTGCTGCCACGGCGTCATCGTGCCAGTGAGTTGCCTGGTCTTGCTGAAGCGCAAGCGCTGCTTGCCACCTTCGTTGCTGATCACGATGTCGCCATACCACGGATCGCGATACGTGCCCGCGTATTTCGCCAGCGACAAAGATGGCTTGCTCTTCGCATCGCGCGCGGCCTCATGTTCCTTCCAGCTATCGTCCGCCTTGCCTTCCGCATGCTTCACGGCCTTGTCGTACACCGCCACCCAGTCAGTCTTGTTGGTTGCGTTGAGATACGAGTCCAGCACGCGATACGTCACCGCGTTAAACGCGGCGCCGGTTTCCTGATTGGTGAGCACCACCACGCCCAGTTTCAATCCCGGCACCAGGGTCACGCGCGAGACCATGCCCGGCCAACCGCCGGTGTGCCAGACCAGTTTCTGGCCGTGGTAGTCGCTAAGAAACCAGCCTTCGCCGTAACCGGAAAAATTAGGCATCAGCGGCTGCAGTTCCGGCACCGATGGTTTGTTCACCGGGATCGGCGTAAGCATCGTCCACATCTGGTTCTGGCTGTCCTGTGAGAACAGATGACGCGGTTTGCCATCGGCATCTTTGCCGGGCAGTTCGCCGCCGGCGAGCTGCACGTTCATCCACTTGGCCAGATCATGCACGCTGGCGTAAATGCCGCCTGCACCCGGGTTGTTGGTCCACGCCATCGGCGGCACCGGTTTCAGATCCTTGAAGTTGAACAATGCATGGCCGGTGGCGGTATCCATGTCCGGCTTCAGGTATGTCATGTCGACCAGCGATTCATCCATGCCGACCGGCTTGAAGATGTGGTCTCGGATGTAATCGGCGTAGCTTTGGCCCGATATCTTTTCGATGACCAACGTGGCGACGGCAAACAAAATGTTGTCGTACGCGTAGTGACTGCGGAAGCCATTGGCGATCGGCACTTTGCTCAGGCGTTCCACCACTTCCTTCGTGCTATAGCCGGTCGGCGGCCAATACAGCAGATCGCCCGCGCCCAGGCTCAAGCCACTGCGATGCGCCAACAGATCGCGCACGCGCATGTCGTGCGTCACATAGGGATCGGACATCTGAAACCACGGCAAGTAATCGGTCACCCGCCCGTCCATATCCAGCTTGCCTTGCTCAGCCAACATCTGCAGCGCAGCCGCAGTGAATGCCTTGGTGTTGGACGCGATCGCGAACAGTGTGTGCGCATCGACCTTTTCCGGCTTGCCGGTTTCGCGCAGGCCATAGCCCTCCTCCAGCACCACCTTGCCGTCCTTCACGATTGCCACGGCGATGCCCGGCACATTGAAAGTCTTGCGTGCGTTGTCTACGTAAGCACCGAAATCCTGCAGCATCGGCGGAGGAGCCGGTCGGGCATCTTGCCGTGCATCAGCTGCCGGCGCGGGCTGCGCTTGTGGCCACGCTTGTGCCGCCGTGGCGAAAGCCAGCAAAGCGCAGCATCCCGTGACGCGCAAGGACAAGGACGGAAAAGGCATAACAGCTCCCCTGGCAGGCAAAGCCGCAGTCTAGCTTGCCTGCGGCCACCGGCACGCTGCGCCGGAAGTCACGCTCGCTTCAAGGCCGTCATTCCCGCTTTCGCGGGAATGACGGCCTTGAAGCGATGTTGGGTTTCGCACCCAACCTACGGTCATCGCGCGTGATGCGTATCCAGCCAGGGCGCCAACGACACATACCAGATATTGTCGCCGCCGTTATCCCAACTCTGCATGCGCGCCAGCGTTGCCTTGGCCTGTTCCGGCGTCAGCGGAAAAGTCAGTTCTGTGTGCCGATCGCTGGTGTAGTAAAGCGTGTGTCCATCGGGACCGATGTGCGCGCCCCACTGGCTCCACTTGCCCGGCTTGCCGTTGATGGCTTCGCCCAGGTCGATCGGCTGGCCCCAATGATCGCCTTCGCGGAAGGCGATATAGAAATCGCCCATAGCCCCCGATTTGGCATCCGCTGAATTGAACACCATGAACGATTGATCAGGCGCAATCGCCGGATCATGCGTGGCCGCCGAAGGGTCACCGACGTTCACCCGTGCAGCAGGTTGATAAGCACCGTGCGCAAAGGCAGAACTGTAGATATGCATCACGCCATCCGCATCGGGATGGATGAAATACAAACTGCCGTCCGCCGCAATGCTCGGTGCATAAGTACGATCGCTGGCGTTGACCGCATCCGGCAGATGCACCGGCGCACCCCAACCGTTGCCTTTGCGATCCACTCGCCACAGATGGCCGCCACGCGCTGGAATGGTCTTGCCCTTGACCGTCGCGGCCAACGCATCCGCGCCTGGCGTTATCGGGCGATTGGAAACGAACACCATATAGGAACCGTCGGGCGACATGGTGGGATCGTGATCGAGCCACTGTCCCGAGAAAGGCGCAATCTCCGGCTTGGACCACGCACTGTGTTCGCGATGCGAAACCAGGATCATGGAACCCACATCGAAGTACACCGTGTTGCCGTCCGGCGCGAAGGCCGGACACGCTTCGCCGGCCGGTCCTGAAATTACGCCAGGCGCGAACACCTGAGGTGCATCGGCGGCGAACGATGAAAAAGTCGTACTGCACAGACCGAGCGCAACCATCCACCACAAAGACTTGCGGAGCATGTCGTTCTTCCTCAGGGATTAGGGTAGACGCTGTATAGTCTTCGCCCTGGCCTGTCGCATGTCCTTAAAGTCACATGCTTGCGCATGTCCGAACGCGATCGCCAAAGCACGCAACCTCGCAACGCACTACACTGGCCCATCGCCAACAAGGAGTCCGCGGTGTCCCTGTCTCGCCTCATCCCCCTGATCATGCTTGTACTCTTGATCGGTGCGATCGTCTTCTGGAACCGGCATGCGGGGCCCCCACCGGGAATGGTGTCGAACGGCAACGTCAGCCTGCGGGATACAGGCCACTACAACTGCCCTGCTGTGCATGCCAATCTGCCTGCGTACATGCCGGCCGAAGCGTGCATCACGCTGACCGCCATCGTGCAAGGCGGCCCATTTCCTTATAGCCAGGACGGCGTGGTGTTCGGCAACTACGAAGGTTTGCTGCCGCAGCAACCGCGCGGCTATTACCACGAATACACCGTGCCGACGCCCGATGCCCACAACCGTGGTGCGCGGCGCATCATTACCGGGGGCACGCCGCCTACGGTGTTCTATTACACCGACGACCATTACCGCAGCTTCAAGCAGTTCCAGGTGAATCGATGAGCGCAGAAGGCGCCCTTGATCTAACCCAGGCGAACGACGGTGGTGTGTATTTCGTCGATGCCGCGGATTTCGACGCACTGATCGCCGCCGCCGAGGATGGCAAGCTGTACATATGTCGCGCCGATCTGGCCGGCTGCCACGACAAAGCAGAGCTGCTGCGCCGGCTTGCCGCGACGCTCAACGTGCCCAATGGCTTTGGCCAGAACTGGGACGCGCTGCTCGACGCCTTGCGCGATTTGGAATGGCTGCATGGCGAGGGTCACGTACTGCTGCTCGATCACGCAAGCGATCTGCGCAAAGCAGCCGTGAAGGACTTCGACACGCTGCTCAATATCCTGCACGAGTCGGCCGGTTTTGCCATCAGCCAGAGCCGCCCGTTCTTCGCTTTCCTCAGCTTACCTGAGCACCCGATGGTGCTGCCTTCGCATCGCTCATGAACCAGATTGAATTCGAACTCGACCGCGATTACGTGGAACTCAATCAATTGTTGAAACTCACCGGCTTGTGCGACAGCGGCGGGCAAGGCAAGCAGATCGTGGCCAGTGGCGCGGTATACGTGGATGGCCAGCAGGAGTTGCGCAAGACCTGCAAGATTCACGCGGGGCAGATTGTGCGGATTGAGGATGTGGAGATACTCGTGGTGGCTGCGTAGCTGGTTCCCCTCCCCGGACGGGAAAGGGGATAAAGCGGCGTGCGCATGCAGCGTCTGGCGTAACCGCGGTAAGTCCATCAACGAAATACCAGGCAGACCCCTACGGAGGCATCCAATGCAAACCCGTCGTCTTGCCGCACTTACCGCACTGTTGGGCCTGGCCGCCTGCACGGCGGCAGCCAGCAACGCGCCATTGCCCGATCCCGCCTACGACGAAGCCAGGCCGGCAACGCACACTACGGAGACCGCCGTACTCGCGGGCGGCTGTTTTTGGGGCATGCAATCGGTCTTCGAACACGTGCGCGGCGTGCGCCAGGTGTGGGCCGGCTACAGCGGCGGCGGCGCAAGCACCGCGCAATATGAAGTGGTCAGCGGAGGCACCACGGGCCACGCCGAATCGGTGAAGATCACCTTCGACCCTGCCGTGGTCAGCTACGGACAGCTCTTGAAGATCTACTTCGCCGTAGCGCACGATCCCACCACGCTCAACCGCCAAGGGCCGGATGCGGGTACGCAGTATCGCTCGGAGATTTTCTTTGCGAGCCCGGAGCAGAAGAAGATCGCCGAGGCGTATATCGCACAGCTCAATGCAGCCAAAGTTTTCGACGACGCCATCGTGACGCAGGTCGCGCCGCTGAAAGGTTTCTACGCGGCGGAGGATTACCACCAGGATTACGCGCGCAGGCATCCCAACGATATGTACATCGTGGTCAACGATGCGCCGAAGGTGGTGCGATTGAAGCAGGTGTTTCCGGCGATGTATCAGGACGAGCAGATGGTGGTGGACGTGAAGCTTTGAACGCTCACTTTGCGTAATGTCCGACCCGCCTCACCGTCATTCCGGCGAAGACCGGAATGACGGTGAGGCACGATTGAACCAATCAATGCAACATCACTTCGGCGGCACCAGCCGCAACCGCGACGGCTCATGCCGTGGATTCGGCGACAACATCCGCTCGATCTCCTGCGGCGGCAGCCCACGCGAATAGTAATAGCCCTGCCCTTCCGCGCAGCCGGCGCGCAGCAGGAAATCATGCTGCGCGGCGGTTTCGATGCCTTCGGCAATCGTGCACATACCCAAGCTCTTGGCGATGGCGAGCATCGCTTCAACGATCGCCACGTCGTTGGTGCTGTCTGGCAGGTCGGTGATGAAGGAACGATCGATCTTCAGATAATCGATGCCCGACATCTTCAAATACGCCAGTGAGGAATAACCGGTACCGAAATCGTCGATGGCAATGCCGATACCCAGCGCATGCAAGGTATGCATGGTCTGCTCGGTCGCTTCGCCCAGGCGCAGGATCGCGCTTTCGGTAATTTCGAACAGCAGGCGCTGGGGCGAAATCTGGCTGGCTTGCAGCGCCTGTTTCACACTGTCGATAAACCCCGGATGCCCGAATGTGGCGGCGGATGCATTCACCGCCACGCGGATCGGTGGCAGCTTGGCTTGATCCCAATCGCGAATCTGGTTGCAGACGGCGCGCATGATCCACGCATCCAGCCGGCGGATCAGGCCGAGGCTTTCTGCGAGCGGAATGAACTCATCCGGCATCAACTCGCCGCGCTCAGGATGCCGCCAGCGCACCAGCGCTTCCACCGCCACGATGCGGCCCGATTTCAATTCCACGCTGGGCTGGAACACCAAATGGAATTCATCGCGAATCAACGCTTGCCGCAAGTCCGCACCCAGCATCAAGCGCATGCGCGCATCGGCGTGCATCAGCGGCGTATAGAAACGGAAGGTGTTGCGTTCCTGCGTCTTGGCGGCATACATCGCCGCGTCGGCGTTGGCAATCAACGTGACGGGATCGCTGCCATCCAGCGGATAGCCGGCAACGCCGATGCTTGCGCTCATCACGATCTCGTAATCGCCGATCAGCATCGGTTCGGACAGGCTCTGCAGTACACGGCTGGCAAACTGCGCAGCCTGCTCGCGCGTACGCAAGCCGCCAAGCAATACGGTGAATTCATCACCGCCGATGCGGCTGGCCACATCATTTTCGCCTAGCTCGCGGCGAATGCGCTGCGCCACTTTCACCAGCAGGCGATCGCCGATCGCGTGGCTGTAGCTGTCGTTCACCGTCTTGAACGCATCCAGGTCCACAAAAAGCACGGCAGCAGCCCCGTTCACGCGCGCCGCCGCTTCGATGGCTTGCGCGCAATGCCGCTGGAATTCGCTGCGATTGGCAAGCCCCGTCAGCGGATCGTGCGCCACCATGTATTCCAGACGCTGGCGATCGGCCTTGCTGCGCGTGATGTCGGTGATCACCGCCACGTAGTGCTGCACGCGGCCTTCGCCGTTGCGGATGGCACTGATGCTGAGCAATTCCGGGTAGGAAGAACCGTCCGAGCGCCAGCTCTGCACTTCGCCCACCCAGTTGCCGCCTTCGGCCACCATCTCCCATATCGAGGGCGGCAGCGGCGCGCCGTCGGGCATGCGGCGCAGTTCGTCGAAGCGGTGATGCTGCAGGTACGGCAGTGTGTAACCGGTAATGCGTGTGTGCGCGGCATTGACGGTGGTTACGCGCCGGTCGGCGTCGGCAATGATCACGCCTTCGGCCACGCTCGCCAATGCTTCGGACGCAATGCGCCGCTCCTGCTCCATGGTGATGCGGTCGGAGATATCGCGCATGATCGCTTGGCGCACCGGCTGCGAGCCCCAGGTGGTGAGGCTGCTGTGCGTTTCGACCGAGCGGACCAGGCCGTCCACCGCGCGCAACAAGCCAATGGTGGAAGAACCCGCCGAGCGCGTACTGCCTTCCACGAACAGGTCCAGGAAATTGAGGCCTATCAGTTCGTGCGCGTGGCGTCCCGTCCACGCACCCGCCGTGCGGTTCGCGCCAAGGATGCGGCCGTGCACCTCGTCCACCATCACGATCGCATCGGCTGCACTGTCGAACAGCAAGCGATAACGTTCTTCGGTGCCGCGGATGCTGGCCAGGATGCGTTTGGCCATCCGTACCCACAACATCGAGGCGGCTGCCGCGGTAAGCAACACGCTGACAAATAGCACCCGCCCGAGCCACGCGGCGCCCAGCGCGATTTGCACCGAGAAATCATCGCTGCGCGGTTCAATGAAACTATTGAGTGCATTGATGCGCGCACGCTGCCCTTCGATTTCCTGGGCGGATGGCGTGCCCTGCGCATACGCCCGCTGCAATTCGTCGGCAATGCTGTTCAATTCTTCGATCGCGCCGTCGACGGAACGCCAGTCTTTCAACGCCGGCCCCACGTAAGGCAACTGGGCGAAGTGGTCGAGAATAAAGACCATCCCCGGAATGGCCGCGGGTATCACGCCGCCGCGCCGGAAATCCTCATACACCGCAGGCTTGCTGTAATGGCCGGTGGCGATGGAGTCGCGCGCCGCGCGGTCAACGGCCACCACGGCGTAGTTGCGGCGAAAACTTGCCAACTGGATCGGATCGCCCGTGCGGGCATAATTGGTCAGGTCGATGACCGTCTGCTTCTGGGCTTTCGACCACAGGCTTTCGCCGTTCAAAAAACCCGCCAACGTGACCTGGACCTGGAGCGCTCCCCAGGTCAGGCACAAAACCAGACCAACGACCGCCGCCAAGCCGTATGCCAAAGGCATAAGACGTCGTGACAGCGGCCGTTGCTGAACATTGCGGGTAATACGCATCGCGCCCCTATCTTAGAGCCTGTCATCCACAGTCCAGAAACTGCCGACCTGATGTGTATCGCCCCGTTACATCTTTACTTAAGCAGCTGCTTCGCTAGCCAGCCACGGGTCACGACGCACGTCCAGACACCGATCCAGGGTAATCCTCATGCTTACGTAACTACGTTTTACACATTCTTGCAAATAAGCAATTTCATCCGTGCGAGGAGCATTCCCCAGTAGTGTGCAGACGATCTCCAGCGCCTCCCACGGATGAGTATCATCATACGCTGCGTGAAGTTGAAGCCAACGCAGCGTCCCTGCCCGAGTGCCCTTGGGGAAGTTCTCTTTATAGGCCTCGCTTTCGTAGACCCATTGCGACCATTCCCCGGTCGCCCCTTCCACCGCATAGTTGGTTGCGATCATACCCGCGGCCAACGGGCCGCTGCGGCTTACCTCCTCGCACCAATTGGACAGCGCGTCCGTGCCATACGGCGTGGTTCCATTCAGTACCTCCGCTTGCGGCACCCCTGCCCCCTCGGCCCAATTGAGCCAGTATTCGGCGTGATTCTGCTCCACTCGGATGTTGCGTACCAGCCAGCGGCGGGCCATGTTTTCGCCGGGACTGCGGCCGTACTGGGTTTTCAGCAGATTGAGCGCCATGTAACCCGGGAACCGCTCGATCACCGGCCAAACACCGACCATGAAATCGCGGATACCGACTGCATCCAGGCGGTTCTCGCGCATCAGGGTCCATAGCTCGTGTTGGACCACGGCTTGTTTGGTTGGCTCGCAAGCGTTGACCATGTCTTGTGCCCAATGCGGGTAGCTGGACAGGTGGGTCAGCGGGCCGGTGCGTTCGAAGTGTGCGTACATGTTTGAGTCTCCACTTTGGTTGAGGTCATCTCGGCCCCGAACGGGCCGATACCAGGGCCTGGAACGGCCCCGGCCACACCATAGTGGGCGCCTCACGCACCTGTTGCGACTTCCCGATTTTCATGGGCGTGAAGGTCTTTCAGAAATCGTAGGCTGGGGTACAAACCCCACCATCACGATGTATATGTGCATGGCGATGTCGAGGTTTGCACCGCAACCTGCGGCGCACCGACGCAAGGCGGGCATGCCTATGAGGCATGCCCGCGAATACGCATCAGTGCCGATCGTGCAAATCGGTGCCCGGCGTCAACGACACGCCGCGCAAAACTTCGCCAAACTTGGCAGAACGCAGGGTTACGAACTGCTCGTTCGCAGCGCCTGCGGCCGTGATGTTCGACAGTTCGTCACGAATGGCCACCAGTTTGTTCGGATCCGCACCGGTGTCGCCATTGCCGCTGACGGTGGAGGTGATCGCCCAAAGCGTGACCTTGCCATCGTCGTCGACGCGACCGGTGATCTGGCGCAAGCCATCCGTCGCCGGCGACCACGGCAATTGGGTTACTGCATTGTTGCCGGTGGGATAGCCGCCGACCGTATACGGCTGGCCCAGCTTCAACCCCGCTTGCAGCGTATAAGCCAAGCTCCACGATTGCGCGGAGGCGTTGAACACCCACTTCTGCACGCCGGCGGTGGTTTGCCCCGCAGCATGGGTATACAGATCCACGCCGCCTGCATAGCCATCGCCTTCGTCGGCCACGTACAAGGTATTCGCATCCGCAAACCACAAGGCGAAGGGATACGACAAGGTCTTGGCCGTCTTGTTCGGTGTGGCGGGAAACCCGGCCAGCACGCACATATTGGTCGGCAGACCGCTGGTCTGCAGCGTCGACGCGTTATACGCAAGCGGTGACGTAGGCAGCGGCGCACCCGCTGCCGGAACGCCCACACCCTTTGGGCAAGCCTTGCCAGTGGTGTCCACGAAATAGACCGTGTTCACGCCGTTGCCGCCGCTGCCCTTGGTGACATACACGACGTTGTTGAACACGGTGATGCCGCGGAAGTTATCGTCCTTGCCGATCTTGTCGGCCTTCGCACCCAACGTCGCGATGGAGAAACTTGCCAGCGGCGTAGGCGTGGCTGGTGTTTGCAAAGCTTCGGGTAACTGCGAGGGCACGATGAACTGCGAACCGGCGCCGAGAATCACGCCATCCGGCTGCGGGTTCGCACCGTTGCCTGCGTTGCCTACCGTGTAGAACACATGTGCGCCGCCAACATTGTTGTAGATCGCCGCACGGCCGTTGTTGCCGCTGTACGCATTGGTTTCGGTGAAACGGAAATGCCCCTTGCGATCCACCAGCGCCACCGCGCGATAGAACGATTGTCCATCCGGATTGGTGCCATCCAACGCCAGCGGCGTATTGGCATTGGACACATCGATCGCATTGACCGGCGCTACGTAGCCCATGAAGCTGAGGTAACGGCCATCCAGCGAAAGATGCAGGCCTAGCTCGGATTTGGAACCGAAGCTCGTCACCAGTTCGCCCTCGCGCGCAGCAGGTTGCAAGCTGTTGGGCACTTCCAGCGTATCGATCAACCAGCCGTTAGGCGCAATCTGATCCAGATAGATGCGCGCAGTGATGCCGAAGCTCGCGTCATAGAGTTCGTTGTTCCACACATACGGATACGTGCCGTCGTACGGCGCGCCACTGACAGCACCACAGGCGCCGCTCGCAGCCGGGCAATGGGGCGGCAACACTTCCCCCACCTGCACGTTGCTGGCCTTGTTGTCATACACGCTGCGGCTGACCACCAGGTTGCCGGGCCAGAAACGAAATTCATGCGGGTGCCAGCCATCATCGGCGTAGGCGGCAACGCCGGCCGCAACCGAGGCGCCGAGCAGTGCAATGGCCAGGTAGTTGTGGCGAAAACGGAAGAAGGAAGTCGTGGTCATCGTGGTCTCCGGAGGGTGGGATGAAGCGGAGCAACTGCGCACAACCCGGCCACGGTAATGAGGGGAAATGAAGACTTGTTGACAGCGTGCCGTGATGCGTCACTGCCCCTCTCGCGGAACCGCAGTTATCTGCACGCATGCGGCCAATGGCAACAACTACGACACCCACACAAAGCCATCCGCATTCCACCCATCACTGCCTACACCGTGATGCACGAAGAACAAGCCCTCCGGATCGTATTGGCGCTTCGCCGCCGCCAACCGCGGATAATTCGTACCCCAGAACGCATGCTGCCAATCGCGCTGGAAATAATCGCTCTCCGACACATAAGCACCGGCATTCGGCGCCACCTTCAGCAAAGCATCCATCGCGCGGCCGACCGACGCAGCTTCCTTGCGCGCATCGGCCATATTCGGGCTTGGGCCGGGCATGCCCCTAAAAGCGGGCCCGCTACTGCCGGCGATGATGGCGAGTGCAAACGCATCGAGCACTTGCGGATTCGTGGCAGTGTCACGTGCGGCAGCGATGGCTTCAGGCGGCGCGCCCGCCAAGCCTTTGTTGAAATGGAATTCGACATCCCACTGGCGCGTGCACGCAAAGAGCGCGTCGACCAGTTGCCCCTGCTGATCCTCCTGCAACAACGAAGCAGGCAGCCACGCCGATTTGAAGCTATGAATAAACCAGCCCACCTCCGCCTGATCGCCCGCCCATAGCACGTGATTGCGCGGCGCGCCATCACGATCATCCTGAACCATCGCGCCGGGCATGTGCTGGCGGAAAAATTCCGCGTCCCAGAAATGCTGGGCCGGCATCGCGAGCACTTGCACCGGTTTTACGAAGCTGTACTCACTGCTCGCATGCACCCAATCCAGGAACGGCTGCCATATCGCCTGTGCCTGCTGCTGGCTCAGGCCCTGGAATACCATCGACAGGTTCAGCACGTTATTGCCGCGAAAGCGCATCTGTTCACCCCAGTGCGGATTGAACAAATCGCGCTGATAAAAACGGATGGCTTTGGCGATCAAGGCGCGATACGCCGTATCCGATGCCGCTTTGATTTCGCCAAACACCGCACCGAACCATTCCGGCAAAGCATGCGTGCGCAACGTCAAACGCGTCACCACGCCAAGACTGCCGCCGCCACCGCCCTTGATGCCCCAGAACAGCTCCGGGTTGGTGCAGGCGTTGGCAATGCGAGCCACACCGTCGGCGGTGACGATTTCCGCCTCGATCAGTCCCGCCGCTGCGGTGCCGAAGTTCTTGGAAAAGCTGCCGAAGCCGCCGCTCTGGATCAGTCCCGCCACGCCAACTGTGCAGCAGCCACCGCCTTGCACGTAACGGCCGCCGCGCGTGGTCACGGCATCGTATGCATCGATCCACATCGCACCCGCTTGCACACTCACCGCCGGCTGCGGGGCCGTGCCGATGCAACCCTGAGCGACAAAGGCGTCGTGCAAGGTCACGGCATTCATATGGCGCGTCCAGATCAGCAGCGAATCGGGCGCATTGGACGTGCCCTGGTAACTGTGTCCGCCGCCTTTCACGACCAGGCGCAGGCGATGCTTGCGCGCAAAACGGACGGCAGCCGTCACATCGGCCGTGCTTTCCGCCGCCACGGCGTAGGCGCTCGGGCGCGAAGCCCAGGCATCAGCCCAGCCGCTGGTCTGGGTCAGCGCCGGCTGGTCGCCAAGGTAGAACGGGTTCTTGATGTGCTTCAGCGCCTCATCGCAGGCCGCCCTGGAGGCTGTAAAGGGCGATTGCGGTTGCAACAACCGTCCACCTACGGCCTGGTTCAACTCGCCCCATTGAGCCGGCGATGGCCAGCCGGGCTCGCCGGGGCGAACGCGTGAGCGAAACGTATTAGCGCTACCTGCCGCCCATGCGGTTCCAAGCCCGCCTGCCATGACGCCTGGCAGAAACGGAATCGCCAAGGCCGCTTTCAATAGCTCGCGCCGGTTCATATGCACTCCCTTCGGTGATTGGAATGGAGTGACTGTCGGTGCGACTGCGCGCTGCCGCCATGGCTAAGGGATGGGTAGCGATGGATTGGGGACGAGTGGTGGGGTTGGAGGGTTGAAATGAGCGCTGCGCAGATCCCACTTTCGCCCCAGGCGGGCTCCCTCCCTCCCGTGCCACACGGGAGGGGCACATCGCGATATGCCCCTAGGCTGCGCTAACCCGACCTACGTACTCCGACGCCTTGCCTCATAGGCCTTCAGGTGTGCGTAGACCAGCCGCAGCATCGGCAATTCCAATCCTGCCGCCTCACCGCGCGCAAGCAGATCGCCAATCACATGATCCGCCTCCACCGCCCCACCCCGCTCCAGGTCGCGCATCATCGAAGCGCTCAAGGCAGAACCCGATTCGGTCAACACGGAGCGCGCACGCTCCAGGATGGCAACGCCCGGTGCATGGCCGCTCGATTCGGCGACACGCTGGCAATCCTTGAGCAGATCGAGCGTGGCCCGCTCGCCGCCCGGTGCCGCGATGATGTCGCCGACCGGAGCACGCATCAGGCAGGTAATGCCCGCCAGCGAAGCGAGGAACACCCACTTGTCCCACATGTCCTGCAAGATGCGGGTGCTCAGGCGTGGCTCGAAGCGCGCGTTCGACATGGCCTGCGCGATGCGTTGCACACGTTGCGAACGGCTACCGTCGCGCTCGCCGAAGGTAAGGCTGTGCGACTGATTGAGATGATGCACCACGCCTTCCGCATTCAATGTCGCGGCAATAATGCACTGGCCGCCGAGCACATGCTTTGCGCCAAAGCGCGCATCGAACAGATCCAGATGCCGCATGCCATTGAGCAACGGCAGGATCACCGTTTCCGCACCGATCGCAGGCGCCATGTCTTGCATCACTTGCGGCAGGTGATATGCCTTGCAGCTGACGATGACCAGGTCATAGCTAGCTTTCAGCGTATGCGCCTGCGCCGCTGGCGGCGAAGGCAGCGTCACGTCGCCGGCTGGACTGCGGATGACCAGGCCGGTGTGCGCCAGCGCTTCCGCGCGCGCCTTGCGCACCAGGAACGTGACGTCCTCTCCGCTTTCCAATAGCCGGCCCCCGAAGTAACCGCCTGTTGCGCCCGCACCGACGACAAGAATCCTCATCGCTCCATTGCCTTTCTATCGACGAAACCCACTGCATTATCCATCAGCGTGCCGGCCCGCAAAATAAAGGGTGCATGCATGCGCCAATGGTGCTGCGCACGACGCATTTCACTGGATTTCGGCAAAAATCGGCGCAAGATAACCACGGCGCCCGGTGCCGCAAGCGCCGGATGGCAACTATTTTTGTCGAGGTGATCGTTATGTCCGCTTTGCGCCCCCTCGTCAGCACGCTGCTCAGCCTGGTTGTCGCGTTCAGCGCGCAGGCTGCGGAAAACGCGGCTTTCTCAGTGCAGCAGCAGGACAGCAAAGGCCAGCCTCTCGTTTTCCAAAGCACTCATGCGCTGAGGAAAGGCGATCTGATCAAGGTGAACGCGTTCAATGCGCAACCCATACTGGTTCTGCAAGTAGCCATGTGCGACAGCGATTGCGCGCGCCCGCGCCTGGTAAAAACATTGCCGCTTACGGCTTATTACGCCGGCCAGGCCAGCACCAGCCATCAGTTCGCATTGCCTGAGGACGGCCAGGTTACTTTCTGGGTGCAGCGATTGGGCGATCTGCCCAGCGAGCCGGTGAATACGCCCAGCGGCGCGTGGAGCGTGCAATATGTCGATCCGTTTTTGCGCTTTGCGAGCAAGACTCCTTACGCGTCGGCAGAACCGATGCCCGCCAGCGGACTTTCCCTGGACGACCATACCTTGCGTGCGCGCTTTTTCCATCGCACGTTTGTGACGGTGGATCTCGCCAGCGCAATCCCATGATGCCCATGTCATCGCTCAACCGAACTTTGTTGGCCGCGTTGTTGCTGCAGACAGGCATCACCTATGCATCAGCACCACATGCGGCCTTGCAGGTGAGCAGTTCCAGTTTTGTGGACGGCGGCAAGATGCCATCCAAGCTCACTTGCGATGGCGCCAATCTTTCCCCCGAGATCCAGCTATCCACGCCGCCCGCCGGAACGAAGAGCTTTGCCATCGTCGTGGACGATCCCGATGCGCCTGCCGCATTCGCGCACTGGGTGGCGTATGGCATTGCAGCGGATACGCGTGAATTGCCGGAAGGTGCCTCCTCCGCTTCCAAGCGTCTTGAGCATGCAACCGAAGGCATTAATAGTTTCGGCCGAACAGGATACGGCGGCCCCTGCCCTCCCGGCGGCCAGACGCATCACTACGTGTTCCGCATCTATGCGCTGGACATGGTTCCGCAACTACCCGTGGGCGCAAGCGCCGATCAGGTCAACGCGGCGATCGAAGGGCACGTCGTGGCGGAAGGCCGGATCACCGGCGTGTACGTGCGCGGCGGCGATTGACTCTGAATTCAGCCATTTCGGTCAGGCACTCTGAGCCGGAGGCAGGTAGCCTTTCGGTTGCCAGGGAGAAGCTGCATTGAACGCACGCAACACAGACACCTACCTCATTCGTTTTCAGAAAGTACTCGTCCATATCGACACGCATCTGTCCGAAGACCTGACCGTCGCACAGTTGAGTGAAGTGGCGGCGTTCTCCAAACATCACTTCCTGCGGCAGTTTTCCGGACTGTTCGGCATCAGCGTTTACAAGTACGTGCAGCTATGCCGCTTGAAGCGTGCGTCCTATCAGCTTGCTTTCCGCGACGACCAACTCGTGACTGACATTGCCCTGGCAAGCGGCTACGACAATGCCGAGTCGTTTTCGCGCGCCTTCAAGAAAGGCGCGGGACAAACGCCCAGCCAGTTCCGGAAACAGCCGCAGTGGGAGCTTTGGCGTGAAACCTACGAACCGCTCACCGCGCTGAGGACTCGTTACATGCAAACCGGAACACTTTCCTGCAACATCCGCATCGAACACTTTCCGGAAACACGCGTCGCCGGGCTGGAACACCGTGGCGATCCCCATCGTATCGGCGATTCGATCCGCACGTTCATTGCCTGGCGCAAGCAGCAGCATCTTCATCCCAGTCGGCATGCGACCTTCAATATCTTTTATGACGATCCCTATCAGGTCGAGCCGGCCGACTACCGTATCGATCTTTGCGTTGCGGTTGATAGCGATATGCAGGATGAAGCATTCGGCATCGTAGACAAGACTATTCCAGCCGGCCGTTGCGCGGTGCTAAGGCACGTTGGCTCCGACGATCATTTGCATGCGTCCATTGCCTATCTTTATTCGCAATGGCTGCCGGTGAGCGGGGAAGAGCTGCGGGATTTTCCGCTGTTTGTGCAACGTGTGAAGTTTTATCCGGATGTGCCGGAGCATGAGTCAGTGGTGGATATTTTCTTGCCGCTTGCATAATCCTTGAGGCCGTCATTCCCGCGAAAGGGGGAATGACGGCCAGGCGAGAACGGAATCTAGGCCAAAGCCCACCCGCTCGACTTCAACATCGCCAACGCTTGTGCCTCACTAAGCCGCTTGGCCTCGTCCAAAACCTCAACCGGCACCCACTGCGGATAAGGCACCTCATGTGCCTCATGATGCCCTTTCGCTGTGTGCTCCTGATGCACCTGCGCGAGCTGCGCCGGCTCAAAACGATCCGCGAGCCGGACAAGCGCAGGCCACAAGCGGCGATGAATAAAGGTGACCTTGCCGCCGATCAATCGGCAAACGAGGATATCGGGTGAATCCTCAAGCTGCTGGAAAATCGCAAAGATCTGGCGCCCCATGGAGTGCGACCACCAACTCCCCTTGATCGGCTCGCCAGCAATCACCTCCGCCATGCGTGGTACGGGTCCGCGTGCTGCAGAAAGCACGATGCCGTGTTCGCGGATAAACGCCATTGCCTGGTCGAATGTCATCGCATGCCTTTACGCCGGCGCTTCCAACACATTCGCAATAAGTCTTTCCGTCGGTAGCAGATTCGCTTCAAGCCCGTGCGGCAAGCCATGCCGGTCGATCACGTATTTGGCGGTGTTGATGAACACCTCCACGTTGTCCGGCTCCTCTTCAACGATCAACACCTTCAACGGAAGATCGAGCCCGGACACCGGGTTGTCGAGCATCAGTGGCGTACCTGCCAGCGGATTGCCGAACAGGATGAGCGTGGTGGGTGGCATCGACAGGCTCACCGCAATGGCTTCGGCCTGCTGATCGATGGTTGCGAACACCTTGATGCCGCGCTCCTTGAAAGCGGCAAGCAGGCGTTTCACCGTGTCGTCGAACGAAAACGGGCTGCTAAAGCGAAGGACGCCCTGATCCGCGTTTGAGGAAGTCATGCTCCACCTCGTCAATGGTCGGCATGCATACGTCTGATCGTACATGGCTCGCACATGGCGGACAGGCGGATTGCATGCAAATGCGCTGCTCCCTTCCGTATTACATGTCTGGGGAGAGTACAAAAAAGTTAAATCACGCCTCCAGCAGTTTTTTGATGTCGCCGAGAGCATAGCTCCAGAAAAACACTGCGTGCTTGTAAGCGGCCTCGCTGCGAAAGTATTCGTGAAGAAGCAAAAGCCGGGTTCCTTCACCATGCGCCTCAAGCTGAAACGTGATCACGCTTCGGTTTTCCGGGTTATCCGGGAGACCTTCCGCCTCGCTCCAATAGCTGTACTTCAATACTTTGCCATGCTCGGCGACGAGCACTGTTCCGCGATCGTGATAGAGCTTATTCAATCCCGGCATCTTTAGCGTGTAAGCGATATTGCTGCCGGCTTGCCAAGATGAACTCACCTGCGCGCCAAGCATCCAGGCTGCGATCCTGGCGGGTTCGGTGAGCACGCGCCAAACCTCCTCTGCGGAAGCTGCCATGGCGACGGACAGTTCGACAACCTGGTTGTTGACGGCGGTGGACATCGCCGAATCTTACCCTTAGCACGCCCGCCATTCCGATATTTCGCTTGAGGCCGAAAGATCCCTCATGGCGCATTCGTTAACTTGGGCTGCAATCTTCCTATCGGGATCGAGCATGCTCGCTTCATTGCTATTGGCGTTAGCCGCCTCAACAGGCTTACAGCCTATTGCGCTGGACACAATCTATATCTCCGTTACCGAGGCGCCAACACAACGATTGGCTCTGCATTGCGCGCATCCTTCCATAGCCACGAACAAAAGCGTTTTATTCATTCACGGCGCAAGCTTCCCCACCCTGCTGGCCGCCGGTTTCGAATTCGCACCGGGCGATTCGTGGATCGAATACACCGCACGCAAGGGCTATGTAGCCTGCGGATTGGATTTCCTTGGTTTTGGCGCATCGAGTCGACCATCCGCCATGTCCGGCGCTGCCAACAGTGCCGCGCCTGTTACCGATGCAAAAGAAGCGGCCAGGGAAATTGCCTTAGCGGTGGACTACCTGCACAACAAAGCGGGCATGAAAGCGGTGCACATCGTGGCGCATTCATGGGGAACCGTACCGGCTGCAACGTTTGCGGCAACCGAACCCCACGCGTTGACCTCATTGACGTTGTTCGGTCCCATCGTTCCCATGGAGGGATATGCAGCAAGCAATCAGCCTCAACCTGCCTGGTGGAGCATTACCGCGCAGGAGCGCCTCAAACAGTTGCGTTTCAAGAAGATTCTTCCGCCTGGCAAACATCTGCTGGAGCCCGCCATGGACAAGTCATGGGCACGTGCTTTCGCAGCCTCTGCACCCCACGTGGCGGGCGACCCACCGGATGCGTTGCGCATTCCCAATGGCCCCGTTGCGGATATCGATGCGGTGAACGCCGGACATTATCCGTACAAAGCAAGCGACGTGATCGTTCCCGTCTTCGTCGTGTACGGCAACTACGATGATGTCGTGAACGATACCGGCGCCATTCCCTTTCTTGAGAAGTTCACAGGCAGCCCGCTAAGGTGGCGCCTGCGCATCGACGATGGAAGCCACGTCGTGCATCTGGAGCGCAACCGCTACTCGCTGTATGAAAGCGTGACTGCGTTTATCCATGCCACGGAAGACATGGCACCATGACTTCTGCAATCGCTATGTCCACTCGTTCGCTATTTGCCGTCGTTTTTGAAGTAAAGCCCAACGCCGCACGCGGAGATGAGTACCTGCAGATTGCCGGCAGCCTTCGTCCGGAACTGGAAAAGATTCCCGGCTTTGTGGAAAACGAACGTTTTCGTAGTCGATCCCGCAATGGCTATCTGCTTTCCCTGTCATTGTGGGATAACGAAAAAGCCATCGTCCATTGGCGAACGTTGGAAAAACATCATGGCGCCCAGGTACGTGGACGACAGAATGTGCTCGATGATTACCGCATCCGCGTGGGCGAAATCACGCGCGTAGCCGGCCCTTATGCGAACCGCCCGGTCGGCTGGGTTCGACAGGATCGTACCGAAGCAGCCGAAGCCATCGCCATCACAATCATCGACGGAACGCTCCCGCCTTCCTCTTCGCTGTGGCAATTCGCGGAGGATGCGCGTTCGCGTATCGTCGATGGCGACATGTTCGACCACATCAGTTCGCCTGACCGCGTGGCGATTTTGATGAGTTGGCGCAGCGAGCAGGAGGCGGATGACTTTGCGAGTGAAGCCATGCGCCGCAATGATGCGGATGCGAGCGTCTACGCGATTCGGGTTGTGCGTGATTACGGAATGACGGATCGACGTGAGGCGCCGCAGTATTATCCGACCCGGTGATTGTCTGTCGCGAAACTTCCCTCTGTGCCTCACCGTCATTCCGGCGCAGGCCGGAATGACGGTGAGGCAATGTCCGGACCGTTGGGAAAGCCGCACTTATCATCTCTGCCACGTTCTTGCTATAACCCCTCGATCCAACCAACCACACCGGGGAACAAACATGTCGAAGCATCGGTTCCAGTGCCTGGCCGTGTTGTGCGGCAGCCTGTTGATGGCTTGCACCATCACCGCATCCGCAGCCCCTGCAAACATTGCATCCGCCGACAAACCCGCCGATCACCCCTGGCTGCTCAAAGCCGATCGCGTTTTCGACGCACGCAGCGAACAAGCGCACGCAGGTTGGGTCGTGCTGATACAAGGCGACAAAATCGCTGCTGTAGGCACTGCTTCGGAAGTCCATGCACCACCCGGCACACAAACCGTCGACCTGCCTGGCACCACACTGCTGCCCGGCCTGATCGACGCACACTCGCACATTTTCCTGCATCCCTACAACGAAACGCTGTGGGACGATCAGGTGCTGAAAGAAACGCAGTCATACCGCACAGTGGAGGCGGTCAAGCACGCACACGATACCTTGATGGCCGGCTTTACCGTCTTGCGCGATCTCGGCACGGAAGGTGCTGGCTATGCCGACGTCGATGTGCAACGCGCCATCAATGAAGGACTGATCCCAGGCCCGCATCTGTTCGTCGCCACACGCGCCACCATCGCCGCGCATTGCTATGGCCCCGGCCCCGATGGCTATCGCAGCGACATCAACCTGCCGCAGGGCGGCATTCCCGTTGCCGGCGTTCCGCAAATGATCGACGCCGTGCGCGACCAGGCCGGCCATGGCGCCGACTGGATCAAGATCTACGCCGACTACCATTGCGGCAAAGCCAAGGGCTCCATGCCCACCTTCAGCGAAGAAGAACTGAAAGCCGGCGTCGAAACCGCTCACACCCTCGGCCTGCCCGTCTCCATGCATTCCACCACCGCCGAAGGCATGCGTCGCGCTGTACTCGCCGGCGTCGACACCATCGAACACGGTTACGGCGGTACACGCGAAGTGTTCGAGCTGATGAAACAACACAACGTCGCCTACCTGCCCACGCTGGAAGCCGAAGCCGCCTACGCCGAATACTTCCGCGGCTGGAAAGGCAACCAGCGTCCTGACGCCGGCATGCAACAAGCTGCAAACGCCTTCAAGCTCGCCATGCAAGCCGGCGTCATGATCGGATGTGGTAGCGACGTAGGCGTTTTCACCCACGGCACCAACTACAAGGAACTGGAATGGATGGTGCGCGACGGCATGTCCCCTGCGCGTGCGTTGCTGGCAGCAACGGCGGTGGATGCGAAGATTTTACGGCAGCAGGATAAGTTGGGGCAGCTTAAAGCTGGGCTGGATGCAGATGTGATTGCGGTGCAAGGCGACCCGACGGCAGATATCAGTGCGGTGGAGCATGTGCCGTTTGTGATGAAGGGCGGAGTGATTTATAAGCAACAGACCCGATAAGCGTATTCCCTACCTCAAGGTTTATGCATCCTTGCCGTCATTCCCGCGAAAGCGGGAATCCGATTTGGCCTTTCGCCCAAGAGCAAGATAGATTCCCGCTTTCGCGAGAATGACGACGCAGAGGCTGCACACTACTATTCCGTATGCAGGCAGGAACGATTAATTCCGCGCACCATCCCTTGATTGAGCTAACCGTTGATAAGAGCCAAGAAGAAGCGCGAAGCCCCAGACGCCGAGGGTTGACCCCACGGCTAACAGAATGACATCTATCCTTGCCAAAAAAAGCCGCAACGACATACTGAAAGTCATAAAAAGCGGCAGGCCAGCAAGCACCGCGTAAACAAGCCCAATAGCCGCCCCTGCGAAGAGAAGTGCGAAATACGGCTTTCGGTGGCGAAAATATGCTTTTCCCTGCAACAGAAGTATGAAGCTTTGCGCGATGATCGCAATGATTACAATCAATCTACCTAACGCATAATACGCTTCCACATCCCCCCCCTCGAACTCAATAGTGCGTTGTAGCCGGAATGAGTAAAAAGTGAAGCGCCTACTTGGCAGGCATCAGAATAATTCTGCCTTTTGACTCTTCCCCCACGTCCCATTCGTATACTTCACCACTCTCTCGAGACACTGCAAACCAACCTACTAAGGCACTACCCGTCCAGTTAGGATCGCTTCCTGGTGGTGCTGGAAAGTTGGAGCGCAACGCGAATACGTAAAAATGCCCAGCACCTTCCCCGGGGTCAAGATCGCAGCGATATTCTCTCGATCCATGCGGCGCAGAGTGCAGCGTGGCAATGGCGTGTCTCAATCTGTCGCAAGCATCACTACTGCTCAATTTGTGGCCTGCAGCATCAACACTAGCGCATAAGCAGGCCATTAGGCCAAAGACTATTAAGCGCTTCTCACGCACGCGAACCGTACTCCCGTATGACCTCAATGACACCAACGATATTGTCATTGAGCACTTCGAGCTCCTCAGCTGGCACCCACCATTCCGTATGGTGAGATGCCCCGACCTGCTGTACGGGATATTTGGACATGAAGTCAGCACGCACATGAAACCGCGTCACAGCACCATACTTGCAGTCCTTGACGTTCCACCGCTCAGCAATTTCAGAAGCATAGCGTTCATTGGTAACGGGATAGAAGATGGGTTGCTCCGGAAGCCTAGGCGGCCAGCGGCGGAATTCGTTTTGCCTCAGCAACTCGAACTCGTCCGGTCCCACCGGTCGAAAGAGGATGACTGTGGAAACGTCTCCTGCTTGGCTTCCTTGGATTGTGTCCGTCACGGCTTGCCTCCCACATTGGTCTTCACAATGCCCAGATTCTTCCAGAACTCAGGCGGGTAACTTAGCTGCGGCTGTCCTACCCATCCATGGACAATGTCCAGCTCATATCCATTCTCCAGGTGTTGATATCGCACAGAGGTCAGAGCTATCGCATCCCAATCGCCAGCAAAGGTGATATCGCCAAGGTTTTCGGGATACGCGCCGTGGCGGAGGCGGTACAGCTCGATTAACGCAACCGCTGTCTTGAAGTTCTGATCGCCGAATTTCGCATCTGCTTGTGGCTGCAAACTGCAACTTGAAACCATGCAGGCAAGCACGACTGCGAAAAACAAAGTGCCCACCGAGAAACGAAGCTTTCTTTTCATATAGTCCCGTTAATGGAGTGCGTAGGTTGGGCCGCTAACCCCAACATTGTCATGTTTGTGTGGATGGCGATGCCGGGGTTTTCACCCCAATCCACACGTACCGATCAAGATTGATCTGTGGCAATCGTTTGCTCGACAGGCGCACCAAGTTCCTTCCTTCGCAGCAAAAATAGAATTGCGCCAAGCGGAAGCGACACGGAAATGGTCCACGCTCCGTACTGTGGAGCAAGTGCGCTTGCACTGAACAATTGAACGTACACGAGATGGAAAGCCCATTCTCCGGTCGCCCAATTAACGGACAGTGCACCCACGCCTAACAGGATGGCGATGATCCAAGGCCACTTCCTTCCCTGCATCTTCGTGCGAATGCACAAGACGAGTGCATATAGGCTGAAAAGAGGCGCAATCACGGCAGCCACCAACACTCCGTACTGCAAGGCATTCTTGCCACCCAAGCTGAACTTGTTGCTGCTTTCCTGCAAATCGGAAAGTTTTTTGACATTGAAACCAATAATGGTTGAAACACCATCCTTCTTTTGCACGGCTATACTCACCAGCACCGATTGATCCGGGTACTGATATTCGTACGTGATCTCGCTCTTATGCAGCTTGTTGCTGTTGAAGAAGCGCGCGCCCACCAGTTTGACCGACACGGGGTTCTGCGCGGGGATCTGCGCTGCCATATCGAGCAGTGTCTTATGAAAATCCGTCGATTTAGCCTTGACCGAGGGATCAAGATCATTCTCGATCTGATCAAATTTTTTCTGCTGCAACAGCGCGATGTAGTCCTTGGCAACTTTCTCGTCTTCCGGCGAGGTAAACACCTTCATCATGCTTTCCTGGCTGCAGCCGGCAATGAGCATGGCAAAAACCAGACCGACCAAGGTAAAAGTTAGAACGCGCATCAGATCACTCCCTCCTTGCACACCTTCATCTGCGTAAGCAGCTCTGGCGCAGGCTCGCCACCGTTTCACGAACGGTCCATCGCGTCACGTATTCGCGTATTTGTTAGACGCTGGACTCCCCTCCCGCGGCGCCAAGCGTGCGGGCTCCTGTGCCTTATACAGCAAATCTGCCTTGGTAAAACCAGGTTTCTACCTCTTTGACCCGCGCAAAAAAGCAGCCTTACAGACGCTGTAAGGCTGCTTGATTTGTTTCAGGTCGGCATTGCGGCCGGTAGAAATACCGACTCAGATCATCGGCAGCTTGAGCCCCTGCTCCTTCGCACACTGCACCGCAATCTCATACCCAGCATCCGCATGCCGCATCACACCGGTGCCCGGGTCATTCCACAACACGCGCGCAATACGCTTATCGGCAGCCTCAGTACCGTCGCACACGATCACCACACCGCTGTGCTGGCTGTAACCCATGCCAACACCACCGCCGTGATGCAGGCTCACCCACGTGGCGCCACCGGCCACGTTGAGCATGGCATTGAGCAGCGGCCAATCGGAAACAGCGTCGCTGCCATCCTTCATGGCTTCGGTTTCACGATTGGGGCTGGCGACGGAACCGGAATCCAAGTGGTCGCGACCGATCACCACGGGAGCTTTCAATTCGCCTTTGCGCACCATTTCGTTGAAAGCGAGACCGAGTTTGTGGCGCAGGCCAAGACCCACCCAGCAGATGCGCGCGGGTAGGCCCTGGAAGCTGATGCGCTTTTCGGCCATGTCCAGCCAGTTGTGCAGGTGCGGATCGTCGGGGATCAGTTCCTTCACCTTGGCATCGGTCTTCATGATGTCTTCCGGATCACCGGAGAGCGCCACCCAGCGGAACGGGCCAACGCCGCGGCAGAACAACGGGCGCACGAAGGCAGGTACGAAGCCGGGGAAATCGAAGGCGTTGGTGCAGCCTTCATCCTTGGCCATCTGGCGGATGTTGTTGCCGTAGTCGAAGGTGGGAATGCCTTGCGCGTGGAAAGCAAGCATGGCTTCCACATGTTTTTTCATGGCTTGCTTGGCGGCCTTGGCGGTGCCTGCAGGATCGCTCTTGCGGCGTTCGAACCATTGCTCCACCGTCCAGCCCTGCGGCAGATAACCGTTGACGGGATCGTGCGCGCTGGTCTGGTCGGTAACGGCATCCGGCTTAACGCCACGACGCACGAGTTCGGGCAGCACGTCGGCGGCGTTGCCTAGCAGCGCGATGGATTTCGCTTCACCTGCCTTGGTGTATTTCTCGATGCGTGCGAGTGCATCGTCGAGATCCGTGGCCTGCTCGTCGACGTAGCGTGTCTTGAGCCGAAAATCGATACGGCTTTGCTGGCATTCGATGTTCAAGCTGCACGCGCCGGCCAGTGATGCGGCCAGCGGCTGCGCGCCGCCCATGCCGCCGAGACCGGCAGTGAGAATCCATTTGCCTTTGAGGCTGCCGTTGTAATGCTGGCGGCCCATTTCCACGAAGGTTTCGTAGGTGCCTTGCACGATGCCTTGCGAGCCGATGTAGATCCATGAACCGGCCGTCATCTGGCCGTACATCATCAGGCCTTTTTTATCGAGCTCGTTGAAGTGCTCCCAGTTCGCCCACGCCGGCACCAGGTTGGAGTTGGCGATCAGCACGCGCGGCGCATCCGGATGGCTGGGGAACACGCCCACCGGCTTGCCGGATTGCACGAGCAGGGTTTCATCGTCGTTGAGTTCGCGCAGGGCGCGCAGGATGGCGTCGAAGCATTCCCAGTTGCGGGCGGCACGACCGATGCCGCCGTACACCACGAGTTCCGCCGGGTTTTCGGCGACAGCAGGGTCCAGGTTGTTCTGGAGCATGCGGTACGGCGCTTCGGTGAGCCAGCTTTTGCAGGTGAGCTCGGTGCCGCGTGGCGCGTGGATGGTGCGGGAGGTGTCGATGCGGGTGGGCGCGTTCATTGGAAGTTCCTGCGACTGCCAAGGGGAAACCGGCATTATGGGCGCCCGGTTTCACCACCGCCAACTGCGGTGCGGCAAAAAACGGACTTGTGCAGTCGTTGACACCGTTTTGACAGGCGCCCAGACTCGATCACGGAATCCGGGGATGGCCTGCTCAACCGACGCGGGAGGCCTTGCTTATGAGCACGAAAGTCTCGCTGTACCGGTCCGCTGTAGTCGCCGCCATGCTCGTTGCCGCAAGCAGCCTGTTGGCAGCCGACAAGCAAACACCTACGGATGCGCAACTGATTGCCAGCGCCATGCGGGCGGCGCCGCCGGGCATTGCCAAAAGAGCAACCATCGTCGCCATGAATGCGGACGGCACGATGCGCACGCTGCGCCAGGGCACCAATGGTTACACCTGCATGCCGGACGCCCCGGCGATACCTGGCCCGAACTCGATGTGCATGGACAAGAATGCACTCGAATGGGCGCAGGCATGGATGGCGCACAAGCCGCCGCCCATGGGCAAGATCGGCGTGATGTACATGCTCGAAGGCGGTACGGATGCCAGCAACGTCGATCCGTACGCGCAGAAACCATTGCCGAACAACCACTGGATCAAGACCGGGCCGCATTTCATGATCGTAGGCGCGGACGCCTCTTTCTACGATATGTATCCGAAGAGTCCGGACCCTGACACGACCATGCCCTATGTGATGTGGGCGGGTACGCCGTATCAGCATTTGATGGCGCCGGTGAAATAGCCGGCTAATTCGAAACTGTAGCCCGACAGTTTCGGAATTGACGCGTCTTGCGCATGTGTTGGCGCGTTTTCGCCGAATGGGCACTTATGTGCTCGGGTGGGGTGGTGCGTAAAAAAATCACTGAGAGGGGCGACGCTTGCCGTTCTTTGTCCCTGTTTTCTGCAAACAGGACCACATCTCACCGTCATTCCGGCCTTCGCCGGAATGACGGTGAGGTACGATCCAGCTCTATGGTCGGTTGTCTAGCTACCTAGGGATGCTCTGATCTATGCCACGCACTCGGCATGACGTCCAGTAGGCCCGCAGGGTGTGTTGCGTGGCACAGGGCAGACTGGCCGTCTGTTCAAGCCACGCGGCGCAGGCTGCGGGCCTTCTGGACGTCACCCCGTCATTTAAATTTTAAATTCAAGATGTTGGGGCCGCACTGTATGCGCGTATCGCTGCGCCCCGGCGTCTAGACAGACGGCCAGTCTGCCTTCGCCACTGCGGCGCAGCGATACGCACATACAGTGCGGTGACGGGTACGTGGCATAGATCAGAGCATCCCTAGGCCCCAAGCAACACGGCACTGAAACCCAGGAAGACGTAACCGATGGACCGTCGCGTTCGAAGTAGCCAACGTTTCCCTTACAACGGACATGACCCTATGCCTGCACCACCTCCGCTCTCCCGCTCCAGCATTTTCTTGAGACTCGCGCTGATCGCGTTCGTGCTGCTCGTTGTCGTGCTTGCATTCGGCTACGTCGGCGGGTTGCTCACGCCGCACCGTCTTACGGCGCAACGCCTGGTCGATCAGTTGCAGGCCAATGCAGGTGTATTTGCCGGCTATCGCCGCAATCACGCCAAGGGCGTGTGCGTGGCGGGTTATTTCGATAGCAATGGGCGGGCGCAGCCGTATTCCATGGCGGAAGTGTTTGCATCGGGCCGCACGCCGGTGATCGGTCGTTTTGCGATTCCGGTTGGCAATCCTTATGCGCCCGACAGCAGCGCGCCGATTCGCAGCATGGCGCTGCGCTTCACGCAAGCGAACGGTCAGCAATGGCGCACCGGGATGAACAGCATGCCGGTCTTCCCCGTCGCCACGCCGCAAGCTTTTTTTGAACTGCTGCAAGCGCAACAGCCCGATCCCTCAACCGGCAAGCCGAATCCAGCAAAACTCGGCGCATTCTTTGCCGCACACCCGGAAGCCGCCGCGTTCCTCGCCTGGGTGAAAACAGCAAAACCTTCCGCCAGCTATGTAACGGAAAGCTATTGGAGCTTGAATGCGTTCGAATTCGTCGATGCGAACGGCGAGCGTCATGCCGTGCGCTGGAAGATGGTGCCAGAAGCAAATGACGCGACGATGGGCGGCAACAATCCCGACTATCTGGATGCCGACCTCACACAACGGCTCGCGCAAGGCCCGCAACGTTGGCACTTGATCGTCACACTCGCCAATCCGGGCGATCCCACCAACGATGCCAGCAAGGAGTGGCCCTCGGATCGCCGTGACGTCGACGCTGGCACGTTGGTGCTTACCAGCACCGAGCCGCAAGAAAGCGGTGCATGCCGCGATATCAATTACGACCCGACAGTACTTCCACACGGCATCCAGATCTCCGACGACCCACTGCTTCCCGCACGCTCCGCGGCTTATGCCACTTCTTATCTGCGACGCACCAGCGAAGAAGCGCATCTCCCCGGCACTGCCGCAACCACCAAGCCGGAGGCCAAGTGATGGCACGCATCTCTTCGCAATTCGTACTGCCTGCTCGCGTGCTGCATTGGCTGATGGCGCTGATGATCGTCTCGATGCTATTTATTGGCATCGGCATGGTGACGTCGATTTCCGAACGACATGCCTGGCTGGTTGCCATTCACAAGCCACTCGGCATCGCGATACTCGTGCTCGCCGTCGTGCGATTGATCGTGCGCCTGCGCAATCCGCCACCGCCCCTGCCCGCCGACCTTCCGGCCATACAAAAATTCGCCGCTTATGCGTCGCACTATCTGCTGTATGCGTTGATGCTGACGATTCCTCTCGTAGGTTGGGCAATGCTGTCGGCGGGCGGGTATCCTGTGATGCTCAGCCATGCACTACGCTTGCCGCCGATATTTCCGGTCAACGCAACGGCTTTCGCGATTCTCAGGCACACGCATGCGCTACTCGCAGTGTTGTTGCTCCTGACTTTTCTCGCGCATCTCGGAGCGGCTTTGTATCACGGGCTTATTCGGCGCGACGGGGTGCTGTCGAGCATGACGGGCATACCGCGCAAGCTGGACTGAGGCAACACCGAACCCCAACACCCATGTGCACATGGCGACGTTGGGGTTCCCCCGGATCAAGTCCGGGGTCAGCCCAACCTACGGGGCGCTTGAGGTTTGCACCAGTGCAAAACTGGATCACAGTGTTGATGTCCGAAAACGGCGAGTCTTGCTCCAGCGATGGTGCTAGCCTGCATCCATGGACACGAACCCCATTCCCGCGCTGGACCCCAAAACCTGCGATCGGGCTCGACTGAGCCGCGACGCGCGTTTCGATGGTTTGTTCTTTATTGCAGTGAGCACAACCCGCATCTATTGCCGACCGGTGTGCCCTGCCTCGCCTTCACCGAAGCGTGAAAACATCACGTACTACACGACTGCAGCGGCAGCGGAAGCAGCCGGATTTCGTCCTTGCTTGCGCTGCCGGCCGGAGCTGGCACCTGGCAATGACGCCTGGCAGCGCGGCGATCATGTAGTGACACGCGCCTTGAAGCTGATCGAAGGCGGCCTGCTGCAAGACCATCCTGTGGATGAGCTTGCAAGGCGTGTTGGTGTTGGTGCGCGGCAATTGCGTCGTTTGTTCGTGGAGCGCCTCGGCGCGCCGCCGATCGACGTGCATACCACGCGTCGCTTGTTGTTCGCCAAGCAATTGTTGACCGAGACGAATATGCCGGTTACGGATGTCGCGCTTGCTTCGGGATTTGGCAGCCTGCGTCGCTTCAATGCCGCCTTCGCGCAAGCCAATCGCATTGCGCCGCGCGAGTTGCGCAGAAAACCGCATGCAAGCAGCAGCGACAGCTTGATGTTGCGCTTGAACTATCGCCCGCCTTACGACTTTGCATCCGTGCTTGCTTTTCTGCGCGGCCGCGCCCTGCCCGGCATCGAAGTCGTCGACGAAGAAAGTTACTCGCGCGTATTTGGCCCGGTGGAAGCGCCCGGTTGGTTGCGGCTCAGTGCGTGGCCCGGCAAGGAAAACGCGTTACGCCTGCAACTGCACTGTCCGCAGCCGGCGCAAATGCTATCGGTGGTCACGCGCATTCGCCGCATGTTCGATCTGGATGCCGAGCCGCAAGCCATCGCCACTGCATTGCAGACAACACCGCATATGCGCGCCATGCTGCGCAAACATCCTGGATTGCGCCTGCCTGGCAGTTGGGATGGTTTCGAAGTGGCGGTGCGTGCGATTCTCGGCCAGCAAGTGAGCGTGGCGGCAGCACGCACACTTGCATCGCGAGTCGTACATCGCTTCGGCCAATGCTTGCCAACGCCGGTGGCACCCGGCTTGGAATGCTTGTTCCCAACACCGGAAGTTTTGGCAAGCGCCGACCTCAGTGCGCTGGGCATTACCGGTGCGCGCATCGAAAGCATTCGTGGCGTGGCGCGCGCGTTGCTGGAAGGCCGGGTGGATTTTCGCGTCGAGCAATCGCTAGAGGAATTCGTATCGCGCTGGGTTGCGTTGCCGGGTATCGGCGAGTGGACCGCGCATTACATGGCCATGCGTGGCTTGAGCCATCCGGATGCGTTTCCCGCGGCCGATCTAATCCTTCGACGCGCCGCATCGCCCAACGGCGATACGCTCGGCACCAAAGCACTCATTCAACTCGCCGAGGCGTGGCGGCCGTGGCGCGCTTACGCCGTCATGCATCTGTGGCGCAGTGCAAGCGAGCAGGCAAAGTCGCCGGCCTCGCCTCGGCAAGGAGTAGCAGCATGAACACCGTAAACAACACCATCTGGTACGACCATCTATCCACCCCCATTGGCAATCTGATGCTGGTCGCGGATGCGCAAGGTCTGCGCGAAGTCTGGTTCGAAACCGGAAAACATCGAAAGGCGCCCGATCCGGCCTGGGAACACGATTCAACCAAGCTCGCCTTCGCACGCAAACAATTGGAAGAATATTTTGCCGGCGAACGCCAGAACTTCGATCTGCCGTTGCATCCGTTGGGCACGAATTTTCAGGTTGCCGTTTGGCAAGCACTGGCGGAGATTCCCTACGGCACCACCATTAGCTACGGCCAGCTTGCGCAGCGCATCGGCCAGCCGCAAGCGGTGCGTGCAGTGGGTGCTGCCAACGGGCGTAATCCACTGCCGATCGTGTTGCCATGTCATCGCGTGATTGGCGCCGATGGCAGTCTGACCGGGTTCGGCGGTGGATTGCCAACCAAGAGGTTTTTGTTGGCCATGGAGGATCAGGTGGCTCGCGGAGATTTGTTTGGCGGGAGACTTTCGTAGGTTGGGTTACGCTTTGCTAACCCAACCTACGTGGCGGCATATGACCATCATCGCTGACATCATCCAGCAACTCAGTCTGCAGCCACACCCGGAAGGCGGTTTCTATCGCCGAACCTACTGCAGCGAAGAACGCATCACACGCACCATGAATGGTGCAAGCACGCAACGCCATGCATCTACCGGCATTTATTACCTTCTGCACGGCCACGCTTATTCGGCCTGGCACCGCATCGACTCGGACGAAATGTGGCACTTCTATGCCGGTGATTCGCTGCTTATCCATATGCTGGATGAGCACGGTACCTACAAGACACATCGGCTGGGCAACATGCTGCAAGAACCAGGGGCAATATTCCAATGCGTGGTGCCTGCGGGATGCTGGTTCGCCGCAGAACGCGAAGGCTCGCAGGGTTATTCACTGGCCGGATGTACCGTGGCGCCAGGTTTCGAATTCGATACGTTCGAACTGGCGGATACGCACGCCCTGTTACGCAGCTATCTCCAGCATGAAGCGGTGATCCGCCGCCTGGCCCCGGGCGGAAACGGCACCTAGGGATGCTCTGATCTATTCCACGTACCCGTCACCGCACTGTATGCGCGTCTCGCTGCGCCCCAGTGGCACAGGGCAGACTGGCTGTCTGTCTAGACGCCGGGGCGCAGCGATAGGCGCATACAGTGCGGCCCCGACATCTTGAATTTAAATGACGGGGTGACGTCCAGAAGGCTCGCAGCCTGCGCCGCGTGGCTTGAACAGACGGCCCGTCTGCCCTGTGCCACGCAACACACCCTGCGGGCCTTCTGGACGTCTGCCGGGTGCGTGGAATAGGTCAGAGCGTCCCTAGCGCTTACAATGCACGGTCTTTGCCAGCGTGCCGAAGCATGTCCGCATCACCTCATTCCAGCCTGGTCATCATCGGCGGCGGTCCTGCGGGATTGATGGCGGCTGAAACGGCGCGCGTGCAAGGCATCGAGGTGGATCTCTACGAAGCGAAAGGCTCGGTCGGGCGCAAATTCCTCATTGCCGGCAAAGGCGGCATGAATCTGACGCACAGTGAGCCGCGTCCGGCGTTCGATCAGCGCTATGCCGAGCGCGCCACGGAAGTAGGCAAGTGGCTGGATGATTTCGATGCTGATGCGTTGCGCGCCTGGGCGCGCGGCTTGGGCGTGGATACCTTCGTCGGCAGTTCGGGCCGCGTGTTCCCCAACGATTTGAAAGCGGCCCCGCTGTTGCGCGGATGGGTACATCGTCTGCGCGAAAGCGGCGTTCGTTTTCACGTGCATCATCGCTGGCTCGGCTGGCGTGAAGATGGCGCGCTGCATTTCGCTACGGCGGAAGGCGAGGGTTTCGTGCATGCGCGCGCAGCAGTGTTGGCGCTGGGCGGCGGCAGTTGGCCGCAACTGGGTTCGGATGGGGCATGGCAAGCACAGCTTGGCGAACGCGGTGTCGATGTCGCTCCATTACAACCATCCAATTGCGGCTTCGATATCGGTTGGAGCGAGTATCTGTCTTCCCGCCATGCCGGCGCACCTTTGAAACCGGTGACGGCGAGCTGGCGCGACGCCAAAGGTCGTGTCCATACGCGCCAGGGCGAATGCGTGATCACCGAGACAGGCATCGAGGGCAGTTTGATCTATGCGTTGTCGGCCCATCTGCGCGACACGATTGCAGCGCACGGTGAAGCGCTGCTGCAACTGGATCTGGCTCCCGATCGCACGCTGGATCGCCTCCGTCACGATCTCGCCAAGCCGCGCGGCAGCCGTACGATGAGTGAGCATCTGCGTCGGCATGCGGGCATAGCCGGCGTGAAGACGGCGCTGCTGCACGAAGTGCTGGGCCCGGCGCAAAGCTATGATCCGGACACCCTCGCCCGCACCATCAAGTGCGTGCCTTTGCGCTTGAAGCGGCCTCGCCCGCTTGCCGAAGCCATCAGCAGTGCTGGCGGTGTGCGGCTGGAAGCGCTGGACGAATCGCTGATGCTAAACGCCCTGCCCGGCGTGTTTTGCGCAGGTGAAATGCTGGATTGGGAAGCGCCTACCGGCGGTTATTTGCTGACTGCATGTTTTGCCAGTGGTTATCGTGCGGGGCTTGGTGCCGCGGCCTGGTTGAAACGCGGCTGATGCCTTCTCCCCTGCTTATGGAGGAAGCGATAGCAGCCCCTTGCCAACCACCAGCCTTTGCCTTTATACCAGCCAAGCGTCATCGCAATGCATCCCCTCGATTCACATGTTGGGCTGAGAAGCGTCACCTCTCGTTGTAGAAGATCGTTCACGTTCGTTCTGACAACCCTGATGGAGGCTGGCCATGTGCGATCAACATTCGCGTTCGCTGCAGTCGCGTCGCCACTTTTTGGAAGCGGGCCTGGGATTGTTTGCGCTAGGCGCCCTTGCGCCTTTGCGTGCTTTCGCAGATGCATCGCCGCCGCAGAATGCCATTTCGCCGGACAACGCATTACGTCGCCTGCTCGACGGCAATGCGCGCTATGTCAGCAACAAACTCAATGCAAAGGATTTCGCAGCCGGACGCGCCGCACGTGCGAAAGCGCAGTATCCAGTCGCTGCAATCTTGAGCTGTGCCGATTCACGCGTGGCGCCGGAACTTGTGTTCGATCAAGGGCCTGGTGATCTATTCGTGATACGTGTCGCAGGCAATTATCTGAGCGGCGACAGCCTGGCCAGCCTCGAATACGCGGTGGGCGTGCTGAAGGTGCCGTTGATCATGGTGCTGGGACACACGGAGTGCGGGGCTATCAAGGCGGCCATCAATGAGATCAAGGAGCCTCATCCATTGCCCGGACATATCTGGGACATTGTGGACGCAGTACGCCCCGGCATCGCCAAAACGGTGGAAGCTGGCGGCGACAAGATGGTGTTCGACGCCATTGGTGCAAACGTGGATTACAACGTGTCGCGTGTAACCACTGCGCAGCCCGTAGTCTCAGAAGCGGTGCGCAGCGGCAGCATAAAAGTCGTGGGCGGCGTATACGAGCTGGCAACGGGCAAAGTGCTGATGCGCCAAGGCGCGTGACACGTGCACTTGCCGAAAGAAACGTCGGTTGGGTTACCCCGGACTTGATCCGGGGGTAACCCAACCTATGCGTTTCATAACCCAAGATCGCTAAGCCCTGGATGATCGTCCGGCCGACGCCCTTGCGGCCAATGGTATTTACGTTGCGCTTCGGCAATAGGCACGTCATTGATGCTTGCGTGCCGTTCGGCCATCAGACCGTTTTCGTCGAACAACCAGTTTTCGTTGCCGTGGGAGCGAAACCAGTTGCCGGAATCGTCATGCCATTCGTAAGCGAAGCGCACGGCGATACGATTGCCTTCGAACGCCCATAGCTCTTTGATCAGCCGGTATTCCAGCTCGCGTGCCCACTTGCGGGTGAGAAACGTGGCGATGGCGTCGCGGCCGTCAATGAACTCGGCGCGATTGCGCCAGCGGCTGTCGGGGGTATAGGCCTGTGCTACGCGGGCGGGGTCGCGCGTGTTCCATGCGTCCTCGGCAAGACGGACTTTCTGGATGGCCGTTTCACGGGTAAAAGGCGGCAAGGGCGGGCGTTGCTCGATCGCGGACATAGGGGCGGCGGCTCCGGACGTGTGGGGACTGAAAGGATGCCATGCTGTGTAATGCGCTGCCCTATATGCCTGGAACGGAGCAAGATATCGCGCTTCGCCGGACATGCTGAATTGGTCACACATCTACGCCATTATTGACGGCTATGGCTCGAACCTTACGGATCGCTTCCCGCATGAAACGACTGCACTGCCTGCTGCTTTGTTCACTGTTCGCCCTGAGCGGCTGCGTCACGCACCTCTTTGTATCGACACCGGAAACCAAGGCACAACAGACGAACGTGGCGGCCACCACGCCGCTGCTGCTGATCTCCATCGACGGTTACCGTGCCGACTATATCGACCGCCATCTCAGCCCTACGCTGGAGCAGCTTGCTGCCACCGGCGTACACGCCGATTCGATGCAGCCTTCGTTTCCCTCGCTGACCTTTCCCAACCACTACGCCATCGTCACCGGCATGGTTCCGGACCACAACGGCATCGTGAACAACACCATGGTCGATGTGCAGCTGGGCAAGTTCGCACTGAAAGACCGCAAGGCGGTGCGTAACGGTTTGTGGTGGGATCAGGCGACGCCGTTGTGGATTACCGCAGACGAGAACGGCCTGCGCACGGCCACCATGTTCTGGCCCGGCTCGGAGGCGGATATCCAGGGCCAGCACCCGGATTATTGGAAGCGTTACAAAGCCAAGATGTCGCCGAAGCGGCGCGTCGATAAAATCCTGAAGTGGCTGGATCTGCCTGCGGATAAGCGCCCTACCTTCCTTACCTTGTACTTTGACGCCGTCGATCATGCCGGCCACGAACATGGCCCCGACTCACCGGAGGTCAACCAGGCACTGCGCGACACGGATGAAGCTATGGCACACCTGGTCGATGGTCTGCGCCAACGCGGCCTGTACGACAAGATGAACATCATCGTGGTGGCCGATCACGGCATGGCCAGCGTGCCAAAGGAAAACAGCGTCCTGATCGACAAGCTGATTTCGATGGATGACGTGGAAGAGGTCAGCCTGGGCGTGCTGGCCGGCTTCAATCCCAAGCCCGATCACGATTTCAATGCCATCGAGCAACAGTTGGAACAACCGCAGCAGCATATGCACTGCTGGGACAAGACGCATATTCCCGAACGCCTGGAGTACGGCTCCAATGCACGCGTGCCGCGGTTGGTGTGTCTGGCCGACGTGGGCTGGCGCATCACAACCACGAGCTATCTGGCCAAGCACAAAGACATAAGCATCGGCGAACACGGCTACGACAACGCCGATCCGCTGATGCAGGCACTATTCGTGGCACACGGCCCGGGATTCCAAAGCGGCATCCGGTTCCATAGCTTCCCGAACGTCGATGTGTATCCGCTGATGGCGCATCTGCTCGGCATCAGGCCCAAATTGAGCGATGGGAAGTTTCAGGATGTACAGGGGATGCTCAAACAATAAGAGCTCCCGTAGGTTGGGCTGAGGCGTAGCCGAACTCCAACGCAAAGATATGCATGGCGACGTTGGGGTTCGGCTACGCCTCAACCCAACCTACCAGTAGCCCTTCGCAAGACACTTGAGCGCAAGCGCCTCTGCGGTGAAAGTATCGGCATGAACATCGAACTTCGCCATCTGCGTTACTTCGTCGCCGTCGCCGATACCTTGCATTTCGGCAAAGCGGCGGAACGGCTGGGTATGTCGCAGCCGCCGCTCAGCCAGCAGATTCGTCAATTGGAAGATGCGGTGGGCGCACGCTTGCTCACACGCACCAATCGCCGCGTGGCATTGACCGAACCAGGACGTGTCTTTCTGCAGGAGGCGCGGGAAATTCTGGCGCGCACCGATCATGCGGTGGACTTGACCCGACGTGCGCAACGCGGCGAACTCGGCGAGCTGAGTATCGGTTTCACACGCACTACGCCACTGTCGCAAGACATTCCCGGCGCCATCTTCGCGTTTCGCCAGCGCTTTCCGGCAGTGCATTTGCAACTGGAAGAAATGAATTCGCTGCAGCAGATCGATGCGTTGCTCGAACGCCGGCTGCAGATCGGCATTCTGCGGCCGGGCACTATGCCGAAATCGCTGGTTTCCAAGCGCCTTTTCCGCGATCCGCTGGTGGCGGTGGTGCGCTCGGATCATCCCGTGCTTAAGCAACTGGGCAAGCGCGGCAAGCTGCCGACCAAGGCGCTGGCGCAGGAACCCTTCGTGGTGTTTTCGCGCAGTGCCGGTGCGGGCGTGCAGGAACACGTCATGAACTTGTGCCGCGAAGCCGGCTTTGCGCCACGCATCTCGCAGGAAGCACGTGAGGCATCCACCATCATCGGTTTGGTTGCAGCGGGATTCGGCGTGGCGATTCTGCCGCAATCCTGCGATCACATTCACGTCGAAGGTGTCCGCTATGTGCCCTTGGCGGAAGCCAACGCCATGTCGGAAATCCATGTGGTGTATCGCGAGGACGAGCGTTCGCCGCTGGTGCCGCGCTTCGTGCAGTTGCTTACGGCAACGAAGAGCTAGGGATGCTCTGATCTATTCCACGTACCCGTCACCGCACTGTATGCGCCGCGTGGCTTGAACAGACGGCCAGTCTGCCCTGCGCCACGCAACACACCCTGCGGGCCTTCTGGACGTCATGCCGGGTGCGTGGAATAGATCAGAGCATCCCTAGGGATTGAGTTACCCGGACTTGATCCGGGGGTAACCCAACCTACGGCATGGCGCCTTTGCTCATGGGCGTCGGCGGCGTAACGAGTTGCGGCAATGGCGGCAGTCGATACAGTCGTAAAGCAATTAACAAACCGATCAGCACCAGCGCACCGACGAACAGTGCCACACCTTGCCAACTGTCCTTCGCATAGAACAGGCCGCCGCTCCAACCCGCCACGCTGGAGCCCATGTAGTAGCTGAAAAGATACATCGACGATGCCTGCGCCTTGGCCGCACCGCCACGCCGCCCTACCCAGCTGCTGACGATGGAATGGCCACCGAAGAAACCGAACGTGATCGCGGTGATGCCTAGGATGATCAGCCACAACGGCTCCGTCATTGTGCACAACACGCCGAACAGCATTAACGCGAAAGCCGTCCACAGTACTTTGCGCCGACCAAGCTTGCCTGCCAGATGTCCCATCCATGCAGAACTGAAGGTGCCGACCAGATAGATCCCAAAGATCAATCCCACCACGGTCTGACTGAGCTTGTACGGCGGTGCCAGCAAGCGATAACCGAGGTAGTTGTAGACGGTGACGAACGCACCGAGTAGCAGGAAGCCTTCGAAAAACAGCCATGGCAGACCGGGATCGCGAAACATGCCGGCGAATCGCGCGAACAACGAACGCCAGTTGAGCGGCTGCCGATGAAAGTGCCGCGATGGCGGCAAGGCTTTCCAGAACACCAGGCCGGAAATCAAGCCAATCACGCCGACTACGCCAACCCCGGCACGCCAGCCGGAGAAATCAGCCACCACGCCGGCAATCAATCGCCCACTCATGCCGCCGACCGCGCTACCGCTGATATACAACCCCATGCCGAGACCGATCGATTCGTGATGCATCTCCTCGGTGAGATAAGTCATCGCTACCGCCGGCAAGCCGCTGAGCGTGATGCCAAGCAACGTGCGTAGCGTGAGCAGTGCGTACCAGTTGGGCATCATCGCCGTGAGCAGGACCAGCACCGCGGACGAGAGCAGCGAGGCAACCATCACCGACTTGCGACCGAACGCATCAGATACGCCGCCTGCAAATAGCATCGCGAAGGCCAGCACGCCGGTGGTTAGCGACAGCGACAACGCGCTGGCAGCGGCGCTGAGTCCGTAGTGCTGGCTGAATTGCGGCATCAGCGGTTGCACGCAATACAACAGCCCGAAGGTGGCCAGGCCGGCGGCGAACAGCGCCAGGTTGGTGCGCTTGAAGGCTGGCGTGCCATGGCGAATGAGGTTGTCGGTTGTATAGGCGTCCATCGTGACACGCGTTCGGTGCGGCAAGACATCGCCCCCGTACCGTCACTTCGGCGAAGTCCGGAATGACGCTGAGGGACAAATGAGGTATGTCGAGTACGCCCAGAGCATAAGCCGCTTGCCGCAGGTGGTCGATAACGCCAAAAGTCCGACTCAAGAGCCGCGACGTATCAATCCACCGTCACAGCCATTGCCAAAGCCTCACGCACGATGCCAAGCACGTGAGCAGGCGCTTCCAGATTGGTGTGATGCCCCGCGCCGTGCACCACAAACATGTGCGCATGCGGCGTGCCTTCCAGCAACTCCTTGGACAGTGCGTGGACTTCCGGCACATCTTCGCTACCGACGATCAACGCAGTAGGCACATCTATCTCGCCCAGGCGTTCGAGTGCGCTCGGGCTTGGCGTTTGCTGGTCTTTCGAGGCATAGGTCCAATAGCTGATGTCGCGCTTGAACAAATGCGTGGTCATCGCTTCCGTATGCCGGCGCGCCGCAGGATCTACTTCATTCCTTGCGCGGCGCGGACCGTCGGTGAAGGCGCGCAGGGAGCTGTCGATCAGGCCGTTTACATCGAACGTGCCCAGCGCTTGCAAGAAAGCACGCGCAGCCGGTGTGCTTTCGGCAAAGCGACCCCAGTAACCGGCGCCTACGAAGATCAACGCACTGACACGCTCTGGATAGGCCAACGCAAAATCCAATGCCGTAGCCGCACCGCCTGAACACGCGAGCAAAGCCGTGCGTTGCATGCCGCATGCATCCAACACCGCAGCAAGGTCTTCATGATGCGCATAACGACCGGGCTCGATGCTGGAACGACCGAAGCCGCGGGCGTCGTAGCGGATGACGTGATGGGTGTCGGCGAGCGTGGCGAATTCGTGGTCCCACTGACCGCTGTCGACCAGAAAGCCATGCAGCATGGTGATAGTGTCCCCTTCGCCGGCTTCCTCAACGTAAAGGTGGGCGTGCGGTACTTCGATCCAGCTCGATGTTGGTTTGGTCATGGATGTTTCCCCGATTGAAGCCCCTCTTCCTTTTGGGAGAGGGGCGTTTGCTATGCGGTCAACGCGCCCGAATCTCCTGTGCCTCCACTTGCGGCACGAACACCGGGCTTGCATATCCCTTGGGCTTGTCGCCCACCGCTACGCCGCCGTGAATCCGCGTCTGCTGGATATCGGCAAACATGTAATACGGGAACGGCCTTTCCGGCGCGCTGATCGCATCCAGCCGTGCGCGCAAGGCTGGCGGCAGTTTGAAAGCAAGCGCGGCGAGATTGGCGTCGAGCTGTTCCAGTTTGGTGGCGCCGACGATCACGGAGGCGATACTCGGTTGCGTCGCCACCCAATTCAGGGCGACCGCCGCCATGCTTTGGCCGGCTTCCTGTGCGACCTTTTCCAGCTCCGCGACGATCTTCCAGTTGCGATCGGTAAAGCGCTCGAAGCCAGGTGCACCAGAGACTTTCGCCAACCGCCCATCGCCCTGCCCGCCTTGCTGGCCGGGTTTGTACTTGCCGGACAACATGCCCATCGCCAAGGGGCTCCACGCCGTGATGCCAAGCCCGAGGTTCTGTGCCAGCGGCACGTATTCGTGCTCGATGTGGCGCTCAGCCAACGAGTATTCGAGCTGCATGTTGACCAGCGGCGTGAGCGCATGCGCTTCGGCATATGTCTGCGCGCGGGCCGCATACCAGGCGGGAATGTCGGAAAGACCGGCATAACGAATCTTGCCCGCACGCACCAGATCATCCAGTGTACGCACGACTTCCTCTGCAGGCGTCAGTCGATCCCAGGTATGCAGCAGATACAGATCGATGTAGTCGGTACGCAGGCGGCGCAGCGAACCTTCCACCGCGCGCATGATGTTTTTGCGACCGTTGCCGCCGGCGTTGGGATTGCCCGGCTGCGCGTTATAGGTGAACTTGGTGGTGAGCACGACGCGATCACGCGTGCCGCTTTCCTCGATGAACTTGCCCAGCATGCTTTCGCTGCTGCCTTCGGTGTACATGTCGGCGGTGTCGATGAAATTACCGCCCGCTTCCAGGTAGCGGTCGAACATGGCGCGTGCGGTCTCCTCCGCGGTGCCCCAGCCCCAGTTTTCGCCGAAGGTCATGGCGCCGAGGGCGAGGCGGCTGACGCGCAGGCCGGAACGGCCGAGTGTGAAGTACTGATCAAGCGACATGGCTAAGGTCCTTGGCTGTTAGTGGAGAGTGCAGCCATGGATGGCTGCTTTTTCGCGCAGGGGCGGCGCCCTGACGCTGCGCAGTCTGCGCCGGACGACCCTGTTGAAAAACCACCACCAGCTTGATGCATTATTTAGCATTGCTAATAAATCCGGGAACCGGCCATGCGCGACCACTACACCCTGCGTGCCTTCCGCGCCATTGCCGAACACGGCAGCTTTACCCGTGCCGCGGCGGCACTCGACGTAACACCATCCGCGCTCAGCCAGACCATGCAGCAGTTGGAGAGCGAACTGGGTACGCGCCTGCTCCAGCGCACCACGCGCCGCGTCGGCCTTACCGAAGCAGGCCAGGAGATGCTTCAGCGCATCGGGCCTGCGCTCAACGAACTGGATCTGGCCTTGGATGCCATCCGCCAACACGGCGACCGGCCGCGCGGCACGATACGCATCACCGTGCCTGGCATCGGCGCGCGCTCGATCATCGAGCCTATGCTCGGCGAATTCATGGCGCGCTGGCCGGACGTGCAATTGGATATACGCGTGGAAGACGGCCTGACCGACCTCGTGGCAGAGGGTCTGGATGCAGGCATTCGACTGGGCGAACGATTGCAACGCGACATGATCGCCATACCCATTGGCGGACCTTTGCGTTCGGTGGTGGCCGGATCGCCGGCCTACTTCGAACGGTATGGCCGCCCCAAGACACCGAAGGACTTGCAGCAGCACCATTGCATCAAGCACCGCATGGCCAGCAGCGGTGCTATCTATCGCTGGGAATTCGCGCATCGCAGCGGCCCCCAGAAAGGCCGCTGGTATGAAATTGCCGTGGACGGGAGACTCACCGTCAACGATGTGCCGCTGGCCATCCGCGCGGCCGAGAATGGCATTGGCCTTGCCTGCGTATTGGAAGCCTCAGCACGCGCATCGCTCAATGCAGGGCGTCTGGAAAGTGTGCTTGAGCCGTGGCTGCCGCCGTTCGACGGCTTTTATCTGTATTACCCCAGCCGCTTCCAAGTGCCGCCCAAGCTGCGCGTGTTCATTGACTTCATTCGTGAATGGGGCACGCGTGAAATGAACATCGCGCAGCCACGTACTCAGCGGTAACGCCAATACCCGCCTACCCAAACATGGCTAGGCGCCCAATAGCCTGGTACCCATACGCGAGCTGGACGCGGCGCGACAACAACACAACCTGTTTGCACGACTACGCCACCCAGCACGGCGAGTGCGATCAGAACTCTGGAAAAGTGACGGCCCATGGTGTTCTCCCGATGAGTGATGACTCGTAACGGGAAACGCCGCGTGAAAGTGCGGCGATGACGGAGCGAAACTGAACTGATGCCGTGGATTCAGGCTGTTGCTCCCTCCCCCTGCTTGCAGCGGAGGGTCGGAGTGGGGTTGCGCGAGCTTGCCGCATAATTTGATTTCAATGCGAGATTGATTCAGCCCACCCAAACCCTCCCCTACCGCACGTAGGGAAGGGAGCAATTCGCGCAAGACAACGCAACTCGAAGTTACGAATTATCTACGCCGGCTCACGCGTCCTTTACTCGCTTTCTATGCGGGCTCAGCCATGATGCGCGGACGCCGATGTCCAGCAGGCTTGCAGCCGGAGACCGCCACGCGAGGTAGCGGGCAGCAGCCTTCTGATGATCCGGCTCCGGCTGCAAACCTGCTGGACATCGCGTGTTTTACGAAGCGGCCAAACGCGTCACCGCCATGCGATAACGCGCGGCGATGCGCGCTTCGTCGTGATGCTGAAAATCGCGTACCACCCATTTGCCGCCCGCCATCACGTGGCGCACTGGCGATATGTTTCCTGCGAACAGGAAGCTATCCATCACGGAGCGCTGATCGCGCGCGGCCAACAAGGGCGATTCCTGATCAAGCACCATGAAATCGGCGCGCTTGCCCGCATCGAGTGCGCCGATCGGCAAGTCTGCGGCTTGCGTGCCGCCTTTCAGCGCTTCGCGCCAAAGCGTTTCGCCCACGCTATCGCCAGGACCGCGTGCGGCCACGTTGCGATGGCGCGTACTCAAACGCTGACCGTATTCGAGCCAACGCAACTCTTCGATCGGCGATATCGAGATATGCGAATCGGAACCGATGCCGAGCCGTCCACCCGCTTCGAGATAACGCGCCAGCGGAAATAGTCCGTCACCGAGATTGGCTTCCGTCGTGGGGCACAACCCGGCAATGGCGCCACTGCGCGCGAGCTGCGTAGTTTCCTTGTCGGTGAGGTGCGTGGCATGCACCAGGCACCAACGCGCATCAACCGGCGCGTGATCAAACAACCATTCCACGGGACGCGCCCCGCGTTTAGCGAGGCAGTCCTGCACTTCACCGATCTGCTCGGCGATGTGGATATGGATAGGGCCGGTTTTCAGCGCTTCGTGTTCGATCACGCTGCGCCATGCGTTTTCTGGTATTGCGCGCAACGAATGCAAGGCCACACCGACGCGCACATGATTGCTCTCGTGCTTGCGCAGATTGGCGAGCAAACGCATATAGCCGTCCACGTCGTGACCGAAGCGACGCTGACGCGGCGAAAGCGGCCGTCCGTCGAAACCACCGCTCATGTACAACACCGGCAACAAGGTGAGCGCGATGCCTGCTTCGCGCGCTGCTTCGATCAGCGCCAGCGACATGGCTTCGGGTTGCGCATACGGCGTGCCATCGGGCTGGTGGTGCAGGTAGTGGAATTCGCACACCTGGGTGTAGCCGGCCTTGAGCATTTCCACGTAGAGCTGCGTGGCGATGGCCTGCAAGGTATCCGGATCGATGCGCTCGGCGAAGCCGTACATGGTTTCGCGCCAGGTCCAGAAGGAATCGTCGCCCGGACCGCGGCGCTCGGCCAGGCCGGCCATGGCACGCTGGAAGGCGTGCGAGTGCAGGTTCGGCATGCCGGGCAGCACCCAGCCATCGAGGTAATTAGGCAACGCAACAGCAGCGGCAGTCAGCCTGCCGTCGCTATCCACGCCAAAGGTGGCATCTTTGCGCCACTGCCCATCGTGCCAAAGGTGTTTTGCGCTGAATGGGTGGACCGCGGCAGTATCGCTCATGAACAATCTCCGTATAGCTAGCCGAAGTGTAACCGGCTGTACCGGCAATACTCGCATCCGCTTCACCTTCTCTAGGGATGATCTGATCCAGATCTGCGTGGACATCATGCCGCCTACACAGAATGAATCAGAGCATCCCAATGGATGAAAGCCATGGCGAAGAAGAATGAAAATGCGCCTCTGCTGACCTTGCGTCAGGCCGTACCGGCCGATGTGCCGGCGTTGGTCGATCTCACCGCCCGCATCTACACGTCCGAGTGGGGCCACTCGGCGGAAATGCTGCGCTCCCAGCAAACGCATTTCCCGGAAGGGCAGTTTGTGGTGGTGTACGAAGGCAACCTCGTGGGCTATTGCGGAACTTTCCGCATTGATGAATCGCTGGCGCTGAAGCCGCACACCTGGATGCAGATTACCGGCGGCGGCATGGCCTCGCGCCACAACCCGGACGGTCACTGGTTATATGGCATGGAAGTGGTGGTGCATCCGGACTACCGCGGCATGCGCATCGGCCAGCGTCTGTATCAGGCGCGCAAGCGGCTATGCATGGATCTGAAGCTGCGCGGCATCACCTTCGGCGGACGCATTCCTGGCCTGGCGCGAAACATTCAGCGATATGGTTCGGCGGAGGCTTACGTGCAGGCCGTGGTGGAGGGACGGCGGCGCGATCCCACCCTGAGTTTTCAGCTGGCCAACGGTTTCGAGATCATCGGATTGCTGCGCGGCTACGTGCCATCCGATCATGAGTCGCTGGGGTACGCTGCGCACCTGGTATGGCGCAACCCTGCCCTGCTCGATCAGCCGGATATTCCAACCGTGCCATCGCCACGGCATTTGCCGGATTCGGTACGCGTGGCAACCGTGCAATACATGCAGCGGCGCATCCGCTCCTTCGATGAATTCGCCACGCAAGTGGAGTACTTCACCGATATCGCAGCAGATTACAACGCCGATTTTGTGACGTTTCCGGAGATGCTCACCTTGCAGTTGCTTTCCATCGAGAACGAGGAACTCTCGCCGGTGGAAACCATCCGCAAGCTCAGCCATTACACGCCGCAGGTGAAGGAACTTTTCGGCCGGCTGGCCATGCACTACAACATCAACATCGTGGGCGGTTCGCATCCTACCGAACAGCCGAACGGCGACATCCACAACGTGTGCTATGTGTGCCTGCGCGACGGCTCCATTCACGAGCGCGAAAAGCTTCATCCCACGCCCAGCGAACGCAATGTCTGGAACGTGACCGGTGGCGACAGCGCTGCCACCATCCAAACCGATTGCGGCCCGATCGGCGTGATGATCTGCTACGACTCGGAGTTCCCGGAAGTGGCACGGCACCTCGCCGATCAGGGGGCGCTGATGCTGTTCGTGCCCTTCTGCACGGATGTACGCGAAGGCTACTTGCGCGTGCGCTATTGCGCGCAGGCGCGGGCGATCGAGAATCAGTGCTACGTGATCCTGTCCGGTAACGTGGGCAATCTGCCTGGTGTGAACAATTTCGACATCCAGTATGGGCAGAGCTGCATTCTTACGCCCAGCGATTTTCTGTTTGCGCGCGATGGCGTAGCGGCGGATTCCACGCCGAATATCGAAACCGTGTTGTTTGCGGATTTGCGGCTGGAAGGCTTGGCGCGGGCGCGCAATGCGGGCACGGTGCAGAATTTGAAAGATCGGCGGTATGACCTGTATGAGACGCGGTGGTTGAGGCAGTCGCGCTGATGTGCCACTTCATCCCCCATGGAAAAAGGGCGCAACCTTGCGAAGATCGCCATCAACACCGGTCGTCATTCCGGCGGAGGCCGGAATCCGGTTGAAATACGTTGTGCGAAGCACTCAAAACCTAATTCTGTGTCCTTCGGACGCATATTCGAACTGGATTCCGGCCTTCGCCGGAATGACAACTAGGCAAGCACTAGCCGTGCGCAAATGGAGCCACAGGACGCATCTGCCATAATCCACAGATGCCCGAACTCCCCTCACCACAATCCAACGCCTCCAACCCACGCCTACGCGCTGTATTGGGCCACGAGTTCTTCGCGCCCTATCAATGGAAACGCCGTATCGCGCTATGGAGCGGTGCAGTGCTGGTTGCGCTGGCCGCGATTCTGTTCGCCAAAGCCAGCGATTGGGCCTATCGCCTGTTCGAGAAACTGCTGACGTACGGCGTGTGGATTCCACTGATTCTCACGCCGCTGGTGTTCGGCCTGCTGAGTTGGGTGACAGCAGGCCGGCTTCGGGCGGCGCGCGGCAGTGGTATTCCGCAAGCGATCGCAACCATCCACGTCGACGATGCAAGTTTTCGCTCGCGCATGCTGGCCTTGCCGATTGCGATCAGCAAGATGGTGCTGACGTTGCTGGGGCTGGCGGTGGGTGCATCGATCGGCCGCGAAGGGCCGACCGTGCATGTGGGCGCTGGGTTGATGTATTGGTTTGGAAGGCGCTTCGGGTTCGACGATCCGAAGGCGCTGTCTCGTTTCATTCTTGCCGGTGGCGCGGCCGGTATCGCCGCGGCGTTCAACACGCCGCTCGCGGGAGTGGTGTTCGCCATCGAAGAGTTGGCCGGCACGTTCGAGCATCGTTTCAGCGGTTTGCTGCTCACTGCCGTGTTCGTGGGCGGTGTGGTGTCGATGGGCATTCTCGGCAACTACGCTTATTTCGGTACGGTGCAAACCAGCTTGCCGCTGGGTCATGCGTGGCTGGCGGTTTTGCAGTGCGGCATCGTCTGCGGCTTGGCCGGCGGTTTGTTTGCGCGGTTGATTCTGTTGAGCCGACAAGGGCCACTCGCCGCTATCGGCCGGCTGCGTGAGCGCAGTCCGGTGTTGTTCGCGATGGGTTGCGGCTTGGCGCTGGCGGTGATCGGCGTGCTGTCGCACGGAACGGTGTACGGCACCGGTTACGCCCAGGCGCGCGAGTTTGTGCAGGACGCGCCCAGCACGCCCGGGCACGGCTTCGGCGTTCTCAAGCTGCTCGCCAACGTGGTGTCGTACTGGGCCGGCATTCCCGGCGGCATCTTTTCGCCCGCGCTCGCAGTAGGTGCGGGGCTTGGCCACAACATCGCCTATTTCCTGCCGAACGCACCGGAAGCCGCGGTGGTGTTGCTCGGCATGAGCGCATATCTCTCCGGCGTGACCGGCGCGCCACTCACCTCGGCGGTCATCGCGATGGAACTCACCAACAACCAGGACATGGTGATTCCGATCATGGCCGCGTGTCTGCTGGCTCGCGCGGCCGCGTCCCTTTTTTCACCCACGCCGGTGTACAAGGACTTCGCCGAGCGCCTGATCAGGGACTTCGAACGGCAGCAGGCGGAACGCGATGAAACGGCGCAGCGTGCGGCAACACCCTCTTCTGTTGAAGACATCGGCCCAACCAGCACTTACGGCGAACCCGTAGCACCCGTGCCTCCAAAAGCGGAAGAATCCGATCGATGAACTGGGACCTGTTGCTGACACATGCATCGCTGGCCACCTTTGTTGGCGAAGCCAGTTACGGCTTGCTGAGCGATGCTGCCGTAGCTTGCCAAGACGGACAGATCGCGTGGATCGGCTCGATGCGCGACCTGCCTGCTGCTTCGGCCGCCACTGCACAGGAAGTGCATGACATGAAGGGCACGCTGGTTACACCTGGTTTGATCGACTGCCACACGCATCTGATCTTCGGTGGCGATCGCGCGCACGAATTCGATCTGCGGCTCAATGGCGCCACGTACGAGGAAATTGCCCACGCTGGCGGTGGCATCGTCTCCACTGTGCGCGCCACGCGTCATGCAAGCGAAGACGAGTTGTTCGCGCAATCGTTGCCGCGTGCACAAGCCTTGTTGGCGGACGGTGTTACCACGCTTGAAATCAAATCCGGCTACGGTTTGGAACTGGATGCAGAGCGGCGCATGCTGCGTGTCGCTCGTCGCATCGGCGACGCATTAGGTATTCATGTGCAGACAAGTTTTCTCGGCCTGCATGCCTTGCCGCCGGAATACAAAGATCATCGCGACGATTATGTCGACCTGGTTTGCAACGAGTTGTTGCCGGCCCTCGCCGACGAAGGCCTTATCGATGCAGTAGACGCGTTCTGCGAAGGCATCGGTTTTACACGCGCCGAGACGCAGCGTGTGTTCGAGCACGCGCGCCAGCTTGGTTTGCGCGTAAAGCTGCACGCGGAGCAATTGTCGGATCTGGATGGAGCCGCGCTGGTCGCCGAATTCGGCGGATTGTCCGCCGATCATTTGGAATATCTCAGTGACTCGGGCATCCAGGCGATGGCACGCGCAGGCACAGTAGCCGTGTTGTTGCCCGGCGCTTTCTACGCGCTGCGTGAAACCAAACTTCCACCGGTTTTGGCATTGCGCTCGCATGGCGTACCCATCGCCATCGCTACCGATTGCAATCCCGGCACCTCGCCGCTGCTTTCGTTGCGTCTGGCAGCGAACATGGCCTGCACGTTGTTCCGCCTGACGCCTGAAGAAGCGCTGCGCGGCATTACGGTCAACGCTGCACGCGCGTTGGGATTGCATGATCGCGGCACGCTCGCGGTCGGCAGGCGCGCAGACCTGGTCGCATGGAATGCGAAGCAGCCGGCTGAGCTGTGCTACTGGATTGGCGGTGGGCTCGTGCAGCAGGTTTGGATGGGCGGCGTACCTGCTGCGCCATTCGTACAGCGCTGAATGAGCTGCATTTAGGAGACTTGAACATCTCCAACAAAAAGCCCCCGACTAGCGGGGGCTTTTTGTTTCGGCAGGCTTGATAGCTCAGGCCGACTTTTTCTTCGGAGCGGCGGCTTTCTTCACAGCAGCCGGCTTGGCCACGGTGGACTTGGCGCCAGCCACCGCCGGCTTGACCACGTGCGCGCGAGTGTTGCCGTAGCTGCCACGGTAGGTCTTGCCACGACGGGTTTTGCGATCGCCCTTACCCATTGGAAGCTCCTTGATTCTTGATGTGGATGGTTGGTCATCGTAACAGCGGCAGGCCAAAGCGCAAGCTGCTCGGACAAGCGCTATTGATGGTGCTGCGCACCGCATCCAGGGCTGCCGTCCGGGCAATGTCCAGGGTCGATCTGCACGGTGACGTGGCGGATACCGAAGCGCTCCAACAGCGTACGGTTGACCGCCGCCAGCGCTCGCACGCTTTCGGCCTGGTCATGCAGCTCGAGGTGCAACGTGGCCATGCGCGAACCGGAAGCGAGCTGCCATATATGCAGATGGTGGACGTCGCGGATCGAAGCGTCGACCTCGCGCAATGCGTTTTCCACTTCATGCGGGTCCATGCCTTCGGGTACGCCTTCCAACAGGATGTGCGTGGAGCGTCGCAATAGTTGCCATGCACTATTGAGGATCAACACCGCGACCAACAGCGACAATGCGGGGTCCGCCCAATTCCAACCCAACCAGCGCACCGCAAGCGCGGCCAATACGGCGCCGACCGAGCCAAGCAGATCGCCCAATACATGCAAGCTGGCGGCGCCGATATTCACATCGTCATGGGCATGGTCGTGCAGACTGCGCAGCACAATCAGATTCACCAGCAAGCCAACGATGGCGACACCGAGCATGACGCCGGAAAGAATCTCCACCGGCTTGAAGAAGCGCTCGATCGCTTCGTAAGCGATCAATCCGACCAGCACGAATTGCGTCAACGCATTGACGAAGCCGGCCAACACTTCGATGCGGCCATAACCATACGTGCGGCGTGCGTCGGCGGGACGCTTCGCCATGCGTGCCGCAAACAACGCCAGCAGCAGCGCTGCGGCATCGACCAGCATGTGGCCGGCATCGGCCAGCAGCGCCAGCGAACCGGACAACCAGCCACCCGCCGCCTCCGCCACCATCATGCCCGCGGTTAGCACGAACGCGAACAGCAATTTGCGCTCACGCCCGGTCGCGCCCGTCTCGTGGGCATGGGCGTGATGGTGATGATCGTAAGAATGGCTGTGCGCGTGATTCATGCCGACATGCTAGAAAGCAGTGCGGCCGTTACACAATCACCGCACTTCAAAGCAACTCATCCGTGCACGCACTGCGGGCCATGTTCGTGGCGTAACTGATGGTTGATGCGAAGGTTGAAGAAATGCGCACAGGCCACCAGCAGGCCGCCGCACGTCACCATCACGCTGTGCACGATGATGGGATAGCTCTCCGCGAAGGTGACGCCCAACACCAGCAACATCAGGCCGGGAAACGCCATCCGCAGCGGTAGCGGACGATGATGGCGGCGATAGCCATTCACCAGAGACAGCAACGCCAGCGCACTGGCAAACAGTACGAAGCCTCGCTCAAAGGCGTGATCGGCGAGGAAGCTCAAGCCCATCAGCGGCAGGATCGCCAGCACGAACGGCAAGGCGGCGCAGTGGATGGCGCACAAGAACGAAGCGACAGCGCCGATTCGGTCGGCGAATGACCACCAGCGAGTGTTCGACTGCGTTGGCGTGGGTTCCATGAGCTGGACGATACCGTGCGAATGGCCGGCGGGGACCGGCGACATTTTGATACGTTATAACATCCGCCAGCTGTCCGCAAGGGACCCGGTTGCATGGGTGGTCGCCATGCGGGCCGTGAGGATATTGAACAGCCTTTTTCAGGGCTTACGGCACTGCTTGCACACGCCGTGTACTTCCAGCGTCTGCGCCTGGGGGCGGAAACCGAAGGCTTTGGCCTGGGCTTCGATCAGCTCGGCGACACGCTCGTCGCACACTTCCTGCGCGCTGGAGCAAACGTCGCAGATCAAGAACGGCACCTGATGCGCTTCGGCCGGGTGATGGCAGGACACGAACGCATTGATCGACTCCAGCTTATGGATAAAGCCGTTTTCCAGCAGGAAGTCGAGCGCGCGGTAGACCGTAGGCGGCGCGGCGTTGCCGTGGCGTTCACGCAAGTGATCGAGCAAGTCGTACGCCTTCACCGGTTTGCCGGCGGCAGCGATCAATTCCAACACTTCCTTGCGTAGCGGCGTAAGACGCAAACCACGCTCTTCGCTCGCATGCTCCACCGCAGCCACGAAGTCGCCGGGGCTTTCGTGATGGTGGTGGATGTGTTCCTTGGTGGACGGATTACTCAATGCATTCACCTCGTTGGCGATCATACACCTGCCCCTAACGCGGCAGCGGCGGAGGTTTGGCCGACTTGGGACTGAACAGCACGACAATCCAGCCGATCGGCCCCAACACCAGCGCCCAGATCACGCCTGCCAGCAATTTTCCGCGCCACCAGCCGAGCAATGCTCCCACGGCGACGAAGGCCAGGTTCCACCAGAACAAGGCGGCCCACGGCATCATCGCCATCAGGTTTAGGACGATGTGCAGATACGCATCGGGAGCGTCCATGTCGACGCCCTGTGCGGCTTTGGCGAGGAGTTCTTCCATGGCGCGTTTATTCCCTCTCCAGGAAAGGAGAGGGAATTCGATTATGCCTGCGCCAACGCCAAGGCATCATCGATACGCTTGAGCGCCACTTCGCGCCCGGCGAGATAGATCGTGTGGTCGATCGACGGCGATACCTGCGTGCCGGTCATGGCCACGCGCAGCGGTTGGGCGATCTTGCCCATGCCGAGTTCCAGTTGAGTAGCGACTTGCTCGATCACTTGATGGATCGGCTCGGGCTTCCACTCGCATTCGGTGAGCAGTTCGCGCGCGGCGCTGAGCACCTGCACGGCGCTGTCGTTTTTAAGATGCTTGGCGATGGCCTTGTCGTCCCACTCGGTGATCGGGCCGTACCAGATCTTCGCGCGCTCGGCCATGTCCTTCAGCGTTTGCACGCGATCGCGTAGAGCGACAATCACGTCCGCCGGCGCCGGCCCCTTGGCGAAATCGACGCCGGCACGCGCGAGATGCCATTCGAATTCCGGTGCCAATTGCTGCGGATCATCTGTCTTCAGGTAATGCTGATTGAGCCACAGCAACTTTTCGGTATCGAAGCGCGACGCAGCTTTGTTGACGTCGGCCACATCAAATAATTTGATCATTTCCTCGCGCGAGAAAATTTCCTGATCGCCATGCGACCAGCCCAGGCGCACCAGGTAATTGAGGATCGCGTGTGGCAGGAAGCCGTTTTCGCGGTATTCCATCACGCTCACTGAGTTCGTGCGCTTGGACAGCTTCTTGCCTTCCTTGTCCAGGATCATCGGCAGGTGCGCGAACTCCGGCACCTTGGCGCCGAGGGCGTGATAGATGTTGATCTGGCGCGGCGTGTTGTTGACGTGATCGTCGCCACGAATCACTTCGGTGATGCCCATATCGATGTCGTCGACCACTACGGCAAAGTTGTAAGTGGGCCAGCCATCGGAGCGGAAGATCACCAGATCGTCCAACTCGGTATTGGACCATTCCACCCTGCCCTTGACCTTGTCCTCCCACACCACCGAGCCTTCCAGCGGATTCTTGAAGCGGATCACACGGCTCGGATCTTCGCGATATGGTTCGTTGCGATCGCGGTAATAGCCGTTGTAGCGCGGCTTCTCGCCACGCGCCATGGCGGCTTCGCGCATCGCTTCGATTTCTTCCTTGGTTTCGTAGGCGTAATAGGCCTTCCCTGCTGCAACGAGCTCAAGCGCGACCTGCTTGTAGCGTTCCAGACGATGGGTCTGGAAGATCGGCGCTTGATCGGCATCGAGTTGCAGCCAATGCATGGCATCGAGAATGGCTTGAACGGCCGCGTCCGTGGAGCGCTCGCGATCGGTGTCCTCGATGCGCAGCAGAAAGTCGCCGCCGCGACGACGCGCTTCCAGCCAGCAATACAGCGCGGTGCGCGCGCCGCCAATGTGCAGGAAGCCGGTGGGACTGGGGGCGAAGCGGGTGCGGACGGTCATGGTCTCGGCAAAGCGGAGGATGGAACGGGAAATTTTAGCCGATGCCGCCAACAAACGCCCCTCTCGCAAAGGGAGAGGGGCTTTATGCAATACCTACTTCACATGCACCGTAACCACCTTCGACACCAGCGGTGGGTCAAACGGAATGTGGTTGGTATCGCCCAGTTCCAACTGCAACGTGTGCGTGCCGGGCGGCAGCTTCAGCGTGGTTTCGGTCTGGCCGCCGCCGAAGTGGATGTGTTGCTCATCCTTGGGAATCGGCATGCCCGCCGGTGGCAGGTCTTTTACGTCCACCAGCAGATGGTGATGGCCGGTCTTTTCGTGCGCATCGCCGGCAGGCGCGATGCCCATGCCCTTGAGGCCGAAGCGCACCGTGAAGGTTTGCGACACAGTGGCGCCATCTTGGGGCGAGATGATGTAGACCTCGACACCGGCCGGCGCTTTGGTGACCGGCAAGGCAGGCGCCTCGGCGGCCATGATGGAACCGGCAACGGCGGCCAGCGCGACGGCAAGCAGCAAACATTTCATGAAAGCCTCCTGATCGTCCAGAGATTCGTTCACGCAATCTAGCGGACTTCGCCCCTCCAGGACACGGTTTTCCCCGTTTCGTAACAGGCGTAACCGGCCTGTCACCTGACCGCCATCGCTACGCAACGGCACAAGAGGAAGCTACTGCCGTACAAGACGAGGATGCGCCATGCGTATCGGCATCATCAGCGAGACGTATCCGCCGGAGATCAACGGTGTCGCGCTCACCGTGCATGGTCTGGCGGCCGGTCTGGCCGCCAAGGGCCACGTGATTGATCTCGTCCGTCCTCGTCAAAACGTCACTCATGTCGACGAACCTGGCATTGACGCATTGGAAACGCGCGGCGCAGCGCTGCCCCGCTATCCCGGCCTACGTTTCGGGCTCCCCGCTTATCGCACGCTGCGCGAACGCTGGACGCAACATCGTCCGGATGCGATCTACGTCGCCACCGAAGGCCCGCTGGGCCGCTCGGCCGTGAAAACCGCCGTGCGTCTAGGGATTCCAGTCGCGACCGGTTTTCATACTCGCTTTGACGCGTACGCCAATCACTATGGCGTGGGCTTTCTTACGCCAGTGGTGCACGGTTATCTGCGTCGCTTCCATCAGCGCGCAAACATCACCTTGGTGCCCACCGATGCACTCGCTTCGGAATTGACGGCAATGGGCGTGGATCACGCGCGCCTGCTGCGCCGCGCGGTGGATACGAAATTGTTCCACCCGTCCAAGCGCGACGCCGCGCTGCGCGAAAGCTGGGGCGTGGATGCCGATACGCCGGTGGTGCTCTACGTGGGCCGCATCGCGCCGGAGAAAAATCTGGAGTTGGCAGTGGACACGTTCCGCGCCATCCAGCAAGTGGCACCGAAAGCGCGTTACGTCTGGGTGGGCGATGGCCCTGCGCGTGCGGCACTGCAGGCGGCACATCCGGATTTCATCTTCGCGGGCATGAAGCGCGACGAGGCGCTTGCCGCGCACTACGCCAGTGCAGATCTATTCCCGTTCCCGAGCCTCAGTGAAACCTTCGGCAACGTGATTTTGGAAGCGCTAGCCGCCGGCCTGCCCGTAGTGGCTTACGCGGAAGGCGCAGCACGCGAACACCTGTTCGACGGCAACAACGGTTACCGCATTGCATCCGGCGATGCACGCGCCTTTACGGCCGCGGCGGTGACGCTGGCCTCCGATATCCACTTGATCCGCCACTTGGGCCAGGCCGCTACCGTCAGCGTTGAACGCCTTTCGCCGGATGCTGTGATCCGCGAATTCGAAAACCTGTTGCGCGACCTGGTTGAGGAGAACATGCATGACCGTCATGTCACCATCGCAGCTGCCTGAGCACGTCGCGCTGCCACGCCACGCGTTCGACCGGCGCATGTGCATCGCCGCCAATCGCTGGGGCGCGCGGCATGCCGTCGGTTTGTTCTTCGGCATCATCAGCCGTCTTGGCGACGGCGTGTTCTGGTATTCGCTGATGGCGGCGCTCGCCTTGATCGACGGTGTGCACGGCCTGAAAGCCGCCACGCACATGGCGGTCACCGGTCTGGTAGCGCTGGGCCTGTATCGCGTGTTGAAGCGCTGGACGCGCCGTCCACGTCCGTTCCGCACCTGCCCTGGCGTGATCGCACACGTTCCGCCGCTGGACGAATTCAGCTTTCCCTCCGGACATACGCTGCAGGCGGTGGGTTTTACCATCGTCGCACTCGCCTGGTATCCGCTGCTCGCTCCGCTGCTGCTGACCTTCACCGCATTGGTGGCTGCATCGCGCGTGATTCTCGGCTTGCATTATCCGAGCGATGTGCTTGCAGCGATTTTCGTTGGCAGCGGCCTCGGTGCGCTGTCGCTGTGGATCGTGCACAGCGCACCGCAGCTGTTCGTGTGATTGAAGCTTGTGTGGTCAAATTTTGCGCTGAGCAATTAATCATCACGCTGTACTCACACGCTTTACAGTCAACGAGATAGCGCACCTATCCACAGGCTCTACCGGAGACTTTCCACAATCGTTGTGGAAAAGTACGCGCACCTGCTGCGCAAATTTTCAGCACGCCGTGCCAAGTGCTTGATCGCAAAGATGCGTGGGAGGGTTTTCCACAGGGTTTTCAGGAAGGCTTCCACATTTATTGTGGAAAACCTTCGCTTGCATGTAACCCACATGGCCGTCATTCCCGCGAAAGCGCGAATCCACGTTGCTCTGATGCAAAAGCCAAGATGGATTGACCAGCATTCGCTGTCAAAAGGCGCCTCCGCTTTCGCGGGAATGACGGCAAGGTAAGGTCAACCATCATGCCAAGGCTGATTTCCAAAAAAAAAAAAAGCCGCCCAAAGGCGGCATTTTTGCATCGACTCGCAGCGAACATCACGCCGCGCGCGGCACCTTGCGAAGGATGTTCAACACATCCGCCAACTTGTCGCGCATCTGACGGCGGTCGACGATCATGTCAATCGCACCATGCTCCAGCAAAAACTCCGAGCGCTGGAAACCTTCCGGCAATGTCTCGCGCACGGTCTGCTCGATCACGCGCGGACCGGCAAAACCGATCAGCGCTTTCGGCTCCCCAACGTTGATGTCGCCCAGCATGCCGAGGCTTGCCGACACACCACCGGTGGTCGGATGCGTCAGCACACTGATGTACGGAATGCCCGCTTCGCGCAAACGCGCCAGCGCGGCCGAGGTCTTGGCCATCTGCATCAGGGAGAACAGGGCTTCTTGCATGCGCGCACCGCCGGTGGCGGAGAAGCACACCAACGCGCTGCGTTCGCTCAAGGCACGTTCGGCGGCGCGGGTGAATTTCTCGCCGACTACCGAGCCCATGGACCCGCCCATGTAGGAAAACTCGAAAGCGACGGCCATCAAGGGATGTTCCTTGAGCTTGCCGCTCATCGCGATCAGCGCGTCTTTTTCGCCGGTGGACTTCTGCGCGGCAACGATGCGATCGCGGTATTTTTTGGAATCGCGGAATTTCAACGGATCGGTGGGCTCCATGCTGGCCCATAGTTCCTGCGTAGTGCCTTCGTCCAAGAACGACAGCAGGCGCTCACGTGCGCCGATGGCGTGATGATGCCCGCACTTGGGGCACACCATCAGGCTGCGTTCCAGTTCCGGCTTGTACAACACGGCGCCACAGCCGCCGCACTTCTCCCACACACCTTCGGGTACCTTGCCCTTGCCGGCCGCGGGACCTTGCGTCCGCGCGCGGGGTGTCATGATTTTTTGCAGCCAATTCATGGATTCCGCCTCATCTGGAAACAAGCGCGTCCTTGTCAGCGCGCCTGGGTCACACGGCTGTTGCGCGTTCCCTTCATCTCTATGGCGACATTTCCACAAAGATAAAGGGCGAGGATGACCCGACCTCGACACGACGATGGACCTCGGATCGCCTAACGCCGTTCCTTATTGTTGTCGTTGTTCCCGGCGCTTCGCCCTTCCCCCTCCGCAAAGGGAAAGCGAGCCCTCAGGCGGCATCCAGTGCCGTGCGGATCGGACGAAGGAAAGCTCCCACCCGCGCGACGATGTCCTGCGCCGTATTTGCACCATCCAGGCGCTCCACCAAGGCACTGCCGATGACCACTGCATCGGCAAACCCGCTGATGGCTTTCGCGCTCTGCGCGTCCTTCACGCCGAAACCCACGGCAACCGGCGCTTTCGCATGCTGGCGGATATCGGCCACGCGTGCGGCGATGTCCTGCGTACTCAAGCGTCCTGCCCCGGTGATGCCGGCGAACGACACATAGTACAGGAAACCTTCGGCGGCCTCGCACAATTGCGCCATACGCGCGGGTGCGGTAGTGGGCGCCGCCAGCAAAATTTGTTGCAAACCGGCGTTGCGCAACGGTGCGAGTACTGCGGCTTCTTCGAGCGGACAATCCACCAACAGCACGCCGTCAACACCTGCCTTTGCCGCTTCGGCAGCGAAGCGTTCGTAACCGTGGATTTCGACGGGATTGAGGTAACCCATCAATACTACGGGCGTGTCCTGGTCACGCTCGCGGAACGTGGTTACCCACTTCAGCACATCAGCCAAGCCCACGCCCTGGGCGATGGCACGCTCGCTAGCGTGTTGGATAACCGGACCATCCGCCATCGGATCGGAGAATGGCACACCCAGTTCGAGGATGTCGGCGCCTGCGTCGACGAGCGCATGCATCAGCGCCACCGTGTGTTCTGGCGCGGGATCACCGGCGGTGACAAAGGGAATCAGTCCGGTGCGGCTGGCAGCTTTCAATGCAGCAAAACGGCGGTCGATGCGGCTCATACTTGCACTCCTTCGCGCGCAGCAATCGTGTGCACGTCTTTGTCGCCACGGCCAGATAGGTTGCACAGCACGATGCCGTCCTTCGGCATCTCGCGCGCCAGCTTGATCGCCTGCGCGACGGCATGACTGGATTCCAATGCAGCAAGAATCCCTTCCGTGCGTGCGAGCAAATGGAAAGCTTCCAGCGCTTCGTCGTCGGTCACGCCGACATATTCGGCGCGACCGGCGTCTTTCAGAAACGCGTGTTCGGGACCGACGCCCGGGTAATCGAGGCCCGCCGACACCGAATGCGTTTCGGTGATCTGGCCGTTGTCGTCGCACAGCACATAGGTGCGATTGCCGTGCAGCACGCCAGGGCGACCTGCCGCTAGCGACGCGGCATGGTGGCCCGTAGCGATGCCCTCGCCCGCCGCTTCGGCGCCGACGATGCGTACGCTGTGGTCGTTGAGAAATTCATGGAACAAACCGATGGCATTCGAACCGCCACCTACGCATGCCGTGAGCACGTCAGGCAGGCGACCGTATTGCTCCAACATTTGCGCGCGCGCTTCGCGTCCGACAATGGCGTTGAAATCGCGCACCATCATCGGATACGGATGCGGGCCGGCCACCGTGCCGATGATGTAGAACGTATCGGCCACGTTGGTCACCCAATCGCGCATCGCTTCGTTCAGCGCATCCTTCAACGTCTTCGAGCCCGACGTGACCGGCACCACTTCCGCGCCGAGCAGCTTCATGCGGTAAACGTTGATCTTCTGGCGCTCGATATCCACCGCGCCCATGTACACCACGCACTTCAAGCCGAAACGCGCAGCGACTGTTGCGGTCGCCACGCCATGCTGCCCGGCGCCCGTCTCGGCGATCACGCGCGGCTTGCCCATGCGCCGGGCGACCAGCGCCTGGCCGATGGTGTTGTTGATCTTGTGCGCGCCCGTGTGATTCAAATCTTCGCGCTTGAGCAGGATACGCGCGCCGCCGACGTGTTTGGATAAGCGCTCGGCGTGGTAGATCGGGCTGGGGCGGCCCACGTAGTAGGTGAGGTCGCGATCCAGTTCGGCGAGAAATTCCGGGTCCTCGCGCAGGCGCAGGTAGGCCTCGGTGAGTTCGGCCAGCGGCGCCATCAGGGTTTCGGCCACGTACTGTCCGCCGAAGTTGCCGAAACGCCCGTGGGCATCCGGCCATTGGTTGAAGTCCTGGATCGTAGGCATTGGTGAGAATTCCTAGAGAATGACATCTATCGGAAAGACGCCATGGGATGGGAAAAATAGCGCGAACCACCTGGACAAAAAAGCGATAAGATGGCCGTCACTCGTCAGGAAAACTCACAATAGCCGTGCGCGACCTGCCCTCCCTGAATGCCTTGCGCGCCTTCGAGGCCACGGCCCGATTAGGCAGCGTCAGCCGCGCCGCTGAGGAATTGCACGTCACCCACGGCGCCATCAGCCGCCAGCTACGCTTGCTTGAAGATGCGCTCGGCCAACCGCTTGTGGTGCGCCAGGGCCGCGGCATCGTCCTCACTACGATCGGCGAGCAGTTGCACGATCACGTGAGCAGCGCCTTCGAGCAGTTGCGGGAAGGCTGGACCGAACTGCAGCGCGAACGTCGTGATGCACCGTTCGTGCTCGGCTGCGCGGGGAGCCTGCTCGCTCGCTGGGTGATTCCCCGGCTAGAGCGGCTGGAACGGGATCTGCCGATGTTGCGACTGCATCTGTCACCCGAAGAAGATCCGCTCGCACCGCGACATGCCGAGCCCGATGCGGCACTCGCTGTGGCATCTCCGCCCTGGCCATCCGGCTGGCAAGTGCATGTGCTGGCGCGGGAACACATCGGCCCGGTGGTCAGCCCACGCTATGCGGGGCTTGCACGCCTGATGGAACGCGGAGCAACGGCATTAAGCGACGAAGCCTTGTTGTTCACTCACTCGCGCCCTCAAGCATGGCCAGCGTGGGCGCGAGCAAACGGAATCGCCATCGATTCCCTGCATTATGGGCAAGGCTTTGCGCATCTGTTCTATCTGCTCGAAGCGGCGGTCGCCGGACTGGGTGTAGCAATCGCGCCGGTGCAGCTTGTGCAAGACGATATCGATGCGGGTCGTTTGCTTGCGCCATGGGGATTCAAGCAAACGGATGCGAGTTGGATTCTGGCAACGCCGCGGCGGCGTAGCGATAGTCGGGCTGATGCGTTGGCGCAGTGGATGCACAAAGAGCTTGCAGGAAGCGCCTGATTACATCTAACCGTGATCCGGGCGAGGCAAATGGATGTTCTACGCTGCTATTTCTGCATCAATCGCAATTGCTACAACAGTTCAGGCAATGCCGTTTTTACGGTTTCCCAAACAACATCGAGATTGATATCAAAATAGCCATGAGCAATGCGGTTACGCATACCTCGCCCCCTCCGTCACGGCACTTCAGGATGATCCTGGACAAAAGATAGATATCCATCCATCAACTTGGTGGCCGCTTCACCGATGATGATAAGGCTGATGATGACTGCTTGCTGGGTGCGCTTGTCTGCCAGAAAGTCACTCTTGCTTACGCCATCCACGAAACCAGAGGCGTCCGCTGCCGCTTGCCACATGTGTTCAAGGTAGTCACGAAGACGGTTTTCCATCATGTCGGCCGAGCTTCGGCCGGCACTCGAGTACGAAACGAAGCGGGTAAATCGGGCGGGGTCAAAACATCAACAGAGACACCCAGCAAATGCTCCAATTCGTCTTGCAGCCTGCCCAAATCGAACAACGTCACGCCAGGCAGCGCATCAACCAGTAAGTCCAGATCGCTACCGTCCCGCTGCTTCGCGGATCGCGCTACGCTTGAAATTCAAGATGATCGACGGGTGGATCGGGACAGCCTCAACTGCTGCTTCGCAAAGGAGCTGCGATCTTTCGCAAATTAGCCATGAGGCTATAACGTTTCAAGAACCACGACTTTCGCTGGCGTCAGAGCGGGGCTCACCGCCCACCTACGCAGCACGAGCAGCCGCAATGAAATCCCGCATCTTGTCGTGATCCTTCACGCCCGACGCCGATTCGATCCCACTCGACACATCCACTGCCCATGGCCTAGCAACGCGAATAGCCATAGCGACATTCGCAGCATTCAAACCACCGGCCAGAATCAATGGCTGCTTCAAATCGCGCGGCATCAACGACCAATCGAAGGTTTTGCCGCTGCCGCCAGGTTCGCCAAGACCATGCCCATCCAACAACAAGCCCGCAGCATGCGGGTGATCGCGCAGTTGATACAGCGCTGCAGCGCCCTCGCCCATCGCGATGGCTTTCAGATACGGTTGGCCGAACTGCTTGCACCATTCATCGCTTTCATTGCCGTGGAACTGCAGCATTGAAGGGCGGACGGTATCGATGATTTCCTGCACGAAGCTTGCTTCGTCATCCATGCACAGCGCGACCGTAGTGACGAACGGCGGCATGGCTTCGACAATGGCTCTGGCTTGCGCAATCGACACCTGTCGTTTGCTGCGGGCGGTTAACACCACGCCAATGGCATCGGCACCCAGTTCGGCAGCGCGCAACGCGTCTTCGATGCGTGTCATGCCGCAGCATTTGATGCGGGTCATTCGCTGACCTCCTCTGGCAAACCCCAATGTTTTTCATAGCGCGGGCCGATGAAGGTAAGGCCCGATGCCGCCGCCGTGGGACCGGCCACTTCGCGATCGCGCCCGGCCAACAAAGCAGCCACCCATTCGACAGGTTGTTCGCCGCGGCCGACAGGCAGCAGCGAGCCGACGATATTGCGCACCATGTGATGCAGGAACGCGTTCGCTTCGATCTCAACGATCACCTGATCGCCATCGCGTCGCACGCTCAACGCTTTTACTTCGCGCCGCGCGTGTGCAGCCTGGCAAGACACAGCGCGAAAAGCGGAGAAATCATGTTCGCCGATCAACGCCTGTGCTGCGACATGCATGCCCTCCGCATCCAAGGGATGACGCTCCCAGGTGACGTAGCGCGCATCCAACGCGGGACGAATAGCGCGATTGAGAATGGTGTAGCGATAACGCCGGCTGCGCGCGGAGAAGCGCGCATGGAAATCGTCGGATACCGGCTGCGCCCACAACACGGCCGTGCTTACCGGCAAGTTCGAGCAGGTGCCGAGCACCCAGCCACGCATGTCTCGTTGGACCTCGGTATCGAAATGCACGACTTGGCAGCGCCCGTGTACGCCTGCGTCGGTGCGGCCGGCACACGTCACTGTGATGGGTTCGGCGGCCACGAACGACAGCGCCTGCTCCAAGCTGGCTTGCACGCTGGCGCCATGGCTCAGCCGTTGCCAGCCGAGAAAGTCGGTACCGTCGTATTCAATGCCAAGAGCAATGCGCATGCGTAATCGGAAAACTCAAAAAGACGGATAAGCGTAGCAGGTGCCGAAAAAGCATCGGGCCGGCATGGCCGGCCCGATGGAAGTTCAAATGAATGGACGATCAGCTGATCTTGCCGAGCAATTGCTTCGCCACATCCTTCTGCATCTGGCTACCTTCGTGCAGCACTTCCTCAAGCATGGCGCGGGCACCGTCGGGGTCGCCCATGTCGAGGTACGCGCGCGCCAGGTCGAGCTTGGTATCGATCGGATCATCGTGCAGCTCACCGAAGGCGCCATGGTCGTCATGCGTAGCATGGTCGGCATGCGCGGTGTGCGGGACGTCGGCCGGCTCGTCGTCGAACTTCCAGGTGGAAACCGGCTCTTCCTCTTCCTCCGGCTCCTTCACGGCGGGTGCAGCGCCCGCGCGAAGCGGTTCGGGATGATGCGGCGTGAGGTCGAAATCGAAGTGGTATTCGCTGACCTTGGACGGCTGCGGCGACGGCGCCTTGGCGGGAGCCACCGGCTCAGCAGCTGCCGGCGAGGACGCGTAGCTGTCGAGGTCGAAGTGATGCGGTGCCTGTTCACGGACCACTGTTGCATCGTCGTCGTGTTGGGCAAACAACGGATGACCGGGCGCCAAGTCGCGCCCCATGTGCACAACGTCCTGCCATTCCGGCTGATCCGGATCGCTGATGTGCGCGTGCATCGCTTCCGCGGCGGCTTCGAAGTGCTCCACGTCGCGGCGGGTGTAATACAGGCTGACCAGCTCCAGGTGCAGGCCGATGTCATCGGGCTGTTCGGCGAGCTGGTCGAGCAGCTCGTCTTGATCCGGGTCGGATCCCGACGGGTGCTCGCCGTCGAGATCCACGGTGCCGAAGCGATCAGCCAACGATCCGCCACCCTTGCCGGTAGGCGCGGCCTGTTTGGCAGCCTTGCCGCCGGACTTGCCACGACGGCTCAGCAGGCCCAACAAGGCCAGCACAATCACGCCACCGCCTGCGGCCCAGGCCCAGGTTTCCATGTACCAGGGTTGCTCGGCCGGTTCAGGGGTAGGCGGGCGGTGCGGTTGCACGGCCGGCTTCGGCTTGGCCGGAGCATTCAGCGGAGTGGTGACCACACTGTTCGCAGCCGGAGCCGCCGGCTTGGCGACCGTCGATGCAGCGGCCATGGCCGGTGCAGGCGCTGCAGCCGGATGCGGTGCGGAAGCGGCGGCGACCGGTGCGGCAGGCTTGTTCTCGACAGGCGTCGGCGCAGGAGGCGGTACCGGTGCTGCGGCCGGCCTGCCAGCCGCCTTGCGTGCATCGGCGAGCTGCTTCTGCAGATCGGCGATTTCATTGTCTTTCAAGGCCAGCAGGCGCTGGTTCTTGGTGTTGATGTCTTCCAGATCTTTCAGGCGGGACTTCAGCTCTTCGCTCTGCTGCTGCAGCGAGGAGAGCATTTCCTGGCTGCGCTGCAGTTGCTGGCGAACGGCAGCATTGGCACCGCCCTTTCCGTTCGCGCCACCTGCCGCCTGCCCCTCGCTGCCCGGCGGTACCAACGCCAAGCGATCGGCTTTGCTGTTGGCGGTCGGCGCGACTGTAGCGTTTTCGCGCGTGCCGCCAGCGGCGACAGCGACCGGTGCGCTGGTGCCATTGCGCCAATCGTTGTTCTGTTGATGCACCGCGGCCGCTGCGGCGGCGACGGCCGTTGCCAGCGCGTCATCGCGCGAAGGCACGCGCAGAATGGCGCCCGCCTTCAGAGCATTGATGTTGTCGCGATAGAAGGCATCCGGGTTGGCCGCTTTCAGCGCCAGCATCATCTGGTTGACGTCGACGCCGGAGGGAGCGACCTGCGCAGCGACGTGCGAGAGCGACGTGCCCTTCTCCACCGGGCCGTACTGGCCATTCCTTACTGCTGCCGGGGCGGCATTGCCGGCAGACGCATCGGTGTGGCGCGCAGCGGGCGAGGTTGTGCCAGCCGGTGCCGTTGCACTGCTGGCCGGCGCACGGTGGCGCGCCGGCGCGCTGCTGCTGGCTGCCTGTGCGACCTTGTTCGGCGGATCGAGCAGGATCGCGAATTCACGCACGCTGCTGCCCGTACTGCTGTTCACTTCCACCAGCAGGTCGAGATAAGGATCGTCCACCGGGGAACTGCTGGTGACGCGGATCACTTTGTGACCGTTGTCATCCACCACATTGAATTGCAAGGCAATGGAGGGGCGTTCGCCGCCTGCCTTCACGAACGCATCGTTCGAAGCGAGTTGGGCACTGAGGTTCTGCAACTCGGCGGGAGTGGCCTGGGTGACCGGAATGTCGACCAGCAACGGCTGTCCCAGCGCCGATTTGACGTGTGCTTGGCCCAGTTCCACGGCCGCCGCCTGACTGCTACCCAGCGCAAGCGCCAGCAGTATCGACAGCTTCAAAGAACGATTCATCGCTTGGCTCCCCCGAGACAACCCGGACGCTTTACTGATAAGGCACCGCAGCTTGCGGCGTCTTCCTCTTGGAAGGCGTCACTTTAGTTAGATAAGCATCAATCAACAATACCAGATTTACCTGGCAGGCCTCTTACAAGCCGAATTTTTCGCCTGGCGTGACGGCCATCAATGCTTGGCTGGCGGTGTCTTGGAGGGCTGCTGGGTGGCTTTGAGCTGCCGGCGCAACTCAGCGATAGCCTGGTCCTGCTGCTGCAGCTTTTCCGCCGCCAGCTGGCTGGTGGATTCCTGCTGGCTTACGTCCTGTTGCAAACGATCCACTTCGGCCTGGTGCTGGGCCACCTGCTGACTCATCTCTGTCGCCTCCCGGGTCGTGTCCCTGGACGACTGTGCCCAACTATTGAAAGCCAACAAACAACCCAGCAAAACCAGTCCGAAGCGTTGCATTACAAATAACCCTCAATCAGCAGTTCCGCGATCTGCACGGCGTTGAGCGCGGCACCTTTACGAATGTTGTCGGAGACGATCCACAGATCAAGCCCGCGATCGTGCGAGATGTCCTCGCGGATGCGGCCCACGTACACCGGGTCGTGCCCGGCTGCATCACCTACCGGCGTGGGATAACCGCCGGCTTTGCGTTCGTCCTGCACCACCACGCCTTCGGCCTGTTCCAGCAGTTCGCGCGCCTGTTCGGCGGTGATCTTGTCACGCGTTTCGATGTGCACGGCTTCGGAATGGCCGTAGAACACCGGCACGCGCACTGCGGTGGGGTTCACCTGGATGGATTCGTCCTCCAGGATCTTGCGCGTTTCCCACACCATCTTCATTTCTTCTTTGGTGTAGCCGTTGGCCTGGAATTCGTCGATGTGCGGGATCACGTTGAACGCGATCTGCTTGGGAAATTTCGACTTTTCCACGTCCTGGAAGTTAAGCAGCGCAGCCGTCTGCTTGCCCAACTCTTCCATGCCCGAACGGCCGGCGCCGGACACCGACTGATACGTCGCTACGTTGATGCGCTCGATGCCCACCGCGCGATGGATCGGCGCAAGCGCCACCAGCATCTGCATGGTGGAGCAGTTGGGATTGGCGATGATGCCGCGCGTGGTGTATTGCGCGATGGCGTGCGGATTCACTTCGCTCACCACCAGCGGAATATCGTCCTGATAGCGGAATTCCGAGGTGTTATCGATCACCACCGCGCCCGCCGCAGCAGCGCGCGGTGCATGCACATGGCTTACCGAACCGCCGGCCGAGAAGAAGGCAATGTCCACGCCTTTGAAGTCGTAGTCGTCCAAGTTCTGCACGGTGATCTGTTTGCCGGCGAACGCCACTTTGCTTCCGGCCGAACGCGCGCTGGCCAGCGGCACCAGCTCGCTGATCGGAAATTCGCGCTCAGCCAGGATGCTCAGCAGGGTTTCGCCAACGGCGCCCGTGGCGCCCACCATTGCTACCTTGTAGCTACTCTTCTTGCTCATCTCGGGGTCACTTGTCTGTCTTGGATCGAAGGTTGGAAATCGCCGTGACAGCGCTGACACCCCGACCTGGGAAATCTAGCGTGCACGGCCCGTGAACTGCACGATGCAGCCTTGCCGACGTGAAATGGATCACGTTTTGGTTTCATGCCTAGGCCCGTGCCTCTGGGTTGAGCAATGAAGGGGGATGCCCCGCGTCGGGCCCGTGACCCAGCGCAGCCAGCAAATTATCGGCGGCCAGTTGCGCCATCGCGCGGCGCGTATCGGCGCTGGCGCTGGCGATATGCGGGCTGAGCACGGCGTTGTCGAGTTCGCACAACGCCGGATGCACGGAGGGTTCGCCTTCGAACACATCCAACCCTGCCGCAGCCAGCCGGCCTTCGCGCAATGCGACTGCCAGCGCTGCGTCGTCGATGATGCCGCCGCGGGCGATGTTCACCAGCACGGCAGTGGGCTTCATCAAAGCCAGTTCTGCCGCGCCGACGGCGTGATGGTTTTGCGCGTTGTACGGCAGCACCAGCATCAGGTGATCGGCACGTCGCAGCAGTTCCGCCTTCTCCACCCAGGTAGCGCGACATTCGCGCTCGACCGCTCCAGGCAAGCGTGAACGATTGTGGTAAAGCACCGGCATACCGAAACCGTAAGCACGTCGCGCAATGGCCTGCCCGATGCGTCCCATGCCGAAAATGCCTAGCGTCTTGCCGTGCACATCCACGCCCAGCCAATCGTCGAAGCGCATGCGGCCGCGCCAGTTGCCGGCACGCAGCCAGCGCTCGGAACTGCTCACTCGTCGTGCCGCGGCCAGCATCAAAGCCCAGGCAAAATCGGCCGTGGTTTCGTTGAGCACGTCCGGCGTATTGGTGGCGAGAATGCCTGCAGCCGTCAGCGCAGGCACGTCGAAGTTGTTGTAGCCCACGGCGAGATTGGAAACCACACGCAACCGCTGGTTGCCGGTCACCACTCCGCCATCGATACGATCGCTCAAGCTGACGATGGCGCCATCGACATTCGTCAGCTTTTCGCGAAGCTCGGCCGCCGAATAGGTGCGTTCGACGGTTTCCGCATGCACATCAACGTACTTGGCCAAATGGGCCAGTACTTCCGGAAAAAGTGGGCGGGAAACCCATACGCTGTGTGAGGTGCTCATGCCTGCCGACTATCGTGGGACGCTTGCCTCCTGTCTGCCGTAACGGCGAACAGGCCCTTGTTCCATCAAGGGATGCGCGGTTTTATTTCGCCCACGTCGCCGCACTGCGCACGATGGCGCAATGCGTGATCCATCAACACCAGGGCCACCATCGCCTCGGCGATGGGCGTGGCGCGAATGCCGACGCAGGGATCATGGCGCCCCTTCGTCACCACATCGACCGACTCACCGACCAGGTTCACGCTATGACCGGGAATGAGAATGCTCGAAGTGGGCTTGAGCGCGATCGAGGCACGTACCACCTGCCCCGTACTGATGCCGCCCAGGATGCCACCGGCATGATTGGACGTAAAGCCGTCCATATGCATCTCATCACGATGCTGGCTGCCGCGTTGCGTGACCGCATCGAAGCCGTCGCCGATCTCCACGCCCTTCACCGCGTTGATCGACATAAGCGCCGAGGCGAGATCGCCATCGAGCTTGCCGTAGATCGGCTCGCCCCAACCGGGCGGCACGCCATCAGCCTCTACGTTGACGCGCGCGCCGACGGAATCACCCGACTTGCGCAACGCATCCATGTATTTCTCCAGCTCCGGCACCTGTGCTTCATGCGGCCAGAAAAAAGGATTCTCTTCCACCGCATTCCAATCGAAGCCGGCCGGTGCCACATCGCCCAATTGCGCGAGATAACCGCGCACGCGCACGCCATAACGTTCGGCCAGCCACTTCTTGGCAACGACTGCCGCTGCTACACGCATGGTGGTTTCACGTGCAGAAGAGCGACCGCCGCCGCGTGGATCGCGGATGCCGTATTTCTGCCAATAGGTGTAATCGGCGTGGCCTGGGCGGAACGTCTGGGCGATGTCGCTGTAGTCTTTGCTGCGCTGATCGGTGTTGCGAATCAGTAGGGCAATCGGTGTACCGGTGGTGCGGCCTTCGTAGACGCCGGACAGAATCTCCACGTCGTCCTCTTCCCGGCGCTGGGAAGTGTGGCGGCTGCGACCGGTGGCGCGGCGTTCGAGATCGGTGCGAAATTCTTCCGGCGCAATGGCCAATCCCGGCGGGCAGCCGTCGATTACACAGCCGATGGCTGGCCCATGGCTTTCGCCGAAGGTGGTGACGGTAAACAGCTTGCCGGTGGAGTTGCTGGACACTTAGGAAACCGAAGGTGCGAAGGGATTGACCTGGCCTCAGCCGGGACAGTCCCGCATCTTGCCATGCCTGGGCGCCTTGCGCTCATGAATCAGCGCGGAGCCACAGGCACGTTCTTCATAAGCGCGCGGGTCGGGGGCAATCCCAACCAGGCCATCCACACATATCAGCCGTGGAACCGCCCGGCCGCAGCCTCATGAATTGCGTCGGCATACTCGATCAACTCACGCCGTTCCAGCGCAAACACGCCCATCGGCCCGACTTTGAATTCGATCCACACGAACGGCACTTCCGGCAGCAATATCGTCAGCGCCTGCTCGCTCTCGCCCACTTCGACGATCAGCAGGCCTTCCTCAGTGAGATAGTCGGCGGCTTCATCAAGAATGCGCAGACAAGCGTCGAGACCGTCTTCGCCGGAAGTGAGGCCGAGCTTGGGCTCGTGGCTGTATTCGCCCGGCAGCGCGGCGTATTCGTCTTCGGTGACGTAAGGTGGGTTGGAAACGATCAGGTCGTACTTGCGGCCTTTCAGCCCTGCAAAAAGGTCAGAGCGGACCACGTCCACGCGCTCGCCCACGTGCTGGAACGCGACGTTCTCGCGCGCCAGCGACAGCGCATCGTCGCTGATGTCCACGACGTCCACCTGCCAATGCGGATTGTACGAAGCCATGGCGATGCCAATACAACCCGAACCGGTGCACAGATCCAGCGCACGCTCCACGTGCCGCCCATCCAGCCAGGGCGTGAATCCGGACTCGATCAACTCGGCGATCGGCGAGCGCGGCACCAGTGCACGGCGATCGCTCTTGAACTTCATACCGGCGAACCAGGTTTCGCCCACGAGGTAGGCCACCGGCAGACGCTCGTTGATGCGGCGCTCGATCAGGCTCAGCACGCGAACACGTTCTTCGGCAGTGAGCTTGCCGGCGCCGTAGGCAGGCGGAATGTCCGGCGGCAGATGCAGGCTCGCGAGTACCAGATGGGTCGCTTCGTCGATCGGGTTGTCGTGGCTGTGCCCGAAGGTAAGACCCGCTGCGGAAAAACGGCTGGCGCCGTAGCGAATGAAATCGATGATGGTGGCGAGTTCGTCAGTCACGTAGGCACGGTCCAGCTTGGGGACTGTGAAGTATAGCGACTGTGCGCCGCGGGGCTCATGTGGATTCATGCCACTTTCCCTCACCTTCGGCCCGTCAGGAATCGCTCCGATTCCTTATACTTGCCGGATGACTTTCAAGGTATTCCTTCAATACATCCTTCCCCATCGCGCGCTATCGCGCGTGGTCTATTGGGCCACCCGCTGGACCTTCACGCCATGGAAGAATTTTCTGATCGGCAAGATCGTGCGCAGTTACCAGGTCGACATGACCGAAGCCGCGCAGCCAGATCCTTTCGCCTATCCCCATTTCAATGCGTTCTTTACGCGCAAGCTGCGCCCCGATGCCCGCCGGGCGGATACGGCTCCCGGCGCCCTAGTTTCGCCGGCCGATGGCCGCATCAGCCAGGCGGGCCCCATTGTCGACGGACGCATATTCCAGGCCAAAGGCCAGGAATACACCGCTGCCGAATTGTTGGGCGATGAAGCCGCCGCGGCGCCTTATCGCAACGGTCGCTTCGCTACCATCTATCTCTCTCCGCGCGACTACCACCGCGTGCACATGCCGTTGCGTGGCGTGCTGAAAGAAACGGTGCATATTCCCGGTCGGATCTTCTCCGTCGCGCCGTTTGCCGTTGATGCGATCCCGCGCCTGTTCGCGCGCAACGAGCGCCTGGTCTGCCACTTCGAAGGTCCGCAAGGTCCGTTCGCCGTGGTGATGGTGGGTGCGATCCTGGTGTCTTCCGTCGCCACGGTATGGGATGGCCTGGTCATTCCACCCTATGCGCCGTCGATTCGCCGCAAGTCTTTCGCTGGGCAGAACATCACGCTGGATCGCTTCGCCGAAATGGCGCGCTTCAACATGGGCTCCACCGTGATCGTGCTGTTGCCAGAAGGTGCAGCTGAACTGGATGTGCTTACCTCGCAGCAAGTAATCAAAGTTGGCCAGCGATTAGGTGAGCTGCGTCACGTTTGACGCTCAGGACAAGCATTGCCGACAAGCTGCACTTGCCGCGTTTTGACATTTGTCGTCATTTTGTGACGTTTTCGGCGCATCGACTTGTTTGAGGCCGGTATCCTCCTCGCTCAATCCGCTCAGCTTCGCGGACTGTCCAACGAGGGGTCACATGCAGATTGTCACCCGCCTAATCGCGATGAGTCGCGCCCGGCAGTTGCAACGCCAGTTCCGGCAGATCGAACGCAGCATCTCGGCGGTGCCCGCACGTACGCGTGGCCGCCTGGGCGTCATGACGCTCCGTGAAATCGGCCAAGCCTCCCGCTGCGAATTCCCGCACCTGTATGGCACCGCGCCCGACCATCGCTACATGCCATGGGGCCAGGGCACCGAGATCGGCTACAACCGCGCCCAATCGGACAACCCGGAAGTGGCCATGCGCGGCATCGCCTTGTGGCTGGCCGTGGCTTATCACGAAACCAAGGATTCACCGCACCCCAGCCTGCAGCCGCACCATCGCCAGTTGCTGCGCGTACTACGCGAATTGCGCGATGCCACCGGCGAACAGCCGGATACCACGGCTCAATGGATGCGCTCAGGCGCCGCTGCCTAAGCGTTCTTCAAAGTACTTGCGAGAAGTCCGGCTGAGTTGAACGACGCCGGCAAAGCGAACTGCGCAGCTCGCTCATTGGGTACGCATAGCCAACAAAGGATCGAGCGACGAGTAGCGAGGGCGTCACAGCCTTCGCTCCGGCCGCGGAATTGAAACGGTGACTGACGAGGCGAGACACGGATTGCTCCAGGCGGCGTCCGTTTCTACCAACCTCGCTACTCGTCCCTCGGCCCTTGGCAAAAATTGCCCTCTACGGCAAGGGTGACTCATGCCCATCGTCATTCCGGCGAAGGCCGGAATGACGATGCGATACGATCAGCCAATTCAATAATGCGTGGGTACCCGCGAGTTTTCGATCAATGACAACTCGGCAGCTTCAACACTTGCCCCGCCTTCACGTGATTGAACTTGAGGTTGTTCATGCGCGCGACTTCGCTCTCGCTGCTGCAGCCACCGTGCTTGCGCACGATGCCCGCCAGCGTGTCACCACGACGTACGGTATAGCGAACGACTGGGTCCGGCGAGGAAGCTGGTGAGGGATTGGGAAACACCGGCACCACCGCGTTATGCAGGTCGCTGGCGAGAATCGGCCATGGCCCGTCCACGCAGCGCGCCGCGTAGACCTTCTCCAGTGACTTTGGAATTTTCAGCACAGCACCAACCGGCTGTTGCTGCTGCGGATCAAGCCGCGGATTAAGGTTGCGCAGGGTGCGGAACCAACCTTGCTGCATGTCATTGGCGGAACCCAGACACACCGTGAGTTCCGAAAGCGATGCGCTGCGCTTGAGCGTGATGTTGCCCTGCTGGCCGTCGACGCGCGGGAAGCGCAGGTTGTAGCTGTCCGGATGCAAGAACAGCCAGGCAGCCGCCAGCACCTCCGGTACGTAATCGCGTGTTTCCTGCGACACCTGCGCGTAGATGCGCGGATCGTAGAAACTCACCGAGGTGTTGTCGCCGACCAGGCGGCGCATGCGACCTTCACCGCCGTTGTAGGCAGCCAGGGTGAGTTCGAGGTTGTCGTTGAAGGCTTTGAGTTGCTCGTTGACGTACTCGGCATTGGCGCGCGCGGATTCGGTCGGGTCGAAGCGTGTGTCGAAACCATCTTGATCGGTCAAGCCAAAACGCAGACCGGTGGCATACATGAATTGCAGCGGCCCGGCCGCTCCCGAGCGCGACACCGCATGCACCTTGCCACCGGATTCCTTGGCCATGATGCCGAACAGCAAGGCCTCCGGCAGACCCTCGCCTTCGTATTGCGGCCACATCTGTTGGCGCAGGAACTGATAGTTGACGTAGGCATCCATCAGATTGCCGCGCCATTGCGTCAGCCACATCTCCAAGGCGGCCTTCACCGGCCCATTCATCGCGATCAATTCGGACAACTGACGACCGCGCAAGAGCGTCACGCTGCGCTGCGCTTCCGGCAGACTGCCTGCACCGGTTTGACCGGCAACCGGCGCCAGGGGCGGCCCACTCGTTTCTTCATCGGGCGTCTGATCGCCAATAAAGCTGCCGTCCTTGAGGCGCAGCAGATGATCGAACACCGAGAAAAAGCGTTGCGAATCGCAGCCGGGCGTGGCGCCGCAGCGCGCCGCGGCATCACGCAGTTGATTGAGGGAATCGTCCAGCGTCTTCTGCGCAGCCTGGGTATCGCCGGCGCGCGTCTGCTGCAATGCGGTTTCGTAGCTGCGGCTGGCCTGGTCGAGCTGGCCGTAAAGCACGGTTACCGTAGCCGGCACCGGCTTGGGCGTCACGCTGCCCTGGGTGGCCGCACAGGCAGCCAACTGCACGATGGCCGCCACCAGCGAAACCAGACGCAAAGAACGAAAAGCGGCACGATAAGGCATGTCGAGATACACCGGGTACTGAAGAGCGCAGCCTTAGCCCGGCTGCGCGGGCAGACTCAAAACACGTTCTTTTCGATGTCGCGCGCTTTCAATTCCGCACGGCCACACCGCTAAAATCGAGCCCCAGTCTTTGGAGGCCTTCATGCCAGACATTTGCATCAAACGCAACCACTGTTTGCGCGAAACGAGCACCACCTACAACTATCATCGCTCGACTGCGCGCAGGCGCGATCTATGCATTCCGCGTTTGATACGCGACGTCGCGAATACAGCGTCGCCATGAGCCGCTGGCGTCCCCCTGCCCCACGCTCCACCGCGATCATCACGCGCGATGGTTTTGAAAAGCTCAAGAGCGAGCTTGACCACCTGTGGCACACCTTGCGCCCCGAAGTGGTGAAAGCGCTGGCTGCCGCCGCGGCCGAAGGCGATCGCTCGGAAAACGCCGAATACACCTATCGCAAGAAGCAGCTTGGCGAAATCGATCGCCGCGTGCGCTACCTGAGCAAACGCATTCCTTCGCTGAAAGTAGCCGAAGGCGCCCCTGCCGATCGTGGAAGCGTGTTCTTCGGCGCAGTCATCGAACTGGAAAACGTCGAGAACGGAGACACCGCACGCTATCGCATCGTCGGGCCGGACGAGACGGATGCGAAGCTCGGCTGGATCAGCATCGATTCGCCATTGGCGCGTGCAGTTCTGAAGAAGAAAGTGGATGACGAATTCGAGGCCGAGCTGCCGGGCGGCCGTACCCGCTTTGCGGTGATCGCCGTTGAATATGTCGAGTCTTGACCCGTCACTGGGAACTCCCCATAGGTTGCGCTGAGGCACCGCCGAACCCCAACATTGCCAGGTGGAATTCCACGTCGGGGTTCGGCTGCGCCTCAGCCCAATCTATGAGGGCTTTCGATCGGCGGAGGATATCGTCGCCCTTCACGCAACGGCTGATAACACGCGGCATGACGATGGAATGATTCTTCCTCATTGTCTGCATGCCAGCCCGGAATACCCGACAGCGGCAACGGCCTCAGCTCCAGCGGATCGCGCAACCAACGCCCTTCCGCAATGGCGTCCGTGCAACACGCAACCGCTTGTGCACTATCCACACCCTGCCCTGCTACCACCGCCAGCGCCTTGCCTACCAGCAACTTGCCGGACGTCAACGCGTGTTCAAGCAGCGCGTGGCCAAACACCTCCACGGCTATTTCGCCATTCGCCCAAGCCTCACGCCGACGCCAGAACAATTCGTACCAGTCATGCCGATCCCATAGCTCGATCAGCGCCGGATCTTTCACGACCACGATCACACCCGCCTCGTCGAAATGCGTCTGCGCGCACTGTGGGCGCGAACGCTCGCGCCGACCAACCTGCGCGATTTCCGCCATCTGTTGCCGATTGAGCGCACGCTTCAACTGCGGATGGCGCAGCCAGATCATCGCGTTGAACAGGTCGTGCCAATTGGCTTCGCGCGTGGCGATCAAACCGTTCGTAGCGATGCGCTCTTCGTAATGCAGACCGTCTTCAAGCAGCTCGCGTGTCTGTGCAACGAAGCGTTCACTGATATGCGCCGGCCAGCGCGCATTGAGTTCCTCGATCGACGGCCAGCGCGACCCTTGCAGCCACTCCGCGTAGTTGCGCCAATCGCTCAGCGGCGCAAGCGTGAAGACGGTCGGATCGACCGCTTCCCGCGCTGGCGCGACATAACGCACGGTTGCACAGGATCAGCTAAGGAGCGCGGCGTGCAGATCGTGTTCGTCCGCAGCTTCAACCACCACGTCGACAAACTGCCCAGGCTTCAGCTTCTGTCCGTTGGAAATGCGCACCACGCCATCGATTTCCGGCGCATCCGCCGCCGAACGTGCAATCGCGCCTTCGCCATTCGCACTGTCGACCAGCACTTTGATGGTGCGGCCGATCTTGCGTTGCAGCTTTGCGGCAGAGATTTCCGCCTGTACCGCCATGAACTGTTCCAGGCGATCTTCCTTCAGTTCTTCCGGCACCGGGCCGGGCAGCTCGTTGGCCTTCGCACCCTCCACCGGCGAATAGGTGAAGGCGCCCACGCGATCCAATTCCGCCTCGCGCAGGAAGTCGAGCAATTCCTCGAACTCCGCATCGGTTTCACCGGGGAAGCCGACGATGAACGTACTGCGCAGCGTGAGCTCCGGCACCTGCTTGCGCCAGTTCTGGATGCGCTCCAGTGTCTTGTCGATGTTGCCCGGACGCTTCATCAATTTGAGGATGCGCGGGCTGGCATGCTGGAACGGGATATCGAGATACGGAAGGATTTTTCCTTCCGCCATCAACGGCATCACTTCGTCCACGTGCGGATACGGGTAGACATAATGCAGGCGCGTCCACACGCCGAGTTCGGCAAGACCCGTACAAAGATCAGTCATGCGCGTACGGTACTGCTTGTCGCGCCACATACGCTCGGCGTATTTCACGTCCACACCGTAGGCACTGGTGTCCTGCGAAATCACCAGCAGCTCTTTTACTCCGCCCTTCACCAAACGCTCGGCTTCCACCAGCACATCATCCACCGGCCGCGAAACGAGATCGCCACGCATCGATGGAATGATGCAGAAGCTGCAGCGATGATTGCAGCCTTCGGAGATCTTCAAATACGCATAGTGCTTGGGCGTCAGCTTGATGCCAACGTCAGGAATGATATCGAGCAGCGGGTTGTGCTTCGGCGGCAGTGCGGCGTGCACAGCGTTCATCACGCTGCTGTAATCCTGCGGACCGGTGATAGCAAGCACATCCGGATAGGCCTCGCGGATCAGTTCCGACCGCTTGCCCAGGCAACCGGTCACGATCACCTTGCCATTCTCGTGCAGCGCTTCGCCGATCGCATCGAGCGACTCCTGTACGGCCGCATCGATAAAGCCACAGGTGTTCACCACCACCGCATCGGCCGCGTCGTAGCTCGGCACGATCTCGTAGCCCTCGACTTTGAGCTGGGTGAGGATGCGCTCGGAATCCACGAGTGCTTTCGGGCACCCAAGAGATACCATACCTATACGATAAGACTTATTCATGGAGACCGCGGGTTATCATGGAGAAAAACGCCTCAGTATACAGCTATTTACGTTTCAGCGATGCCCGCCAGTCGGCTGGCAGCAGCGCCGATCGCCAGGCCCAGTACGCGGCCCGATGGGCTAAGGAGCGCAGTCTCCCGCTAGATGAATCGTTGTCATTGCGCGACGAGGGGCTTAGCGCGTACCACCAGCGACACGTCAAGCAAGGGGCGCTAGGAACCTTTCTGAAGGCCGTTGACGAAGGCCGCATCGCACCCGGTTCCGTCCTGGTTGTAGAGGGACTTGATCGCCTCAGCCGTGCCGAACCAATCCAGGCCCAGGCGCAGCTCGCGCAGATCATCAACGCGGGCATTACCGTGGTTACCGCCAGCGATGGGCGCGAATACAACCGCGAACGGCTCAAAGCCAACCCTATGGACCTGGTTTACAGCCTGCTGGTCATGATCCGTGCGCATGAGGAAAGTGACACCAAAAGCAAACGTGTCAAGGCGGCGATTCGACGCCAGTGCGAGCAATGGCTAGCAGGCACTTCTTATCCTTCAGTGCCTGCAATGCAAGTTGATTTGCACCAAGATCTAGATACGCGGAACTGGGGATTTTGCGCATTTTTGACCCGTAAAAATCAACGGATGCAGGTGCGAGCCAACAATCGCCAGCATAGGCGCAAGCCATTGCACCTACCGATAGCGATATGCAACACAAATATGCCGTACGTTTCATTTTGCGTCTCCAGCATGAGCAGCAATAATGGCCTGAATATCCTGAGCTGTAGCCGGAGCTCCATATGCTCCCATAATGCCATGTTCATAACCAAAATCAGGCGTACTGATGGGCTTTCCATCCTTGCAACCATTTTTATAGTGATCAGGCAGGCCCATTAAGTGGACTGCTTCATGAGCTGTACCCAAGGATCATTTGTTCCTGTTTTTCACCTCGCTTCGACCTCGCGCCTCAGCGCTTCAAGCTTTCTACCTTTCCAGTCAACTTCTCGACCAAGTCTGAAAAACCGTTTATATATCCGGATATACTAAGCTTGCGCCCACTCCGACACGTTATTATGAAATAGCGATTACCTTTCGCCGACACTTTGCGACGTAACGAGACAACGTCGCCATACTTTACCTCTACTGTCGTAAAGCCCCTAAAAACAAACGAATCACGCCCCAACCGCACGAAGTTTCGCTCTGTATAAAAGCAACAAATCAGAATAAACACATCAATCGCCGCACTTACATACCAATCCATTCGCGTGAAGTGAGCCCCCGACAGCTCAAAAAGAACCGGCGAGCCAAAAAAGAGCAATGCGCCACACCAAAGGAAGACCTTTAAGCCCCTCGATTGCTCGTAGAAACCTAAAGCCGCTTGTTCGCCAGCATTTTCTTTACTAATTCTATTAAAAACGCGAACGAGTGCAGCTGACGAAATAGGAATCAGCAATGGGATGAGAGGAAAAAGGCTCATCTCATTCTCGCAAGATTATTTCTCGACATACATCACCTCATAAACACTGATAATTTTCAATGGTCGTTAATGTGAACACCCACATCAATGCATACCTTGCTCAAAACCTCTAAAATCGCCACCCAAGGGATTATTGACCGCGCCGCCCTCTTGGTTCTCTAGATAGCTATTCAGCGCACCACCTCCATCACCCAAAGCGTCGCCCGCTGCAGCGGTGGCCGCACTTGATAGCTCGGCACCGCCATCTTCAGCAATGCCGTTTAGTCCCCCGGTAAGCCCGCCCCCCAAGGCTCCTAGAGCACCTCCTACGCCAATAGCGCCAGGATCTGTAACACAACCATAATTCCATTCTTGACGAGCGTATTCTCCTCCTGCGCCGATTCCAAAGTTCAATCCCGCACCAAGGAGACTTGCGCCGTCGGTTAAGCCCATGAGGCCTCCCCGTAATCGCGCCCGTTGCGGCATCGTGCCAAAGCTGATCACCCGAGTCTCCGCTTATTAGGCCGCTTACATATCCGAAGGCACCGCCAACAAAAAATCCGATACCTGCCTCTACAATGAAATGACCAGATGGATCGCGGAATACAACCGGATTGCTGCCCACATAGGCATAGAAGCTGGGCTGATGACCTCAGCTCCTGGGCCTTAAACGGACATTGGCGTTAAGTTTTATCGAGCATCTGAAATATAACTGCGATGCATCCCGCTAACGCAAACGCCAGAATAAAAGCCAAACTCCCTCGCAGAACTCGCTTTCTAGACACCAGGCCTTCCGGACTCAATACACCCGGATTAATAATTGCATTCATTGGGTTCCAGATTGTTTTTCGAGAGAAGGCGTCCTTGGAATTTGAAAACTGAAAAATCATTCTTGTCGCAAAAAAAATTACCCATAAAACGGAGGTGGCACCAACCAAACAGAGCACAACAAAAATGGCACCTAGGACGTAGCTCAGGATCAACATTTCTTCTATTCCTATGGCTTAGTGACAGGGATTGCCAGCCGATGGTTTTGGTCCAAAATGCTTTTGAATGAATTTTTTCACATCTTGATAGCCATAGTGCCCTGTAAACGTCGTAGTTAATGCAGCTGTTACAGGCAAACCTACACTCACGCCCAATGAACCACTTGGCGTACCGTCACTAAGTGATGCACTAAGCGTCCCGCTTACTGGGCCGCCTCCAGCATTGATATCAAGTGTCTGGCCGCTGATGTTATCGGATGAACCTGGCACGTAACCCAAACCAGCTCCGACACCAAGATCAACCCCAATACCACCTCCGGCAGATCCGTACACACCAATATCGAATCCAGAATTTGAGTCGTAACCTACATACAGTCCGCCACCCAACGTAAAACCACCAACGACGATTGCGCCAACATTTCCACCAATCAAAACATTTGCTAAACCTGAAGGATCTATGTTACTTAGCGGATTCCCACCCACATAGGCATAGAAGCTTGGCTGACCACCTGCAAAGCCAATCGGATCTTCACTGATAAACCCACCCATCATCGGGCTGTAGTAGCGCGCCCGATAGTAGTAGAGCCCTTCGGTGTCCGCTTCTCTACCCGTGTATTGGTACGGATTGGTAAAGCCCGTTGTGGTGTCGCTCGCTGTCACGTTCCCATACGGGTCATAGCTGTACTTCTGCTTGATCGCACCGCTGGGATCGGTCAAGGCAATCGTGCTGTTGAGCAAGTCCCCCAAGAAGTAGATCCGCCCCGTCACATCGTTACGCGCAAAGCGCTCGTCCACACCTAGTCCGACCAGGATCGGATTAACCGCACTACCCTGCATCTCCTGCACGGCATTATTACCGTCATATAGGAACTGCGTCGCAACCCCCTGTACAGTCTTGCTGATCCGCCTCCCCAGCGCGTCGTAGCTGAAGCTCAGTTGTGTGCTGCCGCCCTGGCTGATCTGCGCAAGTTGATTACGCGCATTCCACGTATAGGCGTTCGTCCCATCGCTGGTCAGATTGCCGTTGGCATCGTAGGTGAGTGCCGCACCGTTGAAACTCGTTTCCCGGTCATTGAGATCGAACGTCGCCGGCTGGGTCGTGGCTGTGGGCAACACGTCCGTCGCAAAGGTGCCGCCTTTGTTGATGATGCGCCCGTCGGCGTCGTAACCATAGGTCAGGTTGCCCAGGTTTGTGCCATTGCCTTGGGTATACGTCAGGCCGGTCAACTCGCTGGCGGTGTCATATCCGTAGGCAACGGTGATGCCGTTGGGCAGCGTCAACGTCGTTCTACGGTTGTCGGCATCGTAGGCCAGTTGCACCGTCTCGCTACCCTGCGTGATCGCCGTCAGGCGATTGGCATTGTCGTAGCTGTAGTTGGCCGTCGCCTGGGCCGCGGGCGTCATGCTGGTGCGTCGACCGGCGGCGTCATAGGTGTAGCTGACATTACCTTGAGGACTATTGGTGCTGGTGACGCGATCGAGCCCATCGTAACCCCAACTCAATGTGCCGCTGGTCGAGTCGATGAGGCTTGTGAGGCGATTGCCCGCGTCGTAGCTGGACTGGATGCCCGAGCCGTCCGCATAAGACACCAGGCTCTTGCGATTGAGCGCGTCGTAGCTGATGTCCGTGACCTGCCCTTTGCGGTCGGTGTGCGTGAGCACGTTGCCCATCCCGTCATACGTCCATGACTCGCTCTGGCTCATCGCATCCACGCGAGCAATTCGACGGTTGCGATTGTCGTATGTGTAGTGAGTGACGCCGGTATTAGGCAGTGTAATGCTCAGCAGATTGCCATTACCGTCGTAGTTAAATGTCGTGGTCTGGTTGAGCGCATCCGTAGCCGACACCACTCGATCATTAGTGTCATATTGCGTGAGCGTCACATTACCGAGGGCATCACGGGTAGCTATGCGACGCCCTAATGTATCTACCACGTAATTAGTAGCTCGATTGAGCGGGTCCGTGATGCTTTGGAGATCATAGCCCTGGTAAACAAATGTCACCGTGTTGCCCAGCGCATCCTGGGCCACCGTGGGCTGACCGGCGCTGTTGCACTGAATCGTCGCGCTGTGGCTCAGCGGGTCGGTGACCTGCGTCAAGCAACCGTTGGTGTAACTGAAGCTGGTCGTATGACCGAGGGGATCGGTGATTGAAGCGAGCTGGTTGTAGTCGCTGGTGTAGGTGAATTGGGTGGTGACCGCATTCGACGTACCGGACAACCGCGTGATGCTCGTGACGTTACCCAGCGCATCATGGGTATAGCTCGTGACACGGCCGAGTGCATCGGTGACGCTGTCGACCAAGCCCGACGGTTCGCGATTGAACGTCGTCGTTTGAGCCAAGGAGGTGCCATATGCCAGTGTGTCGCCACTCGTGTAGCCGCTGACGGGATCGAAAGCCACCTGCTCCTGATGGTTGTTCGGATCGGTCACGGTCGTCGCTGTGACGTTGTTGCTGCTGTCGGTGGTGTAGGCGAACTGGTAGGACGTATTGTCCGCGTAGGTTTGCTTGATGACGCGTCCGTTGGCGTCGTATTGATTGGTCACCCACACATGACCACGCCGATCCTGCATGGTGAGCATGCGATGGTTGGTATCGTAGGTGTACTGCTCGGTGGTGTTGTCGGGATAGGTGACCGTGGCGAGGGTGCCCGCACTGTCATAGGCATAGCCAACGGTACGACCACTGTTGTCCGTCACACTGGTGATGCGATTGCTGCTGTCGTAATTGAACGTCATGCTGCGACCGCTCGGCGAGATCGCCTGCTGCAACAAGCCGCCGTTGTAGATGAACTGGACTTGGTTGCCGTAGCGATCCTGCATCCACTCCAGCGAATTTGGGACATGGCGGGTCAGGGCGTACTGGGTGCCGTCTTTCAACGTTACCAACCAGTGCGCACCAATGGCGGTGTTGTCGTACAGGAACTGCAAGGTGGCGCCATAGAACGCCGAGTTCGTGCCGGTGTGCTCCCACATCGTGCCGGCAGGGAACGGCCAGGAGGCCGAGCCGCTCACCAGGTTGAAGGTGATGTTTTCCCCGCAGGACATCACCAGCGTCAGGCTGTTCCAGTTGCCGGTGGCGTTATACAGGTACATGCCGAGGTTGCTATTGCCACCAATGCCGAACACGTGCGATACGCTGTCGCCCGAGGTATAGGCGCGTTGCAGGGTGATCGGCAGGATGTCGTGGATGGATAGGTCGTTCCAACGATGGAACATCAGACCTGTTTGCAGATCGACCGGCTGGCCTTTGCATTTGTTATTGGGCTTTTGGTCCGTACCGCCATCCCCCGTACCGCTACCAGGCGAACTGACCGACGCACCAGCACCCAATGCCATGGTGAAGCCCACACCCGGATCGGGAGCCAGATGCTTGCTATCGGCCGTGACGTGACCCGCTCCGTACATCTGCCAACCCGTGTCCGCGTTGTAAGCCCAGAAGTCTCCGGCTGTATTCGGCTTGGCGTGTCCGTAATTGGGATACACCACGCGAATGCCCTTGGCTGCTTCCGGCGTCAGGCCTTGCACCACCGCATCCCCCGGCTGGATGGTGAAGTACATCGGGAAGTTGTCGGGCAGCGGGAACGGCGCGTGGTCGACCGGTGTGGGTACCAACGCGATATGCGAGAGCACGTTGCCGTTTCGGTCCTTGAATACCGCACCCGCTGGCACGTGCAGTTCCAACCCGGGCATATCCGGATGCGTGAGAACCACTTCGCGCGTGGTCGGCGTCGGCAGCGCGATTTCATCGCGCGGTAGGATGCGCGGCAAATACATCACGAACGGCATGTGGCTGATGGCTTTCGCTTTGACATCTGCGCCGACTACGAAGCGGCCGTAGTTCACATCACCATGGCTGGCCGAACCGCCGTCCACGAACACGTCCTGGTGCCCGCTGGAGAGGTCTTTCAACACGAACACGCCTTGCGCGTCCGTCTTCACCTTCTGCTCGCCGATGCTGACTTCCACATTGGCGACCGGCGTTTCGTCGATCTGGCGCACTTGGCCGATCAGCGCGGTAGTGCCCTTTGGCAGTACGGCTTCCAATGCATGCGTATCAGGCAGACTTTGGTATTTGGCATACAGACGCCAGTGCGCTCCGGTCGCATCCGGTGCATTGTTCTTGCCGGGATAGAACGCGCCATCGCGGACCATGCTGTGCGGACGGCACAGTTGCTCGCCTTCACAAGCAGCATGGCTGCCGCCGGCCATCACATAGAGCGGTCGCAAGGAGGGTTCTGACGAAGCGGCTTTTGTTGTCGGTGTCGGACGCGAACCCTGTCCGGCCAGCACCACGCCCGTCGCATCGTGGCTGGCCGTGGTGAAGCCTACAGCGGTGTATGGCACCGCATCACCGGAAGCCGTATGCAGACCTTTGACGAACAAGGTGTAGCGCGAACCGGGATAGAGATCGTCAGGCAATTGCACGAAGGCCAGTCGACCGCCTTCGGCACCCACGACTTTGACCGACACCGCGCCTTCGGGGCCGAGCAAGGTCACTGCATGATTGTTCAATTGATGCAGATTCACCGGCGCAGCAAAGCGCACCACAAGCGGACCGTGAATCGAAGCAGTGGTGTTGTCCTTGCCAGGCAGAGTTTCTGCAATGAGCGATGCAGGCTTGGATGGCGACGCGTTGATAGCACTTAAGCGTGATGTTGCCGGATCGTATTGCCATGCCTCACGCATCGGTAGGCCACGTGCGTCCACACCACCTTCAACTACAACTGCACCGTTGTTCTGGAGCGTGGCATCCGCTTCCAGCCGCGGCGACAGGTTCCCTCCGAGGGACGTGGCTTGATGCGTTTGCGGCTGCCATACCGCGGCCGTAGTTGCGGGGGTGCCATCCGCTGACCAGCCACTGGTCATCAGCACACGGCCATCCGTTAACACCGTAAGCGTGTGGCCTGCGCGGGCGGGCAAACCCAAGGTACCGGTGCGTACGAAATGCTGCGTGGCTGGATTGAACCATTCGCCGTTGTCGAGCACGTGGCCTTGCGCGTCGATACCGCCCCACAGCAACACTTCGCCGCTGGGCATGACCGTGACCGAGCCGAAGCGTCGCACTTCAGGCAGCTTCACAAGATCGCGCTTGTGGACATCAATGAGGTAGGCAACACCTTCGGTGCCACGCACTTCGAGTGTGCGGCCATCTGGTAATAGCGTGCGACCGACTTCGGCAGAAGGTGGCAGGAAATAGGTGTGATCTGCACTACGAATTCGTTCGGGCGCAGTTGCTGGTGGTAGCGCGAGCGCAAAGGCGCTGAGTGCTGCTACGCCGACCACGCATGCCAAACCTACACGTCCCATTGTCCTTTCAGCCTTCATTGCCTTCCCCTTCCATTTGTTCCTTGACCGCCGTGACGTCAACCAACGCACGCCACACCGAGTGATCTCAATACATCAACCCATCATTGCGTCGCGTACGAAAACTGCGCGGTCGCCGGTATTCCCGTGCCGGTATGCAGCACCGCGGTATACGCCCCCCCGACAGGTAAACTCGAAAGACTGATGCTATTTGCCCCGGTAGCCTCGAAACTCGCATAAACGTTGCTGGTCTCGATTTCACCCACATCCGGGCGATACACGTCTACGTATAACGGCTGGTTAGCTGGGGTCGTACTTACCCCAGCAAGTTGCAAAACAACGTTGGTGCCCTGGTTTGCGCTGAACGTTACCCGCTCCGCCTGCCCCGCTTGAAGGGCAATGTTGGCGGCATTGCCTGCTGTTACTGAGGCTCCGGTAATGTCCGGCTGCAATTGCGCACTAAAGCTGAGCGTTCCGCCAAATACAGGCACGGCAACAATCGAGTACGTCCCCGCGCTCAGATTCCATATCGGCTGAGTGCAGCTGGAACCCGGACTGGATGCATAACAATAGAAGTTCGCGATTTGGAGTCCCGATGGTCCTGCGACCCGCACTTCGAACCCATTGGTACTCGCGCTAGCCGCGTTGACATTACTGAGCGTGAGTTCGAAGTTACCCGAAGCAGGAACATTGAAAGTCAGGCTAACGTTCTGCCCCACTGCGGCAGCAGCGAAATTTCCGAGAGAGCCTGTTATCGATATTGTGCCCGTAGTGCTCGAAGCCAGCGCTACTTGCCCGCTACTCGCGCCGCCGTTCGGCGAGTACATCGCCAACGTATATGTCCCACTCGCTGGGAGGTTTGGCAAATTGGTGGTTTGCGTTCCACTGGCGCAGAAGGACGTGTAGTAGTTGGTCGTGGTGATGGCCCCCGTGTCCGGACGATAGACATTGACGCACATCTGTTGACCGCTCACGCCGGAGATCTGCAACGCCACCGTGTCGCCCAGATTACCGTTGAACGTCAGGCGTTCTACCTCGCCCTGAGTCAAGTTGACGGTCGCAGGCGTATTGGCGCTGATTGCAGGACCGATAACATCTGGCCCGACCTGAGCATTAACGCTTATTGAGCTATTGGATTGTGCAGGGCTGAGAATGACCGAGTATGCCCCTGCCGCCAAATTCCACAGTGCGTACCTGCAAGTGCCATTGCCAACGTAGCAAGGGTTGGACGATATGTTGTTTCCGTGAGAGTCATAGACATCCACATGGAAATAGTAGGTGTTCGTTGCTGTGAGGTTGCTCAACGTCAATTCCAGATTGTCACCCAGATTGGCGTTAAAGCTCAGGTAGATGTTTTGGTTGCTCAGCGTCGGAGCAAAATTCTGCGTCGTACCGTTGCTCGCCAGCGTGCCCGTCGAACCCGGCACCAATGTGATCTGTCCACTGCTCACGCCGCCATTGGGCGAGTACACCGCCAACGTATATGTACCGCTCGCTGGGAGGTTGGGCAGATTGATGATCTGCGTTCCGCCCGTGCAGAAGGATGTGTAGTAGTTGGTTGGGGTGATGGCACCGATGTCCGGACGATAGACGTTGATGCACATCTGCTGACCACTCACGCCGGAAATCTGCAACGCCACCGCATCGCCCAAGTTGCCGTTGAACGTCATGCGCTCTACCTCACCCTGAGCCAGATTGACGGTCGCAGGCGTATTGGCGCTGATTGCAAGACCGAGAACATCCGGACCGAGCTGTGCGCTGACGCTGATTGAGCTATTGGATTGTGCAGGGCTGAGAATGACCGAGTATGCCCCTGCCGCCAAATTCCACAGTGCGTACCTGCAAGTGCCATTGCCAACGTAGCAAGGGTTGGACGATATATTATTTCCATGAGAGTCATAGACATTCACGTAGAAATAATAGTTATTCGTTGCAATGAGATTGCTTAACGTTAGTTCCAGATTGTCACCCAGATTGGCGTTAAAGCTCAGGTAGATGTTTTGGTTGCTCAGCGTCGGAGCAAAGTTCTGTGTCGTACCGCTGCTCGCCAGCGTACCCGTCGAGCCCGGCACTAATGTCACTTGCCCGCTGCTGACTCCGCCATTGGGTGAGTACACCGCCAACGTATACGTACCACTCGCCGGAAGGCTCGGTAGATTGATGATCTGCGTTCCGCCCGTGCAGAAGGATGTGTAGTAGTTGGTTGGGGTGATGGCACCGATGTCCGGACGATAGACGTTGACGCACATCTGCTGACCGCTCACGCCAGAGATCTGCAAGGCGTCCGTGTCGCCCAAATTGGCGTTGAACGTTAGACGCTCTACCTCACCCTGAACCAGGTTGACGGTCGTGGGTGTATTGGCGCTGATAGCTGGACCGGTGACATCTTGGCCGATTTGTGCGCTGACGCTAATTGCGCTATTGGATTGCGTAGGATTAAGAATGACTGAATACGCGCCCCCAGCCAAATTCCATAACGCATACCTACAAGTGCCATTGCCAACGTAGCAAGGGTTGGACGATATATTATTTCCGTGAGAGTCATAGACATTCACGTAGAAATAATAGTTATTCGTTGCATTGAGATTGCTTAACGTTAGTTCCAGATTGTCACCCAGATTGGCGTTAAAGCTCAGGTAGATGTTTTGGTTGCTCAACGTCGGAGAAAAATTCTGTGTCGTACCGCTGCTCGCCAGCGTACCCGTCGAGCCCGGCACTAATGTCACTTGCCCGCTGCTGACTCCGCCATTGGGTGAGTACACCGCCAACGTATACGTACCACTCGCCGGAAGGCTCGGTAGATTGATGATCTGCGTTCCGCCCGTGCAGAAGGATGTGTAGTAGTTGGTTGGGGTGATGGCACCGATGTCCGGACGATAGACGTTGACGCACATCTGCTGACCGCTCACGCCAGAGATCTGCAAGGCGTCCGTGTCGCCCAAATTGGCGTTGAACGTTAGACGCTCCACCTCACCCTGAACTAGGTTGACGGTCGTGGGTGTATTGGCGCTGATAGCTGGACCGATCACATCTGGGCCGACCTGCGCACTGACGCTTACTGAACTATTAGATTGTGCAGGCCCCAGAACAACTGAATACGTTCCCGCGGACAAATTCCACAGTGCATATCTGCAGGTGGTATTACCTACATAACAATTGTTAGATGAGATGTCGTTTCCATTTGGATCATAGACATCCACATGGAAGTAGTAGGTGTTCGTAACGCTAAGATTGCTTAGCGTCAGCTCCAGATTGTCGCCCAAATTTGCATTGAAGCTCATGGTGACGCTTTGGCCGGCACCCGAAGACGCTTCGTTTTGCGGCGTGCCGTTGGTCGTCAATGTGGGGGTGCCGTAAACAGGCGGATCGCCCGCATATTGATCCAAATCCGCCAGCTGAACGCTTACGGGAAGACCGTAATCTGGAGCGACAATGACAGTGTATGTACCTCCAACAGGAAGATTTGACAGGTTCACAGTCTGCGCACCCGTCGAATGGAAAGACGTATACGCAGGCGTTCCACTTGTGATGGTGCCAGCATCAGGGCGGTACACAAGGAATGTCACACCCGTATTGGTTGCAGACTGAGCAAGCCAGGCAACCTGAAGTTGAACTGTGTCTCGGGGATTCGCAACAAATGACAACCGCTCAACCTGTCCTGCCGCCAAGTACATGCTTGTCTGATTGCCAGCGGTGAGGGTCTGCCCAACGATATCGTCTTGCAACAGTACGTTGAAGCTGGGTGTTCCACCCCATGCAGGGCTCACCATAACGTAGTAAGTACCCGCCGCAAGGTTCCACAGATGCTGTATACAACTGCTCCCCGGATCAGAAGCATGACAGTAAAACGATGCCAACTGACTACCCGTGGCATTGTTCACGTAAACAATGAACTGGTTGTAGTCGCCTCCTGTCACGTTGACGCCATTGAACGTCAATTCCAAGTTCTCACCTTGTGTTGCGGTGAAAGATAGGTAGACGTTCTCGCCGGTGACGTTAGCCGTGTAGCTCTGAGATGCGCCCGTAGCTGACAGCGTACCGGTCACTCCTGCCACCACGCTCAACTTCGCTGTGGCCGCCAAACCGCTATTCGGCGCCACGATCACTGTATAAGTGCCGCTTACCGGCAAATTCGACAAATTCACCGTCTGTGAACCGCTGGGACCAAAGGACGTAAACGTCCCGGTACCCGTCGTGATCACACCTGCATCAGGGCGATAGACCAGGAACGTCACGCCTTGTCCGCTTGGTGTCGTGGTCACACCCGACACGTTCAGGGCAAGGGTATCGCCTGCGTTGGCGTTGAACGTGTAACGCTCGACCTGGCCGGCCCCCAACGCAATGTTGGCGCTGCCATTCATCGCAATGGCCGGGCCAACAATGTCGTCTTGCAGCAGCACATTGAACGTGGGTTTTCCACCCCATGCGGGGCTTACGGTGACGTAGTAAGTACCCGCCGCAAGGTTCCACAGATGCTGTATACAACTGCTCCCCGGATCAGAAGCATGACAGTAAAACGATGCCAACTGGCTACCCGTGGCATTGTTCACGTAAACAATGAACTGGTTGTAGTCGCCTCCTGTCACGTTGACGCCATTGAACGTCAATTCCAAGTTCTCACCTTGTGTTGCGGTGAAAGATAGGTAGACGTTCTCGCCGGTGACGTTAGCCGTGTAGCTCTGAGATGCGCCCGTAGCTGACAGCGTACCGGTCACTCCTGCCACCACGCTCAACTTCGCTGTGGCCGCCAAACCGCTATTCGGCGCCACGATCACTGTATAAGTGCCGCTTACCGGCAAATTCGACAAATTCACCGTCTGTGAACCGCTGGGACCAAAGGACGTAAACGTCCCGGTACCCGTCGTGATCACACCTGCATCGGGGCGATAGACCAGGAACGTCACGCTTTGTCCGCTTGGTGTCGTGGTCACACCCGACACGTTCAGGGCAAGGGTGTCGCCTGCGTTGGCGTTGAACGTGTAACGCTCGACCTGGCCGGCTCCCAACGCAATGTTGGCGCTGCCATTCATCGCAATGGTCGGGCCAACAATGTCGTCTTGCAGCAGCACATTGAAACTTGGCGTCCCGCCCCACGCGGGACTCACCGTAACGGAGTAAGTACCTGCCGCAAGATTCCACAGATGCTGCGTGCAACTGCTCCCCGGATCAGAAGCATGACAATAGAACGACGCGACCTGGCTACCCGCGGCGTTATTTACGTACACGATGAACTGGTTGTAGTCGCCGCCTGGCACATTGACGCCATTAAACGTCAGCTCAAGGTTTTCCCCTTGGGTCGCATTGAAGGACAGGTACACCGCCTGACCAGTGACGTTCGCCGCGTAGCTTTGAGAAGTGCCCGTGGCCGACAGTGTGCCGGTCACTCCACCCACTACGCTCAACTTCGCTGTGGCCGCCAGACCATAGTTGGGTGCCACGATCACCGTGTAAGTGCCGCTAACCGGCAAATTCGACAAGTTCACAGTCTGCGAACCATTGGGACCAAAGGACGTAAACGTTCCTGTGCCCGTGGTGATCACGCCCGCATCCGGGCGATAGACTAGGAACCCAACACCCTGTCCGCCCGGCGTGGTGGTCACTCCCAACACGTTTAGCGCAATGGTGTCGCCGGCATTGGCATTGAAGGTGTAACGCTCGACTTGGCCAGCACCCAGTGCAATGTTGGCGGAGCCATTCGTCGCAATCGTGGGGCCGACAATGTCATCCTGCAGGACTGCATTGAAAGTGGGAGTCCCACCCCAGGCAGGAACAACAATAACCGAATAGGCACCCGCTAGTAGATTCCACAAATGTTGCGTACAACTGCCGCCCGGATTTGATGCGTAGCAGTAGAACGACGCCACCTGGTTACCGGCCGCGTTGTTCACGTACACGATCACCTGATTATTACTAGCACCTGGCACGTTGACACCGTTCAACGTCAGCTCCAGGTTTTCACCTTGTGATGCGGAGAAGGTCAGATAGACGTTCTGACCGGGTACCGCTGCGGTATAGCTCTGTGCTGTGCCATTGAGTGCACCCGTGATGCCTTGTGCAGCTTCGATTTGCATCGTGCCCGTGACACCACTTCCAGGCGCGATCACAACCTGATATGCACCTGAAGCGGTCAAGTACCCCAGGTTGATCACTCCGTTGCCGGAAGTCGTCGTACTGGCATACGTAGCTCCGTTAGGCGCGTAGACGGTATATGCAACGCCTTGACCCGAGGGACTCGTGCTTGCTCCGTTGATTTGGAACGCTATGTTTTGGCCTGCGGACGCATTGAAAAGCACGCGCTTGCTTTGTCCTGACACAGCCGTCACAACGGTGGCCTGCGTATTAATGGCCAGCAGTGCATTTGTCTCGACACCAAGCGTCATCTGCGCGCCGGCGCCACTTGGCTGGATCAGCACCAAATAGTTCGCCCCTGCCGCCAAGTGTGGCAGGTGGATAGATGGTGACGTCGATGAAATAGTGCCTTGCTGAATAACCCCATTGCCAGGCGCATACACGGTGTAATTGATGCTGCTGGCAGAAGTGGAGATGGCACTCGCTTGAAGACTGACCCAACCACTTTGCGGTGCCGTAAACGTCACTACGCCGGTTTGGCCTGAGGCACCGATGCTGAGGTTGACCCCGCCTCCGTTGACCGTGGCATTGCCGCTGCTCACGACGCTGGATGCGCTCACACCGCTGGGCAGCACAACAACTGGAAGCGTACTGGTAGCTAAGCCGTAGGGAGTTTCAACGGCTACGTATCCAGTAGCGCCATCACTTGGCACCACGTATTGCAGTTGAGTATCCGACAGTGCAGCAAGGGTCGGAATATCACGTCCGCCCATCTGTACTCTGGTGTACCCCGCTACGGGATCAAGATGGGCGCCAGTAACGGTTATTGTGCTTCCTACCGATGCAATCTGTGGGCTGACTTGTGTGATCGTGGGCGGCACACCCGTATCGTCGACAATAAACGACGTCGCACTCGCCGCCGTTTGACTGCCGACTGTCACGCTAATGGGTCCCGTTGTAGCGCCGCTCGGAACCGCCGTCACCAATTGCGTGGACGAAGCGGAAAGGATGGTCGCTACAGTTCCATTGAAACTCACTGTGTCATTGGCGGCGTTGCTATCAAACCCTTGTCCCTGGATGGCGACTTGCGTGCCCGCCTCACCATGCGTGGGCATGAAAGCAAAGATGGCCAATTGCCCCGGCGACAGCGGCGCGCTGATCTGGCTGGTATGGCCCAGCGTGTTGTAGCCGTATTGGACGCTGGTGCCGTTACTCGCAGTAACCGCGACGACATGACCATTGGCGTCGTAGACGTAACTGGTGGATTGCGCGCTGGCTTCGCCGAAACCAAGCACCATGCTGCATAGCAGCCAAAAGGCCCAGACAAGTAGGTGTCGCCCTGGTCGGCATCGCCATCTCAAGCCGAATCGACGAATCTGGATCCTGACTGCTCCGCAGCACTGCAACTCCATACGCACGTCCCTTATGCCGCCCACTCATGGATGGCTGGCCGATGTCACGCGTGATGCCCCTGGATGGGGCGTCCCCTTGCCCGCATCTCAGTCGACGCTACACGGGCATGTTGCCGTGTATACGATCACAAATTGGCGTGACGGTTTTGTGAAGAAGCGCCCAGTAGTCATACCCACCGCTAGTACGCTTTAATGATCAGGTGAAGTGCAAAAGACGAATGGATTCGATCTCGAGTCCGTTCATAGGGGTAGCGTTATTTCTTTCGAGGGAACACATGACTCAGTCAGGATTGCTTGTATGCGTGGGCGCATTGGCAGTGACTTTGGCGGGATGCAACCACCCCGCTTCCAACAGCGGCGCTTCGAACACCACCGCCTCGGCTCCGGCAGGTCCCACCACGCCCGCCGCCTCCGCCGACGAAAACACGTGGGGCAATTACCTCGCTGAGCAAGGCAAACTGCATGGCAAAGATGTTGGCATGCGGCCGTACATCTATGTGATTCCAGCGGGCGATAGCGTCGCGGCGAATTCCCGACGCCAAAACGAAACCGATTCGGTTGTGCACAGCATCGGGCCGATTCTCATGCCCGGCGGCATGCTGATCGTGGGTGGTCCTGATTCCAAACAGACAACCGCCTTCCTCGGTGACGTCACCAAGCAGCTAAAAGCGGACGCCCTGAAAGGTATCGTGGTGATGGTGGTGAGTGATGCCCCCGAACAGGCGGCGGTGACCAGCATGCTCAAGGCCAGCGGCGCGACTTTGCGCTTTGTGACCATGTAACTCGGGACATATAGGAGCTTGGCGCAGGATGTCGCGAATACGCTGGTTCGGATGGATCGGTATTGGCGCGCTGGCAAGCACGCTCGCGTTTTTTGCGTTACGCCCGACAGCTCACGGATCGCCGGATGCATCGTTGCTTGCGCAACGCACCGCGTTGGGCAAGCAACTCTTCAACGATCCGTCGCTGAGCGCCGATGGCAGCGTTCGCTGTGCCTCTTGCCACATGCCGGAAAAGAGCTATACCGATGGGCGATCGGTAGCAGTCGGCGTATATGGGCATGCCGGTGCGCGCAACACGCCAAGCCTACTCAACATCGCCGCCGCGAACGAACCCGCCTTCTTTTGGGATGGACGCCGTACCGCGCTGGAACAAGCGGTACTCGATCCCCTTACCAATCCCGTGGAAATGGGTCTTCATGATCAATCCGATCTTATGCGGACGATTGCGAAGAACCCTGCGTATCGCACCGCCTTTGCGCAAGCCTTCCCCGATGACGATGGTCACCTTATGCCTAACGAGGTCGGTACGGTGCTCGCCGCTTACGTGCATTCGCTCATACCGCCCGATAGTGCCTTCGACCGTTACCTCCATGGCGACCGCACAGCTTTGAACACACGCGCACAACTGGGATTGGCGTTGTTCCAAGGCAAGGCGGGATGCGCGGAATGCCACCAACTCAAAGGCTCTCGGCCTCCGTTGACCGATCATGGCTATCATCGAACTGGCGTCGGCCTCAATGGCATTACCGCCAATCTCCCTGTTCTCACAGAAGAAGTGATTGCGTGCTCATTGCAAGGAGCGCAGATTGGCGATCGCGTCGCCACCCACGCTGACGAGGCGCAGCTTGGCCGCTTCAATGTGACGCAAGATCCGGCGGACATTGGGTTGTTTCGGACGCCCTCACTGCGGGGCGTAGCCCGCACAGCCCCTTATATGCATGACGGCAGCGTCCCTACGCTCGAGGACGCCATCGATCGCGAGGTGTACTACCGCAGCTTGCAGGCCGGTCGACCGCTGAATCTGAGTGTGGAAGAGCGGCTCGATCTCGCTGAGTTCCTGCGTACGTTGTGATCTTGCAAAGATTCCCCTGCATATGCGGGGCGCACAGGCTCCTGTCGACATGTGGCGAAGTGCGGTACTGAGGCCAAGGGCGCGATGCGGCGGAAGCAAACCTGGCTATTCATAGCCCTCGTCTAGCACGCACCACCGATCGATCCGAGTCCATGGCTAATGCTCTATGGGCAATCCCCGCCGTGCGCGCTTTCCCCCGCCACGCCCGCACTGCCTTCGGAGGTGAGTTTCGACGCAAGAGCGTACCCCCGAGAGGAAGCGATGGCTGTATGCGATCTTCCCAGTGACATGCCCTCGCGCCCTGACGCAAAACGACGCGCCCAGATGCCTCATTGCAGATCCAGGTGGGGATGGGCTTCGACTGGAGGATGTGGGGGTGGGGTTGGGAAAAAGGTAATCCAGGTAATCGAGCCGAAATTCCGACGTAACTAACTGAATTTAAAGATATTAAACATTACCTCTGAAAGGTAATCTTTGGTAACCCGAAAGGTAATCTTTTATAACTTATTGATTTATAAGGGCACATAACGGCGTGTAGATTACCTTTCTTCGAGGTAATCAATTACCTTATGGTTACCTTTTGATTACCTTTGACTGTTAGCCGTATACCTATGTTTTATTTAAGAAAAATGGGTATTTTGTAGATCAGGTTACCTTGATTACCTTTTTCCGAACGACCCGCAAATTTTCAGAGAACAGGGCGCCATACCTCTCAGTCGCGCAGTTCTATCGCCAACCTGACTATCTAGGCCGCCCCTCGATCGCTGGATTTTCGTCACCTGCGGCAGATCAACCGCAATCGACATGCGCATTGAGACCTACACGGCAAAGCTATCGGCCGGTGTACCAAGACGTTGGTACATCCGCATGCCGTTGCTCAAATGATGAGCAATATCGACGATGGTCTCGTCATTTCACTGCGCCACGGCTCAAGGTTTCGCATATGCAACAAGCACTCCGTATTCCAGTAGTTACATGGCGGGCAAAAGCAGGAAGCGGTATATGATCGGAATCCCTGAAACAGGCAGTCTTTCGAACGCAACAGTGAGTGCCGTTTGCTTTGAAGGCTTGAGTGTGACGACGGCTGCCGGCAAGCAGGCCAAGCTGGCGATCATCGACGAAAACGGAAAAATTCTTGAGTCAGGAACGATAGTCGCGCGCGAGGTTTGGAACGTCACGCTTGCCTGCTACAAGAACTTCTTGCAAGGAATGGGACATCTACGCGTGTACGCGTCGCCGCCAGGGCAGACGCTCAACCAAAAAGCGGCCTAGTGCCGCTTTTTTTTATTTGCCATGAATTTGTATAGATAGACTTGCTTTCGGGCATCCGAGGGATACGAACCCCACTTTCGGGGTTTCACTGGGCTGCATGGTGGTTGACTTCAAAGAACTTTTCACTCGTCGATCCCTATCGCCGGGAGGAGGCGCTGGGAGGCTGGCTGGGGTCGAAAAACGGCCATTTTAGCCTGCCTGCCTTTCCGCTGCCTGCCCCGCAGTCGGTCTTCAGGTATTCCGCAACCGAATGCTCTCGGCCAGGTTGCCATGGAACACGTGCTGCCCCAGGTGGCCCAGGTCGGATTGCATGTCGGCGTGGACCTTGCCGCCGATGTCGCGCCAGCGGCGGCAGAAGGCGTAGTCCTCCGAGAGGTATCGGCGGGTGTCCGGATCGACCATGCAGTCGAAGAACAGCCAGTAGTACGGCTGCTGCGGGTTATTCGGCGGGCCGTCCGGGGTGTAGTTGAGCTGCGGATAGGCCTTCATCATCTGGGTGAACACGTCGCGCTTGATCACCATGAAACCAGTGGGCGCTTCCGCGACTTCGACAAAGCCTTCGTCAGTCATGTACTTCTGCAGCGGCTCGGCGCCGTGACCCACGGCATTCAAGGGGTAGTCGGTGTAGAGCGTCTCGAACATCTCCCGTGTGGTGCCGGCCGGCACGCCATCGGTTGGCCAGTTGAAGCGCTTGAGCGGGTACACGCCTGTGGCCACATCGTAGTCGGCCAGCAACAGGCGGATGGCGGCCTGAGGTTTGAACGAGATATCCGCGTCGATCCAGAACAGATGGGTGTATTCCTCGTGCATCAGGAAGAATTTCACGATCTCGTTTCTTCCCCGCGTAACAAGGCTGTCGGCATACATATGCAGCGAAGACTTCAGCCCAAGCCGAATGGATTCGTGCGTCAACTCGAACATGCTGGTGACGTAATGCATCGATACAGCGGAAACGTAGCTGGGTGTCGCCCAAAGTACATTCATCGACTGCAACGCGGAGACGGGGAGCATGGACATCCTTTTGAAGGACCGCAGAGCCTGCGGCGTGCGTGAGCATACTCATAACGGCCGCATTCGCACCATCAAAATGCGACACCGATTTCATGGCCCGCGATGCGAGCCGCCTTACGCGAGCCCAACACGCATCCTCGCGTAAACTGACTGCCTTTGGCACGAGGACGACCGCGATGGGCAAGCACATCCATCTACCCACCTCCGGCACACAGTGCATCGGCGCCTATCTTGCCGAGGCCGAAGGCAAGCCGAAGGGCGGACTGGTGGTGATCCAGGAAATTTTCGGTGTCAACGCGCACATCCGCACCGTGGCGGATCGATTTGCAGCGATGGGTTACACCGCCGTCGCGCCCGCGTTTTTTGATCATCTGGAAACCGGCGTGGAGATGGATTACACCGACCAGACCATGGCCAAAGGGCGACAGCTCGCTACCGAAGTCGGTCTGGATCGTGCGGTGGAAGATGTCGCCAGCGCCGCGGAAGCCATTGCATCGACCGGCAAGATCGGCACGGTGGGTTATTGCTGGGGCGGCACGGTCGCCTTTCTCTCGGCCATTCGCCTGGGTTTGCCCTCGGTCAGTTATTACGGTGCGCGCAACGCGCCGTTTCTCGGTGAAAAAACGCAGGCGCCGGTGATGTTCCATTTCGGCGAAGAAGATCGTTCCATCCCGCCGGAAATCGTCGCCAAGCATCGCCAGATGCTGCCGCAGATGGACGTCTACAGTTACCCCGGCGCGGGCCATGCATTCAATCGCGACATCGATCCCGGCCACTATCATCCGGCGAGCGCAGAGCTGGCGTTGAAGCGCACGATGACTTTCTTCGATAAATATCTGGCGGGCGCATGAGCGGCGACGATTTCATGCTGGACGCACGACTCAAGGCCGATACGCACCACGTCGCTCCCCTGCCCCTGTGCGACGTGCTGCTGATGAACGACGCGCGCTATTCGTGGTTGATCCTGGTGCCACGGATAACCGGCTGCGTGGAGATATTCGATCTGCCTGACGAAGCGCGAACCACGCTTTGGCAGGAAATACAACGTGCCGCGACAGTACTGCGTGAAGTAGCACCCTGCGACAAACTCAACATCGGCGCGTTGGGCAATATCGTGCGGCAGTTGCATGTGCACGTCGTTGCGCGGAAGGAAGGCGATGCGGCGTGGCCGGGGCCGGTGTGGGGACATGGGCGAGCTGAGGCTTATGGCGATGAAGCACTGCATGTGCTTATGCAACGTCTGCGACAGAAGCTTTTGTAGGTTGGAGTGTGAACCCCAACACCGCATACTTACGTAGATGGCAATGTTGGGATTCGCCCCCGACCCACACGCAGTGCGAATGAGTTGTCACGTTCCAATAAAACCGGGACATAGTCACCTTACAACCCAACACTGCAATCTTCACAGCACCTTACACATTCAGCGCTACAGTCGCGCCGCTTCGCCGACCTCGCTCGCGCGAAGCATGTAGGGGAACACTGGAAAGCTCGCATCGAGCTGACGCTTTCCATCATCGTTAGCGCAACGTTATCTGCTTCCTGATTGAAGCATTCGGAGGCTGTACTCCGATCACGTCCACTATGGAGGGAATCATCGTGAAGCGTACCCATCGTCTTTCGTTCGTACTCGCCGCGGTTTGCGCAGCATTGCTCGGAGGTTCGAGCTTCGCCGCACAAAGTGGTCAACCGTCATTCGTGCCGTTCCAGCAATTCTTGAACAGCATCAAGACGGCCAACGCTGCCACGTTCGTGGCGCAGAAATCCAGCGCGGTAAAAGATTCCGCATCGTTTACGGAAATGCAGCACTACGTGCTCAACCTGTATAAGGACGCGCATGTTTCGCAAAGCTTCCTGCTAGGCAACGATCACTTCGATTGCATTCCCATGCAGGAGCAGCCGAGCGTGCGCAAGCTAGGGCTTGGGCATATCGCGACACCACCCCCTGTTTCTGCAGCACTACCACAGGCATTTGCCAGTAGTGGACCGCAGCATCGGGCGATCAGCTCGCAATTGGCGGAGAACGATCAGGTCGACGCGCTTGGTCACTCGCGCGTTTGTACAGCCGGCACCATTCCCATGCGGCGCGTTACGCTGGAAGAGCTGTCGCGCTTTCCGAATCTGAAAACGTATTTCCAGAAAACACCCGATGGCGCGGAACACTTGCCAACGCATAAAGTCGTTCCGCCCCAGGTGTACTCGCATAAATATTCCTACACCTATCAAAACGTCACCAACATCGGCCAGACCGACACCATCAGTCTGTGGTCACCGTATGTGAACACCGGTGCAGACCAGATCTTCTCGCTAGCGCAATCGTGGACCGTCGGCACCACCGGCACCACACAGACTGCGGAAGTGGGCTGGCAAAACTACCCGGCGCTGTACGGCGATGAGCGTTCGCGCTTATTCATCTACTGGACCGCAGATGGCTATCAGAACACCGGTTGCTACAACTTGAGTTGCTCGGCGTTCGTGCAGACCAATAGCAATTGGTATTTCGGCGGTCCGTTCTCCAACTACAGCACGGTGGGCGGCGCTCAGTACGAATTCCTGGCGCAGTACTACCTCTATCAAGGCAATTGGTGGCTGGGTTTAGGTTCGCCGGGCAACGTCACGTGGGTGGGTTACTACCCGGCATCACTCTATGGCAGCGGACCGATGGCCTCGTCTGCGCAATTGATCGAATTCGGCAGCGAATCTGTGGGATCAACTTCATGGCCGGCCGAGGGCAGCGGCAATTTCGCCAGCGCAGGCTGGACTTATGCCGGCTACCACCGCGAGTTGTGGTACTGGGCACCAGGTGGCGCAGCGTACTGGGATACGTTAAGCGTTGGACAGCCCTCGCCTAGCTGCTACACCATCGCCGGCCCGTATTGGGGCGGTTACAGCGCACCGTCGAATTACTGGGGCATTTACTTCTATTTCGGCGGCCCCGGCGGCACCACGTGCTGATGGATGGATGCAAAAAAAGAGAGCGCCCGTCATCGGCGGGCGCTCTCTTGATTTGCGACATCAGAACCGGTTCGACGCTTAGTGACCGGCGTCGCTACCACCAGACTGATCGCCGTACGACTTGCCGCTGGCATCCTTGCTGGTATCGCCGCTCGGCGCAGTGGCCGGCGCGTGGTAATCCTCCAACTGGCGTGCCTTGGTTTCTACCGGGTTGATGCGGGCCAGCTTGCCGCCGTCGTCATAGTAGGCAACGAAGCCGTAATCCAGCTGCAGTCGCGCCATGTATTCCAGGTGTTGCTTGCGGATCTTGGAATCGTCGCTCGGCAACAGCAGCACGGTCTTGGGCAACTTGCCCGCGTCCTTCAGATAGGAGAAATGGCTGCCAGCATCGAGTGCGGAAACCACGGCACCGTCAATCAGGAACTGACCATTCTTGTAAGCCTTCATGGTCATGTCGAACTGGTTCTGTGTCTGAGTGGTTCCCACTATGTCCTTGGATGCGCCGCGATGGCAGCCGCCAAGCACCAGCAGGCTGCCGAGCAGAAGGACGGCGGCGCCGCGGGTCGACAGTGTGGAAAGACGGATCATGCGAAATCTCCTGCGAATATCAGCGAAGCGAAGGAAAGTGTAGCGCCGCCGGGAATGGGTGGCTGAGAGGGTTGCACAATGCGTTCAGGTCCGCGGCAAGGTCACGCCTTGCTGCCCCTGATACTTGCCGCCACGGTCTTTGTAGCTGGTTTCACACTCTTCGTCGGACTCGAAAAACAGCATCTGCGCCACGCCTTCGTTGGCATAGATCTTGGCCGGCAGCGGCGTGGTGTTGGAGAACTCCAGCGTCACGTGGCCTTCCCATTCCGGTTCCAACGGCGTCACGTTCACGATGATGCCGCAGCGCGCGTACGTGCTTTTGCCCAGGCACACGGTGAGCACTTTGCGAGGAATGCGGAAATATTCCACCGTGCGCGCCAGCGCGAAGGAATTGGGCGGGATGATGCATACATCCGCTTCCACGTTCACGAAGCTGGTCGGATCGAAGGCTTTCGGATCGACGATGGTGGAGTTGATGTTGGTGAAGATTTTGAATTCGCGCGCGCAGCGCACGTCATAGCCATAGCTGGAGGTGCCATACGACACCAGCTTGTTGCCATCGCGCAGTTTGACCTGCCCAGGCTCGAACGGCTCGATCATGCCCTGCTGTTCCGCCATGCGGCGGATCCACTTGTCGGATTTGATGCTCACGCGGACTCCGGTACTTACAGCCGCGCCCGGGCAAGGTCCCGGGCGCAAAGCGGCAAAAATACATGGTTGGTGGGTGAGTTCGCCAGCGGTGTTGCTCCCACCCCTGCGCGCAGGGGCGGGTTGGGGTGAGGTTGTGCGAGCGTGCCGCATCCATCGAATTCGTCGCGAGGCTGCCCCACCCCACCCCAGCCCTCCCTTAACTACGCAGGGGAGGGAGCAAATCTGGCTCAAGCCATGGTATTCAATCCAGCCTTCAGACATCCCAGGCCAGCGTCCAGCTCTAGGCAACGCGCCGGATCGGCGAGGATTTGCTCCTTCGTACACCCCGCTCCCGGCAATGCCAGCGGTATAGGTTCCGGTGAAAGAAAGCGTGCCGACATCGTCCGCAGGATCTCGCACAACGCATCCTGCGCATGATGCGAACCGCGGGCCGACGCGTTGATCAGCAACACCGGCTTGTCGGGAAACTCCAAACTGCCGACCAGCCAGTCCAGCAGATTCTTGAAAGCGCCAGGCACACCGTGCGCGTATTCCGGACAAGCGATCAGCAACGCATCGCTCTGCCCTACCGCCGCGCGCAATGCCTGCACGCTGGCCGGTAGATGTGCACTTTCATCGTCCGGATTGAACAACGGCAATGTGCCGAGTCCTGTGTACAACGTGAGTGACAACTCCGCCGGCGCAAGTTCGCGTGCAGCGAGCAATGCGGCGGTATTGGACGAAACACGCCGCAAACTCCCGGACAAACACATTACATGCCTTACGGCGCTCATGCCGCCGGCTGGCCCTGCACGATGATCTTGCCCAGGCCCAGCGACTTATTACGCGGCTGGCGCGCAAGCCGCCCGGCAGTGTTGCGTGCGATTTCGCGATAGCGCGCGGCCAAGTCCGAATCCGGCATCGCCGCCACGGTCGGATTGCCGCCGTCCGCTTGTTCGCGAATGCGGATATCCAGCGGCAACGATCCCAGATACGGCACCTGATACTGTTCAGCCATGCGCTCGCCGCCGCCCGCGCCGAAGATGTGTTCCTCGTGACCGCAGTTCGTGCACACATGCGTAGCCATGTTCTCGACGATGCCGAGCACGGGCACTTCCACCTTCTCGAACATCTTCAGGGCCTTGCGCGCATCGAGCAGGGCAATGTCCTGCGGCGTGGTGACGATCACCGCGCCGGCCACCGGCACCTTTTGCGACAGCGTGAGCTGGATGTCGCCTGTGCCAGGCGGCAAGTCGATGATCAAGTAATCGAGCATGTCCCAGCGAGTGTCGTTAAGCAGTTGCATCATCGCCTGCGTGACCATCGGGCCGCGCCAGATCATCGGCGTTTCTTCGTCGACCAGAAGACCGATCGACATCGCCTGCAGGCCGTGTGCCGTCATCGGGATGATAGTTTTGCCATCCGGCGATTCGGGCCGCCCCTGGATACCCAGCATGCGCGGCTGGCTGGGGCCGTAGATGTCGGCATCCAGAATGCCCACCTTCGCGCCTTCTGCCGCCAGCGCCAGCGCCAGGTTCACCGAGACCGTGGATTTGCCCACGCCGCCCTTGCCAGACGCCACTGCGATGATGTTCTTCACGTTCGCCAACGGCGCCAGCGTACCCTGCACCTTATGCGCGTGAATGCGGCTGGACATGGAAATCACCGCCGCCTCAATCGCGGCATCGTTCTCCAACATCTGCTTGGCTTGTTGCGCCAGCGAGTCGCCAACGCCAGCCGCCGGATAGCCGAGCTGGATATCCACCGAAACCCGGGCGCCGTCCACGCCTACGGCGCGGATGGAATCGGCCAATGGGGCGCCGGTGTGAGGATCAATAAGGTCGCCGAGGATCCGGCGTACCAGGGCTTCGTTCGCCTGCGTCATGGGGAAAGGGGCAATGATGAGGACATTCATTATGCCAGCAGCCACCGGCCACCTGCCGGTACGATCCGAGTTGCGCAATGCAGCTTGACCCACCCGGCCGTGGCTCGGCAGGCTGACCCATACGCCAACGTAGGGAGCTTCCTGATCATGAAACGCCTGTCGCAAGTTGCCATCGCCGCCTGTCTGCTGCTGGGTTCGGCCGTCGCCTGGGCCGCCAACGACACGCCGGTAGGCACGTGGCGGCAAATCGATGATGTAACCGGCAAGCCCAAGTCCGTCATCCAGATCACCGAGAGCAATGGAAAGCTCGAAGCCAAGGTGAAGGAAGTGCTGCTTTCCGACGATGGTCCGCATCCGATCTGCAAGAAATGCGACGGTGAGCGCAAGGATCAGCCCATCGAGGGCATGGTGATCATGTGGAACGTCAGCAAAGATGGCGACGTATGGGACGGCGGCAAAATCCTCGATCCGAAAAACGGCAAGGTCTATAGCGTGAAGCTAAGCCTGGCCGAAGGCGGCAACAAGTTGGATGTGCACGGCTACATCGGCATTTCGTTGCTTGGCCGTAGCCAAGTGTGGGAGCGGATGCAATAAGGCTCCTAAAGCCCCTCTCCTTTCGGGAGAGGGGCACGACTTGCAAGCCGTTTAGCCGTTCAATGGAACACCACCGCGGTCAGCGAATAAGGCGCAACAGCCTGGGTAGCGGCACTGCTCGCACTGGCCTGAGCAACCCCCACCGCAGTGCTGCTCTCACCATAGGTATAGATGTTTGCAGTGGTAAACCCGCTGGGCACGCCGACAATGGAAACGTTGTACGTGGTGCCTGGATCGATGTTGACCAGCAACACCGCCACCGAGCCATTCAACTTCTTCACCGCATAAGCCTGTACCAGGCCCTGATTGGATGATGCAGCCACGATGTGGTCGTGCGGCCCAATCACCTTGCTGACGATCTGCAGGCCATAGTAGGCAGGAAATGGCGTATTGACGGACGGCTCATTGCCACCGCCATTGGAGAGTTCGTGCGGAATTATCTCGAACGCGCCATGTACAAAACTTGATGACCATCTTGCATGCGAACCCAGCGCTGCCATGCATATCTACAACGCGATGCCTGGATTGCTCCCGGCCGACAAAACCTTCGGCCAGCTTGCAGCTTCACAGCTTCGTCACATCACGCATCGCACTGCTCAACAACAAACTGCGCGTTGTCATCCCACCGTCTCGTATTCGCAATCGCAACGCTGCACTGTCTCGCCCTTCCTACAACAAGAAGGGAGGATGTATGCGGAACGCACGTGCATCGATCGTAATGGGAATACTTGCAGCAGCCTGTCTGAGCGGCTTGTGCACCACACCGGCTTTCGCAGCGAGCAGCAGCAACTTGCTGGTGAACGGTGATGGCGAAGCAGGCACTTGCACCACGGACTGGTCCGCCGTGAACACCGTGCCGGGTTGGACGGTGACACAAGGTAATCCGTCGATCGTCTGTTATTCGATCGGCAGCTTCGGTACGCCCGGCAATGCATCGGGCGGTAAAGCGTTTATCGCCGATGGTCCGTACGGCGACTCTGCGTTGCGCCAGAACGTGGATGTTTCGAGTGCGGCTAGCGCCATCGATGGCGGCAATATCACCTTCAATTTGTCGGGTTGGCTTGGCGGCTACACCGTGTACAACGGCCAGGCCGTCGCTACCGCCACCTTCCTTGATGGCAGCGGCAAACCGCTCGGAAATCCGGCACAACTGGCCGGGGTAAATGCGTCCGCGCGCGGCAACAGCACCGGTTTTATCGCAAAATCCACCACCGGCAACGTGCCGGCCGGCACGCGCACGATCTCCGTGCTGCTGCAATTCACCAACACCTCCGCGTCGTACAACATCGGCTACGCGGACAATCTCTCGCTGACGCTGTCCACGCCGGTAACGGCGCCTACGCTGCAGGCACCGATATCGCAGGTGCCGGCGTTCGATCACGTGTTCGTGGTGATGATGGAAAACACCAACTACGACGAAGTGATCGGCGATACCACGGATGCCCCTTTCATCAACAGCCTGACCAACCAGGGCACGCTGCTCTACAACTACAGTGGCGTGTATCACCCCAGCGACGAGAACTATCTATCGATCGCCGGCGGCGACACGTTTGTGAAGGGCGCGATTTACTATCCGAACATCAAGGTGACCGCGCAGCATATCGGCGATGAACTCGAGGCGGCAGGCAAAACCTGGAAAGCCTACGAACAAGGCATGGGTACGCCGTGCAACACCAGCAACAACTACGACAGTTACTATCAGCCGGACGATGCACCGTTCATCAACTTCACCAATATCTCCGGAAATCCCACCCGCTGCGCTGCGCATCTGTTCGACACCACGCAACTGAATACGGATCTGCAATCCGTCGGCACCACGCCCAACTTCGCCTGGATCGCCGCGGATGATTATTACGACGGCGAATCCTCCGGCAATGGCTCGTCCACCAGCCTGCAGGTGCAGAACGGCTGGCTTCAGCAAACCTTGCAGCCGATCTTCAACTCGCCCGCGTGGAAGCAGCAGCGCTCGCTGCTGGTGCTTACCTGGGACGAGTCGGAGGCTTCCGGCACCAACCACGTCGCCACGATTTTGGTGGGTTCAGCGGGAACAGTGCAGAACGGTTACGCCAGCAACGTCAGCTACAACCACTACAGCGTGGGCCGTACCATCGAAAATGCGCTGGGCATTGCGCCGCTTACGCACAACGATCAGTACGCACAGCCGATCAACGATGCCTTCGTTGCTGCATCTGCCATTACCACACCCAGCCTCACCACCAGCATGCCGAGCGTCAAACAAGGCACTTACGTGCACTTCGACTACGCCACGCCGCTGGGCCAGCGCAATAGCCAGAACTGGATCGGCATCTACGCGCAAGGCAGCAGCCCCGGCCATGGCTCCTCCACCAGCTGGCAATACACGCCGAGCGGCAATGGCACGGCGACGTTCGACACCTCGGGTCTTGCGCCGGGTACTTATAGCGTTTGGTACTGCTATAACAACGGTTACACAGAGTTGGCAGGGCCGATTACGTTGACCGTGACCAGTCCGTAAGGGCTTGATCGCTGCGCGATCCCGGTAGGTTGGGCTGCGCCTCAGCCCAACTTACTGGATATCTCGAAATAGCCAGAACGGCGCCATGCACATGCGCACAAAATGAAGGCATGCTGCACCTCCACGGATTGGAGCCGCCATGCCCACCATCTTCACGCACGCCGCCGTACCCGTTCTGCTCGGCACAGCCGCGGGCAAGCAAGGCATCAGTCGACGCCTGCTCTGCGCGGGAGCTATCGCCGCCATGTTGCCGGATGCCGATACGCTCGGCTTCAAATTCGGCATTGCCTACGCAGATCCATTCGGCCATCGCGGCGCGTTGCACTCCCTGCTATTCGCGCTTTGCGTCGCCGCACTCGCGGCATTGCTGCATCGACGTCTGCAAACCACCGCAACACGCGCATTTGCGTTCGTCGGCCTGGCGACCGTTTCGCATCCCTTGCTCGATATGCTGACCGACGGCGGCTTGGGTATCGCGATCGCTTGGCCGTTGACCGCACATCGATATTTCTTTCCCTGGCGCCCGATCCACGTATCGCCGATCGGCATGCGTTTCTTCAGCGGACATAGCGCACCGCTGATCACATCGGAACTGCTGTGGGTGTGGCTACCGGCCGCCCTGCTGTCCATTGCGCTATGGCGATGGCGGGCGTCCCGAGATCGCCTGCGCTGATCACGGGAGGCACGCAGGAGTCATGCCATAATGCGCAGCCTCTCAGCCAGCGCAGCCATCATGCCCCGCCGCCTACTCGTCACGCACGCCCTGCCCTATGCCAATGGTCCGCTGCACCTGGGCCATATGCTGGGTTACATCCAGACCGACATCTGGGTTCGTGCGCAGCGCATGATGGGCAACGAGGTGTACTTCGTGGCGGCGGACGACGCTCACGGTACGCCGATCATGCTGGCCGCCGAGAAGGCCGGCGTATCGCCGGAAGCGTTCATCGACGGCATCCGCGCCGGACACGAGGCCGATTTCGCCGGCTTCCACTTCAGCTACGACAACTACTACACCACGCACTCGGAAGAGAACCGCGACCTGGCTTCGCAGATCTACATTCGGCTGCGTGACGGCGGTTACATCGCCAAACGCAACATCAAGCAGTTGTTCGATCCCGAGAAGGAAATGTTCCTGCCGGATCGCTACATCAAAGGCACTTGCCCGAACTGCGGCACGCCGGATCAATATGGCGATAACTGCGAGAACTGCGGCGCCACCTACGCACCCACGGACCTGCTCAATCCGTACTCGGTGGTATCCGGCGCAACGCCCGTGCTGCGCGATTCGGAACATTACTTTTTCGAACTGAGCAAGTTCGAAGCACTGCTGCGCGATTGGTTTGGCGGCAAGCTCACCGACGGCAAGCAAGTAGCCAATCCCGGGGTGGTCGCCAAGCTCATGGAATGGCTGGATGGCGGCCTGAAGGACTGGGACATCTCGCGCGATGCGCCCTACTTCGGTTTTCCCATTCCGGATGCGCCGGGCAAGTTCTTCTACGTGTGGCTGGACGCGCCGGTCGGCTATCTCGCCAGCTTCAAGAATCTGTGCAATCGCACGGGCCTGAAGTTCAAGGATTTCCTTGAGCCCGGCAGCGGCGCGGAAATGCATCACTTCATCGGCAAGGACATCATCAACTTCCACGGCCTGTTCTGGCCGGCGATGCTGCATGGTGCGCAGTTCCGCACACCTACCTCGCTGCACGTCAACGGCTATCTCACGGTGAACGGCGCGAAGATGTCCAAGTCGCGCGGCACCTTCATTCAGGCGCGCACGTATCTGGATGTCGGGCTCAATCCGGAATTCCTGCGCTATTACTTCGCCACCATGCTCAACGATGCGCCGGTGGACGTCGACCTGGATCTGAAGGCCTTCGAAGAACGCGTCAATTCGCACCTGATCGGCAAGTGGGTGAACATCGCAAGCCGCACCGCCGGCTTTGTGCAGAAGTTCTTCAATGGCCGCCTGGCCACCAGCTTCTCGGAAGAGCAGAACGAGCTTTGGCGCGCATTGCTGTCGCATTACGACGACATACCCAAGCTGTATGAAAGCGGCGAATTCGCCGAAGTGATGCGCAAATTCGTGTTGATGGCGGACCTGGTCAACGGCCACATCGCCATCAAGGCACCGTGGGTAATGGCCAAAGACGAAGCGCAGCGCGACGAACTGCACCAGGTGTGCTCGTTCTCGCTCTCTGCGTTCCGCCTGCTTGGCGGCCTGCTCAAGCCCGTACTGCCGGTCACCGTGGAAGCGGCCGAAAAATTCCTGGCTGCGCCCATCGCCGATTTCGACGCGGCCTGCGCCACGCTGCACAACCACACCATCCACACTTTCGAGCCGCTGCTCGCGCGCATCGATCCCAAGCTGATCGAAGCGATGATCGAAGCCTCGAAGGAATCACTGGGCTCCACGCCGGAACCTGAAAAACCCGCCAAGAAACCCGTCAAGAAAGACAGCAAACCCATGACCGAAGCCGCAGCCGCCACACAAGAAACCATCACCATCAACATCGACGATTTCGCCAAGCTCGACCTGCGTGTCGGCAAAGTGCTGGTCTGCGAGTTCGTGGACGGTTCGGACAAGTTGCTTCGTTTTGAACTGGATGCCGGTCCGCTGGGCAAGCGCCAGATCTTCTCCGGCATTCGCGCCGCTTATGGGGAGCCGGAAAAGCTGGTGGGTCGCAATGTGGTGTTCATCGCCAATCTGGCGCCGCGCAAGATGCGCTTTGGCTTGTCGGAAGGAATGATTCTTTCGGCGGGGGATGGCGGTAGCGATCTGTTTCTGCTGGATGCGGATCAGGGGGCGTCGCCTGGGGCAACGGTGCGCTGAGCCTGCTCACATTTGCGCTAACTTGCCCAGATGCGCGTTCCCCCTCACCGCCATTCCGGCGCAGGCCGGAATGACGGTGAGGCAAGACTAAACGTTGTCGTAACCATGACCACCCTAGCCGATCGCATCGACGCCCTGCTACCGCAAACGCAATGCGAACAATGCGGCTATCACGGCTGTCGTCCTTACGCGGAAGCGATCGCCAACGGTGAAGCACAAATCAATCAATGCCCGCCCGGTGGCAGCGAAGGCATCGTCAAGCTGGCCGCCCTGCTCGGCCGCACACCGCTGCCGCTGAACCCTGAAAACGGTGTGGAAAAACCACGCACGCTCGCGCGCATCATCGAAGCCGACTGCATCGGCTGTACCAAATGCATCCAGGTATGCCCGGTCGATGCCATCGTCGGGGCCAGCAAATTGATGCACACGGTCATCGCGGACGATTGCACCGGTTGCGAACGTTGCGTGCCGGCTTGCCCGGTCGACTGCATCGTGCTGGAACCGATGCCGCTTGCGCAGGCAAACGATCCCGCTCATGCCAATGCGGCGCGTGAACACTTTGAACGTCGCGAAGCACGCCTTGCTGCACAACAAGCACAGCGCGAAGCCGAATTGACGGCACGCAAGGCACAGGCGCACGGCGCCAGCCAAAGCGTGCTCGACGCCCTCGCACGCGCCAAAGCCAGAAAACAGGAGCCCAAGCAGTGAAGAAAACGGATGTGGTTGAACTGTTCACACGCCTGCGCGAGCTCAATCCGCATCCGACCACGGAGCTGACCTACACCACGCCGTTCGAATTGCTCGTGGCAGTGGTGCTTTCCGCCCAGGCCACCGACGTCGGCGTAAACAAGGCGACACGCAAGCTCTATCCGGTCGCCAATACACCGCAGGCCATCCTCAAGCTCGGCGAGGAAAAGCTCAAGCGCTACATCAGCACCATCGGTCTGTACAACGCCAAGGCGAAAAACGTCATAGCGCTGTGCAAAATCCTGGTCGAGCACTACGACAGTGAAGTGCCCGACAACCGCGAAGCGCTCGAGGCGCTGCCCGGTGTCGGCCGCAAGACGGCCAATGTGGTGCTCAATACCGCGTTCGGACATCACACCATTGCGGTCGATACGCACATCTTCCGCGTCTCCAATCGCACCGGGCTGGCACCGGGCAAGGACGTGCGCGCCGTCGAGGACAAACTTGAAAAAGTGGTGCCGAAGGAATTCAAGCAGGATGCGCATCACTGGCTGATCCTGCATGGGCGCTACGTGTGCAAGGCGCGCAAGCCGGATTGTCCGCAGTGTGTGATTCGCGATTTGTGCCGCTACAAGGACAAGACGCCAGCGGCCTGATACCCCCACAAAGAACGACTCCCTCCCCTGCTTCGCAGGGGAGGGAGTGGTATGTCGTGCAGCTGAGACACTTCAGCACACGTGTTGTACGCTGATACGGAATAACCAAAGCGCGCGACAAAGGCGATAGCGTGTCGCTCAGTATCGAATCACTGTTGATACGAGCACGTCTTGTGCACCTCGGCCCTGGGATCGCCGAAATCCGCGTTACTGCAGCCGATCGATTGGCCCACGCCGACTTCGCGATAATGCCAAACACCATTTGCACCGTACGCGACCAAACCGGTTCCCTGTGGAACTTTGCAAATCCCACCCTCACTGGCACAAGTGAAAAATCCTTTCGGCACGTTACCTGTACCTCTAGGGATGCTCTGATCTATTCCACGCACCCGGCATGACGTCCAGAAGGCCCGCAGGGTGTGTAGCGTGGCACAGGGCAGACTGGCCGTCTGTTCAAGCCATGCGGCGCAGGCTGCGGGCCTTCTGGACGTCACCCCGTCATTTAAATTCATGATGTTGGGGCCGCACTGTATGCGCGTATCGCTGCGCCCCAGCGTCTAGACAGACGGCCAGTCTGCCTTCGCCACTGCGGCGCAGCGATACGCGCATGCAGTGCGGTGACGGGTACATGGAATAGATCAGAGCATCCTTAGTGGACATCTACAGGCAGCTGAGATGTATGTCTGCAAAATAAGATATTCCCCACCAAAGAGCATTCTCTAGGTCTTGCGACCACAGCCCTCCCCTGCTTTCAGGGGAGGGCACCGCCCTTCACATTTGTATGGAAGTGGGTGATTACGCGGCTTGCCGAAGACCTTCCACGCGCAAATGCAACGCCTTCCAATCCACCACCAATTCGCAACCGCGTGCCTTGGCATTGCGTTCCCACTCGGTGAGCAATTCCAGGCATGCTTGATCGACGTGCCGCAAGCGATTTACTTCCAACAGCACCCGCGTGTTCGGCGGCACGCGTTCCAATGTGCGTGCAAGCGCGGGAACCTTGAGGAACGTGGCCGAGCCGTCGAGTTGCAGCATCACCGCACCCGGTTCGTCGTGCTCCTCCAGATCCACCTGCAAGCGCGCGGATTGCAGGGCGAGCCGTAGTATCGACAAACCGAAACCGATCAGCACACCCGTCAGAAGATCCGTCGCCACGATCGCCAAGGTGGTGACCAGATAGATCATCGCAGTGCCACGGCCATACATGGCGAGCGACTTCATCTGCTTGATGTTGATCATCTTCACGCCGGTGTAGACGAGAATGCCGGCCAGGCACGCAACCGGTGTCGCGCGGATCAGCCAAGGCAGCAACATGGCGAATACCAACAGCCAGCCGCCGTGCATGATGGTCGCCATGCGCGTGGCGGAACCGGCCTGCACATTCGCCGCGCTACGCACGATCACGCCAGTCATCGGCAATGCGCCTAACACACCGCATAGCAGATTGCCGACGCCTTGCGCAGTCAATTCGCGGTCATAGTTCGTGCGTGTGCCGTTATGCATGCGATCCACCGCTGCCGCGGAAAGAAGCGTCTCCGCACTGGCGATCAAGGCGAACGTGAAGGCCGCCACTAACAGCGCGGGCTGCGCGAGCGAGGAAAGACCATCGAGCGTCGGCAACGTTACGGTGGCAAACAGATTGGCGGGAATGTCCACTTTATTGACGTCCGTGCCCAGCATGGCCACAGCCGCGGTAACGATCACTACCGCAAGCAATGCGCCCGGCACGAAGCGCAGCTTCTGCGGACGTAATTTTTCCCAGCCCAGCATGATGGCGATGGTGGACAAGCCAACCAACAATGCAGCGACACTTCCGCCCTCGCCTTCCAATGCATTGAGCAGAGCGCCGGGCAACGCGGCAAAGTTTTCCAGGCCACGCGCCTTGGGTACCGCATCGATCAGCACGTGCAACTGCGAAGCCACGATCAGAATGCCGATGCCTGACAGCATGCCCGCCACGACCGCCGGCGAGATCATGCGAAACCACACGCCAAGCCGGCTCACACCCGCGACAATCTGAATCACGCCAGCCAGCAACACGACAGGCCCCAACGCGGCAGCGCCGAATTCGCGCACCAGTTCGAACACCAGCACCGCCAAGCCCGCTGCGGGACCACTCACCTGCAATGGCGAACCCGCAATGGCGCCCACCACGATGCCACCGATGATGCCGGTGATGAGCCCTGCCGCAGGCGGCATGCCCGATGCGATGGCAATGCCCATGCATAACGGCAATGCCACCAAGAACACCACAATCGAGCCGAGCAGATCCCGACCCAACAAACTTTGCGAGAAATAACTTCGCATCGCAGTTCTCCTTAAGCGGCCGAAGTGGCAAAGCGCAGATGCGGCGTGGCATCGGGCACTTCATCGCTGTCTGTTTCGAGTTTCACGAACCGACCCTGCTGAGCGTCGAAGGCTTCCAGTTCTGCGTGAGCAATGTCGTAAACCCAACCGTGAATGGTGAGATCGCCACGCGCCATCGCTGCCGCGACAACGGGCAACGTGCGCAAATGCTCCAACTGGCCGACCACGTTTTCTTGTGTCAGGCAGGCCAGCGTTTCCTGCGGCGACAGGCCCTGGCTGTTTTGCTCCACGACATAACGCGCTACATCGCCGTGTTTCATCCATGCGGCTACGGAGGGCATGTCCTTGACCAGTTCGGGCTTCTGCAGCGCTTTCATCGCGCCGCAATCGGAATGGCCGCAGATCACGATGTGCTGGACTTTGAGCACTTTCACCGCATATTCGATGGCCGCAACCACGCCGCTCACGTGTTGCGCATATGGCGGCACGATATTGCCGATGTTGCGATAGACGAACAGTTCGCCTGGCTGGGTGTTGAACATCATTTCAGGCATCACGCGCGAGTCGGCGCAAGTGATGAACATGGTGCTTGGGCTTTGGCCTGCGGCGAGTTTCTTGAACAACTCGCGCTGGCTGGGAAAAACGTTGTGATGAAAATGGTCGAAACCTTCGATCAGACGCTTCATGGGAAATCTCTCTCGATGCAAAAAGGATGCGGCACGCGCATAGCCGTCGCGCACGCACAGGCGTGCAACACCATGGCTAGAGCGCAGCAAAAGGATAAGGATGACGGCGCTTAGGCCGTCGAAGCATCAAGCGAGATCGGGCGGACGCGGCAATGGCGCCGCAGGCGTTACGGGCAAGGGATGTATTGCGCCGATGGGCACATCAACGCGCAGAGGCCGAAGCCGCACCGCCATCGGCATCGGCATCGGCAACACAAGCTCATCGTCCACGTCGTTGTTATCGGCGCTCAGCAAGAGGCCGTCTGGCGATGCGTCGGGCGTGGAATGCCACGCGCCGTTGCGATCGGTAAGGCTGGGGTCGTCAACGATAAAGACCGTCGGCGTTGACGTTGCCTTCATCACCGGTGCATTGGGTGCGCTCGTACCGAATGCCGCGCCCATCCACAACAATGTGAACAATGCGCAGCACATCAACAAGAGAAAACGGGAGCGGTCGTTCGATCGCATATCGGCAAAACTATCGGATTCGCATGCTGCAATGCAAGCTTCCAGACGGACTTGTGTTCATATCACCTGCATGCGTTTGCGCGTTCGCGTAATCCGGAATGCAAATCCCAGCATTGCCATGCATGCGTATGTGGCGATGCTGGGATTTGCATCCCGGTCCACGAAAGCGCGGTGATATCCAAAAAGCAAAACGGCGGGACATGCCCGCCGTTTTTCCATCCTTGGGTCGAACTCCCTTCCGATAAACGATTAGAACGGGTAGTAACGGATGCTGGTGAAGAACATGTTGTCCGAAGCAGTCGGCGCATTGCCCTTGCTGTCGGTATACAGCTGACGCGAGAGATGCGAGAACTGCGTACCGAACTGCACGCGGCCGAACTTGCCCTGATAGAACTTCCAGAAGAAGCCAAACGTTTGTTCGGAGACGGCGCGGTTCTGGCCCGTACAACCGGTGGCTGCACCGTAAATACCGCAGTTGGCATTGTTGTAACCAAGGGCAGCAGCACCATAGCCGAGCGGCAAGCCGTTCACGCCGACGGTCTGGTAGCTGTCTTGCTGCTCGCGGCCACCTTCAACGTAGAAATCGAGGTCATCCGTGGCATGCCAGGTCAGCGTGCCGAGCACCATGTTTTCCTTCAGTGGATGCGGAGCGCCACTGGTCGTGTAGGTGATGTCGTTCAGACCCGACGTGCCGTAACGACCAATGCCCTTGCCGCTCATGCCAGAAACCTGGAGATCCACCACCTTCGGAACCAGCGGCAGCACCATGCCGAAGCCAAAGCCGCCGCCGTGCGCGGTCTGGTTGGAGGTGCCTGCCGGACCACCGTTGGCAGCCAGCGGCGTGACGCGGGTGGTGAACTCGCGCGAAATGCCGAACAGTTCGTAATGGCCCCAACCCGGATCGGCCGCGAACTTCACGAGGATGTCCGGAATCTGATTGAGCGATACCGAGTTGAGAGTGTCATACAGCGAGCCGGCGCCGACCGTGGCAGTCGTGGTCGCGTAGCCCTTGGTGCCCGTGCCGGCCGTGCCGCCGACGCCAGCGGTCTGCGGGTTTTCAATCGAGATACCCAACCACCATTTCTTGTCCCAATCCTTCACGAGGCGCAGCTGCGTTTGGCGCGCCCAGTTGAAGCCCGCGGCGTACTGCGCGTCGATCGTCGGCGGCAACACTTCCTTGCCTGGGGTGATCCCCACGCTGTCGAGGGTCATCAACGACCAGGCCTGACCGGCCAATGCGTGTAGACCGTAGTCGCTCCAATCGATGCTGGTCCACAACTGGCGAATACGCATATTGAACGAGTTGCTCTCGTTCATGTTTGCCGTCTGCGCGCCACCGAGGAAGTCGGTCTCGTAGTAGCCCGTCACGTGGGTCGTATCGTTGATGTCGCCTTCGGCCTTGATCGACAGGCGGCTCTGGCGCGCGCTGTACACAAACTGGTTGTTCTTGGCGTTGGTGACCGGATAGGTGGTGGTAGCGCCGCTGCCCGTGTTGATCGGCGCGGTGCTCGTGCCACCCATAAACGGAATAGCCGTGAACTTGGTTGCGATGTCATCGGCGGTGTCACGCGAACGGTACGCCGTTTCAGCAGCCAGGAAGCCGCCGAAGGTCCACTTCACGCCGCCGGTGCCGCCCAGGATATCGCCCTTGTGCTCCGAGGCAGTCGCAACCTGCTTCTGCGTAGCCTGCACCTGCGCCTGCGTAGCCTGCACGGATTGCGCGGTTTCAACCTGCGCTTGCTGTGCGGCCTGCTGCTGCGATTCCAGGTCTTGAACCTTCTGCTCCAGGGCTGCGATTTCGGCCTTCATCTGCGCCAGCTCGGACGCACTGACAGACACCTTCTTGTTCGATGTCTGAGCCGACACAGTCGCCGTAACGCTGGTCAAGCCCAAACCGGCAGCGATGGCCACCGTGAGCATCTTGGAACGCATGTTGTTGTCTCCGCTTTTATCTATAAGAAACCGCGTGGCACTAAGTCCAATCCCCTGGAGCGGCCGGCGGGCTCGGCGCATGATCAAGCGGCAGCTTTACCGTTAGATGGATGTTATGTGACGGTACGATGACAAACCGTACGGTTGGACATGACGGATGCAGCAGCGCGTTGTGGATACGCCCACAAAAACCTCAGCTCGTTGTCCAGGCGAACGCTGTGATCCAGCGACTTTGCTTTGAAATAAAGACAGTAGCCCGGGCGTTCGCCAGCAACGGACATAAATCAGCCCACGACGACGGCGGCAGTAGCGGTGCGCTGATATGCTTGCCCAATGGAGCAACTCAACAACAGCTTGGCGGCCCGTATGGCCGACCGTTTCCGCGGATTCCTGCCGGTGATCGTGGATGTAGAGACCGGTGGATTCGATGCCGACCGCGATGCCTTGCTAGAGATCGCCGCCGTCGCCATCGGCATGGACCAGGAAGGCAATCTCTACCCCCATCCCGTGGTTTCCACGCACGTTGAACCGTTTCCCGGCGCAAACATCGATCCGCGCGCACTGGAGATCACCGGCATCGATCCGGACAACCCCTTGCGCGGAGCCCTAAACGAGCGCGCGGCGCTGGACCATATTTTTCAATCCGTGCGCGCGGCAGTGCGCGCCAACGAATGCCAGCGCGCGGTGCTGGTGGGCCATAACGCGGCGTTCGATCTGGGTTTTCTCAACGCAGCCGTTCGGCGCATCGGCCACAAGCGCAACCCGTTCCATCCTTTCAGTTGCTTCGATACCGCCACGCTGAGCGGCCTGCTGTATGGCCAGACCGTCTTGAGCAAAGCCGTGCAGGCCGCCGGGTATACGTTTGATTCGAGCGAAGCGCACTCGGCGGTGTATGACGCCGAGCGGACGGCGCTGCTGTTTTGCCGCATCGTGAATCGGTTGCGGTCATTGGAAGTGTCGGAGCTGGATCGGGTGGGAACGGCGTTGCCTTAAGCATCCGATCCTGCCCCTCCGGAATGGCGGCTTGGCACATGCCAAGCCGCCATATCCGCAAACTCTTACGATTGTCATCAAGCTGACACATTTGTCTCATCTCATTGCAACACCAAGCCTCTGCAATACGCGGGTTGTCAGGCATTACTCGCCACTTCCCTCCAAAGGAGCCACTGTGTTGACCTCATTCAAACTTCCGTCTCGCCTCGGCATGATCGCTTTCGCGGTTGCCGCCTCCCTGTTCGGCACGACGGTCCAGGCCACCGACATCACCGGTGCGGGCTCCAGCTTCGTCTATCCGGTCATCTCCAAGTGGTCGGCTGCTTATGCAGAAAAGACGGGCAATCACATCAACTATCAGTCGATCGGCTCCGGCGGCGGCATCGCGCAGATCAAGGCCGGCACGGTGGACTTCGGCGCTTCGGACATGCCGCTCAAGGCGGAAGATCTCACCAAGTTCGGTCTGGGCCAGTTCCCTGACGTGATCGGCGGCATCGTGCCGGCCTTCAACGTAGCCGGCATTGCACCGGGTGCGCTGGTGTTGGACGGCGCCACGCTCGCCGACATCTACCTGGGCAAGATCACCAGCTGGAACGATCCGGCCATCGCCAAGCTCAATCCCGGCTCGCACCTGCCCAGCTCCAAGATCTACGTCGTGCACCGCTCCGATGGTTCGGGCACCACGTTCAACTTCAGCGACTACCTGTCGAAGGTGAGCGCGGACTGGAAGTCGAAGGTGGGTGAAGGCACCGCCGTGCAGTGGCCGACCGGCATCGGCGGCAAGGGTAACGAGGGTGTGTCCGCTTACGTTAAGCAGATTCCGAACTCGATCGGTTACGTGGAATACGCCTACGCCGTGCAGAACAAGCTCGGCTACGCCAAGATGAAGAACGCTGCCGGCAACGTGGTGGAACCCACCATCGCCAGCTTCCAGGCCGCAGCCAACACAGCCGACTGGAGCAGCGCCAAGGACTTCAACCTGCTGATGACCAACGCACCGGGCGCCGATGCGTGGCCGATCACTGCCACCTCGTGGGTGATCATGTACAAGACGCCGAAGAACGCCGCCAACACCAAGGTTGCCTTCGACTTCTTCAAGTTCGCCTATGAACAGGGCCAGGACGCCGCCCGCTCGCTGTACTACGTGCCGCTGCCCGCTTCGCTGGTGCAGCAGATCGAAGGCTACTGGGCCAGCGAGTACAAGAAGTAAGCCGCGCACTGTCGCCAGGATGGCTGCAGTGTGACTCTGCGACGCGCGCAACGTTATGTTGCGCGCGTCGTGCTGATTGAAACCCCTCGCAGAAAGTAACGACACGTATGTCAGCGACCAGTGCCGAACCGATTCCCCGCGATACTGAACATCGTTCGCGCGCCGATGCCCGTCACGATCTGATCTTTCGTTTCATCCTGCGTTTCTGCGCGCTGCTAGTGTTGGCGGCACTGCTCGGCGCAGCGCTCGCCACGCTCTGGGGTGGCCGTGACGTGCTGTTCAAGGACGGCTGGCACTTCCTGTTCAGTTCGGACTGGAATCCGGTCGAGAACCAGTTCGGTGCGCTTGCACCGATCGCCGGTACGCTGATCACTTCGCTCATCGCATTGCTTCTTGCGGTGCCGGTGAGCTTTGGCATTGCCTTATTCCTCACTGAGATCGCTCCCAACTGGATGCGCGGTCCGGTGAGCGCCGCGATCGAACTGCTGGCCGGGATTCCCTCCATCATCTACGGCATGTGGGGTTTGTTTGTGTTCGTGCCGTTCATGTCCAGTGTCGAACCGACACTCAACGACACGCTCGGCAATATTCCTTTCATCGGCGCCCTATTCCAGGGACCGCCACTGGGCTTGGGCCTGCTTACGGCGGGCATCGTGCTGGCGGTGATGATTCTGCCGTTCATTTCTTCGGTGATGCGCGAAGTGTTCCAGACGGTGCCCGCGCGGTTGAAAGAGTCTTCCTATGCGCTCGGTTCCACCACTTGGGAAGTGGTGTGGGACATCGTGCTGCCGTATACACGCTCGGCCGTGATCGGCGGTATCTTTCTCGGCCTGGGCCGTGCGCTCGGTGAAACGATGGCGGTGACTTTCGTGCTGGGCAATTCGTACAACCTCACTGCGTCGCTGCTGATGCCTGGCACGTCGATTTCCTCCAGCATCGCTAACGAATTCAACGAAGCAACGGAACTGCATCGCTCCGCACTGGTTGCGCTGGGCTTCCTGCTGTTCGTGGTGACCTTCATCGTGCTGTTGATCGCGCGCTACATGCTGCGTCAACTGGCTCGCAAGGAGGGTCGCTGATGTCAGCCGTCTACGCACGCCGCCGCATCGTCAACGTGATTGCGCTCGCACTTAGCGGGCTGGCCACGCTGATCGGCCTTATCTTCCTGGTGTGGATTCTGGAGACAACGGTGCAGCACGGGTTCTCCGCACTGAAACCGATGTTGTTTACCAAGATCACGGCTTATGGCCCAGACGGCGGTTTGAGCAACGCCATCGTCGGCAGCCTGCTGATGGATTTGATGGCCTTGGCGATCTGTACGCCGATTGGTGTGCTGGCCGGCACTTATTTAGCCGAATACGCAAGCTCTACACGGCTGGGTGCTTCCATTCGCTTTCTCAACGACATTCTGTTGTCGGCGCCGTCCATCGTATTGGGTCTGTTCGTGTATGTGATCGTGGTGTTGCCCATGACGGCACTCACGCACGGACGCATCAGCTTTTCCGCTTTTGCAGGCAGCGTGGCACTGGCACTGATCGGTCTGCCGGTCATCGTGCGCACCACCGACGAAATGCTCCGGCTCGTGCCGGGAACCCTGCGCGAAGCGGCGCTATCGCTCGGCGTTCCACAGTGGAAACTCACTGTGCAAGTACTCATGCGTGCCGCGTTCTCGGGCATTCTTACCGGCGTACTGCTCGCGCTCGCTCGCTTGGCCGGCGAAACCGCGCCGCTGCTGTTCACGGCATTCGGCAACAACTTTATGACCGTGCATCCGCTGGACAAAATGGCCAGCCTGCCGCAGACCATCTATCAATACACAGGCATCGCCGATGCAGCGCTCAACGCGATTGCGTGGGCAGGTGCGCTGTTGATCACCCTGTTCGTGCTGGCGCTGAGCCTGCTGACCCGCATCATGTTTTCGCGCAAGAAGGTGAGTTATGAATGACCTCGCCGCCGCCACTGCGGCTCCCTTGACCGGCGCCTCGTCCGCCAAACTGAAAGTGCGCGATGTGCACTTCTACTACAACGGATTCCATGCGCTGAAAGGCATCAACATGGACATCCCCGAAAAGCAGGTCACTGCGATCATCGGGCCGTCCGGTTGCGGCAAGTCCACCTTGCTGCGCATCTTCAACCGCATCTACGCCATTTATCCGAAGCTGGAAGCGAAAGGCTCGATCGAACTGGACGGCGAGAACATCCTCGATCCGAAATTCTCGATGAACCGCCTGCGCACCAAGGTGGGCATGGTGTTCCAGAAGCCGGTGCCGTTTCCGATGACGATTTTCGAGAACGTCGCCTACGGCATCCGCCACCACGAAAAGCTGTCGCGCGCGGACATGGAAATCCGCGTGGAGCAAGCGCTGCGCAGCGCCGCGCTGTGGGACGAAGTGAAGGACAAGCTCAAGCAAAGCGCGCTGGGCCTGTCCGGCGGTCAGCAGCAGCGTCTGTGCATCGCGCGCGGCATTGCGCTGCGTCCGGAAGTATTGTTGCTCGACGAACCCACCTCCGCGCTGGACCCGATCGCCACCGGCCGCATCGAGCAGTTGGTGGAAGAGCTCAAGCACGAGTACACCATCGTGATCGTTACCCACAACATGCAACAGGCGGCGCGCTGCTCCGACCAAACTGCGTTCATGTATATGGGTGAGTTGATCGAATTCGACAATACGGAAAAGATCTTTACCAAGCCAGGCAAGAAGCAGACCGAGGATTACATCACCGGTCGTTTTGGTTGATCTTCTTTAACCCCCTCTTCCTTCCGGGGAGAGGGCTGGGGTGAGGGGCCAACCTCGCAAAAGCCCCCTCCTCCCATTACTGAATCGTAGAGGCCATCCCATGAGCGGCAGCAGCAAGGAACACATCATCAAGAGCTACGACGACGAACTGCTTCGCCTCACCGGCGAGCTGGTTCGCATGGGCGAGCTGGCGGTGAGCCAGCTGGAAGCGGCCATCGACGTGGTGGACCGCCGCGACGAGCGCGCTGCCCAGCACGTCGTGAACAACGACGATGCCATCGATCAGCTGGAGCAGGAAATCAGCCACGACGTGGTGCGCCTGCTGGCATTGCGTGCGCCGATCGCCGGCGACTTGCGCAACGTGTTCGCCGCACTGCGCATCGCTGCCGATATCGAACGCATCGGCGATTACGCGGCCAACGTGGCCAAGCGCTCCATTCCGCTATCCATGGCGGCACCGCTGACACCCACCAGCGGCCTGGCCCACCTGGCCGAGCTTGCCGCTGAGGAAGTGCGCGAAGTGCTGCGTGCCTACCGCGACCGCGATGCAGAACTCGCCCACAAGGTGTGGCAGGACGACGTGCAGTTGGACGAAGCCTATACGGCGTACTTCCGCGAACTGCTTACCTACATGATGGAAGACCCGCGCGTGATCACGCCGTGCACCCATCTGCTGTTCATGGCCAAAAACATCGAACGTATCGGCGACCATGCCACCAACATCGCCGAGAACGTGTGGTTCCAGGTGAACGGCGAACCGCTGACGGCGCAGCGTGACAAGCGCGATCTCACCTCGAATCCGGAGCCGGTGAAGCTGGGTAATCGGCCGGATTGATGTTGTAGGTTCGGGACGCATCTCCCGAATCGCGACACCTGAAATCTTGCCTCACCGTCATTCCGGCGAAGGCCGGAATGACGGTGAGGCAAGGCGAAGCACCCGGAAACATCACTCCGCGTGCATTCCGCGCCAAGGTTCGCGTACGCTCTCCGCTTACGCCATCCGCACGGATCCCTTGAGTGACGCCTGCGTCCCACACTGCCGAACCAACGCTCACCGAAAAAGCCGGCTTTAGCTGGCCCGGCAAGCTCTACATCCTCATAGCCCTGCTCGGCTGCGCATTCGCCTTCATAGGCCTCTCAACCAGCAGTTTCTGGGCCGATGAACTGTTCACCATGCAAGTGGTGGATCATCACCAGGGTCTGGGCGAAGTGTTCCGGCGCGTGCTGGCCGACGTGCACCCACCGCTGTACGACTTCCTGCTCTACGGCTGGATCGAACTCTTCGGAACCAGCGAATCGGCAGTGCGTTTGCTCAGCGCGATCCTGGCCGTTCTAAGCATCATCCTATTCGCCCTCGCCACACGCCGCCGGCTCAGCCCTACGGCTACTGCCTTCGCTTGCGCCGTCGCGACCACGTCGCTGTTCTGGTACGAGCAAGCGCAGAACGCGCGCAATTACACACTGGCGATCTTCATTTCTTCCGCACTACTCGCCGCAGCCATCGATTTTGGCGGGCGCACGCGTGCCGGCGAACGTTTTCCTAAAGGGACATGGCTGTGGCTTACCATGCTCGGCATCGCCGGCAGCCAAGTACATCCCTACATGCTGCTGATGGTCGGCATGCTGTTGTTGTTCCTGCTGATTGCTTCGCGCACATGGCAGCAGCGCGTTGGCGTCTGTATTTCCGGTGCGATCGTGCTGGGGCTCTACGTCAGCTTGTTGTGGCTGATGACGCACGCGGCCAAGCACGATTTCCACGATACCTGGTTCAGCAACAGCGCCAAGTTCTTCGGCTCGCATCTGCGTCGCGTGGTGTTCCACTTCATGAGCCGGCAGGCGCTGCTGATCGTGGTGGTCATGCTGCTGGTGCTGTGGCTGCGTCGCACGCGCGTTGTTCAAGGCGATGCCGACAAACAACAGTTGGCCAACTGGACCGCCGGTCTGTGTGGCTTCGTATGCGCAGGCGTCATTCTCAGCGGCATCGCTGTATCCCTGCTGGTGGCGCCATCGTTCTCGTATCGCAATGTGCTGGTGTGTGCGCCGTTCGGCTGGTTCCTGCTTGCACGGCTCTATGATGCAGCGAGCGCACGATTGGATACCCGTACCGTTACGCTCGGCGCAATGGTCATCGTGGTGCTGCTGGGTTCGCAATCGATCGCGCTGATGCGTGGCCGCACGCTGCCTTCCAACGAGCCTTGGCGCGCGTCTGCGGCCTATATTCAGGGCCTGCCAGGGTGCGCGAACGCCACGCTGCCCGTCATTACCTATCCCGGCACTTACGGCATGGGCATGACACCTGCCGTGCACGCGATGATGGAGCAGCATTACTACGGCTACTACCTGCCCGCTTCATATCGCCCGTATGCGTATCTTGCCGACGACTGGATGCATCATGCGGGCGAACTGATGCAGTCGAACAGTACCTGTCCAGTGCTGGGCTGGATCTTGCACGATGTGTCTGACGAGGAGCGCGCGCTTGCACTGGCCAGACGGTTCCTCAGCCAACCCGGCGTGGAGAATCATCAGTTGGTCGTGCAGGAATTCGTGTCTTACGACTTGAACTGGCTGGCGTGGAAACCGCAGGCCGGCGCATTTGTGTTCTTGCGGGCGGAGCCTGTGGTCATCGAACAGTCTGCATCTCTGCCTGCGGGTACGGAAGTGGATCAGAAGCATTCACTTGGCGATCGGCTATTCGTGAGCTTCAACCCAGCAACGCCATCCGCAGCGACCTATGAAGTTCGTCGCATGCACGCAAGCGAACATTGATGCCCCATAGACAATCTCGCGACAAACTACAGCAGGTTGAGCCGAGGCAACGCCGAACCCCAACATAGCAATGTGTAATCCGATGCTGGGGTTCGGCGTTGCCTCAGCCCAACCTACGGGGAGCGCACGCGATGACAAAGACCTGCGTTAGACGCCGATATTGCGCTTCGTCCGCCCCCATGCAAAGAAAGCGGGCAGCAAGCGCTTACCAAAGCGAAATCTTATGCCCCGCCTCACGCGCCTCTTTGCGTACTTTCGCACTGCGCGCAATACCGTAGATGGCAATCAGCAACCACGCCACTTCCATGAAAAACGCCGAAGCGTTGAACGAGCCGAACACCAACGACAACATCACGCCGAGTGCACCCAGTACGTTCATCAGCTGATACACCAGCCCATTGCCATGCAGCTTGTGGGACTGAAGCGCCAGATGGGCCAATAACATCATCGCGACACCGATGTATCCGGCCCAATCGTGCCAATAGAACGTCATCGTCCACTCCTTTGACGCAATGCTTCGAACAAGACGACACCGGTCGCCACCGATACGTTGAGACTTTCCATGGTACCGGGCATGGGAATCTTCGCCACGAAATCGCAGGTCTCGCGCGTGAGCCGGCGAATGCCCTCGCCTTCGCTGCCCAACACCAATGCCACTGGGCCTTTCAGATCGATATCGTAAATCGATTGATCGGTATCGCCGGCCAGGCCGGTGATCCACACGCCCGCATCTTTCAGCGTGCGCAGGGCGCGCGCAAGATTGGTGGCCGCTACCAACGGCACGCGATCTGCACCACCCGCTGATGCGCGACGCACTACCGGCGTGATGCCGACGGCGCGGTCTTTCGGCACGACGACCGCTGTCACCTTGGCCGCTGCAGCACTGCGCAGGCATGCGCCAAGATTGTGCGGGTCCGTAACGCCATCGAGCACCAGCACCAAAGCGTCACTGCCGGCCTGTTCGATCAATTCGGGCAAATCCTGTTCGCCGGCCAGTTGCGGCGCCTGATAAAGCGCAACGACACCTTGATGACGCGCTTCACCCGCCACGCGATCGAGCTGCTCGCGCGGGCGATGATGCACAGGAATCTTCAACGCCTTCGCTTTTTCCGCCAGCTCATGCACGCGCGGATTGCGCTGACCGTTTTCCACCAGCACTTCGCGTACGCGTTCGGCGTCGTTATTCAACGCGCCTTCCACCGGATTGATACCCACAATCCAACTGCCAGAGTCTGCCTTCATACCCCATATATCTCGCGTTGGGTCTGAGCGGCCGCCATGCGGCAGCCCGCGGCTTGGCCAGACGGCCAGTCTGGCGCTGCGCCACGCGCTGCCACCTGACGACCACTCAGACCCAACGCGAAGCATATGGAATATGAAGACAGACTCTTACTCATCGTTTACCTTTGGATTTTGGCGTATGGCCCTTCGGCGCTTTGGTAACACGCGTGCTGGGCGATTTATCGCCACTGGCCTTGGTTTTGCCCTTGCCCGCAGCCGCTTTCTTGCCCGGTTTGGCTATACCGCGTTTCTTCGTACCAGCGTTATCGAATCCCGGCAACGGCGGCAGCGCAGGCAATGCTTTGCGACCGGACGGCAAGGAATAACGCTCGGCGTTGTCGTAAGCACGCGGCGCGGCCGGCGGCACAAAGGCCTGCGGAACCGGCGCCGATTCAGCTGCTTTCTTCTTCGCCGGCTGGACCATGCGGAAGTCGATCTTGCGATCTTCCAGGCTGGCGCGCAGCACCTGCACACGCACGTGATCACCCAGGCGGAACTGCAGCCCCGTGCGCTCACCCTTCAACAGATGGCGGATGGGATCGAAGTGGTAGTAGTCGTTGGACAGTTGGCTGATGTGTATCAGCCCGGAGACTTTCGACTCCTCCAGCTCTACGAACAAACCGAACGAAGTCACGCCGGTGACCACACCTTCGAATTCTTCACCAACGTGTTTGGCCATCCATGCGCAACGGAAGCGTTCGTCTACATCGCGCTCGGCTTCTTCAGCACGACGCTCGCGTTGCGAGCAATGCACGGCCATCGCCGCCATGGTCGCTTCGGTGTAGTGATAGCCGGAAGGCTTGCCGCCTTTCAGCGCGTAGCGGATCGCACGGTGCACGAGCAAATCCGGGTAACGGCGAATCGGCGAGGTGAAATGGGCATACGCTTCCAACGCCAGGCCGAAATGCCCGCGATTGTCCGGCTGATAAGCCGCCAGGCTCTGCGCGCGCAGCAACACGGATTGGATCAGCTCGCGCTCGGGACGATCCTTCACCAGACGCAACACGTCCGAAAAATCAGCGGGCGTAACGTCCTCGATCGGCGGCATGCGAAGTTTGAATTCGCGCAGGAACTGCTGCAGGTCTTCGTACTTCTCCGCCGGCGGCGGTTCGTGTGCGCGAAACAACGCCTGGATCTTGCGCTTGGAGAGAAACATCGCCGCCTGCACGTTGGCAGCGATCATGCATTCCTCGATCAGCTTGTGGGCGTCGTTGCGCTCTACTGCACCCACGGATTGCACTTCGCCGGTAGCGTCGAGGCGGAATTTCACCTCGGCCGTTTCGAAATCGATCGCGCCACGGCGGCGGCGTTGTTCGCCCAGCGCCTTGTACAGCGCGTGCAGGTTTTCCAGTTGCGGCAGAACGTCAGCCAGTTCGTGCCGCGCATCGGCGTCGTTGAGGCCGATCGCCTGCCACACCCGGTCATAAGTGAGCCGTGCATGCGAGCGCATCACGGCGTCATAGAACTTGGCTTTGGTGACGTCACCTTCCGCGCTCACCTGCATGTCGCACACCATGCACAGGCGTTCCACCTTCGGATTGAGTGAGCAGATGCCGTTAGACAAGGTCTCCGGCAACATCGGCACGACGAAGCCGGGAAAATAGGTGGACGTGCTGCGCTCGTAGGCTTCTTTGTCCAACGCGCTGTCGATCGGTACGTAGTGCGAGACGTCAGCAATCGCCACCAGCAACCGCCAACCGCCGCCGCGTTTGGGCTCGGCGTAAACGGCGTCGTCGAAGTCGCGGGCGTCTGCACCGTCGATGGTCACCAACGGCAGCTTGCGCAGGTCGACGCGGCCTTCACGCTCGGCGGCGGTAACGTCCGGTTCCACCTCTTCGGCTACGCGCAGCACTTCCGGCGGCCATTCGTGCGGCAGGTCGTAGCTGGCAATCGCCATATCCACTAGCAGCGACGGCTGCAGGCGTTCGCCCAGCACGCTGCGGATGGTGCCCAGCGGGCCGCGATAAGCAGTGGGCGGATCGGTAATCTCGGCCACCACGATCTGTCCTGACTTCGCGCCGCGCTCTTGCCCCGGCGCGATCATCACGTCCTGATGCAGTCGGCGATCGTCCGGCACCACCAGGGTGACGCCGTTTTCGATCACCACACGGCCGACCAACCGCGGCGACCGGCGTTGCAGCACTTCTACGATGGAACCTTGCCGCCGCCCGCGACGGTCCATGCCGACCACACTGGCCAGCACGCGATCGCCATGCAGCACGCTGCGCATCTGATAGGGCGAAAGGTAGAGATCGTCGCCACCCTCATCCGGGCGCAGGAAGCCGTAGCCCTCGGCATTGGCCAGCACCACACCGGGGATCAGGTCCAACTTGCGGGCCGGCGCGTAACCGCCGCGACGGCCAAGCAGCAATTGACCGTCGCGCACCATGGCGGTGAGGCGCTTGGTGAGCGCGGCAATGCCGTATTCGTCGAAGAGCTGCAGCGCCTCGGCAATGCGCGCCTGGGTCAGCAGCTCGCCGCGATCTTCCAGCAAGGCGAGGATCGCCTCGCGGCTGGGGATCGGCTTCTCGTAACGCTGCGCTTCGCGCTCGGCGAAAGGATCATGCCGACGCCGCGACGCGGCCTCCGCCGAGCCTCCACCACGCCCGCGACGTGCAGGTGCCGGCGCATCCGCGCTGGCTTTCCGGGCCTTCGCCGCCTTGCGCGGCACCTTTTCCTTGCTGGGTTTCTTTGTCTTGGTCACTTGCTAAGTATCGCCTCGATAGCATGCATTCGATAAGTAGTTAGTCGCATGTAGAACCACCGCAACAACGAACATGAAGAAATGGTTGACAATGTGTCCTCCTCCCCCTACTCTACGCGGCTCGCACAGCCCGAAAGGCTTGTGCGACACCTGCCCAGGTGGCGGAATTGGTAGACGCACTAGTTTCAGGTACTAGCGGGTAAAACCGTGGAGGTTCGAGTCCTCTCCTGGGCACCAACACTTCGGATCCAACACGATCCGGCCAGCTTCGAAAAGAACCCCGAAAACGCCGTTTTCGGGGTTCTTTGTTTTCCGATATCCCAATGTCCCGGCGGGACGCGATGCCGCGATTTTTTGCGTGTGCGGGGCGTAATGCTCGCGACGGCGAGGCGCTGCATCGTTGCAACAAGGGTGGCGGATAACTGGCCGCCACCCGCGCACCATCCCACTGCAGTCAAAGGAGTGAACATGCACCATCGGATACTTCGTGTCCTTACCGCTCTCCTGTTTGTAACTGGCGCAAGTTTGATGGCCATTGGCCATGCAACGGCATGCGATGTGCCCGCGCCGTTGAAGAGCATCGATCCACCCGGCTTCTATGACGACGCGGCCGGTTATGCGCGTGCGGTGCAGCCCATGCGGGGCTTCATCGCAAAGCTCAATAAGGCGGCGGAGGCGGGAGACTGGTCCTGTGCGCTCGATCTGCTGCACGGCTGGGCTAGCGCCGACGCGCTGATGGGACCGATCTCCGGCTACCAGGGTTATTACGAGCGTTCGTGGGCGGGAACGGATTTCGCCCTGGTGATCCTGCGCATGCCGAACGAGGTGAAGGTTGCCCATGCAGACAAATTTGCGATGATCGACCCGTGGCTGCGGCGCATTGCCATCGCCACGCGTGATGCGAATGCGATCAACCATCTGCACAACAATCTCGTTTATTGGGCCGGTCTGAATCTTGTCGCTATCGGTACCGTAACTAATCAGCCGCAACTTATCGATTCTGGTCTGATACGCACACGCGAAGGCATACACGACATCGGTCCGAATGGCGCTTTGGAACGGGAAGTAAAGCGCGGCGATCGCGCCCTGCACTATCACACGTTTGCATTGCTGCCGCTGGTGTTCACGGCGGAACTGGTGCAGCGGCGCAACATCGATCTGTATAAGGAAAACGATCACGCCATCGCGCGTCTGGCGAATCTGGTGATCGACGCCGTGCGCGATCCAGCCAGCTTCGCGAAGATCACCCCGATCAAACAGAACCTGTTCCCGTGGACGTTCCAGGATGAGCTGTCGTGGATGGAGCCTTATTACGCGCGCACGCGAGATTCACGGCTGCCTGCGCTGATCGCATCACGTCGGCCGTTTAGCGAGTGGCGGCTTGGCGGGAACGTTACAACAGCGTGGGGGGTGTCGTTGCCGTCGTCCGAATGAGCCGCACGCTTTTTGCCCCCTAACCCTCTCTTACTACACGCAGGGGAGCGCGGCTGGCGTCCTGGTTCCCTCGATACGCCGGCTGTCGATGCCGCACCGGCTCGCCCTCCGGAAATTCCAATACGACACGTCGCGCATGGCGCATATGTCGTGCCGTTGCCACCTGCACGCCGAGCACACCTGCCATGCTTGCGTGATCCACGCTGCGCGTAACACGGCGACGGCGAAGACGGCCATAACGCAAACGGTTGTAGAACGACCAGACCACGAAAACCAGCGCACACAGCGCGGCGATGCCCAGCATGAACAGCAAGTCGTGCGCGCCGTGGCCGTGTTCTTTCAATATCAATTGCCTATAACCCACATCGACGCCAACCAGCCACGCGAGCAAGGTGATCAACGGCAGCCAGAGCGACGCCCATATCACCCATGCCACCAAGGTAGCGGTAGTGAATAGCACTCGGCGCACAGGGTGCTGGCGCTGCGGGAGGTTGATCAAAACAGCTTCGGCTTTCATTGCACGCCTCGGTCGGGGCTGACCCAGATGGCCCGTGCACCTTTGCGCTTGAGCAGCGCTTTAGGCAGTGCCACCACTGTCGTCGCGGTGCTCAACAGCCAATAGGTCAACGGATACCAGATCATCCAGTAGTAATTGCGGCCCACGCGGGTTTCGTAGCGCCGGTCGATCAAGGTGCTCAGACCAAACTGCAACAGGCAGACGATGCCCAGCACCACACCATGCCAATGCGGCAGCAAGGTGGGAATGCGCAGTTCCGGCGGCAGCGTTATCAGCTTGCTCAGCAGCCACAGCACTACGGTGGTCAACATCACGTAAGCCCAGACCAGGCTGAGCACATATTCGAGCGCGATGGTCCACATATGGCGCCTGCGCCAAGACAGCAGTTGCTTGGCGTAACGCAGAATCACTTCAACACCACCCTGCGCCCAGCGCAGGCGTTGCTTCCATAGGCCGCCCAAGGTTTCCGGCATCAGAATCCAGCACAGCGCGTTCGGTTCGTAGCGCACATCCCAGGCGCGCATCTGCAGTTGCCAGCTGATGTCGATGTCTTCGGTCACCATGTCGGTGTTCCAGTAACCGACATCGTGCAATGCGCTCTTGCGAAAACAGGCGATCACGCCGGAAACGGTGAACACTCGCCCATAGCTGCGTTGCGCACGTTTGATCAGACCGATGATCGAGGAGAACTCGCCCACCTGCAGCTTGCCGAGCAAGGTGGAACGATTGCGAATACGCGGATTGCCGGTCACCGCACCCACGCGCGCGCTCTGCAGCATATGGCTCGTCAACCAATGCGTGGCGTATTCATCGAGCAATGCATCGCCGTCCACACACACCAGAAATTCGCCGCGCGCCGCCATCGCAGCCATGCGCAAACCCATCGCCTTGCCCTGATTGCTGGCGAGATGAATCACGCGCAGTCGCGGCATCTCTGCTTGCAAAGCATCGAGCTGCTCGCCGGTGTCATCGGTGGAACCGTCGTTGACGGCAATCACCTCGAAGTGGGGATAACGCTGCGCATGCAGATAGGCGATGGTTTCGCGCACCTGCTTGCCTTCGTTGTGGCAAGGCACGATCAGGGTGACAAAGGGATAGCTCTCCAGTTCGGGCGGCTCTACGCGCGAAGGCTGATTGCGCTCGCGACTCAGGAAGTAGATCAACCCGCCGCTCATCCAGATGAAGGACATCACCAAGGGGTAATAGAACGCGTAGCCCAGCAGCCAGGAGACGATGGTATGCATAGTCGCGCTCCTCACTTTTCCGGATAGGGGAAATCAGCCGCCGATATAAACGGCCGAATCACTTCCAGCGCCGGCCGATCGGCGATGAAGTCATCGGGGTAATAGCCCAGGTGGCGCACCCCTTGTGCCTGCAGCAGGCGTATCTGCGCTCCCAGCATCGCCGCGTTCATCGGCGCATGCCGATGACGCCAGTCGACCGTGGCGAGTTCGAATACCGTGCGATCCATCGCGCCCGGTTGCGCCGCAACGGTCTGCGCCAAGCGTCGGAACCACGCCTTGCTGGCCGCTTGCTGATCGAGCTGCGGCATCACCATCAGCCCCGTGTAGTCGTAAGCAGCATTGAATGCCGGCAGGCTTTGCGCAAACCAGGCCTCGGAAGCCGGCTCCAGCACCGGGCGTGCATAGATGTCGCGCGCGGTTTTGATTTGCGTGCGCCACTGTTTCGCGCGTACGGTCAGTTCGCGCGTGAAATCGATCAGGTATTGCGTGCGCTGAGCAGGCGTGCTGTTGACCAGCGGTCCGAGATTATCGGTGTCGCGCAGATAAGCGTCGTCGGAAAACAACAAGCCGGCGAAGGTGGCATGCATGGCCAGATCTTCATAGACATCACCGATCAAACCGCGCACACGCCAATCCCATGGAGCGAGGCGATAGTGATCGCCGTCGTTGGCATGATCGGCCGCTCCAAGCGCCGGCAAATTCGCGTTATCAGGAAAGCGGAAAGCCAGCACTGGCATCCACGCATAAACATCCACCTGGCAACGCATGCGCAATTGCCACGCAACGCGCGAGAACAGATCGGCACGCATCGGCAGATGCCGATTGGGGAAATACACCGCACGCGCCACGCCATCGCCATCAGGATCGGCATAAGCCTGCAACCACACTTGGCTGGGATGCAGGCGCTTGATGCGATCGAGCAGCGCAGACAGATTCTTCTCTTGCTGCACGGGATCGGGGTCGTAGATATCGTCCAAGTCCACCTGCACGACGCGCTGCGGCGAAGTCATGCGTTGCTGGTAGATCAGCGCAGCAAGGCCGTTCACGCCGATGTTCTCGGAAATCAACAGGCGCGGAATCGTCATGCCGGGCGCCAGTTGTGCAGGATCATCGTCCAGGCTGAAAGATAAGGTCATGCCCAGCGCCGCGGCCTCCCTCTCGGCGACAAGGTTGTAGCTGCCGTAGGGCCACACGATTGCGCGCGGGCGCATGCCAACCTGTTGCTCAATTTCGTCAGCGCTGCGTTTGAGATCGGCATGCACGCGGGCGCGATAGCTGGCGGCGTCTTCGTATCCGTGTTGGTTGTCGTCCAGCAGACTGACCGCCGCCGGCAGCAGATTGCCCTGCGGATTGGCTTGCACGGGCTTGTGCAGGTCGTAGGTGTGCGACGCCATTTCCACCAGGCCGGACCTACGCATCTCGCGCACCTGATCCCAGCTGACGAAGCACTCATGCCCGCAATCAGCGCCGTTGTAGTTGAAGCGCTGGCCTTCCGGCAGATCCATCCAGGAACCTTCCAATGCGAACAACGCCGGATAGTGATAGGCCCGCAACAGCGGATAGACGCGCGTGTAGAAGCTTTCCAGACCGTCGTCGAACGTCAGCAGCACGGCCTTCGGCGGCAACGGTCGTTGACCGCGTCGGGCAGCGATCACGTCGTCCAGGTTGACCATGTGGAAGCCGTTGGCACGCAGCCAGTCGAAATGGGCGATCAAATGATCGGTACTGATCGCCGTGGCGTCTTTGGATGCAGCGGTGCGAATGTCGTCACGCACATCGTGATAGTTCAGCACGATCAACTGCGGCAGCGACGGCTGCATTGGCAGCGGCGCACCAAGCGAAGCCAGCCGATCGGTGGCGAACAATGGCGTGGCCATTACCGTCGCGCCTAACAAGAGATAACAAAGCCAGCGCATGCTCATTCGCCCCAATGCATGGTGAGATCGAGCGCAACTCGCGAGTCGCGCCGGCCGTCGTAAGGTTGGCTGGACCAGCCCAGGCTCCAGCCGAACTTCAACCCGGCATGGGGCGTATAGGTCTGGCCATAACTGATACTGGCGGCCCAACCGCTGCCGTAGCGGCATTCGTCGTAGCTGCCGGCGGCAATTTCGATGCGCTGATTCCACGCACGCTCGTAGCGCTGATACAAAGCGTTTTCGAGCTGCCCCGTGGCCATAACCCAATGCGCGCAAGCGGGGCTGTAATACGGCACATCGGTGCGGCTGTTGCGGGTGTCACCCGCTTCCAGGCCGCCATCGAGGATGAACCACGGCGCGGTATGCAGCCGCTGCTGCCACTGCACTTGCCACCCGCGGCGCAAATTGCCGTCATTGAACTGGTCGCGATTAGCGCTGGCTTTGATCGACGCCAGTTCGCTGGGCCGCCATTCCGCCGAAGCGTTCAGCGCTTTGGCGGTCACGCCGTGATAGCTGGCGCGCAGCGGTACATCGACGTCACCGGTATTGCTCCAGTCGAGACCGAAGGTCCAGCTATCGCTGGGAAACCAATGCACACCGGTTTCGAACGTATTGCCTCGCGTGCGGTTGCCCACGCCTGTCAATGCTTGTGCGTAAATCTCCAATCCACGCGCATAGCCGCGAACGCCCAGGCCGATGCGATTGCGCTGTTCGCTGCCTTCCTGCAACGAAGCTTCGGCCAAACGCGTGATGCCATAAGCGCGCCAGTGGTCGTCGAGCAACGGACTCTGCAGCGTCGCTTCGGTCTCGTGATCCGCATCGCCGTAGTTGGGCGAGTTGCCCCGGCCATGATTGGATTCGATATCCCATTGCCAGCCGCGTTGGCGATCCCACGCTTGCCGGGCCACCTGCACTTCGGGATCGCGCGGAACGACGGCCTCCACATTGCGCAGCGCCGGTTCGACGCGTGCGAAATCGTTGAGCTCGCGCCAGTCGGCGATCGCTCCAAGCGTGGTAGAGCTGTCATTCGGGTCGATCGCGGCGGCGCTGACCAAGGTATCTTCCGAGCGTCGCGGCCAGCCGCGCGCACGTTCCACGCTCGCCAGCTCGCGCCACAAGGTGGCGTCCAGTGGCGCCTGCGCTCGCAAGTCGCTGAGCCGTTGCCAGGCTTCGCGATACAACCAGGCTTCTTCGCGGATCTGCGCGGCGGTCGCATCGGCCTCGGTCTTGTGCACGTTGGACAGCGCCTGGGCCGAGGCCGGCGGAAACAGCCATACCGGCTCGCTCGCCGCCGTGCGATCGATCAGCGCCACCGCATCTTGGTAGCGCCCGGCTTCCAGATATGCATAAGCCAGATGAATGCGCGGATCGGTTTCGTCTTGTTCGTAGTGTTCGGCGTGATGGCGAATGCTGTCTTCAAATAAGGGAATCGCCGCCTCTGGCTGCCGTTGCTGCAACAGTGCATCGGCAACGGCGGATTCGGCGTAGGTCGGCGGCGTCGCGCCGCGCTTCAATGCCGCCCGATATGCCACGACGGCTTTGGCACCTTGCGAATCGCGCGCATAAGCAATGATGCGGTCGGTGTCGAGACGTGCGGCAGTTTCGCGTGACAAGCCGGAGTAATGTTGCAGCGCGTCGTCCTCCAAGGCGACGGCGCGATCGGCTTCATCGTAAGGACGCCGTTGATCGGCAGACACCGCCTGCGACCAGCGCGTTTGATGCGCAGCCAGATCGGACTGCAACCGCGCCATCTCTTCCGGTGCCAGCGGCGGATTCAATTCGCGCGCACGTTGCAGGGCTTGCGCGGCCGCGCCTAATTCGGACAGCAGTTGAATACGCAGTCGCAACGCATCGCGGTCACCAGGCCAGTGCTGCAGGAGGTTCTCGCACAGGGCCAGCGCTTCCATTCGGTGACCACCATCGCGCTGGCTATGCGCTCGGGTCAGCAACTGCCCGCGCGTTGGCTGCGGGGTAGCCGGATTGGCAGCGTGCGCGAACGATGCCGAGTACGCCAATGCGATGCCTATCGCAAAGCGCAGGCCTCGATTTCCCAGCTTGTTTGGATGTATCGACGGATACCGCGGGATGTCTCTCGAGACACGCAGCCCTCCCTGAGACCTTTCCATGACACGACACCTGCCTTCCTATGCCCCTATGGCAATGGTGGCGCATGGTAGAGAAGTGATATCCCTGGGCTTATCAGACAATTCCTAATTGCTGGACCATTCGGAGGTTGAACGCACCAAGCCTGGTGCTCGTGGCGGTCGGTAGTCAGTCGAACACCGGACGAAAGAAACTCCGCTCGTAGCTGAGAATGCACTTGGTCTGGGCAGCAAACGCAAATGCCGCCTGACATTCCGGGTCACGCAAAGAATCTGCGCGATAGGTTTCGTATGCGGCAAGACTCGGGAAAGAAAACAGCGCGAGCGCAATATTGTTAGCGCCTTCGGATGGCAAGAAGTAACCGTGATGTTGCCCGCCAAACTTCTTGACCAACGGGATCCACATTTTCGCGTAGGCCTCAAACTCGGGAAGCGCGCTTGGGTCGATGACATAACGTAGATAGCACGTGATCATTTTTCTGCGCCGAAGGATAAGCCAACCATTCGATATAGAACGCGCGACTTACAGCTCGCGCACTATGCGGAACCCCACACGCCCGCTGCGTATGCTCGCATCCGCACCTTGCCGGTAAGCAGAATTCGCCTGCTCCGGCGAACTGCCCCACGAACCGCCGCGAATCACGCGCGTACCGCAGCCAGGGTTGACCCACGCACCGCCATCCACCGGTGCGCGCACGTAGTTGTCGTGCCAGCAGTCTTCCGTCCATTCCGACACGTTGCCGTCCATGTCGTAGAGGCCGAAGGCATTCGGCGCAAAGCTCATCACCGGCGCAGGTCCCCAATAGCCGTCGCCATAACCTTGGAATGCGTGACTCCAACGGCGTCCGCTGGGTGAGCGATCGGCAGAGCCGGTGAGATTTTCCACTTTGCTTTTCGGTACGCCGCCACCCCACCAGTAACGCGTCGTGCTGCCTGCACGCAGTGCGTATTCGAATTCGGCTTCGTTGGGCAAGCGGAATTTTTTGCCGGTGCGCTGGCTCAGCCACTGCACGTAGGCATGCGCATCGTTCCAGGAAATGTTCACCACCGGCAGATTGTCTGCAGCGGGGCGGCCGGCGTAGTCGTCTTCCCAACTAGCGTCGGAGACGTCACGCATCACGCCGGTGCGTTCGTCATAGACGCTTGCGCCACCCTGCGTGATGGATTCGGGTTTGTAACCGGCAGCACGTACGAATTCGCGGAACTGGCCCACCGTGATGTCCGTTTGCGACAACGCATAGCCTTTGCCGATGGCGACTTCGTGCTGCGGCGTCTGCGAATCGGCGCGGCCGGATTCGTCGTCCGGCGCGCCCATCATGTACTTGCCGGTAGGTACGACCACCATGGTGGGCGATTGGCCATTCATATCCACATAGCGATCGGTGAATACTTGCCCCGGCTTGAAGCTGGCGTAAAGACGCGCGTTGGTGAGGCGTTCCTCGAACTCGTTGAGGCCCGTCACCTGTGGGCTGATCGACTGCGCCTGTCCGGCCAGTTGCTTGGCAAGATCGATGTTGCCCGCATCCAGTGCGGAACGCGCTTGCGCCAGTACATTGGCGGCGCGTTGCTGACGGATGTTGTCGATCTGCGTGCGCACATCGCGCAGTTGCGGCGATCCGGGCTGGATCGGCGTAGCTTCCGTCATCGATTGCTCGGCGCCGGCAAAATCGTTTTGCGCCACCGCGGCCAACGCGCGATCGAGCATCACGCGCTGCACTTGCAGAATGCCCTGTGCCGCCACGGCGTTTTGCGGATCGAGCTTCTGCACTTGGCGATACAGTTCCAGTGCGTTGCCGCCGGCCGGCTTGTCCACTTTGCCTTGCTGCAGCATGGTGGCCGCCTGCGCCAGCATCGGCCGCACTTGCAGCAGCGTCTTCATGCTGGCTTCAAGCGGCGCCACATCGTTCGCCGTATTGGGCAGCGCCTTGAGGTTATCCAGCAGCGTGCCTGCCGATTCGGAATCGCCCACGGCAATGTCCTGCGTGATCTGCGCAATCAGATGTGTGCGCACTTGATCCAGGCCTTGCGCAGCGGCGCGGCTATCACGCTTGAGCTTGAGCGCCTGCTGATAAAGCGCCGCCGCGCTGTTCTTGTCGCCTGTCATGTGCCCGGCCTGATACGCCTTGTCCGCAGTCTCCAGCAGTGCCTTTACCTCCGGCGGATCGGCGCTCAACTGTTCGGGCAGCGGCGCCGGCTTGCGCGACAGGCGTGCGGCGATCACCGCCGTGGGCGCCAGCGTCAGCGGCGGTCCGGCATTGACCTCATCCTGCGCGGAAGGCGCCGCCGTGCTCGGGCGAATCGGGACGGAGGGCGCTGCACGGCCGACGCCGGGCGCAGTGGGGTTGGCCACTTCTTCCGGGCTTACGTGAAAAAGCTCGGGGAAAAAATGGTAGGTCAGGCCAAACGCCAGTACGAGCACACCCAGCGCCCCGCCGAATGCGCGTTGGCGTTGTACGGTTTCCTTGCTCGGCATGGTGGGCGTTCCGTGGCTGGCCTGCTATGGTTCGCCGCTTACCATATGGCACCACCGATGACGGGGCAATCGCGAATTGCGTGTTCCGTGATCTCAAGGAACGAACATGGCCCTGCTCTCCCCGCCTCCCCAGGCAGATTGGATCGCACAACGCAGCGAACTTGAACGATGGCTGGCCGAGCTTTCGCCCGGTGCCGTGCTCGGCCTCGACACCGAGTTCATGCGTCGCAATACCTTCTATCCCCAGTTGGCGCTGCTGCAGCTGGGCTTGAACGGACGCTACGCGCTGGTCGATCCGCTCGCCTTCGACATCGGCATGGCCTTGCAGCCGCTGGAAAGCGCGAACGTGATCACGCTGATGCACAGCGCCAGCGAAGATCTGGAAACGCTGTCGCCGTGGCTGAGGGAAGGCCCGCGTATGTTGTTCGATACACAGATCGCCGCGGCTTTCGTCGGCATGGGGCTTGGCATCAGCTATCGCGCGCTGGTCGCGGAGCTGGTCGGCGCGGAGCTCGACAAGGGCGAAACGCGCTCGGACTGGCTGCAGCGCCCGCTCACCGCCTCACAGCGCGATTACGCCACGCTTGACGTGGTCTATCTGGAAACCATCCATCAACAACTCGCTGCGCGCCTGGCACAACGCGATCGCACGGCATGGCATGCGGAAGATTGCGAACGCCTCAAACGCAAGAGCTGCTCGCGCGAAGGCGATCCGCAACCGCAGCTGGCCTATCGTGGCGCGGCCGAGTGGACGCGCGAACAACAAGCACTGCTGCGACGTGTTCTGCTATGGCGCGACGCCACCGCGCGGAAACTGGACAAGCCGCGCCCATGGCTGCTGGAAGATGCGCTGGCCCTCAATATCGCGCAGCAACCGCCGAAGCATCTCGATGACCTGGAACAACGCAGCGCCGGCCAACGTGCGCTGCGCTCCCAACAGCGCGCCGAGCTGTTCGAACTGCTGCAGGCCGCCGTCATCAGCGAAGAAATCGCCAACACCAGCCCTATCCCTCCCATACCTCAGGGCAAGGCCAAACAGGCCCTGGCGGAGATGAAACAATTCGTGGACGCCCAGGCCGCCCAACTCGACCTTCCCCCCGGCATGCTTTGCTCGCGCCGCGTGATGGAGGAGTTCGTGGTGACAGCCCAATGGCCGGATGCCTTGGAGGGCTGGCGCCGCGACGTGCTTTTCGACCGCCTTACCGCGCTGCTGCCTGGCTAGCGCCAGGGCTTGGCGCTCCCCCACTCCGCTGCTACCATGTACAGCTCGCGTGGGGCGGTAGCTCAGCTGGGAGAGCGTCGCGTTCGCAATGCGAAGGTCGGGAGTTCGATCCTCCTCCGCTCCACCAACTCAATTTCTCGATGTATCCCAATGCATCCTGAAAAACCGCGCGGCAGCGCGGTTTTTTCGTTTCCGGCGCCTCTTCCGAGATCCTCGGATGTTCGCTAGCACCTGATGGACGATGAAGACCAACCAGATCCAAGCGCAATTCAAAAGGGCGTAACGGTCAGGCCTTCACCAGCCATCCTTGTCCGGCAAAAGCGCGCACTAAATCACTTGCTGCGCGTATGGGATAACGCTGATTTCTTGGGCTTTGGCGCCGGCATAAGCGCCGCCGTATCGAGAAAAAATTGGCGAATCAGATCAGAGTCGTCTAGAAGCTCGTCGGCAACCACATAGTCCTTGGCACCGGGATAAGGAGGTCGCTGAGGAAGTTTGTGCACCAACTTCGTTGCAGCCGTAGATGGCTTGACGAAGAGGCTGTTATCGCAGGCAAAGGCGACGACCTTCCCGTCGATGTAGAGCGCATACTCGCCAAACATCTTCTTTTGAGTCAGGCGATCGCCAAGCGCTATTTGCTCGGTCACGTAGTCGACGAAATCTTGGTCAGTCGCCATGTCTGTATGTCATCTCGTCTGACAGTGTCCAAGCGGACGTTAGCATGCGTCCTGACAACCGCCTAGGCGTGCAATCTGGCATCATGGCTGCCCTGCGGCTAACGCCTCTGGCTTTACGGTTTAGTGGCAAGACGTAAAGAATTGGCCTTATAGCGATCTCCCTCGATCGACATTTCCCCTCAGGCACGCACATGTCCCATTCCCGCGCCACGACGCTTGCCCCTTTGCTGCTTGCGGTCGGTGTATTGCTGATCGCCATGGCGTCATATCAATGTGGAGCAGCGATTGCCAAGCATCTTTTTCCGACCGTGGGTGCGCAGGGCGCGACGGCTTATCGATTGGGGTTGGGTGCGTTGGTGCTGCTGGTGTTGCGGCGGCCGTGGCGAACGCGGCGGACTGGCGGGGACTGGCGTGTGCTGTGGGGTTATGGCCTGTCGATCGGCGTGATGAATCTTGTTTTCTATCTGGCGTTGAAGCGCATTCCGCTGGGCATCGCGGTGGCATTGGAGTTCACCGGGCCGTTGGCGCTTGCCTTATTCCATTCGCGCCGCTGGTTGGACGCTGTGTGGGTGGCGCTGGTGGCGGCTGGATTGGTGTTGCTGATGCCGCCGGGAAGTACGGCGACGAGGCTTGATCCCGTAGGTGTGGGATATGCACTCGCCGCCGGTGTGGGTTGGGCGTTGTATATCGTTCTGGGTCAGAAGGCTGGCGCACAGTACGGGAGCGATGCTGTCGCGTGGGGCACTTCGGTGGCTGCGCTGTTCGCCATGCCCATCGGTATTGCACATGCCGGGCAGGCCTTGTTTTCCCTTCCTTTGCTGCCGCTTGCGTTGGGCTTGGCGATACTCAGCTCTGCCCTGCCCTACACGCTGGAAATGATCGCCATGACGCGTCTTCCAACGCGTACGTTCGGCACGTTGCTGAGCCTGGAGCCTGCATTTGCCGCACTCGCCGGCATGATCTTTCTCAATGAACACCTGAGCGCGCTGCAGTGGTTTGCGATTGTGGCGATCATCATTGCTTCGGCGGGAACGGTGTTGAGTGCACGCCAAGTTATGGCCGAGCCCTTGCCTACATGAATAGCTCGGATCCCTTTCCTGAAAGGAGAGGGATTCTTCAAGGTGCCCCGTGGCGAGTGTTATGCGGCTTCTCGCGCTTCAACCGATGTTTCGCGCGTTCCTGCAATAGCACTGGCATCAACTCCTCGATGTACTTCTTGGCGTGGCCACGGGTGGCCATGACCGTGAAGCGTTTATGCGCTGCATTGTGCCCAACCAAAGCGATATGTGCCTTCTTCAGCACATGCAGGAACGCCATCAGCGAAGAACCATCTCGTAATGGCAAGGCGTCGCGCGGATCCGGGGATGGTATCGCGCTCATGCTCCAATCCTTTGCGGGCAATCCGCACGGCAGGTTGCAGTGAGCAAGGGCAGAAGGTCTTTGGCGTTTCTATCGCGATCGGTCAGTGCCTTGAGGCCAAACAAACGCGCGAGTGTTGCAAGCACCGAGCTGTGATCGTAGACCGTGTGATCAACATGACCGCGCGCCACCCACGGTGACACGACGATGGCCGGCACGCGTACACCGTAAACGTCGAAGCCGAATCCGTTCGCATTCAAGGTATCGGCAGCGCCGTCATTCGGTGGCGCTGCACTACTGGGTTTGGCGGAATCATAGAAACCGCCGTGCTCGTCATAGAGGATCACCAGCAGGCTGCTTTCCCACAGCGGTGAATTGCGAATGGCGTTGTAGACACGCGCCGCAAGCTGATCGCCTCCCTCCAAACCATCCATGGGATGCTGCGAACTGCCGCCCTCATAAGTGCTGTGCACGATGTCGCCGTAACTCGGCTCGATAAAGGTGTAGCGCGCCGTGTATCCCGACTTGAGGTCGTCTTCGAAATGCGACAAATCATCGATATCGAAAAAGCTGACGCCCTTGATGGAAGCGACCTGCGGCACACGCCCGAGCGCAGACCCTAGTTCATCCTGATACAAGCGATAGTTGCCCTCGCCCAATGCAGCGTAGATCGAACCATTTGGATAGGCGAAACCATCCACGGTTTCCCACTCGCTCATTTCGGCGGAGGTCGGCGAATGATCCAGGCCGGCCGATGAAGCACCGTGCAGAAAATATCGATTCGGCCAGGTTGGGCCAGGCAGCGATGAATGCCAGCCGTCGCACAACACGAACTCGGTCGCCAATTGATAGAGATTCGGCACCTGCGTGCGGGTATCGACACCGTACATGATTTTGCCCATATCGGCAGGTTGCGGCGGCGCCCCCTCGTCCTTGGTGGTGGCGTAGTTCGAAACGAAACCGGAGTTGTCGACCGCCGGATAAGCCTGCCCCTTTTTGTACTGCGCACCGGCACCACATAGCTGTTCGAGCACGTCGGTGAACTCATGACCCGGATCGGTAGGCATCTGACCGGGCGCACCGCCACAGAATGTGTAAATGGTTCCGTTGCACGCATTGCTGTTCCGCGACGTGGCCGCCGCAATGCCCGGTATGCCCGACAACGCAAACAGGTGATCGAACGATCGGTTCTCCAGCATCAGCACGAATACGTGCTGGATGTGAGCCGGGTTTGACGAAGATGCAGTCGTAGCTTGTGCGGCCATGGAGACTCCTTTCGATCGACCGTAGATTGGGACGTCAACAAACGGCCCCGACATATTGAAACACACCCGATCGCCTACAAATCGGCTCGCATCCACGGGCGCCAGTCACCGCCGGCGAGCCCACTCACTGAGGACCCAAATCATGACCGCACCAACCGAAACCGCCATTCTGGCCGGCGGCTGCTTCTGGGGCATGCAGGATCTGCTGCGGCGCTACCCCGGCGTGCTGTCCACGCGCGTGGGCTATTCGGGCGGCGACGTGCCCAACGCCACCTACCGCAACCATTGCACTCATGCGGAAGCGATCGAAATCGTGTTCGATCCCAGCCAGATCAGCTATCGCCAGATTCTGGAATTCTTCTTCCAGATCCACGACCCCACTACGAAGAACCGTCAAGGCAACGACCTCGGCACGAGTTACCGATCGGCCATCTTCTATGGCAACGATGCGCAAAAGCAGGTTGCCGAGGACACCATCGCCGACGTCGATGCGTCGGGCCTGTGGCCCGGCAAGGTGGTCACCGAGGTCGCTCCTGCCGGTCCGTTCTGGCAAGCCGAACCGGAACACCAGGACTATCTCGAACGCTATCCCGAAGGCTATACCTGCCACTTCATTCGGCCGGGGTGGAAGCTGCCCAAGCGCCGTTGATGGCAAAGCCAATGGTGAGATTGAGCACGGCAACTGCCTGATGATGCCTTCGCCTTTACGCTAGCCGATTACGCAAGGCCCTGGTCAGTGCAATCGTGCGGCGCACATTCACAGGCCCATCACATACCCCTGTGGCCTGCTGAACGGCGCTTCTCTGGGCACGCACTCAATCACTCTTTGAGCGCGGCATGGAAGCTAGATTGCGTTCCACCCAATCTCATCATTTACCTAGCAAGGGGAAACATCATGCAAAAGCTGACTCGTGCCGCGCTCGGCATGGTCCTGGGCCTGAGCCTGTCCGGAGTGATCGCAGCCGCCGAACCGACCGCTACCGGTTTAGGTCAGGCGTGGCCCAATGCCGTGGACGTAAGCGCAAGTCCGAACTTTCGCGTCTACGTGTTCGTCTTCAATGGCATCAAGTACGTGCAGGTCAACGATCTCAACGGCAATGTCATGGGTGCGATCGGCACCGTGGGCGGGGAATTCATCACGTTGCCGATCGGGCAATCGCAGAATGTTTCTACGCCGCAGCAGCGTGCGGCGCGCACTATGTCCAACAAAACGGCTACGCCCACGACGGTCTATCGTGATGGTTCGACGGTGATTATGGCTACGCCGATGAGCACCGGGGTGACTGTGCTTGATGCTTCAACGGCGGGCACGTGTACGGATCCCCGCGAATGCGGCAGCCTCAATTAGAGCACTAACATTCCGCACATTGCCCGGCGTAGCTAACCGCAGCGCCGGGTGTGGCCGAATCAACCAGAACAATGCTGATTTGATGCCCTGAAGTTATTGATCTGATTCGCATTCGCCCTTCAAATACGGCAGCTCTATCTCTTACCGCTCGCAAGCCAAGACCGCTGCTTCCACGCACCAAGCGCGGTACCAATTCACCCCAATCAACTAATGCTAGCTGAGCAGGATATGCCCGAAAACGGGCAACAATCAGCACACCAATCCGACCTTGTCTTTCCACAACCCGCACATGGATACGAATATCGCTCACGTTCTTCTTCATGCAAGCGTCTGCAACTGCTTCCCAAGTAACGCGATAAATGGTTATACGCAACGTATGGGAAAGCTTACTTATCGGCCCACGCAAATCACATGAATACACCACGCCGGCTTCATTGATCATTTGTGGTAGTACACCTTCACGCAGCGCGCTTGGAAGCCCCTTTTCCCGCAATGCGACGGGATAAAGACTATCTACCAGGCGACCAAGTTGATCTTGTGCAACCAGTGCATGGCGCTGATAACCACGATCGTCAATAGCTGGCTGCAAATGCCTAAGACGCCCGATCATCATGGCGAACCCGGCCTGAACATTTTCCTTGATCTGTTCTAACGCCTGCGACGTCATGCGCAACTGCATTTCACCCAAATAGACGTTGCGCTGTGCAAGTACGAGTGCAGTGCGAACGTCAATGCGCTCTTGTTCAACATGCTTATCTAGAGAACCGATACGAGCCCCCATGATTAGCATGGTCGAAATAGCAAATGACAAAATAGATTCAGCCTGAATAGTCATCGGGTCGCTTCGTTCAGGCATTAACAGCATGACCGCACAACTTGCCGCAGCCCCCCCTGCTGCAGCCCCTTGCCAGCCGTGGCGGAAAGCCAGCCAAACTACCGGGAGAAACATAGCCACCTGAGCCATTTGTCGTGCGAGTGAGTGTGGCGGCGCACTGAACCCAATCCATAGCAAGAATGCAAGGACCGGAAGTCCCAAACAAACACTCTCAAACACTAGACGGCTGTTTTCAATTCCGCTTTGCAGCTCGCGCCATTTCTTGCCAGCCAGCTTCTGGTAGCCGAGCAAAGCAAGTGGTGTGACAGTAAGAATACCTAGATAGCTGCCTATGAAGTAATCCGAGGAGAGATTGGAATAATTCACAATATAATCGGCAGGAAGATTTTTAATGACAAAAAACAAGCCTACATCTCGCAGCATCAAGGGTACGGATGACAACAAGGCATAGCCGAGCAATCTTCCTACATTGATGTGAGTAGCATCCCTTAGGATCGAGGGCCAGCGCTTGCGAGCCCAATAGATCACTGGTGCAACATAGGCAATACCCGGGACCGCGCAGGCAAGCCCCCATGCCACACCCCAAACTGCCGAACATACATATCCAACAGCGGCGTAATATCCAAACTCACCCACGATCAGTGCGGGCCAATAACGATAGGGTGCAAGCAAAAGAACTGTCAGTCTCAGTCCAGCCGTAATCTGCCACTGGGCAAGCGAGAGTTGCCGAAACGCTACGTAGACAGTTCCATACGCCGTGGCAACAGCAATATGGCGAACCCATGCTCTTCCCCAAAGTCCCTTCCCCATCGATCACCCCTTATGTTTTTGACCGACTCCCTCGAACGTCGGCTTGGACGTCCAAACGGCGCGATCATTGGGTTCATGGCGTGAAACCATGGTGAAGCGACGCAAGGCCTCGCGGAGCCGGGTCGCGTCATGGCACACCATGCGCGGCGCACTGCTGCTTTTTTGCGATGCATATCACAGGGATCGGCACAGGACCGGAAGTACTCCCTTACGAAATCCACTCGATCGTCACTTGTCTTTATCGACCCACCGAAAGGGAGAAGACAGCTTCGATTGCGGCTAAAATCGCTGGGCGCCCGAACCGTCGCAACCCAAGCGATCGGGGTGAGGCCGTCTTCTGATACATAACAACAAGGAAGCGCAGCCCACCGTGAGTGCATCCGAGCAACAGCCTCACCTCCCTTTCATCGAACCTGGCTTGATGGTGATCCATGGTAATCGCCAGGAGGATCTGCGCGATCTGCTTGCGGCTTGGCTACAGCGCACGCCGCTGCGCCCGTTGGAAAACGAAGTCATGCTGGTGCAGAGCAACGGCATTGCGCAATGGCTGAAACTGGCGCTGGCACGGCCCATCGAGGCGGGCGGCCTGGGCATCAGCGCAGCGGTGGATATGCAGTTGCCTGGCCGGTTCCTGTGGACTGCCTATCGCTCCGTACTCGGCGAAGCAGCCGTGCCCGCCACCTCGCCCTTCGACAAGTCGCGGCTGGTCTGGCGGCTATTGCGCTTATTGCCGCAGCACCTGGACGAAGCCGCCTTTGCGGCCTTGCGTGCATTGCTTGGCGAAACGGGCGATTGGCGACGGCTCTATCGGCTTGCCATGCAGGTGGCCGATCTGTTCGACCAGTATCAAGTGTTTCGCACCGACTGGCTGGATGATTGGGAACACCGCAACGATGTGTTGCGCGACAGCGTGCGCAACCGCGTGGTGGAACTGCCGCCCGCGCAACGCTGGCAATCCAGGCTGTGGCGATTGCTGCTGGACGACATGCCGCCGGCGCAACGCGACAGCCACCGCGCCGGCGTGCATCGACGTTTCATGCAGTGCATGCAATCGCCGGATGCGCGCATAGAAACGTTGCCTCGACGTATTTTGGTATTCGGCATAACGTCGCTGCCTCCGCAGGTACTGGAAGCGCTTACCGCCGTAGCGCGCTACAGCCAGGTGTTGCTGCTGGTCACCAACCCCTGCCGGCATTATTGGGCCGACATCATCGAAGACCGCGAGCTGCTGCTGGCCGAGCATCGCCGTCACACGCCCAAACCCGGCCAGCCGGCAGAGCCGCGCTACGAAGATCTGCATCTGCATGCGAATCCATTGCTCGCAGCATGGGGCAAGCAAGGGCGCGACTTCATCCGCCAGCTCGATGCGTTCGACCAGCCGGAGCGTTACCGCGACCGCTTCACGTCGATCAAGCGCAGCATTGATTTGTTCCGGGAATTAGGCACCGATACGCTGCTGCACCAGGTGCAGCAGGCCGTGCTGGAACTGGAGCCGGCACCTTCCGATCCGGCTTTGCGCAAGCTGCTACGGGACGCCCGCTCGCTGCACTTTCACGTCGCGCACAGTCCACAACGCGAGGTGGAACTGCTGCACGATCAATTGCTCGCCCTGTTCGAGCAAGCTGCACGCGAAGGCCGGCCGCTGGCGCCGCGCGATGTCATGGTGATGGTGCCGGACATCGGTACTTACGCGCCGCACGTGCAGGCGGTATTCGGCCGCATTGCCACCGATGATCCGCGTTATCTGCCCTATAGCGTGGCGGATCAGCCGGGACGTGGCACATCGCCGCTGCTCACCGCACTGGAACGCCTGCTCAATCTGACTGAATCGCGCTTCACCGCCAGCGATGTGCTGGATCTGCTCGATGTGCCATCACTGCGCCGCCGCTTTGGCATTGCCGAAGACGATCTGCCGACGTTACGCCGCTGGATCACCGAATCGGGCATTCGCTGGGGCCTGGATGGCAAACAGAAACAGGTTTTGGGTCTGCCGCCCGATGAACAGAACAGCTGGCGCTTTGGCCTGCGCCGCATGTTGCTGGGTTACGCGACGGGCGATGGCGCATCGCTCGACGCGATCGCGCCGTACGCAGAAATCGGCGGCCTGGATGCGGCATTGCTCGGCCCACTGAGCCAACTTGTGGAAACGCTTGAACGCTATTGGCAACTGTTTGCCTCGCCGGCCACACCGCTGCAATGGAGCGAACGCCTGCGTCATCTGCTGCGCGATTGCTTCGATCCACACGGCAACGAAGACGACGCCTTGTGCATCGATCGCCTGGAAGACGCGTTGGACAACTGGATCGATGCCTGCCAGGAAGCCGGCTTCACGCAATCTGTCCCGCTTTCCATCGTGAGCGAAGATTGGCTGCAAGCCATCGATCAGCCACACCTCTCCCAACGCTTCATGGGCGGCGCGGTGAATTTCGGCACATTACTGCCTATGCGAGCCATTCCATTCCGTGTGGTCTGCTTGCTGGGCATGAACGATGGCGATTACCCGCGCCGCATCTCCCCACCGGATTTCGACCTTATGGCACGCGCCGGTCAACATCGGCCCGGCGACCGCTCGCGCCGCGAAGACGATCGCTACATGTTCCTGGAAGCGTTGCTCTCCGCACGCGACGTGCTGCACATCAGTTGGATAGGCCATAGCGTGCGCGACAACAGCGAATTGCCGCCGTCTGTACTCGTTGGCCAGTTGCGCGATTACCTTGCCTCCGGCTGGCGTGTGCCCGACGACACAGCAAACGACGCCGACTCCAGCGAACGTTTGCTGCAAGTCATTACCACCGTGCACCCGTTGCAAGCATTCAGTGCGCGCTATTTTGGACACGACTCCGCATCGCGGCTGTTCACCTATGCGGCGGAATGGGCGCATGCACGACGTGCAGCGCCGCCAGTGGAATCCACAGCGTTGCCTCCGTGGCAAACCCAATCCGTGCTGGATATAGGCAGCTTGCAACGCTTCCTTGCCCGACCGGCTACCTGTTTTTACAGCGAGCGCTTGAAGGTACGCTTCGAAGCGATCGATGCCGGCGTCGATGATGACGAACCGTTCTCGCTCAACGGATTGGAAAACCACGCCGCCACCGAAGCGCTGCTGCAATGCGCGCTCAACGACGACACGCGTGCCGAGCAAGCGTTGCTGGACGCTGCCCAACGCTTGCGGCAGCAAGGCGTCGTGCCTTCGGGTGGCTTCGGTGCCTTGACGGTCGACGATATCGGCAGTGACGTGCAGCGCATTCTGCGCCGCTGGCGCGCTTCGGTTGCGCATTGGTCGGAACGGATGCCCGCACAAGAACTACGCCATGTTCATCGCGACGTTTCGGTCGAAGGCTGGCTCGACGATCTGCGCTGCAGCGACGATGGAAGCCTGGTACGCCTGCTGCCCATGGCCGGTCAGCTCCGCCAAGGCAAAGCGCTTCGTTATGATCGCCTGCTGCAACCATGGGCACTGCAATGCTTGGCGAACGCAAACGGCATCGCATTGTCCACCCGCTTTCTTGCGCCGGATGCCACCGTGGTCTTGAAAGCATTCGATCACCACGAAGCGAGCCATGTGTTGAATGCCCTGCTGGATGCCTGGCACCAGGGCATGCAAGCGCCATTGCCCATCGCACGCAGCACGGCCTATGCCTGGCTGCTTGCTGAGCGCGACGAGAAAGAACCGTTCGAAGCAGCGCAAAGGTGTTACGAGGGCAGCGATGCGTACGCAGCACCGCCCGGCGAAATGAGCCGCGAGCCCTGTCTGGCCCGCACCTGGCGCAGCTTCGCCGCGTTACATGCCGACGGCTTCGAGCACTGGTTGTCGCTCTATCGTCCATTGCTCGACGCCGCCATGCCAGAAGGTGACGCATGAGCGAGATGGCACCGCTCGATCCGCTGCGCTTGCCATTGCAAGGCATACGCCTGATCGAAGCGAGCGCGGGCACCGGCAAAACATGGACGCTGGCAGCGCTGTATCTGCGCCTGGTACTCGGTCATGGTGGACAACCGGCGCAGTGGCCAGCCCAGATTCTGGTGGTTACTTTCACGCGCGCCGCCACGGCGGAATTGCGCGAGCGCATTCGCGAGCGCCTAAGTACGGCAGCCGCAGCGTTTCGCCGCCAACAAGAAGCCGATGCATTCCTGCAGCGCCTGATGGACGAATATCCCGGCGAGCAAGAACGCGCCGCAGCCGCGCGTCAATTGGATCTGGCCGCGCAGTGGATGGACGAAGCCGCCATCTACACCATCCACGGCTGGAGCCAGCGCATGCTGGCGCAACACGCCTTCGAAGGCAGCGATGCCGTCGAAGAAGTGGCTGATGAAAATGCGCGATTGGCCGAAGCGGTACGCGATTACTGGCGCCGTTTCTATGCACCGCTCGACGAAGCGGAAGCCGCCTGCATCGCCCAACATTGGCGCAACCCGCAGGCTTTGCAGCGTGTGGTGCGGTCGATGGTGCGTCAACCCGTGCAACACGTGCGCATTCAAGGGCGTCCGCTGCCGCAAGTCACCGATCTGGCCGAAGCGCTACGCCAGCATCAAGCGCCGCGGCGGGAAGCGGAACAGGCTGCGCGCGCCTTATGGCTGCCGCATGCAGACGCGCTTGATTCACTACTGCGCACCGCAGTGCAAACCAAGGCGCTGAAGAACAACATCTACCAACCCAAAACCGTGGAACGCGAGTTGCCCGCGCTGCGGGAATGGGCCGAGGGCGTCGAACTCGACCAGGCTACGCTTGCACGCTACACGCAAGCAAAAATCGACAGCTCGGTGAGCAAGGGCAGCGCTGCACCCGCGCATCCGGCCTTCAACGCCATCCAGCAATTGCTCGACATATGGGAAGCCGAATCACCGCTGCCGCCGTTGCTGCTCGCGCATGCGATCCCGTGGATCAGCGCGCGTGTCGATGCCATCCGCGAACGTCAGGCCAAGCCTGGCTTCGACGACATGCTGCGCCAGTTCGATGCAGCCTTGCAGGGGCCGCATGGCACGCAACTGGCAGACAGCATTGCCGCGCAGTATCCACTGGCCTTGATCGACGAATTCCAGGACACCGATCCGCTGCAGTGGCGTATTTTCCAGCGCATCTATGCAGATCGCGCGGGTACCGGACTGCTGTTGATCGGCGATCCGAAGCAAGCCATCTATGCGTTCCGTGGCGCAGATATCCACACTTATCTCGCCGCGCGCGAACAAGCGCAAGCACCCACGTGGACGTTGACCACCAACTACCGCTCAACGTCGCCCCTGGTCGATGCCGTCAATCGCATGTTCCGCCATGCCGATCGATGGGCGCTCGGTGCCTTCGCGTTTGGGCAAGGCATGCATGGCTTGCCGTTCCAGCCGATTGCCGCGGCTGGTGCGAAACGTCGCTTGCTGTATGACGGCCATCCTGTAGCCGCCATGCATCTGGAGATTTTCCCTTCCGATAAACCCATGGGCGTGGGCGCATACATGGAAATGGCCGCTGCACACGCAGCGGCACATATCGTCGATCTGCTCGACGCCGCGCAGACCGGGCGTTGCATGTTTGTAGACGAGCAACAAACAGAAATCACTCTGCGCCCTCGCGACATCGCCGCGTTGGTGCGCAATCGCCGCGAGGCCGCCTGCATCCGCACCGCCCTTAGACAACGGGGCGTCAGCAGCGTCTATCTGTCTGAGAGCGAATCGGTCTACGCCACTGAGGAAGCACCAGACGTATTGCTATGGCTGCAAGCCTGCGCCATGCCGACTTCCGATCGGGCCATGCGCACGGCGCTTGCCAGCCACACCATGCAACGCAGCCTGATGGAGCTGGATCGCCTCAATAACGACGAAGCGTATTGGGAAGCATGCGGCGATCGGTTCCGCGCGTTGCAGAATGTGTGGCAGCGACACGGCGTGCTGGCCATGCTGCATAACCTGCTGCATGCCTTCGATCTGCCCGCGCGCCTGCTGGCCAAACCAAACGGCGAGCGTGTGCTGACCAATCTTCAGCATCTGGCGGAATTGCTGCAGCATGCGGCGGCGAACCTGGATGGTGACTATGCGCTGATCCGCTATCTGTCTGGGCAGATTACACGTGCGAGCGAAGGCGAAACGGAAACCTCCGAAGAACACGTCGTGCGGCTGGAGAGCGAAGCCGATCTGGTCAAAGTCATCACCGTGCACAAGTCGAAAGGCTTGCAGTACCCGGTGGTGATGCTGCCGTTCGTCAGCCGCTTCCAGGATGCGCCCCGAGGCAGCACGCAAACCTGGCACGACGATCGAGGGCATGCGTGGATCGATCTGGACCCGAATGACGACGCCAAAGCTCGCATCGTGCGCGAACGCCTGCAGGAAGACCTGCGCTTGTTCTATGTTGCCCTCACCCGTGCCGAGCACGCATGCTGGCTGGGCGCTGCATGCGTGGTCGATGGGCAAAGCCGCAGCCCGGCGCTGCATTGCACTGCGTTTGGCTATGTGCTTGCGGGTGGCGATGTCATCGAACCCAGCGATTTGATCCCGCGCATTGAAGCGCTTCGTGATGGCTCTGACGATATCGAGCTGCATATTGCCAGCGAGCCAGCAAGCGCACGCATCTACCGCCCACAGCGCCAACCGCAAACCGAACGGCAAGCACGCATCTATCCATTGCCGCCGCCCGAATCCTGGTGGATTGCGAGTTACAGCGCGCTTACGCATGGCGAGGGTGAGTCGACCCGGCAAATCGCACCCGAAACTGCCGCGCAAGACGTGTTGGCCGAGGTCACGCGCGAATCCACCGAGTGGACCGCGCCTGCCGTCGATTACGGCATGCACGCGTTTCCGCGTGGCGCGGAAGCCGGCACCTTTTTGCACGATCTGCTGGAATGGATCGCCGAGACGGGTTTTGCATCCGTCGCCAACGACACTGCGGCACTTGAGCAGCAGATTGCTCGCCGCTGCCAACGGCGTAACTGGCAAGCGTGGATCGCCCCGCTCAGCCAGTGGCTGCCGGCGCTGCTGCAAACGCCTCTGTCATTGCCTGATGGCAACACCCTGACGCTTGCGCAATTGACCGATTGCACCCGCTATCAGGCCGAACTGGAGTTCTGGTTCGAAGCGCATCGCGTCGATACGCAACAGCTTGATCAACTCGTTACGCGCTACACGTTGGGTAGCCAGCCGCGCCCGCCGCTGCCCGCTCATCGCGTCAACGGCATGCTCAAGGGTTTTATCGACTTGATTGTCGAACGGCAAGGTCGCTATTACGTGATCGACTACAAATCCAACTGGCTGGGCGACAACTCTGCTGCCTATACCTCGGCAGCCATGCGGGAAGCCTCGCTGCAAGCACGCTACGACCTTCAATATGCGATCTACACACTGGCCTTGCATCGTCTGCTGCGTGCACGTTTGCCGGACTACAACTACGAACGCCATATGGGCGGCGTGGTGTATTTGTATCTGCGAGGGGTAGATGAGGCCGGACATGGCATGCATACGGAGCGTTTGCCGCTGGCCTTGATCGAAGCCATGGATCGCCTGTTCGCGCAGGAGGTGCACGCGCATGTCCCCTAATGCCATGCTCATGATGCTTGCCGAGGCCGTGACGCGACGCGTGCTGCGTCCTTTGGATCTGGCTTTCGCGCGTTTCATCGGGGAATGCGATCCGTCGGCAGAAGCCTCCTTGTTGTTGCTGGCTGCGTTAGCCAGCCGGCAGTTGGGTGACGGCCATCCGTGTCTGGATCTGCGCGCACTGGATGCATTGGCGCAGGAACAGGAGTGGCCGACGGCGTGGCTGGAACTGCTTTCCACCTCACCCATGCCGATATCACGCCTGATGGCTCAAGCGGACGGCCTGCCTGAGCAGGCCCCCTTGGTGCTGGATCGACAACGGCTATACCTGCGCCGCTACTGGAATTACGAATGCCGCATCGCCGAGGGTATTGCAGCGCGGCTTGATGAGACCATGTTGCCGGCCGTGGCATTGCGCGACGAACTGCATCGCCTGTTTCCTGTATCGGCCAGCGACGCTGTTCATTGGCCGCGCGTAGCCTGCGCCCTGGCAGCACGTGGCGCCTTCAGCGTTATCACCGGCGGACCAGGCACCGGCAAAACCACGACGGTGGTGCGTTTGCTTGGCTTATTGCAGACCCTGCAACTGCGCGAGCACGACGTACCGCTGCGTATTCGACTGGCTGCACCTACCGGTAAAGCTGCCGCGCGTTTGAACGCCTCCATTGCACGGCAGATTGCCTTGCTCGACGTGCAGGAGCACGTGCGCACCGCTATTCCACTGGAAGTGGAAACTTTGCATCGCCTGCTAGGCGCGCGACCGGATACTCGTCGCTATGCCTATGACCATCGACGGCCATTGCACGTGGACGTGTTGGTGATCGACGAAGCTTCGATGATCGATCTGGAAATGATGGCGGCCGTGCTGAATGCGCTGCCGCCGCATGCACGCCTTATTTTAATCGGCGACAAAGACCAGCTTGCCTCGGTGGAGGCCGGTGCGGTGCTGGGTGAACTCGGCCGTCGCGCCGAACAAGCTTGCTACAGCTCCGCCACAGCGCAATGGCTGCGCGAGGCGAGCGGCGATGACGTAGCCGCTTTCGTAAACGACGATGCGCAGCCGCTCGATCAGCACATCACCATGCTGCGTAGTAGCCATCGCTTCGATGCGGCCAGCGGCATTGGTCAGCTTGCAGCCGCGGTGAACGCCGGCGATGCAATGGCCGTGCATGCTTTGCTCGATTCGCCATCGAGCGATATGGCCTGGATGTCTTCCGGCGTAGCCGCCACTCCCATTGCTTCGTGGGTCATCGATGCGCATATCGATCGATCTGCGACGCCAGATACCCGTGACGCGCCGCAAGGTTTTCGCTTCTATCTTGAACGACTGCGGCAGCACCGCCCTGCTCTCAACGCCGACGACATAACGCATCGCCGCTGGGCACATGAGGTGCTGGAGGCGTTCAACCGTTTCCAGGTGCTGTGCGCGGTGCGCCAGGGCAACGCCGGCACCGAACGCTTGAATCGCGATATCGCTGCCGCTCTGTTTGCCGCCGACTTGATCGAATCGGACCGCGGCTGGTACGAAGGCCGGCCGGTGATGATGACCCGCAACGACTACAGCCTTGGCTTGATGAACGGCGACGTCGGTGTTGCCTTGCGTATGCGCGGGGCTGATGGCGAACGTCGGCTGTATGTGGCCTTTCCGGTCACTCGGGGTGCATCGTCCTCGTTGCCGCAGGATGATGGCGCAACGGTGCGCTTTGTCTTGCCTTCGCGGCTGGGCGAAGTGGAAACGGTGTATGCGATGACGGTGCACAAGTCGCAGGGTTCCGAATTTGAACACACTGCCTTGGTGCTGCCGGATGATGCGCCTGCTGTTCTTACGCGGGAATTGCTTTATACGGGGATTACGCGTGCGCGTCGGTGGTTGAGTTTGATCGGCACACAAACGGCGATCGAACAGGCGCTGGCGCAGCGAACGCGACGGTATTCAGGGTTAGGTGAAAGGCTTGTCATTACGCTTTCATAGGTTGGCGTGTAGACCTGAGATATCCGCGTTTTTCTGCCACTCTGACGAAAACCGAAGTTCGCCTCAATGCTGTTTCAAAGCGAGTCGTCATTCCGGCGAGCAAAAATATTCAGCGCTTCTGCAATTATCTTCTTGATTTGTCGGTGGCCTTAGCCAGAAAAAAGTAGGGATATCTCAGGGCACAAACCCCGACATCAGTGTCCGCATACACATAGCAATATTGCGGTTTTCACCCCAACCTGCACGTTACCAACACTTGCCGTTCGCATTCGCCTCGACGTCCGCCCCATCCGGCAATTTGCGCCCCGCATGATCGATCGATAAAGCACCGCACACATCCCCCGCCTGCCTATCGATAGGCATGGCCGTTGCAACAAACCCTTGTGCCGCATCACCCGCCACGTTCAAAACCAGGTGGTAATAACCGTGTGAGGACACCGTCGGATCGGCAAAGCCCAACTTGCCCAAATCCTCCGCATAACGGTTGTAAGTGGCATACCAGCGCTCCTGCGCTTGCGCGACCGCCATCAGCGCCTGATGTGCATCCGTGCGGTGCGAACGAAATGCATAGCGCGCGTAGGACTGAGTCGCGATCGCCACCAATATCGCAACGATCGCTACCACCATGATCAACTCCAGCAGGGTAAATCCACGAGGGCGGTCCATCGCTTGTCTCCTTTAGTCATCGAGTGTCAGTAAGCGGGCGTCAACACCGACCAGGAACGGCGACGCCATAACGGGCTTTCGAGGGATAGCGGCAAGCTCAGCTTCCCCTTCCCTCCTTTCAGCTTTACAGCGGGGAGCACCAACTTGCCGCCACCGATCTGCATGGCTGTCGGCAGCGTGCCGATAGCGGTTATTGGGTTTTCCACGAGCGCACCGGCGTACGAAGCGCCACCGAATGTAACGATCGATCGCGCCCCGCCTGTGGCAGCATCGATAGCCAGGATGGCTCCGCCTGGCTGGTCGCCGTTTGGGATCAACGTGCTGACCAGCACCGCGTTGGTGTTGAACAATGCGGTAGGTGCGGTGATGACACGCTCGCCTGGGATGACTTTCAAATCGATACGCCATCCACCCGCCTTCATCGGCACGGGATTCGATGTGATGGTGCGCAACGTTGCATTGCCTTCGTCAGGATCGGTGGCTGTCACTTCACCCAATGTTTGGGCCACAAGGCTGTCCCGCGTTGCAGTGCCGTTGCCTTGATCGCGAATGCCGTAGATCGACTGGACGGTGGTGTCGATCTTGTCGCCATTCCCCAGATACTTGCCCGTTCCGAACACGACGATGAAGCGATGGGTGAGCGGGTCAGGCATAAGCCGCGGCATAACGGTGATCGGCTGGGTGCCTTGTTCATCCGGTAGATAGGCCAGCGTTACTTTCCATTCCGACGGTTTCGGCGAGGAGAAATCGAAGCGCCATAAGTTGCCGACCAGATCTCCGGCAAAAGCGACGTCATCGATCTGATCGTTGTCGTAGTCGCCAAGCACCGGCGTAGATAGGCCGTAGCTGTGTACACCGTCGTAGGCTGGTGTCTTGAGTTCTGCGATCACCGCGCCCGTCTGCGCATCGAGCACGAACAACGCGCTGTAATTCGGCGGTGTGCCGGCTGCTTCCTCGCAACGAAGTGGTTTGTCTGGCTTGCTGCAATCGGCGAAGTAACCATTGGGAACCAGCACGGCCCAATGGCCGCTCGCCAGACGCGCTATCGCGGGTTGCCCGTAGGTGTAGCCGATATCCGCAGGGTTATATGCACTTCCTGCCGTTGAAATGCCGGGTGGTGCATCGGCGTCGAATTCCCACAACACGGTGCGTTCGGGGAATGCTTCGCTTGCCGATGTTGGATCGGTAATGTCCAACGCGTAGACGCCCCGACCACCAAGCCCCAGGCCGCCAACGAGCAAGGTGTGCCATTCGGAGCGGCCGCGTTCGCCAAAAAAAACATCACGCGTGACGGGTGTGGCATCGACGGTCGGTTGGAATTGAAAACCCTGCGCACGCGTAAGGTTGCCGAGGTTGCGATATACAGCACGCGGCACGAAGGCCCATGCCTCCTTGCCCGCGTTGAGGCCAATGTCGTAGGACGTACATAGACCGTTCGTATCTTGTGCTTTGCACGTCGGCACCGGCGCATGGAAAGCGTGAAGCATGCCGTCGTTGGCTGCGACATAAAGAAACGGCCAACGCTTGGCGCATTGGAGTTCGAACTGCGAATAGCGTTGCGCGCCTGGCGCGGTTTCCAACGCAATCTTTGGCCATGCATCGAGATAGTTGCCGGCTGGATAGCCTACGTAGACCGACTGCGAATGAATGATGGCACCGAGCAAACTGCTTCGCGCACGCATGCTTCCGTCGGGTTCGCGGTCACGAGCACCGCGCAAATAATCGACGCGTGCTGCCAATGTGTCGGTGGAATGTTCCGATGCAGGCCACATCAGGCCCTGTTCCTCCTCGGCATCAAAGGGTGCCGAAGGCTCGAAGGCCATGCCGGAAACCGTCTGCGCCGCACTCCTGCCAGCACTGAGTATCGTTCGACTTGCAGGCGCCATATTCGTGAGCAGAGCGCCAGCATCCCATACGATGCCATTGCTTGTGCCATCGGCATGGAGCGCTGCCGCTTGCAGCACACCCGACCAGTTGGAAGGGTCATAGCCGCCCTCAAAAGCCAGCGTTTCAATGCCTAACACATTGCTGTTCAACCCGAGCACAGCTAGCGACGGCACGGCTTGCGTGCGGTCCAGCGGCAAGGGATTGAGTTCCACAGTACCTGGGCGACTCGACTGGGCAGTGCTCGTCGTGCTTGCGCACAGCATGGCAACACCTGCCAGCCACGTCCGTACTTGTCGAAATTCAAGGTATCGCCGGCGCATCGAACGTACTCTGCACGATGCTCACGATATTGGCGTTGCCGCCAGTCGCGCGTGCCGTGATGCGATAGATATGAGTAGTCACCTGCCCCGGTCCGCCATTATTGGGACCGGTATTACCGGATTCATGCAATCCACCCACGCCGGGCGGATGCGCCACGCCCATGTCCTCAATGAGATAGCGCGGGTTTTTCGCCAACTTCGCCGTCGGCTGGCTCGGGTGATCGATATAGCCTCGACGCGCAGGCCCGATGTAAGCCGCGCCGATGTCCGATATCCAGCCAGACGCCGATTGAAATTTTTGAACGCCGCCTTTTGTTGCATATGGTGCGCCATACGAGCGATACACCACGCAGCCGTCGTCAGGCGAGATCACGTTTTCCGTGCAATGCAAACGTGCACCGGGCTGACCGGCCATCGCCCATAATTTGTATTCCACGCCGCGCAATGCGGTCTCCGCGCTCATGCGTGCCTGCTGTGCATTGCGCAGGCTACCCGCCATGCGTTCCTGCAGCATGGCGTGTTGTGATGCCGTGATGGCTAGCACGCTGATCAGCAGCAGAAAGATTAAGGCCATGAGCAGTGCGAAGCCCCGCGCTGCTTTCCCTCCTCTATGGAGAGAGAACCGAGGCGGGGACTCGGCGCGATGAACTGTGCTGTTGCTGATCCACATATTTACATCCTTGCTATCGCATTACGGATTGGCGTTACGCACCGCCACCACCGCAGTAAACTCGCGCCGCAACATCGGTAACGGAAACCCTTGCTGCACCGGCGTCACTTTTCTCCCCGCAGCTGTCGGTGCCGCAGGCTCAAAAATTCCTTCCGCCGCGTAGCTGTAGGCCAGCTCATCCTGTGGTAGCGAATACAACGGTATCTGGCCATCCATGAGCACGCCGACTTCGATCAGGCTTACCGAGCGCCACAGACATCCGCGATCGTTGCTACCGTGGATGGGCAACGGCACTGCAGGACAATCCGCACGCGTGCTGTTGTCGACCTGCCCGGCGGTGTAATAGTGCACGGTTCCATCGACCTGTTGCACGCCGTATCTGAAATCGAGTCGTTCCACACCGCGTGCGATTTCCTGGGAGGAACCGTTGACGCGGCGGCGCAGCGCGCCCGTGGTGTGTCCCACACCTTCGCCGTTGTCGATCACTTGCAGAAAATAGGTCACGGTCCGCACATCGCGGCTCACGCTGAACACCTTCGGCGCGGCCATATGTTCAAACATATGCGGCTGTACGAAATTGTTGCCGGTGGAAGCAAGTTCTTTGGTGCCCATACCGGTAACGGTGAAGATTTGCGTGCTGGAGCAATCCGCCAGCATCACCAACGGCGCATCCTTCGCCATATCCTTGGCGGTCACTTCATTTGGCAGCGGACTCATTTGGATGCCCAGCGAACCATCCGCATGACTCGTCAGCGTGCTGCCTTTCCCACCGCCATCCTGCGCAACGATCCAACCGCCCGCTGGATTGAGATAACGCACGGTAAGCACCGAAGCACCGATTACACGACTGTTCACCGACCTGCCCATGGCCGGAATGCTGAAGCCATTCGCGTTGCGCTTGTTGCTCGGCTCCACCGGTGTACAGGCGCTCGTCGTGCAGTCATAGCCACGCATCGTCAAAAACGAGGGAAAGGAATACGGCTCGCTCGGCGCCGGCGGATACGCACCGCCCCACGGTGTGGTCACGTCGCTCAACGCGCCCATCAAAGCGCTCGGATCGCTGGCATAAACCGTGGGAGCTCGTAGTTCGTCCAGATAGAGACCCGCCGCACCTGCATGCGCGGCGCCACCCGTGCCAGTGCAATACTGCGCGCCAGCCATTGCCAGATCATTCTTGATTTGCGTGATGGCGAAACGTCCCTCTTCCTGCAGGCGCGCAAGCTGCTCTTGCGCCAGGCGACTGTCGGAGGTGGAGGTAAACACAGCAACAATGCCCGCACCGACCAGCAGCCCCAGCGCCATGGCGATCATCAGTTCCACCAGCGAGACTCCCGCGCAGCATCGCCTCATGGCTGGAACTCCCAGGCGAAGGTCTGCAGTGGCGCGTCACCGTCGTCGAGCCGCCGTTCCGACCACCTCACGGTCATCGAGCAATTGCCGCCATAGGGTGGGCGCAACGCAATCTGCTCGCGGGACGGTACATGGGATAAGCCATCGCTTCTGCAGAGGACGCTGGCCTCGGCTTGCGGCAGAAAGGTCTTGAGCTGGCTGCTCCAACGCTGCCGATCGTGTCGCGCCAGTTGCGCGGGCGTGCAACCGCCGGAGCAGTCCTGGGCACTGGCATCCGGATAGGTGCCGTTGTAATCCCCGTTCCACACGCCAACGGCATTAGCCTGCATGCGCTCGGCCATGTTCTGCGCAACAAACGTCACCTGCGTGCGCAGGTACGCAGCCTGATTGGAGCGCGCTGCAAACACCATCACCCCTGCTGCGCCAAGCAGACCCACGCTGAAAACCAGCATGGCCACCAGCACTTCAATCAAGGTAACGCCTCGTGGGCAAGGCGGAAATTGCATCGGCAACGATCCCTGTAGAACCTTCCCGTACTGTGGCCGCACAGTCTTGCCTGCGTCAGTCGGCCACCGCCCCAACCTGCGGTCCGAATCCCGCCAGCCCGTCAGACCTTGCAGGCCGCACGCAGCGTCCGTAAACTATGCGGCTCCGCCGGAATAGCTCAGTTGGTAGAGCGGCGCATTCGTAATGCGTAGGTCGTAGGTTCGATTCCTATTTCCGGCACCACATGCTTGTTTCGTCGCCCGTCAGTGCCGGCGAAACCAAAAAAACCGCCTAAGGCGGTTTTTTTGTGTCGTGTCACTCATCGCCGGGACTGCGGAAGCACTTCAACGAACATGTCCGGCCTTAGTCGTATCGCTCGATGAAAGCCTGGATAACGGTATTCATTGCCCGGCTCCAGCGCGCCATCAACGTGGTGTCGGCTTCTGGGTCTGTCTCTGCGATCACCTTGATCAAACTATCGAGCCAATAGGTATAGAACTCCGGCGCGACCGGGGCACGTCCGTGTTTGCTGTGAATATCCGCCATTTTCTCCACCGACCGCCTGGCCAGCGCGCTGCCGGCGGCATGCAGGATGGCGATGCTTATGCCCCGCCGCAGGGCAACTCGCTGCATACCCATATCGGTGTGCGCGAACATGGCGGGAATGCGCGGATCGCTCGCCATGAGCTGTTGATAAAAGCGCTCGATGAAATGCTTGTCGTGCAGACAGCGTCCATAGCTTTGTTGCAGGTCGTCATACGAATCTGTCATGGCTGCGTATCATCCGCATGTCCTTTGGATGCGAATTGACATGGATCAAGTGACCACTACCCGCCCTCTGGCGGCGTAGTTAGCATGGCCCAAACGTAGGCCATCACGGTCATCGGTCAGCCCACTCAGGAGAGGAGTTCCGAGATGAGCTACAAGCAGCCCCCGCTCAATCGTGGCGTCAACCCTTTGAAGATGAATTGGCTATGGCGCTTGATCTGCGAAGTCGGCTACGTCGCCGTTGAAGATGTGGTCACGGCGCTGGATAGGGCGGATATCCACGTGGATCGCGAACGCGCTCATGGCTGGCTCAAAACGGAGAGCGAAGAAGGTTATTTCCCGCTCACCATCGCCGAATTGGAGCAAAATCTGCGCGCGCTCCATGCTACCCGCACAAGCTCATTGCCACCGGCATAGATATCGCAGGGCCAGCGTCGACGACGTCGCTTCAGTTAAGCCAACGGGCAACGCCACCGTGGTGCGAACAAGTGCCGCGATGATGCAGGCTGAAGCTGTAGCTGCCATCGCGACATTGAGCCGAGGCACCGGGCGGCACCGCACCTGAAACGGTATGGGCGGGACGATGAACGACCTGGCCGTCCCGGTTCACATAGCTCCCCTGCTCAATGAGCTGGGTTGAGCCATTTGTGACGTTCTGCGTCCCCTTGTACGCACTGGCTGGCGCGGTCTCCTGAGCGGAGGAAGCCGCACTAAAGCCCATCGCCAGCACAAAAAACAGGCAAATCCGCGTTCGCATACGCTCCCCCTGGCAGATGTTTTCCCGGAAGGGTCGAAGCAAGGCGTCTGCCAGACATCAGCCAGTCTGCAAAGGACTGCAGAAACGGCTGGTTTGGCACCGTAAATGCATCTTTGCGGGGGCTTACATAGCAGTCCTTACACGCTATATGAAAATCCAGAACTTGACGCCAAAGGTTTACCTTCCGCTGCTGCTTCTGCATCTGGCGGTGCTTATCGTCGAACCGGCACATGTTTTGTCGTGGAGCTACGCATGCGTCCTGGCGATTTTGGGCTTTACGCTTTTTCTTGGCGGGCGAAGGTTGCGATTGAGCGTTACCCACAATCGTCCGTTATGGGCCCTGCTGACGTTGGCACTGGTTGCGCAGCTGGCGGCGTTCGGTTTGCTGCTTACCGATTCCTTGGTGAATCCCCAAGGTACTTTGGTCGCCTTCGATCCAACGCTCTACTTTTGCCTCAACAGCCTGGTGCTGACACTCGCCGCCGTATACAGCCCGATCGGCCCGCAGCGGAACTGGGCAAGCGCCCTGGATGGCATCCTGGCTTGCGCCATCACAGGACTTTTCTACGCGCTGCTGCATAGGGTCATTGGTCAAAGCGCGTCGGACACCTCCACGGCAGCCTTCATCATGTGGATGTTCGACGCGATGGCTGCTTTCGTAGTGGCATGCGCGACGTTACGCTTTGTGGCGACCAAGCGGGCTGACGAACGCCGCTTCTATTTCGTGCTGATGATGTTTGCCTGGGCAGAACTGATCTTACCGGCCGTCCACAATCGTTTCATTTTGTCCAGCGAATCCTATGTGCCTGAGTTGTTCCTGGACTTGCCGTTCGTGGTCTTGGGCATGCTGCTCAGTCGACGGCGGACTGTGTGGTTCCGCTGGTATCGCCCCAGCCGGAAGGCACGCGTTTTGGTAGGAAGCATAGGCCCATTTGTTTTGAGCTTGGCCTTATGCCTGTTGGCTTTCGCGCAATTCGGGCACAACGCCGTGATAGCCATCGGCGCGCTGATTCTCGGCATCACGTCTTACGCGGTGCGTATGGCCGTAATGCTCGGGCACCACCTTCACCTGGAAAGCGAACTCAAACATCTGCAGCGCGGTCTGCAGCAAACCATCGTTCGCGACGACCTGACTCGATTGATGAATCGACGCGGCTTCTACCGTGTCTTCAAGCACGAATGGGAAAGAGCGGTCATATCGAAGCTGCCGTTGACGGTTGCCATGGTGGATATCGATATGTTCAAGGCTTTCAACGATACCTATGGCCATCTTGCCGGTGACGATTGCTTGGCTGCCGTAGGGTACGCACTGCAAAGGGAAGCCGCTCTGCACAGCGGCGTGACAGTGGCAAGATATGGCGGCGAGGAATTCGCGATCCTGCTCATTGGTCGCAATCAAACGGCTGCAGAGCACACGCTACAACGTTTGCGGCGAAGCGTAGAAGCGCTGCAAATCCAGAACCGCCGAAGCCCCCATCGTGTCGTCACCGTCAGCATCGGCTTGGCCACGACAACGGACAACAAATATGCCGACAAGGAAAAACTGCTGGATGCTGCCGACAAGGCGCTCTACGCCGCAAAACATACAGGTCGGAATTGCATTCAGCGGTTTGTGCGCGAGCCGGCTCGCGATCGCGTTGAATCAGCAAGCCTAGACTATCCGCCCATCAGGCAGTAACGGCCTCGTAATCCGCTGGTTCGGTTGGCCACCGCGGCACCACGATCCACAGAATCACGTAGATCAATCCACCGATGCCCGCCCCCAGGAACAACACTAGCCACAGCGCCCGAATCAACCACGTCGGCGCACCCAGGGCGTAAGCGAGCCCAGCACATACGCCGCCGAGCCAGGCGGCCTTTTTTACACGTTTGAACGGACGATCCATGAGTGATGCTCCTGACGAAAGGCAAGCTCGATCCTAAGTCGCGCGTATTTGTTCGCCAGTGCGGGAAGTCCTATGAGTCAAGCGTATGACAACGCGATGCATCCGCCATGGCGTTGTTTCACGCACTCATCACAAATGGATGACGCCTTCGCCCCCTATGCAAAGACCCGTCTGAAGACGGGTCTTTGGCTACATGTCATACGATGCGGGTTGGAAAAGCCACTGCGGGCGGCTATGCCTCAATGTTCGCAGCACCAAGGCGGTTTCTGTATGCCTGCTCGGTTTCCACATACAGGCCGGACCATGGTTCCAGCACGTAGCCTTCCACATGCTCTGCGGAGACGCGGCGGATCTCGGGGTCTTGATCGGCGTTCACAGGCGTCAGGTCAAGAATCATCGGGTTCATAACAACGCTCCTCGATTTTCGTCGCGGAAGTTCAGGCTAATGGCTGCGTCGTTCGTATCCGGTTAAACGTTTCGCTTGCATCTGCATACGGGAAATTTATGAAACCCGGCGCAATAGCCTGCAGCGCGATAGAAGTGCTTGTACGCGCAGCATGGGTGGCCCCAGGATTTCATATGACATGGCGACATAAAGTCATACGCGAAGGAGGAAGGCGAACTCCTGACTGCCAGCTCGTATTCGCTCAATCGCCATGGCAGCAACCAAGTTCATTTGAAGTTTTTGTGACAGCGCGGGCTTGCGCAGCATTCTTTTCTACAAGCGTTCCGCTTCCACATATTCCAAGGGCACGGGCTTCACTCTCGCAGCCCAGGCTACACCCGCTATCAGCAACATAATGCCAAGCATGGTTTGCCCATTGGGCAACGTTCCGCGCAATGCGAATGCATAACTCAATGCCGCCAATGTTTCGAACACGATCAGCTGCCCGGCAATGGCAGTAGGCAGACGTTGACTTGCTTCGTTCCAGCAGGTTGTGCCCAACCAGGAAGCGAACAAGCCGATCGCCGCCATCAGGGCGATGAAAACCCACGGACGCGGCCCAAAGGGCATGGCGAAATGACTGCCGCTTACGCCCATCACCCACCACAGCAACGCGTACCCAATCAGCGCCAACGGCAAAGTTGCGACGCCCTGTGCCGTGGCCCATGTGCGGGGATTGCGACCGGGATGATGGCGCAACCAGTCCGCATTGCGAAGCGGATACCACGTCCAGCACGCCACGGAACAAAGCGCGAGCAACGCGCCGATAGCGTAGCGCGTGAGATCCGCGTGCGCGTGTGCACGCAGCGCAACCCATTCGGACTGATTTACGCAAGCGATGCCGGCAACGATCAACAGCAACGATGGCGCCAGCCGAGCCCATGGCAAATGGCCATCGCGCTGTGCATTACGCAAATTGGCGGCAATCGCGATCACCACGGGCAAAGTGCCAATGATCATGGTCGGCAATGGCGCCCCCGCGCGCTGAATCGCGCCGGCCAGGCACACGTAATAAAGCAGGTTGCCAACCGCAGCGAGCTTCAAAGCTTCAAGCCAGTCGGCGCGGCTGAGCTGACGCAGCGCGTTGCGATCCAGCCATGCAAGCGGCAACGCGATCAGCCCAAAGGCGAGGTAGCGCCCGACCGATTGCAGTGCGGCCGGGTATTCGGGCACCAGCAAAGGGCCAACGAAAACCAGGCCCCACATCAGGCCGGCGATAAGTGCATAGAGTATTCCTGTCCACATAGCGGCAGCATCGGCGTAACCGCGTCGGCGGTCTTGTACGAGATTGCTATCGCTCCAGCCGGCGCTGGTAACGCGCGGGCGTGACGCCATAGCGGCGTGCGAAGGCACGGGTGAGATGAGCTTGGTCGGTCAGTCCCGTAGCAGCAGCCACGCCGGCCGGCGCTTGACCGGCGGCGAGTAAACGTTTGGCTGCCGATAGGCGGAAGGCCATCAGCATCTGTTGAGGCGAAGCGTGATGGCGTGCCTGGAATTGACGCAGAAAATGAAACGGGCTGAGCCCCGCCACCGCTGCGAGTTCATCTAGCGTGATACGTTCGGCCAGATGTGCTCGCAAGTAGTCGATTACTGGCGCGAAACGCGACAAAGCCTCCGGGCGTGCCGCGCGTGGTACGCGTGCGTGGCGTCGAAATTCACCCAGCAATTGCAACAACATGCTGTCGAAGGCCAACGGCTCGCGTGCTTGCCACAAAGCATCGAGCAAGGCGGTGATGCGCCGTGCGCTTGCCGCGTCCGCCTGCACCACGTCGCCGAACCACCAACCCGACTCGCCGGTGATGTCATCCACAGCAGACTGCTCGATGTAGACCATGCGGTACCGCCAACCGCCTTCGGTTTCGGCATGGCCGGTGTGCAGCTCATCCGGATTCATCAGCACCAGCGAATCGGGCGGGGCGAGGTGCTCCGCCCCGCGGTAGCGAAAACGTTCCACGCCCGATTCGATCGCGCCAAGGCCGAAGCCGTCATGCACGTGCGATTCGAAGGCGTGGCGTACGATGTGCGCACGGTACAGCTCCACGCCCGATCGATGCACCGGGCAGCGGAATTCGGCGGTGTCCGCGGAATGATCGAATGAGTGGGGAACGCCTTGCATGGGTAGATGATGGCACCGTAAATCAGCCGCCGCTGGCGGATTCGTGGCCGCTCAACTTGTAAATGTAGGCTTCGACTCGCATACCGTCCTGAAGCAGGGCCGAGACAAGCACACGCTCGTAGCCCTCGCCCTCGAATTCATCCAGCCGATCCCAATGTGCTTCGAGCTCCTGGGACGTGAAGATCAACCCGTGCACTTCGTCGCCGCGATCGTCCAAAACCATGCCGGGATAACCCGCCGCTGCGCCCCACCCTTCTTCCAATAACTTGCCTCTGACCACGGCCGGCTCCCACCTGCCGGGCACCTGCGCCAGCATATGTTCGTTGGGGCGTCCGGGAGCGAGTGTGCCGTAAACGAAGAGACGGTCGATCATGATGGCCAAAGTACTGCATTTTGATTTGGCCGTCTCCCGGAAATAGCCGTCTACTCTTTCAACTACACCACGCAACCCAATCCCCTGGTTTGAGTATTTCTATGTCGACGTGGCGTTGGCGAGCGAAACGGCGTAATTCATCCACCGCATGAATGTCCTCGGCGTAACCGTCCGCGCCGACCACACCGTAGTGGATCGGCACGATCAGGCGGGCACCTATGACAACTCCAGCCGCTATCGCCTGCTCCGCCGTCATGACGGCGGGCACGTCGGTCACCGGCTTGCGCCAGCTGAACTTCGCGCCATTGATCGGCAAGAACGCAGCATCGAACGGACCATACTGCCGGCCGACATGCCACCACGAGCCATGCCACAAGGTGTCGCCGCAATGAATGATCCGCCGTCCGCCCGCGGTGACGATCCACGACACTTGCGGATCGCCATAGCCGTCGACGGCTGGTACTGCGGTAGCGGTGAAGTCGCCGAGTAACACTGGCTCATACATGGCCGCCGCGCGCATCTTCACGCCCGGCACATTCGGAATGCCTGCCTGTGATGCATAAACCAGCGTGCCGCTGTCGCCCAGCGCCTGGCGGATTGCGTCAGGATCGCAATGATCGGGATGCCGATGCGTGACGAGCACAAAGCGATCACCGGATGCACCGCCGACCGGAATCATCGGATCTTTGAGCGCATCGCCCCAAACATCTTTGTTGATCAACGGATCGAGGAACAGCGAACCGCTGTCGAGTTGAAGCCGAATGCCGGCCCAGGCGAGTTTTTGAGCCTTGAGCGACGGCGTAGGTGCTAGCGTCGACGACTGGGCCGCCAGCATGCCGGCTCGCGGAGCAAGCATCGCACTGCCCGCTATGGCCAATGTGGCACGGAGAAAATCGCGTCGCGTTTTGGGTCGCGCTGTATGCATGAAGCCCGGAAGTCGCTTTTCGAATGTAGTCATTAAAAGGTTTCCTCAATCCGACCGCCGCGACTGTAGTCTTCGCATAAGGCTTGACATAGCGCACCGATGCACAGCGAAATGTGCGTCCCATGCACAGCTCAACATCCCTCCCGCCACTTGAAGCGCTGGCTGCAATGCTCGCGGCGGCTCGCCTTGGCTCTTTTTCCGCTGCCGCGGACGATCTTGGAATCACGCACGGCTCGGTAAGCCGGCGCGTGCATGCCGTGGAATCCTGGCTAGGCACACCGGTATTTGTGCGCCATGGCCGTGGTGTGCACCTGACGCCAGCAGGCGAGCATTTTTCGCGTCAAGTGGAATCGGCGCTCGCGAAAATCGCCGACGTCGCAATCGATCTGCGCGCTGCGCGCGCGTCGCCATCCCGCCTGCGCCTGAGCGTGCTGCCTTCGTTCGCGCGCTTGTGGTTGATGCCCCGACTCGCGGAACTGCAACGTGCATGTCCAGGCCTCATGCTGCAGGTACTGCCCGAACATCGCATTGCCAAACTGGATGGCAGCGATGCCGATCTTGCCATCCGCTTCGGCGGCGGCCGCTGGCCGGGCACTGATGTGCAGCTATTGATGAAAGAGCGTTTGTTTGCGGTAGCGGCCCCAAAACTCGCCAAGACGCTACGCAATCAGCCGCTTACCGCCATCCTGGACGAAACGCTATTGCATGATTCGGACGCCCAGCATTGGCGTTCGTGGTGCGCGCAAGCCGATATCGCCTATCGGCCGCGCGGCGGCGAGCGGCGCTTTGATGACTATGATCTAGTACTGTCCGCGGCCGAAGCGGGCCTAGGCGTTGCAATCGCGCGCTGGCCTTTGGCCAAGGATGCACTGGATGCGAGGCGACTCGTTCGCATCGCATCCCCCGAATTCACGGGAAAGAAAGCCCATTACGTGGTCACCCGCAATGGCGAAACGCGCCTGGCGGTACGGCAACTGACGAACGTGTTGATGGACATGATTGAGAAGTAAGCATGTCGCTTTGTGCGCCATCGTCTCCGCCTGCTTACTCAATGAGAACTTTCTTGAAGTGTGTCAAGAAAGTGTAGACGTCCCGGATTTTTACCCTAGGGATGCTCTGATCTATTCCACGTACCCGGCATGACGTCCAGAAGGCCCGCAGGGTGTGTTGCGTGGCACAGGGCAGACTGGCCGTCTGTTCAAGCCACGCGGCGCAGGCTGCGGGCCTTGTGGACGTCACCCCGTCATTTAAATTCAAGATGTTGGGCCGCACTGTATGCGCCTATCGCTGCGCCCCAGTGGCGAAGGCAGACTGGCCGTCTGTCTAGACGCTGGGGCGCAGCGATAGGCGCATACAGTGCGGTGACGGATACGTGGAATAGATCAGAGCATCCCTAGAGCAAGCCGCTCGTGCGCGCGTAGTCGAACAGTTGCTGATCGTTACCAAGCCCGAGCTTGATCATGGCGCTGCGTTTCTGCCAGCTGATGGTTTTCACGCTGCGATGGGTGATGCGCGCCACGTCCGAAACACTCAAACCCTGCGCAAGCAAGCGCACCACCTCCGCTTCGCGCATGGATAGCACCTGCCCCCGCTTGCCGCCTGCCGGCGAGGATTCGGCCGTCTGCGCGTTACTGTCGAGCATCTGCTCGCGAAGTTGTTTGCCGATATAAGTACGACCGGCACGAACGGCGCGCAAGGCGACGAAAAGTTCATCAACCATGGAAGCCTTCTCGACCACTGCTTCTGCACCTTCGCGATACATGGTGCGGAAGATCGCGAGGTTACGCAGCGTGGTCAGCACCACAATCCGCAATTTCGAGAAACGACGGCGCAATTCGCGCAACAGCATCACGCCGTCCAGCGCTGCAGTGTCCTCGGGCATTTGGAAGTCGATGATGACCACATCGCACGGCGTATGAGTAAGCAGCTTGAGAAGTTCGCTGCCACTGGACGCTTCGCCGACCAGCTCATACCCTTCGCCGCTATGCTCCAATACGGTGCGCAGGCCGATCCGTACCACCTCATGGTCATCCGCGATTACAACTCGCACGCTCTTTCCCGCTTGCCCAGTCTTTCGTGTGAGTGGCCATCTCCCCTTCCGGACGTGGCCGCATAAAAGCGGTATGGAACTTTCGCCTGCATGCAATGAATCGACACACGCCGGGTTCTTCCCTGCACCACATGCGTGTGGCGCCTAACTCATTCGCATGCAGTGATCGTTGCTATCCGGTGAATTTCGCCAGCAACATTCATGTTGTCATTTAGTATGACGATAGCCCATGACGTGAACGGCAAACAAGAGGCTAGCGCTGCGTGAAATTCTTGTCGTTGACAACATCGCGCCAGATATGACTTCTTGCATACCCACATCGCCGAGCGCGCACATTCGACGAACGCGTGCAATGTCACGCATCAGCATGCTTGAAGCTTCCGAACAATTTATTGGCCAGAAATATCTGCCTGATGCTCTTCATGGCGGATTGCAACAGCGCGTAAAGAAACATGCTTCGCCCCGCCAAAAAAAGCCCGGCTTGCGCCGGGCTTTTCATGCAACGTGTTATCGCGATCGATCAATCATCGTCGCCGCCGTAGTAGCGCGTGGAGTAAACCACGGTACGAGTGGTGACGACCGGCGCGCTTTCATACACCACTGGCGCTTGACGATAGACCACGGTCGGCGCCGGTGCGTAATAGACCGGCGGCGGAGGCGGCGCCACAGCGTTCGAGACCAGACCGGCCACGGCACCGGCAACCACAGCCCCGGCGATCCAGCGCCCACCGCTCCAATAACCACCGCGGTGGTGCCAGTCGTCACGATCATGCCAGCCCTCGTGCCAGCCACGGTCGTGGTCGTGCCAGCCGCCGCGATTCCAGTCGCCACGTCCCCAACCATCGTGATCGTGTGCCGACGCGGCCAACGGCGCAGCCAATACAGCGGCAACGGCCAAACCCATCAACATTCGACTGCCTGCGACGCACTTGCTCATGACGCACCTCCGTTGGTGTCGGCCCAGATGCTCTACTTGATGCGCTTAATAAGTACTGAAGGTTTTCCTCTCTTCTTATGCGACATGGTTCCAACCGTCAGCGTGCGTTACACGGCATCATAGGGAGTGGTGGCCGCCGTACGTGACGGGCTGCGCCTTTTGCAGAATTGTTCGCTCTTATTTCGCGCTATTTAGCGATGGCTAATGCATCATGTAGGTGGCGTTCAGCCGTGTCGCCATTCAATGACAGCCATGGAATGCAGGGGTGAACGTGACGTTATTTTTATCGACCGATTGGGGGATTCAAGTATGAGCAAGTTGGTAGTCAAGACGCTTTGCGCGGCGATTGCTGTGGCAGCTGTCGCCGGACTGACAGGTTGCGGCCATCAGGCCAATGCAGACCCGGCACTGGAAGCGCAACAGCAGCAACAGCAACAGGCCGCGGGTCCGCAGTATGCGCAGGTGGTCAGCGTGACGCCGGTGCATTCCTCGGTAAATAACCCCCATCAGGTCTGCCAGGACGTGGTGGTGAACCACACCACGCCGCCGTCGGATCAGCACAACATTGCAGGTACCGCGATCGGTGCGGTGGCCGGCGGCCTGCTGGGACACATGGTTGGCCATGGCAAGGGCAATACCCTGGCGACGGTGGCGGGCGCAGCAGCGGGTGGTTACGCAGGTAATCGCATCGAGAACGCCCATCATCAGAGCCAAGTGACATCCTCCACCGAGCACGAGTGCAAGACGGTGAACGACACGTCCGACCGCGTCATCGGCTACGACGTGCAGTACGTCTACAACGGTGTGACCCGCACCACGCGCATGAACCACGATCCGGGCAACCGCGTGGAAGTCCAGGAAGGGGTGACCTCGGTATCCGACGCTCGCTGAAATCAGGCGCTGCATCCATGAAGGGTGGCGATCAACCGATCGCCGCCCTTTTTCATGGCTGTTTCCCCTGCCGCCTGTCATTTCAAGTCAACCCTGAGCTGTCCGGATAATTGACAGCGCTGTCATATCCCCAGAATATCTGCCAGAACATCCACCCGAGGGCCGCCTCGCCGGCTCCCGCAGACAAGGAACGCGCATGCATCATGTTCGAGGCGTTTGTTCGTCCCGTCCTATTCTTTGCGTTTTGGCTCTCTCCGCGCTGATTGCTGCCCTGCCCGGTTTTGCCCTGGCGCAGAACCAGGTCAATAGCACTGCCGTGCATCCAGAGACCTGGCCCACCGCGCACTCGCCATTCCCTCCTGATGCCAAGCTTGAGCACCGCATCCAAGCATTACTCGCTTCGATGACGACCGAGGAAAAAGTCGGGCAGATCATCCAGGCCGACATCAGCAGCGCGACGCCGGAAGAGGTACGCAACTATCACCTTGGCTCCGTGCTGGCAGGGGGCAATTCCAAGCCCGGCGGCGGGCGCCTTGCCGATGCGCAGCAATGGCTGGCAGCAGCCAATGCCTATGCTCGTGCTGCGGCGAACGCACCGAAAGGAAAGACCGCCATTCCATTGCTGTTCGGTATCGACGCCGTGCATGGCAACAACGGCGTGATCGGCGCGACGATCTTTCCGCACAACGTGGCACTCGGCGCGATGCACGACCCCGATCTCGTACGCAGGATCGGCGCAGTCACCGCCGAAGAAGTGCGCGCCATCGGTTTGAACTGGGCATTCGCGCCAACGCTCGCGGTGCCGCAAGACGTGCGCTGGGGCCGCAGCTATGAAGGCTTCTCATCGAACCCGCAGCTGGTGGCCCAATACGCTACCGCTGCAATAGAAGGTTTGCAGGGTAAGCCTGGCACGCCGGAATTTCTCGATGCCAGGCACGTCATCGCCAGCGCCAAACATTTTCTAGGCGATGGCGGCACACGCAACGGCATCGACCAAGGCGATGCACAGATCAGCGAAGCGACCTTGCGCGACATCCACGGCGCGGGCTATCCGCCTGCCGTCGATGCAGGCGTGCAAAACGTGATGGCGTCATTCTCCAGTTGGAACGGCGTGAAGATGAGCGCCAACAAAGGGTTGCTCACCGACGTACTGAAAGATCGCATGCATTTCGACGGTTTTGTGGTCGGCGACTGGAATTCGCACGGCCAAGTAACCGGCTGCAGCAATGAGGATTGCCCCGCGGCCATCAACGCCGGCATGGACATGTTCATGGCGCCCGACAGCTGGCGCGGCCTCTACGATCACACGCTGCAAGAAGTGCGCAACGGCACGATCCCGGTGGCGCGTCTGGACGATGCTGTAACACGCATCCTGCGCGTGAAGCTGCGGCTTGGTCTGTTTGACAAGGCGCCTGCAAAACCCTCCATTGCCGGTAAGTTCGACATGTTGGGCGATGCTGCGCATCGTGAGATTGCACGGCAGGCGGTACGCGAATCGCTCGTGCTGCTGAAGAACGAACGCCACTTGCTACCGCTCGATCCCCGCAAACACATCCTCGTGACGGGCGACGGTGCCGACAACATTCCCAAGCAGAGCGGCGGCTGGACGCTCAATTGGCAGGGAGCAGGCACGACCAATGCCAACTTTCCACACGCACAATCCATATGGGGCGGTATCCGCGAACAAGTGACGAAAGCAGGCGGCACGGCAAGGTTATCGATGGACGGTTCGTTCGCACAGAAACCCGACGTGGCCATCGTGGTATTCGGCGAAGAACCCTATGCCGAATTCCAGGGCGACGTACCCAACCTCGCCTACAAGCCGGGCGATGACAGCGATCTGCAATTGCTCAATCGCCTGCATGCTCAAGGCATACCTGTGGTGGCCGTGTTCTTGTCCGGTCGCGTGCTATGGGTGAATCCGGAAATCAATGCGTCCGACGCGTTCGTGGCGGCATGGCTCCCCGGTTCGGAAGGCGGCGGCATTGCCGATGTGCTGTTGCGCAAGCGCGACGGCAGCGTGCAATACGACTTCCACGGCAAGCTTTCCTATGCATGGCCGCGTAATGCGGCGCAGACAAACCAGGCCGATCCGAATCCACAATTTCCGTACGGCTTTGGTCTGCGCTACGCGGATAACGGCGATTTAGCGGCACTTTCCGAAGATGCGGGCATTCCTCTGGATGGTGCACAGAGTGGCGTGTATTTCACGCGCGGCAAGCCTGCGAACGGCTATTCACTGGTCCTGTCGGATAGGGGTGGCGAAACCAGGCCAGTCACTGCCATGCCGGCGAACAGCGCACAGAACGATTTACGGGTGACTGCGGTCGACTATCACGTGCAGGAGGATGCACGGAAATTTGCATGGAACGGGCAGCACGCAGCACAGTTTGCGATCACCTCACATAATGCACAGGATCTGTCGCGGCAGGCCAACGGCGATATGCAGATCGTGGCGACTTTACGCATCGATACGCTGGCGTCCGGCGATACCACGCTCGGCGTAGCTTGCGGGCCGAATTGCCGCGCAGAGATTCCTGTGCAAACCGCTCTCGCATCATTGCAGAAAGGTCACTGGACACGTTTTGGCGTGCCGCTGAAATGTCTGCAAAAACGCGGTGCCGATATGAGCCATATCGACCAGCCGTTCGTGTTGCGTGCTGCGCCGGGCACGACTATTTCGATTACGTCCGTGACGCTGGCGGCGAATGCGGATCAGAGTATGGAGTGTGCGGGTCCTTGATATGCTTTAGCCCCTCTTCCCAAAGGGAAGAGGGATAAACGCATCACCCGGCAACCGGCATCTCGCGCATAGAGCCCCCGCGTTGCAAATATGCCTGGCACATCTGCTCCACCAACGCACGATGCTTCGGCAGATCCCTCAAGGCATGCGCCGAAACCTGCTGGATCGCCGCGAATTCACGCTGCGCCTCCTCTATGCGCAGATAACTACTGCGCACCGCTTCCAGATCCGTCCGGAATTCCATGCCGTAAAGCACGTACTGCCAGCTCGACGGCATGAACATCTCCAAGTCCGTGACGAAATCCAGCCGGTGCGGTGGCCGGTATCGCCAAGCCGCCAAACGATCGCGCAAGGTTTCCGGAATGGTTGCCGGATCGGTATTGTCGATCCAGAACTTCGTATCCGTGCGCTGGGTGAGGCAGTAGTGCATCTTGATGAAATCCAGCACGCGCTCGTAGCGGGCGCAGATCATGGCGTTGAAATGCTTCGCTGCGCGTTCCATGTCATCGAGCTCGGTCGGCAACAGATGCGTAAGCAAGTATGTGCCGAGTTCCACCAAGGCGATGCCGGTTGATTCCAGCGGCTCGACGAAACCGCCGGCCAGGCCGATGCCCACACAATTGCCGCGCCAATGCTCGGGCCGATAGCCTGTTTCGAATTGGATGTGCAACGGCTCCAGCCCATCGGCGGCTGAGCCCAAGTGACGCCGGATCACCTCTTCCGCACGCGTCGCATCCGAATGGCGTGAGGAATACACGTATCCAACGCCGCGCCGCTGCTGCAGACCGATATCCCAGGTCCAACCTGCCTCCTGCGCGGTAGCAATGGTGTAGCACGCGATCGGCGTATCGGGGTGCGGATACGGCACCTGCATCGCCACCGCACGGTCCACGAACAACACATCGGTACGACTGCGAAAGGGCGACTGCATGGCGCCGCCAATCAACCGGCTGCGTAAGCCGGTGCAATCGACGTAGAGATCCGCTTTCAGCTCGCCTAGTTCCTGCGTGATCAAACGGCTGATGCCGCCACGCTCATCCAATTCGACACGTTCCACCGTCGCTTCATGACGTTTCACGCCCAGCTTCTGACCGTGTTCCGCCAATACCACGGCTACGCGCGCTGCATCGAAGTGATACGCGTAATTCATCGGCCCCTGATAATCGGGATCGCTCGCATGCTTGGGGCCGTGACCTTGCGTAACCAGGCGATATTGCATGGTGACGGCTTCCGCCAACTGTATGCCTTGCGGCGCACCGCCCAGCAACCAATACGGCAGCAGCTCCGGACTGCCGGGACGTTGGCTTGGCAGGCTGAAAGGGTGGAAGAAACTGGATCGCCCTTCACTGCCGGGTGGCCGCACCCAATGGTCGTAACGAATGCCTTGCTTGAAAGTGGCATTGGCGCCTACCAGCAACTTTCCTTCGTCCAACCCGATGGCGGACAACGTGCCGCGTATCGAAGGAAAGGTCGCTTCCCCAACACCCAATAGGCCAATTCCAGGCGACTCCACCAACTCCACACGAATGCTGCCTGGCGCAGCCGCGTTCACATGTTTAGCCAGGTAACAGGCCACCAACCAGCCTGCTGCTCCGCCGCCCACCACCAAGATGCTCTGCATACGTGCCATGTGCCTACCCCTCCCCGGGCTATTGGATTGCTGCTATGCGTCAAGCTTCTTCGTCAAAAGCTGCCTATTATGGCTATATGACAGCGCTGTCATAGCGTATCAGCACTGTCGACTTCGTGGGGAACACCCGCCGGGCGGACTGAGAAAGGCGGCCCCACTCCACAACGCGAGTCATTTTTGGAGGGGAATGAAATGACGCTTCACCGTTCGGCCATGTACGTCGCGCTCGCTACCGTGCTCGCCACGGCCCCCGTTCTAGCCATGGGACAGGACGCGGCACCGCAGGCCACTGCAGACAAGGGCAATGGACCATCCAAACAAAAAGTAAAAAACCTGGACGCGATCCAGGTGAGCGCCACCAAGCGCGAAACCCCGCTACAGAAAACCCCGGTAGCCGTTACGGCGATCACCGCCGACGCACTCGACAAAGAGCGTGTGATGACCGTGCAGGACATCACCAAGCTGGTTCCCGGCCTGCAAGGCACCAGCCAGGGCGACCATGGCGTGACCACACTGACCATGCGCGGCATCGGCAACGACAGCGCCAAGACTGAGTACGCCGATCCGGAAGTCGCGCTGTTCGTCGATGGCGTCTATGCGCCGCGCGCTGAAACCGCCACCAGCCTGCTGATGGACATCGACAGCGTGCAAGTGTTGCGTGGCCCGCAAGGCACGCTATGGGGCCGCAACTCCACGGCCGGTGCGATCGATTTCGAAACCGTCAAGCCCGATATCAACGGCGGCTTCTACGGCAACGCGCAGATGTCGCTGGGTAACTACAGCCAGTCGGGCGAGAAGGCAGCCATCAACTTGCCGATCAGCAGCACGTTCGCCATGCGCGTGGCGGTGGCACACGAGCAGCACGACGGCTACGTGAACTACCAGAATCCGGCGAGCGAACTACCCAGCGTGGCTCAACAGCAAGCTACCTATCTTGCCAGCGGCGGCGATCCCACAAAGTTCCAGCCGATCAATCAGGCGCTGTACGCGCAAGGCAGCGACAAGTACAACTCGCAGAACCAATCTGCCGCACGCATCAGCGCCTTGTGGCAACCGATCGATGCGTTCAAATGGAATCTGTCGTACGAGTATTTTCTCGATCGCGGTACGCCGGACATGAATCTGATGCAGGATCCGCGTCCTGGTCAGAGTTTCTGGTCCGCCCTGATCGATACCCCGCCATCTCTGCACCGAACCTCCAAAACGGTGCGCAGCCGCATGGATTGGCAGATCAACGAGGACATGGCGCTTACCTACATCGCCGGCTACAACCGCTTTTCAGGTTCCAGCCAATACGACCAGGACGCTGGCTCTATCCTGCCTACCACCTTCACCAGCGGCGGCGTCTATCAGAATGACCGCACCAACTATTCCAACTATTCCAGCTACAGCCACGAATTCGATCTGAAATCGACTGGCCAGCACACGGTGGATTGGATCCTCGGCCTGTATTACGCGGCGGAAGACAACAACATCCGCTTCGACATTCCCATCATGAACGGCACCCAGCAAGGCACGGTGAGCTGGCAGGGCTCCTTCATCCAGCCGAAGGAAACGGTGGAATCCGAAGCCGTGTTCGGCCAGGCGGTGTGGCATGTCACGGATGCGTTCAACCTCACCGCAGGTGCACGCTTCTCTGACGACACCAGGAAAAACGAAGGCGGCATCAACTGGGGCTGGGCGTACGATCCCACCGTGCCGCAGGTTCCGATTTCGCCTGGTGCGCAACCGCAGGATGTGGGCTTCAGCATTTCCCAGCACAACGACGGCAAATATCACAAATCCAAAGTGACTTGGCTGGCGCGCGCCGATTATGTTTTCAATCCGAACGCGATGGCTTATGTCAGCGTGTCCACCGGTTACAAATCGGGCGGTACGCAAGACGGCGGCACGCTTTATCAGCCCGAAACGCTCACCAACTATGAAGTCGGTGCGAAGTTCACGTTCCTCGACGGGCACATGACCTGGAACAACGCCGCGTATTACGAGGACTTCAAGAACTTCCAGTTGTCGGCGCCGATCATCTATCCGGACGGCAATCACGGCCTAGGCTTCAACAACGTGCAGGGCAGTACCAAGGTGGCCGGTTTCGAATCGGAGCTGACACTGCAAGGACATGACGATCGCGCCAACCTGGTGTTCTCGGCCATTCCGAAGAAGACGCTCGGCACCCTGCTTTATGCCGGCAGCAACGACTACCAAGGCTTGCCCCCCTGCCCGCCGCAGTCGAATCTGGCCAGTTGCATGAACATCACCGGTCACACGCTGCCGCATGCGCCGGATGTCTCGCTGACCGCCATCTACGAGCATGATTTCCATCTGCCCAACGAAGGTCGGCTGACGCCACGCATCAGCGCGCAGTACCAGAGCATGCAGTGGCTGAGCCCGTTCAACCTGGGCTCTGGCGACCAGCAGAAAGCTTACGTTCGCAGCGATTTCTCTCTGCGCTACACCGAGCCGCAGGACCGCTGGTGGGTGAACGCGTACGTGCAGAACATTACCGATGACAAAGTGCGTACGAACGCCATGCGCTTCGCCGAAGCCAATGGCGGTTTCGTCTACGTATCCCAGTACTTGCCGCCGCGCACGTACGGCATCGAATTGGGTGTGTGGTTCTGAGCAGGAAAGACTCCCGCCTGCTCAGATGTGGCGCCTCCGCAAGGAGGCGCTTTTTTTGATGCCTTGGGACTGGCCGCTGTCACAACCCTTGTAAACAAGCGGACCCGCGGGGCATAGTCACTGTGCAACAGAGTGATGCTCAGGAGAATGCATGCGGGTACGCCTGGAAGATGTCGCGCGCGCGGCGGGTGTATCGCCCAAGACGGTTTCGCGCGTCCTCAATGAGGAAGTCTACGTCAAGGATTCCACACGCCAGCGCGTGCTGGCCGCCATGGAGTCGATGAATTATCGGCCAAGCCCCTCGGCGCGCGGACTTGCCGGCAGCAAGTCGTTCCTTGTCGCCATGCTGTATGACAACAACGACAACCCTGCCTCCACCTATCTCGCCGAAATTCAGGACGGCGTGCTCGATGCCTGCGACGCCAATCGCTACAGCATGATGGTGTGCCCGTTGCGCATGCGCGGTCCGGATTTCATTCGCCGCGTGGACGCGCTGATTTCCGACCATCATGTGGATGGCGTCGTGCTTACGCCGCCGCTTACCGATCATCCGCCACTGCTGCGCCGCCTGAAAGAGCGCGAAGTGCCCTATGCCAGCGTCTCGCCGGTGAATCGGCAGAATGTCATCGGCGTGTGCATGGACGACGAACAAGCCGCGAAAGCGCTGGTCACGCATTTGATCGAACTCGGACATCGACGCATTGCGCACGTATTAGGCATGGCCAATCACGGTGCAACCCGTTGGCGTCTTGCCGGCTACAAGGCGGCCCTTTCCGACGCGGGCATTCCCTACGATCCCGATTACGTGGTGCAGGGCGAATTCCTGTTTGGCTCCGGGGTGGTTGCCGCGCGCAAGCTGTTTGACCTGCCGGAACCACCCACCGCCATCTTCGCCGCCAACGACGACATGGCCGCGGGCGTCATGTGGGCGGCCAATGAGCTCGGCTTGAAAGTCCCGCGCGATCTGTCCGTATGCGGATTCGACGATACGCCGTTGGCGAGCCAGTTGTGGCCGCCGCTCACCACCGTGCGGCAGCCTGCGCGCGATATGGGAAAGTTGGCGGCATTGCAATTGATGGAATTGTTGCGCGGCCGTGGCGAAGGGTTGCTGGTGCAGGTTCCCTATTCATTGCAATTGCGGGAATCAACCGGCGCCCCACCGAAAGACGCGTGACCCACCGCACAATAAAAAAACCTCCCGCGAGCACGGGAGGTTCTGGCATTGCATGGCCGATCAATGCTTCTGCTTGTAAATGCGCTTGCTGTTGTGGTTCTCAGCGCGATTGAGGTTGCGCTGTTCCTGCTTGGTCAGATGACCGTTGTGCTTGGCCTCGTCCACCGATTCGCGGCGGGCGATGTTGGCATCATGCGCCTCATCGCGCGCAGCTTGTTTCTGGGTCATCGTGCCGTTATTCAAACCGTTCTGGATGCGATCCTGCTGGTTTTCCAGGCGATTGTTCACTTCGTTGACGCGTGGATGGTTGGGCACGTCGGTCTGGGCCAGTACGGTGCCGGAAGCCATCGCTGCACCGATGACCAAACCGATAATGATGAACTTCGACTTTGCATTCATGGCAAATTCCCTTGAGTCAGTTAGCGGACGTTCTTTTGGAATGGGCCACCTTGCCGTTATGCCAACGGAAACAAGACGGCATGTATGCGTCGAGTGGGGTCATCTGTTCTTTGGTATGGCCGATGGTGTCTCCTGCAGCGTCCTGCGCCATCGCGTGGCCCCTCACCCCTCGCAATCGCCATAAACGAGCGCCTGCAGGGGGCGTTGACTCGCCACCCATCCGCAACCAAAACGATTCAGCCAGCGCATAACTTCGAACCATCAGCCTTTCGACCCGCTGACGGCCGCGCACGCATTGGTGCAATGCGCCATTGCTTGCATGGCCATTGCTATCTATTCGCTGCAAGAAAAATGGTGCCCCCGATACGATTCGAACGTACGACCTTCCCCTTAGGAGGGGGACGCTCTATCCAACTGAGCTACGGGGGCGGAAAGGGCCTTCGCATCGCTAAGGCACTGATGCGTGAGGGCGAAGTATAGGCGATGCGCCGCCTTCACTAGCAAGTCGCGCCAGCGGTGCCATGGGTGCGCCTGTTAGAATAGGCGTTTCCCTCCCATCCAAGGCGCGTAGACGCCACGTCTCATGGAGCCTAAGCATGTCCCACGAAATCCTCAAGGCGCTCGGCCTTGCCGGCGAACAGTCGGGTACGTATCTCGGCAACGGCGAATGGTCCAAGACCACCAACGCCGGCACGCTGCAGCCGCTGAACCCGGCCACCAACGAGGTAATCGGCACGGTGTACGCCTCCAGTGCCGCGGATTACGACATCATCGTCAAGCGCGCGCAGGAAGCATTCAAAGTGTGGCGCACCACCCCTGCCCCGCGTCGTGGTGAAGCAGTGCGTTTGTGCGGCGAAGCACTCCGCAAGCACAAAGATGCGCTCGGCTCGCTGGTCGCGCTGGAAATGGGCAAGATCAAGCCGGAAGGCGACGGCGAAGTGCAGGAGATGATCGACATCGCCGACTTCGCGGTGGGCCAGAGCCGCATGCTCTACGGCTACACCATGCATTCGGAGCGCCCCGGCCATCGCATGTATGAGCAGTACCAGCCACTGGGCCTGGTCGGCATCATCAGCGCGTTCAACTTTCCGGTGGCCGTATGGGCATGGAATGCGATGCTTGCCACCATCTGCGGCGACATCTGCATCTGGAAGCCATCGCCGAAGACGCCGCTTTCGGCAATCGCCACGATGAAGATCTGCAATGAAGCGCTGAAGGCTGGCGGCTTTCCTGATCTGTTCTTCCTGTTCAACGACGCTGGCACAGAACTTTCGCAGGCCTTCGTCGACGACCACCGTATTCCGCTGATCAGCTTCACCGGCTCCACCAAGGTCGGCCGCATGGTTGGCGAGCGCGTCGCCAAGCGCATGGGCCGTTCGCTGCTTGAACTGGGCGGCAACAACGCGATCATCGTGGACGAAAGCGCGGATCTGAAGCTGGCAATTCCCGCCATCGTGTTCGGCGCCGTAGGTACTGCCGGTCAGCGCTGCACCACCACGCGCCGCTTGTTCGTGCATGAGTCGATCATCAACGACGTGACCGACAAGCTGGTGGCTGCGTACAAGCAGGTGGAAGGCAAGATCGGCGACCCGACGCTGGCCACCACGCTGATGGGGCCGCTCAACAGCAAGGAAGCAGTGACTGCTTACCTCAGCGCCATCGAAAAGGCCAAAGCCAGCGGCGGCGTGGTACGCACCGGCGGTGCAGCGCTGAACGATCGCAAAGGCAACTTCGTACTGCCGGCCATCGTAACCGGCCTTAAAAACAGCGATGAAGTCGTGCAGACGGAAACCTTCGCGCCGATTCTCTACGTCATACCGTTCAAGACAGTGGACGAAGCCATCGAACTTCAAAACAGCGTGCCGCAAGGTTTGTCCTCGTCCATTTTCACGCAGAATCTGAAAGCAGCCGAGCAATACCTGTCCGCGGCGGGTTCCGATTGCGGCATCGCCAACGTCAACATCGGCACCTCCGGTGCGGAAATCGGCGGCGCGTTCGGTGGTGAGAAGGAAACCGGCGGTGGTCGCGAATCCGGTTCGGATGCGTGGAAGGTGTATATGCGCCGGCAGACCAACACGATTAACTATTCGGATGCGTTGCCGTTGGCGCAGGGGATCAAGTTCGATCTGTAATGCTCGATCATTCCCTCTCCTCCTTGGGGAGAGGATTGGGGTAAGGGGGGAGCCCTGCGAAAAAGCCGGCTCTACCTCATACCCACATGGCCGTCATTCGCGCGCAAGCGCGAATGGCGGCCACAAGATTTACGCTACCGCCAGATGGCTCGAAGGATTGCGACATGACATCCAACGCCTCCTCCCCCTTCAAATTCCACGGTTACCGCATCGTCATCACCGGCGGCAGCAAAGGCATCGGCCGCAGCATGGCGCTAGCTTTCGCCGCATCCGGAGCAGCCATATCGATCTGCGCGCGCGGACAAGCTGCGCTGGATGAAACAGCCGAAGCTATCGCCAGCCACGGCGTCCCTGTGCACAAGCAATCCTGCGACCTGGCCGATGCCGCCGCGATCAGCGCCTACATCGGCGACGCCGCACAAACACTCGGCGGCATCGACGTTTTGATCAACAACGCCAGCGGCTACGGTTTCGCGGATAAAGAAGAAGACTGGGTAGCAGGCTTCAACATCGACATGATGGCGCCTGTGCGCACCTCGCATGCAGCGTTGCCTTATCTTTCTCAATCTCCGCACGCCAGCATCCTGCACATCAGCTCCATCGCTGCACTGTATCCGCGCCCGAATACGCCCCCCTATGGCGCGATAAAAGCGGCGCTTTGCCACTACACCACCTCCCAAGCCTTGGCACTCGCTCCGCAGCGCATTCGCGTCAATGCCATCGCACCGGGTTCCATCGAATTCGAAGGCGGCCTGTGGGATCGCTGCAAGCAGGAAGATCCCGTGCGCTACGCCGCCGTGCTGTCGCACATTCCATTTGGCCGCTATGGCACGCCGGAAGATGTCGCTCACGCTGCATTGTTCCTCGCCTCACCATGGGCCGGCTGGATCACCGGAGAAATCCTGTGCGTCGGCGGCGGCCAACAACTGAGCAAATGACAGCCATGAACAATTTGCACAGCACCGAACGTTTCAGCAATCGCGTAGCGGATTATGTTCGCTATCGCCCGACTTATCCTGCCGTCATGATCGACTGGTTGCGCAAGGCGCACGGCGTTACGCCTGATTGGCGTGTTGCCGATATCGGCGCAGGCACCGGTATTTCCAGCAAGATGTTTCTCGATGCTGGCCATAGCGTGATCGCAGTGGAACCCAATGCAGCGATGCGCGGCGCAGCGGTGGAATGGCTGGGACATAACCCAACATTCCGCGCGGTGGATGGTAAAGCCGACGCAACCACACTGGACGATGGCAGCATCGATCTCATCTCGGTCGCACAAGCATTCCATTGGTTCGATCCAGAAAACGCGCGTCGCGAATTCCACCGCATTCTCCGTCCCGGCGGGCTGGCTGCCATCTACTGGAACTCCCGCCGCCTAACAGGCACGCCGTTCCTGGAAGGCTATGAAGCCCTGCTGCAAACCTATGGCACCGACTACACCAGCGTGGCCGAGCGTTATGGCGACGAGCCACGCATGCGCGAATGGTTCGGCAAAGGTTGGCACGGCACGGCCAGCTTCGACCATCGCCAACTGCTGGATTTCGATGCGCTGCGCGGACGGCTGATGTCTTCTTCCTACGCGCCGCAAGTCGGCCATCCCCAGCATGAGCCCATGATCGACGCCCTGCGCAAGCTGTTCGATGCCTGCGCTGTGGAGGGTCGGGTAAGCTTCGACTACGACACCCGTGTCTACATTGGTGAGGTTCTTTGATGTATTCCTGGCTTCGTCCGCTGCTGTTCAAACTGGATGCCGAAAAGGCACACGGCCTTACGTTGTATGGCCTGGACGTTGCCCACCGCAGCGAGCTGATGCGTTTCGTAGCCACGCCGCCGCAGGATCTGCCCGTCGAGGCTTTCGGCCTACATTTTCCGAACCCGGTCGGACTGGCTGCCGGCTTGGACAAAAATGCGGAACACCTCGATGCATTGGGCGCATTGGGCTTCGGTTTCATCGAAGTCGGCACCGTCACGCCGCGTCCCCAACTCGGCAACGAACGTCCTCGATTGTTCCGCCTGCCGCAGCACGAAGCCATCATCAACCGCATGGGCTTCAACAACGACGGCGTCGATGCGCTGGTGCGCAACGTGCAAGCATCCAGCTATCGCGGCGTGCTGGGCATCAATATCGGCAAGAACAAGGACACGCCGAACGAAAAGGCGGTGGACGATTATCTGTTCTGCCTGGAGCGTGTCTACGCACATGCCAGCTACATCACGGTGAACATCTCCTCGCCCAACACCAAGGGCCTGCGCGATCTGCAGGAAGAAGCCACGCTGCGCCGCTTTATCGAAACTCTGCGCGAAGCCCAGGAAAAGCTCGGCTCGCAACAAGGCAGGCGCAAACCGATGCTGCTGAAGATCGCACCTGACCTCAGTGAAGCCGAACTGGACAGCATCGCGGAAGTACTGCTGGCCGCGAATGTGGACGGCGTGATCTGCACCAACACCACCGTCGATCATTCGTCCGTCGCCAGCGATCCGCACGGCAACGAAATGGGCGGCCTTTCCGGCTTGCCGCTGCGTGCGCGTGCGACGCAAGTGGTGCGTGACATGCACCAACGCTTGGGCGATCGCGTTGGCATCATCGGCGTGGGTGGCATTCTCGAAGGCGACGATGCCATGGAAAAACTCAACGCCGGCGCCAAACTCGTACAGATCTATTCCGGCCTGATCTACCGTGGCCCCGAATTGGTCGCCGAATGCGTGAACGAAATCCGCCGCCAGCAGGACAACCGCGATGGCCGTTGAACGCATCGACATGGGCGGTTACATCCTGATCGAAAACGCACCGCTGCTGACCCGCAACACCTTGCGCGTCGATGCACGTGCCAAGCTGCTGGCGGAAGTGCGCGATGCGTCGAAACTTCCGGAACTGCTGGATTTTCCCGCCATTCGTAACAGCCACCTGATGGTGCTCGGCGAAGGCAGCAATATTCTGCTTACCGGCAACGTCGACGGCACCGTGCTGGCGATGGAAACGCGCGGCGTGCATGTGGAACAGGATGGCGAGGTCGCACGCATCGCCGTGGCTGCCGGCGAACGCTGGGATGACTTTGTGCGCTGGACGCTCGGTCAGGGCTTCGCCGGCCTGGAAAACCTCATTCTTATTTCTGGCACCGTCGGTGCCGCGCCGATCCAAAACATCGGCGCCTACGGCACCGAAGTGGCCGAATTCATCGAAAGCGTGGAAGCTTGGGACCGCATCGAGCGCCGCGTAGTTACGCTGAATCGTGATGCTTGCGCGTTTGGCTATCGCGATTCGCTGTTCAAGCACGAGCCGGATCGCTTCATCGTCACCGCCGTGCGCTTCGCCCTACCCCGCCAGCACGCCTTGCGGCTCGACTACGCCGGCATCCGCGAACAACTGGAGCGCATGGGCGTAAGCAATCCCGCCCCGTTCCACGTCGCCGAAGCCGTCGTCCATCTGCGCACGCGCAAACTGCCTGATCCCGCCGTGATCGGTAACGCTGGCAGCTTCTTCAAAAATCCCATCGTCGATGCTGTGCAAGGTGAAGCATTGAAGCGCGAGCATGCTGAACTCGTTGCCTGGCCGGGCAAGGATGGACGCTGGAAGCTCTCCGCTGCGTGGCTGATCGAAGCTGCAGGATTCAAAGGCATGCGTGAAGGCGACGCCGGCATTTCCAACCGCCATGCGCTGGTGCTGGTCAACCACGGCAAGGCCAGTGGTCAGGAGCTGTGGGCTTTCGCACAGCGCGTGATCGAGGGTGTGCAGACGCGCTTCGGTGTACGCCTGGAACCGGAGCCGATGATCATTGGGCAACCTTAATTAGATCGAGAGGCAAAGAGTTGGGGCCAGTACTTGCTTGCCCCAATTTCAGTGTCACCTATTAATTGGTTACCTGAACATATCAACTACAAGGCTTTAGATAGCCCCGATGTATCGTAGTTTTTTGTAGAGTGGAATGATCAGCGGAAACGGACACTTCGCATTGCTTTATGCACAGTCTCCCTGCATGTCCTTACCTGCAGCCAAAAAGTCATCGCAAAATAGGCGATGCCATACGTCGACAGCACGAACGCAGCGGTCGGAACAGGTCCCCAAGAAGGCATAAAACGTTCGACGACACATGCCACCAACGCCGCAGCAACCGCTGCAACCCATAGTTTGATCATCATCGATATCGCCACACCCGTGCGGCCAAGTCTTTGATTCATCTTCCTGCGCAGCAGGTGAAATTCAATCCATCCCGCGACACCTGCGGATGCAGTCAGACCCACCGCACCCCATTGCATGGAAATGCCCAACCATTTCGGGATAAGCAAGGCACTCGCCAAACCGAGCACTGCAGTGAATGCAAGCCTCACTAACGCGAATCGTAGCGGCGTGCGTGTATCACGCATCGCGTAATAGGTCGACGAATACAAACGCCCAAACGTAGACGCCAGCAATCCCACACCCGAGCCCGCCAGGATCGCCCACACGTAATACGAATCCTTGGCGGTAAATGCCCCTGATTGATACAGCGCAGCCACAATCACGTTGCCTAACGCAAAGAACGCCATCGCCGAAGGAACGATGAAGAACGCAATGCGCTCCAGGCCATTGTTCAAGCGTGCGGAGAGCTTCGCGGCAACGTCTTCGTCCACATGATCGCCGGCCATGCGTGAGAGCGCAGGCAATTCGGAGGCGGAAACTGCCATGCCGAACAGGCTGACCGGCAACAGGTTGATTGACGCCGCAGTGGTCATGCCAGCCACCGCACCACTTCCCAGCAGCGTGGAAATAGCCTGATCGACGAAAGCACTGATCTGCACCACGCCGCGCCCCACTGCCACGCCGAGAAAACTACCGCCGACCTGCTTCACATGCAAACTCTGCGTATCGAAACGCAGGCGCAGATTCGGCACGAGCTTCAGCACCGGCCCCAATTGCACCAGGAATTGCAGCAGGCAACCCAACACGGTGCCCCAGGCCAGATACACGATCAGCCGATTCGCATCCAGGTGATGGAAGATCAGCATCGTCAGGATCATGGAAAGATTCCAGATCACCGGCGCCGCGTACGAGAGGAAGAACTTGTGGTGGCTGTTGAGTATGCCCAGGCACCAGGCCGACCACACCAGGATGCCGGTACCTGGGAAAAGAATCCGCACGATCAGAATGGTGAGTTCGCGCTTCTCGCCGGTATAACCCGGCGCAATCGCCCATAGCAGATAAGGCGTCGCCAGCACGCCCAGCGCAACGATCACCGAGATGATCAAAGCCAGGATGGCGAAGATCGCTCCAGCCAGGCGATCCGCCTCTTCCTGTTTGTGCTGCGCCAGCAGGCGCGCGTAGACGGGAATGAAGGAGGCCGACAGCACGCCCTCGCCAAACAAGTTCTGCAGGAAGTTCGGCACGCGCAAGGCGGCGCTGAAGATGTCCGCAGCATCGGACAGGCCGAAGTAATGCGAGAACACGCGCTGACGCACCAGGCCGAACAGCCGGCTGCAAAGAATGCCTGCGCCGACCAGCAGTGCATGGCCGCGGCCTGCGTCTTTTGTCATGGTTTTATGGGAAGCAGAAAACGCAAAGGGTAACAAAAGCGAGGAGCAACTCCCTCTCCTGCTTGGCGGGGGAGGGCTGGGATGGGGTTGCACGAGCTTGCCGTATGGTTTGAATTCAAAGCGAGATTGCTCCACCTCACTCCCGCCCTCCCCTACTACACGCCGGGGAAGGAGCAAGTCAGGACAAATCGAAGCTCTGCTGCATCAACGCGGCTGACCCTGATCATCGACTACCACGTAGTGCCGCTCCCCATTCTGCGCATCGAAGTAAACGGCAGTGAGCTGCCCTGTGCCAGGATCGACGAAGCGCTCGCCCGTATCCTTCCAGCGCGGATCCACTCCACCGCGCAGCAACGGTTTGTAGCGCCAGCGCTCGATCGCCAGCCCCACCACCAACAGCAAGCCGCCGAAGATCAGCTGCGGCAGCAAGGCCACCATCACACCGGTCAGGACGGCGATACCTGCGCCCAGCAGCATCACAGCGCCAAGCACGTACAACACGATGGGTAACATGCAACGCGCTCAGGTCGGCGGATCAAGCACCACGGCCGTACCGTAGGCCACGATCTCGCTCATGGTCTGGCCGATTTCGGCCGAATCGAAGCGCATCATCACCACCGCGTTCGCGCCCATCAGCTTGGCGTTGGCCACCAGACGGTCCAGCGCGTGGCGGCGAGCTTCTTCCAGCATCTGCGTGTATTCGTGAATCTCACCGCCGACCAGCGAGCGCAAACCCGCCATCACATTGCCGCCGATACCGCGGCTGCGCACCACCACGCCGAACACCTGTCCCTTCACCTGAACCACCTGATGGCCCGGTACGTTCTCGGTCGTCACCACCAACATAAGCTCGCTCCTATTCGTCGGGGAACTTGCGATGTGCGCACGATACCTTGTCTTCAGCCACCGCGCCCGTGTCTCTTCCGGCACTTAGGCTACACAAGGCACTATGGCACCATCGGGCGGTCTATCGCCCTCTTCAGCAAGGAATTCGAACATGACGTCGAGCCCGTTCAAGACATTGGCATGGAGCATAGCGCTGGGCATGGGCCTGGCTACCGCCAGCGTCCCCGTCCTCGCCGATGCGCCCGTCGCGTCCAAGACCGTCGCCAACGATGACAACGTGCTGCATGCCACCCTCGACAACGGCATGCGCGTAGTGATCGTGCGCGAAACGCTGTCGCCGATGGTCACCACGCAAATCACGTATCTTGCAGGTGGCTATCAAACGCCGGAAGGCTTTCCCGGCACGGCGCATGCGCTGGAACACATGATGTTCCGCGACAGCAAGGGCATGACCGGCGCGCAGCTCAATGAAATGACGGGCAAGATGGGCGCGGACAACAACGCCTTCACCACCAACGACGCCACGCAGTACTACTTCGTGGCCCCGTCGAACTATCTCGACTTGCTGCTGCGCATCGAATCGACGCGCATGAATGGTGCGCTGCTCACCCAGCAGGAATGGGAGCGCGAACGCGGTGCGATCGAGCAGGAAGTATCGCGCGACATTTCCGAGCCGGAATTTCTCGCCTTCCAGAAGGCCGAGCGCGTTCTCTACGCCGGCACCGGTTATGAAGAGGATCCGCTCGGCACGCGCCCTTCGTTCGACAAAACTACCGCTACCGATCTGCAGAAGTTCTATCAAGACTGGTACACACCGAATAACGCGCTGCTGGTGATCGTGGGCGATGTAGACCCGCAGCAGACGCTGACCAAAGTGAAGCAACTGTTCAACAACATCCCTAGACGCGCGTCGCCTGAACACGTGCCGGTGAAACTGCAACCCGTGAAACCGGAAACCATTGCCTCCACCACGCCGCGCGGCACGGGCGCGGTGCAATTCATGTATCGCATGCCGGGCATGATGGACAAGGACAACGCCGCTGCGCAGGTGCTGCTGGATGTGCTCACCAACGCGCGCAGTTCGTTGTCAGCACTGGCGGTACAAGGCAAGGTGCTCAGCACCAGCGCGCAATTGCAGCCTTTCAGCTACGGTGGCGTTGGCGTGATCGAAGTGGCCTTCCCTAAGGGCGGCGATGCCAAGAAGGCGCAGGCTGACCTCGAGGGCGTTATCAACGATCTGCTGAAGAATGGTGCGCCTGCCGATTTGGTCGAAGCCTCGAAGCGCTCGGAAATCGCGCAAGCGGAATTCAACAAGAACAGCGCGGTGACGCTGGCCAGTGCGTGGTCGCAAGCCATCGCCTGGATGGGCTTGAATTCACCGGAAGAGGCCGAGGAGCAGATCCGCAACGTCACCGTCGACGACGTCAATCGCATAGCGCGGCAATATCTGAAATCGAGCGAGCGCGTGACGGTGGTGCTCACACCGGACGAAAACGGCAAGCGCCCGCCGGATAGTGCCGGCTTCGGCGGTTCTGAATCCTTCAACAGCAATGACAAGCTGGATGGCCCTCTGCCCGAATGGGCGGAACAAAAGCTCAGCAAACTGGAGATGCCACGCTGGACGCTGGCCCCGGTAGAGATGAAGCTCGACAACGGCATCCGCCTGATCGTGCAGCCGGCCAGCATCAGCAAAACCATCACCGTGATGGGCCATATCGACAACAATCCCAAACTGCAAGAACCCGCTGGCAAGGATGGTGCAGCACGCCTGCTCGGTGCCTTGTTCGACTACGGCAGCACAACATTGGATCGCGATGCGTTCCACAAAGCACTCGACGACATCTCCGCCACGGAAAACGGCGGCACTGATTTTGGGGTAGCTGCGCTCAGCAATCAGTTCGATCGCGCCATGCAACTGCTGGCCGACAACGAACTGCATCCTGCCCTGCCCAAGGACGGCTTTGACGTACAGCAGCAAACACTGGCGCGTGCGCTGGCCGGCGAGATGCAATCGCCGCAGTACAAGATGATGAAAGCGCTGCGCGCCGGTTTGCTGCCGTCCGGCGATCCGGATCTGCGCTTGCCCACGCCCGCATCCATCAACGCGCTGACGTTGCAAGACGTCAAGGATTATCACGCCAAGACATATCGCCCTGACCTCACCACTATCGTGGTGGTCGGCGACGTGACGCCTGAGCAGGCCAAAGCCACTGTGCAGCGTTATTTCGGCCAATGGAAAGCGGAAGGTTCCAAGCCGGATGTGATCTCCAAACCTGTGCCCGTGAATCCCAACGGCTACGTCGTCATCGACAACCCGTATGCCTCGCAGGATCAAGTGTTGATGGGGCAGATGCTCGAACTCACCATGCACAACCCCGATCGCTATGCCTTGCAGTTAGGTAACAACGTGCTGGGCGGCAACGGTTTCGCCTCGCGCCTGATGACCGACATCCGTGTGAAGCATGGCTACGCGTATGGCGCAGGTTCCGGCATACGCTTCGATCGCTCGCGCTCGATCTTCTTCGTGCAGTACGGCAGCGATCCGGACAAAGTCGCACCCGTCAACGCACTGATCCGCCAAAACCTGATCGACATGCAGACCACGCCGATCAAGCAGAGCGAACTGGATAACGCACGTCAGTATGAAATTCGCTCTATTCCGGTGGGCGTATCGAGCATCAGCAGCATTGCTCGTTCACTGCTCGATTGGGCTTGGCACGGCGAGCCGCTTAATCAGCCGATGGTGGCGGCCAAGCACTACCTCACGCTGACACCGGTGCAGGTACAAGCGGCGTTCAAGAAATATCTGAAGCCGGAAAATCTGATGAAGGTGGTGCAAGGACCGCCGCCGGCGAAGCATTGATACATGTCCATCCCGCTCCCTTTCGGAGCGGGATGGCCGAGAAGAGCCAGCGTCGGCTTGAAAGAAAGCATGGCCGAATGCCATGTAAATACATGGATTTACGCACATCTTTGCGCGACGTATACTCCATTTCGCGCTATGGAGGCGTAGGTCATGCGTGCCGCCAAACTTTTCGAAAAGGGCAATCCGCAAGCCTTCCACACGCCAGCTGACTTAGCCTACGGACGCCCAGAGACGTACGGTCGTTTGTGGAATCACCGAGACACGCTATTCGCTCACCCAATCCGCCGACAAACCTGATCGGGGAACATCATGCGACCTGTCGTCTCCATCATCGTGCCGATATTCAATCGCCTGCACTATCTACGCCCTGCGGTCGAGTCGGTCTTCGCGCAGACTTTTCCGGATTGGGAGCTGATTCTTGCCGATGACGGCTCCGACTGCGAAACGGTCGCGTACATGCACCAGCTGCAACAGCAACAACCGCGAGTCATGCTGCTGCGACTCCCGCACCGCGGTAGCGTCTCGGCCGTCCGCAACACTGGGTTACGCGAGGCGTCCGGCGAATACATCGCATTTCTGGATACCGATGACGTGTGGGCTCCCACCAAGTTGGAAACACAGATCGCCTCCCTGCGTGCGAACAGCGATCGGAAATGGAGCTACACCGGATTCCGCATGGTCGACGCATCGCTGAACCCCCTGCCCAGGGCGCCGCAATTCAGTGCCGCGGATGGCTGGATCATCGATGCCCTGTTGAATGCAGAGACCACGATCGTGCAGTCGAGCGTAATGGTCCGTCGGGACTTCTTCGATGAAGTAGGCCCGTATGACGAGTCGATGCGATGGTGCAGTGACTACGAGCTTGCGGCGCGCTTCGCGCTGCGTGGCGAGGCCGATTGTATCGATCAGCCGCTCGTCATGATTCGACGCCACACCGAGCACTGCTGCGACGATGTAAGTGCCTGCCACGACGTCGTCCAGGCACTCAAGACGGTCCGTCGATACGCCACCGGTGCCCATACTCAGGCGATCTTGCGGAAGCGACTCGCCCTTACTTCCGCATTCCTCGCGAGGAGTCAGGCAGTGCATGGATCCAAGCTATCCGCTCTCGCCACAGTGCTTGGGAGCGCGCATTACTCGTGGCGTTACGGCCCGTGGTGGTCGACCGCCACGGAAGCGACCGCGCGGGCACTGGTTCCAACAGCCGTGCAGAACGTCCTGCGCCGGGCGCGTTACGCGCTCAGGCTCCGGCATTCCTGAGCTCGTCATGTCAACGGTACTCGCTCTTTGGCGCCTGCTCGATCATCGTCAGCGGTGGCGGCTGGTCGGGTTGCAAGTGCTGTCGGTGGTGATGGCCTTCTGCACGGTCGGGGGCATTGCCTCTATCGTCCCTTTCTTCACCGCGCTCGCGAATCCGGGCATCGTTCAGCACAACGTGATCCTGCAAGGGATTTTCCGGCGCCTGCAGTTCAGCAGCGAGACCTCGTTCCTGATCGCTTTAGGAGTGGCCTTTGCCGGGATGGTTCTGCTTTCGAATCTCGTGAATCTGTTCGGACAGCTGGCGATCAATCGGTTTGCTTACCAGATCGGCGATACGCTCTACATTCGCCTGTTCCATGGATACTTGCTGCGCGACTACGCGTTCCATCTGCGCAACAACAGCTCGGTGCTCGCTACCAAGGTACTGCACGAGACCGCGCGCGTGACATCGGGGCTTCTGCAGCAAGGACTCCTCCTCGTAACGAATGTCGTAACGATCCTCTGTGTCATCGCCTCTATCGTGTTGCTCAATGCCCCGATCGCCGTGGCGGTATTTGCAGGCCTGGGCGTGATCTATGCGGTGATCTACGCCTTTGCCCGAGGGCAGTTGTTGCGCAACGGAGAGGCCGCAGGCCGTTATGGCGCGGAGCGGGTCGCCACAGTCAATGAGAGTTTGGGGGCCATCAAGGAAATCCTTCTGATGCAGGGTCGCGAGCTGTCCGTGCAGCGATTCGCCCGTCAATGCAGTGCGTACTCGCGCGCGTTGTTCAGCATCTTTGCTGTCTCGCAGAGTCCGCGATATATCCTCGAATGCGTGACCGTTATTTGCCTCGTTGGCGTCGCCCTGTATTTTCGCAGCCGCGCCGGTGCCACCGGCCCGTGGGTAGCGCAATTGAGCTTCGTCGGGTTTGCCGCCTATCGATTGCTACCGTTGCTGCACCAGGTATTTACCTCGGTGGTGAAGATTCGTGCCGACCACCCCGCATTCATCAGCATCAACGTCGACATGCCCCGCTTTCCGCCTGAGGAAACGCCGGCGCCCAGCGAAACGGAGCAGGCGATGTGGCACGGCAGGCCACGCAAGGAAATAAGCTTGCGCGAGGTGTGTTTTCACTATGCGGCCGACCGCCCCGCAGCGATCTCGAATGTCTCGCTCGTCATTCCCGCAGGCTCGGTCGTAGGTTTCATAGGGCGCAACGGTTCCGGCAAGACGACCCTGCTCGATCTGGTCTGCGGTTTGCTCTCGCCGCAATCGGGCTGCATCGAGATCGACGGTGTGACGCTCGACAACACGAATTGGAACGCATGGCGCTCCACCATCGCCTATGTTCCGCAGCAAGCATTCCTGCTCGACGCGACGTTCGCAGAGAACATCGCATTGGGCGTCCCCACCGAGCAAATCGACGCCAAGCGCGTGGAAACAGCGGTGCGGCAGGCCTGTCTGGAGGAGTGCGTGGCCGCCTTTCCCAACGGCCTTCAAGAGCGCCTCGGCGAGCGCGGCAGCCGTTTGAGCGGTGGACAGCGACAACGACTTGCCATCGCGCGAGCGCTATATCGCGATGCTTCGGTGTTGATTATGGATGAAGCGACGAGCGCGCTGGACATTGCCGCCGAGGGCGAGATCGTCGAGATGCTCAACACGTTGAGAGGCGATCGCACCATACTCGTCGTCGCGCATCGAACCCAGTCGTTGCGCTACTGCGATCTGATCTTCGAGCTGGAGGGCGGCAGGGTTGTCCGGGACGGCACTTATGGCCAGATATTGGCGTCGCCCAGGGCGCTGGTCTAAGAACGAGCTCGTACACGCTGACGCTTCTCCAAATCCGGCAAAAACACCGCCAGCACGCCAATCAACGGCAAGTACGCGCACAGCGAATACACGTAGTCGATGCCATGCGCATCCGCTACGCGCCCAAGCACCGCGGCGCCAATCCCGCCCATGCCGAACGCAAAACCGAAGAACAAACCGGAAATCATGCCTACGCGTCCCGGAATCAATTCCTGCGCGTAGACCAGGATCGCCGAGAACGCCGAAGAAAGAATCAGGCCGATCACCACCGACAACACGCTCGTCCAAAACAAATTGGCATGCGGCAAAGCCAGCGTGAACGGTGCCACGCCCAGAATCGAAATCCAGATCACCCACTTGCGCCCTACGCGATCGCCTATTGGTCCACCGATGAGAGAACCGGCTGCCACGGCAAACAGAAAAATAAACAGATGCATCTGCGCTGCCTGCACCGATAAGCCGAAGGTATGGATCAAGTAGAAAGTGAAGTAACTGCTAATGCTGGCCAGGTAGAAATACTTGGAGAAGATCAGCAAACCAAGCACCAGCAGACAGGCGAAGACCTTGCCGCGACTCAACGCGTCATGGGCAATATGACGTACCGATTTGCTGCGGCTGACATGATGCAGTTGATACCAACGACCTACCTGCATCAGCACCACCATGGCCAACAAAGCAGCGAGCGAAAACCATGCGACGCTCCCGCGCCCGTGCGGCACGATGATCCATGCCGCCAGCAAAGGGCCAAGCGAAGAACCGGTATTGCCACCTACCTGGAACAGCGACTGCGCCAATCCGTGCTGACCGCCCGAGGCAAGCCGTGCCACGCGCGAGGATTCCGGATGGAACACGGAAGAGCCAGTACCCACCAACGCCGCAGCCACCAGCAGCACCTGGAAACTCGGCGCCGTCGCCAGCAGCAACAAACCTAAAAGCGTGAAGCCCATACCCACCGTCAAGGAGTAAGGCATCGGTTTGCGATCGGTCACCGTGCCAATCAAGGGCTGCAGCAGCGATGCAGTGACCTGGTAGGTAAGCGTGATCAACCCCACTTGCCCGAAGCTGAGTTGAAAATCGTTTTTCAGCAGCGGATAGATCGCAAGAATCAACGACTGGATCATGTCGTTGAGCAGATGCGAGAAGCTGATCGCGCCCAGGATGGGGTAGTCCGTACGCGGCGCGGTCGACGATGGGGAAACCGATTCGGCGGAATTCTGCATGGTTTTCTTATGAGGGAGGTGGCGAAATTGCCGGTGGCAGGGCGCCACCTTAAAGTAGCCTTCTTCGGCCCGCATACGCTATCGGGTCAACTTCTGTCGAAATTGGGCCACAGGCAAGACAAGGCATGCGAAACACTCGGGTCATCGGCTACGAAGACATACCGCGCGATGTCGTCGCCACCGGTAACGACTACGCCGCCGGCTTGGTTCTGCCCGGTCATACCCATAAGCGCGGCCAATGCCTGTACGCCATCACCGGCGTACTTACCGTCAACACCAGCGAGGGGAGCTGGGTCGTGCCCCCGGCGCGCGCCCTATGGATACCAGCCGGTGTCACGCACGCAGTGCATATGGGCGGGTTCACCAGCACACGCAGCGCTTACGTGCTCCCTGAAGTGGCGAAAAAAGCCGGACTTCCCGCCCATTGCACGGTCATCAGCGTGTCGCCTCTGCTGCATGCATTGTTGTCGGAAGCGGTCGATCTTCCCGCCGAATACGCACTCGGCGGGCGCGACGATCATCTGATGCAACTCTTGGTCGCGGAGATCGCCCGCATGCCTTCCCTGCCCCTCAACACGCCGCTGCCGCAGGAATCACGGCTGGCGAATCTTTGCCGCGCGCTGCTCGCATCACCTTCACTGGACATCGACATTGATACCATGGCGCGCAAGGCCGATATGAGCCGCCGCAGCTTCACCCGCCTGTTCCGCGAACAGACGGGCATGAGCTTCAGCCATTGGCGGCAGCAAGCCTGCCTGCTTGCCGCGCTGGCACGTCTCGGCCGAGGCGAGCCGGTGACGCGAGTGGCGATGGAACTCGGTTATAGCAGCACCAGCGCCTTTACCGCCGCCTTTAGGCGTACGCTGGGGGCTGCGCCCAGTCATTACCTCGCAAGCGAAAGTCTCTCGTGACAGGGCGTTTTTGCAATGGATGTCATATCCATGTCAACGCACGGCCGCACCATGTCAGCACCGTGGCACACTCGAGCCGATGGTGTCGCCACAGACCGTTCCCGGAATGATGCATTGATGAGCCAACGCAACGACCCCGACGCCATGTCCGCAGCTACCGTTCCCCTGCCCGAAGTCGAAACTGCTCCTGTCGTCGATCTCAATGACAAGGGGCACTATATCCATCGCGAACTGTCGCAGCTGCAATTCAACAACCGGGTGTTGGAGCAAGCGCTGGACGAACGCACGCCGTTGCTGGAACGCCTCAAGTTCCTGCTGATCTTCTCCAGCAACATGGACGAATTTTTCGAGATCCGCGTAGCCGGGCTTAAAAGTCAGTTGGCATTCGGCCATGAAATCGTAGGGCCGGACGGCATTCCGCCCAAGCAAGCGTTGACGGAAATCAGCGACATCGCGCACCGACAGATCGCACGCCAATACGCCATCCTCAACGAACGCCTGCTGCCGGAGCTCGATCAGCACAGCATCCGCATCGTGCGCCGCGAAAACTGGTCACCGGTGCAGAAGCGCTGGGTGCAACGCTACTTCCGCCAGGAAGTGGCGCCGATGATGACACCGATCGGCCTGGACCCCACCCATCCATTTCCGTTGCTGGTCAACAAAAGCCTGAACTTCATCGTCGAACTGGAAGGCGTGGATGCCTTCGGACGCGATTCGGGCCTGGCCATTCTGCCGGCACCACGCGTGCTTCCGCGCATCATGCGTTTGCCGGAGGACGTGTGCGACGGCGGCGAAAACTACGTGCTGTTGTCGTCGATCATCCATGCCCATGCGGAGGAACTGTTCCCGGGCATGGAAGTGCGCGGCTGCTATCAATTCCGCCTGACACGCAACGCCGACCTCACCATCGATCCGGAAGAAATGGACGACCTCGCTCGCGCGCTGCGCGGCGAACTTTCCTCGCGCCGCTTCGGCGATGCGGTTCGCTTGGAAGTGGCGGACAACTGCCCAAAGAAGCTCACCGATTACCTGCTCAAGCAATTCGGCCTTACCGAGGCGGAACTGTATGAAGTGAATGGCCCGGTCAACCTCACGCGCCTGTTCGGCATCATCAACCGCAGTCAGAGTCCGCACTTGCAGTACCCGCCTTTTGTGCCCGCGATTCCCAAGGCGCTGAAGAAAGCGGAAGACCTGTTCCAGGTGATCAACAAGCAGGACGTGTTGCTGTTGCATCCGTTCGAGTCGTTCGCGCCCGTGGTGGATCTGGTGCGCCAGGCCGCCAAAGATCCGGCCGTGCTGACCATCGAGCAGACGCTGTACCGCACCGGCGCCACTTCCGAAATCGTCGATGCACTGGTAGAGGCTGCACGCGCCGGCAAGGAAGTGATTGCGGTGGTCGAACTGCGCGCGCGCTTCGACGAGGAATCCAACCTCAGTCTGGCGCAACGTTTACAGCAAGCTGGCGCAGTCGTGATCTACGGCGTGGTCGACGTGAAGACCCACGCCAAGATGATGCTGATCCAGCGTCGCGAAGGCCAGAAACTGCAGCGCTACGCCCATCTCGGCACCGGCAACTACCACAGCGGCAACGCACGCCTGTATACCGACTACAGCCTGCTCACTTCCGACACGGCCCTGTGCGAAGACGTGCACAAGCTTTTCAGCCAGCTCACCGGCATGGGCAAACTGCTGAAGATGAAGAAGCTGCTGCATGCGCCGTTTACGCTGAAGAAATCGCTGCTTGAGCTGATCGCGGGCGAAACTGCACACGCTGCAGCCGGCAAGCCGGCGCACATGATCATCAAGATCAACGCGCTTACCGACGCGAAGATGATCCGCGCGCTATACAAGGCGAGCGCGGCAGGGGTGAAAGTGGATCTGCTGGTGCGCGGCATGTGCTGCCTGAGACCGGGCATTCCCGGTGTTTCGCACAACATATGCGTACGCTCGATTGTGGGCCGATTCCTCGAACACAGCCGTGTGTACTGGTTCGCCAACGACGGCGATGAGCGCATGTATCTGGCCAGCGCCGACATGATGGAACGCAACCTGGATCGCCGTGTCGAAACCGGCTTCCCGATCGAGGACAAGAAACTGCGTCAGCGTATTCGCAAGGAGCTGGAGCTGTACCTCAACGACAACACGACGGCGTGGGAATTGCGCACGGATGCCAATTACTCGCGCTTGGTCCCCGGCGATGGGCAAGTGGCGCACGATGCGCAGCAGCAGTTGCTGGAAAAGTATTGCGGTGTTGGTGCGCCTGCTGCGCCTTGAGCTCGCCTCCTTGCTGAAATCCTCCCGTAGGTTGGGCTGAGGCGCAGCCGAACCCCAACATCGCCATGCTGCCCTGCTACGTAGATTGAAGCGCAGGCTGCAATGCTCTTTCAGCATCACAGCACGCAGAAACATGATGCAAACGTTGGGGTTCGGCTGCGCCTCAGCCCAACCTACGGGAGGTTCAACGCAAGCATGCCTGCATCAGGCATGCACGTGCCGCTTTACCCATTCCACGTATCGATCGACAAAACCCTGCAAAAACTTCTTCGTGCTCTCGACGCCAATATTCCCCTCCTCGTCGATCAACCCATCGCTGAACTTCACGAACACCTCCGGCTGTCCCATCACCGGCACATCCAAATAGGCAAGCACATTGCGCAAATGCTGCTGCGCCAAGGCCGCACCCGTGGCGCCAATTGAAGCGCCAATGACGGCCCCCGGCTTGCCGGCAAACGCGCTGCTTCCATACGGCCGCGAGGCAATATCGATGGCGTTCTTCAACACGCCCGGCATCGAGCGGTTGTATTCGGGCGTGACGAACAGCAGCGCATCCGCCGACTTGATATCCGCCTTGAGCTGCTGGCAGACAGGCGGGTATTCGCTATCGAAATCCTGGTTGTAGAGCGGCAGGTTGTCGATGCGTATGTGCTCGAACGACATATCCGGCGGCGCCAGTTTCTCCACGGCCTTGGCCAGTTTGCGATTGAAGGAGTCTCTACGCAGGCTGCCGACCAGCACCGCGACCTTGATTGCCGTCATGTTTTCTCTCCCTTGGGAAACGCTTGACGCGTGCACGCGTGAGTACGGGCAACATGCGCCCGTGGCTCGCAATCCAACGTGAAATTGAACGCCCGAGTATTCGAAAGCGCTGGCACGTGTCCTGCATGAGCATGGGAACGGGGCTTGGGTAGGCGACAACACGCCCACAATGGCGGTAACGTTTCCACCGGGACTTTCCGCGACCATCCAGGGAGCAGCAGGCCAACAGAAAGCCTGCCAGCCGCGGCGGTACCTACCTAACTAAAAAGAAGCGGAAGCGCAGGATCACTTCAAGGATCGGGGGGATATTGAGGTGTGTGGGGAGGCAGTGCGCAAATCGGGCTTACCGCAAAGGTGGCTTCTGGCCGTCTTGCTTCTGTTTTGCCTGGTGGTATCCCCCGCCCGTGCAAGCTCAAATACACCGCTGACCGGGGCTTGGCGTGTGGTGGCGTGGAGAGACACGCCTGCGTCAGCTCTGGACGCATTCCGGCAAGGCGCATTCAAACCTTTCAATCCGTCGCTGCTCAAGCGATTTCCTCGCGATGCCCTCGGCAGCTGGGTTGTGCTGCAACCGAGTGCGGCCGATATCGGGGAAGAACGCGTTCTGTCGATCTATCCCGCTCCACCGGGGGCCGTCACACTCTATGACGATCAAAATCATGCCCACACGCTCGCCATGGACGACTTCGGCAGCGCACTTCATGGGCATGGACGACTGGCATTTCGCCTCCCCGGCGGCCAGGGGGCGCAACAACCCATCCTGCTGAAATTCGAGCCCAGCGGCACGTTGGCTGCGCCCGAACGCTTCGAACTGCAGAGCTTCAACGATTATCTGCGGGAGGATGCGTACTGGCTGGCCTTTGCCACGGCATGCTTCGCCATCATGGTGGCGATGGCGCTGATGGCCTTGTGCTTCGCCATCATGCTGCGCGACGTGACCTTCGCCTGGTACACCGGCTACATGCTCTGCTACGTGGTGGTGCAAGGCGTGCAGACGGGTTTTCTGTTCCATCCGCTCGGCTTGAATTGGCTGGCCGGATCGGAAGTGTTGGTGGGTGCTTCGGCGGTAGCGTTATCGGTGTCGTTCGCTTCGCTGTTCGTCAGTCGCTTCTGCGATGTCCAACGGTACGCCCCCACGTTGCGTGTGCCGGTCGTGGCGTTGGGTATCGCAATGCCGCTGATCGTGTTGATGCGTTGCACCGGCATTGCCGAACTGGTGGTGATGGCGCAGACGCTGGTCAATCCCCTGTTGATGCTCGGTGCCCTATTGTTGCTATTTACTGCGCTGGTAACGGGTGCGAGAGGTTCCCGGCAAGCCTGGTTTTTCCTCATCGGATGGACACCGCTGCTGGTGCTGACTGCGTTGACCAGCGCACAAGATACGGGCGCATTGCCGAGCCTGGACTGGCTCAATGACGCGAGTATCGCCATGGGTGCGTTCGAGGCGATCGTGCTGTCGCTGGGCTTGGCCGATCGCGCGCTCACCATGCGGCACGATCGCGACAGCGTGCGCGTATTGGCCGATCGCGATGCGCTCACCAATATCCTCAATCGGCGCGCCTGGACCGAAGCGGCCAACCGCATGCTTACCGAGACAAGCGGGACGGATCGCCCGATCGCATTACTGTTTCTGGATCTGGACCACTTCAAGGTGTTGAACGATCTGCAGGGCCACTCGGCGGGCGATCGTGCACTGGTCACCGTGGCCGAGATGCTGAGCAACGAACTGCGTCCTACCGATTTGCTATGCCGTTATGGCGGCGAGGAATTCATCGCGATGCTGCACGATGTGAATCAGGAGCAGGCACTGCAGGTGGCCACGCGTCTATGTCGGCGCGTGCATCGCCTGGAAATTCCGGTGAACCAGGTGGATTTACGACTGAGCGTAAGCATCGGCCTGGCGATGCGCAGCCTGGGCGATACGCTGGAATCAATGATCGAACGCGCAGATCAGGCGATGTATTACGTGAAGCTTCACGGGCGCAATCATGTGCATGCGCACGAGCGGAGGGCGGAGATGTATGCCAATCGAAGTCCGCAGGGAAAGGGAAACGGTTAACCGGATAGCCGTCATTCCCGCTTTCGCGGGAATAACGGCCATAAGGATTGCGAGCTGTCCTCAGCGCATAAGTTTAAGCACCGCCGGCAAGTTTCTTCGCTGCGGCAACGACGTCTGCATCTCCCGGCAATACCAGGAACGCGGCTCCTGCCAGTGGCGTGTACGTATCCGCACCCACCACCCGCTCCAGCGGCGTGCTGCCAAAACCGGCTTCGACGATGGCGGTGATCACACCCTCGCCCACCCCTGCACTCTTGCGGCCTTCGTCCAGCACAAGAATATGCCTGGCGTTTTTCGCCTGCTCGGCAATGAACGCATCGTTGAGCGGAGCGAGCCAGCGCAGATCGACCACGCGCACTTTCCAGCCCAGCTCTCTTTCGATGGCGCGCGCCGAACGCAGCGCCATCGGCACACCGTTGCCGAAAGTGAAGATCACCAGATCGTTGGCCTCCGCGTTATACACACGACCCTCGCCTAGCTGCATCGCTTCGCCCGGTGCGGGATAGGCGAACTGCCATTGCCCATCGCCGGCTTCGTAGAGATCCTTGGTCATGTACAACGCAATCGGTTCCAGATATGCGCACACGCGCCCATCCACTTTCGCCAGCGCCATCATCGTGCGCAGCATGGTGGCGGCATCGTCCCCACGGCTGGGACAGCCGACGATGAGGCCGGGAATATCACGCAGCGCGGCAATCGAATTGTCATTGTGGAAATGGCCGCCAAAGCCGCGTTGATAGCCGAGCGAAGCCACACGCATCACCAGCGGATTGCGGTACTGGCCGTTGGAGAAGAATTGCAACGATGCCGCTTCGCCGCGAATCTGATCGCAGGCGTTGTGGAAATACGCCAAATATTGGATTTCCGGTATCGGCAGCATGCCCATGTTGGCATAGCCCTGCGCAAGGCCGAGAATGACCGTTTCGTCCAGCAAAGTGTTGAACACACGATTGCCTTTGAAGACTTTGTTGAGCCCCTTGGTGACCGTGTACACGCCGCCCTTCTGCGCCACGTCCTCGCCGAACAACAGCGATTCGGGATACTTCGCCATCAGGTCGTGCAAAGCCTGATTGATCTGGATGGCCAAATGGCGCGGCGGTTGCTTTTCCGGCAGTTTGTCTTCGCCGCCGAATACCGCAACGCGTTTGTCCCCGTAGTCGGCGCGCTCGGCTTCGGCTTTCACTTCATTCGGCGTGTAGGGAGCGAGCGGCGCCATCACCTCGTCCAGGCTTTGCAGCCTTGGGCGGCGATCGGCGTCTTCCGCTGCAGCGAAGCAACGCTTGCGCAGGGCCTCATTCAAGGCGAGCAATTCGTCCTTCGAATACAAGCCCGATTCCAAGGCGATCGCAGCGGAGCGCAACAACGGATCGGAAGCCTCCACCCTAACCAGTTCTTCAATGCTGCGCCATTCGATTTCGAAATCGGTGCCGGCGTGGCCCATGATGCGCGTGGTCTTCAAATGCAGGAACGTCGGGCGACGCGTTTCACGGCAATGCGCTACTGCGCGCTGCACCTGCTCGTAGCCGCTTGCCAGATCCAGGCCATCGGCAAAGAAGTAATCCAGATCGGGACGATGCTGGAAGTTGTTGGCCACCCAACCGCTGGGCGTTTTTACCGAAATGCCGATGCCATTGTCTTCGCACACAAACAGCACGGGCGCGGGCAGTTTCTGATACGCCGTCCATGCCGCTGCGTTGAACGCCGTTTGCGCCGTAGCGTGATTGCTGGATGCATCGCCGAATGAACAGATGGCAATGGAATCGTTGGGAATCGGCAAAGCATGCCCGATGCGGCGCGCCTGCTCGATGGCGATGGCCGTACCCAAAGCCTTGGGCAGATGCGAGGCGATGGTGGATGTTTGCGGCAACACCCACAACGGCTTGCTGCCCCACACCTTGTGGCGTCCACCGGAAGCGGGATCTTCCTTGCTGGCGGCAAACGACAACGCCGAATCCATCACCGGGTCCATGCCCGGCAATTTACGAAAGCGCTCGGCCATGAAGCCGCCAGAACGGTAATGCAAGAACGCCGGATCGGTATGACGCGTGAGTCGCGCCACCATCGCGTTGCCTTCGTGGCCGGAACTGCCGATGGTGTAGAACACTTTGTTTTGTACGCGCAGCACGCGCGCCATCAGATCGAGATGGCGCGAAATCAGCTGCGATTCCAGCAGTTCGCGGAAGCCGCGTGCGTCCAGCGCACTGCCGGGCAGCACGGATTCATGGTCGCGCGGTTTGACATGCACTTCGCCCTGCCAAAGCTGCACGAACTCGGTGAAGTTCTGATCGACGATCTCGGCGCGATTGAAGCCCTTGTGGCGGGCGGCGATGGGAGTGGCAGACATGATGGTGAAGCTCTCTAGGGTGATCGGTTTAGCGCGCCATGTTTTATAAGGCGCGCAGCAGTTCGGCACGCGTAAAGTCCTTGGCGCGGCCGAAGCTTTCAAAGATGCGGATTTGTTCGTCGCGCGCGGGAATGGGCACGTCAATGCCCGCAACGCTTACGTGTACAACATGGTTCACACGCACGGCTTGCCAGCCGTCCGGACCATTCAATTCAAGACCACCCATGACTTCGAGCGGCATACCGGGAAACTGGAAACGGGCGAAGCACGACCGAAAATGCTCGGCACCCGCAGGTGTGTAGGACGTATCCAAGCGCGACGGCCATAGCGCGATCAAACGCTGTGCATCGGCCACGCTGGTCAACAGATCCAGATCGGCCGCCTGCACCTCCGCGCCAGCCAGCGCGGCCGCTGCGCTTCCGATCACCGCCCACTCGTCGCAGCAATGCGCATGCAGTTGCGGCACACTGGCCGCAATCACCTCGCACAAAGCCGGACTGAGTTGCGTCATGGATGATTCATTCCGGTTTTCGGGGCCGATGGCCGCAGCACGCCGGCTCGGTGCCCTTGTCATTCGGTGTGATCGCGCTCTGTTGTATCGGCGGACACTTGACCGATCCATACGAGCAAAACACGCAGCAGTCACCGGGCCTGGGGCGAAGCGTCGCGTTGCAGTGCGGGCAATCGTACAAAAACAGGCAGGCATCGACAGGCATGGTTTCTTCTTGCGAGAAACCGCAATGCGGACAAGTGATGACGGATTGCAAAACAGGCTTGCTCACTGTCATGCGTCTGGACTCAAAGCGTTTCTCGCTTGCGCAACCACTCTTCCCGCGTTTGGCCCCAGATTTCCACGGTGACGTCCTGATAGGGCTCCGGCAAGTGCGAATGGCGCAGGAATCGCGAACCCAGGCGCTTGGCGAGTGCGATCGACGGGAGATTGTCCGAGTTGATGGAATGGATGATGTCCTTCCATCCAAGATGCTCGAACGCCCAATCGATGGCGGCGCTGGCGCCTTCGTATGCGTAGCCTTTGCCCCATGCGTCGCGCGACAAACCCCAACCGACTTCGGTCCCCGGCCAGCCTTCCGGCTGCCAGGGGCCGAGACGGCCGACCCAGCGACCCGTCGCTTTTTCGATCACCGAAAACATCGAATAGCCCTGGATCATCCAGGCACCGGCCAAAGTAAGAAAGCCGCGCCATGCAACGGCGCGCGATTGCATGCCACCGATGAAATGCGCGGCTTCGGCGTCAGCCATGTTCACCGCATAGGCGTCGAAATCCTCGCGAATGGGCGGACGCAGGATCAGGCGTTCGGTTTCGATGATGCGGATATCGTGGATCGACACGTCAGGCTCCGAAGCTATCGCGATACGCCACTTTGGCCGTCATTCCCGCGAAAGCGGGAATGACGGCCAGATAAAACCAAGCTGTACGCTAGAACGCGTTGATGCCGGTCAACTCGCGGCCAACCACCAGCTGATGCACCGTCTCGGTACCTTCATACGTAATCACCGATTCCAGATTCAACGCGTGACGAATCGCCGAATGCTCCACGGTGATGCCGGCGCCGCCGAGTATGTCGCGGCAATCGCGTGCGATATCGATCGCCATGCGCACGTTGTTCCACTTCGCCAGCGATACCTGGGTGGGTTCCATCTTGCCGGCGTCCTTCAGGCGGCCGAGCTGCAGTGAAATCAACTGCGCCGAAGTGATGCGGCGAGCCATATCGGCCAGCTTCAACTGGATCGCCTGGTTGGCTGCCAGCGGGCGACCGAACAGCACGCGCTCTTGCGTGTAATCCAGCACTTCCTTCAAGCACGCCTGCGCGGCGCCGATCGGGCCCCAGGTAATGCCGTAACGCGCCTGGGTCAGACAACCCAACGGACCTTTCAGGCCCTTCACGTTCGGCAAGCGCTGCGCATCGGACACGCGCACGTTGTCGAAGAACAGCGCGGAAGTGACCGAGGCGCGCAAGCTCATCTTCTTGTGCACTTCCTGCGCGGTGAAGCCCTTGGTATCAGTGGGCACGATAAAGCCCTGGATACCGTCGTCCGTCTGCGCCCACACGATGGCGATGTGCGCAAGGTTGCCGTTGGTAATCCACATCTTCGCGCCGTTGATGACCCAGTCGCCGCCGTCTTTCTTGGCGTTGGTCTTCATATTGGCCGGATCGGAGCCGCCGTGCGGCTCGGTCAGGCCAAAGCAGCCGATGATTTCACCCGCCGCCATTTTCGGCAGGTATTGCATCTTTTGCTCTTCGTTGCCGTAGGCATAGATCGGATACATGCACAGCGAGCTCTGCACCGAAGCGAAGCTGCGCAGACCCGAATCGCCGCGCTCCAGTTCCTGGCAGATCAGGCCGTAGCTCACGCCATTCATGCCGGCACAGCCGTATTTCTCAGGAATGGTGGCGCCGAGCAGGCCGAGGTTGGCGATTTCCGGGATCAGCTCCGCGGGAAAACGGCCTTGATCGAAGCAGTCGCCGATGATGGGCAGCACCTTTTCGTCAACGAAACGCCCCACGGTGTCCTGCACCATGCGCTCCTCGTCGGTGAGCAGGGAACGGACATCGTACAGATCGAGCGGGTTCAAGCGGGCTGCCATAGGAGTTCCGGGTGCGGTCGGGGAAGCCCTACATTCTAGCTGGGGTGCTGGAAAGCGGTCATGGCGGGGTGCAGCAGCCAGAGCGTCAGCCTGGCGAAATACAGCGGCTCTTCCCGACTCTCCTGGCCGGCGCGGAAACGCACAGCGTCGCCCGCATTCCACGGGTTGGTGACTTTGACGGCAAAAGCATCCGTGCTGAAACCGGATAGCAGTGGAACTGGCAGGCCTGCTACGTACAGTGGAAAACATCCCCGAAACAGGCCAATCGCATCCTTCCAGGTTGATCGCGAAGAACAGCAGCGACGGCCTGCAGCTTTTTGCCTAAGCTCACGAGCGGACCTCTGAATCCATGCTCGTTTATTCGACTGACTGGTGCCGCCCCCTTTTCAATAGGTAGATGTTGGTCCTGAAACCGCGGGAAAAGCGCGCAAACGGCTTGTCATTCTTGTCTTTCAAGATATGCTCTATGGTGCAGTGCGACATGACTCTTCTCCCTAGAAAAGCCTTTACCGGAACCATGATTGCGCCCTGACATTTCCTGCCGGCTGACTCACCGTCAGCCGTTGTTTGCCACCCACCGGAACTTGCATGATCAAAGGCATTTTTCTCGGCTTTGCCAGCTTCGCGGCCTATGCGATCAGCGATGCCTTCGTAAAGTCGTTGCACGGCTCGGTGCCGCCTTATGAATCGGTGTTCTTTGGTGCCGTATTCGGACTCGCCGCCCTGCCCTTCATCATGAGCAAGCACAAAGGCGATCGTTGGCACGACGTGGTGACGGCGCAGCGACCCTCCTTGTGGTGGGTACGTGCAGCGGCCGGTGCCTTCGGCAACATTGCTTCGGTAACGGCGTTCACGCTGCTGCCGATGGCCGAAGTGTTCACCATGATTTTCCTGATGCCGATCTTCGTGACCATCCTCTCCGTGATCTTTTTGAAAGAGCATGTTGGCTGGCGCCGCTGGTCGGCCGTGGTGGTGGGTTTTGCCGGCGTGCTGGTGGTGTTGCGGCCGGGCTTTCGCGCACTGGGTGTGGGAGACATCGCAGGCTTGGTGTGCGGCTTGTTCGCGGCAGCTTCCGTGGTGGCGTTACGCATGGCCGGCCCGCACGAAAAACGCATCAGTCTTTACGGCGCCGGCGTGGTTGGGCCGCTGATCATCGGCGGCCTGATGATGCTGCCGCATTTTCGATGGCCGGATATGCACGAGTGGTTTCTGCTCGCCGGTTACGGCCTGCTCGCCGCGCTGGCCGGCGTGTTGTTGATGTATGCCACATTGATTGCGCCCGCCAACCGCGTAGCACCCACGCAGTACAGCCAGATGTTGTGGGCCATCGGGCTCGGCTATTGGTTGTTCGGCGACAAGCTCGACTGGCCGATGCTGATTGGCATCGTGATGATTCTGGGCGCGGGCCTGTTCACGCTGGTACGCGAAGAGAAAGTGACGCCTTGGTGGCGGCGACAGAAAATGGTGCTGGGCGATTAACGCAGATCCAATGGACGTAGCGTAATCGAACCTATCTGGCAACCTTGCCAGGTTGCGCTGGCCAACCCGACCGCCGCGACTAAGGCTTCCCGGCCAGAAGCTCGCATAGCCAATGGCATCTTTATGGCCGCGGTATGGATGTCCGCCTCGATGTCACGTCAAGGCGAATCGTCATTGACCAGCTTCGCTGTTGTAAAGCGCTTCGCTGAAGGCTGGCATGCGCGGAGAGCACATGGACCTGCTCGGTTTTGAAGAGCGAGGAATCCAGTGCCAATACGCTGTGCGAGGCACTCGACATAAATAAATCCCGATGGCGTGCCAATGCTCGTGCCTGCGATAGAGGTGACAGAAGTCTCCTGGCGACGAACAGGCAAGCATTATGTTTTCTATCAAACGTATTTGCTAAAGCACAAAGTGTGGCCGTCTTTCACTTCTTGCCCGGCCGGCTTTTATGCAATCTTCGACGCGGTCATTTGGCTCGGCATGATGAGTCGCGGTAATGGCGCTAGAGACGTCAGCGGGAGAGAAAATGCGGATCACGCGCAAGGCGGATGTTTGGAACAGCTCCTGCCGGATAACAGGTACGCCATATAGCGGCATGCGCAGGCTGGTGGCCTGCGGACTTGGCGCGCTAGTGCTGGCGTTGTCGTTGAGCAGCGTGGCAGTAGCTCAAAATGCCCCGCTGGTACTGCAACGGCATGGCAGAACCCTTTCACTCGAACCGTATGCCCCGAATATCTTGCGGGTCACGATAAGTACCGACCGGGCGGCCGCCACGGCTGCCCCCGGATACGGTTTTGTGGCGAAACCATCGGAGCAAGGATGGTCGTACACGCGCGAGGCGATGGGCGAGGAGATATTTCGTTCGGCAAAAATGGTTGTACGCGTGGCACCGGCGGAACTCGCGAAGGATCAAATGCCGCAGCGCATGCCGCTGGACGCACTCAACAATCAATTGCGCGAAAAGTATTTCGGAGGACCCCATGAGGGAGGCCCTCACGATGACGCATTGCAGGTCACCACGGCTGACGGCAAGACGCTACTGCATATGCGCACCTGGACGATGGCGCCGGAGCAACCGGACGTCGCGCAAGCGGACGCGGGTGCAAAGGGTTACCGCATTGCAGCCATGTTCGACTCACCTGCAAACGAGCATTACTACGGGCTCGGGCAACAGCAGAAAGGATGGATGGATTTACGCGATCATGAGATTCGCTGCTGGCACGATTACGGCGCGTTGGGTGGCGAGAATGTCTGTGTACCCTTCATGGTGTCGAGCCTTGGCTACGGCCTGGTCTGGGACAATCCATCGAAAACGACGATCGATTTCGGTTTCAACGGCCAGAATGTGTGGTCATCGGAGGTAGGCGATCGTGTCTCGTATTTCATCATTGCGGGAGATAACGCGGACGAAATTTACGAAGGCTATCGTCTGCTGACGGGCGTGACACACGTGCTGCCCAAGACGGTCTATGGCTACATCCAGAGCAAGGCGATCTATCCGACGCAGGCACAAGTCGTGGCGGTTGCCAACGAGTACCGGCAAAAACATCTACCGCTGGGTGTGATGGTGGTGGATTTTCTCAACATGACCGAGCAAGGCAATTTGGATCTGGACTCGGCGCGCTGGCCGGATGCCGCCGCGATGAATCATCAATTGCATGCGCAGGGTGTGGACACGCTACTGAGCGTGTGGCCGCATTTCTCGAAAGGAACGCTGTTCTACGACATGCTGGCGAGCAAAGGCTGGCTGGTGCATACGCCGGATGGCCAGCCGGACTCGGGGTGGTACAAGTCAGTCATCGGACCGAATATCGACACGACCAACCCGGAAGCAGCGAAATGGTTCTGGGAAAAAATCCGCGACCGCTACATCAAGCCGTACGGCTTCGATTATCTATGGCTGGATGAAACGGAACCCGATATCGATCCGGCGAAAGATGTTTTCTGGATCGGTTCCGGCACGCGCTTCTATAACGCGTACCCGCTGTTCCACACTGCATCGGTATACGAAGGATTCCGGCGCGATTTTGGCGACAGCCGCAGAGTGATGATCCTGGCGCGCGCGGCCTATCTGGGCGCCCAGCGCAACGGCACCGTGTTCTGGTCCAGCGACATCGTATCGACCTGGGACATGCTCAAGCGCTCGATTCCCGCCGGCCTCAATTTCACGGCAACCGGCTTGCCATATTGGGATACCGATATTGCCGGATTCTTTTCGCCGGTTATTCCTGCCGATTACCACCCGGCGCACAAGCCCCTGGTCGACGGATCGGACGTGCGCGGCACGATTGGTAACTACGAGGATTATCCCGAGCTCTTCGTGCGATGGTTTGAATGGGGCGCCTTCCAGCCAGTCATGCGCGCGCACGGCGAAAGGAATCACAACGAAATATGGTCCTACGGCAAGCAGGCCGAACCGATCCTGGCGAAATATCTGAAGCTTCGCTATCAACTGCTCCCTTACACCTATTCGCTGGCCTATCGCAGCTATCAGACCGGAGCTCCGTATATGCGAGCACTGTTCATGGATTTCCCGACCGATCCGAAGGTGGCGAATATCCCCGACGAATACATGTATGGGCCGGCATTCTTGGTGGCGCCGGTCACGGAGCAAGGCGCCACCCATCGGACCGTCTATCTGCCGGCCGGCTGCGATTGGTACAACTACTGGACCAATGAGCGATTGCATGGCGGGCAGACGATCGAGGTGAATGCGCCCATCGATACCCTGCCACTGTTTGTAAAAGCAGGAAGCATCGTGCCGTTGGGATCAGACGATGAGAACGCCGGTCAAGCGCAGAAAATCGTCTCTGTAAAGGTATACCCGGGAGCGGATGGCAGCTTTGCGCTCTTCCAGGACGACGGAAAGACCTACGGCTACGAGCAAGGCAAGTATTCGCTCACCACGTTGATATGGGATGACGCGGCTCATCGGTTGAAGCAAGAAGGTGCGCCCGCCTGGCGTGAGCACGATGCGCCCGTCGTGACTGTCGTCGGCAACTTTGCAAGCGTTCCGTGATTCGCGACGCTTCGCAATAAAAGACCGGGGGAAGTTAAGCCTCTTAACTTCCCCCGGTCACCATGGTTATTCCGATCGTTGCTTGATCGGCAGGTAATCGCCGTGGCGCTTGTCGGCTCGATCGGCACGTACGCAGAGCTGTCCGTCACACGGGCGAACATCGGCCTCGATGATGTCGCGTGAAAAAGTCGGCAACGCCTGATGCGTTGTAAGCGTTGCCTCTGAGTAAAGGATCGCTCACACGACTGCTGATTCTGATACCGAGGCAAGAGGGCTGGCTTTCAAAAATGGAAGAACACCCTGCCCCTTACTCGCACAGGACTGATCCGGCGTTTGACCGGCATGCCGCGCCAAGGTAACGGGCCGGCAGGCGTTACAAGCTTTAGACCTTTTTTGCATTGCACAGCGCTTTCCGCTTGAGTGCAATGTGTTACCCAATAGACTGGGCTATCCGAAAGAAAGGAAGCCGCACGTGCGCTGGTCGAACATCGATCCCTATCCATTCCATGTTTCGCAGTGGCCGAAGTCGATTGCGCATGACAGCGACTATGACGGAGGCGAACGTCTGCGGCTTTCATGGGACCTTGGTCGCCTTGCTGAAAAGGAAAAGAAACAGGCGATCAAGCAGTGGTCCGAGAAGCTACCCGACATGCACGACGTGCGCTGGCTCAGTCTCTGGTCGCACGTTGCGCCGCCGTTATTCGAAGCCGCATGTCGAATGACAAATCTGGAATGCCTGCAGATCAAATGGAGCAATATCCGCGACATATCTGCGATCGAGAATCTACGCCACCTGCGTTATCTCTACGTTGGCAGCTCAACAAAAATCGAGTCGATCGAGCCACTTTCCGCGCTGTCGAAATTGCAGCTTCTCGAGATAGAGAATTTCAAGTTGATCACCGATTTTTCGCCACTGAACCGGTTGAAGTCGCTCGAATCGCTCGCTGTTACCGGCAGCATGTGGACGCGACAGAACGTTGGTGCGCTGGAAACGTTCACCCAGATGACATGGCTGAAGTCGCTCGCGCTCGATACATGGAAGGTCGAGACGCTGCGGCCGCTCGCGAATCTTCAGGCGCTTGAGTTTCTTGGCTTGGGAAACCGGCTACCGATGCCTGAGTACGCATGGCTGTCGGCGATGCTGCCCAATACCCAATGCCGCTGGTTCAAACCCTATCTTGATCTCGCTGGAATTGGTTTCAGCCGCTGCACCGCATGCAAGCAAGATTCGAAAGTGATGCTGACCGGGAAAGGTGCGAAGCTCCTCTGCCGCCTCTGCGACAGCAAGAAAATTGAGCAGCATGAGGCCGCTTTCAACGCGGTGAAATCGCAGGCGCTCGACGCATGCGGAATTCAAGACTGACCGTCAGAGAGCCGGATTGGCAGGCAACATGCCATAGCGCTTCTCTCAGGCACTATGGCTAAGGCGCGCTGGCAGATAAGAGCCCTTGCGCAATCAAACGGGGCTACCGCGCAATCTTCCCGGCTTCACGATCAATCTCGAATCATTCTGCCTGGCGCGGCTTTTCGCTACGATCTCTTAATGCCGGCTCAGCCATTCATGTCGACGCCACTACAAGAACATATTTCCCTGGTGAGCCAATCAGCTCTCACACCGTTACCGATGAGATGGCTTGGGCGTGAAGGCAGGAGCTGCTGACGCCAATAGCATGATGGCAACCCATTGCTTCGGCATCGCCTTCATCGCCCGCTCACTCCGCCGCAACCGGCTGCCCATAGCGTTCGCGCAACGTCGCACGATAGCGACGGCTGCACGGCACAGTGGTGCCGTCGCGCAGACGCAGGCGCGCGTCGCCGGTTTCCAGCGGCTCGATCTCTACCAGATAGTCGAGGTTGATGAAGTAACCGCGGTGCACACGCAAGAAGCGCGCCGGATCCAATCGCGCTTCGATGCCGGCCATCGTGCTGCGCAACGGGTAATCGCGCCCGCGTACGTGCAGATTCACGTAGTTGCCCGATGCCTGCAGCCACTCGATCTCGCTGGCGTTGACCAGAAACTCCTTGCCTAGTTTGCGCACCAGGAAGCGATCGGGCCGCTCCACCGGTTCCACCGGCGGGCCGTCGTCCGGTTCCACTAGCAGCTTCGCCTCGCCCTGTCGGCGCAGCCACCACATGCGGTAAAGCATCAGCACGCCGACGATCAGGAAATAGCTGCGTACATCTTTAAGATATTCGTAGCCGAAATTGATCCACCATGCCCCGAACCGGTAGTGCCAGCCGGCGATGGCGGCATAAGCCAGCCGGCGCAGGGCGATCATGCCCACGACGTGGATCAGGCTGAACAGCACACTGAGCAGAACGTGCAGTGGCAGGTTGCGCGGCCAGGTGTCGAAGCGGATCGGCCAGCGCCGCTCGGCGGCGATCAGCCCCGGTAGCAGCGCCAGCATAAGCAGCGCACTGCTCGACTCCCAGACCCAAGGTTCCCAGGGAGCGATCCGGCCGGCGTGATCGATGCGGGTGTCGATGCTGTTGAAAATCACGTTCACGATGAAGAGCGCGATCCAGAACCCGATCTCGATCGGACGTCGCCAGCGCTGGAAGATGTCGAAGCCAGGGGAAGTTTGCATCGGCGGATTCTACGCAACACCACCCACATCCGTCCCTGCTGCCCGCCGTTCGTCACAAGCGCCCTGCAAACAATCACTTGAGACACGACACGCGGCGTCGACGTACCGAAGCTGGCTCCACTTTCCCGCCACGGAGCCACGCCATGAACCGCCGCTACGACATCGACGCCTTGCGCGTTCTCGCCTTCGGCCTGCTGATCCTCTACCACGCCGCCATGCTGTACGTGACCGACTGGGACTTCCACCTCAAGAGCAGTCACACCGCGGCCTGGCTGCAATACCCCATGCTGTTCCTCAACCGCTGGCGGATGGAACTGCTGTTTCTGATCTCGGGAATGGCGGTGAACTTTATGCGCCGCCGCGCCAGCCTGCCGGGGATGGCCTGGAAGCGCACCGTGCGTCTGCTGCTGCCGCTGGTGTTCGGCATGGCGGTGGTGATTCCGATCCAGCCCTATGTGCAGGGACTGTCCACCCACCTGGTGCAACCCGGCTTCGGCCAGTTTCTGCTGCGGTACTGGACCGGCGGGCCGTGGCCAAAAGGCGCCTTTACCGGTTGGCAGTTCGGCTTCACCTGGAACCACCTTTGGTATCTGCCCTACCTGTGGGTTTACACGATGCTGCTGATGGCGTTGCTGCCGCTGCTGGAATCGTCAGTGGGTCAGCGCCTGCGTGCCGCAGTTCTGCAACTGCGCGGCCCGGCGCTACTGCTGCTACCAGTCATCCCGCTATTCGTTTGGGATCGCCTGCTGGCCGACCGCTACCCGATCACCGGCGCGCTCTGGGGCGACTGGTATGCGCATGCGCTCTACTTCAGCATGTTCTTGTACGGCTATCTGCTCGGCACCGATGCCGGCATCTGGTCGGAACTGGCGCGGTTGCGCCGGATCTCTCTGCCATCAGCGCTAACGTGCTTCGCGTTTTACCTCGCCGGCATTCGTTTGTTGCCTGACTCAGCCCCGGCAGCGGTTTGGTTAGTTGTGCATGCGCTGCGCTATGCCTATCTGTGGACAGCGATCTGCGCTGTGCTTGGTTGGGGTCATGCGTATCTCAATCGCCCGTTTCACTGGCTACCGTATGCGCGTGACGCGGTGTATCCGTGGTATGTGCTGCATCAGAGTTTGCTGCTGTTGTTCGCTTGGCAGTTGATGCCGTTGGGGTTGGGGCCGGTGGTGGAACCTGTGTTGATTATTGCTTGCACTATGGGTGGATGTGCGATGTTGCACGAGTGCGTGATCCGTCGTGTGGGCTGGCTGCGACCGGTGTTTGGAATGGAACCGTTGTCGCGGGCAGCGGCTATTGCGTCTGTATCGATGACATCGCCAATTGCTGACGACATCGCCTGATGCTCGGCCGAATCATGGGCGTCCTCGCACCGCCCACAACAAGGACTTCACCATCCGTAATCGGTCGTTTGCACCATGTAATCGACCGATTGCGATTGGCATCAGGCCGGCTCAGACCACTGACAAAACAAAAAGATAGTTGTAGCAGCGCCGAATACTTTTGCCCGTCATTCCGGCGAAGGCCGGAATGATGACTCGCTTTGAAACAGCATTAATGCGAACGTCGGTTTTCGCCGGAGTGGCACAAAAAAACGTGGGGAAACCTCAGCCTCCGGCCCCTTATTGAGCGATCAGAACCGGTCGGTGCTAGCGAGATAACGCCATTGTCCAACCTGAAGGCGCGACATCGGAACGCGACCGATGCGAATGCGCTTGATCGATAGCACCTTGAGCCCCACCGCCTGACACATGCGCTCGACCATCTCCGGCGCAATCCGCTTCAAGGCAAAGCGAAGATGGGTTTCGTTTTGCCAGCTCACCTTGATAGGCGGCAACGCATAGTTGTTGAAGCTGAGCCCATGATTGAGCAAGGCAAGGCCGTTTGGCGCCAGGGTGCCGGCGACCTCAACCACCATCTCCTGCTCGATGCGGGCGATGTCTTCTTCCAAATGGCGCTTGACCCGCCAATCCTGCGTGAACACCAGCAGGCCGCTGGCGTTGTCGGGCAGCGGCAGCGGCGATTCCAGTCGGGCAAAGTGGCGTTTCAACATACGCACGCCGGAAGCGTCGTTCTGGTCATGGCTTTGTGCGCTGATCAGGGCACGAGCCTGCTCAACGGTGAACCCTGCCGGCTTGTGCAATACCAGCGTTGCCGGCTCGGGCGCCGTAAGTTCGGCGTGCGGATCGATCTCGACATGCTGATCGTCTCGCACTTTGAACTGCGGCTCTTCCACGACCTCGCCACCCACTCGCACCCAGCCGCCTTCGATATACATCTCGGCCTCGCGCCGCGAGCACTGCGTCATGGCGGCAACACGTTTGGCGAGGCGGACGGGTTCGGTCATCAAGGTGGCCTGAAAAGCCGGCCCAAAGGGCCGGGGGTGATTAAGTCTACTTAACTATCTTAAGGATGCTCTGATCTATGCGCAGAGAGATCCGGCACCTGTCGTGACGGACCTCTCTACCAACCACGCTTTTCCGCCATGACTATCTATGCCCGACGCTGCGACGCTGCATCTGCGGCCCGCTTTGACAAACAATCGAATGACATGGCGGAACCAGCCCTGTTACCAATCGATACGGACACCGAGCTTGCCGCTGTAGCCGTCGCTGTGATTACTCACGCCAAAGTCATAACCAAGGTTCGCGTACACAAACACATTGCGAGCTAGTTGTGAGCTAAGGCCTGCGCGCAAGCCCACCCACGAACCTTGCAGGTTGGAATGGAAGCTCACCGGCGTGGTGGGCGTGGAGAAAGCAACACCCGGATTGGCCATGAACTCGCGCCACAGGTCGACGCGCAGCCAAGTGCTCATGAACCTGGGTTGCGAAGCCTTGTTGCCGAGCACCCAGTTCTTCTTCACTTCGCCACCGACGCGGCCGGCCAGCGAGTCGGCGTTGTTGAAATACACGCTGGACGCTGCATCGGTTGCATCGTTGAAGGACTCGGTTTGATAGACCAGCTGCGCTTGCGGCACGAACACCCAGCCGTTGCGCAGCGGAATCGGATAACCGCCTTCCAGTGACGCACCAAAAGCGCGGCCGTTGGTCTTCAGCGGTTCCATGCGCGTGGAGCTGGCTTTGACGCTGTAGCCCGTGCCCTGCACTACCGCATCCGTGTACCAGCCGGACGCGCCGAAGTGCGTCCAATAGCCGCCCAGCGTATAGCCGCGCAGTTGATCGCGGCCGGCAAGGCTGCCGTCGAAGTGCTTTACATCGCCGGCAATCTGGCCAAGGGCAATGTAGACACCCGCGACATCGCGACTGCCGTTGTCGTGCTGACCGCGATACAGATCGACACCTGCTTGCAGCGCAAACATGTCGTCGTTGTAGCTAGGGCCCTTGTCGCCATAGATGCCGAGCGACCCGCCGTTGCGCGAATCATGCTGAGCGATGACGCGTGCCCAGCTGTTGCCGCTGTTCGCATCGCCGTTCTGCAGTTCGTTACGGCCGGTGCGCTCTTTCAGGCTGTCCATCAGGCTCTGCCCATAGGACAAGGCCATCGAGGGAATGGCGGTATAAAGCGACACTTCCTGGCGGTAGAGCGGAATGGTTTGCGGCGTGGACGGCGTCGTTGTGTTGCCTGTGCCGGAAGGTGATGGTGTCGGCGCAGGTGTGGGCGTCGGTGCAGGCGTGGGTGTCGGCGCAGGCGTGGGTGTCGGCGCAGGTGTGGGCGTCGGTGCAGGCGTGGGTGTCGGCGCAGGTGTGGGTGTCGGCGCAGGTGTGGGCGTCGGCGCAGGTGTGGGTGTCGGTGCTGGCGTGGGTGTCGGTGCTGGCGTGGGCGTTGCGCACGCCGCAGCGCCTGGCACCAGCGAACAATTCAGCTGCGAGCGCAGATACCAGTTGTCAGCACTGCTGCCATCGGTAGCGCCGCGATAAAGCGAATACTCATACGGGCCGGCCGCCACTGCACTGGCCAGGCTGAAGGCACCGGCGGACGTCGTACCACCGTTGATCGCTTGCACCACTTCGATACCGTTGGCCGTGGTCAGTGCACCCGAGCCACCCGAGTTACTGATGCGCAACGCGGTGCTGCCGGTAGCCGTGCCGCCGTTGATCACCAACAGATCCGACGGTGAACCATCGCCGCCGAGATAAGTGTTGAGCGCAACGACACTGCCCGTGCCGCCCACGTAGTTGGTGGTGACGAGCTTGTTGCCCGTGCCGGTGCCACCTACTTGCACCAGGCCGTTATTGTTCAACGTGCCGTTGACGGTGAAGTTGCCCTTGGTGCTGCTGCCCAGCGCGGACAATGCATCGGCCACGGCGATTGCGCCGTTGTTGGTCACCGTGCCGCTTACGCTGCCATAGCCGCCCAGCGTCGCGCCCGACGCTACCGTGGCGGTACCGCCACCGCTCAGCGCTGCACTGGCATGGCTGTCATCACCCACCACGAGGGTGCCTGCGCTTACGTTGGTATCACCGGTATAGGTATTGTCGGCATTGAGAACGGTGGCACCGCTGCCGAGCTGGTTCACGCCGCCCGTGCCGGAGATCGTACCGGCGAAGGTGTAGGTGTCTGAGCGATCAAAGGCGAGTGTGCCGTTGTCGGTAACGTTGCCGGTGATGGAACCGCTAGTGCCACCATTGCCAAGTTGCAGCGCGCCGGCAGTGATCGTCGTACCACCCGTGTAAGTGTTGTCGCTCGTCAACACCGTGGTGCCGCTACCGAGCTGGTTGACCGCGCCGCTACCGGAAATCACCCCACCGAAGCTGTAAACGTCGGAACGATTGAAAGCCAGCGTGCCGTTGTCGGTAACGTCCCCGATGATGGAGCCGCTGGTGCCGCCATTGCCGAGCTGCAACGTACCAGCCGCAATCGTGGTGCCGCCGCTGTAGCTGCTGTCGCCGGCCAGCACCAGCGTGCCGCTGCCCGCTTTGGTCAACGCGCCGGCGCCGGTGATGCCCTGCGCGAGCGTGCTGTTGAAAGCCTGCGTATCGATCGTGCCGCCGGCGGCGTTGAGGGTCACGGCGCGCGTCGATGCAGGATCGAAGCTCTGCGTGAGCTGCAAGGTACCGCCGTTGAAGGTGACACCGCCCGACGCATCGCCCAGTGCGCTATCCGCACCAACCGCCAATGTGCCGTTGTTGATGAACGTGCCGCCGGCATACGTGTTGACGCCGGTCAGCGTGGTTGTGCCCGACCCCATCTGCACCACGCTACCGCTGCCAGAAATCACGTTGCTGAAGGTCACCGCGTTGCTGCGATCGAAGGCCACCGTGCCGTTGTTGGTAATGGACTTGTTGATGCCGCCCGTCGTGCCGCCGTTGCCCAACTGCAGCGTGCCGCCGTTGTCCACCGTCATGCTGCCGGCATAAGCCGTATTGTTGTCGGTAAGGATCAGCGTGCCGCCCTGCACTTCGGTCGCGGTCAGGCCCGTGAGGTTGGCGAGCGGATTGGCGATGGTCCAGGTACCGCTATCCTGCTTTTGCAGCGTCTGGAAGCCGGCAATGGAAGTTGGGCCGCTACTGCCGCCCACGCTCAGCGTATCGGCGCCGGTACCGTTCAAGGTGAGCAAGTTGGTGCCGCCACCGCCGTTGATGCTGCCGCTCACCGAGGAGCCGGCATAGAGATGCAAAGCATCGTTGCCGTTCGCAAACCCCAGGTTGCCTTTCACCTGGCCCTTGTTGGTGAAGTCCACCGCACCGTTGCCGGAAGCCCCCAGCACGTTGGAATTGCCGCCGTTCTTGTCGGTTTCGATAACGCCTGTAGCGTTGTTGATCACCGTATTGCTGGTTCCGGCCGTACCCTGGTCCTGAAACCAGATGGCCGCAGCATTGACGGCCCGGATGGTGCCGTTATTGATGATGGTGTTGTTGTAACCAATGGGATTCACTGCTTCGGCATCGCCCGCCGTACCGTTCGACAACACGGTGGCGCCTTGCTGCACCGTCAACGTACCGTTGTTGTTGAACTCGATGGTGTTCTTGCCATCGCCGTAATTGCCGCCGCTCGTGCTTGTCGCGCTGTTCTGCACCAACGAGCCGGACTGCAACAGAATGGTTGCATTGTCACCAAGTGAAATATCAGAGACGTTCCCCACCACGATCTGCGCATTCGGTTGCAGCGTGACCGAAGCGCCGGAAGCCGTCGAGTTTCCTGTACCGATGGCGCTGGTATACGGCGACGGTGCGTTCGTATCGCACGTCGTCGCGTTGCTGGCGGTGGTGCAATTGGAGTATGCCTGCGAAGCCAGCAGGCTCAAAGAGGTCATGACAGCCAGACAGACAGCCTTGCGCTGCGGCCACGCTTGCTTGCCTGAAACAGTCAACGAAGAGACGGTAAAAGCGCTAGCGCGAGTTGTTTCGTTTTTCATGTTAGCCCTTGCATTGAGTGATATTCCTTTTTCCGCAACCACTCGCGACCAAACAAACGCTATCCACCTCGATGCCGCGCATCGATGCAGGCGCATGTGGATTCAGTGCGGAAACTCAGCAGGCAGTGCGGCGAGCCACTTTCATGGCATCGCTGCGATGCTGCTGTTTCTATGACGCAATAGGATATTGATGAATCTGATACGACCGATCAGACGATTCCTAAAAGCAAAAAATAAAGAAAACTAATGACTGCTTTTTGTCCTGATTTGATCTGGAATCCGTCTTGGCAAATCTTTAACTGTCTTTATGGGCCATTGCGAAATAACGATTGGCCTGAAATGACAATAGTCGCGTTATGGATAGTGGGGGGCGGAGAATTCAAAGCAGAGCGACACAATGACGTGACGGCGGAGTTTCGATCGATGCGGATGGATTGGACAGGCGAGTTTCGCCGCCACACAGCGGGCCGCTGACTTCCTAGAGGAGTTGGCGACCGGCAGGGAAGCGAGCACGTTGCTTTTCGCATCCTAGGTTTTGGGGTTAGCCATTTCCCGATAGAGGGATCTGCTAATGGACACAGCCTTCCAACTTGATCCATCAACCTGCCTTTGCATAGCGGACTGCAAAGCCAGGTATGGCAGGAATGGTCGCGAGCATGCAGCTACCAACTGGTTCTTTACCGAAGTAGTTGAAATCCATTTCGTAACTGTAAAGACGAGCCGTGACATGAGCCTTATCTGTTTTTTTATAAGCAAGCGGCTCGACCATTAGATATTTCCCACGCGGTCATTAAGTTGCCCTTGACTACGGCCGAGGTTGGTATTCGCGTGACGGCAGACGATATCTGCCGCCATAGCGAACCGGAATTTCCAGTTAGGCGCCGTGGACGAATTTGACTTCGACCACTAATTTTTTTTCCTTGCTGGAAATCTTCATCGTATTGATGCGAGCGGCAACGTTAGCTTTCGCCCACTCGATGATCTGCTCAGTCACCGCAGCATTTTTTGTCTCAGCATTCTCGTAGAAAATAGTTAGGGTTGGAGTGTACTCGCAAGCACGAGATCCCTCTTCTGTTTGGGGCGTTGCCTCATGTGCGGCGTTGGGGTAAGTGATGCAACGATAATGAATTAGCCCCGCGGCTTGTACGATGGCTCCGCGCACATCGGTGACTAGAGCAGCTCTCACCGCGCAATTGTGTACTTGGCATGCCTCGAATAAACGATAACCTCCGACTAGGGTTGATCTTGCCCCTGGTTCACGGACACGTAGTTAAGCGACATAGCGTAGCTCGAACTCTGCCGGGCTGAGATAGCCCAGGGTCGAGTGGAGCCGTTGGCGATTGTAGTAAACCTCGATGTATTCGAATACGTGCGCTTTGGCCTGTTCGCGCGTCGTAAAGCGCTCGTCGTGAATGGCCTCGACCTTCAAGCTGTGGTTCCAGCTCTCCATGGCGGCATTGTCGTAACAGTCGCCTTTCTTGCTCATGCTGCATCGAAGGCCGTGATCGCTGAGCAAGCGCTGATAATCCTGCGAACAGTACTGGCTGCCGCGATCGGAGTGGACGATGACGCCTTGCGGGCGGTGACGCGCGAAGACGGCCATGCTCAGTGCATTACATACCAACGCCGCTGTCATGCGCTCGGACATCGACCAGCCGATCACGTGACGCGAATACAGGTCCAACACGACGGCTAAGTACAACCAGCCTTCGTCGGTGGCGATATACGTTATGTCAGCGACCCAGGCTGGGTTAGGCCGATCCGCATGGAAGTTCTGCTGCAGCAGGTTGGGCGCCACGGGCAAGCTGTGGTTGGAATTCGTCGTGGCCTTGTATTTGCGTGCTGCTTTGGCTCGCAGCCGTTGACGTTGCATGCTCTTGGCCACCTGATGGCGACCGGCCTGATGGCCTTGTCCCTTGAGCCGCTGTACGACACGTGGCGAACCGGCCCGTCCTTTCTCGGCGGCATACGCTTCACGCACCAAGCTGTCCAACTGCACTTGCTTGAGCGCACGTGGCGACGGCGGGCGCTCACGCCACGCGTAATAGCCGGACGGCGACACGCTGAGCACTCGGCACATCATTCGCACCGGATAGGTAGCTTCATGGATACGGATCATGGCGTACTTCACCTGGGCATCTTCGCGAAGTACGCCGCCGCCTTTTTTAGGAAGGCGATCTCTTCTTCCAGCCGCGCCACCTCACGTTTGAGCTTGGCATGCTCGGCCTGTTGTAGCCGTTGCTCTTCGCTCGTCTGGCCTCGCTGTTGGGCTTTGCTGCGCCAGGCATAGAGCTGGCTCGCGGGTAGCTTCAAATCCTTGGCAACCGTCGCCACACCTTCCTGCTCGGCTCGACGCAGCGCTTGTTCCTTGAACTCATCGCTGTAACGTTGCCGGGTCTGCTTCACGCCTGTCTTCTGCTTCATGGATCACCTCGGATAGCGAATTGAATCGCTTAACCGGGTGTCCGTGGAAGAGGGGCAAGATCAGGTTGCTTCCGGCGAGGGAACGCCTCCAAACACTTCATTGAACTGATCGGGGAGCGTTGCCCGGGTTTTACCGACTTCCTGCGGGGTGATCAAACCCTGTGCGAGACGCCGATGATCTGGGTAAATGTCGTAGTTGCCCGTTCCACCCTCGAGAAAAGTGGCCGCCTTTTGCATTAAATCTTTGCGTGGTTGCAGGTCGCTCCAAGCTAACTTACCGGCCTTGTCCGCAGGTGGGCTTGTTGGCAAAGCGCTAGCTGGACGGATCGATGGCAAGACAGGCTGATGCATATATCTGTCAACGCGTCGCCGTACGATCCATCGATCCAGCATAAAGATCCGGAGGTAGTTAACAAGCTTTAATTACCTCCGGCCTTTTTTCGGGCTTAACGATAAGGGGCAGAGGTAGTTAAAGGAGTGCCGGGACGAACAGGCGCCGGACGTCTTTTAACTACCCCCGGCCCTTTATCGGGACCTTTATCGGCCAAGTCGACTAGTCGGCAAACTTCAAATTGAAGAGGATTTTTAGCACCGATTGGATAGTCTTGCGATAGCTCGCCACGTCGTTATCCGTGACCGTCGTCGACGCACGTTCGTGGATAAGCTTGTTCCTCATCAAGTAATAGTGATTTGCTTTGTTAATCTCGGTTTGCGGCAACGCTGGAACAGCAGCCTTCACTGCGTTCACAACCTCCCACCGCTTGGAAAAAAGTGTCGCGATATACGCATCGGTGTATTGACTCATAGGGAAGAGATCGGTCCGATGCACGATGAATTCCTTAAGGGCAATTTCGAAATTGCTATCGAGCAGAATCAGAGCTATACGGTTCCGCGTGTCAAAGCGTTGGTGCAGCACCACATCAGCCGCCGCCATGGCCTCAACCAACCCTAATGTCCAAGGCTGGTTTCGAAGGACGGTCTTGTTCCGATCCTTAAGGTGTTCGGCCCGAGTTTTGTTTACGCGCGGAAGTGCCGGCAAAATCACCCGCGGAACTTCCCCTGAGGCTGCGGGCTCCACTTCTTCAAACTGGCCGTCTGTATACCTAAAGACCTGGCCTTCCCAGTCGGTCTTGAGGCGGCGGGACAAGGAAGTAAAGTAACTATTCAACTGAATCACTGTGGGCCGAATCAGATGAAAGATTGGGTGATCCGTATCGATACCACTTTTACTGCTATTCCACGGCATAGCCCTAGCCGCCCCTTCTAGCCAGACAATCACTCTGGAAAGGGATGCATCGGGATGCGGAACACCTGCCTCACGAGAGACGAAGTAACCGACTTCTCTCGTCTGCCATTCCTTAACTACAAGGCGATGGTTGCAGTACACATAGACGCCATAGTTGTTGGCCTCGGGATCGCGATCGCGAATGAGCCCCGCCTCCATGCGAACCGTCACCTCTCCGAGGTCAGGAACCGGGACGCTAAATTCCGTTCGCCTTGGTCGATACGTTTTCGGAAAAGCGAATGCATCGAAAGTGATGGGTCCAAGGGGCGAGCCGTCAACTTGTATCGAACACCCCTTTTCGATGAACCAGCTATACGTCTCAGCCAGGTGGGCCTGAAGGCGCGCGGCGTCCTCTTCATCGAAAGGACGCCTCAGCCGCGAAATCTCTACACGGGTGGTGTTGGGCTTGATATCCGGAATCTGGTAAACAGCCAAGTTCCAGTCTGGAGATTCCAACCAGTCCTTCGTGACATCTAACTGGTGGCTGGCATTTGATTTATGCCGCGTGCGGATTTCTACATGCTCGCCTATCGCGACACTGGCGCGCTTACTGCCAACGCCGAAGACGCCAATGATCGCTGCGCTCGGAATATTGCGGCTGCCGCCTGGCGCAATTAGCAATCTGAGATCCTGGCTGGACACTCCGCCTGCATTGTCTTCAACTGCAACGATTTGCCGCTGCCAGTCGAGCTCGACCTTAACTACCAGACTCCGCTTTCTTCCGTTGAGCGTCCAAAGGTCAATTGCGTTATCGATTAGCTCGCAGAGACCGGTTCGAAGGCCATAGTCGGCGACGATTGACCAAAACACCCTTTTTTCGGGCGTGCCATTGATTGGCTCGACTTCTGTTTTGATCGTGACTGGACCCGGCATCTTGCCTCCCCAAGGATCATCGCTAGCCTGCTACGGCTCCGGCCTTTCGATCGGCATCGATATTTGGTTGCACGCCCGTGGAGCGGGGTTATATCGGAAATCTCGGCAAGTCATCAAGATGGGCTGTGCCGTAGCCGAGGCGAGACTGCGTTCACCCCTACCGATAAGGGTCGGTGATAGCTAACGAACTTTAATCACCCCTGGGCCTACTCCGACATCCCATTTCACAGCCTCCGCCCTTTATCGGTACGACGAAACTCGGGCGTGGATTGCTGCGAAGACTAGAGTGCGCAAAGGTAGGCCCCAGTAAGCGGAAGGGGCCAAGACCAAAATTACACCCCAGTGACGCCTTCTCCGTTTAGCACTAATCTTATCCGGGCAAAACAGGGGCTTCTCCGTAGTCTGGCACATCGGGTGGCGCTCCACCTTATCGGCAGCTGACATTCCGTTAGAACTGGATTCTGAGCGAGAAGGACATCACATGGCTGGCGCAAACACACTACCTACGATTGGGCCTAGTTTCGTCAGTCCTCTCCGATACCCCGGAGGCAAGGGAAGACTCGGACCATGGCTGGCCGAATTGATTCGCGCTAATCGGTTGGAAGGAGGATGCTATGCGGAGCCTTACGCTGGCGGCGCGGGCGCGGCGCTTTATTTGCTGCTGAACGGACACGTGAAGCGTATTGTCATCAACGACGCCGACCCAGTTGTCTACGCGTTTTGGCACTCAGCAGTTCATGAGTCAGAGTCACTGATTAAGCAAATCCAGAAGCGACCAGCCACGATGAAGACACGCGGCATCGCTCGTGAAATCCTTGAATCTCCAGACGCGTATTCGACCGCCGACGTCGGGTTCGCTACGTTTTTTCTAAACCGTACGAGTCGTTCAGGCATTCTCAAGGGGGGCGTCATTGGTGGAAAAGCCCAGACTGGCGACTACAAGCTAGATGCTCGCTACAACCGAGATGACCTGATTGCTCGCATCCGTGCAATCGCCGCCAAGAAGAATCAGATAACCGTCTTAGGCATGGATGCACTTGACCTTCTTAAAAAGGTTTGCCCTAAGTTACCGAAGAAAAGCCTTGTCTATCTGGATCCACCCTACTACGTAAAGGGGAGCCAGCTATACCGAAACTTTTATGAACATGCAGACCATGTGTTCATCGCCGATGCGGTTAAGGGCCTGTCTCTACCGGCTCTCGTTACCTACGACGACACCCCAGAGATTAGAAAAATCTATCGTGGCATGAAGTCAACGCTTTTTTCTCTTCAATATTCCACGCACCTGACTCGCCCCATGGTGAGCGAGGTCATGTTCTACGCAAATGTCAAGCTTCCCATGCCCCCCGCACTCACGCGAGGTGCCCAGCTTCGTTACACATCGCGTTCTGGAGCTGCAGGAAAGCGGGCCGCCTAACCATTTTGTGAAATTACGAGGGATCGATGAATACCGTTCTTCAACAGATCATTTCAGACAGTCCACTCACCCACCTTCTTGGCGACGTTGAAGAAACGTTTGTGGGATATGTCTACCGCCTCTCCTACGATGAGTGTTTCGTTCAAACTAATGACCTCTTCAAGCATTCGGTCAATGGCGTCCCTCATAATTCGTTTCTGGTAGCGGCAGGTTTCGATCCTTCCGCATTACAAAAAGCCGCCAATATTGATCATGAGGTGGTGTTGCTTCGCGTGCTTGGCCCAGCTCCACTACCCCAGGATGCGGATATGATCCGCACACGCATTGAACACCATCAGCGTCGAGTTGAAAGCGAAAAATTCCCTTCCGACAAATACGATGGCCTAGACCCCATGACTGCCGATGAACTTCAATGGGGCGGAATTCGCTGCCGCGTGCTTGGCACATTCTTTATGGAAGGAATGAGCTTGAGGCTTGGCAGTGACCTAGAAAACTTCATGAGCTTGTCGCGGATGCGCGCCTATAAGCCCCGAGGCAAAGCTCTTGAAATGATTGTTAATCATGTCAATCCCGAAGTCCTCGACAAGGCAAAAGAAGAAGCAATCAAGGCGGGCTTCAAAGACACACCCAAACCAATTGACATTGGAACGGTTCGTTACACATCCACTGCACGGCTTCATCGTGGCAACGGCGAGAAACCCGTTCCAGTCCGAATTCAGCCAGCAGATTTTCTTGCCCGTCGCACTGCCGTTCTTGGTATGACGCGAACTGGTAAATCGAACACGGTTAAAACGACGGTCTCAGCAGTTGCTTTGGCCGCGATGAAGTCGGACATATCCGTCGGCCAACTCATCTTCGACGTCAATGGCGAATACGCCAATGCTAATCATCAAGATGATGGAAGCTCTATTGCCGATGTTTTCAACGGGCGTGTAAAGCGCTATCGCGCAATTGATACTCCAGGCTTTGGAGATTTGCGCATTAACTTCTATGAGCAGCCTGACGTGGCTATTGGCCTCCTTGATCAGCTATCCAAGGAGACACGAGGGAATGCCCAGGACATCACAACATTCTTGACCAGCCCGCTAGATGAGCCGGACAAGAACGAAGATCGAGGCGGACATAATCGTTGGCAGGTGCGACGCGCCGCCTTCTTTTGCGTTCTGTACGCGGCCCAGTATCAAGCTCCACAGGGATTCACGGTTGAATTCCCAGTAAGCGCCGCGATCGCTAGTGCAGTATCACCGAAGCTTAAGCAGGGCTTCCCCTCTACAGTCACCAGAGGCAATATCCCGTATTACAAACTCAGCTTGGAACATGCAGTGCAGTGGTTCACGGCCCTTCGGGAGGTGAACCTGGACACTCCAATTAAGAGTAGCAGCGGAAGCAAATGGGTCGATTCTTCCCTCGAATCCACACTAAATGTGCTGTGCAACCACAGTTCCGGTGGCACTTATATTCGCGGATACCGACAGATCCAAGAATACAAAGATTACCATTCGGCTCGTCGCCAAGGAGATGTGGTCCAAGAAGTCCTAGGGCACCTATATGACGGACGGATCGTGATCCTCGATCTTTCGGCAGGCCCCGTCTCTATACGCAAGACTCTGTCACTTCGTATTGCTGAAGCTGTATTCAATCGGCAGTTCGATACGCTGAACAGTGGCAAGTCACCGATGAACATAGTTCTTTACGTGGAAGAGGCCCACAACCTAGTTGGTCGTAACGATGACCTCCAAGGTACTTGGCCGCGCATTGCCAAAGAAGGCGCCAAAGCCAAGATCGCTTTTGTCTACGCTACCCAGGAGCCATCGTCAGTTCATCCAAACATTCTGGCTAACACTGAGAACTGGTTTGTCACCCATTTGAACAACGATGATGAACTACGCACGCTCGGCAAGTTTTACGATTTCGCTGATTTCTTGCCATCCTTGAAATCCGCGCAAGACGTAGGCTTTGCCAGAATCAAGACTCTGTCGGCACCATTTGTAATTCCAACGCAGATAAATCGCTTCACGCCCGCGGAGATAGAAAAAGAGATGAAGCAGATCGGACTGCCCTCTGATTCGCTGTCGGCTGGAATGAAGGGGAAATAATGCAATGCCTTACAATAGGCAAGGAGCAGGAAAAGGCGGCCATTCGGACTTTGTTCGCAACCCGGACGTTACCGAATTCTTAGATAGCTGCACGTATCTTCGTCAGCCTTCGGACGAAGAAGCTAAAGCCGTGGCAGCCATGTTCCAACTTGCGCCTAAAACCGCAACCCCACTTCTGCCTGTTCATGTATTAGCGTCTGATGCGAGCAAAAGCGACACGCCAATCAGCGACAAGCTACCCAGCACGCAGGTCGGATTCCTCAAGATCAGCCATGTCCTCATTAAGATGGACCAATATGCAGCCTTGACTGGCGATGAGAGCCCATATGTGGATCCATTCAAGGTGGCACAGATCCACCGCGAAGCCACCCCCATCACTTTCACCATGCCTGGGAGCAATATTCGCTATAAAGGTTGCGATTCGGTCAAGGATGGCTTTCGCTGGGCGCTGTTCGATCAACTGAGCGTAGATCGGAGTGAACACGGCGCTGGGCAGACTTTGGCAAAGGTTCTTCTGGCGCTCGAAGATGGACCTATCACCATCGACAATTGCCCTTCGTGCAAGGCAATGGGACCATTTGTCTTCGATGAAACTCATCTGGCACATCCATGCTCTGCCTGCGGCGGCACCGTCTTCGTCACTGATTCGCTACGTCTGCACGAGGGAATCAGCGATTTTGGTGATAATTCAAGTGCGATGACTCGTATGATGAATGCGATAGAGCACTTGATGCTCGCTTCCTTCATTCTTGAAGTATGGACGCAAGCGCCCTCGAAACTATCTGAGCTTACCTTTGTTCTGGATGGACCATTGGCACTCTTCGGTGAACCGGCAAAATTGTCGCAGCGTATTCAACGACTGATATACAAAGTTAATAGCGCGCTGAGTAAAGAGGGGCGAGCACAAATGCTTGTCCTTGGCCTCCAAAAGACCGGAGGACTGATGGATCACGCCAAACTAATTGAACGGTTCATCACACCAGGTTCGTTGCGCGTCGTTGATGACAACTATCGCAACAGATACATCACTGGTGCCGACTCGCCTGCGGCCAACTTTGGTAACGAAACCTATTACGGGCAGGACTTTCTTTTTCGCACGGAACGGGGACGAATCTTCAACTTTGCAATTCCTTATCCATTTCCTGACAAGACATATGGCGGTGGTGGTGCGAATTTCGCCAAGGCAAAGGTTGAAACCCCTCGATATGGCCAGCTTATCCAACAGGCTTGCGACCTGATTCGGTATTTCGAGATGGATCTCTATGAAAGTGCGATCGTGCCAGTTGCCTTGGCTCATCGCCACGCATCTATCAGTCTAGTTCCTGGCGGGAAGGTTCTTGACATCATGGTCAGGACAAATCTGAAAACAAAGACATCATGAATGAAGTGATTAATGAACAATTTGGCACGGTTACGTTCGTCCTTGGATTAGCAGGATCAGGAAAAACGTATTTAATTAAAAATCTGGTTCATGACGGATGTGTGATCGAAGAGAGATTTGCTCTTGATTGTAAATATCACAACCATTTAGCAAGCGAACTTAAAAAAGGTAAAAGGTGCATTATCTCAGAGCAACAACTCATGCTGAGTGATTGCCGAGACAAGTACATCAAGAAGCTCAAAAATGACGTCGGCAAACACTTTTACATTAACTGGATATGCTTCGAAAACGACCCCACTTCCGCAAACATAAATTGCTTGGCAAGGAAGGACGAAGAAAAAGAAAGTTACGATCCCTATGGTAACCGTCACGTAGATATGAACAACGAATGGACGTCTCGTTATACATATCCCGCCGGGGCCACGATAGTGAAGGTTTATCGGCAACCGAATATCGCGACACAAACAACCGTGGAATCAACCTCAACGCCGCCGCCACAACACCCGCAGGTCATCACGACGCCATAGACCGAACCCGCGCTGCGCGCTCCAGGGCCAGCCATTCGGCTGTCCAAATTTGTTCCTGACAAATTTGTCGAATCGGATGGGTTCTCATCATGGCCACTCTCTCCGCCACCCAATAAAAAAGCGCCCACATGGGGCGCTTTTTTATTGGGTGGCGGAGAGAGTGGGATTCGAACCCACGGTAGGCTTACACCTACGGCAGTTTTCAAGACTGCTGCCTTAAACCACTCGGCCATCTCTCCGTTGTACTTTGCGAGCAGGTGCGCAAGCGCACCTCTACGGCAGTTTGACTCCGGGCATCCTGCCCTCCGCCCCTTCGGGGCCATCAACTTTCGTCGATGTTCGCTTCGGCGTCCTGCCTTCGCGTCAAGACTACTGCCTTAAACCACTCGGCCATCTCTCCGTTGTTTTTTTGGCGAATCCAGCATCTCTCTTAGAGGTCGCTGGGCCCCGGCCTTCGCCGGGGTGACGGTGCGGTGTGTGCCGGACCGGCTCGCTTACGAGGGCGCTAATCGTATCAGGAACCACGCGGACGCGGGCTATTTCCGCCCTTGCGTGACAGCGCCATCAGCGCCCAAACCATGATAGCCACAGGAATCAACGCACCCAGCAGCGGAAATAGCGTGGCTGGATGGCGCAGCACCATCGGTAACAACTGTGTGGCGGTGGCGAAGGCGATGATCCACAGGCGCCAGCTTCGGCGCTTGCGGGCGATCCAGAAGCTGGCAATGACCAAGATCAAGGCGACGGTGCTGAGGATCAGGTCCAGCGTGGGTAGTTCCCACACGCTGGCGAAACTCAAACGCGTGCCGATCACGCAGGCGAGCACGATCATCAGGAAATAGCTGGAGTAGAACTCCACCTTGTCCCATGCGCGGCTCGCCGGTGTGGTCACGCAATTTTCTCCGCGCCATTCATATAGGCGCGCAGGGCTTCGGGCACGGTGATGGAGCCGTCGCCGTTCTGGTAGTTCTCCATCACAGCAATCAGCGTGCGGCCGATGGCGAGGCCGGAGCCGTTGAGGGTGTGGACGAGTTCCGGCTTGTTGGTTTCCGGGTTGCGCACGCGGGCTTGCATGCGACGTGCCTGGAAGTCGGTGCAGTTGGAGCAGCTGGAGATTTCGCGGTAGGTGTTCTGGCTGGGCAACCACACTTCCAAGTCATACGTCTTGGCAGCGCTGAAGCCCATGTCGCCGGTGCACAGCATCACTTTGCGATAGGGCAAGCCGAGCTTTTGCAGCACGGTTTCGGCGTGGCCAACCATTTCTTCCAACTGCGCGAAGGAATCCTCGGCGCGCGCGATCTGCACCATTTCCACTTTTTCGAACTGGTGCTGGCGGATCATGCCGCGCACGTCACGGCCGTAGCTGCCAGCTTCGGCGCGGAAGCACGGTGTATGCGCGGTGAGGCGCAGCGGCAGTGCATCGGCGTCTTGAATGGTGTCGCGCACCAGGTTGGTGAGTGACACTTCCGCGGTGGGAATCAGGTAGCGCTTGGTCTCGCCTACTTGCGTGGCGAACAGGTCTTCTTCGAACTTGGGCAACTGACCGGTGCCCTGCATGGTGTCGGCGTTCACCAGCAGCGGTACGTTGCATTCCAGGTAGCCGTGTTCGCGCGTGTGCAGGTCGAGCATGAATTGCGCGAGTGCGCGATGCAGTTGCGCGAGTTGGCCGCGCATCACCGTGAAGCGTGCGCCGGAAAGTTTGGCGCCGGCTTCGCCATCCAGCCAGCCGTGACGTTCGCCGAGATCGACGTGATCTTTCACCGCGAAATCGAAACTGCGCGGCGTGCCCCAGCGGGTGATTTCCTTGTTGTGGTTTTCGTCGCTGCCCAGCGGCACGGATTCGTGCGGAATGTTGGGAATGCCCAGCGCGATGTCGGCCAGCTTGGCTTGTACTTCGGCCAGGGCATGTTCGTTGGCTTTGAGTTTGTCGCCGATGCCGGCAACTTCGGCCATCAGCGACGCGACGTCCTCGCCTTTGGCCTTGGCCTGGCCGATGGCCTTGGAGCGCGTGTTGCGCAGGTTTTGCAGTTCCTGCGTTTCGGTGGAGAGCTGCTTGCGTTGGCTTTCCAGCGCCTCCACGGCGAACGCGTCGAGCGTGTAGCCTCGGGTTTCCTTCAGGCGCTCGGCGGTTTCGGCCAGGCGCGTACGCAGCAGTGCGGGGTCCAACATGTTGGGATCCGAAAGTGGGGCAAGAACGCGGGATTATCGCTGTCGGGCCGCCGCGGTCGCAACGCGGCTCTTACCTGCGGCTGGATTAGCGCCATGGCACTCACTTAAGCGTAATCCCGATGCGTGCTGTGATGCTCCCTCCCCCTGCGAAGGCCGGGCCGGTCCGGGGCGGGGTTGCATGGGCTTGCGGCACAGTTTGAATTCAACGCGAGATTTGCTTCACCCCACCCCAACCCTCCCCTACTGCACGTAGGGGAGGGAGCAGATAGCGGCAGCCTGAAGCCATAACGCTTGAGTTGGTGCCATTGCCTCAGGCGGGCTTGCGCTCCCCACGCCCGATCCACCAGGCCATAACGGCGCCGGCCAGCAACCAACCGATCAGTTGCGTGAGTAGTGCCGCCCAGGTCAGCGCTCCGGGAAAGCGGTACCAGTTCCAATAGGGCACCAACATGGTGAGCCAGGCGAACACGGCTGCCGCGGCAGCTATCGCCATGCGCTTGCCGAAACTTAAGGCAGCCAGGCCCATCACGAAGGCCAGCATCAATGAGGCCAAAGTGTCGGAGGCCCATTGGCGCGGAAGTTGGCGATGCATGTCGGTCATATCGTCGCCTTGCGGCAGGTAGACCACCCATGCGTAGGGCGAGGTGGCGGATTTCTTTGCGTAGGCCTCGCGGGCAACCGGGTCATTCCAGCGCTTGGGGTCGAAGCTGGGCAGGATGTAGACGCCGGGTGTGGTGCCGAGGCCTTCGTGCAGGGTGCTTAGCACGATGTCTTCGTTGGCGGGTTGGTAGATGCCCGGGTTGCCCAGGCCCAGGAACATGTGGGCAATGGCGCCCCAGATGAACATCACGATGCCGCCAAGGATGGCTGCGATAAGTATGCGCATGGTGGTGCCCTCCCCTTTGAGGATGGTGAGGGAAATCTAGGCTGTGTTTGAGGGGAGTGCAAATGGCTCGGGAGCCTCCGTCCATGGTGATGGCGGGCACTGCCTCATCGTCATTCCGGCGAAGGCCGGAATCCAGTCTAAATACGTCGCGCGAAGCGCTCCTAACTTTTTATGTTGAGTGCTTCGCACCGCATGTTCGCACTGGATTCCGGCCTTCGCCGGAATGACCCTGAGGTAGTGATAAACATTGTCGCGAGGTTGCTCCATTGCCATGCATACACCGCGATGCTGGAGTTCGCACCCCAACCTACCCAGGTTATTTCTTGCGTGCTTGTTTACGCGCCTCGCGTAAGGCAAGCAGTTTTTCGCGCAGCTTCAATTCCAAGCCACGCTCGACGGGTTCGTAGAACTCGATACCTTCCAATGCATCGGGCAAACATTGCTGATCGAGTGCGATACCGCCTTCTGCATCGTGGTCGTATTGGTAACCTTTGCCGTAACCGAGGCCTTTCATCAAACGCGTCGGTGCATTGCGTAGATGCATGGGCACTTCCAGCGTGCCGGTTTGGCCGACTATTTCGCGTGCTTTGTTGTAGGCCATGTACGCAGCGTTGCTCTTGGGAGCGATGGCTAGCCAGATGGCGAGTTGCGCCAAGCCGAGTTCGCCTTCGGGGCTGCCGAGGCGTTCGTAGGTGTCCCACGCATCCAGTGCCATGCGCCATGCGCGCGGTTCGGCCAGGCCGACGTCTTCCACGGCCATGCGTGTCATGCGGCGCGCGAGGTAAAGCGGATCGCAGCCGCCATCGAGCATGCGTGTCAGCCAGTACACCGCAGCATCAGGGTCGGAGGAGCGCACGGATTTATGCAGGGCGGAGATCTGGTCGTAGAACTGTTCGCCGCCTTTGTCGAAGCGGCGCGTGCGATCGGCCAGCACTTGTTCGAGTGTGGTTTCGTCGATCACGTGGCCGTCGGCCAGTTCCGCGGCAATTTCCAGCAGTGTGAGTGCGCGGCGCACGTCGCCGTCGGCAGCTTGGGCGATCAGGCGCAAGGCGGAGTCGGCTACTTCGAGTTGCTGTGCACCCAGGCCGCGTTCGGCATCGGCAAGCGCACGTTGCAAGGCGGCCACGATGTCGTCCACCGATATCGCATCGAGCACATGCACGCGGCAGCGTGACAGCAACGCGGAGTTCAATTCGAACGACGGGTTTTCCGTGGTGGCGCCGACGAAGATGATCACGCCGCGTTCGATGTGCGGCAGGAACGCATCCTGCTGCGCTTTGTTGAAGCGGTGCACTTCGTCGACGAACAGCACCGTGCGTCGGCCCTGCCCGAAATTGACTTCGGCTTCCGCGAGCGCCTTGCGCACTTCCGGCAGTCCGGACAGCACGGCGGAGATGGCGCGGAAGTCCGCATCGGCATAGCGCGCGACCAGCAGCGCCAGCGTGGTCTTGCCGCAACCTGGCGGCCCCCAGAGCACCATCGAATGCACGCGGCCGGCTTCCAGTGCGCGCCGCAGCGCCTTGCCCGGCGCAAGCAGGCGTTGTTGGCCGACGATTTCGTCGAGGGTGCGCGGGCGCATGCGTTCGGCCAGGGGCTTGAGTTCCTCCGCGTCGCTGCCGAACAGTTGCGGGGTGTGTACGTCGCGTCGTTCCATCGGACGATGATAGGGCATCCGGTGCCTTGCCCTGCCCCGGCACGCCTCTTGCTGGATGAAAAGCGCGCCGTTTATTATCTAAAAATCATTTATTGCACTCATCGTACATAGCTTAGATTTAGCTTAATTCGGCTAATTCACCGGGCTTTTTATTACACGCACAATGCGAAGCTTAGGTCAGCCTTAGCGCATTTTCTTTCGCATTATCAAATGCGTCAATTTAATGTAATTGTTACTGAAATGTCATAGACGCTCTTTACGGTGTCGGCCTTTCTTCACCCCGCCGATACCGGAAAAAACAATGACGTCACCGACACTTGCGCTACACCGCCGTTCGTCGATCTATCTGGCCCTGGGCCTTGCATTGGGCATTGCCGTACCCGTCCACGCGCAGGATGCCGCCCATAACGGTAATGCAGCGGTAAGCGGCCCGAGTGCGGTTGATAATACGGACGACAATAATTCATCGAAAAACGCCAAGACCCTGGCCGGCATGCAAGTGACGGCTAATACGGCGGTGAGTTCCATTGCGCCGACGCAAGGCTCGACCGTTGCTACACAGCCGCAGTCGATCATCGGCAGCACGTACATCCAGGAAAACATTCCGCCCACCGGCGATTACACCGACGTTGCCGCGATCGCACCGAGCGTGTACTCCGTGGCACCGAATGGCGCCGGCTTGATGGAAGCGTCGGTGGTTTCCATTCGCGGCTTCCAGGACGGTCAGTACAACGTGACGTTCGATGGCATTCCGTGGACGGACTCGAACGATTTCACACACCACTCCACTTCGTATTTCACCAATCAGGAAACCGGCAGCGTGGTGGTCGATCGCGGCCCGGGTACGGCCGGCACGATCGGCAATGCCACGTTCGGCGGCACGATTGGGGTGGAGACGATCAATCCGAAAGATCAGTTCAACATCAACCCGTACATCAGCTTTGGCAGCTGGGATACCGCCGTGGAAGGCGCGCGCATCGATACGGGTCGCTTCACCAGCAGCGGCACTACCGCTGTGATCAACCTGCAGAACGGCGAGTCGGATGGTTACCTCACCTATGCCGGCCAGCGCCGCCAGAGCGTGTTCGCCAAGGTGGTGCAGCCACTGGGCGAAAACACCACGCTGACTTTCGCCGGCTTGTGGAACAACCTCACCCAATACGTGCCGTTTGGCGCTACCAAGGCGCAGATTGCGCAATACGGCGTCAATTACGCGCTGAATAACGACCCGACCAGCCAGGCTTACTACCGTTACAACAAGGACGACATCAACACCTACATGGGTTACGTCGGCCTGCATTCGGAATTCGATGGCTGGACGATCGACAACAAGGTCTACACCTACGCCTATAACCATTTCGGTTTCAACGGTGAAGACCCGAATGGCGAAACGCCGAACGGCACCGCCTATGGCCCCGACAATGTGCCGGGCCAGCACATGCGCAACTGGTATCGCTCCTGGGGCGATACGTTCCGCATCGGCAAGCAACTGGGCCCGGGCGAATTGCGTGCAGGTATCTGGTACGACAATCAGGACAACCTGCGCTGGCTGTATGAGTTCGACGATACGTTGAACCTGCCCAACTCCAGCGATGGTTCGTTGATCGGTGCGGCCGATCGCATCATGCGCGATTCGCTGCGCACCCTTCAGCCGTACGTGGAATATCAGTGGAACATCACCGACAACGCCTGGCTGGTTGGCGGCGCGAAGTACGACGATTTCAAGCGCACCATCAACGCCACGGTCAATCAGAAGACCGGTACGCCGCTGAACTATTCCAAGCAATGGACCACCACCTTGCCGTCGTTGGCGCTGCATTATCAGTTCACGCAGAACTGGACCGCTTATGCGCAGTGGGCCAAAGGCTTCCTGGCGCCGAACCTCAACCTGTTCTACGTGCCCAACCCGGCGGTTTCCGATGGCGCACTGCAGCCGGAAAAGACCACCAATATCCAGCTCGGCACCACCTGGAGCAGCGATCGCCTGACGCTGTCGGGTGATATCTACAAGATCAACTTCAACAACTTCGTGCAAAGCCACAAGGTTGGCGGCATTACGGAGTTCTACAACGGCGGCGGCGTGCACTACAAAGGCGTCGAACTGGAAGGCACCTACATGCTGGGCGGCGGCTTCAGCGTTTACGCCAACGGCTCGCTCAACCGCGCCATCCAGACCACAGACAACCAGTGGAATGCGAATACGCCGCACAAGACCGCTGCGTTGGGCTTTATTTACAACAAGGGTCCTATCTACGCGTCGCTGATGGACAAATTCGTCGGCAAGACCTACTACACGGCCAATGCGGAGAACGACACCCCGATCGGCGGCTATGCAGTGACCAACTTTGCCGCCAGCTACACGTTTGATCCACACATTACCGATGTGAAGGACTTTAAGATCGGGGTGCAGATCAACAACCTGTTCAACAACACGACCGTCAATGCCCTGGCTGGCACGACCGGTGCAGATGGCACACCGCTGTTCTTCACCATTCCGGCCCGCAACTTCAACTTCACTGTTTCGGCTGACCTGTTCTGATGAAACGTTTCGCACTGCTGTTGTCTTTGCTTCTGATCGGCCAGCCCGCACTGGCCGACGGCGATGGTGGGCACGTTGCCATCGTCGAAGTGTCGAACCTGTTGCCGCCTCCGCCGGCAGCAGGTTCGATGGCGGCCCGGCACGATCTGGATGTCGTGCTGGCCGCGCAAGCTTCGCGCACACCGCAGGACATGGCAGCAGCCAAGGCGGACACGGAGCGTTCCGTGTTCCGCTTTGCTGATGCGCTAGGTGGTTCCGTGCAGGCTTCCACGTTGCCGAAGACCGAGGCTTTTTTTGAACGGGTTGCCGAGCTGGATAAAGCTTCGGCCAAGGACGCGAAAATGTATTGGAAAAGGCCGCGTCCCGCAGTGATTTCCGATCAGGTGCATCCGTTGTCGAAAGAAAAACCGGATGACTGGAGCTATCCCAGCGGGCACGCCACGTTTGGTTACACGGTGGCGGTATTGCTGTCGAACATGGTGCCGGAGAAGCGTACGGCGATCTTTGCGCGGGCGGATCTCTACGCACAGCATCGCGTGGTGATGGGTGCGCATTTTCCTAGCGATCTGGAAGCGGGGAAGCTTGCGGGTGCAGTGATTGCTGCGCAAGTGCTTCGTGATCCGCAGTGGCAAGCGGATTACGGCGCTGCGCGTGATGAGTTGAGGAAGGCGTTGGGGTTATCGGCGACACCTGGTGCGAAGTTGGTGGTGGCTGCACCCGCGCAATAAATACCGCAGATCAGGGTTTGCACCCAACCTACCTACTTGCGATAAAGCTGTTTTTTTTCTCAGCGTCATTCCGGCGAAGGCCGGAATGACGCTGAGGTAACAGCAAAACATTGGTGAGAACTACCCGAAATACGGGTTATCCCCGGATCAAGTCTGGAGTACCCGAATCTACGCTGTGGGCCGCTGCATGGAGAAGTGGCGGTATACCGCGTAACCCAAGCCCACCAGGCCGGTGAGCGTTGCAGGTATGAGCAGCACGTGCTCCTGCATATGCGCGAAGCCCAAAGCGCCCAACGTTGCGCCGAGAATGAAGTTGCCGGCCACCAATAAGCAGACATGGATACGCAACATATCCACTTTCAAGCCACGCAAACGCTGACCCAAGTACAAACCAAGGTCGGTGAAGATGCCGGACAGGTGCGTGGTGCGCAGCGTGGCGCCGCTATACGTGCTCACCATCGCGTTCTGCAAACCGCAGGCAGCCGAAGCCAGGTACAAACCAAGATCGTTCTGAGCGTGGATCAGCGGCATGGCAGCGAACAGCAGCACCGATTCAATCATCAGCACTACGCCATAACGGCGACCGAGTTGCAGCGTACGCTGCTCCACAATGAAACCGCTGACCATCGCACCCGTCACGAACGACGCGATGGTGATCGCCCAATGCAGGGCCTCCGATGTATCGCCATGCGCTATCGAAATACCGAGCACCGTGCTGGTGCCGGTGAGGTGCGTCACCGGTTGATGGCGGAAGCAGAGATAACCGACTACGTTGATGCACCCGGCGGCCAGCGAAAGCAGGCCGCCGCCGATCCACGCCCAGCGCGGCAGTTGGCGAATCATGTTGTGCGCGTCAGTTCTTCAGCGGCTGCGTGGTGAGTTCCGGCAGATCACCGATCACGTCTGCGCCTTTGGGCGGCGTGAAGTTGAAATCCTGGGGCGGGATTTCCGGATTGCGCTTCCAGTTGGAGAAACGAATGTCGGTGGTGGCGCCGAGCTGATCCTTGAACTGCATGCGTGCCAAGCCGTTCGCATCGAAGCCGAGGTCGGCATAGCTGAATTGCGGATCTTTGCCATTGGAGGTAAGGCGCAGCCATACCAGGCCGTCGTGCTCACCCTGCTCGGTAACGTGGAATGACTTGTCCAGCTGCGAGAGATCGGTCAGCACGGTCAGCGGGCTGTGCGATTCTTCGGTGTCCTGACGGCGTACGGTGACCTGTTCCAGATCCGGGTCGTACAACCACACGCGGCTGCCGTCGGCGACGATGGTTTGCTTGTACGGCGCCATGGTGTCCCAGCGGAACTGGTGCGGCGCTTCCAGTACCAACGTGCCGTTGCTGGTTTTGCTGGTTTTGCCGTTGGGGTCGGTGAGGGTCTGGCTGAAGTTGCCGGAGAGGGCGTGCAGGCCTTGGGCAAAGGTGTTGAGACGCGTGCGGGCGGGGCCCGTTGCGGCTTGGGCCAAGGTGCTTACGAGCAAGACAAGTGAGGCGAGGAAAGCGGCGAAGCGTAGGCGTTTCATGGATTCCCGTTCCTGATGTATCTGACGTCGCGAGTGTGTAGCGGAGAGGCTTAATGCAGGTGTGATGAAGCGGTGTGCGGGAAGCATCTCCCTCCCCGGCTTGGCATGGAAGGGTTGGAGTGGGGTTGTTTGAGCTTGCGGCAATGTTTGAATTCACCGCGAGACTGCTTCACCCCACCCTAGCCCTCCCCTGCTACACGTAGGGGAGGGAACGGATTCTGGCGAGCTTGGGCTCAATGCTTCGGTGGCGGCGGCGCCAGCACTTCGCGGTTGCCGTTATGCAGCGGCGCGCTCACCACGCCATCCTGTTCCATCTGCTCGATCAAACGCGCCGCGCGGTTGTAGCCAATGCGCAGATGACGCTGCACGCCGGAGATCGATGCGCGGCGCGTTTCGGTGACGATGCGCACGGCCTTGTCGTAAAGCTGCGCTTCGGCATCGCCGCCTTCTTCGCCGTCCTGCGGCAGGCCGGATTCGTTGATGAACTTGCCGTCGCTGGTGGCTTGCACTTCTTCCAGCACGCCCTCGATGTATTGCGGCGCGCCCTGGGCCCTCAGCCAGTTCACTACGTTGTGCACTTCATGGTCGTCGACGAAGGCGCCGTGCACACGATCCGGTGTAGCGGTACCCGGCGGCAGGTAGAGCATGTCGCCATGGCCGAGCAGGGTCTCGGCGCCCGATTGATCAAGAATCGTGCGCGAGTCGATCTTGCTGGACACCTGGAACGCGATACGCGTCGGGATGTTTGCCTTGATCAAGCCGGTGATCACGTCCACCGACGGACGTTGCGTAGCCAGGATCAAGTGCACGCCCGCAGCACGCGCCTTCTGCGCCAGGCGCGCGATAAGTTCTTCCACCTTCTTGCCGACGATCATCATCATGTCGGCGAATTCGTCGATGATCACGACGATGTACGGCAGCGGTTCCAGCGGCTCGGCCACCTGGTTGGGCATGTCCGGGTTGGGGCGGAACAACGGGTCCAACAACGGTTGGCCGGCGTTCTCGGCGTCCTTCACCTTCTTGTTGAAGCCGGCGAGGTTGCGCACGCCCACCGCGGCCATCAGCTTGTAGCGACGTTCCATCTCGGCCACGCACCAGCGCAGCGCGTTGGCGGCTTCCTTCATGTCCGTCACGACCGGCGCCAGCAGATGCGGAATGCCCTCATACACCGACAGTTCCAGCATCTTCGGGTCGATCATGATCATGCGCACGTCTTTGGCGCTGGCCTTGTACAAGAGGCTCAGCACCATCGCATTGACCGCGACGGACTTACCCGAACCGGTGGTACCGGCAACGAGCAGGTGCGGCATCTTGGCCAGATCGGCCACCATCGCGCGGCCGCCGATGTCCTTGCCGAGCGCCAGCGTCAGCGGCGATTTCTGCTGATCGTATTTGTCGGAGCGCAGGATTTCGGAGAGATAGACGATCTGTTTCTTGGCGTTCGGAATTTCCAGGCCGATCACGTTCTTGCCCGGAATCACATCGACCACGCGCACGCTGACCACGGACAGGCCGCGCGCGATGTCCTTGTCCAGGCTCGACACCTGGCTACCGCGCACGCCGGCTGCGGGCTCCAGCTCGAAACGCGTGATGACCGGGCCGGGATACACGCCCACCACCTTGGCTTCGATCTTGAAATCTTTCAGCTTCAGCTCGACCTGGCGCGACAACACTTCCAGCGTTTCTTCGGAATAGCCAGGGCCTTGCTCCGGCGCCTCGTCCAGCAGCGACAGCGGCGGCAGCTCGCCCGGCTGCGCAGCGCCAACGAACAGTGGAATCTGCGTTTCCACGCGGGCGCGTTCGCTCTTCACCACCGGTGCGGCAGGTGCCTCGATGCGTACGGGTTCGCGTTTGGCCTGCTTGATCGCTTCGGTCTTCTTCACTACTTCGCGCTCGACGCGCGCCTGATGCGCAGCGATGACTTCCGGCGCCTGGCGCAGCTTGCCGCCGAACCAGCCGGCGAGTTTCAGCACAGCCTGCCCGATCAAGTCCATCAGCTTGAACCAGGAAAGCCCGGTGGCGAAGGTGATCGCGACCAGGAAGATCGCCAACAGGAACAAGGGCGCACCCTTGTCGCCGAATGCGCCGAGCAGAGCATGGCCCACCCCGCGCCCGATCACGCCACCCGGCCCTTCCGGAGCCATCGTGCTGTCGCGGAAGATGATCCAGCACAGCCCCGGCGCAGTGACGAAGAAGAACACCGAGCCGATCAGGCGTAACGAAGGCTCCCACGGCTGCACATTGCGCACGCCATGGTTGCGCAGCACCTGCACGCCAAGGAACAGCAGCAACAAGGGGAAGCAATACGCCACGCTGCCAAACAAATAGCGCAGCAAGTCCGCGAAATAAGCGCCAACGGTGCCGCCGAGGTTATGCACGTGGCCGCTGGTATCGGCATGCGACCAGCCCGGATCGGCCGGGTCGTAACTGAGCAGGCAAACCAGCAGATACAACGCCAATGGCAGGAGCAACAGCGCGCCAGCTTCACGCAGGCGGCGCTTCACTTCCTCGCTCAGGCCGGTCTTTTCCTTTGCTTTTCGTACATTTGCGCTGCGCGCCGCCACCGGGGTGTATTTCCTTTAATTATGTAGAGATATGCGCGACGCAGTGTAACAAGGGGCGCCGGCCCTATAGCGAGAGCGCCGTTGACAGCGTTCACAGGTCAGGTTCAGAAACCGCGCCCGCAAGTCAACCTTGAATAGGCTTTGCGACTTCCCCATCCTTGCGGACTCCCCGGAGCGCCTGTGAAGGCGTTTCCGCAATCAAGAACCGTTCTGACAAATTGCCAGCAAACCCTTAAGGATTATAGCAATGACCACCCCCAAACATAGCCGCCTGCTGATCCTCGGCTCCGGTCCCGCTGGCTACACCGCTGCGGTGTACGCGGCACGCGCGAACCTCAAGCCGACCATGATCACCGGCTTGCAACAGGGTGGACAGTTGATGACCACGACTGAGGTCGACAATTGGCCCGGCGACGTGAAGGGCGTGCAAGGTCCCGAACTGATGCAGCGCATGGCCGAACATGCCGAGCGCTTCGAGACGCAGATGGTGTTCGACCACATTCACACCGTCGACCTCAAGCAGCGCCCATTGCGCCTGAAGGGTGATTCCGGCGAATACACCTGCGATGCACTGATCATCGCCACCGGCGCCACCGCCAAGTACCTCGGCATCGCCAGCGAGGAGCACTACAAGGGCAAAGGCGTTTCGGCCTGCGCCACCTGCGACGGCTTCTTCTTCCGCGACCAGGACGTCGTGGTGGTCGGCGGCGGCAATACCGCCGTGGAGGAAGCGCTGTACCTGGCCAACATCGGCCGCAAGGTGTACCTGGTGCATCGCCGCGACAAGCTGCGCGCCGAGAAGATCATGCAGGACAAGCTGTTCGAGAAAGCCGCCGCCGGCAAGATCGAACTGGTGTGGAACCACACCATCGACGAAGTGCTGGGCGACAACACCGGTGTGACCGGCGTGCGCGTGAAAGACATCAACAGCGGTGCTACGCGCAATATCGAAGCTACCGGCTTCTTCGTGGCGATCGGTCATACGCCGAACACCGGGATCTTCGAAGGCCAGCTCGATATGCATGATGGCTACATCAAGATTCGCAGCGGCCTGGAAGGCATGGCGACGATGACGTCGGTGCCTGGCGTGTTTGCGGCCGGCGACGTGGCGGATCATGTGTATCGCCAGGCGGTGACATCGGCTGGCTTCGGTTGTATGGCGGCGCTGGATGCGGAGCGGTGGCTGGATCAGAACGTGAAGGCTTGAGCTTTTGCTCCCTCCCCTACGTGCAGGAGAGGGCTGGGATGGGGTTATTCCGGGCTTGCCGCAATGATCGAGTTCAACGCGAGATTGCTTCACCTCACCCTCCCCTACTACACGTAGGGGAGGGAGCCGGATTTCGGATGATTGAAACTTGGCGATGAGCAGGCAGAGTGAACATAGATGATCGAAGCCCGCTTCCACGACAGCATCGACGATATCCCCGCCTCCGCCTGGGACGCATTACGCCCCGACGACAATCCCTTCGTGTCACACGCATTCCTCGCCGGCCTCGAACGTACCGGCTGCATCCGCGAGGATTGGGGCTGGCAAGCGCACCATCTCGGGCTCTATCGCAAAGGCACGCTGGTCGCCGCCGCGCCCCTCTATCTAAAAGGCAATTCCCACGGCGAGTTCGTGTTCGACTGGAGCTGGGCCAGCGCGTGGGAGCAAGCGGGGGGCCAGTACTATCCCAAGTTGCTCAATGCCGTGCCCTACTCGCCCGTTACCGGACCGCGCCTGCTTGTCGGTAACGATCCTGAGCTGGGCGAATTACTGGTGGAAGCGATGCAGCAGCAGGCGCAGCGGCTGCAACTTTCGTCCGTGCACGCGAACTTTCTTGCCGACGAAGATCTGCCCGCATTCGGAGCCCAATGGATGGCGCGCAGCGACGTGCAGTTCCATTGGCACAATCAGGGCTACGCCGATTTCGAGGCGTTTCTCGCCGTACTCAATCACAAGAAACGCAAAAACATCCGGCACGAGCGCAAGCATGTGGCCGAATACGGATTGCGCATCGGCATGGTGGGCGGTGCGGAACTGAGCATGCGCGAATGGCGGCGGGCGCACGCTCTCTACGCTTCCACGTTCGATGCCAAAGGCAATCACGCTGCACTTACCGAAGCGTTCTTCCAATATTTGCGCAAAGAATTGGGCAACGCCGTGCAGCTCGCACTGGCGTGGCAAGGCGAAGACATCATTGCCATGGCGTTGATGTTGCGCAGCGCCACCACCTTGTATGGCCGTTACTGGGGCGCAAGTGTGGATGTGCCGAACCTGCATTTCGAGCTCTGCTATTACCAGGGTATCGAATACGCCATCAAGCAAGGCTTGCAGCGCTTTGAACCGGGTGCGCAGGGTGAACACAAATTGGCGCGCGGCTTTTTGCCGGCACGCACGCATTCACGCCATTACCTGCTGCATGAGGGCTTTCGCAGCGCCGTGCGTCGCGCGCTTGCACACGAGCGCGCGAGCATGGACGCTTATGCCGAGGAACTACTCGACCATAATCCCTATTCCCGACCATGATCCGCCTGCACCGGCTCGACGATAACCTTCCGGATCGTTTCCCCGATCCGCGACATGCACTCGTCGAACCGAATGGTTTGCTGGCTTTTGGCGGCGATCTTTCGCCCCAGCGACTGCTGACGGCGTATGCGAACGGGATCTTTCCATGGTTCAACGAAGGCGAGCCGATCTTGTGGTGGTCGCCTGATCCGCGCTGCGTGTTTCTCACCGACGATCTGCGCCCGAATCGCAGCTTGCACCGAACGCTGAAAAGCAAAGACTGGCAGGTCAGCGTGGACCGGGCATTTCGGCAAGTCATGCAAGCTTGTGCCATGCCACGGCCCAATCAGTTCGGTACGTGGATCAGTCCGGCCATGATCGAGGCTTACGGCGCGCTGCACGACATGGGTTGTGCCCATAGCGTGGAAGTGTGGGAGCAGGATCGACTGGTGGGCGGCATCTATGGCGTATCCATCGGCCGACTGTTTTGCGGGGAGTCGATGTTCAGCGCGGAGAGCGGTGGATCGAAGCTTGCGCTGTGTGCGCTCGCTGCGCTGCTGCGTGATTGGGGATGCCCGTTGATCGATGCACAGGTGAGCAATCCGCATTTGTTGGGGCTGGGTGCGGTGGAAATACCACGCAAGGTGTTTCTGCAGCAGGTTTCAGTGCTTGTTGCTGCACCGCTAGAAGCAGAATGTTGGAAGAACGTTCCGATTGTCTCGGCGCCATGCATTTTGAAAGACGGCTGCATCAAACCGTAACCTCATGTTGTACATGATGGTCACGAGTTCATGGCAAGCCCTTTCAACTCTGTGTAGTTATCGAGGAACAACTGCACCAGATGCGGATCAAGCTGCCCACCGGCAGCCTCACGCAAATAATGCAGCACGTCCGTCTCCGGCCATGCGGGCTTGTACACACGCGGAAAGCTCAACGCATCCCATACGTCCACCACGCTGAAGATGCGCGCCGCGACGGGAATCGCCTCGCCTTTCAATCCTTGCGGATAACCGGTGCCGTCCCAACGCTCGTGATGGCTGTACGGAATGGCGCTGGCGCCGTGTAGAAAATCGATCCGCTGCAGCATGTCGTAACCCAGGCGTGGATGCGTGCGCATCAGCAGCATTTCATCCTCGTCCAGCTTGCCGGGTTTGATCAGGATCGAATCCGGTAAAGCGAGTTTGCCGATGTCGTGCAGTAACGCGCCGAATTTCACGTCGCGCAAGGCATCACCTTCCAACCCGGTCATTCGTGCCAGACCTAACGCCATGCGTACCACGCGCTCGGAATGATCGCTGGTTTCCTTGTGCCGAATGTCCATGGCGCCCACCAGCACGCGCAACGCTTGCTCGTGGCTGGCGAGCAATCGCTGGTTTGCCTCGGCCATGTGATGCACGGTGCGGCCGATCAACCAGTACAACAGCAAGCCAGTGCCCAGGACGAACAGCCAGCCCTTCAAGATCTGATAGAAAACGATGCGGCGCGGGTCGTGCACCAGACTGCCCAACAGGTGTCCGGAAACCCATATGTATATCGCGGAGATCAGCACATACGTGCCGGCCATACGCAGCTGCGGGCTGAGTCTTTTCACGGTCAACGCATGCCCGGCACGCAACCCTCGCACGCGAAGATCGGTTGACACGCACATGCATGCCGCATGCAACGCCCTGTCATCGGATGGGCGCAAACGCTGTCACGAATTGATACCAAGGCCACGACCTTGCTTCCCCCTGTGGCGCCATCGAACCGGCATTCTGCCATCCACGGAGTGAAACATGGTGTGCGAGTTTGCGCAATTCATCGCATGCAGTCTTCGCAGGCCGGGTTAGCGCAGCGTAACCCAACGATCCTCGCGGAATTTGTTGGCGCTAACCCAACCTACGATCGCCGTAGTGCAGCTTGTAGCAGACGGCGTTGCAAGCGGTCGCTCAGTTTGGTCGCTGCGGACAATCCCATCCGCTCCAGCGCGGCGGTTTCTTCCACAGTGGCTTCGCCCGGCTTCCATAATGCCTTGAACAATTGCCACCCGCCCTTCCAAGTGGCACTGGACGATTGCAGCCATTCCAATGCAGGCAATAAGCGCTGCTCCACCTCGGTGAAGTCGCTGCCAAACGGAAACTTGGGCAGCAATCCTTTGCGCATTGGTTTGGCCAATGCTTCATGCAAAAGGTCAGGGGAATGCTTGCGCCAGGCTTCCGGAACCTTGAAATCCGCCGCAAGCTTGCCGTGCGACTTGGCCTCCGCGGCCAATGCATCAATGAATCGGGCATCGCTGATCGCCAGCATCGCTTCGACGCATTCGCTGTCGCTCTTGCCGCGCAGATCGGCCACGCCGTACTCGCTCACTACGATGTCTCGCAAATGGCGAGGAATGGTGATCTGCCCGTACTGCCAGCGGATATTCGTCTCCACGCCGTTCTTGCCTTGGCGGGTCGCACGCTGCAGCAGCACGGATCGCCCTTCCGGCAATTCGTGCGCCATCGCAACGAAGTTGTACTGCCCACCCACGCCACTGACCACGTGCCCGTCTTCCAACGTGTCGGAAACGGCAGCGCCGAGCAGCGTCGACATCATGCAGGTGTTGAAGAAACGCGCACCACGACGCTGCAATGTGGCCAAAGCCTGGTGATCGCCATAAAGCTGATTGACGTTGGAAACGGGGCACATGTCGATCGCATCCGGATCGCTGCCTGCCGTAGTTTCCAGCCAATCGTAAAGTTCGCGCGAACCAAGAAAAAAGGCCCCGCGCAGATAATGCCCTCCAGGTACATCGTCCGGCAGACGCCCCGCTGCCGCAGCGCGTTCCAACGCCAGATTGTCCCAACTGCGGCGTTTGAGAATGCCGACCTTGGCCAGGTGCATCAGGCCATCCATGACCATTTCGCTGCAGCCGTACAAGCCAGCCTTGAAGCTGCCCAGGCCGCCGATGCGCCCGCCGAGTGTGTGCGTTGCGCCACGCGGATCGAGTGCGACCAAGGTCTTGCGCCACGCGACGTTGTCCTGATGCCGCAACAACAAACCTTTGACCAGCGCGTCGGACAAGGCGCCGATGCCAATCTGCAGGCAGCCGCCGTCTTTCACCAATGCACTGGCGTGCAAGCCCAGCGCGTATTCGACGGTATCCACCGGCAATCTGGGCACCGCGAACAATGGCGGCGATAGAGCCGGGGCAAGTTCGACGTCGAAGAAATCCTGCGGCACTTCGGCATCGCCCGCTATATACGGTAAAGCCGGGTGTACCACCGCCACGCATAACGGGCGCGCCTTGCCGGCGGCTTTGACGCGATCGAGAAAATCCAGCGTGAGATCCGGATTGCACGACAGGCTGTAACGCACGCCGGCAGGTGTTTCGCGGCGCGAGACCAACTGCACTAACAAGTTGATGTCCTGCACCACCAGATCGCGCGCCACATGCGTGTAGTTCTGGCTGATGTAGTTGCGCTGGGCGCTGGCCGAATGCAACAAGGCACCCGATTGCATGTAGAACTCATGCACCGCCACGTTCGGCGGTAGCTTGCCCTGGATCTGATCTAGCGCGTACTGCGGGTCGACGTAGTCGACGCCGAAATGCCGTTCCACGAACGGATTGAGGAAACGCGCTTCCAGGCTGCTCTTCGGCCGTGGCCGGGTGAGCGACAAGGCGGTGTACAACGTCATCGAGCGCCAGGTGTCGGCCTGCATCAAGCCGTATAGCGCGTTGAGCAATCCGTGCGGCTTGCCGAGGCCCAGGGGCGCCGCCACACGCAGGTCGGCTCCCAGCCGCTCGACGATTAGCTGCGCACAGGCATCGGTGTCCGTAAAACGCTGCTCTGGCAACATGGGCTGATCATGCCAGAAAGCGGGGAACGGGGAAGTGCGTAGATTGGGTTGGCGCAGCGTAACCCGATGGGTTTTACCAAACGCGACGGACGTGTTGAGTTACGCTGCGCCAACCCAACCTACGCGCTAACCGTATGGTCGAACCGCCCCCTTCTCGCCAACTCGCCGAACAAGCATTGAGCCGCGCCGCCGGTGCGCCGTTGCTGAGCGGCAACCAAGTCGATCTGCTGATCGACGCGCGACAGCATTTCGATGCATGGCTTGCTGCGATCCGCGCAGCGCAGCACCGCGTGTTGCTGGAGAACTACATCATTCGCGACGACGAAGTGGGCCGCGCCTTCCGCGATGCCTTGGTCGAACGCGCGCGCAGCGGTGTGCAGGTGGCCGTGATCGCCGACTGGCTGGGCTGTCTGGGCCAGTCCGGTTCCGCATTCTGGAACCCGCTGCGAGAAGCCGGCGGCGAAGTGCGCGTGTTCAATCCGCCCCAGTTGGGCCAGGCCTTGGGTTGGTTGAGTCGTGACCATCGCAAGCAACTGGTGGTGGATGGGCGTCAGGGTTTTCTTTCCGGCGTATGCATCAGCGCAAAGTGGCTGGGCGATCCCACGCGCAAGGTGCCGCCATGGCGCGATACCGGACTGGCCCTGCGCGGGCCTGCGGTGCTGCAACTGGAAGCCGCTTTTGCCGACAGTTGGATCGCCGCGGGTGGCGCGCATCCAATCTACGCACCCGTGCCGGAGAACGTGGATGCGGGCCATGTGTCTTTGCGCGTGATCGCCACGCAACCGGCCACGGCCGGCATGTATCGACTCGATCAGATGATCGCCGCGATGGCGCGGCAAAGCTTGTGGTTGACCGATGCGTATTTCGTCGGCGTCGCACCGTACGTGCAGGCGCTATCTGCTGCCGCGCGTGATGGTGTGGACGTGCGCTTGCTGGTACCGGGCAGCAGCGACATTCCGTTGGTTGCCGGCATGTCCCGCAGCGGCTATCGGCCACTGCTGAAAGCCGGCATTCGCGTATTCGAATGGAACGGCTCGATGCTGCATGCAAAGACCGCCGTGGCGGACGGTCAATGGGCGCGTGTCGGCTCCTCCAATCTCAACCTCGCGAGCTGGTTGAACAATCGCGAAATCGACGTAGCCATTGAAGATGCAGGCTTCGCCGCGCAACTGGCCGAGCAATACGAACAGGATCTGGAAAACGCGACCGAGATCGTGCTGGCGCCGCGCCGCTATCGCCGTGGCGAACGCGTGCTCAGCAGCGAAGCCCGGCCGCCACAACCTAGGCACGTCGGCGGCAGCTCCGGCCGCGCGGCAGCCGGTGCGTTGCGCATTGCCAATACCATGGGCGCTGCATTGACCGATCGTCGCGTGCTTGGCAATACCGAAACCGGTGCGTTGCTCAGCGCGACCTTGCTGTTGGCAGCACTTGCGATTGTCGCTGTGCTTTGGCCCGCAGTGATCGCTTGGCCGTTGGCGGTCATCGCAGCATGGTTTTCGATCAACACCGGCGTTCGCACGTGGCGATTGCGTGGACGACACAGACACCGGCGAAATCTTCAGTAGGTTGAGCTGAGCGAACGCGAACCTCAACGTCGAATGGTTTATAGATATGGCGATGTTGGAGTTCGCGTTCGCTTCACTCAACCTGCACACGCACCGTAAAAGGGGGACAGATTACGTCCTTCCTTTCATCGCAACATATGCACCAAGCCTCGAGTTGGCCCTGGCTACATTTCACTGAAGCAGACAGGGCAACCTTTCGATGTGTGCGATCTGTCCAGTCTGCTCGACTCGCCGGGATATTCAGCCAGCCCAAACCAAGTGCGCTGACGGCCATGGCCCTGGTGGTATCGGCCATGATTCTTGGTTCCAATCCTGTCCACGCACAGGCGTCAAACCCGGTTACGCTTCAATGCCAAGTGAGCGCCCAGACCGGTGCGAACGGCATTAGCTACGCCATTGTTTGCAACGGCACGATTCCCGATGGCAGCGTTGTCTTGAACTGCCAGTCACCGAATGCGATCACCCACAACAACGGCGTGTTCAACGTCGCGGGAAGTTGCTCCGAGACCATCACGCTTGCCGGGGCCACCATTCCGGTCACCGTGAGTTGCACCGCTGTCAGCATCAATTCGAACAATGGAGCGATTACTGCAGCCAGCGGAACTGCCACCGTCGGCCTCTATGATGGTTTGGCAAACGCGACGACAACCTGCAGCGGTGCAGCCCTTTCTGAAACCTTGTCGCCGCTTTCGATCAACAACCCAGGCACCTGCAGCGTCAACGCCAGCCTGCTCGGTATCGGCACCGCGCAAATTACTGGCACCGGCGGATCGACGGTCAACGTGACAAACGCGCCAGCCCTGATCCTCACCGTCAACAGCCCCAACATCACTGCTAGCGCCTCTTTGCGCGGCCTCATCCAGGCAAGCGCCACGTGCGGCGCTTCGGTTTCCATCAATCTAAGCCAGCTCTTCCCGATCATCATTCCCGCTCCCTGCAGCGCGTCGTAACTCTTCGCAAGCAGCACCGAATCCCAACATCGCCAAGTGCATGAACCATGCGATGTTGGGGCTCGCATTGGCTCGGCTCAACCTACTTGGCTTGCTGTATCAACCGCTTACCAAACATGAATGACGCATTGCGTGCACACTGCGCGCCAATGCGATGTTGCCCAAGCCTTTCGTGCTAGTCTCCCGCCTCCATGCATGCGCCCGACGACTTCAGCGAAGGTGCCGGCGGCCAACCGCCTCGCCACATTCTTACGCCCAGCACGCTCAACCGGCTGGTGCGCGGGCTGCTGGAAGATGCATTGCCGTTGGTGTGGATCGAAGGCGAGCTGTCTAATGTCGCGCGCCCTGCTTCCGGTCACCTGTATTTCACCTTGAAAGACAGTACAGCGCAGGTGCGCTGTGCGATGTTCAAGCCGAAGAGCGGATGGCTGCGTTTCAAGCCATCTGACGGCATGCATGTGTTGGCGCGTGCACGTGTGGGCTTGTACGAGCCACGCGGTGAATTCCAGCTGGTGGTCGAGCATATGGAACCGGCCGGCGAAGGCGCGTTGCAACGCGAGTTCGAACGCTTGAAGGCGCAGTTGGATGCTGAAGGCTTATTTGCACAGGAGCGCAAGCGTCCCCTGCCCCGCTTCGCGCGCCGCATTGGCGTGATCACGTCGGCAACCGGCGCTGCCATTCGCGATGTGCTGAGCGTGATGGCACGCCGTTGGCCGCTGGCCGATGTGGAAATATTGCCCGTGCCCGTGCAAGGCCGCGAAGCGCCACCGGCGATTGTGGCCACGCTGCGCAAAGCTTCCGCGTCTGGTCGATACGATGTACTGCTGCTGACGCGCGGCGGCGGTTCGCTGGAAGATCTGTGGGCGTTCAACGATGAACAGGTAGCACGCGCCATCCACGCCAGCGCTGTGCCGGTGGTCAGCGCGGTGGGTCACGAGATCGATTTCAGCATTTCCGATTTCGTTGCTGATTTGCGCGCGCCCACACCGTCTGCGGCGGCAGAATTGTTGGTGCCGGATGCCCTCGCGCTGCGACGGCATCTGGAACAGCTGAATCGCCGCATTGTCGCGATCCATGAGCGTCGCCTGCATGCGCGCATCCAGCGCATCGATCATTTGCTGGTGCGCTTGCAGGCGCAGCGTCCGCAAGCGCGGCTTGCGCGGGATCGCGATCGCCTGCAGCGACTGTATCGCCAGCTGCTCGCCTGCCGCCTGGCTCACATTACGCGGAAAACGATCGGGCTTGATCGTGTGTACGCACGCTTGCTGGCGCAACATCCGCGTCAGCGATTGGCACTAATAAGGCAACAGCTTGAGCAACATGCGCTGCACTTGCGGCGCACGATGGAACACAAGCTGGAGCGTGAGCGCCTGACTTTGCAGCAGACTGCTCGCGCGATGCATGCGGTAAGTCCGCTGGCTACGTTGGAGCGTGGCTATGCGATCTTGTTTGACGCGGAAGGAAAAGTGTTGCGTTCAGTGCAGGACGTGGCGGTGGATACGCCGCTGAAGGCTCGTCTTGCTGATGGGCAATTGGCGTTGCGGGTTAGCAAGGAGTAACAAGCTGCACGCAGCTTTACTCCCTCCCCTGCTTGCAGGGGAAGGTTGGGGTGGGGTTGCACGAACTTGCCGCATTGCTTGAGTTCAACGCGAGATCGCCTCACCCCAACCCCCTAGGGATGCTCTGATCTATTCCACGCACGCGGTGACGGGTACGTGGAATAGATCAGAGCATCCCTAGTACACGCAGGGGAGGGTACTGTCTGCGGCGAATGGAAGAAGTGCAAGCATCCATTCTTCACACGACTCAAACGCATCACCGCACGAATCGAACATTGGAGTACATATAGCATCCGTTATTCCCATGGAGACGATGCCCGTGAAGGCTGCATCCCTGTTCGTTAAAGCTTTGGAAGCCGAAGGTGTGCGCAGCATCTTCGGTGTGCCGGGCGAAGAAAACCTCGATCTGGTCGAAGCACTGCGTGAGTCGTCCATCAAGCTGATCGTGACGCGTCACGAGCAGGCCGCTGGCTTCATGGCCGCGACCTGGGGGAGGCTTACCGGCGAAGCGGGGGTGGCGCTGTCCACGCTCGGGCCGGGCGCCACCAACCTTGTAACAGCAGCTGCCTATGCCCAACTTGGGGCGATGCCGATGTTGATGATCACCGGGCAGAAACCCATTCGCACGCACAAGCAGGGCCTGTTCCAGCTGGTCGACGTGGTGGACATGATGCAGCCGCTGACCAAGTACACGCGGCAGATCGTATCGGCCGCGACGATTCCCGCGCGCATCCGCGAAGCATTTCGCCGCGCGGAGGAAGAACGGCCTGGCGCGGTACACCTGGAACTGCCCGAAGACATCGCACGCGACAAGGTCGACGAATACATTCTGCTGCCCACCGAATACTCGCGCCGCCCCTCACCCGACGATGCGGCGCTGGTGCAAGCTGCCGAAGCAATCAGCAATGCCAAGCATCCGATCCTGATGATCGGCGCTGCTGCCAACCGCCAGCGTACCGCCGTGGCTTTGCGAGCGTTTATCGACAAGCTCGGCATTCCGTTCTTTACCACGCAAATGGGCAAGGGCGTGGTGGATGAAGATCATCACCTATGGCTTGGCAATGCCGCGCTTTCCGATGGCGACTTCGTGCATCGCGCGATCGATGCCGCCGACGTGATCATCAACGTCGGGCACGACGTGGTGGAAAAGCCGCCGTTCTTCATGCTGCGCGGGCGGCGCACCGTCATCCACATCAATTTTTCGTCGGCGGAAGTGGATACGGTGTATTTTCCGCAGATCGAAGTGGTGGGGGATATCGCGCATACGGTGGAGCGGCTGACCGACGCGCTCAGCCCGCAGGCGCATTGGGATTTCCGCTACTTCAACAAAGTGCGCGAAGCGTTCCATGCGCAACTAGGACAGTACGCCGACGAAGCGCGATTCCCGATGCATCCGGTGCGCATCGTGGCCGATACGCGCCGTTATATGCCGGACGATGGCATCCTGTGCCTGGACAATGGCATGTACAAACTGTGGTATGCGCGTTACTACAAGGCACGCCAGCCCAACACCGTGCTGCTCGACAATGCGCTCGCCACCATGGGCGCGGGTCTGCCATCGGCGATGGCCGCGAAGATGGTGTATCCGGATCGCAAGGTGCTGGCGATCTGCGGCGATGGCGGCTTCATGATGAATGCGCAGGAGTTGGAAACAGCGGTGCGTCTCAAGCTCGACCTGGTAATTCTGCTGCTGCGCGACGACGCCTACGGCATGATTCGCTGGAAGCAGGCTGAGATGGGTTACACGGACTACGGCATGCAGTTCAGCAACCCCGACTTCGTGCGTTTTGCCGAAGCGCATGGCGCGCATGGACATCGCCCTGAAAGCGCGGATGAATTCTTGCCCATTCTGAAAAAGGCGTTCGATCAAGGCGGCGTGCATTTGATCGATCTCGCCATCGACTATTCCGACAACCACCGCGTGCTCGACGAAGAAATCCGTCGCTTGAGCGCTGCTGTGAAGGAGTGACCATGCTCGACAAAACCTATCCCTACTATTTGGCGAACGAACCACGCACCTCTTCAACACTGATGGAGGTGTACGACAAGTACAGCGGTGAAATCGCTACGCGCGTGGCGGTGCCGGACGAGCAGGCGACCGAAGAAGCCATTCGCGCCACCGTGCAAGCCGCCGGCCCGATGAAGAACTTCAAGCCTTGGGCACGGCAGGCTGTTTTGCAGCATTGCGTAAAGCGTTTCCAGGAACGTTTCGACGAGCTCGCCATGGCGTTGTGCATCGAAGCCGGCAAGCCGATCAAGGATGCCGCCGGCGAAGTGACACGCCTGATCGAGACCTTCCGCATCGCCTCGGAAGAAGCGGTGCGCGTCAACGGCGAAACCGTGAATCTGGAATTGGCTTCGCGCCTGGATGGCTATCGCGGCCTGACCCAGCGCGTGCCGCTGGGCCCGGTGTCGTTTATTACGCCATTCAATTTCCCATTGAACCTGGTGGCGCACAAGGTGGCACCGGCCATCGCAGCAGGTTGTCCGTTCGTGTTGAAGCCTTCGGAAAAAACGCCGATCGGTGCATTGATCATCGGCCAGGTGTTGGCGGAAACGGATCTGCCCAAAGGCGCGTTTTCCGTGCTGACGCTGGATGGCAAACACGCCACGCCGCTGGTCGAGGACGAACGCCTGAAGCTGCTTTCCTTTACCGGCGGACAGATCGGCTGGGATCTGAAAGCGCGTGCCGGCCGCAAGAAAGTCACGCTGGAATTGGGTGGCAATGCGTCTTGCATCGTGGATGCGGATCAGCACGGGCATCTGGATCGGGTGATCGAGCGCCTGGTGTTCGGTGCGTTCTATCAATCCGGACAAAGCTGCATCAGCGTGCAGCGCATCTACGTGCACGTATCGCTCTACGAAGAACTGAAGCAGCGCCTGGTGAAGGCCGTGCAGCAGCTCAAGGCCGGCGATCCGAAGGATAAGAACGTGTTTCTCGGTCCGATGATCGACGAGGCCGCAGCACAACGACTGGAAGGCTGGATCAACGAGGCACAGCAAGGCGGCGGCAAGATCCTCTGCGGGGGCAAGCGCAAAGGCAACATGCTGGAAGCGACCTTGATGGAGAACGTGCCGAAGGATGCCAAGGCCAACCGCATGGAAGCCTTCGGACCGTTTGCGCTACTGGTGCCGTTCGAACGCATCGACGATGCGTTTGCGATGGTCAACGATTCCGATTACGGCCTGCAGGCCGGCATTTTCACCGATAGCCTCGACCATGCGATGCGTGCGTGGAACGAATTGGAGCAAGGCGGTGTGATCGTCAATGATGTACCGAGTTTCCGCGTGGACAACATGCCGTATGGCGGCGTGAAGCTTTCCGGTATCGGGCGCGAAGGTGTGCGTTACGCGATCGAGGATATGAGCGAGATTCGGTTGATGGTGGTGCGGGAGAAGTGATTTTTCCTGCAAACTCCCCCTGCCTCAGCGTCATTCCGGCCTTCGCCGGAATGACGAGCGTATTGATTACGCACTGACATCAAGCTCCACGCAGACCGCCGTATCCAGCGGCCCCATCGCCCGCAAGCGCATCACATCCCGCAACGGCGGTGCGCCATGTTGCCGGCTGTATTCGCGACTGAACTGCGAGGGGCTTTCATAACCGACGCGATGCGCGGCCGTCGCCACGTCGCAACCTTCCGTCAACAACAAACGCCGCGCTTCATGCAGGCGCAGCACTTTCTGGTACTGCAGCGGACTCATCGCCGTGATCTGACGGAAGTGATGGTGCAGCGACGATGGACTCATGTTCACCATGCTGGCCAGCTCGGCGATGCGCAGCGGTTTGTTGAAGTGCTGGCGCAGCCATTGGATCGCCCGTGCAATCTGTTGCCCCTGTCCACCAGCGCTCACGATCTGCGCGAGGCGTACACCCTGCTCGCCAGTGAGCAGTCGGTAGATCAGTTCGCGTTCGATCAACGGCGCCAGCAACGGCAGATCGTCCGGTGAATCGAGCAGGCGCACTAGGCGCAGCAAGGGATCGAGCACTTCTGCGCTGGCCGTGCTCAAGGCTAGGCCGCGCGCTGTGGCTACCGGTGGCTTGGGCAGCTTCACCTCGGACAGCCATTCGCCGATTCGTACCGGATCAAGGCGCAAGGTAATGCATAGGCACGGCTCCTGCGGGGAGGCGCGCACCACCTGGGCGGTAACCGGCACATCGATGGAATTGATCAGGTAATGACCGTATTCCTGCTCGAAGCGCTCCTCCCCCACCAGGATGTGCTTGTTGCCCTGGAGCAACAGGCCCAGGCAGGGCTCGTACATGGCGCAGGTACGGTCGCTGGGCGCATCCGCCCGAAAGAACGACAGAGCTGGCCATGCCGTGGCGGTAACGCCTTCGGCCTGAGCGTATCGTTCAACGATGGCTGTCAATTCCTCGTAATCTTGATCGAGGCGGGTGGGTAGCCCGATCGGCTTGAGCTGAGTATTCATGCGGGGTGCCAGCTGTCAAAAACAAGCGAAGATTGCCTGTTCCTACAGGTCAAGGCGAGTACCGGCACGGACAATTTGCAGGATCATGCAAGCATTCAGCAGGATTCGGCTACCGGGCCTTTGCTGCACTGCGCATACTTTCCCGTCTCGCCCTTCCTCGTTCCCTATCTGGAGAACCGCATGGCCCTCAGCATTCGCGGCTACGCCGCGCAATCCGCCACTACGCCCCTCGCCCCACATCAGTTCGAGCGCCGCGAGCCGCGCGCGGACGATGTGGTGATCGATATTCTTTATTGCGGCGTCTGCCATTCCGACATTCACTCGGCCCGCGATGAATGGGGCGGCGCCAAATATCCAATGGTGCCTGGCCACGAAATCATCGGCCGGGTCGCTGCCGTGGGCAGCCAAGTCACCGGCTTCAAGCCGGGCGACATGGTGGGCGTGGGATGCATGGTCGACTCTTGCCAGCATTGCGATGCCTGCACGCAGGGGCTGGAGCAGTACTGCAAAGAAATGCCCACCTTTACCTACAACAGCGTCGATCGCCGGGACGGCCTCATGACCTACGGCGGCTACTCCGAGCGCATCGTGGTGTCCGACAAGTTCGTGCTGCGCGTGCCCGAAGGCGTTGATCCGAAAGCCGCCGCGCCGTTGCTGTGTGCCGGCATCACCACCTGGTCGCCGCTGCGCCACTGGAATATCGGCGCGGGGCATAAGGTCGCCATCGTCGGACTCGGCGGACTCGGTCACATGGGTCTGAAATTCGCCAAGGCGATGGGCGCCGACGTTACGCTGTTTACGCGTTCGCCCGGCAAAGAACAGGAAGCGCGCCGGCTCGGTGCGGATCATGTGGTGCTGTCCACCGATCCGAAACAGATGGCCGCCGTCGCCGGCCAGTTCGATTTCATTCTCGACACGGTGCCGCATCAGCACGATCTCAACCCGTATCTGTCCACGCTGAAGCTCGATGGCGTGCACGTGCTGGTGGGCCTGGTGGAACCGGTGAATCCGCCGGTGCATGCGGGCGGGCTGATCTTCGGTCGCCGCTCGCTGGCCGGTTCGCTGATCGGCGGTATTGCAGAAACGCAGCAAATGCTGGATTTCTGCGCCAAGCACGGCATTGGTGCGGATGTGGAGATGATCGACATCCAGGACATCAACACGGCTTACGGGCGGATGCTCAACAGCGATGTGCGGTATCGGTTTGTGATTGATATGGCGTCGTTGAAGAACGCTGCGTGATGTGTCTCTCCACCCTCTGAGGGTGCGTCCTCGCCAAGAACGCTTGTACACCCTCACAGCCGTCATTCCCGCGAACGCGGGAATGACGGCCCTGCAAGATTGAAGCGCACGCTCAGGGCGCCCCATACCTACTCGGCGGCGCATTCCAGCCAAACGCGTTGTACATGTAATACGTCAACACACCCACGTATTCGTGCAACGCTGCTTCCGTCAGCGACATATTCCAACCCATCGGGAACAACGTCAGCCGAGCATCCTCGTAGTCGGCGCGCACCGGCAGTGCATCGATGCCGAAGTGTTCGAAATACTTCTGCGCCCGGCGCATATGCACAGCTGACGTCACCAATACCACGCGTTGCGGCGCATACGTTTTGAGCATGGGCTGCACGAATTGCGCGTTCTGCCAGGTATTCATGCTGCGCGTTTCGAGCATGAGATCGTTGCGCTCCACGCCCATGCCGAGCAGCACATCGCCATAAGCTGCCGCTTCTGTCACGCCATTGCGGAAGGGATCGCCGCCGGTGACGATCACTTTGCAGTCGTTGCCGCTCTGCTTGCACCCGCGATAGAGCGTATAGCCTTCGGCAAGCCGCCCTCCCGCAAAGACAGTGGGATTGACCTGCCCAGTGAGCGCCACACGCGATGTGCCAACCCCCAGCACGACGATCGCGTTGCGCGATGCCCACGTTACGGTTGGCCTTGTCGCATAGGGGGCCTGCAGCCAGGTGAGCAACCAAGCTGGCAGCGGCCCGCAGGCGCTGGCCGCGAACAGCACGAACGCCAATCCGTAAAACACCCAACCGCGGCCGCGACGAAAACGGCTGACCAGATAACCCGTTACGCAAAGCAGGAACAGCAGAAGCAGCATGCACGCTCAGTCCTGTGAAAAGCCGGCAGCGTAGCGCAAGTTGTCACAGGCGATATGACTGCGGCCGGCGATTTCGCCTAACCTCTGCGCCATGAGTTCACCGCTGCACGCCCTGATCGCCCCGTTCCAGCACAGCGCAGATATTCGCAAAAGCCGCTTTCTTGCCCAGGCTGCCCCCGTGGATACGCCGCAGCAGGCCTTGGCTTTTGTGCAAAAGGTCAGCGACCCTTCTGCGACCCATAACTGCTGGGCCTATCGCATCGGTCAGGACTACCGCTTCAACGACGACGGCGAACCCGGCGGGACGGCCGGCCGGCCCATCCTGCAGGCCATCGAGGGCCAGGGTATCGACCGCGTGATCGTGGTGGTCACGCGCTGGTTCGGAGGCATCAAGCTTGGGGCCGGCGGCTTGGCGCGCGCCTACGGCGGCACGGCTGCGGAGTGCCTGCGCCTAGCCGAACGCACGCCCATCGTGGCGATGACGCGGCTGGGCGTGCATTGCGACTTCGCCGAACTGGCCCTGCTGAAGGCGCGGCTCAAGGAACTCGGCACCGACTTCGAACAGGAAACCTTTGGTGCCGACGGCGTGACCCTGCATCTGCGCCTGCCTGCCGATCGCGCAGCCGAGGCCAAGGCACGCATCGTGGACATCAGCCGCGGGCGTCGCGAGGCCTATTCCCTGGATGATTGAATCGCCGGTCACAAGCCCCATGTCGAGTCGGTCCTGACTGCGGCGAGGCCCCATGAGCACGACTTCTGCGAACGAACCCAAGCCCCGTCGCCGTCTCGGCTCCCTCCGGCTTCTATGGCCATTCGTAAAACCGCATCGCATGCTGGCATTGGGATGGGTGGTGTTCCTGGCCATCTCCTCCGGCTCCACGCTGGTGCTGCCCATGGCGGTGCGGCACATGATCGATCACGGTTTTCGCAACTCCAGTATTGCGGCGATCAACAGCAGCTTCCTGGGTTTGTTTGCGGTGGCCTTGGTGATGGCGTTTGCGACCGCCGCGCGCTACTACTGCATTACCTTGCTGGGCGAACGCACGCTCGCTGCGCTACGCGCAAAGCTGTATGAACATGTGATTCGTCTGGACGTCAGCTTTTTCGAACGCAATCGCGTGGGCGAACTGATTTCCCGCCTGGGCACCGATACCGAAGTGGTGCAGGCGCTGGTGGGCTCGGGCATTTCGGTAGCCTTGCGCAGCGCGGTAATGCTGGTGGGTGCGACGGCAGCGATGATCTGGACCAGCCCGCGCCTGGCCGGATTGACGGCATTGGTCATTCCCGCCGTGGTGTTGCCGATCCTGATTTTCGGGCGTCGCGTGCAGAAGCTTTCACGCGCCAGCCAAGACCGTCTTGCCGACGCGGCAGCGGTCGCCAATGAAACGCTCAATGCTGCGCCGGCTGTCAAAGCGTATGCGCGCGAAGGCATCGAGAGCGATCGCTACGGCAACGCCATTGCGCGCGCGCTGGCCACTGCGCGCAGTCGTATCGGCATGCGCACGTTTCTCACGGCAGCGGTGATCGTGCTGTTCTTTGGCGCGATTACGCTGGTGCTGTGGGTCGGTGCGCGCGATGTATTGGAGGGCAGCCTGGATGCCGGCGTGCTGGCGCAGTTCGTGGTGTACGCAATGCTGTCCGGCGGTTCGATGATGGGGCTTTCCGATGTGTGGGGCGACGTGCTGCGCGCGGCCGGCGCGATGGAGCGCATCGGCGAACTGTTCAACGAAGAAGCGACCATCGCCGATCCCCTTCACCCGCAAACCTTGCCGCAGCCGGTGCGCGGCGCGCTGCGTTTTGAAGACGTTGAATTCCACTACCCCACCCGTCCGGATGCGCCGGCATTGCATGGTTTCAACCTGGATATCCGTCCGGGCGAAACGGTCGCGTTGGTGGGTCCCTCGGGTGCGGGCAAGAGCACCGTGTTTGCTTTGCTGTTGCGCTTCTACGATCCGCAACGCGGGCACATCCGTTTCGACGGTATCGATCTGCGCGCCATGACACTGCCTGAACTGCGCGGTGCGATTGCACTGGTGCCGCAGGAAACGGTGATCTTCGGCGGCACGGCGGCGAACAACGTTCGCTTTGGCCGGCAGGACGCGAGCGACGAGGAAGTACGCTCCGCCGCCCGCGCGGCCGAAGCGCATGACTTCATCCAGATGCTGCCGGACGGTTATGCGGCGGAACTGGGCGAACGCGGCGTGCGCCTTTCCGGTGGTCAACGCCAACGCATCGCCATTGCGCGTGCAATTCTGCGCAACGCGCCGCTGCTCCTTTTGGACGAGGCAACCTCGTCACTGGACGCGCAATCCGAAGCGGCTATCCAGCAGGCGCTGGAACGTTTGGAGAAAGGTCGCACCACCCTGGTGATCGCCCATCGCCTTGCTACCGTGCAACGCGCGGACCGCATCGTGGTAATGGATGGCGGGCGCATCGTGGCGCAGGGCACGCACGAAAGTTTGCTGGCGGAAGGCGGACTTTACGCAGAGCTTGCGCGCCTGCAATTCGTCGCGTGAAGGGGCTGGGGTCCCAAATCCCGAGGCCCTGATTATTTACCGATACCGGATTGGCAACCGGCCTTCAAAAGTGCAGGCCTTATACGGCGGCCCCATGCCCCGGCATGCGGGTTTCATTTGCATCGATCCAAGTTTCGACACAACTGCCGACGACCAAAAAAAAGCCTTGCTCAACACAAGGCTTTCTTTAAACACTTGAGGCCATAAAGGCCTAAGTCAAATTTACACAGGCTGGACGTTAGAAGCCTGCTTACCCTTCGGGCCGTTGGTTACTTCGAACGTGACCTTCTGACCTTCCTGGAGGCTGCGGAAGCCCTTGGCATTGATCGCCGAGAAGTGGACGAACACGTCCTCGGCACCATCGTCCGGCGCAATAAAGCCAAACCCCTTGGCGTCGTTGAACCACTTAACCGTACCGCTAGACATTGCGTGAACCTCTGAATCTTTAAAGGACTGGATGCACCAAGTCTCTGCGAGAACCACCTCTACCCCTAGGTCCGCCGCCCCTGGCACAGCGAAAGTATCTGCATGTTTTTAGTTAAAGCGCAATATGCAGTGCGATTGGTAGGGTATTTCAGAGCCAGCCCGTTGCTTAGCTTTTGAGCAATTCCGCAAGGATCGGCGGCACCGCCGCGGTGGCTGCGGCCAGGTGCGCAAAGATTTCCTCGATGCTGATTTCAGCCTCGTCACCGCAACCGGCGGCGAAGTTGGCGACCAGCGCAAGGCATGCATAATCCAGTTCGAGTTCGCGCGCCAGCGCGGCTTCCGGCATACCTGTCATGCCAACCAGATCACAGCCGTCCCGTTTCATGCGCGCGATCTCCGCGCGCGTTTCCAGTCGCGGTCCCTGGGTGGCGCCATAGCAACCGCCTTCGATCACGGCGATGCCGGCTTTTTTTGCCGCGTCGATCAAGGCGATACGCAAAGAAGCGGTATATGGTTCGCTGAAATCGATGTGTTTGACCTCGGCGCCTTCCACATCGCAAAAGCTTGTATAACGCCCGTGCGTGTAATCGATGATTTGATCCGGCACGACGATGACGCGCGGCCCCATGTCGTGGCGAATGCCGCCGACCGCATTCACCCCGATCACCCGGCGCGCACCGAGGTGATGCAAAGCCCATACGTTTGCGCGGTAGTTCACCCGGTGCGGTGGCAAGGTATGGCTTTCACCATGACGGGCAAGAAACGCGATGCGCCGGCCGGAAAAGTCGCCGATCACCACGTCGCCTGACGCCGGGCCATATGGCGTTTCGACGCTTCGACGCGTGGCGTTTTCCAGGCCGGGAAATTGATACAAGCCGCTACCGCCGATGACGGCCAGGTCGATGGAATGTGACATCACGCTTTCCTATGGGTAACACCGCAGCGCCGTCACGCCCGCAAAAGCGGGAATGACGACCATGTAATAACGCTGGTTAATCTTTCAACGCATAAATGGCAGGCAGATTACGGCCCTGCTCGTAATAATCCATGCCGTAACCGAAGACATAGCGATCGGGCAGATTCACACCGTTGAAATCGCTTTGAATGCCTTCCACACAACGACCGTGCTGCTTGCAGCAAAGCGTAACCACCAGCACGCGCTTGGCGCCGCGCAGCAGGCAGTCATCGCGCACGGCTTTGAGGGTGTGGCCTTCGTCCAGAATGTCGTCGACCAGCAACACGGTGCGCCCCTGTAGCGATGCAGTCGGCTCGCGCAGCCAATGCAGTTCTTTGCCGCTGGTAGCGCCGCGATAGCGCGTGGCGTGCACGTAGTCGAATTCCAGATCGGTGCGAATCGACAAAGCCAGTTGCGCACCAAATATCAGTGCACCGTTCATGACTGTGAGAAACACCGCGCGTTCACCATCGAGCGCAGCGTCGACGGCACGCCCCAGGTGGGCAATGACGGTTTCCAGGTCTTCCCGTTTGAACAGAACGTCGGAGCGGGTCAGCGCTTCGGCCAGGGATGGAACGGTTTGGGTGGATGTGCTCATGGCGGAAAACCTTAAAGGTCCAATGCGGTAACACGCGCGACAAATTGATCGCGCTGCGGATTGTCGAGCAGGCTGGCCCAGGTGGAGCCGATTGCGCCGCGCAAGGCGGCGATACGCTGCGCGCTGGCGCCCGAAGGCTTGGGCATGGCGGCGATGGCTTCTTCCACCACCTCCGGAAAACACGCCAACACCAGATCGCAGCCAGCCTGCAGGTGCGCATGCACACGCTCCGTCACACCACCGGCCACACCGGCGGCAGCCATGCTGATGTCGTCGCTGATCACCGCGCCCTGAAAGCCGAGTTCCTTGCGCAGGATGTCCTGGATCCAGCGGCGCGAAAACCCGGCCGGCTGATCGTCCACGGCCGGATATACCACGTGCGCCATCATCACGGCTTCGGCATGTGCCGAGAAACCTTCCAGGAACGGACGCAGGTCGTCCCGGCGGATGTCTTCCAACACGCGAGGATCGATCGCCTGCGCCTTATGCGTGTCGACGGCCACCGAGCCGTGCCCGGGAAAATGCTTGAGCACCGCCGCCATGCCGCCGAGATGGATGCCGCGCACGTAGGCGTGGATCAATTCGCCCGTGATATCCGGATCGGCATGAAACGCGCGCGTGCCGATTGCAGCATTGCCGCGCGCGAGATCCGCTACAGGCGCAAAGCTGAAATCGACGCCGCTGGCGCGCAATTCGCTCGCCATGATCCAGGCATGCTCCTGTGCCAGTTCAATGGCTTCGGCGGGATCGCGGTCATACACGGCGCCGATCTTCGCCAAAGCAGGCAAGCGCGTGAAATGTTCGCGGAAGCGTTGTACAAGGCCGCCCTCCTGATCGACTGCGAGCAGGAAATCTTCACCTGCGATCGCACGGATGGATTCGGTCAATGCAAGCAGTTGCTCACGATTTTTGTAATTGCGCGCAAACAGAATCACACCGGCCACGCCGGGTGCAGTGAGCCACGCATGTTCGTGCGGCAGCAGTTCGACGCCGGCAATGCCGATCAGCAGCATCAGGCGCCCTCCCCTGCAGCGGCGTCGACAGCCATGCGGTCGTCCTCGCTCCAATCGCCAAAAGGGTGATCGATCAGATTGACGTTGTAGTAGCGCGCCAGATTGCTAACTTCGCATCCCAGCCAGGCCGGATGCGGAAACGATGCATCCTTCGCCGGCAATTCCACTTCGGCAACGAACAAGCCCTGATTGGCTCCGAGGAATTCGTCGACCTCGAACAACCAACCGTCGACCTCGACGTGGTGGCGAATCTTTTCGAGCACGCCGTTACACAGCGTGGCCAGCATGGATTGCGCATCATCGAGTGGCAGCGGCAGTTCGTATTCGGCGCGAGCGATACCCAGCTCCACGGACTTGATGTTGAGCCAGGCCTGGTCGCCACTGATGCGTACGCGCACCGATGCACGCGCCGTGCCGTCGCGCAGTGCGCGCACACCGACCAGATAGCCCTGCGCAATATGCTTGCTTGACGTTACTGCGGCACGCCAGTCATCGTTGGCGAGTAGGAATTTGCGTTCTATTTCGATACCCATCCAGGCACCTTACCTTCGTTCGAACAGCGCGATGGATTCCACATGCGCGGTGTGCGGGAACATGTCCATCACACCGGCTGCTTTCAAACGGAAGCCGTGTTGATTGACGAGCATGCCGGCATCGCGCGCCAACGATGCAGGGTGACAGGAAACGTAAACGATGCGCCCGGTTTCTTTGTGCGGCAGGTATTCCAGCACTTTGTCCGCACCTGCACGCGGCGGATCAAGCAGCAGTTTGTCCCACGGCTTGCGCGCCCAGTCGGTACCACGTTGATCTTCAAACAGGTTGGCGACCTGGAAGTGTGCGTTGCTGAGCCCATTGCGTGCAGCGTTCTCCGCCGCGCGCGTCACCAGTCCATGCTCACCTTCCACGCCGGTGACTTCCGCCACGCGGCGTGCGAGCGGCAACGTGAAATTGCCGAGGCCGCAGAACAGATCCAGCACGCGGTCCTGCGGTTGCGGATCGAGCAGCTCCAGCGTGCGCAACATCATGCGGCGATTCAATCCCGCGTTGACCTGCACGAAGTCGAGCGGTTGAAACTCGAGTTCCACATCCTCCACACCTTCGCCAGCTGGCACGCGGAAGGCCAAACGCGGATGCTCCGGCCACAGCGCATGCACGCTGCTGACACCGCCGGGTTGCAGATAGATGGCAAAATCATGTTGCTGAGCGAAGGCCACTAGCTTGGCCTGATCGCTTTCGCTCAGCGGCTTGAGGTGACGGAACACCAGTGCAAGGGTGTCGTCGCCGGCCGCAAATTCGATCTGCGGAATATCCGCCGCGGCATCCATGCTGCCAACCAGTTCGCCCAATAGACCGATCTTCGATCCGAGTGCAGGATGCACAACATCGCAATGCAGGATGTCGGCAACGAAGCGCGGATTGCTTTCTTCGCGAAAGCCCACCAGCACACGTCCCTTCTTGGCGACTGCGCGCACGGACAGGCGACCTTTGCGGCGATAACCCCAGGCTTCGTCGGTGAGAGGCGGCAGCCAGTTTTCCGGTTCGACTTTGCCGATGCGCGCGAAGTTGTCGACCAACACTCGCTGTTTCGCTTCGATCTGCGTAACGGCATCCAGATGCTGCAACGAGCAGCCGCCGCACTGCCCGAAATGGCTGCAGCGCGGCTCGACGCGATGCGGCGAACGCGTAAGTATCTCGACAGTTTCCGCCTCGTCGAAATGACGGTGACGCTTGCGGATACGCAGGCGCACCTGCTCATCAAGCAAGGCACCGCTGACGAATACCGTCTTGCCATCGATACGGGCCACGCCGCGGCCGTCGTGACTCAGATCAGTAATGGCGGCTTCAAACTCTTTCATCGGCACTCTTAGGGGAATGGCACGCCTGGATCGAATGACCCGGTAAACGCGCAAAGGGAAAGACATGGGCCTGCCGGCCCGGCTGGTCGCTGATGATACCAGCGGCAGCGAGCGGGCTTAGCGCTCGGCGACGGCGGCTTGCGTGGCCGTCTTGAGGCGATGGACCAGCAGCGGCCATTCGATGCGGTTCTGCGTGCCGGTGACGTGCATATACGGCAGGCCGGAGCCCTCGACGATCGAGTAGCCGCTGGCATCGCCATCCAGGCCGCGCAACGCGCAGATACCATCCTGCAGGCTGACGTCGAGGCCCATGCGCTTGTAGCTGGCGGTCTTGAACAGCTTCATCACCGCGCCCTGCAGGCCGCTTGCTGGGTTGCCGCCGGTGACGACGGAAAGGTTATTGGCGGCACGCAGGCTGATGTGCCCCCCGCCCTGCGCCAGCAAAGAGGCGTCAAACGCCACCGCGGTGCCTCCGACGAGTTGCAAGCCGGTGATGCTGCCATCCAAATGTCCGCTCATGGGGCCGAAGTTGAAGGTGTCGGACAGCGGAGCGAGGTCGATCTGATGCAGCGCTACATTGCCGCTTAGTACAGGCGTAGCGCTCAATGGTTGCTGCACAGCGAGATGGTCAAGGGTGGCGGTGCCGCCGAATGCCTTCGCGGTCAACGCGCCTCCCAGCACATAACGATCGCCTATCCAACGCATGGAGGAAATGCTGCCGTCCAGCGTGCCGGGAAACGGTATCCAGCCGAGCGCCTGGTTGACGGCACTCAAATCCACGCCTTCGACATTAGCAGCGAGATCGATGCGTTCGGCTTTCTCCGCTGCGGGCCGCCATTCGAACTTGGTCAGGCGGGCTTGCCCTTTCCAGATCGGCAGCTCCAGCGGCACCTGCAGGCTAAGCATGCCTTCACGACTGCGCCAATGGGATTGCATGGAGGCCCAGGTGAACTGGCGCAGGGTCAATTGATTCCAGCTCAACGTGGTAGGCGATTTCTCGCCTTGCGCCGCCCAGTCGAGATCGCCGTGCAGCCCGCTCGCCTGCAGCGATCCCGCGCCGCCGACAATATCCAGCCCATCCGTATGAAGCGCGAAGCTGCGCAGGTTTTCCCCTGCATAGTCGACATGTCCTTCGAGTTGCCCGGTGATCTGCGGAGGCGATTCGAGCAGGTTGTCCAGCCACGGCTGGCCGTAGCGGTCGTAGGCGGTAGGGAAATGCGCTTGGAAGTGATCCAGCCGGAGCTTCTGCAGATTGCCCTTGGCATCGATCGCCAACGCACCTTCCAGTTGCAGCGCATCGGCATCGTCCATGCGCAGATGGCTGATGGCGAGACCGCCGCGCTCGGAGCTGGCGCCGAGGTCCAGCACGACATCATGGGCCGGAAGTTTCGCCTGCACCTGCCCCAACTGCAGGTCGCCGCCATGGAGACTGCCATTCAAGGACAGCTGCGCGGGATGCGAAGCGCCATCCAGTGAGAAACGCGCACGCCCATTCAAGCCCTGGGCCGAGACATTGCCAGTCGGCGTGGCATATTTCAGCTCGGCAAAGGTGACGTCGCCGGACGATTGAAAGCCCCCGTCGCGCACATCCAGCGCGAGATCGGCATCGAGCTTTCCGCCTGCCACGCGCACCGGCCAGACCGTTGCAAGCAACCCCTGCAGCCAACCCGCCGGCAGGTTGCGCAGACTGATCTGGGCATGGGTGGTCTGATCGAGCGGGAACGCAGCGCCGACATGGGCGGCGCCTTGATCGGCGTTGATTTCCAACGTGTTGGCGGAGGCATCCACGCCCCAGTTGATCGTGCCGTTGCCGAGCGCGCCCCCGGGCGCACCGCTGAGCTGCACGGTGCCGTCGAAGATCCAGCGCATCTGCATGTCGCGGCGTAGGTTGCCGTTGATCGCCAAGCCAACTTTGCGCCAGCCAAGCCCAGGGATATCCGCCTTGCCAGCACGCAGGGTGACTTGCACGGTATCCTGAGTGGCGCCGGGAGCGAGCTGAGCCCGCACATCTTGAAGACTTACGCCAGGGACATCGATGCGCTTGGCAACCACGACGGTGTTCGCCCACGCGGGCGCGGACCATAGCAGGGTCCAGAAAGCGCAGACGACGAACGGGCGACGGAAGGAAAACATGGAAAGATCATTCTGCCAAACTAAGCTGAACGATACGGACACAGGACCATGCCGTACCCGCTAGACAACCCCCTGCCCACTTCTGCTAGCAAGCCTTATGTGCTGGTAGCCGATGACGATGCGCCCACGCGCTGCTTTCTGGGCGACGCCTTTCGCCAATTCGGCGCGCGCGTCGCACTGGCGACCACCGGCATGGAAGCGCAAACACTGACCCGTGACGAACCCTTCGACCTGTTGGTGCTGGATTGCCGAATGCCTGAGGGCGGCGCCGTCGAAATCCTCACCTACCTGCGCAACGATCAGCACGCACGTTCGGTGTGCAGCCCCGCCGTTGCCAGCAGCGCGGAGCTGGACGCGGACGCACAACAGGCTCTGCTCACGGCTGGCTTCCATGCCGTGTTGCCGAAACCTTGCACACTGCAGGACCTGCGCGACATTCTTGCCTTGGCCACCACCGGCCGCCGCAACCTGCCGGTGCTGGACGATGGACTGGCTTTGAACACCAGCGGCACCCCCGCGGTGGTGCAGGCATTGCGTGGTTTGTTTCGGCAAGAACTGCTGACCATCAGCGAGCAGTTGGATGATCTGAGTACGGACACCAAGGCGCTGGAGGCGCGCTTGCACAAGCTGCGCTCATCGTGCGGATTCTGCGGGGCGGCTTCGCTGTCCGAAAACATCGTTTTGCTACAGCACCATTTGAAGCTGGAGCATCGTGGGGCGATGTTGCCGTTAGCGGCTTTTCGGCATTCGGTGCAGCAGACGATCGAGGCACTCTCGTCCATGTAGGCGTAACCCAATCTACGCCATCAACGCCGTGTAAGCGCGCCGCGCAAGACCCGCCAAGCTCGCAACTCTACGCCACCCAGGTGGAAGCGGATCAGCTCACGCATCGTGCCGCGCAACGCATGCAAACCTTGTGTATCAGGCACGCGGTCCTCGAGTAGCGCGAGTAAAACATCACCACGCATAGCATGTGGTTCGTTCGGGCTGCATCGCACCGCGCCGTGTTCTGGCCGATAGGCATACAGCACTTCAGGCTGCAAAGGTTCGCCTGTGTCCGCATCGGCTTCGAGCTGCAAGGCGTAGCCAAGCGCGGCTAACAAGTCGCGCTCGAAGCGCCGCAATTGCCAGGCAAGTGAGTCACATGCAGCCATGCGCGCAAGCGTTTGGGCATAAGTGTCGTAAAGCTCGGGATGAGGATCCTGCCGCTCGGTGAGTCGCACCACCAGCTCGTTGACGTACAAGCCGGCCAAGCCCGCATCGCCTGGCAAACGAAATGGTGCAGCCGTCGACTCGGCATTACGCAACGTCGCGAGTTCACCGCGAAGTTGCAGATCTAATGCCAACGGCTGAAACGGCTCCAACTGCGAGCGCTGCAGGCGACCTCGCTGACTGCGTACGCCGCGTGCAACGACACCCAGGCGTCCGTGGTCACGTGTCAAACATTCGAGCAGCAGCGAAGTTTCGCGGTAAGGGCGCGAGTGGAGTACGTAAGCGGGCTGCTGCTCGATAAGCATAGAGACTCAGCTACTCGATACTTCCCTTTGGGGTGCGCAACAAAGATGCTTAATCGGTATATCCGAACTGCTTCAACATGGATTCGTCATCCGCCCAGCCCTCCCGCACCTTCACCCACAACCGCAGGAAAACCTTGCGTTCGAACATCCGCTCCATATGGCGTCGAGCGCCCGTGCCGATGGCTTTCAGCTGCTCACCGCCTTGGCCGATAACGATGGCTTTCTGGCCTTCGCGTTCCACCCAGATCACGGCGTGGATTTCCGCCACGCCGTCGGGACGATCTTTGAACTGTTCGATCTCGACGGTGGTGGCATACGGCAGTTCCTGATTGAGGCGCAGCATCAACTGTTCGCGCACCATTTCCGCAGCGAGGAAGCGTTCGCTGCGATCGGTAATTTCGTCTTCGCCAAAGATAGGCGCGCGCACCGGCAGGCGAGCAAGGATGTCTCGCGTGAGCACGTCCAGGCCTTTGCCCTTCAATGCGCTGATGTAATGGATGGCCTCGAAATGGTGTTTCTCGGAAAGCTCGGCCACGAACGGCAGCAGCGTCCCTTTGTCTTTGCTGAGGTCGACTTTGTTGATCGCCAGCAAGCGCGGGATGCTTTGCTCGGCCAACGCTTCATAGAGCGCTTCGTCTTCGTCGGTCCAACGACCGGCTTCGATCACCTGCACCGCCAGCTCCACCTCGCTCAGCGCGGAATGCACGGCACGATTGAGGCTGCGGTTCATGGCACGCTTGGCGCCTCGATGCAAACCCGGTGTATCCACATAAAGCACCTGCCCCGCTTCACTGGTGGCAATGCCGAGAATGCGATGGCGCGTAGTCTGCGGCCGCGGGCTGACGATCGACAGGCGAAAGCCGATCAACGCATTGAGCAAGGTCGACTTGCCGACGTTCGGCCGGCCGGCCAGTGCCACGAGGCCGCAGCGGAAGTCCGGGTGCGGGAGTTCGTTTTCGACGTTGTCGTTGCGTTTGTCGTTCATGGTACGCAGATACTCTTCATAGTCGGGTATAAGCATGGCGCCGCGCGCTCGCGAACGCCACCTTGGCGATGTCGCCATGCAGAAAATCAGGTTGGAAACGGCGCGCGATACGCCGGTGAATGACTACCCTTCTTGGGCGACGGCCAAGCGGGCCAGCACCACCTCAGCAGCGTCCTGCTCGGCAAGGCGCCGGCTGCTGCCGCGCCCCGCCGCAGTCACTGGCATGGGTTCGGCGATCATGCAGTTCACTTCGAAAATGCGCGCGTGCTCTTCGCCTTCGGTGGCCACCAGTTCGTACTGCGGCAGTGGCCAGCCCTGCGCCTGCAGCCATTCTTGCAGGCGTGTCTTGGCATCTTTGGAGGCACGGGGCAACGCCGCGATACGGTCGGCAAACAGCGTGCGCACGACAATCCTGCAGGCCTCGAAACCGCCATCCAGATAGACCGCGGCGACCAGCGCTTCGAAGGCGTCAGCCAGAATGGAATCACGCCGGAAGCCGCCACTCTTGAGTTCGCCGGAACCAAGCTTCAACTGGTCGCCCAGTTCAAGTTCGCGTGCCACCGCCGCCAGGGCCTGCCCGTTCACCAATTGCGCGCGCAGGCGGGACATCTCGCCTTCGGCAGCCTTGGGGTGCGTCTCGTAAAGCATCTCGGCGACGATGGCCCCGAGCAGGGCGTCGCCGAGAAACTCCATGCGCTCATTATTGGGTTTGCCCGCACTGCGGTGCGTCAGTGCAAGCGCGGCCAGCGAGGGATCGCGAAAGTGATACGGCAATTCCATTGTTATTGCGGTGGAGAGACATTGCCCGACACGGGCACGCTCTTCTCGAAATGGATCAGAAAATCGATGTTGTACATGAAGGGCACGTCCTTGTCATAACTCACGCGCAGCTCATTGCCCTTGGGCCCCTGCCCCATGGTGATGTCCTTGGGCTTGATGGTCGCATCGTCCACGTATTGGAAACCGAGTTTGAACAACATATCGCGGCGAACCTGATCCAGCGTCTTGCCGTCCACACCTTCGGTGGCGATCTGGTTCATGGCTTTGACCACGCCACCGTATTCGGTATAGGCCGGCACCAGTTTCATCGCCATAAAGGCGAAGAAACCTGCGACCGCCAACACCACGATAAAGCCGATGAGCGTGATGCCCGACTGTTTCGATTTCATTGTTCCCCTCACTCTGCCGCTGGCGCGGCCCCTGTCCCGAAACTAAACCCCATACGCGTACTTTGCCCGGTCCGCGCACGCATCGCCAGCGACATGTTCCACGATTCCGAGCGACGGCCGGGTATGCTGCATCAATGGATCAATGTACCGACGCGATGGTAATCCACGTTGCCGGTGCTCCAACCCTTCCAGCTGAACCAAATCATGAAGGCCTTGCCGACCAGATTCTCCTCCGGCAGACAGCCCCACCAGCGGCTGTCTTCGCTGTTCTCGCGGTCGTCGCCCATCACGATGTAGCAGTTGGCCGGCACCACCGACGGTACGCGCGGATTGGGAATCGGCGGCGTTGGTCCGCGCGCCGGCATTCGCGCGATCAAGTGGTTGACCGGGCCAAGCTGCTCGCTCCAGATCGTGGCGTTGTAGTACAGCAGCTCGTTGTCTTCCTGGCGCAAGGGGTTGCCCTTGAACGGGCCGATCTGGGTATCGACCACTGGTTTACCGTTGATCACTATCTGACTGTCATGCACTTCAAGGGTGTCGCCCGGCAGGCCGACCACGCGCTTGATCCAGTTCTGGCTGGCAATAGGGGCATGCGGATCAGCACAGGTAATGTCGCCGCTCCGGATGGTTTTGCCGTTGTCGTCCTGGCAGATGTAACCAGGGAAGCGGAACACTACGACGTCGCCACGCTTGGGTTCGCCGAGGCTGACCACCTTGTTGTTGAAGGCCGGCAAGCGCAGGCCAAAGGCAAATTTGTTGACCAGAATGAAGTCACCCACGTCCAGCGTAGGCATCATCGAACCGGAGGGAATACGGAACGGCTCAGCCACGAAAGAGCGCAGCAGCAGCACCACGAAGATCACCGGAAACAGCGAGCGCGCCCAATCCACGACGCCCGGGTCGCGATACTCCTCACCTGCTGCGTCGAAGCGGGTCTTGCGCCGCTTATAGAAAAGCAGGCGATCAAGACCCCACACGACACCGAATAATGCGGTGAGGGCGAGCAGAATGGCCGAAAAATCAAAATCCATGCGTTGGCTCCGCTATTTGTCCACTTTGAGCACGGCGAGGAAGGCTTCCTGCGGAATCTCGACCCGACCGACCTGCTTCATGCGTTTTTTGCCTTCTTTCTGCTTCTCCAGCAGCTTCTTCTTGCGGCTGACGTCACCACCGTAGCACTTGGCAAGCACGTTCTTGCGCAGGGCCTTTACGGTGGAGCGCGCGATGACCTGCGCGCCGATGGCGGCCTGGATCGCCACATCGAACTGCTGGCGCGGAATCAGGTCCTTCATACGTTCGACCAAGTCGCGGCCGCGACGGTCGGCCTGGCTGCGATGCACGATGAGGCTCAGTGCATCGACACGATCACCGTTGATGAGCACGTCCACGCGCACGAATGGACCGGCGTCGAAGCGCTCCAGGTGATAATCCATCGAGGCGTAACCGCGCGATACGGATTTAAGCTTGTCGAAGAAATCGAGCACCACCTCGGCCAGTGGCAGCTCATAGCTGATCTGCACCTGAGTGGCAAGATACTGGATGGAACGCTGCACGCCGCGCTTTTCTTCGCACAATGTGATGATGTTGCCGATGTAATCCGGCGGCGTAAGGATGTTCGCAACGATGATCGGTTCGCGGATTTCCTCGATCTGCGTCACCGGCGGCAGATGCGCAGGATTGTCGAGCTTCATCACCTCGCCGTCGCTCTTGAGCACTTCGTACACGACCGTCGGCGCGGTGGTGATCAGATCGAGGTCGTATTCACGCTCCAAGCGCTCCTGCACGATTTCCATGTGCAGCATGCCAAGGAAGCCACAGCGGAAACCGAAGCCCATCGCTTCGGAACTTTCCGGTTCGAAGAACAGCGCGGCGTCGTTGAGGCGCAGCTTGTCGAGCGCTTCGCGCAACGCAGGGAAATCGTCGGCAGACACCGGAAACAGCCCGGCGAACACACGCGGCTGCATGGTTTGGAAGCCAGGCAGCGGATGCGGTGCGGGTTTGCCAGCCAGGGTCAACGTGTCACCGACCGGAGCACCGTGCACGTCTTTGATGGACGCGGTAATCCAGCCTACTTCGCCTGCCGCAAGTTTCTCGAGTTTTTTGCGCTTGGGCGTGAATACGCCCACTTCGCTTACCTCGTGATTACGGCCGGTGGACATCACCAGCAGCTTGTCTCCGGGCTTGATCTCGCCCTGCATGACGCGGACCAGTGACACCACACCGAGGTAATTGTCGAACCAGGAATCGATGATCAGCGCCTGCAGGCGATCGGTATTGCGCGGCTTCGGCGGCGGAATGCGCGCGACGATGGCTTCAAGCACTTCCACCACGTTCTGGCCAGTCTTGGCGCTGACGGCGACGGCGTCGGTGGCGTCGATGCCGATTACGGCTTCGATCTCGCCCTTCACTTTTTCGGGGTCGGCGGTGGGTAGATCGATCTTATTGAGCACGGGCACCACTTCCAGCCCCTGCTCCACCGCCGTGTAGCAGTTGGCGACCGACTGCGCCTCTACACCCTGTGCGGCATCCACCACCAGCAGTGCGCCTTCGCAGGCGGCGAGCGAACGGCTCACCTCATAGGAGAAGTCGACGTGACCGGGCGTATCGATGAAATTGAGCTGGTAGGTTTTGCCGTCCCGCGCCTTGTACGGCAACGACACGGACTGGGCCTTGATGGTAATGCCGCGCTCGCGCTCGATCGGGTTGCTATCCAGCACCTGAGCTTCCATCTCGCGCTCGGCAAGTCCGCCGCAGATCTGGATGATGCGGTCGGCAAGTGTGGATTTGCCGTGATCGATATGGGCGATGATGGAGAAATTGCGGATCAGTTCCATGGGCACGCTGTCAGCTTCACCTTTTCGTGCGACGCAAAAGGCCGGTTATCGCCGGAATGGCGATATTAGCCGCTCATTATCGCATGGTTTGAGAACGCCGGCCCACGGTGCCACGGAGCACTTCCGGAACCCCTAAAAGAAGACCCGCCATGCGGCGGGTCTCTTTGTCGGCTGGGTTATTGGTCTTTTTCGCTGGGGACAGTCAGCGCAATGAAATTGTTGGCATCGCCCCGTCGCACCAGCAGAAGCACGGTGTCGCCGGCCTTCACGCCTGCCGTCGCAGCGCGGAAAGCATCGACACCGCCCACCTTCTTTTGGTTGACCATCAGGATCACGTCGCCCGCCTGCAAACCGGCCTGGGCAGCCACTGGACCGGTGATGTTCGCAATGGCCACTCCCTCGCCGGCCTTCAGACCAAGTTGGCTACGCGTAGCGGCATCCACGTTTTCCACACTCAGGCCGAGTGCATCGGAACCACTGCTTGGTGCCGCCTTGCCCATCGCGGAACGAGCATTCTGATCGCGCGGCATGGTGCCAATGGTGGCGTCGATGGTTCTTTCCTTGCCATCGCGCAAAATCTTGATCGGCACCGTCGAGCCCGGTTTGGTGGCGGACACAAGCGGAGGCAGGTCCGTGCCCTGCACTATGTCGTGATCGTTATAGGAAAGAATCACGTCGCCGGATTGCAGGCCCGCCTTCTGCGCAGCACTGTCGGGGGTCACGTTGACCACGATCGCGCCCTTTGCGCTATCGAGCTTGAGTGCCTTCGCGACATCCTCATCGACCGGCTTGATCTCCACACCCAGCATGCCGCGGGTGACATAGCCTTTGGACTTGAGCTGGTCGACTGCGTTCATTGCCAGGTCAATCGGGATCGAGAAGGCGACACCCTGGTAGCCGCCGGTATCTGAATAGATCTGCGAATTGATGCCCACTACCTGGCCCTGCAAGTTGAATAGCGGGCCACCGGAATTACCGCGATTGATCGGCACGTCGGTCTGGATGAAAGAGGTACTGGGCTGATCCCCTGCACCGAGGCTGCGCCCCACTGCGCTCACGATACCCTGCGTCACGGTGTAGTCGAAACCGAATGGCGAACCGATCGCCAGCACCCACTGACCAGGTTTGAGCAGGCGTGATTCGCCGATAGTTACAGTCGGCAAGTTGCCGCCTGCATCGACTTTCAGCAGTGCGATGTCATAAGTGGGATCGGTTCCCACTACCTTTGCGGTGAGCGTGCGGCGATCCTGCAAGCGCACAGTCACGACGTCCGCGTGATCGACCACATGATTGTTGGTGAGGATGTAACCGTCACTGGAGATGATGAAACCCGATCCGAGCGACGTACGCTTCTGCTCTTCCGGGGATGGGAGCATGGGCATGCCGAAGAAACGGCGAAAGAGTTCCGCCTGCCCTGGATCGATTCCCTGCATGGGCGTTCCACCGGCACTCTTCGGCGTGCGGCCAGAATATTTGGCCTCCACGTGCACCACCGCGGGCGCATTCTTTTCGACGATGCCCGTGAAATCAGGTAAACCCCCAACGGTCGGAGCAGCCTGCGCCCAAACTGCGGCACTGGGTGCCATAGCGCTCACAACTAAGGCGCAACCTAGCAGGCCACTGAAAACATGACTCCTGATGAGACGGGAATGATTCATGACTCCTCCTCGGGTTCTGGACGCCCATCTCACGCGCCAAAACTCGCAGGTCGGAGCGAGAGAGGGGTAAACATTGAAGAAAACGGGAAGCCTCGGCAGCTGACGCCGAAAGCGGTGAGCCGAGCTCACCACTTCCGGGGGACAACCGCTTAGCGAGCGCCTTGCGCTGCGGGCCGGGCTTGTGGGGTGTCGATCAACAACAGGTAGCTGCCATCCTGATTGTTCAGCGCCTTATAGCCATGAATGGAATATGTCTGGCTGGGGTAGCGCTGAAACAGCGGGTTGTCCGACGGTCCGCCAAGCGTGACCGAAGCACGCTGGCTCAACGCCGAAGCCGAATAAGGGCTCAAGGAAGGCGGTACTGCCGCCAGTGAATCGCTACTGGCGCGCACGGGTGCCGCATGAGCGGCGGCGAGGGATGCACTGGTACGCACGCCCGGTGATGTCGTGCTGCTGTTGTTGGCAGCGAGACGGGACGGATGTTCGGAGTCAGGAGCGGTCGACTGAGAAACCATCAGCGCGGCCACTGCCACGCTGGCGGCAATTGCACCACCCAGTGACAGCCGCAGCCAATCGCGCTTGGGTACCTTGTTGGCTGCTTGCTCGCCTTCTATCGCGATCATCACGCGGGTTGCGAAATCTGCGCTCGCTACATGCGGCAGCTGGCGGCGAAGGCCATCACTCACTACGTGGTAGCGCGCCCAGGTCTGCTGCAACGAAGCATCGTGATCGAGCCTGCGCAGTAAGAAGCGCAGTTCTTCCCTGGACAACTCACCGTCCATGGCAGCGGAAATATTTTCCATGTTGGCTTCAGTCATGACATCCGATCCTCGCGGTCTGAGAGCAATGGCCGCAACTTTTCATCGATCGCCTCGCGTGCCCGGAAGATGCGCGAACGCACTGTTCCGATCGGGCAGCCCATGGCCTCGGCAATCTCTTCGTAGCTGAGGCCTTCCACTTCACGCAAGGTGATGGCCGTCCGCAGCTCCTCGGGCAAGGCTTGGACAGTGGCGAACACCGTTTGTTCAATTTCCTGGCGCATTAATTCGCGTTCGGGAGTGGCCCCTTCCTGCATGCGGTCAGCACCAGGGACGAAGACCGCATCCTCGATGGCAATGTCATCGGTTGGCGGCCGCCGCCCCATGGCTACCAGGTGATTCTTGGCCGTGTTGACAGCAATTTTGTACATCCAAGTATAGAAAGCACTCTCGCCTCGGAACGAGCCGATCGCCCGCCAAGCTCTGACGAAAGCTTCTTGAGCGACGTCTTCGCATTCGGCGAAATTGTGTACGTAGCGGGAAATAAGGCCGATGACCTTGTTCTGATACTTGCGCACGAGGAGATCGAAGGCGCGCTTGTCTCCGTTTTGTACACGCTCAACCAGCGCACTATCGGTTTCGTTGTCGCCCATCCGGGCCGTCTCCTTCGTCACTGGACCATGCCGGGACCTTCCCCGTCGGATGGATGAGCTGCTCTGACCTGCGGCGCGCCTGCAAGTTCAGCAGGCGAACGTCACGTCCATCAGCATTCTAAGATAGGGCCGTCCGGAAGTGGCTCAAGCGGGCGTAGAGATTTACGCCGTGACAGCCGCCAGGCCCTGTCCGGCCAAGAGCCGCTCACGCTCGCCCAGCAGGCGCTCGAACGTGGCTTGCGGCAAGGGACGGCAGAACAGGTAACCCTGCAGTTCATCGCAATGATTGGCACGCAGGAATTGCAGGTGCTGCTCGATTTCCACGCCTTCAGCCACCACCCCGCGCTTGAGGCGATGCGCCATTTCGATGGTTGCGCGCACAATCGCTTCGTCGTCCGGATCAACGCCAATGTTGCGCACGAAGCTCTGGTCGATCTTGATGCGATCGGCGGGTAGCTTGCGCAGATAATCCAGCGACGCGGCGCCGGTACCGAAATCGTCGATGGCGATATGGCAGCCCAGCTTGTGCAACCGCTGCATGTTTTCCATCAAATTGGGCGCGGCCTTGATGCTGATGCTCTCGGTGACTTCCAGCTCCAACAACCCGGGATCAAGCCCTGTTTCTTCCAGCACGGCTGCCACGATGTCGGGCAGATCCGGCTGCATGAGCTGCACCGCGGAGAGATTCACGCCCAGCCGCAGGCGCAAGCCGAACCGGTCATCCCACTCTTTGGCCTGTTTGCAGGCCGTGCGCAGCACCCATTCGCCGATCGATACGATCAGTCCGGTTTCTTCCGCCAGCGGAATGAAGAAGCCTGGGCCGATGTTGCCCAACTCGGGATGCTCCCAGCGCAACAGCGCTTCCATGCCGACAATGTCTTCGGTTTGCGCATTGACTTGCGGCTGATAGAAAACACGCAACTCGCCATTGCCCTCGGCATGGCGCAGCCGCGCTTTCAGTGCCGCGTTCTGCTGTTCTTGCGCGGGGCTGACATCGTAGACGCGGTAATTGTTGCGACCCGCACTCTTGGCGGCATACATCGCTTCGTCGGCGTGCTTGAGCAGCGTTTCGGCATCCAGTGCGTCTTCCGGGAAGAAGCTGACGCCAATGGACGCGGTCACTTGCAGTTCTGGACCGTCTTCCAGATGCAGCGGCGCGTCCATCAGCTGCACGATCTTTTCCGCCACACGCAACACGTCGTCGGTCTTCACGATGTGACGCAGCACGATGGTGAATTCGTCGCCCGCATAACGCGCCACGGTATCGGAAGCACGCACACTGCTGCGCAACCGTTGTGTCACCGCCACCAGCACCTGGTCGCCTACGGCATGGCCAAGCGTGTCGTTGATGAACTTAAAGCGATCCAAGTCCACGAACAGCACTGCAAATGTTTCACCTGTGCGGTTCGCTTCGCGAATGATCGTATCGAGGCGATCATTGAACAGTAGACGGTTCGGCAAGCCGGTGAGTGCGTCCAACAGACCTTCTGCACGCCCCTGCTCACGGGTGCGCCGCAATTCGAGCATGTGCGCGAAATGCGCAGCCGCACAATGCAACACCGGCTCCACAATGCCAGGTTCGCTGAAGGGATAACGGCTGCCCGCCAATAGGGCACCCAACACGCTATGACGCTCATCAAGCAGGGGCAAGCCGACGAATCCGCGCAGCCCCAGCATACCGATCAACGGATCGACCTCGGCCAACCGGCGCGCATCGCTCGGGTGCATCAACGTGCGACCACCGAGCACAAGACGCAATGAACTCTGCAATTGCGGTCCCGGCCAGACTTGCTCCTCGCCGCGCCAGCGCTGCACGATTTGGACCGGCACACTGCTTTCTTCCGGACGCGCCGACCATACGGCAAGATAATCCAGCTCCATTTCATCCAGCAGCAATCGCGCGGTCTCCGGCACGCTCGCATCGTCGTGAATGCCGGCGAACAAACGCGCCAGCACCGTCAAGGCGGTATCCGGACGTACGCTCGCGCTGGCGCTGCGGAACTGCAAAGCCGCCATGTCGCGACCGTTATGGCGCACGCGACGCACACTGGCTTCGCCCGTATCGTGACCGCGGATCGATTTGCGCCGGCATGGAAGCCAGCTTCGATCCGCATCGAAAAGCGCCTTTTCCAGGCTGACTGATTCAAAGATCAGCACTTCTGACAATGGTGTGCCGGTCAACAGGCTGCTGGCCAGACCGCAGTGCCGAATGTAAGCGGGATTTGCATCCACCACACGCTCGGCGGCCGGATTGACGATGAGCCAATCGCCATCGCTTTCCTCGAACGCAAAGCGGTAGTGGTAGTCGTTCGCTGCCGACCCCGGCACAACCAAGGGTGCAACTTGCGGAGCCGATACGGCGGGCTCTGCCATCGCCATGCGTTTTCCGCTATGCAGCTCTTGCCAGCGAGCGATCAGTTCCGTGCCAATTTGCGATGCATACAACCAGCTTCCGACCACTGCGGGCAATTGGGAGGGCTTGATGGTTGAGTCATCAATCAACACGGCGATGATGGGCACGTCCGCGCACGGTGGCAGCAAACGCAGTTGTTCGCACAATGTGCTGCTGGCGCGTCCATCACCTTCGAAGACCACCACGATCAGTGCAAGTGGCTCGCGCCCTTCCAGCAGGATCGCCGCATGCGTAGTGTCACGTGCGGAATGAATGGCCGGATGGCCCTCGCTATCAAGCACATCAAACAGCGCGCGACGAAGGTCGCGCTGAGAGGCCACCAGCAGGATGCCCGCTTGAAATGTCGGCGCAGTCATATTAACCATCGCCCATCTCGCAGTCGCGGGCGTTGGATCACATCTGCCAGGCCACCTAACCGCACGGCGACGTCGTCGATGCTGGAAACCAACGTGTTCGGCGCATCCAACAACACCACCCGGCGCACGTGGCCGGCCGGTGCACGTGCCAGTTGTCGCAGCAGCGTGCTGTCCGTGGGCACGAGCGGCAAGGGGAACGGGGAAAGCAAATAGATGCCGAAATGAATGCTCTGCTGGATATAGCGCAAAGCATTGCCCAGACGCTGTGAGCCGGGAATTACAGCGTGCGCCTCGCGCAGATTCTCCATGCCGCTTTCCGGCCGCCACAAATAAACCGACTGTCCATTAAGACGTGCTAAAGCACGAAACTGCTCGATCACGGCCTGGCTATCCACGCTTTCAAGCACGACCAATCCGCCGGGCGCAGTCAGGATGCGCTCGTAGATGTCGCTGCCGGCAAGCGGCGCAGGGGCCATCAGGGAAGTCATACCGCCTGGAATAGAAGTTATCGCGTCTCGTACGTTACGCGGTCGTACGGGAAGCGCAATAGCCGAAATGCGGAGGCGTGATCCATGCTGCATACCGATACATACCAGCCCGCATGGTACGTCTCGCAATCGTCGCTGCGGGACGGTATGGTGAGGGCCTCTCGGCCATCTCCCCATGCCCATGTTCGAAGGATTGCGCTTCAGTCATTGGAAAACGAGCCTGGATGACAGCGGCATCGTTACCCTTGCCCTGGACCGAGCCAACAGCAGCGTCAACGCGATTTCACGCGGGGTGCTGGATGAGCTTGGGCAGATCGTGGAACGGCTGGCGATCGAGAAGCCGGCAGGGGTCATTATCCATTCGGCCAAAGCGAACGGTTTTGCGGTCGGTGCGGACATCAAGGAGTTCGTGGAATACGCCAAACAGGGCACAGTGCTGGAAAACATCGAGAACGGCCAGCGCGTGTTCGAAGCCCTCGCACGGCTGCCCTGCCCCACGGTGGCCGCGGTGCACGGCGCTTGCATGGGCGGCGGAACCGAGCTGATTCTTGCCTGCCGGCAGCGCATCGCCGCCGACGATGAAAAAACGCGGATCGGATTGCCGGAAGTGATGCTGGGCATCCATCCCGGCTGGGGAGGATCGGCCCGCCTGCCGCGCTTGATCGGCGCAGCCGAAGCCCTGCCTGTGATGCTCACCGGCAAGGCCCTCTCCGCCCGCAAAGCCAAGAGCCTGGGTGTGGTCGACCGGTTGGCCCGTCCAGACGAACTGATGGCCGAAGCGCGCGCCCTGCTTCGCCACCCGCATGTACGTCCGTTTGCACAACGCGCCAATGGCTGGGCGACCAACAGTTGGCTGGCACGCCAGATCCTTGCGCCCATGGTGATCAAGCAGACCGCTGCCAAGGTGCGCAAGGAACACTACCCTGCTCCGTTCGCATTGATTGATGTGTGGAAGCGTGGCGGCGGCAATATCCAGCAGCGCCTGAAACTCGAAGCGCGTTCGGTGGCGAAGCTCGCGGAAACTTCTACGGCACGCAACCTTATTCGCATCTTCTTCCTGCAGGAGCGCCTGAAAGGCCAAGGCAGTGGTGTCGATGCCAACATTCGTCGCGTCCACGTTGTCGGTGCCGGCGTCATGGGCGGTGATATCGCGGCATGGGCAGCGTTCAAAGGTTTCGACGTAACGTTGCAAGACCGCGAAATGAAATTCATCCAGCCTGCGCTCGATCGTGCGCAAGCGCTGTATGAGAAAAAACTGAAAACACCCGAAAAGGTGGAAGAAACACGCCGCCGCTTGCGCGCGGATGTGGACGGCTCCGGCGTTGCTCAGGCGGATCTTGCGATCGAAGCCATCTTCGAAAATCCCGAAGCGAAGGAAGCGCTGTACGCCACCATCGAGCCGCAACTGGGCGGCCACAACGGCATCCTGGCGACCAACACGTCATCCATTCCTCTGGACGAACTGCGCAAGCATTTGACAGCGCCGCAGCGTTTCCTTGGCCTGCATTTCTTCAATCCGGTAGCGCAGATGCCGCTGGTGGAAGTGGTGCGCCACGATGCGCTTGATTCGGCGATCGAAAAGCGCGCCTTGGCGTTCTGCAAGGCAATCGGAAAATTGCCGGTGGCGGTTAAAGGCACACCGGGTTTTCTGGTGAATCGCATTCTGATGCCTTATCTGCTAGAAGCGCTGCGTCTCTATAACGAGGGCGTGCCGGGACCAGTGCTGGATAAAGAAGCGAAAATCTTCGGCATGCCGATGGGGCCGATTGAATTGGCTGACACGGTGGGTTTGGATGTGTGCGCCTCTGTCGGCAAGGAACTGGCACCATTTCTTGGCTTGGAAGTGCCGCCGGGGCTGGAAGAGAAACTGCAAGCCGGTAAGCGCGGCAAGAAGGATGGCCAAGGCTTGTACATCTGGCAGGAAGGCAAGCCACAGAAGCCGCAAGTGGATCCGGATTACGCGCCGCCACCGGATCTGCAAGATCGCATGATCCTTGCCATGGTAAACGAAGCCGTTGCCTGCCTTGGCGATGGAGTCGTGGACGATGCGGACCTGCTCGATGCGGGCGTGATTTTCGGTACTGGCTTTGCACCGTTCCGCGGCGGCCCTATTCAATACGTACGCAACGAGGGGGCGCAGAAAATCCGGCAGAAACTCGAAGCGCTGGCAAAGCGATACGGCGAACGCTTCTTGCCGAAGAATGGCTGGGATCATCCGGCGTTGAAGCCGCAGGAAGCGTAACGTCGTAGATTAGGGTGCAAACCCCAAACTACGACGCTGGATGTGGCGGCTCACCACATCAAATCATTCGGAATGCCATCCTCATCCACGCCAGCGGCTGCAGGGTCCACCAGCAAAGCCAAGAGGTGTGAGTCGATGTCGCGTACCTGTTCCGCCACTGCCAGTGTCACCAGCAGATAGCGGCCGCCGTTTTGCACGATGCCAAGCTTGCCTGCATTGAGATCAGCCAGTTGCCCTGCATCAACATAGATTCGCCGGATCTTGCCGCCGTATTCGAAGTGGCGGACCTGATCGACATCAGCCTTGTTGAGCGCCTGGCCCTCCAGCAGCTTTTGCACTTTTGCTTTGCGCTCGCGCTTCAAGCGTGCCTGTTCAGCCGCTTCCTGTTCGGCGCGCTTGCGTTCTTGCGCTTCGGTTTGCGCGCGTATCGCATAGGCTTTGGCGAGGTCCATTTCTTCGCTGCTGCGTGCCGGTTTCGGCTTGTGCAGCGGCTTGCCTTTGGCGAATGAGGTATGCGGCTTGGGCGCAGGCTGCTGCTGGCGCTTCTCGTCCCTGACTTGCTTGACGATGCCGCTCTTCAAGAGCTGATCTCGCAGTGAATCGGCCATGATCGAATCCGGTGTTACGTGGTGCGTTAATCAATAATGAGGCGGCGGCGGTTCGCTATGCGGGTCGTGTCCTTGCCCGATGCGAACCGTTTCCAGTTCGCTGCGCAGGTCACGCACCAGGCGTTCCAGCGTGGCAATGCGCACAGACTGGTCCGCATCGGCCGCCACCAATGCCTGGACCGCATCATCGATAAAAGCGAGCCGAACTTCCAGTTCCGTAAGACGTTGCTCCGTATTGCTCATGATTACTCCGAACGTGCGATGCTGCGTCCGCGGCCGATTCCGTAATAGGCCAGGCCGGCTTCTTCCACCACCGCGGGCTCGTAAATATTACGCCCATCGAAAATCGCTGGCTCCTTGAGCATGGTGCGAATGCGGGCGAAGTCCGGGCTGCGGAAGGCTTTCCATTCCGTGATGATCGCCAAGGCGTCGGCGCCGTCCAGCGCCTGATAGGCGCTATCGCACAGCACCAGATCGCCACGTTCGCCATACAGGCGGCGCACTTCCTCGCGTGCTTCCGGATCAAACGCGCGTACCTGGGCACCAGCGTCCCATAGCGCCTCCATTAGACGCCGGCTGGAGGCTTCGCGCATATCGTCGGTATTGGGTTTGAACGCCAGACCCCACAGCGCAATGGTCCGTCCGCGCACGTTGCCGTTGAAGTAGCGCAGGATGAAATCGAACAGCTTCATCTTCTGATCGTGGTTGACCGCCTCCACCGCGCCGAGCAAACGCGCGTTGTAATTCACGGTACGTGCCGTGCGCTCCAGGGCCTGCACGTCTTTCGGAAAACACGAGCCGCCATAACCAGCACCGGGATAAATGAAGTGATAGCCGATGCGCGGATCCGAGCCAATACCCTGGCGAACCAGCTCGATGTCCGCACCCACACGCTCGGCGATGTTGGCGATCTCATTCATGAAGCTGATCTTCGTCGCCAGCATCGCATTGGCTGCGTACTTGGTCAGTTCTGCAGAACGCACGTCCATGACCACGGTGCGATCGTGGTTGCGATTGAACGGCGCATACAGTTTGCGCAGCAACGCAATCGCACGTCCGCTGGAAGTGCCGATCACGATGCGGTCAGGACGCAGACAATCCTCGACCGCGTCGCCTTCTTTGAGGAATTCGGGGTTAGATGCCACGTCGAATTCGATTTCGACGCCGCGGGCCGCAAGCTCCGCCGCCACCGCTTCACTCACGCGGTCAGCAGTACCGACGGGCACGGTGGATTTGTTGACGATCACTGCGTACCGATCCAGATGGCGCCCGATGGATCGCGCTACGCTCAGTACGTATTGCAGATCGGCACTGCCATCTTCGTCAGGCGGCGTACCCACGGCGATAAAAATGATCTGCGCATGCGCGATGGCCTGCGCCGCATCCGTGGTGAACTCAAGCTGCCCATTGGCGTGATTGCGTCGCACGATCGGTTCGAGACCGGGCTCAAAAATGGGGATTTCGCCTCGACGCAGCCGCTCTACTTTGTTTTCGTCGATATCTACGCAAACAACATGATTGCCCATCTCGGCCAGGCAGGCTCCGGTAACCAAGCCCACATAACCGGTACCAAAAATGGTGACTTTCATCGCGGGGGATCAACGCCTTGTTAAGGGGCGAGGATTCTAACAGCCCCAAAAGAAACGCCTATGTCAACGACACAGCCGCTTGTGCTCATGAAATGCAAACGGGGCGCGAATCGTTCGCGCCCCGTTCATCATGCAAAGCTCGTGTTGCTGTGGCGATTACTGGCCGCCCGCAGCACCACCGCCATCGGCGCCACCTGCGCCCTGTGCAGCAGCACCCGCCGGCGTCGGGCCGGTGCTCACCAGCGTGACGTCGAAGATCAGCGTGGCGTTCGGCGGGAACGGACGATTCGGTTCCGCACCATAAGCCAGGTTCGGCGGGATGAAGAACTTGTAATGGCCGCCGACCTGCATCAGCTGCAGACCTTCCCGGAAGCCCGGGATCACGCGAGCCAGCGGGATCGCTGTCGGCCCCGGCGGATTGTTCTTCTCGGAGCTGTCGAACACTTCGCCATTCACGAAGGTACCCTTGTAGTTCACCTTGACGGTGTCGTTCGGACCCGGGCGAGCGCCCGTGCCCTGCGTGATCACCTGATACTGCAGGCCGGAGGCGGTGGTCTTCACGCCTGCAGCACTCTTGTTCTTGGCGAGGAAGGCTTCACCTTCGGTCTTGTTCTTGGCAGAGGCCGCGTCGAACTCGGACTTGGCCTTGGCGCGCAGCTGCGCTTCAAAAGCCTGAGCGGTGGAGTTGAATTCCTGCTCGCTCATCGGCGGTTTCTTGCCTGAAAGCGCGTCCTGAACGGCCTTGGCCACGGTCGCCGGATCCACGGCTTCACGCATGATCGGCGGCACGGAACCGGCCAGCTCATAGCCGACTACGGTACTGGCCTTGATCTTGTCAACCGTGCCGGTGGTGCTCGCGCTACCGGCGCTAGACGTCTGGGCCTGCGCGCCAGCGGTCATGCCCAGCACAACGGCCAGCGCGGCTGCTGTCAGCGTGGGTCGCAGAAAATGCTTCATTTGGTACTCCCTAGTCATGGATATGCCGGCGTGCCGCGCCGGACCTCCCCCCAAATGGAGGCTGGCCACGCATTGTGCGGTGTCCAGTCCGGTCTTGGCAACGACGATTCGCCGTGGACCCCCGCTCTCGCGGAAAGTTCAGACCTCGTGCGTGTACAAGACCACATTCAGCTCGATTCGTTAGGAGGAGATGAAGGTTTTTCCAGCGTCTCCCGCAATGCAGCCTGCAGCCTTGCATGAACCTTGACCAACCCGCGCCACAGAATGACTGCGAGCAGCACGCACACGGCGACAAGAGAAATCGCCACGCCACGCGGCGGCAAAATCGTCGATCCAAGTACGCCGACGAGCAATGCCGACACCAACAATGTCGCCAATGGAATCAGTTTCGCAAGAATCTGCCGAATAGCCTGCGTGTAGGAACCGGCGAAGCGCTCTCGTATGCCCAGCTCCGCCAACAACATGCCCAAGGCTTCCGCTTTGCGATACACCGCAATCAGCAACGGCAGCGAGAGAAATAACGCGCATGCCCAAATCAACGAATGCCGCGTGTCGCGTCCGAATCCCCAGCGCTCGAACCAGGTTGCGTTATGCGCATTCACATAAGCGCCGATCACGAACAGCGTAACGACCAGCGCAATGTTGATCGCGATATGCCAGAGCAATCGGCGAAACATATGCGCCAGCGCCGCGTTCTCGTCGACGGGCCGAAGATTTTCCAACCATCCGCTATAACTGCTGATCAGCAATCGCAGCGGCCTGGGAACCACGCGCTTCCCTATATGTATGAGCGCATCTGCAGAACGAAGCAGATACGGTGAAGCGACCATGCAAATCAATGCAGCCGCGACGGCAGTCGGGTAGATGAAATCATCCACCGCACGCAACGTGAGCCCGAGCGTGGCGATCACGAACGAGAATTCGCCGATCTGCGCCATGCACAATCCCGCGCGCAATGAGGTGCGCATATCGTGGCCGATGAAGAACATGCCGATGCTGCACACCAGACTCTTGCCGAGCATCACGGTCAGGGCGATCGATACCGCCGGCAGCGCGTAATGCGCAAGTTGGGTCGGATCGATCTTCAAGCCGATGGCCACGAAGAACAGCGCAGCAAACATGTCGCGCAGTGGCTCGACTAGATGCACTACGCGCGACGCACTGTGCGCTTCGGCCACCACCGCACCGGCCAGGAACGCACCCAGGGCCACACTGAAACCCAACCATGCAGCGAGCAGGCTAGTGCCAAAGCAAATGCCAAGCACGCTCACCAATAACGTTTCGTCGCGATCGAAACGCGCTACGTAATCCACCAAACGCGGCAACAGCAGCAGGCCCACGATCATTCCCGCCACCACGAATAACCCGAGATGCCCCACTACGCTGAAGGCCGTCCCCGTCTCCACCGTGCCGCTGATGGCGATGGCGGTAAGCAGGGTAAGCAGCACGATGGTCAACATGTCTTCGGCCACCAGCATGCCGACAACCAATCGCGCGAACGGCCATTGCCGGAAGCCATTCTCCGTCAGTGCACGCGTAGCCACCATGGTTGAGGACAACGCCATGATGGCGCCGAGGAACAACGCATTCCGTCCGCCCCAGCCAAACAACAAGCCGAGCTGATAGCCAAGCCACAACATGAAACCCACTTCGATCACGGTGATCAGCAGCAAGCTGCCACCCACCTGCCGCAGTTTGCGTACGCTGAACTCCAGTCCGAGCGTGAACATCAGCAGCACCACGCCAAGATTGGAGATGTCACTGATCGCACGTGGATCCGCCACCAGGACGCCAGGCGTGTGCGGACCGATCACCATGCCCGCCAAGATGTAACCAGGAAGCACCGGCAACCGCAGACGCTGAAACAGAATCGTCGTGGCGCCAGCCACGAGCATCACTAAGGCAAGATCGCGAATGAAGCCGATGTCGTGCATGCCGCGCTCATGGAAATGGTTCAATCACAGCTTAACCTGATGTAGCGATACTGCTGCGCATGAAGGCAACTCTGGGCAATGTTCATCCACGATGAAATTTCTTCTCAAAATAGCTTGACGGAATTCAGAACCCAGCCTATTCTTTCGTGCTTCCAGCGGCGGGGCCATAGCTCAGCTGGGAGAGCGCTTGCATGGCATGCAAGAGGTCGCCGGTTCGATCCCGGCTGGCTCCACCAACATATACGTCCCCATCGTCTAGAGGCCTAGGACATCACCCTTTCACGGTGGCGACCGGGGTTCGAATCCCCGTGGGGACGCCACTCTCACCCGATCATCGGGGCGGAGTGGAAAAGGACTTAATAAGTTGGCTGCTGGTAAGGCTGTATAACGTGGAGCGGTAGTTCAGTCGGTTAGAATGCTGGCCTGTCACGCCGGAGGTCGCGGGTTCGAGTCCCGTCCGCTCCGCCACTGTTCTCCAAGAAGCCCGCTGATGCGGGTTTTTTGTTGCCTGTGAAAAGCGAGTCCCTGCGCCAATCGCAAAAATCGTGATGCAGGAGCCGTGTTCACCTCAGCCCAGCCTACGGTACTCGCTCCAGCGTGCCTGCCGAATGCCCCTGCTCTGCCAGATATTCCAGCCAGCGCGTGAGAAAGCTGTTCATCTGCAACCGGTGCTGGAAGACCGAATGCGCTGGCGGGAACGGTCCTAGCACTTGCCAAAGATGGCGCCCCGGATGGCAATGCAAAGCTTCAGCCACGTGCGCGTCGTTGTACATACGCAGTTGCGCCGAAGGTGACCGGTGTCCGGTCTGCACATCGACGAAGCCGTAGGTAAGCTCCAACTCAACCGTGTACGGATGCCGTTCCTGCAATACCAGATGCACGGGAAGACCGTCGTCGATATCCGAAATGTAGCTGCCCAGCTCCAGCTTCTGCGGCGCAAACAAGTGCGTCAGCCGATGATAGTTCTCGGCATAGAGCCCCATCAGGAACTCGAAGCGTCCTGGCAGCAAGGCGGTGCGGCGGTCGAGTACGGCACTCATAAGATTGTGGCGCTCTCCTAATACATGGTTTTTTCGATACCGAATTGATCGAGGATTTTGCTCGCAATCTCTTCAATCGAAACGTGCGTGGTGTTGAGATACGGAATGCTGCCCTGGCGCATCAATCGGTCGGCCTGTTCCAGCTCCCAGCGGCATTGCTTGAGGTTGGCGTAGCGGCTGCCCGGGCGCCGCTCTTCGCGGATCTGCGCCAGGCGCTGAGCTTCGATGGTGAGGCCGAACAGACGGTGCTTGTAAGCGCGTAGGCGCGCCGGGAGTTCCAGCTTTTCCAGATCCTCCTCGGTGAGAGGGTAGTTGGCGGCACACACCCCATAATGCAAGGCCATGTACAAACACGTCGGCGTTTTGCCCGAGCGAGATACGCCTACGAGAATCAGATCCGCCTGGGCGTAATCCACCGCCAAGCCATCATCATGGCTCAGGGCATAGTTGGTGGCGTTGATGCGCGCCTCATATTTGGCGAAGTCCACCAGACCGTGGGAGCGGTTCACTGCGCCGGAATGGCGCGTGCCAAGCTCGTCTTCCAACGGGCCGATGAAGGGGGCGAACACATCCAGCATCAGCGCTCCACTGGTGGCTACGATCTCGCACAACGCCGGATCGGCCATGGTGTTGACCACGATCGGCCGCTGCCCGCTTTGCGCATACCGTGTCTTGATGCGAAGCGCGGCGTTCTCCGCTTTCTGCGCATTGTCGATGAACGGCAGGCGGTGCTTTTCGAAGTGCACGCCTTCGAACTGGGCAAGAATGCTGTTTCCGATCGTCTCCGCGGTAATACCAGTGGAATCGGAGATGAAAAAAACCGAGCGTTGCATGCGTGGTCCGTGGGCTATCTGGATTCCTGCCTTGCACCATAACCCAAGCACGAATCCTTGTCTTTGCTTGACTTTGAGCTGACTGGTATGCAGGTGGCGCGGCTTATGGCAACAATGGTCTTCTTGTGCCGCGCACCATCGGCAGCAGACAATACCAGTCTTATGCAGCCGGCTTTATCCCGCGCCGCTCCCGCTTTTTCCATTGCGAGCTCTTGAGGAGATCCCCTTGAACGACCTGGTGCTTTGGCTCGACCAATTGCGCATGACCGACCTTGGCAAAGTTGGCGGCAAGAATGCGTCGCTCGGCGAGATGATCGGCAACCTGGCCCAACTCGGGGTGTCGGTGCCCGGCGGTTTTGCCACTACCGCGCAAGCCTTTCAGCAGTACCTGGAAAAAAGCGGCCTTTCCAAGCGAATTGCCGACCGCCTGGCCACGCTGGACGTCGATGACGTGGACGAACTCGTCAAGGGTGGCAAGGAAATCCGCGGCTGGATCGTCGACACCGCCCTGCCTGCCGATCTGGAAAATGCTATCCGCCACGCCTACATCAAACTGTGCAAGGACGCTGGCGCTCAAGACATCGCGGTAGCCGTGCGCTCCTCTGCCACTGCGGAAGATCTGCCCGACGCGTCGTTCGCCGGTCAACAGGAAACCTTCCTCAACGTGGTCGGCATCGACGACGTGCTGCACAAGGTGAAGGAAGTCTTCGCCTCGCTATACAACGATCGCGCCATTGCCTATCGCGTGCATCAAGGCTTCAAGCATGAAGACGTGTTCCTCTCTGCAGGCGTGCAATTGATGGTGCGTTCCGACGTGGGCGCATCGGGCGTGCTGTTCACCCTCGACACCGAATCAGGCTTCCGCGAAGTCGTGTTCGTCACCGGCAGTTACGGCCTGGGCGAAATGGTGGTGCAAGGCGCGGTGAATCCCGATGAGTTCTACGTGTTCAAGCCCACGCTGAAAGCCGGCAAGCCTGCCGTATTGCGGCGTAGCCTCGGCGCGAAGCAACAGCGCATGGTGTATTCGAACCAGCCCGGCGAGCGCGTGCGTATTGAAGAAACACCCGCCGCCGATCGCAACCGTTTCTGCATCACCGATGAAGACGTCCAAGAACTGGCCAAGCAAGCGCTGGTGATCGAACACCATTACAAACGCCCGATGGACATCGAATGGGCGAAGGATGGTCAAACCGGGAGGCTCTACATCGTGCAGGCGCGTCCTGAGACGGTGAAGTCGCGTGCCCATACGATGCAACTTGAACGCTTCCATCTCAACGAAAAAGGCAAGGTGCTGGCAGAAGGCCGTGCGATCGGCCAGAAGATCGGCACTGGCAAAGCGCGTGTGATTCGCTCGCTTGCCGACATGAACAAGGTACAGCCGGGTGATGTGCTCGTTGCCGACATGACCGACCCCGATTGGGAGCCGGTAATGAAGCGTGCTTCAGCCATCGTCACCAATCGCGGCGGACGCACCTGCCACGCCGCGATCATCGCGCGCGAGCTAGGTGTTCCCGCCGTGGTCGGTACCGGCCATGCGCTGGATACGATTCCTGACGGTCACGAAGTCACCGTTTCTTGCGCAGAGGGCGACACCGGCGTGATCTACGAAGGTCAACTGAAATTCGACCGCGTCACCGCCGATCTTGGCGCAATGCCCGACGCACCGCTCAAGATCATGATGAACGTGGCCAACCCCGAACGCGCGTTCGACTTCGCCATGCTGCCTAACGCAGGCATCGGCCTCGCGCGTTTGGAAATGATCATCGCCAGCCATATCGGCGTGCATCCGAAGGCCCTGCTCGAATACAGCAAACAGGATGCGGAAACCAAAGCAAAAATCGACGCACGCATCGCCGGCTATAAGGATCCGGTGAGTTTCTACGTCGACCGCCTTGCTGAAGGCATCGCCACCATCGCCGCCTCGGTGTATCCCAAGCCGGTGATCGTGCGTCTGTCGGATTTCAAATCCAACGAATACGCCAATCTGCTCGGCGGCCAGCGCTACGAACCGCACGAAGAAAATCCGATGATCGGCTACCGCGGCGCCAGTCGCTACGTGGATGCGAGCTTCGCTGAATCGTTCGGCCTGGAATGCAAAGCCGTCAAGCACGTACGCGAAGTGATGGGACTCACCAATGTATGGGTCATGATTCCGTTCGTCCGCACACTCGATGAAGGCCGCAAGGTGGTCGAGGTGCTTGCCAAGAACGGACTCAAGCAAGGCGAACACGAATTGAAAGTCATCATGATGTGCGAGCTGCCATCGAACGCGCTGCTTGCGGATGAATTCCTCGACATCTTCGACGGGTTTTCAATTGGCTCCAACGACCTCACCCAGCTCACGCTGGGGTTGGATCGCGATTCCGCCTTGGTCGCCCATCTGTTCGACGAGCGCGATCCGGCTGTGAAGAAGCTGCTGGCAATGGCGATTAAGACCGCGCGTGCACGCGGCAAGTACGTCGGCATTTGCGGCCAAGGCCCTTCCGATCATCCGGATTTGGCCGAATGGCTCATGGATCAGGGCATTGAATCGGTGTCCCTCAATCCGGATACCGTGGTCGATACTTGGCTTCGGCTGGCAAAAAAGAAAGCAGCGGTATAAGCGGGCACAAACAGATAACGGGGCGATGGCAACATCGCCCCGTTACTTTTGGGGTGTCCAGGAAACTAGCCACCTCCCTGGTTGTCCACTCCAACCAGGAGACCTCAACTACGGGAGTAAGCCATGCGCCGCTTGATGTCCTTTCTTTCGCAGAACAAAGGCACCCTCGTTTTCCTGCTCGGCATGCTGATGTTCCGCAGCGCCCTCGCAGATTGGAGCGACGTACCCACCGGCTCCATGCAGCCGACTATCCGGATTGGCGACCGCATCGTGGTAGACAAAGCGGCTTACGACATCCGCGTGCCCTTCACTCATATATCGCTCGTCCACCTGGCTGATCCTCAGCGGGGCGACATCGTCGTGCTGGATTCACAAGCCGCACATGAGCGACTGGTCAAACGCGTGATCGGCCTTCCCGGCGATGAAGTGGCCATGCGCGGCAACGTACTCTTCATCAACGGCGTCGCCGCTCGCTATTCGCCCATGACCGTAGCCGGCATTCACGACGATCTACAGGACCCAGCCCGCTACGAAGTCGAACGCCTGGGGCGTGTAGAGCACCTCATCCGGCTGTCGCTCTATCGCCCCAGCGAAGCGCGTGATTTCGGTCCGGTGGCTGTTCCGGCCGGCCAATACCTGTTGCTGGGCGATAATCGCGATAACAGCCTGGACTCCCGCTACCTCGGCTTCTTCCCGCGTAAAGAAATCGTCGGACGCTCCCGCTACGTGGCGCTATCGCTGGATCCGAACCACCACTATCTACCCCGAAACCAGCGCTTGGCGGCCCGACTCGACAGCGTTGCGGGTCCTCGTGTCGAATAAGTAGGCTGCATCAGAAATAAAAGCGCCCCGACGGGGCGTTTTTATTCGGTGGAGAGGGTGGGTTTGTTCGGCCCATCCATGGGCCTCACCCCTTCGCGCGTTGCGCTACGGAGCCAGCCTTCGGCTGTCCAAATTCGTTCCCGACGAATTTGTCGAACCGTATGGATTCTCATCTTGTCACCCTCTCCGCCAATCATAAAAAACGCCCATGAGGGGCGTTTTTATTCGGTGGAGAGGGTGGGATTGTTCGGCCCATCCATGGGCCCCACCCCTTCGCGCGTTGCGCTACGGGGCCAGCCTTCGGCTGTCCAAATTCGTTCCCGACGAATTTGTCGAACCGTATGGATTCTCATCTTGTCACCCTCTCCGCCAGTCATAAAAAACGCCCATGAGGGACGTTTTTATTCGGTGGAGAGGGTGGGATTGTTCGGCCCATCCATGGGCCTCACCCCTTCGCGCGTTGCGCTACGGGGCCAGCCTTCGGCTGTCCAAATTCGTTCCCGACGAATTTGTCGAACCGTATGGATTCTCATCTTGTCACCCTCTCCGCCAGTCATAAAAAAACGCCCACGAGGGGCGTTCTTTTATGACTGGCGGAGAGGGTGGGATTCGAACCCACGGTACGCTTACACGTACGCCTGATTTCGAGTCAGGTACATTCGACCACTCTGCCACCTCTCCGAAAGTGTGCGTCTTGGTCTGCGAGCCGAACATGATACGGACTCAAGGTGGCCGTGACAACTGGGCGAAGTGGCAAAGATCGGCCCGCTCGGTATTTCAGTTGGACCGAGCAAGTGCAGGCGGCTCGGGTTGCCGCCAAGCTTCGGTGGCGTCTCTCGACATGACTGCCGGTAGAAAAACCCGCATCATGCGCCCCCCGCAAGCGCTCTTCGCCTGACTTTTGCGCTGCGTTGTCGCATCCGGCATGCTGCGCCCATTCACACAGCAAATGCCCATGATCGAATTCGGACACGGAACCCATGTTGGCTTGCGCCGCACGCGCAATGAAGACACTTACTACGCCGACGCGGCGCTTGGCTTGTTTCTGGTCGCCGATGGCATGGGTGGGCATCAGCATGGCGAAGTCGCTTCCGCGCTGGCGCGGGATGCCATTGTGGATGGAGTCCGCAAGGGGAAATCGCTGGCGGAAGCTGTGCACACCGCCGCGGCACGATTGCTCGAACACACGCAGCGCTATGACGACGCCCTGCCTATGGGCACCACTGTCGCGGCGATCCGTTTTTCCGAGCAGGCTTACGAAGTGGCGTGGGTGGGCGATAGCCGCATCTATCAATGGAAGAACGAATTAAAGCAAATCAGTCACGACCACTCGTTAGTGCAACGATTGGTTGAAGCGGGCGCCATTGATGAAACGCAGGCCAAACGCCATCCCCAGCGCAACATACTCACGCAAGCCCTGGGCATTACCGCGCTTGCGCAATTGCACATCAGCATGGCAAAAGGCCGGCTCGAAACGGGCATGAGCTTTCTGGTTTGCAGCGACGGCCTCACCGAGGAAGTCAACGATAGCCAGATCGAAACGATCCTCGCCCGCCGCGACCTGGCAGCGCAGGAATGTCTCGATCATTTGCTGCTAGCCGCACTCGAAGGAGGCGGCAGCGATAACGTCACTGCGATATTGGCGCGAATTCACTAGAACCTTGGCAATCAGGCTTCCATCTCTTGCTTGCGCCATATCGACTGACCGCCTGCGCTTTTATCCAACGCATCTAACCGCTTTGAATGAGCGCCGCTTTCTTCCTCACTCGCGCGCAGTACGCGTGGCCGCCGTGAGAGAACCAGCGGAGCGATCACAGCACGAACACCGCTGGTTTCAGCACTGCCGTCGAAACCAAGATCCAGCACTACCTGGCCGGACGTCATAGCCAGATAGACATCCGCCAGCAGTTGCGCGTCAATCAAACCGCCGTGCAGATCACGCGCTGAATTATCGACGCCAAGGCGTTTACACAGCGCATCCAAACTGTTGCGCTGCCCTGGATATCGCTCGCGTGCCATAGCCAGCGTATCCAGCACATTGCAGCGATCGGCAAGGCGACCGTAATGGGCGCCGGCTCGTGCAAGTTCGGCATCGATAAAGCCGACGTCGAACGCCGCGTTGTGGATGATCAGCTCGGCGTCACCGATAAACGTCAGGAATTCATCCACGATTTCATGGAAGCGCGGTTTATCCAGCAGAAACTCGTCTTCGATGCCCGTCACGGCACGCGCGCCCTCGTCAATCGCGCGCTCGGGATTGAGATAGGTCTGATAGTGACGGCCGGTAAGACGGCGCTCCACCATTTCGACGCAGGCGATTTCGATCAGGCGATGGCCCTGGCGTACTTCCAGGCCGGTCGTTTCTGTATCGAGAATGATCTGTCTCATGCCGACTTCCTGAATTGTTCTGCTTGTTCGCGCGCCGCCTGATCCACGCGTTCATTCTCATCATGCCCGCTATGGCCTTTCACCCACTGCCAGCGAATCTGATGAGGCGCAGCGGCGGTCGCCAATCGCTGCCAAAGATCCTGATTCTTGACGGGCTTTTTGTCAGCAGTGCGCCAGCCATTGCTGATCCAGCGCGGCACCCATTCTTCGATGCCTTGCATTACGTAGCGAGAATCCGTGATAAGCAGAACATGGCAAGGACGCTTGAGCGCTTCGAGGCCTTGAATGGCAGCGAGCAATTCCATGCGGTTGTTGGTGGTCTGCGCTTCGCCGCCGCTCAGCAATCGCTCGGTGCCCTTGGCTCTCAACAGGGCTGCCCATCCTCCCGGGCCAGGATTGCCGAGGCACGCGCCATCGGTAAACACTTCCACTTCCGCCACTCGTTCGGCTCCGCTTGTGATCTTGTTCTTTGGGTAATGACTCAGCTTACCGAACTACGACGCGCGCCAGGGGCAAGGCCGGCCCTTACCGGTGCCGTGACCGGTTTGGGACGCAGTCTGGTCGGCGCCATAGCCGGGCCTTTTTTACGGGCGACCAGCACATAGCCGCCGCCAAACCAACCCGTTGCCTTGCTATATGTCTCTGCCGATCGCGGCAACAGAGAGCCCACACGCTGTACCCGCTCCACCATCACTTCGGCCCGGCGCAGACGCGCAGCGAGGTGGATGGGTGATCTTGCCTGGGTAATGCTGCCGCGCGTTCGCCAGAGCCACCAGGGTGTCCAGGCGCTCAAAGGGCTCATCCCCGTTAGCACCAGCATTCCCCCACGCGCCAATACACGCACGACCTCATCCAGCGGCAATGGGGCCAGCTCCAACGCGTGCCGTAACAGAATCAGATCGAATGCCTCATCCATGAACGGCAGCGGCTCATCTGCGTTGGCTGACAGATCGCCCCCCAGACGCCCCTCAGCGAGACGCAAGGTCACCCACTGATCGAGGTAGGGCGGATTAGGCGGCTGGTCGGCGGCGGCGGCAGAGAGCAGCAAGGCCCGGGAGCCAGCGCAACGGCGCAGATCGGGCATATAGGCGACCGCCTCGTCGGCCAGCAGATTACGCATGGGCGCACTTGCATAGATGTCCTGGGCGCGCTGTCGCATCTACTGAAGGCCTATCAGAAGCATTGGCGAAGTTTAGCCGTTCGGTTTACAAAGACGAACCATGGCACAACAGCGTTCGCATGATATTTCGAATAACACTTATCTAACGATCGGGGAACGGTTTGAGTCTTATAGTCGGCGATCTCGCGCAAGCCGGACGCCTGCGCCAGTCGATACGAAGGATGCGCCAGCCCGCTCTGCATGAACCCGTTCGGTGACCATGCAATAGGAACTGGCGCATCCGCAACAGAGCGGAGACCGCCCTTGCACGTCGTACCGTTACCGGCGCTTGCCGACAACTACATCTGGCTGCTGCACGACGACAGCGGCCATGCCATCGTGGTCGACCCCGGCGAAGCCGCACCGGTCGAAGCTGCGCTGCACGCTCGCAAGCTTACGCTGTGCGCGATTCTGTTGACGCATCACCATAACGACCATATCGGCGGCGCTGACGTGCTGCGCGAAACGTACAAGGTGCCTATCTATGCACCAGATGACGCGCGCATCGCGATAGCCACGCATCGCGTGCAGGATGGTGACACGGTAGTGCTGGAGCAGCCATTGGCGCGATTCCAAGTGATAGCTGTGCCGGGACATACGCTCAGCCATATCGTGTATGCGGGCGAAGGCGTGCTGCTTTGTGGTGACACGCTGTTCAGTCTCGGCTGCGGGCGGCTGTTCGAAGGCTCGCCTGCGCAGATGCTCTCCTCGTTGCAACGCATCGCGTCGTTGCCAGGTGACCTGCTCGTCTGCTGCGGACATGAGTACACGGCCGCTAACGGCCGCTTCGCGCAATCGGTGGAACCTAACAACACGGCGCTCAAGCAGCGCATAGATGAAGTTGCACGGCTACGTGCAAAGCATCAACCCAGCGTGCCGGCCACTTTGTCGAGCGAACTGGCTTGCAATCCCTTCCTGCGGGTGAATAGCGAAAGCGTCATTGATTGGTGCAGCCAGCACGGTGCCGTCAACGATCCGGTCGCCCGCTTCGCAGCCTTGCGCTCCGCCAAGGATGTGTTCAGAGCATGAGGCACACACGACGACTACTGCCCGTTGCATTGGCCTCGCTACTGACTGCATGCGCGACACCTCCCGCGAACAAGCCGGCACAGGCGCCAGCCATCACGCCGCCGTCGGTTCCCGCACCTACGCCATCGCTGCCTTCGCCGCAGGCACCTGCACCGCACGCCAGTCTTGAAGTCACCACGGCAAACGTCTGGGACAAGTTACGCGGCAGCTTCGCCATGTCCGATTGCGACGCCGATCCGCAGATCATGGTATGGGCGCACCGTTATACGCAAAATCCGCAACGTTTCGAAGCGCAGATGAGCGATGCCTTGCCGCAGATTGTCTACGTGCAGCAGGCCGCCGAAAAATACGACGTAGCCGGTGAATTCGTTCTGCTGCCGTGGGTGGAAAGCCAATTCCGCCCCGTGCCGGGTCATCGCAATTTACCGGCCGGCATGTGGCAACTCGTTCAAAGCACGGCGCACGTGATGGGACTGCATGTGGATCGCAGTTACGACGGCCGGCTTGATACATCCGCATCGACCGATGGCGTGATGCGCATGCTGCAGGATTATCACAACGAACTGCATGACTGGCGCCTGGTCGACTACGCCTACAATCGCGGCGAATTCGGTGTGCAACGGCTTGTACAGCAACATGGCCTTCCGCCGGACGAACCGGCCATTCCAAAACTGCCGGTGCCGCGCGTTACGCGTGAACATCTCACCAAGCTGCTGGCCATTTCCTGCGTAGTGCGTGATCCCTCGCGCTTCAATGTCGAACTGCCGATGCTGTCTGCAGATCAGCATTTGGAAACGGTGGAAGTCAATCGCACTATGACGCTGTCCACGGCTGCAGGTCATGCCGGCATGGGAACCGACGATCTCAAGCGGTTAAATCCAGCGCTGCAAAGCAACTTCCTCAGCACGACTGGACCTGGGCATCTATTGATGCCGCATCGCAATGCCGAACAGCTGCGTAATGCGATGCAGATCGCTGACAATCAGGACATGACGGCCAGTCTGTCTCCCAGTACGCCCCTACCTGCTCCTTATGCGGACAACGCTGAGGGCAGCGCGCAAGATCAAGCCGGCTTGCCGCATGCAGCAAGAACACATGTGGTGAAGCCTGGCGAAAGCTTGTGGCAGATCGCGCGCAACTACTCCACGAGTGTGAGCACGCTTGAGCGCTTGAATCATCTGCGCGGCAAAGCCTTGAAGCCTGGCCAGGTGATCAAGCTCGATTCGTCCGACAAGCATTGAGTAAATGCGGACTGCAACATCCTGTACATGATCTGTGCTTGGTTGCTGCCAATCATTTAACGAAAAAGGCGGCCCTTTCGAGCCGCCTTTTTCGATTTCGCGAGCAGAAAGTCCACGCTTGATTACATGCGGTCCTTGGCGATCTCGACCTTGGCCTTTGCCTTGAGCATGTCGACCAAGCCCTGCGCTTCCATGCTGCCATATACCTGCACCATCTGGCGATAGAGCTGCTGGCGATCGTCGGCGGTTAGCTTGGAAAGATCGCCGGCCTCGACCTTATCAACAGCTAATATGGCGTAAGTGCCGTGATCCAGCTCGACGTTGGCATATTGTGGCTTGCCATCAGCGGTGGGATGCGGAGTTTTGAATGCCTGTGTCAAAACCGGCTGTGGCACACCCTGTTGCACGCGCTGCGCCTGGTTCGCATTCTGCAAGTCGGCGTGTTCGGCCTTGGCCAGCGCAACGATGTCCTCACCCTTGCTCAGACGCTGTACCAGCACGTCAGCTTTCTTGCTGGCTGCATCAGCAATACGTTGGTCGAGAAGCTTCTGCACGATAGCGTCATGCACTTCGGCAACCGGCTTGGCCGATGCGGGCACGTGCTTGTTCACGCGCACAACAACGGAATCATTCTTGCCAAGGTTGATCAGCGCGGAATTGTTGCCGGCGGCCAGAACGTCATTGGAAAACGCTGCGGCCACCAACTTGGGGTTAGCAGCAATGCCCTGCCCACCTTCACGGCCAAACAGCGGCGTTTCCTTGACCTGCAGATTCAGCGCCTGGGCCGCAGGTTCCAATGAACCGGGATTCTGCGAAGTCAGGTCGGTCATCTTGCCGGCTGTCTCGTTGTAAACGCGGTCGCGTTCGCCGGTCGTAGCCTCTTTCAGCAATTGATCGCGCACTTGTTCGAACGGCTTGGTCTGGCCGCTGCGAACATCACGCAGGTAAATGATGTGATAACCCTCATCAGAAAGGACAGGCTTGGAGATCTGTCCTTTCTGCAGTGCGAACATGGCCGAATCGAAACCAGCGTTCGTCACGCCCTTCTGCAACCAACCCAAATCACCGCCCTGCAACTTCGAACCGAGATCGTCCGAATCCTGCTGCGCTAGCTTGGCGAAATTGGCTGCAGTCGCTTCCGTGGCAATTTTTTCTGCCTTGTCCAACGCAGTCTTCTGCTGCGCAGGCGTTGCATTCTTCGGCACATTAATCAGGATGTGCGAAACCTCGCGCTCTTCCGGCATGCCGAACCGGGCAAGCTCGTTCTGATAGCGCTTTTTCAACTCTTCCTCGGTGGGCTGCGTATCAGCCTTCAGATCCGCGCCGTTCACTTCGACGTACTTCAGCGACACTTGCTCCGGATTCATGAAATCCGCCTGGTGCGCCTTGTAGTAATCCTGCACCTGCGCGTCAGTGACCTGGCTGTCGTCTGGCGTCGGACGCGGCAGAACGAAATAACGGATGTCACGACGTTGAAGCCGGATATCCAAATAGCGGTCGATGTCGGTAGGTGTCACGATCGTGCTGCCGCTAATCGCATCCTGCAGCAAGCTACCTTCCATCTGATTACGCAGACTGTCCTGATACATCTGCGGCGACATACCTGCGCCAGCGAGCTGTGCACGGTACATGTCGGGGCTGAATTTGCCATCGACCTGGAACGCCTGCTGCGAGGCAATTGCATCGCGGAGCGCTTGATCGGACACACGCATACCGAGGTCTTCATTGGCCTGCAGCAGCAGTTGCTGATTGATCAACTCATCCAACACCTGCTGTTTGAATTCGGGTTTGTCGAATACGCTCGCGTCGAACTGATCACCCAATTGCGCGCGTTGCTGCTGACGGAAACGGTTGATCGCGTCCTGGAACTGCTGCTGGCTAACCTCGCGCTTGCCAATCTTGGCCACAAAGGTTTCAACGTGAGAGTTGAAATAGCCTTCGATACCGAAGAACGACATGGCGAATACGGCAACGCCCAGCACGATAATGGCCGGCCATCCATGTATTTTGTCGCGCAGTGACTGCAGCATGAGCTCTTCCCGCGATGATGTTTGCGCGTTGCCGCGCGTAACCTAAACAACAAGGGCGCCACGGGGGCGCCCTTGCAAACCGTGGCGGAGCGGACGGGACTCGAACCCGCGACCTCCGGCGTGACAGGCCAGCATTCTAACCGACTGAACTACCGCTCCACATTACTGGTGGGTGCTGTAGGGATCGAACCTACGACCCTCGCCTTGTAAGGGCGACGCTCTACCGCTGAGCTAAGCACCCGCACCCTAGCGGGTCGCTTAGTTTAGGGCGTCCTTGAGTGACTTGCCAGCCTTGAAGGCCGGAACCTTGGACGCGGCGATCTTGATCTCCTCGTTCGTGCGAGGATTGCGGCCGGTACGGGCGGCGCGGCTGCGCACGGTGAAAGTACCGAAGCCGACGACCGAGACGTCGTCGCCGCTTTGCAGAGCCTTCTGCACGGTCTCGAAAAACGCTTCGAGCGCACGGCCTGCGTCAGCCTTGGTCAGTTCGGCTTTTTCGGCGACGGCATTGATCAGATCGGTTTTATTCATTGAGTTACTCCCTTAAACAGGTATTCGGCCCGCGGAACGATTGGGATTGGAACAACGCGGGAAAGGATCGTCGGCATCGTGCAGGGCGCTGCCTCGCAGACCCGCATCGCTGTGTATGGCTTGAAGCCCAGGATGGGTGAGCCTTTATACCAGCGCCCCCGAGGGTCCGCAATATAAGCTACACCAACGCATTGCGGGATGTTCAGCAGTGCGTGTTCGCGCATGGTCAGATGCTATGCAAAGGTTATCCGGGCGTGCTAGGCGCACAAAAAAAAACAGGCGACACGCAGAACGTGTCGCCTGCCGCAAGCTTCATTACAACGATGAATCAGTGCGGACGCACGGGCGTTTCGGCCCCGTCTTCGTGCTGCGGCACTGCTTCACTGGTCGCAGTGTTTTTTGCTGCGGCTTCCGTTTGCTCCTTGGCTACCGGCTGCAGCGGATGTTCCAACGCGATGTCGAGTACTTCATCGATCCAGCGCACAGGGTGGATGTCCAGCGAGCTAGTGATGTTTTCCGGAATGTCCGCAAGGTCTTTGCGATTTTCATCCGGAATGATCACGGTGGTGATGCCGCCACGATGTGCTGCGAGCAGCTTTTCCTTCAAGCCGCCAATTGGCAGCACGCGGCCACGCAGCGTGATTTCACCCGTCATCGCCACTTCGGAACGCACCGGAACCTTGGTGAGCGCCGACACCAGCGCCGTGCACATCGCAATACCGGCACTCGGACCATCTTTTGGCGTAGCACCTTCCGGCACGTGAATGTGTAGATCGAATTTCTCGTGAAAATCCGGATCGATGCCGAATCGATCGGCTCGCGCACGCACAACTGACAGCGCGGCCTGGATCGATTCCTTCATCACATCACCGAGCTGACCGGTATGCACCTGACGCCCCTTGCCCGGCACGATCGATGCCTCGATGCTGAGCAAATCACCGCCCACCTGTGTCCATGCCAATCCGGTAACCAGACCGACTTCGTTCTGCTGTTCCTTGCGGCCGAAATCAAAGCGACGTACCCCGAGATATTTTTCAAGGTTGTCGGAGTTCACCGTAACCTTGCCAGGTGTCGCCTTTGCCTTCTTTTTCTCGGCCTTGGCCGACTCTGCACCTTCTTTCAATTCGCCCAGCGTGATTTGTTTGACCACCTTGCGGCAGATCTTGGAAATCTCACGCTCAAGATTGCGCACGCCCGATTCGCGTGTGTAATAACGCACGATGTCGCGCACTGCTTCCGAATCGACAGTGACCTCATCCGGTTTCAAACCGTTGGCTTTGATCTGCTTCGGCAACAGGTATTTCTGCGCAATCGCCAGCTTCTCATCTTCGGTGTACCCCGGAATACGGATGACTTCCATACGGTCCAAAAGCGGGCCGGGAATGTTCAGCGAATTCGCGGTAGCGATCCACATCACTTCGGAAAGATCGAGATCGACTTCCAGATAATGATCGTTGAACGTGTGGTTTTGCTCCGGATCGAGCACTTCCAATAACGCCGATGATGGATCGCCGCGGAAGTCCATCGACATCTTGTCGATTTCATCCAACACGAACAGCGGGTTTTTGCTGCCGACCTTGTTCATATTCTGCACGATGCGGCCAGGCATTGAACCGATATAGGTACGGCGGTGACCGCGAATTTCCGCTTCGTCACGCACGCCGCCCAAGCTCATGCGAACGAACTTGCGGTTGGTTGCCTTGGCGATGGATTGACCGAGCGACGTCTTGCCCACGCCGGGCGGACCGACGAGGCAAAGGATTGGGCCTTTCATGCTGCTAACGCGCTGCTGCACGGCGAGATATTCAAGGATGCGCTCCTTGACCTTTTCCAGGCCGAAGTGGTCAGCATCCAGCACCTGCTGTGCCAACGCGAGATCCTTGCGCACCTTGCTGCGCTTCTTCCATGGCACGCCGATCAACCAGTCAAGGTAGTTGCGCACCACCGTGGCTTCAGCCGACATCGGGGACATCTGTTTCAGCTTGCCGAATTCCTGCCGCGCTTTGGCGAGCACAGGCTTAGGCATGCCGGCGTCTTCGATCTTCTTCTGCAGGTCTTCGATTTCGTTCGGACCGTCTTCGCCCTCGCCAAGCTCCTTCTGGATCGCCTTCATCTGCTCGTTGAGATAGTACTCGCGCTGGCTCTTTTCCATCTGCGATTTCACGCGGCCGCGGATGCGCTTTTCTACCTGCTGCAAGTCAATTTCGCCGTCGACCAGGCCGATCAGCAACTCTAGGCGCTGGCCGACGTCGGCCGTTTCCAGCACCTTCTGCTTGTCCGCCATGCGCACGGAAAGGTGCGCAGCGATGGAGTCCGCAAGGCGAGAAGGATCATCAATGCCCGACAGCGTCGCCAGCACTTCCGGCGGCAGCTTGCGGCTTTGCTTGACCAGTTGTTCGAACAACGACACGAGCGTGCGCGACACAACATCCAGCTCGCGCTCTTTCATGCTGTAAACAGGTTCGATGACGCGCGAACGTGCGGTAAGCATGCCGCTCTCGTCGTGGTATTCCTCGATCGACACGCGCGCCTGGCCCTCGACCAACACCTTCACGGTGCCATCGGGAAGCTTCAGCAATTGCAGCACGCCGGCAAGCGTGCCGATCTGGTGCAGATCCTTGATGGCCGGATCGTCTATATCCGGGCTCTTTTGCGCCACTAGCAGGATCTGCCGTTCACCTTCCATGGCTCGTTCCAGCGCACGCATGGATTTGTCGCGCCCCACAAACAACGGAATCACCATCTGCGGGTACACGACCACGTCACGGAGTGGAAGCACCGGCAATACGTCAAGGGCGGCGCCATTAGCAGTGGAGATTACGGCACTTTTTGCCATCGCTTGGAGTCTCTCGCGAATTAAGGTTGAAAAATCTTAAAACGGTCATCCTGACCGCTCTTCAGCGTCGACTGAACCGGTGTTGCCAATCCGAATCCGCACGGCACGCTCCTGTGTCGCTACGTCGACGACCCCGACACTGCGCCGAGGCTACTGACTCGTCAAGTGGAGGCATCACTGAACGCATACAAGTGCTGGTGCCGCAACAAAAAACATACGGCCCCGGCGGAAACCACCGAGGCCGTGGGGTGATCACGAATGTGAAGATCAGGCGGCTGCGTCGCCGCTTTCGTTACCGATGCGTGCCTGTTGCTGCAAGTTTCCGCGATAGATGAGATACGGCTCAGCCTGGCCTTCGATGACAGCGTCATCCACCACGACCTTGCTAACGTGCTCCAGCGAAGGCAGCTCGTACATCGTATCCAGGAGCACCTGCTCAAGAATGGTGCGCAACCCGCGCGCACCTGTCTTGCGCTTGAGAGCTTTGCGAGCAATGGCCTGCAGGGCCTCCGGACGGAATTCCAGCTCCACGCCTTCCATTTCGAACAGTTTGCGGAACTGCTTGGTAACGGCGTTGCGCGGCTCCGTAAGAATCTTCACCAGCGCGGCTTCGTCAAGCTCGTCCAGCGTGGCGACGACTGGCAAACGGCCAACGAATTCGGGAATCAGACCGAAGCGGACCAGATCTGACGGCTCCACTTCAGCAAGCACCTTGCCCAGATTTTCCGTACGTTCTTTCGAACGTACTTCGGCGGCAAAGCCGATGCCGGTGGTTTCGGAACGCTGCTGGATGACTTTTTCCAGCCCAGCGAACGCGCCACCGCAAATGAACAGGATGTTTTTCGTGTCGACCTGCAGGAATTCTTGCTGCGGATGTTTGCGGCCACCCTGCGGAGGAACAGACGCCAACGTGCCTTCGATCAGCTTGAGCAATGCCTGCTGCACGCCTTCACCGGAAACGTCGCGTGTGATCGACGGGTTTTCGCTCTTGCGCGAGATTTTGTCGATCTCGTCGATATAGACAATACCCGACTGCGCTTTTTCGACGTCGTAGTCGCACTTCTGCAACAGCTTTTGGATAATGTTTTCCACGTCCTCACCCACGTAACCGGCTTCGGTCAACGTGGTGGCGTCGGCGATGGTGAACGGTACGTTGAGCAAACGCGCCAGTGTTTCGGCCAGCAGCGTCTTGCCCGAGCCGGTCGGGCCGATCAGCAGGATATTGGACTTGCCCAGCTCGACATCGTCGCTGCGCTGGCGCGATTCCATCCTCTTGTAGTGATTGTAGACCGCGACCGCGAGCGACTTCTTGGCGCGCGTCTGCCCGACCACGTACTGGTCGAGGGTCTCCATGATCTCCTTGGGCTTAGGCAACTGGCTACGCCCGGAGGCGGCCTTCTCTTCCAGTTCCTCGCGGATGATGTCGTTGCACAGCTCCACGCACTCGTCGCAGATGAACACGGATGGACCCGCGATCAGCTTGCGCACCTCATGCTGGCTCTTGCCGCAGAAGGAGCAGTAAAGAATCTTGCCGCTGTCGTTGGAACGGCCCTGCCGCTCGTCAGTCATTCGTTTGATCCTGCTGGAAAATCCCGGTACGGGTCGAGAATAGCACAGGGTTCCGAATCCGCATCCGGACGAGGAACCCCGTTTCTGGAGGAAGAATCGGCCGAAATCAGGCCGATTTGACCGTTTCGACGGCGCGACGGTCCAGAACGGCGTCGATCAAGCCATATTCCTTCGCCTGTTCAGCGCTCATGAAACGATCACGCTCCATATCACGTTCGATCCTATCGAGCGGCTGGCCAGTGTGGGTGACGTAGATATCGTTCAGACGGCGGCGCAGGTACAGGATTTCCTGAGCCTGGATCTCGATATCGGTGGCCTGACCGCGCGCACCGCCCGAAGGCTGGTGGATCATCACGCGCGAATTGGGCAACGAATAACGCTTGCCCTTCGCGCCCGCCATCAAAAGCAACGAAGCTGCACTGCATGCCTGACCGACACACATGGTGCTCACGTCAGGCTTGATGAATTGCATGGTGTCATAGATGGCCAAGCCCGCGGTTACGGCGCCGCCAGGACTGTTGATGTACAGATGGATGTCCTTGTCGGGATTTTCCGATTCAAGGAACAGCATCTGCGCGACTAGCAGGTTGGCCACCTGGTCATTCACTTCGCCGACCAGGAAGATCACGCGTTCTTTCAGCAGGCGCGAGTAGATGTCATACGAACGCTCGCCGCGAGCAGTTTGCTCGACGACGATCGGCACCAGGTTGAGGTTCTGGATTGGGTCCATGGCCATGCGGCGACTCTCCGGGGTGGGGACTGAATACGATTCGTATGTTCAAGCCAGACTAGCAGGTCGGGAAATCCCTTCGCTAGCAAAGACTAGGGAATCAGCCGCAAATCCAGCATGTTTTTGCATACTCGATGCGCGGCACCATGTTCGGAGAAAATCGAACTGGGTTCACGGGAAAGTACATAAAAGCACTCTCCCGATGCCCTGACGTGCTAGCCAGCTCTGATCGAATCGTTTCAGGCGCCGACCGGGCGCATTACTTCGTCGAAGCTCAGGTTCTCCGCCGTGGTTTTGGCATGTTCAGCCACCCACTCGGCTACCTGATCCTCCATGACGCGGTTCTGCAACCCGGACATCAATTGGGGATCACCGTTGTAGAGTTCAATGACCTTCTCCGGCTCCTCGTAGGTCGAGGCAATGGCCGCGAGCTGTTCGGCCAAGCGGGTGCGATCCAGCTTCAGCTCTTTCTTACGGGCGATTTCGCCCATTAGGAGGCCGGCGATAACACGCATGCGCGCGGCTGGCACAGCAGCATCAACCAGCTGCTGAGGGGGCTGTTGGCCACGCGGCACGCTGGCAGCCGCCAAGTTACGCGCTTCGCCTTGCACCATCAAATTAGGCACTTCGAGATCGCTATGCGCTTGAGCCAGCTTCTCGGCAACCTGGGATTTCAGGCGCCCCATCAGCGCAGCCTTGAGCTCACGCTCCAAGTTGGCGCGCACTTCCTTACGGAAGTGATCCATATCGCCGTCGTCGATGCCGAACAGTTTGATGAATTCAGCGTCCACTTCCGGCAGCTTCGGCTCCTGCACCTTCACGATGTTGAAGTTGACCTTGGCCGTCTTGCCGGCAAGCTGCTCATTGCGGAAATCGGCTGGAAATTCAATATCGCTTTCGAACGACTCGCCCGCCTTGTGGCCGGTAAGCGCACCGTCCAACGCCTTGAACAGAGTGCCGGAACCCAGCACGCTGCCGGCGCGCTCCTGGCCTTCGGCCGGGAAGCGATAATCACCGGCTACGGCATCGTATTCGAACATCACGAAATCGCCCTCGACAGAGGGGCGTTCGACTTCGTTGAAACTACGGCGCTGCTGACGCAGCGTTTCGATCATCTTCTCGACGTCAGCGTCTGTAACTTCAGCCACTGGGCGGGCGACTTCTAGCGCAGCGACATCGATTTCAGGGAATTCCGGCATCACTTCGAAGGTGGCCGTGTAGGCAATTTCGCCGTTTTCCGGCTGACCGGTGGTGTCGATGGCCGGGTTCGCGACGGGACGCAGGTTTTCCTTCTCGAACGCCTCGCGCAGCGTACTGCCGATCAGGTCCGAGAGCACTTCGCCACGCACCTGCGCGCCAAAGCGCTGCTGGATGACATTGGCGGGCACCTTGCCCGGGCGGAAGCCTTTCAGGCGAACCGTGCGGCTCATCTCAGCGATGCGCGCGCTGACCTGCGACTCAAAGCGCTCAGCCGGGAATTTGACCGTGAGCTTGCGCTCAAGCTTGCCGACGTTTTCAACCGAAAACTGCATGACGTCTCCTGGAATGTCCTGTAATGGCCCGTGACGGCACCGAGGCGGCAGAAGCCGCCTGCAAAACAAAGCTCAAGGCACCGATGGTGCGAAAGAAGGGACTCGAACCCTTACGGGGTTACCCGCTGGAACCTAAATCCAGTGCGTCTACCAATTCCGCCACTTTCGCATTGTTCGCCGGATTAAGCTGCGGATTCTTAACGGCTTTCTAGGGTCATTTAAGACCGTCGAATACCTGCCCTGCCGCGACCTGGGGCGATGGCTACCTTGCGCCAAAGAGATGCATTTTACGGTTCGGCGATGTCCCAGCACAAGCGCATGGCAGCTGCCTTTCATCCATTGCTGCAACGCAAAAATAGAAGCAATCCGCACTCCGCTACCGCTTGAGACGTAAAGGCCAAGCAAACACATTGCTTGGCCTTCTCTCATTACTGGCCGACCACCTTGGCAAGCTTCGGTGCTGCCTTGCTGAACACCTTATCGCCACCATTGACGCTCAAAGCACCCGACGCATCGTTCCAATGCAGCTTCGAGATAGTGCTCTTACCCGCTTCATAGTCGTATGAAGTGCCGTCGTCGTCATACAGAGCGAAATCGCTGTCCTTGCCTGGATAGATGCGGATTTCGGCAATCGACTGCTTCGTCGCGGTCGATTGGATATCTGAACCTAATGGCACGATCGAGCCGGCGCGAACAAAGACAGGGATCTGGTCGATGGGGGCCGCCACCTTGATCCAACGTCCACCTGCCAACTTTTCGTTGGTCCAGAAGTTATACCAGTCGCTACCAGCGGGCAGATAGACGTCTTTTTCAATCTGACCTTGCTCGGTAACAGGCGCCACCAAGAACGCAGGACCGAACATATATTCCGTGCCGAGATTGGCAACGTTGGGATCGTTCGGGAAGTCCATCCACAACGGACGCATGAAGGGGGCACCCGTGTCGTGCGTGATTTTGGCTTGGCTATAAATGTAGGGAATCAGGCGATAACGAAGCGCATCGTACTTCGCCATGATCGCTTCGGCCTGATGACCAAACGCCCAAATTTCTGTGTGTTTGCGATCACCATGTAAACGCAAAGTTGGCAGGAAGGTGCCGTACTCGAACCAGCGCGTGAGCAGTTCCGGATAGTCGTTGTTCTGACCCACCGTGTCGCGCGCGTCGGATGGATCAAGCAGAGGTTGCTTGGTAGCACTGGTCGTCTGCGGCAACCATTGCCAACCGCCGATGTCATTGCCCCAATAGGCGATGCCGGATGCGGTCATGTTCAGACCGGTGGGAATCTGGCGTTGCAAAGCTTCCCAGGTCGGGTCGATATCCGAAGACCAGAACAGCGCACCCGTGCGCTGCGACCCCAGATAAGCCGCGCGGGAAAGAATCAGCACACGCTTGTTGGGCTTCCAGGCGCGCATGCCCTGCGCGAAGCCTTCCACGTGCAACAGGGGGAAGACATTGTGATAACGGTCACCCGAGCCGATCGAATAGAAATAGCCATCCGGCACCAGATCCGGCTCAGTCTCGTCGAGCCACGGATAGTCAAAGCCGTGCGAGAGGACGTTGTCGCGCGCATGCTCCCAGTACCACTTGCGCGCCGCTGGGTTGGTCGAGTCGATAAGGGCACCCGCACGGTCCGAGCGGAACGGCAGACCGTCGACCGTTTTGCCATCCTTGTCCTTCAGGAAATATCCTTTGGCGTCGAGTTCTTTGAAATAACGCCCGGATCGTTCAAAGCGTGGCCAAATCGATACGATCGACTCCATTCCCATGGCATGAAGCTGCTTGTTCATGCCATCTGGATCCGGAAATTCCGCCGGATTGATATCCAACTGGCCCATGTGCGTCCAATAAAACCAGTCGACGACCATTACATCGAGTGGATAGCGCTTTTCACGATACGTGCGCGCAACACGCAATACCTCTGCCTGACTGTCATAGCGCGCCTTGGACTGGATCAGACCGAAGGCCGCTTTGGGCGGAATCGGTGTCTTGCCGGTTACCCGCGCATAAGCTGAATAAATCTGTTCCGGTGTGTCGCCTGTAACGACAAAGAAACTGACGCGCTCACCGACTTTCGATTGAAAGCTGGTGCGACCGCGGATGCCTGCTACAAAACGCGTATCGGATGGATTGTCCCAGATGATGCCGTACCTCTTGGACGACACCATGAAAGGCACGCAAACTGTTTCGCCAGTTGGCGCGTCATACCAGTGTTGGCAATCAATGACGCGGCCGCGCAGATCGAGCGGACCAAAACTGTCCTGATTCTGGCCCATGCCGTAATAGTGCTCGTCAGCAGGCGCTGAAAAAGTAGCACCCACTTGATAGGTAGCTTCGCCCGCTACTTCATGCGGCGACATTTCCCAATTGATCATGTCGACGATCGTTTCGCCTTTGGCATTTTTCACCTGCAAGCGAACTGACGCCAGATTCGGCGCAAAGTACCGATCCGTTATCGCCGGAGGATGCGGCGGCAGTACGGGATCGACATGCAAGGTCAAAGCCGAGGATGCAAAGGTGTCGCCGCTCTGATCGCTTGTTTGATGGAACGCCGAATTGTCGACGTGGTCGGCAAGAATGCCGTAGCCAGGTGCCTTCAGCGCCTCGGCTTTGTCGGCGGCAATCGTTACGTGGATAACGTTCGGACCATAGGCTTCGACATTCACCCACGCGCCATGTCGATCAAGCGTTGCGATCGGTGCGGCATGAATCGCTGCAGCGAAAGAACAAACAAGACTCAGCAATGCGATTTTGGACGTACGCACGACATCCCCTTACCGTTGGCACTCATAGTTTCCGCATCGCCAGCGCGTGCGGTTGAATGCCTGGTTGTTTATCACCTGCGGATGAGCTTGTCCCTCGCCTTCGCCGTTGCACAAGCAATTTCGTTACCCGACTTGGGCGATTCAGTAAAGACGAGCAAGGAGCCCATCGGTGATGGATGTCTGTGAGTTGACGGAGGGCCGAAATTTACGGCGCGCAAAGAAAAAAGCACCCAAGGAAACCTTGGGTGCCTAGTTTAGCTGGTGGGCCGTGTAGGATTCGAACCTACGACCAATTGATTAAGAGTCAACTGCTCTACCAGCTGAGCTAACGGCCCAGAAAAATTGGGGTGGACGATGGGACTCGAACCCACGACAACCGGAATCACAATCCGGTACTCTAACCAACTGAGCTACGCCCACCGTAACTACGAAGCTGGCGCGCCCGACAGGAATCGAACCTGCAACCGTCGGCTTAGAAGGCCGATGCTCTATCCGGTTGAGCTACAGGCGCTTTGACTAAAAGCAGAACACCTGCTGGTCGGGGCAGAGGGATTCGAACCCACGACATCCAGCTCCCAAAGCTGGCGCTCTACCAGGCTGAGCTATACCCCGTTTTTCGAAACCCGGTCGGATTTCGCGACCTGAGCTTGGAAATGCTACGGGTGACACTCTGGCCCGTCAATCCGTATCGAACACGCCGGACTTCTTCGTCCGGTTTTGCAGACGGTATTCTGCCTGCGACAGACACGATTTGAACTAACATCGTGCCTGGTAAAAATGGCGCGCCCGGAGAGATTCGAACTCCCGACCACCAAGTTCGTAGCCTGGTACTCTATCCAACTGAGCTACGGGCGCATGGTTAAGTCTTCTTTACCGTGGTCACCCGTCGAATTACGAAGGCGCCGAAGCAAGAAGCGGAATTATTCAGGTACGGGGCGCGATCGTCAATACTTTTGTGAAGTTTTTTTGAAACGCCTTGTACGTCCACGGAAGACACGCCCTATTTCCGCTCACACGTCACCGAGCGTGAACGTATCGGCATCCATCCAGGCGGGAAAACGTTCGCGATGCTGCAGTAAGGGCGCGGGATCGATCGCCACAGTAACCACCTGCTCCTGCGAACCGAGTTCAACTAACGGTTCACCCACTGGATCGATCACGGCACTATCGCCCGCGTACGGCAAATCGTTGCCATCCACACCCACCCGATTTACGCCAATCACATAGGCGAGGTTTTCGATGGCGCGCGCCCGCAACAACGTACGCCACGGCTGCCTGCGTGGCGCAGGCCAATTGGCGACGAACAACGCCAAGTCGTACTCCATGCCACCGGTCGCCGACTCCAACCGGTGGTTACGCAGCCACACCGGAAAACGCAGGTCATAACAAACCTGCGGCAGGATGCGCCAGCCTTTCAGTTCGACGATAAGTCGCTGCGAACCGCCGCCGTAGCGCGTGTGTTCACCGGCCATGCGAAACAAGTGGCGCTTGTCGTACTGCGCATATGTGCCATCCGGTCGCGCCCAGATCAGCCGGTTGTAGACCTTGTCGCCTTCGCGAATGGCCAAGCTGCCTGTAACGACGGCATTCACTTCGCTGGCAAGCGCACGCATCCAGGCCACGCCTTCGCCATCCATATCTTCTGCACTGACGCGCGTATCGTTGCTGAAGCCGGAAAGCAACGTTTCCGGCAACACGATGAGGTCACTCTGACCCGATACGCTCCGCGCCAGCGCGCCGTAGTACTCGCGATTGGCAGGTGCATCGTGCCAACGCGTAGCACCCTGCACGAGAGTCACCCTCAGAGTTTGCATAGGCGCTCCGCTGCGGCTTCCATGGTGGCGTCGCTCTTGGCGAAGCACAGGCGCACCAAATGCGTGCCCGGCGCTTTTTCGTAGAACGGTGTTAACGGAATAGCCGCCACGCCACCTTCTTTCACCAGCCACTCGCAGAATGCGACGTCGTCCTGGTTGTGAATGGCCGAATAGTCGACCAGCTGAAAGTAACCACCGGGTACGTCGAGTAATTTCAGGCGCGACGAAGCCAGCAGTTTGCGAAAACGATCGCGCTTAGCCTGATAGAACGCCGGCAGCTCCAAGTAGTGTTCGGGCGTGCTCGCCAGGAACTCGGCAAACGCTACCTGTGCGGGATGGAAGGTGCAGAAGGTGAGGTACTGATGCACCTTGCGGAATTCGGCGGAAAGCTTCGTCGGCGCCACCGCGTAGCCCACCTTCCAGCCCGTGCAGTGATAGGTTTTGCCGAAGCTCGACACCACGATGCTGCGTGCAGACAGTTCCGGATGACGCAACACGCTTTGATGCTCGGCGCCGTCATACACGATGTGTTCGTAAACCTCGTCCGACAACACAATGATCGGCGTATCGCGCACGATAGCCGCCAGTTCATCGAGATCCTGCGCTGACAACACGGCGCCTGAAGGGTTGTGCGGACTGTTGATCAGGATCATGCGCGTGCGCGGCGTAATCGCATCGCGCACGCGTTGCCAATCGATCGAAAAGCTCGGCACGGTCAGTGGGATATGCACTGCACGCGCACCTTGCAGTTCGATCGCCGGCTCATAGGAATCATAAGCAGGATCGAACACGATCACTTCATCGCTTGCGCGCACGACTGCGGCAATAGCGGAGAACAACGCCTCCGTCGCACCCGAAGTAACGGTGACATCACTGTCCGGACTGACCTTGTGCCCATAAAGCCGCTCGGTCTTCAGCGCGATCTGCTCGCGTAGCGCAGGCGTGCCGATGCCCGGCGCGTATTGGTTGAGCCCATGCGTCATGGCACGGCTTACTGCATCACGCAACGCCTGCGGCGGCTCAAAGTCGGGGAAGCCCTGTCCCAGATTCACGGCCTTGTGCTGCATGGCCAGATGACTCATCACACTGAAAATGGTGGTGCCTACTTTCGGAAGCTTCGTTTCGACAGTCATGGGCAGCAGTATGGATGGCTAAACGCAAAGACTAGCACGGGTCAGGCAGAAGGCTCGCCAGGCATTTCCAAATCGTTGAGCGGGCGGCGCGTGCATTTCTCATGACTGACGCGCGCAGCTTCCGGCAAGCGCTCCGCAAGGAAATCCACCAGCGCGCGCACGCCCGGCATCATGCCGCGCCGACTGGGATAGACGAAATGCATGATGCCCTGCGGAGCGCTCCATTCGGGCAACAGAATCTCCAACTCGCCACTCGTGATCGCCGGCGCACACACCGTCTCCGGCAACAAGGCAACGCCAATGCCGGCGCGTGCAGCTTCCAGCAATATCGCGAAATCGCCGGTAATGAGGCGCGCCTGCACTTCCACGCTGACACGTTCACCCTGCGCGTCGATCAACTCCCAGACTTGCGAGCCCTCGTGTTCCTGCATCGACACGGCCGGGATACGAGCGAGATCCTCGGGATGCCTGGGATGGCCATAGGTTTTGAGCAAGCTTGGACTGGCCACCGGAAAAATGCGCGCCTGGCCGAAACTGCGGATGATCATGTTCGAATCGGTATCGAGCTTGGTACGCACGCGAATGGCCAAGTCGAAACCTTCTCCGATAAGGTCCACGCGCCGATTGTTGGAGAGCACCCGCACCTGCAGCTTCGGATACTTCGCCATGAACTCCGGAAGGATGTAAGCCAGCACCGTTTGCGCAATCGAAATGGGACAACTCAGCCGCACGACGCCCCGCGGTTCGGCACGCAGCTCGTCCACAGCCTCTTGGGCAGCGCGCGCTTCCTCTAGCACAGCCCGACAGTGACCGTAGAAACGCTCACCCACCTCGGTGACCACGAAGCGCCGCGTGGTGCGTTGGAGCAGCCGCACGCCGAGCCGGTCTTCCAACTGAGCGATGCGCTTGCTCAGTCTCGACTTGGGAACCCCCAGGGAACGCCCGGCGGCCGAAAAGCCACCGTGTTCCACTACCGAGGCGAAGAAATACAAATCGTTCAGGTCCTGCATGGCCCCTGGCAAGGCGTTCATCGTTGTTTCCTTTTTGGAACGATAAGTTCCGAAAGCCCTATCTTATCGTGAGTTTGTTCGAGATCTATCTTTAATCCCAACGTCGGCCTGGCCGACTTGGACTGAGATATGACCATGAAACTCTTGCATCTTGACGCGAGCTCGCTGGGCCAGCATTCCGTTTCGCGCGAACTGAGCGCCGCGATCGTCGACCAGCTTGCCCAGGAAAGCCCCTCTCTGGAAATCACCCACCGCGACCTCACAGCACAGCCCCTGCCCCATTGGACGCCTGTGGTTGATGCCGAAAGCGCCGCAGCTCAGATCGGCCAGAAGGTGATGGATGAATTCAAGGCCGCCGATGTCATCGTCATCGGCGCGCCGATGTACAACTTTTCGATCCCCAGCCAGCTAAAGGCGTGGATCGACCGCGTGGTAGTGGCCGGCCAGACCTTCCGTTACACCGAGAACGGCCCGCAGGGCATGGCTACCGGCAAGCGCGTGATCGTAGCTTCCAGCCGCGGCGGTGTGTACAGCAGCGGCCCGGCGGCTGGCTTTGATTTCCAGGAAACCTATCTGCGTACTGTTTTTGGCTTCATCGGCATTACGGACGTGCAGTTCGTGCGCGCTGAAGGTGTGAACATCAGTGCCGATCACAAGGCGAAGGCGATCGCTTCCGCCCGCGACAGCATCGGATCTCTGGCGACCAAAGCTGCCTGATCTAGAGCGCCCCCCTGGTTCTTTTTAGAGCGCCCGCTTGGGCGCTCTTTTTTTTGCCTTCCCTCACTGAGGAAGAAAGAGAGCAAACTCAACGGCCGAAGCGAATCTCGCCGCCGTCGTGTTCGCGATCCCAGCCACGCAGTTCATCGCGGATATGGGCAATGCGTTGGCGTCCCAGCGCATTGCGTTCCTCGTCCAGCACTTGGCCGTCTAGCAATTCCGCCAAGCGTTGGGCAGTGGGCAGCATCGCGTCCCATGCATCCAGCGCCGTCACCGGGCCGGGCAATGTCATGAAGAAACTCAGGCCCGGCGTCCGCAAGGCGTCGAGCCGGGTCACATCGAAGCTGCCGGGCTTGACCATGTTGGCCACGCTGAAGATCGGCCCTGCCTCGCGCTTTCCGTCCACCAGGCGGTGGTAGATGCCCATATCTCCATATTCCAAGCCGGCTTTCTCCGCCGCAACGATCAAATCCGCACCATTGAATGCCTGCCCTTCGCGCGCCATCACGAACAGGCTCACGATGCGCTCTACTGGAACTTGTGTCGGACGCTTGCCCAGATCCGAGCGCGGCGGAATGCGCGGGGCCGATGCGGCAGACGGCGCCGAAGCCGAAGCCGAAGATGGTGTCCCGACGGGTGCGGGTGAAGTGACGGGCGGCGTTTGCTCGACGGACGCAACGCGAACCATTTCTGGCTGCGAAGGCGAGCGCAACATTTCCACGATGGAAGCAGAGTGCCCCATGGGCTTGGGGGCGTGCACGGTTTCATGCCGCTGGTCGGCCAATGCAGCGCCCAGTTTTTCGAGTTCGGTACGCAGGTTTACATCCAGCTCGCCTTGTTGTGGCGCGGGCTCCCGAAAGAGGGGATCCATGTGTTCATGCGTGTCGTCTCCGAACGCTTCGTTCTCGTCGATCGAATCGCCGAGCGTTGGCTCGCGGCGCTCTAGGTTCGGTTCGGGAGCCAAGCGTCGCTTGCCCTGCTCTTTCTTTGGCTCGCCGAACAACCAGACCAGCAACAGCACAATCACGCCGACGATCGCCAACGGAATGCCGACCCAAGGGTTCCACGCAATAGCCAATTCAGATCCGAGCATGATGAACATCCTTACTTCTAGTGGCCTCTATCTCAAGCCGCGCCAGCCAGCTTGGCGGCCTCGGCAAGATCGACCTGCACCAGGCGCGAAACGCCCGGCTCACGCATGGTAACGCCGCAGAGCTGGCTGGCCGCCTCCATGGTGGCCTTGTTATGTGAGACGAAGATGAACTGCACCTTTTCGCTCATCTCGCGCACCATGCTGGAGAATCGGCCCACGTTCGCTTCGTCAAGCGGCGCGTCCACCTCGTCCAGCAGACAGAACGGCGCGGGATTGAGCGCGAAGATCGCGAATACCAGCGACACCGCGGTCAAGGCCTTTTCACCACCCGACAGCAGCGTGATATTGGTGACGCGTTTACCTGGCGGACGCGCCATGATCGACACGCCGGTGCTCAGCAGATCGTCGCCGGTCAGTTCCAAATAAGCGTGACCGCCGCCGAACAGCCGCGGGAACAGCTCCTGTACACCGGCGTTGACGCGATCGAAGGTTTCCTTGAAACGCTGGCGCGTTTCGCGGTCGATCTTCTTGATGGCGTTTTCCAGCGTCTCCATTGCGCTGGTGAGGTCGGTGAGCTGGTTGTCCAGATACGTTTTGCGTTCGCTTTGCTCGGCGTGCTCCTGAATGGCGGCCAGGTTCACCGGCTCCAGGCGCGCGATCTTCTGTCCGAGATCGGCCAACTGCTGGCGCCACTGCGCCGCGTCGACATTTTCAGCCAGTTCGTTGAGCAGTGTTTCGAGATCGAGACCGGATGCAGCGATAGCCTCGGCCAACTGCTCGGCACGCATCTGCAATGCCTGCGCAGCCAGTTTCTTCTCGGACAGGCTTTCGCGCAGGCCGGAGAGTTCCTGCTCCAGGTTATGCCGCTGCTGTTCCAGCTTGCGCATTTCGATATCGCAATCTTCCAGCGCGCGACGTGCTTCCACCAACTGACGATCCACCAGCAGGCGCTGATCGAGATAGGTCTGGCGCTCGGCTTCCAGTTCGGCAATCGGATCGGAACCGGCCGCAAGCTGTTCGGTAATTTCGGTGCGACGCGATTCGATCTGGCGGATCTGGTTTTCCATGCGCGCCAGCGCCTGCTCCAGCGAGGCGAGCGAGGAGCGCTTCGATTCCAGGCTTAGCGCCAATGCGTGCGCCTGATCGGCAGCCTCACGCGCGTTCATGCGCGCTTCTTCGCGCGCTTCCAGCAAGGCGCGGCGTTCGTTTTCGAGTTCGCGGCGCTGGTCTTCCAGATCGCCCATGTTGTTGACGGACTCGTCCAGACGCGCGCGCGCCTCACGCGTTTGCGTCTGCAGTTCTTCCAACTGTTCGAGCAGCACCGACAGTTCGCCAGCTACTTTCTCAGCGCGCGCACGCGCCGTTTCCACTTTGCCGCGATGGCTTTGCAATTGGCCCGCCAGCTCGGATTGACGGCGATGCGCGTTGTACAACTCGCGCTGAGCATCGTCACGTGCGCGCTCGGCTTCGAACTTGCTCGTGCGCAGAGTATCGAGCCGTTCACCGGCTTCTTCTATGCGCGCCTCGAGCGATTCGACCTGCTCGGTCAGCGTGCGGATCTCGCGTTCGCGCGCCAGCACGCCGAGCTGATTGCCTTGCGCACGTCGCACGCTGGCCCAGCCCGGCCCTAGCCATTCACCGGTACGTGTGATCACTGATTGATACGGTGCCAGCGCCGACAGGCCCGAAACTCGGCGATGCGCATCGTCGATGTTCTCGGCGATAAGCACGTGGCTGAGCATGTTCAAAGCTGCAGCCGGGCCGCGCACATGCGCGGCCAGCGTACCAGCGGTGCCCGCGCCGCCTTCAGCGGCATCAAGCAAGGCCACGTCGGCGTTGCTCACACCCGGGAATTCCTTGGCTAGATCGTGCGCGCCATCCACCAGCACGCTATCGATGAAACCGGAAAGCACGGTTTCCACAGCGGTTTCCCAACCGGATTCCACCTGCAGCACTTCGCCAAGACGACGCTTTTTGTCGAGACCGAATTGCGATAACCACGCGCTGGCGGCGCTTTCCTCCTGGCCGAGTGCTGCGTGTTGCAAAGCTTCGAGCGACGCGAGACGTCCGCGCGCAGTTTGCAACTGCTGGCGTGCATCGTTGAGCGAACTCTGCACTTGCCGCTCTTCATCAAGCACTTTCTCGTACGCCAACTTGTGCTGATCGAGCATGCCGCCGAGAGATTCGACACGCTCGCGCTGAGTGTCGTGTTCGTTGTGCAATTGCTCGGCCGCTGCATCGAGCGCATCGACGTCGGTGGCTTTTTGTTCGGCCTCCAAGCCGTCTTTGCGCTTGGAGAGATCCACCGCCTGGCGATCGAGATAGGCCAGCTTGGTGCGCTCCACTTCCGCCGCACGGCTTGCTTCACCAGCGGTGCGTGTGTAGGTATCCCAACGCTGCTGCCAATCGGCCAGCTTGGTTTCGGTTTCGCGCAACGAGTCGCTGGTTTCATCCTGCATCTGCTGCAGGGATTCCAGCTTCGGCTCGCCTTCGGCCAATGCCATGCGCAGCGTTTCGACTTGGTCGCGATCGGTGGTGATATGCGAGGCCAGTTCGTCATGTTCGCGTTCGGCATCCTGCTGCGCGCGTTGCAGGCGCTCGGCAGTTTCCTTGTTGTGGCGCACCTGCTGTTCGACGCGCGCAATCTCGGCGCCGACCTTGTAAACCTCGGCCTGCACTTCGTTCAGATGCTCACCAGCCTCGGTATGGCGCTCGCGCACGCCTTCGATCTGCGATTCGATCTGGCGCTGCTCTGCTAGCCGCTTCTCGATTTCGATCTCGGCGGCGGAAAGGCCCTGCCCCTGGCCGTCGTGCTGACTCTTTAAGCCGCGATATTCGAGCGCGCGCAATTCGGCTTCTTTGCGCGTCTGTTCTTCTTTATAGGCTTTCCAGCGTTCGGCGGCGCGCGCTTGACGATTCAAATGTTCAAGCTGCTTGTCCACCTCATCGCGTACGTCTCGCACGCGATCAAGGTTTTCACGCGTTGCCTTAATGCGGCTCTCGGTCTCCTTGCGACGCTCCTTATATTTGGAAATGCCCGCCGCTTCTTCCAGATGCATGCGCAACTCTTCCGGATGCGCCTCGATGATCTGGCTGATCATGCCCTGCTCGATGATCGAGTAGCTGCGCGGACCAAGACCGGTGCCGAGGAATAGATCCGTGATGTCACGGCGACGGCAACGCGCGCCGTTGAGGAAGTACGACGACTGCCCGTCGCGCGTCACTTGGCGCTTCACCGAAATCTCGGCGTACTGCCCGTACTCGCCCTGAATGGTGCCGTCGGAGTTATCGAAGATCAGCTCGACACTCGCTTGCCCCACCGGCTTGCGCGCACTGGAGCCGGAGAAGATCACGTCCGTCAGCGAATCACCGCGCAGTCGACTGGCCGCACTTTCGCCCATAACCCAACGAATGGCGTCGATGATGTTGGACTTGCCGCAACCGTTCGGTCCCACCACACCCGTCATATTGGTGGGCAGATGCAGCGTGGTCGGGTCGACGAAGGACTTGAATCCGGCGAGTTTTATCGTAGTTAGGCGCATGCAGATTCAGAAGCTCAAAAGAGGGTGACCCGCTGACGCGGGCGATGGGCCACTGTGCCAAACGCAGGACAGCGCCGCAATGCATGAAGAGCAATCAAACAACACGAGAAACGCATTGCAAGCTATTGATGTTGATCACTCCGGCGCTTTCGCGTCGATCGACAACGCGTGGATACCTTGATCCATCAGCTCCCCCAGCGCCGCATAGATCAGCCGATGCCGCTTGATCGGCAACTGGCCTACAAAGGCCCCGCTCACTATGCGTACATGGAAATGCCCTTTCCCCTCGTTGGCGTGGCCAAGGTGTTTGTAGCCCTCATCCACCACATCCAGCTCGATCGGCTGCAGCGCCTCGATGAGCCGTCGACGGATTTCCTCGACCATCGCTGCCGTCATGCCGGCAACACCTTGCGGAAGGGCTTGACGCTCACATTGGCGTACACACCGGCATCTACATAGGGGTCGGCCTTAGCCCATTGCTCGGCATCCGCCAGCGACGCGAATTCCGCCACGATCAGGCTGCCGGTGAAGCCGGCTGGGCCGGGTTGCTCGCTATCAATGGCCGGAAAGGGGCCAGCCAGCAGCATGCGTCCTTCGGCCTGCAGCGCCTCCAGGCGCGCCAGATGTGCGGGGCGCGCGGCCATGCGGCGTTCCAGCGAGCCGGGATGATCGGTACCAATGATGACGTACCACATGTAATGGGTCCTCCCGCAGAAATCGGCGAGTTTAGCCGACCGGCCGCCCAGGCCCCAGCGCAAGTCGCCAGGTGATGACTGTCAGACACGGTGCCTGACGCCGCGCGCTGCCTCGCCAACGGGCGCCCGAGCATGCTTTCCGCGACTCAGGCCTCCGGAAGCCAACCCTTTCCCGCCCCAGGTCATCAGTCATAGCAAGCCGTCCTTGACGGCTTCAACTATGGTGTTATAGTTCACTACAACACCGGTCCACGACATCACTAAAGGAGAACCCAAATGAAAGCGCCGAATCCGTTCGCCATCACTGCCGCGGTTCTGTTCACCACGGTCAGCCTGATCGCCATCAGCCCCAATACCCCCAAAGCACCCGCTACCCAGATCAACGGCATGAAGGTAATTAGCCTGCCGGCAGTCGATGTACGCCCCACCGCTGAAGACCAACGCGCCGCCGCCATGCTGACCACGGCCAGCCTGACGATCGCCAACTCGGCGTTGGCCACCAGGGCCGAAAGCAGTGCAAGTCTTCTCGGAGCGCAGCTAACCATGCCCTACTATTCGTTTGGCTCCACCAAGCTCGCCCGCATCAGCAAGGAATAAATCCATGTCCATCACCTGGAACGACAGCGTCCCGATCTATCGCCAGCTACGCGAACGCGTAGTGGCGATGATCCTGGACGGCGCCTTGAACGAGGGCGACCCGCTGCCGTCAGTACGCCAGGTGGCAGCGGATTTTCAAATCAATCCGCTGACGGTTTCCAAGGCGTACCAGGAACTGGTCGACGACCAACTTGTAGAGAAAAGGAGGGGGCTGGGTATGTTCGTCACCGACGGAGCGCGCGAAGCGCTGCTCAAATCCGAACGCGAGCGCTTTCTGCGCGAAGAATGGCCGGCGCTGTACGCACGCTTGCAGCGCCTTGGCCTGGACCTCAAGACACTGATGCGCGAAGCGCCGCAAGATACGGAGAACCAACCATGAACGCGGTCGTTACCGCCAATGGTTTGAGCAAGCGCTACAAGAACGCGCTTGCGCTGGATAACGTGAGCTTCCAGATTCCGGCCGGCCGCATCGTGGGCCTGATCGGCCCCAACGGCGCCGGCAAGACAACCGCGTTGAAAGCGATCCTTGGACTTACCGATTTCCAGGGCCGCCTCAATGTGCTCGGCCTGGATCCTCGCACTCAGCGCGACAAGCTGATGGAAGAGGTGTGTTTTATCGCCGACGTCGCCGTGCTGCCTCGCTGGATTCGCGTCCGTGAAGCGATCGACTTCGTCGCCAATGTCCATCCGCGCTTCAACCGCACCAAGTGCGAAACGTTCCTGGCACGCACCAAGCTCACGCCTGATCAGCGCGTGCGACAGATGTCCAAAGGCATGATCGTGCAATTGCATCTGGCACTCGTGATGGCGATCGACGCCAAGCTGCTGGTGCTGGACGAACCCACGCTGGGCCTGGATATCCTCTATCGCAAGCAGTTCTACCAGAACTTGCTGGAAGACTATTTCGACGAGAACAAGACGATCATCGTCACCACACACCAGGTCGAGGAGATCGAACACATCCTCACCGACCTGATGTTCATCCGCGACGGCAGAATCGTGCTCAATACCGATATGGACGCCATGGGCGAACGCTTCGCCGAGGTGATGGTAAGCGCCGACATGGCCGCCACCGCGCGCCAGCTCAAACCGCTGGATGAGCGCCAAGTATTCGGCAAGAGCATCTTTCTGTTCGACGGCGTCGACCAGACGCAACTACGGGCGCTAGGCGAAATTCGCCGGCCTTCGGTCAGCGACCTGTTCGTCGCCACTATGAAGGGGACCTACGCATGAACGCGAAGACGCTTTATTGGCTGGTTAGACGTGAATTCTGGGAACACCGCGGCGGCTTTGTCTGGGCGCCGGTGATCACAAGTATCGTGTTTCTGGTGTTGAACATGATGGGTATCGTCAGCGGGGAAGTGCTGGGTGCCCGCAATGGTTTCCATTTCGGTCCACTGGAGGGCCAGGATCTCGCAGCAAAAATTCAGTCGATGGATGTCCATCAGATGCAGGAAGTGGGCGCCGCGCTCGATATGGCCATGCTTTCTTCCAGCTTCCTGATCAGCGTGGTATTCGCCTTTGTGGTGTTCTTCTACTGCCTTGGCGCGCTCTACGATGACCGGCGCGATCGCAGCATTCTGTTCTGGAAATCACTGCCGATCTCTGATTCTGCAACGGTGCTTTCCAAAGTTATTGCCGCGGCGCTCATTGCTCCCGTCATCGTAGTGATCTGTGGTGTGCTTACAGGCATTGCGATGCTGCTGCTGTTCACCATCACATTGTCGTTTCACGGCGTGAGCATGTGGTCGCTGTTAACCCTTGCGCATCCGCTCCAGGTGGTTGGCTTCCTGATTGGCAGCATTCCGCTGTACCTACTGTGGGCCTTGCCGACTGTGGGCTGGCTGATGCTGTGCTCGTCCTGGGCCAAAGCTAAACCCTTCTTGTGGGCCGTAGTGATTCCGGTTGCGCTTGGTGTGATGATCAGTTGGTTCAACCTGCTCGGCTCTGCTGGTTTCAAGAGCAACTGGTACTGGCGCGAGATCGTGGCACGTGCACTGTTCAGTGGGTTTCCAGGTGGCTGGTTGCGCGATGAAGCTGCCAGTCAGCTAGGTAAGAATCCAGAACACATCAGCCACTTCTTCAGCCTGTCCAACTCCTACGCCGTGCTTAGCACGCCGGACATCTGGATTGGCGCAGCAGCGGGTATCGCAATGCTCGCCGGCGCTGTATGGTTCCGCCGCTGGCGCGACGACAGCTGAGAAAGCGCAGCGTCGCAATCTGGCGATACATGATCTGAAGGGGAACACATCATGGCGTATCAAAAGATGATCTTGCTGTTGGCTATATGCACCGCTATCGCGGCCTGCGACATGCCCAACTTCACCTATGGCGGCAAGGACGGAAAGATCACGTCGAACGGCAATCTGCTGACGCTGCACGCCGAGGGCACACCGAATGCCACGTTGGGCTCCTCCGGCGATTTCAACATCGATGGCAAAGCCGTGTCGCTCTCTGCACCGCAACGCGGCCTGTTGATGCTGTATTACCAAGGCGTGATGGACATTCGCGATCAAGCCCTCGGCATGGGCAAGGCTGGCGCTGCCGCTGGAATGAAAGCGTTGGAAAACTCCGTGAGCGGAAAATCCGATCCGAACGACAAAAAGAAGATCGGTGACGATGTGAACTCCCAAACACATCAATTGGCCCTCAAGATGTGCCAGGACGAATCCAACCTCAAGACAATCCAGGATCAGCTCATTGCACAGATGGCCGCATTCAAGCCCTACGGAGGAATATTCCCGGGTCGCAGCATCAACGAGTGCATGAAGGACAACTAGGAGCGCCGTTATGCGTCTTTCCCTATCGCTTGGCACCCTTGCGCTGTGTGCACTACTGAGCGCCTGCAGTGACCATTCAGACGATCACAACGTCATAGTCGTGCATTCGGGCGGCCACACCAGCGTCATCAACAGCAACATAGGTGGCCTTGCTCACGGCAGCCTGCATCTCGGCAACGGCGACGTGACCGTGCGCGCTGACGGCGCGCCCGATGCCGTCATCAACGCCAATGGCGATTTGCAGATCGATCAGCATCCCGTTGCAGTCAATGATGCTCAACGCACCCTACTCAAGTCCTACTACAGCAATGCCACGATGATTCTCAACGATGGCCTCGCCACCGGCAAAGCAGGCGCCGCCGTGGGTGAGGAAGCGGCCAAGAGCGTACTCACACGACTGGCCAGCGGCAGCCCTGACAAGATCCAGCAAGATATCGATGCCAAGGTCAAACCGTTGAAAGAAGCGGCGCTGAAGATCTGCGCGGACCTGGGCAACGTCAAGAGCAATCAAGATCAACTTGCCGCGATGTTGCCGGCGTTCAAGCCCTATGGAAATGTTGTCGGCAGCGATGACGTAGAAGATTGCAAGAAGGACAAAGATGACTGACACGCGTCATCCATGATTGATTGCGAAGCAACATGACCTACACCAGGGGATACAGCATGAATTACCGACGGACGATAACGCTGCTCGCGCTATGCGCCGCTGTCAGCGCCTGCGATACCGCCGACACCAGCATGGCCAATGGCGCTATCAAGCTTAAAGACAACATCGTGACACTGCATGTCGACGGCGCGCCGGAAGCACTGATCAATTCGGACGGAGCGCTGCAGGTAGGCGGGCAGATAGTGCCCGTTACACCCGTGCAACACGGTCTGCTGATGCTCTACTTCCAGAACGTCATGGACGTGCATCAAACGGGCGCAGAGATGGGCAAGGTCGGCGCGGGCATGGGCACCAAGGCGCTGAAGGACTCCGTGGATGGCAAGTCCAAGGCCGAAAAAGATCGTGACGCCCAGGACGGGGCGGATCAATTGAAAACGCTCGCACACAAGATGTGCAGCGACGAGGCGAACATCAAAAACGTGCAAGACCAACTCGCCTCGCAACTGGCCGCCTTCAAGCCTTACGGCAACATCATGTCTAGTGAGCACGTCAGCGATTGCGGAAAAGACTGACGCCATCTGCGCGTAGGGACTTATCCGATTCACACCGGTGTGGCGGCATCAGCCGCCGCCACCTCCAGCACCGTGAATACCGCCTTTGGTCAGTGCACGCGGATCAAGCAACTTCTTCAGCACTTCTTTCGACAAGCCTGATTTTTCCAGCGCCACATCCATGATCGGCCGCTTCTCCTTGTAAGCCTGCTTAGCAATCGCAGCGCCCTTTTCGTAGCCGATCACCGGATTCAGCGCAGTAACCAGAATGGGATTCATCGCCAGCGCCTGATTCACGCGCTCGGCATTCACGCGGAAGCCGCCAATCGCCTTGTCTGCCAGCAATCGCGACACGTTCGCCAGAATGTGGATCGACTGCAGCAGGTTGTGCGCAATCAGCGGCAACATCACATTGAGTTGAAAGTTGCCGGATTGGCCCGCGACCGTAATCGCTGCATCGTTGCCGATCACTTGTGCGGCCACCATCGCGGTCGCTTCCGCAATCACCGGATTGACCTTGCCCGGCATGATGGACGAACCCGGCTGCAGCGCCGGCAATTCAATTTCACCCAAGCCGGCCAACGGGCCGGAATTCATCCAGCGCAGGTCGTTGGCGATCTTCATCAGCGCAACCGCCAAAGTTTTCAGCTGGCCGGAGAGTTCCACCGCGGCATCCTGTGCCGCCATGCCCTCGAAATAATTCGCCGCCGATTCAAAACGGACATCCGTGAGCGCCTTCAATTCGCGCGCCACGGCAGCGCCGAATTTCGGATCGGCATTGATACCGGTTCCTACTGCCGTGCCACCCAACGGCAATTGCCGCGTACGCTTCAAGCTGTCGCCGATCCGTTCGATGGACGATTCAATCTGTGCCGACCAGCCCGACAGTTCCTGCCCGAAGGTTACCGGCATTGCATCCATCAGATGCGTGCGCCCGGTCTTGGGTACGTTACGCAGCTCATGCGCGCGACGATCGATCACACGCTTGAGATGTTTCAGCGCCGGCAGCAGTTGCTCGTGCGTGGTCAGCGCGGCACTTACGTGGATCGCGGTGGGGATAACGTCGTTAGAACTCTGCCCGTAATTCACGTGGTCGTTCGGGTGGACCTTGCTGCCGGCCTTGATGGCGATATGCGCGATCACCTCGTTGGCATTCATATTGGTGCTGGTGCCAGAGCCGGTCTGGAACACATCGATCGGAAATTGATCGTCGTACTGACCTTCGGCCACCGCCAACGCCGCCTTGCGGATGGCCGCCGCCTGCCCTTTCTTCAGATACCCAAGCGCAAGATTGGCCTCAGCTGCCGCCGCCTTGATCAGCCCGAGCGCGCGAATGAAGGATCGCGGCAGATGCAAACCGGAAATGGGAAAATTATCGATGGCGCGCTGGGTTTGCGCGCCATAGAGCGCCTTGGCGGGCACCTTCAATTCGCCCATGCTGTCGTGCTCGATGCGGAAGTCGGCCATGGTTCGCCTCATGCGGTGGGGGATCGTCGGACTATAAACCCGCAAACGTTAGAGCCTCAGCAATGTAAAATACGGAGTTCTGATCCTCCCGGAAGCTCCCCGATGTCCACTCACGCCCTCACTGCCCTCTCGCCACTGGATGGCCGCTACGCCGGCAAGACCGAAGCGCTGCGTCCGATCTTCAGCGAATTCGGCCTGATGCATCGTCGCGTACAGGTGGAAATCGAATGGTTGCTGGCACTGGCTGCGGAAGGCGGTATTGCCGAGCTACCGGCGTTCACGTCAGGGCAGATCGCCAAGCTCAAGGCGATCGCCAGCGACTTCAGCGTGGAGGATGGCACGCGTATCAAGACGATCGAAGCGACCACCAATCACGACGTGAAGGCGGTGGAGTACTTCATCAAGGAACGCATCGGCAACGACGAAGCACTGGCCCAGGCCAAGGAATTCGTCCATTTCGCATGCACTAGCGAAGACATCAACAATCTCTCGTATGCGTTGATGCTGCGCGACGCGCGCACGCACGTGCTGCTGCCCTGGCTGGACAAGATCATTGCCAAGCTGCGCGATCTTGCGCATGCGAACGCTGATTTGCCGATGCTCTCGCGCACGCACGGACAGACCGCTTCGCCCAGCACGCTCGGCAAGGAACTGGCCAACGTCGTTGCGCGCCTGGAGCGCCAGCGCGCGCAACTCGCCAACGTACAAATTCCCGGCAAGATCAACGGCGCCGTGGGCAACTACAACGCTCACGCCATCGCTTATCCCGAGGTGGACTGGCGCACTTTCTCGCAGCGCTTCGTGACCAATCTGGGGCTGGACTACAACCCGTACACCACGCAGATCGAACCGCATGATGGTGTCGCCGAATACTGCGACGTCGTACGCCGCGCCAACACCATCCTGATCGACCTGGCTCGCGACGTGTGGGGCTATATCTCGCTGGGCTACTTCAAGCAGGCGCTGAAGGCGGGGGAAGTGGGCTCGTCCACGATGCCGCACAAGGTCAACCCGATCGATTTCGAAAATGCGGAAGGCAACTTCGGCTTGGCCAACGCACTGCTCGGCCACTTCGCCGAAAAGCTGCCGATCAGCCGCTGGCAACGCGATCTGACCGATTCCACGGTGCTGCGCGCGCTAGGCACCGCATTCGGCCACATGCTGGTGGCCCTGGAATCGCTGCAGAAGGGCCTTGGCAAGCTCAATGTGAATACGGATCGCCTAGCCTCCGATCTCGATGCAAGCTGGGAAGTGCTGGCCGAGGCCGTGCAGACCGTGATGCGTCGTTATGGGCTGCCCGAACCTTACGAACAGTTGAAGGCGCTGACGCGCGGCCAGGGCATCACGCGCGATTCGATGCGTCAGTTCATTACGGCGCTGGCGCTGCCTGAAGACGCCAAACAGCGGCTGCTGGCCCTAACACCGGCCACTTACATCGGCCTGGCAACCGATCTGGCAAAGACGATCTGAGCTGGCGAACCGGACAAAACAGGGCGGCATTTGCCATGATGGCGTCTGCCCTGCTTCCACCAGCGTCATGGCGCCTCTTTCCGAATTCCTGATCTTCACCGGCATCGGTGCGCTAGCCCAACTCGTGGATGGCGCATTGGGCATGGCCTATGGCGTGACCTCGGCAGGCCTGCTGCTGGGTATGGGCATGCCACCTGCCATGGCGAGCGCTAGCGTGCATTACGCAGAAACTTTCACCTGCGGCGCTTCGGGTCTCAGCCACTGGTGGGCAGGCAACGTGCAGCGCCCGTTGTTTTTGATGCTGGTCATTCCAGGCGTAATCGGTGCCATCATCGGCGCTACCTTGCTCGCACATTTGTCGCCGGTATGGATGCGTTATTTCCTCACCCCGTATCTGCTGGCAATGGGTCTGTTCCTGGTCTTTCGCACCGCGCGGCGCAAAGATCGCCGCGCCGACGTACCACGCGGCACGGGTGTGCTGGGTTTCGTCGCGGGGCTGCTCGATGCAGCAGGCGGTGGCGGGTGGAGCGCGCTCACCGTGACCACGATGGTCGCGCGTGGGCAGGAGCCTCGCATGGTGATCGGCAGCGTGCATCTGGCCAAGTGCATTGTGAGCCTGGCGGCCAGCATCACGTTTCTGCTCAGCATCGGGCAAAGCAAGCTGCACGTGGTGTTGGGCCTGATCCTGGGCGGCGTGATCGCCGCACCCTTTGGGGCTTGGCTGGTACGTCGATTGCCCGCGCGCGTATGCACGTTGATGGCCGGCCTGACGGTGCTGGCGCTCGGTGTCTACAATTTTTACCGACTGTTGCGTTGACAGCGCAGGCTGGGGTGCAAACCCCAACCTGGCGCGATGACGGGCATGACGATGTCGAGGTTTGCGCCCCAACCTATCGCGATAGATCGCAGATCCAATTCACTTCCCAGTTCTTACCGTCGGGCGAAAACGACTGCTCCATATGCGCCGCGTGCGGCGAAACATTGAGCCACATCCAGCGCACCAACACGACGCGTCCGTTCCAGACGGTGCGGTTGAAGAACTCTCCGCGGTTGCCATGGAACTGCCCCACCACGGGAGCTGCCGGATCAAGTTCGGCGTTGTCCAGATCCAGCCCGTAGATGACCCATTGATGAGTCTGCGGGTTGTACATGCGTATGGTCTGCGCCTTGATATGCTGCTTCTTGTCGGTACTGGTGACTTCGAACTGTTCGAAATTGGCGTTGGTATCGAGCAGCTTGTGATGGTTGGAAATGCCGTCGTACTCCACCCAGGCAGTGGAGCCATTGAGGCGATCCGGCAGACGACGCACGTGGGCTTTCCAGTCGCCGATCAGGAAGTCGAAATCATGCGAGCCATCGTGTTGCGCGCCTGCAAATATCGCCGTGGGGTTTTGCACGCTGTCGTCAGCAGCAACCGCTAAGCCGGCCCCTATAACCCCTGTTATCCCTACGATCAATGACACGAAGAACTTTGGTGCAGCCTGTCGCAGCGCAGCCATACTCGTCTCCTATTGTCCCCGGGGAAGGGGTGAGCGGAGGCTACGCTCATCGACAGGCGGATTCCATACAATGCCGCCCATGACTCTCGCCATATCTCCCCGCAAGCCGCTGCCCGTTGAAGTGCACGGCACGTCCAAACTTCCGCTTGGCATGACGCCCGCGCAGTTTCTGCGCGATTACTGGCAGAAACGGCCACTGCTGATCCGCAACGCCTTTCCCAATTTCACCACGCCGGTCGCACCGGAAGATCTGGCTGGCCTCGCTTGCGAGGAAGGTGCGCTTTCGCGCCTGATCCAGCACGACGAAGATCGCGAACGCTGGCGCGTCAAAACCGGGCCACTCAAGGAAAGCGATTTCGCCAAGACCGGTAACGCCAACTGGACGCTGCTGGTCCAGGACGTCGACAAGTGGGACATGGACGTGGCCGCCCTGCTCGACCATTTCCAATTCCTGCCAAGCTGGCGCGTGGATGATGTGATGATTTCCTACGCCGAACCCGGCGGCGGCGTCGGCGCGCATGTCGATCAATACGATGTATTTCTGCTCCAAGGCCTGGGTCAGCGGCATTGGGCCATCAGCACCGATCCGAACGCGCCGAGGGAATTTCGCAGCGATGTGGAGCTCAAGCAGCTCAAGTACTTCGAGCCCACGCAAGAATGGCTGCTCGATCCCGGCGACATGCTCTATCTGCCACCTGGCATTCCCCATGACGGCGTCGCTTTTGGCGGTCCCTGCATGACTTTCTCTGTAGGCATGCGTGCGCCATCGCAGGCGGAACTTGTGGGCGATCTCGCCGACTATCTGGCCGAGCAGCTGCCGGAAGAGCAGCGCTACGCCGATCCAGACCTCGCACCCGTGAAGCGCACAGGGGAAATTGATAAGGCCGCACTGAGGCGCGTACGGGCTGCCGTGCCTCTTGCAGCGACATTGAATGACGCCACCTTGCTCGATTGGTTTGGTCGCTTCATCACCCGCTACCGCACCGCACAGACGCCGCTGGCGCCGGCCAAGCCGCTCAGCGAAGCGGCATTGATAAAGCAATTCAGCGGCGGCGCTTCGCTGTTGCGCCATCCATGGTCGCGTATGGCCTGGACCCAGGCTGGCTCGCGCTGCACGCTATACGCCAACGGCCATGCCTATCCGGCATCCGTGCAATGGGCGACGCGATTGTGCTCGCAACGCACGTCTTCGCCGCCGTTCGATTTATCCACGGCCGACACAGCGCTACTGCTTGGGCTGATTAATGATGGACATCTGATTCTTCGCCGTCTGAAGGGGCGCAACGCGTGAACACTCCATCTGATGCCACCAACGAAGGAGCCCGGGCGGTCTCAGGTCCGGAGGCTATCGCTGCCATGCGGCTGCAGGTGCTGACGGCAGCCCGCTTCAAGCTGTCCGTCTACCTGCCGACGTTGACGTCTGCCGTCCTCAGCAGTCCGGCGGAGCTGGCCGAACTGCGCCGCATCGCGATTACCGGGCGCGGTGCCGAAATCCGCATGGTGCTGGGCGACCCGGCAGCGGCCATGCGTGCGGGACATCGCCTGTTCGATCTCGCACAACGGCTACCCAGCGTCTTGCGCATCCGCACGCCCTGCGACGACGAGCAGAGCAGCGAAACCACCGCGAGCGCCTGGGTGCTCAACGACACTGCCGGTTACCTGTTCCTGCCCAACGCCGACAGCTGGGAAGGCCGTGCCGCCTTGCGCGACGGACCGGGACTGGCGCCCTTGCTCCTGCAGTTCGAACAAATATGGGAACGGGCCGAGCCGGCCACCCTGGTGCAAGCGCTGGGCTTGTAAACCGTGGGCTGAACGCCCTTGCATAGCGCCGCTTCGACTCCAACATTCGATGCGGTAACCGGAAGCGCCCAAGGTTCCAGTAATCGCCCGCACCTAAGCTCCCGTCCCTGCTGCCCTCGCACACTCGGTAACTGCGCCAACCATCTCTCCCAGCATGGTTTGTCGGCTTGCCGCGGTGCGGAAGCCGCAGGCTATAATTAACAGGATTTTTCGCCGGCGAACCGGGCCTACGACAAGGCGGTTCGCTGAGGCCTCCCTTCCCTGCCGGTGGTGACGTGAGCACAAACCTGATCCGCGAGTTTTTTGAATCCTCGCAACTCGCAGGCGGCAACGCCGATTATGTCGAATCGTTATATGACGCCTGGCTAGCCGATCCCGCATCGGTTCCAGCCGAGTGGAATACCTACTTCCAGACCTTCAAGGGCCGCGAGTCGGGAGATGTCTCCCATAACGCGGCCATTGCGCGTATAGAGGCTGCACAAAAACAGCGTCCCGGTTTCGCCGCAGCGGCGGCCCCCGTTAGCGACGAACATGCACGCAAACAAGCTGGCGTGCTTCGCCTGCTGACCGCTTACCGCTCGCGCGGCCACCTCGCAGCCGATCTCGATCCGCTGGGCCTCGCACACAAGACGCATGCACCGGATCTGGATCTGGCCTTTCATAACCTGTCGGACGCGGATCTCGACACCGAATTCGATTGCGGCAACTTCGCCGGCGGCGGCCAACGCATGAAACTACGCGAGCTCTTCGCTCGCCTGAAGCGCGTGTACACCGGCACGATCGGCGTGGAGTTCATGCACATCTCCGATCATGCGCAACGCAACTGGCTCTATAGCCGCCTGGAACAGGCCAACGGCAATGCAGGCCTCGACAAGGACGGCAAGCAACGCCTGCTTGGCAGCCTCACCGCGGCCGAAGGCCTGGAGCGCTACCTGCATACCAAGTACGTCGGCCAGAAGCGTTTCTCGCTGGAAGGCGGCGACAGCCTGATCCCGATGGTCGACGACATCGTGCGGGCGGCCGGCGACAACGGCATTCGCGACGTGGTCATCGGCATGGCCCACCGCGGCCGCTTGAACGTGCTGGTGAACATCCTAGGCAAACCACCGAAAACCCTCTTCAACGAGTTCGAAGGCATCTTCGAGCATCACGAGGACGACCCTGCCCACTCCGGCGACGTGAAGTACCACATGGGCTTCTCTGCGGACGTGCGCACGCCCAAGGGCGGTGTGCACGTGGCGCTGGCGTTCAACCCGTCGCATCTGGAAATCGTCAACCCAGTGGTGGCCGGCTCCGTGCATGCGCGCCAGGTGCGCCGCAAAGATACCGAGCGCACCAAGTCGTTCGCCGTGCTGATCCACGGCGACGCTGCGCTCGCCGGCCAGGGCGTGAACATGGAACTGTTCAACATGTCGCAAGCGCGCGGTTTCAAGATCGGCGGCACGCTGCACATCGCGGTGAACAACCAGGTGGGCTTCACCACCTCCAATCCGCAAGACGCACGTTCCACGCTGTACTGCACCGACGTGATCAAGATGATCAACAGCCCGGTGTTCCATGTGAACGGCGACGATCCGGAAGCGGTGATCCAGGTGACCCGCCTCGCCTACGAATTCCGCAAGACGTTCCGCAAAGATGTGATGATCGACCTGGTGTGCTACCGCCGCCACGGCCACAACGAAGCCGACGAACCGGCGGCTACGCAGCCGGTGATGTACCAGGTCATCCGCAAGCGCCCCACCACGCGCGAACTCTATGCACAGCAGTTGGTGAAGGAAGGCGTGCTGGCCGAAGGCGATGCGCAGAAGTTCGCCGAGGATTACCGCAACCGCCTCGAAGCCGGCGCGGCCATGACCGATCTGCATCCGTCGCTGACCAAGGACGTGGAAGTGGATTGGAGCCAGTTCATCGGCGGCAAGCTATCCACGTCCTACACCTCCAATCTCGACAAGAAGAAACTGGTCGAATTGGCGAATCGCATTCTCTCCCTCCCGCAGGATCTGACGCTACAGTCACGCGTTGCCAAGATCTACGACGACCGCCGCAAGATGGCGTCCGGCGAGCTCCCGGGCGACTGGGGCTTTGCTGAGAACCTCGCTTACGCCACGCTGATCGACGAAGGCCACAACCTGCGCATGGTCGGCCAGGACGCCGGTCGAGGCACGTTCTTCCATCGCCATGCCGTGCTGCATGACCAGAAGGATGGCCACACCTACCTGCCGCTGGCCACGTTGCGTCCTGACGCAGACGTTGAAGTGATCGACTCGCTGCTCAGCGAAGAAGCGGTGATGGCCTTCGAATACGGCCACGCCACCACCGATCCGCACACGCTCAACATCTGGGAAGCGCAGTTCGGCGACTTCGCCAACGGTGCGCAGGTGGTGATCGACCAGTTCATCAGTTCGGGCGAAGCAAAGTGGGATCGCCTGTGCGGTCTCGCCCTGTTCCTGCCGCACGGTTATGAAGGTCAGGGTCCGGAGCACTCCTCCGCACGTCTGGAGCGCTTCCTGCAGCTGTGTGCACTGGACAACATGCAAGTGTGCGTACCCACCACGCCGGCGCAGGATTTCCACATGATCCGCCGCCAGATGCTGCGTCCCACACGCAAGCCGCTGATCGTGATGACGCCCAAATCATTGCTTCGCCACAAGCTGGCCGTATCCACGCTGGACGAGCTGGCCAACGGCAGCTTCCAGTTGGTGATCGGTGAACACCGCGATTTGCCGGCGAAGAAGGTCAAGCGCGTGGTGCTGTGTGCAGGCAAGGTTTACTACGACCTGCTGGAAGAATCGGAAAAGCGCGGCATCACCGACGTGGCTATCGTGCGCGTCGAACAGCTCTATCCGTTCCCGCGCCCGGAAGTCACCGCCGAGCTGGAGAAATACCCTTCTGCCAAGGAAGTGGTGTGGTGCCAGGAAGAGCCGATGAACCAGGGCGCGTGGTTCCAGATCCGTCATCACCTGCAAGCCTGCGTCAGCAGCAAACAGACACTTTCCTATGCAGGTCGTGCACGGTCGCCAGCCCCTGCCGCCGGTCATCTCAACGATCACGTTGCCGAACAGGCCGCACTGGTCGAACAGGCGCTCGTCGCACCGATCGGTCCCGATCACTCAGCAGAATAACCAATGTCTATAAGTGCGGCCTGGATGGCCGCTTTTTGACTTTCGCGCTCACGGATGAGCGCTAAACCAAAGGTTCCGTACATCATGTCTATCGAAGTCAAAGTCCCCGTTCTGCCCGAGTCCGTCTCCGACGCCACCATCGCTACTTGGCACAAGAAGGCCGGCGAGGCGGTCAAGCGCGATGAAAACCTGGTCGATCTGGAAACCGACAAGGTCGTACTGGAAGTGCCTGCGCCGGTCGATGGCGTGTTGAAGGAACTGAAGTTCCAGGCCGGCGATACGGTGACCAGTCAACAAGTGATCGCTGTGATCGAAGAAGGCGCTGTTGCCGCTGCGCCCGCTTCCGCGCCGGCAGCTGCCGCGCCTGCTCCGGCCCCAGCCGCCGCGGCTCCGCAAGTTGCGGCCAAGGGCACTGAGAATCTCTCGCCCGCCGGCCTGCGCGTTGCCACGGAAGAGAAGATCGACGTCTCCAAGGTCGCCGGCACCGGCCGCGATGGCCGCGTCACCAAGGAAGACCTGGTGAACTACGGCAAAGGTGGCGCTCCCGCTGCTGCTGCGCCGTCGGTTGCCCCGACGCCGGGCGCCCGCCCCGAAGAGCGCGTGCCGATGACGCGTATCCGCGCCCGCATTGCCGAACGCCTCATGCAGTCGAAGAACTCGATCGCGATGCTCACCTCGTTCAACGAAGTGAACCTCGCCGAAGTCAGCAAGATGCGCAAGACGCTGGGCGAGCAGTTCGAAAAGGCGAATGGTGTGAAGCTCGGCTTCATGAGCTTCTTCGTGAAGGCCGCTGCCGAAGCGCTGAAGCGCCATCCGATCATCAATGCATCGGTCGATGGCAACGACATCGTCTATCACGGCTACCAGGACATCTCCATCGCCGTGGCCACCGACAAGGGCCTGGTGACACCGGTGCTGCGCGACACGCAGAACATGAGCTTCGCGGATGTCGAAAAGGGCATCGCCAACTACGCCAAGAAAGCGCGCGAAGGCAAGCTCGGCCTTGACGACCTGCAAGGCGGCACGTTCACCATCACCAACGGCGGCACCTTCGGTTCGCTGTTGTCGACGCCCATCGTGAATCCGCCGCAGAGCGCGATCCTCGGCATGCACACCATCAAGGAGCGTGCAATCGTCGAGAACGGCCAAGTGATTGCTGCCCCCATGATGTACCTGGCGATCTCATACGATCACCGCATCATCGATGGCAAGGACGCTGTGCTGTTCCTGGTCGACATCAAGAACCAGCTCGAGAATCCGCAGCGCATGCTGCTTGGCATGTGAGCGCCCTCGCTCACATGCCAAATAGGTACGAGGCTCTGATGGCGAGACGTGCGATAAATCACACGCTCGCCTCCATGCCAAAGCTCCCCTTGATGCGCTTTTTTATGAGCGCTCCCTGTTTCAAGGAACAACCATGAGCGACAAATTCGACGTCATCGTCATCGGCGCCGGCCCTGCCGGTTATGTGGCTGCCATTCGTGCCGCGCAGCTTGGCCTGAAGACCGCTTGCGTGGATGCTTTCGTCGGCAAAGACGGCAAGCAAGCCCTGGGCGGCACCTGTCTCAACGTAGGCTGCATTCCGTCCAAAGCACTGCTCGACTCGTCCAAGCAATACTTCAACCTCTCGCACAACTTGCCGGCGCACGGCATCAGCGTCGAGAACGCCAAGGTGGACATGACCACGTTCATCGGCCGCAAGGACAAGATCGTCAAGCAGTTCACCGGCGGCATCGGTCAGCTGTTCAAGGCCAACAAGGTCACGCCATTCTTCGGCAAAGGCAAGTTGCTTAAAGGCAACAATGTCGAGATCACCGGCAACGACGGCAGCAAGCAGACGATCAGCGCCACCAACGTGATCCTCGCTTCCGGCTCGGTGCCGATCGAATTGCCGTTCGCCAAGTTCGATGGCAAGAACATCATCGACAACACCGGCGCGCTCGACATCACAGAAGTGCCGAAGCGCCTCGGCGTGATCGGTGCAGGCGTGATCGGCCTGGAACTGGGCAGCGTGTGGAACCGCCTGGGTGCGCAAGTGACCATCCTCGAAGCGCTGCCGGATTTCCTTGCCGTCGCCGATCAGGATGTCGCCAAGGTTGCCAAGAAGGAATTCGAGAAACAGGGCCTCACCATCAAGCTCGGCGCCAAGCTCACCAAGGCCGAGGTAAAGAAGAATGAAGTCGCGCTCACCTACGAAGACAAGGACGGCGCACACGAACTCATCGTCGACAAGCTGCTGGTAGCCGTGGGCCGCCGCGCCTACACCGAAGGCCTGCTGGCCGACGATACCGGCGTGAAGCTGGACGAGCGCGGCCGCATTGTGGTCGACGAGCACAACCACACTGGCGTCGATGGCGTATGGGCCATTGGTGACGCCGTGCGCGGCCCGATGCTGGCGCACAAAGGCTCGGAAGAAGGGGTGGCTGTCGCCGAGTGGATCGCCGGCAAGGCCGGTCACATCAACCTCGATACGGTACCGTGGGTGATCTACACCGAACCGGAAATTGCCTGGACCGGTAAGACCGAGAAGGAACTGAAGGACGCCGGCGTTCCGTACAAAATCGGCACCTTTCCGTTCGCTGCCATCGGCCGCGCCGTGGCCATGAACGAAGCGATCGGTCAGGTGAAAGTGATCGCCCACGCCGAAACCGACCGCCTGCTCGGCGTGCATATGGTCGGTCCGGGCGTGTCCGAACTGATCGCCGAAGCCGTGGTGGCGATGGAGTTCAAGGGCTCCGCCGAAGACCTGGCCCGCATCGTCCACGCCCATCCGACCCTGTCGGAAGCCGTGCACGAAGCCGCGCTTTCGGTGGACAAGCGCGCCATTCACAAAGGCAATTGAGGCGCCATGCCATGATCAGCGACCCGCTCGTGGCGACATGAGCGGGTCGTTTTCTTTGAAGTCCCTCTCCGTCCAGGAGAGGGGTAGGGGTGAGGGTTCGGACGAAGCATGCGCGCAAATGCTTGCCCAAGATTCCAACATAGCGCTTCGATCGCACCCTCATCCGCCCTTCGGGCACCTTCTTCCATAGGGGTTCACACCCCACCCTCACGCGGAACGACCATGCCCCAACCCACCGCCCTCTGCGTCTACTGTGGATCTCAAAGCGGCACCCATTCCATCTATGCCGAGACAGCTCGCGCCTTCGGCTTGGAACTGGCCAAGCGCGATATCACGCTGATCTACGGCGGCGGCAAGGTCGGCTTGATGGGCACGGTTGCCAACGCTGCACTGGCCGGTGGCGGCAAAGTCGTTGGCGTGATTCCGCGCCAATTGGTCGAACGAGAGGTGGCGCATAGCGGGCTGAGCGAATTGATCGTGGTCGATACCATGCATCAACGCAAAACTCGCATGTACGAACTCTCCCATGCGTTCGTCGCTCTGCCTGGCGGTTTTGGCACGATGGATGAGATGTTCGAGATGCTCACCTGGGCACAACTCGGCTTGCATCGCTATCCGTGTGCATTTCTCGATACGCACGGTTATTACGGTCATCTGCGCAGCATGATGAATCACATGGTCGCCGAAGGTTTTGTCGCACAGGGCCGGCGCGACAGCATTTGGTTTGGCGATTCGATCGATGGATTGTTCGAGTGGATGGAGCATTACCAAGTCGGCTTTGCCCCGCAGGGCATCGATACATCCAGCATCAAGGCATGAAGTGAGGCCTGTACCATGACCACGTTCCAAGCCTTCCGCATTCACAACGACGCCCACGGTTATCGCGGCGGCGCCGAAACAATGCATGTCGATGCACTAAGCCCGGGCGAAGTGCTGGTGAAAGTCGCCTACTCTTCGGTGAATTACAAAGATGCGTTGGCCGGCACCGGCAAGGGCAAGATTCTTCGCCAATATCCACTCAACGGCGGCATCGATGCAGCGGGTGTCGTCATGGCTTCCACCGATGCAAAGTTCAAGGAAGGTGACGCCGTGTTGTGCACGGGCAGCGGCCTTTCCGAAACGCGCGACGGCGGTTACGGCGAATACATTCGCCTGCCTTCACCGTGGGCGATACCGCTGCCGAACGGATTGAGTTTGCGTGAAAGCATGATTCTGGGCACCGCCGGCTTTACCGCTGCGTTGGCCTTGTTGCGCATGCAGGACAACCGTCAAACGCCTGCGCTCGGACCTATCGCTGTCAGCGGCGCCAGCGGCGGTGTAGGCATGCTCGCGATCGATATCTTCACGCGCGCGGGTTACGAAGTGCACGCCATCAGCGGCAAGGCGGCGCATTTCGATTTTCTGCGCAGCCTTGGCGCAACCGAATGCATCGATCGCCACCAGCTTGCCTTCAGCGGCAAGCCGATGGATTCGGCGCGCTTTGGCGGCGCCTTGGACAATGTCGGCGGCGCGATGCTCGCCGGCCTGCTGCCGCTGATCGTGCCCTATGGCAATGTCGCCATTTGCGGCAATGCAGGCGGCGTCAACTTCGAAAGCACCGTGATGCCATTCATCATTCGCGGTGCCAGCCTGCTCGGTATTGCCTCTGCCGGCACCGCCCGCGATATTCGGGATCAGGTATGGCACCATCTCGCCAGCGGCTGGAAGCCGCGCCATCTTGACCGGATAGCCACCCGGGAAGTTACGCTGGAGCAGCTGCCGGACGTGTTCGAGCGTATGCTGGCAGGCGATTCCTTCGGGCGCACGATTGTGCGTGTAGGTCACGTTTGACGCGGGTCGCGCTTGGAAGCGTCGCCGCTGCGACTTAGAATTAACGAAACGACTAGGGGATTCCCAAGCTTATGGCACGCATTCTGATCGTCGACGATTCTCCGTCGCAGCTTCTCGGTATCAAACGCATCGTCGAGAAGCTCGGCCATGAAACGCTGACCGCCGAAGACGGTGCCGCGGGCGTTGAGGTGGCAAAGCGCGAAAAGCCCGCGCTGATCCTGATGGACGTGGTCATGCCCAACCTCAACGGCTTCCAGGCCACACGCACGATCAGCAAGGATCCGGAAACGCAGCACATTCCGATCGTGCTCGTCACCACCAAGGACCAGGAAACCGACAAGGTGTGGGGCATGCGCCAGGGTGCGAAGGCCTACGTCACCAAGCCGATCAAGGAAGACGAACTGGTGGCGGTGCTGAAAGAACTGCTACCCGCCTGATGGCAGATTCCAACGGATACAAACAAAAACGGCGCCTTTCAAGGCGCCGTTTTTGTTTCTGCTAGTGCACGATTTCAGTGCCGCGGATCGTAATGCGCGAACTGCGCCTGCAATGCTTCATAAGCCTGACGTTGCGGATCGCTCTCCGGTAGCGGCACCCGGATCGACACTTCCACCAATTGATCGCCCGGCGGCTGCCCTGGCATGCCGCGTCCCTTCAGGCGCAGTCTGCGGCCTGACTGCGTACCGGCGGGAATGCGCAAATCCACGGTGCCGGCTAGCGTCGGCACCGGTACGGTCGCACCCAGTGCGGCCTCCCAGGGGCTGACCGGCAGAACGTACAGGACGTTGCGTCCGTCCAGCTTGAAGCGCGCATCGTCGCGGATACCCACCTCAAGCAAAAGATCACCGTTTGGGCCGCCTACGCCCGGGTGGCCCTGGCCGCTCAGGCGAATCACCTGCCCGGGTTGGATGCCCGCCGGAATTTTCACCTCCAACACACGCTCCTGACCGCTGCCGTCGTCCAGGTTCAGACGGGTGCGGCCGCCGCTGAAGGCAGTTTGCAGGTCGATCTGCACATGAGCCTGTACATCGCGCCCTCGACGCGTACGCGGCGTGTGGCGACCACCCGCAGACGCACGGCCGAACAAACTTTCGAAGAAGTCGCTGAAGTCGCCGTTGCCGCCATCGCCGAAATCGAAGCCCTGCCCCTGCCCCCAGTTCGGCGGCGGACGGAACTGCTCGCCCGGACGATAGCCGCCCGCACGCAATTGATCGTAGGCACGGCGCTTTTCCGGATCGCGCAACACTTCGTTGGCTTCGTTCACTGCCTTGAATTTTTCTTCCGCACCGGCTTCCTTGTTCTTGTCCGGATGATATTTGCGCGCAAGCTTACGGTAGGCCGCTTTGATATCGGCTTCACTGGCATCGGGCTTCACACCCAGGACGTCGTAATAATCTTTGAATTCCACAACCGTTCCCCAATGCAAATTCACCACGCCAAATACAACGCATCAAACCCAACACAGACGGCCCGCCGCGGATCATGGTCCGCGGCGAGCTGCCTACGCAACATCGAGCAGTAGCTGCTTACTGGGCCGTGTTGATGGTAATGCGACGCGGGGCCTTTTCCGCTTTCTTCGGAATCACGATTTCCAGCACACCATGCTTGCCGGCGGCGCTGATGTTGTCGGCATCGGCGCTATCGGGTAGCGCAAAGCCGCGATGGAATTTGCCGTGGGCACGTTCAACACGCGTAAAACGGCTGTTCTGTTCGCTTTTCTCTACCGAACGCTCACCCTTGATGGTGAGAACGCCCTTTTCCATGCTGACTTCGATGGTGGCTGGATCCACGCCGGGCACATCGGCATAAATCACGAAGCGCTGCTCTTCTTCCTTGATGTCCACGCGCGGTGCCCACTGACTGGTCACAACATTGGAACCATCGCTTTCCACGTTATGAAAAAAACGATCAAACGCCTGACGTAGATCGGCGGGCAATGCGTTGGAAGTGCTCCACAGGGTATTTCGGCTGGTATGCATAACAGTGTTCCTCGAATGGGTTGCGGCGTATTTCCCGCTTGGCAGTCACATAAGTGCTGCAATGGAACTTTCAAGGCGACAAGCCTGCGAGCCGGGCAGTACCATGCCTGGCGTTGCCATGGTTTCAGGAACAAACCGCATGACTATCCAGATCGGCCAGACCTTGCCGGATATGGACATCGCCGTAATCGATGGCGAAGCAGAGATCCAGCGCTGCACCACGGGTTCTCTATTTGCGGACCGGCGAGTCGTACTCTTCGCGGTACCAGGTGCTTTCACCCCCACTTGTTCGGAACGTCACCTGCCCGGCTATGTGAAACACTTCGAAGCATTCAAGGCGCGTGGTATCGAGGTGTATTGCTTGGCGGTGAACGATGCTTACGTGATGAAAGCTTGGGCCCTCTCTCAGCGAGTACCGGCTGGACTCAAGCTGCTCGCGGATGGCAATGGCGCTTTCACCAAGTCACTCGGCTTGGAGATGGATGGCAGCGCATATGGTATGGGTGTGCGTTCGCGTCGCTTTGCGCTGTATGCGGAAAACGGCATCGTGAAGGACCTTCATATTGAAAGCCCCGGCGAGTTGCGGGTGACCACGGCCGAAGCGATGCTCACCGCTACGCCTTGATGCCCTACAAAGGCGTGAGATTTGGATCACACCCTAACGACAAAATCTCCTACAGATTAGAACGCAAGGGCGTCATAGTCGGCCCGGCGGCTCGGCAACGCCCAGCCGATTCGCGCACGGAGGCGTTATCACGTCCGCCGAGCGTAGGAGACTTATCGTGAAACATCGCTATGTGTACGTGCCACTGCTGCTGGCATGCGTTTTTTCGTCGAACGGACACGCAACCAAGCCCATGTCCGGCGGAACGATCCATTTCCACGGAGCGATCGTGCAACCAACGCTCGCGCCGTCCGTCGCCAGGCTGCCTTTGCAGAACGACCCAGCAACTACTGTGACGGTCGATTCTCTAACCCAGGCACGCCTTCGTTTTTCGAGCGACTTGCTTGATTACTACGCTGAATATGCGAAGCCGGATGCCAAGCTCGTCAGCACGGCCTACCAATAACGTCGCAGCTGTTGGATGCCACTACCCCTAAAACACAAAAGCCCCGGCGAACCGGGGCTTTTGCAGGAGCACACAAAGCCTATTCGTTCGGCTGCGCATCCGTTGGCTCATCCGACACCGGCGGAACATTTTCACCTGTTTCCGCTTCTTCACCGTTGCTCTCATCGGCATCCACACGAACCACGCTGACCAGAGATTCTTCGGCAGGCAAACGAATCAACGTAACACCCTGCGTATTGCGGCCCAGTTGCGATATCTCCATCGCACGCGTGCGCACCAGGGTGCCCTGGTTGGAAATCAGCATCAACTCATGCGCATCGGTTACCTGCGCGGCGGCCACCAATGCACCATTGCGTTCGGAGCATTGAATACCAATCACGCCTTGCGTACCGCGGCCCTTCTTCGGGAACTCGTCGAGCTGAGTACGCTTGCCGTAGCCGCGTTCGGTAGCCGTGAGGATACTGCCCTCTTGCGCGACGATCAGCGATACAACCCTGGCTTCATCGGTGAGCTTCATGCCGCGCACGCCCGTGGCCGTACGGCCCATCGGACGGACTTCGCTTTCGTCGAAGCGCACCACTTTGCCGTTCGACGCAAACAACAACACGTCGCTGTTGCCATCGGTAATCAATACACCGACTAGCGCATCGCCTTCTTCCAAATTGATGGCAATCTTGCCCTTCTGCAGCTGGTATTCGAATTCGGTGAGCGGCGTTTTCTTCACGGTGCCTTCGGCGGTGGCGAAGAACACATAGCGATCCGCACTGTATTCGTGCACCGGCAGCACGGCCTGTACCTTCTCACCCTCGGCGAGCGGCAACAGGTTCACCATCGGCTTGCCCCGCGCGTTCGGGCCAGCATCCGGCATCTGGTACACCTTGAGCCAGTAGACGCGGCCGGTGCTGGTGAAAGTGAGCAGCGTGTCGTGCGTGTTCACCACCCACAGCTGTTCGACGAAATCCTCTTCCTTCAACGCGGACGCGGAACGGCCCTTACCGCCACGGCGCTGTGCGCGATAGGTGCTGGCAGGTTGACGTTTCACATAGCCGGCGTGCGAGAGCGTGACCACCACATCTTCCGGTGCGATCAGGTCGAGCACATTGAGATCTTCCTGCGAAGGCTGAATCTCGGTGCGGCGCGCATCACCGAATTCGGCCTTGACCGCTTCCAGTTCATCGCGAATCACCGACAGCAGGCGCACCGGGTCTTCCAGGATCTGGATCAACGCACGGATGGTCTCAAGGATTTCACGATATTCGTCGGAAAGTTTTTCCTGCTCCAGGCCAGTGAGGCGATGCAGGCGCATGGCCAGGATTTCCTGCGCCTGCGTATCGGAAAGCTGGTACCCGTCGGCCTTCAAGCCGTCGCGCGGATCCAAGTCTTCCGGCCGCGAAGCTTCAGCGCCGGCGGCAGCCAACATTGTGGCCACCATGCCTGGCTGCCACTTGCGCGCCACCATGCGCTCACGCGCTTCCTGCGGCGAAGCCGAGGTGCGGATGAGCTCGATCATCTCGTCGATGTTGGCGAGCGCGACGGTGAGACCTTCCAAAATATGCGCGCGGGCACGTGCCTTGCGCAGTTCGAAAATCGTGCGACGCGTGACGACTTCTCGGCGATGGCGAATGAACGCTTCGAGGATTTCCTTGAGATTGAGCGTGCGCGGCTGGCCATTGACCAGCGCCACCATGTTGATGCCGAACGTGACCTGCAGCTGCGTCTGCTGGAACAGGTTGTTGAGCACGACATCGGCCATCGCATCGCGACGGATCTCGATGACGACGCGCATGCCGTCCTTGTCGGATTCGTCGCGCAGCTCGGAGATGCCTTCAAGGCGCTTTTCCTTCACCAGCTCGGCGATCTTTTCGATCAGACGCGCCTTGTTCACCTGGTAAGGCAGCTCGTGGACGATGATCGTCTCGCGGCCGTTGGATTCGGTTTCGATCTCGGTGCGTGCACGCACCAGGATGCGGCCACGACCGGTGCGATATGCCTCGACGATTCCAGCGGCACCGTTGATGATGCCCGCCGTGGGGAAATCCGGACCGGGAACATGATGCATCAGCTCGTCGATGCTGAGTTCCGGGTTGTCGATCAGCGCGATGGTCGCGGAGATTACTTCGGTAAGGTTGTGGGGCGGCACGTTGGTGGCCATGCCCACCGCGATACCGGCCGAGCCGTTCACCAGCAGATTCGGCACGCGCGTGGGCAGTACCAGCGGCTCCTGCTCGCTTTCATCGTAGTTCGGGCCGAAGTCGACCGTTTCCTTGTCGATGTCAGCCATCAGCTCATGCGTAAGGCGCGCCATGCGCACTTCGGTGTAACGCATGGCCGCGGCGTTGTCGCCATCGACCGAACCAAAGTTGCCTTGACCATCCACCAACATGTAGCGCAGCGAGAACGGCTGGGCCATACGCACGATGGCGTCGTAAACCGAAGCATCGCCGTGCGGATGGTATTTACCGATCACGTCACCGACGACGCGCGCGGATTTCTTGTAGGGCTTGTTCCATGCATTGCCGAGTTCATTCATGGCAAAAAGCACGCGACGGTGCACGGGCTTCAAACCATCACGGACATCTGGGAGGGCGCGTCCCACGATCACGCTCATGGCGTAGTCGAGGTAGCTCTGGCGCATTTCGTCTTCGATATTGACGCGAATGACTTCTTTGGCGAGCTCTGCCATCAATGGGCTTCCCTGGTAACGAATAAGGGCCTCGGGACAGGCGCTTTACGCGCTTGTCGGGCGGGATCAGACGGTAGGTCGTAAGTGTACCATAGCGACGCTTGAAAAGGCCTAATTTCCGCCTTTTCAATCAATGAGTTACGAGCCTGTTTTGGTGCGACGAAAAAGCAGCGTCCGGGCGGTCACGAAATTGACGAAAGCGGCGAAAATCGAACCCACACCGACCGCCAGCGCGGGCCATTGATGCCAACTCGGAAAGGCCACCAGACAGGCCACATAAGCGATGTAGTTCACCGCCGCGCCGCCACTCATCAAAGCCATCCAGTGCAGCCATTCCACCATCAAGGAGCGTCCGCTGTGGCGCGTGGCAAAGGTGTGGCTACGATTCCACCACCAGGTGACGGTGGCCGCAGCAATGAAGGAAATCACGCGGCCAACATAAGGATTGAAGTGTGCAAAAGTCACCAGACTCTGCACGATGCCAGCGTCGACGACGAAGCCCAGCGCTCCGCCGATCGCAAACAGCGTCACTTCATGACGCAACCTCATGCAGCGAACACAGCCTTCATGCGGTCAAACGTGGGATGTTCGATCACACCGCGCTCGGTGACGATGGCGTCGATCAACGAAGCAGGCGTCACGTCGAACACCGGGTTCCAGGCCTGTGCACCTTCGACCACCGTACGGCGACCGGCCACACTGAGCAGCTCGGCGGCATCGCGCAGTTCGATGTCGATGTCGTCACCCGAAGCCGTGGCCATATCAACCGTAGACGACGGCGCCACCACCATGAACTTCACTCCGTGATGGCGTGCAGCAATGGCGAGCTGATAGGTGCCGATTTTGTTCGCCGTGTCGCCATTGGCGGCAATACGATCGGCGCCAACGATCACCCATTTCACCTCGCCCGATTTCATCAAATGCGAAGCGGCGGAATCGGCAATCAACTTGGCTGGAATGCCATCGCGCACCAGTTCCCACATCGTGAGTCGCGCACCTTGCTGCCAGGGACGGGTTTCTCCGGCGTAGACATGGTTGATGCGTCCTGCTGCAACTCCAGCGCGAATCACACCCAACGCGGTGCCGTAGCCGGAAGTGGCCAGCGAGCCGGTATTGCAGTGGGTCATCACAGCCGAGCCCGGCGCGATCAAAGCCGCGCCCAGTTCGCCCATATGGCGATTGGCAGCAAGATCTTCGTCCTGGATGATTTGTGCTTCACGCTCCAACGCTGCCGCATCAGCACCTGCAGCGATGCGTCCCTTCATGCGATCCAGCGCCCACATGAGATTCACCGCCGTGGGACGTGCTGCACGCAGCTCTGCCAGCGCCTTATCCATCGGAGCACCTTGTTGCGCAGCAAGCACCACACCCCAGGCAGCCGCGATGCCGATCGCTGGTGCGCCGCGCACGGCGAGATCCTTGATGGCGTGGATGACGGCCGTGTAATCGCGGCAATCGAGCCACTGTTCCTCTGCCGGCAGCAGGCGCTGATCGAGCAGGCGGAGATGATCGCCACGCCATTGCACGGCGCGGATGGTGTCATGGGCGGAGGCAAGATTAGTCATCGCGGTAGTTTACCAGCAATGGCTTGCGTGCCCTTCCAGGAAGTTGTCGTGAGGGGGGGCAAAACGCGAATTGGGTTATCGCGTATTTGTGGAGTTACACCGCAACTTACGTGCCGCGCTGGCGCAGCCACTGATGAATCGCCGGCGCCACTTCACGTTGCGCGCGACCGGAAACGTAGATACCGATGTGCCCCCCCTTGAAGGCAAGTTCGGTGTAATCCGTGGTGCCGACGTGACGCTGCAATGCGCGCGATGCATCCGGCGGCACGAGGTGATCCTGCGTAGCGTAAATGTTGAACACTGGCTGGGTGATCATGCCCAGATCGACAGGCTGCTTACCGATCTGCAAGTCACCTTTGATCAGCTTGTTCTGCTGGAAAAATTCCTTGATGAATTCGCGGAAGGCTTCACCGGCCTGATCGGGTGAATCGAAGATCCAGCGCTCCATACGCAAGAAGTTCTTTAGTTCCGCTGGGTTGTCGAGAATATCGACCATGCTCACGTACTTCTGCTGATTCAAACGCAGCGGCTTGAGCATCAGGTATACCCAGTTCATCAGTTCCGCCGGAATATTTCCCAGCGTGTCGACGAACAGATCCACATTCATGTTTTGCACCCAGTGCGACAGCATGTTGTCGGGGGTGCGGAAATCTACCGGCGTCACCATGGTGACGAGATTTTTTACCTTCTCCGGATGCATGGCGGTATAGCACAGGGAGAACGTGCCGCCCTGGCAAATACCGAGCAGATTGATGGCATCCAGGTTGTGGCGTTTGCGGATGGCATCTACTGCACGATCCAGATAGCCGTTGAGGTAATCGTCCAGCGTGAGCCAGCGATCGGCGCCATCCGGATAACCCCAGTCGATCAGGTACACATCCTCGCCCTGCTCCAGCAGGTTGCGTACCAGTGAACGGTCTGCTTGCAGGTCGGTCATCCATACGGTGTTGACCAGCGCATACACGATCAGTGTTGGTACCTTGGCAGTGGGCTTGTTGTTGCCCTTCATGTGCCAGACGGTGAGCTTGTCCTCGCGATAGGCCACTTCGCGCGGAGTATTCGCGTAATCCTGTTCGCCTAGACCGCGCAGGTTCTGCAGGCCAGTGGCGAGCTTGCGTTGAAAGGCGGCGATTTCGTTGAAAGCCTGCTGCGGATCGAAGTGCAAGGGATTCTGCATGCTCGTTCCTTACTTGCGCTTGCCAGCGGCAGAGCGGGTTGCTTTCGTGCGTTGCGAGGGCGTGACCGATTTACCGTTTCCGGTGCCGGCTTTGCTCTCGATCGGGCGAACTTTCGCAGTTGCCTTGTTTGCTGCCAACTCGCGTTTGAGCGAAGCGATTTCTGCCTGCAAGGTGTCAACCAATGCGTTATCCGGCGCAACGTCACCTTGCCCGCGCATTTGTGTTTCCTTGAGCTCTCGCCGCAATTGCTGCACACGCTTGCCCAGGCTGTTCACCTCGCTGCGCGTGGGAATACCCAGCTCGCGACACATTTGTTCGGTTTGTTGTTGCTGCAATTTGCGCACCTGCATCTGCGCATCCACAAGTGCGCCGAACACTTCGCGGAATTCCTGGGAAAGCGCCATTTCGGCATACGCCTCTTCCATGGCGTCCACCCACAAGTCATACAGTGCTTTCAGCGAGTCGACCTGTTTGCCCGGCTCACCGTGTTGCGCCAGCATTTCCTGCAGATTGGTGATGCCCTGCGCATTCACTTTTTGCAGCAGGCTCTGATAACGCGCGTTGATCTGCGCGTATTCCTGCATGGCCGTAGCGAGCGCTTGCTGGTCAAGCTGCATTTCGCGCGTGATGCCGAATGTGGCCATCGGTTGGGTCGGCATGCCAGGAACGCCAGAAAAACTTGCGTTCTGCATAGCCTGCAGCCAAGCCTGCCATTGGTGATCCAGACCAAAAGCGGAGGCACTGTCGAGACCAGCCACGGTCTGCGCGAAAGGTTGATTGAAGGCCGAAAGAAACGCCTGCATGGCCGCGGGTTGCTGCCATGGCGTGCTCTGGCCCAGCCCGGCACCAGCGGCCTGCTGCAGCCAATTGCCGTAGGCCTTCAGGCTGGAGAGGCTGCGGGTGAGCAGATCATCCTGCTGCGGCATGCCCATGGTGGGAAAACCAAAGGGACTGGGGGCGCCCGATTGTTGTTGCAGATAACGCATCCAGGATTCCCAGGATTGTTGTGCAAAGGCCTGGTAATCCTTTAGAAACTCGTTCGCCTGGTCGGGCATGCCTGCATCCTCGAGGTGAAACGTAATGCTATCAAATACGGACGTGCAGAAATGAAAACGCCCGGCGGGAAAGCGCGGGCGTTTCATGGCTCAGCTTGTCAGAAAAGCGCTCACACGCTCGCGCCTTCGTCTTCGGTGACCGCCTTCATGGACAGGCGAATACGACCTTGTTTGTCCACTTCCAGCACCTTCACCTTGACGATGTCGCCTTCCTTGAGCTTGTCGGAAACCTTCTCCACGCGCTCGTTGGAAATCTGCGACACGTGCACAAGGCCATCTTTGCCCGGCAGGATCGTCACGAACGCGCCGAAGTCCATCAGCTTGGCAACCTTGCCTTCGTAGATGCGGCCCGGTTCCACGTCCGACACGATCTGGTCGATGCGCTTGCGCGCTTCTTCCGCAGCCATGCGGTTGACCGAGGCGATCACCACGGTACCGTCGTCGCTGATGTCGATGGTGGTGCCGGTTTCTTCGGTGATGGCGCGGATGGTTGCACCGCCCTTGCCGATCACTTCGCGGATCTTGTCCGGGTGGATCTTGATGGTGAGCAGGCGCGGAGCGTATTCGCTCATTTCCGCACGCGGCTGGCTGATCACCTTGGCCATTTCGCCCAGGATGTGCAGACGACCGCGCTTGGCCTGTTCCAGCGCCACCTTCATGATTTCCTCGGTGATGCCATCGATCTTGATGTCCATCTGCAGCGCGGACACGCCTTCGGCGCTACCGGCTACCTTGAAGTCCATGTCGCCGAGGTGGTCTTCGTCACCCAGGATGTCGGACAGCACGACGAAATCGCTACCTTCCTTCACCAAGCCCATGGCGATGCCTGCCACCGGTGCCTTGAGCGGTACGCCAGCGTCCATCAATGCGAGCGAGGAGCCGCACACCGAAGCCATCGAGGACGAACCATTCGACTCGGTGATCTCGGACACCACGCGCAGCACGTACGGGAATTCTTCCAGCGCCGGCTTTACTGCCTGCACACCGCGCTTGGCGAGACGGCCGTGACCGATTTCGCGACGCTTCGGCGCACCGAAGCGGCCGGCCTCGCCCACTGAGAACGGCGGGAAGTTGTAATGGAACAGGAAGGGATCCTTCGACTCGCCTTCCGGCGCATCGATGATCTGCGCATCACGCGCGGTGCCAAGCGTGGCCACGACCAGCGCCTGGGTTTCGCCGCGGGTGAACAGTGCCGAGCCGTGAGTGCGCGGCAACACGCCAACGCGCACGGAGATCGGGCGGATGTCGTCCAGCTTGCGGCCGTCGATGCGCACCTTGGTCTTCAGCACGCCATCGCGCATGGTGCGGTATTCGATCTCGGCGAAAGCGTTGCTGACTTCGAGATCGCTCCAACCATGCGAGGCAGCCGTTTCGGCGATGCCGCCCTTGATGTCGGTCTTCAGCGCGGCAATGGCGTCGCGACGCTCCAGCTTGTCGCGAATTGCGAATGCCTTCTCCAGACGATCGCCAAGGATGCCCTGGATGTCGTTGAACAGCGCATCGTTGCGTGCCGGCGCTTCCCACTTGAACGGCTTGCGGCCCGCTTCGGCCACAAACGCGTTGATGGCGGTGATCACCGACTGCATCTGCTGGTGACCGAACACCACGGCGCCCAGCATCACTTCTTCGCTGAGCAGCTTGGCTTCGGATTCCACCATCAGCACGGCGTTCGCAGTACCGGCAACGACCAGGTCAAGGTCGGAGGTCTTGAGCTCGGAAACCGTCGGGTTCAGTAGGTACTGGCCGTTGGCATAGCCTACGCGTGCAGCGCCGATCGGGCCCTTGAACGGAATACCGGCCAAGCTCAGTGCAGCGGAAGCCCCGATCATCGAGGCGATGTCACCGTCGATTTCCGGGTTGAGCGAGATCACCTGGGCGATGATCTGCACTTCGTTCTTGAACTCTTCCGGGAACAGCGGACGGACCGGGCGATCGATCAGACGCGAGGTAAGCGTCTCCTTTTCGGTCGGGCGGCCTTCGCGCTTGAAGAAACCACCGGGAATGCGGCCGGCAGAGTAAAACTTTTCGACGTAGTCGACGGTGAGCGGGAAGAAATCCTGCCCGTCTTTCGCCTTGGCAGCGGCGACTGCGGTGACGAGCACCACGGTACCACCCATGCTGACCATGACGGCCCCTGAAGCCTGTCGGGCGATTTCGCCCGTCTCCAGTGTGACTTCATGATTACCGTACTGGAATGACTTGGTTACTTTCGCCATGATGTTTTATTACCTACGCAAGCCGAGGCGTTCGATCAGACTCTGATAACGACCGAGATCGCGATCCTTGAGGTAGCCAAGCAGACGCTTGCGCTGGTTCACGAGCTTCAGCAGACCACGACGGGAGTGATGATCTTGCTTATGCGTCTTGAAATGACCGGTGAGGTGCTCGATGCGGGCGGAAAGCAGGGCAACCTGCACTTCCGTGGAGCCGGTATCGTTCGGCGCGTGGCCGAAGTCAGCAATGATTTTGCTGGACTGTTCTGCAGTGAGGGACATGGTGTCTTCCTTAAAAAAGCGAGTGCGGAACTTGCGCAACGTCACCGCTTGATGACGTTGCGCAAGCTCCGGCAGGTGGAGTGAAAGTACTGAATCAAGCGCGTTATTGTAGCTAGGGGCGGCGTATTGCAACAAGACCATCACATAACGCGTTAAGTGGCCGCGGGCAGATTGAAGCCCCGCAGGATACGTATCCGGCCTTGTTCATCGCAATCGACCAGTGCCAACAAGCGCCCGTCGCTGGCGAAAGCAGCCGAACTCGTGGCCGGCTGGCCGGCTGGCCAATCGATCTGGCGCCCCCGTGAGACGGCATGGCTGGCATCGGTATCCAAGTGCAGTGACGGCCAATCGGCGACCCCGGCAGAGAGAGGAAGCAACAGCTGGTCGGCGGCGTCATTGCCCTGTCCGGCCGCTTCTCGGAGCTGATCCAGGCTGATCATGACGGGCTCACGGAAAGGCTCTACCCACAGGCGGCGCAAGGCGGTGAGGTGAGCACCGCAGCCCAGTTTTTCGCCCAGATCTACCGCCAAACTGCGGACATAGGTTCCCGAACCGCACTCCACACGCAATGTCAGGCTGTCATCCGTGCGGGCGACGAGTTCCAGCCGGTCTACGTCCACCTCGCGCGGCGGCGCCTGCACGATTTCCCCACGACGGGCCTTGAGGTAGAGCGGCTCGCCATCCTGTTTCAGCGCTGAGTACACAGGCGGCACCTGAACGATGCGTCCCCGCAGCATCGCGAGGGCGGCTTCGATGGCAGCCTCATCCAAAGGCGGAACCGGCCGTTGATCGACGATCTCGCCTTCCAGGTCTGCCGTGGTCGTGATGGCGCCGAGGCGGCATTCAGCGAGGTAGGCCTTACGCGAACCAAGCAGATTCCCGGCCAGCTTGGTGCCTTCACCGAAACAAAGGGGCAGCAGGCCGGTAGCCAGTGGATCAAGCGCGCCCATATGCCCCCCCTTCGCCGCACGCAGGATCGCCATCGCCATCTGCAGCGCCTTGTTCGAACTGAGTCCCAGCGGTTTGTCGAGCAACAGGATGCCGTGCAGATCGCGGGTATTGGGGCGGTTGCGGCGGCGGCTCATGGGGTACGAGGCAATGGTTGAAGTCGCCTCGCCTTTGCGGGAATCACGGTGAGGAACAAATGCAGCGATTTAGTCGTCGCTGCCGTCTGAATCCAACGATGGATTCTCGCGCAACAACTGATCGATGCGTTCGCCCTTATCCACCGAGTCATCGTACTTGAAGCGCAATTCCGGCACTCGGCGAAGGCGCATGCTGCGTGACAAGGAACGACGAAACTCAATGGACAGCTCGTTGAGCGCTTTCACCACTTCTTTCGATTGCTGCGGCAACAGTGCGGTTACCCATACCGTCGCCCAGTCCAGGTCACGCGTGACTTCCACGTCCGACACGCTGCAGGAAGGCAGACCGTGATCGCGCACGGCCGCGTGCACAAGCGTGCCCAACTCACGGCGGAGTTCGGCGCCTACACGGTCGGTGCGTTTGAAATCACGGGATGGCATGTGTCGGATGATCGTAGAAGACAGAGAAAAGTTTGCTTGAAGCGTATGGCGTGTTCGTCATTCCGTCGCTAGCTGGAATGACGATGAGGGGCCACCTTGTTGAGGCTAGATTGGCCCTCATCCCAACCCTCTCCCCGAAGGGGAGAGGGAGTTATTACGGTATGGCTTACAGCGTCCGGGCAACTTCGATGCGTTCGAAGCACTCGATCTGGTCGCCGACCTTCACGTCGTTGTACTGCTTCACGGCAATACCGCATTCCATGCCGTTGCGCACTTCGTCCACCAGATCCTTGAAGCGGCGCAGCGATTCCAGTTCGCCCTGGAAGATCACGGTGTTGTTGCGCAGCACGCGGATCGGCTTGCTGCGCTTGACCATGCCCTCGGTCACCATGCAGCCGGCCACGGCGCCGAACTTGGAGCTGCGGAACACGTCGCGCACCTGGGCGATGCCGATGATTTCCTCGCGCACTTCCACGCCGAGCAAGCCGGAAGCCGCCTGCTTCACCTGATCGATCACGTCATAGATGATCGAGAAGTAACGGACGTCCAGACCCGCCGTATCGATCACCTTGCGCGCCGAAGCATCCGCACGCACGTTGAAGCCGATGATCAGTGCCTTCGAAGCCGCTGCCAACGTGGCGTCGGATTCGGTGATGCCGCCGACACCGGCCGCAATCACGTTCACCTTGACGCTTTCGTTGCCGATCTGGCTGAGCGAGTCGCGCAAGGCCTGTACCGAACCCTGCACATCTGCCTTGACCAGGATATTGAGCGTCTGCTGTTCGGACGTCTGGCCCATCTGCGCCATGATGTCTTCGAGACGGTTGGCCTTGCTGACCATGCGCGTCTCACGGCGCTTCAACTGGCGTTCGGCAGCCACTTCGCGCGCCAGGCGCTCATCGGCCACCACCACGAAATCATCGCCCGCTTCCGGCACACCGGATAGACCCAGCACCTGCACTGGAATCGACGGACCGGCTTCCTGCACCGTCTTGCCGGTTTCATCGATGAGCGCACGCATACGGCCATATTCGATGCCGCAGACGACAAAGTCGCCGCGCTTGAGCGTACCCTGCTGTACCAGCACCGTCGCGACCGGACCACGGCCGCGATCCAGACTGGATTCGATCACTACACCAGAAGCAGGACCATCCTGCACCGCGGTGAGCTCCATCACTTCAGCTTGTACCGAAATGGCGTCGAGCAAGTTGTCGATACCCATACCGGTCTTGGCCGAGACTGGCACAAACGGTGTGTCGCCACCCCATTCTTCCGGAATGACTTCCAGATTGCCGAGACCCTGCTTGACGTGATCCGGGTTCGCGTCGGATTTGTCCATCTTGTTGATCGCGACGATCAACGGCACCTTGGCGGCGCGTGCGTGCTGCACGGCTTCCTGCGTTTGCGGCATTACACCGTCATCGGCGGCCACGACCAGCACAACGATATCGGTCGACTGTGCGCCGCGTGCGCGCATCGAAGTGAACGCGGCGTGGCCTGGCGTGTCCAGGAACGTGATGACACCTTTCGGTGTTTCCACGTGATACGCGCCGATGTGCTGGGTAATACCACCCGCTTCACCAGCCGCCACCTTCGTGCGACGAATGTAGTCGAGCAGCGAGGTTTTGCCGTGGTCGACGTGGCCCATGATGGTGACCACCGGCGGGCGCGATACGCGCTCGCCTTCCAACTCCGCACTCTGCGTGTGCGCAGCCAGTGCCGCTTCGGCGCCTTGCTCGCTTGCCTCCACCGCCTTGTGGCCGAGTTCTTCCACGACCAGCATCGCGGTATCGCGATCGATGGTCTGGTTGATGGTGGCCATGACGCCCATCTTGAACAGCGCCTTGACCACTTCCGAACCCTTGACCGCCATCTTCTGCGCAAGCTCGGCGACCACATTGGCATCGCCTACCACCACCTCACGCACAACCGGTGCGGTGGGCTTGGAGAAGCCGTGCGCACCGGTCGCCGCCGGAGCGCCACCGCGCGTGGTTTCACGCGAAGCCGCTTTGCCGCCTTTGCCGCGCTTACTGGACCGGCGCGCACGATCGGCTTCGGACAGATGCAGTTCGCCCGCGGCAAAACGCTTGCCACCCACCGCGTCCTCGCGTTCGCGGAAGTTGCTGCCGTGACGCACCTTGCCTCGATCGGCGCCGCTGCTCGGCGCAGGCGCCGGGGCGGGTGCAGGAGCCGGCGCAGGTGCTGCGGCGACAGGTTTCTTTTCACGCTTACGCGGCTCATGAATGCGCGGCAGGATCATGCCCAGCGAGCTGTGATCGATGCGCTGCACGGCAGCCGGCGATTCGGACACTTTCTCATCCTCCGGCTCAGCCGGCTCCGGTGCGCGCACCGGCTCTTCTTCCACAACCTGAGCTTGCTGCTGCGCCTGCTGCGCGACGTGCGCTTCGGCGGCGGCTTTCGCCGCAGCTTCCTGTCGCGCGCGCTCCGCCGCCTCCGCTTCGCGCCGCATGGCTTCTTCCTCGGCACGCTGCCGAGCATCTTCCTGGCGCCGATGCTCGGCGTCGAGGCGATCCTGTTCTTCCTGTTCGCGCTGATGCTGCGATTCCTGCAGGCGGCGCAGCGCTTCCTCGCGCTCGGTATCCGCACCTGCTTCTTCGGCAATCACGCTGCGCTTGACGTAGGTGCGCTTGGCGCGCACTTCCACATTCACCGTCTTGGCGCTGGAAGCCGCGCCGCGGCCACCTGGCGTGGAAACCTTGAGTTCGCTGATCTTGCGGCGCTTCAAGGTGATCTGCCGCGGGGAGGAATCGTCCGCCTCGGCAGCGGCCTCGACCTTGCCATGCGTGCGGCGCAAAAAGCCCAGCAGTTTCACCTTTTCGGTGCTGCTGATGACCTGCTCCGGATTCGAGAATTTCATACCGGCCTCTCCGAGCTGCGTCAGCAGCCGGTCGACGGGCATGCCCAGAACCTGAGCGAGTTGTTTGATTGTGACGTCCGACATCGTGATTCTTTCTCCGCCGTTCCCGCGCTTATCGTCCGTACAAAATTTCTTCTTGCACGGCCACCTCCGTCCTTGGTGGAGACCTTACGGCCTCCCGGCGCGCCCATCCGGGACGCTGCCGCCCGCGGTTAGCCGCCCTTCTCCAGCCGCGCAATCATCGGCGCACGCGCCGCCATGATGAGTGCTGCAGCACGATCTTCATCCATGCCGTCGATGTCGATCAGGTCGTCAACCGCGAGGTCGGCCAGATCGTCCACCGTGACGACGCCGCGCTCAGCCAGCGCGTAAGCCGTCGATTCATCCATGCCACCCAGCTCCAGCAATTCCTGCGAGGGCTGGTGTTCGTCGAGGGTTTCCTCGACCGCCAACGCTTCCGTGAGCAGCGAGTCGCGGGCGCGGGCGCGAAGCTCTTCGACGATATCCTCGTCGAAACCTTCGATGGCCAGCAGTTCTGCGCTCGGCACATAGGCGATTTCCTCCACGCTGGAGAATCCTTCCTGCACGAGGATGTTGGCGATTTCCTGGTCCACTTCCAGCTTGTCCATGAACAGCTGGCGAGCGGATTCCTGTTCGGCTTCGCTCTTAGCGGCAACCTGGTCCTGGGTCATCACGTTGAGCTGCCAGCCGGTGAGTTTGCTGGCCAGGCGAACGTTCTGACCACCGCGGCCGATGGCTTGCGAAAGCTTGTCCTCGGCCACCGCGATATCCATCGAGTGCTTGTCTTCGTCCATGATGATGGACTGCACCTCGGCCGGCGCCATCGCGTTGATCACGTACTGGGCCTGGTTCTCATGCCACAGGATGATGTCCACGCGCTCGCCGTTGAGCTCATTCGACACTGCCTGCACGCGCGAACCGCGCATGCCGATACAGGCGCCGATGGGGTCGGTGCGGCTGTCGTGCGCCACCACGGCGATCTTGGCGCGGTCGCCCGGATCGCGTGCACATCCCTTGATTTCCACCAGGCCCTGGCCGACTTCCGGCACTTCGAGCTTGAACAGCTCGATCATGAATTCCGGTGCAGCGCGCGACACGAACAACTGCGGACCGCGGGCTTCGGACTTCACTTCATGCAGATAACCGCGCACACGATCACCGACGCGATGCGATTCGCGTGGGATGGTCTTGTCGCGCGGAATGAAAGCTTCGGCATTGCCGCCAAGATCCAGATAAACGTTGCCGCGTTCGACGCGCTTGACGATGCCGGTAACCAGCTCGCCTACGCGATCCTTGAACGCGTCCACCACCTGCTGGCGCTCGGCTTCGCGCACACGCTGCACGATCACTTGCTTGGCGGCCTGCGCTGCAATGCGGCCGAATTCGGCGTTTTCAATCTGCTGCTCGATAAATTCGCCGATCTGCGCGCCCGCACGCTCGTCCTCGGCGTCCATCAGGCGCAGCTGGCGGAATGGGGATTCCATCTCGCCATCGTCAGCGATGATTTCCCAGCGACGGAAGGTTTCGTAGTCGCCCGAGTTGCGATCGATGGAAACGCGGATATCCGGATCTTCGTCCGGATAACGCTTTTTGGCAGCCGACGCCAACGCAGCTTCCATGGCCTGGAAGATCACGTCACGCGACACGCCTTTTTCGTTGGCAACTGCATCTACGACCAGCAAAAGTTCTTTGCTCATTGCAACCACTCCGTGAACGCCTCTCCAGCGTTCCATCGACAGATTGACCTATTTTCTAACCTTTCTTCTTGCCCGACTTGCGACCGCCGGGTTTGGGCTGCGGCACGTAACCGAGCGCTGCCCAGTCCGGCACGATGCGCGCGCTTTCCACCGCATCGTGCTCGAATTGAAATACCTTGCCTTCAGCTTCAAGACCGATCTGGCCGCCTTCCACCGAAACGACCTTGCCGCGCAAGCGGCGACGACCTTCCAGCGGTGCCTTCAACAGTACTTTGACTTCCTGTCCGACGACTTTTGCGAACTGCTCGGCGGTGAACAACGGCCGATCGATACCCGGCGAAGACACTTCCAGCACGTAGTGGCCTGGAATTGGATCTTCCACATCCAACAACGCAGAAAGCTCACGACTGGCCGCTTCGCAATCGTCGAGATTGACCTCGCGCCCGTCCGCGTCGATATACACACGCAACGTGCTCTGCCCCTGCGAAGGGCTGAATTCCACACCGATGCATTCCAGCTGAAGATCCGCCAAAACCTCGGTAAAGCGTCGTGCTAGCGCTTGCGTGTCCAATCTCGTCGATACCGTTTCCGGAAACAAAAAATGGGCGCGAACGGCCCATTCCCTTACCTTGCCGATGTCCCGCTCTGCCCGGCCTTTCCCTACGCCTTATCGGTCCATTATGACCCGACAAACGCGCATCGCATCCTTGCGCCCAACAAAAAAGCCTCACAAGGAGGCTTTCTTGTCCAAGAAAGACCTGGTAGCGGGGGTAGGATTCGAACCTACGACCTTCGGGTTATGAGCCCGACGAGCTGCCAGACTGCTCCACCCCGCATCAGAGTCCGAGAATTCTAACGATCTGGCCAGATTCTTGCAAGCCCGAATCGCTAATTTTTCTCATCGGCGTGTGAGTGGATCACTCTCCTCAACCCACGAAGGCCTGCTTGCACCAGCTCAACAGCGGGCCCCAATACAGACCCAGTGCAAGCAGCACCAACGCATTCAACGATAAAGCCACGCGCAGCGTGAAATCGGGTTGAAGACGCACTTCAGTGCCTGCTTCAGGCTTGTCGAAGTACATCACCTTGACCACGCGCAAGTAGTAGTAGAGACCGATGATGGCGAACACCGCGCCCACAATCGCCAGCCACAACATGTTTGCGTGGATGGCTGCCTGCAGCACCAGCAATTTGGCGAAGAACCCAAACATCGGCGGCACGCCAGCCAACGAGAACATCGCCAGCATCATCAGGAACGCCATCCAAGGCGCGCGTTGATTCAAGCCCTTGAAGTCGTCGATGTTCTCGCATTCGAAACCGGCACGGCTGAGCGCGAGAATCACGCCGAAGGCCGCGGTGGACATCAACGCATAACTGACCGCGTAGAACATCGCCGCCGAATAGCCTTCGGGACCGGCGTTAACCAAGCCCAGCAGCAAGTAGCCCATGTGCGAGATGGTCGAATAAGCAAGCAAGCGCTTGAGGTTACTCTGCACGATCGCCACCACGTTGCCGATGGCGAGCGAAAGCACCGCGAGTCCAGCCAGCATCATCTGCCAATGCTGCGAGAAGTCGCCCATGCCGGTAGCAAGCAGGCGGAACGCCATGCCGAACGCAGCCAGCTTGGAAGCGGAGCCGATAAATGCAGTCACCGCCGTGGGCGAGCCTTCATAAACGTCCGGAATCCACATATGGAATGGCGCGACACCGAGCTTGAACGACACGCCGATCACCATGAACACGAGGCCGAACACCAACAGATGCGGCATCGCGCTGTGCGGAGCTGCAGTATGCAATTGCACCAGATCCAGCGTACCGGTGGCGCCGTAGGCCATCGACATGCCATACAGCAGCATGCCTGACGACAACGCACCGAGCACGAAGTACTTGATGGCCGCTTCGGACGAAAGACCGGAATCGCGGTTCAGCGCCACTAGCGCATACGAGGAGAGTGTCAGCAACTCCAGGCCCAGGTAGATCATCACCAGATTGCCGGCAGAGACCAGCAGCATCACGCCGATCACCGCAAACAACATCAGCGTGTAGAACTCGCCCACGTAGAGCTTGCGCTCGACCATGTACGGGCGACCATAGATGAAGACCAGAATGGTCGACAGGATCGCGAACAACTTGAGGATCGTGCTCAAGCCATCACGGATGAACATGCCATTGAACGCGGTGACGCCGGCACCGGGCTGAAAGCGCATCACCAGGTAACCAGTAACGATCAGCACGCCGATGGAAAGCCAGTGCAGGTAAACACGCTCAGCCGGCTTCATGAAGGCATCGGCCAGCAAGAGAATGCACGCTGCCGTCACCAGAAAGAATTCCGGCAGCATGATCAAAATGTCGTTGATAGTCGGCATGGTCGTTCTCGATCAGACCTTATGAATGGCGAGTGCTTGCACGAGGTCGTTCACCGAGTTGTTCATCAGGTGCGTAAGCGGCGCGGGCCAGATACCCAGCACCAGCACCGCAGCGGCGAACGCGCCCAGCACGAACCACTCGCGACCGTTGATATCGGTCATTTCCGCCACATGCGGATTAGTAACCTCGCCCCACAGCACGCGCTTGACCAGATACAGCGTGTAAGCCGCGCCAATGATCAGGGTGAAAGCGGCGAACAACGCGATCCACGGATTAGCGCTGAAGCTGGACAGGATCACCATGAACTCGCCCACGAAGCCGCTGGTGCCCGGCAAGCCGCAGTTGGCCATGGCGAAGAACACATAGAAGAAGCCGAACCAAGGCATCACATTGATCACGCCGCCGTAGTCTTTGATAAGGCGGGTGTGCAAACGGTCGTACAGAACGCCGATGCACGAGAACATCGCACCGGAGACAAAGCCGTGCGAGATCATCTGCACCATCGCGCCCTGCATGCCCAGACGCGCGGCATCGGTGTTGCCCTGCTCGCGCACCAACATGAAGGCAATGAACACGCCCAGCGTCACGAAACCCATGTGCGCGACAGACGAGTACGCCACCAGCTTCTTCATGTCTTCCTGCACCAGCGCGACGTAGCCGATGTAGACCACTGCGATCAGGCTGAGCAGGATCACCACCCAAGCGAAGTGATGCGAAGCATCCGGCACGATCGGCAGGCTGAAACGCAGGAAACCGTATCCGCCGATCTTCAGCATCACCGCTGCCAGCACCACCGAGCCGCCCGTGGGCGCTTCCACGTGCGCATCCGGCAACCAGGTATGCACCGGCACCATCGGCACCTTCACCGCAAACGCAATCAGGAAGGCGAAGAACAGCCAGCTCTGCTCCGGCAGCGTCAACTGCAATCCGGCCAGCGTATGCAGATCGAACGTACCCGCCTTCAGATACAGGTAGATCAAGCCCACCAGCATGAAGATCGAGCCGAAGAAGGTGTAAATGAAGAACTTCAAGGTCGCGTAGACACGGCGCGGACCACCCCAGATACCGATGAGGATGAACATCGGAATCAGCATCGCCTCGAAGAACACATAGAACAGCAAGGCATCGGTGGCGCAGAACACACCGATCATCAGGCCCTCGAGGACGAGCATGGCAGCCATGTACTGATGCGGCTTGTCCTGAATCACTTCCCACGCACCCACGATCACCAGGATGCCCACGAACGTGGTCAGCAGGATCAGTGCCACGGAAATGCCATCGACACCCAGGCTGTAGTGAACGTTGAGCGCCTCGATCCACAGATGGCTTTCGACCAGCTGCATGCCACCCGCATCCGGGTGGTACTGCGGAATCAGGAACAGGCTGATGGCGAAGGTCAGGATGGCCGTCAACAAGGCAAGCCAGCGGGCCGTGTTCGGACGGCCGGAGCCGGCCAGCAGAACAGGCACCGCGCCTGCGATGGGCAGCCAGATAAGCAGGCTGAGCAGATGATTGAACATGGAGCTCGCTTCCCTTATTGCCCGATGAACCAATACCCGCCGAGAAGCAGGATCAGCCCGAGGATCATCGCAAACGCGTAGTGATACAGATAACCCGACTGGACGCGACGCACGCCGGAGGCAATGCGTTGCACCAGACTTGCCGAACCGTCGATCAGCACGCCGTCGATCACAGCGGCGTCGCCGCCCTTCCAGAACATGCGACCCAGCGCGATACCGCCGCGTGCGAAGACGATGTAGTAGATCGCGTCGAACCAGTATTTATGTTGCAGCACGTGGTAGACCGGCTGGAACGCGCGGCGCACGCGATCTGCGACAGATGGATTGAACAAATAGATGTATGTAGTGATCGCGAACGCCAGCACCACAAGGCCGAACGGCAAGGTAGCGAAGCCAGACAACGTCTTGTGGAGTGCATCGTGGAATTCATGGCCAACTTCGCCAAGCACGTCATTGGCTTCGTTTACCTTGATCGCGCTACCAAACCAGCCCCCGAACAGCATCGGTTTCGCAGTAAAGAAGCCCACCAGCAGCGATGGAATGGCCAGCAGCACCAGCGGCAAGGTAACCACCCACGGCGACTCCTTGGGAGCTTCATGCATGATGCCCGCTTCGTGATGACCATGATCGTCGCGGTGATCCACGTGATGGCCATGATGGTCGTCATGCACGATGGTGAAACGCTCCTTGCCATGGAACGTCAGATACATCTGGCGGAAGGTATAAGTCGCCGTCACGAAGGCGCCCGCGACCACACAGAAGTATGCATAGTGCGCGCCCCAACGATGCGACTCGCCCACGGCTTCGATGATCGTGTCCTTGGAGAAGAAGCCCGCCGTTCCCGGGAAAGCCACCAGCGCCAGCGAACCAATCCACATCGTGATCCAAGTGATCGGCATGTATTTGCGCAGTCCACCCATGTAACGCATGTCCTGCTCATGGTGCATGGCGATGATCACCGAGCCCGCACCAAGGAATAGCAACGCCTTGAAGAACGCATGCGTCATCAGATGGAACACGGCGCCCGCATAGGCAGACACCCCCAGCGCCACCGTCATATAGCCCAGCTGCGACAGCGTCGAATACGCCACCACGCGCTTGATGTCGTTCTGCACGATGCCGATCAGGCCGGTGAATAGCGCGCCGGTGGCACCGATCACCAACACCACGCTGAGCGCGGTTTCCGACAATTCGTACAGCGGCGACATGCGCGCCACCATGAAAATGCCGGCCGTCACCATCGTTGCGGCGTGAATCAGCGCCGAGATCGGGGTCGGGCCTTCCATCGAATCAGGCAGCCACACATGCAGCGGCACCTGCGCCGACTTACCCATCGCGCCGACGAACAACAGGATGCAGATCACCGTGGCCGCATCCCAGTGAATGTTCTGGGTGAGCATCAGCGTCTTGCCGACCAGCGTAGGCGCACTGGAGAACGCGGTAGCGTAATCGAGCGTACCCAGGAAATACAGGACAGCGGCAATACCCAATAAGAAGCCGAAGTCGCCCACGCGGTTGACCAGGAACGCCTTGAGATTCGCGAAGATCGCGGTCGGACGCTTGAACCAGAAGCCGATCAGCAGATACGACACCAGACCCACTGCTTCCCAGCCGAAGAACAGCTGCAGGAAGTTGTTGCTCATCACGAGCATCAACATCGAGAAGGTGAACAGCGAGATGTAACTGAAGAAGCGCTGGTAGCCGTCGTCGTCCGCCATGTAACCGATGGTGTACACGTGCACCAGCAGCGACACGAAGGTGACCACCACCATCATCATGGCGGTGAGGCGATCGATCAGAAACCCGACGCTTGCGGTGTATTTGCCGATTTCGAACCACGTATAGAGGTTGTGGTTGTAGACCGGCGCACCGCCCGCGGTGATCTGGTACAGCACGTAGAACGACAAGCCGCAGGAAATCAGCAAGCCAAGGATGGTGACGCTATGCGCACCGACGCGGCCGATCTGCTTGCCGAAGAATCCGGCCAGCAAGCAGCCGACCAGCGGCGCCAGTGCGATGGTCAACAGAATGGAGGAGGAAAGTTCCATGATGCTCAACCCTTCATGCTGTCGATTTCGGCGACGTTGACCGTGCTGCGGTTACGGAACAACAGCACCAGGATCGCCAGGCCGATGGCGGATTCCGCCGCGGCCACGGTGAGAATGAAGAACACGAAGACCTGCCCTGCCACATCGTGGCCGAAGCGGGAGAAGGCCACGAAGTTGATGTTGACGGCGAGCAGCATCAGCTCGATCGCCATCAGCAGCACGATCACGTTCTTGCGATTGATGAACAGGCCCGCCACCGAGATACAGAACAGGATCGCGCCCAGCACGATGTAATGCGAAAGCGTAATCATGGCTTGGACTCCTGGGCCGGCGCGGACTGGCTATCGACCGGACGCTCCGCTGCCATCTTGATGATACGCACGCGATCGCGGGCCTTCACTGATACCTGTTCGCTGGCCTGTTGCTTGCGCGTGCCAACGCGATGACGCAACGTCAGCGCAACGGCGGCGATCACGCCAACCGTAAGAATCAGCGCAGCGATTTCGAATGGCAGCAGATATTGCGTATACAGCGCCATGCCCAGCCACTGCGTGTTGGACATGCCTGCAGCAGTTGCTGGATTGTCGCCCATCGTCTGCACGTGCATCATGCGCACGCCAAGCAGACCCAGCATTTCCACCAGCATCACGACCGCTACGATCAGGCCGACTGGAAGGAATTTCACGAAACCCTCGCGCAGCTTTTCCTGGTCGATGTCCAGCATCATCACCACGAACAGGAACAGCACCATCACCGCGCCGACGTAGACCACGATCAGCGCGATAGCGAGAAACTCGGCCTCTGCCAGCATCCACACGCAGGCGGTGCTGAAGAAGGTGAGCACTAGCGCCAGCACGGCGTGCACCGAGTTGCGCAGCGTGACCACCGAGAGCGCCGCCACCACGGTCACCGCGGCGAAGGCATAAAAACACACAAGTTGGAACAAGGACGGATCAATCATCGATAGTGTCCTCAGCGATAGGCCGCGTCTTGGGCGCGGGCCGCTGCGATGTCCGCTTCGAAGCGGTCGCCGATGGCCAGCAACTGCGGCTTGGTCACCACGTTCTCGCCGCGATGTTCGAAGTGGTATTCGTGAATATGCGTCTCGACGATCGAGTCCACCGGACAGCTTTCTTCGCAGAAGCCGCAGTAGATGCACTTGAACAGGTCGATGTCGTAGCGCGTGGTACGGCGTTGACCATCGCTCGCACGCGGTGCGGAGTCGATGGTGATCGCCAGCGCCGGGCACACGGCTTCGCACAGCTTGCACGCGATGCAGCGTTCTTCGCCGTTCGCATAGCGGCGCAGTGCATGCAGGCCACGAAAACGGTTGGACTTGGGAATGTGCTCCATCGGATAGCGCATGGTGTATTTCGGACTGAACAAGTACCGAAACGTCAGCGCCATGCCCTTTAGCAATTCGATGAGCAGCAGGCTCTTAAAGTAGTTGGTAACGCGAGACATGGCTTTTCTTCAGCCCCCCGTGCCGATGTGAACCAGACCGTAGTACTTCATGCAACCGGCAACGAGCACCCAGACAATGCCAATGGGAATGAACACTTTCCAGCCCAACCGCATGATCTGGTCATAGCGGTAGCGCGGGAAAGTGGCACGGAACCACAGGAACAGCGTGGCGAATACGAACGCCTTGGCGAACAGCCACAGGATGCTGGCGTGCCCCAGCACCGGCACACTCTCCGGAATCGGGCTCAACCAGCCGCCGCAGAAAAGGATCGCCGCCAGGAAGCTGACCAGAACCATGTTGGCGTATTCGGCCAAGAAGAACAGTGCGAACGCTGAGCCTGAATATTCCACGTGGAAGCCGGCCACGATTTCCGATTCACCCTCGGCCACGTCGAACGGCGCACGATTGGTTTCCGCCACACCCGAGATGAAGTAGACGATGAATACCGGCAGCAGCGGCCACATGAACCAATCGAAGATGCCCTTGTGACCGCTCTGTGCGTTGACGATGTCGGTCAGGTTCAGGCTGCCCGCCAGCACCAGTACGCACACCAGGCACAGACCCATGGCCAACTCGTATGAGATCACCTGCGCCGCCGAACGCATCGCGCCCAACAACGCGTAACGCGAGTTCGAAGACCAGCCAGCGAGGATGATGCCGTAGACACCCAATGAGGTCATTGCCAGCAGGTACAACAGACCGGCGTTGGCGTTGGACAGCGCCACTTTTTCGCTGAAAGGAATGACAGCCCACGCGGCGAGCGCTGGCACCAGCGCGATAAGCGGGGCGAGGTAGTACAGCACCTTGTTCGCGTTGGTGGGAAGAATCACTTCCTTCACCAGCAGCTTGGTCACGTCGGCGAAAGCTTGCAGCAGGCCGAACGGCCCCACCTTGTTGGGCCCCATGCGCACGTGCATCCAGCCGAGCACCTTGCGCTCCCACCACACGTACATGGCCACGGTGATCACCAGCGGCAACACCACGCAAAGCGTGTAAATCAGCGGCAGGAAAAGCTGATGGATGAGTTGGTCCATGAGTTACGCCTTGCTCAAGGTGACGGCTGCGCCGTACGGCGGCAGCGTCGCGGTCTGATCGTGGGAGGCTTCGATCCATACGGCGCCATCGGGCACCGTCGCATCGATCACCAGCGGCAGCACAGCGTTGACAAGCTTGACCTTGTCGCCCGCGACGAGTCCTTGACGCTGCGCTTCGTTCGCATTCACGCGCACGGCCGCTTCACGATTCAGAGGATGCGCTTGCAGCGAAGTCGCGCGACGAACCACTGCGTCGCCGCGATAAATCGGCCAAGTGGCCAGGCGGCTTAGGCCCTGCGTCGACTTACGTTCCACCAGGTTCTGCGACGTAGCGGCCTTGCGCTCGGCCATACCGTCGCGCAAACCAGCGATGTCATCGAATTCGAAGCCAGGCAGCTTCATCAAGCCGCCCAGGGCACGCAACACTTTCCAGCCTGCGCGCACATCGGCCGGTGCCTTGGAGCCGGCTTCTACACGCTGCAGAAGACCATCGACATTCACCATCGTGCCGGCGATTTCCGGCAGCAAGCCAATCGGCAAGATCACATCGGCTACGTCACGCAACGCCGTATTGGCGAAGGCACTGAACGCGACGACATGCTGGGAACCGCTCAGCGCATGGGCGACCGCCGCGCCATCGGCGAAATCGTGCGGGAATTCCAGGCCGTACAGCAGATAGCCCTTGCGCGGCTGCGCCAGCATGGCCAGGGCATTCAGACCGCCGTTGCTCGGCAGCACGCCGACCTTGGCAAGGCCAACAGCGTTGGCGCCCACCGGCAATTCGTTGTAGGCCGCTCCTGTAGCTTCGGCGATAAAACGCGCCACAGCGCGCAACCACGAAGCTTGCGGATGCGTGACGGCGGCCTCGCCGACAATCACCACAGACTGGCCGGACTTGAGCGAAGCAATCGCCTCGCGTGCCTTGTCGGTGACCTGCAGCGGTGCTAGCGAATCGTGGGAGATGAAGCCAGGTTGCGATGCACCCGCTTCAATTGAAGCCTTAGCCAGCACCAGCAGCGAGTCGACCAAGTAGTGCGGCGGTACGACCGCCTCACCTGCCAGGTTGTAGTTGAAGTTGAATTCGGCCGGATTGACGGCGTAAACCTTGGCGCCCTTCTTCACCGCCTGATGGACACGGTGATTGAGCAGCGGCATTTCGTAACGCAAGTCGGAACCGACCAGCAGCGCCGCCTTCACTTTCGCTACGTCCACAACCGGCATGGCGAAGGTTTGCGCCGTGGCGTTATCGGCGAAGTCGAGCTGACGCAGACGATGATCGATGTGCGCACTGCCCAAGCCTTGAGCCAGGCGAACTAGCAGATCGCCCTCCTCGCTGGTGGTGCTTGGATGCACCAGCACGCCCAGATCGCTGCCGGGCGCGCTCTTCAGTGCTTCGGCGGCAACGGCGAGCGCATCGTCCCACGTGGTCATTTGCCACTGGCCATTGCGCTTCACTTCCGGCGCATGCACGCGGTCGGCGGCATATAGACCTTCATGGCTGTAACGGTCGCGGTCGGACAACCAGCATTCGTTGACGGCTTCATTGTCGCGCGGCACCGTCCTCAGCACTTCGCCGCGGCGCGTATGCAGCCACAAGTTGGAGCCGAGCGCATCGTGATAAGCCACGGACGGCTTGGCGATCAGTTCCCAAGCGCGTGCCTTGAATTGGAACGGCTTGTTGGTAAGCGCGCCGACTGGGCACACGTCGATGACGTTGCCCGACAGCTCGGTTTCCAGCGCCTTGCCGATATAGGTGCCAATCTGCAGGTTCTCGCCGCGGCTCATGCCACCGAGTTCGTACGTGCCGGCAATCTCGCTGGTGAAGCGCACGCAGCGCGTGCACTGAATGCAGCGAGTCATCTCGGTGGCAACCAGCGATCCGAGGTTTTCGTCCGCGATGGTGCGCTTGCGCTCGGTGTAGCGCGACACGCTGCGGCCGTAACCAAGGGCGACGTCCTGCAGTTCGCACTCGCCACCCTGATCGCAGATCGGGCAGTCGAGCGGATGGTTGATCAGCAGGAATTCCATTACATCGCGCTGGAACTTCAGCGCTTTGTCGGAACGCGTGATGACCTTCATGCCTTCGGCTACCGGCGTAGCGCACGCCGGCTGCGGCTTGGGCATCATGCGGCCGCCCATTTCCACGTCTACCAGACACATGCGGCAGTTGGCGGCGATCGGCAACTTACGGTGGTAACAGAAGCGCGGGATGGCGATGCCGACGTTATCGGCGGCCTCGATGATCATGGCGCCCTTGCGAATCTGCGTGGGCTTGCCGTCGATCTCGATGTTCACCACATCGGGGGCAGTATTGGCTGGCTGCGCACTCATGCAGCGACTCCACGGGTTTCGGCGAGACGGTCCTCGGTCATCGAGCGGCCGTGCTGCACGTAGTATTCGAATTCATGCCAGAACTTGGCAAGGAAGCCTTGCACCGGCCATGCGGCGGCTTCGCCGAATGCGCAAATGGTATGGCCTTCAATCTGGCCGGCCACCGCCTTCAGGCGATGCAGGTCGTCCGGCGTACCTTTGCCTTCGACGATGCGCGTCAGCACGCGATACATCCAACCGGTGCCTTCGCGGCATGGTGTGCATTGGCCGCAGGATTCCTTGAAGTAGAAGCGCGAGATGCGATGGCAAGCCTTCACCATGCAGGTGGTTTCGTCCATCACGATCACGGCGCCAGAGCCGAGGCCTGAACCTGCTTTCTGCAAGCAGTCGTAATCCATGGTGGCGGCCATCATTTCGTCGGCGTTGAGCACCTTCATCGAGGAGCCGCCAGGAATCACGGCCTTCAGCTTGTTGCCGTTGCGAACACCGCCGGCCATCTCCAGCAGATCCTTGAAAGAGGTGCCGAGACGAATCTCGAAATTGCCCGGATTGTTGACGTGGCCAGACACCGAGAAAATCTTCGGACCACCGTTGTTCGGCTTGCCGAGGTTCAAGAACCAGTCGGCACCGTTGCGTAGAATCGCCGGCACTGAAGCATAGGTTTCAGTGTTGTTGATCGTGGTGGGCTTGCCATACAAACCGAAGTTGGCCGGGAACGGCGGCTTGAAGCGCGGCTGGCCTTTCTTGCCTTCCAGCGACTCCATCAGCGCGGTTTCTTCGCCGCAGATATAAGCACCTGCACCGAGTGCACCGTAGATGTCGACATCGATGCCGCTGCCCTGAATGTTCTTACCAAGCAGGCCCGCTGCATAGGCTTCCTTCAGGGCCTCTTCGAAATGCTCGAAGGGCTCGTGATGGAATTCGCCGCGCAAGTAGTTATAGGCCACGGTGGACCCGGTGGCGTAGCAAGCGATCGCCAGACCCTCGATCACCGAGTGCGGGTTGTAGCGAAGGATGTCACGGTCTTTCGCCGTGCCGGGCTCCGATTCGTCGGAGTTGCAGAGGATGTACTTCTGCATGTTCCCCTTCGGCATGAAGGACCACTTCAGGCCAGTAGGAAAGCCCGCACCGCCACGGCCGCGCAGGTTGCTGTTCTTGACGATCTCGACGATGGACGCGGGATCGGGCTTCTCGGCGAGGATTTTCTTCCACGCCTTGTAGCCGTCCACTTGCTCATAACTGTCCATCGACCACGGCTTGTCGAAATGTAGCGTGGTGTAGACGACCTGATGCTCTTGGGGTGCGGGTCCGACTGCCATTGCCCTGCCCTTATTTCAAACCGTCGAGAATCTCATCGACCTTTTCGGTCGTGAGACGCTCGTGGTAATGACCATTGACCGTCATCGCCGGCGCGTACACGCACGCGGCAATGCATTCTTCTTCCTGCTTGAGATACACGCGACCATCCGGCGTGCTTTCGCCAAGCTTGATACCAAGCTTTTTCTCGCAATGGCGCACGAGATCTTCAGCGCCATTGAGCCAGCAGGAGATGTTGGTGCAGATCGCGACGTTGTTGCGACCGACCGGCTTGGTTTCCAGCATCGAGTAGAAGCTGGCCACTTCGTACGCCCACACGGCTGGAAGGTCGATGTATTTGGCGACAGCCGCGATCAGCTCGTCGGTGAGATAGCCGTGGTTCTGTTCCTGTGCGGCGAACAGCGCCTGGATCAGCGCGGAGCGCTTGCGATCCGGCGGGAACTTGCCCAGCCAGTGATCGATGTGATGACGCGTGTGCTCGGTGAGCGCGACGAGCGGATCGACGTGCTTGACCTGCTCGTAATTTCCGGTGGCTTTCATGTGTGCTTATCCTCCGGGCTCAGCGATCGACTTCGCCGAACACGAGGTCATAGGTGCCGATCACCGCCACCGCATCGGCCAGCATATGGCCACGCACGACAGCGTCCATCGACGACAGGTGGGCAAAGCCCGGTGCGCGCAGGTGCACGCGGAACGGCTTGTTGGCGCCGTCGGAAACTAGGTAGCAACCGAATTCGCCCTTTGGCGCTTCGACCGCACAATAAGTTTCGCCAGCCGGCACGCCGTAGCCTTCGGTGAACAGTTTGAAGTGATGGATCAGCGCTTCCATGTCTTCCTTCATGGCTTCGCGCTTGGGTGGCGCAACCTTGAAGTTTTCCACCATCACCGGGCCCGGATTGGCGCGCAGCCAATCCGCGCATTGCTTGATGATGCGGTTGGACTGACGCATTTCTTCCACGCGCACCAGATAGCGGTCGTAGCAGTCGCCGTTGACGCCCACCGGAATGTCGAAATCCACATCGGCATACTTTGCGTAGGGCTGCTTCTTGCGCAGATCCCATGCGATGCCGGAGCCGCGCAGCATCGCACCCGTCATGCCCCACTGCTGGGCCATCTCCGGCGACACCACACCGATGCCGACCGTACGCTGCTTCCAGATGCGGTTGTCGGTGAGAAGTTCTTCGTACTCGTCGACCTTCTTCGAGAAATCGGCCGTGAAGGCGTCGAGGTAATCGAGCATCGAGCCTTCGCGCCACTGATTGAGGCGCTTCAGATCGTTACCCTTGTGCCAGGGCGACTCGCGATATTGCGGCATCTTGCCGGGCAGATCGCGATAAACACCGCCGGGGCGATAGTACGTGGCATGCATGCGCGCGCCGGAGACGGCCTCGTAGCAGTCCATCAGCTCTTCGCGCTCACGGAAGGCGTACAGGAACACCGCCATCGCACCGAGGTCGAGTGCGTTCGAGCCCACCCACATCAAGTGATTCAAGATGCGGGTGATCTCGTCGAACATCGTGCGGATGTACTGCGCGCGAACCGGCGCCTCGATGCCCAGCAGAGTTTCGATGGCGCGTACATAGGCGTGCTCATTGCACATCATCGACACGTAGTCGAGACGATCCATGTAGCCGATCGACTGATTGAACGGCTTGGATTCGGCCAGCTTCTCGGTACCGCGATGGAGCAGACCGATGTGCGGATCGGCGCGGACGACGGTTTCGCCGTCCATCTCCAGCACCAGACGCAGCACGCCGTGCGCAGCAGGGTGCTGCGGACCGAAGTTCATCGTGTAGTTGCGAATTTCTTGCGCGGCCATGCTCAGTTCTCCCGCCAATGGTCGGCGGCTTCCGCCTTCGCTTGCATCAAGTCGGCGTCATCGCGGATCACGCGCGGCACCAGCACGCGCGGCTCGATCGACACGGGTTCGTAGATCACGCGCTTCTGCTCCGGGTCGTAGCGCACTTCCACGTTGCCGATCAGCGGGAAATCCTTGCGGAACGGATGGCCGACGAAACCGTAGTCGGTAAGGATGCGGCGCAGATCCGGATGACCTTCGTAGATGATGCCGTACAGGTCGAAGGACTCGCGCTCAAACCAGTTCACGCCTGGCCAAATGCCGGTCAGCGAGGGCACTACGGGCAGGTCGTTGTCATCACAGAACACGCGCACGCGCAGACGCTGATTGAGCTCGATCGACAGCAGGTGGAAGACCGAAGCGAAGCGCTTCGGCATCGACACGTCGCGAGGACGATCCTGCCAGGTGAAGCGGCCAAGCGCTTCGCCTTCTACACCGCGTGAGAAACCGTTGCCGGATACATCGGTGGTATCCCATTCGGTCTGGCCGTAGCTCAGATAGTCCACGCCACACACGTCGACCGCTTCACTGAAGCGGAAGCCAGCTTCATCGCGTAGTGCTGTGGCAACGGCAAGCAAGTTGGCTGCCTCGACCACGGCCGTAACAGCGCCATGACTGATGGTGATGGTGAGCTTGTCGCCGAATCGCGCGGCAAGCCGCTCGGCCAGCGAGTTGGTTTGCATTTCACTCATGACTGACTGCGCCTTTTTAGGAACGCGCGATGGTGCTGGTACGACGGATCTTTTTCTGCAACTGCAGGATGCCGTGGATCAAGGCTTCGGCCGTGGGCGGACAGCCCGGCACGTAGATGTCCACCGGCACGATGCGATCGCAGCCACGCACTACGGAATAGGAATAGTGGTAGTAACCACCGCCGTTCGCGCAACTACCCATGGAAATCACCCATTTCGGGTCGGGCATCTGGTCGTAGACCTTGCGCAAAGCGGGCGCCATTTTGTTAACCAGCGTACCGGCCACGATCATCACGTCGGACTGGCGTGGGCTCGGGCGGAACACCACGCCGTAGCGGTCCAAGTCCAGACGCGCGGCACCCGCGTGCATCATCTCGACCGCGCAGCAAGCAAGACCGAAAGTCATCGGCCACATCGAACCGGTACGTGCCCAGTTCATCAGTGCGTCGACCGAAGTCGTAACGAAGCCACGCTGGATGACGGGGTTGTCGCCGGACGGACGCAGGATGTCATCCACCAGGTTCAACGGCTGCGGGTTGTGCATCACCCGGTCAATGGAGGAGATCACTCCCATTCCAGTGCTCCCTTCTTCCACACGTAGGCAAAACCGACCACCAGCAACAGCAGGAACAGCGCCATTTCAATCAGCGCCACGATGCCGATGTGCTGGAACACCACCGCCCACGGAAAGAGGAAGGCGATTTCCAAATCGAAAATGATGAAGAGGATGGCGAGGAGGTAGTAGCGCACGTCGAACTGCATGCGCGCATCCTCGAAAGCTTCGAAGCCGCACTCGTACGGCGAAAGCTTTTCGGACTCCGGACGGCGAGGACCGGCCAGCAGGCCGATGATCAGGAGGACGATACCCAATCCGCCGGCTACGCCGAGGAACAGGAGAACTGGCCAATATTCGGCAAGCACGGTTTAACTTACCTCCGCACCACATGAGTGCATCAGCGGCCGTTGGGGCGAACGGTCCGGAGTTTCAATTCAGCGGGCTGTCCCGCTCTGTGGGATGCAGATGCAGGCGCTCGAATCCTTGAGGCAGGCCCAAGAATCACGACATTGTATCAGTGGGCATGGGTGGGCCGACAAGCCTTGTGTGGCGCACCATGGGATATTTCTTGCAATAAAAGCGTAAATGCCAAGCAGCGGCCGGATCGTTCAATAACCCCGCGCGGATACGTAGCTATTTTTGCGCATAGCCAGCTTGCCGCGCATCGAGAGAACCCGGTCGAACGGCTGTTACATCGTCTGCGTAGCGCGCTCGGAATTGAGCACACCCGCGAGCAAGGCTTCGATGCGCCCGCGGGCCGCTTCACCATCGGAGGAATCATTGAATTGCACGCCGATGCCGGCTGTGCGATTACCCTGTGCGCCGATCGGGGTAATCCACACCACCTTCCCGGCTACCGACAAGCGCTCGCTTTCGTCGATCAGGCTGATCAGCAGCACCACCTCGTCCCCCAGCGAATAGCGCTGTGCAGTGGGGGCGAACAGGCCACCATGCTTCAGGAACGGCATGTAGGCGTTATAGAGCGAAGCCGTGTCCTTGAATTTCAGCGAGATGATGCCCTGGCGGGCGGCGACCGGATTCATGCGCGACTACGTCAGCGATAACAGGGGTACATCCTAACCATGCCGTCCGTCGCGTGCAAAGGCGTGGTTGTCAAAGTGAGAGCTGTAGCCCTGCCCCCCACCCCGAACCTCCCACCAGCCCCAATGATCGAAGATCCAGGGGGACGGCCAATCGAGGTGCAGCTTCACGAAGAGCGGTCCTGCCCCTTCCAGCCGGAATCCGTCATCGGCATCACGCACCAGCGGTGCTTCTGACCACCGCCAATCCTTGACACCGTAAGGCGAAACGACCGTCAGGCGCAGCCAAGGCCGCAAAACAGCCGGAGGGCGCCACGGCAGCCGTCCATCCCCCGTCCCAACATCGATCTGCATATAGCGTTCGCGACTAAGCGCCAGGCTGCGCATACGTGCGCCACTCAACGCCATCTGGGTGCGATGCTCGGCCAGTGCCTGCAGCTTGCATTGCTGTTGCCCTGCCCTGGCATCGATCGATAGGGGGTAAGCAGGCGTATGTTTAGCGCCATGCACGGGATAAGCAAGCAACCTCGGCAAGGGATCGAAGTCAGCCATCGCGAGCCGACAAAGTACGTGCGCAGCACCATGATCCGGATGACTGTCCCGCAATGCCGGTCCACAAACGAGGTTCGGTCGGAACGCGTCCAGCACCAAACGTATCGCTGCGATCGAACCAACAAAGTCGTCGCGCAAGCGACGGGTCACTTCCATATCATGCCAACCGAGCGGATGCATCGCTGAAGACGGCACGCCCAATCGTTCCAGCGCATGCATCACTTCGTCACGCCGCCTGGCGCCCCAGCGCTGGCGTGCTTGATCATTGATGATCAAGCGCCGTTCCAGATAACGCTGCGGCCAGGGATTGTTGTCGCCATCCGTCATCAGCAGCACCTGAACCTCGCCGCCCGCCTCCAACACCTGTTGCAATAGCAACCCACAACCTAGCGTTTCGTCATCCGGATGCGGAGCAACAACGAGTAAGCGTGTCCGCGAGGAAACGGGCAACAACTGCATCAGCGCCAGCGCCCCAACAACTCCAGCAGCAACAGATCGCCACGCAACGGACCGCGCAACGCTTCGCGCGTGCGATTGGCAGCGTGGTACCAAGCCATCAGGTCTTCACCATCCAACGCGCTCGAGAGCGGTGTCGATTGCGCAGTAGCACGCGCGCGCACTTCATCGGCTACCGCCTGAGCGGCAAACCAAAGACGCTGATCGGGCGCATCGTCCAGCCAGCGTTTGCCCATCGCCATCGCGTCGCCGCGGCCTGAGGCCAATGCGGCAAGGTCTTTGCGTACTTCCTGCCGCTGTGCAAGCGCACCTTCTTCCGACCAGATGCGCGCAAGCCCTGGATTGCCGCCCGCCGCGGCCAACGCCACCTGCGGATCGCGCACGCCAACTTGCTGCAGCCAGGCCAGCGAATCGTCGTATTTCGGCAATTGGAAATCGATGCGCTGGCAACGGCTGCGAATCGTCGCCGGCATGCGCCACGGCGCGTCGGCCACCAGAATCAACATGGTTTGCGAAGCAGGTTCTTCCAGCGTTTTCAGCAAAGCATTCGCAGCCGCGGTGTTCATCGCATCCGCCGGATCGATGCTGGCGATCTGCCAACCGCCGAACTGACTGGCTGTGGCAAGCCGCGCAGAGAGACCGCGAATCTGATCGACAACGATATCCGAACGCTGCACACCGTCTTTGCGCAGACCAAAGCTCAACGCCACGTAATCAGGGTGCGTACCGGCATCAAGCAAAAGGCAACTACGACACGTGCCGCAGGCATCGCCGTCATCGGGGTGCTGACACAGCAAGCCGCGCACGAAGCGACGAAGAAAATCGCGCTTACCCAATCCCTGCGGGCCGCACAGCAACAACGCATGCGGCAACGCATCGCGCTGGCGCCGTGCTTGCAGGCGTGACCAAAGTTCGGCGTGCCAGGATGGAATGCTCATCAGCCTGCCTCGAACAAGTGATTCGTGGCCGCGATGGCCGCCTGCAATACCTGGTCAGGTGAAAGGCTGGCATCAATCAAGCGAAAACGTTGCGGTTCGGCCCGTGCACGTGCGCGATATGCCCCGCGCACGCGTTCGAAGAACTCATCCGCTTCGACTTCGATGCGATCGGCCGCACCGCGACCCGCCGCACGCGCGCGCCCGGTTGACACGGGCAGATCCAGCAGCAGCGTGAGATCCGCTTTCACGCCTGCGCACGCCCAATGCTCAAGTTCAGCAATGCGCGCTATCGGCTGGCCTCGTCCACCGCCTTGATAGGCGTAGCTGGCATCCACGTACCGATCACATAGCACCCACTGCCCTTCTTCCAACGCCGGCAGGATGCATTCGCGTACCAGTTGCGCGCGCGAAGCGAACATCAGCAACAACTCGCTTTCCGCACTGATAGCCGGATGCGCCGGATCGAGCACGATCGAGCGGATCGCTTCGCCTAACGCCGTGCCGCCCGGCTCGCGCAATTGCAACAGACGCACACCTTGCTGCAGCAGATGCGTGTGCAACCCGGCAAGCAAGGTGCTTTTGCCCGCACCTTCGCCACCTTCGAGGGAGATAAAACGTCCGCGTTCGCTCATCGGCAGCGCTTCAATTGGTAACAGGCCACGTTGCGATTCTGTTCGTCCAGCGTGCTGGCGAACGCATGCGTGCCGTCGCCGCGTGCCACGAAATACAACTCCTCGCCTTGCGCCGGATGCAATGCTGCTTCGATCGCCGGCTTGCCGGGCATGGCAATTGGCGTGGGCGGCAGCCCGGGGCGCGTATAAGTGTTGTAAGGCGTATCGGTGGTCAGATCGCTTTTGTGGATGTTGCCGGCGTAGCTGGTGCCCATGCCATAGATCACGGCGGGATCGGTTTGCAGCAACATGTTCTTTTGCAGACGGCGAACAAACACACCCGCAATGCGCGAACGCTCATCGGCGCGACCGGTTTCCTTCTCGACGATGGAAGCAAGGATCAGCGCCTCATAGGGCGAATTCAGCGGCAGCTTCGGATCGCGCTGTGCCCACAGCGTTGCCAACGTCTTCTCCATCGCATCGTGTGCGCGGTGCAATACGTCCAGATCGCTATCACCTTTCACGTAAGCATAGGTTTCTGGCAGGAAGCGGCCTTCGGGCTTTTCATCGGCGGCACCGAGCTTCTTCATGATCGTGGCGTCATCGAGACCGACGGCTTCATGTTTCAGCTTGTCGGCCTTGCCCAACGCTTGCAGCACGTCGCGGAACGTCCAGCCATCGACGATGGTGACGTCACGATGCATCACCTTGCCCTGCGCCATATGCGTAAGCAATTCTTCCGGCGTGATGCCGGGCGTGATGGCATATTCGCCCGCATGCAGGCGTCCGGACACATGCATCTTCTCGGCCAACAGCCGCCAGTAAAACGGCGCGGACGTAGTGAGGCCCTGCGAGCGCAGCTGATGCACGATGTCTTTGAAACTGGTGCCGCGTTCGATATCGACACTTTCACCCGTGGCGCTGACACGCAACGGAGCGACGGCAAAGCGGGTGAAGTCATGCCAGAACCAGCCGGCGGCACCAGCAAAGGCCAGCAACAGGACCAACAGCAACAGGTGCCACGACGCGCGCCCCAGTGATGTACCGCTTCGACTCATGCTTGCTCCATCGAAAACCCCAGATTGCACCAATGCTGCTGCATCATGCGGACGACCGGACCGGGAGCGTACACGGTATCGCCCACGGCCTGAACAGGCAGGATGCCCCGAACGCTGGAACTGAGAAAGAGCTCGGATGCACTCAAAGCTTGGTGGAGTGGCAGCTCCCGCACTTGGCAACGCGGAAAGGCGTCGAGCATGGCCGCTCGGACCACCCCGGCGACGCCACAGCGGTCCAACGGTGGCGTGACCGGCACGCCATCGACCACTGCAAACAGATTGGCTGCGGTAGCCGAGATGACGTTGCCGCGGCTATCGCAAACCAGCCCCTCTCCGATGGCTGGATCATTCCACTCGGCACGCGCCAGCACCTGTTCCAACCGATTGAGATGCTTGATGCCGGCCAGCAACGGTTGATCAGCCAAAATTGTCTGGCAGCGATACAAGCGAATGCCATGGGTAGAAAGCGACAAGGACGCCGCGGGCATGGGGAATGCTGCAACGATACGGGTTGGCGCAACAGCTACTGGTGGCGCATAACCGCGCTCACCCACTCCGCGTGTCAAAGTGACACGCAAGACAAAGCGTGACAGCCCAGCACCGACTTGCTGCGCTTCTCGCCAAAGCAATTCGGTGTCCGGCATCGGCAGGCGCAGGCGCTCGCAACCCATCGCAAGGCGTTGCATATGCCGGGACCACAATGGCGCCTTATCACTTTCGAAACGAATTGTTTCGAACAGACCATCGCCATAGCTGAGCCCGCGATCAAGCGCCGAGACGTAGTCGCATGCCTGGCCGTTTACCAGCATCATCAGTCTTCCACTCCCAAGGCACGCAACATGCCGCGCGCCTTGGCGCGCGTTTCATCCAGTTCTTTCGCTGCATCGGAATCGGCCACGATGCCGGCGCCTGCACGCAGACTCACTTCGTTGCCATGCAGGGTGAGTGTCCGAATGAGAATGTTCAGATCCAGATCGCCATTGCGGTCAAGATAGCCCAGCGCACCGGTGTAGGCGCCACGTGGCGCATCTTCCAGCGCGGCGATGATCTCCATGCAGCGCACTTTGGGACAACCCGTGATCGTGCCACCGGGAAACGTCGCGGCAATCACTTGTCCTGGTGTGACGCCTTCGCGCAAGCGGCCGCGCACATTGGACACGATATGGTGCACGTGCGCGTAGCTCTCGACCACCATCAGCTCGTTCACTTCCACCGTACCGGGCTTGCACACACGACCTAGATCGTTGCGCTCCAGGTCAATCAGCATCACATGCTCGGCGCGCTCCTTGGGATGCGCGGTAAGCTCGCGAATGCGCGCCAAATCATCGTCGCCCGCCAGGCGTGGCCGCGTGCCTGCGATGGGCCGCGTTTGCGCCATGCCGCGACGCACTTCGACCAAACGTTCCGGCGATGAGCTGATCACCGACCACTCTTTCTGCTGCAACAAACCAGCAAACGGCGCGGGATTGGCTCGACGTAACGCGGCATACAAACTGGCAGCCGAAGGTGCCTCTTGAAATTTCGCCCGCCACGCGCGCGAAAGATTGGCCTGAAAAACATCGCCAGCGTGCAAGTGCTCGTGGACGCGCGCTACACCATCGAGGAATTGCGACGGCGCATCTTCTTCGATGATTGCCGCAGTCGCGAGTGGAACGATCATTGGCGCCGCAGCAAGATCCTGCTCCATCGCATCGAGCAATGCATCCTGCCCCACTTCGGTGATGAGGATAGTGCGCTCGTGCAGATGGTCGACAATGATGGCTGCCGGGCAGCGCACGGCCAGCGCAACCGGCAAGACGTTCGAACGATGCAAGTGCAGCGTGGGCTCGATCTCTCCCGCAAGTTCGTAGGCGAGCAGGATCACCCAGCCGCCATGAAATGGCAGACCATCATCGACGCCTTGCGGCATGCGTTCCGCACGCCACGCGCTATCGAGCGCGTCGAGGAAACGCCCTGTGCGTGCGCGTCCATTGGGTTCGTGCACCAAACCATCAGACGCCAACGTCAACGTGGATTGAGGGAAAGCAAACAAAATGTCGTAGCGTGCGTGCGCGCGCGTGCGCGTCACGCTTTCCAGCAACGCGGGATAGCGCTCTGGAAATGCAGCGGCCGGCGCGAGCAGATCGCGCCGGCCGTTCAATATACGAATGATGCAATTCACGGCAACCTATTCCGCAAACGCTCTGTTACGTTCCTGCCGTCATTCCCGCCAAAGCGGACGTGACGGCAGGGCAACGCCCCTTTCGCGCCAAATCTTGTTAGATCCGACGGAACGCCAACGTACCGTTCGTACCACCAAAGCCAAACGAGTTGGAGATGGCAATGTCGATCTTCGCCTCGCGCGCAGTGTTCGGCACGAAATCCAGATCGCAGCCTTCGCTTGGCTCGTCGAGGTTGATGGTGGGCGGCAGCACCTGATCGCGCATGGCCAGGATGGTGAAAATCGCTTCTACGCCACCGGCGGCACCTAACAAGTGGCCCGTCGTCGACTTGGTCGAACTCATCGCCAGCTTGTAGGCGTGATCGCCAAATACCTTCTTAGCTGCCAGCACTTCGCCCAGGTCGCCCAGCGGCGTGGAGGTGCCGTGCGCGTTGATGTACTGCACGTCGGCGGGATTGACCTGGGCATCGCGCAGTGTGGCTTCCATGCAACGTGCCGCACCCTCGCCACCCTCACTGGGTGCGGTGATGTGATAGGCGTCGCCGCTCATGCCGAAACCGACCAGTTCGGCGTAGATCTTCGCGCCACGCGCTTTGGCTTGTTCGTATTCCTCCAACACCAGCACGCCGGCGCCGTCGGACAGCACGAAGCCGTCGCGATCCTTGTCCCACGGACGGCTCGCCTTGGTCGGCTCGTCGTTGCGGGTGGACATGGCTTTGGCCGAGCAGAAACCTGCCATCGCGGTGCCGGTGGTGGCGAATTCCGCACCGCCGGCGATCATCACGTCCGCATCGCCGTACTGGATCATGCGCGCAGCCAGACCGATATTGTGCGTGCCGGTGGTGCAGGCGGTGACGCAGGCGATGTTCGGGCCTTTCAGGCCGTACATGATCGACAGGTGACCCGACACCATGTTGATGATCGAGCTGGGCACGAAGAACGGTGACACGCGACGCGGCCCCTTCTCATGCAGTTCGATCGAGGTGTCTTCGATGGTGTTCAGACCACCAATGCCCGCCGCCACGGCCACGCCGATGCGCGGTGCGTTCGCTTCCGTCACTTCCAGCCCGGAGTCGCGCAGGGCTTGTGTGCCCGCGGCGATGCCGTAGTGGATGAACGGGTCCATCTTCTTGATCTCTTTCGGCGCGATCCACTGTGCCGGATCGAAATCACGCACCTGCCCGGCGATGCGCGTGGCATACGCCGAAGCGTCGAAATGCGTAACCGCGCCGATGCCGCTGACGCCCTTGAGGATGTTGTTCCAGGCGGTGGCGATGTCGTTGCCGACCGGCGAAATGATGCCCATGCCGGTCACTACCACACGTCGTTTGCTCATGGATCGAGTTCCTAGCTGGTTCGGGAAAGGTCGGCCGCGAGGCTGGCTTTCCTTACATCGCGACGCACCGACCCGGCACACCATACGGGATCGGACGTTGCAAATTGCAGAAACGAAAACTGCGCCGAGATGGCGCAGCTTCCGAAATCACTACGTGGCGACATGGGACGCGTGTGCCTCGCCCCGCCACGCGGATCACTCCTTGGTATGGGCCTTGATGTAATCGACAGCCTGCTGCACGGTGGTGATCTTCTCGGCTTCTTCGTCGGGAATTTCGCATTCGAATTCCTCTTCGAGCGCCATCACCAGTTCGACCGTGTCCAGCGAATCCGCGCCCAGATCGTCTACGAACGAAGAGTTCGGGTTGACCTCATCTTCTTTCACGCCAAGCTGCTCGACGACGATTTTCTTGACGCGTTCTTCGATGGTGCTCATGTTGCCTTTGCCTCCCAAGGGGAAATGGTCTGTCCGCCGGCCTCCGGGCCGGCAAAGTCTGCGGCATTGTAGTGGCTAAGCCGCGAAGCCGCCAATTATATGCCAGGAACGTCGGCCACGGTTGCAACGGCCACGAAGGTGTCGATTGTCCCCCAAAACGGGCTCCATGACGACTTTCGCTGCGCAACAGGTTTCCGTGGCGTCAACGAGTTTCAAACAGGATTAGCAGCCGCCCGACTGGAGCTTGTGCTGACTGCGCCCTTTTCAAGCCTGTCGAGGTATGAGCCCCGCTCAAGGCATGTACATGCCGCCGTTCACGTGCAAGGTCTCGCCGGTGATGTAGGCGGCCGCGGGCGAAGCCAGGAAGCCCACCGCCTTGGCGATGTCGCTCGCTTCGCCGAAACGGCCCAGCGCGATCTGGCCCAGCAGCGCCTGCTTGGATTCCTCCGGCAGGCCGCGGGTCATGTCGGTATCGATGAAGCCCGGCGCCACCACATTGACGGTGATGCCGCGCGAACCGATTTCACGCGCCAGCGATTTGGAGAACGCAATGATGCCGGCCTTCGCCGCGGCGTAGTTGGCCTGCCCCGGATTGCCGGTAAGAGCAATCACCGAAGCGATCGAAATGATACGGCCCTTGCGCGCCTTCATCATGCCGCGCATCACCGCCTTGGACAGGCGATAAACCGAGGTGAGGTTGGTGTCGAGAATGGCCTGCCAGTCTTCGTCGCGCATGCGCATCAGCAATTGATCGCGCGTGATGCCGGCATTGTTGACCAGGATCGACACTGCGCCGTGCTGCTTGGTGATGTCCTCGATGAGCGTGTCGACTGACGCCGCATCGGTGACGTTGAGCACGCGCCCCTGACCACCATGCGGTGCGAGACGCTCGCCAATCGCTGCTGCGCCTGCTTCGCTGGTCGCGGTGCCGATGACCGTGGCGCCCAGGGCCGCCAATTCATCTGCGATCGCTGCGCCAATACCGCGGCTGGCGCCAGTCACCAATGCGATTTCACCTTGCAATGTGCTCATCTCGTCTTCCTTCAATGCAGCCGTTCGAGGATAGAAAAATTCAGACCCATTCACCGCGCGCGGCATCGAGTTCTGCGGGTGTGCCGATTGCGCGTGCCTCGACGCTCTTGTCGATGCGCTTGATCAAACCTGCCAGCACTTTGCCTGGACCGCATTCGGCCATGCGCGTGGCGCCGCTCGCCACCAGCGTTTGTACGCATTCGGTCCAGCGCACCGGCAGATACAACTGGCGCTGCAAGGCGGCGCGTATATCTTCCAGCGTGTTGTATACGCGCGCTTCCGCGTTCTGCACTACCGGAATGCCCGGCAACTGCCACGCGATGGATGCCATGCGCTCACCAAGCTTGTCGGCCGCCTCGCGCATCAGCGCCGTATGCGACGGCACCGAGACGGGCAGCTTGACCGCTTTCTTGACGCCTTGTTCGGCGAGTTTCGCCAGCGCACGATCCACGGCTTCGGCATGACCTGCGATGACCAATTGACCTGGCGAGTTGTAGTTGGCTGGCGCCACCACCTGCCCGTGTGCAATTTCCTCGCACACTGCAGCGATCAGCGCATCGTCACCGCCGAGAATCGCGGCCATCGCGCCCACCCCGGCAGGCACGGCAGCCTGCATCAAGCGACCACGCTCGGCAACGAGCGCGGCCGCATCGAGCAGTGACAACGCACCGGCACATACCAGCGCGCTGTATTCGCCCAGGCTGTGCCCAGACAACTGCGCCGGCAGCGCACCGCCGAGCTTCTGCCAGACACGCCATACGGCAACACTCGCCGCAAGCAACGCTGGCTGCGTATTTTCCGTGCGATTGAGCTGATCTTCAGGCCCTTGTTGGCTGAGAGCCCACAGATCGATGCCCGCACCTTGCGAGGCTTCATCGAAGGTGGACTTCACTTCAGCATGAGCGGCAGCCAGTTCGGCAAGCATGCCGACCGATTGCGAACCCTGGCCGGGGAAAACGAAGGCAAGTGATGGAACGTTCTGGCTCATGCGCGAGGTCTTGTGGACGAACGAAACGGTGAATGGTGCCAGCAATGCGCGCCGTGCGCAGCCGTATTCGCAACAGCCGATCTAAGGGCTTGAACGCATTCTATTTTCCTGTCGACAAAAAAATTGCCGGGACGTTTATACGTCCCGGCAACTTCAATAGAGAGAACAGCAGCGAGCGGATCAGTAGCGCAATAACGCCGACGCCCAGGTAAACCCGCCGCCAAAAGCTTCTAGCAGCAGATTTTGCCCTCGCGTCACCTTGCCCGAACGCACGGCGAAATCCAGTGCGAGCGGCACGGAGCCAGCGGAAGTATTGGCGTGCTTATCGACGGTGACGATCACCTGCTCCATCGGCATGTTCAAACGCTTCGCGGTAGCTTCGATGATGCGCAGGTTGGCCTGATGTGGAATCAGCCAATCCAGTTGCGAAGCATCCATGCCGGCAGCCTTGAGCGTCTCCTCGACCAGCGAGTCGAGTGTTTTCACCGCCACCTTGAACACTTCACGGCCAGCCATGCGGATGTGCACACCATGATTGGGCTCGTCGTCCTTGAAACCGGACGAAACACCCACCGGATTCCAGAGCAATTCTTTGTAGCCGCCGTCCGCATGCAGGCAGGTGGCGTAGATGCCAGGCTCGCTGGAGGCTTCCAGCACTACTGCGCCGGCACCATCGCCAAACAGCACGCAGGTTTCGCGCTCTTCCCAGCGGACCATGCGAGTCAACGTTTCCGCGCCGATCACCAACACTTTCTTCGACTGGCCGCTGCGAATGAACTTGTCTGCTACACCGAGCGCATAAACGAAACCGGAGCACGCTGCATTGACGTCAAACGCGGCGCAACCGTTCGCGCCGAGGCGATGCTGCACGAGACACGCGGTGGAAGGAAAAATGATGTCGGGCGTGGTGGTGCCCAATACGATCAGATCGAGTTCGGACGCTTTGACGCCAGCCGCGTCGAGTGCGCGCTGTGCGGCCAGCGTGGCCAGATCACCCGTGGTTTCACCCTCGGCAGCAACGTGACGCTGGCGAATGCCAGTGCGTTCGCGAATCCATTCGTCGCTGGTGTCGACGAACTTTTCGAGATCGGCGTTGGTGAGAATGCGCTCCGGCAAGGCGCTGCCGGTGCCGACGATGCGGGCGTAGATCGGGGTCATTAAATATCCATCAGCGAGCGGAGGTGCCTGCCATCCGCCCGAAGGGTGGGTGATCCAAACACCAAGACCGCAACGTTACGTTGCCGTGACGAGTCGTTCAATAGGCGCAACGACGTCGCGCAACGCAAAGCGGCGCGTCACCGCGCCGCTTTGCGAACGAAACCAAACGGTTCCGACGGATCAGTCTTCGTCGACCACCGCAACGTTGGTGTCGATCACCTTCTTGCCGCGGTAGTAACCATCGGCCGTCACGTGGTGACGACGATGCACTTCACCGCTGGTCGGGTCGGTGCCCAACTGCACGGTGCTCAGCTTGTCGTGCGAGCGACGCATGCCGCGGGTGGACGGGGTCTTGCGGCTCTTTTGAACGGCCATGATGGTCTCTCCAGCTAAATCATTTCTTCTTGAGTTCGCGCAACACCGCGAACGGGTTATCGGGACGCTCTTCGGCGGGAATGGCTTCCACCGGCGGGCGTATGACTTCTTCGGGCAACGCACTGTCCGGATTAACCGGCACCAGTGGCAGCGCCAACAACAGTTCGTCCTCGATCACTTCGATCGGGTTCAGCTTGTCGTCCTCGGCCACCAGCAACGGCTCGCATCCTGCCGGCAGCGAGGGTTCCTCGCGTTCGGAACGGATCAGGCCCAGACGGCTTTCCACCGTGACGGGCATGACGAATGGATTGAGCGTGCGTTGACAGATCAACCACAAAGGCGCCTGAACGCGAACATCGACATAGGCCGTGCCGAACTCGTCCCGACCGAAGTCGAGCTGGTACTGGGCCGAACCTGCATCATCTGCCAGTGCTTCGCAGAGGCGAGGCATTGCGGCGATGGGCAGTGACCCCTGAAACGAACGCCGCGCGGAAACCATGCGCCAAGCGTCCACAGACTCTGGCAGTGTCGCGGACATAACCGGGAAATAGTAAGTTTCCCGGGAGGTTAAGTCAACCGCGCAACCCATCACAAAGCTTACGTGACGGCTTTGCCTGAACAACGCGTATGCGTCAGACTGATTCCCATCCTAAGACTTAGCCGACTACCTCTTGGATATCTCTCTTACGATCGGCTTGGCCATCTTGATCGTTCTGCTGGGCGTCGCCATGGTCGGCGCCCTGCTCTTGCGCCGCATGAATCAACGCACCGCCAGCCTCAAGCGCCTGCTGGAACTAGCTGATCGGGTAGAAGCCGATCTGAAGTCCTGCCGGGCTAAACTCAAGCAAGCCCATGCCGTGATGTCCCTGAACCCGGACCTGCCGGCCGCCAGCGAGCAGGAGGCCGCCCATGCGGTGGATGCTGGGCTGCGAGCCTTGCTGCAACAGCGTATCTGGATCCGTGACCGGGCACCGACCGCCAGCCAGCGCGAGCTGGACGCAGCCGCCCACGATATGCGGCAGGCCCAGGATCGCCTGCGTCCGCTACTGGAAGCGCTGGAGGAAGCTCAAGACGACCTGGACGCCGCCATGCGCGAGCACATTCGCCAGGATTCGCACCCATGACGCACCAGCGAAGGCTGGTGCTCGGCTCCACCTCTCGTTACCGCGCCGACTTGCTAGGCCGGCTTGGCCTGGAATTCGAGCAGCGAGCACCGGGTATCGAGGAAATCGAAATCCCCGGCGAAATGCCCGCCGTCAGAGCCATACGCTTGGCCACCGGCAAGGCCATTGCCGCCGGCGAAGGACTGACCGGCGCCCTGGTGATCGGTTCCGATCAGGTGGCCGAACTCGATGGCGTATTGCTGGAAAAGCCCGGCACCGCAGAGCGCGCGAACGCACAGCTCAACACCTGCTCCGGCCGTACGGTTAGCTTCCACACGGCCGTGTGCGTGCTCGATACGGATAGCGGGCAACAGTATTCCCACCTGGATCTCACGCTGGTGCAATTCCGTCATCTGTACCCGGATGAAATTAATCGCTACATCGAGCGCGAGCAGCCGCTGGATTGCGCCGGCAGCTTCAAGTGCGAAGGACTCGGCATCAGCTTGTTCGAGCGTATCGACAATAATGATCCCACCGCCTTGATCGGGCTGCCGTTGCTCGCGCTGGCGAGGCTGCTGCGTAGCGCAGGCATGAGCGTGCCTTAATTCGTAGATTGGGGTGCGAGGTAATCCTGCAGCGCAACGCAATCCTCCGGATGACCATCATCGGTCGGTATCACGCTCGCAACCTGGCCTCGATAAAACGCAACACTCTTACGACCGTCAAACAAACGCAGTCGCTGCACCGGCTGAAGATGTTGAACGCGCGTACACAGCGAACTCAGCCACGCTGCGCGCTCACGTCCACGCGCCGCATATTCATCAACAACAAGCAGGACAGGCGCGTCGGGATGCATTCGGCGTAGCGCGGTTTCATCCATCTCCCATAATGCCACCTGCGGCGCACGCCCATATTTCACGTTGAGCGGATTGTCGAGCGTATAGATCGCGCGCTTGCCGTCGAATTGAAAGTCGAGTTCCGCAGCCATCATGAAATTGTCCGCGACCAATAACGCAGGCTGCCTAGCGAGATGCGTTTTCGCGATGTCCGCACTTTCCTTCCAACCGACAAATGCCATCGGCACGACACGAGCCACCCCAGGCCATTGGGCTGCACCCGGATAGACCGCGAGCAATCCCGCCAACTGCACGATCAACGCGAATACGGCACCCCACACCGTCAATACACGCCATCCACGCAAGCCATCTGTTTCACGCAGCAACGCAGGCAAAGCCACCAACAAGGGCAGATAACCCGGCAACGGCCAATGCAGGCGAAAGCGCTGGTTGTCGGCGAATAGCCCCGCTGCAAAGTAGACGACGATAAACGTCAGCGACAGCCAAGCAATCACATCCCACGGTCCGCTCGCCTGACGCCGACGCCAACATTGCCACGCCGCCCATAACAGACACGCATACAGCAGCGGCGTGCAGGTCCCCGCTTGCTCCAACGGCTGAATCAATGCATCGGCATGGAAGCTCCACGGATTACGTTCGACCAACTGAAACGCAACGCCCGCTCCGTGCTGCTGCCAATTGGACACAACCAATGGCACCAGTCCTAACGCAGCGATCACCATCGCCAGCCAGAAACCCGGTCGCCGCCATTGCGCACGACCACGCGGCGTGAACAAGAACAACAACAAACCCGCCAGCATGAACATCGCCGCGCGGTAGTGGCTCATCCAGCAGCACGCGAGCGACACGCCCAACAGCAGCCAATCGCGTTGACGGTTTTCATCCATCGCACGTAACAGCGCGATCATGGCTACGACGCCAGCCACAGTGAGTGGCACATCCGGCATGGCCATCACACCTAAGCTTCCGGCCAGCGGCAGTGCGAGACCAAGCAAGCCGGCCTGCCACCCTGTACACGCATCGAAGGCACGCCGACCGAACCACACCATCAACCATGGCAACGCGCTACCCAGCGCCAGGAACGGCCAGCGCATACCCCAAAGACCATGACCTGCTATTTGCTCGCCCAACCAGATCAGCCACGCGGTAAGCGGCGGAAGGTCGCTGTAGCCCCAGGCAGGATGACGGCTTTCCTGCCAATAGAAAGCCTCATCGCCGAAGGGCTGCACGGTAAAGACAAGCGCCAGCTTCACCAGCAACAGACACAGGAAGACTGCGAAGAAAGTCGCTCGCCAGCGCGCAAGGTCGGCGACTACACTGGCGCCACCGTCCCCTTCTGTACTCGGCCTCCATAAACCCATGTCAGCCATCACTCCGCTTCGTGATGAAAATCTGCAAAAGCGTCTCCATACCGCCATCGCCCAGGTCAACAAGGTGCTGCTCGGCAAGGCGCGTCAGGTCAAGCTGGCATTTACCTGCCTGATCGCAGGCGGCCATTTGCTGCTGGAAGACGTACCCGGTGTCGGCAAGACCACGCTGGCGCATGCGCTGGCGGCAAGTTTCGCGCTGGATTTCCAACGCGTGCAGTTCACCAGCGACCTGCTGCCCTCCGACATTATCGGGGTCAGCATGTATGAGCGCGAGACGGGGCAGTTCCGCTTTCATCCCGGCCCGGTCTTCGCAGGCTTGCTGCTGGCGGATGAAATCAACCGCGCCACACCCAAAACACAAAGTGCGCTGCTGGAAGCGATGGCCGAGCGGCAAGTCACCGTCGATGGCCAAACCCACACCTTGCCCGATCCGTTCTTCGTGGTCGCCACGCAGAATCCGCTGGATCTTGCCGGCACCTTCCCGCTGCCCGACTCACAACTCGATCGCTTCATGCTGCGCGTGTCGCTCGATTACCCCGACGCCAGCGCCGAACGCGAACTGCTGATCGGCACGGATCGACGCGACCTGCTCACGCACCTCACGCCGCAACTGGATGCGGCCAGCCTCGCGGCGTTGAACCGGCAATCGAAGACCATCACCGCCAGTCCGGCGCTGCTTGATTATCTGCAAGCGTTGCTGGCGGCTAGCCGGCGGCATCCGGATATCCGCGTCGGCCTCTCGCCACGTGCCGGCCTTTCGCTGCTGGCTGCGGCACGCGCATGGGCCATGCTTAGCGATCGTGGCCATGTGTTGCCGGAAGATCTGCAGGCGCTGTTCGTTCCGCTCGCAGCGCATCGCTTGGTGGCATCACGAGGCGCCAGCGGTGACACGCTGGCCCGCACGTTGTTGAGCGAAGTCGCAGTCGACTGAGGCTAACGTGTCACTACGCACGCAGTGGCAACGCCTGCAGCAATGGGCCGAGCGGCGCTTGCCGGCGCTCACCATGCATCGCAAGCAGGAAGAACTGCCGATCGAATTGCATCGGCGGCGTATCTATATCGTGCCCACCGGTTTTGGCGTGGCATTTACGCTACTGCTGCTGGTGATGATGGTCGGTAGTTTGAATTATTCGAACAATGCAGGGCTGATGCTCACCTGCCTGCTTGGCGCGGCCACGTCGATCAGCATGCTTGTAGCATTCCGCACCTTGAACGGTTTGCGTATTCGTGGCGTACGTGCAGGCCATGCAATGGCGGGCCAGCCGATCGACGTCACCTTCGACTTCGAAGCCAAGCGTTTACGCCAAGCCGTGCGACTGGATATCGCCGAAGCCACGCAGGCTTTCGATGTCGATGACCGTACCGACGTCACCGTCAGCATGCCTACCGAACACCGCGGCTGGCTGGCATTGCCGCGCTTGCGTATATGGACGACCTGGCCAATGGGCTTGTTTCGTGCGTGGAGCTGGGTGAATCCGCACTACGCCGTGCTGGTGTGGCCACGACCGGAGATCGCTGGCCCCGGTCCGACGTTGCCGCTCGAAGACCGTCACAGGCAACGTCTGCATCTGGGCGAAGATCTCGCCTCGTTGCGCGATTACCGCAGCGGCGATTCCATGCGTCATGTGGCCTGGAAGGCGAGCGCGCGGCGCGAAAGCCTGCTGGTCAAAGACTACGAACAGCCCGAAGCAAAACAGGAGTGGCGTCTGGACTGGCGCCATCTGCGTGGCCTGGATAACGAAGCGCGCATCGCACGACTCGCCCGCTGGTTGGATGAAGCACTCGCGCAAGGACGGCAATGGAGCTTGTGGCTACCCAATGAAGTCATCGGCATCGGCGGTGGCCCCTCGCACTACGCGCGCTGCATGAGCGCACTGGCGCTAATGCCATGATGCCTTTCTGGCGAAAACACCACACGCACGTGCGCATCAGCGAGCGCACCTTCGATTTGCTTTGCCTGACCACCGCTTTCGTGCTGGCGGTGCATACCGATCATCTTCCGATCTGGTTGACCGGCTCGCTGTTTGTGGCGCTAGGCCTGCGCTGGTGGCAACGAAGATATCGCCCCGGCAAGGTACCGGCATGGCTGAAGGTGCCGATGTTGGTGATTCTGGTCAGCGCGGTCGTACTCGAATACGGCAACCTGTTTGGACGCGAACCTGGTTCGGCACTCGCTGCGGGACTGTTGGTATTGAAGCTCACCGAAAGCGAAACGCCGCGCGATGCGCGTGTTGCCGCAGCCTTCGCCTGTTTCCTGTTGATGGCGGCATTGCTATTCGGACAAAGCATGGTAGCCACCTTCGTAGTGGTGCTTGGTTTGCTGCCTGCATTGACCACTTGGCGCTCGCTCGAACCCACGCAGACGTGCCCTTCCCTGCCACGCCAATTGGTGCCTGCCTTCGGCTTGCTGGCCGCGTCGCTTCCGTTGGCGCTGACCGCGTTCGTGTTTGTGCCGCGACTGAGCACACCGCTGTGGGGCACATCGAATGAGCAAACGGCGAAAACCGGATTGAGCGATCACATGTCGCCCAGCGATTTCACCGAACTGCTCACCGACGACAGCGCCGCCATGCGCGTCAGCTTCGACGGCCCACCACCTGAGCAAGGGCAGCGGTATTTCCGCGCCTTCGTGATGTGGGATTACGACGGCAAGGATTGGAAGCGCGTTGATCGCCCCCCGACAACCATCCCGATCGAGGCCAGCGCCACGATCAATTACCACATCAGCCTGGAACCCACACATCAGCATGTGCTGCCTACGCTGGACGTTCCATTGCGTGCGCCGGCTGGTTCGCAAACACGTGGAGATGGCGAGGTCTTCGCGGACAAGCCAGTCGACGACATGCGGGAATACGAACTCAGCTCCGCTGTGCGCTATCGGTTCGAACCCACCCTCGACATCGCCACGCGCATGCGCGCCTTGCAGCTTCCCAATGACTTCGATCCGCGCACGCATGCACTCGCCGAGCAATGGCGGCAACTTTATGGTCGCGACAACGCCCGCATCGTACAGGCGGCTCTGAACCTGTTCCACGACGGCGGCTTCAGCTACACCTTGCTACCCGCACCGCTGGGGCGCGATGCCATCGACGATTTTCTGTTCAATACGCACGAAGGTTTTTGCGAACACTATTCCTCCGCATTTACCGTGCTGATGCGTGCCGCCGGCATTCCCGCCCGCGTGGTCACCGGTTTCCAGGGCGGGTATTGGAACAAGCTGGGCCAGTACCTCTTGGTGCGCAATGCCGACGCGCACGCCTGGAGCGAAGTGTGGCTGGAAGGACGCGGCTGGGTGCGTGTGGATCCGACCGGCGCGGTACGCCCGCAACGCATCTCGCTTGGCGCGGCTGGCGCAGCGGGCGGCCAGTTACCCTGGTACCAATCGGGCGTGCTCCAGTCGATGCGCAATCAATGGGACATCGTCAACCGATGGTGGAACCAAAGCGTTATCGGTTTTGACGCACTACGTCAGCGCGGACTGCTGACACCGTTTGGCATTCGCGACGTCGACACCGGCATGCTGATGAAGCTGCTGGTGATCAGTGTGGCGGTGTTCGGCACAGCCGGCCTGTTCTGGGCGTTGTGGCGTCGACCGGAAGGCGACCCCGCCCTCGCGGCCATGCGCTCCCTGGAACGCAAGCTTGCACACGCGGGAGTTGCACGCCGGCGCAGCGAAGGGCCGCAGCATTTCCTTCGCCGCGCTGCCCGCGCACTGCCGGGTCAACGTGCGGAACTGGACCATTTGATGAGGTGCTATATCGAACTGCGTTACGCCACTTTGGAACCTACCCATGAATCCTTGCGCAGCTTCAGGCTGGCCGTACGGAATTTCCAACCGCGCCGCGTGGTCTAAGCAAGGCGCAACGATGTAGCATGCATCCGCCCCAAATGGAGAAACACATCATGTCTCCCCTGTACCGAATTCTCAGCCTCGCGGCACTCTCCGCCCTGTTGGCGTCGTGCGCCACCGTGCCGCAGCCGCTGCAAGGCAACTTCGCCCCAATCACCACGTCGAGCGTGCAGCAAGGCGGCACCGCCAACGGCACACAAGTGCGCTGGGGTGGCGACATCATCAGCACCGAGCCGGGTCAGCAGTCCACCTGCTTCTATGTGATGGCCCGCCCACTGGACAATGAAGCCCGTCCGACCGGCGACAACAACAATGCCAACACGCAGGGGCGTTTCGTTGCCTGCCGTGCCGGCTTCTATGATCCGGAAGTGTTCAAGCCCGGTCGCGAAATTACCGTTACCGGCACTGTGCAGGGCGTTGTGACGCGCAAGGTGGGCGACTACGACTATGCCTACCCGCGCGTGGAAGCCAACGTGGTTTATCTGTGGCCGAAGCGCCCGATCGTGGTGGGCTATCCGTATGGCCCAGGTTGGTACGACCCGTTCTGGGGTCCCTATTGGGGGCCGGGTTGGGGCTGGGGTGGCTGGGGCCCGTACTGGGGCGGCTGGTACGCTCCGCGGCCGGTGATCGTGGTGCGTCACCGCTAACTACCCTTGTACAACAAAAAACGCCGGCAGATGCCGGCGTTTTTTTGCGATATCGATGCGCATCAGCCCGGCGGCCAATGCATGCGACGACCGGCCAAGAGATGCACATGCAGATGAAACACCGTCTGCCCACCGTGCTCGTTGCAGTTGATAACGGTGCGATAGCCATCTTTGCCGAAACCTTCGCGCTTGGCGTAGTCGGCCGCAGCAAGCACAAGCTTGCCAATCAATTCGGCATCGGCGGACGTGGCGTCGTTCAAGGTGGCAATCGCGCGCTTGGGCACGAACAACACATGCACCGGAGCCTGCGGATTGAGATCCTTGAAAGCCAATACGGCGTCGTCTTCATAGACGATGTCGGCTGGAATTTCGCGCCGGACGATCTTGCCGAAAATGGTGTCACCCATAAAGTGCCCCTGCCCAATTTTCACGTGTGCTCGGATTGTCGATGACAAATCCATGTTAGCCAATTCGAGCTAATCGGGAAACAGATTATCAACAAGTCCGCCCCATTGCACCGTAGCCCACGATGCTGACAACGCATTCTGCGACACGCGCAGAGCCACCGACTGAACAAATGTATCCAGGTCTATGCAGGCATCCCTCTGCAAGAGCGGGAGCGACCCCTAATTTTTCTCAACAACGCAAGCTTCAATGTAGCAACGCGGCAACTCAAAACACTTATGCAAAATCACATCCATCCTTCAATCAATAGACGTTTAGCCGTCTAAAATTAAAAGACATAACTCTATAGCACCACTGACTATCCATACTCTACGATCATGAAATCCAGCCGAACGCCAGTGCAAAGCCGGCAACGTGACGTGAGTCGACAGGCGTGAAACTGTCATGGCCATAAGCACTGCACAGCCATGAAAACTTCGATGCTTTGCACACTCAATCGTTGAGGAGCAAGCCATGAACAACATGCCAAACATTCCTGCACTTGGCGTCCACGCTACGCCAGCATCAGTCGAGCCGCACATCCCTCACACGATCGGCAAGGCGACGGATCCGAATCTGCAAAATAACGGCCCAGCGCCCGAACTCGCCCACACCCGTGTCGCTACGGCCATTACCGCAGCTGCCATACCGCTGGTGGCAGAGAGCTATGCGTTTATCAAGCACATTAAAGGCACTCCGACACCACCTGTATTCAACAAGCTCTACACTCCTGCGCGGATAACGACCAAAGCCATCGATTTGCCTTTTCGCCTTGCGGTTTACACCCCCACCATTGCCAAGCCCAATGCGAAGACAAGCGAAAAGGCGCCCCTCATAACCAAAGCCGCCACGCAAATCGTGGATCTGAGTACAGAAGTGGGATTGGCGTTGGGCAATCGATCAAATGCACAGTTGGAACACATTGTCGTTCCTGCCCAGCGCCAGAGCACACGCTCGGGCAGCCAGGGGAGCATCCCCATGCAAGATCTGCCAGGGCAAAGCGCCATACAGGGCACGGGACAGAACAATCCGGCCTTCAACAACATGGACCCTGTTCCCAGCGCGATACCGCGCACAGCAGCCCTGGACGAGCCACCCGCCAGTTCCGTCATACAACGCAGTAGTACACCTTCCTCGGGCGCGCCATTCGTCCGCGGCGGCCCCGGTCGCCAACCCATTAACTTCGTCGGCAACCTGTCCTTGGATCAGCCGTTCATCCGTAATGGCCCCGGTCGCCAACCCGTCAACCCCGTCAACAACTTGTCCCTGGATCAGCCATTTATCCGTAATGCCCCCAGCCGCCAGCCCGTGAGAGGTCCGAAACCCATCCTCCCCCCTTCTTCGAGTGCGACTACCTGGGTCAAAGGGCTCAATCATGTAAGTAACGCCGCCAACGCCGTTGGCGCCGCGATCGACATTTACTTTGGCGTAAAGGCCATCGCGGACGACCCGGAGCCTCTGGCCAAGGTACAAGGGGGTTTATTCATCGCCTCCGGTGCAACCGGGATTGGCGCGACGCTTTATGGCAGCGCATCTCTTTTGGGCTATGGAGGAACCGCCGCCGCCGCGGCAGTGCCGGCCCTTAGCGCAGCAGCAGCCGGGACTGGCCTGGTCGCTGCGGGAATAACCTCGATCCCTCTGACTCATGGGGTCGACAACAAACACCGTGCCTATAAGCTCCACAACGACCTGATGTACGACGTCAGGCAGATAGGGTTAGCGGACGAGCAATTGGCGCAACGTACGGGCGAGCGTCTCAAATCCGATTTGGGCCGGCTCAAGGAGCGCTACGGCATAAAGGCCAAGACGGTCTGGCTCAACAACAACAGCGCCGACCTAATGAACGAAATGAACTCGCCGAACAATTCCGGTTCCGGCCAATGGAAACCGGATGCGAATGGCAACGTCTGGTCGAACTTTCAAGGCAAATACATCCGGATAGGCGGTACTCCGCATCAGCAGACAGCCAGCCTGGACCTCGAAAGAGAACACGATGGCAGCAGCAGCGTACCTACCCCGCGCGAGACCATCCATATTGCGGGTGACGAAAGTCCTGACAAGAAACCGCTACAAGTAAAGGCTCTGGCTGGTGAGCCAGCTATTTATGCAACCCGAGGTTGGCGTCATAACACACAACAGCCGTGGCTCTATAAGGATTATGGATATCAAACCTCAGGCTGGGGACATTACTGGGAGACATCCATTCCGGCCACCGTATCGGGAGGGCCTCTTTATGTCGCCCACGATGCCACGCCCCAGGGCAAGGATCGCGTCATTTTGATTGAAGACACCCGCCTGTCGCCTGCACCCCCCTTTCCAAGTGACCGTTTTACAGAAGACGCGGTTCTCCAGTTCGATGGCAAGGATGGACAACGGCTGACTCGCCAACAGATGGCCGCACTGCAGCTAGAAGGGGCGCTAACGAAGCTACCGGTTCTCTATCCGATAAGTAACTTGCCGCATGTCCGCTCACCCGATGCCTTCGATCGAACCGTAGCGACTGACCCGTCCGTTCGCACGGTCGTTTCCCTTCCCTACTTAAGACATCCGTTGAAGATCGTTGCCAGGAACGCGAACGATGTGCTCGATCTACCGAACATGCCTGAGGCGGATATCCACATTACGCTGCCTGCTATTGACGCCACCAACGACAAACGCCAACTCGGACTTTACGACGCCTCTTCGCTTCGCCGCCTGACGCCCAAGGATGCAGCAACTCAGGTTTACGCTTTTCCGAATAAAAAGACGTTGACCGTGCAAGCACACGATGCCGCCATTGCAGCACGGTTCGTCCAAAAACTCTCATAAAAAAGTGCATAGCAGGCCTTGAGAAACAGCCTGCTTCCGGGCAGGCCAGCAGATGGCAATCCAAAAATGCGGGACAGCGCATTTCCTCAGGTAATGCGATGTATTTCTTCGGAGATTTGCAATGCAAGTATCGGCCATTTCATATAGCACTCCCTGCACGTGCCCATCCCACCTGGAGGCCACTCCACCTCTGCCTTCCTCCTTGACTAACCACTCTTCGAATCCCTTCGCTACAGACCGCCCAAGCACGCCCCATGTCCATCAAAGCTATTCGCAGGCAAGCCAAGAAGGTGCTTTCCCTGCGAGCATGAACCCGCCAAGTGCCCCTCTCCGACATCAAAGCTGGGAAGACATCAACTACTCACGCGGGCGCACTAACGATGTACTCAATGGCATGCACACCGCTTACACCAGCTTTTCCAGCGCACACAACGCATGGAACGATGGACGCTATATCGACATGTTCTATGACAACTACGAAGGTACAAGCGGGGCAATGCGAGCCTTGCGCGGTACGCTGGGCCTGGCCAGCGATGCGGCGTCCAACACCGGCGACAAAACCCTGGCAAAATCCTTAAAGGAAGCTGCGGGATACGCCAACTCCGCGCGCCGAATGCTTGATGGCCTGCTGAGCCCTCTAAGTGGCCTGCGCAAGATCGCGGAAGCAATCTCCGATCCATCGCGCACACGTGAACAGAAACTGCGCAGCATCGCCGATTACGTTGATGGGCTGGGTCAGACCACAGGCCTTGCAATCATGCAACTCGATCGCCGCACCGGCGATACGCTGTTGAAACAATTCGGCTATGCCATGTTTGCCTTGTTCGACGCCATTTACACGGCTCGCCAAACGATCGCAGGCTATCGGCAAACGATCGACGTACCCGGCAGTGATCCCAACGCCTCCGTTAAAGCAGCCATCAAAACCGTCAATAATTTAGTTGATGGAGCGCAGGATCTAGCCGAATATCTCGCCGACACCCTTGGCTCGGCGGGCCTGAAAAGCCACGCCGAAAGGATGTACAGAGTTTCGGCAGAACTGCTGAACATCAAAAATGCCAACCATGCCATCGCCATCGTGCTGGACAAAGCACCAAAGGATCGTTGAGCAAGGCTATTCCACGGATTGGCGACTACCGAACGCATGCGCCAGCGTGCCACGATCCACGTATTCCAACTCTCCCCCCAGCGGCACCCCATGCGCCAGACGCGTCGGGCGAATGCCGGCAGCGCGCGCAAGCTGCGCCAAATAATGCGCAGTGGCCTCGCCTTCTACAGTGGGATTGGTGGCGAGGATCAACTCTTCCACTTCGCCTTCGGCCAGCCGTTCGCTCAACAAGCCCAACCCCAATTCTTCAGGGCCAAGACCATCCAGCGGCGATAAACGCCCCATCAACACGAAGTATTGGCCGCGATAACCGGTGGCTTGTTCGATCGCCGCCAAGTCGGTAGGCGACTCCACCACGCACAACACGTGACGGTCGCGGCTGCTATTTGTGCAGATTGCACACTCCGGCGTTTCGCTGAAATTGCGACAGCGCGAGCAATGGCCGATGTTCTGCATCGCCTGTTGCAACACGCTGGCGAGTTTCAGTCCGCGTTCGCGCTCGCGTTCCAACAGATGGAAGGCCATACGTTGCGCGCTCTTGCCACCTACGCCAGGCAGGCAGCGCAGGGCTTCGATGAGTTCGTTGAGAAGGGGGGATGCGCTCATGTGCTTTTACTCCCTCTCCACGTTGTGGAGAGGGAACAGATCAAAACGGCATCTTGAACCCAGGCGGCAGATTCAAACCGGAAGTGAGACCGCCCAGCTTGTTCTTGCTCGCCTCGGCCACCTTGTTCACTGCATCGTTGATCGCAGCGGCAACAAGGTCCTCAGCCATTTCCGGATCATCGGCAAATAGCTTGCGGTCGATCTGCACGCGACGCACTTCGTGCGCACCCGACATCACCACGCTGACCAGGCCACCACCGGAGCTGCCGGTCACTTCCAGCTTGGCGATTTCTTCCTGCGCGCGCTTCATGTCTTCCTGCATGCGCTGCGCCTGCTGCATCAGCTGGCCAAGTTGTCCTCTCATAACACGTACTCCGGAATCAGGATTCAAAAGGTTTGATGGATTGCGGCACCACGCGCGCGCCGAATTCGCGCTTCAGTGCCTGCACCAGCGGATCGCCTTCGATCGACGCCTCCGCCGCCGATTGCGCCACGCTGCGTGCTTCGGCTGCACGTGCCGCTGGCGTATGCGCGGCGCCGTGACTGTCTTCGACGAAACGCAAACGAATCGTCTCACCCATCGCCTCGCTCAAACGGTCGGCGATCTGGCTCACGATGGGTTCCACCGCCAGATGCATATGCGTGGGCTGCAATGCCAGCACCAACGTCTGCCCTTCCCTGCCGCGCAACGCAGAGTTCTGCGCAAGCTGACCGAGGGGGCCGCGCAAATCGGCGCGCTGGATTAACGCTTCCCAATCAGGCAGCCCACCGGGCGCTGTCATGCGTTGAACCGGTGGTGCAGCGGCGACGCTTTCCCGCGGCGGAGCGGGCGGTGCCGAATACGGCGCGGGAGCGGGACGCACGTTTTGCGTCGGTGCAGCGGCCGGAGCCAGTGAAGCAGCAGGCGGGCGCGACGGCGGCGCGGCCGTACGCTGCCCACCGCCGGAACTCGCCGCAGGCGCAGCATCATCGCCCGGACGAAACGCCAGCATGCGCAGCAGCCCCATTTCGAAACCGGTACGCGTATCGGGCGCCAACGCCAAGTCGCGGCGGCTAGTAGTGGCTATCTGGTAATAGAGCTGCACATCCTCGGCGGACATGCGTTCGGCCAGACTGGACAGCGCCGAATCGTCGCCATCGTTCTGGTCGAGGCGATAACCGGGCACCAATTGGATCAGCTGGATGCGATGCAATGCCGCAGCGAGGTCATCCAGTACGCTTCCGAAATCCGGCGAGAACGACGCAATACGTGCGCACTCCGCCATCAATGCCTGTCCATCGCCCGCCGCCAGCGCATCGAGCAGACCGAGCACTTGGCCGCGCTCGACGCTGCCCAGCATCGCACGCACTTCGTCCGCCTTCAGCGAACCGCCGCCATAGGCGATCGCCTGATCCAGCAGCGACAAGCCATCGCGCAGCGAACCATCCGCCGCGCGCGCGAGTTCTACGATGGCCGGATCTTCGTATTCGATGTGTTCGGCGCCGAGGATGTGCCGCATCTGTCCGGCGATCTGGTCCGGCAACAGACGCTTCAAGTTGAAACGCAGGCAGCGCGACAACACGGTCACCGGCAACTTCTGCGGATCGGTCGTTGCCAGCAAGAACTTCACATGCGGCGGCGGCTCTTCCAGCGTCTTCAGCAAGGCATTGAAGGCCGGCTTGGAGAGCATATGAACTTCGTCCACCAGGTAGACCTTGAAGCGCCCGCGCGCCGGCGCGTATTGGGCGTTCTCGATCACCTCGCGCACGTCATCCACGCCGGTGTTGCTGGCTGCGTCGATTTCCAGAAGATCCACGAAGCGGCCGGCGTCGACCGCCGTGCACACCGCGCATTCGCCACAAGGATCGGCCGATTCGCCGCGCTCGCAGTTCAGCGATTTGGCGAAGATACGCGCGATGGTGGTCTTGCCGACACCGCGTGTACCGGTGAACAGATAGGCGTGATGCATACGCCCGCTGTCGAGGGCGTTGGTGAGAGCGCGTACGACATGCTCCTGCCCGACGAGTTCGGCGAACTTACGCGGGCGCCACTTGCGGGCTAATACCTGATAGGACATGCGGAGAGATGCTTGGGCCTAAAGACCGATTGTGCCAAGTCCACGATGGCAAGTCATGCGAACCGGTCGGGCACCGGCCCGAAAAGGCGGCGGCCCCGCCAGCCACACCCCGGCACCCGAATCATCCGCTACCGTTGCTTCCTTCCGGACCTGGCGGGATTTGCGAACTATCGTCGCGGGGGGACCGACGGGGCCACCATAAGGTGGGCATCGAAGCCCTGAAACTGGAGCTTGACCTGCTTGTTTACAAGTTGCTGCCAGCTTCACTGAATGAACTGGCGGAGAGAGAGGGATTCGAACCCTCGATACGGGGATAAGCCGTATACACACTTTCCAGGCGTGCTCCTTCAACCACTCGGACATCTCTCCGCACGCAAAAACCACTTTGCTGGTTGGACGCCAACAAAGAAGCGGAAGCATAGCCGTTAGCCGCTTAACGGACAAGACCGTTCAGGCCCATCTCCCTTCCGGGGAATGGGGTGAGGCGTCATCCCGCATCCGGCCTTAGGGGCGTCGGGTCCACTAACGTTACTCCCTGCCCCGCCTGCGCAATGCGATATCCGCGCGACGCTAACGCCTCGCCATCGGACCTGCTGCCGTAGTGATAAAGCAGCAACCGTGCACGCATCTCTCCGTCGTACTCACGCTCGATATCGTCGATACCGGTATGCGAAGGATTACCAACCAACCCGCAATCATGCGCAATCAATTCCCGTCCGCCGGCGTACTGCGCCAACACTTCAGGAATAGGACGCGTGTCGCCGGTGAACGCAAAGCTGCCATGCAATGCCAAACCGAACGACGTGCCCGGACGATGATGCCGCGTTGCAAAGACATCGAACCAGAAACCATCCAGCCAGAAACCGCGCGAACACGGCACTAGCCGAAAGGCTTCCCAATAATTCACGCCGCCTTCGGCCAACACGCCGGGATAGTCTGCCACCCGCGTCTGCAGCCAGGGCACCAGCGCTGCATGCGCAAATACTCGCGTCTTTCCGCGCAGCGCTTCATCGAACCACACGCGGGTGAACAAACGCTCCAGGCCGCCGACATGATCCATGTGTGTGTGCGTAATGTAGATATTGCGCGGTGGTTCGCCGTAGGCGGCGTAGTAGCGATCGAGCGTGTCGGGGCCGCAGTCGATCAGTAGCATCGGCTTGCCGTCACGTGCCAGCACAGCGGACGACGAGCCCAATTCGACCGCATGAGCGGCGCCGGTACCCAGAAAGTGCAAATGCCAGTTCATGCGCTCAGCGTCCTCTCATAGCCGTCCATGAGAGGTGTCCAGATGGTTTGATCGAACACCGCCTCGCCCTGCGCAGCCGCGCCTATTTTGAACAGTGATCGGCGCAATCGCTGCAGGTTGGCCATGCGCCAGCTCGATGCCGGCGGGCGCATGCGGCCGCGGTCAAAATCCACCAAGTAAAGTCCCGAAGGCGCAATCAGTACATTGTGCGCGTTCAGGTCGGCATGCCATACGCCCGCCCGATGAAACCGCGCCACCATCGCACCTACTTCCTGAGCCAGTTCGGCATCCAGGCGACCTCGCGCCACGCACTCCGTCAACGTGTGCGTATCGGCCAAACGCTGTGTGATGAGATCCGCCCGATAATAAATTCCGGCATGCCGATAGCGCGCAGCCACCACGTGCGGCACCGGCAAGTGCAACCGCGCCATGGCTTGCATCAAGCGAAACTCGCGGAAGCTGCGCGTGTGATCCGCGCCGGTCCACAGGTAGCGATCGCCCATTAGCCTGGCGACCATGCCGCCACGCCGATAATGACGCAGCACGCATTCGCCCGCAGAAGTACGGATCACCGCCACCCCGCCGCGCCCACCGGATTGCGTACTGAGCGCGCCCTGGCCTCGCCAATGGTCGACATCGAACCACGCGCCATCGACTTGTGGCGACACGGTGGCGTCGAACAGAATCGCACCCTTGGCGTCTTGGCGCAGTTGCTCGTGCATCGGTGCTGCGGCGGTCCCTAGGTTCATTGCCCGGCGATTCTACATGTCTGCTCCCGCTTCCATCTGCCTGCTGCGCACCTCGGCCATCGGCGACGTCACCCATGTGGTGCCCTTGGTGCACACGCTGCAGCGCGCCTGGCCACAGGCCGCGCTGACCTGGATCGTCGGCAAGCTGGAACGCAAGCTGGTCGGTGACCTGCCCGGCGTGGAGTTCGTTACCTTCGACAAAGGCGCCGGCTGGGCCGGCATGCGCGAAGTCCATGCCGCGCTGCACGGACGGCATTTCGATGTGTTGCTGCAGATGCAGGTGGCGTTACGTTCGAATTTGCTGAGTTTGGGGATCAAGGCCGACCGCCGCATCGGCTACGATCTTGCACGTTCCAAAGACTTGCACGGCCTGGTTATCAACGAACGCATCCCTGCGCGTACCGGCGAACACGTGCTGCAAGCGATCGGCAGTTTCTGCGAGCCGCTTGGCCTGAAGCAGACGGAGGTGCGCTGGGATATTCCTGTTCCCGATGAAGCACACGCATGGGCGGCCCAGCAATGGCCGGACGATCGGCCTGTGCTGCTGGTCAGCCCCACCTCCAGCCACGCCCTGCGCAATTGGCGCTCGGAACGCTACGCCGCAGTCATGGACCATGCCGCCACACGCGGTTGGCGCGTTGTGCTGATCGGCGGTCCCTCCTTGCTCGAACGCAGCATGGCCGATGCAATCCTCACCCTCTGCAAACATGCGCCGCTCGACCTTACGGGCAAAGACACGCTGAAGAAACTGATGGCGATGTTCTGCCGCGCACAACTATTGCTTACGCCCGATTCGGGGCCGATGCACATGGCCAACACCGTCGGATTGAAAGTGCTTGGTCTACATGCCGCCAGCAATCCCGCCCGCTCCGGCCCCTATTCCGATCGCCGCTGGTGTGTCGACAAATACGATGCCGCCTCACGTAAGTATTTCGGCAAGCCAGCGAGCGAGATTCCGTGGGGAACGAAGATCGAAAAACCCGGTGTAATGGACCTGATCGAAATCGATGACGTCATCGAGCGCCTTGAAGCCGCATGCCAAGCGTAATCACGTAGGCTGGGGCTCACACCGCAACCTACGCCCTGAGGCTTCTTGTTAGCTATCGCGAGGGGTTCCCGTAACCGGCGCGTCCGGCAACTGTGGTGGCGCAGTGAGTTTTCGCTCCCGCTTCTTCCAGTAGCCCCCTTTGGTCCAGGCATCAAAGCCCCATCGCAACCATCCGATCAATGCATTCGCCAGCCACAATGCCCACGCGAGCATGGCGATCTTGTAGAACCACAGCGATACGCTGAACACGCCGCCCTGCGGCAGCACATCCTTGGTTTGGTCGGCGAACCAATTCAAATCCCATGCGCTGGAACCGTTGCCAGCAACGTGCATGTCGGGCAATCCAAGCAAGCCTTTCGGCACAGCGGACACCAGCGTTGCCAGCGCCAACACGGTAACTACCGCCAATAGCGCCTGCACCAGGTTGAATCGCGTGCCCGCAAGCTTGGTGACGGCCACATCATGCCGGGCGCGCAGACCCAGCAAGATCAACCACAACACCACAAACGCATACGCGCTCCACGCGAACGCCGAAAAACCCAGGCCCAGCAACAGCCATTGGTAAAAGCGCAATGGCGTCGGCGCGTAACGTGCCAGCACCCACGCCGCTACCAGCAACACGATCAGTTGAGACCAGTACAGCACCGCAGGCCCAACACGTGGCCCCCACGTCCACAGCACCCAACGATCTTCCGGTAGCTTCAGATTCAGCCCGATATTCGCCGACGGCGCACCCAAGGCAAGTGCAGGCGTTGCGACATGCGTGCCGATGCCGCGAGGCTCGCGCAGACGTATCTCGTAACGATGCTTGCCAGGTAACAGCGGTAAGCTCAGCTTGCCGTCCTTCACGGCAAGGCTGAGTTGTTCGTCATCGCGCGTGGCGCCAAGCAGTTCCGTACCTGCCGGCAATGTAATGGCGTGTTCGCCGCCACGTGTGCTGCGCGCGATCACAATGAGTTCCGTTTCCGTCGCACGATCGCCGACGCTGACGTTCGCATTCACGATATCGAAGGCAAGACTGTCGCCCTCGACGGCTTTGGGCCTGCTCACGTTCAACCGCAAGGTTTCGTTCGGCAGCGGCGCAAATTGAAGGCCATCGGCGTTGTCGCCAACGGGTACGCCTTGTGCTTCGACATGCCAGATGGGAGACACATGCACTTGCCAAGCTTCTGCATGGTCGCTCAGTGCGGGCGCCGTGATCTTCAAGGTATCGGCGTGATCGAGACGACTAGTCCAGCTGACCTCGCCAACGCCCGCATTGAATGTGATGACAATGCGCCCATCCTGCACACGCATATCGTCGCCCAGTGGATGCTCGCCCGGCAGCAAAGGCAATTGGAGGCTGAAACCACCGTCACTCGGGGCGATGCGCTCCACCGTGTTGACCACCGTCCAATCCACGCCCAGCACGATATTCCGAGTAATACGCACATACGGCGGAAACGCCTGCTGCGAAACCGACGCCGGCTTGCCGTCGGCTACTGTACGAATGCGATTGAGCGTCACGCTATCGCCCAGCAAGCGTCCGCCATCAACGCCATCGAGCGACCAGCCTTGTCCGTTGAACGTGACCCACTGCGGGCGCAACGCAAAATGCAAGGTGGTGCTGTCGATCGGTTGCGCGCGATAGCTCAAGCCGACTTTGTGCACGCCGGGTTCCAACCTGACCAGCATCTCATCATCGTGCTTGCCGATCGTCGCGTTGGCATGACCGTCCACCGTAGCGCTGATGAGCTGCAAACCCGCATCGACCCGTGGCAACGGCAACGCAACCGAAGCGCCCACGTGCACTTCCCATTCGATCGCGATTTGATCGTCTTTCGCTTGCAGCGTGGCAGCGGCAACCACGGCGCAATCGGGTGCGCATTTAGGCGCTTCAAGCAGACGGCTCTGCAGTTGCCTCAGCAGATCCTGCGTGGGCATGGCTTGAGCACGCGCGACATGTGGCAAACCTGCCAACAGCAGACACGCTGCTGCGGTGCTGCCAAAGCGCCAGATTCGCCAGGATGTATCGGATGGCTTGACGAAACTTCGTGCAAGCTGGGTGAGCAGCGCCACCAGGAAGCCCAGCATCAGCACGCGCAGCCATCGAACCAGCCAGGCAGGCGCAATCACCAGCCGCATGCTTTGTTCGGAGGTAACAGGTCCGGACCAACTCAGGCGGTAATTGTTGTCGACATCCCAGCTTGGCTCGCCCGCGCCAGCTTGGATGATGCTGTGGCTATCCATTGTGTTTGTCGAAATTTGGGTCTGCAGCGCAGAGGCCGTCACCGTGATATTGGCCAATTCACGCCGAGGTGCATTGGCTGACAGCGGTGCTGATTGAGCAACCTGAGCTGGCGAGGCTGGCGCGGGCGGGGGTGCAGGCGCCGCACTCATTTCAGCTTCGTCCAATCCCGCAGGCGGAGCTACCTCCTGCTTTTTCGCCTTCTCCACATAACCCGCAGCCGCGTGCTGCATCGCTGCGGGATAAGCATTGTTACCTTCCAATTGCGGATGCAGCGCATCCTCCAATTGCGTCTTGGCAAACGGCAAGGTCCACACGATCGCCAACGCCAGCGCAAGCGTGCTGGCGAGCTGCGCACCTTGCCGCAATCGCCCTGCCGGCAACGCACGCATCAGCAAGGCGAACGCCAAGGCCACGCCCAATGTCCAGCGTGGCGCACCTGTTTCGTGCTGCGACAAAATCAAAAACAATGCAGCGATCACCGCCCAGCGCCAACCTAGCAGTCGGCCCGCCAGCAAGGCGATCAATGCAACGACAAACAGATCCAGCAAACTCCAGTGCGCAATCCACGAATCCGGCGAACGATCCACGCCACCTGCGCCGATCAAACGATAACCATAGGGCAGATGTAGAACGGCATCGATGTTTTCCAGCGAAGCAAGCCATCCAGCGCCCGGCAACGATCCGCTGCGATCGGCTACACGCAAGCCCGCAAACAGATTCAAGTTCGCGTTCCGCAGCTCGACGCCCGTCTTCCCTTGGCCCAGATCGGTGACAAGCAGGGGATCATCGCCCTGCGCGGCGCGTTGCAATTGCCAGGGCATTCCCACATCCAAACGCTGCGCACGCGGCAACGTTCCCGTAAGGTGATCGCTGACATTGAAGCCGCGGCCGTCGAAATCGAGCCAGATCTGGCGCTCGAGATGAATCTGATTACCGGCCCCACCCTCACCGCCGCGCGTGCCTTGCTGGATGGCCAAACCATCGTTTTGATCGAGCACATAGGCAGGAAGTTCGCGCCAATCATTCGGCACACCTGCTTGTGCTGCATCGGTGGCATGCCCTTCCACGCGCGTGCTGCGTAGCGATGAATCATCGCTATAACTCCAAACCTCCTGCTTCGGCCAGACATCATCCGCAGGCGGAGCCAAGCTGATTTCGCGCAAGGTATCGGTGGCCCGCGCGGACAGATGCACGGTCCATTGCCCCGGGCGAAGCTGCAAACGCAAGCGGCCATCGGGCTCCCACTGCGCAGGTACGTCGCTATCCAGCGAGGTCGCTATGAAGCCCTTGGGCAGCGCTGGACCCAATACCTTTTCGCGGGCACTGCCGGTGACGTTCAGTTGCAACTGCGTATCCAGTACCGCGGGCATGCCATCGGTCAGGTGACGATAGACATGCACCGATAGCGCATCGGCTTGACGCTGCGCCACTGCGGCTTCGCCGAGCGTGAGTTGATCGCCGTTGCGTTCGATGCGATCGACGGCACCGCCGTCCACGCTGAGCGAAACCAGGCCAATCGACAGCGGTACGCGCAGGCGTGCGGGGCGCGCATCCCACGGCAAGTTGCCTTGGATGGTGTAATCGCCCGGTTCCAGTCTCAGCGATGGTTGCCCGTCGCGGTTCAATACCGGCCACGCTTTGTTGTTCACCGCCACCTGCTGCGGCCAACTATGTTCGTCGCCAGGCAGGCCAACCCAGCTTGCGGCGTCCACGCGCACGTCGAGACTGAAATGACCACCGCTCTTGGCGGTATCGATAGTCAGGCGGCCTGGCCAGATGCACTGGTAACTGCCGGCCTGCGGGCGGCTATTGGCCAGAAAGGGACAGCCATGCTGTGGGCTGTCGTGCAATACCCAACCCTGCCAGTCGCGCAGCGCAGGAGGAACATCCTGAGCCAGCAAGGGTGAAACCACGAACAGCAGCCCTAACAACCCCTTCCATCGGCGCATACGGCGAACTCCCCTGTGGCGTTTTCGCCCAGTGTAGTGGGAGTTCTCGGCTTTCCGGGAAGCCGCTATTGGGGGGAGGGTGCAATCAGCGCACGACAGCTAAAACTTGCGCGAGACGCTGGCATCGCGCTCTACCCGACCCCTCACCCGCCTCTCGGCCCCTCTGCCGAGGGAAGAGAGACTCACTCAGAATGTTTTATGGCGCGTTTCAAGAAACAAGTGCATCCATGCGAACAACGAAATCACTTCGTCGCACGGTAGTCCTGATACGACTTCTCTTCCACCAAGTGCGACCCAAGCTTGAGATTGATCTCACGCTTCACCGCTGCACGCTCGTCATTCTTGAAATAAACCGAACGCGCCAGCTCGATGAATTCCGCATCGAACGCCTGAGCTTTTTCCTTCAGGCGAATGCGGTCTTCGATATCCCACAACGCTTCGTTCACGGTGAGCAGGCGTGCGCGCTCTTTGCTGATGTCCGACTGTGAAGCGTGGTCGTTGGCCCAGGTGGCATTGAGCAGGTTGAGCTCGTTGTGCACGTTGGCGAGCTTGGCGGGATCGGAAATCTGGCGCGCCTTGATCTCGAGGATCGTGATCTTGTCGATCAGCTCGCCGAAAGAAACCGGTACCTGGATCAGGCTCATGCAAAACCTCACGAAAAAGGCCGGCTTACCGCCGGGAAATGGCGTCTATGATAGCGCCATCGATGGTGTGCGTGCCTTCGCCGCCAGCCGTGTGTAGAAAGCGTCATAGAAACTCGCCGGCAATTCCGCTTTGACCGGCACGCTCCACCAGTGCGGTTGAGCGAACGCCCAGCACTTCACCGCATCCTTTTCGGTCATCAGCACAGCCAGATTGTCGCGAAACGTCAGATCTGCCGGCATAAAGGCGTGATGATCGGGAAACGGATGGGGAATCACCTCCAAACCCTGGGCAGCCAGACTGGCAAAGAAACGCTCGGGATTGCCAATGGCGGCGACCGCATGCACGCGTTTGCCTGAGAAGTCGGCAAGGGGCTGTTCGTGTCGATCCGCCGATAGCGCTCGAACCGATCCGCCTTGCAAGCGCATGAGCACTTCGCCGTTTTGCGGATGGCCGCTATTGCAGATACGGAAGTCCACCTGCTCCATACGACTCAGCGGCTCACGCAGCGGCCCAGCCGGCAACAAGCGTGCGTTGCCGAAACGTCGTGCACCATCGATGACGCAGATTTCGATGTCGCGCGCCAATCGATAATGCTGCAGACCATCGTCCGCAATCACGACATTGCAGCCTGCATCGAGCAACAACTGCGCTGCCGCCGGACGATCTTTGCCAATGGCAACGGGAACGCCGCTGGCACGTATCACGCAGGGCTCGTCGCCCACTTCTACCGGATCGGGGGACTCGCCAAGCAGCATGGGCTCCTTGGCCGTCCCGCCATAACCACGACTCACCACACCTGGACGGTAACCACGTTCCCGCAAGGCTTCCGCCAATGCCAAAGTAAGTGGCGTTTTCCCTGTACCGCCCGCCGTTATATTGCCAACCACGATGACGGGACAAGGCAGCCGTACCGCTCGCAGCAAACGGTGTCGATACAGCGTTTGACGCATCTCAACGACCGTGCCGTAAAGCTTCGAAAGCGGATGACACCACCACGGCAGTGGCTTTCCGTCATACCAGCCTGCCTGGAGTTTGTCGGCCAGGTTCATCGTCAGTCGGCGGCAACCACAGCGGGATGTTCGTTGAACTGCATGCGATGCAGCGCGGCGTAGTGACCACCCAGCGCGATCAACTCGGCATGCGTGCCACGTTCGATGATGCGGCCCTGATCCATCACGGCAATCTGGTCGGCATGTTCGATGGTCGACAGACGATGCGCGATCACCAATGTAGTGCGGTCGCGCATCAGACGCTGCAGCGCCTGCTGGATCAATCGCTCAGATTCGGTATCCAGCGCGCTGGTGGCTTCATCCAATACCAGGACTGGCGCGTTCTTCAGAATAGCGCGAGCAATCGCGATGCGTTGGCGCTGACCGCCCGAGAGCATGTTGCCGCCTTCACCGATGGGGCTGTGAATGCCTTGTGGCAGACGTGCGATGAATTCCATCGCATTCGCCGCCTCAGCAGCAGCCATGATGTCGCGCTCGCTGGCACCTGCCAGCTCACCATAAGCGATGTTCTCAGCGACCGTACCATCGAACAGCACCACGCTTTGCCCCACCCAGGCAATCTGCTTGCGTAGCGAGAACAAGGTGTAGTCCTCGTAGTTCTCACCATCCAACAGGATGCGTCCGCTAGTCGGCGCATTGAATCGCGGCAACAAGCTGACCAAGCTGCTTTTGCCGCTGCCGGAACGCCCCACCAGCGCAGTGACCGTGCCGGGAGTGCAATGCAGACTCACGCCAGCGAGCGCTTCGAACTCGCCATTCGGATAAACCAGGCGTACGTCTTCGAAACGAAGATCGCCGTTGGTGTGCTCCAGAATATGGGTGCCGCGATCGACTTCCGGCGGCAGGTCAAGCACCGCAAACAAGTTCTCCGCCGCAGCAATGCCGGTTTGCATGGTGGACTGCACGTTGGTCAGCCGCTTCAACGACGACAGCATGCCACCCATAGCCGTGAGCACGGCGATAAACACACCTGGCGAGATGTGATCGATTTGCGAAGGGCGCGAAGCCAGGAACACCATGCCCGCCAGCGCAAGCGAAGCCACCGTCTGGACCGACGATCCGGAAAGCGCACTGGTCGCCACAATCTTGAGATTGAGATAACGCGCGCGATCGGAGACTTGCTTGAAGCGCTTGTCCGCTTGTTCCTGCCCTCCATAAATGCGCACTTCGCGATGCGCCCTTACAGTTTCGTCCACTGTACCGGTGACCGAGCCCATCATGCCCTGGATACGTCGGCTCACGACGCGATACCGGCGACTTACGGCTGAAGCGATCAAGATGATGGCCGGCACCAACACCAGCAACGCCGTGGTGAGGTAAAGGCTCTTGTACAGCATGACAATGAACATGCCGAGCACAGTAATGCTCTCAGTCACCGACACTTTCAGCGCGTCCGTGGCTGCTCCAGCAATTTGTTCGCTGGTGTAAGTGATGCGCGAGATCTGGTGACCGGAATGTTCGTTACCGAAAAAAGAGGCAGGCAAGCGCAGATAGGCCGCAAACACGTCACGCTGCATGCGCTGCACCACGTGGCGCGAGATGTAGCCCATGCCATAGTTACTGATGAGGATGGCCACGCCACGCACCGCGAAAATGGCGATGATCCAGATCGGCATCCAACGAATCAGATACGGGTCTTTCTGTTGCAGCAGCTTGTCCATGATCGGCTGCAGCTTGCTGGTAAAAAAAGCCAAGGCTCCGCCGTCTACTGCAAAGCCAATGATGGACACCAGGATCACCGGCCAATAGCGGCCCGAATAGCCGAGCAAGCGCTTGTAGGTGCGCCGGCTCTCTGCATCCCACAGCGCAACCTTCTTTTTGCCTTCGCTCATTTGCCCGTTTCCGCCTGCGCAGGCGTCGTGGCGATGGAGAGATGAGTAAAGCCGAGCTGGCCCAGCGCGTCCATTGCCGTAACCACGTTCTGATGCGCCGTCATGGCATCGGCGCGAATGGTTACCGTCTGATTGCGATCGTCGCCAGCCACATGCGCGATGGCTTGCTTCAGCGCATCCACGCTGCCGCCTGCCACTTCATCGCTGCCTACGAAGAAATGCCCCTCGCGATCGACCATCACGGTAATCGCCGGCGGCTGCATATCGCGATCTTCCGCACTGGCCTGCGGCAAATTCACCTTCAGGCGCGAGTGCTGCACGAACGTGGTGGTGAGCACGAAGAACATCAGCAAGGTCAACAGCACGTCGATCAGCGAGACCACGTTGATCTCGAAATCGTCGTTGCGACGGTCGTTACCGATACGCATGGCTTAGACCGAAGCCGCCGGGCGACGCGCGCGCGATGCCGTCGGTTGTGCAGAAAGCGTGAGATCGTCCAGCAGCAGCGTAGCCTGCTTTTCCATCTCCACTACATAGCCGGCCACCTTCGAACGGAAATAGCGATGCAGCACGTAGGCAGGGATCGCCACTGTGAGACCCGCCGCCGTGCAGATCAACGCTTCGCCGATGCCGCCGGCCATCTTGGTGGGATCGGCCATGCCACCCACCATCACCTGCATGAACATGCGGATCAGGCCGATCACGGTGCCGAACAAGCCGAGCAGCGGGCCGATCAAGGCGATCGTGCCGAGCGTATTGAGATAACGCTCCATGCGATGCACGACATGACGCCCCGTGTCCTCGATGCGCTCTTTGATCAGCTCACGCGAGTGCTGACGCACGGCCAGCGCCGCGGCGAGCAGCTCGCCGAGCGGCGAACCGGTCGCGAGCTTTTCCAGATGCGCCGGATCGAGTTGATCGGAACGCGCCCATTCACGTACTTCCTGCGCCAGGCCGGACGGCAGCACTGAATTGCGCCGCAAGGTCCACCACCGTTCCAGCACGATCGCCAACGCCACCGCCGAACAGATCAGGATGGGCGCCATCGCCCAGCCGCCTGCCATCAGAATCTGACCCAAATCACCCACAAAAGAACTCCCGGCCCTAGCCGTCTGCGGAAGCGGCCATCATAGCAGCGTCGCCGAAGCATACCGTGCGGTTAGTGGCAGTTACTCTCGCCAGTAGCGGCGCTGCTTCAAGCGCCATCTGGCAGCCACATAAGCCGGCGCCGTAGCCGGGAAATCTAGCTGAATGGCGCCATCCACCGCAGTATTGAATACGGGCACGCCCGCCGCTGCATAGCGCTGCATCACCTCGGGTTTCGGATGGCCAAAGCGGTTACGCCAGCCCGCGGAAACCACTGCGAGCTCAGGCTGAATGGCCGCAATGAAACCGGCGCTGGAAGAGGTTTTGCTGCCATGATGCGGCACCTGCAAGATCGGCCGTGGACCATGCGCCACCGACGCGGCGATGAGCGCTTCGGTATCCATGGCGATGTCTCCGGTCAGCAACAGACGCCCAGCCCGTCCTTCGATAAGCAACACACAAGAAAGGTCGTTGGCCGCTGCATTCGAAGACGCTGCAACAGGACTCAGTACGCGAAAGCGCACACCGTCCCATTCCCATTGCTGCCCTACCCGGCACTGCTCCATCGGTATGCGCATGCGTGCCGGCTCACCCGAATAACGGCGCGCCATGGGAAAAGCCGTTGCCACTGCGGGCGCACCACCCGCGTGATCGTTGTCGGCATGGCTGACCATCAGCATGTCCAAGCGATCGATACCGAGCGCATGCAGCGACGGAATCACGACAGCCGAGCCTAAGTCGAATTCCGAGGGATAACGCGCACCTGCGTCGTAAACCAACGCATGCTCATGTGTTCGAACGACCACGGAGAGCCCCTGCCCCACGTCGAGCACCCATGCCTGAAACGCGCCAACGTCAGGCGGTTGTCGCGCTGGCCACAGCAAAGGAAGAAACAATAGTGCGCCCAGCACCCGCATCGGCACACCGCGCGGCATGAACAACCACACTGCACCAAGCGTGGCGAACAGCAACGCCCATGGCGTTACCGCCGGCAAGTACCATTGCGCACCGGGCCAGGTAGCCGTTTGCTCAAGCAGCCACCATTGCGCATGCGTCAGCCATTCGGTCACGCGCAGCACGGGCGTTGCCAACGGTGGACACAGCATCAGCAAAAGCATGCCGAACAAGGCGCAAGGCACGATCACAAAGCTGACGAACGGCACCGCAACCAAGTTGGACAAGGCGCCGACCAGCGAAGCTTCACCGAAAAACCACAGCGTCAGCGGCAACAGTGCGATCGTCATCACAAGTTGTCCCAACGTGAGTTCTCGCAAGAACGCGCGCAGTCCGCGTCCTTTCACCTCCATGCAGAGAATCAAGAACGCCACGCCGACGAACGATAACCAGAATCCCGCTTCCAGTACCGCCGTTGGATTCACTACCAGAATCGCCATCATCGCCAGCGCCAGCGCATGCCCCGAGCCGGAAGCCCTTCGGCTGCATCGAGCCAGCGCGAAAGCGGCAATCATTTAATGTGCGTACGGTGGGCATACCCATACCGGCCAGCGCGCCATAAGCGCATGCCGATGCCAGCGCAAACAAGGCTTGCGCCTGGGCATGTGGACAGCGCAAGGCGAGTGCCGGCCAAAGCCAATAAATGGCGCTGCATAGCCATGCACCGAAAACCGCTGCCACACCGACATGAAAGCCAGAAATAGCGAGCAGATGCGAAATCCCATTGGCTCGCGCCACCTCCCAATCGTGCTGCTCGAGTCCGCGTGTATCGCCTACGATGAAGGCCCGCATCAAGGCAGCATCATGTGGATCGTGTACGCGCGACTGGATGCCATCGGCGATAGCACCTCGCAAACGATCCAAGCACCACCATGCGGTACTTTGCCGCGCGTTCGACGAATCGCTACGCACATAGCCGACTGCCGTGATACCACGCGCAAGTGCGCTGCGTTCGCTGTCGGCGCCACCAGGATTCACCGTGCCACGCGGCCGGCGCAGCCGCAATAGCAGTCGCCATTGTGAACAAGGCTCCGGCGTTGCCATGGGTTCCTCGTACCAGCTTATGCGCGCTAGTCCTCGCCAAGGCACAGCTTGTCCATCCAGTGAGGCTTGCTCTATCTGAAACAGCGCGCTGGTTACATCGGCCTTCTTCTGCGCCAAGCCGACGACGTGGCCGGTAACCTCAAAATCCTGCCCCTCCCAGGCTTTCGGCAGGCGCGATTCCATGACGATACTGCCGCGCCACGCAGCCCAGGCGAAGCCGAGCAGCACGATGGCGAACCAACGGATGCGCGGCAAGCGCCACGCAGGGATCAACGCACAAGCCGCAACCGCTCCCATCAGCCAGCGAGATGGCAACGACGGGAGCCATTGCACCGCGGAGATGCCTATCAACAACGCCAGTGCGGATGGAACAACCCCCGGATATGTCCTTACCTGCTTCACCATAAATGCGACGCTAGCGCAGGCGCATAAGCGGGCTTGTAAGGGGCTAGCTCAACGTGCTGACAGGATGACGCGTACGTTGAACCTCCCGCAGGTTGAGCTGAGGCGCAACTGGACTCCAAGGTGGGAGATAAGCATGGCAATGTTGGGCTTCGCCCCGGATAAAGCTCGGGGCTCAGCCCAACCAACTGGGGATTAGGCTTTTTCGCGCAGTTCGCCGTTGTGTAGTTCCAACGTGCGGTCCATGCGCGCCGCCAGACGGTTATCATGCGTCACCAGGATGAAGCTGGTGCCGATTTCGCGATTCAATTCCAGCATCAGCTCGTACACGTGCGCGGCGTTGTCTTCGTCGAGATTGCCGGTAGGTTCATCGCCTAGCACGCAGGAAGGACGTGTCACCAGCGCGCGTGCTACCGCACAACGCTGGCGCTCGCCGCCGGAAAGCTCGGAAGGCTTGTGTTCGAGACGTTTGCCCAGGCCAACGCGCTCCAGCAGTGCTGCGGCCTGCTTTTGCGCTTCGGGGATGCCAACGCCACGAATGAGCAGCGGCATGCATACGTTTTCCAGCGCGGTGAATTCCGGCAGCAAATGATGGAACTGGTAGATGAAACCGAGCGAGCGATTGCGCACGCGGCCACGCTCCGCATCGGACAGCTTGGATAGAGTCCGCCCTTCCACTTCCACTTCGCCATGGGTAAGCGTATCCAGGCCGCCGATGATGTGCAGCAGCGTGCTTTTGCCGGAGCCGGATGCACCGACGATCGCCAATGTTTCACCACGCTTGAGCGTGAAGTTCACATTGGTCAGCACCGTGGTGCTCAGGTCGCCTTCCTCATAGGTTTTGGCGACGTGGCTGGCGCGCAGCACGGTGTTATTGGATGCGTTGGTCATCGGATTACTCATAGCGCAGCGCCTGGGCCGGTTGCGTACGCGAGGCGCGCCATGCGGGATAAAGCGTCGCAAGCAAGGAGAACAGGAAAGTCACCAGCGACACCGACAACACGTCGTGCCAATCGAGCTTGCTGGGCACTTCGCTGATGTAATAGACGTCCGGCGAGAGGAAGGTGACGCCACTGACGTGCTCGATCCATTTCACGATGCGCGGCAGCTGCCACGACAGCAGCGAACCCAAACCCACGCCGAAGCCGATACCGACAAAACCCACCAACACGCCCTGCACCATGAACATGCCCATGATGCTGCGTGGCGTCGAGCCGAGTGTGCGCAAGATGGCGATGTCGGCCTGCTTGTCGGTGACCAGCATCATCAGCATGGAAATCAAATTAATCACCGCCACCAGGATGATCAGCGACAGGATGATGAACATCACGTGCTTCTCCATCGCGATGGCGGAGAAGAAATTGGCGTGGCTGTCCATCCAGGTCGTCACCATGTAGACCTGCCCCAGCGTATCGGCCAACTGTCGTGCAACGGGGCCCGCGTTGTATAGGTCGTCCAGTTTCAGGCGGATGCCAGTGGGGCCATCGATGCTTTTCAGCTTTTCGGCATCGCTGATATTGATCAGGCCAAGGCCGGAGTCAAATTCCTCCATGCCCATTTCGAAAATGCCGCTGACGCGAAAACCTCGGACGCGCGGCACCGCGCCCAGTGGGGTGGCGCGCAGTTCCGGCACAACCATGGTGACCTTGTCACCGACATTCACGCCGAGCTGCAGCGCGAGATCTTTGCCGAGAACGATGTTCCAGCTATCGGGCGTCAGCGAATCGAACGAACCTGCCACCATATGCGTGTTGATGTCCGAAACGTTCGGTTCCTGCGCAGGATCGATGCCGCGCGTCATTGCGCCGGCAGAGCGCTGCGCCTGCAGGAACGACTGAATCTCCACATAAGGCGCAGCGCCTCGCACATGCGTATTGGCTTTCACCTGCTGCACGGCGTACTGCCAATTCTTCACCGGCTCGCCCGGCAAACCGGAAACCGTGGCATCGGAGATGGCCCCGAGGATGCGCGAGCGCAATTGGTAGTCGAAGCCGTTCATCACCGACATCACCGTGATCAGCGCCATCACACTGATGGTGATGCACACGATGGATACGGTGGAGATAAAAGAGATGAATTGATTGCGCCGCTTGGCGCGGACGTAGCGCAGGCCGATGAAAAGCTCGAGCGGTCGGAACATGGGGGCTTCGCGTGTGGGATGTGGGCGGCGGGCGGGCAGACTCCATGAGACCTTGCCGCGCGCGCAGAGTGCCCGAAGTGGGCTTGGCGGGCAATCCTTGCCGAAACCAGGGGGGATCGTTGCGTTACCCCGGACTTGATCCGGGGGTAACCCAACAATCCCGCCGCATTTGTTGGGTTACGCTGCGCTAACCCAACCTACCGAGGACGCTCGGTATCGTTGGCCAAAACGGCCAAGCGCATACGCAAACGCCGGCGTATATCGGAATCGCTGTTATCGGGCATCAGCCATAGCGTGAGCTTGCCGTAGCGCTCGCTGACCAACCGCAGCAAGACCACTTGGCGCATGACGCGAAAGGAAACGAGCGCTGCTGCATCGTCCGCACCATCCAGCCCCCGCAGCGTCCAGCCGCTTCGATTCGCCCACCCCACCGCATAGATCGGCAATCGCAGGCGGTGAACGGTGTGAATGCACAGGGTGATCGAAGCCAGCATCAGCGCAATCCGTACCGCCACAGGCGCGCCAGATACCGCGATGGATATCAGGGCAAGCGAGGTCATGGCACCGAACAGACGCGGCACCCAGCGCGAAGGCCGGTATTCAAAGCCGATGGCGGGCGCGGATGTCATCGATGATCGCCTGCCAGTCAGCGCGCGGCGGCTTGGCGTGCCCCATCACCCAGTCCCATAGGTCCGGGTCCTGTACATCGAGTAGCTCGTCGAAGGCTTGTTGCAGAGCTGCGTCCGCCGTGGGGAACGAAGTTTCAAGCCAGCCACCGAACAGGGCATCAAGTTCACGTGTGCCGCGGCGGGTGCGCCAGCGAAGGCGTTTTAGGCGGGCTTCGTCCATAAATCTCTGAGGCTACGTTAAGGCTGTTCTTGCCTCACCGTCATCTCGGCAAAGCCGGCATCCAGTAAGGCAACTCGTGCGAAGCGCACAACATCTATTTGAGTGCTTCGCACGACGTAATTGAACTGGATTCCGGCCTACGCCGGAATGACCAGCCTTACGCAGACCGCCGCTCCACCAGCAACTTCTTGATCTCCGCAATCGCCTTCGCCGGATTCAAACCCTTCGGGCAGGTGCGTGCGCAGTTCATGATGGTGTGGCAGCGATACAGCTTGAACGGATCTTCCAGATCATCCAGGCGCGCACCGGTATCTTCGTCGCGCGAATCGACGATCCAGCGATAAGCCTGCAGCAAAATCGCCGGGCCCAAGTAGCGGTCGCCGTTCCACCAGTAGCTCGGGCAGCTCGTGGAGCAGCACGCGCACAAGATGCACTCGTATAACCCATCAAGCTTCTTGCGGTCTTCTGGCGACTGCAGGCGCTCGCGATCAGGCGATGCACTCTGCGTACGCAGCCACGGGCGGATCGAGGCGAACTGCGCGTAGAAGTGTGTGAGATCCGGCACCAGATCCTTCACGACCGGCATGTGCGGCAGCGGATAGATCTTCACATCGCCCGATGCGCACTCCTCAATGGACCGGGTGCAGGCCAGCGTGTTGGTGCCGTCGATGTTCATCGCGCACGAACCGCAGATGCCTTCGCGACACGAGCGACGCAGCGTGAGGGTGGGATCGATTTCGTTCTTGATCTTCAGCAGTGCGTCCAGAACCATCGGGCCACACGCGGCCAGATCGACTTCATACGTGTCGATGCGCGGGTTCTGGCCGTCGTCCGGCGACCAGCGATAGACGCGGAATGTGCGCGGCTTTTTTGCGTCCTTCGCCGGATAGTGCTTGCCCGGCTGGATCTTGGAATTCTTCGGTAGCGTGAACTCGGCCACGATTGCCTCTCCAGTCGATTAGAGCCTGAATATGGTCTCGGCGAAGCCCGCGTTGTCGCGGTGCGTTCGCCAGGTGGTAGTGCGCGGCGCAGCGCTTGCCTGGCGGGCAAGCCAAGCTGCGCGCTGCCGCATGGTGGACGCACCGCGGCAACCCTTCGGGCCATGGCTGTTTGCCCGCCGGGCGGCGTCCTCACTCAGTTGTGTATCGGCATACACGCCTTCGTTCCTCCTTGCCCGTCAGGCAAACAGTCCCGGCGCGGGCCACGCCGAGACCATATTCAGGCTCTTTAGTAAACGCGTTTCTTCGGCGGCACTACCTCGACCTCGCCGGTCAAGGTGTACATGTGCACCGGACGGAAATCGAAGCTGGTCTTGCCCGCTTCGTCGACCTTCACCAACGTGTGCTTCATCCAGTCGTGGTCGTCGCGCTCCGGAAAATCTTCACGGGCGTGCGCACCACGACTTTCCGGGCGCTGCTCGGCTGAATGCATGGTCGCCACCGCCTGGCCCAGCAGGTTGGACAACTCCAGTGTTTCGATCAGGTCGGAATTCCAGACCATCGAGCGGTCACTGACGCGCACGTCCTTGAAGGAGTCGTACACTTCAGAGATCTTCTTCGAACCAGCCTTCAGCGTTTCGCCGGTGCGGAACACTGCAGCGTCTTCCTGCATAGTGCGCTGCATGTTCATACGAATCTTCGCTGTGGGCGTGCCGCCGTTGGCGTTGCGTAGACCATCGAAGCGAGCCAGTGCCTTGTCCAGCGCGCTGGCCGGCAGATCCTTGTGCGCCGTGCCGGGCTTGATGATCTCGGCACAGCGATGCGACACCGCACGACCGAATACAACGAGATCGAGCAGCGAGTTGGAACCGAGGCGGTTGGCGCCGTGCACCGACACGCAAGCGGCTTCGCCGATCGCAAACAGCCCCGGCACTACGGCATCGACGTCGTCGCCCTTCTTCTGCACGACTTCGCCGTGATAGTTGGTGGGAATGCCGCCCATGTTGTAGTGCACGGTGGGCAGTACCGGGATCGGCTCCTTGGTGACGTCCACGCCAGCAAAGATGCGCGCGGATTCGGCGATGCCCGGCAGGCGCTCGTGAATCACTTCCGGACCAAGATGCATCAGGTTCAAATGCACATGATCCTTGTGCTCGCCCACGCCGCGGCCTTCACGGATTTCCACGGTCATCGCGCGGCTCACCACGTCACGCGAGGCAAGGTCCTTCGCGCTGGGTGCATAGCGCTCCATGAAGCGCTCGCCCTTCGAGTTGGTCAGATAACCACCCTCGCCGCGCACGCCTTCGGTAATCAGGCAGCCGGCGCCGTAGATGCCGGTGGGATGGAACTGCACGAACTCCATATCCTGGAGCGCAAGGCCGGCGCGCAGCACCATGCCGCCACCGTCGCCCGTGCAGGTATGCGCGGAGGTGGCGCTGAAATAAGCGCGACCATAACCGCCAGTCGCCAGCACCACTGAGTGGCCGCGGAAGAAGTGCAGCGTGCCCTCATTCATATCGAGCGCCAGCACGCCGCGACAAACACCTTCTTCGTCGAAGATCAGATCGGTGGCGAAGTATTCGATGAAGAACGTGGCGTCATGCGCCAGCGCCTGCTGGTACAGCGTGTGCAGCATCGCATGGCCGGTGCGGTCCGCTGCGGCGCAGGTACGCTGCGCAGTGCCCTTGCCGTAGTGCGTGGTCATGCCACCAAACGGGCGCTGGTAGATGCGACCGTCCTCAGTGCGTGAGAACGGTACGCCGTAATGTTCCAGCTCATAGATCGCCGGAATCGCTTCACGGCACATGTATTCGATCGCGTCCTGGTCGCCCAGCCAATCCGAACCCTTGATAGTGTCGTAGAAGTGGAAACGCCAATCGTCCTCACCCATGTTGCCGAGCGCACCGGCGATACCACCCTGCGCCGCCACCGTGTGCGAGCGGGTCGGGAAAACCTTGGTGATGCATGCAGCCTTGAGGCCCTTTTCGGCTAGGCCGAACGTAGCGCGCAGGCCGGCGCCACCGGCGCCCACGACGATCACGTCGTACTTGTGCTGTTGAACTTTGTAGGCTTCCATCGACCTCAGGCTCCCAGTGCGATGCGCAGCACCGCCAGCGTGCCGGCCAGCACGCACAACACGGCGATAAACTTGATGGCCCCCAGAAGGATGATCTCCTTCCAGCGGGTATGAACGTAATCTTCGACAACCACCTGCAAGCCCAGCACCGCATGCCAGAACATGCTCACCAGGAATGCGATCAGCAATACTGCATTCCACGGCTTGGCTACTGCGGCGCGTGCGGCGGCGTAGTCGCCATGCACCAAGCCGAGCACCAGGATCACGAACCACACGCCCAACACGATCAAGGCGGTGGCGGTGGTGCGCTGGGTCCACCAGTGGCTTACGCCGAACTGGGCCGAACCCAGGCCGCGCGCCCGCTTCAGCGGATGCCGCAAATTTTTTGCGTTGGCGCTCATGCGGCACCCCCGGCAGAGAGTACGTAGCCCCAGACAATCAAGGTGAGCACGAGGCTGCCGATCACCGTCAGCCAGCTCGAACGCACGAACTGGTTAATGGCATAGCCTGCACCCGTGTCCTGCACCAAGTGGCGGATGCCGTTGCACAGGTGATAAAAGAGCGACCAGGTCCAACCGATCATCAGGATCATGCCGAGCGGACTACCCATGCAGATCTTGAATTGATGGAACGCATCTTCGCCGGACGCCAGGGCGATCAAGCCCCACACGACGATCAAGGTGCCCACGCTCAGGGCGATGCCGGTGGCACGATGCAGGATGGAGGTCACCATCTGCACTTGCCACTTATATATCTGTAGATGCGGTGAAAGCGGTCGTTGCGTCTCTGCCATGGCGGCTATCCTGGGTGGAATCGCTGGTGCCCGCGCACCATCCCCTGCGCTCCGCTCAACCGTGCTCCGCCTCTACCGCCATACTGCAACGCGGACGGCGCGGCAGATCAGAAGTCGATGCAGCGCCCGTTTTTTTCCCAATCGCCGTAGCGCGTGGGATCCGGCGCCGGCCGCTCGTTCTGTTCCTTGCCCGGCACGGGCAAAACGGGCGTCTCTACCCGCTCTTTCTTGGCGGATTCGTTCGGCGTAACGGCTTTGGAGGACGTGTCGGGCATGTTCGTATCGCTAAAAGCGTAATACTTGCGGCATAGCGGCACAACCAGTTGACGCCGGACGCCGGGCATTGCAGGCAGGATGGAAGCCTCTTGCAGCAGGCCCTTGCCGCCCCCACTCCTTCGCGCATGCCGACATCCCATCCTGCCCAAGCTGTTTTCATGGAAGGCCCGGACGCCATCGCGTTCGCGCAAAGCCAATTCGCCAGTCAAGTCACCGTGCTTGCACATCATCGTTGGCAATTCAGCAGTTGGCTCGATGCACAAGGACGCGTACGCAATCTGTTTCATCTTGCGCGCTTGAGCGATGAACGCTTGCTGCTGATTTTGCGCGGCGGCGATGCGGCAAGTTTCATCGATGCGTTGCGTCGCTTCGTTTTTCGTTCGCGCGTGAAACTGACCATTGCAGAAGGCTCGCTCGCAGGCGGCGCTGCAATGCCTATGCATGATGTCGATGTACAAGGCGAAGTCATTCGACTTGGTTGCGGATCGCACGCGATGTTGTTCGGTGCAAACGTCAACAGCGACAATGCATGGCAACTCGAACAATTGCGCGAAGGATGGCCGTGGCTTCCAAACGCCGCATTGAACGAGCTGCTTCCGCCTGCGCTATCGCTGCATCGCTTAGGTGCTGTAGCCATCGACAAAGGTTGCTATCCAGGACAAGAGATCGTGGCGCGCTTGCATTATCGCGGCGGCAACAAACGTCATCTGCATCATGTTGCGTTGTCGAAACATGTTGATGACGGCGCGTTGTTGCAACGCGATAGCAGCGAATTCGTGCGACTGCTCGATGTCATCGCAAACAGTGACCGCATCGAAGCGCTTGCTGTCATAAGCGATGAAGTAGCAGGTCAGTTCGGACAGAACGACAAAAAAAATAGCAGTGACGCAGGTGTTGACGTACAACTGCTAAACACTTGGTCTGCTTGACGTTTGCATCATGCTCGCCATGCGAAGATCGTGAGCGAAATGTGAATCCAACAAACCGGACACTTGCAAAGGCGAGCGAGCCCTACTAGATTCCGCCAAACTTTTTCCGGCATCCACCAGCCCACAGGGTGCCGACATACGCGACGAACCGGAGGGGTCCGGATCGGCGCGACCCGGCAAAAAGAATGCCGGAGTACAACTCGCCGTATGCGCGAACACGCTGCATCAAATGTGCCAATGCACGCAGCGTAAATAGCCAGAGCTTTTCCCGATCGACATCGGACATGTCGATCGATCCCGCCGTGTTACAGCGGCCAACCCGCTTGCGCCACAAGTTTCAACGCAAGCGATAGATCCAGGTGGAACGGCCTGCCCGCCCGTCCACCGCAACGGCGCCCCCGGCACGCATGTGTGCCAGGTCGTACAGCAAGCTGGAGGCAGATATGAAACTTTCCATGTTGTTGTGGCTGATGTCCGTACTGCCCCAACCGCTCGCAGACCAGACTTGTCTGGCGACTACCGTGTACCTGGAAGCACGCAGCCAGTCCACGGTCGGCCAGATGGCGGTGGCGGAAGTCGCCATGCGTCGACGCGAACGCGGTCAATGGGGTGGTTCCGTGTGCGACGTGGTCAAGGCGCCCCATCAATTCGCACTTTCCACCACTCCGCCGGAGCAGGAAATCGACAACGTTGTGGCGTTCCAGAAAGCCTGGGATATCGCAGGCAAGTCGCTGATCAATTGGCAACTGCCAGCCGATGAACGCCGCTTCTTTGTGCCGCATGCGGATCACTTCGCCACAGTCGCGGTTACACCGGTTTGGTCGCGCAATCAGCGCGCCATTACCATCGGCGATCACAAATTTTACTCGATCAACTAATTCACTTGCACAAGACATAAAAAAGGCCCTCGCAAGAGGGCCTTTTCATTTGGACATCTAAACGTCTATTTAAAGATCAACGCGGATAGACCTGATTATTGCTTATCACGACATAATCGCCCGGACGCACACCCGGATTACCTGCCTGCGTTACCGTCGCGTACTGGCCGTTATCCATGCGCACAACAATCTGCCACGCAGGCGTAGTGCCGGCAGGCTGGCTGTTTGCCTGGCCAACCTTGTTACCCACGACGCCACCGATCACCGCACCGCCCACGATAGCGGCCGTGTTACCGCGACCATGACCGACGGTGCTGCCCAATAAGCCACCAGCCACCGCACCGATCACCGTGCCCAGGCCGCTATTGCTGCTGCCCTGTTGCTGGATGTAGATCTGCTGTACCTGCTGCACCACGCCGCAATTCTGACAACCCTGGTAGCCGCCGTAGCTCGTCTGATAGGTCGTCGACTGGGTCTGGCAACCCGACAAGGCCGCAATGGCAATCAGTACCGCCGCCACCGCACCGAATTTGAACGACTTGCTTTTCACGACGACCTCCTATGTTTTGATGTGCAAGCGACCGCCGCCCGGCGAGCCTTGATGTGGCGCATTGAAGCGCTGGCACGCTGAATGACGCTAGACCGGCACCGAAGCTATCAGAACAGACCCAGGATCACGCATCATGACAACCATGTTTACGCTTGCCGACAGCCACGTGCATCTGGATGACGCTGCTTTCGATGCCGATCGCGAGGCAGTGATCGAACGCGCCCGTGCGGCAAGTGTAAGCCTGCAAGTGATCCCCGGCGTCGATGCCGCCAGTTGGCCCCGCATTCGCGCACTATGCTCGCCAGGCAACGGCCTCTATCCCGCCTACGGCATGCACCCCATGTATCTGGCCCAGCATCGCCCGGAGCATCTCGCGGAACTGTCGCAATGGCTCACGACACAACGCCCCGTTGCAGTGGGTGAAATCGGCCTGGATTTCCATGTCGAAGGCCTGGATGCCGAAGATCAGCGTGAATATTTCCGGCAACAACTTACGCTGGCGCGTGAGTTCGATCTGCCGGTCATCCTGCACGCGCGCGCAGCCCTGGATGAAGTCACCGCCAGCTTGCGGCGAGTCGGCGGGTTGCGCGGCGTAGTGCACAGTTTTGCCGGTAGCCAGCAGCAAGCCGAGCAACTGTGGAAGCTCGGCTTCCATCTCGGCATCGGCGGACCGGTAACATACGAACGCGCGCAGCGCCTGCGCCGCATCGTGGCGAACATGCCGATCGAGTACCTGTTGCTCGAAAGCGACGCACCTGATCAACCTTTGTCCACCCACCGAGGCGAGCGCAACGAGCCCGCTTATGTGGCTGAGGTTTTGCAACACGTCGCCATTCTTCGCGGAGAAACGCCGGAAGCTGTTGCAACAGCAACGACGGTGAACGTGCGACGCCTATTCGCCATCGCCGAATAATCCCCAGGTAGGGTGCAAAACCCAACCAGTCCGTACACGCCACCCAGGCACGCTTGGCACTTGCAAACCCATCGTCATGCAGCGCATCATTTTATTTCACCAGTGAAATATGCATTGATGGAATGTCTCTGACCGACCGGATCAAGATGCTCGATGAAGGGGTTGCGGGCGTCCGCAAACTCGTTCCCGGCGTACCCACGGGTGTGGAGATGTGCCGGATGCTGGTGCTGATCAGCGAAAGCTTGCAGGTCGAACTCGAACACAAGCTCCGTCCGCACAAGCTCAACGACAGCGAATTCCGGACCTTGATCACTCTGTTTTCAAAGCCGGACGGCACGTCCACGCCTGGGGAAATTTGTCTGTTCACTTCACTGGGAACGACCAACATGACGCGCATTGCCAACGCGCTGGTCAAACGCGGGCTGATCACGCGCGGTCGCAACGCCGAGGATCGGCGCAGCGTCGTCATGCAGATCACACCCGCAGGCAAACGCTTCGTGCAGAAGATGCTGCCTACCATGTTTCCACGTCTTAAGCGCGTCTTCGAAGGCTTTACGAAAGACGACCGCAGCCATTTCAATCGACTGCTGCGCAAGCTCGCCCACAACCTCAGTCAACTCGAACATACAGCGGGTGAACCGCCATGAATGCAGTTTTGTCCCCCACCGTTGCACGGCTGCGTCCCCTTGCATTGCTTGCCGTGCTAGGCCTTTCCGGCTGCTGGATTCCAGCCAAGGTACCACCCCCCTCACTGCGGGATGATGTGCCGCTGGCCGGACTGCCAACGCATGCAGGTGCGGAATGGCCAGCCACCGACTGGTGGCGCAAGTACAACGATCCGCAACTGGACCAGGTAATGGATCTGGTCATGCAGCAGTCGCCCGATCTGGAGCAGGCGCGCTCGCGTGTGAAGACCGCCGAGCAATCAGTGCGGGTGGCGGCCGCGCAGGCCGGCCTCACCATCAAAGGCAATGGCCAGCTCACGCGTCAACGCATGAGCGATCACAGTCTGATCCCTTCATCCCTGCTCGGCTTCAACTGGTACAACCAGGCCGATCTGGGCGTGCAGTTGGAATACGACTTTGACTTCTGGGGAAAAAAACGCGCATCGATCGAAGCAGCACTAGATCAGGCACATGCCGCGGAAGCGGAACGCAGCGCTGCGGCGCTAGCTATCCAGAACGCCGTTGCCGACGCGTATTTCAGCCTGCTGGCCGATCAAAATCGACTGCAACTCACCCAACAAGCCATCGGCGTACAACAGCGCTTGCTGCACATTGCCGAGTTGCGCGTGCGTCAAGGTGTAGATCTGCCCGACACCGTGCAGCAAGCACGCGGGCAGCTCGCCAACGTGCAGCAGATGCAAGCGACATTGGAAGGTTCGATCGAACTTCGCAAAGTCGTGCTGGCAGCACTGGTGAACGTATCGCCCGCAGAACTACCGCCGTTGCAGCCGCGTCCGCTACCCGAACTTGAAGGCGGCCTGCCCGACAATGCGCGCCTGGACTTGATCGCGCGTCGCCCGGATATCGCCGCCGGTCGTTGGCAGGTAGAAGCCGCGCTGAAACAGACTGACGTAGCTCGCGCCGACTACTTCCCCGATTTCAGCATCAATGCGATGGCAGGCCTTTCCAGCACCGATCAGGGCACACCGCACTTCGCAGGAACTTCTTCGGGCAGCAAGGGCGACCTTGGCAACCTCTTCACCATGGGTAGCCGCGTATTCGGCATCACGCCCGCCGTGCATCTGCCCATCTTCGAAGGCGGCCGATTGAAGGCGAGTTATGGCGCGAGCCGCGCGCAGCTCGATGCGGCCATCGCCGATTACAACGTCACGGTGACCAACGCCGCACGCGATGTGGCGACGCAAGCCGTTACCGCTCAGCAGATCGCCGCACGTCGCGAGAAACAGGATGCGCAGGTAAAGGCCAACGAGGCGTTGTTCAATTCTGCTCAAGCGCGCGCCGCACGCGGCACCAAGGACGCACGCGAAAGCCTCAACGCCCAAGCGCAACTTCTGCAGCAGCGCGATCAGGCGATCAGCCTGCAAGCCCAGGCCGTCAGCACCGATCTGGCGTTGATCAAGGCGCTGGGCGGCGGCTATCGCTCGGATGCCACGCCTATTGCGCAGTCTTCCGCCACTCCCTCCCCCACTTCGAATCCCGCTGGAGCCCCCTGATCATGAGCACAACTCCCAAGGACGCCAACGACAGCGGACTTGCCGCGAAAGATCCGGCCAAGCGCAGTCGCGCACTGCTCATCGTGGCCACGATTTTCGTGTTGGCCGGGGTGACCTGGTTCCTGCTATGGACCTTCGTGTTTTCCACGCGCGAAAAGACCGATAACGCTTATGTCGGTGGCAACCAGGTCGCGCTTTCCTCGCAAGTACCCGGCACCGTGGTGGCGATTCTTACTGACGACACGCAACACGTCACCGCGGGACAAGTGCTGGTGAAACTGGACCCCACTGATGCCGACGTACGTCTGCGCCAGACCAGTAGCGCACTCGCACAAGCTGTGCGTCAGGTGCGTCAGCAAAACGCGTCGGTGAGCGAAGCCGACGCCACGATAGCTGCGCGCGAAGTCGATCTGCGCAAGGCCGAAGCCGATCTGAAGCGGCACATTCCGCTCATAGCTGCGCAAGCCGAATCGCCGGAAACCGTGCAGCACATGCGCGACAGCGTGGCACAAGCCCAAGCCGCACTGAATGCCGCAAAAGCGCAGGCCAAATCCGCGCGTGCGTCAGTCGAAGGCACGGATATCGCCAATAACCCGGCAGTGATGCAGGCTCGAGCGAATTTCCGATCTGCCTGGATCGCTGCACAACGCAACACCATCCTGGCGCCGGTCAGCGGCTATGTTGCGCAGCGCAGCGTGCAGCTTGGCGCCAGTATCGTGCCCGGCCAGCAATTGATGACGATCGTGCCGCTGCATGATCTGTGGATCGATGCGAACTTCAAGGAAAACCAGTTACGCCACATCCGCATCGGCCAGCCGGTGAAAATCAGCACCGATCTGTACGGCGGCAGCGCGGAATATCACGGCAAAGTGATCGGCCTGGGCGCCGGCACCGGCAGCGTGTTCTCGCTGTTGCCCGCGCAGAACGCTACCGGCAACTGGATCAAGGTGGTGCAGCGCGTACCGGTGCGCATTGCACTGGACAACAACGAGCTGGATCAGCATCCGTTACGCGTAGGTCTTTCCACTGACGTCACCGTCGATATCACCAACGACAAAGGTCCGGCGCTGGCTTCCGCGCCCACGCAGCCTGCTGCGCAAACGTCGGTGTATGACGAAGTGGCAGCACAGGCAGATGCGGAGGCAGAGAAGATTATCCGCGCCAATTTGGGCGAGTAATGCTCGGACATCTGCGCCACTTCCGTAACCTTCATGCCGTCATTCCCGCTTGACCAGCTTCGCTGTTGTGAAGCGCCTCGCGGGAATGACATCCGGGCAAAATTGAGAGGCCATCCATGGCTGCCACACCCGAAAAAGCCGCGCCCCTGAAGCCGTTGCACGGCACGCCGCTGGTCCTGCTGACGGTCGCCGTTGCGTTCAGCACCTTCATGGAGGTGCTGGATATGACCATCGTCAACGTCTCTGTCCCCCATATCGCCGGCAGCCTGGCGGTAAGCCCGAATGAAGGCACCTGGGCAATCAGCTCGTACTCGCTGGCCAGCGCCATCATGCAACCGCTCACCGGCTGGATAGCGCGCCGTTTCGGTGAAGTGCGCACGTTTGTAACATCGGTGATGCTGTTCGTGCTGTTCTCGATGTTCTGCGGCCTGGCGACCAATATGCCGATGCTGGTTTTCGGCCGCTTGATGCAAGGTGCCGGCTCCGGCCCCATGGTGGCGCTATCGCTAACGCTGCTGCTGTCCAGTTACCCGAAAGACAAACAAGGCATCGCGCTGGCGATGTGGGCGATGACCGTCGTGATCGCACCAATCTTCGGTCCGATCCTGGGCGGATGGATTACCGACAATTTTTCCTGGCCTTGGATTTTTTACATCAATCTGCCGGTGGGCATCCTGGCCGGCATCATCACCTGGACCTTGCTGCACAAGCGCGAGACCAAGACGGTGAAAGCACCGATCGATGTGGTCGGTTTGGTGCTGCTGGTGGCGGGCGTCGGCTGCCTGCAGTTCATGCTGGACAACGGCAACGACCACGACTGGTTTGCTTCGCCCTTGATTCTCACGCTCGGCCTGACCGCGCTGGTGTGTCTCACTTTCCTGGTGGTGTGGGAGCTTCATGCCAAGCATCCGGTGATTGACCTGTCACTGTTCAAGGAACGCAATTTCACCGTCGGCGTGATCAGCCTGTCGCTGGGCATGTTTGCCTTCTTCGGCATCAACGTGGTGTTTCCGCTGTGGCTGCAAACCACACTGGGTTACACCGCCACCTGGGCGGGCCTGGCCGCCGCGCCGGTGGGCGTGCTGGCGTTTCTGCTGTCGCCGATCGTCGGGCGCAACATGCACAAGGTCGACCTGCGTTTACTGGTGAGCTGGGCGTTCATCGTTTTCGCCCTCACCTCGTACTGGTTTTCCACGTTCGACAGCGCCGCCTCTTTCGGCACGCTGGTGGTGCCACGGTTTGTGATGGGACTGGCCATTCCGTGTTTCTTCATCCCGCTGAACCAGATTTACCTGTCTGGCCTGCCCGCCTCCGAGATTGCGAGCGCCTCGGGGCTGTCCAACTTCTTCCGCACGCTGGGCTCCAGCGTATCGACCGCAGTGATGGTGACGTTGTGGCAGCACCGGGCGATTGCCCATCACGCCAACCTGACCGAATACGTAAACACCGCCCAACCCGGCGCCTCGCAGTACATCCAGCAGCTTTCCCATATGGGTTTTGGCGCGGCACAACGGATCGGTTATATCGATCAAATTATCAATCGCGAAGGCTATACGCTGGCAGTTAACGACATTTTCTACGGGTGCGCGATTCTGTTCATTGTGCTGCTTCCAGTGCTCTGGTTCGCTCGCCCGCCATTCGGCAGCGCTGGCGGAGGTGCCATGGGGCACTGATTGCTGCACCCGATCGTGCAGCATAAAAAGCTGAATGCTGACTGGTGCGGCGCAATACCTTCTGCTAGTTTGTGTGCATGGCACAAACAACTCGCATCATCAAGAAGTATCCGAACCGTCGGCTCTACGACACGGAGATCTCCAGCTACATCACGCTGGAAGAAGTCCGTCAGCTGGTTCTGGATGGCGAAACCTTCGAGGTCCGCGACGCCAAAAGCGGCGAGGACCTGACCCGCTCCGTGCTGCTGCAGATCATTTCCGAGCACGAAGAGAAGGGCCAGCCGATGCTATCGCCCCAGCTCTTGAGTCATATCATCCGTTTCTACGGCGATTCCCTGCAGGGATTCATGGGGCCGTATCTCGAACGCAGTCTGCAGGTCTTCCTCGACCAGCAGCAGCAGTTCCGCAACCAGCTCAACAGCATGATGGGGCAAACGCCCTGGGCGTTGTTGAACGAGCTGACGGAACGCAACATGGATGCCTGGAAGAACATGCAGCGCGGCTTCATGGACGCCGCCTCGCAAGCTGTCCCCACGCCGGGTGCAGCCACCCGCAGCACCACCAAGAAACCCTGATCGGTTCGGGCATGCTTATAGCGCTGCAGCACAACACGTGCTGCCGCGCCGCATGCGCTGAAGGAAATTCGTCATGAGCCTGTCAAAGTCCGCTTCCCGCGTGGCGCTGGTCACCGGTGGTATCGGCGGCATCGGCACCGAAATTTGCCTGCAACTCGCCCAGGCAGGACGCAGCGTCATCGCGGTGGATCTGGCTACGCGCAGCGACCGCATCGAAACCTTTCGCGAATGCACCGCTGGGTACAACGGCGCCATCCGTTTCGAGCCTTGCGATGTCAGTGATTTCAAAGCGTGTGGCTCGCTGGTCGACCATATCGAGCGCAACATCGGCCATGTCGATATTTTGGTGAATGCCGCAGGCATTACGCGCGATACCAGCTTGCGCAAGATGGACCCGCAGCAATGGCACGAATTGATGCGCGTAAACCTGGATGGCGTATTCAACACGTGCCGACACGTAGTAGAAGGCATGACGGCGCGCAGTTTCGGCCGCATCGTCAACTTGAGCTCGGTGAATGGGCAAACCGGCCAATTCGGCCAAACCAACTACTCCGCAGCGAAAGCCGGTGTGCACGGTTTCAGCATGGCGCTAGCCCGCGAAACAGCGCGCAAGGGCGTTACGGTGAATACCGTTTCGCCGGGCTATTGCGATACGCCCATGGTGGCGGCGGTGCCGCAGGACATTCGCGAGCAGATCGTGGCGGATATTCCGGTTGGACGACTCGGCACACCGGGCGATATTGCACGCGCGGTCGTGTTTCTTACGGCGGATGATGCCGGCTATATCACGGGTGCGAATCTGCCTGTGAACGGCGGGTATTTCATGAGTTTTTGAATCATATCTCCCTCCCCTGCTCCACCTAGGGATGCTCTGATCTATTCCACGCACCCGGCCTTCTGGACGTCACCCCGTCATTTAAATTCAAGAGGTTGGGGCCGCGCTGTATGCGCGTCTCGCTGCGCCCCAGTGGCGAAGGCAGACTGGCCGTCTGTCTAGACGCTGGGGCGCAGCGATAGGCGCATACAGTGCGGTGACGGGTACGTGGAATAGATCAGAGCATCCCTAGGGGAGGGAGCAGAGCACGCAGCACCAGCTCATCGCCCTTGCAGTAAACACGCACTTGCGGAACAGTGATGCGCTCCCCTTCTCGGCACGCAGCATGACGCAGCAAACAATCACCTTGATCGGCGGCGGTTTGGTCGGTGCGCTGCTCGCGCAGCTTCTGGCAAAGCGCGGGTTCAACGTTGAAGTGTTCGAAAAGCGGCCCGATCCGCGGCGTGCTGGTTTTGTCGGCGGACGTTCGATCAACCTGGCGCTTGCCGAACGCGGTTTGCAGGCACTGCGAACAGCCGGCTTGGCAGACGACGTGCTGCAACGTGCAGTGATGATGCGCGGCCGCATGGTGCACCCGGTCAACGGTGTTTCTGGCTTGCAGCGCTACGGCGTGGACGACAGCGAAGTGATCTGGTCGGTATCTCGCGGCGGCCTCAACATGCTGCTGCTGGATGCGGCGGAAGCAGCGGGCGTGACGTTCCATTTCGGGCAAGGTCTCGCCGCAGCGGATCTCGATGCACGACGCATCACACTGATCGACGACAACGGCGCACAACATCAACACGATGCGTCGGTACTGATCGGGGCCGACGGAGCAGGTTCCGCCTTGCGTGCGGCCATGAACGACTATCGGCCGCTAGGTCAGCGTATCGAACCGCTCGGTCACGGTTACAAGGAGCTGGAAATTCCGCCGGCACCGGGCGCACAACGCTTCGCGATCGAGCCGAATGCGCTGCATATCTGGCCGCGTGGTGGCTATATGTGCATCGCGCTGCCGAACACCGAAGGCAGCTTCACCGTAACGCTGTTTCTGCCTGCGCACGGGCCGCATCCCAGCTTCGACACCTTGCCGGACTCGGCCGCGGCCAGCGCCTTCTTCCGCCAAGACTTCCCGGATCTGCTTCCGCAAATTCCGGACTTTGCCGAGGATTACGACAGTCATCCGGTCGGCAGCCTCTCCACGCTCTACCTCGATCGCTGGCATATCGACGGCCGCGCACTGCTGATCGGCGACGCTGCGCACGCCATCGTGCCGTTCCACGGACAAGGCATGAATTGCGGATTCGAGGACACCGTGGTGCTCGCCGATCTGCTGGCCGAATCCGGTAGCGATACCGCCGACGCATTCGCCGAATTCCAGCGCATCCGCAAACCGAATGCCGATGCGATTGCCGCCATGGCGCTGGAAAACTACGTCGAGATGCGCGATTCGGTCGCCGACCCGCGCTACCTCGCAAAGCGCGAATTGGGCGCACGCCTGGCTGAGCGAGCGCCGCAGCATTTCATGGCGCGCTACCGCATGGTTACCTTCACTCACCTGCCCTACGCCTACGCTTTCGAACGCGGGCGGGCGCAGGACATACTGCTGGAACAATTGCTGCGCGACTCCGCCAACGTCGACGACGTGCCGCTGGATGCCGCGGTAACCGCGCTGCACGCCACCTTGCCCCCATTGCCACCGCTGCGCCATGGATAACGCGCTGATCGCGGCCTACCGCAACACGGACTATCGCGTGCGCCTGGCGCAGGGCGGTTGCGCCTCCATCCGCGTCGACGCCCCGCTGCCTGTGCCACTGCGCAACCTGATCGGTGCCCATTCGTGGGCTTTCATCACGGCCTGGAACCCCTTTTCGCAGATGCGATCGCGCGTGCAGAACCATGCTGCGCAGCAAGCCCTGCTCGCGGCCCTGCGCGGCCTGCTGACGACCATTGCCATCTGCCCGGCAATCGGGGTAGGGCTGGATTGGCGGGAACCGAGCTTCTTCGTCGTCGGACCTACCCTCCCGGAAACCGACGCCCTCGCGCGGCAATTCCAGCAAAACGCCTATGTGCACGGCCTGGCCGATGGCTATGCGCGCCTGCGCCTGACTAGCGACGAGCCGCCGCGTGGACAAGCCGGATAACCATTACCCACAATGCCGGCGATGACCGACGCCATTGCCACCGCCCCTTTGCTCGAAGCCCGCGCCCTCGCCTTCCATCGCCAGGACGAACCCGTCTTCGGCCCGCTGGATTTCCGCCTCGCTGCGGGCGAGCTGATGCTGATCGAAGGCGACAACGGTAGCGGCAAAACCACCTTGATGCGCATACTCACTGGTTTGCTGCACCCGGAAGAAGGCGTGCTGCTGTGGCGTGGCGAACCGCTCACGTGGGATCGCTGCAGCGGCGAAGTCGTCTTCCTCGGCCATCAGTTGGGCCTGAAGGCAGAACTAAGTCCGCGCGAAAACCTGGCGTTCACCATCGGCCTGCATGGCCATCGCAACCAAAGCGACATCGATGGCGCACTTACGCAGGTTGGATTGACCGGATACGAAGATGAGCCAGTACGCAAACTTTCCGCGGGGCAAAAAAAACGTGTGGCGCTCGCGCGGCTGTTGCTGATTCCCGCTGCGCTATGGCTGCTGGACGAACCTTACGCCAACCTGGATCGTTCAGGCATCGAGTTGGTGGATGTCTTGCTGGAGGCGCATATTGCGCACGGCGGTGCCGCCTTGGTGACCAGCCATGGCGCGGTGCAATTCCACGGTGGCGAACCGCAGCGGATTCGCCTGCATGCTTGATGCTCGTCGCCCTGGTCTCGTTCACGCGTGCATGGCGGTGTTACGCCGCGACCTTACGCTGGCATGGCGCCAGCGCGGTGACATGATGCTGCCCGTGCTGTACGCCCTGATCGTCACCTCCCTGTTCCCTTTCGCACTCGGTCCCGAGAGTGCCCTGCTGCGGCGAATCGCGGGCGGCGCAGTGTTGGTGATTGTGCTGCTGGCAATGCTGCTTGCGCTGGATGCGATGTTCCGCAGCGACATTGAAGACGGTTCGCTGGAACAGCTGATGCTTGCGCCGCAACCGCTTGCGTTGATGATGGGCATGAAGATTCTCGCGCACTGGCTGGCGACCGCTTTGCCGCTGATCGTGATCGCGCCGCTGCTCGCCGGCATGCTGCATCTGCCGGGCGCCGTCATGCCCGTACTGTTGGCCGCGTTGCTGTTGGCGACACCGCTGCTTAGCCTGCTCGGCGGCATCCTGGTGGCGCTGACGGCCGGTACGCGACGCTCTGGTATGCTGCTGGCCTTGATGCTGCTGCCGCTTTGCGTGCCGGTGGTGATCTTCGCCGCCGGGGCATTGGCAGCCGCCCAGGAAGGGTTGCCGTGGATCGCCCCCATTGCTTGGTTGGGCGCAGCTCTTGTCCTGGCCGTGGTGCTAGCTCCCCTAGCGTGCGCGGCCGCACTCCGCATAGCGCTGGATTCGTAGCCATGGCCAACTGGATCCCTCTGTGGTTGCACAAGCTGAGTTCGCCGCCGGTGTTCTACCGCTTTGCCGGTACGGTGCGTCCGTGGGCGATAGTGCTCGCGCTCGTGCTCGGCCTGGTCGCTCTGTATGGCGGCTTGGTACTTGCACCGCCGGATTACCAGCAAGGCGATGACTACCGCATCATCTTCATCCACGTGCCCAGTGCCTGGATGAGCATGTTCATTTACGGCGTGATGGGCGTAGCCGCTTTCATTGCACTGGTGTGGCGCATCAAGCTCGCCGAAGTGGTGGCGATGGCCTCCGCGCCAATCGGTGCCGCGTTTACCTTCATCACACTGGTCACCGGTTCGCTGTGGGGCGTGCGCATGTGGGGCACGTGGTGGACGTGGGATGCACGACTCACGTCCGAACTCGTGCTGCTGTTTTTGTATCTGGGCGTGATCGCGCTGTATCACTCGTTCGAGGATCGCCGGCAAGGTGCGCGCACGGCCGCGTTTCTCGCGTTGATTGGTATTGTCAACGTGCCGATCGTGCACTTCTCGGTGGTCTGGTGGAACACCTTGCATCAAGGCTCCACCATCAAACTGCTCGGCCCGTCCACTATTGCGCCCGCGATGGTGTGGCCATTGCTGGCGATGATGGTCGCAACCAAACTCTATTACATCGCCAGCTTGTGCAGCCGCACACGCGCTGACCTTCTCGCATTGGAAAGCGGCAAGGATTGGGTGCGGCAGATCGCCGAGAACGGGGTGCGCGAATGACCGCCGCATCACTGCAATCGTTTCTTTCCATGGGCGGTTATGCGGTCTACGTGTGGCCAGCTTATGGTGTGTTCTTTATCGTGCTGCTGATCGACTGGCTTGCACCGCAATTTCGTCGTCGCCGCCTGTTGCGCGAGTTGCGCGCACGCATGGCGCGGCAGGATGCGCGCAAGGAGCGCACAAACCGACCTTCCGCAGCCTCGAGCTGAGTACGGCTGCCAACCCTGAGTCTTTATGAACCCCACGCGTCAACGCCGCCTCACCCTCATCATTGCCATCCTTGTTGCCGTGACCGTGGCAGCCGCGCTGGTGGTGTATGCGCTGCAGCAGAACATGAATTACCTGTTCACGCCCAGCCAGGTGCAAGCAGGCGATGCCACCAGCTACAAGACGTTCCGTCTCGGCGGCATGGTGAAAGCCGGCTCTATTCAGCGCAGCAGCGATTCGCTGAAAGTCACCTTCACCGTGGTCGATGCGGGCGGCGCGATGCCGGTGGAATACAACGGCATTCTCCCGGACCTGTTCCGCGAGAACCAATCGGTGATCACCACCGGCCACATGGACGGCGCGCGCTTTGTCGCCACTGAAGTGCTGGCCAAGCACGACGAAACCTATATGCCGAAAGAGCTGAAAGACGCGATGGCCAAGGCGCATGCCGGCAAGCGCATCGATGAGGCCGCCAATCAGGACAAGCAGCACCTATGACGCCCGAACTCGGTCAACTTGCGCTGATCCTTGCGTTGTTCCTGGCAGTTGCCCAAAGCGTGCTGCCAATGATCGGCGCATGGCGCGGCAATCGTGCCTTGATGGCCATCGCGCGACCGGCAGCCAGCGGACAGGCCGTGTTCGTCGCATTGGCTTTTGCCATTCTCGTGTGGGCGTTTTTGCATTTCGATTTCTCGGTGTTGTATGTCGCCACCAACTCGAATCTGCAATTGCCCTGGTATTACCGAGTGGCAGCGGTGTGGGGCGCACACGAAGGCTCGATGCTGTTGTGGGTGCTGATCCTCAACGTGTGGACGCTCGCGTTGGTGTTGTTCAGCCGTCGCTTGCCGGAAGCGTTCCTGGCGCGCGTGCTTGCGGTGCTCGGCATCATTTCGACCGGCTTCCTTTGCTTCATCTTGTTCACCTCCAATCCGTTCGCACGTTTGCTGCCGATGCCGGCGGATGGCGGCGATCTCAATCCCATCCTGCAAGACCCGGGCATGACCTTCCATCCGCCCGTGCTGTACATGGGTTACGTAGGTTTCTCGGTGGCGTTCGCGTTTTCCATCGCTGCCCTGCTCGGCGGTTCGATGGAACAAGCGTGGGTGCGCTGGGCGCGGCCGTGGACGAATGCGGCGTGGGGTTTCCTTTCCTGCGGCATCGTCGCCGGTAGTTGGTGGGCATATGCGGAACTGGGTTGGGGCGGCTGGTGGTTCTGGGACCCGGTGGAGAACGCGAGCTTCATGCCTTGGCTGGTGGGCGTCGCATTGATTCACGCGCAAGCGGTGACGGAAAAGCGCGGCTCGCTGCGTGCCTGGACGATTCTGCTTTCGCTGTTCGCCTTCTCGCTGTCGCTGCTCGGCACGTTCCTGGTGCGCTCGGGCGTTCTTACCTCAGTGCACGCCTTCGCTTCCGATCCCAGGCGCGGCGCATTCATTCTGGGCTTCCTGGCGGTGGTGGTCGGCGGATCGTTACTGCTCTACGCGGTGCGCGCACCGAAGGTGGCCGGCGGCAAGGCGTTTGCGCTGATTTCACGTGAAAGCGCCATCCTGATCGGCAACCTGATGTTTACGGTGGCCGCGGCGATGGTGTTGCTCGGCACACTGTTCCCGTTGCTGGGCGACGCATTGAACCTGGGCAAGGTCTCCGTCGGGCCGCCCTACTTCGGCTTGTTGTTTCCTTTGTTGATGTTGCCGGTGGTGCTGTTGTTGCCGTTCGGCCCCTATCTGCGCTGGGGCAAGAGCGATCTGCCGGTGCTCAAGCAAGTGCTTGTACGCACAGCCATTGCTGCAGCGGCATGTGCAGTGATCGCTGCGTTTTTTGTGCAGGGTCAGCTCAAAGCGATTGCCGGTGTCGCAAGCGCGGTGTGGGTGGGTGTCGGCGTCGTGCTGTATGTCGCCAAGCGTTGGCGCGACATGCCGGCTGGGCGACGCTATCCCGCCGAGATGGCGGGCATGCTGCTGGCGCATCTTGGCATGGCGATTTTCCTGATCGGCGTGCTGCTTTCCGAATCGCTGAGCGTGACGCGCGACGTGCGGCTGTCGCCGGGACAAGTCGCAACCATCGGCGGTTACGAATTCCGTTTCGACGGCGTCACGCAAGCCACCGGTCCGAATTGGACGGCCGAACAAGGCGTGGTAACCGTCACGCGCAACGGCTCGCCCGTGGCCGTGATGCATCCACAGAAGCGCACCTATTCGCGCGAACAGGTGCAAACCACTTCGGCGATCGATCCGGGCATCACGCGCGATATCTATGTGGCCCTAGGCGAACCGATGGATCCGAATCATGTGGAAGGTGCATGGGCGTTGCGTCTTTACACCAAGCCGTTCATACGTTGGATCTGGGGCGGTGGACTGCTCATGATGGTGGGCGGTTTCGTCAGTGCCGCCGATCGCCGCTTCCGTCTGAAACGCGAGGCGGAAACGGAAGCCGCACAAACCGCCACCGTCACTTTGAAGGAATCTCAGGCATGAGTCGCCTGCTGCCCTTCTTCGCTTTTGTGCTGCTGGCAGCATTGCTGGGCTTTGGCATCTGGTGGAACAGTGCGCACGATCCCACCGCCGTACCGTCACCGCTGATCAATAAACCCGCACCCTCTTATGCATTGCCCAAACTGGATCAGCCTGCGCAAACGGTAAGCAAGGCATCGATGCTGGGCAAAGCTTATCTGGTGAACGTATTCGCCAGCTGGTGCATCGCCTGCGGCGAAGAACATCCGGTGCTGATGCTGGAATCGAAAAACCTCGGCGTGCCGCTGATCGGCTACAACTACAAGGACGATCCCACCGACGCCAAGACATGGCTGTCGCAACACGGCAATCCTTACGACATGGTGATCGCCGATACCAGCGGTCATACCGCGATCGATTTTGGCGTCTACGGTGCACCGGAAACGTTCTTGATCGATGACAAGGGTGTGATCCGCTACAAGCACATCGGTCCACTGACACCGGATGTGATTGCGCAGCAGTTGAAGCCGGCAATCGAGGCGTTGCAGAAGGCGGCGCCATGATGAGCAGGCATGCCTCCTCTCCATGGCGTGTGGTGGTTTTGTTTCTGCTGATGTTGTTCCGCGGCATCGCCGCCGCGCAAGCCATCGACCCGCTCCCCTTCCGCGACCACGCCGAAGAACTGCGTTTCCAACACCTCACCGGTGAGCTGCGCTGCCTGGTCTGCCAGGACGAAAATCTCGCCGACTCCAACGCGAATTTCGCGCGCGATCTGCGCCACAAAGTGTTTGAGCTGATGCAGCAAGGCAAGAGCGACGCCGAGATCAAGCAATATCTGGTGGAGCGCTATTCCGATTTCGTGCTTTACGATCCGCCGGTCAACCATCGCACCTGGCTGCTGTGGTTCGGTCCGCTGCTGATCCTGATCGCCGGAGGTGTCGTTGTTGTCAACACCATCCGCAAACGCAGCCATGCCGGCACGCCCACCGCACCGACCGAGAATGGGGACGATTGGTGAAACCGTTTTTCTATATCGCCGCCGCAGTGATGGTCGCTGTGGCACTGATACTGCTGTTGCTGCCGCTGTTGCGGCATGGCCGGCAATCCGGGCGCCCGCGCCATCTGTTTGTGCTGATGCTGGGCATTGCGCTGGTGATTCCGGTGGGCGCCACGCTGCTGTACCGACTGGTTGGCACACCTGCCGCGCTCGATGGCGTGCAGCAGGAGGTCGATGTCAAAAAGGCGCTGGATGAATTGCGCGCCCATCTGGCCGCCCAGCCGAATGATGTACAGGGCTGGTTGCTGCTGGCGCAAGCCGATATGGAATTGCAGCAGCCGGAAGAAGCTCGCGATGCCTACGGGAAGCTTCTGAAGTTGAGTCCTGATAACACCACCGCGCTGGTGGGCTGGGTTCAGGCGGATTCGACGGCGCATGAAGATCACCACATCAGCGATCGCGCGCGCGACTTGCTGGACCGCGCCGTAAAGCTGGAACCCGACAATCAACGCGGACTGTGGTTGCTCGGCATCAGCGAATTCCAGCACGGTCGTTTTGCCGAGGCAGCGGCTATCTGGCGCAAACTGCAGCCGTTGTTGCAGCCCGGCACCAACGTCGCGCAAGCTGTCGCCGAGCAGATCGCGCTCGCCGATGCGCGTGCCGGCAGCGCGCCTGCCGCAGCTTCAAGCACCGCGACCGACAAGGCACACCCGTAAGAACTGGGCATTCGGCATAGCCATATGAACTTTCGCGATGCCCAATTCCCCTCACCGTCATTCCGGCGAAGGCCGAAGCGCTTTATAACAGCAGAGCTGGTCAATCCAGTACAACACACTGTGCGAAGCACACGACATAAAGAGGTTTGTGTGTGCTTCGCACGATTAAGCTGAACTGGACTCCTCGCTCCTCAAAGCCGAGCACATCCGTGTGCTCTCCCCGCGTACCGGCTTTCGCCGGAATGACGACAAGGCAGGCTCGACCATGCTCGACAAGGCAAGACACCCCATTGCGCAAGGATCTGCCATGAGCGATGCACGCAAGTACCTCAATCTGCCCTCTCCGTTCGCGATGAAACGCGGCGGCGCGCTGCATGGCGCACACGTTGCCTACGAAACCTGGGGCGCCTTGAATGCGGCACGTGACAACGCAGTACTGATTCTCACCGGCCTGTCGCCCAGCGCACATGCAGCCTCCAACGCGGAAGATCCTTCGCATGGCTGGTGGGAAGGCATGCTCGGTCCCGGCAAGGCGATCGACACCACGCGCTGGTTCGTGATCTGCGTGAATTCCCTGGGCAGTGACAAGGGTTCCACTTGCCCTGCGTCGATCGACCCGGCCACCGGCGAACCGTATCGCCTGAATTTTCCCGATCTTTCTCTGGAAGACGTCGCCAATGCAGCACATGCGGTGGTCAAGAGTTTGGGCATCGACCGACTCGGCTGCCTGATCGGCTGCTCCATGGGTGGGATGAGCGCGCTGGGTTACATGGTGCTGCATTCCGGCAGCGTGCGTGCGCATATCAGCGTGGACACCGCGCCGCAAGCGCAACCGTTCGCCATTGCGATCCGCTCGCTCCAGCGCGAAGCGATCCGGCTCGATCCGAACTGGAACGGCGGGCACTACGATCACGAGCAATATCCGGATATCGGCATGAGCATCGCGCGCAAGCTCGGTGTGATCACCTATCGTTCCGCGATGGAATGGAATGGCCGCTTCGCGCGCATCCGGCTCGATGCCGAGCAGCGTGAAGAGCACCCATTCGGTTTCGAATTCCAGGTGGAGTCCTACCTCGAAGGCCATGCACGCCGCTTCGTACGCAGCTTCGATCCCAACAGTTATTTGTATCTATCGCGCGCCAGCGATTGGTTCGACATTGCCGAATACGGCGACGGCAGCGTGATGGAAGGCCTCAAGCGTATCCACATCGAACAGGCGCTGGTGATCGGCGTCAGCACCGACATTCTGTTTCCGCTGGAACAACAGGAACAGATCGCCGAAGGGCTGCAGGCAGCTGGCGCTAACGTGGAATTTGTGGCCCTCGATTCACCGCAAGGCCACGATGCGTTTTTGGTGGATATCGAGAACTACAGTCGCGCGATCGGCGGGTTTCTTTCGCGCCTTTGACGTTGAGCTTTACGCCAACGCCAACGGCCTGAACTCCGCGAACATCTTCTCCGCCTCAGGCAGCTCTCGCAGCGGCACATAGTCGCAGGCGCTGGCGAAGCGCTCCCACAGCTCCACCACGCGGGCGCTCTTGTGCGCATCCTCGATGGCGCCTTCCTTCCACTCGAACACCTCGACGATGATGCCGTCCAGGCCGCGCATGGCCTGCGCAGGGCGGTCGGTGACCAAGCCCAACGCACGCAAACACGGCACGTGCTCGCGAACCAGCGCCTCAAGCTCCTCGGCGCACCCCGCCTTCGGGCGGTACGCTACAATCACCATCACACTCATGGATTCCCCCTGCAGGCCAAGTTCGGGCGCCGCTTGGGAAAGGCTAGCAGAGAAGCGTCATCGCGGCGTCAACAGGCAGCCACCAACGGGTGCAGTAATTCTGAAGAGATATTCGATGCTCACTACTGAATTCCCCGGCTGTCAAAAGCTGATCCAAGCGATCGACTCGGCGGTCACCAAAGACTCCACGCCTGCCATCACCGACAGCCTGCGCAACAGCCTGTGCAAGTTGATCCAGAGCCAGGAAATCAAGCTGCCGGCCTGCGTGTTCGAAACCGCTGAAAACCGTTACGCGCGCCGCGAGCTGTACCACAGCGACGAATACGGCTACTGCGTGGTCGCCATGACCTGGGGGCCCGGCCAGGGCACCCCCATTCACGACCATTGCGGCATGTGGTGCGTGGAAGGCGTCTGGAGCGGAGCCCTCGAAGTGGTCCAGTACGAGCAGTTGCCCGCCGCCGCTGACCAGGACGGCCTGTACCGCTTCCAGCCGGTAGGCTCGATCCAGGCCGGCCCCGGCTCCGCCGGCAGCCTGATCCCGCCCCACGAGTACCACACCATCCGCAACCCCAGCGACGACACCGTCGCGGTGAGCCTGCACATCTACTCCGGCAACATGACGCATTGCGCCGTGTTCCAGCCCGCCGAGGGCGATCACTGCTATCAGCGCTCGGATCGCAAGTTAAGTCTCGACCCGGTGAACTGAAACCGGCATAATAGGCGTTCGCACTTGCCGGTGTGGCGGAATGGTAGACGCGGCGGACTCAAAATCCGCTTCTGGCGACAGAGTGTAGGTTCAAGTCCTATCACCGGTACCAATAGATCAAAGGCCGCTTTTAGCGGCCTTTGTCTTTTTTGGTTACCCGCTCAGCGAATCTATCTTGCACAGCGATCCCCGGTATACGCACGCAGGATACAAGGCGCTACGAACTGAAAGGTTCAATCAGATTCCACAGCGCGCCGGCTTATGAGCCGATCATCAAACGTACGGGCTTACCGATACGACTCAACATCTCGACCAACTTATCGCCAGCTAAAAGCGAGTTGATCATGGTTGTATCGGATCTTACGGCACCCACACGCCTTCGCGCTCCCGCCCTGGTGCTTTTCCACTACTGCACCGCCACGCAAACTGCGTTGCGTTGAGCCAAAGTGGGCATTCGTCGCTTTGTTTCATCTTTGAGGCGATCAACGCAAAAATTGATGATGTATTGAAACGTGTGGGCAATGAGACTTGGCTTGGCACGCAAAGCCGCACATGGCAGTAGCCGAGGAAGCATCTTTCTTATCGGCGTTCTTCTCTTACAAAGCACTACATCCATTCGTAGGATGCGGCTCGCACAAAGTATTCACGCGCAGTAGGACTAAGCCATGGAAAGGCGCGACTGAGTGCCAGATCCGCCGATTTACTTCCGATCGACAAGTCGTAATTTTGCCAATGCGCGGCGCTGCAAGCATGCGTCCAGATATTCCGGGCCACGATCCGATCCGTCTCGGACAAGCATTCATGGGTCAACACCGCTTCCAGGAAGCGCCAAGGCGCTGACCAGTCGGCAAAGCCTTCCACAATGCTGACAATGTTTGATTGAGGCATTGAATAAAACCTGTTGCTCTCGTCGGTTCGAAGTGTGCTTATCGCGCAATGATGAGCACAACCCACGCGTGCGGCCTGCTTCTTTTCATGCGTGGGTGAAGAAGGTTTCGATATGGAAAACAGCGGATGCCGGCGCTAATCGGACGTCTGCCCGATGACGCATGCCAGGCAATGTCGCAATTCGACCGCGCCCACCGGCTTAATCAGTGTGATATCACCCCGGAGCGCGATGGGCTTGGCCGCCCCCGTCATCGCGTCTTGTTCCACAAGCAAAATGACAGGAATGGCGCAACGATGAAACAACATCACCAGCGCCTTCACTTCGTTGTAGGGAAGATGCGCATCGACGATCGCTGCACGATGATTGGCTTGCAACATCGCGTGCAAGGCCGAATCCAGGCCTGCTGCTGCTCGCACGGCATAGCCACTTTGCCGCAGGTCATTTTCCAGCGCTTGGCGAAAGGCCGCATCGTCATCCACGATCAAGACGGACATTGTCTCAGTCTCCAGCCTTTACAGACGAAGCGGAGTTCATTGCAGCGTGTCGTTACTTCCGGCGTTTTTGCCCGCTCAGCGCATGAAAGCGCGAAGGCGGCGCCAGATGTGCACGCACGGTTTCAAAGAGCGGACTGGCTTCCGCGGGGCGTTCCAGATGACGCCCCACTGCCGCAGCAGCCAATTGGGCGACTTCCATTGGAAGTGGCACGGTAGTCTCTGACCAGAATTCCAACTCCAGCGCGCCCAGTCGTGCTGCACTGTCCAAATGGGGCAACACCTCGCCATAGGTGGCGCGACGTAAATCGTTGTCGGCGGCATTGCCAGGCGATGCGATGATGATGCGGCACGCCGTCTGGTTGGTGCTTTTCAGGTAAGCGCCGTACGCCGTCAAGCAACCGGAAAACAGGGAGCGGTAGCGCAACGCATCCGACCCTGCGCTTTGTCCGGCCTGATGCTCCACCACAGCAACCGCGAAGCGCAGCGGCAGCCGGCGGATGAGCGTCGCCAATGTGCTTTCGGCCGCATTGGGCTCGCGCACGGGAAGGCATAACTGAGGTGCCACTTCGTGAAGCCAGGACGCGATCGGCGTACGCAGCGACGCGGGGCTGTCATCGCCACGCAGCGACTGCAGCATCGTCAACGACTGCGTAAGCATGGACCAGGCAGCTGACACGGTCGGCCAGCACAGGATCTGCACGTCGATGCGCTTGTCTTGCGCACTCGCACTGTATTGGCCAAGAAATGCCACGTGTTCCGGCCGTAAACCGGCCATCGCCTGCAGAACGCTGGGGGCGCTTTTCGCCGCCGAGGATGGCGGCCGGCGCGTGAGTTTATCCGTTGCTGACACGGTCATTTTGTTCTTCCGGCAGGGCCTCGTCCTCGGCATGCCAAGGGCGGCCCGAGGTGCGTTCGATGTATTCACGGATCAGTCGACGGACGACCTGGGATGGGGTCGCGTCCTCCGTCGCGCACAAGCGCTCGAAGACCGCCTTCTTGCGCGGGTCGATCAGGATCGTGAGGCGGGCGGTACGATTTTCGATTGCCATGGGAGTATTCTCCAACTTACATACGAATCAATCTACATGATAATCAAATTATCATTGAACACACATTTCGGGTGTTCATGATGTTTGCGATGCCATGGCAGGGGGATCGAACACGTGAATGAGCTGGCCGCCGCATCACCGACGGTGACTGCCGCACTCAGCCTGGTGACCGCCTGGCTACTCGTGGGCGGGCTCGGTTTGGTACGCCCGAGCAAGATCGGCTGGATCGCCCACGTCTTGTTTCCATTGGGAGCCGTGGTCGCACTGGGCGTCGCCGCGATCGGGGCAACGACGTGGCTGCCGACGTTCGTGACGCAGCAGGCGGTGTTGCCGCTTGGACTGCCAGACTTGCCATTTCATATGCGGCTGGATGCGCTGTCGGGATTTTTCCTGGTGCTGCTGGGCTGTGCCGGCACCGGCATTTCGATCTTCTCGGCGGGCTATTTCCGCGCGGGCGAAGGCACGGCGCCGGGTCTTTTGTGCCTGCAGTACCACGTGTTTCTCGCCAGCATGGCGATGGTGATGTTGGCTGACGATGCCTATCTGTTCATGGTGGCTTGGGAAACCATGGCGCTCAGTTCCTATTTCCTGGTCACCACGCAACATCGCTTGCCTGAAATCCGCCGCGCCGGTTTTCTCTACTTGCTGATGGCCCACGTCGGTGCGCTCGGCATTTTGCTGTGCTTCGGCGTCTTGCATGGCGGTAGTTGGTCCATGACGTTCGACGCCATGCGTACGGCCACGCTCGCTCCGTTCTGGATGAGCATTGCGTTCCTGTTGGCACTGTTCGGGTTTGGCGCCAAGGCTGGGCTGGTTCCCCTGCACGTCTGGCTGCCTGAGGCGCACCCGGCGGCACCATCGCCGGTGTCGGCGATGATGAGTGGCCTGATGCTCAAGACGGCGATCTACGGTCTGCTACGTGTAAGCCTGGATGTGCTGCCCACCGGCCCCTGGTGGTGGGGCGTGCTCACGCTTGCGTTGGGTTTGGGCACGGCGCTCTACGGCGTCGTCTTTGCGGCAGTGCAGACCGATATGAAGCGGCTGCTGGCGTATTCGTCGATCGAAAATATCGGCCTGATCATGGCCGGCATCGGCTTGGTCCTGATCTGTCGCAGCTTCGATATGCATGTGCTGGCTGCGTTGGCATTGGCCGCCGTGCTGATCCACACCTTCAACCACGCGCTCTTCAAAAGTCTGTTGTTCCTGGCTACCGGTTCGGTGATGCACGCTACCGGCGAACGCAGTCTAGGCAAGCTGGGTGGATTGATTCGCCGTATGCCATGGGTTGCGGCGTTCGCCCTTGTCGGCTCGCTTGCGATTGCCGGATTGCCGCCGCTCAACGGCTTTGTCTCCGAATGGCTGCTGCTGCAGGCCTTCCTGCAAACGCCTCATATACCGCACGCCTTTCTCAACATGATCGTTCCGCTGGGTGCGGCAGCCGTCTCGTTGGCGGCGGCGCTGGCCGGTTATGTGATGGTGAAGTTCTATGGCGTGATCTTTCTTGGGCAGCATCGCGAGAGCACCCTGGTTACGGCCCACGACGCCGGCAGCCTCGAACGAATCGGGTTGGCCTGGTTGGCACTGGGCTGTGTCCTGATCGGCGCATTCCCTCAAGTCGCGTTAGATGTCGCCGGGCGCGTCACGCAGCTTTTGGTCGGGGACGTCGCGCAGCGTGGAACGTCCTGGTGGTGGATCGCGCCGGCAGCAACCCATCAGGCGTCCTACAGTGGCTTGTGGTTCTGGGTGGGATTGCTGATCGTCACGGCTGCGACTTTTATTTTCGTACGACGCTTTTATCGCGGCCGTGTCCGCAGAACAGCCGCATGGGATTGTGGTTACCCCTGGCAGACACCGCGCATGCAGGATTCCGCGGAAGGTTTTGGTCAACCCATCCGTCATCTCTTTGGTCCGATCTTCAAGATCGAACGCGAATTGCCTCAACCTTCCGACACCGCGCCGCGGTATCGCATCCACATCGAGGATCGCATCTGGTTGGCGTGCTATCAGCCACTCGGCCGCGTGCTTCAACGCGTTGCGGAAAGTCTTGCCGTACTGCAAGGAGGGCGGTTGGCCGTCTATCTGCTTTACAGCTTCCTGACCTTGATCGTCCTCTTGGTATGCGTGCTATGACGATGGCCGTCTATCTCTGGCAAGCCGGTGTATGTGTGTTGGCAATCGGCCTGGCGCCGCTGTTCGCCGGCTGGATCGGACAATGCCGGGCGATGCTTCAGAATCGCTCCGCACCACCGTTGTGGCAGCCCTATCGCATGCTGCGAAAGCTGCTCCATAAGGAGGCCACCTTGGCCACCGATGCGTCCTGGCTTTTCCGCAGTGCGCCGTACGTCGTGTTCGCCGTGATGGTGCTGTCCGCCGCGATCATTCCCTCGCTGACGACGGAACTGCCGGTGGCACGGGTCGCGGATGCGATTGCATTGGTGGGATTGTTTGCCACCGCGCGTGTTTTCATGGCGCTGGCCGCGATGGATATCGGCACGGCTTTTGGCTCCTTGGGTGCACGACGCGAAATGATGATCGGGTTCCTTACCGAGCCCGCGCTGCTGATGGTGTTGTTCAATGCCTTCCTGATGGCCGGGACGACGGCTCTGCCTGCGATTGTGCAAAACACGCTCACGCCATCGCAGGCGATGTTGCATCCCAGCTTGGCCTTTGCCGCGGTCGCCTTTGTGATGGTGCTGCTGGCTGAAAACGCACGATTGCCGATCGACAACCCGTCCACCCATCTGGAGCTGACGATGATCCACGAGGCGATGGTGCTGGAATATTCCGCACGCCATCTCGCGTTGATCGAATGGGCATCGTGGCTAAAGCTGTTCAACTATGCCTGCATCGGTTTCACACTGTTCATCCCTTGGGGCATCGCCACACATAGCGTCAGCGTCGATAGCATCGCGCTCGCCTTACTGATACTCGTCACCAAGCTGTTCGTAGCGGGAGCTGCCTTGGCGTTCTTCGAGACGACATCGGCCAAGTTGCGCCTGTTTCGTGCACCGGAGTTTCTGACCATGGCGTTCTTGCTGGCCGTCCTCGGCCTGCTTGTGCACTTGTTGCTGGAAGGCTGAGCCATGCCTGCACCGACCTTCGCCACCCAAGTGTTGCAGACGCTCGCCGGCGCGCTGCTGTTGATCGCCTTTGCCATGCTGGCCGAGCGGCGCAGCCGTCGCCTGGTCACGTTGCTGATCTGGCAAGGCGCGGCGCTGGTGAGTTCCACGCTCTTGGTCGCAGCCACCGCGCATCTTCCACATCTGTTCTTTTCCGCGATACTCACCTTGGTGCTGAAAGTCGGCGTACTGCCGTGGATTTTGTTGCGCTTGATGCATCGATTGGGGATCGAGCGCGACAACGAGCCGTTGGTGAATGTGCCGACCTTGATGCTGGTAGGCCTGGGGCTGGTCATTTTTGCCTTCGGCCTGGCGCAGCCGATTACGGCGCTCGCCACGACGGTCATCCGGCAAACCTTGGGGATCGCATTAGCCGTCATTCTGCTGGCCTTGCTAATGATCCTTGCGCGCCGCAAAGCCTTTACCCAAGTGATTGGATTCCTGGCCCTGGAAAATGGCCTGTTCTTTGCCGCCACCAGCACCACCTACGGCATGCCGATGATCGTGGAGCTTGGCATCGCGCTGGACGTGCTGGTTGGCGTCTTCATCTTCGGCGTCTTCTTCTTCCACATCCGGGAACAGTTCGACAGCCTGGACCTGCATCACCTTGAATCGCTCAAGGAGGATTGACGTGGAGATCGCACTGGTCGTGAGCTTTCCCTTGGTGGGCGCCGCGCTGCTGGCCATGGTCGGCGCACAACGCTATGCCGCCGAGATCAACATTGCAGTCAGCTTGGCAACCTTGATGGCGGCGGCGGCACTAGTCATCCGCGTCATCCAGGGCGGCGCGATGAGCGCGTTTGACGAGCAATTCTTCATCGACCCGTTCAATGTGTTTCTGGTCGCACTGACGGCGCTGGTCGGTTTCACCACATCGGTGTTTTCGCGCCCTTACATGCGTATCGAAGCCGCGCATGGGCGCCTGACGGCGGCTCGGCTACGGCTTTACCACAGCATGTATCAGTTATTCATGGCCGCCATGCTGATTGCCCTGACAACCAATAACCTTGGGTTTCTCTGGGTGGCGATGGAAGCGGCCACGCTGTCGACCGTGCTGCTGGTGTCGTTGTATCGCACCCGGGCCAGCATCGAAGCGGCCTGGAAGTATTTCATCCTATGTGGCGTCGGCATCGCCTTGGCGCTATTCGGCACAATCTTGGTGTACGTGGCCGCCGAAGGACGCTTGGGCGGCAGCGGCATGACCGCGCTGTTGTGGACGCATCTCAATGCGGTCAAAGGACAGTTGGAACCGACGGTGATCGGCCTGGCGTTCGTGTTTCTCCTGGTCGGTTACGGCACCAAAATGGGTTTGGCGCCGCTGCACAACTGGTTACCCGACGCACATGCGGAAGGCCCCACGCCTATTTCAGCAGTCCTGTCCGGACTTCTTCTCAATGTGGCGCTCTACGCGGTCCTGCGCTGCAAAATCATCACGGACGGCGCACTGCATTCGGCCTTGCCCGGTCGCATGTTGATGGGCTTGGGCCTGCTCTCCACCGTGTGGGCAACGTTCTTTCTCTGGCGCCAACGCGATATCAAGCGACTGTTTGCGTACTCGTCGATTGAACACATGGGCATCATGACCTTCGCCTTCGGTATGGGCGGTCCGATCGCGAGCTTTGCAGGGCTCCTGCACATGACCGTGCACTCGTTGACGAAATCGGCCATCTTTTTCGCGGCCGGACATGCAACCCAAGCCGCTGGCACGCAACGTATGGACGGCATTCGAGGATTGCTTGCCATCCATCCGAGCGTAGGCTGGGGATTGATGCTTGGCGCACTGGCCATTCTCGGCATGCCGCCGTTCGGCGTCTTTGCTAGCGAATATCTGGTCCTCACGACAGCGATGCGCGATCACCCGTGGGCCACGCCGATCTTGCTTGTCGCGCTGGCCGTCGCCTTCGCCGCGATTTTCGGGCGCGTACAACCGATGGTGTTCGGTGACACACAGGCACCGCCGCTACCGCATCCGCCATCGCTGCTACCGGTTTTCGTTCATCTGATTCTCGTGCTGGCTCTGGGGATCTGCATTCCTCCCGCGCTTGCACAGTGGTACCGCCTGGCGGCTCACCTATTCACGGAGTGATTGCATGTCACTTGAGCTCATTGCGCGTGAAGGCATGCCATTACCCGCGAACATTCCCGCGCGGCGACTGATGGTGGATGCCCATCAGTGGACGGCCGTCGCCCAACAGTTGCACGAGGATGGCGCATGCCTGCTTACGTTGTGGGGCGCCGACGAACGGGATCGCAGCGGCTTGTTCCGTGTTTTCGCGGCCTTCCTTTTATCGGACCAAGTTCTGGTGCTTCAGCATGCGATGCAGGCCAGCCATCCGGCCTACCCGTCACTGAGTCGATGGTTTCCGGTAGCCGCGCGGTTACAGCGCGCTATTTACGACCTGCTGGGCCTGGAAACCGATGACGGTGATACACGGTCTTGGCTGCGCCATAACGGTTGGCCGGAAGATCGTTTTCCTCTCCGCAAGGATGTCGATGCTGCCGTCACCTATCCCAATGCGCCCCAGCCGTATCCCTTCGTGCCCGTCCACGGAGAAGGCGTGCATGAAATTCCGGTTGGCCCGATTCACGCAGGCACCATCGAGCCGGGTCACTTTCGGTTTTCCGTGGTTGGCGAAAAAGTGCTGCGCCTGGAAGAACGTCTTGGCTATACCCACAAGGGTGTAGCCAAGCGTTTCGAAGCATTGTCATTGCTGGAAGGTCACCGGCTAGCGGCACGCATCAGTGGCGATAGCGCGGTAGCTTTCTCGTGGGCCTACTGCGCCGCCGTGGAGGCCATCACCGATATCGCGATATCGCCTCGAACGGCATACCTGCGTGCACTGGCGCTTGAGCGGGAACGTATCGCCAACCATTTGGGCGATTTGGGCGCCCTTGGCAACGACGCCGGACTCGCCTTCGGCCTGATGCAGTTCTCGGCGCTGAAGGAACGCCTGCTGCGTCTTAACCACAACATTTTCGATCAGCGTTACCTGATGGACTATGTCGTCCCGGGTGGCGTGCAGTCTGATGTGGGTCCACGCCTGATTCGTCTGTTGCTGGATGAAGCCGAGGACATCGAACGCGATGTGGCCGCCTTACGCGCGATCTACGACGAACACGCAGGGTTGCAGGATCGCTTCAAGGACGCCGGGCAACTCACCCCGTCGATCGCGAAAGCGCAGGGAGCACTCGGCCTGGTGGCGCGTGCCTCCGGCATCGAGCGAGATCTGCGCGTGAACATGCCCTGGGCACCTTATGACGATCTGCGTCCTGCCGGGATGCTGCGTGCGGAGGGCGACGTCGCGGCACGAGTCCAGGTGCGCTTCGATGAAATCATGGAGTCCCTGCGACTCAGTCGAGTCCTGCTCGAAAAACTGCCTCAGAGTTCGACATCGACGGTTATCCCTGCCGCAAAAACAAATCGGATCGGCCTGGGTGTGATTGAAGGCTGGCGTGGGCCGGTGATGGTGGCGCTCGAAGCGGAGGCGCCATTCGCGATCCGGCGGTGCCACGTACATGACCCTTCCTGGCAGAACTGGCCGCTGATCGAGCATGCAATTATCGGCAACATCGTGCCTGATTTTCCGCTTATCAATAAGTCGTTCAACCTTTCCTACAGCGGCCACGACGGGTGAACCCATCATGCTCGATATCCTGAAGCGTATCCGCCGCACCGGGTTGCTCAGCGAGACGCTGCCCGAATCCGACGAGCACGGCGTTCACGTCCAGCATGTTCAAGAGAACCTCCACCGCGTGTTCGGACGCGCACTGCGCATCCGCCATGTAGATGCAGGCTCCTGCAACGGCTGTGAATTGGAAATCCAGGCGCTCACCAATCCGTATTACAACCTCGAAGGTGCGGGCGTTGCCTTTGTAGCGAGCCCGCGTCATGCCGATGTACTCCTGGTGACGGGCCCGGTTTCCGTCAACATGGAGGAAGCGCTAAAGCGGACCTATGACGTCATGCCCGATCCCAAATGGGTCATCGCCGTTGGCGACTGCGGCGCCTGCGGAGGGATTTTTGGAATCAGCTACGCCTCTCGCGGACGCGTGAGCGACGTCATTCCAGTCAACGCAACAGTACCAGGCTGTCCACCCACGCCGCTGGCGTTACTGCATGGCTTGCTGCTGATCACACGTCACCCAAGGCAACCATGAAGTCGCTGCGCTAACTAGGTGCGGTCACCTGCGCGTTGCAACGACTTACCCATGTCATCCATCTCCAGCGTTTACATGCTTCGGATCAGCTCTTTCGCGTCCGTCATTTCACTTTCCAGTGCTGTTTCCAACCAAAGCACCACTTGTTCACCACGCCCCGACAAACAAGCTCCAACACCGTTTACCCACCCAACATGGTTATGGGCGTTTGGCGCATCCATGCCCGAATCACGCCTCGATTTGGCTCCAGCTGTTCTGCAAGCGTAAAAAATCTGGCGGACGATGCCGTGAGCCATGATTTAAAAGATGCAGCCCAATGCGAAGAAGTAAGAGCGCTCGCCCATGGGCGAAGCCATCATGGCGAACTGGTCCTCGTCCGTCTTGAAGGGCCGATCGGCGCGTGCATGTTCTCTGCGGCAGCGCGTGGTTTCGTGTGAAGCTCAACACCATCGTAAGCCGGGCTACCCCGGACTTGATCCCGGGGTAACCCAATCCACGTGCTAATACCGCAACGCCAACGTCAGATGGTATGCAGCGTCGTTGATCTTGTCGGCCGGGTTCCGTTCGCAATAATCGTCAAGGAAACCTCTTACGGCGGCCCCGTCTGCCTGTTTCAACCGAAAGCCGGCCATGCTGGCGGCGGTGATAAAGCCTTGCGTCCAATCAACCAGCGGCGTGTAGTTAAAGAAATTTCTTGTCCGCCTTGCTTCAACCCAATTGCCGCAAGACGCGTTGCCTGCCCCGTAAACGACTCCGTCCACTCCGTCGCTATCGGCCCGTGCAGGCATGGACGAGCAGACAGTCCAGGCGGTCAGTAGCGCAGCTAACATCAGCTTCATACCCCCTCCCCTTACCTTTGGAGTGACCCATAGGTTAAGCCATTTGGCCTATGGATTTGTCCGGCAAAATTTTTGTCGACTCAATCCAACTTGACGCCGCCATCGAGAAACATCCACCCATCCTGCGCGAAGTGAATCACCGAACGTTGCCCTGCGCGTAACTGGTGCGCCGTCTCTACCGACGCGGCCAATGCAGGCGCCATTTCCGTGATGTCCACGGTGCGATTGCCGCGACGACGCTGCTTGCCGGTAAAGCGAACGCGGTTGTATTGCGACCACGAGCCCATCGACAGCGCGCATACCACGGCAATGGTAAGCACGATGCTCAAGTCGTTGGCTGCATGCATGGGGTGCATGAACCCGAGTTGATTGAAGGCGTCTTCCAGGCCGAGCAGCCATGCGATCAAAGTGAGCACGGGCAGCCACAACGATATCCAGAGCGTCCACGCCACCATGGTGACGAGGGTGAACAAGGTGCGTTGCAGCGGCTGTTGCCGGTGCGGACGGTTGATAATGAATTCGGCTTTCATCATATCCCCCTATCAGGACTGGTCCAGATCGCCAGCGTGCCCTTGCGTTTCAAAATAGCCTTGGGCAACGCGACGATGGACGTGGCGGTCGTCAGCATCCAGTAAACCAACGGGTACCAGATCATCCAGTAGTAATTGCGGCCGATACGCGCTTCGTAGCGACGGTCGATCGTCAAGCTGACGAGGAACTGCAGCATGCAAATCATGCCTAGCACGACGCCGTTCCATTGCGGCACAAAGGTGGGCACATGCAGTGATGGCGGCAACGGCACGATCAGGCCAGTCACCCATAACACCGCGATCACCGCCATGTCGAACGACCACGCCAGGCTCACCAGATATTCCAGCGCAACCATCCACATGCGGCGTTGGCGCCATCGAAACAACTGCAGGCCGTAGCGCAGCAGCACTTCCGAACCGCCTTGCGCCCAGCGCAGGCGTTGCCGCCACAAACCGCGAAAGGTTTCCGGCATCAGAATCCAGCACAGCGCATTGGGCTCGTAACGGATTTCCCAATGCCGCATCTGCAGACGCCAGCTCACGTCGATGTCCTCGGTAACCATGTCGGTATTCCAATAGCCGACATCGTGCAAGGCCGCTTTGCGGAATGCGGAGATCACGCCCGATACGGTGAAGATGCGTCCATAGACGCGCTGCGCACGTTTGATCAGACCGATGATCGACGAAAATTCGCCCACCTGCAGCCGGCCCAGCAAGGTAGAACGATTGCGGATGCGCGGATTGCCGGTGACCGCGCCTACGCGCGGGCTATCGAGCATGTGCATCACCAGCCAGTGTGTGGCGTAAGTGTCGAGCAACGCATCGCCGTCGATGCAAACCAGGTAATCGCCTTTGGCAGCAAGCGCCGCTGCACGCAACCCTGTGGCTTTACCGCGGTTGACCGCCAGATGCAAGACGCGCAGCTCGGGTATTTCCTTCATCAGCTGGTCGAGTTGCTCGCCGGTGTCGTCGGTGGAACCGTCGTTGACCGCGATGATCTCGAAGCACGGGTACGTCTGCTTCGCCAGCTGCATGAGCGTTTCACGCACGTGCTCGCTCTCGTTGTGGCAAGGCACGATCAACGACACCAGCGGATACGAAGACAACGGCGGCGGTTTTACGCGCGACGGCTCCTTCCGCTCCCAGCGGAAGAAGTAGATCAGCCCGCCACTCATCCAGATCAGGGACATCGCCAAGGGATAGAAGAAGGCGAAATCAAGCAACGTGTGGAGCGCATGAAAGTTCATGACTATCGCTCCGGATAGGGGTAATCGGCCATGGAAATCGCCGGGCGCACCGCTTCGAGCCGCGGGTGATCCTGGACGAAATCGTCCGGGTAATAGCCGAGATGGCGCGCGCCTTCGATCTGCAGCAAACGGAAGCGTGCATCGATATCTTCATTCGCGATCGCCTGACCCGTGCGCCAGTCGTGTGTCGCCAACTCGAACAAGGTGTGGTCCATCGCATGCGGGCCAGCGGCATCCACACGTGCGACCAGCGTGCGATACCAGCTCTCGGTATCGTCGTGTTTGTCCAATTGGGGCATGGCCATCACCGCGGTGATGTCGTAACCGGCGAGGAAGGCAGGAAGACTCTGTGCGAACCAGGCTTCCGATTTCGGATCGAAAATCGTGCGGGCGTAGATGTTTCTTGCCGTTTTCACGGATGGCCGCCAGCGGCGCACGCGTGCAGTGAGTTCGTGCGTGAAGTCGATCAGCGCGGCCGTGCGTTGCTCAGGCGATTTATTCGACCATGGACCAAGCTGGTCGGTGTCGCGAATATAAGCGTCATCGGAGAACAGCAAGCCTGCCATGTCGCCATGCATGGCAAGGTCTTCATACATGTCGCCCACCCATTGCCGTACCTTCCAATCCCACGGTGCGAGGCGATAGTGATCGCCATCCGGCTTCGGCTCGCCGGCTAACGAAGGCAGGTTCGGTGCATCCGGAAAGCGGAAGGCCAGCACGGGCATCCATGCATACACGCGTACGTGGGCGCGTGTGCGCAATTGCCAGGCAACACGTGAATACAGATCCGCACGCATCGGCAAATGGCGATTGGGGAAATACACCGCTTCGGCGACGCCATCGCCTTTCGGATCCGCATACGCCTGCAGCCACACTTGCGTGGGATGCATGCGCTTGATGCGATCGAGCAAGTGCGACAGATTTTTTTCCTGCTGCACTGGATCGTGGTCGTAGACGTAATCCAGATCCACCTGCACGGCACGTACCGGTTCGATGCGTGTGTGATGGCGGATCAGCCAGCCGAGCCGATTCGCGCTGATGTTGCCGCTGACCAGGAGACGCGGCAGCGTGTGATCGTCCGGCGATACCGGCACTGCATCGTCAAGACTGAGCGAGACGCTCATGCCCTCGCTGGCAGCCACTTGCACGGCAAGCTGGTTGTAAGCGCCGTAAGGCCAGACGATGGCGCGCGGCCGACGCCCGGTTGCGCGTTCGATTTCGTCAGCACTGTGGCGCAGATCCTGGCGCAGACGCGCTACGTACGCTGCCTCGGTTTCATAGCTGGCCGTGCGCTTGTCGTATTGCAGACTCACCACGGCAGGCAACTGGTTGCCCTGCGGATTGGCCGGAATACCTGTGTGCATGCCCCAGGTGTGCGAGGCGAATTCCACCAGGCCGGAATGCTGCATATCGCGCACCTGATCCCAGGTGAGGAAACAATCGCGTGTGCACGGTCCGCCGTTGTAGGGCATTTTCTGGCCGGCCGGCATGTCCATCCAGGAACCCACCAAGGCGGCCACGGCGGGATAATCGTAAGCGCGCAACAAGGGATACACGCGCGTGTAGAAGCTTTCCAAGCCGTCGTCGAAGGTGAGCAGCACCGCGTGCGGCGGCAAGGGTGTTCCACCCTGCCGAGCCTTGATCACCTGATCGAGGCTCACCACGTGATAGTCGTTGGCCTTCAACCAATCGAAATGCGCGATCAGATGATCCGTGCTGGTGGCGTCCGGGTCGCGATCGCCTTGCAAGCCGACATCGTCGCGCACGTTGTGATAGGTGAGCACGATCAGGCCGGATTGATCCGGCACGAATTCGTTGGCGCAGGCCAGTTGCGCAACGACGAAAAGAGCCAAGGCGAGCAGGACAAAGCGCATCTCTACTCTCCCCAATGCAAAGACACGTCCAGCACGACACGCGATTCGTGCCGGCCGTCGTACGGTTGCCAGTGCCAGCTCACGCCCCAGCCCAAACGCAGGCCGGCATGTGCCTGGAAGACTTGTCCGTAACGTGCACTGGCCATCCAGCCGGTGGCGTAGTTGCGTTCAACATAACGACCCGCAGCAACGTCGAAGCGCTCCGTCCATGCGCGATCGTCGTATTGATAGATCACGTTCTGCAGTGCGCTGGTCAGCGCGTAGGAACGATCCCAGGCGGGATTGAAATACGGCCGATTCCTTTCGCTGTTGGTCGAGCCGCCGATTTCCACGCCGCCGTCCCACGTGAGGTTCGGAGCGGTGCGCAAGCGCTGTACGAAATCGCCCAACCAACCCTTGCGCACATTGCCGTCGGTGAAGCGATCCCGATATACCGCTAAACGAGCGGAAGTCAGTTCGCTGGCACGCCACTGCACGGCGCTGCTGAAAGTCTTGCCGGTAATGCCGTAGCGCTGTGCGCGCAGTGGAACATCCGTGCCGGCACTGGCCCAATCGGCAGCCACCGACCAATGATCGTTGATCGCCCAATTGGCGCCCGCTTCCACGTCTGTGCGCCGCACGTAGCGATCGACCGCGGGCAGTGCTTGCAGATAAAACTCGACGTTCGGCACATAACCGCGAATACCTAAGCCCGCGCGGTTTCTTTCTACATGGCCTTCAGGCAATGCCGCGGATGCTGCGCGCGCCAATGCGATGATGCGCCAGTGATCGTCGATCAAAGGGCTGGCCAAGGTCGCCTGCGTTTCCTGATCGCGATCGCCGTAGTCGGGGCTGTTGCCCCAGCCGTTGTCGTGCGTGAGATCGAATTGCCAGCCGCGCTCCCTGTCCCACGCAGCCAGCGCATCGCGCACGCGACCGCTGCGACCGGCCTGCTGTTGTGCTTGATTGAGCGCCGCCTGCGTACTGGCGTAGTCGTTCACGGCGCGCGCTATGTCAGCGTCATCCAGATTGGCCGATGCGTCGTGTTCGTCTTCGAGCGTATCGGCGATTTTCAAAGTCTCTGCGGCACGCCGCGGCCAGCCGCGGGCGAGTTCCGTCATCGCCAATTGCCTGCGCAATTCCGCGTTACCGGGCGCTTCGGCGCACATCGCGGCGAGGCGCTGATAAGCGCGCTGCAATTCGCCGGCGTCTTCGTGCAATTGGATGGCTGTTGTCTCGGCATCGACCTTGCGGGGATCCTGCTTGAAGCCGCGAACACCGGGCGGGTCCAGCCAGCGCGGTTCGTCGGCAGCCAGTTTGTCGATGGTGGCTAGCGCTTCGCGCGTGCGGCCCGCGTCGAAATACGCGGAAGCAAGGCCGATATGTGGATCGATTTCGCCCGGCGGATAGGGGCCTGGATCTTGGCGGATGCTGTCTTCGTACAACGCGATGGCTTCACGCGGCCGATGCTCCTGCATCAGCGCGTCAGCCGCTGCAAGCTCCGCATACGGCGGCAACTGCACGCCTTGTTGCTTCAGCTGCGCATAGTCCGCCGCGGCTTGCTGCGCGCGATCGCCTTGATCCAACGCCACCAGCTGGTCCAACTGCGCGCGCCTGTGAACGTCCGCCGGCGCATGAGCGTCGTCTGCAATGCGCTGGATATCGTCAATGGCTTTATCGTCATCCGCATACGGATGCGCAGCGTCGGCGGGAACGCCCCTCGCCCAGCGCACTTCGTGCGAAGCGTAGTCAGCCTGAAGTTGTTCGCGCTCGGTTGGGCTGAGTGATGGCGAAAGTTTCGCGGCCAGTTCCCGCGCGCGCGCGGCACCGCCCAATTCCGACAGCAATTGAATGGAAAGCAGCTGCGCGTTGCGGTCATTCGGCCAGTGCGCGAGCACTTCCTGGCAATGCGCCAATGCTTCCATGCGATGTCCCGAGGCGCGCTCAGTGCGAGCTTGAGCCAGCAAGGCGTCGTGATCGGGCGTGCCCTGCGCGACGACCGCTTCGCACGCCGTGGACAACGTCAGCGTGATCATCATCGCCAACGTCGCACGCCGCAGCATCGCTGCCCGCGTTGCGGATTCGCTATTGATTGGCACGCGCTTTCCCATCGCCAGTAGCCGCTCCTCGCGTCTGACCTGACATCAACAAGTTCGGTGAAGCGGTTAGCCCCCTGCTCCGTCGAACGCCCTCGTCTTCAAGGGAAATACCGCAAGAATCAGGCCATGGGACAGGCGTGCGACGTGCTTGTGCCGGCATGCATCAACGGGTCTGCGGAAAATGCGAAATTGCCCGCCAATGCATTGTTTTATATGAAAATTAAAGCAATAAGTAGTACGTATTCACCATCGTGAAGACGCCCATGCCATGTGACGTAATTCACATGTAGAGGCGCGACAGACGACTGTTTATGTCACTTTCGCCCCTCAAGGCTTACCGGGACAGCCTCAACCCCGAGGCTTGGCCGGTACCGAGCGCAGGCCGAACAGAATCAGCAGCACCGCACCCACCGTAATGCCGCAATCGGCCACGTTGAAAGTGGGGTAGTACCAATCGCGGTAATAGACCTGGATGAAGTCGGTCACCTGCGAGGCATGCAGGCGGTCGATCAGATTGCCCAATGCACCGCCGATCACCAGCGACAACGGCACCGCTGTGCGCCACTCACGCCGGGCCGTGCGCGTGAGCCAAACCACCATTGCCGCGGTGATCGCTATGGCCAGCACCACGAAGAACCAGCGCTGCCAGCCGTTGCTTTGGGCCAGGAAACTGAAGGCTGCACCGGTATTGAAGGCGAGGTTCCAGTTAAGGAAACCTGGAATGACCGGGTGTGGCACGCCAGGCGGTTCCAACGCGATCAGTGCCCACCATTTGGTGAGCTGATCGAGGACGATCGTCAGCGCGGAGAGCAGCAGCCAGGGAAGTGCGTTGGGTTTGGGATGCATGGGGTTCTCAAAGGATTACAGACATGCCGAAAGCTTGCTCCCTCCCCGGCTTTGCAGGGGAGGGCTGGGGTGGGGTTGCATGAGCTTGCAGCACAGTTTGAATTCACCGCGAGATGGCTTCACCCCACCCCAACCCTCCCCTACTGCACGTAGGGGAGGGAGTTAGCTTTCGGCGAGATTAAAACCATTGGCGATGTTCGCCCGGTCCTTCCACATTACTCACGCAACGACTGCAGATCTCCGGGTGCTTCGGATCGCTACCCACATCCTCACGTCGATGCCAGCACCGAATGCACTTGGCCGCGTCGCTTACGCTGGCAGCCACGTACACCTCGCCACCACCTTCGAATTGCAGCGGTGATGCATCTGCCGGACGTGGCTGAAGCGGCGCAAAACTCAACTCCGAGGTAATGAAGAAGAAGCGCAGTTCATCTGCAGTGGATGCATAACGCCCGGTAGTCGCTGGATCAGCATGCAGCACCAATTTCGCTTCCAGCGCGGCACCGATCTTTTCCGCCTTGCGCATGTCTTCCAGCACTCGCGAGGCGGTGTCGCGCATCGCAAGCAGGTCAGCCCAGTAACGACGTTGTTCCGGCGAGCTTTGCGTATTCACCAGCCCGCCGTACCAGGTTTCGAACAGCACGCTTTCACCGCGCTCACCCGGCATGAGCTGCCAGATTTCTTCCGCAGTGAAACTCAAGATCGGCGCCAGCCAACGCACCAGCGCTTCGAGAATGCGATACATCGCACTCTGTGCACTGCGTCGACCGAGGCTTTCAGTCGGCATGGTGTAAAGGCGGTCTTTGGTGATGTCGAGATACAGCGCCCCCATTTCGTTGGTGCAGAAGTTCTGCACGCGCTGCACGATTTCGGGGAAGTCGTAGCGTTCGTATGCATCCCGCACTGTTTTTTGCATTTCGCAGGCTTGCGCCACCGCCCACTGATCGAGCAACAAGCTTTGTTCGACCGGCACCAAATGCTTGGCCGGATCGAAGCCATCCAGATTGCCGAGCAGGAAGCGCGCGGTGTTGCGGATGCGGCGATACATATCCGATACACGCTTCAAGATTTCCTCTGACAGGGACATCTCGTAACGGTAATCGGTTGAAGCCACCCATAGGCGCAGGATGTCGGCCCCCAGGCGATTCATGATGTCCTGCGGCTCGATGCCGTTGCCCAACGACTTGGACATCTTGCGGCCCTGCGCATCGACGGTGAAGCCGTGCGTCAGCAGCTGCTTGTAGGGCGGCTTCCCGTCGAGCATGGCCGCCGTGAGCAGCGAGGAATGGAACCAGCCGCGATGCTGGTCGGAACCTTCCAGATAAAGATCGGCGGGGAAACCTTGCACGTCCGCGTGCGAACCACGCAGCACATGCCAATGCGTGGTGCCCGAGTCGAACCACACGTCCAGCGTGTCGCGGTTCTTTTCGTAGTGCTCGGCGTCGGCGCCCAACAGTTCCGCGGGATCGAGGCTTTGCCACGCTTCGATGCCATGCTGCTCGACGCGCTTGGCTACCTCTTCCAGCAATTCCTGTGTGCGCGGATGCAGCTCGCCGCTTTCGCGATGCACGAAGAACGCCATCGGCACGCCCCACTGACGCTGACGCGACAGCGTCCAATCAGGACGATCGGCGATCATGTTGTGCAGGCGCTGCTTGCCCCAGGCCGGGAAGAATTGCGTGGCTTCCACGCCATCCAGCGCGGTTTCGCGCAGTGTCTTGCCACCATCTTTGGGCGTGACGTCCATGCCCGCAAACCATTGCGAAGTGGCGCGATAGATGATCGGTGTCTTGTGCCGCCAGCAATGCATGTAACTGTGCGGGTATTTGTTCTGGTGCAACAGCGAACCGGCTTGTTCCAACGCCTCGGCGATTTTCGGATTGGCCTTCCACAAGAACATGCCGCCGAACAGCGGCAGCCAAGAGGCGTAGACGCCGTTGCCCATCACCGGGTTGAGAATGTCGGCGTCCTTCATGCCGTACGCTTTGCACGACTGGAAGTCTTCCACGCCGTACGCAGGCGCCGAGTGCACGATGCCGGTACCGGTATCCAGCGTTACGTAGTCGCCGAAATAAACCGGCGAAAGACGCGCATAACCCGGATCGACGGCGTAGAGCGGATGACGGAATTTCAAATCACCCAGCTCATGGCCTTCCACCGACGCGACGACGTGCCCTTCCAGGCCGTACGTCTTGAGGCACTCTTCAACGCGCTCGGTCGCGAGTATCAGCAAGCCCTTGGGTGTATCGACCAGGCTGTAGCTGAATTCCGGATGCAGGTTGAGTGCCTGGTTGGCAGGAATCGTCCACGGCGTGGTGGTCCAGATCACGATCTGGCCATTCGGCTTGGGCAGGCTTTGCAGACCGAATGCCTTGGCCACGGCAGCGGGATCGTCGAACGCAAAACCGACGTCGATGGCAATATCGGTCTTGTCTTCGTATTCCACTTCCGCTTCGGCCAGCGCGGAACCGCAATCGAAGCACCAGTTAACCGGCTTCAAACCGCGATAGATGTAGCCCTTGCGCAGCAGCTCGGCGAGCGCGCGGATTTCACCTGCTTCATTCTGCGGCGCCATGGTGAGGTAGGGACGATCCCATTCGCCGAGCACGCCGAGCCGCTTGAAATCGCCCTTCTGCTTTTGGATCTGCTCGTTGGCATAGGCGCGCGCCTTGCTCATCACCTCGCTGGTGGGTAGGTTTTTGCCGAACTGTTTTTCGATCTGGATTTCGATCGGCATGCCGTGGCAATCCCAACCCGGCACGTAAGGCGCGTGATAGCCGGCAAGCAGCTTGGACTTCACGACCACGTCTTTGAGGATCTTGTTGATCGCATGGCCCAGATGGATCGCGCCGTTCGCGTACGGCGGGCCATCGTGCAGCACGAACAATGGACGCCCGGCCGTCTTCGCCTGGATCTGCGCGTAACGGTTTACCTTTTCCCATTCGGCCAGCCAGCCCGGTTCGCGCTTGGGAAGGTCGCCCCGCATCGGGAAGGTGGTCTGCGGCAGGTTGATGGTGCTCTTGTAGTCCTGGGTCATCGCTTGGGTGCCGTGCTGGGGTTTGTCCCGCTTCGGTACCCTTTTACCCAGTAACCGAAGCGCCTTGTGGTTTGCCGCGTGCGGCAGTCAGGGGTGACCTAAGCACGCATTCGTGGTCGGCACCGGCTCTGTTTGCTCGCAGATCACAGGGGCATCGGTGAAAGCAGACCGACTGTCTGTCGAACCGATGTCCCGAAGATATGCGGGCAAACAGAGCCGGCCCTTCGGGTGACTTCTGAAAGCGCCGCGGACTGCGCCCCACGGCTTGGAAAGACGGCCAGTCTTCCCTGCGCCGCGCGACACACTCCGCGGCGCTTTCAGAAGTCATGACGACTACGAATGCGTACTTAGGTCACCCCTAACGCACGCGCTTCGGCGAGTGCTCGTCAAATAATAATGATCGCCGCCGCCGTTACGGCGGACAGGGTGCGCAAGCTGGGCATGGTGCTACTCATGATGTGGCCTTGGTCGCATCGATCAACGCCGGGTTCATCCCTAGGGCTTCCCGGGCAGAACGCTCATCATGCCGCATTTGTGCGGTCAATGCGTCGAGTCCGTCGAATTTCATCTCATCGCGCAGCTTGGCGACGAACTCCACCGCCATGCGCTGGCCGTAGAGATCGCCCTCGAAATCGAACAGGTGCACTTCCAGCAAGGGCTCAGCCACCTCGTTGACGGTAGGCCGCGTGCCCAGGCTCGCCACGCCGGGCCAACTGCATTCGCCTTCGCCCAGGCCCACACGCACCGCGAAAATGCCGTGTACCGGCGTCACACGGTCGCGCAGATGGATGTTGGCGGTGGGAAAGCCAAGCGTGCGGCCGAGCTGGTTGCCGTATTCCACCTTGCCCTCGATCACGAACGGGCGACCCAGCAACGGCGTCACTGCGCCGAAATTGCCGGCCGCCAGCAGCGCTCGCACCCGGCTGGCCGAGACCCGCTCACCTTCCAGCAGTACGACCGGCATGGTGTGCGCGGCGAAACCTCGTTCCTTGCCGATGCGTTCCAGCATCGCCACATCGCCGGCGCGCTTGTGGCCGAAGCGGAAATCCGACCCCACCCACACTTCACGCACGTTGAGCCGGTCGATGAGTACACGCTGCACGAACGCTTCCGCCGACATCGCCGTGAGCGCCTGATTGAATCGCAGCAGCAGCGTGTGCTCCATGCCGGATGCAGCAAAGCCCGATAGTTTTTCGCGCACGCTGGACAGGCGCGGCACCGGTTCTTTCGAGAAATACGCACGTGGCAGCGGCTCGAAGCTCACCACGACAGGCGTGCAGCCGAGCGCCTGCGCACGTTGGCGCACTTCGCTGAGCAGAGCTTGGTGGCCACGGTGCAAGCCATCAAAAGCGCCGACCGCAACCACACTGCCGCCGGGGGCCAGGCACGGCCCCGCGACGTCCCGGGACAGTTTCATCATCCGGCGATTATAGCTATCAGTCATGGTGCAAATCGCGCAAACGAAAACCGGTGACGAACAAGACCGCGACATAGGTCGCGCCGCCGCCGCCAACGAGCAGCGTCAATCGCCAAATGCGACCGATTGCTTGTAACTGCGTCCAGTCCGGCCAATACCAGCGCCCCAGCAGCAAAAGGGCGACCATCGCCGCACAAGCCAGCGTCAACCGCATCAAATGGCGGCCCCATCCTGGCTGTTGTTGATAGATATCCGCGCGCCGCAGCCAGCGCCACAGCAAAACTAGATTGATATAGCTGGCCACCGCACTGGCCATGCCCAGCGCCAGATGCAGGCCGGGCACTTTCGACAAACCATCCAGTAACGGCCCCACCTTCAATTCGGATGGCGCCCACCATGCGTAGAGCGAAAGCAGGAATACACCGTTGAGCAGCATGTTGGAAATCAGTGCAGCCACACCGGCACGCACAGGCGTGCGCGTGTCCTTGCGTGCGTAGAACGCCGGCAGCAGCACTTTAACCAGCGCATAGGCGGGCACGCCAAAACTCAGCGCCGTAACAGAGAGCGTCGCCATACGCGTATCGAACGGCCGGAATTGGCCGTTCTGAAACAACGTCGCGACCAGCGGCTGGGCCAACAGCATCAAACCGAACATGGCAGGCACTGCGATGAGCAAAGTGGTGCGCAAACCCCAGTCCAATGCCTTGGAAAAACCTTCGTGATCCGTCGCCACGTGATGACGCGACAACGAAGGCAGGATCACCGTACCCAGCGCCACACCGAACACGCCCAGCGGCAATTCCAGGAAGCGGTCCGCTTGCGACAGCCAGGTCTGCGAACCGGAAATCAACAGCGAAGCGATCACCGTGTCGAACAGCAGATTGATCTGCGACACCGATGAACCGAACAGCGTCGGCACCATCTGCTGCATGATTCGCCGCACATTCGGATGGCTCCAGCCCCAGCGCGGCAACGCCAGCAAATCGAGTTGGCGCAAAGCCGGCAGCTGAAACAACACCTGCAACACACCGGCCATCAACACCGCCCAACCCATCGCCAGGATCGGCGTTTGCAAATACTTCGACAGCCACCATGCGCCTGCGATCATGCAAAGGTTGAGAATTACCGGTGTCAGCGCCGGCAAACCGAAACGATGGAAGCTGTTGAGCGCACCACCGGCCAGCGCGGTCAGCGAAACGAATAGAAGAAACGGAAAGGTGAGGCGCAGCAGATCCACCGTCAGCGCGAATTTGTGCGGTTGGGCGACCGCGCCCGGCGTGAATACCGCTGCCACTTGCGGCGCGAACAGCACGCATAGCGCTGTCACTACCAGCAACACGCCGCCCAAGGTGCCAGCCACACGCGACATCAGCTCTTTCAACTCGGCATGCGTGCCCTTCTCCTTCACCTCCGTGAACACCGGCACGAAAGCCGTGGAGAACGAACCTTCCGCAAACATGCGGCGCATGAAATTGGGAATGCGGAACGCCACCCAAAACGCGTCGGTGGCCACATTGGCGCCGAATACATGGCTGATCGAAATATCCCTGAGCAGCCCCAGCACGCGCGAAATCATGGTCATGCTGCTGAAGGAAAGCAGCCCGCGTAACATGCTCGGCGACTTCATGCTTCTCCCGATTTCCGATAACCCCTGAGACGGCGGAATGCCGTTGGCGGCCAGCGCTGAATTCTGACAGTCACGCCAAGTGTTGCAACCGGCAATGACATGCCACGGCGCTACTCGGCCGTGCGTCGCGAAAACCAGGCGAACAGCGCAACGATCACGGCACGCGCCGCGATATTCGCCACAAGGAACTGATTCCCGATCTGCCGCCACGCGGCATAAGCCTCAAGCAACGCCGACATGGCATGAAAGACAATGCATCCACCTGCGATCAGGCGCAGCGCCTGCGAGTCGGTGAGCCGGCTGCCGCCGAAAGACAGAAAGGCGATCCCGAATTCGGCACCGGCCAGCAAATAGGCCAGAAGGTCAGCATTCTGCTCCAAACGCACGCCGGCCAAACCCGGTATGAACTCGGGAAAGATAGCAAGCACAATCGCCGCTGCCAGCGTGATGACGCCGTGGATGATCAGGAGTTTTCGCAAACCTCCAAAGCTCGCCATGGTGCCGCCTTGCTGGTTGGACTGGGCCATTGTCGAACTTTACAGTCCGGAATCGGTGAAAATAGCCCGGATCGTCCTGCGAAAACGGCTCAAGAGCTTGACCGTCCAACAAATTACCGCCACAATTGTCCCCTTTTTCCAGCCCAAGCATTCACTCCGGAGTTCCTACCTTGGCTAACATCAAGTCCGCGAAGAAGCGCGCGCGCCAGTCCGAGCAGCGCCGCCTGCGCAACATCAGCGCCCGTTCCATGGTCCGTAGCGCGCTGCGCAAGGTCGTCAAGGCCATCGAGGCCAAGGACAAGGCTGCCGCCGTGGCCGCCTTTGCCGTTGCCCAGCCGGTGATGGACCGCTACGCCGCCCGCGGCCTGATCCACAAGAACAAGGCCGCTCGCCATAAGAGCCGCCTGAACGCCAAGATTCATGAGCTTGCCTAAGGGTTAGCTTGCAGTGGGGTTGGTGGAAAAGCCGGCGGAAACGCCGGCTTTTTCGCATCTGATTTACGCTTCTCCCCAGAGGAGAAGACGGGCCGGCGGAAACGCCGGCTTTTTCGCATCTGACTTACGCTTCTCCCCAGAGGAGAAGACGGGCCGGCGGAAACGCCGGCTTTTTCGCATCTGACTTACGCTTCTCCCCACCCAGCCCTCCCCTACTGCAGGTAGGGGCGGGCGCGCATTGTGATGAACGGCCTCGAAGCTGATCAGCCCCTCGGGAGAGAAGCTAAAGCGTGCGCCATCGCCCGCACCTCCTCCACACTGGTCTGCTCGATATCCGGCGCCAGATCCAGCAGGGCCGGATTGAGATAACGCATCGCCGAATGCAGCACCGTACGCGCCGAGCCGTGGAAATCGTGCGCTTGCGTGCGCTTCGCCACTTCAGCCAGATTCGCAGAGCGAATACCCGCACCAGCCATCACCACGATCCGCCCGCCCGCCTGCTTTACCAGATCCGCCATGACCGAAGCACCTGCCAACGCATTGGCGGCCCCGCCCGAGGTGAGCACGCGTTCGCAGCCCAGCGCGATGATGTCGTCCAACGAACGACTCATATCCGCACTGGCGTCGATCGCGCGATGGAACGTCACGCCAAGTTTCCCAGCCGCACTCACCAGCTCGCGGCAACGCGGATCGATATGGCCATCCGCATCCAGCGCACCGATCACCACGCCATCGCAGCCCACGCGCACGCAGGTTTCCACATCGCGCAGCATGATCTCGAATTCGGCATCGCCGTAGAGAAAATCACCACCACGCGGACGGACCAGCACATACACCGGGATACGCACGCGATCGCGCACCAGCGCCAGTGTTCCGTACGAAGGCGTGATGCCGCCTTCGATCAAACTGCCGCAAAGTTCCACGCGATCCGCGCCGCCCTCCTGCGCCGCTAAGGCTGACGCAAGCGAGCCAGCAGCAATTTCAAGCAAAGGTTGTCGTGCCATCAGGAATATGTCGTCTGGTAAACACTGGGCGATGCGAGCAAGCGATCTTGCTGCTGCGCGTCGCACACTGCATAGGTGAAACCTTTCTGGATCGCATAGGCGCCGCACTCGCCATCGCGCCGCAAGGCAAGAAAGCCTACCTGCAACTCCTTCGCCGCATCCGGACGCTTTTTCACGATACGCCGCACAGCCTCTTCGCAGGCTTCCTGTGGACTGCGGCCCTGGCGCATCAGTTCCACCACCAGGAAGCTGCCGGCGGTGCGAATCACTTCCTCGCCGACACCTGTCGACGTCGCGCCGCCGACTTCATTGTCCACATACAAACCGGCGCCGATGATCGGGCTATCGCCCACGCGTCCGTGCAGCTTCCACGCCATGCCACTCGTGGTGCAGGCACCGGCAAGATGACCATTCGCGTCCACGGCCAGCATGCCGATGGTGTCGTGGTTGTTCTTGCCGCCGGGCAGCCCCAAGGTCTTCTGGCTGCGGTGATAGTCGATGTTTTCGCTGTTCGCCACCGGCTTGTACTTGGCCTGCTTCAACCATTCGTGCCACGCCTTCTCCGACTCGGGCGTAAGCAGATCTTGTTTCTTGAAGCCTTGCTGCAAAGCGAATTCCAAAGCGCCATCGCCGACCAGCAGTACATGCGGCGTGTTCTCCATCACTTTGCGCGCCACGTTGATCGGATGGCCGATATGTTCGAGCGCAGCCACCGCGCCGCAGCGGCCATCGCCATCCATGATGCTGGCATCCAGCGACACGTGACCGTCGCGATCCGGATAACCCGCGCGGCCCACGCTGTGGTTGTTGAGATCCGACTCGGGCACCATCACGCCCTTCTCCACCGCATCCAGCGGCTTGCTGCCCTTGCTGAGCAAAGCCCATGCCGCCTGGTTGGCAGGCACGCCGAAATCCCAGGTGGAAACGACGCGTGCGCCGACGTTGCCTGGGACAGAGCCAGCCAAAGTCGTTGTGGCGCGGGAAAGGCGTGGCAAGGCCAACGCAGAAGTAGCTAGCAAGGAGGCTTTGAGGAAATCGCGGCGGTCAGTCATGGACAGCTCCAATAGGAGGACAGCACATCATGAAGCATTTGAAGGCTCGCGTGCATGCTTCGCAGGTCATGTTTTTCCGCTGCCCCTGTGCTCCGCACCGTCACTCCGTAGCGAGCCTCTTCACCCCAATCCTTAGCTCATCCGGAAAAAGGGCGCCAATCACGCGTTGCCAGGCAAAATCCCACGCAATGCGCTCTTGTTCCAAGCGCACTTGCTTGTATTCACCTTCACGCAATGCGCGATACAAGCGCTGCTCTTCCTCCGCTAGATGCTGGAACTCCAGCGCCGCATGCTGTTTCTCTTCCTTACCCCATAGTCCTCTGAAGGCCAGCAAGGTGGCTTCGTCCATCATCAGTGCACGCGCTTGTGGCAAATAGCTGCGCAACCGACTGAGTATGGCCAAACCGTGCGTGTCGATGTCGCCCCAGTAATACACGGGAAGCTGCGACAACCAGGGCAGCTTGGCGAGCGCATCCACCGCATAACCGCGGCGCATGAACACCATGGTGCCTGGCAAACTTTCACAGGCAAGCCCAGTGACAAGATTTTCCACGATCAACACGCTCTGAACCGGCAGCTTCAAACCCATGAATTCGCCAGCCGGGGCCTCGATATCGGACAAACCGCCCAAGGACTCTCGCAAGGCCGGATCGAGCAGACGCATGCGCAGCCGGTCCGGCGCAGCACGGAGGCCGGTTGCAACATAAAAATCCCGCGTTTCGCACGCACGCAAAGCCCCGACCCATGCCGCCGTTACACTCCGATACGAATCGAGCCACTTGGTATCGATGCCGGAGATGGGCAATTGCCGCGGATATAAGCCCGATGCGGGGTGTCGCCACAGCCATTCCACGACGGTGCACAAACGTTGGAATTGGGCGTCGTCAAGATCGGCCAACAGTTCGAAATGACGTGATAACTCACTGCGCCAAGTTGCATCCCCTTTCCACGCAGCAAGCAAGTCAAAACGTTGCTTCGCTTGCGACCAGCGCGCGACTTGGCCAAGTTCGGTCGCGACAGCCTCTGGCGTCGCGAACTGCCAAACACAGGGAAGCTTCTGCTCGCCGACGCGCGGCCACGAACGTGCTTCGTGGCGCACTGCATTTGCACTGCGATGGGCAACCTCCCGCCATTGGGCCAACCACTGATCGAAGCGTGTCCATTCCGCCAACACCTTCGCCTCGGTGGGTGGCTCCGTGCCAAGCGACAACGGCCACTCACCTTCACCCAACAACCAATTTCGCCGCTGATTCTGCCAGCGCGACTGCAACCGCCTGCGCAGCTCCTCAGGCGTCCGCATCGGCTTGGCGCGCTTTTTCGGGCAGAGCCAATCGCTTGTTTTCCTGGTCGTATTCAATCAGCAGCACGCCCGAGTCGTGACGGCCAGTGATATCGACGAAACATGCGCCGCCGATGAACGGCTCCAGCGTCATCACTGATTTCAACGGCGTTGCCACGACCATCTGGAAGCCGAAGTTCTCGAAGATGTTCATCGCCAGCGCGGTGAATTCGTTGTCGGCCTTGTCGAACGCTTCGTCGAGCACCACCGGTGCATAGCGTGGCAGATGGCCATCATCGCCACCGAGTTGGTAACGCAACGCCGCGGCAAGACAAGTGGTTGCTAGTTTCTGGCGCTGCCCGCCGGATTTGCCTGCACCGCTGCGATACACCTCAACAGTGGTCAGCGTATTCGCATCCTTTTCCACGCCTACGAATTCAACGTGCTGCCGCACATCCAGCACCTGCTCGCGCCAGCGTTTGTGTTCCGGATCATCGGCGGCGAGCTTGGCCACGAGTTGCCGCAGCACGGCGAATTGCGCTTCGGCACGATCGCGGTCTTCGGTTTGATGATGCGAGAGCACTTCGCGCAGTTGCAGCTGAAAGTCGCGCACCTCCGGCAAATTGCGATCGGTGAGATCGATCTGCAGAAGGGTGCCGCGATTGAACGGCACCCGCTCCAGACTTTCATTCACTTCGTCCATGCGCTGTCCGATCGACTTGCGCGCCTCGATCATGTGTTTCTGTAGCACCAGCAAATTCTGCTTGCTCTGGCTTTGCAACAGCTCAAAGAAGCGCGCCTCATGCTTCGGCAAACCATCCAGCTCCAGGCGGCGCAAGCGTGAGAGAAAGCCTTCCACCGAATCCATGTTCGGGGTGAAGTCGGCGCTATCCTGCGGCCATTTACGGCAGAAACTGCGGAAGCATTCCTCGACGGTCTGCACCAGCGCATTGTCTCGCTGCGCCTGCCCGGCCAGCGCATCGCTCAAACCATCCTTCACGTGGTTGATCTGCCGATCAAGGTTATCCAGCAACAGCGGCGGGTGCTGTGGCAGACGGTTGGCTAGCGCTTCGCTTTGTACCGGGGAGAGCGACATCGCATGGGCGAGCGGCAAGCAGGATTCACGTTGCCGGGTGAACCCGTTCCGCTCCCTTTCCAGCGCAAGGCGTTCGGCCTTGGCATCATCCAGATTCTTCGCGACGCGTTCGCGCACCGCGCGTTCGGTATCGAGTTGCCGCATGATTTCCTGCAGCGTGGCGTCGCCCGTGCGCAGCTGTTGCAACTGGGTTTCGATATCGCCCAGCCGACGCAGCTTGGGAGCGACGTCAATTTCTTCCCATTCCAGGTTCACCAGCTGCGAGGCTGCCAGGCGACGATCGCCATCCGCATCGCGCTCGCTCTTCAGCTTCTCCAGTTCGGTCGACGTTTGCGCAATCGCCTGGGCGACTTCCTGCCCTTCGCGTTCGAACACGGTGAGCTTGTCGCGGTTGTCGAAACCCAGCACCCAGTTACGGCGATCATCGACACCACGGCGATCGTCCTTTTCGTGACGATCGCCGCCATGCTTGATCAAACCTTCCCGCGTAATGGCTCGATCCGCATTGCGCAGTGCGGCAGGCGAATCGACACAAGCGTAGTCGAAGCGCTTCGCCAGTTCGTTGGCCAGCCAATCATGATGAGCATGGTCGCGAATATCCAGGCGGTGGATCAGTGAGCGGGATTCCGGCGTGCGATGACCGATGCCGTCCACACGTCCCACGCGGTAATACACCAGCTTGCCGCCCAGATGCGTCTTGTTGACCCAGTTGGAAACTTCCGCGTAATGACGCTCATCCACCAGCAGGGACAAGGCGAAACCATGCAGCACGCGTTCGATCGCACCACGCCACGCCGCGTGCTCAGATTTGACTTGCAATAGCTCGCCTACGAATGGCAGCGTGTTCTCCGACCAACCCAGTTCGCTGCACAAGCGTGCACGCATCGCCTGGATCGGCGCCGGAATATTCGATGGATTACGCTTGAGCGCCTCGATTTCAGCGCGCACGGCGGCAAAACGCTGACTGGCCTGATCGCGCTCGCGCTTGAGCGCGTCCATACGTTCTTCCTGGACGGCGGCACGATCGCGCGCGCCATCCAGCAGTTCGCGTGAACTACCGACGAGATCGGCAAAGCCTTGCGCCGTGGACGACAGGGTCCAGCCCAGCTCGCCGCAGGCTTTTTCTGCCTTGTCGCGGCGTTTCATGCGTTCATCGCGCTCGCGCGACACTTGCTCGTGTTCGCGCTCGAGTTGGTCGATCAGATCGCCACCCTGTTCGCGGCGTTGCTGCTCCAGGTCGTCAATACGACGATTGTGGTTTTCCAATATCTGACGGCGCTGCGCGACCTCACCTTCCAGCGCCACGTCGCGCACTTTGAGTTCGGCCAAACGCTCGTCCAACAACACCAGCCGGCGCTGTTCGCGCCAAGTGTCAACGCATAGATGCAGCTCGCGCAGCGTGCTGATCTCGCGCCGCAGCGCCTGCAGGTTTTCGTGCGCGTTGCGTGCGGGTATTAAGGTGTCTACCTGTTCGCGTGCGATCACCACCGCTTTATGTGCAGCATCCAACTCGCCGAAGTCGGTCACCAGGCGGTTGGCGGCGCCAAAAGTCTCCGGCTCATCCAACATGAAGCCACGCAGGAACCCATTGAGATCGCCCAGATTCTTGGCCGACTGCGTCTTGTGCAGCAGCTTCAGCGCCATTTCGTTCTGAATGCCGAGCAGACGACGGAAGCGTTCGGCGTAACCGGAAAACGTATCGAAGTGGTGCACGTCTTCGCCAAGACGCGTCTTGAGCTTGCGCAGGTCGAGGTCAAAGCCTTGCAGCTCGGTGGCGACGTCGAAAGCGCGCTCGCACACCATGTAGTGCTTTTTCACGTCCGCCGCGGCCGAACCGTTGCCGGCAACCCAGAACAACCGGATCACGCTCACCGTTTCGCCCGTGGCGTTGCGGTATTCCAACACGAGTGCCGACCAGGTGCTGCCTTTGCGCAGGTATTGCGTTGCGATCTCGCCCGATTCACCATCGTGCTGATCGGCCCATGCGCCACGTACATAGGAAATCAGGCTGCGATCGCGGCCGCTGCGTTCGGCTTCTCGCGCGGCGGCATTGAAGTCGACCAGATTGGGTGGCACCAGCAAAGCTGACATCGCATCGAGCAACGTAGATTTGCCCGAACCGGAACGGCCGACGAAAAGAAACCCGCGCTCGGCGATGGGAATATCCACCAGGCCACTGAACGTACCCCAGTTGAACACCTGCAGGCGGCGCATGCGGAATTGTTCGTCACGCGGATCGGGCAGATCGGCAAGGAACAGCGAAGGCGCCGTTTCGCGTTTGGTTTGCTTGCGCGAGGTTTTGGTCTTAGCGTTCATCCGCCGCTTCCTCCGTGGCTTCATCGGCTTCGCGCAGCTGGCGATAGATCTGTGCCAGGTTCTGCACATCCTCGGCCGAGAACAGCAGCTTCAAGGCCGGTGATATCTCATATCTGTCATCGCCACCGCGCAGTTTTTCCAGCACGTGGTTTTCTTTCATCTTGGCGATGGATGCGGCCACGCGCTTGTTGAAACCGGCACGGTCGGTGGAGAGATTTTTCTCATACACCGATAAGGCATCCACCAGCACGGCTTCCTCGACCACCGCGCGATGACCCTGCGCGTCAGCCTCCGCCAATTGCTGGCGCAAATGCAGCAACAGCACCGAATCGATGAAAGTGAGCGGCGAGGAACGCAGCAGCACAGGCGTTTCCAATTCGCCCGTATCGGCCTGGCGCGTAAAAGCCACACCGGCATCGCGGTCGAGCACCAGCTCCAGGAACAGATCGTTGAGATGCGAACGCAGCAGTGCTTCATAACGCAGCACAGCCGGCCAGAGCTGGCTATGTCGACCTGCGTCGACGCTAGGGCCGCTCAACAACTGGCAGAGCGCGCGTCGCGCATCCAATGGCAACGCGCCCGTATCGCCATCGAACACCCCCTTGCCGCGCTCGGACTTGGATTCGGGCTCGATGGGCAAGGCTTCGTCTTCAACCAAATTCATTGCGTTTCCCTTTCAGAAACCACACCAAGGGAATGCGTGCGTGGCGCCACTGACCATCGCCGCCTTTCCAACTGACTGCTTCGTGTTCGTCGCCGATTACGCCGTGTCGCGTGGCCAGTGAGAGATAGCCCACCACGCTGCCCAGCCCTTGTTCGGCTGGCTTGCGTTCCAGCACTTGGCCAATGGAGAGCTGATCATGCTCAGCCAGCAGCTCGTGCAGATCGCGACGCAGGCTGCGAAAATCGATTTCCGATTGCGCCACGAGTTCGCTCACGCTATCCAGCGAAATGGCAGCACCTTCGCTGCGCACAATGCTGCCATCCACTTGTGCGTTACGCGGATCGTGCAGGCGCCATTGCGAGACAGAGCGCAAGCGACTGGTGGTGAGCTGAAGCGTATACGGGGTGCGCTGGCGCACGCTGACCGAGTCGCGCAATTGCAATGCTTCGGCCTGTGCCTGCTTGAGCAATTGATTCAAGCGGCGCTGTTCAAGGTAACCGCGACTCTGCACGAAGCCGCGCAGGCTGCGTGCGAACTGTTGCAGAACGTCGTGCACGTGACCGCCGCGTTCCATCATTACACCTGTAAAGCCGCGCAGGAACTGGCGCTCGTGGCGCTGCAGTTTCTTTGCGAAATTCCGCGACAACACGCTTTCCAACGCTGCATCCAGCCGTGCACTCTGCTCTATATCGTTGAGCAGACTCCAGAAGGCGTTGAAGCTGCGGCCAGCATCGCTATCGGCGATGACGTCGACGCCTTCGAACAAGCGATCAAGCACGTCGCCGCGTTCGCCCTCGTCATCGATGATGCGCTCGCGGAATTCACGGTTGAGGTGTTCGAAGTCATCGCGGACGCGGCGGAAATCTTCGGCCAATTCATCGGCTAATTGGATCACTTCACGTGTGCGCTCCAGCGCACGTTTGCCGTCGATTGCAGCGACCTTGCCGGTACCCACGCGCGCGATTTCCGCATCCAGCCGGTCGCGCTCCTCATACAGCGCCTGCAAGCGCGCGGTCGGATCGGTTTCGGTCTGTTCGGCCAGACGCACCAATTGCAGGATCACCAGCGACAGGCGGCTTTCGGTTGCAGCGGCGCGCGGTGCGTCCAAACTGCTGACGAAACGGATGGCCTGCGCTGCTTGCGCGGAAAGTTCGTATTCCTCTTCGCTGGCCCCCTCGGGTAGACGGCGCTCCAGAAAACCTTTGGCCAGCCAGTCGGCCACATACGCCTGTGCCGTGCGCGGCAATTCGCGCGGCAGGTCGGATGCGTTGATAGCGTCGAGGTGGTGCTGCAATCGCTCGAATAATACGGAGGCGCTGAGCGTGCGCTCGCCATCCATCAGCAAGGTTTGCAGCAGGCCGATGATTTCGGGGGCGTGATCGGCGGCAAGCAGGCGCCAGAGCGCTTCTTCGCGCAGGCGGCGGTAGGTGGCGATGCGGGCTTGAAGTTTCATGCTTCGTTCTTCTCCCTCTCCCTTCCAGGGAGAGGGTTGGGGTGAGGGGCCACAGTCGCCTTGAATTCAATCATTGCGTTGTTTGCTGACTGCTCTTTCCCAAGCGGGTATTTGTAACCTTTATCGCGAGATTTCCCCTCGCCCCCGCCCTCTCTTCGGTGGGAAGGGCGCACTTCTATGCATGGGTCAAGTTTCCCCGCGCAATCGCACGTCACCCGGCAACATGTCGGTGCGCCCTTCCCGCGCCTCGCGCTGTGCTTCGAAAAAGCGCTGAATCTGCTGGCACACAGCCATGGTGTTCTCGCGCGCGATGGCCGACACCAGGAACCACGGCTGGGTCCAACCCAGTCGTTTCACGATGTCTTCGGCCACCGCCTGACGCTCGTCTTCCGGCAGTACGTCGGCTTTGTTGAGCACCAGCCAGCGGGGGCGTTGCAGCAATTCCGGATCGAACTTATCCAGCTCGTGTTCGATCGCATGCACTTGATCAACCACGTCGGAACCGTCGATCGGTGCAATGTCAACGATGTGCAGCAGCAAGCGCGTACGCGCTACGTGGCGCAGGAACTGGATACCCAGGCCTGCACCATCAGCAGCGCCTTCGATCAGGCCGGGAATGTCGGCAATCACGAAGCTCTGGTCGGTCCCAAGGCTGACCACGCCCAGGTTCGGATGCAGCGTGGTGAACGGGTAATCCGCCACACGCGGCGTGGCTGCGGACACTGCGCGAATAAAAGTGGATTTGCCGGCATTGGGAAAGCCGAGCAACCCCACGTCCGCCAGCAGTTTCAGTTCCAGCTTCAGCTCGCGCACTTCGCCCGGCGTACCCGGCGTGGACTTGCGCGGTGCGCGGTTCACCGAGCTTTTGAAGTGGATATTGCCCAGCCCACCCTTGCCGCCCTGCGCCACCAGCAGGCGCTGGCCGTGCGCAGTGAGGTCGCCGATGGTCTCGTCGGTGTCGAGGTTAATGACCACGGTGCCGACCGGCACGCGGATCGCGGTGTCCTCGCCGCCTTTGCCGTACATATCGCTGCCCATGCCGTTCTGGCCGCGCTGTGCTTTGAAGCTGCGCTGGTGGCGGAAATCGATCAGCGTATTGAGGCCTTCATCGGCCACCAGCCACACCGAACCTCCGGAACCGCCGTCGCCGCCGTCCGGACCGCCGAACGGGATGAATTTTTCGCGACGGAAGCTGATGCAGCCGTTGCCGCCGTCTCCGGCGTGGACTTTGATGATCGCTTCGTCGACGAATTTCATGGGATCGAGACCGTAGATGAGGGATCGTGGCGGAAAGGCGATCTTGCCATACCGTCATTCCGGCATAGGCCGGGCACGATCCGAATACAGATAAAACAAAAGCCCCGCCGGAGCGGGGCCTTCGCTGCAACATGAGGCCCTGATTAGGCCTTGATCACGTTGACGTACCTGCGGTTGTTGGCGCCGCGGACCTTGAACTCGACCACGCCATCGACCAACGCGAACAAGGTGTGATCACGGCCCAGACCCACGCCGGTACCAGCATGGAACTGAGTGCCGCGCTGACGCACGATGATGTTGCCGGCTTCGATGGCCTGGCCACCGTAGATCTTCACGCCGAGATACTTCGGGTTCGAATCGCGACCGTTGCGGGATGAACCTACGCCTTTTTTATGTGCCATGACTGATTACTCCAGATTGGCGGATCAGGCGTTGATGCCCGTGATCTCGACTTCGGTAAAGTGCTGACGATGCCCCTGCTGCTTCTTGTGGTGCTTGCGGCGGCGGAACTTGATGATGCGGACCTTATCGGCGCGGCCATGCTTGCGCACGGTGGCGGTGACGGTGGCGCCGGACACGGTGGGGGCGCCGACGGTGATGGTCTCACCGGAGCCGACCAGCAGCACCTGGTCGAATTTCACGCTGGCGCCCTCTTCGGCGTTCAAGAGTTCCACGCGCAGGACGTCGCCCTGCTGGACGCGGTACTGCTTGCCGCCGGTCTTGATGACTGCATAACTCATGGGAATGGCCCTTCTGTCGTTATTCTCTTGGGTTCGCCGCGACCAGTACGGGCGCAGCGAACTGCGGATTTTAGCGGCGAGGGCTGCTCCTGGTCAATAACTGACCAGCCTTTTACTGGCCAGAAGCACCACCGGTACCGGGGCAGCGGCCCTGCCCGTCCAGCTTCCCCTCCTTCTGCAGCGCTGCGAACATGTCGGAAGTGCGCTGACGGCCCCATTGCTGGCCGCTCTGGGCGGCCTCGGCCATGGTAGCCGGCATCTGGCCGACCAGTTTCTGGCCCAGCGGAGATTTGTAGAACTTGATCAGCCCTTCCACCTCCTCGGAGGTGAAATGGTGCTGATAGGCCGGGATCATCGCCGTAAGCAGTTGCTCCTGGCCAGTCTTGTCGATGTAGTTCTTCCAATAGTCGACCGGCACGCAGGGCAACTGCTGGCCCATCATCGAGGCCATCTGGTTGTTCATGACCGCGAACTGGCCCGGCACGTTCATCACCTGCATCAGTTCCCGTACTTGCGCCTCGCTGGGCTGTGTCGCCAGCACGGGACCGGCCGCCAGCACTGCACATAACCCCAAGCCCATCACCCACTTGCCAGCCATATGCAATCTCCGCGTTAGCCACCCCGGGAACGTCGCGCGAGCATAGTCGCCTGTCTGGTTGCTGCCTAGGGATGCTCTGGAGATAGCCTGCTGACATCACGCTGTCAGCAGCCTTCCAACGCTGTCATACGGCGTGGCTGCGGCCACTTGTTATAGTGCGCGGTCCCCCAAATAGTCAGGCGTGATGGACACCATACGCATTCGCGGCGCGCGCACGCACAACCTTAAAAACATCGACCTGGATTTGCCCCGCGATCAACTGATCGTGATCACCGGGCTGTCCGGCTCGGGTAAGTCCTCGCTGGCCTTCGACACCATCTACGCCGAGGGCCAGCGGCGCTACGTCGAATCACTGTCCGCTTACGCGCGGCAGTTCCTGTCGATGATGGAAAAGCCGGATGTGGACCATATCGAGGGCCTGTCGCCGGCGATCTCGATTGAACAGAAATCCACCTCGCACAACCCGCGCTCGACCGTGGGCACCATCACTGAGGTGTACGACTACCTGCGCCTGCTCTACGCCCGCGTAGGCACGCCGCGCTGCCCGGATCACGGCATTCCACTGGAAGCGCAAACGGTGAGCCAGATGGTAGACACCACGCTGGCATTGAATCCGGAAAAGCGCTTCATGCTGTTGGCCCCGGTGATCCGCGAACGCAAGGGCGAGCACGTGCAGGTGTTTGAGCAGTTGCGCGCGCAAGGTTTCGTACGCGCCCGCGTGGATGGCAACGTGTACGACCTGGATGCCGTGCCGCCACTCACCCTGCGCCAAAAGCACACCATCGAGGCAGTGATCGACCGTTTCCGCCCGCGCGACGACATCAAGCAGCGCCTGGCCGAATCGTTCGAAACCGCACTGCGACTCGGTGATGGCCTGGCGATCGTGGTCGACATGGACGATGCGAAGGCGAGCGAGCAGTTGTACTCCTCCCGCTATTCCTGCCCGGTATGCGATTACTCGCTGCCGGAACTGGAACCGCGCTTGTTCTCCTTCAACTCGCCGGTGGGCGCCTGCCCCAGCTGCGACGGCCTGGGCGTCACCCAGGTGTTCTCGCCCGAGCGCGTGGTGCATCACCCGGAAATGTCGCTGGCAAACGGCGCCATCCGCGGCTGGGATCGCCGCAACGCGCATTACTTCCAGTTGATCATGTCGCTAGCCAAGCACTACGACTTCGACGTCGAAACACCGTGGCAAAAGCTGTCCAAATCCGTGCAACAAGCGGTCCTGTATGGCAGCGGCAAGGAGAAGATCCAGTTCCGCTACCTCACCGAGCGCGGCGGCAAAGTCACGCGCGAGCATGCGTTCGAAGGCATCCTGCCGAACCTGGAACGTCGTTACAAAGAAACCGAATCGCCTGCTGTGCGAGAAGAACTGGCGAAATACATCAGTGACCAACCTTGTCGCGAATGCGAAGGACAGCGCCTGAACCGTTCGGCACGCAATGTGTTCGTTGCCGATCACTCGCTGCCTACGTTAACGGCGCGCTCCATCGACGACTCGCTGGGTTTCTTCGAAACGTTGAAGCTCACCGGTTGGCGCGGCGAGATCGCGGTGAAGATCGTCAAGGAAATCCGCGAGCGCCTGAGCTTCCTCAACGACGTCGGCCTGAACTACCTCACGCTCGATCGGCAAGCCGACTCACTTTCCGGCGGTGAAGCGCAGCGCATTCGTCTGGCTTCGCAGATCGGTGCCGGCCTGGTCGGCGTGATGTACGTGCTCGATGAACCCTCCATCGGGCTGCATCAGCGCGACAACGAACGCTTGCTCGGTACGCTTACGCGCCTGCGTGATCTGGGCAATACGGTGATCGTGGTGGAGCACGACGAGGATGCGATCCGAGCGGCCGACCATGTTCTCGACATTGGTCCTGGTGCAGGCGTGCACGGCGGCGAAGTGGTCGCGCAAGGCACGGTGAAAGATATCCTCGCCTCTCCGCGTTCGGTCACCGGCCAATATCTCTCCGGCAAGCGCGAAATCAAAGTACCGGAGGAGCGTCGCGAACAGCTCGACAAAGATTCCTGGCTTCATCTGCGCGGTGCCAGCGGTAACAATCTGAAAAACGTCGATCTGTCGATTCCCGCCGGTCTGTTTACATGTGTTACCGGCGTATCCGGCTCGGGCAAATCCACGCTGATCAATGACACGCTGTTCGCGCTTGCCGCCGCTGAATTGAACGGCTCGAGCGTGCAGCCTGCGCCGTATAAAGCCGTCGAAAACATGGAGCTGTTCGACAAGGTGGTGGACATCGACCAGTCGCCGATCGGCCGCACGCCGCGCTCGAATCCAGCGACATATACCGGTCTATTCACGCCGTTACGCGAATTGTTCGCTCAAGTGCCCGAAGCGCGCTCACGCGGCTACACGCCGGGCCGCTTCAGCTTCAACGTGCGCGGCGGACGCTGCGAAGCCTGCGAAGGCGACGGCATGATCAAGGTGGAAATGCACTTCCTGCCGGATGTGTATGTTCCATGCGATGTCTGTCACGGCAAGCGCTACAACCGCGAAACGCTGGAGATTCTGTACAAGGGTCACACGATTGCCGACGTGCTCGACATGACGGTGGAAGACGCCGCCAAGCTGTTCGAGAACGTGCCAGTGATCGCGCGCAAAGTCGATACGCTGCGTTCAGTGGGCCTGGATTACATCAAGCTTGGCCAAAGCGCGACCACCCTTTCCGGCGGTGAAGCGCAGCGCGTGAAGTTGTCCAAGGAACTCTCCAAACGCGAAACCGGGCGCACGCTGTACATTCTCGACGAACCCACCACCGGCCTGCATTTCCACGACATCGAGCAATTGCTCGACGTGTTGCATCAACTGGTTGAACAGGGCAACACCGTCGTGGTGATCGAGCACAACCTCGACGTGATCAAGACCGCCGACTGGATCGTGGATCTCGGACCGGAAGGCGGCGCTGGCGGTGGGCGCATTCTGGTCACCGGCACGCCGGAAACCGTCGCCGCCACGGTGGGCTCGCACACTGGCCGTTTCCTTGCTTCGCATCTCAAGCCTGCGAAAGCACTGCGCGCCAAGATTGAAAACAACAACAGCAACAGCAACAGCAACAGCAAAACCAAACCCAAGCGCAAAGTGGCTTCATGACAACGGCGGCCGACACCTCTCCTGCTCCGGCACTCCTGTACACGGCCACAATCAGCGTGCGCTGGCGCGACCTGGACGCATTCAATCACGTCAACAATTCAACCTATCTCACGTATTTGGAAGAAGCGCGCGTGCAGTGGTTGCAGCACCTTCCTGGCCCCTGGTCCAACGCACACGCCATGCCGGTGATGGCGGCCAGCGCGCTCAACTATCGCCTGCCTATCGAGTGGCCCGGCGAAGTCCATATCGAGCTGTATTGTGCGCGGATGGGTAACAGCTCGATGACCGTGGCGCATCGCATCGTCGACGTCAATGACAGCAGCAAGCTGTATTGCGATGGCAACGTGGTGATGGTGTGGATGGATCCGGCAACCGGCAAATCGGTGCCGTTGCCGCAGGCGATTCGGGACGCTGCACAGTCGTAGATTGGATCGCCGCGCGCTTCCCCGCCCCACGGATCAACCATCCGTCACATATTGCGCGCACGCTTCACTCATTAGAATCCCGATGTTCCACGCCAGGAACATGCCCTTCCCAACCCTAAGGAGTCACGCACATGGAAATCCAGCCTTATCTGTTCTTCGACGGCCGCTGCGAGGAAGCCATTGCGTTCTATCGCGAAGCGCTCGGTGCGCAGGAACTCATGAAGATGCGCTTCAAGGACGCTCCAGCCAGCAACGATTACCAGACCGCGCCCGAACTCGCCGACAAGATCATGCATGCGGCGCTGGCCATCGGTAGCACGCATCTGCTGTTGTCGGATGGTCAGGCCGGCGAAGGAAAATTAACGCACTCCGGTTTCAGCCTTTCGGTCACCGCGAACGACGTGGCCTCTGGCGAAAAATATTTCAGCGCACTCGCACAAGACGGCCAGATCACCATGCCGTTCCAGAAAACTTTCTGGACCGACGGCTTCGGCATGCTGGTGGACAAATTCGGTGTACCGTGGATGGTCAATGTGCAGCACGAAGGCGAGAAACACTAAGCCGAGCCTTGGATTTCTTCACGCCTTCCCGGAGCAAATCCGGGAAGGATTTACCCTGAACAAACAGCCCAACGCTGTTCAGCAAACTAAGTGGTATCGAGCGAATTCGGACTAGGACTACTACTAGTCCGACGTGAATCGGCCTCGCCCGACTGATCCAAACACCCGCAATTCCTAGCATTTCCTCATCACCAACGATCTGATGAGGAGCACGCCATGACCATGGCAAATCGCACGTTTGTTCGCAGCGTCATCGCAGTGGCACTAGCCGAAGCCCTCATGATGGGCTCGGCCATGGCCGTCGGCACCGACGCGAAGAACACGCTGATTGCAGAGCGCTTCATGGCGGTTACCGACGAAGCAACCACCACCGACAGCAACGACACGCCGAACGACACTTCGTCGTACACCATGCCCACTGGCCCGCTGCTCGCCATGGGCAGCACCCAGCGCAGCGCTGTAGGCATCATGGATGTGTCGGATCCGCAGTTTGCCGTCGAAGGCGCGCGCGGCCTCAACAACGCCTCCTTGAACGGCGCAGATCCATCCACAATGGCCGCACTCGCCATGGGCGTGAGCTCCAACGCAAGCGGCGGCAATGCCGTCGCGGTCGGCGTGCAAACCGTCGCCAATTCGGACTACTCGGTCGCCCTCGGCAACCAGTCCTCGACGGGGGTAGACCAGCCGTATGCAGTCGCGGTCGGTTCGAAGGCTACAACTAGCGGCACGCAAGCAGTGGCGCTGGGTGCGAACGTCCAGGCCAACGCAAACAACGCGCTTGCCGTCGGCAACAACAACGCTGCAGCGCTGAGCCAGAGCTCGATCGCCATCGGCGATGGCGCACGGATAAACACCCGCAGCGACAACTCCATCGCCATGGGCACCAGCGCAACGGTGGCCAGAAACACCGCCAACGCCATGGCATTGGGCGCGAACGCCAACGTCGTTGCGAACGCTTACGGCAGCATCGCCTTGGGTGCCGACTCCATCGCCGACCGCGTAAACGCGCTATCCATCGGTTCCATCGGCGCAGAACGCCAGATCATCAACGTGGCAGCCGGCACGCAACTCACCGATGCGGTAAACGTGGGCCAGCTCAAAAGCGTAACGGATGCCTTCGGCGCAGGGGCCGGCGTGGCACCGGACGGCAGCGTCACGCAGCCTACGTTCGTGGTCAACGGCTACCAGTACACCACGGTCGAGCAAGCCATCCAGGCCGCTGCGTCATCAGGCGCCACCGATTCGCAGGCCGTGCGGTACGACCTGAATGGTGACGGTTCCACCAACTACGGCTCGGTGACACTGGGTGGCCCGGCTTCGGCGCCGGTGATCCTGACCAACGTGGCAGACGGCAAAAACCGATATGACGCCGTCAACTTTGGCCAGCTCAGCGAGCTGCAGGGCCAAGTCGACAACTTGAATCAGACGGTCACCACCATCGGCGATCGCGTCACCAATATCGAGAACAACGGTGGTGGTAGTGGCGGCGGTGGCTCGTGGAACTACGACGCGCAAGGCAACAAGATCACCAACGTCGGCGATGGCGCCGTGAATGCGGGCAGCAAGGACGCCGTCAACGGCTCGCAGTTGGCAGCTACCGCACAAAGCACGGCCGAGGCATTCGGCGGCGGCGCCAAGCTCAATGACGATGGCACGATCTCGACACCGACTTACACCATCGGCGGCCAGCAGGTTCGTGGCGTCGAAGGGGCGGTGAATCAGCTCGATCGTCGCATCGATGGTCTGCAGAATCAGGTCGACGGCCTGCAAGGCCAGATCAACGACACCGCGCGCGGCGCTTATTCCGGTATTGCGGCGACCACGGCGCTGACGATGATTCCGGGCGTCGATGTAGGCAAGACGGTGTCGATCGGTGCCGGCGTCGGCAACTACAAGGGCTACACGGCCGCTGCACTGGGCGGAGAAGCGCGCATCAGCGAGAACTGGAAAGTACGTGCGGGCGTAGGTCTGTCCGGCAGCGGCAACACGGCGGGTGTGGGTGCTTCGTTTCAGTGGTGATAAAAATACGGGCGGAGCCAAGACCTCGCCGCACTGTTGTACTTCAACTTCTCGATGGTCGTTCCTTCAAAGCCTGGCTTTCGCCAGGCTTTTTTTCCTGATCGGCGCCGTGTTTCAGCCATGCGAAATACCGCCCTGCTTGCGGGGGCGGATTGAGGTGGGTTTGCTTGAGCTTGCGAGATAACTTGAATTCACCGCGAGATTGCTTCACCCCACCCCAACCCTCCCCTACTACACGTAGGGGAGGGAGCTACATCTGGCCACATCACTGCCCAGCCGAACGCGCACCAAGCTGGCTACGCAATAGCTGTATCTCAGCCTTCATCGCGGCCATCGCTTCCTGCAATTGCGCAACATTCACCGCATCGGTCAATTCAGTACCTGCCGACACATGAATGATCTGCCGCGTGCCAACCGTGCCGCCGCCGATGGAGATCGCATTGCCACGATCCGCCACCGCGCCATGGCCGAGCGCAACACCACCGGTCGCCGCCGCTTCCACGCTCGCCTCCGTGCCCAGCGCCAGTGCATCGGTCGCATTCGACGCCACCATCGCGCGCCGGCCCACCGCAATGCTGTTCTTGCCACGCACCTTCACCGCTTCGCCCAGTGCGATGGAGCTTTCGCCGATCGCCCAGGTCTCGTTGCTGCCCATCGCCAACGCATAATCGCCATTGGCTTGCACGCGTGTACCAAATGCCACCGCATATTTCGCGTTGGTCTGCAGGTCCGATCCTACCGCCACGGAATAGTCGTGCTCCACCCCCGTCTGCGCCATGTAGCCCAAGGCCACCGAGTAATCGGAACTGGCCACATTGCGCAAACCCACCGCAATGGCATTGGTGCCGCCAGCCACCGAAAACACCCCCATCGCCGCGGCGGTGGCTTCATTCGGGTCGGCGCCATTCAACGAGGCGACGTTATGGCCACTTTGTCCTTCGATGGCCGCCAGCGGATCGGCTACGTCCTTCACGCCATTCGCGCCACGGGTGCCGGCGAGCGCGTCCAGCGCCTTGCGCAGGACAAACAACTGTCCGCCATTGACGGCGTCCGTGCTTCCCGCACTGATATCGCCATCGTTGACGTAGATGATCTTGCGTTCTTGGCCAAGACTGCCCACGGACAGCACGCTGTTCTGATCGGCCACGGAATTGACGCCGACCGCTACCGAATCCTGGCTCGGCACGCGCGCGCCCCTGCCGATGGCCACTCCGTTGCTTGCCGTGGCACTGGCCTGAGGACCAATGGAAACAGCATCGGTGCCATTCGCATTGGCCTGGGCTTTGGCCGAATTGACCTTGATGTACTTCAGGTCGATCGCGCCATTGGTCAGCTCGGACTTCAGATCGGTCAATCCCGTCGTCAACTGGGCGACGTTGACGCCATCGGTATCGGCCATACCCGTGGCCATGTTGTGTAGCGGAATCGGTGCGGCGGCACCCGTGCCGCCCAAGGTCACGCCATCCTTCGAAGCATCGTCGTACGTCACCGCCAGCGATTGGCCAGTCGACGGATCGATCAGGCCACTGTTGTTCAAGGTATCCGTCAAGTCGCTGATCGCTTCATTCGTCGCAAACAGCTGCGAACCGTTCACCGTATCCGTGCTCGCCGCCGTCAATGCTCCCGGTTTCACGTTCGATACCGTCACCGGCGTGCCTGCCGTACCGAGCGCAATGTTCGTCTTGTTCGCATCGGCATACGTCACCACCAGCGAATCCCCGGTGACCGGATCGATAATGCCGCTGTTGTCCAGCGCATCCGCCAGATCACTGATCGCCTGATTCGTCGCGTACAACTGCGAACCATTCACCGCGTCCGTACTCGTGGCGGATGATGCATCGCCCGCCTTCACGTTCGACACCGTTACCGGCGTGCCAGCCGTGCCAAGCACGATGCCCACCTTCGTCGCATCCGCATACGTCACCGCCAGCGAATCTCCGGTGATCGGATCGATTACACCGCCATTGTCCAGCGCATCCTTCAGATCGCTGAGTTCTTTATCCACCGTGTACAACTGCGAACCGTTCACTGCATCCGCACTGCTGGGCGACACCGCGCCGGATGCGAGATTCGACACTGTCACCGGCGAGGTTGCCCCCGTGCCACCCAATGTCACGCTGTTCTGTAACGCTCCGTCATAGGTCACGGCCGCAATCGCACGACCCGTGTTCGGGTCCAGCACCCCGGCATCGGCCAACTTGGTGTTGATCACGGTATAGAGATTGGTCAGCGCGCCGTCCACGTCGTTCGCCGTCGTCGTGTCGATCACGTACAGCGGCGGCGACACAGTGCCATCCGGATTCATCGCTGCGCCGCCACCCAAGTTGGTCGCGATGCTGTTCGCCGTGCCATACAACTGCGAACCATTGATCGCATCCGTGCTGGGCAAAGCGACGCTGCCGGCCCTCACGTTCGTCAGCAAGGTGCCACTGGCACCTTCCAGCGTGATCATGTCCCTGGTCGTGCCGTCGTCATACGACACCGCATTGGCATCGGTCAGGTTGGCCACTGCCTTGAGGGCATCATCAACGTTGGCGTACGGCGTGCCATCCACCATGTATGACGGCGGCACGATGCTGCCGTCCGCACCCACCGTAGCGCCGCCACCCAGTGCGGTCGTCACGCCTTGCAACTGGGTCACATTGACGGCATCCGCCGCCTGCGTACCGGCCGACAGATTGATGATTTGCCGAGTGGCGGCAGCGCCGCCCAATGAAACCGCCGTGCCGCGATTGGCCACGGCGCCCTGCCCCAGCGCCACGCCCCCGTTTGCACCGGCGGTGACGCTTGCACCCGCACCCAGCGCGATCGCATCGCTCAAGTTGGCAGCCACGGTCGCGCCAGTACCCACGGCAATGCAACTGATCGCTCCATTCGCCACTGCTGCGTTCATGCCCATCGCGATACCGCTGGTGCCACGGTCCTGTGCTTTGTTGCCGATCGCAATGGAACTCGAGCCTACGGCAAAGGCACCGTTGTTGCCGATCGCCAGCGCATTGTCCGCATTGGCCTGGACGTTCGCGCCCAGGGCGATGGCTTGCGTGCCGTTGGTGTAGACGTCCGAACCAATCGCCACCGAATAATCCTGATCTGCACCAGTCTGGGCCGAACTGCCAATGGCCACCGAATGGTCGGATTGGGCGATGGTGTTCAAGCCGAACGCCGCCGCATCGGCACCGCTGGCGAACGATTTCACACCAACCGCCATGGCGGAGAATGAAGTGGGATCCGCACCGTTAAGCGAAGCGGTATTGTCGCCGGTCACGCCTTCGACCGCATATTGCGGATGGCTCACATCCAGAATGCCTGCACCCGTCGTGAGGACGCCTAATGCATTGAACAGTTGCCCACCGTTGATCGCGTCCGTGCTGCCGTCACTGATATCGCCATCGGCCACGTTGACGATCTTGCGCTCTTTACCAACATCGCCCACGGAGACAGTGCTGGCGCTCCTGGCCACGGAATTTTGCCCAAGCGCCACGCAATTCAGCGCCGAGGCACGTGCACCGATACCGATTGCCACCGTCCCTGTTTCGGTCGTATTGGCACTTGAGCCGATTGCCACCGAATTGGTGCCACCGGCATTGGCGGCGACACCGGTTGCGTTGACTCTGACGTATTTGAGGTTGTTGCCCAATTCGTTGCGCAACCCGTCCACTTTGCTCGTCACTTGCCCAACCGTTGCCGCGTCGCTGTCCGCAAGACCATCGGCGACATTCATGATCTCCACCGGCGTGCCAAGGCTGCCGAGCAGCACAATGTTCTTCGCGGCATTGCTGTACGTCACCGCCAGCGATGTGCCCGTGCCCGGATCGATCAGGCCGCTGCCGGTCAGCGTGTCTTGCAGTTGGCCCACCGTCTGGTTCGTGGCATCCAGTTGCGACCCGTTCACCGCATCCATGCTGGCCGCCGATAAGTCACCCGCGGCAACGTTCACCAACTTGCGCTCGCCGCCCGGCTTGCCTACCGACACCGTATTGTCGACATCGGCAACGGCATTCGCACCAATCGCCACCGCGTTGTTGCCAGTGGCGCTGGCACCGCTGCCCAGGCCGATCGCTTCATTGCCGTTGGCCATCGCATCCGGTCCGCGGCTGTTGATTGCCAGGTACGGATTGTTGCCCGTACTCCCGCTCACCGCTTGATCCAAGGCACCCAACGCATCTTCGAGACTGGTCTGCACACCGCCGTTGACGAGCGTGTACGTGGGACCGGTCACGGTGCCAGTGAGTGGATCGATGGCCGCACCGCCGCCCAGGGCCGTCACCACTGGCTGCAATTGGTTGATGGCGACTGCATCGTTCGTGCTTACACCGGCCTGCAGGTTCACCAGCTTACGTTTCAAACCTGCAGGTTTATTGCCAATCGACACCGACGATGCCTCATCAGCCAGGCTGTCGCTACCCAGCGCCACGGCCTGATCGGCCGACGCGCGCGCATTGAAGCCTAAAGCAAGCGAGCCATCGAGCGAGGCAATCGCGCTGGCACCGATCGCCACCGCATCGGAACCCGCCGCCGTCGCATCGGCGCCGGTCGAATTGACCTTGACGTAGGCAAGACTCGGACTCAACTCGCTGCGCAGATCGTCCACCGTGCTGGTCAATTGACTGAGATTCACCGCGTCGCCCGGCGCGATGGCGGTGGCAACGTTCATAATCTCCACCGGACGCCCGTTGCCCAGTTGAATCACATCCTTCGCCGCGCTGCTATAGGTCACCGCCAGTGAAGTACCCGTACCCGGATCGATCAGGCCGCTGCCGTCAAGAATGTTCTTCAGATCGCTGATTTGTTGATTCGTGACATAAAGCTGTTCGCCATTGATCGCATCCGTACTCGTCACGGCGACGTCGCCGCTGGCCACGTTGACGATCTTGCGCTTGATCACCACGCTGCCTACCGACACCGTGCCGTCGACATCGGCGATGGAATTCCTACCGAGCGCGACCGATTGGTTGCCGGAGGCGCTCGCGCCACTGCCCAGACCGATGGCATCGCTGCCGCTGGCCAAGGCATTTGGCCCGGTGCTGTTGACCGTCAAATAGGGTGTGCCTGCTGCGCCGTCGCTCACCGCCTTATCCAGCGCGCTCAGCGCGCCACTGAGGGTGGTTTGCACACCGCCATTGGCAAGCATGTAGGTAGGACCGGTAACGGCACCCGTGAGCGGATCGATGGAGGCGTTACCACCCAGCGCATCCACCACCGGCCGCAACTGGCTCACGTTGATGGCGTCGTAGGCTTCCTTACCGGCATCCATGTTGACGAGGCGATGCCTCAGATTGGTGGACTTGTTGCCGATGGAAACGGTCATGTCCGCGTCCGCCAACGTGTTGGCGCCGAGTGCTACCGATGCAGTGCCGGACAACACCTTGGCGCTGTCGCCTAGCGCAACACCGCCGGGATAGCCTGTATAGGCGCCTCGTCCAATCGCGGTTGAGTTGTTGCCGTATGCCGTAGCGCCATCGCCAAGAACGATCGCGCCTGCGCCCGTGACCGAACTATCGCCGCCGTTGTTGTTGATTTGTGCGTTGCGGCCGATCACGACCGCACCCGCGCCAATGTTGTCGACGAGGGCATTCGCGCCGATGACAATGTTTCCATCGCCGTCCGTCGTGGGAGAACCCGTGCCGGATATCGCACCAGCTCCTATCACAACCGTGTTGCTTCCAACGGCGCTGGACTGGATGCCCACCGCTACGGAATAGTTTCCGGTTGCCAATGCTGCCTGGCCCAGCCCTGTTGCCGCAACGCCGCTCGCGCTACAACTATGGCCCACTGCAGTCGAACTATCGGCACTGGCAGTGGAACGGCCTCCCAAGGCCGTGGAGCGGAGCCCGCTTGCCTCCGATTGCAAACCCACTGCACTGCTGCTCTGTCCGGTGGCTTGCGACAACGTACCGATCGCAATGGCATTGAAGCCGGCGATGGTGTTGCCACCTAATGCCACCGCCGACTGCGCGTTCGCATTCGCATTCGGCCCTAACGCGGTTGCGCTATTGCCCGCCTGGGCATTCAGATCGGTCGCGGACGTACCCGTTTTGAACGCCAGGTATTTGTCGTGCACGCCACCGGCACCATCGCTCACCGCTTTGTCCAGTGCACTCAAAGCGCCGCTGAGCGTGGTCTGCATGCCGCCGTTGGCTAGGGTGTACGTGGGGCCGGTTACCACACCGGTGGCCTGATCAATGGAGGCGCCACCGCCCAGTGCCGTCACCACCGGTTGCAATTGGCCCACATTCACCGCATCGGTGGTTTGACCACCGGCTTTCATATTGACCAGCCGACGCGTCAGTCCGGTGGACTTGTTGCCGATCGATACAGTCGAGGCCACATCGGCCAGGCTGCTGCTGCCGAGTGCAACTGCGCTACCTTCACCCAAAGCCTGTGCGTTGTAGCCCAATGCAACATTGACGTTATTCTCAGCGCGCGCGCTATATCCAATGGCAACAGAACCGGGGCCCGCCGCCAGGCTCTTCAAGCCCATCGCGATTGCCTGGTATACGGTCGCTGTCGCACCCGTGCCAGCCACCGTGGAACCACCGATGGCGATGGAATCATTGCCCGATGCGCGCGAATTTTTTCCGATCGCGATAGCAGTGCCAGCCGGATCGTTAGCCGTACCGCCGTCGCCTGAAAAGCCCAATGTCCCGACGGTTCTTTGCTTATTGGACATCGACGCACGACCGGAAGCATCGTTGCCAGCCATCGATTGGCCATTGCCATTTTTGCGAACTTTGGACTGGATCTTTGTGTGAACGCTTGGATCAGCACTCGAATTAGCGCTTTGACCGTTGGTGTGGTCGCTGACATGTGTATTCATGACGACTCGTCCTTTCAGCAATGAGGAAGGGATGGGGATTCATTCACGCGGCCACGTGCCATCCGGGTTTCACGCCGACACACAGACTTTCATCAACACCGTCACGCTTCCGGCACCCGGCAGATCACGCAGGCGCGCTTGCTTCTGACTTCGTGAAAGGGTTTGAACAGGATGACTTCAACGCGTTTCGCGTGGCGCCCAAAAGCCTCCGGCGAAGCGAAGGGAGGATGAGCATGGGAAACGATAAATGATGGCAAACGCGTTGAAGCAGCCGCTCCATGGACTCCTTCCGCAAAGCAAATACGAGGCACACCACGCCGTGCCGCATCGCTATCGCTCAGCCATGCAGCAAGGGTTTCGCTAAACGTGTGGTCACCCGGTGGAATGGCGACCGTCGTTGCACATCAAAAGCGGTTACAACTGCTCAACACACCAAAAAATGCAGAGCGTGTGAAAAGGTGACACGCAGGCTGATAATCCCATGTGAAAGGCGCGGCAAGTTGCGATAAAACCGGTGTGTATGCCATCGCATATCGAACACGCCGCGCCTTTCAATTTTCAATAACCTTGGCAAGCCACGTTTCACAGCGTATGCGATCAGCCTTTCATGGGCGCTGTCGCTGCTTGACGTTTGCCTTTAACCGAGCGTCGCCTGACAACGTCAATGGCCACATCGTTCATCAGCTGCCAGCCCATATCGTACAAACGATTTGAACCCATTAACCATTGCGCCAGCACGCCAGCTGAAAGCGTCGCCCCTGGTGCAATCGACCCCGTCTTGACGAACTCGATTGCACCAGTCGTTCCTCCGTTTCCATAAGTTCCTGCATTTTGGAGCCCCGGCCCAGCAGTCAAAGGTTTGCCTTGGTAAACGAGTCTGAATCCCAGGCCCGATATACCCGTTGGAAAAAGCATTGCGTCATTTTTCGGCTGGCTTCCAACCAGATTGACTCGATAGGACGAAGAAGATGTTGAACAAGTAAACGAAGTCTGTGCGCTCGCACTGCTCGTTGAAGTCGTCTCAATCACGGTGCCAACCGGCAAATCATCCGGAATGGTGATGCTCGACCGTGCGGTACAACGATAGAAACTGGTCGTGCCGACAACGAACGTGGCATTGCCTTGCAAAGTGGGATTTTGAATCGCCAGCTCAACCAATGCCGATACCTCCGCAAATGCTCCTGGCCTGTTCGCCCGTTGGACGGTGTAATAAATCTCCACCGTCTTGTTGTAATTGGGCACAATCGTGGAACTGCCAACCGTAAAAACGACAGGACCAAGCGTCTTGATTTCCACGGTCTGGGAAGTGGATCCGCCCCCGGCCGTACCTTCCCAGACCATCGTCACCACGTCATCGATGGCCATGCCAGCGTAATCAACCACGATGTGAACATCATTGACGGGCTTGACCAGATTCAGCGTATCAGTGAACGGGTCAGCTTCGGTGACGACAGGCGCGGCCAGCATCGTGATGTTATCTACCGAATTTACCGCAAGGGTCACTGCCACAGCGTCCAGTTCATAATCGTTGCCGCCATCAGACCCGGCCCCACCACCACGGTCTTGATGACTCACAAGATCGATCTCGTAAGTACCGCTAGATGGGACCGTGAAATACCCTTCTCGCAGATACCATTTTTGATCCAACGCAACGTCCAATGCAGGGATAATCTCCCCAAGCACCGGACCACTTACGGAAAAATTGGGTTTCAGCGCGCTCGTTGTAACGTAAGCACGTATTTTGAAGCTGAATCTATAAACCATCCCCGCCAAAAAAATAAAACTCTGCTTTAATACCACCCCCGCGTGCCCGCTCGCCGCGGTGGTTGGATTTTGAAATACTCCCAAGTCGGTGTTGAACCTGCCTTGCGTATACGCCGTCCCTGGCTCCCATTTTCCCAGCGTGGCGTCACTAAAGGTTGTGATCGAATCCTTCCAGTTGTCGTCCGCAAGCGTCACCACAATGTCGTCCAGCTCATAATCATTACCACCATCTGCGCCACTGCCGCCGCCACGGTCTTGATGACTTACAAGATCGAGCTCATAACTGCCACTGGACGGAACTGAAAAGTAGCCTTCTCGCGCGTACCATTTTTGATCCAGTGGCACGTCCGACGCCGGCATGATTTCTCCAAGACCCGGAATATCTGCGGAAAAATTGGGCTTCAGTACCCCCGTTGTGAGGTAAGCACGTATTTTGAAGCCGACTCTGTAACGCCTCCCAGCTAAAAACATTAAAGTCTGCTTTAAAACCACCCCTGCATGACCACTCACTGCAGTGGTTGGATTTCTAAATACTCCCGATGTAACGGTGCCTTGCGTGAACGCGGGTCCGCGCACCCAATTCCCCATGGTGCCATCGGCAAACGTGGTAATCGAATCCTTCCAGTTGTCGACCACGTAGGTGCGTATCGGGAAGAAGGTGGCATCGTCTTCGTCGAGACTCTGGTCAAAGCCGACTTTGAACTCCATGCTAAGCTCGCTGGCCCACATCAGGCCACCCAGGTAGCTATAGGGAACTGTAACGTCGTAATAGCCTTGGTCTAGCCAAATCTGGCTGACCTTGGGGCCAGGGGCTTGCCAAATGGTGAGGGAACGGTTCGATCCATCGGCGTTCTTTCCGTGCAGACGCAGCCACAGCGGCTGCCCCAAAGCGATATGCGGCCAGACATAGACGCGGATCGTCGCGCCACCTGTGACAGCATTCAAATTCAGTACGCCACCACCGTCCTCCGCGTTGGCAGCTTGCAGAATCTGCGGCCCAGAGTCGGCCAGTGCACTCTCCGAGATCAGCAGCACCGATAACACCAACGGCATAGAAGAATCGAATGAGACACCGTTGCGGATAACGGTATACGTCACCTGCACTTCCCTGCCCAAGTTATAGGCGATCAGCGATACCGGGAGCGCTACCTCGCGGGAACTGTCCAGCGTTTGCGCTGGCGTGGTGTACGAACTGGTGCCGATCCACGTCACGCTTACTTCATCGGTGGGTAACCAGCCGGCGTAAGTGGGCACGACTACGGTCAGGCGGTCCACGACGTTGAGTGGATCCAGGTTGGCACTGCCTCCTGTCTCCTTCACCGCAGGAGGCATCAAACCCTGTTTCGCTACGCGCAGCGTCAGCGGCGTGGTTAACGGCGGGCGTCCCACTGTCGGCGTCACCGTATAACGCACCGTCACCGTGCCGCCGTCATTGGCGTCGACATACGCCTTGTCCACGTCGAACACCACCGGCTTGTTGAGCGTGGCCGCACGGATCGTGATCCAGTCGCTGGTGCTGCCATTGGCGCCGCTGCCGATCCAATACATGTCCACCCGGTCACCGATAGCCATGCCCGTATACGGCGCGATGCGCACCGTGGCATAGAGATCCACGGCAGCCGGGTCCAACGTCACATTGTCCGGTGCTTCGTCCACCGTGGCGGCCGGCAGGAGGATGCCTTGCCCTTGGCTCACGCGCAGCGTGCGTACCTGCGAGGGACGCAACGGTGTGCCATCGCCTGTGATCACTTCGTACCACAGCTCCACCGTGCCGCCGGCCAGCAACGCAATCTCTGCACCCGGTATCTGCAGCACGATTTCTTTGTTCACGGCGCTGCCGCTGATCTGCCGTTCGACCTGATACAGGTGCGGCTGGCCATCGGCACGCGTGCCGGACCAGATCAGCGTCACGGTATCGCCTACCTCCATGCCCGGATACGGCGGGATGCGCACGGTCGCGCGCGACAAGCTTGCGTCCAGTTCGTCGTAATCGTTCGGCGCTTCGTCCACCGTCGGCGGTGACAGTGCTATCGCCTCGCCCACGATCGTCACGCGCACCTGCTTGGAACTGCGCCCGCTTTGCAGGCGGTACGACACCACCGCATCGCCTTGCGCAAGCGCCACCACATTGGCGTTGGGCACGAAGAATTCCAGCGTCTGCACCGGGCTGCGCGTGACTTGTTGCGCTTCCTCGTACGGCACCGACACGCCTTCGGCGGTGTGGCCTAGCCAAGACAACGTCACCGTATCGCCGACCGCAAAGTCAGGTTCAAACGCGGTCACCAATACGCGTACATCCTCACTGCCCAGCAGTGTCAGATCGATCACGCCGTTGTCGTCGGCATTGGTCACCTCGGGCAAAAACAACGCATTCCCTTGCACATTCACCATCACCTCGGTGGTGGGCGACCAGCCGGAGCGGTTGTGCACCACATCGAATACCTGATAGCGCAACGCTAACGCATCACCGTCGCCGGCAGCGCGGATGGTGGCGTCGTCGACGATCAGCGTGACGGGTTGATTCACTTCGCTGTCGTCCTTAAGCGTGTACTCCACGAAGGCACCGCCCCAATTCAAGCGGATGCGGTCGCCCACTGCCATGTTCACGTACGGCTCGATCGTCACTGGCACGCCGCGCGCAGCCCAGGTCGTATCCACGCCATCGCGGATTACTTCCGGCGGCAAGATCGGTGCAGCCAGGTTGGGGTTCACGTCCGGCGCGGGGTCGATGCCGCCGGGACGATCCAGCTTCACTAGCACGCGCAGCAGCGGCGACAACTCCTGGAAACCAGTGCCTACACGCGTCACCCGGCACGCCACGTTGAACCAACCCGCGTACACGTCTTCTTCCGGTACGGACAACAGCACGGCCTTGTTGAGTTCGTCCGGAAATTGCAGGGTTTTGTTGGCGACGGCCATACCGGGATAATCCGGGCTATCCGGATCGGGTGCGCCCCAGAACAGTTCGAGCTTATCGCCCACATTCATGGGTGACCACGGTTCCACCTGCACCATCACGCCGCCTTCGCGCACGTGCAGGCCGATGCCCTGCTCATCGTTATCGCCGATCGGCACCGACTTCAGGATCGTGGGTTGGAGCAGGATGCGCGACACCAAGGAAGGCTCGCGTGCCCCAGGTTTCCAAGCCTTCGCGTGACGGCCGTAGCCCGTCGTCGGCGCCCACCCTGGCGCATCGGTTCTTAGAACCGGGCGCGTTTGAAGCACTTCGTGGCTGGCTTGCGTCTCGGACAGTGCAGTCTCCCAGTTTCGAGGCAAATGACCCATCACCTGCGAGCCATCGCCGTGCTCAAAACTGTGCGGCGTCTGCGCAAGCGTGGAAGTCATGCCCTCTCCCAGCGCGGCTTGAACGCCGCTCGGCGCGTTGTGCGCCTTCGACTTGGCATGACCATTGGAGTGACCGTTGTGTTTTTTCATGACGACGCATCCTTTCAGCAATGAGGGGATGAGATTTTTTGCGTCACGCCGCACGTGCAATCCGGGCTTCACATCGACACGCAGACTTTCTTGGAACCGCCACACTTGCGGTATCCGGCATCACCGCGCATAGGCGGCTTCGGGAGCATGGACAGGTCTGAAAAGTTTCTTCAACGCGTTTCGCTTGGCGCTGAAAAGCCCTTCGCGAAACAAAGGAGCCGCGGCACCTGGATCGATGGCCACCGCGGTGGAACAGTCGATCGATAGACTTCCTCCGTGAAGCAAATGTGAGGCGCAACCAGCCCCGCCACATGCCATTGCACTGGCAACGCAGCGAGGTTTCGCTAAACATGTGGCCGCCTGGTCGAATGACGGCCGTGGCAGCTTCAAAAGCGGTTAACGCCTACCAAGCGCAACAATAAAGATGGAAGGCGTGTGAAACGATGACATGCATCCCGATAATCTCGTGTGAAGGGCACGACAAGTTGCGATAACAACGGTGTGCACACGATCGCACTTCGAGCACGCTGCATCTGATCTCCATTACAGGTACTTACGCGCCCATGGAAGACAACGCTGCCCCCCTACCAACCGCTTCACACGTGAAGCCCGTCCACACGGATAGCCCTTCATTGGCGGATTCCAACGCCGTGAACCGCTATCAGCGACGGCTACTCCACGGCGGCGGCATCGTCATTTCGATCATTCTTGCGGCCGCAACTTACGTCTTGCTGCATGCGATGACCAGGGACGAGGTAGCGCGGCGTTATACCGATTTCGCCGTACGGAAGCTGCTCGTGCAGCTCGAATTCCAGGCGCGTGAATTCGCCACGCGTACCTTTATCGCTCACGAGGAAGCGGTGTGGCCGACGAGAGAACCCGCCTCCCCTGCCTTGATCGGCACCTTTGCCGCACAGCATGGACGCATCGAATTGCAGGGCAATCCGCAGTTCAATCCCGTGCTGGCATTGGGCGATATCACGCCACCGCAGCCCGCCGAGGCTTTTGGCCGTTATCTCGCGCTTGCCAATGAACTGAGCTACCGGGCCGGCGCTTACTTCAAGCTGCAGGCGCAATCGCAAGCCATGTCGGGGTATCTGTATAGCCCCGATCGACATTTCATTGTTTTTATTCCTTCCCCTGGTCCAGGCAGTGCATGGCGAGTCTATGACGCTGTCGACGTGCATGAGCTGGTCGGAGCGATTGCGCCGAGTGATGTTGAGCTCGGTTCCGCGGCAACATCAGATGCGTCGGCCGACATCCGCTCGAACTGGCTCGCGCCTGCGCTTGATCCCTTCCAACAAGAACAGGTTATACGTCTGGTCGCCACCGCCTTCGATAACGGCAAGCCGTTCGCCACGCTCATCAGCAACTTGCCGACACGTTCGTTGCTGGCGCGGCTTCCTGTCGATCAATACGACACGATATCGTTCATCGTAAACGGCACTGGCCAAGTGATTCTGCATACCCGGCATGGCCTGCCGGGAGAAAACATTATCGATTCGGCGATGCAGGCCGGACCTGCGCTACATACGGAGAAACCCGCCGTAGTGTCCCACCATGGCAGATTCATCATCAGCCAAGGTATTGAAGGCACTGACTGGACGATGGTGCATACCTTCTCATGGGTAACCATTGTCGGTGCGTTGTGGCCGAAACTGGCCGTGTATTTGGCGATGCTTTTGCTTGCCATCGGTTTTATCTGGGTTGCAGTGATCTGGCTGGATCGCAAAGTATTCATACCAGCGTGGAAACGCTCGCAACGCATCGTGGAAAGCGAGAACCTCAATCGCACCATGATCACCACCGCACCGTTCGGCTTCGCATTGATGGGCTTGCGCGACAAGGCGGTGCTGCTGCAGAACGATGTGATGCGCGCGTACGACGCGTGGGTGCAAGGCGATGAACCGTTGCATCGCAAGCTTCTGTGTCTGTTCAACCCTGACTCCGCAGCACCCGAGTGGCAGCACGATCTGGAAACCGCAGTCGCCATGAAAGACGGCACCACGTCCGATCTGCTGGTCAGCCTTATGCGCACTCGCTACCAGGGCAACGATGTGGTGCTATGCAATTTCACCGACATCACCGCACGCAAGAACACCGAGCGCAAACTGGAAGAAGCACGCCGCGCGGCCGATGCCGCGAACGAGGCGAAGTCGGCCTTTCTCGCCACGATGAGCCACGAAATACGCACGCCGCTCAACGCCATCCTCGGCAATCTCGAATTGCTGGATCGATCCCCGCTGCAGCCCGAACAGAGCGAACGCCTGCATACCGTCACGTCGTCCTCGTATGTGTTGCTGGACACGATCAGCAGCGTGCTGGATTTCTCCAAGATCGAATCCGGGCAAATGCCTATCGAAACCATCCGCTTCGATCTGCGGGACTTGATCCGCCAAGTCGGCGCCATGTTTGCACCGATCGTGGAAGCGAAAGGCATTCAATTCGACTGCGTGATCGACGATGCCCTTGCACCGCATTACCGAGGCGATCCGACACGTATTCGCCAGATCGTCACAAACCTGCTCAGCAATGCAGTCAAGTTCACGAAGCAAGGCGACATTACGCTGGAGGTTTATCTTGGCCACGATACCGGCGAAGGCGTACCCATTGTCATCGGCATCAGCGATACCGGCGCGGGTATTGCGCCGGAGCAGAAGCAACAGCTGTTTCAACCTTTCGCGCAAGCGAATGCGTCCATCGCGCGACGCTTCGGCGGTACCGGCCTCGGGCTAGCGCTGTGCAAGCGTCTTACGGAATTGATGCACGGCACGATCATCGTAAAGAGCGAGATGGGCATCGGGAGTACGTTTATCGTCACGCTGCCGCTGCAGGCAGCCACATCTTCAGCGGATGTACCCAGCGACACGGATGCGGTGCGGGGCTCCAGCAAGCCTGCCGCTGATGGCATGCGTGCCATACACATACTTGTGGTGGACGACCATCCGGCCAACCGTTTGCTCGTCCAGGAGCAAATGAAAACCCTCGGCTATCAAGCCGACGTTTCCGAAGACGGCCACCACGCCCTGCAGCGCTTTGCCAAGGCGCGTTATGACGTGGTCATGACCGACCTCAACATGCCGGGCATGGATGGCTACACGCTTGCGCGGACCTTGCGTTCGCAAGGCGCGACCATTCCCATCATCGCCATCACGGCCAATGCGAACACCAGCGAGCACGAACGTTGCGCCGAAGCGGGCATGGATGCCGTGCTGGTCAGACCCATCCTGCTGGATACGATCGACCGCATCGTGCGCAAACTCGTTGACGGAATGGTCGAGTCGGACCGCCCGGCCATCATGCCCATGGACTTGGCCCACGGCCCATTGCCGGCGAAAGTTCACGCACTCATGCAGCAAACCTTGCGACAGTCCTTGGAGGCAATGGGCACGTCACTGGACCAGGGCGATTTGCAAAGCGTGCGCAATCATCTGCATGCGCTACGTGGATCGTTCGCCATGATTCGAGAGATGGAAACGGCCGATCGGGTCCGCCAGATGGAAGTGCTGGCTTCTGCCGACGACCGCGAGTCGCTTAAAACAGCTATGCGGGTATTTGCCGAGCACGCGTCGTCCGTGTTGGGGCGGCGCTCGGCTATGCCTGATAGGTAGATCGGGGACAAACCCCAATCTATGCATCATCCGTCGAGCTACCCCGCTGCGAAGCCGATGCAACAATCCCGTTTTCCATCGCATAGCGCAACAGATCCACGTCGCGTTCGATACCCAACTTTTGCATGGCGCGCGCTTTCTGCGTGCTGATCGTCTTCTTGCTTCGGCTCACTCGCTCCGCAATCTCATTGACGGTCAAGCCACTTGCATAAAGCCGCACTACCTCGAGCTCTCGCTTGCTCAACGATGGTTGCGCACGCCCATCGCGCCGCTCCATATCGCGCATGATCTTCTCAACGGAAGGCGAATAGTAGGTGCCGCCGGTTGCGGCAGCATGGATAGCAGGAATCAGGTAACTGACCGCATCCGCCTTGCTGACAATGCAGGAGATGCCTTGGCCCTGCAATGCGCCGAGTACCGCGGGATTGTCCAGCATCGTCAACACAACCAGCTTCAACGAAGGGTAGCGTCGCTGCAGAAAAGAAAAGAGCGCGATGCCATCGCCATGTTCGTTGCCCGGCATGGAATAGTCGGAAACGAGCACATCGCAATTCCCCGTATCCAGGATGCGCATCAGCTCGGTGGAATTGCCCGCCGTGCCGGTCACCTGGATGGTTCTAACAGAAGACAGGTCGTGTTTAACGCCTACGACCATCCCCGGATGATCGTCCGCAAGCACCACTCTTAGCGAGAAGCCATCCATTTGCGGCCTTTGGTCCATTGCGCGTTCAACCATGAAGGCATTCGGCGGTGACCCGAATGTGGAGCCCCGCCGCACCGGTAAACGGGAAGCAGCGCGGATTGTACGTCAGTTCGGCCGCATCACGCAGCACGACAGGCGACCGTCCTGAAGCGAGCGGGAACGAGCCGCCGCTGCAGCACATACGCCATCGCAACCTGCTCGTTATGATCGCCCCACCCGTCGCCAAAGGAGTGCGTCATGCCGATCAACTACCGAACTGTTCTGGCCGTCGCTATCGCCACACTATGCGGTGTCTCGCGAGCCGAGGCCGCTGATGGCGCTTCGATCACCCTGTATCGCAGTGACAGTCCTGCCCTGTACGCAAGCAGCGGCGACAGCGACGTCAACAGCGGTTACGCCGTGGTGCGCGAGCGGCGCAACGTTACGCTGCAATCTGGCGTGCACGATCTGGTGCTGGGTGATCTGCCCAATCATCTGGATGCCGAAGCGATGGCGCTTGGTTTTCCCAGTGGCGAGGCCAAAGTCATTTCCCAGCGGCTGCTGCTTGGCCAAGGCCCCAACGCGGCATTGACCGGTTTGACGGGAAGCAGCATCAACGTGCTGGGTGACAACGGCCAGGCGCTGGCGAGCGGTACATTACTGCGTGCCGGTGAAGATGGACTGGTGGTGAGCACTGATCACGGCACGACGCTGATTCGCCAATATGCAGCCGTGACTACGGCAGGTGGCAACTTCCCTACCGGTTCCAGTCTGCGCCTGCGCGTCGATGCCGCGCAGAGCGGCAAAGCAGACGCTACGCTGAGTTATCCCACCTCCGGCATCGGCTGGCGTGCGGCCTATGTCGCCACGCTGCAGCCCGGCAATACCTGCAACATGCAATTCGAATCGCGCGCCAGCATTGCCAATCGCAGCGGTCGCGACTGGCACGATACGAATCTCACATTGATTGCCGGTGAGCCCAACTTCGCTAAAACCACTGGCCCACGCCCTGTGATGATGCGTGCGATGGCTGCACCCGTGGCAGCCGAAGCCCTGCCTGAGCAATCTTCAATGGGTGACTACCGCAGCTACGCCCTGCCAGCTCCGGTCGATTTGCCCGACGGCAGCGTCAGCCAGGTGCCGCTTTACGCTGCACGCACTGTGAGTTGCGAACGCACGTCGCTTTACGAGAACGGCGGCAACTGGGTGCCGCCGCAGCCGATGATCAACGAAACGTTTAATACGGATAGCAACACCAGCATCATCAGCACACTGCGCTTCGCTGCCTTCGACAGCTTGCCTGCCGGTTACCTGCGCGTGCTGACTGCCGATCGCAATGGCGTGCCGCAATTTATCGGCGAGGGCCGCATCAATGACACACCCAAGGGCAGCGATGCCACGATCACGCTGGGTACCGCCTTCGATCTGCGCGGCCAGCGCGAGCGCACGAGTTTCCATGTAGACAAGAACGGCCGCACGCTGGACGAAGCATTCCGCATCACCCTCACCCATGCTGGCGACAGCGCGCGCACGGTGACGGTGCGCGAGCATCCGAATCGCTGGCGGCAATGGACGGTGACTTCGTCCAGCGCAAAACCGAGCAAGCAAACCACCGACACGCTGGAGTTCAAAGTCGAAGTGCCCGCCAACGGCAAGGCTGTGCTCGATTATGCTGTGCGCTACACCTGGACGGCTGAAGAACAGCCGCAATCCTGATCGGGGGACATTTCCATGCTCAATGTCATCAAGCACGATGCCGTCGTAGAAATTCAGCTGGCGCGCCCGCCGGTCAATGCGTTGAATCTGGATCTTCTGCGCGCCTTGCAGCAAACCCTGGCAGATGCCGTGCGCGATGATGCGCGCGGCGTGGTGCTCTCCGGTGCGCAAGGCATGTTTTCGGCCGGTGTGGATGTGCCTGCACTGCTTACGCGCGATCGCACCGGTGTGCGCGAATATTGGCGTGAGTTCTTTGCCACTTGCGCGGCACTCGCGCATTTACCGATCCCGGTCGCAGCGGCCATCACCGGCCATAGTCCCGCGGGCGGTGCCGTGCTTTCGCTGTTTTGCGACTACCGCGTGATGGCGGAAGGCCCTTATCGCATCGGTTTGAATGAGGTGCAGGTGGGGCTGGTTGCACCGGATTGCATCCAGATGGCGCTGCGCCGTGTGGTAGGTGCATATCGTGCGGAACGTTTGCTGGTATCCGGTGCATTGATCGACGCGAATCAAGCTCTTGCCTGTGGTTTTGTGGATGAACTTGTCGCCGTGGAACAAGTCACCACACGTACGCTGCACTGGCTAAACGAAACGCTCGCCCTGCCCTCGCATGCGATGCTGGAGACGCGCAAGATTGCACGCGCGGATCTGACCCGCACGTTTGCGGATGTCGATGCGTTGCCTATCGACGCGTTCGTGGACGCGTTCTTCCACCCGCAAACGCTGTCGACCTTGCAGGCGTTGGTGGACAGGTTGAAGAGCAAGGCGAAATGATGCGATAGGTACCTCTCTCCTCTCGGGAGAGAGGGCTACCTACGTTGCTATGTCGTTCGCGGCGAGAGGGAGCGGCGATCAACCTTTCGCAATCGGTCGCGACGGATCGCTGATCCACCCGCTCCACGACGGCGCATACAAGCGCGAGCCCGCTAATCCTGCGTGCTCCATCGCCAGCAGATTGTGGCAGGCCGTAACACCCGAACCGCACATGTGTACCACGTGTTCGGGCGCACGTTCACCAAGCACGGCACGAAACTCCTGCTTCAGCTCGGCCGGCGATTTGAAGCGGCCATCGGCATGAAGGTTATCGGTAAACGGCCGGTTGGCCGCACCCGGCACGTGGCCTGCAGCACGATCAATCGGCTCCACTTCACCGCGATAGCGCGGCGTAGCGCGTGCATCGATCAGCAGATCATCTGTCATATTGGCGACGGCGGAGTGATCGAGCACAACCTGGCTGGCGTCATAGTGCACGCTGACATGTGTCGGCTGTCGCGGCGAAACCGTTTGCGATACCGGTAAGTTCGCGACCTTCCATGCCGCATAACCGCCGTCGAGCACAGCCACTTCGCGCACACCGCACAAGCGCAGCAACCACCACAGGCGCACGGCAGCCAACGCACCATTGCTGGCGTCGTAAGCCACCACCTGCAAGCCAGGCCGCCAACCCCAGCGCGACAGCGCTGCGGAAAACGTTTCCTCCGACGGCAACGGATGCCGGCCCAGGCCAAGCGGTATGCGGCTGAGATCGGAAAGGTCGTGATCCAGATCGGCGAAAACGGCACCCGGAATGTGGTCGGCGTTGTACTCGCGCTGGCCTTTTCCGGCATCGGCAAGATCGTGACGGCAATCCACTATCAGCACGCCATCTGCCGGCAGCGCTGCGAGTTCTTCGGCGGTGATCAAGGTGCTTTTCATGCCTGCTCCATTCTTTGCAAAAGATGCTGCAACATGGCCGCGGTGGCGCCCCAGATGCGATAGCCTTGATAGTGGAATTCCACCATCTCGCGCCGGTGGCCGCGGTAATCCATCTCGTAGCGCTTCAGATTCGAAGGTTCCAGCAAAAACGTCAGTGGCACTTCGAACACTTCTGCCACCTCGTCGGGTGCCGGTTGAAACTGTGCGTCGGTGGCGATGCGCGCCACGACCGGGGTAATGCAAAAGCCGCTGATGGTCTCGAAGCAATCCAGATATCCGATCGGCGTGACCAACGAAGGATGCAGGCCGATTTCTTCTTCGCTCTCGCGCAAGGCCGTGGTTAGTGCATCGGCGTCTGCCGGATCGGCGCTGCCGCCTGGAAAAGCCACCTGCCCTGCATGCGAGCTCAGATGATCGGTGCGCACGGTGAAGATCATGCGCGGCTCGTACCCGTCGCGCAGGCCGATCAATACGGCCGCCGGCCGCCGCTCGATCTCGCCGATCAGTTCCGTCATCAGCCCATGATTCCAGCCCGGTGGCGCCGGCGGTTGCGACAGCGGACGCAAGGCGCGCTGCAGCGTCTCCATCATGCGGATTCGCGTGCGGGAAGCACCACGTCCATGTAATGGGAACGCTCGGTCTCACTCATGCTGCGCCAGCGTGCGATTTCATCGCCGGTGCGATAACAGCCTTCGCAAAAACCGCGCGCATCGAGGCGGCAGATGCCGATGCACGGGCTGAGAATGGCCGGCTGGGGGAGGATGGAGGAGTTCGACATGCTTCCGCAATGCTAATCGAAGCGGGGAACATGTAGATAGCGCAAATCTGCAAAGCGCGAGCCATCCTGAGGCCGACATGACACTGAGGCCTGATTGGAATGCCTCGAAAAAGTAGTCGGCGCACCTACTACTTCAAGGCCCCGGCGCCTGCGGATTCGGCGGCTTGATGTCCAGCAATTCGATATCGAACACCAGCGCCTGGTTCGGGCCGATGCGCGGCAGCGCACCATGATCGCCATAAGCAAGCTGCGGCGGGATCACTACCTTCCAGCGATCGCCCACGTGCATGCGCGGGATCACGTACTGCCAGCCGCGGATCACCTTGTCCACAGTAAAGGTGACGGGCGAACCATGCGCCCAGGTGCTGTCGAATTCGGTGCCGTCGATCAGCATGCCTCGGTAGTTCACGGTGACCAGGCTGTCGATACTGGGGCTAGTCGTACCGTCGCCTTTCTTGATCACCGAATATTGGATGCCCGAGGGCAGTTGCACCACGCCTTGGAGCGTGGCGTTATGGGTCATGTAGTCGCTGCTTTTCTTCGCGTTCTCAGCCGCGATGTGATTGAACTCGGTCAAGGCCTGTTCGTGCATGCGCTCGCCCAGACCGACCAACTGGTTGTACATGTCTTCTTTCGACACGGCCGGCGCGCGCTTGGCGTAGGCGTCTTCGATGGCTTTTTGCAGCACGGCCATATCCACCGGGAAATCGCCATCGGCGAATTGCGTGCCGATGCGGTAGCCGATCGCGTAGGAGAGCTTGTGCTTATCCAGCTTCACCGCCGGAGGCTTCTTCTGCGACGTCTGCGACGGGCTGGGCGCATTCGTCCCCTGCGCCTGAACCGCCGACACGGCAGGCAACAAGAGAAGCGGAAGCAGCCAACGCGTATGTCTCATTACATTCTCCATGGTGCAGTGCCGCCCAATGACGTCTCGCGGCTCGCGTGGTTGGCAAGCGGTCGCCTTGCGAGCAAACAGAATCGGCGCGAATGACTTGGAGGCATGGGGCGGACTCTAAGCATACGGCGAAAGCCGCCATCCTAAGCGGTTCGGTCGTCCGTTGCAGCCTGCCGATGGTCCGGCGCGACGATCTGCCAACCTCGCGGCGTCATCGATTGGCTGTGAGAAAGCCGGAAGCAACAAAGGTTCCCGCTGCTAAAATCCGCGTTTTACGTTGATACGGAGTCCATCGTGGCCTATCGCAACCTTGAGATCGGCAATCGCGGTGCGGTGCGCACCATCACCGTCAATCGCCCGGACAAGCTCAATGCGCTCAATCGCGAAACCTTGAACGAACTGACCCTGGCTTTCAACCAAGCCGCGCAGGATGACGCCGTACGGGCGGTCGTGTTGGCCGGTGCTGGCGACAAGGCGTTCGTGGCCGGCGCGGACATCAGCGAGATGAACGGTTACACGCCGATGCAGGCGCAGAGTTTTTCGCGCACCGGCCAGCGCTTGATGAGCGGCATGGAACGGCTGGGCAAGCCGGTGATCGCACGCATTCAGGGCTTCGCCCTTGGCGGCGGGATGGAGTTGGCGATGTGCTGCCATTTGCGCATCGCCAGCGAGAAAGCCAAGTTTGGCCAGCCCGAGATCAATCTGGGCCTGATTCCCGGTTTCGGCGGCACCCAGCGCCTGCTGCGCCTGGCTGGCCGCGGTGCGGCACTCGAGTTATGCCTCACCGGCAGCACGATCACGGCGCAACGTGCGTATGAGCTGGGTGTCGTGAATCGCGTGGTAGCGCCTGAAGCGTTGGACGAAACCGTCAATGCGCTGGCCGACCAACTCGCCGCCGCTGCGCCGCTCGCCGCCGCAAGCATTCTGGATACCGTGCTGCAAGGAGGCGAAACGTCAATCGATCAGGGTTTGGAATTTGAAACCCAGGCGTTCGCGTTGATGTTTGCGACGGAAGATATGAAGGAAGGGACGATGGCGTTTCTCGAGAAGCGCAAGGCTTCGTTCCACGGGAAGTGAGGAACTTAGGTTGGGGTGCGAACCCCAACATTGCCATCTCCATGAGCATGGCGATGTTGGGGTTCGCACCCCAACCTACATCAATGCCCGCCGCGGTATTTCTTTTCGCCCGCGGTGATGCGCAGATCCAAACGATTCTCCGGCGGTGCAAGCGGACACGTCGCAAACGGCGTGAACGAGCAAGGCGGGTTGTAGGCCTTGTTGAAATCCAGCACTACCTTGCCGTTCTGCGGCAGCGCGGCGTAGAGGAAACGCGCCGCGCCATAGGTTTCATGGCCGGACGTGCGATCGGCCAGCACGAAGAACAACTCGCCACCGGGTTCTTCCTGGTAGGGAAGCAGTTCGTACGTATGGCCATCACGCGTAAAGACGGCCTTGCCAGGCACCTTCACCGTATCGATCGTGCCGATGACCGAACCGATCTGCAGATCGTGCGGCGGATCGAACGGCACCCAGTCGGCCACGATGTGCCATGAGGGATCAATCGGAAAATAGTCGATGCCGAGGAAGTGCTTGCGCGAGGCGGCTTCGGAATCTTTCACGCGCAACGCCTTACGGCCTTCGCGATCGATCACGAAAAAATTCGCCGTGCCGAACGAAACCTTGGTAGGCGATGCGTTACCCGTGGCATGCGCATCGTCGATCAACGTGGCTTCTTCCACCTGCTTGCCGTCGATCGTCGCACCGCTGTCTTTGGCCAGCTTGATGTGCGCCTGACCGGATTTGTCCAGCGTGATCACACCCAAGTGTGCGGGACCCGCCTGCAGGATGACGTCGTTGTCGGATGCAGTACCAACTTTATTGGCCCCTTCCTGCAGCCATTCCAGGCCGATCAAACTAAGCCAGCCTTCCGGCCCGGTCAGTCGCGCGACGCGATCGGCGCGCCATTTTTCGATGCCCTGCTGATAGGCATCGGGCGTGGTGCTGGATTGAACGGTATCGGCATGCACGAGAGCCACTCCACTACTTAAGATCAGTCCGGCCAGGACGTTACGCCACATGGGGGTTGCTCCGCTCGATGCAAGGAAACCCGAGTATGGACGTCTATTTGTGAGGGAAACAAGCACTGCTTAACGACCGCGCAGAAAAAGCTTATCCAATTCGGTCATGCCCAGCTGCACCCATGTCGGGCGACCGTGATTGCACTGTCCGGATCGCTCGGTCGCTTCCATTTCGCGCAGCAACGCGTTCATTTCCGGAATGGTGAGACGACGCCCTGCCCGCACCGAACCATGGCAGGCCATGGTGGACAGCAACTCGTTTTCCAACTCCTGCAACTGACGCGAGCTGCCGTGCTGCGCTAGCTCACCCAGTACGCTGCGTGTGAGTTCGGCAACATCCGCGCCTTCCAACAGCGCTGGAATGCGACGCACCACCACGGCAGAGGGACCGCTGCGCGAAAGCTCCAACCCCCAATCGGCCAGCGCTTCACCATGTTCTTCTGCGGCAGCCGCCTCTTTCGCACTCACCGGCACCGACAGCGGCACCAACAAAATCTGCGAACGCAGGTTGCTGCAAGCGCGGCCGCTTTTCAGTTTTTCGTAGGTAATGCGCTCGTGCGCAGCATGCATGTCGACCAACACCATGCCATGCACATTCTCGGCAAGGATGTAAATGGTTTTGAGTTGCGCGATGGCGTAACCCAATGGAGGGGCCTCACTATCGTCAGCCGCCGGCATGATTTGCGATGCGATGGGCATCTGCTCGACGGCAGCATCGCCGAGCAACGCCGCGTAATCCGCCATGGGTTCTTCGCGCACGCCGAGTTGCAGCCGGCTTTGCGGCGCGTAGCTGGGCCAACTGCTTACTTGACGGCTTATTTCCTGCACGACCGTGGACGCTACACCCATCTCGGATGAGAACGTCGACGCTTCAGCCGGCACATGTTGACCGGCACGCGTCTGCGCGAGCGCTTCGTGCAAGGTGCGGAACAGGAAATCGTGCACGAGCCGCTGTTCGCGAAAACGCACTTCGCTCTTGGCAGGATGCACGTTCACATCCACGCCTGCGGGATCGAGTTCCAGATAAAGCACGAAAACAGGATGACGACCGTGGAACAAGACGTCCGCATACGCCTGGCGCACCGCGTGCGCCACCACACGATCGCGCACCAGGCGGCCGTTCACGTAGAAATATTGCGAGTCCGCTTGTGGGCGCGATGCCGTCGGCAATCCTACCCAGCCGGATAGACGCATACCTGCCGACGCATGATCGATACGCAAGCTTTGCTGCGGAAATGACTCACCTAGCATTTCGGCCACGCGCATGAGCATGGCTTTTTCATCGCGCGCCGCTTTCCACACACGCACGGATTTGCCGTTGTGGCTGAGGCGAAATTCCACGCTGCCGCGTGCAAGCGCCAGCGATTTCAGGAGATCGTCGATGTGCGCGAACTCGGTGCGTTCGGCACGAAGAAATTTGCGTCGCGCCGGCACGTTATAGAACAGATCGCGCACTTCCACGCTGGTGCCCTGGGGATGTTGCGCGGGTCGCACGTCTTGCATGCGACCGCTGTCCACTTCGAGACGAAACGCGTTGTCTCCGCCGCGCAAGCGCGACGTCATGGCGAAGCGAGCGACCGATGCCATCGACGCGAGTGCTTCACCGCGAAAGCCCATGCTGGCTACGTGTTCGAGATCATCGAAGCTGCCAATCTTGCTGGTGGCGTGCGATGCCACCGCCAGCGGAAGATCGTCGGCAGCGATGCCGTCGCCGTCGTCGCGCACGCGAATCAGCCGCGCACCGCCAAGTTCGATGTCCACTTCGATGCGTGCGGCACCGGCGTCGAGACTGTTCTCGACCAATTCCTTCACGACCGAAGAGGGCCGCTCGATCACTTCACCGGCGGCAATCTGATTGATGAGCTCTGGGGGGAGCGGACGAATACGGGACATGGGGCGCAAGCTTAGCAGCGTGCGTCGAGGTCAACTATCCGGATTTATATGTGCATGGCGAGGTTGGGGTTCGCTTACGCTCAGCCCAACCTACGGGGGCATGGCTAGCTGTTGGGGATGACCAGCATCGTGCCGATGCGCACGCTGTTGCTATTGATGCCATTGACGCTCTTGAGCGAATCCACGCTCACGCCGTATTGCTTGGCGATGCTGCGCAATGTTTCGCCATCGGCGACGCGGTGCATGTCGCGCACGTCACCGTCGGCAGGCTCATCCGCGCTGGCCACCGCGTCGGTCCTGGCATCGATCACCGCGCCTTTGCGGCGCGCGGCCTCCATCGCAAACCAGGTGCCTTGCGGCGGATTGCTCAGGAAATAACCTTTCACGCCGCTCATGATCGCGGAGGCCAATTGCTCCTGATGCCCAGAATCGCGCAGCTTGCGCTCTTCCGTCGGATTGCTGATGAAGGCTGTCTCCACCAGGATCGACGGTACATCCGGCGAACGCAGCACCACAAAGTTGGCGTGCTCGACGTAGCCACGGTGCGTGGGGCCGAGGGCCGACAGTGCGTTCAATACGTTCTGCGCGACCGTTTCGCTGGCCTGCACGGCCCAACCTTGCTGCATATCGAGCAAGACCGAGGCAAGACTGTCGTTCTCGGCAGCAAGCGATACACCGCCGATCAGGTCGGAACTGTTTTCACGATCGGCCAGCATCTGCGCCGCCACCGAGCTCTTGCCGCGCGGCGACAATACCCACACGGAGGAGCCTTTCGCGTCGCTGCTGGTATACGAGTCGGCGTGAATGGCCACAAAAAGGTCAGCCTGGTTCTGACGGGCGATCTCATAGCGCTGTTTGAGCGGGATGAAGTAGTCGCCGTCGCGGGTCAGCACGGCTTTCATGCCGGGCTGGCGGTTGATCTGTGCCGCGAGATTGCGCGCCACGGCGAGCGTGACGTTCTTTTCCAACGTGCCGTCGGGGCCGTGTGCGCCCTGGTCCTTGCCGCCGTGGCCGGCGTCGACCGCCACGATCACCTGACGTTGGCTGTTCAACAAGACGGCCGCCTGGCGCGTAGTGACGCCCTTGCGGGAAGTCAGCTTGCTGCTGGCGTTGACCACTACCGGCGCCGGGGCGTCCGCTTTGTCTTCGGATGCGTCAGGAGCGGGATTGGCTGATGCCGGTTTCGTCGACGCTACGGCCGCGTCGCCAGCCTCGTCGGGCGCAACCGATTTGGCAGGCGCAGACGAAGGCTTGCCGTTGCCCGGATAAAGATCGAGTACCAGCCGGTAGCCCGACTGCCCGGACGGACCCAGCACAAAGATCTTGGGCTGGCTGCCTGGCTTCACCGAGGCCGTCAGGCGCAGAGCATCGCCCTGCGCGGCGCTTTCGAGCCCTTTGAAGAGTCCCTGCGCCGAAGGCGCCAGCTTGCCGGCGGTGTGACTGTCGGCTAGATCGAGCACGATCCGGTCGCCCTCCTGGCCAAGCTTGTATTTGGCCGGACCAGAAAGATCGAACACCACGCGGGTGTAGTCGGGACCTGCCCAGACGCGGGCGTCCTTCACCTCAGCCGCCTGTAAGGCAAGCCCGGGCGCCGCGGCGAAAAGCGCAGTACCGGTAAGCCAACAAATGCGAGTGAGATAGGCCCTCATGGTGGCGCATTGAAGCTCACCACATTCCTGAATGCAAGAGGTTTTCCCTTGGATTTCCATAACCTGCGTCGCATTTGTCAGATGCAATCAAGATATGGGCGCTAAGCGACGCATTTTGCAAACCGGCACGAATCGCCCGGCCATTAAGATTTCCCAGGCAAGACAGTCGCTTACGATTAGCCGAGCCGGGTTAGTGCCCGCTCCCCGCGCACCGTCTTCGCCTGCAGGCGTGCATGGCGTCCGGCGCCGCTGTAGCCCAGGCGGATCTCCATGTCCGGCTCGGGCAACGCCCCCTGACCTCGTTCAGGCCATTCCACCAACACGATTGCAGCAGGCTCCGCCAAGGCATCCAGGCCTAGCCATTGGAGTTCGCCAGGATCAGCAATGCGATAGAGGTCCAGATGCCACGCAGGGCGACCGTCCCGGGTGCGATAGCTCTCGACCAGACTGTAGGTCGGGCTCTTGATGCGCTCGCCGACACCCAGCGCCGTCAGCAATGCTCTGGCGAAACTAGTTTTGCCGGCGCCCAGTTCGCCACGCAGATAAATGATCAGGCCACCATCCAGCGTGTCGGCAAGCTGCGCGCCCAAGGCGCGCGTGGCGTCTTCGTCGGGCAGGTCCCAGTGCTCCTCAGTCATGCTCGATCCCGTTGCCGAGTGCACGCAGAGGCTCCAGCAGATCACTGGCTAGCAGGCCGCGCTCGCCCTTCCGAGCGGCGATATCTCCGGCACGAGCATGCAGGCCGACGCCGATACGTGCCGCATCCCAAGCCGAGCAACCTTGCGCCATCAGCGCAGCGATCACCCCGGTGAGCAAATCGCCCATGCCGCCGCTTCCCATGCCGGGATTGCCCCACGTACAGACGTCTAGACGTCCATCTGGATGCGCGATGAGCGAGCCCGATCCTTTCAGCACGATCACCGCGCCATAACGTTGCGCCAGTTCGCGCACTGAGGCAAAGCGATCCAGTTGTACTTCGGCGTTGGTCTTTTCGAGTAGCCGCGCTGCTTCGCCCGGATGCGGCGTAAGCACGGCAGGCGTAGCAAATCGGCGTTGCTCGTGCACAAGCAGATTCAATCCATCGGCATCCAGCACCAATGGTTTGCCACTATCGAGGGCAGTGAGCCATAGAGCATGTCCCCATGCGCCCTGCCCCAAGCCAGGCCCCACAGCCAGCACGGTGGCACGCGCCAATAGCGCCTCCAGTTCCTGTGGGCCATGCACGCCATGCGCCATCAATTCCGGGCACGCGCTGTTCAAGGCGAACAGATTTTCCGCACGCGTCGCTACGCTCACGAGTCCAGCGCCACCGCGCAGCGCCGCTTCGCCACATAAGCGGATCGCGCCAGCCGTACCGTGATCGCCGCCGATCGCCAACACATGTCCGCTGTCGCCCTTGTGAGCGTCGCGTGCACGCGGCCCCAAATGCATGGCATCGAGCAGCGCTGCGTCAGCAGGCATGCCTTGCCAGAGGATGTCCGGCAAGCCGAGCGTGTCGACGATCAGCGTGCCGGTCTTTGTAGAAGCCTGTCCGGTATACAGGCCTCGCTTGGCCGCGATAAAGCTGACGGTTGCCTGCGCGCGGATCGCAACGCCCGGGCAATGCCCCGTGTCCGCGTTCAATCCCGACGGCACGTCCAGCGCCAGCACGGGAATGCCGGAAGCATTGATGCGTTCGATCAGCGCGCTCGCCGAAGCCTCGGGCGCACGGTTCAAACCGGTGCCGTAAAGCGCATCCACATACACGTCAGCGTGCGGCAACGAGGCGTCCTGTTGCCAACGATGCGTGATGCCCGTGCTGTGCAACCAAGTTTCGCGCGCATGTGCAGCGTCACCGCGCGCTGCATCGGTAAGTTCCAGCACCTCGACAGCCACCCCGGCCTCATAGGCCAGGCTGGCCAACAAATAGCCATCGCCACCGTTATTGCCAGGACCGCAAAACACGACCAATCGCCGCGCCTGCGGCCACTGCCGGCATAGAAAGGTAAATGCCGCTCTGGCGGCCCGGTTCATCAGCTCGAATCCGGTAATCCCCAAGTCTTCGATGGCACGTCGGTCGAGCGCGCGAACCTGCTCGACGGTGTAGAGATCGCGAAGGTGGCGGTCTGCGTGCATCGGCGGATTATAGGGAGCGATTAAACTAATAACATGCCCACGAACGTTACCCCTGACTACGCCGCACTCGCCCGCGATATCAAACGCTGGGCGCATGAGCTCGGCTTTGCCGAAGCCGGCATCAGTGGCGTGACGCTGGAACAGGACGAACAACATCTTCAGCGCTGGCTGGAAGACGGCTATCACGGCGACATGGACTACATGGCACGCCACGGCACCAAGCGCAGCCGGCCGGACGAACTCGAACCAGGCACGCAGCGCGTGATCTCCGTGCGCATGGATTACCTGCCACCCGGCACGCAGCACGCTTGGGATGTACTGGGCGATGCCGAAGCAGGCTACGTGGCACGCTATGCACTGGGCCGTGACTACCACAAGCTGATGCGCAATCGCCTGCAGAAACTGGCCGATCGTATCCGCGAAGCCGTGGGCGATTTCGGCTACCGCGCCTATGTGGATTCCGCACCAGTGCTGGAAAAAGCGCTAGCACGCAACGCGGGACTTGGCTGGATCGGCAAGCACACGGTACTGATCCATCGCCAAGCGGGTTCGTACTTCTTCCTCGGCGAGCTGTACACCAATTTGCCTTTGCCAGTCGACGAGCCTGCCAGTGCGCATTGCGGCACATGCCGGAAGTGCATCGACATCTGCCCCACACAGGCGATTGTCGCGCCCTATCGCCTGGATGCGCGTCGCTGTATTTCCTATCTCACAATCGAACTGAAAGGCTCCATTCCTGAGGCACTGCGTGCTCCGATGGGCAACCGCATTTTCGGTTGCGATGACTGTCAGCTGATCTGTCCGTGGAACAAGTTTGCGCAAGATGCAACCGAGCCGGATTTCGCACCAAGGCACAGCCTGGATGGCGCCAAACTGGTGGAATTGTTCGCATGGAGCGAAGAAGAGTTTTTGAAGCGCACGGAAGGCATGGCGATTCGCCGTGCCGGCTATGAAGGCTGGTTGCGCAATATCGCGGTAGCGCTGGGGAATGCGCCGACGTCAAAGGCAGTACGCGCAGCGTTGCAGGCGCGTGCGGAGCATCCTTCGGAAATTGTGCGCGAGCATGTTGCCTGGGCACTCGCGCGACACGGCTAACACCCGATGGCCTTCACTCCCGCGAAAGCGGGGATGACGGCCGAAAGTTTACGTATGCCGTAAACGCAGTCTTACGCCGCAGCCATCTGCTTGGGAATCGAGCGATTCGTATGGCTGATGCGGTTGTCCTTGTCCACGTACACCAGCGTCGGCTGGAATTTCTCCACTTCCGCCTGATCGAGATGAACGAAGGCGGCGATGATGACCAGATCACCCGGCTGCGCACGATGCGCGGCACTGCCATTCACGGAGATGATGCCGGAGCCTTCTTCGGCGCGCAGCGCGTAAGTGACAAAGCGCTTGCCGTTGTTGATGTTCCAGGCATGGATCTGTTCGTATTCGCGGATGCCCGATGCATCGAGCAACAGGCCATCGATGGCGATCGAACCCTCATAGTGCAGCTCCGCATGGGTCACGGTGGCACGATGGATCTTCGCCTTCAACATATTCAGGTGCATGACTTTTTCCAGCAGGAACTGCCTGCGTAATCCGCCAATTATCCAGCCGCCGCGGCCATGGCCGCAACGGCACTTGGCCGGTAAGTGGGGATGGCCGTGGGCCATTCAATGCCAACAAGCCTTAGTCGAACAACAGGTTATCGATCAGTCGGGTGGTGCCCAGGCGGGCCGCAATCAGGGCCACCAGCCCTTCGCGCTCGCCATCAGCCGGCTCAGCCAAGTCTTCGGCACGCCGGATGGCGGCGTAATCGGGGACGAAGCCGGCGCGCTCCAGCTTGGATGCCGCTGCCTGCTCCACCACCTTGCGAGCATGCCCTTTGGCGATCAGGTCTCTCATTTGTTGCAGGGTTTCATAGATCAACGCCGCCGTCGGCCGTTCACTGGCTGACAGGTACTGATTGCGCGAGCTGAGCGCCAGCCCGTCGTCTGCGCGCTGAGTGGGACCGCTCATCACCTTCACCGGCAGTGAAAGGTCGCGCACCATGCGCTCGATCACTTTCAGCTGCTGGAAATCCTTTTGCCCGAAGATTGCGATATCCGGCTGCACCAGATTGAACAGCTTGCACACCACGGTTGCCACGCCATCGAAATGGCCGGGACGATGCGCGCCTTCCAGCGTGTCGGTGAGTTCGGGCACATGCAGGCTCACGCTCTTGTCGGCGCCGAACGGATACAGCGTCCCCACGTCCGGCGCAAACAACAGATCGCAGCCCGATTCAGCGAGCCCGACCTGATCTTGCGCCAAGGTGCGCGGATAGCGTTCGAAATCTTCGTTCGGCCCGAACTGCGTCGGGTTGACGAACACGCTTGCCACCACGCGATCAGCACGCGCACGCGCCAACTTCACCAGCGAATGATGACCGGTATGCAGGTTGCCCATGGTTGGCACGAAGCCCACCGTGTGCCCTTGTGTGCGCCAGCCACGAATAGTGGCGCGCAGGCCCGCTGCGTCTTGAAGCGTTTGCATGGATTAAGTCTTCTTCAGTTGTAACCGTGTTCGGCCGCAGGAAACGCGCCGCTGCGCACGTCGGCGACATAGGCGGCGATGGCTTCCTGCACCGAATGGCGGCCGACAAGAAAATCCTTGCTGAACTTGGGCCGCTTGCCGGGCGTAATGCCCAGCATGTCGTAAACCACCAGTACCTGACCATCGCAATGCGGGCCAGCACCGATGCCGATGACAGGTATCTCCAGCGCCTTGGTGACACGCTCGCCCAAAGCCGTAGGCACACCTTCCAGCACCAGGATATCAGCGCCGGCCTGCTGCACCGCCAACGCCTCGCTGATCACGCGCTCTGCCGCCTCGTGTTCGCGCCCCTGTACTTTGTAGCCACCGAACTTGTGTACAGACTGCGGCGTGAGGCCCAGGTGCGCACAGACGGGAATGGCACGCTCGGTCAACGCATGGATCGATTCAAGAATGTGCGGGGCAGCGCCTTCGATCTTCACCATTGCAGCGCCCGCTTCACCCACGAGGCGCGCACCGGCTTCCAATGCGTAGTCGACGTTGCGATCCGCCATGAACGGCATGTCGGTGACCAGCAGGGTGGCGGACAGACCGCGCGCCACCATGCTGGTGTGATAGGCCATTTGATCGAGCGTGACCGGCAGCGTGCTGCGCTGGCCTTGCACCACCATCCCCAACGAATCGCCAACCAGCGCGATATCGACGCCGGCATATTCCAACTGCGCGGCGAAGCTCGCGTCGTACGCGGTAAGCATCACGATCTTGCGCCCCTCCGCCTTCATCGCATGCAGGCTTGGCACGGTGACCGGCTTGCGGGCAGGAGCGCTGGCGTTTTCCACGTACACGGGCATTCCTTCAATGTTGCGGTGAACAATTATCCGGCGCGGGATGGCCGACGCTCAAGCCAACGGCTTACAGCCTTGTGTATCAACGGCTCGCAGCAGATCTGCCACCTTGCCCTGCCCTGGAATCACAAGATCGGGTGCCACGTCGTGCAATGGCAACAGTACAAAGGCGCGGTCCGCGATATGCGGATGGGGCAGGTTCAAACGCTCGTCGTTAACGGTTCTATCGCCGACGTACAGCAAATCCAGATCGAGCGTGCGCGGCCCCCAACGCTCGCCGTTGCGCTGACGGCCCGCTGCGCGTTCGATGGCCAACAAGGCATCCAGCAACTCATGCGGTTCCAATGACGTTTCAAGCGCCACCACCGCATTGAGAAAATCCGGCTGATCCACTACGCCCCATGGCGGGGTGCGGTAGATACGTGAGCGCGCCATCATTTCGGAATGCGGTAAGGCTGCCAAAGCCTCCATGGCATCCAACAGGTGCTGTTTCGAATCGCCGAGATTGCTGCCCAGCGCCACGTAGGCGCGCATCAGGCCGTCCCGGACTTGCCAGCGGCAGGCTTGCGACGACGCTTGCGTTTGCGCGGAGCGCTCGCACGAGCAGGCTCGGCCTCGCCGGCCGCAGCCTGATGCAAAGGCAGGGCGGCAGCGAGCGTTTCATGTGGCAATTGCTGTGCATGGGCCCACCAACCGCCGAGTTCGCCAATCGCGGGCGACTCCGCTTCACGCAGCAACAGGAAGTCGAACGCCGCGCGAAAGCGCGGATGGGCAAGCAAACGGAACACTTTCTTGCGCTGGATCTGCTCAAACCGGGGCTGCAGCGACCAGATCTCTTCCATGGTGAGTGTAAAACGACGCGGGATCGCGACGCGCTGACACTGTTCGGCGACCACGTGCAAGGCGGCGCGAGCCCAGGCTTCGTTGGCGTCCCTGCCTTGCGTGGTCCACGTATGCGCGAGATCGCGCACTTCGCCCCACAGCAGCACAGCGAACAAGAAGGCCGGCGTCACCGACTTACCTTCGATCACACGCGAATCGGTATTTTCCAGACCGCGTTCGATCAATGAACGCAACGCCTTGTCGCCTCGTTTCAGCGCGCGCGCCGTGGCCGGAAACATGTACTTGAGCAAACCGCATTCTTCGAGCATGCGGAAGCTCTTGCGGCCGTGGCCGGACAGGAACATCTTCAGCGATTCATCGAACAGCCGCGCAGGCGCGACGCCGCTGAGCAACGGCCCCAGTTCCGCAAACGGCGCGGACGCAGAGGGATCAATGCGGAAATCGAGCTTGGCCGCCAAGCGGGCGGCACGCAGCATGCGTACAGGATCTTCGCGATAGCGCGTTCCCGGATCGCCGATCAAATGCAGCACACGATCCTGCAGATCCTGAATGCCGCCCACGTAGTCACGCACCGAGAAATCGCTGATGTCGTAGTACATCGCGTTGACGCGGAAGTCGCGGCGCATCGCATCTTCTTCGATCGTACCCCATACGTTGTCGCGCACGATGCGGCCGTCGACGATGTGGCGATCGCCTTCGCTCTCTTCGTCGCTGGTGCCGCGGAAGGTGGCTACTTCGATGATCTCGGTTCCGTACACCACATGCGCCAAGCGGAAGCGGCGGCCGATCAGACGGCAGTTGCGGAACAGCTTCTTCACCTCATCCGGCGTGGCGTTGGTGGCCACGTCGAAATCCTTGGGATGACCACCCAGCAGCAGGTCGCGCACGGCGCCGCCGACCAGATAGGCGTCGTAGCCGGCTTCGTTCAGGCGATAGAGCACGCGCAAGGCCGCCTTGCTGATGTTCTTGCGGGAAATCGTGTGCTGCTCGCGCGGAATGATGCGCAGGGCAAGCTTGGCGTCGTTCCTGGCTGTGGGATTCAAGCGTTCGAAATCCTTGCGGTTTCCAAATCCGGATATGTGGCCGAGCACGCCTGACATGCTCCAACCATCCGAAACCAATCGTGAGCATTGTCCTGCAAGTGCTTGAGCTGATGCGAGAGGGCTTCTGCAGGCGTTGCCGGACGGGGCGATTCAGCTATACTAGCGCGCTTCGCAGTAATCCGCTCCCATCGTCTAGCGGTCTAGGACACCGCCCTCTCAAGGCGGGAACACGAGTTCGAACCTCGTTGGGAGCGCCACCTCCAAGATGATCGGCATTTTGTGATCGGTTTTCCGGTCCAGAGGTATACCGCAGTATGACCTTCGTCGTCACTGACAATTGCATCAAGTGCAAATACACCGATTGCGTCGAGGTCTGTCCGGTAGACGCCTTTCACGAAGGCCCCAACTTTCTCGCCATCAATCCCGACGAGTGCATCGACTGCACGTTGTGCGAGCCGGAGTGCCCCATCAATGCGATCTATCCTGAAGATGATGTCCCTGCCGGACAGGAGCATTTCACCGCCCTGAACAAGGAACTCGCCAAAGAGTGGCCGGTGATCACCGTGCGTAAGGACGCCTTGGCGGATGCGAAGGAATGGGAGCGCAATCCGGAAAAGCCGGAAACGATGGACAAGCTGAAGTTGCTTGAGCGCTGATCAAGCTCCGCAGCGAAAAATCCAGACCGCAAAAAAGGCACCACGCACAGCGTTGGTGCCTTTTTCTTTTGGCCTAAAACTGGTCAATTACGTAGCAACGTTTGGCTTACTTCACCGTCCACCGTCATTCCGGCGAAGACCGAAGTGACGGTGAGGCAACGTCAATGCTTACCGCAAAACGTGCATCACCGTCCTGACAATTAACCTTTGCCACCGAGGCGCGATTTCAAGCTATCGATCACCTTCGCCACCGCAGCAGCATCGCCCTGCGCACGTACTTCGCTTGACCCTTGACCGCTACCGGCGACCGTGACCACCACCTGGCGCGGCGCCACGTTCGGACCGCTCGCGCTGCTACTGCTGCCACGACCGAACATGCGACCGAAGAAGCCCGTCTTTTCGGCCGGCTGATCGGAAGCCAGCACGCTGAGGCTATAGCTGTGTGCGGCGTCGTCATGGCTCTGCAACGTGCCGATTTCGCCGTTGCTCAGCGCTTCGCCGACGCGGCGATAGGTGTCGTCCACGCTATCGGCCAAGATGAAGCCATCCGTGATAGCGCTGGGCGTATTGCCGACGCGCGCGGTCGCGCCGTTGGCGGTCGGTCGGTTGGCGCCGACCGGCGGAATCACCAGCGCAGCACTGGCATTGGGGGTATCCATTCCCGGAGGAATTTCCAGCGGTGATTGCTGCTTGGCGGTCTGCCAGGCTTTTTCGGAACGGAAAATACCGCAGCCCGAAAGCAGCAGGCCAGTCAGAACCAGGGCCGGCAGGGCGACGGCGAGAGAAGATTTCTTCATGTAATAGATTCCGTTGTGTTCCGAATTTGAGTGAACCGATCAAGCGGCATCCGCCAAGGATGCCAGAGTCGCCAAGGCCTTGCGTAGCTGCTCGCGCGCAGACCCCTGTTCCAACTCCACCAGCGGCAACCGCGGTACCGCCGTACCCAGCCCCAGTTCCGGCAGGCCGGCCTTCACCGCGATCGGATTCGGCGCGCAGTTGAGCGCCTGTACCAACGGTTCGAGCGCGGCGTTGCAACGCGTGGTCGCCGCGTGGTCGCCGGCCGTAGCAGCGTCGCACAACGCACGGAATGCCCGGGGAACCAGATTGGCCACCACCGAGATGACCCCGGCGGCGCCGACCAGCATGGCTTGCGCCCCGCTGGCATCGTCGCCGGACAGATAGACGAAATCCGGCCGTACAAGTTCCGCGGTGCGCTGGATACGCTCGGCGTCGCCACGTGCTTCCTTGATGCCGATGATGGCGGGATGCTCCCGCAGCAACGCCGTGGTTTCCACCGCCAGATCGCAAGCCGTTCGCGATGGCACGTTATAGAGAATGACCGGCAGGCCACCGCGATCGGCCACTTCTAGGAAGTGGCGACGCAGACCTTCCTGGGTGGGACGCACGTAATACGGCGCCACGACCAAAGCAGCATTGGCGCCCAGCGAGCGGGCACGTTGCGTAAGCGAGACCGTTTTGGCAGTGCCAGCCTCGCCGGTACCGGCAATCACCGGAATACGACCGGCTACATGCTCGACAGCAAAGGCGAGCAAGCGATCGTATTCGTCGTGTTCGAGCATATGGGCTTCGCCGGTGGAACCAGCGACGACCACCGCCTGGGTACCGCCTGCGATCTGGAAGTCGAGCAAGCGGCCGAATGCCGCCAGGTCGAGTGCTCCATCCGAGCCGAATGGAGTAACCAGCGCGCAGACGCTTCCGTGGATCTTCATGGCGCTATCCGCACAAAAACTAGACAAGGGACGATCTAACCCATTCTGCGTAGGCGGCATGATGTCCAGAAGGCTCGCAGGTTGTGTTGCGCGACGCAGATTAAGACTGGCAGTCTTTTCAAGACGCGCGGCGCAGCATGCAAGCCTTCTGGGCATCACCCTTCGGGCCGGCTCTGTATGTGCACATACCTTCGGTCCATCAGCTCGACAGACGGTCGGTCTGCCTTCGCTGATGCCCCTGTGGTCTGCGCACATACAGAGCCGGTGACGCCTGCGCAGAATGGGTTAGAGCATCCCGCATATTACTTGCGGGCTCGCGGGACGGGCAAGTAAGCTGGCGTATCGTCCGTCGTCATCCCGCACGACGCGGGATCGCCACCATCCATGTCCACCAACCCTTTTTCCGCGCGATCCAGCAACGACCATCAATTGCTGATCCAGACGCTGACGCCGGCCACGCGCACGCCGTTGCTCGCGCTGGCTAAGCGCATCGCGGATGCCGGCTGCAATCTTTCCGATGCGCGCGTATCGACCATCGGCGCGGATACTTCGCTCACTTTGCTCGCCAGTGGCGCGTGGGATGCGGTGGCAAAGTTGGAAACCGCACTCACCAAACTGGCCCGCGAAGAGGAATTGCGCCTTACGCACTATCGCACCAGCCCGCGTGAGCCCAGCGGCCATCTGCTGCCCTATCTGGTGGAAGTGGTATCCGCTGACCGCCCTGGCATCCTGGTGAAGATCGTGGATTTCTTCAATCGCCACGACATCAGTGTGGAGCAGCTGAGCTCCATGCGCTATCAGGCCATGCAAACGGGCGCCGCGATGTTCCAGGCGCAATTCACGATCGGGGTGCCGGATAAGTTGCATATCGCCGCTTTGCGCGACGATTTCCTGGAGTTCTGCGATGGCTTGAATCTGGATGCCATCATGGATCCGGTGAAATTCTAGGATGCTCCGGCTTTTGCCATCTGACAAGGCTGTTTCCGTCACATAACACGCGCTAGTCTCCGCTCCAGCAGTTGCTAAACGTAAGTCTGGCTACCGGAGAGCCCATGCCCGAACTAGGCAAGAAAGTCCCCAAGCTGCAAGGCGTCACCGGCGACGGCAGCACGCTGAAACTCGATTCACTGAAAGGCCAATGGGTAGTGGTCTACTTCTACCCCAAGGACAGCACCCCCGGGTGCACCAACGAAGCGAAAGACTTTCGCGATCTCTATCCGAAGTTCAAGAAACGCCACGCTGAAATCATCGGCGTCTCGCGCGACTCGGTGAAATCCCACGCCAACTTTGCCAGCAAGCAGGAACTGCCCTTCCCGCTGGTATCCGATGCCGACGAAACCTGGTGCAAAACCTTCGACGTGATCCACGAGAAGGTGTTGTACGGGAAGCGTTACCTGGGCGTGGTACGCAGCACCTTCCTGATCGACCCTGACGGCAAGCTCGCCGAAGAATGGCGGGGCATAAAAGTGCCCGGCCATGCACAGGCGGTGCTCGACGCCATTCCTGCCCGGTGATTTCCACGTCTCACGCTCTCGCCAACGTGACGCGATCCATCCACCTCCTGCCTCGTGAGGTTCCTTCCGCATGACCGGAAGCAAGCGCATCTACGCCCTCGACACCAACGTGCTGCTGCATGACCCGACGTCGTTGTTTCGCTTCGAAGAGCACGACATCTTCATCCCAATGACCGTTCTGGAGGAGCTGGACGAAAAAAAGAAAGGCGCTTCGGAAGTGTCGCGCAATGGACGCCAAGTCAGCCGTTTCCTCAACGAACTGATCGAACACGGCAACGGCCACGGCATCAGCAACGGACTGGAACTGAAAAACCCTGAAGGCGTCTCGTTGAGGCGCGGCGGCGCGGTCGGCCGACTGTATTTCCAGCAGCGCACGACCAACGGGCACGGCAAGGCCGATAACCTGATCCTTTCCGCAGTCATCGAGCTGAAGGAAGAAAATCCAGACCGTTCGGTAGTTCTGGTCACCAAGGACATCAACCTGCGCATCAAGGCCAAGATCTACGGCATTGATGCGGAAGACTACGAAAACGACCGTGCACTGGATGATTTCGCCCTGCTCTACACCGGCTCGGCCCAATTGCCGGATGATTTCTGGGATCGCCATCCGGAAGTGCAATCGTGGAACGAGCGTGGGCGCACGTTCTATAAGGTCGATCGGCACAAAGACGAGGATTGGTATCCGAATCAGTGCCTGTTCCTGCCCGGCGACAACAGCGTGGAATTGCGCGTACTGCACGTCGACGAAGTGCGCGCCACGCTGCTGCTGCTGGACGACCACAGCCACAGCAACCACAGCGTATGGGGCATTGCTGCGCGCAATCGCGAACAGAATTTCGCGCTCAATATGCTGATGGACCCGGACGTCGATTTCGTCACCCTGCTCGGCACCGCCGGCACCGGCAAAACACTGCTTGCGCTTGCTGCAGGTTTGGCGCAAGTGATGGACCAACAGCGCTATCGCGAAATCATCATGACGCGCGCCACGGTATCGGTGGGCGAAGACATCGGCTTCCTGCCCGGCACCGAGGAAGAAAAGATGACGCCGTGGATGGGCGCCCTTACCGATAACCTCGAAGTGCTCGCCAATCCGGAAGAAGGCGGCAGCTGGGGACGCCAGGCCACCAATGACCTGCTCGCTTCGCGCATCAAGATCCGCTCGCTCAACTTCATGCGCGGGCGCACGTTCCTCTCGCGTTATCTCATCATCGACGAAGCGCAGAACCTCACGCCGAAGCAGATGAAGACGCTGATCACCCGCGCCGGCCCCGGCACGAAGATCATATGCCTGGGCAATGTGGAGCAGATCGACACGCCTTACCTGACGGAAACCACCTCGGGTCTGACGTATGCGGTGGATCGTTTCAAGCATTGGGCGCATTCGGCGCATATCACGCTGCGGCGTGGCGAGCGTTCGCGGTTGGCGGATTTTGCGTCAGAGGCGTTGTAACCCTCATGGCCGCCATTCCCGCTTGCGCGGCAATGGCGGCCAGGCAAGCTTGCGCATCATGGAATTTCGATGACGAATGGCTCTCCTCCCATCGCACTCACCATCGCCGGCTCCGACTCCGGCGGCGGTGCGGGCATCCAGGCCGACCTGAAAACCTTCCATGCGCACGGCGTGCATGGTCTTTCCGCCATTGCTGCCATCACGTCGCAAAACACACGTGGCGTCACCGCGGTGCATCCGGTGCCGCTTGCGCATGTTCGCAGCCAGATCGATGCAGTGTTCGATGACTTCCCTATCGCAACGGTAAAAACCGGCATGCTGGGCAACGCCGCCATCGTGCGCCTGGTCGCCAAGGAACTACGCAAGCACAAACCAGCGTGGGTCGTGGTCGATCCGGTCATGATTTCCACCAGCGGTTCGCGCCTGCTCGATGAAGACGCCATCGATGCACTGATCAACGAATTGATCCCGCTGGCCGACGTGCTGACACCCAACTTGCCAGAAGCGGAAGCTCTATTGGGCCACTCCCTGAAAACATCGAAGCAATTTGCGCAAGCAGGGGAAGCCTTGCTTGCGCTCGGCGCTCGCGGAGTCCTGTTGAAAGGAGGCCATGGTCGAGGCAACGACGTTGTCGATCGCTATTTCGACGCTAAAGGCATCATCGAGATTCGCCATGCCCGGCTTCCACGTGAAGGACATGGCACAGGTTGCACGCTGGCCTCAGCCATCAGCGCGGAACTGGCCAAGGGGACAACGCCACGCCAGGCGATACGCCGCGCGATTGCCTATGTGCAGCGCGCCCTGAAAAACGGTTATCAACCAGGGCATGGTGCGGCATTCGTACTCCGTCACTGAACGGGATTTGCCGTAAAATTGACCATCGGCCATCCGGCCACCTATCCAGGCCATCCCCGAGCCGCTCTCACGATGGATTTTTTCAGCCTCCGCTTCATCATTCTCTACCTGCTGCTGGCCTTCGTGCTGTGCGTGCTCCTGGTGCACCTGCGTGGCCGCTCCCGCCTGCGCTTCGATCGCCAGCTGGTGGACCACTCCGCCGTGTTCGCGCCTTATAACCTCTTGATGTACGCCTTCTCAGCGGTCCCGGCACGCCCGATCCTCGACCGCAACGGCTTCCCGCAACTGGATCTGCTGCGCGATAACTGGCAAGCCATCCGCGAAGAAGCCTTGCAGTTGTTCGACGAAGGCCATATCCGCGCATCCGAGAAACATAACGACGCTAGCTTCAACAGCTTCTTCAAACAGGGCTGGAAGCGCTTCTATCTGAAGTGGTACGGCGAACCGCTCGCTTCCGCCGAAACGCTCTGTCCGAAAACGGTAGCGCTGCTCAACGCCATTCCTACGGTGAAAGCGGCGATGTTCGCCACGCTCGCGCCGCACAGCAAACTTAATCCACACCGCGACCCGTTCGCTGGTTCGCTGCGCTATCACCTCGGTTTGATCACTCCAAACTCACGCGACTGCCGCATCTTCGTCGATGGCGAAGAACACGCCTGGGGCGACGGCAAGGATGTCGTGTTCGACGAAACCTACGTGCACTGGGTGGAAAACAAGACCGACCAGACGCGCGTCATTCTATTCGCCGACGTCGAACGTCCCTTGCGCACGCGCCTGATGACCGCGATCAATCATCGCGTCGGCGCGTTCATGGGCAAGATCACTGCTTCGCCGAACACCGAATCGCCGGAAGAAAAAACCGGCTTCGTCAATCGCGTATTTGCGCTCAATCAGCGCGGTCGCGAACGCAGCCGCGTATTTAAGAAGAAATACCCGAAGCTGTTCCGCACGGTAAAGTACATCGGCATGCTGATCTTCATCTGGCTGGTGTTTCTCGCTCCCTGGCCGTTCGTGCGTTAAGGATGCTCTGATCTATTCCACGTACCCGTCACCGCACTGTATGCGCGTATCGCTGCGTCCCAGTGGCGAAGGCAGACTGGCCGTCTGTCTAGACGCTGGGACGCAGCGAGACGCGCATACAGTGCGGCCCCAACCTCTTGAATTTAAATGACGGGGTGACGTCCACAAGGCCCGCAGCCTGCGCCGGGTGCGTGGAATAGATCCGAGCATCCTTAAGGACCGTCACGTTTCCGGCACCCCGTGAGTCCTGGCTATAGGCCCAACCGGAAACGACCATGGACGCATCTACCGAACTCTTCCAAAAACACCGCCCACGCCTGCTGGGCCTGGCCTATCGCATGCTCGGCACGCAGGCAGATGCCGAAGACGTGCTGCACGACGCCTGGCTGCGCTGGCACGCGCAAGACAAGGCTGCCCTGGACGATCCGGAAGCGTGGCTGGTGACGGTCACCACTCGCCTTGCGCTCGACCGACTGCGTCGCGCCAAGGTCGAGCGCGAGCATTACACCGGCCCCTGGCTGCCCGAGCCGCTGATCGAATCACAGGAACAGCCCGATACGCAGGCCGAACAAGCCGAAACACTTACCTTGTCGTTCCTGATGCTGCTTGAACGGCTGAACCCTGAAGAGCGCGCCGCATTTCTGTTGCGTGAGGTCTTCGACTATAGCCACGCGGAAGCCGCGACCATCCTGGGCATCACCGAGGAATCCTGCCGCCAGCGCGCGCATCGCGCGAAACAGCGCCTGCGCGATGAGCGCGCGCGCTTCACTACCAACCTGGAAACGCAACGGCGCTTGCTGGAGCGATTTGCGCAAGCCCTGCAGCAACCTACGGAAAAAAACCTGCGCGCGCTCTTTGCCGAAGATGCCATCCATATTTCCGACGGCGGCGGCATCGTGACGGCGGCATTGCGCCCCCTGCTTGGCAGCGAACGCATTGCCCGCCTGTATCTGCAAGTGGCCAAACACGAAGGCGGCCACGACGTGCGCCGCCAGCTGCGCACCTTGAACGGCGCGCCCGTGCTGCTGACCTGGGCGGACGGGCAGTTGGTCACGGCATGCTGGATCGAATGCGACGGCGAGCACATCGTTGCCGTGCATGCGCTCCGCAACCCGGAAAAACTGGCGCGCCTGGCTGCTGTCACAAAATGGCCGGACGCTTCGTCCTTACATTGAAACGGTCAATAACGGCCGTCCATATGAGGACTTAAGCCATGTCACGTTTTTCTTATTACACCTATCCCGAAGCCCTGAAGCCGCTGTTTGCAATGAAGGCCCACATCGACAAGTCCGGCCTCGAAAAAAGCCTGACGCACCTAGTGATGATGCGCGCCTCGCAACTCAACGGCTGCGCCTATTGCATGGACATGCACAGCAAGGAAGCGCGCGCCGATGGAGAAACCGAGCAGCGCCTGTATGTGCTGCAAGCATGGCGCGAAACACCGTTCTACACCGATCGTGAGCGCGCGGCGCTTGCATGGTGTGAAGCGGTGACGCGGCTCGATCCCGTGCATGGCGTGCCGGATGACGTCTACGAGCAGGCGCGTGCTCAGTTCAACGAGAAGGAACTGATGGATCTGAATTTGCTGGTGATCATGATCAACGGCTGGAATCGCATCGCGATACCGTCGAAGACGGAGCCGAATTATCAGTTGCCGGAGCGCAAGGTCGCGTAACTTGCGCAGAACAGTCCCTCTCCCCGAAGAGGGGAGAGGGAGTTTCATCTCAAGCCTTCACGCGCTTGGCAATCGCCTCGCCAAAGCTCTGCGTTGAACCCTTGCCACCCAGATCCGGCGTGACGTGGTCACGATCATTCGCCATCGTGTCGCGGATCGCATCGCGCAGTTTGGTGCCTTTCTCCACCATGCCCAAGTGATCGAGCATGTCGGCCGCGGCCAGCAATAATGCGCACGGATTGGCGATGCCCTTGCCCGCGATATCCGGCGCGGAACCGTGTACGGCTTCGAAGATCGCCGCGTGCTCGCCGATGTTGTCGCCCGGCGCCAGACCCAAACCACCCACCAAGCCCGCACACAGATCGGAAAGAATGTCACCGAACAGATTAGTGGTGACGATCACGTCGAACTGTTCCGGGCGCATCACCAACTGCATGCAGGCGTTGTCCACGATCATCTCGTTGAACTCGATCTGCGGATAATCCTTCGCGATCTCGCGCGCCACATTGAGGAACAGGCCCGACGCGGTCTTGATGATGTTGGCCTTGTGCACGGCCGTGACTTTCTTGCGACCTTTCTTTACCGCCATCTCGAACGCGTAACGCACGATGCGCGCGCAGCCTTTGCGCGTGACACGGATCATCGAAGTGGCCAGTTCACCGTCTTCCGAAAGCGTCTGGCCTTCGGAGAGATACGCTCCCTCGGTATTCTCGCGCACGGTAATGATGTCGATCTTGTCGTAGCGCGCCTTGGTGCCGGGGAAACTGATCGCCGGGCGCACGTTGGCGTAGAGATCGAAATGGCGGCGCAGCGTGACGTTGATCGAGGTGAAACCACCGCCCACCGGCGTAGTCAACGGCCCCTTCAACGCCACCTTGTGCTTGGCGATCGCCTCGAGCGTGGGCTTGGGCAGCAGATCGCCGTGCTTTTCGAGCGCGATCATGCCGGCTTCGACCGTGTCGTAGGTGAGACCGCAATCGAGCGCGTCGAGCACGTGCAGCGTGGCGGCCATGATCTCCGGGCCGATGCCATCGCCCGGGATCACCGCAATGGTCTTGCTCATGGGGAAAACTCCTTGGGGAATGAAGCTAAGGAAGCCGGCGCGCGAGGGAAAGGCGCCTGGCTGAAAACTGCACAATTATCCCTGATGGGCTTGTCGGCGAATAGCCTGGACATGGCTGCGAAGCGTTGGAAATGCTCGTATGGAGCGTTGCTTCGATTCGAACGATGGATTGCTAACGAACTCCCTTCCCTGCAAGCAGGGCAGGGTTGGGGTTGTGCGAGCTTGTTGCGTTGCTTGAACTCATCGCGAGGTTGCGTCACCCCACCCCGGCCCTCCCCTACTGCACGTAGGGGAGAGGTACTCTGGGGCGAGATTGGTTACGCGTGTTCGCTGCAGCCTTCCGCCTGGCCGGCTGCTGCACTGCCTTCCAGTTGATCCAGAAAATCCACCGCACGCCGCAAATGCGGAATCACGATCGACCCGCCCACCACCAGGCCGACGCTGAACACCTCAAAGAATTCATCGCGCGTCACACCCACTTCTTTGCACTGCGCAATGTGATAGCTGATGCAGTCGTCGCAACGCAGCACCATCGAGGCGACCAGGCCGAGCATTTCCTTGGTCTTCACATCGAGCGCACCGGCCTTGTAGGTCTGCGTATCCAGCGCGAAGAAACGGCGTACCACCTGGTTGTCTTCCGCCAGAATCCGTTCGTTCATGCGCTGGCGGAAGGCGGTGAATTCGGCGAGGCGATCCTTCTCGGTGCTCATGCGGCCTCCAGGAGTTGCGCCAGCTTGCCGCTGCGGTCGGCCGCAACCAGGTCGTCGTAGCCGCCTACGTGATGATCATTGATGAATATCTGCGGCACAGTACGGCGGCCGCCGCTGCGCTGGAGCATGTTGTCGCGCTGCGCCGGATCGCTGTCTACCCGCACTTCCTGCCACGTCAGGCCCTTGGCCTTCAGTAAGTTCTTGGCGGCCACGCAGTAGGGGCACACTGCAGTGGAATAGACTTCGATCTTGGGCATCGCAAAAACTCCGGAATAACTTGCGCCTTAAATGGCGGTAGCGGTGTTCGAAAGCAAGCAACTCGACGCTGAACTGCCATATCAGCGAACGGTCTCAGTGTTATTGTCGTTCATCTATGACCATGCCGCATCGCCCCGTCCCAATCCGTAAACGTCTGCTCATCGCGCTGGCTGCCGCCGGCCTGTCCTTCGTTGCCGGCGCCCAGGACAAGCCCGACAACATCCGCTTACCCGATCTTGGCAGTTCAGCCAACGCCTTGATCACCCCGCAGGAAGCGCAGGACTACGGCGCCATGATGCTGCAGCAGATGCGCGCGCTGGACATGGTCGTGGACGATCCGCTGCTGGACGACTACATCAACAACCTGGGCTTTCGCCTGGTCGCCAACTCGGCCAAGCCGAAAGATCACTTCGCCTTCTTCATTGCCAAGGATCCGGTGATCAACGCGTTCTCCGCGCCAGGCGGCTATATCGGCATGAACTCCGGCCTGATCATCATCACGCGCAATGAGGATGAACTGGCAGCGGTGATGTCGCACGAAATCGGCCACATCACACAGAACCATCTGGAACGCGCGTACGAAGCGGCGAAGAAAGACACGCCGCTGATGGCGCTGGTCGCGCTTGGGGCGATTGCAGCCGGCGGCGCGGCCGGCGGTCAGGCCGCGGCGGCCACGCTGCTGGGCGGCCAGGGCATCTTGATGCAGAAGCAGATCAACTTCACCCGCAAAGACGAGGCCGAAGCGGACCGCACCGGCATCGAAACGCTGGCCAAATCCGGCTACGACCCGAACGCCATGGCCGGTTTCTTCCAACGCATGGAAGACGAAATGAGCGCCGACTCCGGCGGTATCGACGTCCCGTCCCTGCTGCTGGACCACCCGGTCACCGCGCAACGCATCAGCGATGCAAAATCTCGTGCAAGTTCGCTGATCGCTGCCCAGAAACTGCAGCCTAGCGGCAACCTGTTGGACAAGGAACATTGGGAGAAGCAGACCGCCCCGATCGCCTATGTGAAAGATGCGACGTCCCTGGTCTCCGCGTTGCCTAACGCCAACAAGGGCTTGAGCACTTACCTGCTGATGCGCGAACGCGTGCGCGTGCTGTCCGACGACGCGTACCGCATGAGCAACTATTACGCCGGCCTGCTCGGCCGCCAGGACGGGCGCTACAACACGCCGGAAAACCACTACGGCTACGCGCTCGCCCTGATCCGCAGCGGCCAGGGCGCCAAAGCCATAGCTCAGCTCCAGTCGCTCGTGGAGAAGAACCCCGACAACCTCGTGCTGCGGCTTGCCATGGCGGATGCTCGCCTGCAGGACGGCCAGCGCACCGCGGCGCTGGATATCTACGCTGCGCTCAACACCGAATCCCCACGCAACAAGGCCATCGCCCTGGCCTATGCCAACGCACTTATCCAGGGCGGCAGCAAGATCCAGGCCGAACAGGCTGCCGGCATGCTGCGTCCGATGCTGGAAGACACCGACGAGCCCGGCCTGTTCACCGCTTACGCTCGCGCCAGCGAACGAGCTGATCAGCCGGTACGCGCGGGCGAGGCCTATGCCCAGGCCAGTTATCTGTCCGGCCGGCCGTTCGATGCCATGGAGCAGCTAAAGGTACTGCTCAAGCGCAATGACCTGGACTACTACGCCCGCGCCCGCATCCAGGCTCACATCGCCGAACTCACCCCGCTGGTGATGGAGCTGCGCAAGCGCCGCGTGTCCACCGATGACAACCCGGACGGCACCAGCCAGACCCAGCAACAGTTCGGGCCGGGGTGCAAAGGCCGACTTTGTTTCGGCTTGGAGCGAAATCCCCAATAGGTCGATCGCTTGAAGAGGATCGTCGGGATACCGGCAATCCAACCTCCGCCCGCGGTTTTCGTCCCAATCAGCAGACTTTTGTCATCTCCAACCCCTTATCAGCGTAGCGTTTTCATGCAGTGTCATTGCCGCGTAACATTTCACCGCTGCAATATTTGCGTCACAGGCCACCTACTCGGACCTCCGCGTGCACAAACGCATCCTGATTGTTGAAGACGAAGCCTCCATTCGCGACATGGTCGCCTTCGCCCTGCGTAAGGCTGGAATGGATACCTCACAAGCCGCCGATGCCCGTACGGCACAGATGTCCATCGCTGAACAGGTGCCCGACCTGATCCTGCTCGACTGGATGCTCCCCGGCACCAGCGGACTGGATCTGGCCCGCCGCCTGCGCAAAGAAGAGCTCAGCCGCGAGATCCCCATCATCATGCTCACCGCGCGCGGCGAAGAGATGGATCGCGTCAACGGCCTGGAAGCTGGCGTGGACGACTACGTAGTCAAGCCCTTCTCCACCCGCGAGCTGATCGCCCGCATCAAGGCCGTACTGCGCCGCAGCCAGGGCGACGACGGCTCGGGCATGGTGGAACTGGGCCGGCTGCGTATCGATGGCCCGGCTCACCGCGTGTTTGCGGGCGACGAGCCGGTGCCGATCGGTCCCACCGAATACCGCCTGCTGTACTTCTTCATGACGCATCCGGAACGCGTCTACTCGCGCGCGCAACTGCTCGACCATGTGTGGGGCGGCAGCGTGTACGTGGAAGAGCGCACCGTGGACGTGCACATTCGCCGCCTGCGCAAGACGCTCGAGCCGTGGAAGCTCGAGGATATGGTGCAGACGGTGCGGGGCGCAGGCTATCGCTTCTCTGCCAGCCCCTGACGCACCCCCTGCCATGACACGCCCGGTCAAAAGCGCCTGGAAAACTCCTCTCGCGCTGACCGGCGGCTTGGTTGTGGGCGCCGTCGGCGGCTGGCTGGCCGGCGGGCATGTCGCTACCGGTGTGGCGCTGGTCGCCATAGCAGAGATTGTCTTGCTGCTGACGCATTTGCGTCACATTGTTAAGCCCATCATGAGCTCGCCGCCCATACCCCCGGGCGAAGCTTCTTCCGACCCCCGGCATGACCGATTCATGATGCGCTCCCGACGCCTAGCCGCCAACCTGCATGATCTACGCCGCGCTGCAGGCAGCCTGCCGGATGCGATCGTGCTGCTCGACCAGGACCAGCACGTGCGCTGGTTCAACCACGCGGCTGAAAGTCTGCTCGGTTTGCGCCGTCCGCAGGACCGCGGCGTGGTGCTGAAGGAAAGATTGCATAACTCCGAACTGGCCGGCTGGCTGGAAGAAGCCTCCCCCGAGCCGCTCAACGACGTCAGTGCGCCCGGCTCCCCCAGCCGCCACATCAACGTGACCTTGCTGCCGTTCGGCCAGCGCCAACGTTTGCTGCTGGCGCGCGATATCAGCCACATGTCGCGCCTGGAACAGATCCGCCGCGACTTCGTCGCCAACGTCTCGCACGAATTGCGCACGCCGCTCACGGTGATCCACGGTTATCTCGAACTGCTCGATCCCGAAGACGTACCGCATCTAGCCCCGGTACTCAGCGAAATGCGGGCACAATCCAAGCGCATGGGTCAGATCGTGGAAGATCTGCTCACGCTGTCGCGCCTGGAAACGCAGGATCACGTAAGCGAAGAACGCGTGCCGATGGCACCGCTGCTGGCCACGCTGCGCAAGGAAGCCGAGGCGCTGAGCCAAGGCCGCCACAGCATCACCGTGGAAAACCTCGCCAACATCGATCTGCTCGGTTCGCCCAAGGACCTGCACAGCGCGTTGTCCAACCTGGTCAGCAACGCTGTGCGCTACACACCCACCGGCGGACGCATCGCGATCCGCTGGGAGCGCACCGCCGACGGCGCGAATTACTCGGTGACCGACACCGGCTATGGCATTCCCGCCGATCATCTATCGCGACTCACCGAACGCTTCTACCGTGTGTCGTCCAGCCGCTCGCGCGATAGCGGCGGCACAGGGCTGGGTCTGTCGATCGTCAAGCACGTGCTTGGCCTGCATCAGGCACGCCTGGATGTCCGCAGCACGCCTGGCCAGGGTTCCACCTTTACCTGCTGCTTCGGCCGCGAGCGATTGATGTCGCCGGAAACGCACGAGTCCAGGTCTTCGGAAACCTGAGCCGCCTGCGCAAGCCGTGGCGCATTACAAAACGTTGAACGCCTTCTTACAAACAGATAGGCGTGATGCCGGCTCCTGAGTAAGAATGTGCGGATGCCGCGCCGTCAAGCTACTCAACCTGTCGTCAACAACGAAACCTCCCAGCCCGAGCTGTTCCTGAGCCGCGAGCTGGCCACACTCGAATTCAATTTCCGGGTCCTCGCGCAAGCACGCGACACCAGCATGCCGCTGCTGGAACGCCTGCGTTATTTGAGCATCGTGGCAAACAACCTCGACGAGTTCTTCGAGGTCCGTGTGGCGATGCTCAAGCATCATCACCAGTTCGGCTCCGCAGCGCCCGGCCCCGACGGCATTCCGTCCGGCGAGCTGCTGGCGCGCATTCGCGAACGCGTGCTCGATCTGGTCAGCGCGCAGTACGCCACCTGGCAGGACGAACTCGGTCCTGCACTTGTCGCCGAAGACATCCACTTCCTCACCCGCAAACAGTGGACACCGCGCCAGCGCCGCTGGCTGCATGGCTACTTCGAAAATGAAGTATTGCCGGTACTCTCGCCGCTCGGCCTGGACCCTGCGCATCCATTCCCGCGCATCCTCAACAAGACGTTGAACATCGCGGTAGTGCTGCAAGGCCGTGACGCATTCGGCCACGAAGGCCACATGGCGCTGGTACGCGCGCCGCGTTCGTTACCGCGCCTCATCCGCATCCCCAACGAAGTCAGCGGACCGGGCGACCATTACGTATTCCTCGCCGAACTGCTGCAGGCTTTCGTCGACATGATGTTCCCCGGCTTCAAGGTGGCCGGCTCATATCAATTCCGCGTCACCCGCAACAGCGAGTTGATTGTGGAAGAGGAAGAAGTCGAGAACCTTGCGCGCGCGTTGGCGGAAGAGCTGCACGGCCGCGGCTATGCACGCCCGGTGCGATTGGAAATCGGCGCCGATTGCCCGCAATCCATCGTGCAGATGCTGATCAGCAATTTCGAGCTGGAAGAAACCGACGTCTACCGCTGCAATGGTCCGGTCAACATCATTCGCGCCGGCCTGGTCTACGACGAGCTTGATCGACCAGCGCTGAAGTTTCCGCGTTTCACCTCTGCCCTGCCTGCAGCATTGAGCGGCGGCCGAAAGATTTTCGACGTGCTCAACCAGCGTGACATCCTGCTGCATCATCCGTACGAGTCGTTCAACGCGGTCGTAGATCTGCTGCGCGAAGCCGTGCAGGATCCGGACGTGCTGGCGATCAAGCAGACCCTTTACCGCGCCGGCAAGGACACGCCACTGGTGGATCTGCTGGTGGAAGCTGCGCGCACCGGCAAGGACGTCACCGTGGTGATCGAACTGCGCGCACGCTTCGATGAGGAAGCCAATATCCGCTTCGCCACGCGCCTGCAGGAAGCCGGCGTGCAAGTGGTGTACGGCGTGGTGGGTTTCAAGACACACGCCAAGATGATGCTGATCGTGCGGCGCGAGAACGGCCATCTGCGGCGCTACGTGCATCTTTCCACCGGCAATTATCACCAGACCAACAGCCGCCTTTACACCGACATCGGCCTAATGACCGCGAACCCGGAATTCGGCGAGGACCTGCACAAGATTTTCCAGCAGCTCTCCGGTTTGGGCCCGGTGATCAACCTCAAGTGCCTGCTGCATTCCCCCTTCACGCTGTACAAGAGCGTGGTGGAAAAAATCGAGCGCGAAAGCGCGCACGCGCGCAACGGCAAGCCGGCGCGAATCGTCGCCAAGCTCAACGCCATGAACGAATCGCATGTGATCGAAGCGCTGTACGCCGCAGCACAGGCGGGCGTGGAGATCGACCTGATCGTGCGTGGCGCCTGCACCTTGCGGCCGGGATTGCCGGGGATTTCCGAACGCATCCGCGTGCGCTCGATCGTGGGACGCTTCCTCGAACACAGCCGTGTGTATTGGTTCGCCAACGATGGCGCGCCGGAAATCTACTGCGCCAGCGCAGACTGGATGGAACGCAACCTGATGCGACGCATCGAGGTAGCCTTTCCGATTCTCGATCCGCAATTGGCCACGCGCGTGTACGAGGAAACGTTAGCCAATTACCTGGCCGACAACACGCAGGCCTGGTTGCTGGATAGCGATGGTCATTACGCACGTGCCACGCCGGGTGAGGACAAGCCGCATTCTGCGCAGGACACATTGTTGGCGAAACTGTGCAGTCCGGCCGCGATCACCCCCACACGTTCGCCCATCCCCTCAACGCTTCGAGACAGCGAATAGCGGTAATTCCACCTGCACGCTACGCTCCAGCAAGTTGGGCCGAGGCGTAGCCGAACCCCAACGTCGAGATGCACGTGGCATGTTGGGGTTCGGCTTCGTCTCAGCCCAACTGAAGTGTTTCGCATGATTCGATCATGCGAGAATCGCACGATGTTCGAATTGGGAGTCCCGCGTGAGCCTCGGTGACCAGATGCAGATCAAGGACGGCGAGCTCATGGCCGCCGTCGACATCGGCTCAAACAGTTTCCACATGGTGGTCGCTCGCATGGAGCACGGCGAACCGCGCGTGATCGACCGTCTGCGCGAAACCGTGCGCATGGCTGCCGGCCTGCGCGCCGATGGCACGCTGGATGCAGAACATCGCGCCCGCGCACTCAACTGCCTGGCACGCTTCGGCCAACGCATCGCCGGGGTTCCCTCCGCGCGCGTCCGCGCCGTGGCCACTAACACCGTGCGGCGCCTTGCTTCGCCGCAGGCCTTCCTGACCGCAGCGGAAGCGGCGCTAGGCAATCCAGTGGAAGTGGTATCCGGCCGCGAGGAAGGCCGCTTGATCTTTCTCGGCGTGTCGCACGATCTGCCCACCTCACGCGAGCCGCGCCTGGTGATCGATATCGGCGGTGGCAGCACTGAATTCATTATCGGCCGCGGCCTGGCGCCGATGCATACCGAAAGCGTGCAGGTCGGCTGCATCGCCACCACGCAGCGCTTCTTTCCCGGCGGCAAGCTCACGCGCAAGCGATGGCAGCGGGCACGCGGCGAAATTGGCGTGTTGCTGCAACAGTTCTCGGAGGAATACCTGGAGGCCGGCTGGACGGATGCCTTCGGTTCCTCCGGCAGTGCCAAGGCAATCGGTGGCGTGGTGCAGGCGATGAAGCTGTCCGATCACGGCGTTACGCCCAGCTCGCTGGTCACCTTGCGCGATGCGCTGCTCGAGCAAGGCCAGATCAGCACGCTCAAGCTGCCGAGCCTCTCCGAAGAGCGCGCCCCCGTATTTGCGGGCGCGGTAGTGATCTTCGAGGCAGCCTTCGCTGCGCTCGGCATCGAGCGCCTGCAAGTATGCGAAAGCTCCATGCGCGAAGGCCTGCTGTGGGACCTGATCGGCCGTGCCGGCGGCACCGACCCGCGTACCGCCAGCATCGATGCCCTGGCCAATCGCTATGGCGTGGATCGGGCACAGGCACGCCGCGTGGAATCCACCGCGCTGATGCTGTTCGACCAAGTGGCACCCACCTGGAAATTGGATGCCGAAGCGCGCGAGTGGCTGTCATGGGCAGCGCGCGTGCATGAAATCGGCCTGGCCATCGCGCACAGCCAGCATCACCAGCATGGCGCGTACATCCTGCGCAATGCCGACCTGGCCGGCTTCTCCAAGCAGGAACAGCACTTGCTCGCCACGGTTGTGCAGGCGCATCGGCGCAAACCGGACAAAACCTCTTTCTCCACCTTGCCGCAGCGCTACCGCCAGCTCGCCAAGCACATCACCGCGCTGCTGCGCCTGGCCGTGCTGTTCCGCCGTGCGCGCCGCCCGGAATCGCTGCCACCGATGCGCCTCAGCGCGACCGTTCAACGCCTGGGATTGCGTCTGCCTGCTTCGTGGGTGGAACAGCATCCGCTGACCCAGGCGGATCTGGAGCAGGAAATCACGCCGATGGCGGAGTTGGGTCTGACATTGGCGATTGGCACTGAATGAAACCCCTCTCCCAAAGGGAGAGGGGCGCAACACCAACCTCACCCATCAGCCATAAGCAGGCCACACCCGCGTATCATGCGCGGATATTTCAGCCGTACCGCCCCCCATCATGCCCAAGTACCTGCTGACCGCCCTCTTCCTCATCGCACCGCTCGCCGTTGCGCAGACCACCAAGCAAGCACCGGCGCCGACTGCACCTGCGGCAGCCAATCCCACGGCGATCCTGCATACCTCGCAAGGCGACATCACGCTGGAGCTGTATGCGGACAAATCGCCCAAGAGCGTCGCGAACTTTCTGCGCTACGTACACGAAGGCTTCTATGCCGGCACCGTGTTCCATCGCGTGATTCCCGGCTATCTCGTCCAAGGCGGCCTCTACACCTCGGAATTGCAACCGCGTCGCACGCACTCGCCAGTAGCCAGCGAAGCAGACAACGGCCTTTCCAATCTGCGCGGCACCGTTGCCGTTGCGCGCGGCGCGGATCCCAATTCCGGCACATCGCAGTTCTTCATCAACTTGGTCGACGATCGCCGCCTCGATTACGTCGGCAACCAGAATGGCCTCACCTGGGGTTACACCGTCTTTGGCAAAGTGGTGAAAGGCATGGACGTAGTCGACAAGATCGCCGCCCTGCCCACGCGAGCACAAGGTCCGTTCGCTGCCGACGTGCCCAATCCGTTGGTGGTGATCCAAAGCGTGAACGTCGAAGGCGAAGAAGCACCGGCCGCGCCTGCTTCCACGGCAAAACCTTCCGCCGCTGCGCCACGCAAGTCCAAATGAGCACGTTGTTCATCTCGGACCTGCATCTGGACGACAGCCGCCCGCACATCACCACGCTGTTCGAACACTACCTGGCCAGCGATGAAGTGCGTAAGGCCGATGCGCTGTACATCCTCGGCGATCTGGTCGAAGCCTGGGTCGGCGACGACGACGATGCACAACTGCCGCAGCGCATTGCCAGCGCCACGCGCGCCGTGCGCGATGCAGGCGTACCGGTCTATTTCATCGTCGGCAATCGCGATTTTCTGTTGGGCGAAACGTACGCCGCACGCGCAGGCATGACGCTGATTGAAGACGGCGCTGTGCACGATCTCTACGGCACACTTACTTTATTGATGCACGGCGACGTACTCTGCACCGACGACCTGGCGTATCAAGAACTACGCCGCCAAGTGCGTTCGCCCGCATGGAAGGCGCAAGTGCTTTCCATGCCATTGGAGGCACGCCGCGCATTGGCCGCGAAAGCGCGCGCCGAAAGCCGCAGTTACACCAGCAGCGCGCAGGAAACGCTGATGGACGTCAACGCTGATACCGTGGCGCAAGCCATGCGCCATGCGGGCGTGACGCACCTGATCCACGGACACACGCATCGACCCGCCATTCACCACTTCGATTTGGACGGCCAGAAGGCCGAACGCATCGTGCTAGGTGATTGGTACGAGCAGGGTTCAGTGCTGCGCGTAACTCCGGAAAGCCGCGAATTGCGCGCTGTTCAAAACTAAAACGTTCCAAACATCGATTGCCGGGCCGTACCCTATTTCGGCCAACCCTGCCCTTTTTCGGCAATCGTCAAGGATAGCCGCGCTTTCTCCACGACCCCTTCACCTATGTGCACACAGGATCAACACGCCCGATCCTCACTCATGTAGGTCATCAGGTCGTTCGCGTCAGGGGTCCCAAGCTAGTGCGTCACCGGCATGCATGAGTCGGTCGGGGAACTGTTGTCTCCATTCACTGGCGCATCCAAACAGGTGCGACGCCTGATTGGAACGCACCGCGTTCAAAGGAGTGATAAGTCATGCGTAGCATTGCTTCGGGCAATATCTTCAAGCAAACCCTTCTGGCCAGCTTGATCGCGGCATCCGTCTTGTCACTGGCGGCCTGCAGCGGTTCGGGCTCGGTACGCAGTTCGGGAGGAGGTCTGTCGGTTGGTCCATCGGGCAGTGGATCAAGTAGCGGCGGATCAGGCGGTTCTGGTTCGGATGGCTCGGGTGCTTCCGGCAGCAGCGGCAACAACGGTAGCGGCAGCGGTTCCGGCGGCGGTACTGGGGGTACGGGCGGAAGTGGCAGCAACGGTGGCGGATCACCAAGCCCAACGCCTACACCTACACCGACACCAACGCCGACTCCCACACCCACCCCTACCCCAACGCCTACCCCCGCACCCAGCACCTTGCTCGGCGGCGTGGCCACCGGTGCGGGCGGCGTGGTGGCCAGCGTTGGCGGTGCGGTAAGCACCGTGGGCTCGCAGCTCACCAACCTTCCGTTGCTGGGCAACAACGGCGTCACGAAAGGTTTGAGCGGCGTGGTGACCAACACCGGTGATGCCGTTACCGCCTTGGGCAACGGCGTAAGCAGCGGACTGGGCCAGATCGGCAACAGCAAAGACCCGGTCGGCACCACCGTGCAGAGCCTGGGCGGCGTGGTCAACGATTCCGGTCAGGCGGTGAATGATCTTGGCCAGACGGTGGCCAGCGTCGGCTCCTTCCAGGGGTCGCCGATCCAGCCGATCACCGCCACGCTCGGCGGCGTCGTATCCACGGTCGGCAACGATGTTTCCGCAGCAGGCGCGCCACTGGACCACAACCTCGGCACCGGCCTGGTGAAGGCGGTGACGCAGACCGCCAGCAACACGCTGACCCCGATCGCAACGCTGGGCCAAAGCAGCGGCAACGGCGGTGGCAACCTGGTCGCGGCGGTATCGCAGGCAGGCGGTAACGCCACCAGCGGGGTGGGCAGCATCGTGTCATCGGTGGGTGCGCAGGTAGCCGGCGCTGGTTCTTCCGTGCCCGGCGCAGCGCCAATCACGCAGTTGGTGGGCAATGCCGTGCAAGGTGCGGGCAATGCCGTCACCACCTTGGGCAATGGTGTAACGGCGGGTCTCGGGCAATCGGGCAGCATCAGCAATCCGGTTGGCGTTACGACCACCGGCACCACCAATGCAATCACCGGCATTGGCCAGACGTTGGCGAACACGGGGCAAGCCATCACCAGCGCAACAGGTTCCGGCCCCACTGCGGGGCTCGGCGCGGTGACTGGCTTGGTCAGCAACGCGGTCACCGCGGCAGGCAATACGGTTGCAGCCGTCGGCGGCACCGGAACAACCGGCGTCAACGGTGTCCTGCAACCGGTCACTCAAACGGTGAGCAATGTGGTCAACGGCGTCGCCAGCCTCACCGGCACCAGCGGGACCGGCAACATCATCGGCGGCGTCACGGGCAGTTCGTCGTCGAACACCAGCAGCAAAGATCAAGGCCTGCTCGGCATACTCGGCAAGCACGGCCTGTAAGTCGAGCAAAGAAGCGATGAAGCGTTGAGCGGAGGCGGCCCGAATGCCGCCTCCGTCATATCGGCGACGCGATGTCGCGTCGGAAACCGCAAACAGGGGCATCGCATGAAGGCATGGATTGGCCAGGCTCTCAGTGTGTCAATACTTGGTGTAGCGAACATGGTCCCGCTGTCGGCGGAAGCGCAGGTGCGCCCGCCGACAACGGCCAATCCGCTGCAGAATCTGCCACGCGTGGAAACACCGATAGCGCCGAAGGTGAACACGCAAGTACAGACGCGCGCTGCGAATCCGCGTCTGGAAGCACTGCTCGCAACACCTCTCACACCACAACGTTTCGATGTAGTCGGTGTACATGTAGTGCCGTTCAAGGAAGTCGCCGCGCTGTTTAGCCCGATGACGGGCAAGACCGTACATGTTTCCGATGTGTTGAACGCCTCATCAAAAATCAGTGAGGTCTACAAAGCGCATGGTTACGCGCTCGCGTTCGGCTACGTGCCCACGCAGGATTTCTCCAACGGCATCGTGCATATCACGGTTGTTGAAGGTTATGTGGCCGACGTAAACATCAACGGTGACGCGGGTAACATGGAACCGAAGATTCGCGCCATCGCCGCACACATCATGAAAGACCGTCCGCTGCGGCAAAAAACCTTCGAACGCTATCTGCAAGTGCTGGGCATGCTGCCGGGCGTGCATATCGATGCGAACGTACCGTCGCCCACTACCACGGATGGCGCCACCCGGTTGATGCTCACGGTGAAACGCACGCGCTTCAATGCCACCTCCGGCATCGACTTCAATCATCCCGGCGTGCAGGGTTTGACCAGCGTGACGGAAAACGGCCTGCTGCCGTTCGGGGAACAAATCGGTTTTTCCACCCTGCTCCCGCCTGGCCCAGGCCACCAGCACTTGTATTCGCTCAGCTATCTGCAGCCATTGGCCTCGGACGGCGCCATGCTGCATGTCAACGGCTCGCACTACCAAGGCGAGCCGAATACCGACAATCAGTTGCCTTACTACCTGCGGCAAACGATGCATCAGGATCAGTTCGCGCTTTCCGTCAGTTATCCGTTGCTGTTGAACAACCACAGCAATCTCACCGCAACGGGCGGTGGCTATGTCACCACGCTCACGCAAACCTACACCAACACCATCACCGGCGCGCGCCTGATTCAACACGATGGTTTGCGGGTCTTCAATGGCAAGCTGGATTATCTCAAGGTCGGCGACACCAGCATGCAGAAGATCAACTTGGAGATTGCGCGCGGCATCGATGGGCTCGGCGCAAACGCCAGCGTGGTGACGCGCTTCGGGAATCTTGTACTGGTTTCGCCGGTCGATCCGACTTTCACGCGTTACGACGCTACATTTCTGCAAAGCGACGTATGGCCGCATCGCGTCGGCACGGTCTTCAGCATCACCGGGCAATACAGCCACACCACATTGCCGACCACCGAACAGGTGAGCTTCGGCGGGCCCCGTTATGGGCTGGCCTACGACCCTGGCGAAACCGCGGGTGATAGCGGCTGGGGGGCGTCGTTCGAAGTCAATCAGCGTTACGACTTATCCAATCATTGGGTCAGGCAAGTCACGCCTTATGTCGTCACGCAGTTTGCGCGCGTGTATCTCAATGCGGGGACGCCTGCGCCTTCCAAACTTGGTTCTGCCGGACTTGGCGTGCGGTGGACGGATCAGCATTACTACTCGTTCGATCTCACGGTTGCGCAGCCGGTGGGCGACAAGCCGCTGGGTACAACGCATCGCTCGCCGCGGGTGAATTTTGCTTTCAGTTATCAGCTGCGCTGAGAAATCACACTCTACCTCACCGTCATTCCGGCCTTCGCCGGAATGACGGTGAGGTAAAAATCAAATATGCATGCAAGCGCATACCTGAAAACAAAACGGCCATCCAATCGGATGGCCGTTTTGATTCTCATGCTAAAGAATACGATTTACTTCTTCGCAAACAAATGCTCGACACCCGCGCGCTCTTCACGCAGTTCCTTGTCGGTCGCGTCCATACGTGCACGCGAGAAGTCGTTGACCTCCAGACCCTGCACGATCTCGTACTTGCCGTTCTTCACCGTCACCGGGTAGCCGTAGATCACGCCCGGCGCGATGCCGTAGGAACCATCGGACGGAATACCCATCGACACCCAATCACCTTCCGCGGTGCCGAGTGCCCAGGTGCGCATGTGATCGATCGCGGCGGAAGCCGCCGAAGCCGCCGACGAAGCACCGCGTGCCTTGATGATGGCCGCGCCGCGCTGCTGCACCGTGGGGATGAAATCCTTTTCGTACCAGCTCTGATCGACCAGGCTCAGCGCCGGTTTGCCGCTCACGGTGGCGTGGTGCAGATCCGGATACTGCGTGGAGCTGTGGTTGCCCCAGATGGTGACCTTCTTGATGTCGGTGGTGTGCTTGCCGGTTTTTTCGGCAAGCTGCGACAGCGCGCGGTTGTGATCCAGGCGCACCATCGCGGTGAAGCACTTCGGATCGAGATCGGGCGCGTTCTGCTGCGCGATCAGCGAATTGGTGTTGGCCGGGTTGCCCACCACCAGCACGCGCACGTCACGCTTGGCGTGATCGTTCAGCGCCTTGCCTTGCGGCGCAAAGATGGCGCCGTTGGCTTCGAGCAGATCCTTGCGCTCCATGCCCGGGCCGCGCGGACGTGCGCCGACCAGCAGTGCGTAATCGACGTCCTTGAAAGCGACGTTGACGTCGTCGGTCGCGACCACGCCAGCGAGCAGCGGGAATGCGCAATCGTTGAGCTCCATCACCACGCCCTGCAGCGCAGGCAACGCAGGCGTGATTTCGAGCAGATGCAGGATGACCGGCTGATCCGGACCGAGCATGTCGCCGGCGGCGATGCGGAACAGCAGGGCGTAACCGATCTGGCCGGCTGCGCCGGTCACGGCAACACGAACGGGGGCTTTCATCGTGGCAACTCCTTCAGGTGCATAAAAACAAAGCCCCGCATCGTAACGAGGGGGCCGTAAAGAAAGATCAACTCAGTTCGGCGAAGAACTCGGCAATGCGCGCAAGGCCGGGCGCCAACTGGGCGGTGGGACAGGTATAGGAAATGCGCATGGCGCGCGGCTCGCCGAAGGCCGAACCTGGCACGCAGGCCACGCCCTTGGTGCCCAGCAGCGCAGCGCAGAATTCCACGTCGTTTTCGATGCGCGTGCCATGGTGGCTCTTGCCGAACGCCACCGAGATATCCGGGAACGCATAGAACGCACCTTGCGGACGCGGGCACACCACACCAGGGATCTTCGCCAGCGCAGCCAGCACCACATCACGCTTCTGCGCGAATTCCTTGCACTTGGCTTGCGGTACATCCTGCGGACCGCTGAGCGCGGCAATCGCCGCGGCAGCGATCACCTCCGGCACGCTGGTGATGTGATTGGAATTGAGCGTGGTCACCGCCTTGGCCACATTCTCCGGCCCGGCGATCAAACCGACGCGCCAGCCCGGCATGCCGTAGGTCTTGGAAATCGAATCGACGAAGATCAAACGATCGCGCAATTCCGGCCGCGCGAACACGAAATTGTGATAACCGATGCCGTCAAACACCATTGAGTTGTAGATGTCGTCGGTGATGATCCACGTGTCCGGATACTGCGCCAGCACCTCCGCCAACGCAGCGATTTCCTCGCGCGTGTAGACCATGCCGGTGGGATTGGAGGGGTTGTTGAACAGAAACACTTTCGGCTTGCGCGCAAGCGCTGCTTGCAACTGCTGCGGCGTGAGCTTGTAGTTCTGATCGGGACCACAATGCAGCACGTTGGCTTTTGCGCCCACGATATCGGCGATGTCGTGATAGGTGGTCCAATACGGCGCCGGGAAGCAGATCTCGTCGCCTTCGTTGAGCAACGCCTCGGCCAGGTTGTACAGCACCTGCTTGGCACCAATGCCCACCGACAGATTCAAACGCCCGTAACCGGTGAAACCCAACGCTTCAATGTGCTTGAGGAAAGCATCCAGCAGCGCATCGGAACCGCGATTGCTGCCGTACTGGCCACTATCGTGCGATAGCGCTTCGCGTGCGGCAGCGTACACATGATCGCCAGGCAGAAAGTTCGGCACGCCGATGGAGAAGCTGATGATGTCGCGGCCGGAGGCTTTGAGCTGCTTGGCCGTTTCGGCGATCACCATGATCGCGCTGGGTTTGGCGCGGCCGATACGCTGGGCGAGCTGGGGCATGGCTTCCTCGTGGGTGCGGGACAGCAAACCCGGCGATTTTAGCATGCGGCGTTGCGGCAACCGGAGATCCCCGGCGACATAGACCCAGAAAATTCCTATTGCTTCGTCATAGCCGACTGGCATGATGGTTCGGGGTGACCTGATCCCTTTTACATGGGCGGCATGATGCTCAAAAGGTTCGCAGGGTGGGTTGCGCGGCACAGGGAAGACTGGCCGTCTTTTCAAGCCGCGCGGCACAGCGTGCGAGACTTCTGGGCATCACCCTCCGGGCCGTTACTGTCTGTCCGCATGCCTTCGGCCCGTCGGCGCAACAGACAGCCAGTCTGCCTTCGCCGACGCACCTGTGGCCTGCAAACAGACAGTAACGGTGACGCCGATGTAAAAGGGATCAGGTCACCCCAAGCCGCTGCACGACCGGGCGGAAGGGGTGCCTTGATCAACAACCACGACGCAAGGGGATGTCCATGTTCCATATCATCTGGTCGATCATCGTCGGCTTCATCATCGGTCTTATCGCACGCTGGATCGTGCCGGGCGCCGAACACTACGGATTCATCATGACCACCGTGGTGGGTATCGTCGGTTCCGTTATCGGCGGCTTTATCGGCACGCTGTTTAGCAAGCCGGCGCCAGGTCAGAAATTCCATACGGCCGGCTTTTTGTTGTCGATTGTCGGCGCGGTCATCCTGGTCTACTTGCTGCGCTTTATCCAGCACTGATCGCCGGGTTTTCATCGAACACAAAAAAACACGGCGGGTTTCCCCGCCGTGTTTTTTGTAGATGCCGCTCAGGCTGTTCTCGCAGCGAGCAGCTTCTCGGCCAAGCCGCCGAGCATCGAAAGATCGAAGCCACCGCCACCGCTCGAAGGCACGTCGCCGTTCGGGGTGACATGATCCACTGCATGCGGCAATACCTGTGCAAGCTGGCCGACCAACTGACCGGGGTCCACGCCAAGCTTGCTGGCCGCGTTATTCACGACCGAATCCAGACCGGACTTCTGCAGTACCTCGTTGAGCTGGTCGCCGGAAATGGCCTGGTTCGCGCCATTGCCGATCCAGGACTGCACCGCGCCGCCGAGGCCATGCTGCTGCAACGTGCTGGCCAGGCCCTGCACGCCACCGGCCTGTTGGATCAACTGACCGGCAATCGATACCAGCGAATTGCCGCCCTCGCCCTGATTACCGCCCAACAAACTGCCCAAGCTATCGAGTAACGACATGGCTGTGCTCCTATGAGAAAGATCCAAGCCCGGCGATTCTATGTCGACGTCGGCTACACAATCGTAACAGTGGCGTGAAGAACGCCACTGCTCACCTGGGTGAAACCCAATCAGCCGCGCTGATCGAGCACTGTGTTCCATTCCTTCACGCGCTCCGCTTGCGCCGCCAGCAATGCATCCACATCGCCTTCCACGGTAACCTTTTCGATGCTGTCGCCCTGCTTGATCGCGTTCACCACTTTCTGGTCTTCCGCGCTGACAATTTCGCCGAACACGCTGTGCTTGCCATCCAGCCAGGGCGTAGCGCCATGGGTGATGAAGAACTGGCTGCCATTGGTGCGCGGACCGGCGTTGGCCATGGAAAGGATGCCCGGCTTGTCGTGCTTCAGCGAGGGACTGAACTCGTCTTCGAAACGATAGCCCGGGCCACCGCGACCGCTGCCTTCGGGGCAGCCTCCCTGGATCATGAAATCGGCGATCACGCGATGGAACGACAGGCCGTCGTAGTAACCGCGGCGCGCCAGATTGACGAAGCTAGCCACCGTCACCGGGGTCTTGTCGTCATGCAAGCGCAGATGGATCGGACCGCGGTTGGTGGTGATCGTAACGTTGATGGCCATGAGGATTCCTTGCAATTCAATGGGACAGGCGCCCGGTCGGCGGGCGTGGGCCGGTAAGGATACCGCCAGCCAGGCCTGGCTGTAACAGAAAGAAAGCAGCCCGCATTCTGCGGAGGATCTCGCATATCCCTCTGCCTGAAACGCCCCCGCCCCACTATGCTTGGCGCTCCCATGCACGAGGGGGCGTTATGGCGAATTACCGCAATCCCTTTCCGATGCCGGCAGACGACTCGCCTTGGCGGGCCAAACCGTCTCTTTTCACCGTCGACGCCCCTTTCGAGGTACCGGCAACGCCTTGGGCACAAGGCTACGGACCTGCCGACCTGAGTTGCTATTCGGTACTTGTTCCGTTCCTTCCGCCTGCCGTACCGCGACTTGATCCGAAACTCGGGTCATTGTCACCGCTGGGTTGGCAATTCATTTACGTCCATGAGCGGTGGAAAGGCATTTCCAATCACCTGCATTGGCCGGGTGGCTCGAGCGGCATCACGCTGGGACCCGGTTACGACATGGGCGCAAGATCGGCCGAAGCCGTCACCACCGACATGAAGTCCATTGGTCTGTCCGACGATGCCGCAAAATCCATTGCGCAAGCAGCTGGCATGGCGGTTGGCAAAAAAATCGGCGGCAAGACGCTGACCAAAGACGATATGGTCAAGTTCAAAGACGATCACAAAAGCGATGCCGACCTGACCGATGCACAAGAAATGGCGCTGCTCAAGCACATTGGCGGTCATTACGAGAGCATGGTTCGCAGGTCTTTGAAAGTACGCCTGGCGCAATACGAATTCGACGCCCTGGTCAGTTTTGCGTACAACCCGGCAGGCCGCTGGCTTCGCCTGTGCCATCTCTTGAATGCCGGCAAGGTCGCCGATGCCATGAAGGTGATCAGGGCAGGCAATACGACAGGTGGAAAGGTCAGCCGCGGATTGACCAATCGTCGCTCCGATGAGGTCAAGCTATTCCTGCAAGGCAAATACGAGAAGGACGGCAAACCTATTTCTCTGACGTAGCACACACGACCAACCGCAACGCCGAGGACACACGCTTGCACATCCCGTTTCGCCAACCCATCGCCTGGCTGGCTCTTGCCTTCGCCGGTGCGATTTTCCCCTGCCATGCCGCGACACTTCCCGATGCATTGATCGGTCGATGGCAGGTCACAGAGGTGCACACCAATACCAACGTATCGTTCAAGACGCACTATGTTTGGAACGATGCTCGCCTGCGTTGGCGCATTTTCAATTTTTCAAGCACCCGGCTGACCGACGATACCTCCGACTCAAGCCCATGCGATGCGCCAACCGCCACGGTAACGCGCATGCCTTTGTTGAAATTAATGGATGGCAGTCTCGGACATCCTGACGGCGACGATGCAGAGTCCCATCCCACTCCCGAAGCCTATGAATTGAAGGCCCAGCCGAACGAACAAGTGGATGTCATCAGCCTCCGTTGCAAGGACGGTCTCTGGCAACGCGATCTTGGTGCCGGCAACGGTGTGAAAGGTTCGTGGATGTATCTCACTTCGGCGGGGCAGCTGGTTCTGCGCTGGCGCGACGAAACGCTGCTGGTTCTCCAGCGCCTGCCTGCAGATGCAAAGCCGCAACCGTCGTTCGCTTGCGCCAAGGCCGGCTCGACGGCTGAGAAAGCCGTCTGCGACTCGCTCCAGCTGGCATCGTTCGATCGCAGCGTGGCATGGTCGTACAAGGTTGCGCGCGACACCATCAAGGACACGGACTACAGCGAAGCATCGCTAACCGCCAGTCAACGCACGTGGCTGCGCAAACGCGATGCATGCGGGGCGGATGCAACATGCCTGCTTGCCGCGATGAAGCAGCGACTGGAAGAACTGTCGGCTTATCCATAACGCGCCGGGTTGGGTGCAAGCCCCAACTCGTCTACATACCGAGCATGCTCGCCTGCAGGGCACCTGCGCCACGTGCAGTTCCCGTCGGGGTCGGCAATTCCGCCGGCCACGGCTGCGCATGGAACAGATGCGTCCACAGCCGATCCAGCGCGACGTACCCATAGGGCATCTGCGGCAGATGCTTGTCGCCAAAGCCAGGCACCGCGAGGAAAGCGTCGAAGTGCTGCGCGCGCGGCACCTTCCAGTAAATCGGCCGGCGGCCTTCGGCATGCAGCCAGGCAATATACGGCTCCGATGTGAAGGCGGTAGGCAGCAGGCCATCGTCTGCACCATGCAACACCCACATCGGCAAATCTTTGCGCGGCAATTTCGCTGCCAGTGCTTGTATCGACGCGTGCAACGCGCGCGCATCCGCATCGTCGTCCGCCCATAATCGGCGCAGGCAGGCGATGCCGGCAAGTTGCGGATCGGCGCTTTCATCTGTACCGCCGAATAGGCCGATGCCGTTACCAGGCGGAATGCCTGCGCCATCCGCCCACCAGCTTGCGCGCGTGGCTTCATCGGCCATGCCGGGTTTGCCGTTGACGGTTGCGCTGTAGTGATAACCGCATGGCATGTTGTCTGCGCCGCGACGCAGATAAGCCGAGGCATAGGCCGCGGCGATCACGCGCCACAAATCCAGTGCTGTCGATGATGCAGCCGTCGCCATGGCTTGCTCTGTCCATCCGGTGCCACGCAGATGTTCGTATGCTTCCGCCGCCTGTTGCTCGGGCGCAGCGGCTTTCAGCAAACCCCGCGCATGCAGACTCGCACAACGCGTAGCCCACGCAGCATGCGGCGCACCTTTCGCATCGCGCGCAAATGGCGTCGAAGCAAAGCGCGCATCCATCAGTGCGCACGGCAACCACATGGCCGCTTCGGTCGCGTAGTCGTACAACGCGCGCCCGCGCTGTGACGTGTGCACGTTCGGTTCGAGCGCAACAACGCCGGCAAGCAGGTGATGCTCGTCCAACCCTGCCGCCTGCAACACGGCGCCGCCGCCATTGGACAGGCCGGTTGCGATGATTTTGGTGTTCTGCGGTGTAAACGGCGCCTGCTCCGGAAACGCGCGATCCAGCATTGCCAGTCCGAACTGCGCCGCTTGCAAGACGTGCCGCCCCCAATCAGCTTCCGGATTGTCGCCCGAATGCGCATGCTTGAAAGCGATGCCCTCTCCTTTCGTCGCTGAAGGCTCGAATTCCAGCATCGCCGTACCGCGTTTTGCACGCTCTCCATTCAGCGCCACGCCACTGTCGCTGGAATAATCGAAGTACCCGGAACCCGTGCCTTTGTCGGTGTATGCCACGGCGCATCCCTTGGGAAGCCCCCATGCGCCTGCCAACGCAATAGCCCCGTAGATACCGCGCGAACCGGAAGATGCCGTCACCACCAGGCAACGATGCGCCTGGTCGAAATGATCGGGCACTTGCACCAGCACGCGATGGGGTTGATGTGCGCCGGGAATTTTTGCGAATGCCTGATATTCCCGCCCAGCTATCGCAGGAACGGCGCCATAGATCGTGCCGTATCCGCCCAGGGGACCGAGATCGGCAATGCCCTTCCAACTCGTCTGGATCGCGCGCCGACGCAATTCCTGCACAGTGGGCTTCGTGGGGTTCGCAAAGGGGGCTGGCGCTCCCTTCAAGCCATCAAGGCCAAGCCCCGCACTGAGCAGGTCGTCATGATCGCGATGCGTGGTGACGCTCACCTCGCCCTGCACGAAATCGATCCCTTGTTGCATCGAGGGCTCCCTCGCAAACACCTGCGTCGCGCAGGTAAAAAGGGCCAGCGCGGCCATGCTCGTCACAGCGATGCGAATAGTCATCGCCTCACCATAGCAAGTCCGCTCGGCACCGCCACTGTACGAAGGTACAACATGCCGCTTTGCATCTCGACGAAAACTCCGGCCACGGTTATGGTCCGCGTCATGCCGCGTCTACTTATCGCCGACGACCATCCTCTGTTCCGCGCCGCGCTGCGCCAAGCCGCCAGCAAACAAGTGGAACGCTGCGACGTCCTCGAAGCCAGCGATCTGCCCGGCGTGCTCGAGGCGCTCTCCACCGATCCGGATATCGACCTGGTGTTGCTGGACCTGCACATGCCCGGCAGCCAGGGACTTTCCGGCTTGGCTGCGTTGCGCGGGCAATATCCCGCGGTGGCCGTGCTGGTGGTGTCCGCACACGACGAGCCGCACGTCGTGCGGCGCGTGCTTGATCACGGTGCCGCAGGCTTTATTCCCAAGAGCGCCAATCCAGGTGAAATCAGCGAAGCCGTTTCGGCTGTGCTCCATTGCGGCAACTGGTTGCCACCCGCGCTGGCACGCAACGTTGCTGCGCTGCCAAGCAATCCCTCGGATGCGGATCTCGCCGCACGCCTCGCGCGCCTGACGGAACAGCAATACCGCGTGCTGGCGTTGTTGGGTGAAGGGTTGCTCAACAAGCAGATTGCGGATCGCTTAGGCATTCAGGAGCGCACCGTGAAAGCACACGCCACCGCAATCTTCGAAAAGCTCGGTGTGCGCAATCGCACGCAAGCGGGTGTGTTGTTGCATATGCTGGATCTGGGCGAACCGGGCGCTTTACCCGCAACGCCGCAGGCTGGGTTAGCGCAGCCTAATCCAGCAGGTCTCTAGGCACCGCTGGGTTACGCTGCGCTAACCCAACCTACAAAGAAGCTGGCTCCCTCGCAGCCATCACCTTCTGCATCACCTGCCGCATTGCCAGCGGCTTCAGCGGCTTGTAAAGCACCACCACCCCAGCTTCGTGCAAACGTTGCCGCAACTCGCCGTCACGATCGGCCGTGAGAATGACGCCAGGTACATCCGGATAGGCACGACGCAAGGCAAGCAGCGCATCCCATCCGGTCTGGCCGCGATCGAGGTGATAGTCGAGCACGCAGAGATCCGGTCGCCACGGCGCAGCCGAAACCTGCCCCGCGTGCGCGACGGCATGCACCTCCCATCCCCAGCTATGCAGCAACGCACCGAGTGCAGCGAGTGCGGAAGGTTCGTTGTCCAGAATCAGCGCGCGCCCTGCTGCCAGTGGGCGCACATCCGCCGCAGTGGGCGCGGTGATGTGGTAGGCGGTCTTCGCTTGCGGCACATCAACGTAGAACACGCTGCCCCGCCCAAGCCACGAACGCATCCCTAGTGGGTGCCCAAGCAACGCGGCCACACGTTGCGCAATCGCCAGGCCCAATCCAAGCCCCTGCCCGCCCGCAGTGCTGCCACGACGAAATTCCTCAAAAATCAGGCTGCGCTCTTCTTCCGCAATACCGGGCCCGGTATCCCACACTTCCAGCCGCAAGCCATCGGCGCGGCGTCGCACACCCAACAACACACGGCCACGCTCGCTATAACGCAGCGCATTGGAGAGAAAATTCTGCAGCACGCGCCGCAGCAGCAACGGATCAGAATGGACCCAGACACGACCGTCGGCCACGCTGAGTTGCACGCCACGATCGCGCGCCAGCGCACGAAACTCCGCAGCCAGCGGCTCCCACACTTCCGCCAACGGAAAGTCGCGCGGTTGTGGGTGCAGGCGGCCACCCTCCAAGCGCGCGATATCCAGCAAGCCAGCCAGCAACCCTTCGGTGGCCGCCAGCGAATCACTGAGATGGCGCAGATGGGCGGCATCGTAGCCACGCTCTGCCAACGCGTGCGCGAACAACTGCGCCGCATGCAGCGGTTGCATCAGGTCATGACTCACCGCGGCAAGAAAATGACTTTTCGCCTCATTCGCGCGATGCGCCTCCGCACTGGCCTGGGCGAGTTCACGCGTGCGTTCGACCACACGCAATTCCAACGTTTCGTTGCTGAGCGTGAGCTCATCCTCGGTTTCACGAAACGCGGTGACATCGGTAAACGTTGCTACGTAGCCGCCGCCCGGCATCGGATGACCGCGTATTTCTACCACCGTGCCATCCGGAAAGCGCCGCTCTGACAGCAGCTCCGTGCCGGCGCGCATATGCGCAAGCCGCCGGCGCACACGCCCCTCCACATCGCCCGGCCCGATGATGCCCGCCACGATATTGCGCCGAATCAGATCCGCCACCGGCCGCCCGACCTGCAGCAACTCGGGTGAGTAACCGAACAACGTCGCATAGCGGCTGTTCCACGCCACCAGCCGCAGTTCCGAATCTACTACGCAGATGCCCTGGCTCACGTTCTCCAACGCCGCTTCCAGCACCCGCTGACTGAAGTGCAGATCCTGTGCCGCTTCGCCGACGATGGCCGCTACCGTGTCGAACTCGGCGCGTCCTTGACGATGCACCACTTCCAGCAGCAAGCGTGCGGAAGCCGCACCGATCACCGCTGCCAGTTCATGTTCCACTTCCGCCACACGCGCATTGCCTGCAGCACCTTGCATAGCTGCGCCAGTGAACAACCGCTCCACGCGTTCTATCGGCAGAAAACGTTCAGCCAGCGCGCGTAACTCTGCAACGGAAACGTTACTTATCCCCGCTCGCCAACGCCGACGTCCATAGCGGGTGTTGGCTACCGCCAGCATCGCCAGCACATTCGCCACCAAGCCCAGCACCACCGCACGAGCGAGCCTGCTCCAGTCATCCAGCCCCAGCAAGCCGTCCGGTGTCAGCCAACGCAAACCAAACGGACCTTGCTCCAGCCAATCAGGTTGATGCGCGATACCCGCCGGCAGCAACACATACAGCCACACCAGCGTACCGACAGCGAGGCCCCACATCACCGCGCGCGGCCCCAACTGCGGCCGATATACCGCCGCCAGCAACGCCGGCGCAAGCCCAGCCAGCGCAGAAAACGAAATGGCGCCGATATCCGCCAGCGCATCATTGCGTGCCAGCAAGCGGCTATACCCCCATGCCAACAGGATCACTGCAAGCATCGCTGCGCGACGCTGATTCAGCACTTCACCGCGCAGATCGCCCTGCTCGTCACGTCCCCAGCCCGCGCGCACGCGCAACGGCGCGATGAAGTGGTTCACCACCATCAGGCTCAAGGCCAATGTCGCCACCACCACCATGCTTGTCGCCGCACTCAGCCCACCGAGAAATGCCAGCAGCGCAAGCCCATCCTGGTTACGCGCAAGCGGCAGGGCCAGCACGTACAGATCCGACGGCACACCACTAGGAGCCAACCACGCATCGCCCAACTTCGCCAATGGCAGGATAGGCAACGCGATCAGCAACATATACAGGGGAAACAACCAGCGCGCCGTACGCACGTGCGAACTGTCGCGACATTCCACCACGCCCGCATGAAACTGATGCGGCAACGTAAACATCGCCAACGCACCGAGCAAGATCAACGCAGGAAAGCCGCTGCTATCATGCGGCGGCGATGCACCGATCGCCGCACCCGCCGGCAACGGCGTAAACAGCAAAGAACCCAAGGCCAGCATCGCGCCGAGTTTGAATAGCGATTCGAACGCCATCGCCAATACCAGTCCGCGGTTATGCGCCATCGCGGACGCGCGACGTGTGCCGAACAGCATCGCGAACAGCGCCATCAACAACGCCACATACAACGCGCTGTCATGCCATGGTGCCGATTCCGCCAATTCGCCACGGCGCAGCAGCGTGTAGCTCATGGCTACCGCTTTAAGCTGCAGCGCGATGTAAGGCACGATGCCCAGCAATACGACCGACGTTACTAACGCCGCCAGTCCCGCATGCCTTCCCAATCGCACCACGATCAAATCGGCAATCGAACCTGCGTTGTATTCACGCGCAAGCTGCACCAATCGCCGCAACACCGACACCGCAAACAGATACATCAGGATTGCGCCCACAAACGTCGGCGGCAGCCACCAGCCCGATCGGCTTGCCTGCGTGACGGTGCCGTAGAACGTCCACGACGTGCAGTGGATCGCCAGCGATAGTGCGTAGACAATCGCCCAGCGTTTTTCGAATAGATGTGGGCGGCGTTCACCCATAAGCGCGACGCCGAAGAGCAAACCGAGCCACACCAGTGCAGCGGTGGCAATGAGGCCGGCGCTCAACATGGAATGCAGCCTCCCCGTACGCTAGGTCGAGCGCAAGCGAACCCCAACATCGCCATGCCCGTGCAGACGTTGGGATTCGGCTTCGCCTCAGCCCAACCTACGGGTGGCGTACGGACAATCCCAAGGTTTTCACTGCATTGACCACCCACCGCAGTTGCACCCCCTGCCGCGTGTCGTAATTGCCGCCCGAATAACCCCACCAGTCCCAACACGCCTGCGGATTCAACGGCGCGAAACTAGCCCGTGTCTGAGGATACAGGATGACCACGTCGTACACGTCGGCCCACCGGTTGAAGCCGGCATCCTTCACGAACGACTGCCCCACTGCATCGGCATTCTGCTTGCAGCCGTGGAACGCAACGAGCAGGCCGCACCGTTTGCCTGCTGCGCAATCTGGCGGCACATACAGATAGCCGGTGGAAGCGAGCAGCGCATCGGTGCCTTCAGGCTTCAAGGCATCCTGGTCGAAGCGTTGCAACTGGCCATGCGCATCTATCGCTGCGTGAGAAGCAGAACCATACAGATGCGCGAAGACTTCACCCGCCGCGTCGAACCCGCAATGCCCGAGATAAGGCGAGACCGACTTGTCGCAGTCATCCCCTTTTGTAGCCAAAGGTAGGTTATGTGCAAACGCCCGCTGTCCATCGTCAACCACGTGCAAGCCTGACATGCCCGCTTCGTTGCGCAGCGCCTCGTAGAAATGCGCGGCGGCCTCAGCCACTACCGGTGCCACCACTTTATCTTGCGTGCCGTGCAACAGATACACGCTTCCGTGCGAAAGATCCTTCAGCGATCCGATCTGTTGATTCGCCGCACGTTGTTTTGTCGTAGCTATCAACGCTGCAACATCCGGTGCGGGATCGCCTTTCATGCATATGCTCAACGCCGTTTGCAACTTGCCTTCCGCGCAGCCGTAAGGACCGCCTGCGATCAACGCAGCTTTGGGAAACAATTCCGGATAGGCAAGCTGCATCTGGGTAGCCATGTAGGCGCCGGATGAGAGGCCGGTGACGGCGACGCGCGAGGGGTCCAGACTTAAATGAGGCAAAGCGGATGCCGAATCACCGGCATGTGCCGCTCCTGTGGCAAGCAGCAAGCCAATGCTTATCGTTTTTATCCACCGCATGATTTGATGTCCCTTCGAAAAGACCAATAACACGGACTCCCTCCCCTGCTAACAGGAGAGGAAGCAAGGCATCAAAACGCGTACTTCGCCGACAACGTCACCATCCGCGGCGGCCCATAGAACCCCGTCACGATGCCCAGCGCAGCAATGTTGTACCCCGTCGTGCGGTACGACTTATTCCCAAGATTCGTGCCTTGCAAGCTGAGCGACCACGGTTGATCGATCTGCCAGATCAAGCCCGCATTGAGCAGCCCATACGAACCCTGCTTGATCAGCGGCGACAGCGTCGTCTCCGGCCACACCGAAGTTTGGTACTGGTAATTGAGCCGCGCATTCAAATCCCCATGCTCACCCAGCGAGAAACTACGCTGCAGCGTCAAACCGCCCGACCACTTCGGCGCGTTGGTGAAGAACTGCGTGTTGGCGATATTGACGCCGCCGCTGAGAAACTCGGTGTACTTGGTGTGCAGGTAGGCGAAGTTGCCGCTCAGCGTCCATTCCTGCGATGGATACCAGGCGAATTCTTCTTCCACGCCGTCGATATGTCCTTTGCCGGCATTAGTGAAGTCGCCAAAGAAGCCCTGGGTGCCGTTCGGCAAGGCGTAAGACGTGAATACCGAAAGCTGGATGTTCGAGTAGATGTTGTGGAACAACGCCGTGTTCAGCATCAGGCTGTTGTCGAGGAAGCTCATCTTGCTGCCCAGTTCGAAGGATTGAACCTTCTCGTCCTGGATCGGGCGGCAGGATGACGGAATCGCCGCACAGTTGGCGCGAATGTTATAGCCGCCGGAATGGAAGCCTTCGCTGTAGCTTCCATAGAGCTTGATCTGATCGTTGACGGTGTAATCAAGCGAAACCTTGGGCGACACGTTATGCGACGTATGCGCGCCGGTGAAATTAGCCAACACCCCGATCGGCGTACTGAAGGTGGCGTCCGAATAGAGATAGTTCTGGATGACGGCTGTCTTCTTTTCATCCGTTATGCGTGCGCCAACGTCCAGGCTCCATGAAGGGCTGATGTCCCAGGTGAAGTCGCCATAGGCGGCATAACTGCGCGTACCCATGCTGCCACCCGTGCTGCCGTACTCGGAAAAACCTAGCGTGCTGTACGGCGGCGAGCCCAGGAAGATGTTGTGGATTTCGCCTTGTGCAGAGCCGTTGAAGTAATACAAACCCATCACGCCATGCACTGCACCGCCCGAATCGTAGTTGGCCTGCAATTCCTGGCTGAATTGGTGATCCTTGTAGATGGCATTCACGTCCGCCACTTCCACCGGCAGGGTGTCGAAGTCGATATTGCTGTCGGTCTTGGAGGTGCGATAGGCAGTGATCGACTTCAGCGTCCAATCCTGACTCACAATCCAGTTCAAGGTGAGCGCCGCACCTTTCATCTTGGTCCAGTTGACCTGCGGCATACCGCTTTGCGTGTTGTAGTTGCTGGGCAACGGTTGATACAGCGGATAGAACTTGTTGGGTTCCAGCATCTTCGCGCCGCGCGGGTTGGAGTTGTCGTGCAGGCCGTCGATTTCCAACTGCGCATTGAAGTTCTGCGTGGGGAAGAAACCCAGCGTGGCACGCGCAGCATTGGTGTTCTTGTTGCCGTTACGGCTACCCGTAAGTATGTCGCTACCGAAACCATTGTTGTGTTCACTCGCTACGGCAATGCGCCCACGCCACACGCCATCGGCTGAAGCGCCGCCTAGCGCAGCTTTCGCATCTTTCTCGCCATGTGTGCCTGCAGTGACTTCAACCGAACCTTCCGTCTTGGTCGGCAGTGGCTTGGACACGTATTTGATCGCGCCGCCGATGGTGTTCTTGCCGTATAACGTGCCCTGCGGGCCGCGCAGCACTTCGATGCGATCGACGTCGAACACATCCAGCAGAGTGCCTTGCGGGCGGGCCATATAGACGTCGTCGAGATAGATACCCACCGCAGGATCGAAACCCCAAGTCGGGTCGGCCTGGCCCAAACCGCGAATGTAGGCTGTGAGCGTCGTATTGGAACCGCGCGCAGCGTAAACCTGCAGATCCGGCACCTTGCCTTGGAGATCGCCAAGGTTCTGCACGTTCTGGTTGTAGAGCGATTGTGCCGTGAACGCACTCACCGCAATCGGCACATCCTGCAGCGTTTCCTCGCGCTTGCGTGCGGTGACGGTGATCTGATCGAGCTTCTTGGCTTTGACCGGGCTCGCCTGCGTATGGTTGGCAGTGGTGGTGTTATTACCGGCTTGTTGCGCATACAGCGGCGCGGCACAGGCCAAACTCAAACCGATGGCCAGACTCAAATGGCTACGCTTCATGTCTCCCCTCGCATTGGCGTGCATCCGCCCACGGATGCCCATGCTGCGCAGCATAGAAAGGCGGTGCGAGGGCGGCACTTGTACCTTCGTACAGTGCCGTTGTGTGCAAGGGTGTCGAGATACTGAGTGCACCAACGCTTCCGGACGAAGCCCTCAGCTAGCAGCTCAGCCTTTCGGCCGTCATTCCCGCTTTCGCGGAAATGACGGCCGAAAGAACTACGGCCAGCTGTGGGAAACGCTGAAACAGCAAGAGCGTCGAGCTGCGTACGGTTCGATCCCGGCATCAAGAAGGAATAACGGAATGGCTTTTCTAATCGTGCTGGCAGCCCTGTGCTTCCTGATGCTGGCCGCGTATCGCGGCCACAGCGTGATCCTGTTCGCACCGATCGCCGCGCTCGGCGCCGTGCTGCTGACCGATCCCACATTGGTCGCACCGATGTTCACCGGGCTCTTCATGGACAAGATGGTGGGCTTTCTCAAGCTCTACTTTCCCGTATTCATGCTCGGCGCGGTATTCGGCAAGGTGATCGAGCTGTCGGGATTTTCCAAAGCCATCGTTGCATCCACTATCGGTTTGGTGGGCCGCAGCCGCGCGATGCTTTCCATCGTGCTGGTATGCGCGCTGCTCACCTATGGCGGCGTGTCGCTGTTCGTGGTGGTGTTCGCGGTATATCCCTTTGCAGTGGAACTGTTTCGCGAATCGAATATTCCCAAGCGCCTGATCCCAGGCACGATCGCGCTGGGCGCGTTCACCTTCACCATGGATTCGCTGCCCGGCACTCCGCAGATCCAGAACATCATTCCCACTTCGTTCTTCGGCACCACTGCATGGGCAGCGCCTTGGCTCGGCACACTGGGTGCGTCGTTCATCCTGGTTGTCGGCATGCTTTATCTGGAATCGCGCCGACGCAAAGCCGCTGCGGCAGGCGAAGGCTATGGCGAAAATCTGATCAACGAACCTCCGCCTTTTGAAGGCACAAAGCTTGCGCACCCATTGATTGCGCTGCTGCCGTTGGTGTTGGTTGGCGTGGCCAATCTTGCTTTCACCCATTGGATTCCGCGCGTCTACGGCCCTACCCAATCCTTCGTGCCCGCGGTGATCGGCAACCCTCCGCCAGTGATGCAGGAAGTGTCCAAAGTGGCGGCAATCTGGGCTGTCGAAGCTGCGTTACTGCTGGGCATTCTGTGCGCATTGGTATTTGCGTGGCGCCCGGTGACAAAACATTTTGCCGAAGGCAGCAAAGCCGCAGTAAACGGCGCCTTGCTTGCATCCATGAACACCGCCTCCGAATACGGCTTCGGTGCCGTGATCGCTGCCCTGCCCGGTTTTCGCGTCGTGGCAGATGCCTTGCGTGCGGTGCCCAATCCGCTGGTCAACGAGGCCGTGTCGGTCACATCGCTGGCCGGCATCACCGGCTCCGCATCCGGCGGCATGAGCATCGCCTTGGCGGCCATGGCCGATACATTCGTGCAAAACGCGAAGGCAGCCGGCATTCCGATGGAGGTGCTGCATCGTGTGGCCGCGATGGCTTCCGGCGGCATGGACACGTTGCCGCATAACGGCGCGGTGATCACTTTGTTGGCGGTAACAGGTTTGACGCATCGGCAGTCGTATCGCGATGTGTTTGCGGTGACGCTGATCAAGACGGTAGCGGTGTTCGTGGTAATCGGTGCGTTTTATTTGATCGGCTTGGTCTGACCATCGATCGATCGCGCTTGCGATCGTCATGCACGCCGGGCAAGCTTGCGTGTTTCACCACGCGGAGCTGTCATGTCCAAGCAAACAAATATCCTGCAGATCCTTCCCGCCAACGGCTGGGTTGCTGTGTACGACGAAAGCGGCGACGAAAGCGCCGCAACCCTGGTCTGCTTCGCTCTGGTGGAAACGCTCGACAACGGCACCAAGCAGCAGGCGGTGCGCCCGATGTGCGCCGACGGCAAGCACATTGTCTTCGCCGATGAAGCCGCCAACTTCTTGCGCGTGGAAGAGCTGGCCGAGTTCTCGGAAGACGAAGATGACGAGGAAGAGGAAGACGCCGAGGCTTGATCGCCCTTGGCGAGCTTCTCGCAAGCCTGACTCACCCCACCCCCTCCCCTGCTTGCTGGGGAGGGAGTAAAGCGTAGAAAGTGACTCGGTCCCTTCAGGGACCCAAAGCGCCGCAGGCAATGGTGTGCGCTACGGAATGCAGGAATATCGCGAAGAGCAAGATGGATCCCCGCTTCCGCGGGAATGACGGCCATGTGAGTTCCCCGCGGGATTGCCGTCCACCTGGCTAAAGAAGCCGCCAAGAAACGCAAGCAACCTGTCACATAACCCCGTATAATCCACAGGTTAACCCTGACCTAACTCATCGCGGCGGCCCTACAGCTCGCCCAAGCCTCGTACACATGTCCATCGAAAACTTGCGCAATATCGCCATCGTCGCCCACGTCGACCATGGCAAAACCACCCTCGTCGACCAGCTGCTGAAGCAGTCGGGCACCCTGTCCGAGCGCACCGTGCTGGCCGAGCGCGTGATGGACAGCAACGACCAGGAAAAAGAACGCGGCATCACCATCCTGGCCAAGAACACCGCCATCACCTGGCGTGAAAACCGCATCAACATCGTCGACACCCCAGGCCACGCCGACTTCGGCGGCGAGGTGGAGCGTGTGCTGTCGATGGTGGACACCGTGCTGATCCTGGTGGACGCGATGGACGGCCCGATGCCGCAGACCCGCTTCGTGACGCAGAAGGCGTTCGCGATGGGATTCAAGCCGATCGTGGTGGTTAACAAGATCGACCGTCCGGGCGCCCGTCCGGAGTGGGTGGTCGAGCAGGTGTGGGATCTTTTCGACCGCCTCGGCGCCACGCCCGAGCAGATGGAATTCCCGATCGTCTACGCCTCGGCGCTTAACGGCTACGCCTCGCTCGATCCGGATGCCCGCGAAGGCGACATGACCCCGCTGTACCAGGCCATCATGGATCACGCACCGAAGCCGGAGGTCGATCCGACCGGTCCGTTCCAGATGCGCATCAGCCAGCTCGACTACAACAACTTCGTCGGCGTCATCGGCATCGGCCGCATCCAGCGCGGCACGCTGAAGAAGAACATGCCGGTCGCCGTGATCAACCGCGAAGGCAAGAAGCGCCAGGGCAAGGTGCTGCAGGTGCTCGGCTTCCTAGGCCTGGAGCGCATCGAGCAGGACAGCGCCGAAGCCGGCGATATCGTCGCCATCTCCGGCATTCCGGAACTCACCATTTCCGACACCGTCTGTGCGTTGGACACGCCCGAAGCGCTGCCGGCCCTGACCGTCGACGAACCGACGATCAGCATGACCTTCCAGGTGAACAACTCGCCGTTCGCCGGCAACAAGGACCTCTCCGGCGGCAAGTTCCTGACCAGCCGCCAGCTGAAGGACCGCCTGGAGCGCGAGCAAGTGCACAACGTGGCTCTGCGCGTCGAGCAGGGTTCCGACGCCGACAAATTCCTGGTCTCCGGCCGTGGCGAACTGCACCTGTCGGTGCTGATCGAGAACATGCGCCGCGAAGGCTATGAACTCGCCGTGTCGCGTCCGGAAGTGATCATCAAGGAGATCGACGGCCAGAAGATGGAGCCGATCGAGCAATTAGTGGTCGACGTGGAAGAAAACCACCAGGGTCCGGTGATGGAGCGCCTGGGCGTGCGCAAGGGCCAGCTGAAGAACATGGAACCGGACGGCAAGGGTCGCGTGCGCCTGGAATACATGATCCCGGCGCGTGGCCTGATCGGCTTCCAGAACCAGTTCAAGACCCTCACCCAGGGTTCGGGCCTGCTGTTCCACGTGTTCGACCATTACGGTCCGAAGGAAGAAGGCCAGATCGCCAAGCGCCTCAACGGCGTGATGATCGCCAACGCCGGCGGCACTACGCCGGCCTATTCGCTTGGGCCCCTGCAGGAACGCGGCAAGCTGTTCGCCGCCGAAGGCGACAACGTGTATGAAGGCCAGTTGGTCGGCATCCACGCCAAGGACAACGACCTCACCGTCAACGCGATCAAGCCCAAGCCGCTGACCAACATGCGCGCCTCGGGCAAGGACGATGCGATCCAGCTGACCCCGGCGACCAAGTTTTCGCTGGAACAGGCGCTGGACTTCATCGACGATGACGAGCTGGTCGAAGTCACGCCGAAGGAAATCCGTCTGCGCAAGAAGCACCTTACCGAGAACGATCGCAAGAAGGCTTCGCGCAGCGCTGGCTGATGGGCGTTTGCGAGCTAAATAAAACGGCCGCCGCAAGGCGGCCTTTTTATTGGCCCCATGACATGCCGGCATTCGTAGGCTGGGGTGCGAACCCCAACATCGTTATGCACGGCATACATGGCAATGTTGGGGTTCGCACCCCAACCTACATCACCACGCCAACCGATCACTGCACCGAATCGCCGTCGGCATCACCCGATGCATATCGAACACCAGCAACTCATTGCGTCCGCGCGACAACCAAGGTCCTGGACAATACAACCGCTGCTGCGGCCCGATACGCCAATAGCGACCCAGCAAATGGCCGTTGACCCACAAATACCCTTTGTCCCAATCGCTCATGTCGATATAGCAATCGCCCGCCTTGTCGAGCATCACGATCGCTTTGAAGAACATCCCGGGGCGAAGTCGCGAAGGTGAATTGGCATCCATTGGCGGAAGGCCCGCAACGTAAGCGTCATCCAGCGGCAGGCTATGTGCTTGCCAACCATGCAGCTCCTCGCCATCGAGCGTCACCGCGCCAACGATGCCTTTGAAGTCGTACATCGCCTGGCCGTAACCCACGTGGCCAAAGCTGTCGACGAGAATTTCCACCGTCGTACCCGCGCCATTCGCGGGCGGTGGAATGTCCACGTAATGCTTCACGTGCAAACCGGGTTTGGTGACGCGCGAAACATAATCCAGATACTTGCCGTCGCTGAACACCGTGCCGTAATCGCGCAAGCCTTCCATGTTGAGCATGCCGCCGCTCAGCAGTGTCTTGCGATACACCACCATGCCCTGGTTCTGCGCGAACAGGATCTCGTTCGGATCGGGCTTGTTCACCAGTCTCGACGGCAACGGCAGGTTGTCCCAGATCGACGTGAACGGTCGCGCCATCACTTCTGCAAAATGCACCGTCGGCACAGGAGGTGGCAAATCGGCGAGAGGTTGCGGCACGTGCGGCGCGATCAACGCACGGAATGCATGGTAATTCGGCGTAGGCTCGCCACGCTCGTTGATGGGTGCACCGTAGTCGTAGCTGGTGATCACCGGCTCGAAATTGGCGTAATCGTTGCGCGCATTGGCACCGGCCGTGAAACCGAAGTTGGTGCCGCCGTGCACCACGTACATGTTGAACGAACGACCTTCAGCCATCAGCTTGCGCAACGTCGGCAGGTAGTTACCGGTTTGGAACGTCAAATCACCCCAGTGCGTGAGCCACCCCGGATACCCCTCGCCCACCCACACCGGCGCTTCGCCGGCAATCGCTTGCGCAGCGGCAAAATCGGTATCGCCATCCAAGCCCAATGCAGCGCCGGGCACATAGGTGTGCGCCTTCTGAATCTCCGCCAGTCCATCGGAAATCGAGAATGGCCCTTCGATGCCGTGCGCCTGCCACATCGAACGCAAACGCAGCAGGTATTGCAGATCATTGCCGAACGACGCGTATTCGTTCTCGATCTGCACCATCAGAATCGGGCCACCTCGATTCGCCATCAGTGGCGCGATCTTTGGCGCCACGGCATCCATGTAACGCTGCACCGCCTGCATATAACGCGCATCGTCCTTGGTGCGCACGCGAATGGAAGGATCGCGCAACAAATAAGCCGGCAGACCGCCCAGGTCCCACTCCGCACAAACATACGGACCAGGACGCAGATACACCCACATCCCTTCCCGCTGACAGATCTTGATGAAGCGCACGAAATCGCGGCGCTCGGTGGTGAAATCGAACTCGCCCGGTTCGCTCTCGAAGTAATTCCACATCAGGTATACCGCGATGGTGTTGAGGCCCATCGCCTTGGCCAAGTGGACGCGGTGTTCCCAATACTCGGCCGGAATGCGCGACGGATGCATTTCGCCGCTGCGAATCTGGAACGGTACGCCGTCGAGCAGAAATTGTTTGCGGCCGAGTTCGAAGCGGCGTGGCTTGCCGTTGGGCACAGGCTCGATGGCGGGCTTGCCTGTTAGTTCTTCCGCAGCCACAGGAAGCGTTGCCGCTAGCGGCGTCAGCACGGCGAATCGAAGAAAATCGCGTCGTTGCATGAATTCCTCGGTTTAAACATGGCGTGTTCCCATAGCCGTCATTCCCGCGAAAGCGGAATCCATCTTCGTTTTTGCATTGGAGCAAAATGGATTCCCGCCTTCGCGGGAATGACGGTTACGGGAGTTACTTGGCACGACAGCCGGAGGTTACCTCAAGGCATCCATTCAAGGGTCAATATCTTCAACACAGGCAACGTGACCGCGCTCACGCTACATAGCAAGTCCCATCACTGCGGCGGCAATGGAAGCTTCCACTGCTGCCCGGCTGCACCCGAGCACGATTGCACCGTCAATTGCGCGCTACCCTTCCCTTCCGTCAAGCAATACCCGGACAACTTGCTGACTAATTGATTGCCGGTAAGCGTCCACTGCTGATTGGGATTGCCGCTGCAGCTATAGGCAATCACTGCGGCACCTGGTGACGGATTGGAATAAGCCACATCCAGGCAGAGATTGCTCTCAAGCCGCAACGTGCCATCCACGGCGTAAACCCAAGCCTGACCGGCACCGCCGTTGCAGCCCTGACTGATGGCCGGCACATTGTTGGTGTTACCGTCTTTCGCATCCACACAACGGCCGTCATTGGCACTCATCACTGCGCCGCGCAGCGAATTGCCGATGCCATTGATCTGTTCGCTACCGGTGTTGTCCTGCGTGATCCTGCTGAAGCTGGTGCAGGTTTTGCTGGTATTGGTGCTGGATATGCTGGCCATGTAGCGGCCGCCATTGCCACTAGGCAGATCGAAATGCGCGCTGGCAAAAGGCTGGTTGTAGCAATTCGAATTGGGGGAACTCCACTCGAAATACTCCGTCCAGTTCACCATGCCCTGCGTCGAAATGCTGGTGGCAGCAGTGAGGATGCTGCCCAGCTTGAAGGAGTCATGCGTGGTGAGGTCAGTCACCGTAACGCCCAACCACTGGCCACCCTCATAGGCAACATGGAACTGGTAGGTATGGCCTTGCGTCCAGTTGTAGTGCATACGGCAACTGATACCGGTGCCTTCGCCGCCGAACGTCAAGCAATAACTACCGGGAGAGCCGTTTTTGTATTGCGTCGCGCCCCAGACCGAAACCAGGAACGTGCGATCGCTGCCGCCGTTGCTTTGCATGCCGGTATAGCCGCCGTTGCTGGTACCCACCAGGCCAAATTGATTGCTCCAATACACATTGGCGCGATAGCCCGGATCGACTTTGACGGTAATGCCGTAGTCGACCGACGTAAGCCCGGTGAGCGAAGGATCAAATTGATACCACGTGTACGTCCCAGGCGTATCGCCGGCCTGGACGATGTACGGGAACAGCAACAGGCATAGCAGGATGAACAAGCTCTTCGTCTTCATGCTGATTTCCTTGGGTTGGTTGCCCCTGTTGATGAAGCTACGGACTTGGTAGGTTGGGGTTCGCACCCCAACCAAAGCCGTCATTTCAAGGTGTCAGTTCAAGCGTCAACACTTCGAACGGCGCGAGCGTGATGGTGGTGACGTGATCGGCCGCTAGGTGCTTGGGCACATCACCTGTGTTCTTCCAAACATTGCGCACCGCAAATTGACGCGCTGCGTCTTGTGGCAACTCGAGCTGACGCTGCAGGTCGATCACGGCGGTCTGCACATGTGCATCCGGGTTGCGCAGCGTGATGATGGACTTGCCCGGCGACCACGCCGCCCAGCCATACACATCCAGCCGCCCCGGATCGCCGCCGATCCAATGCGTATCGCGCAACACGCCCGCATTCGCACGCGACCACTTCGCCGCATCGGCCAGCACATCCCAATCTTCTTTGCTAAGCAGCGAAGGCGTGATGTACATCTCCTGCAACTGCGTGCCGGTGGCGAAATACGAGCGCACTTCATTGGCGAAGTCGTGCCCCGGATCAACATTCAATCGCTTGTTCATCTGCGCATAGATGATGCCGTGAAGCATCAACGAGTTGAGCGGATAAAGCGGCCCCTTGACCACCACGTTCTCGTAGGTCTGCTGATCGCGGTAGGTAATCCACTGTTCGCGCTCGGTGCCTACTCCAGCATGCCAATCGTCCTCACCGTCGCGCCAGATCGAATCGGCGTAGCGCAGCCAGAACGGCGACGCCCACGTGCCAGTGGTGAGGTTGATGAAGATATCGGGCTTGTCGGCACGAATATCCTCGATCAACTCGATCGCGGCGGCGAAATCGCTATCGAAGCGGCTGCCGGGAAACACGCTGTCCGCATTGCCGGTGCCGTCGAACTTGAACTGGTTGATGCCGTGCTTGTTGATCAGGTCCAGCACCACATCGTGGAAGCGCTGGTAGTACTTCGGCCCCGATAACGCCAGGCCATCGTTGACGATCTCATAGCCAGCCGCCCTACCGTTCTTCACCCGCTGTTCTTTCGGCGTGCTGTAACCACCCCAGGGTGACAACCACATGCCTGGCGCCGCGCCGTACTTGGCCGCCGCCTCCCGCAATGGCACGAAGCCGTGCGGAAAATCCTTGCTGAAACCCCAACTGCCGGAGCGATCGTCCCAGCCGTCGTCGAACAGGAAGGAATCAAGCTTGACGCCACGCTTCACGCTCAATTCTTCGCCAAACGCATGAATACGATCCAGCGCTTCGGCTTCCGTGTACGGCGTGAAATAGCCGATGTCGTACCAGGAGTTGTAGTGCAGGAACGGACGATATGGATGTGCGCGTTCGCGCTCCACGTAGGTGGCAAAGTCGCGGCGCAACTGACCGTCACGTACAACACCAACTACCGCGGAATAGGTGATCGACTGGCCCTTTCGTAAAGGCAGCGTGCGTGCCATCGACAAAAGCACATGCTTGCCGCGCACTTCGCTGTCTGAAAGGGGGTTCTCAAGACCCAGGTACAGATTGCCCGCCACGACCGGCGAACCTTTCACCACGCCATCCACCTCGGCGTGGTCGATACTGGACGGCAACAAGGAAACGCTGCTCAGCGGCTCGTCCTGTCTTAGTGCTGTGATCGTCACGATCTCACGCAAATAAGGGGAGCCTTCGCGCTGCACGAGCTGCCATTCGATGCGAAAGCGATGCTCGGCATCACCAAACGTCGCATGGATCGCTTTACCGGACAGACGGTCGGCAAGCTTGGAAGCCTTTGCATCGACGGGCAACGCCTGTTCCGACGGCTGCGAAAGCAGACGCATATCGCTGGCCTTGACGGACTGCTTGTTGGGCAGCGTCAAGGCAAAAAGATCATCTACTTCCACTACCTGACCGTTGTCGCGATCGGTGATCGTGATGCTGGAAAACTTTCCATCAGTGACATGCCAATGTGCGTCCACAGCGGCATTACCGAAGTTTGCTCGACCTTCGGTAACGTCATAGGCAGGCGCACCGGGATTGAGAATGATGGTGTCATTGGCATGGGCCAAGCCAAGCCATGTGCATAACAGACTCGCAGCGAGCGCTTTTTTGTAGTGTGTTCGGTACATGCAAAGCCTCATGTCCAGACTAATCTCGATTCAAGCCTCACTGTCATTCCGGCGAAGGCCGGAATGACAGTGAGGTAACAACAAGCGTAAAGGCAAGATTGCACCCCACCGCAGCCCTCCCCTGCACGCAGGGGAGGGAGCAACGCATCAAAATCTCTGCTGATACTTCATATACACAAACCGCCCCAAGTCATACGACGAATTGAAATCAAACGGCGTGTCGCCGCTTGCATAGCCGCCGTAAACATTCGGGCTTACGCGATTGAAAATATCGTTCGCACCCAGTGAGATCGTCGCATTCCATGGCGCATTCCAATACACCTGCAGGTCGTTGAACGTGATCGACGGAACCTGCGTTTGCGGCATCACACCCACACCCGGCGCATAGTAGTTCGGCAAAGTGCATGGAAACGCAGTATTGCCGAGTGAAGGATCGAACGCGCAATTGGACTTGTACGGTGAGAAGTAGCGCGCCGTCCAGCTTGCGCCGAAGTTGTGCCAGCTCCAGTTCAAGGTCACGTTTCCGCGCAAGCGCCATGCGCTGTAGAAGTTCTGCGTATTGCCCGCCATGTAGACGATGTTGGAACCCACCGTCGGCAGCATGTTGAACTCGGTGAGGTAGGTGCCATTCATGCCGAGCTTGAAGTCGCCGAAGCGCGTCTGCGGGAAACGGTAGTTGGCAGAGAAGTCGTAGCCGCGCTCCTTCATCCAACCCGCATTCGTTTCAAGATTCAGCAAATTGATGATCTGGCCGGTGGCCGCATCGCGCTGGAACTGCCCGCAGGCGGAGGTGATGCTGTACTGGTAGCAATCGGCCAAGAGCTGATCGTTGCTGATGCCGGTGATCAGGTTGCGAATGTTGTACGACCACCAGTCGACGGTGGCATCAAAGCCGGGTAGCCACGACGGGCTGTAAACCAGGCCGATGTCGCCGTTATACGACGTTTCCGGGCGTAGCTTGGGATTGCCGCCCGTCCAGTTGGTGCTCGGCATATAGCCCGAGCCACTGGGCGTGTTGATGGGTATGCCGGTGTTGTCGGTCTGGCGAAAATTCGCCGGCACGCCTGCAATACCGCCGTAGCCGGTCAGGCAGCGCTGCGCCACGACTGGACTTTGCCCATAGGCGGAAGGACCGTACACCGCATCACACGGATCGGTGAATGTGCCTGCGGGGTAGCGTCCCTGGTAAAGATCGTTGACGGTCGGCGCGCGGAAACCGGTGCCATAACTCGCGCGCACCAGCACATCATTGATCGGCTTCCAGGTCAGCTTGAACGAGCTGTTGGTGGTGCTGCCAAAGTTGCTGTAGTGCGAATAGCGCGTAGCCACGTCCAGGCTCAGGCTTTGCGCGCCGGGCAGATCTTTCAACAACGGCGCATTGATTTCCGCGTAAGCCTCGTTGAGGTTGTAGGCGCCGCTGTTCGGGGCGACGCCGCCATCTGTGGAACTGCCCGTATAAGCGAAGGCATCGGGGCTGTCGTAGCCGGATTCGTCGCGATGCTGGATGCCGGTGGAGAAGGTCAAATCGCCGCCCGGCAGCTCGACCAGATCGCCACCGAAATCCGCCACCCATGCGCGTTCGTTGCTGCCGTAATGCTCCACGCTGTCGATCGCAATGTAATTGAGCATCTGCGGCGTCAGCCGCGCCAGTGGATTGATCGGCACGCAGCCGGTAATCACATTGCCCGGCGTGCCGCACACCACCGTGCCGTTCTGCAAGAAAGATGGACCCAGTGCATTGGCGACATTGATCAGGTTGAAGTAACCCGTGCGCACGTTCACACCGCTGATCTTGCTGTCGTACATGTACACGTCCCAGTTGAACTGATGTTCACCGAGACTGAACAGGCCATCCACGCCGAAGCTGTAGCGGTAATTCTTGGGATTGTTATAGCTGCGATAGCTGTCGTCGGTGATGCGCTGCGCGATGCTCAAATCTTTCACGCCATACACCGGGTTGTAATAGCTGTATTTGGAAAGCAGCGAAGGAAAGGCGCTGTGGCCGCCCATGCCCGAATAGAACAGCGGCACGCCGGACTTGGCGTACTCATAGTCGGCGTTGTAGCCGTAGTTGAACTTGAAGGTGATGTTGTCGGTGATCTTGTAGTGCGTATCCAGGTAGAGATTCTTGGTTCGATCGGCCGTAAGCACCATCGTCCGGCGGTCGGCATTGTTGTTGTAGGTCTGGTCGCCCGGATTGACAATGTCGCCATCCGCTCCATAAGTGGGGCCAACGAAGTGATGGTAGTCGGCAGGGTTCATCGGATCGCCGCCGGGATTGAGTACCAGCCGGCCGCCGCCGGCGAACGAACTCGGTGCGTTGCGTATCTGCGGCTGCGTATTGTAGGAACTCAAACCGTAATACGGATGCTGCGCGGTGTACGGATAAGCAGAGAACGGCCGGTTGTTCGCCCATACCGGGCTCTGGTTCTGATAGGAAAGGCTCAACACCACACCGAACTTGTCGGTGCTCTTGCCCAGAGTGACGCTGCTCTGCGTCTGCCGGCCATCCCCATGCGGCATGTACTCGCCGTTATAGGTGTCGAGCTGCACGCCGTTGAAGTTCTTCTTGGTGATGATATTGATCACGCCGGCAATCGCATCCGAGCCGTACACCGCCGAAGCGCCGGTGGCGAGCACGTCGATGTGATCGACGATAGCCGTGGGAATCACGTTGATATTGGTATAGCCGCCATGCGCGGCACCAATGCGCTGGCCATCCACCAGCACCAGCGTGCGCATCGCGCCCAGGCCGCGCAGATCGATAAAGGCGCCGCCTTGATTGGGACCGAGATCGCCCGGCGCCGAACGACTGAGATCCGGCGGCGACATGGAAGAGACGTTTTGCAGCAGCTGGCCAACCGTGGCGAAGCCTTGCTTCTGGATGTCATCCGAGCTGATCGTCACTACCGGCTGCGCATTTTCCACATCCACGCTACGAATGTTCGAACCGGTAACCGTCACGGCTTGCAGGTTGACGGCCTTCTTGGCGGGCGCCTGATTGCCGTCGCCCGCTTGTGCATTACTGTCGGATGCAGTTTGTGCAACTGCGTATCCTGTGAAAGAAAAGGCGGCTAAAACCAAAGCCACTTGCACAGTCAGATATTTCTTCCGGCAAGCCGAGCCCGTTGTGCCGCGCGTCGCTTCGCGGCATCTCATGTTGTTCGCAAACATCAGAACCATCCTCCCGTTTTGTTATGCCGCATCGTGCGATGTGTGGGGCGCGCGTGCGGTGCTGATGTCCGGGCGAAAGCTCCCCTTACGCGCCGGACCTTTTGTCAGTACCTCAAGCTCCTGTCTGATTAGCGCAATGCTTCACCTATGCGAGATCTGCTCCCTCCCCTGCTTGGCAGGGGAGGGAGCAGATCCCAGCTGATTGAAGTTCGACGTCAAGCAGATTCATCACGAACACTCTTCGTCTACATGCCGGCTAAAGCCGACGCACAATCACGTTAGGCAACAACGCTTCAACGTTGCTGCGTTTTGCAAAACCCGTCTCTTCCGATTCCGCATTGGCGACGCCGCACGCCACGGCTAAACGCAACGCTTCATCGAGCGGCAACTGCCGCTGGATCGCCACGGCCATGCCGGCGAGAAAACAGTCGCCGGAACCCACCACGTTGCGAACGCGTGCCGGCTTGAGTTGCGCATGCCACGCACCGCTCTCATTGGCCGCCACCGCACCTAGCTCACCCATGGTCACCACCGGCAAGGCGACGCCTTGCTCGCGCAGGGCAATCACCGCCATCTCGGCCGCTTCCAGATTGATCACCGGATGGCCGACCAGCTGGCTGATCTCGTCGCGATTTGGTTTCACCAGGAAAGGTTTCGCGCCAACGGCGCTGCGCAGTACGTCGCCGCTTGCATCGACCAGGCAGCGTTTGCCCTGGCCGTGCACGTACTCGACCAGCCCGGCATACAAGGTGTCCGCAAAACCGCGCGGCAAACTGCCGGAAAGAATCACCAGCTCGCTTTCTTCCACGCTGCGGCCGAAATCGCGCAGCAGTCCATCCTGCTCAAGCTGATTGAGCTGCGGCCCCTGCCCCAGGATTTCGGTAATGCTGCCGCCTGCTTCCTGCAAAGCCAGGCATTGACGCAATTCGCCCTCGATCTGCACACCGCGGAACAGCACGCCGCGCGCGCTCATCTGCCGGGCGATAAGCGAGTGATGCGCCGTGTCGATGGGGCCGATCAAACGGACACGCTCGCCCAGCTCGGCAATGGTCTGCGCGACGTGTACGCCCTTGCCGCCGGCATAGATCTTTTCAGTGCGTACACGATGCACTTCGCCGGGCCTCAAGGCATCGACCTGGATGAACCGATCGATCGCAGTATTGAAGCCGGCGACCGTGATCATGGCGTCTCCCCAATCAGGGCTTCCGCTTCGCTCACGGTGGCCTGCCGCGTGGTGCCACCAACACCTCGTGTGGAAAGGCTTCCGCACGCACTGCCCCAGCGCATGCAATCCACCCATGGCATCCGGCGTAGCCATGCATGGAGAAAACCGGCATCGAAGGAATCGCCTGCGCCAGTGGTGTCGATGGCCTCGACAGAATAAGCCGGCACGTTGAGCGACTGCGCTTCATACAAGCTGGTGCAACCTTGGCGCCCCCGCTTCACTACCGTATGCGTGCGGCCGTTCCGCACCCGGCGCAGCGCCGCATGCAGATCGCCGCAAGCGGTGATCGCCAGCAGCTCCTGCTCGTTCGGCAGAAACACGTCCACTTCGCGCAACGTTTCGAGCAAATCGTCATCCCATTGCTGCGCAGGATCGAAACCCGGATCGAGCGAGGTGGTAAGCCCTGCCGATGTCGCTCGCGCGAACAGTTCGCGGCAACCCGGGCGCAAGCCTTTTTGCAGGTAATACGATGAAATATGCAGATGCGTGGCGCTCGCCAGCTGCGCATCACCAATAGCTTCGGCACGCAGTTCCGCCATGGCACCGGCAAACGTAACCAGTGCGCGATCCTGCGGAGTGGATAGCGACGCCGTCACGCCAGTGCGCAATGCGTGACTGGGTTGCAGCGACGACACATCAATGCCTGCATCGCGCATGGCCTTCAAACAAAAGGTGCCCGATGCATCCGCACCGAGAAGGCCATGAAAAGCCACTTGATTGCTCAGTCGCGCCAATCCCATCGCGCAAATCATCGAGGAGCTGCCGGGCGTCATCACAAAATCGTCGGCCAGCACTTCCCTGCCCGGCGTCGGCAGCGCGTGGCAACCCTTGAACACGAAGTCGACGTTGATTTCGCCGACGACCAGGATGCGTACCGGCTGCTCGTGCGCTGTCACGGTTTGGCTCCATGCAACGCGAAATCCTCGACCACGCGCGTCAGCACGCCTTCGGACGGGGTGTCAGGCTTGCCGCCGAGTTGCAGACAACGGAAGAAGGCCAGCAACTGCGCGGCAACGACGCCCGACAGCACCGAGGGCACATCCGAATTCGATGCCGAAGTCGATATGCCGATGGCGACGTCCCCCGGCGTCAGCACATCGGCGGGAATGTCGTGCCCGATGACCAACTTCGCCATGCCCAGTTGTTTGCGCGACAACTCGCGCAGCAAATCGCACTCATAGGCATGCACCGAGGGATCGGCCGACAGCATGGCGATGATCAGCGTGTGCGGATGGATGAAGGACATCGGCCCGTGGCGCAAGCCAAGGAACGTTTCCGCCAGGGTGATGACCTTGCCGCCGGTCATTTCCAACATCTTCAGCGCACCTTCGCGCGCTGCGCCGAATGCGGCGCCGCTGCCTAGATAGACGGCCGAATGGATATCGCGCTCGGCCAGCTCGGCAATGGCATCCGCATGCAGGTCGAAAATGTTCTGTGCATTTGCGGCGGCTGTTTCGACGGTACTGGCTGCGAGCCCGGCACGCGTGTTTTGCAGCAAGCCCAGTCCACCCAGCAACAGATTGGTGAAACTGCTGGTCATGACCAGGCTGCGGTCATTGGTGCGCTCATCCAGCACCAACGCCCTCAGGCGTGACTCGTTGCGATAGTGCGTAGCGAGTTTGCCGTTGGCATTGCAGGTGATTGCCAGGTGACGCCATGCCGGTGCTTCGGCCAGCAGCGTGTTCACCACCGCTGCGCTTTCCGGACTGTCACCCGAACGCGCCACCGAAATCAGCAAACCCGGCGCGGACGGCAACACGCTGCGCCAATGCGTGAGCAAAGTGCCCGCGGCAATTGCCTGTACCGGTATGCCCAAGGCCGACTGCAGCAGCGGCGCGAGGCACTCGCCGATATACATGGAGCTGCCGGAACCGGTCAGCACGATATGCGCCGGCCGCGGCTCCAAGGCTTCCGCCAGCCGCTGTTGCGCTACCGTGCCGTGCAGCAGGTCGAAAGTGTCCTGCCAGGTAGCAGGCTGTTGCAGGATCTCGCGCAAGGTATCGGCGTAACCTGCAGCTTGCTGTGCTTCCGCCGGCTTTTCCTGGAGTTCACCCAGCACGCCTTTTGCTTTCGTTTTCTTATGAAGACTTGACATTTGGTCCAATTCGCTCGAATGTGAAATCATTCGATGACGCCTCCAGAGTATTCGAAATGAAAGACTCGTTACAATACCTTTCGAAAACTTCCGAAAAGTTTTCTCGCCTTTCCCTCTCCCACGGCAAGCGAACCCGCCTGTGGCGCCTGATGTACGGGCACGGCCCGCGCAACGGTAGCTTGTTGGTGCTGCCGCTGGACCAGGGTTTGGAACACGGTCCCACCGATTTCTTTCCCAACCCGCCGGCGATCGATCCGGAGTATCAATTCCGACTCGCGGTGGAGGGCAACTTCTCGGCTATCGCCCTGGGCGTGGGCCTGGCCGAAAAGTACATGGGCGAGTGGTGCGGACGGATTCCGTTGATCCTCAAGCTCAATGGCAAGACCAACATCCCTTCCGATGCGGAAGCGACATCGCCGTTGTTTGCTTCGGTGGAAGACGCGGTACGCCTCGGCGCCGATGCCGTTGGTTACACCATGTATGTGGGCTCGCCACGCCAGCATGACGAGTTCCGCCAGTTCGAAAAGGTGCGGCAGGATTGCGAGCGTTTCGGCATGCCGCTGGTGTTGTGGTCGTATCCGCGCGGTGCGGCAATCGATGCGAAAGGCGGCAAAGGCAGCTTGTATGCGCAGGATTACGCCGCACGCGTGGCGCTGGAATTGGGTGCGGATATTGTGAAACTGCACGAGCCCGACGACATAACTGCCCATGCGCCCAAGCCGTACAACACACTTGAAGAAGACGCATCCGCGCGTACACAACGCGTGGTGCGTTCGGCCGGACGCACCATGGTGCTGTTCTCCGGCGGCGAGAAGAACGACGACGACGACGCGGTGCTGCGCAAGGTGGAGTTCTACATGGCGTCCGGCGCGACCGGTGTGATGTTCGGCCGCAACATGTGGTTGCGCCCGCTCGATCAGGCGATCGCACTGGTGCAGCAGGTGCATCAGATCATGGCGAATTATCCGCGTTGAGCTTCCGCGCCGCTGCCGGGACCTCTCCCCTCTCCCTGCCCCGACAGTTGTGCGCGGCGCCCCTCCCTCCCCGGTGTTCACCCGCACCGGGGAGGGAAGTGAGGCGATTCGGCTCTCGCATGCGCATGACTTCTCACTGCTTAAATTGCGCGAGATATCGCTCCCAGCCCTGTGCGCAGGGGAGGGATTGCGTACGGCGAACTGACGCGCAACGCCAAAGGGATAGGGGCATACTTACGAATGCCTATGCAAAGCCATCGCAAATCCACGCCATCCACTTGGTCCTTCCGCACGCAAACCCGCGCCGGCTGTTTTTGCTGCGCGCCGCCAAATGGCGCTGGCACCATTCGCGCAAGCGGCAAAAACCCGTTGCAAACCGCACCTGATCGCAGCAAAAACGATCTACGCCTGAAAGACTTCAAACCGCGCAGCATGCTGCGCGTGCCGAAAACACGCGTCGAACGCCCAAGCTTTCCGGTGATCGATGCGCATACGCATCTCACCTGGTCCAGCAACGTGCGCAACGGTATATCGGTAGGCGAAGACATCATCGTGTTCGCCACGCCCGAAGAGCTGCTGCCGGTGATGGATCGCAAGGACGTTCGCACACTGGTCAATCTCACTGGCGGAATCGGCAAAGGCCTGGAAAAAACTATCGAGTTGTTCGATAAGGCCGCACCCGGGCGCTTCGTCACGCTGACGGAACCGTCGTACGAACACTTTCCTTCAGCGAATTACCCGCAACTTCAAGCCGATGCCATCACGCACGCTCACCGCGTTGGCGCACGCGGGTTGAAGCTGCTGAAAACGCTAGGATTGTATTTGCGCGAACAACTCGACAGCGGACCGCTCGTCGCGATTGACGACAAACGCTTCGATCCCATGTGGGAAGCGTGTGCGGCGTACAACATGCCAGTGTTCATGCACGTTTCCGATCCGGAAGCTTTTTTCCTGCCGACCGACGAATACAACGAACGCTACGAGGAGCTGAGCAAGCATCCCGACTGGTCGTTCTACGGCCCGGAATTTCCCAGCAACGAAGAACTGCTCGCTGCGCGCGATCGTGTGATAGCGCGCCACCCGAAGACCACGTTTGCACTGATGCACGTCGGCAATTGGGCTGAGAATCTTGAAGCCGTGGCCGACTGCCTCGATCGCTTTCCCAACACGTTGGTAGACATAAGCGCGCGCATCGGCGAACTCGGGCGCCAACCACGTACGGCCAAGCGTTTCTTCGACCGCTACCAGGATCGCATCCTGTTCGGCACCGATGCGGTGCCCTCTCCTTACGGCGACGACGTGCCCCAGCAACTGTTTGGCGACGAGCTTTACGAAATCTATTACCGCTTCCTCGAAACCGAGGACGAATACTTCGACTACGCCCCGGCCGAAATACCCCCCCAAGGCCGCTGGCCCATCTACGGTGTAGGTCTGACAGACACGGTACTGCGCAAGATATACCATGAGAACGCCGCTCGACTTCTCGACCTTTGATCATGAATGACTCCCACGCCTCTGCTCCCCCGCAACGCCTGCTGGTCGAAGAGCGTCGTCGCCTGATTGTCGAATACGTCGAAAGCAATGGCCGCGCCACCGTCGAAGAACTCGCGGCACGCTTTGGCACCTCCACCGTCACTATTCGCAACGACCTGGAATCGCTGGACCGCAGTGGCGCCATTGCACGCTCGCATGGCGGCGCTTTGCCGGCCACGCAACCCGTTACCAACGACGTGCCGCTGAACATCAAAGAGACACGCTCGCATCCGCAAAAACTGCGCATCGGCCAGGCTGCCGCCAAACTGATCAAGGACGGCGAAACCATCATCCTCGACTCCGGCTCCACCACCGTGGAGATCGCACGGCAGATCCGGCAGATGAAATTCGAGTCGCTCACCGTGGTGACCAATGCATTGAACATTGCGTTGGAGCTGTCCGGCCTGCCGAATATCCGCGTGATGATGCTTGGTGGTTTGTTGCGCCCCACTTCGTATTCGCTGGTAGGGCCGGATGCCGAACAGGCGTTGTCGCGCATTTCGGCGGACAAGCTTTTCTTGGGTGTCGATGGTATCGATCCGTTGGTCGGCGTCACTACACCCGACCCTTTGGAAGCCTCCCTCAACGCACTAATGATCCGCGTCTCTCGCGAAACCATCGCGGTGTTCGATGCGAGCAAATTAGGGCAGCGCAGTCTTTCGGTGATTACGCCGGTGTCGACGTTGAATGCGGTGATCACTGACAACAGCGCACCGGATGACATGGTGGAAGCGCTGCAGAGTGCCGGCGTAAAAGTGATGCTGGTGTAACTCGCCTACGCTGCGCATCTCCTTGCCGTCATTCCGGCGAAGGCCGGAATCCAGTTGAATACGCTGTGCGAAGCACGCATAACCTATTTATGTCGTGTGCTTCGCACTGCATGTTTGTACTGGATTCCGGCCTTCGCCGGAATGACATCTCAACAAGAACGCACCCGTCATGGAGCGACAACCTTGCGTCTACATGCTCGCAAGCCAGAAGAACGGAACACAGTACGTTGGCGTCACCAGTGACCCGATCAAGCGCATATGGCTGCATAAAAGCGACGTCTTAGATGGCTTTTCCAACCAATATCAGGTACACGCATTAGTCTGGTACGAGCTCCATCCCAACATGGAATCAGCCATCACACGAGAGAAGCAACTAAAAGAATGGAAGCGATCCTGGAAACTTCGCCTGATTGAACAAACAAATCCCCAATGGATGGATCTCTACTCAACCCTCCTATAGACCCACTTCCACCTCACCGTCATTCCGGCGCAGGCCGGAATCCAGTACAAACATGTTGTGCGAAGCACACAGCATAAAAGAAGGATATGCGTGCTCCGCACGACGTATTTAAACTGGATTCCGGCCTTCGCCGGAATGACGGTGAGGTGTATTGGAACCTATCGGCAAGCTCAATCCATCCAAGCCCGCTCCAACGCCGCCACCGGCCGCTCCAACCTTGGCCCCACGTAACACTGCGATCCACACGGCAACAGCCCCACCTCGCGAAACTCGCGCAGATACCACCCCGGTGACCGCAAGGTCAGTTCCTGCCGATCGCCTTCCAGATCATCGCGGTTGGTAAATACTTCCAGAAAGGCCAGCCCTTCCAGCATCTCGCCGATGCCGATCAAGCCCGCACGTATCTCCGCGGGCTTCAGGTAATGCAGTACATCCGTACACACGATCACGTCAAACCGCGTATCGAAGCGTAACTCCGCCAGTTGACCGAACCGCGCAAGACCAATATTGCGACTGCGCCCATAACGCCGCACGACATACTCGCTCGCATCCAGACCGCGATACTCAATGCCAGGGCGCAAGGCTCGCAGCGGCGCACGCCACACACCCTCGCCGCAGCCCACGTCCAGCACATTGCGAATGGGTCGCCCCAGGTAGTGCTCGGCCAGCGCCACCACCATCGCCACCTTGCGCTTCAGGTCCGCGGCGGATTTCACGGCATGCTTCGGGTGGCGGTACCACTTGTCGAAATAGGCCTGATCGTAGATTTTCTGCATGCTTCAGCTCCCGGAGGCCGGCATGGTAACCGGCATTTAACAGACGCAGCGCAAATTCGTGAATCGCAGCCGAATATTCCTTACGCTTCGCCGCGGCCCGGTCAGCGCAGCCACCGCCAAGGCGTTGAGGGCTTAAGTGCCACAGGGGACACCTACCATGCCCACCATTGCTGTTCCGCTTCGAACAAGCCTGAAGTACCTGGGCCTGCTGTTGCTGGCCATGACTCCGCTTGCCCATGCCACCGACAGCAAGACCCTCAGCACCGATGACATCGCCTGGCTACGCCGCGCCAGCTTTGGCCTGGATAGCGCAACGGTGGAACGCTACCGCGAACTGGGCCGCACCCGTTTTCTCGACGAGCAATTGGCCGGCGGCGATGATCCCCTGCCCCCATCCGTTGCGCCCTTGATCAACAGCTTCGAGGTTTACACCACTTCGCCCGCGAAACTGATCGCCGATTACCGCGACGAACAGAAAAAAGTAAAAGCGGTCGACGCCGCCGACACCAACGCCAAGGAGATGGCCAAAAAAGATTTCCAGATGTACCGCCGCGACCTCTACAAGCAGAGCGCGGAAGTGGAACTGTTGCGCGCCATCTACGGCCGCAACCAGCTCAAAGAACAAATGGTGTGGTTCTGGCTCAACCACTTCAATGTATATGCGGCCAAAGGCGGCGTGGGCCTGTTCGCCACCGATTACGAAGAAAACACCATCCGCCCGCATGCGCTGGGCAAGTTCAAGGATCTGGTGATGGCCACGCTGGAAAGCCCGGCCATGCAGTTGTATCTGGACAACGCGCATAACGTGCGCGGCAAGACCAACGAGAACTACGCACGCGAACTGATGGAATTGCACACGCTGGGCGTGAATTCCGGCTACACCCAGCAGGATGTGCAACAGCTGTCGCTGATCCTGACCGGTGCCGGCATCGTTCCTCAGCGCGGCCGCAACGTGGTCGATGGCATCGATGGTAGATTTCTCACTCAACGCGCGGGCGTAGTGCGCAATGGCCTGTTTGAGTTCCTGCCCGGCCGGCACGATTTCTCCACCAAGCAGTTCCTGGGGCATACAGTCAGAGGCAACGGCTTCGGCGAAATCGAACAAGCCGTGGACCTGATCGTGCATCAACCGGCGTGCGCGCAATTCGTCTCGCGCAAACTCGCGGCCTACTTCGTCGCTGACGATCCGCCGCCTGCCCTGGTGAATGCGATGGCAGAAACGTTCCAGCGCACCGATGGCGATATTGCCGCCGTATTGCACACCCTGTTCTTGTCCAAAGACATCACCGCCGGCTACGGCAAGAAGTTCAAAGACCCCACGCAGTTCCTGGTTTCGGCCATGCGCCTTAGCTACGACGGCAAGCCCATCACCAACGCCGACCCGCTGGTGAACTGGCTCAATCAGATGGCCGAGCCGATGTACGGCCACATCACGCCCGACGGTTTCGCCAGCGACAACGCGAGCTGGTCAAGTTCCGGACAGATGGCCAAACGTTTCGACGTAGCGCGCGCCATCGGCAGCGGTCGCAATCGGCTGTTTGCAAATGCGGATGGCGACATACCGCACGCCGATCCACCGACGCTGAACTCCGCGTTGTTTCAGCAAACGCTGCAACCCACACTATCGGACGCTACGCGCGATGCGCTGGCCAAGGCCACTTCGCAAGTGGAATGGAACACCTTCCTGCTGTCCTCTCCTGACTTCAACTATCGCTGAGCCACGAGGCATCCCATGAACCGTCGCGAATTTCTGCTTGCTGCCGCCGCCGGCGCCGCGCTTCCCGCGCTGTCTTTATCTGGCCGCCTCTTTGCTGCCCCCACCAACTCGCCGCGTTTCCTGTTCGTTTTCCTGCGCGGCGGTTATGACTGCAACAATTTCCTGGTGCCCTACAGCAGCGACTTCTACTACGAGTCGCGCCCCACCCTCGCCATCGCAAAACCCGGCACCAACAATCCCAATGCAACGATTCCGCTCGATGCCAATTGGGGTTTGAATCCAGTCGTGCGCGATTCGATCTATCCGCTGTGGCAGAAGAAACAGATTGCCTTCATTCCGTTTGCCGGCACGGACGATCTTTCGCGCAGCCATTTCGAAACGCAAGACAGCATCGAGCGCGGCGAGCCTTTGAATACCGGCGGCAATTTCCGTTCCGGCTTTCTCGCGCGACTTTCCAGCCAACTCACCGGCGTACCGGCCATTGCTTTCACCAACAGCTTGCCGCTCAGCTTCCAAGGCGCGAGCAAGGACATCCCCAACATCTCGCTGAAGGGCAATACCAAAGCCAACTTCGATGAGCGCCAGTCGGCGATTCTGGCCGGCATGTACAAGAACACATCGCTCGCATCCGCCGCCGCGGATGGCTTGAGCCTGCGCACCACCGTGTCGATGGACCTGCAGAACGAAATGACGGCCGCAAGCCGCGGTGCACCGAACGCTTCCGGCTTCGCGCAAGAAACGCAGCGCATCGCCGCTTTGATGCGTGACCAATATCGCCTCGGCTTTGTCGACGTCGGCGGCTGGGATACGCACGTCAACCAGGGCAACGTTACGGGCGGCCTGGCCAACAACTTGCGCAATCTCTGCGAGGGCTTGGCGGCTTACGCTGCTGCGCTCGGCAAGGAATGGGACAACACCGTGGTGGTCGTAGTGTCCGAATTCGGCCGCACCTTCCGCGAAAACGGTGACCGCGGCACTGATCATGGGCATGGCACGGTGCACTGGGTGCTGGGTGGCAAGGTGAACGGTGGGCGCATTGCCGGTGAACAAGTTGCCGTGACCCAGCAGAACCTTTTGCAGAACCGCGATTACCAGGTGCTCAACAATTACCGTGATGTGTATAGCGGGTTGTTGGCGCGCGTGTGGGGTTTGCGGGGTAATCAGTTGCAGGCGATTTTTCCGCAAGCGAAGCCGCGCGATTTGCAATTGGCTTGAGTACGACCACACCCTCAAATCCGTCATCCCCGCGAAAGCGGGGGTCCATCTTGCTCTGATACATCCGTTGAAAAAGGAGTGACCAGCTTACGCTGTTGCAAAGCGCCTCCGCTTTTTGCGGGAATGACGGCCATGAAGAGCAACGCAATTTGCAACATTCACGCAAGCCGGCCCCTATACGCTGCCCCATTCCTCGCGAGAGCTTCCGCATGCGCCCCATCGCCACCGCCATCCTTTCGCTATCCCTAAGCCTGCTGCTCGCCCCCTCCTTCACCCAAGCAGCCACCAAAACGTCCTTCACGTCCGACGACATCGCCTGGCTACGCCGCGACGGCTTCGGCCTCAACACAGCAACCGTCACCCAATACCGCACACTCGGTCGCAAGGCATTGCTGAGCAAGCAACTCAACGATCAACTCGGCGACACGCTGCCCGCCTCCATCGCCGCGCAAATCGACAGCTACGAAGCCTTTCACACCCCGCTTGATCAACTACTCGTCGCGCTGCAACAGCAACAGCAGCAGCTGAGAACCATGCCGGATGGCCCGGAAAAGCAAGCCGCCAACAAAGCCATCCAGGCGCATGGCAATGAGGTAGTCCTGGAAGCGCAACAAGCAGCCTTGCTGCATGCCATCTATGGCCCGAACCAGCTCAAGGAACAGCTGGTGTGGTTCTGGCTCAATCACTTCAGTGTTTACGCCGCCAAAGGACGCGTGCGCTGGGAGCTGGCCGATTATGAGCAGAATGTCGTCCGTGCGCATGCCCTCGGCAAGTTTCGCGACTTGGTGATGGCGACGCTGCAAAGCCCGGCCATGCTGGAGTTTCTGGATAACGCACAGAATGCAAAAGGCCACGTCAACGAGAACTACGCACGCGAGTTGATGGAACTGCACACGCTAGGGGTCAACTCCGGCTACACCCAGCAGGACGTGCAGCAGCTTGCCCTGATTCTTACCGGCGTCGGCATCGCACCGGTGGATGGCAAGCCGCAGAACTTCAATCCCAAGATGGCGCCGCTGGTCGTGCAAGACGGCCTATTTCAGTTCAATCCGCAGCGACACGATTTCAGCGACAAAGTGCTGCTCGGCAAAACCATCAAGGGCAGCGGCTACGATGAAGTAAAACAAGCCGTCGACCTGATCGTGCGTCAACCGGCCTGCGCGCAATTCATCTCGCGCAAACTGGCGGAATATTTCGTCGCCGACAATCCGCCGCCTGCGCTGGTAAACAAAATGGCGCAAACCTTTCAGCGCACCGACGGCGATATCGCCCAAGTGATGCGCGTGATGTTCGAATCGCGCGACCTGGCCGTCGACACCAGCAAGAAATTCAAGGATCCCAGCCAGTTCATCGTTTCATCCGTGCGCCTTGCGTACGAAGACGCGCCCATCGTCAACGCGCAACCGCTGGTGAACTGGCTCAACCAACTGGATCAACCCTTGTTCGGCCGCATCACCCCGGACGGCTGGCCACTCGATGGCGACGCGTGGTCCAGCTCCGGCCAGATGGCCAAACGCTTCGACATCGCCCATGCGATCGGCACCGGCAACAATCAGCTATTCACACCAGTGGGAAGCACTGCACGCGGAGCGGGATTTCCCATGCTGACCACACGCCTGTATTACGACGCGATCGACCCGTATTTGTCGAAGGCAACGCATGATGCGCTGGCGAAGGCGACGTCGCAGCAGGAATGGAACACGTTCCTGCTTTCGTCGCCGGATCTGAATTACCGTTAGATACTGTTCGACCCTCCTCACCGTCATTCCGGCGAAGGCCGGTACGCAGGGAGAGCACATGGACGTGCTGCGTAGGTCATAGCGCACAATCAAGCAGCCGAATCAGCTCGTTGCCATGCTTTGTTGATATCCAGACGATGCATTCGGCACACATCAAACTTATCGATCAACAAAGCCTTACGCGTTGCAAATTCAACCAACACGTCATAGACACAGCCACGGCTGGTGTCGATATCAGCGAGCGCTTTGCCCATGTACCCGCCATCGATATAACCACCGCCTGTCACGCCACGGAATTTCACCGGCTTCCAGTCATTGCTGCCCGGCACTGCCAGCGAAATGGCCACAACGGCATCGCCGCCACTGTTGATGAATTTGATCGAGGACAGCGACGCGGCATTCACCGCCAGCGATGCCATAAATATTCCGAGCACAGGCCATAGGTTACGCATAGTGCATTCTCCGAAAAAAGACGAAGTCTCCCTTTCCGGCCACCACGACGGTGATCGGTTCGGTTGCCACAGTGCAGGTGCGTCCGGATAGTCGCGTAGTTTTGGGTGAAAGCCCCAGCATTGCCATGCATGCACCGATCGCAATGCTGGGGTTTTCACCCCAAGCTACATGGCGTTCCCGACCCGCCGATACTCTCCTTCCATCACCCGTTCCCAGTTCACGCCGGCATCAAAAGAACTTTCCAACGTCAGGCGATAGATCCCTTCCGCTATCCATTCGTAGATATGCCGCGTCTGCCCTCGCTGCGACGTGCGCAGAAAAACCAACCGCTTGCCATCCCAATGACCGGTCGCCGGTTGCGATGGCGTAAAGCCATAACTGTCGAACCAGTACAACGCATATTCACCGGGCTCCTGCCCCGCCGCGAATACCGCATGCGCCTGCAGCGAAGCTTTGCCGTCGCGCTCTTCGCGATAATCCAGCAGCAAAACCTTTCCACCAAGATCGAAACGTGCAGTAACACGCGCAACCGCTGGGCCTCCCTGCCCCCAGCGCGTGGTCGCGATCGTCTCCTCGCCCGTCCATTCACCCGCCAGAGCCGCCAGTACATTCCCTTCAAACAGGCTCATGAGCGTTCACTCCTTAACCGTACCTGCCACCAGCAAATGCTTGGCGATCTGTCCATGCAAATAGCCGAGCCCACGCACGAGGTGCAAGGTGGCGAACAACATGGCAATACCAAACAAACTTGCGCCGATCGTGCCTGGCCAACTCGACCACCAATGCACCCAGCTACATACCCACACAGGTCCATCGCAGTTGTCATACGGAATACCGTTTGCTTCGAGGACAACTTTCACAATCGGCATCGCAACCAACGCAATCGACGTGCTGAGAAAAGTCACGGTGATCGTGAAATAGATAATGCCAAGCGGCAGCATCAGGAACATGTAGAACAGCGTGCTCCACGTGCGCGGATCGCTGAACATCGCCCCGACCCGCTGCCAGAACGACATGCCGCGCGTCGAAAACGCCGGCCGCCGCGGCATGCGCACACCCAACATCGTTTCCACGATGCGCCCCTCCACCAGTGACAGCACACGCACGGAGCCCATGAATAGCACCGCGAAGGGAATGCCGATGATCAAGACCGCCAAACCCATCGAAAGCGAAATACCCGTTATCGCCCAGGTGAAATAGAAAATACCCGTAGCCAGCGCCAACACCGAATAGAACAGCGCGCCATAGGTGTGCGGGTCTGCCGCGACACCAAAAAACTGGCCAAGCCACGAACGCTGCTTCGGCGGCCGTGGCGTGCGCAACGCACGCTGGATTTTTATTTCCTGATCGCGATAGATCTCCGCGACTTCTTCCGGTGCGCCGTAGCTGCCCACCACTTTCGCCAACATTTCGGCTTCGCTGCGACCAGGCTGATCAGCCAATTCGGCGCGCAGATGTTCTTCGGCGTCGTACAACGCATCCTGGATCAACGCAGGATCGGCGCCGCGCAGCGCTGCCCGCAATTGCTCCAGATATTCGGCAATCGTCCTTGGCATCTTTGGTGCATCTGCATTCATCGCCAATCTCCTTGCAAAACTTTATCGACGGAATCGCGCGTGGCCTCCCACGCCGCCATCCACTCACGCAGCACTTCACGTCCGAATTTGGTAATGCGGTAATAACGCCGCGGCGGCCCGCTTACCGAAGGTTCCACCTCGCTGGCCAACAAACCGCTCGCCTCCAGATTGCGCAGCACCGGGTAAAGCGCGCTCTGCTTGCCCGCCAACGCCCCTTCGTCCCCCAACTCTTCCAGCCGCTTGGCAATCTGATAGCCATACAACGCCTGCCGCGACTGCCCCAGCACCGCCAGCAACACCAGCGAAACCGTGCCCGCAGACAGCTCCTTCTGAAACTTCTTGAGATGGGCCGCACTATCGTCCACCGCTGCCCCGACCTGCCGCTTATGATGGAGGGAACAGTAGTACGGAGTTATGACTAGTACATGGGTATGAAGTCATGGCTTTAGGAGAGGCTGCTTTTGGGCATGACACCAATGTGTGTACCGGATGTACAAAACTTCGCTGTCGAACCTCTTTCGGCATATTGAGCGACGGCAAGCATTGATAGATGGCCAAGTCGAGATCCTAGTAGACCGGACACGAATCGCAGGGGAGGATTTCGGTACGGCTGCCTTGCCAGCGACGCGTGTATTCAACCGTGACGCTATTGACCGCAACATCTTCGAAGTAGTTGACCAGCAGCTCCCTCCGGTGTTCTTCCTAGGAGAAGACAGCGTTGAGAAGCAGAAGAAAATTGAAGACTTGAAAAAGCAGCTCGAAGCTAAGGTCCAGGACGAGTCTCGCTGGGATCGCAAGACGTCTAATGCGGCCAGCGCCCTTGACAGCTTCTGTTCAGAAGAAGCCAAAGGCATCACCCGCTCGCGCAATCTGTCGGAGACGAGTGCTTTGGGGCGTTGGCATAGACCTACGCAACGTCTGCATACGTTCGCGACTGCAAGTGATGAGCGTAAAAATATGCGGACTAAAGGTGTGTTGATTTATTCGGGCCGTAGGCCGGGATGGCATCCCAATCTTGCAGTTTTCGATGCTGGGATTTCATCCCGGCCTACGTGCGTGGCCCGCGACCATAGCATTAACTGCGTAGATTAGCAGTTGAACGCGTGATTCCATAAGTGACAGTCGTCGCAATTGATCATACAAATCGCGACAATTACAGTCATGGCCTGAAATGACAGGCAGCGCGGAAGCTGGTTCGCAGCGTGAATCGCGGCGCATTCGCCATCATGCAATCGACAGGGGATTAGGCATGACAGTGCCGATACGTTAGCTGGCCGTAGTGATCTCTGCAGCCCAGGTCTTCGATTGAAAAACGCCGATGCTTCCGCGTAGAAGTGTCACGCGTGTGTCATGCCTACACGACGGACAGCCCTGACTGCCTATTGCTCCGTTTGCCTGCCGTGACGAAGGTCTGCGCGCCGCGGCTTGCGCGCGCCCGTGCATCGTTTTCTTCGTCCACCCGTTGCGTGATGCCGCCAGGTTGCTATGGCGGTCGCACGGCTGTGGTTGCCTGATTGACCAAAACCCTATGGATGGCCGCGCATAGCCATCGACATGAATTTCCACGAGGACGCACCCATGATGATGAAAAGGAAAGGCAACACCGTCGGCACGCGTGTCGCCCGACAAGGCGAGTGGCTTGCATTCGCCAGCTTGGCCCTGGCCATTGCCGGCGCTTTGCCTGACCATGCTGCAGCAGCCAGCTACACAGTGTCCAATCAAGCGCAGTTGGTCGGGGCAATCAATGCGGCGAATGCGGATTCCGATCCGAGCGCAACGATTACCTTGACCGGAAACATTGCGCTTAATGCGGGCACCTTGCCGTCACCGACCAAGCCTATGACGATCGACACGCAGGGTTTCACGCTCTCGGGTGCAACCACCAATCCTGTGGTGAGTTTTGTTGGGACGGGTGGCACGGTGACGTTCGCCGGCAATGTGCTTGGTGGTACGGGCACCAGTGGTTCAACCGAAGGCGGCATTGGCCTGCTATTAGGCAGTACCACGGTTCCATCTTCGGTCATCAATAACGGCTAGATCACCGGTGGCACGGGCGCGAGCACGGGTGGCGTCGGTGGCAATGCAGTGTTGCTTGATCTTGCTACGTTTACCAATAATGGAGCACTCACGGGTGGTGCCAGCACGGGTGCCAGCAACGGAATTGCTGCTGCCTCTATCTCGCACGGTACGACCTTGACGAACTACGGCACCATCGTAGGCGGCACGGCTCAGGGCGGTATTGGTGGTACAGGTGTCACCTTGGGATCTGCCACGGGCACCACGTCGACACTGATCAACTACAACGTCATCAAGGGTGGAGAATCGCTTGGCGGCGCCACGGGAGGCTCTGCCATCGGAGTGGTCGGTGTCGGTGGGTCGATCATCAATAGCGGGACGATCGAAGGTGGTACTGGCGCTGTAGCCATCGCCAGCACCACTGCGCCCCTTAGCCTGACCAACAGTGGCGCGATCAGTGCGGGCACTGGCCAGGCCAATGCCATCGTTATGGGTACCAACATAAGGGCTGTCCTGACGCTGGAGCTGCAGGCGGGCTCGACGATCAATGGCAATGTGATCGCCAACGCGACGGCGACGACAGATACGCTGATCCTGGGCGGTAACACAAACGCTACATTCGATGTCTCATCCGTCGGGCCGGCTGCGCAGTACCAAAATTTCGACATCTTCCAAAAAACGGGCAGCAGTACCTGGAGCTTGATCGGTGCCGGCACTGCCGCCACGCCGTGGACCATCCAGCAAGGCACATTGCAGGTAGGCAACGGTGGCACGAGCGGAAGTTTTATTGGCAATGTGGCGGATAACGGCACGCTGGCCTTCAATCGCAGCGATGCATTTACTTTCAGCAATGTCATCACAGGCAGCGGTTCCGTAAGCCAGGTGGGCACGGGCACGACGACGCTTAGCGGCACCAATGCTTACATCGGCGGCACCACCATCGCGGCAGGCACGTTGAGCATAAGCAACGATGCCAACCTTGGCGATGCGGCGGGCAGCGTGAGCTTCACGGGAGGCACGCTGGACACCGCTGCCAATATCACCTCTGCCCGCACGGTTGCGTTGAATGGCACCGGCACGTTCGCTACCGATACAGGCACTGCGCTCACGCTCAATGGTGTTGTCAGCGGCAACGGTGGATTGGTCAAGGCAGGAGCCGGAACACTAGTGTTGACGGCGACAAACACCTACACCGGCGGCACCACCGTCAACAGTGGCCTGCTGCAGATTGGCAATGGCGGTAGCAATGGCAGCGTGGTGGGCGATGTCGTCGATAACGGCGCACTGGCCTTCGATCGTTCCGATGCTGTGACGTTCGGCGGCGTAGTTTCCGGTAACGGCACGCTTACCCAACTTGGCACAGGAGCATTGGTGCTGACCCGCAATAACACCTATACGGGCGGCACGACGATCAGCAGCGGTTCGCTGCAGATCGGCAATGGCGGTACGAGTGGCAGCATCGTGGGCAACGTAGTCGATAACGGCACGCTGGTTTTCGATCGTTCTGATGACGTGGCGTTCGCCGGAGCGATTTCCGGCAGCGGCGCGCTCACCAAGCTCGGCACAGATACGCTGGTGCTCATCGGCAACAATACGTATGCCGGCACCACCACGATCGGTGGCGGCATTTTGCAAATCGGCAATGGCGGCACGAGCGGCACCATCACTGGCAATATTGTGGATAACGGCACGCTGGCTTTTGATCGTAGCGATGCCATCACCTTCAGCGATGTCATCGGTGGCAGCGGTTCCGTGAGTCAGTTGGGTGCGGGCACCACGACGCTTACCGGTATTAATACATACACGGGCGGCACATCCATCGCGGCAGGCACATTGAGCATAAGCAGCGATGTGAACTTGGGCGACGTTACAGGTGGTTTAACCTTCATCGGCGGCACGCTGGAAACCAGCGCGACTGTCGCCACGGCACGCACGGTTGTGCTGAACGGCACCGGCACGTTTGTCCCCGATGCAGGCACAACGCTCACGCTCAATGGCGTTGTCAGCGGCAATGGTGGGTTGGTCAAGGCGAGATCGGGCGCGTTGGTGCTGACGGCTGCGAATACCTACATCGGCGGTACGACGATCAGCGGCGGTTCGCTGCAGATCGGCAATGGCGGTACGAGTGGCAGCATCGTGGGCAACGTGGCCGATAACGGTACGCTGGTTTTCGATCGTTCCGATGGCGTGACGTTTGGCGGCGTGGTTTCCGGTAGCGGCGCGCTCACCAAGCTGGGTACCAACAAGCTCGTGCTGACCGGCGATAACACGTATGCCGGCATCACCACGATCAGCGGCGGTAGTTTGCAGATTGGCAATGGCGGCACGAGCGGCAGCACTACCGGTAACGTTGTCGATAACGGTGCGCTGGTCTTCGATCGCTCCAATGCCGTGAGTTTTAATGGCAGCATTTCTGGCACTGGCGGCATTGACCAGATCGGCAATGGCACGACCACGTTGACCGGCGCCAGCAGCTATACCGGCGCTACCAACGTCATCGCTGGCGTACTCGCCGTCAACGGTTCGATTGCGCATTCCGCCGTAACCGTCGCTTCCGGCGCGACGCTGGCCGGCACCGGTACGGTGGGCGCCACCACAGTGCAGGCCGGTGGCACGATTGCGCCGAGCGGCATGGGTACGCTCAGCGTCAACGGCAATTACGCGCAGGCGAGCGGTTCGACGTATCAGGTCACGGTCAATCCAACCTCCAGCGCGTCTGGCAGGATTGCCGTGACCGGGACGGCTACGCTGGAAAGCGGGGCGACGATTCAAGTCACCAAGATGCCCAACCTGCCCTATGTCGTCGGCAACAAATACACCGTGTTGACCGCAGCCGCTGGCGTGACCGGCGCGTTCAATCTCACCGGCCAAACGGATGTTTCCGCTTTCCTTGCCTTGACCGGAAGCTACGACGCAAACGACGCCTACCTTACGGTGATGCAAACCAGTTCGCCCACCACCGTCGCTACCACGCCGAACCAGACGGCCACCGGTAACGGACTCGGCAGTGCAGGGCAGACGGCACCCGCCACGACCGCCGTGCTCAATTCGGCCACTGCCAACGCAGCCCGCGACGCGCTCGACAAACTCTCCGGCGAGGTGTATGCCTCCGCGCAAACGGCGCTGCAGGAAGACAGCGAGTTCGCGCGTAATGCCGTGACCGGCCGCATGCGTGACGCGTTCTGTGCGGTGGGCGGAAGCGCAAGCATGCAAGGCGGCGATAACCAGCCACGCGACGGCGGCCACTGCACCGGCAACCCGGATCAGCTGGTGACGTGGGGACAGGTGTTCGGATCGTGGGGCTACAACGGCGGCAACGGCAACGCCGCGAAGCTCGATCACTCGGCCGGTGGCTTGTTAATCGGCGCTGATACGCCAGTGGCTGGCAATTGGCGCATGGGCGTCATGGCCGGTTATGGCCGCAGCGGCTTCGATGTGAATGCGCGCAATTCATCCAGCTCAAGCGACGATGATTACTTCGGTGTTTACGGTGGCACGCAATGGGGCGCGCTCGGCTTCCGCACGGGCGCCACGTACACCTGGCATGACATCGGCAGCAATCGCATCCTCAACCTACCCGGTTTACCGGGAAGTGTCGGCGCGGATTATCACGCTGGCAGCACGCAGGTGTTCGGCGATCTTGGTTATCGCATCGATGCCGGCAACACGAGCTTCGAACCGTTCGCCAATCTCGCTTACGCGCGCCTGCACGTTGACGGCTTTACGGAAAACGGTGGCGGCGCCGCGCTGATCAGCCGCAGCGAAAACATGAATACCACCTTCACTACCTTCGGCGTGCGTGCGTCCAACACCTTCAAGGTGGACGGCGCCATGGCTGCCGTCCATGCATCGCTCGGCTGGCGGCATGTGCTGGGTGACGTCACGCCGCAATCGGAGGTCGCCTTCGCCGACGGCAACGACTTCGACATCACCGGTGTGGCGATCGCACGCAATGCGGGGTTGGTGGATTTCGGCTTGGACGTCCATGTCACCTCGAACGCGACATTTGGCGTCGCGTATTTCGGCGAATATGGATCGGGCGCTGTGGATCAGGGGGTGAAAGGGACGTTGCAGTTGACGTTCTGATGCATGCCGCTGCGTAGGTTCGGAAACGGAACGCGAACCCCAACGTCTGCGGGATGTTGCATGTCATGTTGGGGTTCGGCTGTGCCTCACCCCAACCTACGCTGCTGTTATCTGACACACATCGCTATTAGACACGGCGCTCATTTCATATCCATACGCGCCCCTTTTTGCTGAAACTAACTGTATCAGTTAGGCCCGTTTTCCGTTTTGGCTACCAGTATAAAACTGGTCTTTAGTCCAAGGTCCGTATATGGACTCCTCCCCATTGCAAGCCTCCCGTGCTCTGGCGTCCGTGTCGACTGCATACGTATATCCGGCCTCTGACAACCACACCGCTATGCGGTGCTGGGCCATGATGGGCTAGTCGCG